>OCHV01000001.1_pt1 | contig 827783 bp, 735 predicted proteins | sample 1538461 | NCBI WGS metagenome assembly OCHV01 (sample SAMN04571692, study PRJEB22368) | human gut metagenome | biome: human gut; material: stool | host: Homo sapiens | place: Luxembourg | collected 2012-08-03 | reverse complement strand
TTATTAATGAAGTGAATTTAACTCAGTGCATATTAATTTCGCTACTTATCCGTATAAATTAACAAGTAGAGCGTTATTGTTGATTTAAATAATAAAAATTCAGATAGACTACAGATTAATAATTTAGAATTATGTTAAGATATATAATCACAAGGTGAATCATTATGAAAAATAAAATTGCGATAATTTTAACATTACAATTTATTATTACTGTGTTTGCTTTCAGCGGATGTGGTGAAAGCACAGCTTCAAGCAATTTCTCAAAGCTTACATATTGTGCATACAATGAGGATGCTATTTGCGATATTATTGAAAGGTACAATAAATATTGTACAAAGCATTACGATGAGTCCTATCAAATTGAAATCGTGGAATTTGAATCTCAGGAAGAAATGAAATTAAAAATGTCAACAGAAATTATGGCAGGTGAAGGACCTGATATTTTTTCTTTGAGTCAAAAGCTTCCATTTGAGAAATTAACAGATAGCAAAACTATTGCAGATGTAAACGAGCTTATAAGTGAATTTAGTTATGATATAGGAATAGATAACTGCGATTCAAAAATTATGGATGCAGGAGTGATTGACGGTAAAAGATATTTTATACCTTTGTTCTATTCACCTGATGTTTTTATAACTACAGAGGAAACACTTAATAAGTACAATTTAACATCATCTGAATTTTCTTTTAAAGCATTATCTGAGAAACTTTCAAAAAATAAAAAAGAATATTCTCTTTTTGGAAGTGCCGATGATAATATTGCCTTTTTTTATTCGTTTTTAGATCAATATATAGATTTTAACAGCGGAAATACAGAATTTAACAGCGATAAGTTTTCGGAAGATTTGGATTCTATCTATAGCTTGATTAAGAATGACACTACCGACGAAAATGTTAATTATTTTTTATATGAAAATATAAATAATGGTGCTTCTATTTTATATAAGGAAATGCCTGCTTTTAGTGGTATAGTAAGGACATATTCGTGTTTAAAATATTTAGGATCAACTCCTGTGTTTGTAAATAATTACAATATGGATGATGATTCAATTTCTGCCTCTACAGATGTTGGTATTGCCGTTAATGATAATTGTAAAAATAAAGAAAAATTACTGCCTTTCATTAAGTACTGTTTGTCCTGTGATGTGCAAAAAAATATGAGTGAAGAATGTATGTATTTGCCTGTAAACAGCGATGCTATGGAAAAATGCATTGATTCAATAGATGAAGTAATAGATTTTGAAGATATAATTGTTAGTGATAAAGAAAAAGCTATTGTTGAAACTGCTGAAAGTGCGGCGATAAGAGATTATAAATATATTATAAACAACATAACAAAATGTAACTTATATAGCTTTAATTGTTTATCGGATACTTATTTTAATTCTTCGGTAATCAGTGATATAGTTGATAAATATTTAAACGGGGATATTTCAAATGAAAAGTTTATTCGTCAACTTACAGCAGCAACTGAGATTTATTTGAAGGAATAGATTATGTTAAAATTTTATTATATGTAATAGAAAACTTACAGAAATTTTCTTGTGTATGAGAGATATAAGAGGGTAGTATGAAAAGAAATAAATGGAGGATGTTCGCGCATTACCATTGGTCGTTGCCTTAAAAATGGTACATATTATGTTGCATCAGTTTCAGGTAAATGTTCAAGTTATTCAAAGCATTTAAGCAAAGCTTACTCATCAGCTAAAAACTCAAAAATGTCAAATGGTCAGTACTATGATTGGCCTGATGGAAGTATACACGGATAAGGATAAAATATAATTATGTTCACACGCTTTTTATTTAAAACACATGAATCTATTAAAGTCATACTAGCTATACTTTTAAGTGTTATAATAATTACTTCATTTTCAAGTTGTGCAATAAAAAATAACAGCGAACAAAATCATCTTGTTTATTACACATTAAATGATAAAGACTCTCTGTCTTGGATTATAGAAAAACACAATAAATACTGCATAAACAGTAATAATCCGTCTTTCCAAATTGAGATAGTTAAATTTAATTCTGAACAAGAAATGTCAACGCAGATATCAACTGAAATTATGGCAGGAAGTGGACCTGATATTATTTCACTTAGTCAAAAATTGCCTTTTGAAAAATTAATTGAAAGCCGTTCATTAATGAATATTTATGATTTGCTAAAAGATGATAATTCTTCAAATGCAATAAATCTTGATGATTATAACGTTAACATACTCAACGCAGGAGTTTATAATAACGGTTTATATATTGTACCGCTGTTTTATGGAGTTGATGTATTGGTATCTACAGAATAAAGATTGAAAAATTTCGATATCAAAGAAAATAACGGCTTTTCTTTGACATACAGTAATTTTTCAGATGTATTTGAAAATTTTTTTTAAATGATGAAGGCTATTCATTTGTATCTAATGAGTTGTCGGATTTTTTGTGGTTTGATTATCCAATGCAACTCTTTTGCAGATTTTTAAACAGCTATGTTGATTTTGAAAATAAAGCTGTGTATTTTGATACCGATGAATTTAAAGATAATTTAGATGTAATGATGCAGATGTTGACGATTTCTCAAAAAAACAATACAAATGAATTGTTTGACGGATTGTATATAAATCGGTCATTTCCGTTGATGGCAGGAAGTTATTCTTATTATCAATCTATAAATGAAACACCTGTAGTCTTTCGTGGATTGACAAAAAGCAAAGATGTTAATTCCGCACACATACAGGTTGGATATGCAATTAATAATAATACGCAACTAAAGGAGCGAGCACTTGCGTTTATAAAATATACTCTTAGTGATGAAATTCAAGAAATTGGTGCAACAGCATCAGGAAGTTTGAGTTTTCCTGTGAATGTATCTGTTTACGATAATGCTAAGCTTGTTGCCGGCTCAAGAACGGATGATAACAATAAAATTATCGGGATTGACAACGATTTTATGAAAGCATACATTGACATTGCCGATAATGTAAACGCTTGCACTTTGTACCAAGATGTGTCACATTCATATTATAATGACAATGTTATCGGTGACATTGTTGACAATTATATAAATAAAGGTATATCAAAGGATAAGTTTATTCGTCAGCTTACATCGGCAACGGAAATTTATTTGACTGAGTAGGAATAAATTATGAGAAAATCTAAATTAACAAGAAAACAAAAAGAACATATAGCAGCATACCTGTTTATATTGCCGTCTTTTTTAGGCATAGCGGTGTTTTATATTGTGCCGTACATAATTTGTTTTACCAAAAGCCTGTATGTCGGCGATACTTTTGTGGGCATAGAAAATTACATACAGCTTTTTCAAAACAACACATTTTTGCTTGCACTTAAAAACACGGGCATATTTACAGTTACGGCGATACCGTTGTTAATGGTGATTTCGTTTTTGATAGCGTTGTTTCTTAATTCTTTTAATAAAATATCTTCCTTTTTCAGAAGTGCATTGCTTATTCCTGTTGTAGTCCCGATTGCATCTCTGATTTGCGTGTGGCAATTAGTTTTTGATGATTACGGTGCAATCAACGGATTACTTAATTCACTTGGATTTAATACTGTTGAATTTTTTAATTCGGAATGGTCTATGGTGATGATCGTTTTTATTTATGTGTGGAAGTACTGCGGATTTTGTGTGATTCTTTTTACGGCAGGCATTGCCAATGTTTCGCAATCTCTCTACGAAAGCGCAAGGCTTGACGGTGCAAAATCACATCAGCTTGTGACTAAAATTACTATACCTATGATTGCGCCAACTACATTTTTTGTTTTTTTGATGGAGCTTATTTATTCATTTAAAATTTTCCGTGAGGTATTTGCTTTGTTTGGCGATTATCCAAACACCAATGTGTATTTTTTGCAGAATTTCATCAACAACAATTATTACAATCTTAACTATCCAAGATTGTCAGCGGCATCAATTGTCTTATCGCTGTTTATAATTATTGTGCTGTTTGTTTTCTTCTGCTTTGAAAGGAAACACAGCTATTCTTGAGAGGTTTGTTATGAAAGATACGGTTATGAAAATACTAAAATATATTTTGTTGATTGCTGTAACTGTGCTGTTTTTGTTTCCTGTCATTTATATGCTTGCTTGTTCATTTATGACAGGTTCACAGGTAAGCGAGATGCTCAATTTTTCTGACGGAAAATATAAAGAACTCAATATGATTCCGAATATGGCAACTTTGGAGCAGTTTTATCAGACTCTTTTCAGAAAACCCGAATATTTGTTGAAGTTCTGGAATTCGGTTGTTTGTACTTTTCCGACAGTAATCGGTCAGGTTGCAGTATCATCATTGGCGGCTTTTGCTTTTGCAAAATTGAAATTCCCGTTCAGGGACAAGCTGTTTTTCATATACATAATTTTGCTCATTCTGCCGTTGCAGGTAACTCTTGTGCCTGATTATATGATTCTTGAAAATATGAATTTGCTGAATAATTTTCTTGCGGTAATTTTACCCGGAACTTTTTCTGCATTCGGAATTTGTCTTTTGAGGCAAAGTATAAAATACATTCCCGATTCCGCAATTGAGGCGGCAAGAGTTGACGGTGCGTCATATTTGAAGATATTTACTAATATTATTTTTCCGCAGATTAAGGGCGGACTCATAACACTTGCGTTGCTCTGCTTTATTGATAATTGGAATGTAGTTGAACAACCGCTGATTTATTTTGATAATGAGGGTATGTATCCGCTTTCCGTGACGCTTACTGATGTCGGAAGTTCGGATTACGGCATAATATTTGCCTGCGGAGTTATATTTATGATTCCTGCATTGCTTATTTATCTTTACGGACACAGGGATATTGATTCGCCGTTTGTCGGAACGGATAAGGGATAGGAGAGAGGCTTTTATGAAAAAAGATAAGCTAAAGAGCGTAGTGTTGAAATTTTCAATTGTATTTTTTATTGTGATTGCATTACTTACATATTTTTCAAAAACAATCAATAATATGCTTCTTCCAAAGGTCAAAGTGGTTTCGGTTCAAACAGGTGTAATTGACGATACCGCAGGTTCAAATGATATGAAAACACATTATCTATTGCCTGTTTCATCGGTGGATGGGGCAGGCAATACGGGAATAGTATTTGTTATAAATAAAACCGAAAACGGTGATGCAACAGTTGAAGAGGTTTCGGTGGATATATGTAACAGTGACGAGCTGTATTGCGAGGTGACATCGGACTCACTTTTTGGCGACAGTCAAGTTGTATATAAAACAACCAAGAGTATAGAAAACGGTTCAAGTGTTTATATTGAGGAGGAAACAGTGTGAGCAAAAGAAAAATTGTTTCGTTTCTGTTACTGCTGTTGCTGACTGTGAGCGTTTTTATTGCGAATATTATAATTATTGAAAATGCAAAAGGGCAATTACCTGATGTTACTCAATTAACTTATGATAAAAATTCCGAAACTGCTCCAAAAACGGTTTCTGAACTTGAAAAGCTGTTTGAACGGATTACTGACAAAGGCATAGCTTTTTGTTCCGAGGGTAAAGAAACAAAAGTTAAGGAAGAAACCGTAACTACGGTACTTGTGAATGAAAACTGGTTTTCGGATTATAAGACCGAAATTAACGGCGAAAATATTTCGTCCAAAAACATAGATAACAGAGATAAGATTGCAATAATCGGAAGTTCTCTTGCTCTCAAACTGTTTTTTACAACAGATGCAGTCGGTAAAAAGATTTGCATTGACGGAAATCAATATACAATTTGCGGTGTGATATGCGAAAACGAAAGTTTAATAAATAAGTTTTCTGCTGATGACAAACATAGAGTGTATGTTCCATATACAACATCCGAAAATTATGGTGACAGAACGGTTGATATGATTGTTTACGATAACTCGGTATATACGGGAGCAATTGTTGAGCAAATGGATTTGCCGCAGTATTATTCGGTTAATCTGAATGAGAAAAATCAAACGCTCTCGTCATTTGAACATATTTTATACCTTGCAATATTTATCGGATTTAGCATTATTGCATTGAAGTTGTGGTATAGGTTCAGTAGAAAATTTTTTGAGGAGATAAAAGAAAATCTCAAATTAAACTACTTTCTGAAATCGCTAAAAAATATTCCGCTAAAATATGTTGCACTTGTGCTTGTTTTTGCAGGAATACCTGCCGTGCTTTTGATTGTGTTTAATATTTGTGATTTCAGCATTTTTATCCCCTCAAAATATATACCGAATGATAACATTTTCGACATTTCAAATTACCTGAATGTGCTTGTCGATAATGCACAAACACTAAACTCACAAAGCCTAACAGGAAATCCAATGCTTGTAAATCTGTTCTCTAGAACATTTACAGCGTCACTGTGGCTGACAATAATATTTTTGATTAGCTGGAATTTTGTTATATGTTACTTTTTGTTAGACTATAGAATTAAAACTAAAAAATAAAGTGAATTTAAAATTATAGTATTGGAGAATATAAGTATGATTAACCGAATAAATAAGATAAAAAGTAAAAATCCTAAACTAAGGAAAATTTTTAAAATGAAAAAATTATTAAGTGCGTTACTAATTGCTTTATTGTTGCCGACTATGATGTTGATGTCTGCATGTAATGACGCAAGCAAAACTTCAGATGATAAATTATCATTTGACTACACAACAAATTTTCAATATTATTACAGTAACTTGAACGGAATAAATTTTCCTGTGACAAAATCAGAAAAAGGGTACTATGTGTTTTTGCCTAATAATTACCTTTACTATATTGACCGTAAATCACAGGCGGCAACACCGCTATGTAACAAGCCTAATTGTTCGCATAACAGTGTTGATTGTAATGCATACTTTAATTTATTTGTAAATGCATCAGGAGAATCAGCTAATGTTGTGCAATATTATGACGGTAATTTATATATTGTTGTAAAAGATGAAGATGCTATGGGTAATTTTCTCGGAAATATATTGTACAAAGTTACACCTGATGGATCAACAAGGGAAAAACTGATTGAATTTAAAGACGGCATTTCGCATTGGCTGATTCATAAAGGTTATTTTTATTTCTCACAGGATAAGTTTGCCGATGATATTGATTCGTACTCAGTTTATGACAGCTTTTCGATAAAAAGATATAAAATAAATAACATTAAATCTAAGCCGGAGGAAATCTTTAACAGCAAAAATTACAGTGATAATCTTAGAGGTACTTTCCAATTTACCGCATATGATGACTATATTTATGTGCCGGTTCTTCCTATTTCAGAAGATGAAATTAAAAAGCAGGAGGAAAGCGGAAAGGTAACAGTTTCTACGTATCAGGAATTTTATTCGATTAATATCAATACGATAAAAATAAACCAAATTAGAAATGATGAAGGTGATGTTTGCTCGCCGTTTTTCTATAATGGACAGCTAACATATCTCATTGATAATTCGGATACTAACGGTAAGTTTAAATATTTTACAAGTGAACTCGACGGAAGCAATCCCAAACTTTTAACGGAAATGAATTACGGCGATAATTTGTTTGCAAATGAATCACAGCTGTATTTACAGAACTTTAGTGAAGATACAGATGAAAACGCAGCAACTCAAAGTGACGGAGATAATGTTAAGTCTCTTGACGCTTCATTTAATGAAAAAAGTTCGTTTTTAATACCTTTTGAATGTTCAGTGTTAAACATTCCCCAGGATTCAGATTGCTTCATATTTGTTCAACAGGTGGATAATATGAATTGCGAGATTTATTTTGTTGATAAGTCAAAAACAGAATCTTTGTCAGGACAAACAGTGGAATATAAAACATTATTAAGTTCCGTGAATGTCGAGGGTGAAAATAATAACGCATTAAGCCAAGTAGATGAGAATGAAAAAATTGATACTAATGATAATGAATTGAAAAATGTTTTTGAAAATACACAAAATAAGTTATATAAGATTTCAACATCATATGACAAAACGCTTTCTGATGAAGTCAATAGTGGCTTTTCAGTAACTTTATCTTGGGCGGGTGACGGAGGTAATTATACTGCAAATTTTCAAATATTGAAATTTAAAACCGCAGCTAATGCCGAAAAATTCGTTAAAGAAAATCCTCTTTCTTTTGTAAATGGTCAATATGTAGCTTTTGTATCTGTTGATAAAATTCCCGTAGAAATTAAAGATATGTTAGTTTCTATTATAAGAAATGAACCTATTTCGCCAATTAACAGCACTGATTTTGGCGGAGAAATCTACTCATTTAATTAAGGTTGTAACAATATGAAATTGATTATGTTCGAGATTTACAAACTGTTCAGCAAAAAACTGCTTTTAATATGCCTTGTTTTGTTTTTTACTGCAAATTCAATATTCTTGGTTTACACTCAATCAAATAATCTTGAAGTAAAAACAGTACATACTAATTTATCTGATTATGAGAATATAATATCTAAATATTCAGATTATGTGCCGACTGAAGCACAACGACAACTTGAAAGCGAATTAAAAACAGTTGAAATCGCTCTTCAATTTGACAGAACGGCAGATAACAGCAACGGCGATGATCTAAAAAATCTTGGGCGAATTACCGAACAATATAAGGCGGAGAACCCGGAGGAATACAAAAAGGCGCGGGCGTTACATTATACAAAACAAGAGCTTCTTGATAAACAAACCTATCTTTTAAATTTGGTAAATCAATGCAAGTCTTTATTTGATTATAGCTCTTTTATCGGCGATATGGATGAGCGCGCGCAGATGCAGACAAAGTTCTCGGTTTTTGCGGAAGAAGGTTCGTTTTCATACAACAACATATTAAAAACCGCCGAGGATTTTAAAGATGTTAATAATACAAAGCTTAAAATCGGAAACAATTTTGCCGTAGAAAATTCAACAACATTTGTTCTGACCGATTTGCTCGTATTTGCGCTTGTATTTTTAATGTGCATCTATATTTTTACATTGGAAAGGGACAAGGAATTATACGGGCTTATCAGAACCGCAAAATACGGACGTATGCCGCTTATTATTTCAAAATTATTCGTCCTTATCTTTTTTACGATTTTAATATGCGTAGTATATTATTCTTCAAATATTGCACTCTGCGGATTGTACAGCGGCTTCGGCGATATGACAAGGAATATTCAGTCCTGCGAGCTTTTTATGAATTGTAATTTAAAGCTGCAAATTTGGCAATATCTTGTTTTGTGGGGTTTATCAAAAATAATAACGATGTGCGTGCTTGCCCTTTTTATCGCGTTTATATTTGTTTTAGTAAAAAATACGGGAATGGTTTTTGTCGTTACCGCATTTTGGGTTTTCATTGAAGGAGTTCTTTATCTTGCAATAGGAAGCAACTCTCCCCTAAATCAGCTTAAGTATATAAACTTTTTATACTTTTTAAGCGGAAATAATATTTTCGGAAATTATCTTAATATCAATATTTTTTCACATACTGTAAATATTACCCTGATTTACGTTATAGCTATGATATTGATCGCTATTGCTTCCGTAACGGTAATTTGCATGTCTTTTGTAAAATCCGCGCAAATAACGACAAACAATATATTTACGCCAATTCTTGAAAAATTCAGACGAAGGTTTTATAAAATTCAAGGCAGCGTTTCAATATTCAAAGGCGAATGTTTTAAGCACTACAAAGGCTCAATGGCAATAATAGCGATTATTCTGCTTGTTTTTGTCGCCTACGGTAATGCTACTGATGATATTTCGGTTGTATACAGTTCGGCTCAGGAAAGCGCATACAGCGCGTATATTGATAAGCTTGAGGGCGAGCTTACGCAGGAAAAAGAAGATTATTTGCGGCGACAGCAGGATTATTTTGACGGACTGAATGAAGAGCTTAACACCATTTCAACTGATATGTCCTTATCGGCTGAAGAAAAAGAAATAAGGATAACGGCTATAGATTCGATTTTGAAAACCAAGGGCGCCGCCTTTGAGGAGATTTCAAATCAAGCCTCGTACATAAAAGAGGTCGGAGAGCGTTATCATATTACTCCCATATTCATTAACTATATTGTTTATAAAAGACTTGCCCAAAATCCGTCAAGAGAATGGCAGTATTTTACCTTGCTTATGGCAGTAATAATATTTATATCGTCCGATATATTTGCATATGAGCATAAAAAGCATATGATTGATCTAATTCGCTGCACAAAAAAGGGCAAGCTGAGGCTTGTACTTTCAAAAGTAATGACACTTTCGCTTACCACGCTTATATCATATACTTTAATTTATTTGCCTTATTATATAAATTTTATAAAAACCTTTGGAACAGAGTCGTTAAACACTCCTGTTGTATTTATGCAGGACTTTGCAAATATTGGCAGTACAATTTCCGTAAACAGTATGATTTTTATTACGGCGGCAGTGCATATAGCGGAGGCTGTCTCGGTTATGACGGCGGTTGCTATGCTTTCTCAAGTATTAAAGAATAATATATTGTCTATGATTGTCGGGGCGGTGATAGTATTATTTCCGTGCCTGTTATGTATGAATTTGACCGATATAAGATTATACACAAGCTTTCAAAAAGGCAGTTGGATGTGGCTTGTCCCGAGTTTGATAGTATTATGCGTATTCCTGCTGATGATTTGTTTAACTATAATTGCATTTAACTTTTCTAATATTGAATTTAAAGCTATGAGAAGGTGTAAAAATGAGGCTTGAAATAAAAAATTTATGTAAAACATATAAAAAAGGTGTAGTTAAGGCACTTGATGATTTCAGTGTGACCTTAACGCCGGGCGTTTATGGCTTGCTCGGACCAAACGGCGCAGGCAAAAGCACCCTTATGAATATCATCACCGACAACCTGAACGCCGACAGCGGAGAAGTTCTCTATGACGGCGAGGAAATTAAAAAACTCGGCAAAGACTACAGAACAGTTCTCGGCTACATGCCACAGCAACAGGGCTTGTACGATGACTTTACGCTCAACCGATTTTTGTGGTATATGGCGGCTTTAAAAGGTCTGAAAAAGAAAGAGGCAAAGGCAAAAATCACTTCACTTCTTGAAACCGTAAATCTTAAAGAGTCGGCACATAAAAAATTGGGCTCGTTCTCCGGTGGTATGAAGCAGAGAGCCTTAATTGCACAAGCCCTTTTAAATGATCCCGAAATCTTAATTCTCGACGAGCCGACAGCAGGGCTTGACCCGAAAGAGAGGATAAGAATCCGCAACTTTATAAGCGAAATTGCGGAAGATAAAATCGTGCTCATTTCTACTCATGTTGTGTCCGATATCGAGTTCATTGCTAAAGAGATTATACTTCTAAAGCAGGGAAAACTTGTGTCACACGATACCTGCCAAAATCTTGTAAATGAAATTGTAAATAAGGTAGTTGAGACGGAAATCGAAAAAGAAGAATTAAAATATTTTCAGGATAATTACCGAGTTTCAAATCTCTGTCATAATGATGATAAAATCGTAGTAAGATTAGTAACAGATAATCCCCCTGAAAATCATAAAATAACAATTGCAAACCCAACCCTTGAAGATTTGTACCTCTATATTTTTGAACAAGGAATGTGATATTAAAATTATTACCGACAAGTAATGGTGTTCTATGCTAATACTTGTCGGTATTTTTATGCCCCTTTTACATGAAATTGTAAGGATAAAGCGGAATACAGATACAAAATAATCAGTTAACGCATAAAATAGCAATAAAATAGTTTGACTAATATATAATATTGTGTTAAAATTATGCTAAAAGGAGGGTGACAGCTCTATGGAACAATATATGCCGATAGTGTGGATAGGCTTTGCAATATTCATGTTGCTTTGCGAAGGCTTTACAACACAGCTTGTATCAATATGGTTCGTTCTCGGCTCGGTTTGTGCCGCAATAACAACTATATTCACAAGCGACATAACAATCCAGTCGGCGGTGTTCCTTGTTGTGTCACTTGTATCGCTGATTGTGACACGACCGCTTGTGAAACGCTTTAAAAGGCGTAACAAAACAACGGGAACAAACGCAGACCGCTACATCGGTCAAGTCGGATTTATGCTCACAGATTTAACCGATATTGACAAAACAGCACAGGCAAAAGTTGGTGCGGAAACTTGGACTGTAAAGTCCGACAAAGCACCGCTTTTAAAAGGAACAAAAGTTAAGGTTCTTGCAATAGAGGGCGTAAAGCTCATTGTAGAACCCGTATCAGAATGAGAGGTAAATAATGTTAGGACTTATTATTTTAGGAATTATCCTTTTAATCCTGCTTATAGTAATCGTAAGCAATGTCAAGGTAGTACCGCAGGCACACGCATATGTAATTGAAAGACTCGGAACATATCATGTAACATGGTCAACAGGCTTGCATGTAAAAATTCCGTTCATCGACAAAATTTCAAAAAAGGTTTCATTAAAAGAGCAAGTGATCGACTTCCCTCCACAGCATGGAGTGAATAAAACGATACCTTCTTATAAATCTTAAAAAGTAAGTGCACATCAGAAAATTAAAGATAATCAATAACAATTACTTATTTAATATTTTTAACATCTGAGCCATAGGGCTCTTTTTTTATGCCTAAAATTCCTGTAAACTTATTTTTTGTGTTACAAGAATGACTGATGAGGACGGCAGAATAGAGAGGGGGAGTGATGATGGATTACTTGTATCATCTTTAAATGCTCCATTTATTATAAAGTTCATAACTCACTCCTTTTATAATGAGCAATCGTAATAGAATAAATTATCGAAATGTTTTGCGGTTATAATCGCAGATAATTTACTAATGACAGGAATTGCGGTATATTATCTATAGATGGATGCTGTCATAATGATTTATAAACCTATATATATGCAGAACTGAAAGCACACCTTTCGCTGAATGGGAAAACTTATCTGTTTCTCAACGAGATTCAGGAAATCAAGGGTTTGGAAAAGATCGTCAATTTGCTGGTATCGGACTTTGATGTATGATGAGCCACAATTTCCGTATGATGTTCTCTGAGCTCTCAACATACCTGACGGGATGTTATGTGTCTTTCCGTATCTTTACATTATTCTTCGGCGAATTTGACAACGCTAAGAACCATCTAAACCTAAATTATATCAAGGTTTAGAAGACTTTTTAGCAAAATGCATAAAATAATATGTGAAAAATTAGAACAGTTTTTAATTGAGCAAATCTTAAAAATATGATAGAATAATGTAGAAGATAAGTAAAGAAGGTATTTTATGTTGTTAAAATATAATCGAAATTTATATAGTAAAGATGCTTTGTTAAAGGCTGCATTTAACTTTACCGACAAGGCATATATACATCTTAGTCAAACTGAAAATGAATATATCGTTGATTTTGTCGTGAAAGAGGGAAATATCGTGTCAGAAAAAGAATTTGACAACGAAATGATCTTTCAAACAATGCGACATAAGGTGTATTTGGAAACTGCTGATATCCGAAAAATTATGGTTGCACGAGCTATGGCATCTACAATAATTGATGATGAAGAACCTAAGCCGCAAACAACCGATTTTAATGCTGATGAAATCCTTACAGATTGGTTTGAAAACAATGAAAACAATTGAATTTGACTTGAATTTATATGATCAAAAGTGCATTAAAAAAGCCATCGATGACTTTTATGACATTGCAGAAATTATTTCTAAAAAATGCGACAACAAAATAATTTGCAGAATGTTAGCCTCAAAAGCGGACATAAATTTAACTGCCTGTGAATTTTCAAACTATATTATTGATCTAATGAATGTGATATAAATGAACATTTTGAGCGTATTAAAAGTTGTTTTCATTATTATTTTATGTATATGCTCGTCGTATACTGATATAAAATTCGGATATGTGAAAAATCTTTATCTGTTGCCCTTTTCTTTGCTCGGAATTGTCTTGCTCGTTTTGCAGTTTCTGCTTTTTGGAGCTGAAACACTACTTGATTCTGTGATTAGTATTTTAACCTCTCTGATAATATCTGTTATCTTATACATTGCCCATATTTTGGCGGCAGGCGATTGCAAGCTTTTAATTGTAATTTCAATTTTAGCACCTGTAGAATTATACTCTAAATTTAATTTTCTGAATTTTTCTATAATTTTTGCAATTGCACTTGCTTTTGCATACAGTTATATATTTCTCATTTTTGATTCTATATATTGCGGTATTAAACAGAAAAAAATCGCCGATAAAGCTAAAATTAAATCCGGTATGAAGTCGTTTGCATTAAATTATATAACATCCGTTTGTTGCATAATAGCAATTGACAACATACTTTTATACTTTTTTGCTGAATTCTTTATGCGTTATATATTTGTACTGTTAGCAATAAATATATCTTTTATTATTTTGCTGAATTCATTAAAGCATCTTAATAAAAGAATACTTTTGCCGATAGCATTAGTGTTGGCAATTATATTTATGTGCCTTAGACAATCGTTTGGAACTATGTATTTTGTTAATTTCGGACTTGTATTTATAGTTATGCTTATGAAACTTTTTATCAGTGAGTACAACTATGAATATATAAATACTTCTGATGTTAAAGCGGGTATGATTATTTCTACGGAAACTTCAATGCTGTTTTTGAATTCAAGAGTGAAAGGTCTGCCCGATATATCACATGAAAACATAAGCGATAGAATATCTAAAAGTGAATGTGAAAGTATCCACCGATGGGAAAAGTCAAAATATGGAAGCAAAACCGTTAAAATAGTACGAAAAATTCCTTTTGCTATATTTATTTCACTTGGAATAGTAACATATATCATTGTGGGAGTAATGCTAAATTGATTATAAAAATTAAAGACTATGACGGAAAGCCAAGAATATTTTCATTTGCTAAGAGTGAGAGCGTAAAAAATTATTTATTAAAAAAAGACTTAAATACGGGACTTTTGAGAAATAGAAGTATTATCATATATCCTGAAAACATTACTCTCAATTTGTCGGAAGAAGAAACGCAAAGATTTAGTCCATGTACCGATTATGATGTTTTTCAGGTTGACAGCCGAGGCAATGCCTATAAATATTTTAATAATGCTTCACTTGATAATGCAATACTTGTAACAAACAGATGTAATTCAAATTGCGTTATGTGTCCGACTGCCGAGTCTATACGAAAAAACGGCGAGAATTATTACGGCGATGAACTGATAAAAATAGCAAAATATTTTCCAGACGATGTGTGTCACATAACAATTACGGGTGGAGAACCGTTTTTGATAGGTAAAAGTATTTTTGATTTACTTTCTTTTCTTAAAGATAATTTGCCGAATACTTCGTATTTGTTACTCACAAATGGCAGAATTTTTAGCAATAAAGAATACTTGAATTTATTCAAACAAACTTGTCCTCATGCTCTTAAATTAGGCATACCTATCCATGGGTATAACAGTGAAACTCACGACAGCATTACTCAGGCTAAAGGAAGTTTTATTCAAACATTTAACGGTTTGTTGAATTTGCTGTCAATCGGGGCGAAAATTGAACTTCGTATAGTTGTAAGCAGATTGAACGCAGACTTCATAACCGATATAGCTAAACTCATTACCGATAACTTCTTAGGCATTGAGTGCGTAAAATTTATCGGACTTGAAATGACAGGCAATGCGGCAAAAAATAAAAACAGAGTATGGATAAGCTACCCCGATGCTTTCAGAGCATCAAAGAAAGCAATTGATTTACTGATTGGTGCAGGCATTGATGTAGGATTATACAATTTCCCTCTCTGTGCTGTTGATAAAATGTACAGAAGTCTTTGCGAAAAAAGCATTAGTGATTATAAAATCAGATATACAGAACGATGCGAAAAATGCTTTCAAAAAGACGCATGCGGAGGAATGTTCGCAGGTACTGTAAGACTTTCAAAAGACGATATTATACCATTAGGAAAATATAAATATGATTAACTATTTTAATTTTAAAAAATTAAATAATGAATATCTTATTACAAATGATTTAGGACGATATTTGTTTGCTTATAAACAAGAACTCTTCTCTCTGATAAATAACCAAGTCGATATGAATTCAGACTTTGGAAAATCCGCAGAGGAAAATATGTTTTGCTACGATGGTTCTCCGAGAGGATTTGCCGAAAAAGTAAAACCTTATTTTCGTGACAGTAAAAATTATCTTTTCTCGTCAACCGGATTGCACATTTTTGTTGTCACTAACAGCTGTAATTTAAAATGTGTGTATTGTCAAGCTCAAAACGGTAATGAAATACCTAACGGATTTATGACAGAAGAGATTGCAGAAAGAGCCGTGGATGTAGCATTAACTTCACCGAATGATAATCTTTCATTTGAATTTCAAGGTGGTGAACCCCTTGCTAATTTTTCTGTTATTAAACATATCGTGGAATATACAGAGTTAAAGAAAAAATCAAAAACTATCACGTACAACATTGTGACAAACCTCACGCTTATAACTCAGGAAATTATAGATTTTATTAAGAAATACAATGTAGGCATATCAACTTCAATTGACGGTAATGAACTTGTGCATAATATGAACAGATGTTATCGCAATGGCAAAGGTTCATATTCTGATGTAAAACAATCTATTGGACAATTAAAACTTAATGATATAAAGTTTGGTGCAATTCAAACTACGACCTACAACAGTCTGCCGTTTTATAAAGAAATAGTTGATGAGTATATTTCAATGGGCTTAAAAAGCATTTTTATCCGACCGCTTACTCCTCTTGGTTGTGCAAATAAAGATTGGAACATTGTCGGATATTCTGCCGAAGAATTTATAGAATTTTACAACAAAGCTTTTGATTATATTTTGCAACTCAACATGAATGGTACAGAAATCAGTGAAGGTCATGCAACAATTTTTTTGTCTAAGATCCTGCACGGTTATCCCGTGAATTATATGGAGCTGCGTTCTCCATGCGGAGCAGGTATCGGTCAGATTGCTTATTATTATGACGGTAATATATATACTTGTGATGAGGGAAGAATGCTTGCTGAAATGGGAGACGATTCCTTTAAACTCGGTAATGTATATTACAATACATATGATGAACTTATAAATTGCAATAATTGTAAAGCTGCTTGTATTTCAAGTGTACTCGAATCACTTCCGACTTGCCATGATTGCGTTTACAGCCCCTATTGCGGAACTTGCCCTGTAACAAATTTGGCATTAAATAAAAATATATTTAACAGAGAACCGAATTCTTACAGATGTAAAATATATAGAGGGATTCTTGATAGAATTTTCTCCGCACTCCAAAACGAAAAAGAAAAATCAATAATAGAGAAATGGTAGGTGTAAATTTATGGAAAATGATATGTTCCCAAAGGTTAAGAAAGAGATAATCAATTTTATCAATGATGAAGAGGGTAATATAACAAGAAACAAGATACTCGCAGTCGGTTCAATGGTTATTTTGTTAAGCATAATTGCAGGAATAAATGCTCAGGCCGCACATTCTTCTCACAGTTCACATTCTTCGCATTCATCAACTTCTTATCATCGTTCTCATGTGTCACACACATCTGCTAAAAGCCATTCGTCACATGATTCGCACAGCAGTCACAGTTCACATTCAAATGTTGCTACTGAGCATAATTCTCACGCTTCACATGCCTCACATTCTAACATAGCAACTGAACATAGTTCTCACGCATCACACAGTAATGTAGTAACCGATCCTCCGACTACACACAAACCGACAATACCGCCTACTACACACAAAGTGACTGTTCCGTCGACCACTAAGCCGTTACCTACAACCGCTCCTACAACTGTACCCGACACAACAATTGAAAATAGCACAGCTGTTCAGGCAACTACCGAAGCTGTTCAAAGTGCCGCCAATTCAGATAATTCAGTTGTTTCTGCCGGTGCAGGAGCAGTAGCAGGTGCCGCCGCAACAGGTGCAGTTGCATATGCAATTCATAAACATAAAAAGAAGTAGTTATGTCCTTAGGCAAAATATTTGTAAATCATAATCACCTCTATATATAATATGTATAGCGTGATGTATGTTAAACTCCTCTATGTATTGACATATAAAAACAAATAGATTATTCTGTTTACAGAGACAGTATCAGACTTGAAAAAACAAAAAAGAAAAGGTATGTACTTTATAGGTTTGGATGAAGTTGCAAAAACAAATCAAAAGTCTAAAAAGTAATATAATTTGTTGAAAAACTATCTTAAGATATATTCCGACAAAATATCAGTCAGAATGGGGCAGAACATTTGCGGTAAGGAGGCTCGAAAGGGCCTCTTTAGAATACAAGCAAAATTTAAAACATAATGGAGTAAATAAAATGATACCTTCTTATAAATATAAAAAACCGAGTGTATATCAGAAAATTGAATATAATCAATAACAATTACTTATTTAATATTTTTAATATCTGAGCCAGTAGGCTCTTTTTTTATGCCTAAAATTTGGCGGCAGGGTAGTTGCAACAGGTAATATACAAATATCTGATATTGGTGTTGGTGAAACTTACAAAAATAAAATAACTCATAAAAATATATTTACAACTTTGCACAATGTGATATATAATAACAATAACATACAAAATGTAGTGAAGTAGTGCTTGAAAACAGTGAACAATTACCAAATAATTTATAAATGAAAGGAGGATAGTTTAAAGCTAAAAAAGCAACCACAGTGGAAACTTTTATTAAACTTATCAACAAATCAAAAAACAGGAGGCTAGAGTATGAACGGAAAAATAAAGAAAATGTTATCGGCAGTTTCAATAACATTGTGTGCAACGGTTGGTTTGTCGTTGCCTGTTGATGTCGTGGCGGCTACACTGCCAAAGGCGGAAACTCAATATTCATCATTCGACAATGTTGTCGGAGAAAATCCCGAAGAGAGCAAAATCGTCAAAGAGCTTACGAACGAAAGAACGGAAAATTCAAAAGAATTTTTGCTTGAAGACGGAACTAAGATGATTGCTCAGTACAACGAACCTGTCCACTACAAGGACAGCAAGGGCAAATGGGTTGAATATAACAACACTTTATCTGAAGATAAGACTGCATCTCCTGATGAGGCAGGTGATTCTTCATATACAAACAAAAGCAGTGATATTTCGGTCAATCTTTCTAATAAAGCAAAGTCAAAGAATATGATTTTACTGCAATCAAACGGATATAAAATCAGCTGGGGTTATGACAATGCAGGCAAGAGCAAAGCTGATGTAAAGAAAAATAACGAAAAAACAAGCGGTAATGATAAATTTACTACGCTTAAAAATATAACAACAGAAACTTTGTATAAGGATGTTTTCAACGATGTTGACTTGCAGTATTTTGTCACTACAACAGGCATTAAAGAAAATATAATTTTAAAGAATTCAAAGGCTCAGAATGAATTTACATTGAATTACAAAATTCCGAACCTTACCGCAAAGCAAAAAGATGATAAAACAATCACACTTTCAAATAAGGACGGAAAGGAAATATATACAATCTCAGCACCGTATATGTATGATGCAAACGGCAGTTCAAGCACACAGATGAAAATTGAGATTGTAAAGCAGAAAGGCTCAAATCTTCAAGTTAAGCTGACTGCTGATTATGCTTTCATTCATACAATCGGCAGAGCATTCCCTATTACGATTGATCCTGAGATTACAACTACTCTCAAAAGTGAGCTTACATTTTATGAGAATGCTAACGGCTCAGTAAATAGTTACGGACCGTACTATACATCTAAAAATTCATATGCTATTTGTACTGTAAATAGTCTTCCGAAACTTGGAAACGGAGAAGAGGTTATAAGTGCCAAATATAGTTTTGAAACAGAAAACGGCAGTAATTTGTTTGCTGATGAGGGCGAAAACCCTATCATTGTGAATGCTCATAAGCTTACATCTGCTTCAAATGGGAATGTAAAATACGATTCAAAAGTGCTTGATTATGATTCTCTTACATATGAAGATAATCGGTATTTGACATTTGACCTTACAAGCACCTTCAAAGGCTGGTATAGCGATACCAATACCAAAGGTTTTGTCATGGAGGCACTTGATACAGTCGGTTCAAAAAAAGTCGTATTTAAGTCTTATACAAAAACATCTACAACACCTGCCTTAATGCTCATCTATAAAGACTTTACAGGCATGGAGAGCAATCTTTCTTATCATACAGTCAATGTCGGCACTAACGCACAGGCGGCTGTATCGGATTACCTCGGCAACCTTGTGATTAACCAAACTTTGTATGAGGGAACAGGCTCAAGAATGCCATTGAGCATTACTGCAACATACAACAGCATTAACAAAGACACAGCTTTTGAGAACGGTTCTGCAAGCGGTTACGGTTGGCAGTTCTCATTTAATCAGTATGTAAGAGAAGTGACTGACAAAAACCTTACCAAAGCAGGCTACAACTATATCTATACCGATGCTGACGGTACAGACCATTACCTTAAACTTGCTCAGGGTGAAACTGCTAAATGGGAAGATGAAGACGGCTTAGGTCTTACACTTACCAAAGATGAAAACAACATTTTCATTGATAACGGTTCAACAACACAAACTTACGATTCAACCGCAAACGGCGGTAAACTTCTCTCTGAAAAAGACGAACACAAGAATACTATCACATATACCTATACCGACGGTGACTTAACTAAAATCACAGACGGTTCAGGCAGAGAAGTTCAGTTAAAATACAAGAGCAGTACCGACGGCAAAAAGGTTGTAAAAAGAATTACAAAGCCTGATGGCACTGGGATTGATATTGCTTATACAACCGCAAAGGATAAGGTTACTTCAATTTCATTCAATGACGGTCACATTTCACGATTTGAATATGACGATAATTATAACCTGATTTCAATTTCGGGTGTGTCCGACAGCTATATGAAATCCCTGTCGACACATAAATTCACTTACACAAACGGCAAGGTAACTAATATCACCGAATACGGCACCGACGGCACAGAGGGAAATCACCTTAACATAAGCTACAAAGCCGACAATACAACCGTGTTTACAGATAAGCAGGGACACAGCGAAACCCATATTTTTGATAACAGCGGTTCAACTGTTTCTGTCCTCAATTCAAATGGCTATGCGACTTCGTCCGAAAACACAGGACTTGTAATTAACAACAGTGCAAACGCATACACTAAAAACTACATCACAGAGTCCTCACAGCAGACAGAAGTTGGCGGAGGCAAATATTACTTCGTGTCAAACGGCACAAAGGGCAGTACCGCAAGTAAAGGCGGTAAAGTAACAGTCGATAATTCACCTGCAACAGAAGAGGACGGTTACTATCAGTATCTCGGAACAACTTCACTCAAGGTTGAAAATCCGACAAGTGAGAATAACTCCGCATTCTTTACAGGCTTTGCTCATCAGTTCAAAGAAACGACTTTCAACGGCAAGGATGTAACTTTCTCCGCATATGTAAAGACAAAGAATGTAAAGCAGATTTACAGTGGTGGCTCAGTCGGAGCAATCCTCAAAGTTAAGTGTCTTGATTCATCAGGTAAGACTGTAAAAGAAATCAACAGTATCGGACTCACAGGAACACTTGATTGGCAGAGAATAAGCGTAACAGCAAATGTGCCGAGTACAACAGCGTCAATCCGTGTGTATGGCTTGATTAGATATGCATCCGGTACAGCATGGTTTGACTGCATTCAGTTTGAAGAGGGTAATTGTGCCAACAACTTTAACGCTCTTCAAAACAGCGACTTCAGCTCAAATGACAACTGGCTCACAGAAGAAAACAAGAGCATTTCAGCCAACAAAGGAACTGTAACAATAGGCGGTACAGCAGGTGCATTTGATGATGAAAATGCCGATTCATCAAGCGATGACTCAACAGACGAAACACAGCCGTCAACATACACCAAAACAGTTACAGAAACCGAACCTAATGACAGCATCACCACATATGATGATTACGGCAATGCGGTTAAAACCGAACAGGGATATGTAACAAGAACTGTAAAGAAAATCTATGAGGTTGAAGAAAGTGAAACAACGGAAGAAGTCACAAATCCAAGTGATACTGATAATTCGGCTGATGACGATTCGGATACTTCATCTTACGATAACTCTTTAGGCAACAAATATATCTATCAGAATATCAAAGTAGGCAGAGCGGGAGTATCGTTTAAAATTAACGGTACAGCAAAGTCAAATTCAGTTCCGCTTTCAAATGAAAACAGAACATTTGGCATTGCACTCAATATTTACTACAATAACAGCAGTACACCTGAATTCCATTATCAGAACTTTAGTGCTAACACAGACGGTTACCAGCAGGTATCACTTTCTGTAACTCCTGAAAAAACAAATGAAGTTGTAAATTATATTGCATTTGCGTTTGTTTACGGTTATAATGAGAATGAAATGACGGTTGATAATGCGGAAGTAAACATTTCACCGTTAATTCAAAGCTCCGAAGATTCTAAGAATGAAACTTCTGAAAAAGAGGCTGTTGACGAAGAAGTCTTATCTGAAAGTATTGATAAGTCAAAGCCGTATATGCAGACAAGCTCTGAATATGACAACACAGGCAACTATGTAACTTCTGAAACAAATGAGCAGGGAAGTACAACAAAGTATGCTTATGATGCAAACGGCAACAAAACTGCTGTAACAGACGGAAACGGCAATGTAACTAATTACACCTATGATACGAACGGAAATGTATTGTCAATAAAGAACGGTACTTCCGGAAATGATTATTCCTATACAGGCTCAGGCTATGTATCGAAAATCACTCATAACGGTTTTAGTTATTCATTTAATTATGATGTATTCTATAACCTTCTTTCAACAAAAATAGGCAATGTTGCAATTACAAGCAATACCTATGACAGTAACGGCAATCTCGCAAAAACAACCTACGCAAACGGTGATTATTTTGAATACACCTACGATGATTACGGTAATATTACTTTAATAACAGGCGAAACAGGCAAAATTGCCGAGATGATTTACAACAAGCAAGGTCTTGTTACAAAAGCAGTTGATTATTCAAGCGGTGAAACCTCATATTACTATTACACATTTGACGGTTCGCTTGAAAGAGAATACCGCACATCATCTGACGGCAGTCTTACTCACTATATTATTACAAACGCTGACGGAAATACAGTTGAAAAAACATCCGTAAACGGTCAGACTAAAACTATCACTACAGGTACTGATAAAGACGGAAAGTCGTTTGTAAGCAATGACGGTGTAACTAACGAAACATCAACCGATGATTTCGGCAGAACTACACAGGTCAGAACTGTACGCAGTGACGGTACTCTTGTATTTAATACAGACTATGAGTATGCAAACGGCAAGGCTGAAAATTCAACAACTAACCTTGTCAGCAAGTACAGTCAGTCATACGGCAGTGACAGCGTTTTATCCTACGATTATTCTTATGATGCAAACGGTAATATTACCGAGATTAAGCAAAACGGTAAGCTTACAAACAAGTATGTTTATGACAGCCTTAACGAGCTTAAAGAAGAATACGACTATGTAAATAAATTTTACATTAACTATTCCTATGACAGAGCAGGAAATCTGCAAAATAAATATGAACAGGTTCTTGATCCCACCTACGGTTATCCGACAGGAACGCAGAACGGCAATACTTATGAGTACACCGATACAAGCTGGAAGGATAAGCTGACAAAGGTTAACGGCAGTAATATTTCATACGATGCAAACGGCAATCCGCTTTCATACCGTGACGGAATGAGCTTTGAATGGGAGAACGGAAGAATCCTTAAGAATATAAACACTTCCGATAAAGCCATTCAGATGAGTTATGATTCAAACGGTATGAGAACACAGAAAACCGTTGACGGAGTTAAGACCAACTATTACTACGACAGCAACAAAAATTTAATTGCTCTTGTAAAGGGTAATGACACTCTGTTGTTCTACTATGACAGTGACGGAAGTGCAACCTCATTCTCATACAACGGTACAATGTACTTATATGTGAAGAACTTGCAGGGTGATGTAATCAGAATTATTGACCTCGCAGGCACAGAAGTCGCAAGCTATGTTTATGACGCTTGGGGCAACATAAAAGATACCAAAGGCGAGCCGACAATTCGAGAAATAAACCCGATTCGCTACCGTGGCTATGTTTATGATACCGAAACTTCACTCTATTATCTCCAAAGCCGCTACTACGATCCATTCACAGGCAGATTTTTGAATGCGGACGATACACATTACATTATGTTCCCGTCCTTGATGGCAAATTTGTATACATATTGTGATAATAATGCAATTAGTAATACGGATACAAATGGTAAAACAGCTTGGTTATGGATGTTAGGCTTGTACGCAGTGAAGAAGTCAATGCCATTACAATTCTATTTTCATTCAATACTTAATAGGCAACGCTACAAGTGTTACGATTTTTCGGATAATAGTATGTATGCCGATAAAATTTTGGGTTCGATGGCATATTATAATTTTAAGAAGAAATATCACATCATAAATTTATATCCGGCATTAGAAAGAATGTATCACCAAAATCGATTATATATGATTTATAATGGAACTTTTGATCCTTATCATACGGGTGAACGAGACTTATATTTATCGATAGGTCAATGTAAAGTAAATATCTGCTATGTAATATACGGTAATGTTAACAAAAGGCATGACATTGCTTATAGTGTGACAGTAACTTTTACTGATGACTACGATTTTGAACATTGGACTAAAAGTAAAAAGAATTTATTGACCATGTGTATAAATAACATTTTAGGATATTATCCTCAATCGCTCGGATTGATAGTTCCCTACTCATGGCGTATACAGTATAAATTTTCAGGCACGTTCAGATGTCGACATTGATGCAAAAGGAGGCTAAGATGAAATTTACCGTACCGAAGCTGATATTTTTGTTAGCTACTATTGCTATTATTGCTATTATTTTGTCGGGATGCAATATTGACGATGTGTTGGGATATTTGTCAACCGTCAGGGTTGATGAATATGATATGGAGGTAAATTACTATAATGAGGGCGCAACATATCTCTTTTCCGGCAAGGTAGTGCTGACCAAATATGATGAGGAAGATAAAGCAAAGGATTCTTGGCTTGAAGACGAGCTTGGACTGCGCCTTAATACAGGGCAAGTTGGGGATGTGAAGCCGATTTTGTCGGGCGATTTTGACGAGGTGGGCTATGCTTCTAAACAAATATTTATTAAAAAGGACGATTTGTATTACGTCTTTAACATTGACAGCTACACCGTACCAGAAAATTTATACGCTTTCGCCTACGATAATTATGACGATATTGTGCTTTCGTATGAAATGAACGAATATACCGCCGAGGAGTTTTCCGATAAATATGACAGCGGCGCGATCGACTGGGGAATTGATGATTTCGGGTAATTGTCTGTGAAGTTTGATTTGAAGCAACTCATATCTGCGCTATATAGCAGTGCGCAGCTTGACATGATGGATTTAAGATGAGCAGAAAACATAAAGTGAAAAAATATTTACATTGGTTCTGACCGTTATAATATTGGTATGCACAGGGTGCTCCTTAAAGGAATATGATTATTCAGAATGGGGAAAATATGAATTTTCCGATAATGAACACTCTTTTTACTATCCGAAAACGGAAAATCGTATGTAAGCAATGATGGTATTACCGCCAAAACTACAACCGATGATTTTGGCAGAACTACACAGGTCAGAACTGTCCGCAGTGACGATGTCCTTGTATTTAGTACTGATTATGAGTATGCGGATTGTAAGATTATTAACAAAAACCACCTTATGGTAATTTGCTTATTATCATAGGTGGTTTTTTTATTGTACTTTTTAGGAGATTAGTCCAATGAATTTATCTAACGGAAAACGCATAAAATAGCAATAAAATAGTTTGACTAATATATAATATTATGTTAAAATTATGCGAAAAGGAGGGTGACAGCTCTATGGAGCAATATATGCCGATAGTGTGGATAGGCTTTGCAATATTTATGTTGCTTTGCGAAGGCTTTACAACACAGCTTGTATCAATATGGTTCGTTCTCGGCTCGGTTTGTGCCGCAATAACAACTATATTCACAAGCGACATAACAATCCAGTCGGCGGTGTTCCTTGTTGTGTCACTTGTATCGCTGATTGTGACACGACCGCTTGTGAAACGCTTTAAAAGGCGTAACAAAACAACGGGAACAAACGCAGACCGCTACATCGGTCAAGTCGGATTTATGCTCACAGATTTAACCGATATTGACAAAACAGCACAGGCAAAAGTTGGTGCGGAAACTTGGACTGTAAAGTCCGACAAAGCACCGCTTTTAAAAGGAACAAAAGTTAAGGTTCTTGCAATAGAGGGCGTAAAGCTCATTGTAGAACCCGTATCAGAATGAGAGGTAAATAATGTTAGGACTTATTATTTTAGGAATTATCCTTTTAATCCTGCTTATAGTAATCGTAAGCAATGTCAAGGTAGTACCGCAGGCACACGCATATGTAATTGAAAGACTCGGAACATATCATGTAACATGGTCAACAGGCTTGCATGTAAAAATTCCGTTCATCGACAAAATTTCAAAAAAGGTTTCATTAAAAGAGCAAGTGATCGACTTCCCTCCACAACCCGTGATCACAAGAGATAACGTTACAATGCAGATTGACACGGTTGTGTATTTTGAAATTACCGATCCAAAGCTTTATACTTACGGTGTAGAAAGACCGCTCAGCGCTATTGAAAATCTTACTGCAACAACATTGCGTAATATCATCGGTGATCTTGAGCTTGATAACACTCTCACATCCCGTGATACAATCAACGGTAAAATCAGAGTGATTCTTGACGAGGCAACCGACGCATGGGGCATTAAGGTAATCCGTGTCGAGCTTAAAAACATTCTTCCGCCCCGTGAAATTCAGGATGCGATGGAAAAGCAGATGAAGGCAGAGCGTGAGCGCCGTGCAAGAATTCTTGATGCAGAGGGTGAAAAACGCAGTCAGATTCTCGTTGCAGAGGGTATGAAGGAATCTGCAATTCTTAAAGCCGACGCTGTTAAGGAGCAGAAAATCCGTGAGGCACAGGGTGAAGCTGAGGCTATTCTCACAGTTCAGAAAGCTAATGCCGACGCACTTAAAATGCTCAATGAGGCTTCTCCTACCGATAGAATTATTCAGCTTAAATCGCTTGAGGCATTCGGTAAAGCCGCTGACGGCAAGGCTACAAAGATTATCATTCCTTCAGATATTCAGGGACTTGCGGGTAAAGTTACCGCAATTAAAGAACTCTGGAAAGATGATGTGCCAAAGGCATAAAGAATGTGAAATTTACGGCAATTTTTCGGGCACAGAATTCTGTGTCCGATTTGTTGCATAAAATTGTGGGGGATAGGAAATGCAATTTTTACTCGACCTGTTGTGGTACTTCGTAATTTTCTCGTTTTTTGGCTGGGTGGCGAGCAGTTTTCGTTCGCTTCTTCTTGAGAAAAAATTCAGTAACAACGGTTTTTTGACATCACCGTTTTGTCCTATGTACGGATTTTCGGCGGTTATTTGTTATACGGCACTAAAACCGTTTGAAAACAGCAAGCTGATTTTATTCATCGGTTCAACTCTGATATTATCTGCACTTATGGTTGTGGTCGGTGTGCTTGTAGAAAAAACTCTCAAATTCAAGCCATGGGATTTTTCTTCCTCGAAATTCAGCATAGGCAATTATATAACTTTTCCTTATGCACTTTTTCTTGGATTGCTCGGTATGCTGCTTGTCGGATTGATAATTCCGGTGCTTCGCACAGCCGTTGAAGCAATTCCTTTCTGGGTAAGTCTTATTCTTGTTCTTTGCTTCTGCGGAATTATTGTAATTGATTATGTTTTTTCAATGATAACAACAGTTCGTCTGCTCAGAAGAATTGCAAAGCTTAAAAATTCTTCTGAGCTTATGGATAAAGGTGCAACAGAGGTTGAAATTCAGGAACTTGAAGAAAACTATAACCGACTTTTTACAGAGAATATTTTAAGAAAAAGACTTGCACACGCTTATCCCGATCTCACTCATATGGCTTATGTAAAGCAAATTAATGCTAAAATTGAGGAGATCAAGCAGGATAATATGAAAGAATATACACAAACCTTTGAAAGCAAAGAGGACAAGCCGTTTGCTTACGGATTCTGTTTTACGAAGCTTTTTTATCTGTTTGTGATCGGTTCTTTCATCGGCACGATTCTTGAAACAATATGGGCGTTCTGCGTTGACGGACATTTTGAAATGCGTGTCGGTATGGTTTACGGTCCGTTTATTCCTGTTTACGGCGGCGGTGCGTGTTTTTTGACAGCCGCTTTGTATAAGCTTTACAAGCTTAATGATACGCTTGTTTTTGTGATAAGTGCTTTTGTCGGAGCAGGTTTTGAGTATTTCTGTTCGTGGTTGCAGGAGCAGATGTTCGGCACGGTTTCATGGGACTACAGTGACACTCCGTTTAACCTTGACGGCAGAACTAATCTTATGTATGCCCTTATCTGGGGATTCCTCGGTCTTGTCTGGGTGCGTTATCTGTATCCGTGGACAGCAAAGCTTATTGAAAAGATTCCTAAAAGAGCAGGTGCAATTATTACAACATTTCTGATTGTATTCATGGCATTCAACGGCTTTATGTCTGTAACAGCTACGGCAAGATGGACTCAGAGAACGGAGGGAGTGCCTGCGTCAAACAGCTTTGAAGAATATCTCGATGAAAAATTCGATAATGAAAAGATGGAATTTCTTTTTCCGGGTATGAAAAAGGCTGCAGAGGCGGGAGTTACAACCGAGGGCATAATTTCCAATGAAAGACCGTATCTTGATGCTACAGATCCCGATAACGGCATGAAAATCGAACAGGGAAAAGATGTTTCCGAGATTAATTAATATCATGAAGTGGCTATGCTTTGCGCAGCCACTTTTTGCTTTTTGACGGTATTTTAAAAATAATTTCGCCTGACTATTGAATTTTAACCGATTTTTTTATATAATTAATTAGTAATGCTTTATTTATGTCGATTCAAAGCATAAATTGGCATATTTGTCCTGACTTTGTCTGCCCACGGCACGGTTTTTGCGGCAATTTATCAAGTGGGCGGAAAGGCTATGAGTAATTATGAAAAAGGTTGCAATTATTATGGGCTCCGACAGTGATTTCCCCGTAGTATCAAAGGCTGTCAGTAAACTCAAAGAATTTGGCGTAGAGTATGAGGTTCATGTAATGAGCGCACACCGTACTCCCGATGCGGCAATTAAGTTTTCGGCAGAGGCTAAAAAGAACGGCTTTGGCGTAATCATTGCCGCAGCAGGTATGGCGGCACATCTCGCAGGTGTTCTTGCGGCAAAAACAACCCTCCCTGTGATAGGAATCCCATGTAAGTCGGCTCAGCTTGACGGTATGGATGCTCTTCTCGCAACAGTTATGATGCCTACAGGAATTCCGGTTGCAACAGTAGCAGTTGACGGTGCGGCTAACGCTGCAATTCTTGCCGTTGAAATGCTTGCACTTTCCGACGATTCTCTTGCAGAGAAGCTTGAAAATATGAAAGCTGATATGGAAAAAGGCGTTGCCGAAAAAGATAGGGCAATGCAGGCTAAGGTGGCAGAGCTTTGATTAAGAACTATGTAGATATTGACACAAAACTTGACAAAGTAAATGACGAGTGCGGTGTGTTCGGTATTTACCGTAATGATGACGATATTGATGTTGTTGCCGCCGCAAATGACGCACTCTTCAGCCTTCAGCACAGGGGACAGCAGAGTGCAGGTATCACCGTGAATAAAGACGGTGAATTTACAACTGTCAAGGAACTCGGCATGGTGTCCGAGATTTTTACGCCCAAAGCACTTGAAAAACTTCCAAACGGTAAGATTGCAGTCGGTCATGTCCGTTATACTTCATCGGAATCACTCGACCGTGCATCTAACCAGCCGCTTGTTATGCGATATATTCAGGGTTCAATCGGTATTGCAAACAACGGCTCAATTACAAACTTCAATGAAATAAGGCAGGAGCTTGAAACAGGCGGTGCTGTTTTTCAGTCCAATTCTAATGCTGAAATTATGGCTTATGTCATCGCAACCGAAAGATGTGTAACAGACACGCTTGAAGATGCTGTTCTTTCTTCAATGAGAAAGCTCAAGGGTGCTTACTCAACTGTAATTTGCGCACCGAGCCGTCTTATCGGCTTTCGTGATATGCACGGATTTCGTCCGCTCTGTATCGGCAAACTCAAAAACAGCTGGATTTTTACTTCCGAAAGCTGTGTTATCGACAGCCTCGGCGGTGAATTTGTCCGTGATGTTGAGCCGGGTGAAATGGTAGTAGTTGACGAAGAAGGCTTTCACAGCTACAAATTAAAGCTTTTGCCCGATAAAACATCTTTCTGCCTTTTTGAATATGTCTATATCGCAAGACCGGACAGCGTAATTAACGGTGTCTGCGTACATAATGCAAGATTCAAAGCCGGTGAACTTCTTTATGACGAGTTCCCGATTGAGGCAGATATGGTGTGCGGTGTTCCCGATTCGGGACTTATTGCCGCACAGGGTTATGCAAAGGCTTCGGGTATCCCGTTCAGCACAGGTTTTGTCAAAAATAAATATATCGGCAGAACAGTAGGTTCGGGTAAAGATAAAAAGAAAAGACTTCTCAGAACAAGACTTACCGCTTTGAAGGCTAATGTTAAAGGCAAGAGAGTTGTTATTATTGACGACTCAATCGTCAGAGGTGAAACATCAAAGCATATTGTTCGTCTTATGCGTGAGGCAGGAGCTGCCGAGGTGCATATGCTCATCAGCTCGCCGCCGTTTGTATGTCCGTGCTACTTTGGTGTGGACATTCACGATAAAGAAAGTCTTATTGCAAACAAGTTGACAACAAGTGAAATCTGTGAATATATCGGTGCAGATTCACTTGGTTATCTCAGTATAAACAGTCTCAGAAAAATTGCTGAGGGTGCAAATATAGAATTCTGTGACGGTTGTTTCACGGGCAGCTATGACGCTGAAATTCCGAGAACAATCTTTGTAGATAAATACGCTAAAAAAATTAACAGAAAGTGACGGAGTGATTACAATGAACAACAGCTTTTCCGAAAGCTACAAAGCGGCAGGTGTTGATGTAACAGCAGGCTATAAGTCTGTAGAGCTTATGAAAAAGCATGTGGCACGCACAAAAATTGACGGTGTTATTTCAGGCATCGGCGGTTTCGGCGGACTTTTTGCCCCTGATTTCAAAGATATGGAAGAGCCTGTACTTGTCAGCGGTACTGACGGTGTAGGTACAAAAATCAAGCTTGCTTTTCTTCTTGACAAGCATGACACAATCGGTATTGACGCAGTTGCAATGTGCGTAAACGATGTAATTTGCTGTGGAGCAAAACCTCTTTTCTTCCTTGATTATATCGCAATCGGCAAGAACTATCCCGAAAAGGTAGCTGAAATTGTATCAGGCATTGCAGAAGGCTGTGTTCAGTCCGGCTGTGCTCTTATCGGCGGTGAAACTGCAGAGCATCCGGGTCTTATGCCTGTTGATGAATATGATGTTGCAGGTTTCAGCGTTGGTATTGCAGACAAGCCGAAGATGATTGACGGTTCAAAGCTTTGTGAGGGTGATGTACTTTTAGGACTCCGTTCTTCGGGTGTTCACTCAAACGGTTTTTCGCTTGTCAGAAAAATCTTTGATATCAACGAGGAAACAATCAAAGCCGAGTATCCTGAGCTTGACAAAACTCTCGGTGAAACATTGCTCACTCCAACAAAAATTTATGTAAAACCTCTTCTCGCTCTTATGGAAAAGGTTGATGTAAAGGCTGTTTCACACATCACGGGCGGCGGTTTCTATGAAAACATTCCCCGTATGCTTACAGATGGTCTTTCAGCCAAAATCAAAAAGGACAATATTCCTGTTCTTCCTATTTTCAAGCTTATGCAGAGAGTAGGTAATATCCCCGAGCACGATATGTTCAACACATTCAATATGGGTGTAGGTATGATAATCGCCGTTGCCAAGGAGGATGCAGACAAGGCTCTTGAGGTTCTTGCGGCTAACGATGAAGACGCTGTTGTACTCGGTGAAGTAATCAGCGGTAATGACGGAGTAGTGTTTGAATAATGAAAAATATCGCAGTTCTTGTGTCGGGCGGCGGCACAAATCTTCAGGCACTTATTGACGCTCAGAACAGGGGAGAGATTAAAAACGGAAAAATCTCTCTTGTTGTGTCCTCAAATCCAAACGCTTATGCACTTGAAAGAGCAAAAAACAATTCGATTGCAACTGAGGTTATCAGAAGAAAAGACTATGCCGAATTTGATGAGTATGATTCTGCTGTAACCGAGCTTTTGAAATCCAAGGATGTTGACCTTGTTGTTCTTGCGGGATTTATGACTATTCTCGGAAAGCAGTTTATTTCTGCTTTTGAAAACAGAATAATCAATATCCACCCGTCGCTTATTCCGTCATTCTGCGGCGAGGGCTATTACGGACTCAGAGTTCATGAGGAGGCTCTTAACAGAGGCGTCAAGGTAACTGGTGCTACCGCACATTTTGTAAACGAAGTGTGCGACGGCGGTCCCATTATCATTCAGAAAGCCGTTGAAATTCAGAACGGCGACACACCCGAAATTCTTCAGAAAAGAGTTATGGAACAGGCTGAATGGAAGATTCTTCCAAGGGCGGTTTCGCTTTTCTGCGAAGATAAAATTATAGTAAAAGACAATAAAACCGAAATTCTTGACTAACGGAGGAAAAATATGAAACCTGTATCACTTTACAATGACATTGCTTCAACTTCATATCCGGGCAGAGGCATTGTAATCGGCAAAAGTGCAGACGGCTCAAAGGCTGTTATTGCATACTTCATTATGGGCAGAAGCGAAAACAGCAGAAACAGAGTGTTTGCAGAAACCGAGGATGGCATCAAAACTCAGGCTTTTGATCCGTCAAAGCTTGTTGATCCGTCACTTATCATCTATTCTCCCGTAAGAGTTCTCGGCAACAAAACTATCGTTACTAACGGTGACCAGACAGATACTGTTTATGATCTTATGAATGAAGGTCAGACATTTGAACAGTCACTCACAACAAGGGAGTTTGAGCCTGACGGTCCTAACTACACTCCTCGAATTTCTGGTATCGTTGAGTGTGAAAACGGCAAGATGAACTATGCAATGTCAATTCTCAAAAGTGCAGACGGCAATCCCGATTGTTGCGAAAGATACACATTTACATATGACAAGCCGATAAACGGTCTTGGCAGATTCATTCACACATATATGAGTGACGGCAATCCGCTTCCGAGCTTTGAGGGTGAACCTACACTCGTAGAAATCGGTAACGATGATATTGACACATTTGCCGAGAAAATCTGGAATTCTCTCAATGAGGATAACAAGGTTTCACTTTTTGTACGCTATATTGACATTGCTTCAAATAAGGCAGAGTCAAGAATTATCAATAAAAACAAGTAATTTATTTTTCGGAAAGGATGAATCCAATGAACGAACTTGCTTTAAAATACGGCTGTAACCCGAATCAGAAGCCTTCGAGAATTTTCATGCAGGACGGCAAAGATCTTCCTGTTGAGGTTCTCAACGGCAAACCCGGTTATATCAACTTTCTTGATGCATTTAACTCATGGCAGCTCGTAAAGGAACTCAAAGCGGCAACAGGTCTTCCTGCGGCTGCATCATTCAAGCATGTAAGTCCTGCCGGTGCGGCAGTTGCAACTGAGCTTTCTGACACACTCAAGAAAATCTACTTTGTAGATGACCTTGAACTTTCTCCGATTGCAAGCGCATATGCAATGGCAAGAGGTGCAGACAGAATGTCGTCATACGGTGACTGGGTGGCTCTTTCCGATACTTGCGATGTTCAGACTGCAATCCTCCTCAAGAGAGAGGTTTCTGACGGTATTATTGCTCCTGACTATACTCCCGAGGCTCTTGAAGTCCTCAAGTCAAAAAAGAAAGGCAACTATAATATTGTAAAAATCGACCCGAACTATGTTCCTGCTCCTATTGAGCATAAGGATGTTTTCGGCATTACATTTGAACAGGGCAGAAATGAACTCAAAATTGACGAAGAAATGCTTCTTCAGAACATTGTAACAGATAATAAGAATTTTACAGAGGAAGCTAAGCGTGACCTTCTTGTTGCTCTTATTACTCTTAAATATACTCAGTCTAATTCTGTTTGCTACGCAAAGGGCGGTCAGGCAATCGGTGTAGGCGCAGGTCAGCAGTCAAGAATTCACTGCACAAGACTTGCAGGCAATAAGGCTGATATCTGGTATCTCAGACAGCATCCGAAGGTTATGAACCTTCCGTTTGTTGACAACATCCGCCGTCCCGACAGAGATAACACCATTGATGTTTACATCTCTGATGATTATGAGGATGTGCTTGCTGACGGTATATGGCAGCAGTTCTTCAAAACTAAGCCCGAACCTCTTACAAAGGAAGAGAAAAAGGCTTGGCTTGCAACATTTGACGGTGTTTCACTCGGTTCTGACGCATTCTTCCCATTCGGTGACAACATTGAAAGAGCAAAGCGTTCAGGTGTTAAATTTGTTGCACAGCCCGGCGGTTCAATTCGTGATGATAATGTTATTGAAACCTGCAATAAGTACAATATGACAATGTCATTTACGGGTATTCGTCTTTTCCATCACTGATAGAGGTGCGGTTATGAAAATTTTAATGATTGGTTCGGGCGGCAGAGAGCACGCTTTAATTAAAAAGCTTCTTGAAAGTCCCAAATGCACAAAGCTTTATTGCGCTCCCGGCAACGGCGGTATTTCAAGAGATGCCGAGCTTGTTAATATCGGAGTTATGGATAAAGAAAATATGGTTAAGTTTGCAAAGGACAATGCAATTGACCTCGTTTTTGTAGCTCCTGATGATCCGCTTGCTGACGGTATGGTTGACGCTATGCAGGAGGCTGGAATCAGAGCATTCGGTCCTAATGCAAATGCCGCTATTATTGAGGCGTCAAAGGTTTTCTCAAAAAATCTTATGAAGAAATACGGCATACCTACTGCAAAGTATGAAGTATTCAATGACGCTCAGAAAGCAATTGACTATATAAAGAACGAAAATACCGCTCCCGTTGTTGTAAAGGCTGACGGTCTTGCACTCGGCAAGGGTGTAATTATTGCCCAATCTGTTGATGAGGCAATTGAAGCAGTCAAAGAAATTATGGAGGACAAGAAGTTTGGCGACTCAGGTAACAATATCGTTATCGAAGAGTTTCTTACAGGTCCCGAGGTTTCTGTTCTTGCATTTACAGACGGCAAGTGCGTAAAACCTATGGTCAGCTCAAAAGACCACAAGCGTGCTTTTGATAATGACGAAGGTCTTAACACAGGCGGTATGGGCACAATCAGTCCGAACCCGTATTATACAGACGAGATTGCCAAGGAATGTATGGATACAATCTTTATCCCTACAATTGAGGCGATGAATAAAGAGGGCAGACCTTTTAAGGGTTGTCTGTACTTTGGACTTATGATTACACCGAACGGTCCAAAGGTTATTGAATACAATGCCCGTTTCGGCGATCCTGAGGCTCAGGTTGTTCTTCCAAGACTTAAAACTGACCTTGTAGATATCTGTGAGGCTGTTATTGACGAAAAGCTTTCCGACATTGACATTGAATGGGACAACGGTGCTGCGGCTTGTGTTGTTATGGCAAGCGGCGGATATCCTGTTTCATACAAAAAGGGTATAGAGATGTTCGGTCTTAATGATAACGGCGGTGTCGATGGCGCAATCGTTTATCATGCCGGCACTAAGTACGAAAACGGAAAGTTCTATACAAACGGCGGTCGAGTTCTCGGTGTTACTGCGACAGCAGATACACTTGATGAGGCACTCGAAAAGGCATATGCAGCAGTAGGAAAAATTTCCTTTGAAGGCGCTCATTACAGACACGATATCGGCAAAACTAAATAATATATTAAGAGCCACTCTTGACGAGCGGCTCTTTTTTTAGCCTGCATTTTTAATCTGCAGTCTTAATTTGTCAGAAATCATGGCAATGAATTCGCTGTTTGTGGGCTTACCTCTGTCGTTGTGAATTGTATATCCGAAATATGAGTTCAGAACATCAATGTCACCTCGATCCCATGCAACCTCAATTGCGTGTCTTATAGCTCTTTCAACCCGTGAAGAAGTTGTTTCGTACTTTTTGGCAACCGACGGATAGAGCTGTTTTGTCACGGCATTGATAATTTCAGGATGCTCAACAGACATAATGATTGAATCACGCAGATAGTGATAGCCTTTGATGTGAGCCGGAACTCCTATTTCATGGAGAATATCGGTCACTTTCATTTCAATTCCGAAAGCGTCAATAACTCTGCCTTTGCCAAAATTGTTTTTCTTGCTCAAATCCGACAAATCGCTGATAATGGTGCTTAATTCGGAAATGTTATACGGCTTCAACACAAAATACGATGCGCCCGAATTCATAATTTCACGCTCAAGAACAGTGCTGTGGAATGACGAATATACCATAAACACAGGCACTTTCGTGCTTTCTCGTGTAATGCTTCTCATAACACCGATCGCATCAAGCCTTGTCATAAATGAATCCATCAGTACAACATCAGGGCTTTCTCTTTTAATTTTATCGCACAATTCTTCTCCGTCTTTTGCACAGAAAATAACGGAAATATTCTTACTTTGTAAGATATTAAGATTTTCCTGCGTAAATTCAGAAGCGTCATCGGTTACGATTAGTTTTATTTTGTTGTTCATTGTGATTTCCCCCAGTAATTTTTGTTGTACTAATATTACCACAAAATGGTAAAGTTGGCAATACCTTCCATAAAACTTTTTTAAAAAATTGAGAAAAAAGTTTTATATTTTGCGTTACTAAATCAAAAATGAACAAACCATCATATATTTAGTGTTGATTATTGTAGCGATTTGCCATATATTGTGCAAATACACCGTAACCCTCTTTTGGATTATTTAGAAAAACATGGGTAACAGCGCCAATAATTTTACCGTTTTGAACTATCGGACTGCCGCTCATACCCTGTACAATACCGCCGCAATTTTTGAGCAATCTGCTGTCGGTTATTTTTATGACAAAATTTTCATTTGATGTCATATCACGGTTGCATATTCTTTTGATTTCAATATCATATTCCTGCGGCGTATCTCCGACAGGCGTTGTTACCATAACAGCCTTTCCTGTTTTTACCTCATCGTCATTTGCAATCAGATATTTCTTGTTTCTTTTATAATTTTCACTCGTTAAATCTCCGAAAATTCCTAAAGGGGAGTTTACGCTCAAATTACCAAACTTTACATCGGTAAAATATCCGCAGAAACTGCCGGCTTTACCGCAGACGCTTTTTTCTATGCCACTGATTTCAGCCCGAACCGCTTCTCCTGATTTTAACGGTAACAAAGCAGCCGTGTCACAGTCGCATATTCCATGACCGAGTGCGGCAAAATAATTATTGCTGTCATCATAATAGGTCATAGTTCCGATGCCTGCACAGCTGTCACGAACCCACGCTCCGAGGAGATATACTCCCACGGTATTTTTAATCGGCAAAACGGTTTTGTTTTCGGTTTTGCCGTTTCTATCAATTTCAACAGTAATTTCATTGCCGTTTGATTTTTCAATTTCAGACTTTAATTCTTCATTTGTGCTGATTTTTGTATTATTTACTTTCTTTATAATATCGTTTACTTTAAGTCCGCCGTCTTTTGCGGGGCAAACATATTTTTCACCGTCGTAGTAGCTTTCAAGCTTGATTATCATTGCTCCGTTAGCATAAAATTTAACTCCGAAAGCCTCACCGCCAATGTAAACCTCATTTTTATCATCAGCGGCATAAGGCGAAAAAGTCGAAAAAGTAAATAATAATGTGAAAATCAGGGCAACTGATATAATTTCTTTAAATTTTCGCAAAAAATTCACCTTCTTTCCGTTGCCTTTATTATGATTTGCATTTATAATATAGATTAGTGCGTTGATGAAAATATTAAAAATGTTACTGGCAGAGGATTTTCCGAAAAGGCGATAAACAGCCGTGCATTGTAAATTATTTTCTGAAATTATATCATTTTCTTATTATGAGGTATATATGGAAAACATAAATTCTAACCTTGTCGGTCTTACCGATTCCGAAGTTCAAAAGCGTATAGATGAAGGAAAGGTAAATATTTCAACTAATATTAAAACCAAATCAATCAAAAGAATATTTTGTGATAACATTTTTACGCTTTTCAATCTTATAAATGTAATTTTGCTTGCGGCATTGATTTTTGTGGGTTCACACAAGAATATGCTTTTTATCGGTGTTGTTATCGCAAATATAATTATAGGTATAGTTCAGGAAATTCGTTCCAAAATAAGCGTTGACAAGCTGACTATTTTGTCTGAGAAAAAAATCAATGTTCTCAGAAACGGTAAAATTGCAGAAATAAGTAAAGATGAGATTGTTCTTGACGATATTCTTGTGCTTTCAAGAGGAAGCCAGATTCCTGCCGACTGCATTGTATGCGACGGCAACTGCAGAGTCAACGAAAGTTTGCTTACAGGCGAATCAAATCTCATTGAAAAAAATGTCGGAGATGAACTTCTTTCAGGCAGTTTTATTGCGGCAGGAAAATGCTATGCTCAGGCTGTAAAGGTCGGAGCCGATTGCTATGCCGCTAAGATAAATAACGAAGCCAAATATATTAAAAAAGTAAATTCTCAGATTATGGAGTCATTCAATTTCATTATCAAAATCTGTACATTTGTACTTTTTCCGATTGGCATTGCATTTTTTATTCGACAATTCACCCTGCCCGATGCAACATTGCAGTCTGCTGTAATCAGCACTGTTGCGTCGCTTGTCGGTATGATTCCAAAGGGAATGATTCTTCTTACAAGTTCTGTTCTTGCAGTATCAATTATCAGGCTTTCATCCAAAAAGGTTCTTGTACAAGAGATGTATTGCATTGAAACACTTGCAAGAGTCGATGTGCTTTGTCTTGATAAAACGGGAACGCTTACAACAGACGAAATGACGGTAACAGGTGTCATTCCGTTTGGGGCTGATGACAATAAAATTAAGAAAGCACTTTCTTCAATTGTAAAAGCGTCCGATGAACTAAATGCAACTTTGTATGCACTGCGTGACTATTCAGATTCCGTTTCACCGTATGAGTGCAGTAAATTCTGCGATTTTTCGTCCGAAACAAAATGGTCGGGCGGTACATTTGAAAACGGTAAGACCTACATAGTCGGTGCGACTGAATGTATTTTAAAAAGCAGAGAAAAGTATTCCGAAGTGTATTCTGAGATTGAAAAGATAAATCAAACCGTCAGAATCCTTGTTCTTGCCGAAAGCGATAGTGAACCGGACAAAGACTCATTGCCTGATGATTTAAAACCGCTTGCACTCATTCTTATCAAGGATAAACTTCGTGATAATGTAAATGAAACGGTAAAATATTTTAGGGAACAGGGTGTCACCTTAAAGGTCATTTCAGGCGACAGCGTTAAAACTGTTAAAAATATTGCACTTGACACAGGGATCGAGGGTGCAGAAAATGCAATCGATATGTCAACTGTGACAACAGATAAAGAGCTTGAAGATGCGGCAGAGCGTTGTAATGTGTTTGGCAGAGTAACTCCGGCTCAAAAGAAAAAGCTTGTGGTTGCCCTTAAAAAGCACGGACATTCGGTTGCTATGACAGGTGACGGCGTAAATGATGTTCTCGCACTCAAAGAGGCGGATTGCTCCGTAGCTATGGCGTCGGGCAGTGATGCCGCACGAAATGTGTCACAGCTTGTACTTGTCAATAATGACTTTGGCGCAATGCCGAGCGTTGTGGCAGAGGGCAGACGAACAATCAATAACCTAGAACGAAGCTCTGCACTCTATCTTGTTAAGACGATTTATTCGGTTATACTCTCAATTTTCTTCATATTCTTCCGCACAGGATATCCCTTTGAACCGATACAGCTTACGCTTGTCGGTGCATTAACGGTTGGACTGCCATCATTTGTTCTCGCACTTCAACCGAATAAAGATATAGTAAAAGGTAATTTCACCGTAAATATAATAGCAAGATCACTCCCAACAGCTTTTTGTATTTCGGCAGATACAATATTACTCGCAATTTTAAAGTATATGACAGATATGCCGCAGGCACAGTTTTCAACTCTCTGCGTATATCTTACTGCATTTTCATGTATGTTGCTTGTAATCAGATTATCAATCCCGTTCAATCCGCTCAGAGCCGTTATGGTCATCGGATGTTCCGCAGGAATAATAATCGGTTCAATCTTCTTCGGCGGATTGTTCTCACTTGCACCGCTTACATTTGAAAACATCATATTGCTTGTAATCTTTGCTGTAGGCACATTTGTTGTATTTAATATATTCTACAATATAGCACAGCACTATATAGAAAAATTCAAAAAGGAAAGTCATCTTAAACTGACTGCAAAAAGAAATGCAAATAAACAAAAACGCTGAAAAATTAATCAGACAACTGAATAATCAAGGCTATGAGGCTTTTATAGTGGGCGGTTGTGTTCGTGATTATCTTCTCGGTTTGACTCCGCATGATACAGATATTTGTACAAACGCTTTGCCTGAGCAGACAAAAAAATGCTTTGAGGCTTATCGTATGTTTGATACAGGTATCAAACACGGCACAATTTCCGTTGTATGCGGCGGTGAAGTCTATGAAATCACAACCTACCGTATTGACGGTGATTATTCCGATAACCGTCATCCGGACAGCGTAAGCTTTACACGAAACATAAACGAAGATTTGCAACGTCGTGACTTTACGGTAAATGCAATGGCATATAACGCTGAATACGGTCTTGTCGATCCATACGGCGGTAAAAATGACCTTAAAGATAAAGTTATCCGTTGTGTCGGAAATCCCGATACACGCTTTAACGAGGATGCTCTGCGAATCTTGCGGGCATTACGCTTTGCCTCTGTTTACGGATTTTCAATTGAAGAGAACACATCAAAGTCTATATTTAAAAATGCAGACTTGCTAAAAAACATTGCAACAGAGCGTGTGATTTCGGAATTTCTAAAGCTCATCTGCGGTAAGGATGCCGTAAAAATTCTTGACGCTTACCGAGAAACGATTGCTGTTATTATCCCTGAAATTACCGTTATGTTCAATTTCAATCAGAACAACATTCATCATTCGTATGATTTATGGCAACATACCCTGACTGCACTCGGCACAATTGAACCGAATCCCATACTTCGTATGACAATGCTTCTGCATGATATCGGCAAGCCTTCTGTTAAAACTACTGACAACAGCGGTCAATCGCATTTTCAGGGACATCAGCTTGAAAGTAAAAAAATTGCAGACAGAATTCTGCACAGACTAAGATTACCGTCTGATTTTATCAACAAAACTCTTCTGCTTATTGAATATCATGATGTCCGTTTTAACGGCAGTAAAAAGCTTATGAAAAAGGTTATGAATGTACTCGGTACAGACCTTACAAAGCAGTTGTTAGAGGTCGAATACGCCGATATATCTGCCCAGTCTGAATATCAGCGAGAAGAAAAGCTCGGATATCTTGAAACGGCAAAAACACATCTTAATGAAATAATCAAAGATAACGAATGTTTTAAGCTGAGTCAGCTTGATATCAACGGTAAAGATGTTTTAAACCTTGGCGTAAAAGAGGGAAGAGATGTCGGAAATATTCTCGATTATCTGCTAATGCTTGTAGTAGATGCAAATGTTCCAAACAAAAAATCAATACTCATATCAAAAGCCAAAGAATATATTTACGGTAATTAAATAAATAAGTAATTAAAAAAGAGGATTTCAGCGAAAACTGAAATCCTCTGATTTTTGTTTAAAATTAAAGAACCTTTGATAAAAATTCTTTTAAACGGTCGTCCTGCGGATTATTGAAGAACTCCTGTGGATTGTTCTTTTCTTTGATAACACCGTCGTCAATAAATACAACATCGGTTGCAACTTCCTTTGCAAAGCCGATTTCGTGAGTAACAACAACCATTGTCATACCTGCCTTGGCAAGCTCTTTCATAACATCAAGAACTTCGCCGACCATTTCGGGGTCGAGTGCAGATGTTGGCTCGTCAAAAAGGAGAACATCGGGATTCATTGCAAGTGCTCTTACAATTGCAATACGCTGTTTCTGACCGCCTGAAAGCTGGTTCGGATATGCGTTTGCCTTTTCGGCAAGTCCTACACGCTCCAAAAGATCCATAGCGTCTTTTTTAGCCTCATCTTTGCTCTTGCCAAGAAGCTTGACAGGAGCCATTGTAAGGTTGTCAATAACAGTCTTGTGGGGGAAAAGGTTAAACTGCTGGAACACCATTCCCATTTTTTGACGGTGAACATTTATATTAACCTTTGGATCCGTAATATCGGTACCCTCAAAGAAAATGTGACCGCCTGTCGGTTCTTCAAGTCTGTTAAGGCAACGGAGAAAAGTTGATTTACCCGAGCCTGACGGACCGAGAACAACAACTACATCGCCTTTAAAAATGTCAATATCAATACCTTTAAGAACCTGAATATCTTTACCGAATGATTTTTCAAGTCCTCTTACGGAGATTAATGCGTTATCTTTCACTCTTTTTCAATCTCCTTTCAAATCTTCTGAGGATGTACGAAAGCACAAGTACAATTACAAGGTAAATCAATGCAACCGTAATAAGCGGGAAGAATGCCTCGTAAGTTCTTGAACGAATCATATTACCAATATATGTGATATCTGCAAGTGCAACATAACCTGCAACCGAGGTTTCTTTGAGAAGTGTAATAATTTCATTGCCGAGTGCAGGAAGAACATTTTTAATTGCCTGCGGAAGAACGACCATTGTCATTGTCTGTCTGTTGTTAAAACCGAGTGAACGGCTTGCCTCAGTCTGACCGATGTCAACAGCCATAATGCCCGAACGAACAATTTCTGCAACATAAGCGGCAGAGTTCATACCAAATGCAATGATTGCGGCAAAGATACCGTTTCTTACAGATGCAAGAATAATGTAATACATAATCATCAACTGAACTACAACAGGTGTGCCTCTGATAACAGTAATGTAGATATTGCAAATCGCATTAAAGAATTTCAGAACACAATCACCGAAGCTCCTGCATGTTCTCTTGTCAAGCTGAATATCGTGAGTCGCTCTTACAAGAGCAATGACAAAACCGATAATAACACCGATAATACCTGCAAACAATGTGATTTCAAGGGTTACAAGCAAACCGCTTAAAAGCTGCTGCCATCTGTTATCTGTGATGAATGTGTTTTTAAAGCTTTCACCGAGATTGCCGAACAAACTGCCAGATGCACTGTCGTTTACGATAATAACCTGAGTTGTGTTTGCATATGAAGTCGAAAAGTCGATATTTTTTCTTCTTTCCGGTGTGTCGGTCATACCCGCCATACCGAAATCGTCTTTGCCGGTCTGAACAGCAGTGATAACAGAATCAAATTCCATATCATCAATGACAAGTTTTTTACCGAGCTTGTCACAGATTGCGGTAGCCATCATCGGGTCAAGACCGACAATTTTACCGCCTTCAACATATTCATACGGTGGAAAAGCAGCGTTCGTAGCCATATGAAGTTCACCGTCATACTTGATATCCTTAGGCGATTCATAGGGTACGGTATCAGTATTACCCTCTATGTAATAGCTTTTGATTTTGTCCAGAACACCCTCGTCTTTAAGCTCTGCAAGAGCTTTGTCGATTTTTTCGGTGAGTTCATGATTTTCCTTTGAAATGCAGATTGCATACTGCTCTTCCGCAAAAGGTTCATCAAGAATTTTTAGTCCTGCATTTGCTTTTACAAATTCCTTTGCCGGTTCACTGTCAATTACAACACAGTCGATTTTATTCTGTGTAAGAGCTACGATAGCGTCGGCACCCTTGCTGTAACGCATAACCTTGGTGCCGTCAGCCTCATAGTCAGATACAAAAGTATCGCCTGTTGTACCATTCTGAACACCTACGGATGCTCCTTTGATATCATCGGCAGTCTTAATTTCCTTAACCGATGAATCACCGCATCCGGTGAACAGAAAAACAGTAGAGAACAGCATTGAAATCAGTACCAATAAAGTAACTGTCTTTTTCATTGTTTTCCTCTTTTTCTTTCTCTTAAAATATTTATTTGCAAATCCTTATCAGATTCTTGCAACGCCTGTCTCAACAGCGGCCTTCTTAACAGCCTCAGCAACAGTTTTGCCGATTCTCTTGTCAAATGCCTCGGGAAGAATATAATCTGCATTAAGCTCTTCATCGCTCACGAGTGAAGCAATTGCAAAAGATGCGGCAACTTTCATTTCTTCGTTAATATCGCTTGCACGGCAGTCGAGAGCACCTCTGAAAATACCCGGAAAAGCAAGTACATTGTTAATTTGGTTAGGAAAGTCACTTCTGCCTGTACCTACAACAGCCGCACCTGCCTTTTTAGCAATGTCAGGCATAATCTCGGGAGTCGGATTAGCCATAGCAAAAAGAATAGGATCCTTAGCCATTGACTTAACCATTTCTTCGCTTACGCAACCTGCGGCAGAAATTCCGAGGAATACATCAGCACCTTTCATTGCATCTGAAAGTGAACCTTCAAGGTGAGAAAGGTTAGTAATTTCAGCCATTTCCTGTTTAACAGCGTTAAGTCTTGGATCACCCTTGCAGATAATACCCTTACTGTCGCAAAGTGTAATGTCCTTTACACCCATATTAAGAAGGTGCTTTGCAATTGCAATACCTGCCGCACCTGCACCGTTCATAACAACCTTGATTTCGTCAAGTTTCTTGTGAACAAGCTTGAGTGAGTTGATAAGACCTGCGGCAACAATAACGGCAGTACCGTGCTGGTCATCGTGGAAAATCGGAATATCACACTTCTCTTTGAGCTTCTTTTCAATTTCAAAGCATCTCGGAGCGGCAATATCCTCAAGATTGATTCCGCCGAATGAACCGCTGATAAGGTAAATTGCGTTTACAATTTCGTCAACATCCTTACTTCTTACGCAAATAGGAAATGCGTCAACATCGCCGAATTCCTTAAAAAGCGCACATTTGCCCTCCATAACAGGCATACCCGCCTCAGGACCTATGTCACCAAGACCGAGAACAGCTGTACCGTCGGTTACAACGGCAACAAGGTTGTTTCTTCTTGTGAGTTCAAAAGACTTGTCATAGTCCTTCTGAATTTCAAGACACGGTTCTGCAACACCCGGAGTATAGGCAAGAGAGAGGTCTTCAGCCGAGTTAATCGGAACTCTTGAAACAACTTCAATCTTACCGTTCCACTCATAGTGTTTTTTGAGTGATTCTTTTCTGATATCCATATCGGTAACTCCTTATAATTAATTCCCTCTCATTATACCCCTAAAAAGCCGTTATATCAAGTAAAAATCACAAAATTCATTTGACTTTTGTACAAAAAAGGTATAAAATAAATGTGCGAGTGTGTTGAACAGCTGCGAGCAGCTGCCGAAAGGTACTGTGCGAGGAAAGTCCGGGCTTCACAGAGCAATAATAACGGCTAACGGCCGCCGGAGGCGACTCCAGGGATAGTGCAACAGAAAATTACCGCCATTATATGGTAAGGATGGAAAGGTGAGGTAAGAGCTCACCGGAGGGCAGGAGACTGCTCTGCCGTGTAAACCCTATTTGAAGCAACACCGTGGTAGGACATTATACGCTTGCTCGGCGTGTCCTTAGGAGGTGGCATCGAGCAGATTCGGTAACGGTCTGCCAAGATAGATGGCTGTTCACGACAAAACCCGGCTTACAGACACAGTCGCATATTAGGGCACCTTTTATGGGTGCTTTAATATTATTGTCGAATTTAAGCAATTTGTACAAATGTTATGCACATTTGCAATTAATTTAAAAAATGCATTGCATTTATACTGCTCTTTATTGTACTTTGCTTTATGCTGAAATCTATTGAAATTGATTTAAGAAATTGATTTAATTTGATTTGTTTCAGTCGACTGATTCGACACATTGTAGAGTTTTGAAATTAATTTGAAAGGTGTGTAAAAATTTGAAAACAAAATCAAAAATACTCAGCGCAATATTGAGCGTGAGCATCCTGTCGGCAAGCCTATCTGCCTTTGTATCCGGTTCACTCGGTGTTCAGGCGGCAGAAAGCTCGCCAACCGTATCGGCTAATAAGTACAAGCTCAAAGATAATATTCAGGACGGTGTAATTTTACATTGTTTTGACTGGACTTATAACGATATTAAGGCTGAATTGCCTAAAATTGCAAAAGCAGGATTTACAAGTATACAGACTTCTCCGGCACAGCCAAACGGAACAGGTACTTGGTATTGGTTATATCAGCCAATTTCATTCAGTATCGGAACAAATGGTATCGGCACAAAGGCTGAACTTCAGTCGCTTTGCGATGAAGCAGATAAGTACGGAATTAAGGTTATTGTCGATGTTGTTGCTAACCATTTGAGAGGCGATCACAACAACATAGACAACGATTTAAAGCCATCCGAGTATTGGCATACCTTCGGCGGAGGTATTGACTGGAAAAACCGTTGGCAGGTAACACACGGCTCGATTGGTATGCCGGACATTGCAACCGAAAATCCATATGTTCAGCAAAAAGTCTGCAACTATGTTCAGGAACTCAAGTCGGTAGGTGTTGACGGACTTCGTTGGGACGCTGCAAAACACATTGGCGTTCCGAGCGAGGGCGACGATTTCTGGAAATCGGTAACACAGTACGGCCTTTATAACTACGGCGAAATTCTCGGTGGTCCCGATGACCGTTCGACAGGCAATGAAGACATTATGAAAGAGTATACCGATTATATTTCTGTCACAGACAGTAACTACGGTAAAGAACTCCGTGATTCGTTTAATTCGGGCAAAGCTCCTACTTCAAGCGGAAACTGGAGTGAAAAAGGCATTTCAAACGATAAGCTTCTTTATTGGGGTGAAAGCCATGATACATGGTCAAACAACAAAGACTGGGGCTTTTCAAATGAAATGAGTCAGAATGTTATTGACCGTGCTTATGCGGTTGCGGCAAGCCGTAATAAAGTTACTGCTCTTTATTTTTCCCGTCCTTCTTCAACCAACAAAGAAAGTATCAAAATGGGAGAAAAAGGCTCAACTCATTACACCAGCAGTGAGGTTGCCCAAATTAATAAGTTCCATAATGCAATGGACGGCAAAGCTGATTACTACACCGTGTCAGACGGTTGTTCTGTAATTACCCGTAAAGACGGCGGTGCTGTTATCGTAAAAGGCAGCGGAAGCGGCGAGGTATCGGTAGAAAACGGCGGCGGTTACGCAAAACCGGGTACATACACAGACGCTGTTTCAGGCAATACATTTACAATTACATCAAGCACCATTTCAGGTACAATAGGTTCATCAGGTATTGCAGTAGTCTATGATGCCGAACCCGAAGGACCTTCAGCGTCAGTAAATCCGGGTTCAACAAACTACAATACAGATGAGCTCACACTTACGCTCAATTGCAAGAATGCAAAAAATGCTCAGTATTCAATTGATGACGGTGCATTTGTAAACTACACAAACGGTCAGCAAATTACAATCGGTACAAACCTTCCTTACGATACTGTAACCACAGTAACAGTAAAAGCAAGCGACGGCAAGACAACATCCGATCCGGAAACATATACATACACAAAGGTAGACCCGAATGCCGTAAAGGTTGTTGCTTATGATAACTCATCAACCAAGTGGTCTAAGGTCAATGCATATTTCTGGAGTGATGATAATAAAGAAATGACATCGTGGCCGGGCAAGAAAATGACCGACAAGGGTAATAATATTTTTGATATTGAAGTGCCTGACGGTGCAAAATATGTAATCTTCAACAACGGTGACAGTCAGACAGATGACCTCACGATTGCAGACGGTAATAAAATTTACAGCAACGGTTCTTGGCAGAACTATTCGACTGTAAAACCCACTCAGCCGACAACAGCTCCTTCCACGACAGTCCGTCCTACTACAGTCGCAACTCAGCCTACCACAACTCAGCCTGCTACAACACAGCCTGCTACAACACAGCCGTCTACAACTCAGCCGGTAACAGAGCCTTCAAACAGAATTCTTATCGGTGATGTTGATTTAAACGGAACATTTACAGTCTGTGATTCAACAGAGGTTCAAAGATACATTGTTAACATATCGACTTTAAGCGATGAGGCTCTCATTGCGGCAGATGTAGACAAGGATTCTGTTATTTCTGTAAAAGACGCAACTATGATTCAGGCTTATGTCGTTAAGCTTATTGTTGAAAACTCATACTGCGGTACTTACACAGAAAATGTTGCACCCGCCCAGCCTACAACGAATGTCACAGAGCCAACAACCGAACCGACTTCAATTCAGACGAAAAATTATGTTTATTTCAATAATACGGAAAACTGGTCAACAGTAAATGTCTATGCATGGAGTTCAACAGATTCGACTTATATGAGCTGGCCCGGCAAGGCTATGGAAAGTATAGGTAATAACACATACAGATTTGAACTTCCGAATGGTGCAGAATATGCTATATTCAATAACGGTTCAGCACAGACAGGTGACTTAAAAATCCCCGATGTAAATATGATTTACTCAAACGGACAGTGGAGTAAATACTCCAAGTAAAATTTAATAAGTTTATCTAAGAGCCGCCCCGCACAATCAAGCGCATTTTGCTGTTTTGATTTTTACTGTCGGGGCGGTACTGCTATTTGTTTAAATCACAATACAAAATAAACGGTTCATCACGATTTTTTGTGGGATGGTGAACGGACAGAAGAAATAGATAGCGGATCAAGGTAAGAAGAAGTCATCATCACGGTAACCGTAGCCGATCTTGTTGTTGAAACCTTCGAACTTGCCGGTGCTGATTTGATATCATCTAAATAGAGCATAGCTTTCTTTCCTCCATTGTTTGTCTTGCTAACTACAATTCTGGAGCTTCCTGTGCTCTTTTTCAATACTTACTTTTGACTATCCCACATTTTTTCGTAATGAGGGTAAAAAAGCAATGTTTCCTTTTGTTCGGAAACATTGCTTTTGTTAATTTTTTACTTATTACTTTAATTTTGTATCTATATATTCTATGTACGGTTTGCGATTATAAATGCTGTCTTGGTGATTTTTATACCATTCAAATTCTTCTTTCAATCCATCATACAAAGATACTGTATTTGGCATTAATTCATTTTGTTTTCTTACATCAAGCACATATTCGTAATCGTAGAAGCAAAAATAATCTCTTTGCGGAATATCTTTCGACACGCTTACAAATTCAACTTCTCTGCCTGCCACTTTGTAGCAAAGCTCAACCCATTCTTTTATTGTAACGGTTTCTTTGTTTCCAACATTAAAAATATGATTACTTGGGTGCTTTTCTATTATTATCTCAATAAATTTACAAAGGTCTGACACATTGAAAAATTGCAATTTCATATCTCCGTTTTCAGGAATGTAAAATTTTCTGTCTAGAATAGCACAATCAAAGGGAAATGCTTCTCTGTACAAATTTTCATACATACCGTAAAAATACGGCGGACGAAGAATATACGCATTTTGGACAGTATCAAGTAAGTATTTTTCTGCATTGAGTTTGTTAATTCCGTAATTGCCCCAGACAGAATTTTTACCGCAAGTTTGATTTTCGGCAAACGGCTGGGGATTAGTTTCGGGATAAACCGCACTTGAACTGATGAAAATGTAATCATCAAACGAAATACCTGACTTTAAAAGAGCCTTTATATGCTCATCAGTGTACGCTGTGATATCAAGAATTAAATCAAAGTGTTCGTTAGCAAACTTGTTGCCAAGATTCAATCTGTCGCAATTAATCAGATGCACACCTTGTGATTGAGGTCTGCTGTTTCTGTTTAGAACAAAAACTTCCTCGCCTTTACTCACAAAATGCTCGGCTGCATATCTGCTCACAAATGTTGTTCCGCCTGTGATTAGAATTTTCATACCAAAAACTCCTTGAATAATATTTGCATCACCGTATGGTGATAAACAGCATTAATTATCTATTCAATTTTTATTCGATTTTTCTATAATTTTTTCTGCACATTTAATGCCGTCAACTGCGGCGGAGATAATTCCGCCTGCATAGCCTGCACCTTCACCGCACGGATACAGTCCTTCAATAAGTACACTTTCGAGTGTATCTGTCTTTCTCATTATTCTGACGGGGGAAGAGCTTCTGCTCTCAACGCCCGTCAAAACAGCGTCACCGTCATCAAATCCGTGTAACATTCTGCCCATTTTCACAATGCCCTGAGCCATAGAAGTGCAGACATATTCAGGCAAAATCTCGTTCAGATTTGAAAATTCATAATTCGGACCGATACTTGGCTTTACATCACCAAGATGTGTGGATTTTCTGTTATTAAGAAAATCGTCAACTCTTTGTATGGGTGCATTATAATTTTCACCGCCGGCAACGAATGCTTTTGATTCAAGCTTTCTCTGCAAATACATTCCGGCAAGCGGATGGTCGGATTCATAATCATCCGGGTTTATTCCTACAAGCAACGCTGAATTTGAATTATCGGCATTTCGTGCAAATTCACTCATACCATTGGTGCAAAGTCTGTTTTCTTCGCTTGACGCATTGACAACCTTGCCTCCCGGACACATACAAAATGTATATACACCCCGTCCGTTATCAAGGTGCGTACTCAGCTTATAATTTGCCGAGCCGAGTTTTTTATTGCCCGCAAATCTGCCGTATTGTGCCTTATCAACTTTTTGACGAAGATGTTCAATTCTTGCTCCTACCGAGAAAGGCTTTGCCTCAATCGGCAATTTTAAACCATAAAGCATTTCAAAAGTATCCCTTGCACTGTGACCTATTGCAAGAATAACATTGTTTGTTTCTATAATTTCATTGCCGATAGCCGTTTCAACAGTTATAGATTTCAGCTTGTTATCACTAAAAGCCATTGAAACAAGCTTCGTTTCAAACATAACCCTTCCGCCTAGTTCAATAATCTCGTTGCGGATATTTTTTATTGTTCCTTTTAGCATATCCGTTCCGATATGCGGTTTTGCGTTATAGAGAATTTCATCAGGTGCGCCGTGGCTTACAAATTCTTCAAGCACCTTGCGTTGTCTTATATCTTTTGTACCTGAATTCAGTTTGCCGTCAGAAAATGTTCCCGCACCGCCTTCGCCAAACTGAACATTTGAAGTTGTGTCAAGCTGACCGCTTGTCCAGAACCTGTTCACATCGGCAGTTCGCCTGTCAACATCACGACCTCTTTCAATAAGAATTGGATTTGCACCGCTTCTTGCAAGTATAAGTGCCGCAAACAATCCAGCCGGACCTGCTCCGACAACAATGGGGGAGGGCGCATTGCCGAATTTCATCTGATTATATTCATACTTTCTCGCAATTTGAGCGTTACCGCACTTTTTGCAGACTTTATCCTCGTTGATATTAAGTTCAGCGTCAACGGTTGTAAGAAAGTAGATATTATCCTTTTTTCTTGCGTCAACCGATCTGCGAAAAATCTTACAGCTTTTTATGGATTTTTCTTCAATCCTCAGCTGTTGGGCAACTGCCTTGCGAACCGATTTATTATCGTAGCCAAGGCTTAAATGTATATTGTTCACTCTGATCATAAATTTTCTCCTGCAATAATTCCGCCGGCAAAAGCAAAATGGAGATTAAACCCTCCGCATTCACCGCAAAGGTCAATCGCCTCACCGCATATAAAAAGATTTTTGACAATTTTACTCATCATAGTGTTTTCGTCAATTTCTTTGCCTAAAACACCGCCCAAAGCACATTGTGCGTGTGAGAAATCTTCTTTTCCGCTTACTGTAAATGACATCGATTTTATTGTTTTGCAAATTCCTGATACTTCGTCCTTTGAAAGCTTGGAACAAATCTTTGACAAATCAACTCGGCTGATTTTCAGAATTGCTTGTCCGATTCTCTTCTGAAAAATTCCTGTCAAAAGCTGTTCACACGGCAAATCAGAAAACAATAATATATGTTGTCTGATTATTTTTATCAGCTCATTTTCCGAATAATCGGGCAATAAATCAAGCACTATTTTGTCGTTTTGTTTAGCAAACAATGAAAGATTGAACACGCAAATTCCCGACAGCGAATTCTCGGTAAATTGAATTTCGCCTGTTTCTTCCTTGATTAATCGACCGTGTTCACCGTATAACTGTGCCTTGCCCGTAACTCTCAGACCTTTTAATGTTTTCAGAACATCGCTTTTAACCTTAACAGGGCATAAAGCAGGGGAGAACGAAACAACCTTATGACCGAAATTTTTAAGATAATCAATTGCACTTGCGTTTCCGCCAAGCTTAGGTGCGGCTTTTGAACCGTTTGCAATCACAAGCTTGTTACATATGAAATCGTACTTTTTTTCGCTGTCATCAGACGAAATTTTAAAACCGTTTGAAACTTTTTTTATAGAATTGACATTCTGTTTTGTGAAAACATCTATTCCGAGTGTTTCAACCTGTAAGCGCAGAACATCCAGAACAGATGCGGCGTGTTTGCTTATCGGGTAATATCTGCCCTCGTTATCGTAAAAACTTAAAAGACCTAAGTTTTTAAAAATATTCGCCATCTCATCACCGCTGAATCTTTCAAAAATTTTTTTACTCTGCTTTTTGAAAGAACCGACATATTTATCGGGAGATATACAGTGATTTGTCAGGTTACATCTGCCATTGCCTGTTGACATCAGCTTTTTGCCTAATCTGTCATTTTTTTCGATTATTGCAATTTTCTTTGAACGGTCATGTTTCTTTGCTGTGATTGCACACATAAGTCCCGATGCACCGCCGCCGATTATAATTGCATCATATATATTTTTCTTTTCCATTTTATAAATTCACCAAAAAATAAGGGCAGCGATGTGCTGCCCAAAATTATTTACGGAGCAAAAATAAAGTTGATTCCGTTTGCTACAAGTACCGAACCGATACCCATTATAATGCCTGCGATAACAACACCGCACATAACGGCTATAACGCTTTTCTTAAATCCGAGGTCAAGAATACTTGCCGCAAGTGTTCCTGTCCATGCGCCTGTGCCGGGAAGAGGGATGCCTACGAAAAGCATAAGTGCAACAAACATTCCGTTGCCTGCTTTTGCCTCAAGTTTTCTGCCGCCTTTTTCGCCTTTTTCAAGACAGAAAGAAAAGAATCTGCCGATAAACTTCTTGTCAGAACCCCAAACAAGAACCTTTCTTGCAAAGAGGTAGATAATCGGAACCGGGAGCATATTGCCTAAAATGCAGATTACATATGTCCAAAAAAGATTTAAGTCATTTGCAACCGCAACAGGCACAGCACCTCTGATTTCTACTATCGGAACCATTGAAATAAAAAATACTATTAAATACCACATATTTGCTCCTTAGAAATTATATTTTGCCAATACCTGATAAGTATAACAGATTTAAAAGTTTTTTTCAATATTTGAGCAAGATAAAATCTTCCATAATAAAGCCTTAAAATTTGATTTATTTGTACATTATGATAAATAATTATTCAAAAGTTGACATTGACTGAATAATCTGTAAAATATATTGTGGAGTGATTTGATGAAAACGAATTCCTGTTCAATGCGATTCAGAATAATTATGTTTGTTTTGACCGCGTCAGTGATTGCATTTGCGTTTATTCATTCTTCAATGCCGTCAGTTGAGTCGGCACAAGAGAGTGAAAGCGTCCTTGATTTTGTCACAGTAATTTTGAAATTTTTCGGAATCGATCCGAATCTTTCGGACCACATAATCAGAAAGATTGCTCATTTTACGGAATATACCGTTCTGGGAGCATTGCTCTGTTCATGTGCCTATTCATTTGACCGAATCAAGCCGATAAAATTTGTACCCTACACCGTTTCTATCGGACTGTTTACCTGTTTTGTTGATGAAACAATTCAGCTTGGGATTGAGGGAAGATCGGGACAGGTGAGCGATATGTGGATTGACTTTTTCGGTGTGTTGCTTGGTACGGCTGTAATGCTTGTTGCATTTTGGATTTACAGGAAGATACGAAAGATCAACTAACTATATGTATGCGAATAAGAAAGGAATCAGTATGGGAAATATGGAAAATTCAGTAAAGCCCCATGAAAACAAAATGGGAACTATGCCAATGACAAGGCTAATTCTAACAATGAGTCTGCCTGCAATTTTTTCAATGACAATTCAGGCAATGTATAATGTTGTTGACAGTATTTTTATCGGCAACTATGACGCAGACGGACTGACCGCAACTTCGCTTGCGTATCCTCTGCAAATGCTTTTGATTGCGTTTGCAGCCGGTACGGCAGTCGGTGTAAACTCGTTTGTTTCAAGAAAATTAGGTGAGAAAAATTTTGTTCAGGCAAACGACGGAGCAACTCACGGTTTTGTAACCTGTATTTTTAATTATGTAATATTTTTATTGCTCGGACTTTTTGCGGTTCGCCCGTTTATGGCAATGTACACGCAGAATGAGGCTATTGTAAATTACGGAATCCAGTATCTGACGGTTGTACTTTGCTTCTCGTTCTTTTCAATTGTACAGATTATGGTTGAAAAAACGCTTCAGGCAACAGGCAATATGATATTCCCGATGTTATCCCAGCTTTTCGGTGCAATTGTAAATATTATTTTTGACCCGCTCCTGATTTTCGGTATAGGAATTTTCCCTGAAATGGGCGTTCTCGGTGCGGCAATTGCTACTGTATTCGGTCAATTCTGCGGTATGGTTTTCTGCCTTTGCATTCTTTTCTTTAAGAATAACGAAGTTAAAGTTTCGTTCAAACATTTCAAATTGAATGGTTCCACATTGAAATCTATTTATGTTGTAGGCTTTCCGTCTGTAATTATGCAGTCAATAGGTTCCGTTATGATTATCGGACTCAATGCAATTCTTGCTGTTTCGGAGGCTGCCGTTACTGTTCTCGGTATATATTATAAATTACAGAGCTTTGTATTTATGCCTTGTTTCGGACTCAATCAGGGCGTAATGCCGATTATCGGTTATAACTACGGTGCAAGAAAGAAAAAGAGAATGTATTCCGCTTTAAAGCGCGGCATCATCATTGGCGTAATTATTATGGCGGTCGGCACAATTCTTATGTGGACAATCCCCGAACAGCTTATTGCTATGTTTGGTGGCACACAGGATATTATGGATATCGGTGTCCCTGCATTCAGAATCATCAGTCTTTGCTTTATTCCTGCCGCTGCCGGCATTATCTTTACAACACTTTTTCAGGCAGTCGGAAAGGGACTGCGCAGTCTTATTATGTCATTCTGTCGTCAGCTTGTACTCATTCTTCCGATTGCGTGGGTGCTTTCTATGGTGTTTGATTATACAGCCGTATGGTATGCTTTCCCGATTGCGGAATTTTTCTCGTTAATGCTTGCAATTGCATTTTTTGTCAACCTTACAAAAGGCGATTTCAAAACCCTTGACCAAAAGATTGAATGACGCAGTTAAATTTGTTCACCTCATTGCATATATTGCATTGAGGTGATTTTTTTGACAGAAAATAATGACAACAGAAATACCATTACATATGACGATGACTGGAAATCTGTTTCATATTCGGAATACCCTAAGGTATCGGAGGAGCTTGATTCAGATGAGGAGGATGTGAACTCTTTATCGGCTGAAAATAGTGATGAAAAGAAAAATTCTCCGAAACAGCTTGTGATAACGATTCAACTTGTGTGTTGTATTATTATAGCTCTTGCGGCTTTTTTGCTTAATTTATTCGGTGGTGAGGTCTATGCCGCAACACGGGAATGGTACTATTCAAACCTTGAAAAATCCGTTGTTTTTGATACGGGCGATAATAAAATAGATTTATCAAACCTGTTTACTGCAACAAGCGATGAAGTTTCGTCTGCTAAGCATTGATTTTACGGTTTCGTATTCACTCGTTTGTCTTGGAGCAATATGTGTGATACTGAATATATTATTAGGATTTCTATGTTGCGTTATGGCTGTGATTATTCATGAGTGCGGTCATCTTTTTGCAATGCTCATTTGCAAATCTCCGCCTGATAAAATCAAAATTTCGCTGTTTGAAATCAAGATTACCAACTCTTCAAGGCAGTTAAACACAACCCGTCAGAACATTTTTATAATTTTTTTCGGACCTTTAGTCAATTTCATTTGTTTTATTCTGTTTTATCTGTTATACTTATGTAATAGTGAGTTTTTATTGCCGATTGCCATGGCGAACCTTTGCACGGGACTTTTTAATATGCTGCCGGTTATGTCGCTTGACGGCGGACAGCTTATGTATGTTATTTTGTGCAGAAAATTCTCGGAAAAATCAGCCGAAAGAATCATAAATATAACTGCTGTTATAATTCTTTTTCCGCTGACGGTACTCGGCTTTATGGTTTTGCTAAATTCAAAATATAATTTTTCGCTGTTGTTTGTGTGTGCTTATCTCATTGCGTCACTTTTATGTAAAAACAACAGGTACTACTGACGGAGGATTTCTATGGTCAGCAAAGAAGTTGAAAAATTACTTCTGAAAGTTCAAAAGCCGGGAAGATATGTCGGCGGTGAGCTCAACGAAGTAATCAAGGATAAAAAGAAAGTAGATTGCAGATTTGCCTTCTGCTTTCCCGATACCTATGAAGTAGGTATGTCCCATCTTGGAATGAAAATTCTTTACAGTCTTATGAACGCTGTGCCGTACATTTGGTGCGAAAGAGTTTTTGCCCCATGGGTTGATATGGAAGAAGAGATGATAAAACACAATATTCCGCTTTATGCGCTTGAAAGCGGAGATCCCGTGTCCGATTTTGACTTTATCGGTTTTACTCTCCAGTATGAACTCAGCTTTACAAATATGCTCAATATGCTCAGGCTTTCGGGTGTGCCGATTAAAAGCTGTGACAGAAAAGAACTTAAAAACATAGTAGTTGCAGGCGGACCGTGTGCCTGCAACCCCGAGCCGATTGCAGATTTTGTCGATATTTTCTTCATCGGTGAGGGAGAAGAGGTTGACCTTGAGGTTATTGAACTTTTCAGAAAGTGCAGAGCCGAGGGTAAATCAAAACAGGAGTTTCTTGAACTCTCATCTAAAATTGAGGGTGTATATGTTCCTGCACTCTATGATGTAACATATAACGAGGACGGCACAATCAAGTCTTTCACTCCAAAAGGAGATGCTCCCGCTAAAATCCACAAGCGTATTATGCTTGATATGGACAAGTCGTTCTATCCTGATAATTTTGTAGTTCCGCTCGTTGAGATAGTTCATGACAGAGCGGTTCAGGAAATTTTCCGTGGCTGTATAAGAGGCTGTCGTTTCTGTCAGGCAGGTATGATTTACCGTCCCGTCCGTGAAAAATCTCCCGAAACTATAAATAAACAATGCAGAGCATTATGTGATAACACGGGTTACGATGAAGTTTCGCTATCTTCACTCAGTTCAAGTGACTACAGTCAGATTGTACCGTTGCTTGACAAGCTGAATGAGTGGAGCAAAGACGAGAAAGTCAGCATTTCACTTCCGTCACTGCGTGTTGACGGCTTTACAGATGACATTATGAATAAGATTAAAACCGTACGCAAGAGCGGACTTACCTTTGCTCCGGAGGCAGGCAGTCAGCGTATGCGTGATGTTATCAATAAAAATGTTCGTGAAGATGAACTTTTGCAGACTTGCACAACTGCATTTGCAGGCGGTTGGACTACTGTAAAACTCTATTTTATGATTGGTCTGCCTACCGAAACAATGGACGATGTCGCCGCAATTGCCGGTCTTGGTCAGTCTGTAGTTGATGCATATTACAAATGTCCCGACAAGCCAAAGGGCAAGTCGGTGCGTGTAACCGTGTCTGCATCCTCTTTTGTACCAAAACCGTTCACCCCGTTTCAATGGGAACCGCAGGATACAATCCCTGTTCTTCATGAAAAGCAACAGCACATCAAGGACAGTATTACAACAAGAAAAATTCAGTTTAACTATCACGATGCCGATACAAGCTACCTTGAAGCAGTATTTGCAAGGGGTGACAGAAAACTTTGTAAGGTAATGGAGCTTGCATGTGAAAGAGGTTTTCATTTTGACGGCTGGAATGATTGTTTCAGCCTTGAAAAGTGGCTTGAACTCTTTGATGAATGCGGTGTTGATCCGTCATTTTATGCAAACAGACACAGAAGTTTTGATGAAATTCTTCCGTGGGATCATATTGACTACGGTGTAACTAAGGATTTCCTTATCAGAGAATGTAAAAAAGCGTACGCAGATACAACAACTCCGCATTGCAGACTGAAATGCAATAACTGCGGTGCGGCTAAATACGGAAAGGGTGTGTGTTTTGAAAAGCGTAAGAATATGGTTTAAAAAAGATTTTGAATGTCGCTATATTTCGCACCTTGACCTCAATCGATGTATGCTCCGTGCATTGCACAAGAGCAAAATCCCTATCTGGCATACAGAAGGATTCAACCCACATCCGTTTGCAACATTTCCGTTGCCGCTTTCGCTTGGTTTCAGAGGTGTAAACGAATGTATGGATGTCAAGCTTGAGGATGAAAGCTTTCCGTTTGAAGAAATCATCTCAAGGCTTAACGGTTGTCTGCCGAGAGGACTTCGTGTGTTTGATGTGACGGAACCCGTTATGAAAGCCGGAAAGATTGCCTTTGCATCATTTACAATCAAGATTTCCTGTGACGGTGAAAACTCCCGTACAGTATGCGAACAACTCAAAGAACTGCTGACAAGCGAAAGTATTGAAGTTGAAAAGAAATCTAAAAAAGGCATGAAAACTGTTGACATAAAACAGGGTATAAAGAGCTTTGAAGTAACCGAGAAGTTCGACTTTGCAGAACTTGATGTTGTTTTGTCGGCAGGCAGTTCCGATAATGTGAATCCGAATCTGCTTGTATCGGCTTTTGAAAACCGTTTTTTGGTTTCCTGTGATATCGACATCACAAGGAATGACCTCTACAACGCAGATATGGAATTGTTTAGATAGGTGAATATATGTTTGAATTTACAATACGAGAAAATGATTTTTTAAACGGATTTTTGGATTTATTGAGTGACTATGTAAATAAGTCGTATAAATTTACCATGTCGTACCTGACAAGCCCTCTTTTGTCAGATGTGCGTGAGAGCGAAAGACTTGTTTTGCTTGTTGTCAACAAGTCTGTTTTTCAGAATATGTACAGTTTCATCAAGCTGAATGACAGCAATATGCAGTTTGCATCATTTTCCTGTCTTGAAACAGCTGTGAACTCAATGCGACTTTACAATGTCCTTGCTACAAATCCGGATTATATGCACGAATATATTACCGGCGGAAACTTTTCGCTTGAAGTATGTGAAAATGAAATTTCAGAAAAACAAAAAGAATACAAGAAAGGTGAAGAGGAGTTCTCGTTCCGTGAGTTTGCAACCGGACTTGACAAATTCAATTCTTTTGAATTGAAAAATGCAGCTGTTGCGTCACAGCTTGTTGACGGCAATATCTATCTCGGACTTTCCTGCGGTAATGAACTCGGAGAGGATTTGCAGGATGAAGTCAGAAAGAGTATGATTGGTGCATACCTTTCACTTTCAAAGCACAATAAAATGTTTTTTAACGGCGGTATAGATGATACTCTTGAAGAGCTTGAGGATAAGCTCTATGCAAAGTTTCTTGAATATATCAGAAAGTTCTCATAATCTTTTTAAACTTTCACATTACTTTACACAAGCGTTCAATTTTCTGTCACATAAGACAGTTATTATATGCTTGTAAGTTAAAGATAAACAAAAAACACTTTAACTTCACATAGATAATGCTTACAAGAACTTTTCATAGATTTCCTCTCTAATATGTCGAAAGACACAAAGGTCGGCTTTTCTGCCGACCTTTTTAATTTATCAGGTGTTTTATTATGAATTACTACTCCCTTAATAAGTATCTCAAAAATACATTCGGTGAAAAGGTGTACAAAATTTCGCTGAACGGTAATATGACCTGTCCGAATCGTGACGGAACCCTCGGAACAAGGGGCTGTATTTTTTGCAGCAGGGGAGGGTCCGGAGAATTTGCCTCCGATGCACTTCTTCCTGTTCACGGACAAATCGATCAGGCTAAACTGCGAATAAAAAAGAAATCCGACTGTAAAAAGTTTATTTCATACTTTCAGCCGTTCACAAATACCTATGCGCCTGTTGAATATCTTGAAAAAATATTTACAGATGCAATTTCAGAACCCGACATTGTTGCCCTTTCAATCGCAACCCGTCCTGATTGCCTGGGAAATAATGTGTTAGGTCTTCTTGAAAAACTAAATAAGATAAAACCTGTCTGGGTAGAACTCGGATTGCAGACCATTCATGAAAAATCGGCAGATTATATAAGAAGGATGTATCCGCTATCCGTTTATGACTCAGCTACAGAAAATCTTCATAAAATCGGAATCAATGTAATTACACACATTATTTTGGGACTTCCAAACGAATCTAAAGAAATGATGCTTGAATCTGTAAAATATGCAGGCAGTAAAACCGACGGAATCAAACTGCAATTGTTGCATGTTTTAAAAAACACAGACTTGTGTGATGACTATGAAAGCGGAAAATTTGATGTGCTTTCAATGGAGGATTATATTGATATTCTTTGCGATTGCGTTGAAGTGTTGCCTGAAAATGTTGTAATTCACCGTTTAACAGGTGATGGGGATAAAAAACTGCTCGTTGCACCCATGTGGAGTGCCGACAAAAAGCGTGTTTTAAACTCAATCAACCGTGAATTTGCAAAGCGTAATATCACGCAGGGAAGAAAGGCAAAGTAAAAGACTTCCGAATCAATCATCGGAAGTCCTGTTTTCAAGAGTATTGTCGTTGTGATTTTTCTCTTTTTCAGCTTTCTTCTGAGCTGATTTTTTACCGATTGCATATGCAACAGCCAATATAGCCAAGCATCCCGCAGTTATGCCCATTCCGGCAAGAAAAAATTTTATTTGCTTATCTTTAATGGGATTGTAATCAATATATTCGTCATCTGAGGCATTAACAGTTGTAGGCTCGGTCGGGTGTTTACTTTTACCGCCCTTTCCTGTAGCTTGCGTGCTGTTTTTATTGCTTGACGAGGAACTTCCGCCGCTAACCGTTCCGGATGCATTTTTATATATTCTGATACACGATGCAGTGCAACTTCCAACATCCATAAAGTTCACATCGGAATCAACACATTGAATCACTGTGTAGTCAATATATGCAGTACCTTCTTTTATTGTTTTGAAATCAAGCGTTAAGACATCGCTTCCACCCGAAATATTTTGTCCTTCAGAATTAAGAAAAACAACTTTAACCTTGCCGCTTTTCTTGTTGACCTGAATTTTTGAGCCGTTATTCACTGCCTTAACCTTTCTGAATTCGATATAATCGGGATCATATGTAAATTCAAATGTTGCGGCAGAAAGTCGATTGCCGGAATTTGCGGAAAGAGCAACACTGAACAGTCTGTTCGGCTTCATATCTGCATTCTGCATTTCAAAACTTACGCTTGCGGTTGCAAATGCACTTGTTAAAGATATTTGCAATAAAGCTACCAAAATTAAAATAATAGAAAATAGTTTTTTCATAGTTCGCCACATAAAATTAAAATATTTCAAAATCTCACTTGATTTTTCTGATTTCATTTGATATAATAAACAGGTCGTTTGGAGAGATGTCCGAGCTGGCCGAAGGAGCATGATTGGAAATCATGTATACGGTGAACACCGTATCAGGGGTTCGAATCCCCTTCTCTCCGCCATATATAAAACTGAGCAAACAAGCCGATGTTTAGTATTTATCGGCTGTTTGCCTGTTTTTTTAAAAACATTTTTTGCGTTAAAACTTGATTTTTTGTGCTAAAAATTGATTTTTTGATTCAAAATCCAACACGAAATCCAACATGAAATTATGCTTTCTTTTGATTGTTCGTTTCTTTTGAAAAATTACTTTCAAAAATGTTGATGATTTTGTTATTCATTTCTTCTTGCTTATCTCTAAGAGTGTGTTGATAAATATTTTGCAGAACTGACACAGATTTCCAACCGCCGATTTGGGCAATATGTTTGTCAGGAATACCCATTGCGTGAAGTTCTGAGGCGAAGTAGTGCCTTAGTTTGTGGAATGATATATGAGGTATGTCGTTTGTATCGACGAGCTTATTAAAGGCATTAGACAGTTTAGTTGGGGTACAACCGAAATATTTCCATTCTCGCACTTCTTTAATGATATGCGGGGGAAGAGGTACAAATCGGTTTCCGGCATTAGTCTTTGGCGGTTTAATAACAATGTTATTATCTTTGTCGTAGACAGCGGCTTTGTTCACGGTGATACCTATATCTGTAATGTCGTCGGGAGTTAATGCGCAGATTTCAGAACGGCGAAGGCTGCCCGAACTTGCAAGCAAGATAGGCACACGGATAAAGTCATTTGCATTATCAAGCAATGTATTGATTTCGGCAGTTGTCGGTATTGTGTACTTGGGTTCGACCTTTTGTGGAAGTCTTGTTGTGAGAGTTAATTGAGGTTTATATGCTCCCAACACAGCGGACAACAGTCCGTGCGAATTTCGTACAGATTTAGGAGAATATGTGGCAGACATCTCATTAACTGCCACTTGGATATGCTCTTGTGTTATTACACTGAGCTTCATCGGCATAAGGCTCTTGAAGTCATTTCTTAAATTTTTCTCGTATCCGTCAATGGTTGACGGAGCAAGAACAGAAGATTTACTGTCAATATATCTTCGGTACGCTTGTGCAAGAGTCATATTAGTGTATGTCAGCTCTCTGTTCTCACGATCGTGCGTGAACTCCATTGCCATATACTCGGCTTCTTTTTTTGTTTGGGCTGTAAATGACTTGTAGTGCCATTTACCGTTTTCGTCTTTGTAGTCAGGTACTAAAACACGATAGTTGCCCGATTTCAGTTTTTTGGCTTTTGCCATAATATCATCTCCTGTAATGTGGTATCGGCTCTTGTTCCACCAAGTAAAAATGCCGACGCCCTTTCAATTTTCCTCGTACTGTTCCAGCAGTACGGGGATTTTTTAATTACCAAACCATTTAAAGGCTCGTCTAAATCCTGCTTCTTCTGCTTCAGCCACCGTCATTGCGTAGAATTCCCCTTTCTTGCTAATTTTAGTAGAATCATATTGTTGGTCGAAAGGCAAATGATATATTTTTGTTTCACCATACATATCACGACCAATATTACATTTTATACATGGGTAATCATCAACTTCAATATTTTCTTTGAATTTTATACCTAAGTATTTTGCCATTTTCTTAGCCATAGGAGATAGTTGAATATTTGTTATTAAAACTCCCTTAACATTTTCTTTAGGGCAATTGTGCTCAATGCAATAGCTTGCCATAGTACCATATAGTTGAGTTATATGTTTTTCATGTATTTCTTTTTTTGAACTCCAATATTTACATTCTCTTGTAGACTTGACCACGGTTGCCGACATCAACAATTGTTATAAGAAGAATATCGTTATTGATTTCATAGATAACACGATAATTGCCGACACGCAGACGGTAAGCGTTGCTGTTTCCTGACAAGGCTTTTACATCACCGTCAGGAAGTTTTGAAACAGCTTTCAAAATCCGTTCTTGTTGATTACGGGGCTGAGATTTAATAAACTTCTGAGCCTTTTTGTTCAGTTCAATTTTATACTTCATCACAGATTTATCCCCAACTCATTGGCAAAATCTTCAAGGCTGACATTTTCGCTTGAGTCAGACGGGTTATTCTTGTATTCGTCATAGAGTTTCTGGCAGTAAGCGTCATCTTCTGCGTCATCTACGATATGTCTTAAACTTTGCAACATAGTGAGCAGTTCTTCAAGCTGTTCTTCTGAAAAGTCGTTTATAAGGTTAATAATTTTTTCTTTTGCTGACATACGGAATCCTCCTTGTTTTATAGTATTCAAAATTCAATATAAATAATATTTCCTACACGCTTGAAATCAGGCGTGTTTTTCTTTTATGTCTGAAAAATCGGGAGTTGTGTATTTTGCGTTGCCGATTAAATCTTCTGAATATTCAAGCAATTTTTCTTTTCCACTATCATTAAGCAAATGGTAATTATGCAATAGCTTTTGTGTATCATCTTTGCTTTCTATTGGTTTGACATTCCTCTTAATTTCGGAAAATGTATCTAAGATATTTTCAACCTTATAGATTTCACACAACTTTAGAAGTAAATCGGCATCAGGTTGACTTCGGGCATTTTCCCAACCGCTCACGGTCTTTCCACTCTTTCCAATGATTTCACCGACTTCATCAGCGGTCATACCTTGTTCTGCTCTCAATCTTTTTAAGACTGAGGCAATATATTCTCTTGACATTGGGTTATCTCCTTATCTGAATTATCATTATAAATATATTATATTTTCAGAAGTCAAGATTGTCAAGACATAATTCTTAATTTCTAAGAAAATTATTTTAAAAAATGCTTGACAATCTTGAAAATTAAGAGTATATTATAGTTACAATCTTAGAAATTAAGAAAGGCGGTGACATAAATGATAAGACATAACATTCTCGACATTTTTAACGAACGAATTTATGAGTTAGGAATTAAGCAGAAGTACATTGCTGAGAAGATGAACATAACACAGGACAGGTTGTCTAGAATCTTATCAGGTAAGAGTAATATGTTAGCTGATGAAATGATTACTCTTTGTGCTTTACTTGATTTAGAGATTAACCCACAACTGTTTTATTGTCAGAAAACCGCATAAGAACCGATACCACATTACAGGGAAATAACTGCAAGGGGGTGAGAAAATCAATTCTAAGAAACTCAAAGAGTTAATAAAAAATGCAGGCTACACACAGGTAAGACTTGCAGAAGAACTTGACATATCACCCAACTCTCTTTCATCTAAAATAACGGGTAAGTCCGAATTTACTTTAAGAGAAGCAAAAAAAGTTTGTGAATGTCTTGATATAGCAGACCTGAGCAAAAGGGCAGAGTTGTTTTTGACATAAAAAAACAAGCACCGACGGTCCTTTCATCGGTACTTGTTCCCAATTTTTTTACCTGTGTAAATTGCAGTCAGAAGTGAGTACAAAGGTTTCTCTCGCTTTTTTAACTGGTGAGGAACCAGTGAACTTTGTCTCAACATCTGACATCAGCAAAAGGACTACCGATTTCTTGATTTACTGCGTCACTTAAGCGGTTTGGCTCCGCTGTGATAGCCTTAGCATTCGCATTTAACAGGAACCGGCAAAGTCAAAAGTTTGGTCAAAATAACCAACTCCTTCCTTTTGCCCAAAAATAGGCTAATTTCATTATACAAATATTTTTGTATAATGTCAAATTATTTTAAACCGATACCACATTACAGGGAAATAACCACAAGGGGGTGAGAGGAATGTTAGAAAATGCTGACAGAATTAAGGTTGTAAAAAGCCTTGTGAATTTTATTGAAAGAGTTACAAAAAAAGAACGACCTTCAAAGGCAGAAGTGGAAGTTCTGCCCGAGGTCGTAAGAGCTTTAAGAGAATTTATTACCGTTCAGAATTCTTAACATCCAAATAAGAATTACCGAGGGTGTCGGCAATACCGTTGAATAGTGCAGAATAGAATTCAGCTACCTGCTTTCCGCCCTTTTCGTCAATTGAAATGCTTAAGTTTGGAGCAATAGCCACTAAAACATCTTTAGCGACTTTATTTGCCAATTCATCAATTGAATAATTACGCATAATAAACTCACCTCCTCTCTGATTATAAATAATATCACGAGTTGAGATGAAATACAAGTTAAGTAAACAGCGTAAAGAACCGATACCACATTACAGGAAAATAACTGCAAGGGGGTGAGAGGAATGGGCGACATTATCATATTGATACTTATGATTATTCTCGCAGTTTCCAAAACTATAGAGGCGGTACTAACCTTTAATGAAGTATGTGAAGATCGTTCCAATAATCATTGCAACAATCTCAACGATAGTTCCGATGATTTTCCAGAAAGACGGTTTCTTATACCACGGCTTCTTATTGCGGGAATTTGCATCGGTACGACTGTCGGATACGGAATCATAGTAGTTAAAGAAATCTTTCTGTAAGCGTTTGAGAATGTTTTCAGCAAGTGCTTTACTGCTTTTGAAATCAATAGGCAGGCATACGGTGACGAAAATGCTGTCGGGAGTGAATGAGGCGGTAATATAATCATCATTCTGTGAAAAATCAAATACGAAAAATTCAAAGGCTTGTACATTAAGATTTTTAGGAATGTCATTTATATCCGCCGAAACGGTTGTGTTATCGGAACAGTATGTAAAGGTACATTTGCAGGAATCAAAAGGGACACGGCTTTTTACAGTGTCGTAAATCTCAGACAATGTCTGAGCAGTAAATTTGTTATAGCTGTCTGATGACAGCGGTGCAGTAGCTTTATATTTTGTGTTCATAATCAAACCTTCTTTCGTTCTGATTATAACATAACGGTCAAGACAGAACCGATACCACATTACAGGAAAATAAAAGTAGGGAGAATCATTATGAATGAAATCAGAGTAAGAATTAAAGACCTCATCAAAGAGCTTCAAATGTTGCAAAAGGACGGCTACGAATGTGCCGACCTCATAATTGAAGAAGCCGAACCCGAAGAAGGCATTCCGGCTCGCATTATGCTCAGCGACTACGGCTGTGTATTTGAATGCAAAGACTGACCCAAGAACCGACAAGGGGGGTGAGAGAATGAGCCGAATTACAGTAAGGATTGATGACCTAATCAATCAGCTTAACGAATTAAAACGAGATGGAGCTGAAAAAGTTTTGCTTGAAATTGAAGAAGGTGTTGCAGACCCCGAGGAGAATTGTCCGAACAGGATCAATCTGATGTCTGCATATAATCCGAGTGAAATTTTTTTGGAAGTTTATGAAAGCGACTAAAGCAAAAGTCGATATCAGATTACAGGAATAAATAATGAAAGGGTGAGAAAAAATGCCAAGAAAATTAGCCAAGCCCGAGGACCAAATGAAAAGACAGCTGATTGCCAATATACAGTATGAGGCAGAAATCAGAAGTATTGACCGTGAAGGACAGGCTCTTGTAGCACATTGTTCTGAGGGCACCTACAGGAAAAGAATTAAAGATCCGGGTACTTTTACGGTGGAAGAGTTGTCAAGGCTTGCCAACAAATTTGGCATACCTATTCAGAACCTTTTCAAGGCAAGGGTGGTAGCTGATGAATGACAAAACACTTGACGAACTAAATGACATGGCAAAAAGGTGGATAGACGGAGAGGTTAATCATCTTGAAGTTGTATCACTAAAGTTATTTGATAGGTTATTAGTACTGGAACTTGCTAACGCCTATTCTATGTGCAAGGTTGGTTTGCTCAGCGAAAAATACACTGCCGCATATAAATTAAAATTCTTTCAGGAGTATCGTGAACTAAAGCTCAAGACAGAACATTTGCTGGTCCAACAGGAACAGCAGATTGACTCCGTGAGGAGTGCAAGTGTAACTCTTTCGGAAGTCTGCAAGGAATACGGTAAAGATGAGGTTGACCTCGTTAAACTGTGCGAGTTGCAGGCAAAGGCAATTGATGAGCTGACACATGAGAATGTACATATCAAGCTGTGGAACTCGGTCAGAGCATACAAAAAGCCGAAAGAATACGCGAGGCGGCATATGAATAAGATTATCGATGAGCTTATTGACAGGTTCGGCAGTAAAGTACCGTTTGAGCAGGTTGTTATGTCGTATCTCAACACTTGCCTTAAAGACAACCGCAGAGAGATGTGGGAACAATTGACAGGCGATGACTATCCTACGAAGGCAAGACAGCAGTTGCCGGTTAAAGACGGTAACGCAAAGGGCGAGCTTGAATCAATGAAGAAACATTACGGTGTGAGAACAGGGAAAAAAGTTGTAAAGGAGAGTGTCGAAAAATGATTTTTGTATCAAGAAAGAAATACAAGCGTTGCAAGAGACAGCTTGAAGATGTGCAAGTAAGATTAGCTTCAACAAAAATTGAACTTATTGACGCACATAACGATGTCAGATATTTAAGAGACAGAATTGTTAGAGCTTTCAATGGCTTTAATGAACTTTGTGAAAAGAACAATTTGCCTTTGCCGTTTGATTTGAAACTGATTGAAGAAAGTCTCGCAGATAAAGGGCATATCGAAATTGAAGAAACAGCAGAGGATTATATTTGTGCAAGCTATAAGGAGTAAAAAATGATTTTCAGAAATTGGAAGAGCAAGGGAGAGTACAAAGCTAATTGTGCTAAGCAGGAACAAGACATCAACAGACTTAATGAAAGAATTGATGACTCAGAAAATGTTGAAGCTATCCAGCTCGGAATTATTGACCGACTCAAAGCGGAGAACAACGAACTCAGAGCCGAAATTGAGAGGCTCAAAACGGAAAATCTGACACAGGGCTTTGAGTGTGTCGGAGTATCGGCTATTTGATTGTAAGGAGAATGGAAGTAAATGAAAATGAGAGTCTATAAGTGTGATAGCTGTAACAAAGTTATCACAGATCCGTACACAGTTAACATGAGGGAATTCTATTTAGGGTTTGATGCTGATTGCCTTGGCCTTATCGGGATTGCAATTCCTTTTGAATGCAAGAGAAAAATAAAAATACATCTATGTGATGATTGTTTCAAAGGCTTGCATGTTATTGCCGAAAGAAAGAAGCGTGAAAAGTAATGGAAAGAAAACCGACATTGACTACGATTGCAATCGAAAAACTGCATCCACATCCTGACAACCCTCGTAAGGTTATCGGGGACATTGATGAGCTTGCTGACAGCATTAAGGCAAACGGCATTCTCCAAAACCTCACGGTTGTGCCGATGAATGACGATTGGACGGAGTTTACTGTTATCATCGGACACAGAAGATTAGCAGCGGCAAAGCAGGCAGGATTAACTGAACTTCCGTGCGCTGTTGTCGAGATGACTGAAAAGGAACAGTTATCTACAATGTTGACTGAAAATATGCAGCGGTCAGATTTGACAGTTTATGAGCAGGCAAAAGGATTTCAGATGTTGATTGACCTCGGGGACAGCGTTGCCGAGGTGGTAGAGAAAACAGGCTTTAAAGAAAGCACCGTAAGAAGGAGACTCAAACTTGCAGAACTTGATGAAGAATCCTTCAAGGACAGCCAGCTCAGACAACCCACATTGGCAGACTACGAGCGTCTGAATCAGATTAAGGATATTGATGTAAGGAATGAATTACTTAAATCAATCGGTACTAATAACTTTGATAATCGACTTTATTCAGCCGTGCAAAAGCAGAAAACAGATGAAGAAAAAGAAAAAATTGAAAAGCTCTGTCTTGAACATGGAATGATTAAAGCGCAGAAACATGACGAAATTCCAAGCAATTACGAATATACGGGATTTTTTGCGTTCAAAGATTTGATTGGTAAAGACTTTGCGGACGGCAGGAAAAGATATTTTTATTTTGGTTACGGCTCAAACATCTACATTTACGCAGAAGCATTAGAAAAGCAGGAAAAGAACGATGCCGAAGAAGAAAAGCGAAAGCTTGAAGAGCAGAGATGGGACGAGCTTGTTGAACAGGCGGAAGAAATAGACGAACGCTGTGAGGCCCTCAGAAGAGACTTTATGCTTAATACGAATTTCAATGACAGCAACAAGAAGCAGGAGCTTGTGAAGTTTATTGTAGCCCAAGTGGCGGCAGGAGCCAGTAACAAAAAATATCGTTTTGAAGAAATTATCGAACACGACTTTGAAGATGATGAAAACATAGATAGCTACATCAACGAACATTGGAACAATGACAGCGGCAGAATGCTAATGGCGACGGCATACGCTTTGAGCCAGAGGATTTACGGTTCGTTCGATTATATCAGTGTAAATTATTCGGACAAGACATTCAGCCGAAAAAACAACCCGGAATTAAACAAATTTTATGCCTTACTCTGCAAACTCGGCTATGTGCTGAGTGATGAAGAAATTCAGCTCCGTGACGGCACACATCCGATTTTTACAACAGGTGAAGTAAAATAAACTAAATAAGTTAATCACGCTCTGCACAGCGAGATTATATATATCTCATTTTATACCTATACCTACTTTTCTGAATATTACCATTTTACAAATATCTCAGACAGGTGCAGCTGTCTGAGCTGACTTTTAAACGAGGAGAATAGTCATGAGAGAATATTTATTCAGAGGTAAGATGATAGCTAACGGTAAGTGGTCAGAGGGCAATTTGCTTGTTACTAAACAAGGTTGCTGTATAACACCCGATGCAACCGTTTTAGGCAGCTATGGTGCAGTAGATCCAGAAACAGTTGGGCAGTACACGGGTATGGTTGATAAGCACGGCACAAAAATTTTTGAAGGAGATATCATTGATTTTTCTGACCGTTCAGACGGTGACGGCTACGGAGTTGTTCGGTACGATGCCGAAGAAACAATTTTCGAGTTTGAGTATGATAACTTCTGCGAGGATTTAGGGCGGCGTTATTGGCCTGAAAACGTTGAAGTTGTAGGCAATATCTACGATAATCCCGAACTTTTAGGAGATGAAAATAATGGCAAAAAATGAGGAAGAGAATACAGGGTACATTACTCAATCTACTCGTCATTCTATGCTTGTATCATTGAGCCGTGAAATCAATGTGATTTCAGACGAAAACGCAGTGTTATACGACACAATAATCGAATTGTGCAAAAAGTTCTTTCCTGAAAAAAACAATCAAAAATTTTGCGCTCAATGTAAGATTATGGAGAAAGGAGCTTATGCACCTAATCCTATTGATGATCCAACCACACCCTACATAGAATCTCACATACTGAGATTAGAAATGCTTGCAACCGGAAATATGGAGCTAAAAGACCAAATTGTTAAAATGTGCCGGCTGTTACTTGAGGAGAAAGACAATGACAAAGGCAATGACAGAAGTAAAACTTTGTTTACAATATTTGACACTCCCGAAAATGCCCCGAAACTGTGGAACAGAAGAACATATTGCTATCAAGCCGAAAGAGCCGTACAGGATATGACTGCCGAAAAAGCAATTGAAGTGTTGAATAAAATCGGCGAAGAAACAAACATTGAAGATACACTAAAAAATTTGAGCAATTCCAATATATTTACCGCTCTTAAACTTGCCGTCCATGCTCTTGAAAAGCAAGTGGCAAAAAAACTTAAAGAAGTGATACGCACAAGTAGCAATAAAAAGAGCAGAGTAAAAGCGTTTGAACATAATTATAACCACCAGAATTGGCAAGATCAGGTGCCGATACCCGAGTACAAAGAATGGCAATGGACTGACTATCAATGCCCCATTTGCAACGCCCTCATCAAAGAGGGCAGACCTGAATTTTGCTGGCGCTGCGGACAGGCTTTTGACTGGTCAGATGAAACGGAGAGTGAAAATAATGAAAAAAGGGACAACAGTTGAAAGTGGATATGATGCCGAGGGACGCTGGCATTTGAAGCTCAGAAAAGCCAAAGGCAAGTTTACGCTCGACGAAATAATTGAAGCGGCGAAAGAATGGGAAGAAGATTACTACGCCGTGATAATTAAAGCAATGAGCGACGAGACAGCACAGTATTACGATGATGACCTTGAGGGGGATTACGTGACGCTATATCGTGCCACGGATTTTATAAGTAAAGAGGTGTAAAAATAATGTATCACGGCATCAAATATAAAGGCTTACGCTATAAGCTTTTTTCTTTCCGTTGGAAACGAAAAAATCGCAATTGGAAGGATTGCCCGAAGAAGCGCAAGGCAATGAAAAAGGATTGGGAAATGAAGGTGAAAAATAATGGTAAAAAATAGGAAGAAGGATAACATTGACCTTATTTGCGAGGAGTTAACGAAATACAATGAACAACACGGAACATCGTACAGCTACGGCGAATATACAGCACTCGTCGGAATGGGAAAAATCAAAAGTAAGCACCGAAACAAAAGAGACATTGACCTGCCGCTCTTGTAAGGAATGCCGAGGGTACAAGTTTTGTGCAAGCAGAAGCAGGGATTATCCTTGCCTGTGTTTTACAGCTAAAAATGAAAGGTGACTACATATGAGAAGAGCAGATAAAGAATTTTTAAAAAGTCAGATAGAAAATTTAAAAGAATCCGCACACGAGCGTTTTGCGACAGTACTTATGCAGATTGATTATCTTAATCTTAAATTATTCAGAGCTGAAAAAGGCTGCAAAAAGCTCAGGGAAGAAAACAGAAGATTAAGAGCAGAAAATCAGATGCTCGAGGACAACATGGGGAATCTTTTGTGTACAAGAGAGGAAGAAATGAAGTACAACAGAGTGCTGAATGAAAACATCACAAAGCTGGCTGAGGTCAACGCACTTATGGCAGGTAAGCTCTCGGTGTATGAGCCTATTAAGAAGGCTGAATCTCAGCCCGATGAGACGGCTGACACAGCGGCAGAAGAATAATTAAGGCAACACCCTTGCTGCGTGCAAAATCCAATTTTAAAATCAAGAAATCAAACAATTTCCATATTCAAAACTAAAATCAAAAAGCAATGACTTCTTTTTTTGATTTTAGCTGTTACAAGAAGAGCCGAGGTAACGGTTCGACATATTGCAATAAAATAAGAACACACAATTGCATAGTGGCAAGGTTTGCAAAAAGCAGTAGCTCAATGGTCAGATGGGCTACTGCTTAGTTATATCTTTCAGTATTAATATTCTAAAGCAGAATAATAATCAGTCATAATTGAGGGAGCTGAAATGCTCCTTTAATATCCTGCTCAAATGATTATTTAAGCAGGGAAAACAGGAAATATATACTATAATAAAAGGTTATGCTATGTACACTTATAAGAGAACAATCAAAAGCGGAGATATGATTGAGGTTGAGTATTACCAGTCAATCAGAAAAATAGGCAAGAACTACGGCGGAAGGAAATCAAATAATTCTTTAAGTCCTGCCAAGATGAGAAAAGCAAACAAGCTCCGTGCAGTCAAGCATATGCAGAGGCTTATAAATGCAAACTTTGGGAGCGGTGATTTTTTCTGTCGCTTTTCTGCGCCGTATGGAACATATGAAACAGAAGAAGAGTTTCGCAAAGAGGTAGGCAAGTGGCTTTACAGAATAAATTACCGCCTGAAAAAGCAGGGCAAGGGCAGACTAAAGTACATAGCGTTTATTGAATGCGGTAAGTCGGGCAAGAATTGGCATATCCACATCATAGTCAGCAAAGAGGACAGGGAACTGCTGTCTGAACAATGGCCCTACGAAAACGGTCAGAACTTTACTCCGCTATATAAGAACGAGAATTTCAAAAAGTTAGCTGAGTACATAACAAAAGATTTGACCGGTAAAGAAGATGTTGATGCCGCACAAAAGCGGATGATGACAAGTCGCAATCTTACAAAGCCTGAATCGGTCACAAGAAAGGCGAAAAGAAAAGAGATTAGAGCCTTAGAGCGTGGAGAAATGATTGAAGCGCCCGAGGGGCATTATCTCATTGAGGACGATTACTCAATGAACTACTCGGATATCGGCGGTGCAAAATGGTATTTTTGTTTTTTGCCGATTACGCAGAGGCGAAAATGGTAAATAATGGTAAATTCAGACCGTGCGATGTACGGTCTTTTGGGGTTGCACAAAAATGAAGTATGCAGCGGAATAGATACAAAATCAAAGGAGAGATAAATTTGAAAGAAAACAAAGCCAAATGTCCGTTCTATTCTTACGACAGCCAAAGTAAAATTTGCTGTTTCGGGGCGGTGTTCAAGAGCAAGAGTACAACGCTGTTTTTTGATTCACCGCAAGACAAGGAAAATCACTTCAACGATTTTTGTGGGAGCTATTGTTGGAGGGGCTGTCCGCTGGCACAGACGATAATAAAAAATGAGTAAATAAAAACCCTCATCCGCCGTGAAAAGTGGATGAGGATTTTTATTATTTGTTATTGTTTTCTGTCGCAATCCTTTATTAATTTTTAAAAAACATAATATGCGAAAATTTTAAATCAATTCAAAAATTTTAGTTTCGTCACGGTTTTGCCTCTTGGTGAAACCGTGTTTTTGCATACCAATATTAGGCCCTGAAAAAAGTATGAAAAATCATTGAAAAAGTTTTAACTTTTATGCGAAGAGAAAAAAACATAAAATTAAAATACAGATTTGGCACGATTTGGCACGAAAAGGGCGGTGAGCTGATGAGCGATAAATTAAAATCACAGGCACAAAAAGCAGAATCAAAAACGAGGAAGAAGAAAACCGATGAACCGGAATTGATTGACTGGGCAACGGTCAAGGCTGAATATGTGAGCGGAACAATGTCAGCCGCCAAGCTCGCCGACAGATACGGTATAAGCGTGTCATCAATCAGCAAGAAGTGCGCGTCTGAGCATTGGCAGGAGCTGAGGAAGCAGAATCAGAGTGAAACCGCAAACAAAATAGCCAAGAAAATCAACACAGAGAAAGTGAAGAAAACCGTCAGAGAGATTGACAGGGTTGTGGCCGTTGCCTCAAAACTCATCACAAAGCTGAACAGAGCCGTTAATGAGCTTGACAAGGACGAGGAACTCATCAAGAAGAAAGTAACGGTTAAAGCCGAAAAAAGCGAAGATAAGAAAGCCGCCACAGTGGAAGAAGAATACAGATACGATTATGCAAAGCGCAAGACACTTGTAAACACAAAGCGTGCAGCGGAAATCTCTAAGAGTCTGCTCAATGTTCGTAACATACTCGCAGATTATACGACGGAACAGGACGAAGAGAACGCTCTCGGCATTATCGAAATCCCGATGCAGGAAGTAATGCGACCACCCGAAGATGACGAGCAGGACGGTGAAAGCCTTGAGTAAGAAAGTCATATGGACTCCTCAGCCGAAACAGAAAATAGCGTTGAGCCGTGGCGAAGATGAAATGTTATACGGCGGTGCGGCAGGCGGAGGCAAGACCGATTATCTTGTAGTTGAGGCGGCTCGACAGGTGAATATCCCCGAATACAGAGGACTAATATTGCGAAGAGCTGTTCCTGACCTTGCACGAATTATTGACCAAACGAGGGCTATTTATCCGTCAATAGATAGGGGCGCAAGGTACAACGCAACAACGAGAGTGTGGACCTTTTCAAGCGACGCACAAATTAAGCTCGGCTCTTTATTTCGCACGAATGAAAAGTACAAGTATCAAGGCCAGCAATACGATTTTATCGGCTTTGACGAATTAACGCAGTTTACATTTGACGAGTACAGTTATTTAAAATCCCGAAATCGTGGTAACTGCAAGGCGACGAAGGTGTATATGCGGTCAACTGCCAACCCCGGCGGAGTAGGCCACGGCTGGGTGAAACAGTATTTTGTGACTGCCGGAACTCCGGGCGAAACTATATGGCTCAGCGACAAAGTAATTATGCCTGACGGCACGACCAAAAATTATTGGAGCAGTAAAGTCTTTATTACGGCGAGCGTGTTTGACAACAACGCTCTTATGAATAATGACCCCGATTATGTAAAGCGACTGGCACAACTGCCCGAGGCAGAGCGTAATGCCTTGCTTTACGGCTCGTGGGATAGTTTTGAAGGACAGGTTTTTACCGAGTGGATAGATAACCGAGAGCATTACAAGGACAGACGGTGGACCCATGTTATTGAACCGTTCAAAATACCGCAAAGCTGGCGAATAATACGCTCATACGACTGGGGCTATACAAGACCGTTTTCAGTCGGTTGGACTGCCGTTGACCAAGACGGCAGATTTTACCGAATCAGAGAATTATACGGCTGCAAGAAGAATCAGCCGAATACAGGTGTACGCTGGCCAATCGAAAAAGTGGCACAGGAAATTCTTGCAATTGAAAATAATGACCCTCAAATTAAGGGCAGACAGATATACGGTGTGGCGGATCCGGCTATCTTTGCAGAACAGGGCAGCGGAAAAAGTCAAGCTGCAACACACGCACAGTTGGGTGTGTTCTGGAATAAGGGCGACAATGCGAGAATTGCCGGAAAAATGCAGTTTCATTCACGGCTTGCATTCGATGAGGAAGGCTATCCGATGTTTCAGTGTTTCAACACTTGCACTAACTTCATCAGAACAATTCCGAACCTTGTGTATTCACAGATTGACACCGAAGATATTGACACTGAGGGTGAAGATCATATTTATGACGAACAGCGATACGGCTTTATGACCTCGATAATTACACCAAAAGAAGTTGTACTGAGAAATGCAAGGGCATTTGATCCGCTGAATTTAAGTCAGACACGATATTACAACAGATAGGAGATTACCAAAATGAGTGAAGTAAAACGAGATGAAAACGGAATGATTATGCCGATAAAAACTACATATCCAGCTCTGGCCTCGGAGAAATCAAAGCTGAGCAATGTTTACGGCAAAGGCGATAAGACGACTGATGAAGAGCCGAAATCAGCCGAACAGGCAGAAAAAGAGAACGAGAGCAGCGGCAATCCTATCGGACTTGACGAAATACACGAGGCCATGCAGACCTTCCGCAAATATCAGAACAGCAAAAAGCAGTATGATGAAAGGTTTAAGCAGGCTTTCAAAGAATATAATCTGCTCTATACAGAGGCTACTGCACCGCAGATTAAAACTGACGATAACGGCAGGCCTCGAAAGGTGCTTGTACCGCACCGCAAAGGCGCACAGGCACTTAATGTCATAATGAACAAGCACGCTGACGCAATGGATAATTATCCCGAAATTATATGTTTGCCGAGAGCACAGGACGACGAACAGGCGGCTAAAACACTCAACAGCGTAATACCGTGCATACACAAACGCAATGGATTTATAAGGACCTACTCTGATGAACAGCTTGACAAGTTTGTAGGCGGTTGCGGTTGTTACGCAGTATTGTGGGACAAGACCGCAGAAAACGGACTGGGTGACATTGCTATCAGCCGTGTTGACATTTTGAATCTCTTTTGGGAGCCTCATATTGAAAACATACAGGACAGCGCCAATGTATTCTTTGCCCGATATTTTGACGAAGAAGGAATCAGAAAGGTATATCCCGAGCTTGAAAGCGTTTCGACTGCATCGCTTGGACTTGTGGAACACGAAACCTACGACAACAGCAATAAGTCCAATGATAAAGTCATCTTACTTGACTGGTACTACAAAAAGAACGGCGAACTGCACCTCTGTAAATTCGTCGGTGAACACATTCTCTACTCTTCGGAAAACGAGGGCAAGCCGATTTACAACCACGGCAAATATCCGTTTGTACTTGAACCGATGTTCAGACTGCGTGATACTCCCGTGGGTTTCGGTTTTATGGATGTTGTGAGAGCACCACAGAATCAGCTGGATGAACTCAAACACGATATGCTTGTGAACATCAAAGTCAACTCACAGCCGAGAGTGTACGCAAATACAGGCGTCGGAGTGAACAATGACGATATGACCGACCTTGACAAGACGGTAATTGAAGTCAACGGACAGTTGCAGGGTAACATTGCACCGGTTGAATCAAAAGAGCTTGCCTCGGGCGCATGGAGCTTGTACGACAGGCTCTCTAATGAAATCAAAGAAACTTCTGCTACGAATGACGCGAGTAATGGAGCAAGTGCGGCAGGTGTTACAAGCGGTTCGGCAATTGCGGCATTGCAAGAGGCAGGCGGAAAAGTAAGCAGAGACTCGAATAAACTTGCACAGGAAGCAATGACGGAGCTTGCACAGTTGGAAATTGAACTGATGAGGCAGTTTTATAACTTGCCGAGAATTTTCAGAATCACTGGTGAAAACAATCAGACTACATATGAGGAGTTTGACAATACAGACCTCAGAAAACAGCCGTTGACATATACAGACACAGACGGTCAGACGGTAAACTATACCGACGAGGACGGCAACATACTTGAACGACTGCCGATTTTCGATATTGACGTGAAGGCGCAAAAGGCAAGCCCGTTTGCAACAGCGGCACAAAATGAAATGATGATGAATCTGTTCCAGATGGGCGCGTTCAATCCGCAGGCGGCAGACGCTACGCTTGTAATGCTTGACGGCATGACCTTTGAGGGCAAAGAAAAACTGATTGAAAAAATCAAGCAGAATCAGACCTTGTCGCAGGCGGTGCAGGAGCTTTCAAATAAAGTGCAGATGCTGGAAGCAATGAACGCAAGCAGAACAGCGGCAGATGTGCAGAATGCTATGCCGAGCGAAAACGCACAGAACGCACAGCAGACACCGCCACAGACAGAAAGCAGGGCGGCAATGTGATTGAAATAACATTGATTGACAGCGGAAATCTGATATATTTTGAAAGCAAAGGACACGGCTCACATGATGTGTGTGTTGCCGTGAGTGCTTTATGTTCTACATTTTTGCAGTACGTGCGTGAAATGCAGGACGAAAACAATGTGACGATAGTCAATGAAACCTATGAAAACGGTCACACGGAATCAGAGTTTTATATTGTCAGCTCAGATGCCGAAGTACGCAATGGCATAAAAGCACTATGGACGGGATTTGAACTTTATGCCAAAAATTTCCCCGATGAAATAGATTTAAACTATGATGACGGCAAACCGAAATAAAGTTTAAAATCAACAAGAGTTTTAACTTTTTTTGAAAAATTAAGGTTGATATAATTAAAATATAAGGTCGCAGTAGTGGGACTGCATTAAGGCCTGACACCTCGGAAAGACGAGAGAGAGACACCTCGGAAAGACGAGAGACGGAGGTTCTTATGAACGACAAATTTTTAAAGCTTATCGTAAATCTGCATGACGGCGACTCAGCAGGCGCAGCTGACGGCGGAGACGGAAACGGTGAGAACGGTGAAGCCACAAGCACCGACAACATAAGCCGTGAAATGAGAGAGAGAGCTGAGAGAATCGGCATAGGTGACGACCTTATCGACGATTACAATAAGGCTTTCGGCAACGGCAATCAGAATCAGAACAACGCAGAAGGCGAAAACAACAGCACAGACACAGACGGCGAAGAAAACTCAGAAGAAGAGTTTGAAAAGCTGATTAAGGGCAAGTACAAGAATGTGTATCAGAACAGGGTGCAGTCTTTGGTGAAGGACAGACTGTCAACCAAAGATAAGCAGATTTCGGACATGCAGAAAAGAGAAAGCACCGGCAATCAGATTTTTGCCCTTATTGCAAACAAGTACAATGTACAGCCCGATGACCTTGACGGTCTTCTCAAAGCCGTAACAGAGGATAAGGATTTGTTTGCAGAAAAGGCTCTTGCCGCCGGAGTAACGACAGAAGAGGCACGCAACGACTTTTTCAATCAGCAGAAAACAAATGCACAGGAAGAAGAGCTTGAAACCCTCCGAAGAGAAAAAGCCGCAAGAGAGCTTGACACGCATTTAAGGTCAATTGCAGCGGAAACGCAGAAGGAATTTCCAAACTTCAACCTTGAAGAGGAATTTCAGAATTCGTCATTCAGAACAGCTCTTGACTTTATTGCTCAACAGAGAAATGAACAGAACGAAAAGACAGGTCGTAATGATGAAATTTACGATTTGACGACTGCGTATAAAATGGCACATTTCGATGAACTTCAGAAAGACCTTGTAAAGCGTTCAAGCTCTGCCGCAATCAGTGCGGCGGCACAGTCAATTCAGAGTGGCGCAAGGAGACCAACCGAAAATGCGGTCAAGAAAAGCGGTACAACCACGCAGAGAAAGAGCGTGGAAGATATGTCTGACGCTGAATTTGATGCCTTTTATGAGAAAGTAAGACGAGGCGAGGCACACCTCTAATGCCTTGCCGAAAGGAAGGTACGACAATGAAAAGCAAGATTATTAAGCTTATTATCAATATCCACGGTAATACGGTTGACGCAGGCGGTGTAAACAAGTCAAACGGCTATGTTTACAATGCTTACGGCAATACGACATCAACATCGGGCAATGACTGGACACCCGAAAAAGCTACATATTATCACAAAGTGTTCCTCAAAAACTTGACAGCAAAATGCGTTCACGGTCAGTTTGGTGAGCATGACACAATTCCGAAACAGTCGGGCAACATCTACAACAAGAGAGGTATTTCACCATACCCGACTGTTACAACACCGTTGCAGGAAGGCATTACTCCTGTTGGTAACAAGATGAGCTTCTACTACGTTGAGATTGCAGTCAATCAGTACGGCGCATATACACCGATTACCGACTGGGCAAGTTTCTGTAGCCGTGATGATGTTATGACCAAGGACAGTGAGGAGCTTGCTTCACAGGCTGGCCGCTCAATTGAAGAGATTGACCGTGAGGCTCTTAATGCCGGAACAAGCGTTATCTATGCACCGGCTGTAGGCTCTGACGGTACGGTTACAGAGGTTGCAAGCCGTGCGGCGATTACGCCCAACAGTAAGCTCACTATTGACACCATTTTCAGAGCGCTGAACTATCTCGAATGTCAGAACGCTGAGCCTATCGGCGAAAACTATGTCGCTGTTGTACACCCGAATGTTAAGTACGACATTATCAGCAACAAGGATTTTATCAGCGTAGTTAAGTATGCTCACGCAGACAAGATTTTCAAAGGGGAAATCGGTACAATCGGTAGTGTTAAGTTTGTACAGTCGAACTTTGCGAAAGTGTTCAAGGGTGCGGGCGCAAGCAAGATTGATGTGTATTCAACGCTTGTGTTCGGTAAGGACGCATATGTTACCGTTGAGATTGAGGGCGAAGGCACTCAGACAATCGTTAAGGGCTTTGGCTCAGGCGGTACATCTGACCCACTCGACCAGAGAGCGACTCAGGGTTGGAAAACAACTCACGGCGTCGGCATTATCGGTCAGACCAGAATGGTGAGAATTGAAACAGCTTCTTCACTTAACACCGTAGCACAGACAGCTTCTCCGGCTGTAGCGTGATTGGGAGGTATAACCTATGGCAACAACAAAGAAAGCCGCAGAGACGGCAGAAAATACAGAAGTATCGGCAGCGGAAACTACTGCCGATACCGTAACAATTGAAAAATCTCAGCTTGATAAGCTTCTTGGAATGTATGACGAGCTTCAGGAAATCAAGAAGAGTATGCCGATCGACCGCAAGGCGGAAAAAATCAAGCAGGACAAGGAACTTGCAAAGCTGATTGAAAAGGCAAACAAGGAAAGTGAAGAACTTGTTGAGTACATCGCTCCTACAGGTTCAATGAAGTCAAACAAGAATATTGAGGTCAATATCAACGGTGTGCAGTACACTGTTCCGAGAGGTGTTAAAACGAACATTCCACGCAAGGTTGCGGAGATTATTGACAACTCAATTAAGCAGGCTGAATTCGCGCAGGGCGTGCAGGATAAGGCTGCCGAGATCGCTCAGCAGGCAATTGCCGAGGGCAGAATCTAATTCAATAACAAGGAATAAATTGTACTCCTTACACAAAATTCGCAGAAGGGCGGGGGCGGTAGCTTCCGCCTTTTTGCGTTTTTGCGTACACAGATATTAGAGAGGTGATTATATGACACTTGACAAGGTAATTGAAAGAGTGAGGAATCTTAAAAGCGGATATGATGTGTCCGATGAGGACATTATAAGTTATATTAATGAGGTAGAAATGGAAATCATCAGCAATGTAATAAGTAATCGCGAAGGCGATAATTACATAGTTGGAACATACGGAAACTATCTGATTGACACGGACCGTGACTTTGAACTGCTTGCCCCTGCTCCATACGACAGAATGTATGAGGTTTATTGTGCGGCACAGATTGACAGGGACTACGAAGAGGCTGAAAGATATTCCGTTGATATGAGTGTATATAATCAGCTGAGGCAGGATTTTGGAGTGTTTTGGTTCCGAACACACCCACAAAAGAAAAGGTATAACTTTCACATTGGTTAAGAGGTGACAATATGCTACCCGAATTAAGAATACCGAGGAGAGACACAACGAGTATCAGTGTGTTCAGAGGACTTAACCGAAGTCCGAACACAGGCTTTTCAAGGGTTTCAAGCTCATCAAGCAGTATTTACACAGAGTTCAAAGATTTTAAAAATATGACTTCTGATAAATACCCACAGCTTGCACCGAGAGCAAACCGCTCCCGAATTACTTCCGATAGCCAAATCAAAATCATCTCAAATCTTTTGTCGGCTAACTCAGGTTTGATTTATATTGACTCAGACAAAAATCTGCATATCGGGGCAGAGGTCACAAAGATTGATGAGATTGATGCGGCAAAACAGCACCATATTGTTTTATACGGCAACAAGGTTGTAGTATTCCCCGAGAAATTCTCGGTTAATATGAGCAACAAAAAGGTGACTATGATTGATTGCCGGAACAAAGATTTGAGCACACGAGTAGAAACAAAGAGTAATCTGCAACTTGATGCCTTGACATTTGATTATGCATATTTGTTATGTTCAATTACACGTTCATATTATGACGCAAGTGCGAACAAGAATTATCGACCGAGCGTAACTTTATATACCAACAACGATTTAACCGACGCCAAATATCAGTTGACAAGTAATAAAGACATGGTTGATATATTCAGCTTAAATGATATTAGGATAGGCACGGTAATTGAGAGTTATAACAACTTTTACTCTGTTATCGGAATTGAAAAGAAGGACAGTACATTTAAAAAGAATAGGCTTTTGAATTTCAAAAAGTTATCTCAAAAGTTTAATTATACGACAATAAGAGCCAAAAACATTGGATTGCATATTGAAGTTGGAGATTTTGTTAAAATCAGCGGATTAACTGACTCTCTTGTCAGCACAGATGCCGAAAGCTACGTTGATAAGACTTATATGGAAAACCTTAACGAAAAAACTTTCAAGGTTTATTACGTTTCCAAAAATGAGCTTGTAATCAAGTGCGAATTGGAATCAAGCGTGCCGTACACAGGTACAGTCACAGTTGAAAGAATCTCTCCCAATTTTGATGAGGGAAAAATTGTTGAAATGCAAAACCGCTTGTGGTGTTGCTCCTCAGACAAAAACGAAATTTATTGTTGTAAACAAGGCGATGAGCGCAACTGGCAGGCATACAGTGACGGAATCAGTACAGACAGCTGGGCTATGACCTGCGGTAAAGAAGGAAAGTTTACAGGGATTGCAACACGAGGCGACAGCGTTATTTTCTTCAAAGAAAACTACGCATTAAAAATCTACGGAACAAAACCGAGCAATTTTACCCTTGCAGAATACAATGTGCCGGGTGTCGCAATCGGAAGCGAAAAGAGCCTAATAAGCATTAACTCAACCTTATTTTATCTTGGCCATAACGGTGTATATGCTTATCAGAGCGGTAGCTTGCCGGCACTCATAAGCGAAGAATCTTTGTGGGGACATACTTATAAGAACGCAGTCGGCGGCAGACACGGAAATAAATACTACATATCTGCCGAAAGAGATGACGGAGAGCAGGAACTTCTTGTGTACGATACCGACAAAGGCTTGTGGCACAAGGAAGACGACGCAAAGATGATTGACTGCACCACATACAACGGTGTTCTGTATTGGCTTGACGATACCAAAGAAAACATTATGTGTCCTGATAAAGCGGACAATCTTCTTGTTGACAATACGAAATATGAGTATCAACAGGAAGAGTGCTTTGAGTGGTCTGCTGAAACAGGCGACCTTTACGACGGCGAATTTAATGTGAAAAATATCGGAAAAATTCGAATCGGCATTAAAGCCGAAAAAGGAGCAAAGGTCAGCTTGTTTGTGCAGTATAAGGACAACGGCGAATGGCGGAAAGTCAGCGAAATGCTGTACAGCGAGAAAAAGCCGAGAGTATTCGCCGTAGCTTTACGCAGAGCGGAATATTTAAGGCTTAAACTTGTAGGAACGGGACAGGTCGAAATTTACGGAATTGATATTGAGCACAGCAGAGGAAGTGATAAGCGTGGCAACATTTAAACTTGATCCGCCCCCTTCAACAAATGACATGGGAGAAATGCGGAACTATCTAAACGATATGTACGAACAGCTGGCTTTCGTGCTCAGTAATATTGACAGCGACAACATAACAGATGATTTTCTATCCGCAATCGGACAGTCACAAAAAGGAAGTGAAAAATAATGGCTTATACATACAAGGTTTACGGCACAGGCGATGTTGACAATGCGGTTAATAACTATAACCGTGTTGCCTCATCAGCTCCGACATACGCTGACAGTTACGACACAAGACAGGCTCGTCAGCAGGCTGACAACTACGCTAATTCCTACACGGATAAAATCAATAAGGGATATACGAGCAAGTACAAGGGAGCGATTGACGAGCTTGCCAATCAGTACCAAAAGAATAAATTTGACTGGACTCCCGAAAATTCTTCTGAATATCAAAAGGCGAAAGAAAAATATACCCGTGAGGGTAAGGTTGCACAGGAAAATGTACAAGGAAGTTATGCAGCTAACACAGGCGGTTACAGTAACACTTATGCACAGGCGGCAGGACAAAAGGCATTCGGCGAGTATATGGACGAGCTTGCAAACAAGGTACCAACACTAAAAAATGAAGCCTACAAGAGTTATCAGCAACAGCAGGAAGATACACTAAACAGAATCGGCGTATTGCAGAACCTTGATAACACGCAATATCAGCGTTACAGGGACAGCGTAACGGATGATTACGACTTTATGACCTATTACGAAAACAAGTACGGCACAAGCAAAGGCCTTGATATGAGCAACTTTCAGAACGAACTCGCTCACTGGCAGACACAAATGTCAGCGGCACAGAGTAATCTTTCAGACATCAGAAGTCTTGCCGAGGCACAGTATGAACACAACACATTGAGTGCCGACACAAGGTCAAGTATTGACAGCCAGCGCAGACAGTCGGACGCTTATTACAATTATCTGAACAGTCAGGTAAAAATAAAGTGAGGTGAGAAAATTGAGTGTGAACAGTGAAGAAAAAATTTATAATGACCTGATGAATGAAGTACCAAGTCAGACGGTGAGCGGTGACACTAAGCAGAGTGCCGCCGCTCTTGCGGGTGCAGAATCGACAGCGACAGGACAGGCTGACAACTATAAAAGCACTTACAGCGGTAAGTTAGATGACGCCATAAGTAACTATCTGACAGGCAGAGGATTTGAATATGATCCGACGCAAGACAAGGCATATCAGCAGTACCGCAAGGAATTTGCACAGAATGCCGCTATGGCACGAGATACGAGCCGTAACACAGCTAATCAGCTTTCAGGCGGTTACAATCCTACCTATGCCGATACTGTCGCAGACGAGGTCTACAATGACCGTATGGGGAATATAAGCGATGCGGAAAGCACATTTAAGGGGCTTGCACAACAGGACTATCAGGCAAAGCAGGAGAAAAACGCAAATGTGCTTAACCTTTACAATACGCTTGAGGGTACGGATTACAGCCGTAATCGTGACACGGTAGGAGACTACAAGAACTATCTTAATCTTCTTGCAAGCAGGTACTCAACCGACAGACAGGCAGACACAAACCTTGACAGCGCTAACAATGATGTTTACTCAGCAAAACTTAACGGAGCAGTAAATAATCTCTCATCAGCAAGAGCAGCAGACAGTCAGCGTTATTTGTATGACACGGTAAGTGCCAATCAGCTTGCACAAAATGCACAGGCTGAAAGAGAAAACGCTCAGAAGATTGAATACGATAAAAATAAATCTGCTTATGACGCTTATGTTAAGGCTCAGACAGAGTTGGCAAAAGAACAGAAAGCTGCACAGGAGAAAGAGGATAACCGCAGATACAGAGCGGCATATGATAAGTTCGTAGATGCATATGACCTTAAAAATGCTAAGTATGAATACAAGGTCGGTCAGCTTGCACAGGGCTATTATAACGGCTACATCACGCTTGACGAAATGGACTATATTGCCGATAAGCTCAATGTCAGCACGGCTGACCTGACAAGCACGCTTGACAGGATGAGCAAAAACGGTGGAACGCTTAATGATGACCACTACGGCGGTCCGAACTCAATGAGTATCGGTAAAAACACTGATTATTTTCAAACGTCAACTTCAAGAGTTACTACGGACGAAAACGGAAAAACAAAATATTTATCGGAAAAAGAGTGGAACGAACTACCGATAAATAAGAAGAAAAAGTGAGGACTGTATATATGGCACAGCAAAGAAAAAGAACCGCAGGCGACGATTTAAGAGATTTTAAAGCAGGCAAAATCAGCGGAAACTTTTATCACAACGGTATTGACCGTTCGGATAATTATATTCAGCATACATCAGCACCGAGGTATATAACCGATGAAAACGGAAAAACGCAGGTGGCTTCATATAACGAATGGATTCAGCAGGAAGTATTTCAGCATCAACACGATTTACCAAACGACACAAGTTCGACATCATCAAATAATAAAACAGCGACAAATGATATTTCTGTAAAAAGCAGTAACAATACTTCTTCAAGTGCAGGCTCGGATATTAAATCCTTTTTTAGTGGAAATTTGAATAATGCGAACAGCTCCGCAGAGGATTTGAAGGACGCAATTAAAAACCCGAACAAGTCTTTGAATGATAGAGTTAAAGGACTTACATACATGTATAATGCTGCGGTTGCAACCGGTGACAACAAAACAGCCGAGAAAATGCAGAAAGAATATGATGAACTTGCCGACAGGGTTAATAAGCAGACGGAAATAAACCGACATAACGCTAAGGAATATGCGCGCAGTCAATCTTTAAAAGGTATGACCGAAGAAAGAAAAGCATTAGTTGATGAACGCAACAAGTATGCACTTGATAACGGACTTGTAACCTCTACAGGTATTGATACAAGAAAAAAGGATAGGTATAAAGTTTATTCAGAGTACAATTCAAAAATTGATGAGCTTGACAAACAGATTGCAGAAAAGCAGAGAAACGGCGAGTATGATTTAAGTGATTCGCAGAAAGCTGTTCTTGCCGATATTGGCAACAAAGCAAACAAACTTACGGAAAGTTTTGAAAACAAATATAAAAACTCAACGCTTGAGCAGAGGCTTAATGCGAGATTGCACGCAACAACAAGTGAGCTTAACTGGCTTAATAAGCATATGTATGACAATGCCACAAGCGAAGAACTTGAAAAATACAACCGGGAACTGAGCAAAGAATACGAAAATCTGTATGACAGAGGAACAACAGGTACAGACGAAAACAAAGAAGCAAGACGCAGGAATATTGAAGATGAACAGGATAAAATTGATACATACATCAATAGAGCTAAACTCTCTGAACAGAAGAAAAAAGAGTATGACGATATAGTTGATAAGAATGTTATACTCAAAACTGTAATGCAGAAGTACTATGCTTTACAACACTATGATGATACCAAGCATATGCTTGCAAGTACAGGACACGATACTGACAGCATAAAAAATCAGGTGACTCTTGATGATTATAACTACATTAACAAGTTGTCCGACAAAGAGCGTACACAGATTGAAAAGAATTTTAAGAATCTGAAAAAGGAAGGTTATGACACCGAATCATTATATAAATGGTATGAAAGAGAAAGAGATGAAGAAAAAGCAGCGGAAACTACAAGAATAAGTACAGAGTATGCTGATGAACATCCTATACTCGGTTCAATTGCAAGCGTAGGAGCAAGGCTCGGTGGTGCTGTTCCCGATGCAGTAAAATATATCTCAACCGACCTTAATAAGAAATATAACGGCGGTGACGGCTACATTAACCCCGAAGCAACCAATACCGCTATATCTGATGCTATGCGTGCAAAGGTATCTGAAAACATTAACAATGATTTCGGTTCATTCCTTTACAACACAGGAATGAGTATGGCTGACTTTGCCTCTTTGTTACCGCTCAATGCCGTTCCGGGCGGACAGGCTTTGTCACTCGGCATTATGGGCACAAGTGCCGGTGTCGGTGCGGCGAACGAAGTTATCAACAACGGCGGTACAATTGACAATGCGGTAAAGACCGGTATTGCATCAGGTATTGCCGAAACTCTTTTTGAAAAGGTTTCTCTTGAACAACTCTCAGCGTTTAAAGCAAGCGGTAAAAGCACATTTCGTGCGGCTGTCGGCAATGTGCTTAAAGGTGCATTTACTGAAGGCTCGGAAGAGGCTTTTACCGACCTTGCAAACAGATTGACTGATGACGCAATAAACAAGGATTTATCTTCATACAACCTTTCAAAGAAAAATTATATGGAACAGGGAATGAGTGAGGCTGAGGCGGAGAATGCCGCAAGCTGGGACTTTTGGAAGAATGTCGGACTTGATTTTGCCGGCGGTGCAATATCGGGCGGTGTGCTTAACCTTGCTACCGCAGGTGTCAATCTTGCAGGTGCAAAAATTGATATGGCCCAAAATAAAGAGAGCAACGCACAAATCGGTAAAGCTGTTATGGCCGATGAAAACTTTGACCTTGATTTACTCATTAGGAAAGGTCTTGCAACTGACAAAAACGATAGAGCATACAACTATGCTCACAAAATGCAGAAACTCGTTGAAACCGATAACGAGGGAAAAATCAGTGCCGGAGATGTCGGCAACCTTATGTATCTTATCAACAGAGAGACTGCCAAAAATCCCGAGCTTATAAATAAAATAGCTCAGGTTAAGAAGCAGAATACACAAGAGCAGAGTAATCAGGCCGTTAATGCTCAGAACGAACAGAACCATACACAGCAGAACACGGCTCAGAACGGACAGCAGAATGCAGAACAGGCACAGGCAAGCACTGCAATCGACGCAACCAAAAAAGCCAATACAGAGGCTATCAGCAAAATGTACGGTGTATATGCTTTTGGCAAGAAGCACCCAAACGGCATTATCGCAACAGATACTTCAACAGGTAAGGTCGTCAAGGTTGCACTAAAGAGCCTTGAGTGCTCGGCTAAAATCAATCGCAGTGATGAAGAAAACACACTTATATTCAATACAAATGACGGCAAGCAGGTTAATGCGGACAGCATAACATTTTCTGACAGTCAGCTTGATACGATTGTTCACAGCGCAAACGAATTTGATACATACGGTGCGAGGAATTATATTTCCAACTTTGAGGAGTGGAGAGAAAGTCCGCAGGCTCAGAAAATGAGCGATGAGGAAATGCTCTACAAATATAACAAAGCATATTCAGCCGCATACAGCTTTGGTCGAGAGGGCGTTAAACTTGATTCACTCAGAGAAACTTCTGAATATACGATTCTTAAAAATATTCTCGGTGAACAGATTGTAAGTCAGGCATTGAGCACCGGCAGAAGAGATGTTGACATTAACACTCAACACCATGCCAACAGACTGACCGAGTTAATCAACCGCAACGGCAGAGCCGACACAAGCGGTGTGAGCGTGTATGCAGACAGCGGAACAGATGTTTCACACATTCCGCAGGAGCTTATTAATACACTCGGCAACCTTGCAACAAAGACGGGCAGAAACATTATTATCTCAGACCGCCTTGCAGACGGAGTGAACGGTGTTGCAAAAGACGGCAATATTATCCTCAGTTCAGAAATCAGCAGTCAGAAAATTCTTGCCACAGCTTTACATGAAGCCGGACATATGATTAAGAAAACCAACCCGACCGAGTGGCGAACATTGAGTGACTTTGTAGCTGACTACCTTGTACGCAAAGGTGTTGACCTTAACAAGATGATTGACCGCACAATTGAGAGATACGGCAACCGACTGCAGGCCGATGAACACGAAAACACAAGAGATGCCGCTCTGGAAGAAATTGTATGCGACACACTTATGAGCATTGCCTCAGATGAAAAGGCTCTCAATATTGCCCTCAGCACCAAGCAGAATAAATCAAAAATTGCAGCGGCAATTAAATCTTTGATTGAAAAAGTAAAGAATTGGCTCATCGACAAAAGCACAAACTACGGAGCTAAAGCATTTGCAAAAGACCTTGAAGCACTTGAAAACCTCGCTCAAAGATTTTCTGAGGCGGCAGACACCGCAAGAGAAAATATCACCGAGCAAGCAGAGGTTCAGAACGGTGAGAGGTTGGATGTTGAGAAATATTCAATAGGAAGTACCGACAACATAGTACAAGCGGAATTTGAAAAGAAAGTTGATGAAATTGAAAAAAACACCTACAACAGTGATAATGTTGTAATTATGGGTATTACACCTAAAATCCTTCAAAAAATCGGATTAGCACCATTACCTCTTGCTATGACTAAAAATCATATTTATTCTGTCGCAGTATCAGATACAAGAGCAAAAAGTGAGGGGAGATATCATAAAAATACCAATTATCACAATTTAGGGTTTGATACTGTAAAAGATATTTACAATAAAATTTCTGATCCGCTTATGGTAATAGCTCACCCTGATTTTGCGGTAAAGAAAAATAAGAGCAAAGACAGCACCCATAAAGTAGTTGTTTTAGTTGATTTATCAGTTGGCGGAAAACAGGTAATTGCACCGATAACTGTTGATTATGAGGGAATGTACAATAACACACACATAGATGTTAATCTTGTTGCAACATATTTTGATAAGGATAATATCAACGATTATATAAAAGAAGCCATTGCTTTGGAAACAATGGGCAAAACAGGATTCTTTTATTTAGACAAAAAAAGAACCCAGAATATTTTTAAGAAGTCAGGGTACCAATTACCCAGCCGACTTAAAAATTCGGGTTCCAATATTATTATACGTCCTATTGATGATATTGTCAATAAAAAAATCAATAATATTACTCAAAGCAAACAATTTATCAGATGGTTCGGTGATTGGCAGAATAGCCCTGCAAAAGCGAGTAAAGTGGTAGACAACAACGGTGAACCGCTTGTTTTGTACCACCAAACAGAAAAAGAGTTTACAACCTTTGATACAAAACAAAAAGGCTCGGGAGAATTTGACAGTGAAATGCCTACGGGTATATTTATGAAACCGACAAACAACGATATCGGAGTTGGCGGAAATATTCAAATGCCGTTGTATGCCTCTATTAAAAATCCCCTCATTGTCAACAACAGAAGCGAACTTGTTAAATTTTACGATAAGAATGTACAGGGATATACGAAAGCTAAAAGTGCGATAGACAGCGTTAATAAGGAATACAAGGCTAAATTCAACGAGGAGATGAAAAGAGAAAACGAGGAATATCAAAAGCTGTGGAATGCGAAAAAGAACGGTGAAATATCTGAAGAAGAGTACCAAAAATCCATATCAAGAGATGCACTTGATGAAATTATGGAAGAATGGGAAAATAAGGTTAATGAAGCAAGCCATAACGCTAAAGCCTTGATAGATGATTATTTCAAAAACAGCAATTATGACGGTGTTATCGTTAATAATGATGTCGGCAGTTTTGGAAGAAGCACAAAAACATTCATAGCATTTGAAAATACTCAGGTTAAATCTGCAACAGACAATATCGGAACATTTGACGGCAACAACCCTGATATTCGCTACAGCCTTGATGAAGATTATGATTTTACAGATGAAAAAGCCGGTGCAATACACGATACGCTGAATTTTTCAATTGACGATGAATACGATGATTGGCTTGTGAATGACGACGGCAAAAGTGTTTTTGACGCTGTAAAGGACGAAAAGAACCCCGACAGGCGGATCAGCATTTTATATCATTATGCCGGCAAAACCGCCGAACACGGAATGCGCGTGGGCAAGGATATACGAATCGGTCAATCAGGAATGCACCGTCTTGTGTGTAATGTTTTGCAGGAATACGGAGTAAATCTTAACGGTAAGAACAAATCAAGAATTGAAGCGTTTAAGTCAGTTGTAAATGACTTTGAAAATTCCGTCAAAAATGATACGCAGAGTTTTAACGATGCAATTGAGAGCCTTGCGGAAGAATGCAAAGAATATCTGAAAAAATCTTCCTTGATTGACAAAAAGCATTCCGAGTGGGCAAAGGATTTAAGCGACAGTCTGAAAGAGGTTACCCTTGTTATTCCGAAAGGTGACATTGATTTTATTAAAAGCGCCTACGGCAGTATTACAAACTTCCGTAAAGCACTTATGGGTAAAATCAACATCAGAACAGCAAAGGGATATGCTCTCATCGAAAGTGTAAACGAGGGCAGTATTGAAGATGTCGGAAATTCAATTTCAGAGATTATCGGAGATATTGCAGGGATTGATGAAACTTTTAACTGGAGAAGTGAAGAGGGATATAAAACACTTGAAAGGTTTATTAACTATGACCTTGCAGAACATTTTGTTTCAATTGACGGAAAGAGTGTACAGTCAATTGACGAAATGGCAATTGAAATGGCTTTTGATGTTGCTACGGAATATTTGAAACAACAGGCAAAAGAAGTTGTTCTTGACAATAATGCCAATAAAGAATTATTGCACAGTATTACCGAAATATATAATCAGGCTAACGAGGAACACAAACTGCTCTTAAAAGAAAAGAATGCAAGATATGCAGAACAGATTTCAGAGCAGAAGAAAAATGCCGAAAAGCAGATTAAATCTTTGGTAAGAAAGAACAATAAGAAAACCGAGCAGTATATCAAAAATGATATTAAGCTGAGGAATAAAATCAAAAGCGATGCAAAGGAATACAGAATTACTCTTCGTGCAACAAAAAAGACGGTTGCAGAAGAATACCGTGCTGAGCGTGATAAAACGAAGTATCGTCAGAAAATCAGTACAACGCTTGAAAGGCTTATTAACAGACACTTAAAGCCTAAGCCGAGCAATAATGTTCCTATTTCGGTTGTGAAACCTTTGTACAGACTTCTCTCCGAATTGACAGGCAATTATTCGGGATTTTCCAAAGGTGTAAACGACATTACGGAAAAGACGGGATATAACAAAACCGTCAATCAAAAAGATGAAAGAGTAAACAAAGTAACATTGTCAGCAGAAACCGAGAAACTTATTTCGGCTTTAAACAGCGAAATTGCAAATACTGATGGAAAAATTACTTTACCACCGGCAATGAGAAACGCTTTGCTGGGATATAATGTGTTTGACAACAAAGGCAATATCAAACAGCATTTTACAGGGCTTCTTGAAGATGTAAGAAATATTTTTGAGAAAGCCGAGAAAAACGGAAAAACCTCGTTAAAGGACTTTTCTCTTAGTGAGCTGAAAAGAATAAGCACAGCTTTCAGCGAAGTAAAGAAACTGCTTGACGCTGCAAATAAGATTGTCATTAACGGCAAGGAGTATGACGCTTATCTTGTATCACGAAAAGGTGCTGAGGAACTCAAAAAAGTTACAGGCACACACAAGAAAGGTTCTAATACACAGGCAAGCACTGCCAAGAGGACGCTTTTGGCATACCGCAAATATATGTCAGATCCGATACGCTTTGCACGAATGATTTCGGGTTATCACAATGACAGCGTGATTGTTCAGCTGATGGAAATGCTGAATCAGGGACAGTCGGACGCAGAACAATTAAGCATTGACTGGACGAATAAGTATGAAGAACAAATGTCCCGTTTCTCATATAAAGCCAAAAAGGATTATGTCAGAGAGCAGGCAATGGAATTTGACGGCATAGACCCTAACACCAAAGAGGAACTTGTTGACAAGAAAACAGGCGAACAGGTTAAAGTTGGACTTACTGCCGATATGCTTGTTGAAATGCTCCTTGAATATGAGGATGAATACGGCAGGGCACATATGATGTACAGCGGTTATCAAGTGCCGAATATCAAGTACATAAAACGGAAAAACCAACAGCTTATGTATTCAAAGGACAGCGGTTGTTATATTCTTCCCACAGAGTCGGATATTTCACGAATCAGGGATTATGTCATGAACAATGAGATTGCAAAAACTGTTTATGAAATTTGCCGTGAGATGTACAATGAAGATATGCAGAATGCCGTCAACAAGGTGTCAAACGAAAAATACGGATATGAAATTGCAAAGGTAAAAAACTATTGTCCTATCACGATTGACGAAGATACGGTTTACGGAACATTTGCCGATGTGCTGATTAACAGAAGTATCAACAGCCGAGCATTCCTTCATGAAAGAGAAAATTTCAAGTACAACAGGCTGAAACTTAAAGGTGCAACGGCAAAGCTTACCTCTCAGATTAAAAGCGTGTCAAGCTGGTGCGGTCTTACGATGCCGATTGAAACATTTAACCGTGTGTTCAATATGCCACGCTACGACCACAAAAATGACAGCCTTGTTAAAGCTGTTCAGGAAGAAAACCTTAATTCTGCCGAAAATATCAGACAAAAAAATAACACCCATGCGGATGAAGAAGAAAAATCCAAGCTGAGCATTGACGAACACTTTACCGATAAGTACGATGAATGGGATAAAAAGGGCGGACGATTTTCGTTCAGAGTAGGAACAACATCAGAGGTTCTTCAAAGATTGGGTGTTGACGATAAAAATATTTGGTGGGATACTTCCAAAATACTTAAAATCAAAAACAAACACCCTGAAATGACAGATGATATTCTTAAACAAGTGCCTAATGTTTTGGAATCGCCTATTATTGTTATGGAGTCATATACAGTTAAAGGTAGATTAGTATTATTTGGTGATGTTTACGATGCAAAAAATAATCCCGTGTTGGTAGCTTTAGAGTTAAATCCTATAGGAGAGGGTGGAAAAAGCCTTGATATTATAAAAATAGCAAGTGCCTACGGCAAAGACAGTAATTTGCAACATATGATTGATAAAAGTAATATATTGTATGTTGAACCAAATGAAAAGAGAACCCATACTTGGCTAACGGGTAATGGGCTCCAATTGCCTCTGCCTAGTTCCAAGTATGGATTCTCTGACAATATTAAATCACAGAATCAAGGTGATGTCAAGTACAGCGTTGAAAAAGAGGCGCACTCAACGCTCAGCATTGACGAGGTTCTTGATTTCATTGAAAGGGAAGAAAAGCAAAAGAAAAAGAAGGAAAGCACATCGACAACGGAATATTTCCCGAGTATGAAGGAAATAATGAAACAGCAATGGGGCAACGAAAGCGAAGAATACATAAGTAAACTCATGGGCGATTTGCAGGGCTCGACAAAACAGGCTGATCCGGGCAGAATTGATATGCTGACAGGAAAATATATAAGAGCGGTACTGACAGCAAATATCTCTTCGGCTATCAAACAGTTATCTTCTTATCCATTGGCAGCGGCAAGGGTAGGCTGGAAAGCAACCCTTGCAGGACTTAAACACATTCGTCCGGGAAAGCATACTCCGTTTTTAAACAGAGCGTTACCCGACAGCTACAAGCAAAGTATTCCGTATGATGAAATTGCTAAATATACTCCTATACTTGAATACAGAAAACAGGGCAACAACAGCCGTGAAATGGCAGAAATCAGCAGATGCAAAGGCTTGATTGACAGTTCGGGTTGGGTAGGACATACTCTTGACCGTTTAAACTGGATCGAAAAAAATGATGTGCTTATGGTAGAAATGAACTACTGGATTGCCTATGAGCATGTAAAGGGCAATATGGGAATATCTCCCGACAGTAAGGAATTTATGCCGAATGTTGCAAAAACGCTTGAGGACATTATTAACAATATGATGCCTAACAGTTCGGTAATGCAACAAGGACAGATTTTGAGAAGTAAAAATCCCGTGAACAGAATATTTACAATTTGCAAAAGTCAGGTTTTCTGTATGGTAAATGCCGCAATGGACGCAAGCGGTGAATACAACGCAAGGCTTAAAGATTACAAACAGGCTGCAAGTGAATTTGAAAAGAAGCAGGCGAGAACGGAAGTTAAGATTGCAAAGAAACAGCTTGCAAGGACCTACTCCGCAATTATTGTCAGTACAGCTATGACCTGCGGAATTTTGATGCCGTTGATAGCCGCATTGTTCGGCAAGTGGGACAGATACCGTGACGAGGACGGCAATATTACTCCGTGGTCTGTCGGTTCAAGGCTGTTGAAGGATTTCGGTTCTGAATTAACGGGCATGTTCCTTTTCGGTGACACGGTGTACAATACCGTATTAGCACTCATTGATAAAAACGAAGAATTTTACGGATTATCTCTTCCGGGTGTTGACACGATTAATGACTTTATAACGGGAATCATAAACATTGCCCGTTCCGATACACCCGAAAAGCTGAGAAAAAATATTTCTTCACTTGTGGGAACACTCGGAATGCTGACAGGACTTCCAACAAAGAATTTGATGAACTTGTTTCAGGGAGCATGCAATCACATTGAAAACTTCACAAAATACGGCGGTACACCGACTGTTAATGACTACGGTGAAGTGTCTATGCAGATGTATGCTAATTACTGCTATGAGGCTCTTATTGACGGCGACAAAAAGAAATTTGCAAAACTTTATTCAGAATGGCTGAAAGGAAAGACTTCCACAGGCAAGCAGGTTGATAAAAGCTATATTAACAGCAAACTGAAAACAGAGCTTGAAGATGATACGGAAATCATTGCCGCAGGAAATGCGTTCTTTAACGGCGATTTGACGGCATATGAAAATACGGTTGAAAAGTATTCTGACTTAGGCTTTGACAAAACAACCGTTGTAAAAGCCATTAATTCGATTGTCAGTGACCTTGAAGATGAACAAAAAAATGCAGAAGGACTTGATAAGTACGACAATGAAGAAGAGAGTGACAGCAAACCCGAATTGTACAAGTATTCGGATGCATTTGACTTTTTGAAGAACGGCGATACTGAAAGCTATGAAAAGGTTGAAAAATACCTTATGGAGCATAAAGGTAAGACAAAGAATCAAATGAAAAAGCTGATGCAGAGTGCAAGCCGAACTGATCCTATATTTAAAAAGTATATTGAGGCAAGCAAAAGCAATGATGCAGATACAACGCACACATTGTACAGACAGTTACTGAATATCTACGGCTCTGAAAGCAAGTTTAAATCAGCTCTCAGAAAATGTCAGGATAAAATCAAAAAGCAAAAAAGTAAATAAACAAATTGAGGGCAGCGGAAACGCTGTCCTTTTTTGTGGGTTTTAACTTTTTTGAGTTCGCAGAAAACTATATAATGTAATTAACGATAGGGGGCGGCATTATGAATACGCTGAAATTTGAAGTATATAAAAATACCCTGAAACGCAGAGACGGATTTAATCCGGTTCTCGGTGAAAAGAAATACACTAAAATCAAATGCTATTTTATGGAATCCGACTGGGACAACTGCGCTCTTGTTACGGCAAATTTTATGAGCGAAAAAGATAATATCGTTAAAAGTACAGTGAGCCTTACAACTGATGACAAAACCGCAGTGTTTGACATACCGTCAGAGCTTGAGGGGGATAAAGTCTATTTCAGCCTGACCGGAAGTTATGCAGATAGCAATGGCAATACAGTAACACTCAATACCAACCTTGTCGGAATTAACAGGCAGAAAGGTATGTTGCCGAGTGCTTCAACTGGCATAAGCCTTTTCGAGAAAATTATAGTGGCTGTAAACAGTATGGCATCAAGACTGAAAGATACGCTGAATCAATTCATGAACACATATCCGAATGTTGATGCAAGTAATTTGACTTGGCTCAACGTCAGATCGTTAGGAGTAGATAACACAGGCGCTGACACTACTCTTGGTATGCTTGTATTTTATCCGCTTGACAACAGAACTTTATATTTTCCGAAGGGAACATATAAATGCAACGGGTTAGCCCTCGAAAATGTTGAAAATCTGACAATTATATGTGATAATGCTGAATTTATTTATTGCAATAAAGCTACTGACAACACAGACTCAGCAGGCACAAGTGTACAAAGTACATTTTTCAAATTTACCGGTTGTAAGAATCTGACCGTTATTGACGGTAACTTTGACGGCAAAAATAAAGTGTCACAGATTATTACTTTGATTAATTGCCCAAATGCAAACATAGACAATGTTAATATATCTAATGCAGGCAATGCTTTATCGGCAACAGCGGCAGGTATTAATTTTTTGAGAAACTGCTCACACTTTAATGTCAGAAATGCCAAAATATCAGGCATTAAAGCCGGAACTGTCGGCCCAGACGGATACATTCATTCATTTGGCATTGGCGTGACAAGCGCAGGAAACGGGTACAGTCAACACGGTAACATTGTTAATGTGCGAATTAATGATATTGACGGATATAATTCCGGAGATGTTAAGCCGGACGGTGACGGTATCTACTTGATCGAAAGGCCGACCGATGATTTCAGCGGTGACGGCTATATTAATATTTCAAGGTGCGAAATAAAGGGATGTGCCAAAAGAGGAATTAAGGTTTCAACAAGGCATGTCAATATCTCAGACTGCTATATTGATGTTGACAGCTGGGGCTCGGCAATTGAGGCGCAGTACGGTAAGTTGACATTGAGGGATTCAATTATCAAGAACAGATATGCAAGCTGTCTGACTCTCGACTGGGACAACGGCACTAACTACATTGACAATTGTAAACTCTACGGTGCAGGAAAAGACGAAAGCTCAAAGTACGGCAATTACAAGGGCAATGGTATTGTGCTTAATCAGAGGTTGTCGTCAAGAGACGAACCGTACAGTGATGAGCCGTGCAATATCAGCATTAACAACTGCTTCGTTGACGGTGTATTCTCTCCGATTATTTCGGGATATGACAATAACATCAAGTACAAGTACGGAAACATTGTTGTTGATAACCTTAAAATTGGTCACTACAGAGATGCATCGGCAATCAAGCTCAATTCTACTATGATGACAGATGTCAATCGGCTTGTACTTTCGGATATTATGTATCAGTACGGAACAACAGAAGCAGAAGTGCTGAACGCAAACAATGAGTATTATGCTCTTAGTAATACGGCAGGAACTACAATTAATCTCGGCACACTGTCATCATATGTTAATCCTAAGCGATTGGTATATGACACAAATCTTACCGATGATTACAATGAAATCTTTAAGTTTTATAACCTTAACAATGCAGACTTTGGCGGTGAGACAGCAAAGGTGACAGATGTGCTTGAAGATTCACCGAACAGTGCAGATATTGCCGACGGAACCTATACAAGTGTAACCAATACTAATTTAAGTGTGTCAGTCGCTGACGGTACAATGAATGTAGCTTGTTCAACGGCATACGCTTCTGCATCATATGTCTATATTCCAATTTCAAGCATTACTCTTGACGGAAATGTATTTGACTTTGTTGTTTCTGATATAAGCAAGACAACAGCAGATGTTACTTTAACGCTTGCCAATGCCAAGAAGGCTACAATTGCCGGATTAACTGAATTTGCGCTAAACAAAACAGTAAAATCAACCATTGTAGGTAATGTCAGCGGTACGGCATCGTTTGTCCGCATTAAGCTCAATGCAAACAAAACGGCAAGCCTCTCGTGCAAGGTCAACTTTAAAAATCGCCAAAAGGTTTTAAAAGGACAGGTGGAAGCAAGATTGAAAATTCTTGAAGAGAAAATAAAAACATTGGAAGGTGCAAACGCGTGATAGATTGGATTATACAATATTGGCTACAAGCTCTATTCGGTATAATACTTGCAGCAATTGTTGCGATAGTAAAAACGCAGTGGAGCAAAATTAAGGCTATTGGCAAAGGCACACAGTCATTGCTTAGGGCGGAGCTTATCCGGTCGGGCGAAAAATATATCGAAAGAGGCTGGATTGAAATTTATGCAAAAGATGCATATGATAAGTGCTATCAGTCATATCATCATCTTGGGCAAAACGGCACAATGGACGATATGCATGAGAAGGTCATGAACTTACAAACGAACCCTATTGATAAAGGTGACAATAAATGATTACAATTGATTTTGCACTCTCACATAGTTTTATTCGTATTGTTAAACGTACCCTTGTAACAAGCCAAAGCCAAAACTATGTTCAAGCACGTTTTGACTTGCGTTCGGATGACTGGACGGCGACTATTACAGCAATTTTTAAAGCTGACAATGACAATAATGCTTACTCAATGTTGATTGACAAGAACAACACTTGCATAATCCCGTGGGAAGTTTTAAGAAACACAATGTACTTTTACGGACGGCGAACAGATTAACTTTTCGCTGATTTACAGGATATAACAAGGAGAATTTAAAAATGGAACTTAAAGAAAAAATCACACTTGATATGCTCACAAAGGACAGCGTATCGGTACTCAGACAGCAGTTTTTGACCTTTAACGGTGAAGAAATGCAGGTCGGCGTAAACATCCGCAACGCATACATGAACGACGAATCCGGCAGAGAACAGTTGAGAAAGGTTCTCTCTGACGAATACTATAACGCTGTCATGGCAGTTTGGGGTGATAATCCAACCATTGACGAGCCGATAGAAAGCGAGGTCGAATTATCGCATTGAACAGCACAACGCGGTTGTGGACGAAGAAATTAAGGTTGCCAATCATCGGATTGAGGACATTGAAAAGAACAACGAAAGGATGATAACAATGAAAAAAATCTTTACAAAACAGTGGGCAAAGGCGACAGCCGTCAGAGCAATTAAAACAGTCGCACAGACGGCTATTGCAACAATCGGTGTATCTGCCGTTATGACAGATGTAAACTGGGTTGCAGTAGGCTCTGCAAGCCTTTTGGCAGGTGTGCTTTCTGTGCTGACAAGCATTGCAGGCCTGCCCGAAGTAAGTGAAAGCGGGGAATAGTTATGAAAAATACCGTTACAAAACGACAGATTGACGAATTACTCGAAAAATCAGAAATTAAGGTCGAAACAGTTTACGGTAAGGTAACCGTTGTAAGTTGCAAACTGCCAAACGGATTTGTCTTAACTGAATCAAGCGGAGCAGTTTCCCCTGCAAACTATGATGAAAAAATCGGTACAGAAATCTGTATGGAAAGAATTGAAAACAAATTGTGGGAACTTGAAGGATATGTCCTTGCAAAACAGCTTTACGAAAGAGAGGAAACAGTAATGGAACCTTATATCGGAGTTAAAAAAATTGAAACCGAGCCGATGACAAGAGGCGATTATAATACATACAGAGGCTGGCAGATACCTACGGACGAAAATCCGGATGATGAAGGTTATCATGTTAAGCACGCTGACGGTCACGAGTCGTGGTCGCCCAAAGAAGATTTTGAAAACACATTTCTTGAAAAGGGAAAGAACCTTCTGAACGATACGGCGTTACTTATGAAGAGTACGGATTTCAAGGAAAGGTTTAAAGCAGAATATGAACAGTTGCTTATAAGAATAACCGGTTTACAGAGAATGCTTGAATCATACAAAGCAGGAAAACTTCCGTTCAAGCCAAACTGTTCGTATGAATTACTCTACGAACAGTTTGTACATATGAAAGGATATCTTAATACCCTTGAATTAAGAGCAACAATCGAAAAAATAAGTCTTGAAAAGGAGAACAAAAATGAACAGAGTAACTGCTGTTGATGTAAGTTTCTGCCAGACAAATGTTGATTATAAAAAGGTCAAGGCTGACGGTATAGACACGGTTATTATTCGTGCCGGCTTTGGCCGTGAAACTTACCAAAAGGACGCAGAGTTTGAAAAACATTACAAGAACGCAAAAGCCGCAGGTCTGAAAGTCGGTGTATATTGGTTTTCGTATGCGTACAGCGTTGCCGAGGCGAAAAAGGAAGCAAGTGCTTGCCTTCATTGCTTGAACGGCAGAAGACTTGATTTACCCGTGTTTTATGATTTGGAACTTGGTTCTCAGACCAAACTCGGTAAAGATACCTTAACAGCAATGGCAGTAGCATTTTCCGAGTGCATCAAAGTTCATGGCTATTCGGCCGGAGTGTACGCGAGCGCAAGCTGGTTTACAAGTTATCTCAACTACGAGAAACTTAAAAAGCAATATGCAATTTGGCTTGCTCAATGGGAGACAAACTCTCCATGCCGTACTTGCGACATTTGGCAGTGTTCCGACAGCGGAAAGGTCAACGGGATTAATGGTAATGTTGATACCGACATTGTATTTAATCCCAACTATTGGGGCAGTTCAGCAACAACGAGTACACCACCGAAATACTCCGGAATTAAAGCTGTGCAGGCTTGGGTAGGCACAACGGTTGACGGTATCTATGGCCCTGATACAAAGAAAAAATTGATAATGAAGCTCCAAGAAGAGCTCAATCGCCAGTTCGGCATGAACCTTGTTGTTGACGGTATTTACGGAGTAGGAACACATAATGCTATTGTTGTACTCTCATATGGTTGTAGAGGTAATCTTACCAAAGTTTTGCAGGGCTTGCTCATCTGTAAAGGGTATGACACAAACGGCTTTGACGGTATTTACGGTGTTGGCACAAATATCGCAGTTAAATCATATCAGCGGACTCACTGTTTGAATGATGACGGTATCGCAGGTGGCAACACTTTCAGAAGTTTGTGCGCTTAATCCAAATCCAACACGAAATCCAACACATCGAAAATAAAAGTCAGTATTTATCACAATAATAAAGCGGAGAGAATGGGTTCGAATCCCCTTCTCTCCGCCATAAACGCTGAACTTTATTTTAGGTTCAGCGTTATTTTTTTGACCTGTTTTTCTTAATAAAAGGTGCTGTTTTTCATATATATAATTGTATCGTATGGCAAGATTTGTTGTCAACGGATTTACGGTGAAGAGTTAGCACATACAGTGCATTTACGGTCATTTTTAATAATTTTTAGCATTTCATATGACATAACCATTCAGCTTTCGGTTATTTATTCAAAAAACTGCCACTAAACCTTTACAAACCCTACAAGATATTGTATTATATTAGTAATTATAAATTACCATGGGGTGTTATGTATGAAACCAAAATATAAAAGAGTATTATTAAAACTTTCAGGCGAATCACTTGCAGGCGAAATGAAACACGGAATTGATTTTGAAACTGTTCTCAAAATCTGCAAGCCTATTAAAGAATGTGTTGACGCAGGCGTAGAAGTCGGCATCGTAGTAGGCGGCGGCAACTTCTGGCGTGGCAGAAGCTCAGGTGAAATGGACAGAACAAGAGCCGACCATATGGGTATGCTTGCAACAACAATCAACGCACTCGGTGTTTGTGATGCACTCGAACAGCTTGGAGTTAATGTTCGTGTTCAGACAGCTATCGCTATGCATCAGATTGCAGAGCCGTACATCAGAAACAAAGCAGTTCTTCACCTTCAGAAGGGCAGAGTGGTAGTATTCGGTTGCGGAACAGGCAACCCGTTCTTCAGCACAGACACAGCAGCGGCTCTTCGTGCGGCAGAAATTGAGGCTGATATCGTAATGAAAGCTACTATGGTTGACGGTGTATATGACAGCGATCCTAAGAAAAACCCAAATGCAAAGAAATACGATACAATTTCATTTCATGATGTTCTCAACAAGGATCTCGCTGTTATGGACAGCACAGCGGCATCGCTTTGCAAGGACAATAATCTTCCGATTCTTGTATTCAGTATTGAAGATCCCGAAAATATCTACAAAGCTGTATGCGGTGAAAACATCGGTACAATCGTAACAGCCAACAATTAATTTGAATTTTTTACTGACTTTTTAACAATAATTATTACACAGGAGGCATAAATATGCAGACACAGTTAAAAAAAGCCGGCGAAAGTATGGACAGACGACTTGAGCATATGCGCACGGAATTTTCAGAAATCAGAGCAGGCAGAGCAAATCCCGCAGTTCTTGATAAGGTAAAGGTTGACTATTACGGCGCACCCACACCCGTAAATCAGCTTGCCGCAGTATCTGTTACAGAGGCAAGAACTCTTACCATTCAGCCATGGGATGCGTCTGTATTAAGACAGATTGAAAAGGCTATCCAGACTTCCGATATCGGCATCAACCCACAGAATGACGGTAAGATTATTCGTCTTATTTTCCCGCCTCTCACAGAGGACAGAAGAAAAGAAATCGTAAAAGATGTTCAGAAGATTGCTGAGGAAACAAAGATTCAGATTCGTAATGTCCGCCGTGAACTTATCGACAAGCTTAAAGCTATGAAGAAGGACGGCGAGCTTACAGAGGACGATCTCAAGCAGGGCGAAAAGAAAGCTCAGGATCTTACAGATAAGTATGTCAAAGAAGTTGAGAGCGTTTCTGCAGTAAAGCAGAAAGAAATTTTGGAGATGTAATATGGCTTTTTTCTCAAAGAAAAAAGATGAGCAGATTGGGGTTACAGACCTCAATCTGCCTTCACATATCGGAATTATTATGGACGGCAACGGCCGTTGGGCAAAGAAAAGAGGACTTCCGAGAAAAGCAGGTCACCGTCAGGGTGCGAAAACTTTCAGAACAATAACAAGATACTGTTCCGATATCGGAATAAAGTACCTTACCGTATATGCTTTTTCAACCGAAAACTGGAAAAGACCGCAGGAGGAAGTTGAGGCACTAATGTCGCTCTTTAAATCATATCTTAATGAAGCACTTGAAGATTTTAAGGATGACAGTATTGTGGTAAAATTCATCGGTGACAAGTCGGGTTTTAACGATGAACTCCGTGAGCTTATGATTGAAAACGAGGAGAGTTCAAAAGACCGTGACGGTATGGTTCTCAATATAGCTATGAATTACGGCAGTCGTGACGAAATTGTCAGAGCCGTTAGAAACATTTCCGAAGATGTCAGAAACGGAAAAATTTCTTCCGATGACATAACAGAAAATCTTTTTTCAAATTATCTTTATACCGCAGGTCAGCCCGATCCCGACCTTATTATCAGACCGAGCGGTGAATACAGAATTTCAAATTTCCTTTTGTGGCAGTCAGCTTACACGGAATTTGTTATAATGAACAAGCTTTGGCCTGATTTTCAGAAATCAGACCTTGACGAAGCGTTAAAAATATACTCCTCCAGAAACAGAAGATATGGTGGAGTCTGATGAGAGTTGATATAAAATGAAATCCCTCAAGCCACGGCTGCTGACAGCCGTAATAGGAATACCAATACTGCTGATCGTTCTGTTTGTTTCGGAACTTTGGCGCCCATTTGTAGGCATAATCATAGGAGCATTCTCGGCATTTATGATAGGCGAGTATCTTCATGCAAGAAAGATGCTTTATAAATTTCACCTTTCAATACCTTGTATGCTGTTTACTTTTCTGCTTTCGGTTTTAGTTACAACAAAGTATCTGTATGTTTTGATTTTTGCTTTTATACTGACAGTCTTTGCCGTAATGATTTTTAAACACGAAAAGACAAACTATGCCGATGTTGCATATTCAGTGTTCGGAACATTTTTAATTTCTTTTGGAATGAGTGCCGTACCGATTGCCTGCGCATCATCTGTATCAATTACTTTCTGCTATATATGTATTTTCGCATTACCGTGGATGGCAGACGCAGGCGGCTTTTTTATCGGAGCATCGTTCGGCAAGCACAAGCTTTGCCCGAAAATCAGCCCTAAGAAGACTGTTGAGGGCGCAATCGGTGGAATACTTTTCTGCGATCTCACAGCAGTAATTATAGGCCTTATATTTCATTTTTGTGTTATGCCTGATGCTAACATTAATTTCTGGGCATTGATTCTTCTCGGTGTAATTGATGCTCCTGTTTCAATTCTCGGTGATTTAAGCTTTTCACTTATCAAAAGAAATTACGGAATCAAGGACTACGGTTCAATTTTCCCCGGTCACGGCGGAATGCTTGACAGGTTTGACAGCATAATATTTACTGCCCCTGTTCTTGTGGCAATCAATCAATTCATACCTTTCATAACAGTGGGGTAAACTAAAATGGTAAATTCACTTTCAATTCTCGGATCGACGGGTTCAATCGGAACTCAGACGCTTGATGTTGTAGATAAACTTAATTTAAAAGTTTCCGCACTCACGGCGTCAACAAATATAAAGCTGCTTGAAGAACAGGTAAGAAAATACAAACCTGAACTTGCAGTAGTTTTTAACGAAGAAAAAGCCAAAGAGTTCAAAGATAATATAAAAGATACAAACACCCGTGTTTTAAGCGGTATGGACGGACTTATTGAGGCGGCAACGCTTGAGAATGCCGACCTTGTTGTAAATTCGGTTGTCGGAATGGTAGGCTTAAAGCCTACACTTGCTGCGGCAAACGCTAAAAAAGATATTGCTTTTGCAAACAAGGAAACGCTTGTAACAGGCGGTAAGCTTGTATGTGATGCGGTAAAGAAGAACGGTGTAAAGCTTCTTCCCGTTGACAGTGAACATTCTGCTATCTTCCAATGCTTGCAGGGAATGCCCGAAAAGAAAATGCTTAAAAAGCTCATTCTTACAGCATCCGGCGGCCCGTTCTTTGGTAAAACAGTCGAAGACTTAAAGAATGTAACAGTTAGTGAGGCTCTCAATCATCCAAATTGGAGTATGGGTGCAAAAATAACCATCGACTCTGCTACAATGATGAACAAAGGTCTTGAAATCATTGAGGCGAGATGGCTTTTTGATGTTCAGCCCGAAAACATTGATGTTGTTGTTCATCGTGAAAGTATCATACATTCTCTCATAGAATATGTAGATAATTCCGTAATTGCACAGCTTGGACTCCCCGATATGAGGATTCCGATACAGTATGCAATTACATATCCGGAAAGATATGAGTCACCTGTCGGTGAATTAAGTCTTGCTCAAATCGGCAAAATGACTTTCTTTGAACCTGACTATGATACTTTCAAATGTCTGAGAGCCTGCAAAAAAGCTCTTTCACTCGGAGGCGTTGCAACAGCAATTGCCAACGGTGCTAATGAGGAGGCTAACCGACTTTTCAGAGAAGGTAAAGTCACTTTTCTTGAAATCGGTGACCTTGTTATGGGTGCAATTGATAATATAGACAATTTTGAGCCTTTATGCGTTGATGATGTGTTAAAGGCAGACAAACTTGCAAGAGAGTATGTACTCTCTAAGCTATAATTTGCGGTAATATTTTCCACTGCCGTCTTTGCGACGGCAATGAATATTTTGGAGTTGATTTATTTTAATGCAAATTTTAACAGTTGCGGCTCTCATTGTAATAGGAATATTACTTTTTGAGCTTATAATTTTTTCTCACGAATTCGGTCATTTTATTACCGCAAAGCTTTCGGGTGTAAAGGTAAATGAATTTGCACTCGGAATGGGACCGAAAATAATCAGTTTTGTTAAAGGCGAAACAAGGTACTCGCTTCGTCTTTTCCCTATAGGCGGTTACTGTGCCATGGAAGGAGAGGATGAAGACAGTGAAGAAAAAGGTGCTTTTAATAACGCAAAAGTTTGGAAGAGAATGATTATCATAATTGCAGGTGCGGTTATGAATATTCTTCTCGGCTTTGTTATGATGTTTGCCTTTACCGTTCAGGCTGACAGCTACAGTTCAACTACAATATCTCAGTTTCAACCCAATGCATTTACTGCAAACACAGGTTTACAAACAGGTGATAAAATTGTTGAAGTGAACGGTTATTCAATTTGGAATTCACGAGATTTGCAGTTTGCAATCTCAACTCTTCCATATGAAACAGTAGAAGCCAATACACTTGAGGTATACAAAGAAAGAGCAACATCTGCCGCTTGCGGTGTATATAATAAGTATGCAAAAGACGAGTCTCTTTCAAAGGATGAACTTCAAAAATACTACAATGCTCTTTCTGATGGTTGTTCAAAAATAAATAAGGCTGCAAGCAAAGACGAGGCTAAAAAACTTCTTGATGAAACTTGCAAGTCAATTTATGCACTTGACAAATCATATGATATGTCAAAGTATAAAACACCCGAAATAGACACAACTACATCAAGACCGAGATTCATGGGTGATGTAAAAGTTGTTCGTGACGGCAAAGAAATAACACTTGAAAATGTACAGTTTTTCACCTATTACGCTGATGAGGATGCCGAAAAGGAAAACAAACCTACTGTAGCATTTGACTTTGCAGTTGAACCGATTGAGAAAAATGTCGGTACTGTTCTCGGTGAAACATTCACACAGACCTGTTCAATGGCAAAAACCGTGTGGACATCTCTGGTGTGGCTTGTTCAGGGCAGATTTACATTCAACGATATGTCAGGTCCTGTTGGTATTGCTACAGCTGTCACTCAGGTTGCATCAATGGGACTTCAAACAGGCTTCGGAGATGCAGTCAATAACATTCTTTTTGTAATGATACTCATTACGGTAAACCTCGGAATTGTAAATATGCTGCCGTTCCCGGCGCTTGACGGCGGAAGATTCTTATTTTTGCTGATTGAATGGATATTCAAAAAGCCGATTCCGAGAAAGGCAGAACAGATTGTAAATACAGTCGGTCTTGTTCTGTTGCTTGCATTTATGCTTATTATTTCGGTGAAAGATGTGTTCCAGCTTGTAACGGGAACATTCCCCGGAATGTAGACAAACGGAGGAAATTTTATGGGAAGTAAAATTCAGGTAACTGCCGGCAATGTAAAAATCGGCGGCGGTGCTAAAGTAAGCGTTCAGTCAATGCTCAACATTCCATCAACCGATATTGAGGGTTCTGTAAGACAGGCAAAAGAGCTTGAAGAGGCCGGTTGCGAAATTATTCGTGCAGCTATTCCTAATAAAGATGCAGTAAAGCTTATTCCTGCCCTCAAAGAGGCTGTAAGCGTCCCGATTGTAGCCGATATCCATTTTGACTATAAGCTTGCGCTTGAGGCATGTGCGGCAGGCATCGACAAAATCCGTATCAATCCGGGTAACATCGGATCAGACGATAGGGTGAAGGCGGTGGCAGACGCTTGCCGACAGCGTGGCATTCCGATAAGAATCGGTGTTAATTCAGGTTCTCTTGAAAAGGAAATTCTTGCAAAATACGGTCATCCCACACCCGAGGCACTTTGCGACAGCGCCTTGTACCATGCATCACTTCTTGAAAAATTTGATTTCAACGATATTGTTCTTTCAATGAAAAGTTCAACCGTTTCTACTATGATTCAAGCCTATGAGCTTGCCGCAGAAAGGTGTGACTATCCGCTTCACCTCGGTGTTACAGAGGCAGGAACAGAAAGAATGGGTATTATCAAATCTTCTGCCGGAATCGGTGCATTGCTCCTCCATGGTATCGGCGATACAATCAGAGTTTCCCTCACAGCCGATCCTGTAAAGGAAGTTTATGCCGCCCATGATATTCTCAAGGCTCTTGACATTGAGAAAGACGGAGTTCAATTTGTTTCATGTCCGACTTGCGGAAGAACAAGAATTGACCTTGTGAAGATTGCAAACGAGGTTGAAGATAAGCTCAGAAACTGTAAAAAGAATATCAAAGTAGCGGTAATGGGTTGCGTTGTAAACGGTCCCGGAGAGGCAAGAGAAGCTGATATCGGCATCGCAGGTGGTGACGGTTGCGGGCTTGTATTCAAAAAAGGCGAAATTCTTCGCAAAGTTCCGGAAGATAAACTCGTTGACGCACTTTTGGAAGAAGTAGAAAAATTATAACTCTATCAGCAGTCAAAATACATTTGCTGTAATATGACAGAAGGACATATATGAAAACATTAGGAGAAGTCTTTGACTCCAAATTTGGCATTAAACTGCCGCAAAAGATTTCACAGGGAGAACTGACACAACTTAATATTAACAAACAAGCCCGTTTGATTACTTTAACAGTAAAATTCAACGGGCTCGTTGAGCGTAATACGCTTTTTGACACGGAAAAGCTGATTACCAAGACACTTGCGTATCATACTGTAATCAAACCGCATTTTCCGACAGAGTTGTTTTCCGCTGATTATTTTCCTCAGCTATACGCAGCCGTAAGGCGAGATATTCCGAGTATTAACGGAACTCTCAACAATGCTGAGGTTAGGTTTGAAAACAATACGCTTACGATAAATCTTCTTAACGGCGGGAAAACTCTCCTTGACAGTAAAGGCTTTGACAAAGCACTTATAAAGCTCGTTTCGGAAGAATTCAATCTTTACATTTCCGTTAATTATACCGGAACCTTTGAGGTTGAAGAAAACAGCGAAGAATACAAAGCCGCTATTCAGGATGCTCAGGAGAAAATCAACCGAGAAAATCTTCAGAAAGCCGCTGAATTCTATCAGGAAGAGGTTGAAACAGCAGAAAAAAGAGAAGAAAAACACGCTGAAAACACTACTGTGGAAATTGAAGTTCGTGAGGGCAAGTTTGCAACACCGCAGATTATCCAGTCCTCAATCCGTCCGTTATACGGTCGTTCAATCAGGGGAAAAATGATTCCCATTTCTTCAATCTCAGGTGATTCGGGAAGAATTGTGGTATGGGGCGATGTGTTTGATATTGAAAAGAAAGTCACTAAAAGCGGTGACAAAAATATTTTCACTATCGACATAACCGATTATACGGGTTCAACAACAGCTAAAGTATTCAATTCAATCAAGGAATCAGCCGTAATTGATAATATTAAAAAGGGTGATACAATCGTTGTTCAGGGTGATGTTGAGTACGATAAATATGCAGGCGAACTTGTTGTAAATGCCCGTTCAATCGGTACGGCTCAAAAAGTAAAAGTAGTTGATAATGCCGAGAAAAAGCGTGTTGAACTCCATATGCATACAAATATGTCGCAGATGGATGCCGTAACATCGGCAGGTGACCTTGTAAACCGTGCTTATCAGTGGGGACACAAAGCTGTTGCAATTACTGACCACGGTGTCGCACAGGCTTTTCCCGACGCAATGAAAGCCGCAGATAAAATCAACAAAGACGAAGAGAAAATTAAAATCATCTACGGTGTTGAGGCATACTTTATGGATGACCTTGTAGAGTCTGTAAAAGGTGATGCCGACACAGGTTTTGACGGCACATTCATCTGCTTTGATATAGAAACAACAGGTCTTTCAGCCGCCCGTGACAAGATTACCGAAATTGGCGCAGTCAAGGTTGAAAACGGTGTCATCACCGATACTTTTTCAACCTTTGCAAATCCCGAAATGCCGATTCCGCAGAAAATTACTCAGCTTACAGGCATTACCGATGATATGGTAAAGGACGCTCCGTCTCAGAGCGAGGCGGTTGGTGCATTTCTTGAATTTGCCGGTGACAATGTGCTTGTTGCTCACAATGCTCCCTTTGATACATCCTTCATAGCAAAAGCCTGTGAAGATATGGGCAGGGAATATAACTATACTTCAATCGACACGGTTGCAATTTCAAGAGCAATCCTTAAAGATATCAAGAACTGCAAGCTTGATACGGTTGCAAAATTTTTAAGGCTCGGCGACTTCAATCATCACAGAGCAACCGATGATGCCGAAATGCTTGCGAGAATTTTTATAAATCTCTGTCAGCGACTTACAGATGATTACGGTATAACAAAAACAAACGACATTAATACAAAGATAGCAGGCGGAGATTTTAAAAAGCTTCCGACCTATCATCAGATTATTCTTGTAAAGAATAAAATAGGTCTTAAAAATCTTTACAGACTTATTTCTTACAGTCATCTTAATTATTTCTATAAAAAGCCGAGAATTCCGAAAAGCGAGCTTGTGAAGTACAGAGAGGGACTCATAATCGGCTCAGCTTGTTGTGCAGGTCAGCTTTATATGGCAATTCTTGAGGGCAAGCCGTGGGGCGAACTCAAACAGATTGCGTCATTTTATGATTATCTTGAAATTCAGCCTGCAGGTAACAACAGCTTTATGATTCGTGACGGCAGATTTAATTCTGTTGACGAACTTCATGAAATTGACCGTACAATAATTAAGCTTGCAAAAGAACTCGGCAAGCCTGTATGCGCAACCTGCGATGTCCACTTTATGGATCCGACAGATTCCGAATTCAGAAAAATTCTTATGGCAGGTCAGGGCTTTAAAGATGCCGAACAGCAAGCTCCGCTTTATTTCAGAACAACTGCTGAAATGCTCAAGGAATTTGAATGGCTCGGCAAGGATAAAGCCTATGAGTATGTAGTAGAAAATCCCAATAAAATCGCCGATATGTGCGAATATATCAGACCTATTCCAAAGGGTACATTCCCGCCTAACATTGAGGGCGCACAGGAACAGCTTATTGATATTACATGGAAAAGAGCAAAAGAAAAATACGGTGATCCATTGCCTGAAATCGTAAAGGCAAGACTTGACAAGGAACTTAATTCAATCACAACCTACGGATTCTCGGTACTTTATATGACTGCTCAAAAGCTTGTTGCAGACAGTGAGGCACACGGATATCTTGTCGGTTCACGAGGATCGGTAGGTTCTTCTTTCGTAGCTACTATGTCCGGTATTTCGGAGGTTAATCCTCTTTGTCCGCACTATGTATGTCCAAATTGCAAACACAGCGAGTTTATAACAGACGGCAGTTACGGCTCAGGCTTTGATATGCCCCCAAAAAACTGTCCTGAATGCGGTACTCTTATGGATCAGGACGGCCACGAAATTCCGTTTGAAACATTTCTTGGCTTTAAAGGCGACAAAGTGCCTGATATCGACCTTAACTTCAGCGGTGAGTATCAGTCAAAATCTCACCGTTACACGGAAGAGCTTTTCGGTAAGAATAATGTGTTCAAAGCGGGAACAATTTCTACCGTAGCCGAAAAGACAGCACTCGGCTTCGTTAAGAAGTTTGCACAGGAGCGAGGTCTTGTAATGCACAAGGCTGAAGAAAAGCGTCTTGCAATCGGTTGTACGGGTGTTAAGAGAACCACAGGTCAGCACCCTGGCGGTATGGTTGTTGTGCCGAGAACAAACGATGTTTACGATTTCTGCCCTGTTCAGCATCCTGCAAATGATGTGAACTCAGATAACATTACAACCCACTTCGACTTCCATTCAATTCATGATACAATCACAAAACTTGATGAGCTCGGACACGATGTTCCGACAATCTATCATTATCTTGAACTCTACACAGGTATCCCCGTAATGAAAGTTTCAATGAGCGATCCCGAGGTTATGTCGCTGTTTACTTCTCCGAAAGCACTCGGAGTTACTGAGGAAGATATCGACTCAAAAACCGGTACATTCAGCCTTCCTGAATGCGGTACGTCTTTCGTAAGAGGAATGCTTGTTGAGGCACAGCCCAAAACCTTTACCGACCTTTTGCAGATTGCAGGTCTTTCGCACGGCACCGATGTATGGCTCGGAAACGCTCAGGAACTTATTCATAACGGAACCTGTACAATTTCGGAAGTAATCGGTACTCGTGACTCGATTATGACTTATCTTATGCACAAAGGTCTTGAACCGGGTATGGCATTCAAAATAATGGAGATTGTCCGTAAAGGTAACGCAACAAAACTTCTTACAGAAGAACACTTCAAGGCTATGCGTGAACACAATGTTCCCGAATGGTATATTGATTCATGTATGAAAATCAAGTATATGTTCCCGAAAGCCCATGCCGCAGCCTATATGATTGCAACGCTCAGACTCGGTTGGTACAAGGTTCACAAGGCCGTTGAATATTATGCGGCATACTTTACCGTACGAAGTGAAAATCTTGACGGTGCAATTGCCATGCAGGGACATCAGGCTGTCCGTGACAAGATGAACAACATAAAACAAAAACAGAGTGTTCACGAAGCAACAGCCAAGGATGAAGCAGAGTTCCAAACCTTGCAGATTGTCAACGAAATGATGGCAAGAAAAATTGAATTTCTTCCTGTTGATATCTACAAATCCGAGGCTAAAATGTTCAAGGTAGAGGACGGAAAGATCAGACTTCCGTTTTCATCCTTACCCGGTGTAGGCGGCGCCGCCGCAGATTCACTCGCAGAAACGGGTAAGCACACAGAATATCTTTCAATTGAAGATATGCAGATAAAAACAAAGGTTACTAAGGCTGTTATTGAAACACTGAAAGATGTCGGAGTTCTCAAGGATTTGCCTGAAAGCTCACAGATGTCATTATTTTAAGGAGTTGTCTAAATGAAAAAACTGCTTTCGCTAAAAACTTTGCTGATTTGCATTTCATTTACAGTATTTCTTTTACTTGTAAAAGATAATATGAATGTTGTGTGGTCGGCAATCGGTTGGATAACAGGCATAATCACTCCGTTTGCAATTGGGTTCCTTTTTGCTTACATCCTTAACTATCCTTACAAATTTTTCTACTCCAAAGTTTTCGGCAGAATGGGGCGAAAGCGAAAATTCCTTGCTAACTTCAGAAAACCCCTTGCGCTTATTATAACCTATGCAATTGTCGTAGCAATTTTTGTTGTTATAATCTCAATTGTAGTTCCGCAGATTGCAGCCAGCCTGTTCAGTCTTATTAACAGCCTGCCGCAGTATGCAGGCGTACTTTCTGACATGACAAAAACAGTGGTGCATTGGATTAACCATACATTCAGTATGGAAATTGACGCAAGTGAAGTAATAAACAACTTCTTCAAGTATATTACAAACTTTATTTCGGCAGGCAATATCACCAGTTTTCTCGGCAACTCTACAAATGCAGTATTCAGCGCAATTATGTCTACGTGTAATGGTGTGTATAACTTCCTGCTCGGAATCGTTATTTCAGTTTACTTCCTTGCCGCAAAGGAAACACTTTGCCGTCAGATAAAAAAGCTTGCTGTTGCTTTTATTCCGATAAAGTATCTTCCTAAGATTTATGAAATTGTCGATATTACAGATACAAAATGCGGTCGTTTTCTCGTTGGCGATATCATTGATGCGGCTTTTCTCGGTGTTCTCACATTCATTACAATGTCAATTTGTCAATTACCGTACGCACCGCTTATTGCGGTTCTTATCGGTGTAACGAATATTATTCCGTTCTTTGGACCGTTCATCGGTGCAATTCCGAGTGCTTTTATCCTCTTGCTTATTGATCCGATTTACATGATTATTTTCATAATCATTATAGTTATAATTCAGCAGCTTGACGGCAATCTTTTCAAGCCGAAGATTATCGGCAGTCAGGTCGGTCTTTCAAGCTTCTGGGTACTGTTCAGCGTAATTGTCGGCGGAGGAATGTTCGGTGTGCTCGGTCTTATTCTCGGCACACCAATCTATGCTGTAATCTATGCCCTTGTCGGCAAGAGAGTTAAAAACAAAATTGACTCAAAGGGAAGAATTGCTCAGGAGGCTCTTGATTTTGAGGTGCTTAACTATACCAAAATTGCCGCAGAGCAGAAAAAACTTCGTGAAGAAAAAGAAATGCAGCAAAGAGAAAAATTTATGAAATTCATCAACCGTAACAAAACAAATGATGAAGACGAATCCTCAGATAATACAAATGAATAATCGTAAAATTTTCGTTTCATCTGAATAGTGTTGACAAATCAAGTTTAGTGTGTTAATATATTACCGTATTAACACACTAAAGCGTTGAGAGGTAATTATGAAAAAGAATTTAAAAATGACTCCCGAGGGAACAAAGGACTTTTTGTTCGCTGAATGTTCCGCTATGGATTATATCTGCACAAGCATTGAAAAGGTATTTGTAAAAGGCGGATTTAAACGGGTAATAACTCCTGCTCTTGAATTCTATGATGTGTTCTCAATTCCGTCAAGCGGAATCTCGCAGGAATCAATGTTCAAGACAACCGATAACAAAGGCAGGCTTCTTGTTGCCCGTCCTGACTCCACTCTGCCGATTGCAAGAATGGTTTCTACAAGACTTAAAAACAATACACTTCCTGTTCGACTTTACTACAAGCAGGCAGTATATCGCAACAATCCGTCACTTGCAGGAAGAAGAAACGAATTTCTCCAGATGGGTGTTGAACTTCTCGGGGCAAAAGGAAAAAGAGCCGACCTTGAAATTCTTACTTCGGCAATAAAAAGCATTTCAGCTGTTGCCGATGATTTCAGAATTGAACTCGGACACGCCGAAGTATTCAATGCTCTGTCAAAAGAACTCGATATCGATAACGATTATAAAGAAAAAATCAGAGTATCAATCGAAAGTAAAAACTACTCGGCGCTTAACAATCTTCTTGACAAACTCAAGCCTTGTAAGACTGTTTCCGCAATCCGTTCGCTCCCGTCACTTTTCGGCGGTGAAGAAGTGTTTGATGAGGCATATGACATCTGCAAAGGTACAGGCGCCGAAAACGCTCTTGATTATCTCCACACAATCTATAAAGAACTTTCCGTGCTTGAGCTCGGCAACAAGCTTATCATTGACCTCGGACTTGTTCAGAGAAACGATTACTATACGGGAATCGTATTTTCAGGGTATATTAACGGAATCGGTGACGCTGTTATTTCGGGAGGAAGATATGACGATCTTCTCAGCGAATTTGACGCTCCTATGGGTGCGGCAGGCTTTGCGATTGATACAGACGCAATTACAATGAAACATCTTTCCGATGATGATGTAAATTATTCAGATAATCCCGATGTTCTCGTTTTTGCAGAAAACGGACATGAAATGAAGGCTCTCAGATATGTTGACGAGCTTAATGAAAAGGGAATAAATGCACAGTTCAGCGTACTTGAAACTCTTGAAGAAACAGAACAGTTTGCAAAATCAAGAGGAATTGCAAAAGTTGAAAGTATATAATCAAGCTGTCGGAAAGGATTAAATATGAAACCATTAAGAATTGCTCTGACAAAGGGCAGACTTGAAAAGACCACAATTGAACTTCTTGAAAAAATCGGATATAATTGTGATGAAGTAAAAAACAAGGGAAGAAGGCTTATTCTTCCGATCGGCAACAATGATTTTGAAGTTGTGCTTGCTAAAGCCGCAGATGTAATTACATATGTTGAGCACGGTGTGTGTGACCTTGGTGTCGTTGGCAAGGATACAATTCTTGAAAACGGTTCATCTTTTTATGAACTTCTCGACTTAGGATTCGGTAAATGCCGTTTTGCTCTTGCTACAAAAAAGGACTCCGATTTTTACGGCGGTTACAAAACAAAGACAATTGCGTCAAAATATCCCAATGTAACCAGAGCATTTTTTGACGATAAAAATATGGATGTAAGAATCATTAAGATTGAGGGCTCGGTTGAACTCGCTCCTCTTGTAGGTCTTGCAGACGGTATTGTAGATATAGTAGAAACGGGTTCAACGCTCAAGGCTAACGGACTTGAAGTAATTGAATGGGTATGTGATATTTCAGCAAGACTTATTGCCAATACGGCAAGTCTTAAACTGCGCAAGGCTGAAATTGAAGAATTGCAGAAGAAACTGGAGGCTGTCACAAAATGATTACAACTGTTGTAGCAGACGGAAAAAACGAATATGAATTTATTGATTTGCTCAAAAAGAGAGCGCAGAATTCAGATAAAAATGTAGTTCCGATTGTTTCGGAAATCATCGAAAATGTAGCAGAAAACGGTGATAAAGCCGTAAAGGAATATACCGTTAAATTTGACGGAAAAGCACCTGAAAAGGTAGAAATTACTTCCGATGAAATCGACAGCCTTATTGAAAAATGCGATAAGGATTATCTCGAAACAATCAAAAAGGCAGCCGCAAATATTGCAGACTTCCATAAAAGACAGGTTCAGCAAAGCTGGCTCACAACAAAGAATAACGGCGTAATGATGGGGCAGAGAATCAGAGGCCTTAAAAGAGTAGGTATATATGTTCCGGGCGGAACTGCAGCATATCCCTCATCAGTTCTTATGAACGCAGTTCCCGCTAAAATTGCAGGTGTTGAGGAAATTATTATGTGTACACCTCCGCAGAAGGACGGTACACCGAATCCGAATATCATCGCCGCCGCAAAGGTAGCAGGTGTTGACAGAATCTTCCTTATGGGCGGTGCACAGGCAGTGGCCGCACTTGCATACGGTACAGAATCCGTACCAAAGGTTGATAAAATCGTGGGACCCGGCAACATCTTTGTTGCAACAGCAAAAAAACTTCTTTACGGAACAGTTGACATTGATATGATTGCCGGTCCGAGTGAAATACTCATCATTGCCGATAAGTCCGCAAATCCAAAATTTCTTGCCGCAGACCTTATGAGTCAGGCAGAGCATGACAGGCTTGCATCTGCAATTCTGCTTACCGACTGCGAAGAGCTTGCCAAAGAAACTGAAACAGAGCTTGAAAAGCAGATGACCGCTCTTTCAAGAAAAGATATTATCCGTTCATCGGTTGACAATTTCGGTGCAGTTATTGTATGCAGTGATATGTCACAGGCGATTGGATTTGCTAACGAGCTTGCTCCCGAACATCTTGAGGTTTGTTGTGAAAACCCAATGGAGTATGTCGGCAAGCTTGATAATGCCGGCTCTGTATTTCTCGGCAACTACAGTCCCGAGCCTCTGGGCGACTATTTTGCCGGTCCTAATCATGTTCTTCCGACAAGCGGCACGGCAAGATTTTTCTCACCTCTTTCGGTAGACAGCTTTGTAAAAAAATCAAGCTTTATTTACTATACGGAAGACGCTTTGAGAAAAGATGCCGAAGATGTAGTTCGCTTTGCAGAAACAGAAGGACTTACAGCACACGCAAATTCAATTAAAGTGCGTTTTGATATGAAATAAGAATGGAAGTTATGCAATGTCTTATGAATTAAACAAAAAAATCCGTGAACTTGAACCGTATGAACCAATCAGCGGTACATATAAAATTCGGCTTGATGCAAACGAATGTCCCGAAAATTATCCTGATTTCATTAAAGAAGAAATCAAAAATGCAATTGATACAATTGATTTCAACCGCTATCCCGATCCGCTTGCGGAAAAGGTTGTTACGGCTTTTGCGGATTATTACGGAATCAATCCAAAATATGTAACCGCAGGTAACGGCTCAGATGAACTTATCTTTTTGATTGAAGCCGCATTTATGGAAAAAGGGGACAGGATGCTTTGCGTTGCTCCCGATTTTTCAATGTACAAATTCTATTCATCAATCTGTGAGGTTGAATGTGACACATTTATCAAATCCGACGACCTTTCAATTGATACGGATGCACTTATTGAAAAGGTAAATCGTGACAATATCAAACTTCTACTCTTTTCAAACCCATGCAATCCGACAGGACAGGGTATGACCGCAGAAGATGCACGCAGGCTTGTTACAAGCGTAAATGCCCTTGTAATTCTTGACGAAGCATATATGGATTTCTGGGATCAGAGTCTTATAAATGAGGTTGAAAAGTATTCAAATCTCATTATTTTCAGAACCGCATCAAAGGCAGTAGGCTCAGCGGCACTCAGACTCGGTTTTGCCGTTGCAAATGAAACAATTTCAAGAGCTGTAAAAGCGGTAAAATCTCCGTACAATGTGAACACATTTTCTCAGGTTGTCGGCAGTATAATATATAAAAATAAAGATTATCTCAAAAACAGACAAAAAACAATTGTCAGAAACAGAGAAAAGCTGTATAATGACTTATTGGAGTTGTCCGCTCTTTCCGATGATTTTAAGGTTTACAACAGTTGTGCAAACTTTGTTTTTGTTAAAACATCATTCGGCAAAGACTTGTGGAACTATCTCAAGGACAATTCAATTGTAATCCGTTTTATGGGCGATTACATCAGAATTTCCGTTGGCACAGAAGAAGAAAACAAAGAACTGATAAGTTGCATTAAAACTTATTTATCGAGGTGATTATATGCGCAGTGCATATGTTGAGCGTAAAACGAAGGAAACCGACATAAAGCTAAAACTTAATCTTGACGGCGGCGATATTAAAATTGATACAGGCATAGGCTTTTTTGACCATATGCTCAATTCGTTTGCCACTCATGGCAGATTCGGACTTGAGGTTTCGGTAAAAGGCGATCTCTATGTTGACGAGCACCACACCGTTGAAGACACAGGTATAGTTCTCGGCAAAGCATTTGCAGAGGCTCTTTCAACCAAAGAGTCCATTGAGAGATTCGGCAGTTTTTATGTTCCTATGGACGAAGCGCTTGTGTTTGCATCTGTTGACATCAGCGGCAGACCTTATCTTGTATTCGACGCTGATTTCCCGCAGGAAAGATGCGGCGGCTACGACTGTTCAATGACAGTAGAATTTATGCGTGCATTTGCATTTAACGCACAAATCACACTTCACCTCAAATCTGTTTACGGTGACAACTCTCACCATATCACAGAGGCTTTGTACAAGGCTTGCGCACACGCACTCCGTCTTGCAGTAAAGCAAAATTCTTCAAATGTACTTCTTTCTACTAAAGGAGTGTTATAATGATTATTTTACCCGCTATTGACATAAAAGACGGCAATTGCGTCCGTCTTTTCAAGGGTGATTATGCAACCGTTCAGAAGGTAGCAGAGTCCCCGTATATTGCCGCTCAGGGCTTTGCTGACGCAGGTGCAGAGTGGATGCATATGGTTGACCTTGACGGTGCAAAAGATGCAAAGCTTGTTAATGCCGATCTTATTGCAGATGTTGCAAAAGCCTCGGGACTTTCTGTTGAGGTCGGCGGAGGAATCCGTGATATGAAAGCGGTTGAATATTATCTTTCAAGAGGAATAAACCGTGTTATTCTCGGTTCAGCCGCAGTTAAAAACCAGCAGCTTGTTATTGATTCCGTAAAAGAATACGGTGAGAGAATTGTAGTTGGCATTGATGCAAAGGACGGCATGGTTCGTGCAGAAGGTTGGATTGACAATTCGGAAATCAACTACATTGAGCTTGCAAAGCGTATGGAAGATGTCGGAGTAAAGACTATTGTGTTCACAGACATTGATCAGGACGGTACTCTTGCAGGTCCTAACCTTAAACAGCTTGATGACCTTGCTCGCGAAGTCAGCTGTAATATTATCGCAAGCGGCGGTGTTGCAGTTCTCAAAGATATCATTAATCTTGCAGAACTCGATGTCTACGGTGCAATCTGCGGTAAGGCTATTTACACAGGTTCACTTGATTTGAAACAGGCAATTGAAGTAACAAATAAAATCTGAGGTAATTATGGATCTTGATAAATATTTTGTAAAATCCGAACTTATTCCCGCAATTATTCAGGAAAAGTCAACGGGTGAGGTACTTATGCTTGCATATATGAACCGTGAAAGTATGCAAAAAACTTTTGAAACCGGTTACACATGGTTCTGGTCAAGAAGCCGTCAGGAGCTTTGGAACAAGGGTGCAACATCAGGTCATTTACAAAAGGTAATTGATATATATGCCGACTGCGACAACGATACATTGCTCATCACAGTTGAACAGACAGGTGCGGCCTGCCACACGGGAAATCATTCCTGCTTTTTTAAAAAATTGAAATGAGGAGAATTTTAATATGAACGACAGAGAAGTTCTTGAAGCACTTTATGCTACAGTAGAAAACAGACGAGATAATCCAAAAGAGGGTTCATACACTTGCTACCTTCTTGATAAAGGAATTGATAAGATTCTTAAAAAAGTAGGCGAGGAGTGCAGTGAAACAATCATTGCGGCAAAAAATGATGATAACAGCGAAACTGTTTATGAAATTGCAGACCTTATCTATCATCTTACTGTAATGATGGTAAAGCTCGGCATTCCGCTTGAAGATGTTCTTGCCGAACTTGACAAGAGAAGCGAAAAGACAGGAAACCTTAAAAAGTTCCATGTTGTTGACAAAAATTCATAACTAAAAGCACAAACAAAAAGGCCCTATGACTTTGGTCATAGGGCTTAACAGTATGTATATATTATTTTTATGCATTAACAAAAGCAAATTTAGAAATCGCCTGTTTGAGATTATCATCAGGTTCTGATTCAAGAAGAAGTTCAATCGGAATTTTTTCGTCAATTGCAAAAAATCCCATCAACGAATGAGCATCAACAGTATTATCGCCGTTTCTTAGCATCATTACTGTATCCGGAAAGTGAGCAAGAGTTTCAAACATATCGATCATTTCTTTTTTATTTTTAACGGAAACCGGTACAGAAAACAAGATCTCACCTCCATTGTTCATCTAGTCTATATTTTATCATTAATTTTTGTCTAAATCAACAACGAATTAATGAATTTTTGCAATTTCAACTATTTACCCAAAAAAGGATGGTTAGTGAATGAATTTTAATATAATTACACTCGGCTGCAAGGTTAATCAGTATGAATCACAGGCAATGCGTGAAGACATGCTGAAGAACGGATTTCTTCTCTCGGATGACAGGGACAGGGCAGACATAACAATCGTTAACAGCTGTACGGTAACATCCGTAAGTGACGCAAAAAACCGCAAGATTCTCAATCGTGTTCGCCGTGAAAATCCTGACGGAATTGTTATTCTCACCGGCTGTATGCCACAGGCTTTCCCCGAAGAAAGCGAGAACTTTTCAAATTGCGATATAGTTCTCGGCAATGCAAAAAGAGCCGAACTCGTTCCTTCAATTTACAAGTTTCTCGAAGAAAAACAGAAATTTGTTCATATAACAGAGCATATCGGAAAAGGCGAAAAATACGAAAACCTTTCCGTATCGTCACTCGGAGAGCATACAAGAGCTTTCATTAAAATTGAGGACGGTTGCAACAGATTTTGTTCTTACTGCATTATTCCGTATGCAAGGGGCAGAGTGCGTTCAAAATCTCTTGAAGATTTAAAGGGAGAGCTTATTCAGGTTGCCGCAAACGGTTACCGTGAGGTTGTTCTCGTTGGTATTAACCTTTCCGCCTACGGTCTTGACGAAGATTTTGATCTTGCTGATGCTGTAGAATGTGCTTGTTCCGTTGACGGAATCGACCGTGTAAGACTCGGGTCAATCGAACCGGAAAGAATGGATAAAGAAATGATTGCCCGTCTTGCTGCACAGCCAAAGTTCTGTCCGCAGTTTCATCTTTCACTGCAGAGCGGTTGCGATAACACACTCAAAGCAATGAACCGTCACTACAATTGTGCAGAATACGCTGAAATTGTTACAAATCTTAGAAACGCTTTTGAAAACAGTTCTATGACAACCGATGTAATGGTTGGATTTGCAGGTGAAACAGAGGAAGATTTCAACGCATCGCTTAAATTTGTAAAGTCAATCGGCTTTGCAAAGGTGCATATCTTCCCGTATTCACGCCGTAAAGGCACTGTTGCCGATAAAGCACCAAATCAAATTGATCCCCAAATCAAAGAGCAGAGAGCCAAAATTATGGAGCAGGTCTGCGATGAAACCAGAAGGGAATTTCTTAAAGAGCAGGTTGGTCTTTGTGAATCTGTTCTCGTTGAAAGACTTCGTCACGGTTATCTTGAGGGTTACACAAAGAACTACACACCTGTTCATATTAATTCCGAAGATACAAGTCTTTGCGGTAAAATTATTGATGTGAAAATTACAAATTCATTTGATGACTACTGCGATGCTGAATTAGTTTAAAGCGTTAATCAGATTATTAATTTCTTTTTTTGCAGTATCATCCTCAAGGCTATTATAGCTGTAAAGCATAAAGCCCCTGACAGATTTATTGTTACGCAAAACATCGTATTCATCGGCAAGAATACTGTCACTTAAAAGCCATGTTTCTTCGTCATATTCGCCGTTACCTGCCTTATAACCGCCAAGACCTACATACAGTTTTACATTTTCGTCAAAATCAAGAGATGTCCAGCTGTCAAGGCAATCTTCAAAATTAAGAGCCGGGTTTTCAAGGCTAAAGTAAATTTGCGGACAGATGTAATCTGCAAAGCCTTTGCAGGTACACCACGATTTTACATCGGCATACAATCCGTCATTGTTACCTATATTGCCTTGCGGTGATATGCCGAACTCAACTGACGAATCCACACTTTTTATTGTTCTGTAAACCTTACAAATCAGCGTATTTACATTTTGCATTCGCCAATTATCAAGACTCATAGAGTTTTCTTTACCGTATTTTTCAATATAAGCCTCATACTGCTTTTTATCAAAACTTTCATCCTCAGTAGGGTAGAAGTAGTCGTCAAATTGTATCCCGTCAACATCATAATTTTCCGCAATTTCCTTTACACCGTCACTAATCAGCTGTTGTGCAGTTTCATTTGACGGATCAAGAAAAATTCCGTTATCGGTTTTTATACCTATTTCGGTATTCTTTATGTAAGGATTGTTGTCTGAAAGTTTTTTCGGAGTTTCATTTGAACTGACTCTGTATGGATTAATCCATGCATGAATTTTCAAATTGTTTTCTTTGCATATATCACACATAATTTGCAGTGCGTCATATTGAGGATTTTCACCCTGCGTACCCGTGAGAATATGTGACCATGGAAAATAGCTTGACTTATATAATGCGTCACAAAAGGGGCGTACCTGTACAATAAGCGTGTTGAAACCGCTTTCACGGCATTTTTGTGCTATTTCGGTAAATTTATCTTCAAACGCTTTTTGTGTTTTTGAGCTTTCATTTTCCATAGAAAGCTCCATATACGATACCCACACACCACGCATTTCTTCATCACTTTCGGGTGTGTCGGCGGTTGCCTTTGATGATAAAGCTGCAATATTGTTGATATCATTCTGCTTTTTAGGCGGTTTTTCTCTTGTAAATGAGCTTATGCAGATAACGCTTAACATAGCTATTACAGATACAATAATCGGAATAATCTTTTTGTTTTTCAATCAAATCATCCTTTGGAGTTCTCATGGAAATTTTCATCATATACATTTGCACCATCAGCCTGATATCAATTGTTGTAACAGTCTGTGACAAATACTTTGCAATTCACCGCAAATGGAGAGTACGAGAAAGCACATTGCTGATTCTCTCCGCACTCGGAGGAAGTGTTGCAATGTACATTACAATGCAATTAATCAGACACAAAACAAGACACATTAAATTTATGCTCGGCATACCGATAATATTTATTATTCAGCTGATAATTCTGTTTTTTGTTTGGAGGATGATTTATGTCTGACAGACTGTATTTTCTCGTACCTGACGAATGCGACAATATGCTTGCTCAAAGATTTCTGCGTGATAAATGCGGGCTTTCTTCAAGAATAATAACACGACTGAAAAGAGAAAAAGACGGTATTTTGATGGACGGGAAAATTTTAAGAACAATTGACTGTGTGCAAAGCGGAAAAACCGTTTCAATTGCAATTCCCGATGAAAAATGTGAAATTGAACCGACAAAGGGGACACTTGATATAAGATATGAGGATGAACATTTTCTTGTGGTAAACAAACCGCATTCCATGCCTGTTCATCCTGTAAAGCAGCACCAAAGCGATACGCTTGCAAATATTGTTTCGTACTATTGCAGTCAAAACGGCAAGCCGTTTGTATTTCGGGCAATTAATCGACTTGACAAGGATACCTCAGGGCTTGTTCTCATTGCCAAAAACCGTTTTACAGCCAATGCCGTAAAAAATAAAACGCACAAAGTCTATTACGCTTTATGCGAGGGCGAAATAAATATTGAAGGTATAGTTGATAAGCCAATGGATTTGCGTGATGATTCCAAAATGGTGCGAATTGTCCGTGATGACGGAATGAAAGCAGTTACGCACTATAAACCGCTTGTTACAACAAAAGATTTTACATTGCTTGAATTGTGGCTTGAAACCGGCAGAACACATCAAATTCGGTGTCATATGGCTTATTTAGGGCATCCGCTTATGGGTGATGACTTGTACGGCGGAAAACTTGATAAAATTTCAAGGCAGGCACTTCATTGTGCAAGGCTTGAATTTTACCATCCGATAAAAAATGAATACATTACGGTTACTGCCGAAATTCCCGAAGATATGCAGTATGTAATAAACAACAAAGAGGATTGAACAATAAAAAGGTTCAATCCTCTTTAAAACTTACAAACTTTTATTGACAATGTCCGGACAAAAAAATCTATGTGCGTTCCTCACACTTGCAATGACAGCAACATTATTTGCCGGTTGTTCCGGACATTCCGATTCATAGGATTGTACTACTATCTTCCAAACGGTTTGCAACAGTGGGCTTTTGTATATCTTATATTTGGTCTGTTTGTACCGATATTAATTAGCATTATTTTAAATAAAATCTGTCATATTGCACAAAAACATATAGTGAAATTTTGTAACAAATAATATCTAAAAATCATTGCGTTTATATATTTGATATGTTAAAATTGTCTTACAAGATAGATAAATTGATTAATAAATGTAATTACAATACCAAAGCTATATTGCAAATATAAAATATTGGAAACTGCTTAATTTTAAATTACAGAAGTAGCGAATTGATTTAAAAATATAAAATCAATTTTAAAACTTATTTCAGTATGTTGTGTTTAAATGACAGTTAAAGTATTAATATTTTTAAATAAAATTTTTAGCAATTAAAATAAGTATGAAAGGAGGTAAGTCCAATGGTTTAATGTCTTAATCGTTGTTTCAACTGAAAATTATATTAATAATATTTTAACATAACAAAGGAGGAACTCTTTATGAAACACAAGATAAGAAAAATAACAACAACAATGTTAGCTACAATATGTGCTTTTTCATCAGTTGCGGCTATAAGCGCTAGCGCAGCTTCCAGTACAAGATATGCAGAAATGAGTAATGGTTATACAGTATCATCAACGGCTTCATATTCAGGTAACACAACTAGTGGAAAAGGAAGTGTTACTAATGGCGGACCGTGTTCAATAAAGGTTTGGGTGTATGGATATTACAAATCCGGTAGTTATGTGAAGTTATCGTGCAATTCGTATGATAGCGTTGATAATAACAAGAGCCTTACGGTTACTACAAACGGTTATTATACTTTAGTAGGCTCAAAATGTATTTCTCAATTTGATAGTGCAACAACTGTATCTGCTACAGTCGGCAAAACAGCATAAGTTTGTGAGCCCACCCGAATGTAGCGGGTGGGCTCTGAGGTGTTTATATGAAAATTATGATTAAAAAATACACTGCATTTTTGTTTCTGATTTCATTTGTTTTTTTGTGCGGATGTAATCAAAAAATGAGTATCGACAGTTCTGATACATATGTTCCTAATCAGGACAGTCAGGAGAATTTTATAAGGTACGGCAGTCAGCTCTATTTTGCAGATACTCATACGGGCATTTACTTTTTAAATTCAGATAACGGATTTTTGTATGTGATTGATAAGGAAACGCATAGTTGTCAACCTTTGTGCAATCGAAGTGATTGTATGCATGACAAAGAAACCTCGTTTGAGAAAAAGAAAGAGTGTACAGCATTTTTAAATACATATTTCAGAAGTCTTGTTTACTACAATGACTGCATTTATTTTCAATCGGTCGAGGATAAAACCGACAAAGACGGTGTAACTTATGAATTAAATGAAATTTGCAAAATTTCAACTGACGGAACAAATCGTGAGGTTTTATATTCGACAAGGGATTATACAATTTGGGACTTTAAAATTCACAGAGGATATATTTATTTTGACGGAAGTAAAAAAGATAACGAAGGAGCGGCAGAAGGCAGTAATATGGCACTTTACAAGGTTTCTGCCGATGGTAAAGGAAACACAGATGAGTTACTGCCGTACTATAAATACGATATACTTAATGGTATGAGTGTATGTGACACCAGATTCTACGGCAATCATCTTTTTTTATGGATAACAAAGCTTGACGGTACCAAGGAAAACAGCTACTTGATAAACTATGATTTACAGACCGATAAATGGGAAAATCTCAGTGAAAAGTTGGAAGTAAATATAAATTCAATGTTTACAATTTTCAATGATAAGCTGATTTTCGCAAACGGAAGTAAGGTGTATGAGTGCGATTTTAACGGAGAAAATCAAAAGAAAATTCTTGATTGTTCTGATTTGATTGCAGGTTATCAATACTACACTCCTTTTACAAATGACGGTGAAAATCTGATAATTTCAGCTGCTAATGATGATAATGAGGCTGATAAGTTGATTTTCTGTGATAAAAGCTATAAGGCAACTTTAAAGAAAATGCCGTTTGAATTTACTGCCGAAATAGGTTTTGACAGCAGTTGTTTTATTGATTACAACGAAGAAGAAAAAACACTTTATTATATTGATAAAAATAACACAGAAAATGCCGATGAAATTTATACTTTTGAGTAACAGATGAATTTATGAAACTCTTTATTTATGAACTGAAAAAGATACTTAATAAAAAAATATTTTTTGTTGTTTTATTGCTCTGCCTTGCAATCAACGGCTTTTTATTATATTCATCGCAAAATACCGAAGAAAACAGCATTAGAATCACTTATTCCAATGAGTATACTAAAATGCTCAATAGTTATTCTTCAATGTCTTTGAATGACGCTGAAAAGCAAATTGACAATGAACTGCTTGCATATGAAATTTTTAGTAGACTTGAAAATCTTGCACAGACTGATAACGAGGAACTTATTGAAAATTACACATATGAACTTGATGAGTATCGAAAGAGTAATCCGGATGCGTATCAAAAGGCTGTTGAAATGAGTGAAAAAGGCGGAGATAACTTTTGGAAAAACAGTTTTCTCTATAATATTTCACAGCAGATTGAGTATATAAATTCCTATCCGGATTTTATTGACAAAATGTATGACAGGGCAAAGGCGCAGTCGTCCTCTTCAATTTTTGGCGATGAAAGTTCTTTTTCATATAAAAATCTTTACAAAACATCCAACGATTATTCAGGATTAAAAAACACCAAGCTAAGCCTTGTAAATTCTGATGCTTTTATTGCAACAACAGAATACAGCTTAACCGATATTTTTATAATCGCCATTGTGTTTTTGCTTTGCGTTTATCTTTTTCAATATGAGCGTGAAAAAGGACTGTATTCGTTGGTACGATGTACAAAATTCGGCAGATTCAAAACTATAATTTCAAAATTCATGTTGCTTTTTGTACTGTCAGCTGTTGTATCAATATTATTCATTTTTTGCAATTTTATCATAAACACTTTCCTGTATGGCAGTACCGATTTAAGCGTAAATATTCAATCAATTTCCGAGTTTCGCAACTGTACCCTTACAGTTACAGCAGGTCAATTTTTGATTTTGTTTGCATTTGCAAAAATAATGGGGACTTTTGTTATTTCATCGTTTTTGGCTCTTGTATTTATTATCTTTTCAAGTTCTGCAACGATGTATCTTACAGGGCTCGTAATAATTGGTGCAGAGTATTTGCTCTATACCTTGATTGGACAGAACTCTTTTTTGAACCTTTTAAAGTACATTAATATTTTCTATATTCTTGACGGCGGGGAATTTTTTGGAAGTTATCTGAATCTTAATATTTTTTCAAATGCAGTAACTTCGATTCCGATTGCATTTGCCGTTTTTGGTACAGTATTTCTTTTGTGTACGGTGTTTTCCTGCATATTATTTTGCAAACGCAATCAACAGAAGACTGCCGGCATTTTTTCAAGACTGCTTGAAAAGTTTAAATCAAGATTTTTTACATTAAACGGCAGTACCGGCGTTTTTAAAGGCGAAGTTTTTAAATTTACTATTCAAAATAAAATGGCTGTTATGATTGTTTTGTTTGTGCTTTTTGCAATTATTTCATCGTTCGGAACGGTTCGTTACCCTTATTCAGAAAATTCGGATGCTGACTACAAAGCGTATATGGAATATCTTGAGGGTGACATAACTTCGGAAAAGGAAAACTATATTTTGAAACAGCAAAATTATTTTAACAACTTGCAACAACGCATGGGCGAAATTGCTGAAAATAGTGAGCTTTCCGAAAATGCAAAACAGGCTATGTCCAAGTCGATTGAAAATATTTTAAACAGCAAAGGGATTGCATTTGAAAGAGTAATCGAACAATACAATCGACTCCTTGAACTAGATAAAAAGGGCATAGATGCAAAATTTATTGATGAAAACATCTATAAAAGTTTTGTTTCAAGTAAAACAAGGGAATGGAACGATTTTGCTTTGCTTTGCCTTGTTCTTGTGATAGGTGTTCCTTATGTATTTTCACCCGAGTATAAAAATGGTATGATCAACCTTATTCGTACTACTGAAAACGGTAAAACAAAACTGTTTTTTGGAAAAATAGTAGTGGAGTGTATATATTTGTTAATAGCATTTACAGCTCTGTATGTGCCGTATTTTGTAAGATTTATAAATACATACGGTGCGAACAGTTTGAATACACCCTTAGTATGTATTTTTGAAAATGTTCAAGAAACATCTTTTAGTGTGATAAATGCGGTAGTTGTCAATCTCATTTGTTACTTTTTGCTTGCAACAGCAGTAACATTTGTTATTACAGCAGTTTCAATTTTTACCCGTAGCAGTATGTTTACAATGGTGGTTTCAACTGTTTTAGTTATATTACCATTGCTTGCTTTGTATTCGATTGAAAATGTAAGAATAGGTTATTGGGTTGTAAATTCCCATATTATAGCTATCGTTATGACTTGCTTGCTGAGTATCTTAATTGCAATTGTCACACTTGAAATTTCTAAATTAAAATTTACCGAAACAAGAATATGGAGGCGAATAAATGCCAAAGCTTGAGATTAAAGGTATTACAAAAGTCTATAAAAAAGGAGCGGTAAAGGCGCTTGATAATTTCAGCGTTACCTTAACTCCGGGAGTATACGGCTTGCTCGGACCGAACGGAGCAGGCAAGTCCACGCTGATGAACATTATCACCGACAACCTCAATGCCGACGGCGGCGAGGTGGTTTACGACGGTGAAAATATCAAAAAGCTCGGCAAGGATTACCGAGCCGTACTCGGCTATATGCCCCAACAGCAGGGCTTGTATGATGATTTCACCCTCAACCGCTTTTTGTGGTATATGGCGGCATTAAAGGGCTTAAAAAAGAAAGAAGCCAAGGAAAAGATCACTCAGCTTCTTGAAACGGTTAATCTGACAGATGCCGCACATAAAAAGTTAGGCTCGTTTTCGGGCGGTATGAAGCAGAGAGCCTTGATTGCTCAAGCGCTTCTGAACAATCCCGAAATCCTGATTTTGGACGAACCCACGGCAGGACTTGACCCGAAGGAGAGAATACGCATACGCAACTTCATCAGCGAGATTGCCGAGGATAAAATTGTCCTAATCTCCACCCATGTTGTGTCGGATATTGAGTTTATCGCAAAGGAGATTATTTTGCTTAAAAAAGGTCAGCTCATCTCCCACGATTCCCCGAATAAGTTGACAAAGGAGCTTGAAAATAAAGTCTTTGAGGTCGAAATTCAAAGGGAAGATTTAAAATATTTTCAAGACAATTACCGTGTTTCAAATCTCTGTCACAACGACAACAGCATAATAGTCCGCATCGTGACCGATAACCCGCCGACAGACTGCCAATACACAACCGCAAAACCAACTCTTGAAGATTTGTACCTCTATATTTTTGAACAAGGAATGTGATATTAAAATTATTGCCGACAAGTAATGGCGTTCTATGCTAATACTTGTCGGTATTTTTATGCACTTTTTACATAAAATCGGAATGGCATAACGGAATATAAATACAAAAATCCACATATGCCGATAGTGTGGATAGGCTTTGCAATATTTGTGTTGCTATGCAAAGGCTTTACAACACAGCTTGTTTCAATATGGTTTGTTCTCGGCTCGGTTTATGTTTACTGATTTAAGCGATATTGATGAAACAGTTCAGGCAAAGGTCGGTGCCGAAATATAGACAGTAAAGTCCGACAAAGCACTGCATTCAAAAGGAACAAAAAGCAAGGCAACTGTACTTACATAACTTTCTCTCCGAAAAGCCTTTATGTGTTTATGGTGATAATTACTAATTTTTTAATATCTTAGTGTACAATAATAAATTAGTCACACAAACTTTGTCAATAGTGGGAAAAAATAAAATATTGTTGTTGAAATAAATTGGATATTGGATTATAATAATAACCAATAATGCAGAAAACGAATGAATATGTAAAACGGAGGTAGTTCTATGGAAGAAAAGGATGAAATTATTATTTCATTGTCAGATGTATGGAATATTATTAAGAAAAATGCAGCTTTTATTATCGTAGTTACGCTTATTTGTGCTATCGGAAGCTTTTTCATAACAAGATATTTTATTCCAAAGTCATACACATCTTCAATTCAGTTATATGTTGATACGTCAAATGATGATGAAAATAAAAACAGCCTCAATATACTTTATGAGCAAACCTATGCACAGAATCTTGTTGCTACATATATTAAAATGCTGAACACAAATACTTTTTACGCAGAGCTTTCTGAGCATATAAACAACAAATATACCCCTAAACAGCTTAGCAAAATGGTTTCTTTCAGCAGTGACGAAAAGACGGAGATATTTGACGCTAAGGTTACTACTTCTTCTCCAAATGATTCAAAGCTTATAGCTGATGCGGTTGGAAAGGTTGCACCTGAGGCTATTTCAAGACTTAAATCCAAAGCAACGCTAAAGATAGTTGATTATGCTCAGTTGCCTACTGCTCCTTCATCTCCGAATGAAATAAAGAACGTAATAATTACAATGATAGCAGGACTTGTTATATCTGTCGGAATTTCATTGCTCAGAGCGTTCCTTGATAAAAAGATGAGATACAACGAGGAAATGACTATGATTGGAGATATTCCGATTCTTGCAGCTATTCCAAAATTTGATGCAGTAAATAAATCTAACAAAAAAAAAGATAAGAGGGAGTCAGTATGAAAAAATATCCAAAAAGAGGCTCTTTTCAAGATGTAAAACTCAATGCTGAAGCTGTCGGCTTTCAGATTAAAGAGTCTTATAAAAAAGCAAGAACAAATATTGCTTATTCAATTGTAAAAAAAGGCTGTAAAATGGTGTCTATTACAAGCTCTTCAAAATCCGAAGGAAAGACTATTACTGCAGTTAATATAGCTATTGCACTTGCACAGCAGGTTGATACCAGGGTACTGATTATTGATTGTGATTTGAGAAGACCTCGAATTCAATCGGTGCTTGAAATACCTGTTGACAAGGGAATTACAAATTACCTCAATTTTGAATGTGAGGTATTTGATATAGTTTACACTTCTAAATTGGACAATCTTGACGCTATCTGTTGCGGCACTATTCCTCCGAACCCGTCGGAGCTTTTATCAAGTGACAATATGAAAGAATTAATCAAAGAGCTTTCAAAACAATATGATTATATTATATTTGATACTCCGCCAATTGGCGTAGTAATTGACGCTTTACCTATAATAAAGCAAACTGACGGTGTTGTTGTTATAGTCAGAGATAATGTTACCGACATCAGGGACTACAAAAAAACAATTGATATTCTCAAACGCTCCGAAGCTAATATTATCGGTGTTATATTTAATGATGTTGAGCCTGTCGGTAAACGCAAATACGGCGGAGGATACAAATACGGTTACTACGGCGAATACGGCTATTAATTTTTTTGCTAGAGGGGTGTAGTTTTGGCGAAAAGAATATATGCAAATGAAAGGGAAAACAATATTTTCGAAAAAAAGGTTATGCCTGAAAATAATATTTATTATGCAACCTTAAAAACAAGACACGGTTACCGGTGGCTAAGAAGATTTCAGGATATTTTATTCTCTCTGATAGCTATTATTGTTCTTTCTCCCGTTATGCTGATTACAGTTATTTCTATCATTATTGATGATCCCAAAGGAGGTCCTGTTTTTTCGCAGATAAGAGTTGGAAAAAACGGTAAAGAATTTAAAATGTATAAATTTCGCTCAATGGTTGTTGACGCGGAAGACAGGCTTAAGGAACTACTGAAAGAAAATGAAATGGATGGACCTGTTTTTAAAATTACCGATGATCCGAGAATTACAAGAGTCGGAAAATTTATAAGAAAAACAAGTATTGATGAGCTCCCACAGCTTTTTAATATTCTAAAAGGAGATATGAGCATTGTGGGACCTCGTCCTGCTTTGCCCAGAGAGGTTGAGCAATATTCTGCTTATCAAGCCCAGCGATTGTTTATAACACCGGGTCTTACGTGTTACTGGCAAATTCAGCCAAACAGAAATGACATTTCTTTTGATGAATGGGTCGAGATGGATATACAGTATATCCGTGAACGCAGTTTTCTCGTGGACTGGAAAATCATATTTAAAACAATTATCGCAGTTCTTACTAAACAAGGAAGATGATTTGGGAGGTACATATGAAAGGCATAATTTTAGCCGGCGGTTCCGGTACACGTCTTTACCCTTTGACGAAAGTAACTTCAAAACAGTTACTTCCGATTTATGATAAACCGATGATTTACTACCCGATGTCTGTTCTTATGAATGCAGGCATTCGGGATATACTTATAATTTCAACTCCACAGGATACGCCTCGCTTTGAGGATTTATTGGGCGATGGACATCAGTTTGGTGTTAGCCTTACATACGCTGTTCAGCCGTCACCTGATGGACTTGCGCAGGCGTTTATTATTGGCGCTGATTTTATCGGTGATGATACGGTTGCGATGGTGCTGGGAGATAATATTTTCGCAGGACACGGTCTGAAAAAGCGTCTTAAAGCTGCTGTTAAGAATGCGGAGACCGGAAAGGGTGCTACTGTATTCGGCTATTATGTTGATGATCCGGAACGTTTTGGTATTGTTGAGTTTAACAAGAACGGCAAGGCTGTTTCTATTGAAGAAAAGCCTGAAAAGCCGAAGTCAAATTACTGCGTAACGGGCTTGTATTTCTATGATAACAGGGTTGTTGAGTATGCGAAAAACCTAACTCCTTCCGCAAGAGGCGAGCTTGAAATAACCGACCTCAACAGAATTTATCTTGAAAATAATGCGTTGAATGTTGAACTTCTCGGACAGGGCTTTACTTGGCTTGACACAGGTACGCACGAAAGTCTTGTTGACGCTACAAATTTTGTAAAAACAGTGGAAACACATCAGCACAGAAAAATTGCCTGCCTTGAGGAAATCGCATATCTCAACGGCTGGATATCCAAAGAGGATGTACTTGAGGTTTATGAAGTGCTGAAAAAGAATCAGTACGGTCAGTATCTGAAAGACGTACTTGACGGAAAGTACATAGACTATCTTTATTAAGAGGGGAAACAATATGAAAAAATATCTGATTACCGGTTGTGCCGGATTTATTGGTTCAAATTTTGTTTACTATATGCTGAAGAAGTATGAGGATATTCTCCTCGTTAACCTTGACAAGTTGACTTACGCAGGCAATCTTGAAAACCTCAAGGGTGTGGAGGGAGATTCACGTCATATCTTTGTGCAAGGAGATATTTGTGACAAGGAGCTTGTTGCTGGCTTGTTTGAAAAATACGACTTTGACTATGTGATTAATTTTGCTGCAGAATCTCACGTTGACCGCTCTATTGCAAATCCGGAAATCTTTGTTCAGACAAACGTTATGGGCACCGTAAATCTGCTTCAGAGAGCAAAGGAAGCGTGGTATAACGCAGAAACAAAGATATGGAAAGATGGCAAAAAGTATATTCAGGTTTCAACCGATGAGGTTTACGGCGCACTCGGTGCAGAGGGATATTTTATGGAAACCACTCCGCTTTCACCCCACAGTCCGTATTCTTCCTCTAAAGCAAGTGCCGACCATTTTGTTATGGCATTCCACGATACATACGGTATGCCGATAAATATTACACGCTGTTCAAACAACTACGGTCCGTATCAGTTCCCCGAGAAGCTGATTCCGCTGATGATTAATAATGTGAAGCATCATAAGCAGCTCCCTGTTTACGGCGACGGTATGCAGATTCGTGACTGGCTGTATGTTGAGGATCATTGTAAGGCTATTGATATGGTTGCAAACGACGGAAAAATCGGTGAGGTTTACAACGTCGGAGGTCATAACGAGCGTCCGAATATCTTTATTGTAAAGACTATCATTGAGCAGCTTCACGACAGATTGCAGGACGAGGAAATTTCTGAGGAGCTTATCAAGCACGTTGAGGACAGATTAGGTCACGACAGAAGATACGGTATTGATCCGACAAAAATTAAGAATGACCTCGGCTGGTATCCCGAAACTCCGTTTGAAAAGGGAATCGTTCTGACTATTGATTGGTATCTTGCAAATGAAGAGTGGATGAACAATGTCACCAGCGGCAATTATCAGAAATACTACGAAGAAATGTATAAGAATAAGTAAGAGGGAAGACAGATGAAGTTTTTTGTAACAGGTGTCAGCGGACAGCTTGGACATGACGTTATGAATGAGCTTGCAAAGCGTGGTTATGATGGAGTAGGCTCTGATATTCAGCCTGAATATTGCGGAGTGGCTGACGGTTCTGCTATAACCGATATGCCTTATGTTCAGTTGGATATTACCGATAAAGAGGCAGTTAAAAAAGTAATTACTGAAATAAAGCCTGATGCAGTTATTCATTGCGCAGCTTGGACTGCCGTGGATATGGCAGAAGATGACGACAAGGTTGAAAAAGTCCGTGCTGTCAATGCCGGCGGAACGGAGAATATTGCAGATGTCTGCAAAGAAATTGACTGTAAAATGCTCTATCTGTCCACAGATTATGTGTTTGACGGACAGGGAACACAGCCGTGGCAGCCTGACTGCAAGGATTATAAGCCGCTGAATGTTTACGGTCAGACTAAGCTTGAAGGCGAGCTGGCTGTAAGCAGAACACTTGAAAAATACTTTATTGTCCGTATAGCATGGGTGTTTGGTCTTAATGGTAAGAATTTCATCAAGACTATGATTAATGTGGGAAAAGCACACGATGAAGTGCGTGTAGTTAATGACCAGATCGGCACACCTACTTATACTTATGATCTGGCAAGACTTCTGGTTGATATGTGCGAAACCGAGAAGTACGGCTATTATCACGCAACAAACGAGGGTGGATATATTTCTTGGTACGACTTCTGTGTTGAATTTTACAGGCAGTATGGATTAAAAACAAAGGTTACTCCTGTGACTACGGAAGAATACGGACTCAGCAAGGCTGCCCGTCCTTTCAACAGCCGACTGGATAAGAAAAAGCTTGTTGAAAACGGCTTTACTCCTCTTCCGACATGGCAGGACGCAGTCAGCAGATATTTAAAAGAAGCACAGCTTTAAGGAGATTTTGAAGATGGGACAAATAAATGTCGAAAAAAATGTTGGCGGTATCGAGGGACTTTGCGTAATTACCCCTGCCGTTCACGGTGACAGCCGCGGTTATTTTATGGAAACCTACAGTCAGCGTGATATGGAAGAAGCAGGAATTGATATTACTTTCGTTCAGGACAACCAGAGTATGAGCACAAAGGGCGTTCTTCGCGGACTGCATTTTCAGAAGAACTTTCCTCAGACGAAATTGGTTCGTGTAATCAAAGGTTCTGTTTTTGACGTGGCAGTTGACCTCCGTTCAGAAAGTGAAACATATGGCAAGTGGTACGGCATTGAGCTGACGGAAGAAAACAAAAAGCAGTTTTTAATTCCGAGAGGATTTGCACACGGCTTTCTTGTATTGAGCGATACCGCAGAGTTTTGTTATAAATGTGATGACTTCTATCATCCTAATGACGAAGGCGGAATGGCTTGGAACGATCCTGAAATCGGCATTGAGTGGCCGAGAGTTGTAGGAACATATAAAGGAACAGCAAGTGCTGAAGGTTATAGCGTAGATGGAGTAGAACTCAATCTAAGTGATAAAGATCAGAAGTGGCTCGGTTTGAAAGATACCTTTAAGTTTTAGGGTTAGTATAAATAGAGGGGCAAATATGGAAGGCAAACTAAATATAGCAATGTTTGGTCATAAAAGGATACCTTCCCGTGAGGGAGGAATCGAAATTGTGGTTGAGGAAATTGCTACACGTTTAGCAAGAATGGGGCATCAAGTAACTTGCTATAACAGAGCGGGACATCATGTTAGCGGAGAAAAATTTGATACTGAAAAAATTTCCGCTTATAAAGGTGTTAGGCTGAAAACGGTTCCTACAATTGAAAAAAAGGGTTTTGCTGCGGTTACTTCTTCGTTTTTTGCGGCTGTGGTGACAGCGTTTGGAAAATATGATGCAGTACACATTCATGCGGAGGGACCGGCAGCTTTTTGTTGGCTTCCAAAGCTTTTTGGAAAAAGAGTTATCGTTACAATACATGGCTTAGATTGGCAACGTGAGAAATGGAAATCTGGTTTTGGCTCTAAGTATATTCATTTTGGGGAAAAGATGGCTGTAAAGTATTCTGATGAAATCATTGTTCTCAGCGAAGATGTACAGAGTTATTTTAAAAAAACATATAATAGAGAAACAAATTTTATACCTAACGGAGTTAATCGCCCTCAAATCGAAAATGCAGAGATAATTACAGAAAAATACGGACTTGAAAAGGATGGATACATTTTATATCTTGGACGTTTAGTGCCTGAAAAAGGAGAACATTATTTGGTAGAGGCATTTAAAGGCATTAAGACAAATAAGAAACTGGTTATTGCCGGCGGAGCATCTGATACAGATGAATATACAGAAAAATTGAAATCCTTAGCAGAAGGTGACGATAGAATTATCTTCACCGGGTTTGTACAGGGCAAAATATTGGATGAACTTTATAGTAACGCTTATGTGTATTGCTTACCAAGTGACCTTGAGGGAATGCCGCTTAGCTTACTTGAGGCAATGAGTTATGGAAATTGTTGTTTGGTCTCTGATATTCCGGAATGTACGGAAGTCGTTGATGATAAAGCCGTATTGTTCAGAAAGTCGGATATTTCAGATTTGAGGCAAAAGTTAAGCAGTCTTATAGATAATCCTGATAATGCGATGCAGATAAAAAAACAAGCAGCAGATTATATCTGCAAGAAATATGATTGGGAAGAAGTTGTCGAAAAGACTGTAAGTCTATACAGATGATGGGGCTTAAGGAGGATATTTGCTTTAACGAAGGAAGAAAAATGATGTCAAGAAAAAAAATGAGAATGCTTTTTAAAATTATTTTAGGCTTTCCAAAATCACTTTTTTTGAATTTATACTATTTCCCACTTTCTAAGGCATTGAAGTTTCCGATTATTGTTACTTCTAATTTAAAGATAGGTTCTTTAGGAAAAAGGGGGAATGTTGTAGTTGATAACCCTTACAAACGTATTTTTATCGGGTATGGGGAGGCATTTGCTCTTGGAAAAAAGAATTCCTATTGGGAAATTGGAAATAATGCGTCTGTTATTTTTAAAGGGAAAGCAACATTTGGCGCAGGAATTCAGTTTATTTGTACAGGCAAAATGACGATAGGGGACAATTTTTACTGTAATGGCGATTGTATTTTAAATGCCGGTAAGAGAATAGAAATAGGGAATGATTTCTTATGCGGATGGAATTGTGAAATTCTTGACGGAGACGGGCATTTCATTCTTTACAACGGAGAAAGAAAAGAAAACTATTCAGAAGTTGAAATTGGTGAGCATGTATGGGTTGCATCCGGTGTGACTGTTTTAAAAGGAAGCCGCATATCTGACGGCTCTATTGTAGCGGCAAAATCCTGCGTATCAAAAAAGATTGAACAGAAAAATGTACTTATCGGACGTAATAATGAAATTCTAAGAACTAATGTAAGTTGGGAAAAATAATGGAAGTTTATGCAGCGTATTCAAAAAATGAAAATCTATTAATGAAAAGCTCGTCAGGTGCTTTGTTTGGAGTTATAGCAAAACTGTTTCTGAAAAATGGAGATCTTGTTTTCGGTGCTGCATTTGATGATAATTTTAATTTAAAGCACATCGGTATTTCTGACGAACAAGAGTTATACAAACTTTTAGGATCTAAATATGTTCAGAGTAAATTAGGAGAGACATATAGGACGATTCGTAAGTTGTTGCATAATGATAATAAAAGGATTCTGTTTGTTGGGACACCTTGTCAAGTTGCAGGTCTTAAATCTTTTTTGGGTAGGGATCATGATAATCTGTTTACGATAGATATTATATGTCACGGCGTTCCAAGTCGGAAAATGTTTAAACAGTATTTGGCATGGCAAAAGAAAAAACTTAAAGAAGATATTACTGAATTTGATTTTCGTTGCAAAACGAAATCTGGTTGGGGAATGTTTGGTAAAATGCAATTATCCTCGAAAAAAGAAATAAATATAAATTCTATCTACGATCCTTATATTGGTAATTTTCTCCAGTGTAACACTTACAGAGAATCATGCTATAGTTGTAAATATGCAAGCAAAGATAGGGTCGGAGACCTTACGTTAGGGGATTATTGGGGGATACTTAAAGAACATCCGGAATTCTATTCTTCCAAGGGAGTGTCTTGCGTTCTGGTTAATACAGATAAGGGTAATCTTATCTGGGAGAAATGTAAGCCTTATTTAAACTATGTAGAAAGTAGTATTGAAAAGGTCTCGAAGCATAATGTGAATTTGATTCATCCTTCTATACGTCCGGAACGCAGAGATAATATTTATAAGGAGTTAAATTCTAAAAGTTTTCAAGATGCAATGTTTGTAAAGGTCGGAATGAAGACTAAATTTAAAAGTGCAATTCCGTATCAGATGAAACAAGCGGCACAGAAATTATTTTGCCTGATAAAATTAGGGAGCAGAAAATGAAAATCGGGATATTGACACATCACTATATAAACAACTTTGGAGCGTTTTTACAGGCTTATGCGCTGCAAACAACATTGCAGGAATTATTTAAAGATGATGAGGTTGTTTTAATTAACGATCTGAATTTAAAACATTTCATTATTAATACCGGTGGCTGGTTCAGACTTAGAAATTATGAAGGAATAAAATCTTGGTTTCATAAAATCCGTGTGCCTATTACATTTGCAAAAGAAAGAAAAAAGTATTTTAATCTCACTCCTGTCGTGTTTTCCGCTAAAGGTATTAATAAATTAGGCTTAGATTGTATTGTTGTCGGCAGTGATGAGGTTTGGAACATAAAGGAAAATAAAGGTATTGCTCTGGAAAAATTTGGGGTAGGCTTAAATTCTAAAAGGTTGATATCTTACGCTCCATCATGCGGAAAGACAACGGTAGATAATGATATAAAAAGCCTGATAAAATCCGGAATGGAAAAGTTTGACGCAATTTCAGTAAGAGATTCATTTACGGAGAATTTTGTAAATAGCATTATTAATAAATCCGGTGAATTGGTTTTAGATCCAACATTCCTTATTGATATTACTGCTGATATAGACAGTCTGAATTTGAAAAGTCCGTATATTCTTTTTTACTATTGTGACGGAATGCCGGATGAAATGAAAAAGCAAATTATATATCAGGCTCATAAAAACGGTTATTCTGTATATGGAGCAGGAGAATGCAATAAGCTATATGACGACATTACGGTAAATTTAACACCGTTTCAATGGGCAGGTATGTTTAAAAATGCTTCTTATGTTTTTACAGGTACCTTTCATGGAACAGTCTTTTCTATTAAAAACAGAAAACAGTTCAGTATTTATGCCACAAATGAGAGTCGAATTCGCAAAATTCAGGATTTGCTGGATCAGCTGGAAATACGAGGAAGAGAAGCAAATGGCTTTGAAGATATTAAAGTTAAAGAGCCGATTGAATATAACAGTGTTTACTGCTTGATTGAACAAAAGAGGAAAAGCAGTTTGCAATTTCTTAATACAAATATACGTTGATATTTTAGTTAAATCTAAAAATTTATGAAATCTGATTGTAAATCTATCAGCATATAGAGTAGTCTGAGTTTATAAGAAAGGAATACAGTAATGCAACCAAAAATATGTGTATTAATGTGTACGTATAATGGGGAAGATTTTTTGCAAGAACAAATCGATAGTATTCTGAATCAAAGCAATGTTGAAGTGATGCTTAATATCAGAGATGACGGTTCAACAGATAGGACTTTATCTATATTAGAATCTTATGAAAAAAAGATAAACTGGTATCAGGATCAGCATCTAAGTGTAAACAAGGGTTTTATAAAGTTGGCGAAAGAAGCTCCAGATACAGAATATTACGCATTTTCGGATCAGGATGATGTTTGGCTTCCTGATAAACTGGATAGGGCTATATCGTTTCTGAAAAATACAGACAATAAAAAACCTGCTATGTACGCTTGCGGTCAGATTGTAGTGGATGAAAATTTAGAGTTTATGTTTCAGCACAATATGAATCCTAACCGAAGTAAAGACGATTTCTTTGCCAAGAATAGTTTTTCCGGAAATACGATTGTATTTAATAGGAAATTGTTCGAATTGCTTAAAATGGCAAATTTATCAGTCGATCCGGAGCAGGTTAAACATGATCGTTTTTTGACTCGAATTTGTATTGCCTGCGGCGGAGATGTTATTGTTGATACAGAGAATTATATTAAATATAGACAGCATGGCTCTAATGTCGTCGGAGTTCGCCATGGCTTTAAAGAGGTGATTTTTCAGATCAAACAGTATCTGTTTGATGTAAAATTTGTTGCAGAATTCAAAAACTTATTAGCAGATTACAGTGAAAACTTATTACCGCATTATTACGATGTGTGTAATTATGCAGTTAAATATAGGCACAACTTTTTTAAACGAATTTTGTTTTTTAATAAAATTAAGATGATATTTAACGATAAAAAAATAGGCTTTTTATTTCATCTGAAAATATTATTAGGTTTGTATTGAAAATCAGTGCGTTTTCCGGACAAAAGGTTGGAGAATTATTATGAAACGAATTGCTATTATTTGTCATGACAGAGCTGTTTCGGGGGCAAATTTCTCGCTTCTTGACTATCTGGAAATTTATGACAGAAATAAATATCAAATTTTGGTTGTATTGCCGCATCTAGGTACAGAGTTATGCAGTAAGCTTGAGGCACTGAATGTTAATTTTGCTGTCTTAAATTTATTTTCTGTTACTAAGCCGATTGGAAAAGTAAATATAAAAATCAGATTAAAAAAGATATTACAGAGGATTATTAACAGTCTGAAATATTCTTTCAAAATTAAGAATATGGAGAAAATACTGAGAGATTTTAATCCGGATCTTATTATCTCAAATTCTTTTGCAACATTATATGGAGCATTATTTGCTCAAAAACTAAATGTAAAACATGTGTTTCATATAAGAGAATATATGGAGCTGGATCATCAGACAACACATTATAATCCTAAAACGGTAGAGCAATATTGCAGAAATTCATATGCAGTGTACATATCAAATTCTATCAAAGATTATTATGAATCAAAATACCATTTTATAGATAGTTGCGTCTTGTACGATCGAGTTTCTCAGGATAAGACGTTTATAAGAGAAAGGCATTTTTATGATGACAAGATTGTTAAAATGTTGATTGCTGGCAGTTTGATTCCTAATAAGGGACAAATTGATGCAATTAAAGCTACTAAAATATTGGCAGATGAAGGATATAAAGTTGATTTATATATTTGTGGCAAAGGAACAGATGAGAATAAGCTTAAAAATTATGTGCGGGTCAACGGTATTAAGGGAATACATTTTTTAGGATTTGTTAACAACCTAAATGATTTGAGGAAAAATATAGATATTTCTTTACTATGCTCTAAAAACGAAGCATTAGGAAGAGTGACAGTTGAGTCTATGTACTCTCATTCTCTTACAATCGGCACTTGTTCCGGCGAAACAAAGTACCTTTTAGATGGCGGAAGAGGCTTATTCTATCATTTCGGAGATTCAAATGAATTGGCAGCAAAGATTATCTGGGCAATTGAGAATATTGATCAAGTTGAAATGATTACGGATAGGGCATATTCTTACGCTGTAGAAAACTTTAATAAAGATATTTTAGATTCAATTGTAAGGTGGGTGGAATAGTATATTGAAACAAAAATTTGATGTTGGATTTGTAATCTTAAATTATAAAACATATCAAGATACGATAAAATGTGTTCAATCAATTGTAAATACAATAGATACAGATAATTATTTTATCGTAATTGTTGACAATGGTTCTGACAATGAGTCTTTGGAAGTACTGAATAAAGAATATGAAAAAGAGTATAAAATTGCGGTTTTAGATGCTGAAAAGAATCTTGGATTTTCTAAAGGAAATAATGTCGGAATTAAATATCTGCGAGATTTGTATGACTTTCAATATATTGTTGTACTAAACAGCGATATTATATTATTTCAAAGCAACTTCTTTAAAACTTTGGATGCTCTCTATGAAAAGAATCATTTTGCCGTTTTAGGTCCAATGATTATTAACGGTAAATTGAATATTAAATCAAATCCGATGAGAAAAAATAGATTAACTATTGAGCAAGCAAAGGATGAAATAAGGTATTGCAGAAAGATGCTCACATTTAATCGTTTTCATTTGATACCATTGTATGAACGGCTGAGAGCAATAATGAAAAAAAATACTGTTCTTAATCCGGAATTATACATATATCAAACTGAAAACATTACGTTACATGGTTGTTTTTATGTGTTTTCAAGTCTTTTCTTTAATAAGTATAAAGGCTTTGATGAGCTGACTTTTTTGTATCTTGAAGAAGATATTTTACAGTACCATTTAGAGCAATCCGGCTTGAAGTCCTTATATTCACCTGAAATAGTGGTTTATCATAATGAAGGCTCGTCCACTATGTTTCAAAGAAAATCTGCGGATAAAAATAAATTTATTTACAGCAATCGTATTAAAGCATTAGAGGCATATCTGCAATTAATTTTATGATGGAGCGTAGTTATTTAAGATTATCATTTCGGAAAGGATAAAAAATAATGGATGGTGTGACATTATATAATAGAAGTGGCTCCGGAAAGTTATCACTTAGCAACATGGCCATTTATTTACTTGTCTTTATTTGTATGTTTATACCAAGAAGATTAAGTATTGGTATAGATGTTTATAAAATATTTCTTTTAATTGCTTTAGGCTTTGTTTTGAAAAGCAGTTCCGGAAAATTGGCTATGAAGATGAAAGAGTTTAATGTGTTCATGCTATTATTTTTCGGAATGGCTTTTTTCAGATATTTTATAGATTTCAATATGATAACAGGTATGGGCCTATTCCTTGATACGCTGGTAATGATGTTTTTATCTGCAACACTATTTTGCAATAAGAATAACTTTGCAAAATTTGTAAGAGTTTTTGCAATAGGGTTAATTTTTTATTCTATATTATGTATTATTGAATCTTTCACCAATTTTAATGTTTTCGATATTATTTCAGGGAAATCTCTGGGAGGATTCGCAGCGAATTCAATGAGGTATGGAATAAATCGATCATATGGAAGTTTTACAACATCAATAAATAACGGTTTATTTTTGTCCCTTGCAAGTGGCTTGGTTTTCTACTTTGCCATAAATAGTCAAAAAGGGAAGAAAATATATGGGTGGTCTTGTGCACTTAGTGCGATTGCCTGTATATTAACATTATCAAGAGGACCGCTTTTGGGACTTATGATTTTCTACGTAGCTTGCTTAATGAAAGCAGGTTTTTATCGAGTGATACAAAGGCATACGCTTCATACGATAGTTATCATATTTCTTATTTGCTGCCTATTTGTTATACCTCAGACAAGAAACGCAATTTTAGCGTTTTATAATATGTTTGCAGCTATTTTTGATTCTGATGCTGCTTCAAATATTGCATCTTCTTTTGGAACAAACGCAAAGGGTGTAGGAAACAGACTGGAATTAGTGTCTTGGGTTTGGGAAAGTATCGAAGGTAATGAAGCATTTGGTGTTGGAACAATGACTAAGTTTGCTTATAATTTTTTGGCAAACACTAATCAGTACCTTGTTAAGACATCTATTGAAAATCACTTTTTATATGTTCTTTATCAATTCGGAGTTGTGGGATTAATTCTTTTTTGTCTGTTTTGGTTTAATGAGATTATACTTTTTGTCCGTAGGATAAAGAAAAAAAAGCTACAAGGGTTAAAAGATTTTGATTTTTTTATGTTGATTACAGTTATAGAGTATCTTATTGTTATTACAACTGTTGCTTCTTCTGATGACATAAGATTTGTTTATCTTCTTTTAGGAATGTCAGCTGCGTATATGCAATTATACAATAATGGAACGTGGGATACAGTATTGAAAAGGATTTGATATAGTTATGAAAATAGGATTATTAGGTGTATCTTTTTTATCCGGAAATTTAGGGTGTCAGGCATTATCATATTCGTGTTTAGAGATATTGAATATAATAGCAAAAGAAAAGCAAACCACATTTGACGTTTTTGTAATGCTGTCGTTCCCAACAAAAAAATGGCTAAAATCAAGAATGAATAAAGAAGTTTACAAAAAACCTTCTTTGCCTAAAGGTCAATATAGTAACTTGAATGTTGACATTCTATTTTACAGACAAAAAGAAAACAAAATTTTGTTTTTCGGAAATGTCAAAAAGTTAAATTACGTTATTGATCTTACGGCGGGTGATAGCTTTACTGATATATACGGTAAGGAACGCTTTTTTGAAGGCACGAGTATGAAAAATTACGTAATATCAAAGAACATTCCGCTTATTCTTGGAAGCCAGACAATTGGTCCTTTTAGAGATAAGAATATACAAAGTATAGCCTCAGAAACAATTTCTAAATGTTATGCAGTTTATGCAAGAGATAAAAAATCATATGATTACACAATGGAAATTTCTGAAGTTGAACCCAGATTGACAACAGATGTGGCTTTTTTCCTTCCGTATAGTAATAAAACAATAAATAAAACAAAGATTAGAGTTGGAGTTAATGTTTCCGGATTATTATGGAATGGCGGCTATACAAAGGATAATCAATTTGGCTTAAAATTTGATTATCAGAAATATTGCAGAATGATATTGTCAGAATTATCTAAAAATGATGATTATGAAGTGCATTTAATAATCCATGTATATTCAGCGAATATGTCAGTATTGGATAATGATTTAATCCCTATGGAGATACTCAAAAAAGAATTTCCTAATGTAATTGTATCTCCTGTTTTTCAGACACCAATGGAAGCTAAATCCTATATCTCAACGATGGATATATTTACAGGAGCCAGAATGCATTCTACAATTGCCGCATTTTCTGCTGCTGTTCCTGTAATTCCATTTTCATATTCAAGAAAATTTGAAGGCTTATTTGGAAGCCTGGATTATACATATTTAGTAAAAGGCTGCAGTTTTTCATTAGATTACGCAGTTGAATGTACATTAGCGTGGATTGAGAAACGTTATGAACTAAAGAATAATATGACCAACGGGATGAGAATTATTAAAGAGCAGGGAGAGTTTTTAATTCAGGATCTTGGTAAAATATTATTGTAATATCTTGAACTATTATTTTCTAAAATATGAGAGGAATGGTGTTTGCTTGAAGACAAATATTATAGGAAATGGCAAGATATTGTTGAATAAATTCTCTGATATGTCGCCTGCTGCCAAGGCATCAATTGCTATGGTTCTTGCGAAATTTGTCCAAAAGGGCATTGCTATGATTAGCGCTCCGGTTTTTACAAGAATTATGCCTATTGATCAGTATGGACTTGTTTCCACATTCACATCATGGCAAAATATACTTTTTATAATATTTACCCTTAATTTGTCAAGTGGCGTTTTTAATAATGGAATGCTTGATTTTAAAAAAGATAGAGATAGCTTTTCTTTTTCAGTTCTCTGTTTGGCAAACGCATTGACAGTAATATGGGCAATTGTTTATTTGATATTTTATAATTGGTTGTCACCGATACTTGAAATGCCGGACTATCTAATGATAATAATGTTTGCATATTGCTTATTCTTTCCGGCGTACGGTTTTTGGATGGCTCGCGAACGGTTTGAATTTAGATATAAGGCTGTTACCATTGTAACAATACTATTGGCATTGATATCTAATGTTGCGGCAGTAATTGTTGTAATGATTTTGCCTGATGATGTCAAGGGTGTTGGTAAGCTTGTAACTACAGAACTGGCAACTGCCGCAGTCGGTTTGTTTTTTGTAGTTTATTTGTTTATTAAGGCTAAAGGAAAATGTAATTTCAAATACTGGAAATATGCTTTTGTGTTTAACTTTCCTTTGTTGCCACATTATTTATCGATTTATGCATTGTCAAGTTCTGACAGGATTATGATTACAAAGCTTGTCGGAAGTAGTCCTACAGCTATATATAACGTCGCTTATACGGTAGCATCAATTCTGTTGATTTTTTGGGATTCTATTGATGCATCATATGCCCCTTGGATATATCAAAAACTTGAAGAAAAATCCTATGAATCAATAAACCTGAGAGGCAAACAAATTTTACTTTTGTTTGCGGGAACAACGATCTTTTCGACTTTGTTTGCGCCCGAGATTATAAGAGTGTTAGCCCCATCGAGTTATTATAGCGGAATATATGTTATTCCATCTGTAGCAGCAGGAGTGTTTTTTACCGCACTGTATTCATTGTATATGAGAGTTGAACTATATGCAAAGCAAACAAAAAAAGTTACTGTTGCTACGTTCTGTGCTGCACTCATCAATATCGTGTTAAACTATATTTTTATTCCTATATTTGGTTTTTATGCTGCGGGATATACTACGCTGGTTAGTTATATTTTCTTGGCAGTATTCCATTATTTTAATGTAAAAAAGATTGGCTACGGATTTGTTTATAATGTGAAGCCTCTCTTGCTGATATCAGCAGGGGTATTAGTATCAATTGTATTTATCAGCGCAATCTATGAATATGCTATCATCAGATATGCTTTGATTGTTGCAATCTTACTTGTGGGAATATTAAAAAGAAAAGATATAATTAAATTAATAAAGAAACCTATGTAAGAAATTTGTCTGCATTAAGGAGAATTTATATGGTGAAAAGTTTCCTTCGTAAAATTCGTAGTTTCAAACAGATTTTTCCAATTCTAAAAAGCGAGGTTGACGGCTTTTATAAAAGTGATAAAGAAAAATTATCATATCGTACATTGATGCCTTGTCATACTGTTGAAAAAGGAATGGCACTAAAGAATTATGAGCCGGGACACGGTAAAAAAGCAGTTAATGAAGTGCTGAATCGAATGTCCGAGTTTTCTCAGCAAGATATAATTAACAACTATCCGTTTCTTGAGTGTGTAAGCGTAATATCTTGTTGGCTTGATATCCAGGAAACAGCTGATGTTGATGTGAAGCTGGAACGTGCTCGCTTTGAAGAACAGTTAAATAGATTTGAAGGAATTGAGTATTCCGATTTTATCAAGGCTGCTGAAGATATGGTGTCAGGTGCGTCGTTTATAAATAAAGAGTACTTGTTAGAGAAATCCCATGCTCAATTTGCTGATTTAGCTAAAAATCGACACAGTATCAGAGCTTTTTCCAATGAAGAAATAACCAGGGAAGAATTGATGCGTGTTATAAAAACAGCAAGTTATGCACCTTCTGCCTGCAATCGTCAGCCTGTTAAAGTATACACATCATTAGATGCCGATAAGAATAACACAATTTCAAAGTATGTGCCGGGAAACAAGGGATTCGAAAATGACGTGCCTTATTATATGATAGTAACTTCTAACAGAGAATACTTTGGCGATAGTGAATTCTGTCAATGGTTTGTTAATGGAGGAATTGCTTTAGCCTACATTACTTTAAGTATGTTTTCGGAAGGAATAGGTAGTTGTATTTTTCAATGGCCATCCAATTATCCGGGAGAGCGTGAATTGAAGAAATTATCCGGCATTTCTGAGGCTGAATCAATTTGCGGTATAATAGGTTATGGAAAATTACCTGAGAAAGTAAAAGTAATCGGTGCATGTCGAAAACCCGTAGATGACTATCTGAAAATTTTTTAATTGTTATTATTGGTGATTTATATGGATATAGGAGCGTCTTATAAAATAACATGGGCGATGTTTTTTTGTAACCTTGCAATATTATTACATCATGCAAACCTAAAAAACTATTTTAATGGTGACGGTAATTCAATTATTATATATGTTATGGACTTTTTCTCTGTCATTGCCATCCCTGCAATGACATGGTTCTTCTTCATTTCTGGTTACCTTTTTTTTAGACAATTTGAAATGAATCAACTCCTAAGAAAATGGAAAAGTAGATTTAAATCCCTCGTTATTCCATATTTGTTGTGGAATACGGTTGCTGTTTTCTTATTGCTGATTTCAAGGACAGAGAGATATGAGGGCCTACTTTCACTAATTCAAAAGTATTATTTGTGTATAAACGATACCGGTTGTGCCGATGGTCCTCTTTGGTATGTTTTTAGACTGTGTGAATTTATATTAGCTGCACCTGTTATTTTCTACACAGTAAAAAATAGAAATTGGAAATTAACAGCAATAGTTTCGATTTTGATTTATGCCTTTAATTGCTATTTTGGCGTTGAATATTCTCAAATATCTTATTTTCTTCCCATCTTTATAGTTGGAGCATATATTGGGGAGAATGAGAGTCAGCGTTTTGAATCTTATTTTGGAAATAATTGCTTCAAATGGAAATACGCTGTTATTTCGATTTTGCTTTTGATTATAGTGAGCCATTGTACAACTGTGTTTGCATCAGTTGGTGCATTACAAATGTTATTTCGATATATAGCTTTGATTCCTTTTATCGGAATTGTTCACTCGGTGAAAGCTATTAAACCTATGGAGATAACTGGCTGCTCAATGTTTTTCTATTGTGCACATGATATTGTATATAGGATTGTCAGGACAATTGTATTGAAATTTCACGTCAGTATATTTATAAGTTATTTTGCATTGATAACTATTTCGTTTTTCATACTGCTTGCCTTGTATTTTATTCTGAAACGTTATTGCGGAAAAGTTTTATGCGTTTTTACAGGCGGTAGATAGTGGTTTTATTTGTTTTGGAAAAGAAAAATATTCTCAAAAATCGAAACTTACGGTATAAGATAAGTAGGAAATGATTAAGTGTTTCAGGAGTTAAAGTATGAAAGAAATTAATAAAAAAAGAATTGAATGGATAGATATTGCCAAAGCTTTTGGTATCATTTTTGTAGTATTGGCTCATGCTCTTTCAAAAGATACTTTTCTGTGGCGCTTCATCAATCAATTTCATATGCCGTTTTTTTTTGCAATAAGCGGTTTTCTATATAGCACAAAGGGTACAATATATGAGAATGTAAAAAAGAAAATTTTAACTTTGTATCTTCCGTATATCAGTTGTTCTTTTGTAACTATGATTGTTGGATGGATTGTTGGAGAAGCTTTTTCAATTAGCAAAATTATAAAAATTTTATTTTTGATGGATTGGGGTCCGTTGCTTGGAGCAACATGGTTTCTTGCCGTGTTGTTTTATGCGATACTAATTTATGATGCAATTGTTAGAATTTGTATAAAATTTAAATTATCTCAGAATTTAATAACTTATTTTTCTGTTGTATGTCTTATTATAGGATTGTATTTTAACTTTCCTATAAGACTTAACAATATTCTTTTAGCTGTCTTTTACATTCACTTTGGAAAATTATTAAAGAAGCATTATTCTAAACTTTTTGTTAAAACTTCGGTATTCCGAAGAAGCGGAGAGGTTCTTTTTGTTGGAATAGTATCTTTGATTTCGGTGTTCAATACATCATCATTTGCATCAAATACCTTTTCATCCAAAAGTTGTTTTGTGATTGCTTCAATTTTGGGAACATTTGGAATGATGTCTTTTGCATATGGCTTTTCAGAAATATGCAGATTTAATTTTCTCCGTAGACATCTGTGTTTTATTGGCTCCCATACGATTGGAATTGTAATTTGGCAATTTGTATCTTTTAAAATAGTGAGTATTTTGCAAATTTGTTTTTACCATTTACCATTAGAGAGAATTTATGATTATCCTATTATCTATGATTACTCTTTCGGACCATGGGTTTTCATTTTATTACTTAGCGGAATATATATTTCGATATTGATACATACTTTATTGAGTTTTCCTGTCAAAAGAGTAATTGGACTAATCAAATTAAGATGATTATAGTAAAAATTATTAAATTCGAAAAATAGTTGCTATAAATTTAAATTGGTATGTTTATCCGAATTTTAGTAACTAAAATGAAGTTTGCATTGATTTCTGAAAATATTATGATTTATCAAAAATGTTATGCGTTGTTAAAAGGGGAGAGAAGTTAATGAATAAAATAGGTTTGCCGGTTCTCTATGAGCGAAAAGAAGAATGTTGCGGGTGTACAGCCTGTTATGCCATTTGCCCTAATGATGCTATTAGTATGGTTGAAGATGAAGAGGGCTTTGAATATCCGCAGATTGATGAAAGCAAGTGTGTGCGGTGCTGTCAATGCATTAAGGTATGTCCGATAAAAGCAGCACGAGCATAGGAGAGAAAATGAAAACAACATTACTTATCATGGCCGCCGGAATCGGCAGCCGATTTGGGACAGGAATAAAACAGTTGGAGCCAGTGGATGATGCTGGACATATCATCATGGACTACTCAATTCACGATGCAATCGAAGCTGGCTTCAACCATGTAGTATTTATTATCCGTAAGGATATCGAGAAGGAGTTCAAAGATGTCATCGGAGATCGCATTACCTCAATCTGCAAGTCCCACAATGTAACTGTGGACTACGCTTTCCAGGATATCAACGATATTCCGGGAGAACTTCCGGCAGGCCGTACAAAGCCGTGGGGAACCGGACAGGCTGTGCTTGCTGCTAAAAATGTGATTGATACCCCGTTTATCGTTATCAATGCAGATGATTACTATGGCAAAGAAGGTTTCAAGGCTGTCCCCGAGTATCTGGTGAATGGCGGCAAGTCCTGCATGGCTGGTTTCGTTCTGAAGAACACGCTGTCTGATAACGGTGGTGTGACTCGTGGCATCTGCAAGATGGATGAGAATGGAAACTTGACTGAGGTTGTGGAAACCAAGAACATCGTAAAGACTGCAGATGGAGCAAAGGCAGATGGTGTGGTTGTTGATGTGAATTCTCTGGTTTCCATGAATATGTGGGGCTTGACTCCTGATTTTCTGGATGTGCTGGAAAATGGTTTCAAGGAGTTTTTTGAGAAAGAAGTACCGAGCAATCCTCAGAAAGCCGAGTATCTGATCCCAATCTTCATCGGTGAGCTGCTGGAGCAGGGCAAGATGTCTGTGAAGGTTCTGAAGACCAACGATACCTGGTATGGCATGACCTACCACGAAGATGTAGCTTCCGTAAAGGAGAGCTTCCGGAAGATGCTGGAAAACGGTGTATACAAGGCTGACTTGTTTAATGATCTGTAAACGATGATGAAAGAAACGATTGATTTACTCGGAAAGATCCTCACAAACATCCTGACTGCTCTCTATGAGCCGTTTGGATTTTCACTGCTTCTCTCGTTCTTTGCAATGTTTTTCTACCTGTATGCGTATGAGCCAATACATGCCGGCAAAGGGTGGAAGAGTGCCATAGTAACGTGGTATCAGAAATTCAAAGAGAGTGTGTTTTTTCGGAAGTTGTTTTTCTTATTTTTTGTGACCTCACTTATTCTGTTCCGAACCCTGTTAAACCGTCAGCTGTGGATGAATCCTTTATCCGATGTCATGGGCGGATGGGGCATCTGGAAGACAGTGAACGGAGAAAAGCAGCTGACAACAGAGTGCATTGAGAATGTGATTATGATGGTGCCGTTTTCAGCAGCAGTGCTGTGGTCATTCGGAAAGAAGATAGGAAATGGCTGGAAGAAAATACTGTGGCAAAGCGGGAAGATAACGTTCATCTTCTCGATAAGCATTGAGATATTGCAATTATTGCTTCGCTTGGGAACGTTCCAGCTATCAGACATCTTCTATAATACAGTAGGCGGAATGATCGGCGGCTTGATATATTATTGTGCAGTGATGAAGGCAAGAAAGCGTCTGTAAAGCCGAATAAAATTGTGATATACTGTGAGCGGTAGCTCCCATGTTGCTTTGATAATCACACACCTCTCCGTGGCGAGCAACAGGCAACGATCTTATAGTCGGCTAAGATATGAAGGTTAAGACAAGATTTGAAAGGGGTTTTAGAAGATGGCAAGCGGATATACTGCAAGAACTGCGTTTTACAACAAATTGCAGTCTGAAGAAAAAACAGATGAATTGAGTGCAATCCTACGGAATAAAGAAGCGCAAGATGACTTCTGGAATTTGTGCAAGTCATACGCGGAGATTGGTATGAATGCTCCAAAATATCGAACACCTGGAACTTGTGAGGTGCAAGGAGTATTTCAATACACAGACGTAGATAATGCAAAAGATAACACTGTGGCTTTCATCCGAAAATATAGTATTAATGGTAAAGAGGATTTTTTTGATCTTGTAAAGAGACTGTATGTTCATGCGGTTGAATTTGACGATGCCAGACATAGTGGGTTGGTCGCACCAGAAACGACTTCTATGAGTGGATACGCTGGAATATATTATAATTTTGCACAACTTCCAGATGATATATTTGATATAATTAAAACAGATAGTTTGGATGGATTGAATTAATAGTTATCTTTTTACTTGCGTTGTTAGATGATGTTTTATGTGCTAAATATTAAATGAGGAACACAAAAATGTCCAGAACCAAAGGAAGCAAGAACCGCCCAAAATCCGACTTTGCATCCCAGATCGCAGAGAAGAGCAGTCCGTTATCCAGAATCTTACCGCAGAGGTAGAGGCAATCCAGAAGGATATAGAAGAAAAGAAAGCCGACCTAAAAGCTAAGAAATCTGAACTGAAGTCCGCCAAGAAAGAATTAGCCAAACTCGAAGCAAAGAAAGCAAAAGCTGAGCATAAAGTAGCGGAAGAAGCAAAAAAGTAGGAAGCCGAGGCTGTGGTTAAGAAGTTGCTGGCTGGCGGCATGAGCGCGGACGAGATTCTCGAAAAACTGAAATAAAGCCTACGCCGTGTGGATATACCGAACTCCAGGGATTCACACGGTAATTTTTGAAGGTTGTTATATAGTTTTATAACGGAAATAAAATAGGTTCATCACGATTTTTGCGGGATGGTGAACGGACAGAAGGAATAGAAAGATAGCAAATCAAGGTAAAGAAGAAGTCGTTGTCACGGTAACCGTAGCCGATTCGTTTAGCGACCTTGATCTTGTTGTTGAAGCCTTCGAGCTTGCCGGTGCTGATTGAATAGATGGCATGGGCAGATAATCCAGGGAGCCGTTTTTCTTTTCAAACTGCAAAACCGTACCAATGTAGATTGTAAAATAAAGTGTGTAAGTTAGAAAAATGGCTTGCACACTTTTTCTTTTTCGGGAAGTGTGCTACAATGAAAGAAAGGGCGTAACCTTCAATACGGTTACGGATTTGACGGTTATCAATCAAGCGTCCATAGCTGTATGGAGTATCAAAAGCTCCTTAATATCTCCGACTTTCAGCTCAGTTATATCACGAATGTCGGTGCAGGACAGGGGGTTTCTCAAGGTTAGTAGCTTTCTTGTTCCGTTTGTCAATAAATTCCCACGCAATACCGAGCTTTACAAGCTGATGACGAGCAATGTAAAATGCTGAAATTGCGGTGTTCGTGTTGTATTGTGAGAGGTTGGCGAAAATAATCGTCTTGATTAGTGCGAAAATTCAAGGAAATTTCATTGATTATTACACGAATATTTGCTATACTGTGTTCAGTACCTTTAAGGAGGTGTGATATGAGCTAACAAAAAAATATACCTAATCAAACTTTTGATAATTTCATCGTAAGCCGCAGTAATAAAAAAGCTTATTCGGCTTGTCTCGATTTGGCGAACAATCCCCAGGGAAAGTTGGTTGTGATTTATGGTGCAAACTCATTAGGAAAGACACATCTGCTATATGCGGTAAACAATGCACTTATCAGAAAAAAACCGGACTTGAAGATTTGCTTAATAAATTACGAAGACTTGATTTCTCAGTATATCACCGCTCTTCATAAAAACGATACCGATATTTTTTTGATAGGTTATTAGAGACAGATCTGCTAATAGTGGACAATATGCAATTTGTCGCCGGTAAGAATTACACCCAAGAGGACATTGCAAGTTGGGTTAACAAAATGGTACTCATGGGAAAAACTGTAGTTATGTCGTTTGATAGACCCATAAAATATTACCCCGCTCTGATAAAAGGAACTTGCGAAAGCAACCCTGAAAATTGCAAAGCCATAGAAATAAAAAAACGGACTATTTACTAAGAAAAGAATATCTTGATCACATTCTGAAAGAATATTCAGTTTCGTTACCTTCCTTTGTGAAAAAATATTTAGTGTATTTATCCCGAATGACTTTTTCAGCGATGAAAGGTTTCTTGTGCAAATTATCATTTATAGAAAAGCAAAATGGAACTAAGGTGTCCAATTTAGATATTAAGAAATGTTTGTCCTCATATGTTGTTTGGAAACTCAGATGACAAAAGATGACAGATGACGAAAAATAGCAAGTTAAAGCAACATGGGAACAAAATCAATTGCGACCTACAGTTTGAAGATTTTATATATGATATAGTCGATGGAAATGTTATTATTGCAAAATTAGTTGATTGTAAAAGTCGAGAATAAAGTTTCTAAAAAGGAAAAAAGATTGCTGTTCAGAACAGAAGCTTAAAAGGCAACGAAAAACAGGCAACAAAATAATACCGATCGAAAAAACAGCTGTATTTAACCCAAAAAGCCGATTGTAAATATGCCCCTATTGGCTATTTTACAATCGGCTGGATATTTATTTAATTAGGAGGGAACTTTAATGTTGGTGAATATAGTTTTCGATTATTATGCGGATATAATAAGTGTACCTGATAGTTTTGGAATAAATATAAAAAAATATCAAAATCAATGTGATAAATGGTTATTTAATAAATTGAATGAGCATGAATTTTGGGAGAAGGATGACTCTGGAAATAAATTAGGGGTTGGTGTTTGTAGTGAATCGTTCACATATTGGTTGAATGAATTTGTTTTAAAAGATTCTAAAGAGAAAGCATACATTGTGCGAAAAAGTATTAATAATTATGATGAAAGTTTGCCTACCATATATTATTGATGAACAGAGTATATTGACAACTTATGTGAACTATTTATTCTTTTGTACAAAAACTAATCTGTTGTAATTTAATGCATGAGTCCCAATGAAAAGCAAACAATAAAAAATTTAAAAATGTAATAAAAAAGATACCTTATTTTGGCAAAAAGATCCTTTCAAAAATTAAATTCAAAAAATTTGAAAATATGATAGCAGGAGCGACGAACTCAGCGATAGTAAATAAATTTTTCAATTATATAATTGAAAATGTCGATATAGTGTTATCAGTAGGCGGAGCAATTTCCGGCATTCTAGATTATATATTTGATAAAAGTATAAATAATGTTATATGGAAGTTTAAATTATGGTGATAAAAATATCATGTAAATACATAAAAGATAATGCTTTTGATATTACAGTTGGGCAGGAGACACGCACAATTACCCACGAAAACAATCAGGCTGTTTTTAAGTTGAGCGAATCAAAAAATTACAATATTGAAATTTGCAAAAAGTCTTGCAAAAGCAATCATTCTTTCAGTAATATTTTGATTTTCTTTTTCACTATGATATTGCAAGGCATTTGCAATATTCTATTGATGAACACCGATTCAAAGTGGTATAATAAGTTAAGTCCTTATATTATTAAAACTAACTTTAATGTTTTCATAGATAAAGATACCGATTTGGAATTTATTTACAACGAAGGATATTTTTATTATGACAGGAAAACTAAAAAGTTACCCACGATAAGTTGGATAGATTGCGATAATATAGTTCTTGTTAAAACGGAATATACCATAGATAAGGTCAATTTGACCAATGCATATTGTAAATATGTTAAGAAGTTTATTTCTTGTGCATCAGTCTGTGAGCTGATGTTCTTATTGCTAATACTACTTGCTGTTTCTTACAATAATTTTACAGCAGCTATCATTTGCTGTATACTTTTTGTTTTGGTAATAATTATTCAAATTATTGTTTTTAAAAAAGAGTTTATGAGATTAAAGAAAATAGGTGATGTGCTTTAATTTTAATCCCAAAATACTTTATGTATTCCTGTATTTCTGTATCTTAGTGTAGCTTTTTGTTATTTTCTATTTTACTTGCTATGTAAAGAAATATTGGCTCATATGACGGGAGCAGAACTACACAGGTCAGAACTGTCCGCAGTGACGGCAAGCTCGTATTTAATACAAACTATGAGTATGCAAACGGCAAGGCTGAAAATTCAACAACTAACCTTGTCAGCAAGTACAGTCAGTCATACGGCAGTGACAGCGTTTTGCCATACGATTATTCTTATGATAACAACGGCAATATTACCGAGATTAAGCAAAATGGCAAACTCATAAACAAGTACACTTATGACAGTCTTAACGAGCTTAAAGAAAAATACGACTATGTAAATAAATTTTACATTAACTATTCCTATGGCGTAGTTAAGACCAACTATTACTATGACAGCAACAAAAACCTTATTACTCTTGTAAAGGGTAATGACACTCTGTTGTTCTACTATGACAGTGACGGAAGTGCAACATCATTCTCATTTAACGGTACAATGTACTTTTATGTGAAGAACTTGCAGGGTGATGTAATCAGAATTATTGACCTCGCAGGTACAGAAGTTGCAAGCTATGTTTATGACGCTTGGGGTAACATAAAAGATACCAAAGGTGACCCGACAGTCCGTGAACTGAACCCAATTCGTTATCGTGGCTATGTTTATGATACTGAAACAGACTTGTACTATTGAATTATCTTGATCCTAATGGGTATGTAGCCCTAGTTGATGATTTAGTTTATGCTTTAATAGCTTTAACTGCAGCAACTGTAGCGATTTGTTCCACTTCATTTTTCCAAAAAGGTTGGTCTGCTTTTTGTAACGCAGTCGGTAACGGACTATCATCTATCGGTAATGCAATTTGGAATGGTGCGTCTGCTACATGGAATTGGTCTAAAAATAAGGTTAAAAATGCAATTAATGCAGTTAAAAAATTTAATACTGCTGTTAAATCAGCAAATAATATACGATCCAAATTGAAAAAAAAAAGAAAAAACAATAAACGATTTTATACTATAACATTTAATAGTGATGATGTACCTATACTTGGAAGTAAACTTACTAAAAGTAAAGCTGAATCAAAGTTGCGGCAAGGCAAAGATGTAATAACTTATTATAAGAGTGATGCGTTAAATATCGCAAACTCAGTAGACAGCACTAGAAGTAAGTGTGATCCCAAACATAGAGGGTCTGCTTCTTTTAAGCATTATCATGTTAAATATAAAAATATAAAGTGGAGTATCCATTCGTTTTATGTATAGGGCATACAGGTGGTATTATGGTTTATACTTTTATGAATTATGACGATTTTAATAGTAAATATAACGATATATTAAAAATTGCCACTTGCTATAGTGAGAATTTTAGTTTTTTTACTGTGAGACAGATCCATAAAAAGGATCATTCTAATGAATATTTTAATTTCTTGGATGCTTTTAGAAATCATGAAATTCCATTAGGTAAAATAAAAACACCCAGATATACTGCAGGACAACAAATCCATTGTTTCAGAATTAATAAAATAACAACGGCTTTATTGATGAAACCTATAGATTTTTCCTCTTGGAATGCTTATGATTATCCTGAAGATTTGGCTTTTTATAAAAATTGCATACCGTGGTTTCGCTGTATTTCACATGAAAAAATGGTGTTAGTCAATGAGACCAATTTTAGTGCATTTAATGAGTTAAAAAAAATAGGCATAAATTTTAGATTGATTAATAATTCTAACTATATTTGAAAAAATTTAAAACGAATGTGGGTAAGTAGGCTCATTTGAGCCTACCTATTCAAGCGGTGAAACCTCATATTACTATTACACATTTGACGGTTCGCTTGAAAGTGAATATCGCACATCATCTGACGGCAGTATTACTTACTACATTGTTACCGATTCAGACGGTAATACGGTAGAAAAGACATTTGTAAACGGTCAGACAAAGACTATTACAACAGGCACAGATAAGGGAGCAAAAAACATGAAAAAAATAATACCACTAATATCAATATTATTGATTATAACGCTGTTATCTGTGATATGTACAATACCATATGCAGCAACTATCGTTAATGGCAGTAATTACGAATTTACAGTTATGGATGCAACCAAGGTCCAAAAGTATGTTGTAGGTATGATTGACTTAACTGATGATGAGAAATTTCTTTACGATACTAATGGTGACAATGTTTTGACCGTTATTGATGCCACTAATATTCAGAAAATTATTGTTGGATCTCAATTCGATACATCAGAACCGTCATCTTTGACAGAAACTACTTCGGTTTACGGAACTGAAGCATCCACAGAAACAACGATATCGAATTTCTCATCTGCTTGTACTGAAGTAACAACTGAATATTCTGAAACTACAGCATATACTGAAGCTACTACAGAATGTGTTGAGGAAACAACAATTGTTGATGAACCATCGACAGAATCGACTGAAACAACTACGGAAGAAGTTACTGAACCTTCAACAGAAGAGTATACTGAGCAGATTACTGAACAGCCTACTACAGAGCCAAAACCAACTGTTCCGCCTAAAAGTGTGAAATTCAATAAGAATACAATAACACTTGGGGTAGGGGAGTCATATACTCTTATTACTACTATTGAAAATGGAGATATTTCGCAAGTAGAGTTTACTACAGATAATAGTGGGGTAATTACTGTAGACGATAAAGGCAAAATGACTGCTGTGGGCATTGGTGTCACTACAATTACAGCAAAAACTTATAACGGACTTACAGCCAAATGTAAGGTTACTGTTAAAAAGCTTGCTAATAGCATAAAGCTTGATAAGACAAGTATTATACTTGGAGTCGGTGAACAGTATGATTTTTCAAGCTATGTGCCGAGCGGAACAGCAACTTATTATCGTTCTTATTATTCAGATGATCCGAATATTGCTTTTGTTCAAAAAGCCGGAGGTTTGATGACCGCAAAAAAGGCAGGAACCACAACTGTGAGATGCAAAATGCCAAACGGTACACAAGCAACCTGTAAAGTAACGGTCAAGCCGCTTGCAACATCTCTTAAACTTAACGCAAGTGAAATTGTACTGTACATAGGTCAGAGTTTTGACATTAACAGCAGTGTTCCAAAAGGTACAGCGGCATATTACAGACTTTACTCATCAAACAATTCAAAGATTGCTACTGCAACAAGGGCAGGGGGAATAGTAAAGGGAATAGGCGTCGGTAAAACGACAGTAACTTGTACCCTTAATAATGGTAAGAAAGCTATTTGCGATGTGTATGTAGTGCCAAAAGCCAAGAAAATTTCAAATGTTCCCCTGATTGGTCAGAGCAAATTGCCAACCGGTTGCGAAACTTGTAGTGCAACAATGTTACTTAAACACTATGGATACAATATTTCCGAAACAACATTTGCAGATAAGTATCTGGTTAAAAAACCCTTCGGTTATTCGAACGGTTCATACACAGGACCGGATCCTAATTGTGCCTTTGTTGGAACACCATACAGTTCCAACAGCTACGGAGCGTATGCACCGATTATGGTAAAATGTATGAATAAATACCTTTCCGACAAATCATACAAGGCTGTCGAAATCAGCGGGAAAAGTCTTGAATATCTTTCGGGTAAGTATGTTGCACAAGGTCAGCCGATTATGATTTGGGCAACAATTAATATGTTGCCGTCATTCAAAACAACCACTTGGAGAGTAAACTACACCGATGAAAACGCAAAATATAAACTCGGCAGTTACTATACTTGGATTGCCAGAGAGCATTGTCTTGTAATGACAGGATATGATAACTATTATTACTATTTCAATGATCCGTGGACTAATGCTCGAACCCGTTACTCGAAAAGTGTTGTGAATTCACGCTATGCCGAACTCGGCAAACAGGCTGTAGTTATGGTGAAGAAATAGCAAGAACCTTCTCTGATGAATTTATCATTAGGGAAGGTTCTTTCTTTTATTTGTTAGTATATTCTATTAAGGCAAAAATGCCTTTAGAAGTTTAAAATAAATCGCTGTGTGTTCCGGTTCTTGTCAGATACAAAATAAGTTCTTCATTACTAATTTCATAAATTAAGAGCCAGTCAGGGGTAATGTGACACTCCCTACAGCCGGAATAATTTCCGATTAGTTTGTGATCTTTGTATTTTGGTGGAAGCAGTTGCTGTTTAGCTATCATTTCAACAACAGCATCAAGTAATTGAATATTGTATCCACGCTTAATTGCCAGCTTAACATCTCTGTTGAATTTCTGTGATGGCACAATTCTTAGTAATATCCTCTAAAAGCTCTCTAAATGAAGCATAGGTTTTTTTGTTTGGATTTTTTTCAGTTCTTCAACTTCTTTTATTGCAGAAATTGTATCTGCATTTGGAGTTTCATAGTTAATGACATTGAGCATATAACGGATAAGGTTGCCCTTTACATTTTCACCACCTTTTACAACAATACTTTTATAAGCGTTGTAAATATCACGGTCAACGGTAAATGAACAAGTAATCTTATTGGTACTCATAATTTTATCACCTTTCAAAAAATATTACTAAGCTAACACGGCGGTATTACCGACACAGTTCGTTTTCGTAAGTTTCTTGTCGGTTGTGCTGCTCTTGTTTCAGAGCAGGTAAATTATTCTACTCTTGCGGAATCCGCTGACATTGCACCAAGTACCGCAAAGGAATGGCTGAAAGTACTTGTGGGACTTCACATTGTTTATCTGCTTGCCCCATATTCAAACAATGAACTGAAACGGCTCAGCAAAACACCGAAACTGTATTTCTGTGACACCGGTCTTTGTGCTTACCTTTCGATGTGGCTGACGGCAGACACTCTCCGTAACGGTGCTGCAAGCGGTCATTACTACGAAAATTATGTGGTAATGGAGCTTGTGAAAAACTACGCTTACGCTAAATCTAAAGTAAATATTACCTATTTTCGTGATTCTAATGCAAAAGAGATTGATGTTTTCATCGAGGAAAACAATGTCATTCATCCGTTGGAAATCAAAAAGAGTGCTTCTCCTGATCGTCGTGAGGTCAAAAAGTACAGCGTAATTGACAAGGCTTCTTTGAACCGCGGAAACGGCGGCATCATATGTATGTGTGAGGAGCCGATACCGATTGACAAGGATAATTGTTTTATTCCGAGCAATCTAATCTGAATCACTCCCATAGCAAAAGTATATTTTCAAGAAACTAAGCAGAGCCCAAAAGCTCTGCTTTTTGTTTTAGTTTGCCCGGAAAATGACAGAAAAGGAATGAACGAAATGCCTAAGAAAAACGACTTCACCGTCTCCAAAAAAATCGTGATATACCTTTTTTATGTTATTTAACTCTGTCTACGCTGTAAATTGTAAATCCGTTGAATTCCTTTTCATCCTTGTAAACAATGACGGAATCCTTTTTGCCGTAATATTGGTTAAGATAATTTTCTTTGATAAAAGTAATTTTTTTATCGATAACATATACATTTCTTCCGTCAACGACCGCCTCATAAATATTTGTTGAGAGGTTGCGGTTCACAAGCTGATTTGTCCGATGAAGATAGCCGAAGCCGTCAACATTATGGAGAAAATCGGAAGAAAATCCCCACAGCGGATGAATATAGTTATCGGTATATGAAATGTATTCTTTAGCTGTTACAGGATCGAGAACATAATAATTTTCGGGATGTCTGTCAACCTCAGTATAAAGATCACTCGGCTTTTTGTCATATGAAACAGGAGTGATATGGAAGAAATATGATACACAGCTTGCCACACCTAATATCACAAGTACAATAACCGAAATAAGAACAGTTTTTCTGCTTTTATCTGTAATATCGCTGTATTCATCTTTTCTGAGATGACCGAAATCAAATGAATACATTGTAAACGAAATAATCATCAGCAAAATTCCGTACATTGTGTATGCCGAAGAATCCATTGCATAACGAACATACATACAAGCCGCAAATCCCACCGCAAAATACAAAGCAGGGAAGAAGGCAAATCTTTTTTTCTGAACGGTAACAAAAACAACCATAACGGCAAGTATTACCGCAAAAGCAATAAGATATGAATCAAAATTTATAATATGTCCCCATGCATCTGAAAACAATGCACCCGCATTATCAAAGAAATTATACGGATTTTCTCGTTTTTGGATATCCGCAACCTTTTCAAGGGCAGCAGTATTCAGTCCGTTGTTTTCATCATAATATCCGTCAACAAAAAGTTCATACTCATTTGCCGAATTTATTCCGACCGAATTAAGCTCCTCACAGTAATCGGAATAGTTTGGAAAAGCATTATCATCGGTCTTATCGGCAAGGACGCTGTATCTGTACAGCCCCGAAGTTTCTGCATTTGCATTATTGACCGAATATGAATAATATTCAAGACCGCAGCCGACAAGAACAATAAAGACAAATACAAGCACAAAAGGTCTGAAATACCAGAAAAATTTTCTGAACGGCAACTTGTACTTTCTTTTTGCAATCATATCGCCGATGAAGAATGCAATGAAAAATGCAAGTCCCACAAAGAAATATTTGAAACATAAAAATGTTCCGAATATAACTTCAAGTACACCAATCCAAAACGGGAGAGAGTACCTTTTATTTCTGATTGCATTAAGTGCCATCAGAAACCCTGCCGTAAGCAGCAAAGCGGCGGTTTTACTGCTTAGAATGTTTGAATAATGGTCAAATGAAAATAAAATATTCAGCACAAGAGTGAATATGAAAGCCTTGTGCTTTCCGAATTTATCGACAAAAACAAATGTAACAGAAGAAAAAGCGGCACAGGAGAGAAGAATTTGAAAAAGTACAAAACAGTTGAAATTCAAAAGAATGTACTGCAATGAACCGGTAATTATCGCAAAAATGTAGTTAATATCATTATTGTAATAGTTATGATACTGACAGATATATAAAGAATTGTAAAAATCGTCAGCACTGTCATATGAAAATGCAGTAACAACTATAATCAAAGCCATAATAACAATATTAATTGCCAAAGCAAAGAAGGTCTTGCTTTTTAGTGCGTTTAATATTTTATCTTTCATAATAACTCCTCTGCATTATCTTTCTTGTTTAAAAATCACTTTCTTGATCTTCTTTCGTTAATCAAAAGCTGAAGATTCTTCTGTTCGTAAGTATTAAATTTAACATTCTTCTCAAATTCTTCGGGTGTATATTTGCCCTCATACCATGACTGCGAGTTAAAGTATGCATTAAGGCTTGCGTCCTTAAAAATTCTGCCTCGTCTTGCATAAATCTCATTAATTGCAAGCTGTAAGTCGTCATCACTCAAAGCGCTTACCTGTGCGTTGCTGAGATATGAAGAATCGCTGTTAGGGAAGATAAATCCGCCGTTATTATTAGTGTTTGTATTGCTTGATGACTGTGCATTTGAACTCTGTGAATTTGAATTGCCCGATGAGCTGTTCTGACTATTTGATGACTGCTGAGCCTGTGTTGCAGGAGCTTCTGTTTCTCTCTGAATCTGTCCGCTTGAGATAACAAGTTTAACAACTGTGCCCGTACTTGCGCTTGTGTCACCTTCCGGAGTCTGGGAGATAATATATCCTTCCGGATAATCATAACTGTATTCATAGTCAGAAATTTCAACGGTAAATCCTGCCTGTTCAAGAAGCTTTTTACCGTAACTGTAACCGTAACCGACAACAGGAACAACTTTGTTATATGAAGAAGATGTTGTAACCTGTTCCGTTGTAGTAGGCATTGCCGTACTCGGCGCCTGTGTGGTTACTTCGGCAGATGTTGCAGTTTCGGCTGTAGTAGCTTTATTGTCAGTAGATGAATTTGACAAACCGTTATAAACGCAGAAACCGATAAATCCGAGTGCGGCGGCAATTACAACGGCACAAAGAATAATGATAAATTTATTCTTCTTTTTCTTTACATTTTCTTTATTATCTTCTTCATCTGTATATCCGAATTCATTGTGATTATCTTCAAAGCTGTTATCGTCAAAGTCGTTTTTTTCTTCAATTTTTTTAGTATCGTCAGCTTTATTGTCAGTACGCTTAACAGACGGCTCGTCCTCAAAGAAATCACCGTAGTCCTTGCTTGATTCATTGCTTGTAAGAACATTTTTATGATCTGCACCGGAGTAATCGTCAAACACTTCAACGCTTGTAACAGGAGGAAGAACTTCCGGAGCTACTTCGCTGTTGCTTGAAACATCTTCAAATTCTTCAGCTTTTTTATCTGTAACAGTTTGTTCTTTCTTGTCATCTTCACTTGATACGGAACTGATATCTTCAAATTCAGGCTGTTTTTCTTCTGATACTTCGTTAGTTTTAACCTCGGAATTTTCAGACTCATCAACTGCATCTGTCACATCAACAACCTCAAATCCGCCGTTTTCATCAGCATCAGACTCACTGACTTCATCTGAATCTACAGGAGCATTACCGTCAACAGGCAAGGATTCCTCACCGGCTAAAACTTCGGCAATGCCAAGCTGTTCGCCGCCTTTAAATTCATTATCAAGAACAGCGTCCTCAACTGTCTGAACCTCATCCTTATCATCAAAATTATCCTGCGGTTCAGTCGGCTCTGTATCCTCAAATTCATCATAATCATATTCTTCAAATACATTTCCGTCAAAATCCGTGTTTTCGGGAACGACAACATCGGGATTCGGAACAGGGGAGGATGTACCTATTTCAGCCTTGATAGATGTGAGAGCATTTTTAATGTTGCCTGCATTTTTCCATCGGTTTGTATTATTCGGCTGACATGCAATTACAATAACACTCTTGAGTTTTTCGTCACCCTCAGACGGAGCGGTAACAGCCTTGCCAGAGAATCTTTCTTCACAGGCATTCTTTCTGTCGCATGAATCACTTTCAAACGGAATTTTACCGCCGTTGCACATTGCATACATAATTATTCCGACAGAATAAATGTCGGTTGTATAGTCAACATTTTCCTGCTTGTAAACCTCAGGCGCAACAAATGAGGTATCCGCAATCTTGCCTTCAAAATCAGTAAATCCGCCGATTTTATACCTTCCGTCAGCGGTTACAAAAATATTCTTTGGCGAAATATTACCGTGAAAAATATTCTTTGCTTCCAAAGTTTCAAGCATTTCACTCATCTGAATACCAAAATCAACAACTTCATCCTCAGCGAAAGTTTTGGTTTTCATAAGTTCTTCAAGACTTGTGAGTTCTTCTGTAAATATGTACAAATCACAGGTTTTTTTGTTCTGATCATCCTGAACATAAACATCCAGATAGTTTGAAACACCGTCAAGCTCCTTAACCGATTCAATAAAATCAGCCTCTTCGGTAAAATACTCGGCACGTTCATCGGTATAATTGCTTTTGCCGACAAATGCGTGCCTGAGAATCGCATTTTGAGCAGTATTTTTATCAATCTTTCTTGATACCTTGTAAACTTCACAGCCGTTGTCTTCCCCAACAAATGAAGTAACCTTCCAATCCCTTAAATCTGCCGGCAATTTAATCGTTTTTGCCATACTAACACTCCTTAAATATTTCCTTATTTTTCATATTACATATTATATCTAAATCAAGGTCATTAACCCTCACTATCTCATTCTCCGGATTATTGTACCATATTACGAGCTGTTTTACCATAGATATTTCAATTTTTTAAAAAATAATTCTAATTTGTAATTAAATCCGACATAAAAACAGCAGTCCGCCTAAACGAACTGCCAAAAACATAATTTCAGTAAAATATCTTACTCGATCTTATCTGATTTTTATTTTTTCCTTTTTGTTGACTCCGATAATTCCGCCTATTCCTCCTCCCAAAACAGATGACATCAGTTTTAGCAGGGTCAGTATCGTTATAGGCTCACCGTTAAAAATCAATGCAATAGAGGTTATGACAAGAAAAATAAAAAATCCTGTCAGCGAACCCACCGCAAGACCTGCACTTCCTGTAATTCTTGATGATATTATTCCCGACATCAGCGTTGCAACACCGACCATGCCGACCGTGCAGTAATCAAGTATATCTGCTGAAATTACTCCCGATGACATCATCACGGCTGCAAGCAAACACATCAAAATTACCAGTATGAGTATTCCGCATACTGATGAAAACAAAACAGCCTTTGCAAGTAGTTTTTTATCAGACATAAAACAACCCCCGAATATATTCTGTTACAAATATATTCGGGGGAAAGAACATTCATTCAAAAAGTTATTCTTTTGTAGCTTTAGTTTCGTCAGAATCTTTCTTCTTGCCAAAACCGAAGAAGCCTTTCTTTTCAGGCTGACCTGCCTGCTGTGACTGTTCCTTAACTGTGTCAACAGTAGAAATACACCACTTTTTAAACTTCATCTTAACTCTGTCGGAGCCTGTTTCAATGATGATAGCGTCCTCGTCGTCCTTAATGGCAACTACTCTGCCCATAATTCCGCCGATTGTTGTAATTTCATCACCGATCTCAAGAGAGTTACGAAGCTGAGCTTCTTCTTTTTTCTTCTTTGAGTTAGGTCTGATGAGGAAGAAATAGAGAGCTGCAAAAATAGCAACATAGAAGAGAATCATAAAAATCATACTTGATGACTGATTTCCGCCGCTTGCACTTGCTTCTGCAACTACAGGTAAAAAGTTTGTCATTTTCGTCATTCCTTTCATACAATGTATTGATTATATCAGTTTTAATCACATCTTGCAAGTATTTTTTCTGTTTTGAAAAAATATTAGATACGCACGCCTAAAATGTTGCGATATTTCTCGTAAAATTCCATATATGTGCCGTTATCAAGCTGAGTTCTGATAATTTCCATAAGATTATTGTAAAAATAGAGGTTGTGCAAAACAGCAAGTCGCATTCCGAGCATCTCACCGCTCTTGAGAAGATGTCTTATGTATGCCCTTGAAAAGTTTCGGCAAACGGGGCAGTCACAATGCTCGTCAATCGGAGATTCATCTGTTTCATATTTTGCATTATTGATGTTACGCACTCCGTCCCAAGTGAAGAGCTGACCGTGTCTTGCGTTTCTGCTCGGCATAACACAGTCAAAAAGATCAACACCTCTTGCAACGCTTTCTAGAATATTCACGGGAGTTCCGACTCCCATAAGATATCTGATTTTATCTTTCGGAGCAAACGGCTCAACCTCTTCAATGATATGGTACATCGTTTCTGCAGGCTCACCCACGGCAAGACCTCCGATTGCATAGCCGTCAAGATTAAGCTCTGCAATTTCTTTCATATGATTGACGCGCAAATCGTCATAGATACCGCCCTGATTTATGCCGAACAGCATCTGGTTTTTATTTATGGTATCATCAAGACTGTTGAGCCTTTTCATCTCTGTAACGCACCTTTTAAGCCATCTTGTGGTTCTTTCAACGCTGTTTTTTGTATATTCATATGGAGAAGGGTTTTCAACGCATTCGTCAAATGCCATCGCAATTGTAGATGCAAGATTTGACTGGATTCTCATACTCTCCTCAGGTCCCATAAAAATTTTGCGGCCGTCAATGTGAGAATTGAAGTAAACGCCTTCTTCTTTAATATTTCTCAACTTTGCAAGAGAGAACACCTGAAATCCGCCGCTGTCGGTAAGGATAGGACCATTCCACCTTGTAAATTTGTGAAGTCCGCCCATTTGCTTAACCTTTTCATCACCCGGACGAAGATGCAGATGATAGGTGTTGCAAAGCTGAACCTGACATTTTATATTCTTTAAATCAAGCGCAGAAACAGCACCCTTGATTGCACCGCATGTTGCAACATTCATAAAGGCGGGAGTCTGAACCGTACCGTGAACCGTAACGAATTCGCCACGTCTTGCGCTGCCTTCCTTTTTAATTACCTTAAACATAAATCCGTAAAATCCTCCTATGATATGAACATAGCGTCACCGAAAGAGAAGAATCTGTACTTTTCCTTTACAGCTTCTTTGTATGCATTCATAATAAAATCATATCCCGCAAAAGCGGATACAAGCATAATAAGTGTACTTTCGGGAAGATGAAAGTTAGTAATAAGTCCGTCCAGCACCTTAAATTCAAATCCGGGATAAATAAAAATATCCGTAAATCCCTCACAGGGTTTGATTTCTCCGTACATTGCCGCAACACTTTCAAGCGTTCTGCAGGATGTTGTGCCGACTGCAATAACCCGTCCGCCGTTTTTCTTAGTTTCATTTATGAGCTTTGCGGTTTCTTCGGGAACTTCATAATGCTCGCTGTGCATTTTATGCTTTGTAACATCGTCAACCTTAACCGGTCTGAATGTACCGAGTCCCACATGAAGTGTAACATACGCAATCTTTACACCTTTAGCCTTGATTCTGTCCATAAGCTCGGTTGTAAAGTGAAGTCCTGCCGTCGGAGCTGCCGCAGAACCGAGTTCATGGCTGTAAACCGTCTGATAGCGTTCCTTGTCTTTAAGCTCGGCAGTAATATAAGGAGGAAGAGGCATCTGACCGATTTTATCAAGAGTAGCAAAAAAATTCTCTTCACAGTCAAAATCAACTATTCTGTTGCCGTCATCCTTAACATCAACAACTGTTGCACGCAAAATTCCGTTGCCAAACGAAAATTTTGTGCCTACTCTTGCTTTTTTACCGGGTTTGCAGAGTGTTTCCCAACGATTGTTTGCAATTTGTTTCAGAAGCAGAAATTCAACTTTTGCACCTGTTTCGTCTTTGATACCGTAAATTCTTGCAGGCAAAACTCTTGAATCGTTGGCAACAAGAAGATCTCCCTCGTTAAGATAATCAATAATGTCATAAAAATGTTTATGCTCCAGAGTTTGTTTTTCTCTGTCAAGCACAAGCAATCTTGAACTGTCCCTCGGTTCAAGCGGAGTCTGTGCGATAAGCTCTTTAGGCAAATCGTAATAAAAATCACTAGTCTTCATTTTATTTCCTTTCAAGAACTAAAATTGCTTTTTAAAAGCTGTTCTGTCAAAAATCTTTGTAAAACACAAGTATTTGTCCTGTAAAATTCTCAAAATAATTGACATTACCCTTTTAAAATGATATATTATCTTATTATGAGCAGTTTGCATAATCGACAAACAGTCGTGTTTTCAGACATCTCTTCATATAATATAATATTTGTTTGAATAAGGCAACCGCTTTTTTAAAATTTGTTTAATTCGGAGGAATTATTATGAAAAAGTATAAAGTCGGTATTATCGGCGCTACCGGTATGGTAGGTCAGCGTTTTACACTTCTTCTTGAGAATCACCCGTGGTTTGAGGTTACTGTTCTTGCCGCAAGTAAGAGAAGTGCAGGCAAAACATACGGTGAAACAGTTGAAGGCAGATGGCATATGACTGCTCCTCTTCCTGAGAAGTACAAGAATATGGTTATCGTTGACGCTGAAAATGTTGAAGAGGTTGCATCACAGGTTGATTTCTGTTTCTGCGCAGTTAATATGAAGAAGGATGAAATCCGTGATCTCGAAGACAGATATGCAAAGGCTGAATGTCCTATCGTATCAAACAACAGTGCTCATCGTTTTACAGATGATGTTCCTATGGTTATTCCTGAAATTAACGCAGATCACATTAAGATTATTGACGCTCAGAGAAAGCGTCTCGGCACAAAAAGAGGCTTTGTTGCAGTTAAGTCCAATTGCTCACTTCAAAGCTATGTTCCTGCAATTCATCCTTTAAAAGCACTCGGCGTTGACAAGGTTCTCGCTTGCACATATCAGGCAATTTCAGGCGCAGGCAAAACATTCAAGACATGGCCTGAAATGGTAGATAATGTTATTCCTTACATCGGCGGTGAGGAAGAGAAGTCAGAGCAGGAGCCGCTTAAAATCTGGGGTAAGATTGAAGGCGACAAGATTGTTAAAACCGATGATATTTCAATCACATCACAGTGCATCCGTGTTCCCGTATCAGACGGTCACACAGCAGCTGTATTTATGTCATTTAAGGACGGCGTAAAGAAACCTACTGTCGAAGAAATTATTGACATTTGGTCAAACTACAGCGGCAGAGCACAGGAGCTTAATCTTCCGAGTGCGCCAAAGCATTTTCTCCACTACTTCACAGAACCCGACCGTCCGCAGATTAAATCTGAAAGAAATCTTGAAAACGGTATGGCAGTATCGGTTGGCAGATTAAGACCTGATACTCAATATGATTACAAGTTCGTTTGTATGTCACACAACACATTAAGAGGCGCAGCAGGCGGTGCAGTTCTTCTTGCAGAGCTCCTTTGTGCTGAGGGCTACATGGACTGATTACTTACGGAGGTAAATTATGTCTAACCACATTTTTACAGGCTCAGGTGTTGCACTTATCACTCCTATGAAGTCTGACGGAAGCGTAAACTACGATGTTCTCGGCGATCTCGTAGAATTTCATGTTCAAAACGGTACCGATGCAATTATTGTATGCGGTACAACAGGTGAGGCTGCAACTCTTTCGGAAAAAGAGCATTGCGAAACAATTTCTTTCGTTGCAGAAAAGACAAACGGCAGAATTCCTGTTATTGCAGGTACAGGCAGTAACGATACCTCAACAGCCGTTATGCTCTCAAAATCTGCCGCAAGCACAGGCGTTGACGCACTTCTCTGCGTAACTCCTTACTACAATAAAACATCTCAGCAGGGTCTTGTAAGACACTTCAACGTTGTTGCAGATTCGGTTGATATTCCGATTATTCTTTACAATGTTCCTTCAAGAACCGGCTGTAACATCAAGCCAAAGACTTATCAGGAGCTTTGCAAGCATCCTAACATCGTTGCCGCAAAAGAGGCAAGCGGCGACATCTCTCAGGTTGCTCTCATCCGTTCACTTTGCGGTGACAATCTTGACATCTACTCAGGTAACGATGACCAGACTGTTCCTTTCATGTCACTCGGTGCTCTCGGTGTTATCTCTGTATTCGCAAACATCTGCCCCAAGGAAATGCATGACATCTGTCAGCTTTGTCTTGACAATGACTTTGCAGAGGCACAGAAGCTTAACTTCCACTATCTTGAGCTTATGCATATACTCTTCAGCGATGTTAACCCGATCCCCGTAAAGACTGCCATGAACCTCTTCGGCTATGAAGCAGGCGAATGCAGACTTCCGCTCGTACCCATGAGCGTTCAGGGTTACCATGACCTCAAGGATTGCATGGAGAAGTATGACCTTTTAAGCAAGAAGGTTAAATAATCAACCTTTGATTCGTTTAAAATTCAAGAAGTTTAAGGGGAATAAAAATGGTAAATACAGCAATAGTCGGTTGTAACGGTAAAATGGGCTGCTTTGTGGCACAGGCTGTTCAGAGCCGTGAGGATTGCAATGTTTTGTTCGGTGTTGACGCATTCGGTGAAAGTAATTATGATTTTGATGTTTTCAAGACTTTTGACGAGGCAACAGAAACACCTGATGTAATCATTGATTTTTCAAATCCTGCAGCTCTTGACGGTATGCTTTCGTATGCAGTTGATAACAAAGTACCTTGTGTTATCTGCACAACAGGCTTTTCTAAAGATCAGATTGCAAAAATCGAAGATGCGGCAAAGACAATTCCTGTTTTCTATTCAGGTAATATGTCACTCGGCATCAATCTTCTTATTGAGCTTTCAAAAGAGGCTGCAAAAATTCTCGGAAACCAGTTCGATATTGAAATCGTTGAAAAGCATCATAATCTCAAGCTTGACGCTCCGAGCGGAACAGCGCTTATGATTGCAGACGGAATTTCGGAACAGCTTGACGAAGATCCGCAGTATGTCTATGACAGACACAGCTACCGCAGAAAGCGTTCAAAGAACGAAATCGGTATTCATTCCGTAAGAGGCGGCACAATTGTAGGCGAACACGAAGTTATCTTTGCAGGTCACGATGAGGTTGTAACAATCTCTCATCAGGCTCAGTCAAAAGAAGTTTTCGCTGTCGGTGCTGTTAATGCGGCAGTATTTCTTAAAGATCAGAAAGCAGGTATGTACAACATGGGCAACCTTCTTTCTGAAAAAATGAACTGAAAAATAACACCTTTAAGCACGGCATAAAAGCCGTGCTTTCTTTTATGTCCAAACTTTGCCTACTTTCATAATATGTAGTGTGATATATTGTTTTGAGATGTCACAAAGATTTAACAAAGGGTGGAAGTTATGGAAAATAATTTAATAATATTCGGCTCGGTAACTCTTGCCATGAAGAGCCGTAACCTACTTTTAAAAAACAATATTAAATCAGGGCTTGTAAGAACTCCTATACACCTCAATCGAAAATCATGCGGCTACAGCCTTTATGTCCCGGGAAATTTTGAAAGGGCATTGGAAATTATCAGGAGTAACGGTATTGCTGTTAAAGGAACAGCCGCTGTTGATACCTTATGATATATTTTGACAACGGTGCAACCACCTTTCCGAAACCCTTATCCGTAAGAAAAGCGATTAACGAAGCTATGTCCGACTACGGAGCAAATCCGGGAAGAAGCGGTCACAAAATGTCGGTAAAATCATCTGAAATAATGTATTCCTGCCGAGATAATGCCGCAAAACTTTTTGGCTCGGAAAATCCCGAAAATATAATATTCACACTTAACTGCACAACGGCTTTGAACACAGTTATTAAAGGTATATTAAAACAGGGCGACCATGCCGTAATCTCATCACTTGAGCACAATGCTGTCGTCAGACCGCTTGAAACACTCAAGAAAAATAAGATTGAATACTCTGTTGCCGAATGTGTCCCTTATGATGATGAACAAACAATCGATAATTTCAGGAAACAATTCAAATCTAACACAAAACTTGTAATCTGTACCCATGCTTCAAATGTATTCGGCATCAAACTTCCGATAGAAAGAATAGGCGCTCTTTGCAGATTAAATGGCATCCTTTTTTGTGTAGATGCCGCACAAAGTGCAGGAACAGCAGATATAAACCTTTCTGACAGTTGCATTGATTTTCTCTGCACCGCAGGTCACAAAGGACTTTACGGACCGATGGGAACAGGCTTGCTTATTATAAACAGCGAAACAACTCCGGACAGTCTTATTCAGGGAGGAACGGGAAGTGATTCCGCAAACCTCAATCAGCCTGAAATTCTCCCCGATAAGTACGAAAGCGGAACGCCGAATCTTCCGGGAATAGCAGGGCTTAATGCAGGAATAAAGTTTGTCCTGAACAAAAAAACAGACAGAATATATAATTCCGAGTTAGGTCTTGCACGAATGCTCTACAAAAGGCTTGAAAAAGCGGAAAATGTAATATTATACACCAAAATGCCTGAGAAAAGTCACAGCGTTCCTGTAATTTCCTTTAATATCCAAAATACCGAAAGTGAAACAGTTGCAAAAATTCTTAATGACAGCTACAACATTGCCGTAAGAGCAGGACTCCATTGTGCGCCCCTTGCACACAAAAGCTTCGGCACCCAGGATACAGGAACCGTAAGAGCTGTTGTATCGGCATTTACAACAAAAAATGATGTTGTATATTTTGCAAATGCCGTAAGTCGTATTTCTAAGAACAACAAACAGAAAAAAACAATTTAAAAAGGTTGCAATTAATAACAAAAGTATGTTAGAATAATAACAAGGAATTTAAAAATAAAGGAAGGGGAAAGCAGATTGGAAATATTTAACAGCATTCTTTCCATTATCAAGACTATACAGCTAAGAGATATTGTTGATATTCTTGCAATTGCACTGTTGATTTTCGGACTGTTCAAGCTTATTCAGGAAACAAGAGCAGTTCAGCTTCTCAAAGGTGTAATTATGCTTCTGATAGTGTATTTTCTTTCGTCTCTGTTTGGTCTTGTTATGCTTTCATCCCTGTTGCGAACATTTTTCGAGGCAGCAGTTGTTGTTATTGCTATCATCTTTCAGCCGGAAATCAGAAAGGCTCTTGAACAGATGGGACGCAACAACACCTATAAAAAATATATAAAAATATTTACTAAGCACCACAAAGGTGATGAATGGAAAAAGGCTGTAGAAAAGTCAATCGTAGATGCGGCTGACACAGCAGTTCTTTTTTCTCGTTCAAAAACAGGTGCTTTGCTTGTGTTTGAACGAGAAACCATGCTTTCCGATATAGCCGCTACAGGCACAATTATTGATGCCGAAACATCAGTAGCTCTGTTCGGCAATATATTTTTTAACAAAGCACCATTACATGACGGTGCAAGCATTATCCGTGACGGAAAACTTTTTGCAGCAGGATGTATTTTACCGCTCACATCAAATCCTAATGTAGATATCAATCTCGGTACACGACACAGAGCAGGACTCGGTATCAGTGAACAAAGCGACGCTGTTGTCCTTATAGTAAGTGAAGAAACAGGTGTAATTTCTCTTGCGGTAAACGGTATTTTGCTCCGTGAGTTTACAAGAGAAGAACTAATCAAAAAGCTTGAACAGTTTCTCATCTATGATCGTGGCTATGACGATGATGAACCGCCCAAAAAGTTTTTTCAGAAGAACCCGAAAAGTTCAAAAAGAGAGAAGGCTAAAAAATGAAAAAGAAAAAACTCTCTCTCAACAAACTGTTTCAGAATAACAAATTTCTGATTATACTCGCCCTTGTAATCTCAACAATAACATGGGTTTATATGAGTATGGGTACAACAAATGATACAACCGTAACAATAAGCAATATTCCGATTCAGATTGAATTGCCTGACCAGCTTGATAACAACGGGTTGCAGGTATTCCGTGATGCGGAGCAGACTGCCACGGTAACCGTAACAGGCAGCAGAGCCGTTCTCGGTTCTATCGGAACAAAGGATATTACTGTCACGGGTGCTACAAACGGAATTGACTCGGCAGGAACTTATCAGCTTTCGCTTTCAGCCGTAAAAGCCAACCCGAGTGCCAACTTTCAGATTATCTCAACCGTTACGCCTTCAAATGTCAATGTAATTGTTGATTATCAGCGTGAAACAAGTTTTCCGATTCAGGAAAATGTTGTTTACAAGGTTGCCGACGGATACTATGCGTCAACTTCTCTTGCATCAAAGAATATCACAATCTCAGGACCTCAAACAGAGATTGCCAAAATCGCAAAGGTTTCGGCATCAGCCGAACTTGACAGTATACTAAATGAGCCGACCTCAACGACCGCAAATATTGTGCTTTATGATAAAACAGGAAATAAAATCTCCACCGAGCTTCTTACAATGGAGTTTACGGATGTTGAGGCTACAATTTCCGTTCTCCCCGAAAAGACGGTAAATGTAATTCCTGAGTTTATTAACAACCCCAAAGGTCTTGATTTAAACGATGATATGCTTACGGTTGAGCCTTCAAAGATTCTGCTTGCAGGTCCAAAAGAAGTGCTTGACAAAACTGACAGCGTAAAGCTTGAGTCAATCGATTTTGCAACACTTTCAAACGAGCGTTATGAGTACGATACGCAGGGAATAAACATCCCGAGTGACTGCAAAAATATCAGTAACTCAACCTCAGCAAAGCTTGTACTTGACCTCAGCGGTCTGTCCAAGAAAACCTTTACCGTTGATTCATTTAAAGTAAGCGGTCTTTCTTCAAAATACAAAGCCGATGTAACACAGACAAGTATGAATGTTACCGTAATAGGCAGTAAAAAGGAACTTAAAAGCCTTAAAAGCTCAGATATTGAAGGTGTAATTGACACCTCGGATCAGAGCGGAACAGTAGGCTCGGTTCAGATGCCTGTTACTTTCAAACTCAGCGGTACTGACACCTGTTGGGTAAGCGGAAGTTACAAGGCAAATATAACAATCAGCGAAAAATGACCCATAAAAACCGCAGGCATTTTGATGTCTGCGGTTTAGTTTATTTGTATTAAATTACATTCTGATTCGATTTGAACTGCCTCGCCTTACAAAAGCTTTGTTCATATCGTCAGTATTGTGATATCTCACACTCTGTACAAGACCAAGACTAATGAGCGTACTCAAAGCCGAAGTGCCTCCCGAACTGAACAAGGGAAGGGTTATTCCGACTACGGGAAGAAATCCAAGTACCATTCCTATATTTACAATTGTTTGCGATGCTATCATTGAAAACACACCGTAGCAGATATACTTGCCTTCAAATTCACTTGAATTTTTTGCATTCAAAATCACTTTTAATATAATAAAAAACAAAATCAGCAAAAGCGCCATGCATCCGACAAATCCGAGTTCCTCTCCTGCAACGGTAAAGATAAAATCGTTTTCCTGTTCGGGGACGATTGAATGTTCAACACGCTGTCCGTTAAAAAGTCCGCTTCCGAAAGCTTCGCCGCTTGCAATTGAAACCTTACCCTGATACTGTTGCCAACCGTAATTTGTCAGTGCATTCCCGTCAAGGTCAAACAAGGCAAGAACCCTGTTACGATGTTCTTCATTCATAAACACATTCCATATAATCGGAATTGCACACACAAGCAATCCTCCGAAAATGACAAAATATCTCAGTTGAACTCCTGCCGCAAATGTCATAACCAAAAACATAAGCGCAAATATAAGAACCGTACCGTCATCACCCTGAATATGAATAATTGCCATTGGTATCATTGCATGAAGTGCAAGGAAAAGTACTCCCGAAAACTTTTCAATCATTTTCTTTTCTCTAAGCCACGACAAATGCTTTGAAAAAGTTATGATAAAACAGATTTTTATAAACTCAGACGGCTGAATTGAAAATCCGCCCGGAAGATTAATCCATGCCGTATCATCTGTTCCGCTAACCTGAACTCCGAACACAAACACAAGTCCGGCAAGAACAATTCCCACTATTGCGGCAATGTACCATTTTCGTATAAGAAATCTGTAATCGGCAATTGATATAAAGACCGATGCCGCAAGACCGACAGACACGGCGATAATCTGAGTTCTTAGATAACTGTATTCGCCCGACCGTTGCATACTCGCAATCAAAAGAAAACTGTACGCAACAGCGGTCAAGGTCAACAGCCACAACACTGCGTCACACTGTCTGAAATATTCATAAATATTTGTAATAACTTTTTTCACCCAAAACAACCTTTGAAATTAATTTTACCCTATAATTATATTAAATTACGCTCTCAATATCAAGTATAATTTCAATACAGAATAATACAAGTTTCGCATTTTGTTATAATAATAAAAACATGAATTTGATTCGGAGGTATATTATGTTATCTGATATCGAAATTGCTCAGAGTGCAGAATTAAAGCCTATTGCAGAAATTGCAAATCAGCTTGGGATTTCTGCTGATGAGCTTGAGTTTTACGGAAAGTACAAAGCAAAGCTTTCTGATGAACTTGCAGACCGTGTAAAGAACAATCCTGACGGAAAGCTCATCCTTGTAACAGCAATCAACCCAACACCGGCAGGCGAGGGCAAAACCACCACTTCTGCAGGTCTTGGTCAGGCAATGGCTAAAATCGGTAAAAAGGCAATCATCGCACTCCGTGAACCGTCGCTTGGTCCTGTATTCGGAATTAAGGGCGGTGCCGCAGGCGGCGGTTATGCACAGGTTCTTCCGATGGAGGACATCAACCTTCATTTCACAGGTGATATGCACGCAATTACAGCAGCCAACAACCTTTGTTGCGCAATGCTTGACAACCACATTCAGCAGGGCAACACACTCGGCATTGATCCGAGAAGAATTCTCTTCAAGCGTTGTCTTGATATGAATGACCGTGCATTAAGAAATATCACAATCGGTCTTGGCGGTAAGGTGAACGGTGTTCCGAGGGAAGATCACTTCATCATTACAGTTGCATCGGAAGTTATGGCAATTCTCTGTCTTGCAAATGATATCTCCGACCTTAAAGAAAGACTCGGCAACATTCTTGTTGCATACACATACAGCGGTGAACCCGTTTATGCCAAAGATTTGAAAGCAGAGGGAGCAATGACTGCACTTCTCAAGGATGCAATCAAACCTAACCTTGTTCAGACGCTTGAGGGTACTCCTGCAATTATGCACGGCGGACCTTTTGCAAATATCGCTCACGGCTGTAACAGCATAAGAGCAACAAAGCTTGCATTAAAGCTTGCTGATTACTGTATTACAGAGGCAGGTTTCGGCTCGGATCTCGGTGCTGAGAAGTTTCTTGACATCAAGTGCAGATATGCCGGCATTGCTCCGTCGGCAATTGTAATCGTGGCAACATGCCGTGCATTAAAATACAACGGCGGCGTTCCAAAGTCAGAGGTTTCAAATGAAAACATTGAGGCTCTCAAAAAAGGCATTGTAAACCTCGGTGTTCACATTGACAATATGAGAAAGTACAATGTTCCCGTAGTTGTAGCAATTAATCAGTTCGGTACAGATACTGATGAAGAACTCAAATACATTGAAGAATATTGCATTTCAAAGGGTGCAGACTTTGCCCTTTCAAATGTATTCGGAAAAGGCGGAGAAGGCGGCGTAGAGCTTGCAAATAAGGTAGTAGAGGCTTGTGAAAAGCCGTCTGCATTTAAACCGCTCTATTCACTCGACCTCACACTCAAGGAAAAAGTTGAAAAGATTGCAAAGGAAATCTACGGTGCGTCAAAGGTAAACTACACAACAGCCGCAGAAAAAGCAATCAAGGAAGTTGCGGCACTCGGCGGAGACAAACTTCCCATATGTGTGGCAAAAACACAGTATTCGCTTTCAGATGATCCTACAAAGCTCGGTGCTCCAAAGGATTTTGAAATCACAGTAAGAGATGTAACAATTTCAAACGGTGCAGGTTTTGCAGTAATTTATACAGGCAATATTATGACAATGCCGGGACTCCCGAAAGTTCCTGCCGCAGAAAAAATTAATATTGACGAAAACGGCAAAATCAGCGGACTTTTCTGATATGGTTAAATTGATTTCTCACAGCGCCGATGAAACTGAGCAAATCGGCGAAAAAATTGCAAAAAAGCTCCACGGCACAGAGGTAATAGCCCTTTTCGGCGGACTCGGTATGGGCAAAACCGCCTTTACAAGAGGACTGGCAAGAGCCCTCGGTGTTGATGACGGTGTGTCAAGCCCTACTTTCGCCCTTGTAAACGAATACAGCGGAAAGTACAATATATATCATTTTGATATGTACAGAGTTAATTCATGGGATGATTTGTACTCAACGGGATTTTTTGACTACATTGACAACGGCATTCTCGTAATTGAGTGGAGTGAAAATATAGAAGGCGCACTTCCCGAAAATGCAATCAGAATAACGATTGAAAAAGGGGAGAGCGATGACGAAAGAATCTTTGAAATTGAAGGTGTTGAAATTTGAAAATTCTGTCTGTTGACACATCTGCAACAGCCGCATCTGTTGCACTTTCAGAAGAAGGCAAGCTGATCGGTGAAACTTTCATAAACACAAGTCTTACCCACAGTCAGACGCTCATCCCTATGGTTGAACAGCTTTTGAACAATACAAAAACGGAAATATCCGATATTGACGCAATTGCTGTCAACGCAGGTCCGGGTTCATTCACGGGAGTAAGAATCGGTGTTGCGGCAGTAAAAGGTCTTGCTTTTGCAAATGATATACCGTGTGTTTCGGTTTCAACACTTGAGAGTATGGCTTATAATTTTCTTTCAACCGACTGTATTGTATGTGCCGTAATGGACGCACGCTGTTCACAGGTATACAATGCACTGTTTGAAATTAAAAACGGAGTTGTTACCCGACTTTGTGATGACAGAGCATTATCGCTTGATGACTTAAAAAACGAACTGCTGTCTGTTGACGGAAGAATCATCATAGCAGGTGACGGTACCGATATTACCTGTAAATACATCAGTAATGAAATTAAAAATGCAGAGTCTGCTCCCGTAAATCTTAAATATCAGAGAGCGTCTTCAACTGCACTTGTAGCATTTAAAATGATTAATAACGGACAAACCGTTTCGGCACAAGAGCTTATGCCGGTATATCTCCGCTTGCCTCAGGCACAGCGTGAGCTTAATAAAAAACTTGGAGGTAGAACAAAATGATAGCACTCGGATGCGACCACGGCGGATATAACCTTATCTGCGCAATCAAAAAATATCTGGATGAAAAAGGACTTGAATACAAAGAGTACGGCACTTTCAGCGAAGAAAGCGTTGATTATCCGGTTTACGCATACAAGGTAGCAACTGCAATCACCTCAGGAGAGTGCTCAACAGGCATTCTCTGTTGCGGTACAGGCATCGGTATCTCAATTGCCGCAAACAAGGTAAAGGGAATCAGAGCCGCAGTTGTTTCAAACGAATTTTGTGCTGAAATGACTCGCAGACACAATAACGCAAATATTCTTTGTATGGGCGGCAGAGTTACAAGCGAAGAAGATGCTGTTAAATTTGCTGACATCTTCCTTAACACACCTTATGAAGGCGGCAGACACGAAAACCGTGTGTCAATGATTACAGACATTGAAAACGGTACTTTTAAAGCATAAATAAATTAAAAATAAGATTAAAACGCTCTTTTTATTAAGGGCGTTTTTCTTTTTGAAACTTAGATTTCTTGTTTGTAATATTTTGTAATTGTTGTTTCTGATATAGAACTATTTTATAAATATTAATTCTATTCAGGAAATTAATGAAAATTATTCTTTCTCAGTCGGAATTATGCGTTGTGCTAATTGTATAATATTATTAAGAGCATACCTATTTATAAGTGCATTATAACTACTATATTTCAATTTGTAACCAAATTTACGAAAAAATTTCAAATTTTTAAATTTATTTACAAAAAACCCTTGTTTTTTTTCCTTTTTAGTATTATAATAACATCACAATGTTTTTAAAGAATTTTAAAAAAGAATTAAAACGATTTGGGAGAGAGTAAAAATGAGATTAAGAAAACAGGAACTTGGAGACAGAAACCTCGTAGGAAGCAGGGTTGAGGCTGTAAGAAAGCAGAAAGGTATGAAGCAAAAGGAGCTTCTTGCCCAATTACAGGTTAACGGCGTCGATATGAATGCATCGGGACTTTCAAAGCTTGAAGGTCAGATTCGTTTTGTGACAGATGTTGAGCTTGTAGCACTTGCCGATATTCTTGAAGTGTCTGTTGACTACCTTCTCGGAAGAGAAAACTGATTTTTAACCGAATCTTTAAATTGCACCGTAGATTTTTTCTGCGGTGCTTTTATTTTTTGCTGATAAATGTTGACAAGCGAGTATTTTAATTATATAATCATAACAGCGTTACATAACAATGTTATGAATTAGAGGTGACTACTGTGACTGAAAACAAGGCAGCTTACACAATTTCATTCGAAACTCTTACGCCAAAACTTTTTAAAAGTTTGTACAGGTCGGTAGGTTGGGAGTCGCCTTGCATTGACCAAATCGAAACCGCCTTAAATAATTCATATGCAAAATTTGTTGCATATGACGGTGACAAACCTGTCGGAATGGTTAGAATTATCGGCGACGGCGGTATGTCATTCTATATAAAAGACTATGCCGTTATTCCAGAATATCAGAGTAAGGGTGTAGGAAAAGCGTTAATGCAATTTCTTGAAGATTACATACGCAATTCTATGCCTAAAAATTGGGCAGTAAGCCTTGAACTTATCAGTTCTAAAGAAGCTGTTGCTTTTTATGAAAAATTTGGATTTGAACAAAGACCGTGCGACTGGGATGGTCCGGGAATGTTCAAAATGTTAAGATAAACTAAGGAGTGTTTCATTTGGCAAAGCAAATTGAGGGCGTTTACGAAAACATAATAGCCTGTGCCACAAAAGAATTTCTGAACAAAGGCTATGCCGATGCCTCACTGCGAACAATTGCTACTGAAGCACACACAACAACAGGTTCAATCTATACCAGATTTGGCGACAAAGAGGGACTTTTTGAGGCAATTGTAGGGAAGCACTACGATAAAATTATCGAGATGTACAAAGCCGCACAAGATGAATTTGCAAGTCTTCCTGAAGAATCACAACCTGACAATATGGCGAGCATATCAGGTAATTGTATGTATGACGGACTTTTGTATTGTTATGATAATCTTGATGTTTTTAAGCTGATTTTATTAAAATCAGAGGGCACAAAGTTTTCTCATATGATAGATGAAATGGTTGAAATCGAGGCTGAGGCTACTCATAAATATTTGAATGTGCTTAAAAGGCTCGGAAAACCGTCACCAAAAATTGACACTAAACTTGAGCATATGATTATTACGGGTATGTTCAATACCTATTTTGAACTTATAATCCACGAAATGCCGATTGAAGACGCAAAACTTTATCTCAAAGAAATGCGTGAATTCTATACGGCAGGTTGGATGAAAATAATGGGGCAGGGTTAAGCTCTATTATTTTTGATTAACGGTTAGCAATAGCTAACCTGAATTTGAATGATAATCGAAAACGACTGCAGCGTTTTCGTATCAGATATACAAATTATACACTTGGAGGAGATCTATTCTTGAAAAAGCAATCGAATTTATCAAGACTTATGTCCTACGCAGGAAATCACAAATACTTTACTTATGCTTCCTGGATTCTCTCAGGAATCAGTGCTGTGTTTGCACTTGTTCCTTTCTATTATCTTTGGAAGATTATCAAAGAAGTACTTGAAGTAATGCCTGACTTTTCAAAGGCAACAAGTCTTGTACACAACGGATGGATGGCAGTAATATTTGCCGCTGCCGCATTTTTAATCTATGTTGCAGGACTTTTATGTTCGCACAAAGCAGCTTTTCGGGTTCAGACAAATCTGCGAAAAGATATGATGCACCACATCATTAAGTTACCCCTCGGAACTCTTGAAGCTCTCGGAAGCGGTAAAGTACGAAAAACGGTCAACGAATGTTCAGAATCAACTGAAACATACCTTGCTCATCAGCTGCCCGATATGGTAACCGCATACATAACACCTATCGGACTTCTGTTTATGCTGTTTTTCTTTGATTGGAGATTCGGTCTTTTCTGCTTAATTCCTATTTTGCTGAGTTTTGTTATTATGTTCACACAGATGACAGGGCCTACACTTAAAACTAAAATGGAAGAATATCAGAATGCTCTTGAAGATATGTCAAATGAAGCTGTTGAGTATGTAAGAGGTATTCCTGTAGTAAAAACTTTCGGTCAGTCTGTTTTTTCATTTCACCGTTTCAAAAAGTCTATTGACAACTACAGCACATGGGCAATTTCTTATACCGAGAGTATGAGAAAGCCAATGTGTATTCTTACAATGCTTATTAACGGAATTTTTGCATTTATCCTTGTTGCAGGTATGTGGTTTACTTCAGGCGGAGTAACAACCGATTTAATTCTCAGCATCTTGTTCTATATTATCATAACTCCTGTATTAACCGTTACAATGACAAAAATAATGTTCCAGAGTGAGAACACAATGCTTGTTACAGACGCACTCAAGAGAATTGACTCAATCCTTAATCTTGAACCGCTTGAAAGCACAGATGTAAAAACACCTAAAGATAATTCCGTTGTTCTAAAATCGGTTTCTTACAGCTACGATAAGGGAAATAAAACAAAAAAAGCAATTGACAATATATCGCTTTCAATTAAGCCAAATGAAACAGTTGCATTTGTCGGACAGTCCGGCGGCGGTAAAACCACGCTTGCAAACCTCATAAGCAGATTTTTTGATGCAGATGAGGGAGAGGTGTTTATCGGCGGTGTAAATGTCCAGAACATTGACAAAACCGTTTTGATGAATACAGTATCATTTGTTTTCCAGAACAGCCGATTAATAAAAGGCACAATTCTTGATAATGTCAAAATGGCAAGACCTGACGCTACAAATGAAGAAGTACTTCAAGCTATTCACAAAGCACAATGTGATGACATAATTAAGAAATTCCCCGAAGGTATCAACACAGTAATCGGAACACACGGCACATACCTTTCAGGCGGTGAACAACAGAGAATCAGCATTGCAAGAGCTATTCTCAAAAATGCTCCTATTCTTATTCTTGATGAAGCTACCGCTTTTGCAGACCCCGATAACGAAGCTAAAGTTCAGCAGGCAATCAATGAACTTGCAAAGGATAAAACAGTTATTATGATTGCACACAGACTTTCTACCATTGCAAATGCCGATAAAATCTATCTTCTTGAAAACGGCAAGATTGCCGAATCAGGTACAAATGACGAACTCGTTGCAAAAGGCGGCATATATGCAAAAATGATGAAAAACTATGTTTTATCAGTAAACTGGAAAATTTCAAAGGAGGGTAAATGATGATTAAAAAACTTCAGCATAAATTTGCTCTTTCGGAAAGAGGCGCAAAAGACCTTATTCAAGGTATAATCGCCTGTGCTGTACAGAACATTTCATTTATGTTTCCTGTAGGTTTACTTTACTTTTTCATAAATGATTTGCTAAACGGCGGCATAAAACCCGAAAAAATATGGTTCTACATTGTGGGATGTATCATAGCACTTGCTCTGATTTTTGCAGTAACATATTGGCAGTACAATTCAACCTTTCTTGCAACATATGTAGAAACAGGCACAAGAAGAATTACGCTTGCTGAAAAGTTAAGGAAAATCCCTCTGTCATTCTTTGGCAAAAAAGACCTTGCCGACCTCACAAGCACAATTATGGCAGACTGTACATACCTTGAAACAGCATTTTCTCATTTCATCCCGCCGTTTATCGGAGCTATGATTTCAACCGTAGTAATCGCAATCAGCCTTTTCTTTTTTGATTGGAGAATGGCAATTGCTTCTCTTTGGGTTCTTCCGGTTGCATTTGCGATAATCGGCTTGTCATCAAAAGTTCAGAAGAGTTTAAACCGCAAGTCAATGGATGCTAAAATGGTTTGTGCAGACGGAATTCAGGAATGTATCGAAACAATTCAGGACTTAAAGGCAAATAACGCCGAACAGTCATATATGGCAGGCCTTGACACAAAGATAGACAATGTAGAAAAACGCTCAATAATCAACGAATTCGGCACATCAACATTTGTTGTATCCGCAGGACTTGTCCTCAAACTCGGCATTGCCACAACAGCACTTGTCGGCTCAATTTTGCTCGTAAACGGACAGCTTGATGTACTTACATTCTTTATGTTTTTGCTTGTTGTATCAAGACTCTATGATCCAATGCAGTCTGCTTTACAGAACCTTGCCGCAATCATCAGCACAAACACGAATGTTGCGAGAATGAACGAAATTCTTGATCATGATGTTCAGACAGGCAACACAAGGCTTACAAATAAAGGCTATGATGTTAAATTTAAGAATGTAGAATTCTCATACAACAACAAAGATAATGTTCTCAAGGATGTTTCGTTCACAGCTAATCAAGGCGAAGTTACCGCACTTATCGGCCCATCAGGCGGCGGTAAAACTACCGTATCAAGACTTGCCGCAAGATTCTGGGATATTAACAAGGGCAAAATCACCGTGGGCGGTATGGATATTTCCAAGATTGAACCCGAAACTTTGTTATCACTTTATTCAATCGTTTTCCAAGATGTAACCCTCTTCAACAATACGATTATGGAAAACATCAGACTCGGCAAAAAGGACGCTACAGATGAGGAAGTTCTCCTTGCCGCAAAACTTGCAAACTGCGATGAATTTGTTTCTAAACTTCCCAACGGTTATAATACCGACATTGGTGAAAACGGCTGTCAGCTCTCAGGCGGTGAAAGACAGCGTGTTTCAATTGCACGAGCATTTCTTAAAGACGCTCCGATTATCCTCCTTGATGAAGCTACAGCATCACTTGATGTAGAAAACGAAACTCTTATTCAAACAGCTCTTTCAAAACTTATCAAAAATAAGACCGTAATTGTAATTGCTCACAGAATGAGAACAGTTGCAGGTGCAGACAAAATTGTAGTTTTGTCAGACGGTGTTGTTGCAGAAGAAGGTACAGCAGAAAGCCTTAAAAAATTGAACGGAATATTTGTTCATATGATGAACTTACAGTCCGAAAGCAGTAATTGGAAACTCAATTAAATATAACCACTAAACGCAAAAGGAACAACTATAACGTTTGTTCCTTTTCTGCGTTGACATATTAAAAACAATACTGTAATATTATTTTATAGGATAACGGAGGGATGAATGTGATTGACCTCAACAACATTGAAAAATACAGAGAAAACAATCGAATAGAGGCCAAAAAGGCAACAGGCGGATTACCTAAAAGCTTGTGGGAAACATATTCATCCTTTGCAAATACACTCGGAGGAATTATACTTTTAGGTGTAGAAGAATACAGGGACAAATCACTTCATCCCGTAAATCTTCCCGATCCGGATGAACTTATTGAGGAATTTTGGGAGATAGCAAACGATATTCAAAAAGTAAGCACAAACATTCTTTCATATGATGATGTTTATGTGCAAAAAATTGAAGAAAAGCATATTATCGTTATTACAGTGCCAAAAGCAAAAAGATTTGACCGTCCCGTGTATCTTGACGGCAGCATTCATAATTCATACAGAAGAAACGGCGAGGGTGACTACCGTTGCACACTCGACCAAATTAACGCTATGGTGCGTGATTCCGAGATTAAAACACAGGATATGAATATCATCGAATGCATGACTGCTTCCGTATTTAATACCGATTCACTCCATAGCTACCGAATAAAAATGTCAACTGTTAAGCCAAATAATCGGCTTCAAAATTTGTCGGATAAAGATTTCTTGCAGGCAATAGGAGCAATCGAAGTAGGGGACGACCTTCTATTTCACCCCACAGCCGCAGGACTTCTTATGTTTGGCAAGTCAGAATTTATCAAAAAAGAATACCCGTCCTATTGTCTTGAATATAAGGAAACAACACAAGATGATAAACACACAATTATTTCATCAAATTTAAATTCTGACTGTGAAAACCTTTATGATTTCTTTATAAAGGTCTTTGAAAAAATTTCATACGATATAAAACTGACAGCAAACATAAAATCAGACATTACACCGATTACAACTGCCTTACAGGAAGCGCTTGCAAACTGCCTTATAAATGCCGACTATTATGGTTCAAACGGTGTTGTTGTTATGAAAGATGATGAAAGCATTACAATATCCAATCCAGGCGGATTTAGAGTTGAACTCGACGCCGCAAGAGCGGGCGGTATATCCGACCCCAGAAACACGGCAATTATGCGCATGTTTAATTTGATAGGAATCGGCAGTAACGACGGATTCGGTATTTCTAATATTTTCTCCGTTTGGAAAAGTCACAAACTTGTTCTGCCGGTCATTGAAGAAAGTTTCAACCCCGAAAGCATCACCCTAAAGCTTTCGTTTGTTCCCGAAAGCAAATCAACTAAAACTCAAATTTTACAAAATCGTCCCGATATTGAAACAGACAGGCAGGATGCCGTAATTTCATACATTACTGACAACATCACGGTAACTTCAAAAGAAATTTCCGAACTTCTCGGAATAAGTCATAAAAAATCGAAGCAACTTCTTCACAAACTTATGGCAAAGGATTTTGTTATAATCAAAAACGGAAAATACACCCTAAAAGCATAGAAGGAACTTAATCAAATTTCGGAACATCAATCCGCATAAGCGTTGCTTATAATTGCTAGATTGCTTATTTTTGCAAAAGGAAAACCGTCTGCTGAAAATAAAATTCAAAAGATAAATTTGCCTATATCTGCCTTTCATGTGCTGCAACAGAGCTGTTCATAACTCTGCTGTTACAAAGTCTTGCAAGACAATTCAGCAGGTGCAGTTGTGCCGATTAATAATTTGAGCATGGTAGTTTCAATAATCTTTTCGTACATGATTTTCAAAAAAATGTCCGCAAAATCAAACATAAGTATTCATATAATAATCGCAGACACTTATTTATGCTTTTACGGATTAAATTTAAAATTTACAAATTTGTGTAATTTTGCTTGACAATCACACAAAAAACAAGTACAATAAACAAGGTAAATCACCAATATTCGGAGACGTATCGAAGTGGTCATAACGGACATGACTCGAAATCATGATGCCCCTTGAGGGACGAGGGTTCGAATCCCTCCGTCTCCGCCACCGAAAAAGCCTGTAATCAAGCCGATTATGGGCTTTTTCTTATACCTTTTTCTAAGAGTAAGTGATCAAAGCAGACTTTTGTTTTTCTCTCAGGATTTTCGGCTTAGCCCTCCCTCCAACGACTTCCGAAGTCCGCCACCCTCTGGTAGAGCAAGCCCTGTCTCCATCGCCTGAGCCGAGGTGATTTTAGACTTGTAATCCAAGTGGGCGTAGATGTTCGCCGTGGTGGTAAAGTCGCTGTGACCCAGCCACTCCTGAATGTGCTTGAGAGGCACGCCGTTGGCCACCGCAGCATGCTGGCACAGCTAAGCCGCAGATCATGAAAGCGCATCCGGCGCAGGCCGTGGCGCTCCAAGAATTTTGGAAATGCCGAGGTCAAATAATGGGTCCGCACCCGCTTTGCCCTCAAAAAAGCCCCGGAAATCAAGGCTTTCTCGGCGCTTAATGTTCGACGCTGCGCCGCCGTCTGGCAGAGTCCGCCTTCTGCTTGCGTCGGATGGAGCAGCCACATTCCGGGCAGTATAAACATCGGGTAGGCAATAGTCGCCCTGCCTTGTGTAAGTGTCGCCCAGCTGCTCAAATAGCGATTTCATATGTGATCCTCCCATTCAAAATTTCCCCGGCAGGTCTGCAATGCAAAATGCACCTGCCTTTCGATTACAGTTTAGCAAAATCGAAAAACAGGTGCGAGTATGCGAATTTTTAAATCGCACATTTGTATTGTTTTAGCAACTGGGGTCAGTCGTCATCTTCATCATCAAATAAAGAATTGCGGCATTCTTCCTCTTCGTCATCGTGACGATATTCGCTATCATCCCAATTGTAAACATATTCACCTCGGTCAATACTGAAGCCATCCTTTTCGATGTATTCATATTCGCCGGACTCATAATTAAAACACCACTTAGCCATTTTTATTCATCCTCCATTCCGAGTACATATAAAAGCATTCTAAAAGCAGAATCTTTCTTTGCCTCTTTTTTTGATGAGGATGTCCCATCAAAGTAATAATCTTCTTCCGCTATGTGACATTCACAATTCCAAATGGGATTACCATTGTCATCATATGTTTCCTTGAACTTATAAGTAGGAATGGAAAAATAACCTCTTCGAGCCAATGTTTCAAGTTGGTTAATTGCATCATCACGGTTAGGATTTTCAATTTCGTCACGGATAGATGGAAGCATATCATTTCTCTCTAAATACTCATACGCTAATTTGCAAGCAGCCATCCTTGCCTCACGGATAGACACACCAAAGCCGCAAAACACCGGTAAAGAATCAAGCAGTTTGAGGTAACAATGATATTTAAGCTTAGAATAGTTGTAATCTAACGGAAAGCTTTGATATATAGTGTTATCCTCTTTTAAATACCATGTCGATGAGTAAGAAGCTTCTTTGTATTTGTACGAAGGAATGCACCCATTCTCGTTTATTTCCCATTCCTGAATAAGTCTCACATAATTGGTGTCAATATCATTAATTAGAAAGTCTTCGGGAACAAGCATTGCTTCAACTACTTTTTGCAAGTCATTCAGATTCCATCCTGAATCGATTGCAACAGCTCCGATAATAGCTTCAAACAAATCTTCTTTTACAGAATCTTCTTGGTTGATATTATTCTGTATATCGCCCTTACCCATAATAAGATGTTCGGAAAAACCAAGCTCATCCATTCGGCGAGCCAATGCTTTTTTATTCACCATTCGACTTTTGATTTTAGATAAGTTATCTTCGTCATAGTCACAGCCGAAGCTATTTACTACCGGCGCTTCGTAACCCACTTGATTACGTTTGAATTCTTGTTCCCAAACAGAAAGCTTTGTTCCGTTAACCGGATCCCCATTTGCTAAATGCCCGTACTTCTGAATAAGCAGTTTAACAATCACAAAATCAAGTGCTTTGTCTCCAATGAACTCGAGCACCTCATTGTTTTCACCGCCGTTCTCTACGGTATATGAGCGACGAGTGAAAGCTTGCTGCAACAAATCAAGATTTTTAAAATCATATCCGATTTGTCCTTGCACCATTTTCCATACTAATTCTTTTTCCATAATAAAAAATCCTTTCGGTAATGTATTTTACCAAAAGGCATAATAATAGCCTGACAAAAACACTTTCCCCGTGAGAATAGGAAATACAATGCCAGACATACATCATTAAATATAATTCTTTGTTTCCGTTTGTTTACTCGGGTTCACTTTCATAAACAGGAATAAACACTAAGATACAATGTTTCAAATTTAATGTATTATGCCTTCAAGCAAAATCATTGTATCTCATTCACGAAAAGAATGCAAGTATTATATTAAAAATCATCTCCTTTGTAGTTATCACACAAAGGAGATGCAGAAATATATTAAGTTTTATTTTCTATGCTTCATCTTCCTTTGAAAATCGTTCAGCGTTTGGATATGCCACAGGCTTTTGCGGGTGATGGAGCGGAAGATCAGGGAGCAGAAGAAATCCACAAGAAAGATTTTCGGGATACAGAACTTCAGTCACTTTTGAAAGGCTTTCAGCGACCCGCGGCTGCACCAGCTGTGGACGGTGGTCAGGGTGTAGCCGGTCACAGGGTTACCACATCCCTTACCGTGACCGCATCCGGGTATTTGCGCAGCAGCTTTTCATAGTAGACGTGCATTAGCACCATTATACACAGTATTGACAATAATGTAAACAAAAATATTAACAAAATCACGCAAAGCAAACAATTTATCAGATAGTTTTTGGATTGGCAAAATAGCCCTGCAAAATCAAGTAAAGCGGTAGACAGCAACAGCTAATCTGAATAAATGTTGTAGTTGGCATCTCAAAAGAATATCGAACACCGTCTGAGTTGCTTCTATAAAACAGAATTTTCTGTCTGCGTAAATAACACATTTATCACAAGCTTTTTCTTTGTAACAACAAGTTAATTTATGCATAAAATATCATTGAATAAAATAACGGTTGGTGAAAAAAGGTGGCATTGAGTACAAGAGAATTGCTTGCAAGGCTTTTAAAATGTGAGGCAGGTGGGGAAGGTGAAAACGGAATGCGTGCCGTTGCGTCGGTAATTGTAAACCGAACCCGTGTTCCAAACGGGGAATTTGCAAGAGTCAGCAAGGGCGGAGATTTCCGTGCCATAATGGAACAACCAAATCAATTTACCTGTCTTAAAACAACTGTCGGAGGACAATATAATCCTCAGAATGTTTACAATATACGACCTGACGAAATTCACTATAACATTGCCGATTGGGCATTGGCGGGCAATACCGATTCATCTGTCGGAAATTCAATTTTCTATTTTAATCCATTTTCAGATACCTGCCCAACATTTTTTCCGTCAAACAACGGAGTAATTTACAACAGGGTAGGGGATCATTGCTTTTATTCGCCTACCGAGGCTTATTCCAAAACATAAAGGAGCATAGCTTAATGGATAATTCTTCAAATATGGCAGTTAATACAACTCCTACGGCAAATCAGATTAATCCCGAACATCATTACGGACTTGACAAAAACAAAGCCTGCCTCAACAATTCATGTCCGTCAAACACAGCGGATATCGGATGTTATATTCCTGCGATTGACGAAATTATGCGACACAATCAGGGCGCACCGTCTGTTGCACACCCCAATATGACAGAAAAAGTTCAAAAATCAAATGACAATCCCTCGCTTGAACAGGCAGAAATAGCATATGAAGAGGGCGGAAGTACATCAGAAGAACAACCTGAAAATATAAATAAATACAGCGGAAGTCTTCAAAATATACCGTTCATTAAGAACTTAAAAAAAATAGATACATCTATACCTGTTTTGCCTGCAACCCCTGCTACAACGGCGAGCTCCGGAGCCACCGTTGCAACGCCGATAAGGCAGAATATTGGAATGTCGATGAGTGATTATCAATATCCGTTTCCTGTAACAGCCGAAAATCTGAGATATCACAACGGTTTTATGCGAACACAAATCGGAAGACGAATCACCGTTGATTTTCTCATGGGAGCAAACACAATTGTTCAGAAAACAGGCTATCTTTTAGGTGTTGCTCAGGATTATATCCTTATAAATGAGATTGACACCAACGACATCACAACCTGTGATTACTACAATATAAAATTTATAAGGTATTATTACTAAACCACAGCGGCAAAAACTAAAGTTTATAGTTTTTGCCGCTGTTTTATTGTAATTATTTGCTATGTGTACATCATTTCATTATTTTAACATATAATTTTCTGTAGTGTAAAAAATTAAAAAATTGTAAGAAATATTGAATTATTGCTGTAATTTGTGATACAATGTGAGCGTTGATGTTATCACTTCTCAATAAACAAACAACAGGTAGCTATAAGACCTGTTACATATTATTTTATCTTGGAGGAATCACCATGAAATTCTGTAAATATTGCGGAGCACAGCTTGAAGACAATGCTTTTTGCAACTGCGAAAAATCAAGAGCCGCTCAAGCACAGGCTCAGCAGGCAAATGCACAGGCACAGCCTCAGTATCAGCAGCCTGTTCAGCCACAACAGCCACAGTATCAAAACCCTGTTCAGCAACAGTATGCACAGCCGCAAAGCCCTCAGACACAGCAGTCGCCTTATGCCGTAAATAACACAGCACCCATTGGGGAAAATGCTTTTGTTAAGGCTTTAAAGAACATTCCTGTTGTGTTCACTTCATTCTTTAAGGATTCCAAAACTGTTATTAAAACAGCAAAGGCTGAAAAAGACATCATTCTCGGCGTTCTTTTCTCGGCAATTTTCTTTATTGCACTCATTCTTGGCAATATGTTTCTTATGCTTTCTATGAGCGCACTTGATTTTCCGAAAACACTTCTTGTAAGTCTTGTTACTACTGTCCTTATCGGCGGCTTCTATTCTGTTATTCTCTTTGCATATGTAAAGAAATACAAAACCGAAGAAAACACAGCCAAAGCATTTATTGATTCATTCATCACATTTTCAATTGAATCTATTCCGGCATCAATCGGTTGGATTTTGGCAGGTCTTTGCGCATTAATCAGTGTATATATGTTCCTGTTCTTCTTCGTAATCGTTATGCTTTACCTTGTTATTTCACTTGTAAATCAGGTAAAAGCTAATGTTCCCGAAGCAAAGAACTCTGCATTATTCACTTTAATTCTCACACTCATCGTTGCCGTTGCATTTATGATTGTATTCTTCATCGGCGCAAAACTTACTATGTGGTCATTTAACACAAGTACATTTGCAACAAGTGTTCTTACATCGCTTATCGGCGGCGGTTCATACCCTTCATTGTATTAATCTGACATACAAATTCATAACATAAAATTAACGCTCCGAATTTATTCTCGGAGCGTTTTTTATATCAGTTCACTGATTATTGAATTTGAAACAAGAAAACCTTTCGGTGTAAAGCTGATCGACTTGTCTGTAACATTTGTATAGCCGTATTTTTCATACTCTTTAGCTTTTTTGATAATGTAAGAGGGGAGAGTGTATCCGAATTTTTCCTCAAATTCAGAATAATTAAGACCGCTTTTCAGCCTGAGAGAGAGCATAATAAATTCCTCCTCATCTCCGCCCGTACCTTCAAAAGACAGCTTATTGTTATTAAAATCGTCCATGCTTCTCGAATAAAAAAACCTTTTGCCATCAAAAAACGAGTGTGCAGACGGACCTATGCCGATATATTCACCGCATCTCCAGTAATTGGTATTATGTCGGCTTTCATAACCCTGTTTTGCAAAATTAGAAATTTCATATTGCTTGTATCCGAGAGAATCAAGCATTTCAACAGCTTTCAGATACATTTCAGCCTGCATATCATCATTGGCAAGCTTAAGTTTATTTTGCACCTTATAAAACGGAGTATTCTCCTCAATTTTCAAAATGTATGATGAAATATGAGTAACTTTGCATTCGGCACAGAAACTGATTGATTTTTCAAGGCTTTCAATTGTCTGATTAGGAATTCCCATCATCAAATCAAGTGAAATATTATTAAATCCCGCACTTTTAGCCCTTTCAACAGAAGTCTTTGCATCATCAATGCTGTGAATTCTCCCAAGCAGCCTTAATTCATCTTCAACAGCAGTCTGCATACCCATTGAAATGCGATTAAATCCGCAGGCATACATTTTTTCAAAATCAATAGTTTTGGCGGAGTCGGGATTGACTTCAACTGTAATCTCGGCATTATTTTGAATATTAAAATTGAACTTGATAAAATCAAGAATATCACAAAGTCTGTCTGCACCCAAAACACTCGGCGTACCGCCGCCGAAATATACGGTTGCAACATCTCTTTTGGCTTTTTCAGACCAGTATTTTATTTTATCTTTTAATTCAATCACATAATTATCGAAAGCGTTTTCGTCTGCATTGCCGCTGAAAAAATCGCAATACGGACATTTGTGCTTACAAAACGGTATGTGAATGTAAAGACCGATAGAATTACTCATAAAAAACCTCATAAATGATTTTGAGGCAGAAACACAAGTTTCTGCCTCGATTTGGAAGGTATATGAAAAAATAGGAAAAATCACATTAAGTCCTTCTGTACCAATATATTACAATATATTTACAAATTTGTCAAGTTTTTGTAGCAATTATTTTTCTCACATTTTCTTCATTCTTTATTGACATATACCATCCAAAAATAGTAAAATATAGAATTGTGGATATACTTAACCTCCGAAGGGAAGAAAGATATGAGTTCATTTAAAGAAGAAATCAGCAAGCGCAGAACCTTTGCGATTATTTCGCATCCTGATGCGGGTAAAACAACACTTACGGAAAAGCTCTTGCTCTACGGCGGAGCAATTAACCTTGCAGGTTCGGTAAAAGGCAAAAGAACCGCAAAGCATGCTGTGTCCGACTGGATGGAAATTGAAAAACAGCGTGGTATTTCTGTTACATCATCGGTTTTGCAGTTTAAATATAACGGTTATTGCATAAATATTCTTGACACACCGGGACATGAGGACTTCTCTGAAGATACCTACCGTACACTTATGGCGGCAGACTCTGCCGTAATGGTAATTGACGGTTCAAAGGGTGTTGAGAAACAGACTATCAAACTTTTTAAGGTCTGTGTAATGCGTAATATTCCTATCATTACATTCATCAACAAGATGGACAGAGATGCAAAAAATTCTTTTGACCTTCTTGAAGACATTGAAAATGTTCTCGGAATTCACACCTATCCCGTAAACTGGCCAATCGGTTCAGGTAAGGAATTCAAGGGGGTGTATGACAGAAATTCTAAGAAAATCCTTGCTTTCACCGCTAATAACGGTCAGAAAGAAGTTGAAAAAAAAGAACTTACGCTTGACGACCCTGCCCTTGAAGATACAATAGGCTACTATCATAAGCAGGATTTGTTTGATGAAATAGAACTTCTTGACGGTGCAGGCGATGAATTTGACCTTGAAGCAGTCCGCAACGGTCAGCTTACTCCTGTATTCTTCGGTTCGGCTCTTACTAACTTTGGTGTTGAACCATTCCTTGAACAGTTCTTACAGCTCACAACTCCACCTCTGCCAAGAGAAACAGTTGATGAAAAGGTTGAGCCTATGTCAGACTTTTTCTCTGCATTTGTCTTCAAAATTCAGGCAAATATGAATAAGGCTCACCGTGACAGAGTTGCATTTATGCGCATCTGCAGCGGCAAGTTTGAAAAGAATATGGAAGTGTTCCATGTTCAAGGCAACAAAAAAATGCGTCTTTCACAGCCACAGCAGATTATGGCTCAAGAAAGAGAAATTGTTGACGAGGCATATGCGGGCGACATCATCGGTGTGTTTGATCCGGGCATTTTCTCAATCGGTGACACAATCTGTTCACCGGGACACAAGGTACAGTTCAGGGGAATTCCTACATTTGCTCCCGAACACTTTGCACTTGTCCGTCAGAAAGACACAATGAAGCGCAAACAGTTCATCAAGGGTACAAGTCAGATTGCACAAGAAGGTGCAATTCAGATTTTCCAGGAGCTTGACGCAGGTATGGAGGAAGTTATCGTTGGCGTTGTAGGCGTACTTCAGTTTGATGTTCTTAAATACAGACTTCAAAACGAGTACAACTGTGATATCATTATGGAAACACTCCCATATGAATTTATCCGTTGGATTGTAAACGATGACATTGATCCGAAAACTCTCGACCTTGCGTCCGATACTAAGAAAATTCAGGATCTTAAAGGCAATCATCTTTTGCTCTTTACAAGCTACTGGAGCATAAACTGGGCGCTTGAACACAACAAGGGACTTGAACTCGCTGAGTTCGGTACAAACTAAATATTTAAAATATCGGAGGATATATGCTGTACGACAAGCTTAAAAATTATTCAAAAAGCGGCATATATCCTTTTCATATGCCCGGACACAAAAGAACGGACATTACAGAAGAGGGTATAATACCGTATAATATCGACATAACCGAAATTCATGATTTTGACAATCTTCATTCACCAAACGGAGTTATTGATGAAATTCAGAAAAAGGCTGCCAAACTTTACAATGCAAAAAATGCTTTCATTCTGATTAACGGTTCAACAGGCGGAATACTTTCTGCAATCCGATCCATGACAAATCAAGGCGACAAGATCTTAATGGCTCGTAACTGCCACAAATCTGTATATAATTCAGCAGAACTGTTTAATCTCAATGTTGATTACATTTTTCCCGATACAGACAGCAGATACAATATTCTTACATCGGTTTCACCTTGCGATATAGAAGATAAACTTACAAAACACAATGATGAAATCAGACTTGTAATCATAACTTCGCCTACATATGAAGGAGTTGTTTCGGATATAAAGTCAATCTCCGAAATCTGTCACAAACACGGAGCAAAATTACTTGTTGACGAAGCTCACGGAGCGCATTTTCCGTTTTCAGACAGTTTTCCAGATGAAGCACTTAACTGCGGTGCAGACGCAACAGTATTGAGTCTGCACAAAACTTTGCCGTCATTAACTCAAACTGCATTGCTCATAACAAATGACAGCGAGCTTTCTGAAATTCTTGCCGAAAATTTGGCTGTATTTGAAACAAGCAGTCCGTCATATATTTTAATGAGTTCAATCGAAAAATGTCTTGATTTCTGCGAAAACAGCAAAGATAAATTCAAGGAATATTGTTGCAATCTTAAAACGGTCAGAGAAAAACTTAAAAATCTAAAATATCTGAAAATTTATGATAAAAGCGATACTGATTTTGATTATGATATCGGCAAAATTGTAATTTCAACAGCGAACGCAAATATTTCGGGAACAAAGCTTGCCGAAATACTGCGAAATAATTATCAGATTGAAACCGAAATGGCATATTCGGACTATGTAATTGCCATGACATCTGTTTGTGACACTGAAAAAGCTTTTGATATGCTTTCAGACGCTCTGATTTCAATTGACAGCGAACTTTCAAAAGGAGCCGACACCGAGCGTGTTCCGTTAAAAAATCTCTACACAGGCAAAAATTTCAATGCCTGCGAGTTGTACAAATTCAACAAAGAAACTATTCCGTTTCAAAATTCGGAATTCAGAACTTCTGCCGAGTATATCTGGGCATATCCACCCGGAATCCCCCTCATCGTACCCGGTGAAATTATAAGCAAGGAACTTATAAATTACATTGAATATCTTTCAGCCTGCAAGGTTGAGATTATGTCAACAAAAGGCGGTATGACGGACAACATAAGCGTAGTTAAAAAAGATTGACAAATCAATGGCTGTGTGATAATATTAAACTAACAAAATCTAACAAGGAGTTTGATTTATTATGAAGAGAATTAAAACTATCGAAACTCGTGACCTCAAGAAGAGCGTTAAGACAGGCGGTTGCGGCGAGTGCCAGACTTCATGTCAGTCAGCGTGTAAGACATCTTGCGGCGTTGCTAACCAGCAGTGCGAAAAGTGCATGAGCGAGAAATAATTCTATTTTAATTTGATTATTAAGGATTATCGCCGTTTTCCCAAAGGGTTAACGGCTTTCCTTTTGTCTAACGGAGATATTATGATTCATCAGTATAAACTTAACGGATACAATATAGTTCTTGATGTTTACAGCGGCAGTGTACACGCAGTCGATGACCTTGCTTATGATGTTATTGCAATGTACAAAAACGCAACAAAAGAACAGATAATCGACGAAATGCTTTCAAAATATGCAGACAATCCTGAGATTACAAAAGAAGAAATCTCCGACTGCATTGATGATGTAAAAGAGCTTGAGGAACAGGGAAAGCTCTTTACAGACGACAAGTACGAAAACCTTGCATTTGACTTTAAAAAGAGAAACACAGTAATCAAAGCACTTTGTCTGCACATTGCTCACACCTGTAACCTTAACTGCGAATACTGCTTTGCAAGTCAGGGCAAATACCACGGCGAGAGAGCGCTGATGAGCTTTGAAGTGGGCAAGAGAGCAATTGACTTTCTAATTGAAAATTCAGGCAGCAGAGTAAACCTTGAGGTTGACTTCTTTGGCGGAGAACCTCTTATGAACTTTGACGTTGTAAAGCAGATTGTTGCCTATGCAAGAAGCATTGAAAAGGAACACAACAAAAACTTCCGTTTTACACTTACAACAAACGGTATGCTTGTTGATGACGATGTAATTGAATTTGCAAACAAAGAATGTCATAATGTAGTTCTCAGCCTTGACGGCAGAAAAGAAGTGCATGACCATCTTCGCAAAACTGTAAACGGAAAGGGCAGTTATGACATTATCGTTCCGAAATTTCAGGAATTTGTCAAAAAAAGAGGCAACAAGGGTTACTATGTAAGAGGTACCTACACACATAATAACACAGACTTCACAAACGATATTTTCCATATGGCGGATTTGGGATTTACAGAGCTTTCAATGGAGCCGGTTGTATGTGCTCCCGATGACCCATATGCACTTACATATGACGATTTGCCTATCCTTTTTGAACAGTACGAAATTCTTGCAAAGGAAATGCTCAAGCGTGAAAAAGAGGGCAGACCGCTCACCTTCTATCATTATATGATTGACCTTACAGGCGGTCCGTGCATTTATAAGAGAATCTCGGGTTGCGGTTCGGGCACAGAATATATGGCTGTAACACCTTGGGGCGACCTCTATCCATGTCATCAGTTTGTAGGCGATGAAAAGTACAAGCTCGGCGATATCTTTAACGGTGTTTCAAACACGAAAATTCAGGACGAATTTAAACTTTGTAACGCATACGCACGTCCTGACTGCAAAGACTGTTGGGCAAGACTTTATTGCAGCGGCGGTTGTGCTGCAAACGCTTATCATGCAACAGGCTCAATCACAGGTATTTACGAATACGGCTGTGAGCTTTTCAGAAAAAGAATGGAATGTGCCATTATGATGAAGGTTGCAGAAGCGGAAGAATAAAATTACAATAAAATTTTCAGGCAGATACATTTTTCTTGTATCTGCCTGTATTTTCGAGGTGCTGTATGAACGAAAAAATTATTATGCTCGGCACAGGAAGTGCGATGGTTACCGACTGTTATAATACCTGTTTTCTTCTGAAATCCGAAAACGACTGTCTCCTTGTTGACGCAGGCGGCGGAAACGGAATTTTATCCGCAATTAAGAAATCCGGAGTAGCTTGGAACAGCATAAAGACAATGTTTATTACTCATTCTCACACCGACCATATATTAGGTGCCGTGTGGGTAATAAGGCAAATAAGCGCTCTTATGAATTCAGGCAAATATGACGGTAATTTTAATATTTACTGCCACGATGAATGTGTTGATTCAATCACGGCAATTTGCAACCACACACTTGCACCGAAATTTCTCAAAAATATCAATACAAAAATTTTCATCAATGAAGTAAAAGACGGCGAAAAACAAAATGCCGGCAGTATCCGACTCACTTTCTTTGATATATTTTCAGACAAAACAAAGCAATTCGGATTCAAGGCTGTTTTTCCGTCAGGAAAAGTTCTCGCCTGTCTCGGTGATGAACCGTTCAATGAAAAATGCAGAAATTTTGTTCAAAACTGTGATTATCTTATGTGTGAAGCTTTTTGTCTTTACAGTCAAAAAGATATTTTTAAGCCTTACGAAAAATTCCACAGCACAGCACTTGATGCCGGAAAACTTGCAGAGAGTCTTTTTGCAAAAAATCTTATCCTGTATCACACCGAGGACGAAACACTTCAAACACGCAAAAGTACATATGCTTCAGAGGCAAGAACAGTTTTTAACGGAAATATATTTGTTCCCGATGATTTTGAAGTTATTGACTTAAAATAATCTCATAACACCTGCTGTAATCATACAAAGCACAATTCCCATTGCAGTAGGCAAAGCCATAGAAACAAGCGTCCATTTAAGGCTGCCTGTTTCTTTTTTTATTGTCAGACAGGTTGTTGAACACGGATAATGAAGAATGCAAAGAATAATCGTACATACAGCCGTTGTAATTGTCCAGCCGTTCATACTGAGAAGTTGAAACAGCTGATCGTAGCTTGAATAATCAACAAGAGTACCGCTTGCCATATATGACATAATTATAATCGGAATAACGGTTTCATTCGCAGGAAATCCAAGTATAAATGCCATTATTATAACGCCGTCAACCCCGATAAATCTGCCGAACGGATCCAAAAAATCAGTACAATATTTTAAAAGTGAAACATCGCTTATATGCACATTTGCAAGAATCCAGATTATCGCACCTGCCGGAGCGGCAACCGCAACAGCCCTTCCTAAAACAAATAAAGTTCTGTCCAACAGCGAACGGACAATAGTTTTTAAAATCTGCGGCTTTCTGTACGGCGGAAGTTCAAGCACAAATCCGGACTGTTCGCCTTTCAATATTGTGACTGAAAGTACCTTAGATATAACAAGTGTTATAAAAACACAGAAAACTATTATTCCAATCAACAATGCCGCTACCTCAAGCGAGCTGCTCAGCGTAAATGCCGTACCTGCAAAGAACATGAGCAGTAATGCAATTATTGTGGGAAACCGTCCGTTACACGGCATAAAATTATTTGTAAGAATTGCAATCAACCGTTCCTTTGGCGACTCGATGATTCTGCAACCCGTAACTCCGCAGGCATTACAGCCAAGACCCATTGCCATAGCAAGACTTTGCTTTCCGTGAGCACCGCACTTTGAAAAATACCTATCAAGATTAAATGCAATTCTCGGCAGGTATCCCGAATCCTCAACAAGCGAAAACAACGGAAAGAATATAGCCATAGGCGGCAGCATTACAGATACCACCCAAGACAAAGTTGTATAAACTCCGTCAATCAAAAGTCCCGTTACAACATCGGGAGCGTGTAAGAAATCAAAAAGGATATACAGCTTCTCTTTTATAAAGCCAAACAAATTGCTTAACCATTCGCTCGGATAATTTGCACCGACAACTGTTATCCAGAACAATATACCAAGCATTGCAAGCATAATCGGTATTCCCGTGGTTTTGCTTGTAAGTATTTTATCAAGCTTTCTTGTACAAGCATTCAACTCTGATTTTTCATATTTTACGCAGTCACTTGAAATTTTGTTGCCAATCTGCGAAAGCTTTTCAATATTCTGTTTGTAGTTTTTTTCGGATAGTATATCAACACCTTCAAAATTTCTTTCTACCCTAAAACATTTTGTCTTTCCGCTGCATACATTATAGATCGCTTTTTTTAACTCATCCAAACCTTTTTTGTCTGTTGCACAGGTTTTTACAACAGGTATTCCAAGATTTAGCGATAACTCGTCGCAGTCGATTTTTATACCGTTTTTTTCAGCCTCATCACAAAGATTAAGACAAAGAACAGCATTCTTTGTGACAGATAACACCTGCAATGCAAATGAAAGATTTCTTTCAATAACTCCGCAGTCAACAACTATTACAACGCAGTCATTTTGATTTTGTACAAGACACTCCCTTGTTACCGCCTCTTCGCCAGAAAATGAAAGCAGGGAATAGCATCCGGGTAAGTCCGTAATACAAAATCTTGCGTCTTTGATTTTGGAACAACCTCTGGCAAACTCAACTGTTTTACCCGTCCAGTTTCCCGTGTGCTGTCTTAATCCCGTCAGTTCGTTAAAAATTGTACTCTTGCCGACATTAGGATTACCGGCAAGAGAAATTTTGTAATCGCAATCCGAGACATCCTTTTTATTAAAAGATGATTTATCCGTAGAAAACAATAAAAAAGCCTCCTTTTATTCAGGAGTAACAATGATATCTTTGCAATCGTTATTTCTCAGTGCCACAACGGCATTTTTAACAAGATACGCAGACGGATCACCGAACGGACTTGTAAACAAGGGGATAACAGAACTGTTCTCCATAATACCGAAATCAAATATTCTGTTTTTGATATTTTCATTACAGTTCACACGATAGACAATCCCCGTAACTCCAAGCGGTAACTTGTCAAGCGAACATTTTTCTTTCATCTGATTCACCGATTTCAACTTTTTATTAACAGCATATTCAATTCATACAACTGAGTTACACAAAAAGCCGGCCATAAACTAAACTTATATCGTACCCGAATAAACTCTGATATCAGAAAAATTTTAAGGAATTGACACGACTATAAACAGGTGTTATAATTAAATGCAGATTTCAAATGTATATAACTTAATATGGGTTTACGGTTCAAAATGCATCTTGCAGAGTAGATAACAGAGAATTCGGTGAGAATCCGAAGCAACAGTCATTACTGTATTTGGCATTGCCATAAGTCAGGTCGCTGTCCGTATGCCTCGGATTTTGCAAATCTTGGACAAGGAAGAGGTGCAGCCGACCATATCTGTACAGACTTTTGGTCTGTATGGTTTTGTTTGTTGTGCCTTTCAAAAACGGAGGGCTTTTTATTTTGCCTTTCGATATACACAATACAATATGGAGGAAAACACTATGAACAAATCTTTTAAAAAAATCCTCTCAATTGTACTTTCTGTAATGATGATTTCGTCACTTCTGACGGTTTCACTTTCAGTAAGCGCAGTTGAAGACGGAAAAGTAAGAGTAATTGTCAGAAATGATACATACTCAGTAGAAAACGGCGCTCCTTGGGACGGCGTTCTCGTTGATGAGTGGGTAAGCATTAATAATGACACTACTATGATGTCAGCCGTTGCTGATGCACTCAACAATCACGGCTACACACAGGAAGGTGCTGAGAGCAATTACATCTCGTCAATTAACGGTCTTGCTGCATTTGACGGCGGTACAATGAGTGGCTGGATGGGAACTCTCAATGACTGGTTCACAAATTCAGGTTATGCATCCTATACAGTAGCAGACGGCACACTTGAGAGTGGTGATGAAATCGCTATTATGTATACTTCAAACGGTTACGGCGAGGATATCGGCGGTACATGGGCAAATAACGATACAACTGTTAAATCGGTTGAGATCACAGGTGCCGAGCTTTCGGGCGAATTTGATCCGTCAGTTACGGACTACACACTCACAATCGATACACCGTCAGCTGATGTAAATGTAGTTCCTACTGCAACTAACAAAAACTTCCAGACAAGAAAATATAAGAATGAATATCTTCCTTCTGACGACAGTGCGTTTTACAAGAGAAGTCAGACTGTTAATGTTTCTGACGGTGACAAAATTATCATCGGTTGCGGTGATACTGCATGGCCGTCGATGAACACAAGTGAAGGCGGTACTGTATATACATTCACAGTAAAATATGCTACTTCCGCAGCTGACACAGTTTCAAACAAGATTGACGAGGTTGCAAAATATCTTGCATCACAGGATGCCCCCACAGTTTCTTCAGTAGGCGGCGAGTGGACAGTCCTCGGTCTTGCAAGAGCAGGTAAAATCACAGACGAAATTGCAGACAGTTACTATCAGAATGCAGTTAAGTATGTTGAAGAAAAGGGTTCTGCAAAACTTCACAATACTAAATCAACAGACAATTCAAGAGTAATCCTTGCACTTACGGCAATCGGTAAGGATGTTACGGATGTTGCATCATATAACCTTCTTGAACCGCTTGCAGATATGGATTATGTTAAGAAGCAGGGTATCAACGGTCCTGTCTTTGCACTCATTGCACTTGATACGGGCGATTATGAAATTCCACAGACTGACGCCGCAAATCCCACAACAAGAGAAAAACTCGTACAGACAATTCTTGATGCACAGGTAGCAAACGGTGGCTGGACATTTTTCGGCTCAACTGCAGATCCTGATATGACAGGTATGGCAATTCAGGCACTTGCTCCTTACTACTCAACAAACAGCGATGTTAAAGAGGCAATTGATAAAGCACTCACAGCAATGTCAAACGCACAGAATGAAAACGGCGGATTTGCATCATGGGGTTCTGTAAACAGCGAAAGCTGTGCACAGGTACTCGTTGCACTTACAAGCCTTGGAATTGATCCTACAAATGATGAAAGATTCATCAAAAACGGCAACACACTCATCGATGCTATGATGAGTTTCTCCGCTGAAAACGGATTCGGTCATACAGATACAACATACAATCAGATGGCAACCGAACAGGGTTTCTATGCTTTTGTTTCATTTGATCGTCTTGTAAACGGCAAAACTTCACTCTACAATATGACTGACCGACTTGCAGAAAATTATGCCGTAGGTGATGTTAATCTTGACAACACAGTTTCTGTAATTGACGCAACACTCGTTCAGAAGCAGATTGTAAACCTTGAACAGCTTTCAAAGGTTTCACTTATCAAAGCTGATGTAAATCATGACGGTGTTATCAATGTTGTTGATGCAACAGAAATTCAGAAAATCATCGTTAAGCTCGTTTGATTAAAGTTCACAAGTAAAGATTGGTTATGGAAAAGATAAAAAAGTTTGTTAAAAAAAATCAAATACTTTTAATTGCGGTGTGCGTTTGTATTGCCGCACTTACAGTAGCATTTTTTGCAGGCGGCAACCTATCGGAAAATAAAGTTCAAACTGCATCAACTGCCTCCTCGCTATCGACAACAAATGCAGACACAGAAACAACTTCTGTGTCTGCAACAGAGAAAACCACTCAAAATCCTACCGATTCCACTAAATCAAACAAAGATAAAAAGGACAAAAAAAATTCCGAAGATAAAAAGAACAGTAAGGATAATTCGCAGAACAGTAACAGTTCAGCTGTTGAAAAAAGTGAAAAATCCGAGCAGAGTTCAAACAACAGTTCTTCGGATAAGAAAAAACCGTCTTCTTCATCAAACAGTTCTTCAAAACCGAACAAAAAGAATGATGTTCAGCCGACAACGCAGGATAAGTACAAAACCGATCCCGTACCGTCGGGAAAGCCAAAGCCGGTTGAACCGGAAGAACAGGAAACAAAAGATACAAATCTTTATTGTACCTTTACAATCACCTGTTCAACAATTCTTGACAATATAGATGACCTTGATCCCGAAAAAATTGAACTCGTTCCAAAGGATGGTATAATCCTCAAAAAACAGAAGGTTCAATTCAAAGAGGGTGAATCTGTATATGATGTCCTTGTAAAAGTTTGTAAGGAAAACAATATTCATATGGAATCAAGCTGGACTCCTATGTATAATTCCGCTTATATTGAAGGAATTAACAACCTCTACGAATTTGACTGCGGTTCTCTTTCGGGTTGGATGTACAAAGTCAATGAATGGTTTCCAAACTACGGCTGTTCACGATATGTACTCAAGAACGGCGACGATGTGGTCTGGTGCTACACTTGTAACTTAGGCTATGATGTCGGCGGAGGATACGCAACAGGAGAATAATGATGAAGGATACTTTTTCAAATATGCACCCCTTTATCAATTTTATATTTTTTGCACTTACAATAGGGTTCACGATGTTTATCATGAACCCTGTTTGTCTTGCTGTAAGTTTTTTATGTGCGCTTGTAACCGCTTTATACCTTAACGGCAAAAAAGCTGTGAGATTGTCACTTGTTTTTCTTTTACCTATGATACTCTTAATAGTTCTCGTAAATCCTGTTTTTAATCATGAAGGAATGACTATACTCACATATTTTCCGTGGGATAACCCACTAACCCTCGAATCAATCGTTTACGGTATTGCAAGTGCATTTTTGCTTTCGTCAACAGTTTTATGGTTTTCTTCATTCAATGCAGTAATCACTTCCGACAAGGTAGTTTTCCTGTTTGGCAGAATAATGCCGTCATTGAGTCTGGTGATTTCAATGGCATTGCGTTTTGTTCCAAGGTTTTCGGCACAAATGAAACTTGTGCGTAATGCACAACACACAATCGGGAGAGATATAGACGAAGGATCATTGTTTCAAAGAATAAGAAATGCTGTAAAAATTCTTTCGATTATGATAACATGGTCGCTTGAAAATGCAATTGAAACAGCCGATTCAATGAAAAGCAGAGGTCACGGTCTTAAAGGCAGAACATCCTATTCACTTTATAAATTTGACAAAAGAGACGCATTTATGCTTTGCACAATCCTTTTTACCGGATTGGTACTTATGATTTTGCTTTTTACAAACGCAATAAAATTCAGATACTATCCGTCAATCAAGGGCGATTTGTTTACGGTGCAAAGTATTATTTTTTATATATTCTACACATTTTTAATGTTGATTCCGCTATCGGTAAATATAGGAGAGGGGATAAAATGGAAACATATGCAATCAAAAATCTGAGTTTTCGATACCCCGAAACCGGTATTGATGTACTTAAAGATATTACTTTCAGCGTAAACGAGGGCGAGTTTATCACAGTCTGCGGTCCGTCAGGCTGCGGAAAAAGCACACTTCTCAGGCATCTGAAACCCGATCTTTCACCGCACGGTGTTCTTTCGGGAGAAATATTCTTTGAAGAAAAACCTATATCAGACCTTTCTCACAGGGAGCAAAGCAGTAAAATCGGTTTTGTTATGCAATCACCTGAAAATCAGATTGTTACCGATAAGGTATGGCACGAACTCGCTTTCGGGCTTGAAAGTCTTGGTTATGACAACAATACAATCCGAAAAAGAGTTGCCGAAACAGCTTCATTTTTCGGAATCCAAAATTATTTTGAAAAAAGTGTTCTCGAACTTTCAGGTGGACAAAAGCAAATTTTAAACCTTGCTTCGATTATGGCAATGCAACCGTCCGTTCTCATTTTGGATGAACCGACAAGCCAACTCGATCCGATTGCGGCAAGCGAATTTTTGCACTGCGTTTCACGCATAAATCACGAACTGGGGACAACGGTGATAATAACGGAACACAGACTTGATGAGGTGCTTCCGCTTTCAGACAGGGTGCTTGTCATCGAAAACAACGGAATTTCAGCTTTTGACTCTCCTCAAAAGGTCGGAAAAATTCTTAAAGAAAAAGGCAGTAAAACATTTCTTTCTATGCCTGCTCCGATGCAGATATGGCAGGCTGTTACAGAAAATGACAATACCGACTGTCCCGTAACTGTTCCAAGCGGCAAAAAGTGGCTTTCGGAATATGCCAAAAGTCATAAAATGTATGAGCTCACGCCCGAAAGCATTCAGAAACATTCTGATAAAGAAGCAGTAAGTCTTAATGATATTTGGTTCAGGTACGAAAAGTCGGGTGCAGATGTACTAAAAGGTCTTTCACTAAAAATATATCAGGGTGAATTTGCGGCTATACTCGGCGGTAACGGAATGGGAAAATCAACCGCTTTGTCAATTATCTGTTCACTTAACAAGCCATACAGAGGCAAAGTTGAAATCTCTCCGCTTAACAAAAATTCTTTTGACACGCTCGTAGCAGTATTACCGCAAAATCCTCAGACACTGTTTTTGAAAAAAACTGTACTTGAAGATTTGTACGAAGTATTTGACGGCAGAAAAATCAGCAAGGAGGAAAAAGAAAGACGGGTTACCGCAGCGGTAAAGCTGTGCAGACTTGAAAACCTCTGCAATCGCCATCCTTATGATTTATCCGGCGGTGAACAGCAGAGAGCGGCTCTTGCAAAAATTCTTCTCATAAGACCCCAAATTCTTTTGCTTGATGAACCTACAAAGGGACTTGATGCCGAATTCAAGATTGAGTTTGCTCAGATTATATATGACCTCAATAAAGCCGGCATAACCGTTCTCATGGTAAGTCACGATGTAGAGTTCTGTGCTGTATATCCAAGCCGCTGTCTGATGTTTTTTAACGGTGAAGTTGTGTCGGAAGGTACACCGAGAACTTTCTTTTCGTCAAACAGCTTTTATTCCACCTCTGCAAGCCGAATGTCAAAAGGCATAATAGATAACGCAGTATCATCAAATGATGTCATATATGCCTGCACAGGTAAAAACAGAGATATTCAAATTAACAGAAACACACCTGATATTGACCTTTTTAAAAACGACACCGAAAATATCCCCCCCAAAAAAAACAAAGCTGAAAACAAAAAGCTTTCTGTTTTTAAAAAAATCTTCGGATTTTTTGGCGCAGTACTGTTCATACTCGGTCTGATTGTAAACCTGGAATATATTCCGAATTTTTCAGCCAAAACTTTGCCTACCTGGTTCAACTGGGGAATAATCGGAGTATCTGTTGCGTTGCTTATGATTGCTTTCGGAACAAAATCAAAACGACCGATTGACCTGCCGAGAAAAAGTTCAAAACTGAGTAAAAGAACCGTCAGTATGGCAATTATGGTTTTGCTTGCAATTCCTGTTACAATTTTTGTAGGAATGACATATCTTCAGGATCAGAAATATCTTTTTATTTCACTCCTTGTTATGATTGAGTGTATGATTCCGTTTTTTCTTGTTTTTGAAGGCAGGCATCCAAAAGCGAGAGAGCTTGTCATAATTTCTGTTCTATGTGCAATAGCAGTTGCAGGACGACTTGCATTTACAATGTTGCCTCAGTTCAAGCCCGTTGTGGCAATTGTGATAATTTCGGGAGTAGCATTCGGCGGTGAATCGGGATTTCTTGTCGGTGCTGTAAGTATGCTTGTTTCAAATCTTATGTTCGGTCAAGGACCTTGGACGCCGTGGCAAATGTTTGCGGCAGGGATAATAGGCTTCATTGGCGGTATTCTCTTTAAGAAAGGTCTTTTGGGCAGAACAAGGACTTCGCTCTGTATATACGGTTTCATTGCCACAATGGTCATTTACGGCGGACTTATGAACCTTTATTCGGCACTCACATCACATTCCGCATTTAATCTAAATATGCTCATAACTTTTTATATTCAGGGCTTTCCGATGGATATTGTTCACGCAGTTTCGACTGTTATATTTCTGTTTTTCGGAGCAGAACCTATGCTTGAAAAGCTTGACAGAATTAAAGTTAAGTACGGACTTATCGAATAAACCTAAACAGCAGATAAAATTTCTGCTGTTTTTTTGTGCTGTAATTTAAAAATTTTCGACAAAAGTATAGACATAATCCGAAAATAATATTATAATTTTGGTGTGTCTGATTTTAATCAAACAGTATTTACAATCTAAAACGGCAAACTGTAAATACTTTTAATTCAGAATTAAAAAGGTTAAAGGAGAAAAAACATGGGCGGATTTATGGGTGTTGCAGCAAAACAGGACTGCGTATTCGACTTATACTTTGGAATTGACTATCATTCACACCTTGGCACAAGAAGAGGCGGTATGGTTGTTTATGACAAAGAAAAAGGATTTGACAGATCAATCCACAATATTGAAAATGCACCTTTCAGAACTAAATTTGATAAAGATATGCAGAGTATGAAAGGCAAATTCGGTATCGGCTGTATTTCCGACTACGAACCGCAGCCTCTTATTGTTCGTTCACATCACGGTACATATGCAATTACCACCGTAAGCAAAATCAATAATACAGATGAACTTGTTGCGGAGATCTTTGAAAAAGGCGGTTCGCATTTTCTTGAAATGAGCGGCGGTGAAATCAACTCAACCGAGCTTATTGCAACTCTCATCAATCAAAAAGAAAACCTTGTTGACGGCATAAGCTATGCTCTTGAAAAAGTTGACGGCTCTGTTTCGCTCCTGTTGATGAATAAAAACGGCATCTATTGCGCAAGAGATAAGTACGGCAGAACTCCTGTTGTTATCGGCAAAAAGGAAGATGCATTTTGTGTGGCGTTTGAATGTTTCTCATACAAAAACCTAGGCTACAATGATTATAAAGAACTCGGACCGGGTGAGATTACGGTAATTACAGACCAAAACTGCATTACACTCAAAAAGCCCGGTGATAAAATGAAAATCTGTACTTTTCTGTGGGTTTACTACGGCTATCCTGCAAGCTCATATGAGGGTACAAGTGTTGAGCAAATGCGTTACAACTGCGGTGCAAAAATGGCTGAAAGAGATTCCGTAAAGCCCGATATCGTTGCAGGTGTACCCGATTCAGGCATTGCCCACGCAGTAGGCTATGCAAATGCCTCGGGAATTCCGTTCTCAAGACCGTTTATTAAATATACACCTACTTGGCCGAGATCATTTATGCCGACAATTCAGAGTCAGCGTAATCTTATTGCAAAAATGAAGCTTCTCGCAGTTGAGGATTTAATTAGAGGAAAGAGCCTTCTTCTTATTGATGACTCAATTGTAAGAGGCACACAGCTTCGTGAAACAACGGAATATCTTTTTGAAAGCGGTGCAAAAGAGGTTCATATCAGACCTGCGTGTCCTCCGCTTGTATACGGCTGTAAGTATCTTAACTTCTCAAGATCATCTTCTGAAATGGACCTCATCACAAGACGAGTTATTGAAAGACTTGAGAACGGCAATGTTACAGACGAAATTCTTCAGGAATACACAAATCCCGATTCTGAAAAATACGAGCAGATGGTTGATGAAATCTGTAAAGAACTCAAGTTCACATCCTTGCGTTTTAACAGGCTTGACGATATGCTTGATTCCTGCGGAATTGACAAATGCAAACTCTGTACTTATTGTTGGGACGGTAAGGAATAATTAAATTTTATTTATAAAAATAAGGCGTTTGCAATGAGAAATCTCAAAGCAAATGCCTTTTGTTTTTACTTAGTATGCAATAATTTCGTAGCCGTCCTCAGTTACAAGAACCTGAATTTCCCACTGTGCAGACATTGAGTTATCTTCTGTATAGATAGTCCAGCCGTTATCCTCATCAACGAAAATATCAGGTTTTCCTGCGTTTACCATAGGTTCAATCGTAAAAATCATACCGGGTACCATAAGCATTTCCGTGCCTTTTTTAGAAATGTAACTTACCCATGGATCTTCGTGGAATTCAAGACCGATTCCATGACCTCCTACTTCACGAACAACAGAGTAACCTTTACTCTTTACATAATCATTGACAGCCTGACCCATATCTCCGAGAAAGCCCCAAGGCTTAACCTGTTTGAGTCCTTCATAAACTGCATTTTTTGTTTCTTCAACAAGCTTTCTGTTTTCCTCGCTTACATTACCGATACAAAACATTCTTGAAGAATCGGAGAAATATCCGTTCAAATTAGTTGAAACATCAACATTGATTATATCGCCGTCTTTGATTATTACATCTTCCGTCGGAATACCGTGACAAACTTCGTTGTTTATTGAAGTACATACGCTCTTGGGAAATCCCTCAAAATTAAGGGGAGCCGGAACACCGCCCATTTTGGTTGTGATATCATACACCCACTTATCAATTTCAGCCGTGCTGATACCTGCCTTAATATGCTCTGCAACATAATCAAGAACTGCAATATTAATCTTTGCGCTCTCCTTGATTTTTTCAATCTGCTCAGCATTTTTCAAGATTTCATGGGAGGGAACAATGTGACCCGCACCCTCAAATTCCTCAATTTTTTCATCAAAATATATATGACATTTTTTATACTTTTTTCCGCTGCCACACCAGCAAGGATCATTTCTGCCAGGTTTTTCCATTTTACTAACTTCCTTTCATTTTTCCAATTCATAATCCTTGATAATTATACCACCAAACAAATTTTATTACAACATCTTTGTCATATGCAAAAATCCAAAAGAAAAATCTTGTCAGAAAAAGTTTTGTAGTATATACTGAATAAGTAATATATAATCTCACACTCGGCATATTTTTATGCAGAGGTGTTTGTATGAATAAAAAAATCCCGACATTTTATGCTCTCTGCTTTATACTGTTTGCAATATTCTGCATTATTATGGTATCTGTTTTTTTCAGACTTAATCCGACAAAATCTGTTATAACCGAAAACAAAACAGAGCCGATAATTGTAATTGACGCAGGTCACGGAGGCGAAGACGGGGGAGCAGTAAGCGAAAGCGGTGTGCTTGAAAAGGACATCAATCTTTCTATATCAAATAATTCAGCTGATTTATTAAAAATTTTCGGATATAAGGTTGTTCAAACAAGAACAGATGATGTATCTCTTGATAACGGAGAAGATTCGGTTCATTCAAGGAAAGTTGCCGATTTAAAAAAACGGCTCGAAATTTTCAATTCAGACAAAAACAATATTGTAATCAGTATTCATCAAAACAAATTTTCTCAAAGCAAATATTACGGAACTCAAATTTTTTATTCCCCGAATAACAGTCAAAGTCAAAATCTTGCGGAATGCATTAGAAATTCCGTAAAAAAAAGCTTACAGCCTGATAACGAACGGCAATGCAAAAAGGCAGACGGCTCAATCTATCTTTTAAAAAAGGCTGAAAACCCGTCCGTTATTGTGGAATGCGGATTTATTTCAAATCCGGATGAACTTGCTAAGCTGCAAAGTGACGAATATCAAAAAGAAATGGCAACAGCAATCATAACAGGATTTTTAGATTATACTCATCAATAAATACAGGAAGTGAAATAAATGGCTTCAAAAATCAAAAGTGTTTACATATGTTCGGAATGTGGATACGAATCGCCTAAATGGTACGGAAAATGCCCGTCATGCGGCGAATGGAACACAATGAATGAAGAAATTAAAGATACATCAAAACAGTCAGCAACTGCAAAAACACGCTCTTTTGCAACCTACTCAAAACCATACGCCATATCGGATATTTCAACCGAGGATGAGCACAGATATGACACAGGCTGCGGAGAACTCAACCGTGTACTTGGCGGAGGAATTGTAAAGGGCAGTCTTATACTTCTGGGCGGTGATCCGGGCATAGGCAAATCGACCGTTCTTATGCAGATTTGTCAGTACCTCGGCGATACTCTGAAAATTCTCTACATATCGGGAGAGGAGTCAAAAAGACAGCTCAAACTCCGAGCAATAAGGCTGGGTGTAACTTCGCCGAATCTGTATGTGATGACCGAAACCGATGTTGAGGTTATTTGCGAACAGATAAAAAATCTCAAACCCGACCTCGTTATGATTGACTCAATTCAGACGATGAATCTTTCAGAATTAAGCTCGTCCCCCGGCAGCATTACACAGGTACGAGAATCTGCCAATATGCTGATGAGAACCGCAAAAGGACTTGATATTCCTATGTTTATCGTAGGTCATGTCAATAAAGAGGGTTCAATTGCAGGTCCAAAGGTACTTGAACATATTGTTGACACCGTACTGCATTTTGAAGGTGACAAACAGATGAGCTGCCGTATTCTTCGTGCCGTAAAAAACAGGTATGGCTCAACCAATGAAATCGGCGTTTTTGAAATGACTGATAAAGGGCTTAACGAAGTTGCAAATCCGTCTGTTATGTTGCTTTCAGGGCGTCCGAAAAATGTTTCGGGAACTTGCGTCACCTGTACAATTGAAGGATCAAGACCAATTCTTGCCGAAACACAGGGACTTGCCACACAAAGCGGATACGGCAACGCTCGCAGAATGGTTACAGGATATGATTATAACAGACTGTCAATGGTACTTGCCGTTCTTGAAAAAAGAGCAGGATACTATTTTTCAAACTGCGACACCTACATAAATATAGTAGGCGGATTGCGAGTTGACGAACCTGCGATTGACCTTTCAATTGCCATGGCTCTTATAAGCAGTCTGAAAGATACTCCGATTGACGAAAACGCTGTTGTATTCGGTGAAATCGGTCTTGCAGGTGAAATTCGTGCTGTATCAAACGCTCAGATGAGAATTAACGAAGCGGTAAGACTCGGCTTTACAAAAATCATTCTGCCGTATCATAATCTAAAAGGTGTTTCATGTGATGATGCTGAATTGATCGGAGTAAAAAACATTCGTCAGGCATTTGAAGCGGTAGGACAATGAGCAGTTTTGTAATATCAAACAAATACCCCTGTTTTGCCGATGAGCTTTCAAAAATGGGGCATAAGGTTATATTTTCGGACACCGTCAAAGCATTTCCGCAACCTGAACAAGCTCATGCCGATATGCAGATTTTGACGATTAATAATACTGTTTTTGTACTTCAAGAGTGCGAAAAGCTAAAAACTTTACCATATAAAGAAAATTTGATTATATGTGAAAATAAAGCAGGGAAGAAGTATCCCGAAAATATATTGCTGAATTTTCTTTTCTTTAATAATAAGCTTTACGGTAAAGTATCAGCAATAGATCCGACTCTTTACAAATATTGCGTAAAAAACGATATTGAAATCGTAAACATAAACCAAGGATACGCAAGATGCTCAACTCTAATACTCAATAATCGCACTGCCGTAACAGCTGATATATCCATAAAAAATGCCCTTGAAAAAGATGGGGCAGAGGTGTTATTAATATCCTCGGGTGATATAAAACTTGAAGGATATGATTATGGATTTATAGGCGGTGCAAGCGGAAAAATCTCTGATAATACCGTAGTGTTTTTCGGAAATGCTGAAATGCATCCCTGCTATTCTTCCATAAGAGAATTATGTTCTAAAAATAAAATTGAAATTAAAATATTATGCAAAAATATGCCACTCACAGATGTGGGCGGCATAGTAAAAATTCTTTAAACTTTTTTCTTAGGTTTTATTTTTGCAAGCGGATTTGAGTCAGCGGCATTTTTCATTTGTTCCGAACTCAGGTGTGTATAAATCTCAGTCGTACCGAGGTTTTCGTGTCCGAGAACCTCTTTAAGCACTCTGACATCAACTCCGCCTTGCTGATACATAAGCGTGGCAGCGGTATGCCTAAGCTTATGACAGGAATATCCCTGAGAATCAAGTCCGATTTTCTCAAGATATTTATATACCATAGCCTGAATTGTTTTCACAGACATTCTGCGGTGATTACGGCTAATAAACAACGCTTTTTTATCCTTAACTTCATCAACCGGACGCACCTTCATATACTCATTATAAGCGTCAATGCAAGCAGAGTTTAGATAAACAATGCGTTCTTTATTGCCTTTACCGACAACACGCATTGTACCGTCACTATGAATATCATTATAGTTAAGACCTGCCATTTCAGACACACGCAGTCCGCAATTGAGGAAGAGAGTCAAAATACAATAATCACGCTGTTTGTTATTTCCGTCAACTGCATTAAGAAGCTCAATGCTTTGTTCAAGAGTAAGATACTTTGGCAAAGCTTTTTTATTTTTTGGCGATTCAAGCTGTTCCACGGGATTTGTATCAAGCAAATGTTTATTATTGGTTATGTACTTAAAAAAGCCTTTCAGACTGGAACATTTTCTTGCACGGGACGCACTCTTATTGTTGCGGTCACGATAAAGAAAATTCATATAATCATATGCAAGTTCAAGATTAACGGTTTTAATTAAATCAAGGTCAACATCGTCAATTTTAATTTCATCAAAATCAGTACCGTCAGGCACAAGACCACGCATTACTTTTAAAAATCTAAAAAAAGTTCTGAGATCAATAAAATATTCGTCAACGGTTTTCTTCGACATATTTTTGATTGTCTGCTTATAAATTAAATAGTCCTTCAAAATTGCAGGAGCTTCATCACGAAAATCAACTGCCATAAACACACCACCGTAAATTTATTTCTTATAAAGAATAACTCAAAGAAGTTGAACTAAAATCTGTATTAAAAGAATTATAATGTTATTATAACACAAAAAAGGGCGGTGTATATTCCAATTACGAAAATTATACAAAATGATTATTTTGTATAATTCAGGGAACAGGTAAAACAAGATAAATCCGAAACATATTGCTAATGCTAATTTACAGCATTTAAATTACAACAGCCGTACAGACTCAAACGAGTATGTACGGCTGTAAATTTTAAAGGAATTTAACTTTTAAATTAGCAAACGCCCTGCTGAATCATTGAATCAGCAACCTTCTCAAAGCCTGCAATATTAGCACCTACTACATAGTCACCTTCATGACCATACTTCTTAGCTGCAGCAGAAATGTTCTTATAGATGTTAACCATAATGTTCTTGAGCTTAGCGTCAACTTCTTCAAATGTCCATGAAAGACGCTGTGAGTTCTGGCTCATCTCAAGAGCTGATGTAGCTACACCGCCTGCATTAGCAGCCTTGCCCGGTGCAAAGAGAATGCCGGATTTCTGGAGAAGCTTTGTAGCCTCAAGAGTTGTAGGCATGTTAGCGCCTTCGGCAACAGCATAGCAACCGTTAGCGATAAGTCTTTTAGCGTCTTCTTCGTTAAGCTCATTCTGTGTAGCACATGGAAGTGCAACATCACACTTAACTGACCAATCAAATTTGCCTTCGTGATACTCTGAGTTAGGACGATAGTTCTTATACTCTGTAAGACGCTGTCTTTTAACTTCCTTGATTTCCTTAATAGCATCAAGGTCGATACCTTCAGCATCATAAATCCAACCTGTTGAATCAGCCATTGTAACTACCTTAGCACCAAGCTCTGTAGCCTTTTCTGTTGCGTAGATAGCAACATTACCTGCACCTGATACGCAAACAGTAGCACCCTTGATATCCTTACCGTTATCCTTAAGCATAGCCTCTGTAAGATAAAGAAGGCCATAACCTGTAGCCTCTGTTCTTGCGAGTGAACCACCCCAGTTGAGGCCCTTACCTGTAAGAACGCCTTCATATACATTTCTGATTCTCTTATACTGACCGAACATATAACCGATCTCACGAGCACCTGTACCGATATCACCGGCAGGAACATCAGTGTCAGCACCGATGTGCTTACAAAGCTCTGTCATAAAGCTCTGGCAGAATGCCATAACTTCTCTGTCGCTCTTGCCCTTAGGATCAAAGTCAGAGCCACCCTTACCGCCGCCGATAGGAAGACCTGTAAGTGAGTTCTTGAAAATCTGCTCGAAACCGAGAAACTTAATAACGCCGAGGTTTACTGACGGATGAAGTCTTAAACCACCCTTGTAAGGTCCGATAGCACTGTTGAACTGAACACGGAAGCCACGGTTAACCTGAACCTTGCCGTTGTCATCAACCCAAGGTACTCTAAACATAATAACTCTTTCAGGCTCTGTAATTCTTTCGAGAATACCATTCTCTTCATACTTTGGATTCTGCTCGAAAACGGGCTCAAGTGAAGTAAGAACTTCGGTAGCAGCCTGAATAAACTCAGGCTCATTTGCGTTTTTTGCTTTCAGCTTTTCAAGCTGTTCACTTACATATGACATAAGTAAGTCCTCCTTAATAAAATTCGCATAAATTATACGGAAAAAATTCCGATTATGCTGTAGCACAGTAAAGCACTACAATCAACATATTAATAATACTATACTTTCAACGATTTTGCAATATCTTTTGTGAGTTTCTTGCAAATTTTTTTAAAATTATTGAAAAAACAGCCAATTTCATTCCTTTTCTGCAATTAATTTTACAAATCTCCCAAGTTTAGTTGCATTTTCGTACATTTTACGAGCTGAATTTTGTGAAAATGTATTTATGAATCCAAGAATTTCATTTGCATTACAATATTTTGTATAATTCATATTTGATTTAACAATTAAATTTTAGTTGCAAACGGACATATTTTATGATAAAATTCAATCGGTAATACTATTTGTAATATTCTTAAAGGTGATTTATATGGACTACTGCAAAAGATTAAAAGAATTAAGAGTCAAAAACGGATACACACAAGGGCAAATTGCATTCATACTTCACACGAGGCAGGAACAATACAGCAAATACGAAAACGGAAAGCGAGAACTGCCTATCAGACATTTGATAACACTTTGTTGTCTTTATAAAACTTCAAGTGATTATATTCTCGGAATAGAAAAATTTGTAAAATAAAGCCGTCGTCAATACTCGAATTTGGTATTGACGACGGCTTTATTGTTATATAAAATTGCCGGATTATTGAATTTTTTCTTTAAACATCATCAGAAAACTTACAAGAAGCAATCCGCATGAAACCCATATTATATGCGTTCCAAACGATAACGAAAGATTTCCTCCCAGACCTGCTCCGACTGCAAAGAAAAATATAACACCAAAATAATACATTGCCTGTCTGAGCTGTTCGGGCTTTCTTTCGTGAATAAAACCTGACAGAGCAGCCGTACCGCTTCTCAAATTGCCTATGCACATTGTACTGGCATAGGAATATCCTCTGACTTTTCTGAAAGTCTGAACCTGCATTGCACAGGAAAACGATACAATTACCGCCGCAACGGTATCCATACTCTTCGGCATGAATCCAACCGCAAATAATATGATAATTTCAAACAAGAGTATTCCCTGTCTCCAATGTATCTTTTTGAAATACTTGAATTTTTTCTGTATCAAATCAGCTACAAGGACACCTAACGCAAATGCAAGAATAGGAAAAAGATATTTAAGCCCCTCTCCCCACTTTCCTGTCATAAAATTTGTACTCATAAGCACAACATTACCCGTCTGTGCATTTGCAAATACTCCGTCACGGGTAAAATATGTATATGCATCCTGAAATCCGCCTGATAACGCAAGAAATATGCAATTTCTAAATGCCTCAGACATCTGTCGTGTCGGCTCAAGTTCCTTAAAAAAACTTCTTATCCTAAACACAATACTCAACTCCGAATCTACGCGCTAATCTACACAACACAACACCGAACACAATTCAGCGGCTCGGTGTTGCACAATAATTATAATTCGATTATCAGATATCGTTCTTTACTATATCCTCGTAGCTTTCACGCTTAACAACAACTCTTGCCTTGCCGTCTTTAACCATTACGATTGCAGGACGAGGGATCCTGTTGTAATTTGACGCCATAGAATAGTTATAAGCACCTGTTGAAAGAACAGCAAGTGTATCGCCTACTTCAACCTTAGCAACCTTTGTATGCTCCTGAACGAGGTCGCCGCTCTCGCAACACTTACCTGCTACCGTTACGATTTCATCAGGTTCTTTGTCAGCCTTACCTGCATTTACTACGGTATAAGCAGACTGATAAAGTGCATATCTGATGTTATCTGTCATACCACCGTCAACGGATACATATGTTCTTACATTAGGAATTTCCTTTTTGCCGCCAACTTTGTAAAGTGTAATACCTGCTTCGCCGACAATTGAACGACCCGGCTCAATAAAAATATACGGAACAGGAAGTCCGTGTTCTTTAGCCTTTGCCTTAACAGCCTCTGAAACCTTTTCCATATAGTTTTCGTAAGGAACAGGTTCATCATCCTTAGTGTACATAATGCCAAAGCCGCCGCCGAGGTTAAGCTCTGAAATAACGATTCCCAGCTCGTCGTGAATCTTGCCCATAAAGTCAAGCATAATTTCAGCTGCAGTGACAAACGGATCAATATCAAAAATCTGTGAACCGATGTGGCAATGAAGTTCCGTAAGATTTACATTATCGTACATCTGTGCCTTTTTAACTGCCTCAAAAGCTTCGCCTGTTTCAAGAGCAAAACCGAATTTTGAATCAATCTGACCTGTTCTGATGAAGTTATGAGTATGAGCGTCTACACCGGGCTTAATTCTAAAAGAAATATTAGCCTTCTTACCCACTTCACCGCAAATTTCATTGAGAAGCTCAAGTTCGTAAAGGTTATCAACAACGAACTTTCCTATATTAGATTCAAGTGCAAATCTGATTTCATCAGCAGTTTTATTGTTTCCGTGGAAGTGAACTTTTTCCATCGGAAAACCTGCCTGTACGGCTGTATAAATCTCACCGCCTGATACTACATCAAGACCGAGTCCCTCTTCCTTTGCAATTCTGCAAAGCTCCTTACAAGAAAGAGCCTTACTTGCATACAACGGCATACCGTTACCGTGGTAATACTTTTCAAAGGACTTTACATAAGCCTTGCACACATTTCTGATTGTTGTTTCGTCAAGAACATATAAGGGTGTACCAAATTCTTTGGCAAGTTCGAGTGTATCGCAACCGCCGATTGTAAGATGTCCCTTATTGTTCACATTAAGACATTCGCTAACGAACATTTTACTCATACCTCCGTATTTTTAAAATTTGCTATTGAAGTTTCAATAAGTTTCCTTATTTCATCATTTCCGAAGCCTGTTTGTGCAGAAAACGGTATCAGCGGAACATGTTCAATTGTACTGAAAATGTCCTTATAATACTCAATCTGCTTTTCAAACGCAGTCTTTTTGAGTTTATCGCTCTTTGTAAGAACTGCGGCAAAGTTAAACCCGCCTCTGTAAAGAAAATCTATCATATGCAAGTCATCATCAGTTGGAGGATGACGCAAGTCAAGAATCTGAATAACGAGCGGACGCTGTCTGTCCTGTGCAAAGTAGCCTTCCACAAGCTTTGCCCATCTGTCTTTTTCTGCTTTTGAAACCTTTGCATAACCGTAGCCCGGCAAATCAACCATACGAAACTCTTTGAGCTTATAAAAATTAATGGTAGCCGTTTTGCCCGGTTGAGCACTCACCCTTGCAAGGGCTTTTCTCTGAACAAGTTTATTGATAAGAGAGGATTTTCCTACATTTGAATGACCTGAAAATACAATTTCAGGCATATCCGATTCCGGCAACTGATCAACACGACCTGCCGCAAATTCAAAAGCGACTTCATTAAAGTTCATAAAATCCCTCTCTTTCACTGTTTTACTGCGTTTACAGTTTTCGTTGCGGAACGAACTGCTGTCATATCAATTCCGTTCCATTGGTTATCGGTAATCCTTACGGTATTATTCACCGCAAGTGCAACTACCTCCGAAAAATTCCTAACAGGAATAAACTTAACCTTTTCGAGAACCGCCCTATCGACATCTTCAAGATCAGGTTCGTTATCCTTTGGAATAATTACTGTTGTAATTCCGTTTTTAAAAGCAGCAATACTTTTCTCTTTAAGACCGCCTATAGGAAGAACATTCCCTCTGAGGGTAATTTCACCTGTCATTGCTATATCGTGTCTTACAGGCTTTAAAGTCAGCGCTGAGTAAATTGCGGTTGCCATTGTAATCCCTGCAGACGGTCCGTCCTTTGGAACAGCACCCTCGGGAGCATGAATATGAATATCCTTGTTTTTGTAAAAATCGGAATCAATTCCAAGAACCGCCGCATGACTTCTAATACAGGTGATTGCTGTTTTAGCAGACTCCTGCATAACATCACCGAGAGAACCTGTAAGTTCAATCTTTCCTGTACCCTCCATAACGGCAACTTCAATAGGTAAGATTTCTCCGCCTACAGAGGTCCATGCAAGTCCGTTTACTATTCCGATTTCATCCATTTTGGCAAGTGAATCAGGAATAAACTTTTTATGGCCTAAAAATCTTTCTATCTCTTTTTCGTCAATCTTGAATACTTCTGTACCCTCTGTAAGCTTTTCAACGGCACATTTTCTCATCACTGATGCAATAAGCCTTTCAAGCGTTCTTACGCCGGCTTCTCTCGTATAGAAGTCTATGAGAGCGTATATGGCTTTCTGAGTGAATTTGAGTTCCTTTGAAGTAAAACCGCACTCATCAAGCTGTTTAGGAATGAGGTGCTTCTTTGCAATATGGAATTTCTCTTCTCTTGTATAACTGCTGATTTCTATAATTTCCATTCTGTCACGGAGCGGCGCCGGAATAGCTGAAATGTCATTTGCAGTTGTAATAAACATCACATTTGACAAATCAAACGGAAGTTCAATGTAGTGATCAACAAACTTATTATTCTGTTCGATATCAAGAACCTCAAGCAATGCCGATGTTGGATCGCCCTTATAATCAGCGGCAAGCTTGTCTATCTCGTCAAGAATAAGTACAGGATTATTAGTGCCGGCATGTTGCAATGCATTAATAATTCTACCCGGCATCGAACCGATATAAGTCTTTCTGTGACCTCTGATTTCAGCCTCGTCACGAACGCCGCCAAGAGCGATTCTTTCACTTTTTCTGCCTATTGCCTTTGCAATCGACTGAGCAATTGAGGTTTTACCGACACCCGGAGGTCCTGCAAGACAGATGATCTGTCCCTTTTGCTTTTCACTTAACACACGAACGGCAAGCTGTTCAATGATTCTCTTTTTAACTTTGTCAAGTCCATAGTGAGTCTTATCAAGAGCCTTCTGAACTTTAGATATAACGATTTTATCTTTAGATGACTTATTCCACGGCAAATCAAGAACCGTATCAAGATATGTACGAATCACAGCCGCTTCCTGACTGCCATAAGGCATTTTGCTGAGTTTCTTACATTCTTTATAAAGAATGTCGGCAGATTTTTCGTCAAGGTTAAGCTTCTCAATTTTATCGACATAGTTTTCAGCATCGTCAATCGGTGAATCATCTTCACCGAGCTCTTCCTCGATTGCTCTTTTCTGTTCACGAAGAAAATAATCACGCTGATTTTCATCAATTCTCATTTTAGCTTTTTGAGATATTTCGTCCTCAAGTTTAAGAACAAAATTTTCATTTACAAGTACATCAAGAACAGATTCAAGTCTTTCGGATTCTGGGAAAGTTTCAAGAATCGACTGTTTAACTCTGTAGTCGAGAATGAGATTAGCTGTGATAAAATCGGCAAGTTCACCCGGTCTTTTGCAAAGGGCAACCTTAAAAATAATATCCGACGGCATCTTCGGAGAAATCTCAAGATACTTGTCAAATTCATTTTTTACGGTTCGCATAAGAGCGGAATCTCTTGCTGTAAGATACTCGCTTTCTTCCTCATACGGTTTAACTTCTGCAACAAGACACTTTTCGTCAAAAACAGGATTTATAATTGTAGCCCTGCATTGACCTTCGATTACAATTCGTGTAGTATTTTCAGGCTGTTTCAAGACCTGTACAACCTTGGCAATTACGCCCGTGTCATAAACATCAAATATATCCGGTTCGTTTATTGCGGCATCCTTCTGAGAAGTAAGAAAAACAAGTTGATCGGCTTTCATAGCTTTATTTATAGCCGTAATACTCTTTTTCCGTCCAACATCAAAATGAATAAGTGATTTTGGAAAAACCACCAACCCTCGCAACGGAAGAACAGGGAGAGTCAGATTTTTTTGCATATCAAAATCCATTTAAATTCCTTTCATAAAAGCAAAAAGCTGTATTGTAATTGCAATACAGCTTTAATTCACAATATCAAGACGCTGTGCTGCGCTTCTGACGCTTCTTTGCATCTTTTTGAGTCAATTTTACGGAATTTGTCTGTAACAATTCCTTTTTGCGAGTAATTTGCGGAGCAGCACCGTTTTTGATAACACCCTCTGTAATAATAATCTTATCAATAGTAGGATCAGACGGAGCCTCAAACATAAGGTCTGTAAGAATATCTTCCATAATTCCTCGAAGTCCTCTTGCACCTGTATGCTGATCCTGTGCCTGTTGTGCAATAGCTCTGAGTGCCTCTTCTTCAAAAAGAAGTTCAACACCATCAAGTTCAAAAAGTTTCTTGTACTGCTGAACAATAGAGTTTTTCGGAACAGTAAGAATCTTGACAAGTGCATCCGTGTCAAGGCCGCTCAAAGCAGTAATAACAGGCAGACGACCGATGAGCTCAGGAATAATTCCGTACTTTACAAGATCATGAGCTGTGACCTCTTTCATCCAATCGGTCGAATCAAGCTCCTGCTTTGACTGAACAAGTGACTCAAAACCTATAACAGAAGAACCCTTACGCTTTTCAACTATCTTTTCAAGACCGTCAAATGCACCGCCGCAGATAAAAAGAATATTCTTAGTATCAATCTGTAAATATTCCTGTTGCGGATGTTTTCTGCCACCCTGTGGCGGAACATTGGATACAGTTCCCTCAACAATCTTAAGCAAAGCCTGCTGAACTCCCTCACCGCTTACATCTCGTGTAATAGAGGGGTTTTCGGATTTTCTCGCAATTTTATCAATTTCATCAATGTAAATTATGCCGTGCTCTGCCTTTTCAATATCAAAATCGGCTGCCTGAATAAGTTTTAAGAGAATGTTCTCTACATCCTCACCGACATAACCTGCTTCGGTCAGCGTAGTTGCATCGGCAATTGCAAAAGGAACATCAAGAGCCTTTGCAAGCGTCTGAGCAAGTAATGTCTTACCGACACCTGTCGGGCCGAGAAGCAACACATTACTCTTAGCGAAATCTACGCTCTCATCATTTGAAAAAGCACGCTTATAGTGATTGTAAACAGCAACGCTCAGGGTAACTTTTGCATGATCCTGTCCGATAACATATTCATCAAGAATTGCCTTGATTTCCTTTGGTTTTAAAAGTTCATCAACGGACAGTTCGGGGGTCTGAGGTTCTCCCGATTTTGAAAGTTTATTTTCATTTTCACGTTCAAGCTCGCCTGATTCGCGAAGAATATTCATGCAGAGCTCAACACACCGGTCACAAATATAGACACCGTTGCCGGCAATAAGTCTGCCTGCCATCTCCTGAGGTTTTCCGCAGAAAGAGCAATAAATATCTTCGTTATTTTTGTTAGCCATCAGTTTACCTCACCTTTATCTTTTTTCGATAACCTTATCAATCAAACCATACTCAAGTGCCTGCTGTGCAGTCATGAAGTTATCACGATTGGTATCCTTTGCAATAACATCAATCGGCTGACCTGTGTTGTCAGCAAGAATCTGATTGAGTCGTTTTTTCATATCAAGAATGTGTCTTGTGTGAATTTCCATGTCAGTAGCCTGACCCTGAGCACCGCCTGAAGGCTGGTGAATCATAATGTCACTGTTAGGAAGTGCAAGACGCTTACCCTTAGCGCCTGCGGCAAGAAGGAATGCACCCATACTTGCAGCCATACCCATACAGATTGTGGAAACATCACACTTGATGTAATTCATTGTATCAAAAATAGCAAAGCCGTCTGTTACGCTGCCGCCAGGACTGTTGATGTAAAGACTGATATCCTTTGTCGGATCTTTACTTTCAAGGTAAAGCAACTGAGCAACTACAACGCTTGCACTTGCACTGTTTACCTCTTCGTTAAGCATAACAATTCTGTCTTCAAGAAGACGGGAATAGATATCAAAAGAGCGTTCGCCCCTGCTTGACTGTTCGATAACATATGGTACTAATGCCATTTAATCATAACCTTTCTTAAATAGTGATTAACAGATATAAGAAAAATATTCAAATTACTTAATAACAGCTTTGTCCTTTACGAGATTAAGAGCCTTTTCAACCTTAACATCTTCTGTGAGTGATTCAGCAGGAACAGCCTCCTTAACCTTATCAACATCCATCTTGTAAGCCTCAGCCATTTTGCCGTATTCAGCATCAAGGTCAGCCTCTGTAACTTCAATATTTTCTTTTCTTGCAACTGCTTCAAGAGCAAGTCTTAACTTAACTCTCTTTTCAGCCTCTTCTTTATACATACCCTTGAGTGCGTTTGCATCCATACCCATGTACTGCATATATGTCTTCATATCAAGGCCCTGTGAACGGAGACGCATATCAAATTCTCTTACCATCTCGTTAGCCTGATTATCATACATTGCCTCAGGAATTTCACCCTCAAGGAGTTCCATAAGCTTTTCGGAAATTTGATTGTCAATATCCTTGTCAGCCTCATCCTGAAGGCGTTTAGCAACAGTTTCTTTAAGCTCAGCCTTGTACTCATCAAGTGTTTCCTTATCGGAAACATCCTTTACAAACTCATCATCGACTTCCGGAAGTTCCTTAGTCTTAATTTCGTGAAGGTTGATTTTGAATTCAGCTTCCTTACCTTTAAGCTCTTCAGCCTGATAATCATCCGGGAACTTAACTGTGATTGTAAACTCTTCACCTGTCTTGTGACCTACAATCTGCTCCTCAAAGCCGGGGATAAAGTTGCCTGATCCAAGCTTAAGGTTGTAGTTTTCAGCCTTACCGCCTTCGAACGCTTCACCGTCAACAAAACCCTCAAAGTCAATAACAGCTACATCATCATTCTGAGCAGCTCTGTCGTCAACAGTTAGCATTCTTGAGTTGCGGTCACGAACCTTCTCAATTTCTTCGTCAACGAGTTCGTCTGTAACTTCTGTTGACTTCTTTGTAACTTCAATGCCGAGGTAGTTATTAATTTCCATTTCAGGCTCAACAACAACATTAGCCTTGAATGAGAAACCTTCTTTGCTTGCCTCAATAGCCTCAAGAGTTTCAACCGAAACTATCTTGATACCTGCTTCTTTAGCAGCCTCATAAAGAGCGTCCGGATAACAATCCTGCATAGCATCTTCATAGAACACTTCCGAACCGTACATTTTCTCAATTACATGACGGGGAGCTTTGCCCTTTCTGAAACCGGGGATATTGATGCTTTTAACCTGCTTTTTATAAACTCTGTTAACAGCGTTACCAAAAGTTTCACCGTCAACATTAACCTCTAATTCATATGAATTAGCCTGTTCTTTTTTTGTACATTCCTTTAATGCCATTTTAATATTCCTCCAAAGTTTAAATTCAAAATCAAGAAATCATCTTATTATATCACAACAAAATAATTTTGCCAATAGAAAATACAGAATTTATCTGACTAAAATTGGCATAAATGACAACCTGTCACAAGAAATCAGCTTAAAATCAATACCTTCGTATTCACCTTCAATTGCAAACCTCATATTCTTTTTTCCATGAAGGTGTCCGTAATAACATTTTTTGATGTCATATTTCAAAAGAACATTAAATATTTCGTCACACTTTGTTGTTCCGTAAACAGGGGGATAATGTAAAAACACTATTGGTTCCTTTCCTGTTTTTATAGCTGATTGTATTGACATTTCAAGTCTGCCGACTTCCCTGTTCAGGACTTTTATATCATTTTGAGATTCATTCTCAAGAAACCATCCTCTTGTACCGCAAATTGCGTAATCGTCAACAACATATGAATTATTGAAAAGGATAGATATCGAATCAAGTGAATTATTTTTCAGAAACACATCCATTTTTGTCTTGGTGCTCCACCAATAATCGTGATTGCCTTTATTGAAAATTTTCTTACCGGGAAGATTTTCTATGAAAGTAAAATCCGTAAGAGTTTCTTCAAGCTTCATTGCCCAGGAAATATCGCCAGACACAACAACCGTGTCATTATCGGTAACAAGCTTTCTCCAGTTATTTTCAAGTCTTGAAGTATAATCGTTCCAGCCTGCGAAAACATCCATAGGCTTATCTTCACCAAGTGAAAGATGTAAATCCGCTATAGCAAATAATGCCATTAATCTATACCGAGTGCTCCGAGAACATAATTCTCCATATCACTAACTTCTGTAACATCAGAGAATCGAGCCGTTTTATTTTTAAGATTTGCAAGAGGTGCAGGCACTTCGGCACCGGAAACCTTATGAAGTTCATCAACCATATCAAATTCTGTTTCAGGAAGTGTTGCGTTTGGTTCAACAGCCTCAAGAACAGCCTTAGAGAATTTATACGGACTTGCAGTTGACGCAATTACAGATGGTGTCTTGTCGCCTGTTTCCTCAACATACTGCTTGTACACATTGATTGCAACAGCTGTGTGAGTGTCGCAAAGGTACTTATCCTGTTCAAACATCTCGTGAATGGTAGCCTCTGTGTTCTTATCATCACAGAATCCGCCGTAGAACTTTTCGTTGATAACAGCCTTTACATCATCACTTACTTCATACTTGCCTTCTGATTTGAGTGCATTCATCCAGCCTCTTGTAACTTCGTCATTATCACCTGAAAGCTTGTAGAGAAGTCGTTCAAGGTTACTTGAAACAAGGATATCCATTGAAGGTGAAATTGTTGTATAGAAGTTTCTGTTCTTATCATAAACGCCTGTTTTGATAAAATCTGTAAGAACATTATTAGAGTTTGACGCACAAATGAACTTGTTGATTGGAAGTCCCATGAGACTTGCATAGTATGATGCAAGGATGTTACCGAAGTTACCTGTCGGAACAACAACATTAATTTTGTCACCAAGCTCGATTTTACCGTCATTTACAAGATCGCAGTAAGCCGAAATATAGTAAACAATCTGCGGAAGAAGTCTGCCCCAGTTGATTGAGTTTGCTGATGAGAAAAGCATATTATTCTCAGCGAGCTTTTCTGCAACCGAAGGTGTAGTGAATATCTTCTTAACACCTGTCTGAGCGTCATCAAAGTTACCCTTGATTGCACAAACACGAACATTTTCACCTTCCTGAGTATTCATCTGATGCTTCTGCATCGGACTTACACCGTCAACAGGATAGAAAACAACAATCTTTGTGTGGTCAACATCTTTAAAGCCTTCAAGAGCAGCCTTGCCTGTATCGCCTGATGTAGCAACGAGAATAACAGCCGTCTTGCCGTCATATTTCTTCTTGAGTGACTTTGTGAGAAGATGCGGGAGAATCTGGAGTGCCATATCCTTAAACGCACATGTAGGACCATGCCAGAGTTCAAGAATATTCAGGGTTGTTCCGTCAAGATTACAGTATGAAATAGGAGCAGGATTTTCACCGCCGAATTTCTGAGCTGTATAAGCCTTTTCTACGCAGTCGCTGATTTCCTCTTCTGTGAAATCAGAAAGAAAATCAGAAAATACTTTCTTTGCTCTTCCTTTGTAATCTGTTTTCAAAAGTGCCTTGAAGGTATTTTCATCATACTTAGGAAATTCCTGCGGTACAAAAAGACCGCCGTCCTTTGAAATACCCTGTGCAATGGCCTGTGCCGCAGAAACTACTTCTTTGGCATTTTGTGTGCTGTTGTATAACATTGAAATCTTCCTTTCAAATTGCTTTAAACATCAAGTATTTTACTACATTATTCGCTGATTGTCAAAGTTTTCAAAGAAATTATACGCATTTTCGTAAAAAATCTTTTTCAAAACGCTTTCGTTGTAGTTATTTCCAAGAAAAAGTTCATAAATTTCGCCGATTGAATCGCTTCCGACAATATCCCTCGGCAAATCGCAGCCGTCAAAATCCGTACCGAAGCAAAGAGAATTTTCACATCCGAGTGACAGCATATATTCGCAATGCTTTAAAATATCGTTCATGCATGCTTTATCCGGATTATTATTAAGAAAAGCATTGTGCAAATTTAGACCTATAAGTCCGCCTCTCTGTATTATAATTTTAATCTGCTCATCTGTAAGATTTCTCGGATTTTGAGTAATTGTCCGTGAATCTGAATGAGTTGCGATAAACGGCTTATTCGTCTGATTGACAACATCATAAAACAGTCCATCGCTTGCATGGGATATATCAATTACAATACCGTACTTTTCCATTTCGGCTACTGCAAGTTTTCCGAAGTCAGTTAAACCGCATTTATCTTCCGATAAAACACCTGAACCAATCTCGTTCATCTCATTCCATGTGAGAGTCATTATTCTGACGCCGATTTTCGCAAATCGCTTTACATTCTCGATTTTGCCGTTCAATGCTTTTCCGTTTTCTACTGTAAAAAACGCTGAGTTTCGATACTTTGAAAAAGCATTGTCAGTGAATTCACCGATACCTAACAATTCAATTCCAAGTCGGTTACATTCGGATTTCAGGTAATCAGCCGATTCAAAAAACAATTTTTCCGCCGCATTACCTTCAAGCGTGTCGGGCAACCATATAGCATAGCACTGTAACTTGCGGGATTTGGAATTGTTGTTTAATTTCACTTCATATGAGGGATTATCCAGTTCGGACTTTTCGGTTACTGCCTTATAGAGCGTGTCACAATGCAAGTCAAAAAAATTCATGGCAACCTCCCGTCAGAATGCATCTTCAATATAATTAATGCCGACAAGCTTAAGATTATCACTGTTGACATAAACTTCGCATACATCAAATCGACATTCTTTTTCTATATTGTTTTCATACATATACATATCGGCAGTTTTTAAAATTTTCATCTGCTTTTTACGGTTAACCGCATCAACGGGTTGTGTAAGAGAATTCTCTTTTCTTGTTTTAACCTCAACAAAGGCAATTACTTCCTTATTCTCGGCTATGATATCTATTTCGCCGTAAGGCTTTTTATAATTTCTGGCAATAATTTTATACTTATGCTTTTTCAGATATTTTGCGGCATAAGCCTCTCCCTTATCACCTGTTTGTTTAGTAGTAAAAATCATTTCTTATTATATATTTTCTTCAAGAAGCTCGGTCTGTGATACTTACATGGTCCGTATTTAAGAATCGCCTCAATATGAGCCTTTGTGCCGTAACCCTTATGCTTTGCAAATAGGTACTGAGGAAATTCTTTGTCGTATTCATAAAGAAGCCTATCCCTTGATACCTTGGCAAGAATTGACGCACAGGCAATTGACATTGACTTTGCATCACCTTTTACAATACATTCGCCTTCAATTGACAACGGAGGCATTCTGTTGCCGTCAATCATAGCATAATCAGCCCTTGGTTCAAGTCCTTCAACTGCCCGTTTCATTGCAAGCATAGCAGCATTAAGAATATTCATTTCCTCAATTTCTTCAACACTTGCAAATGCAATGCTGTATGCCAAGGCCTGTTCCTTTATTACATCAAACAAAGCCTCTCTCTTTTTTTCAGAAAGCTTTTTTGAATCATTGACTCCTTCAATAACGGTATTTTCGGGAAGTATAACTGCGGCGGCACACACAGGTCCTGCAAGCGGTCCTCTGCCGGCTTCATCAACACCGCAGATATTCAGAAAACCTCTTGCAATATTTTTATTTTCATATTCAAGCCAATCCATTGTTATCTCCCCTGCGGCATTTCAACTGTAATTCTGCCAAGCTTTGCACTTCTGAATTCATCAAGCAACATAATTGCGGCTCTCTCGGTATCTATCTCACCACCTGAAACAAGCATACCTCTCTTTTTGCCAATCATTTTCAAAAGCTCGTATGAATTGATATTTTCGATATCTTCGTTTTCTAATTTGAATCTTGTTATAAAATCAGCAGGCTTGAGTTCCTTGATGAAATCAAGAAGTCTCACCGCCAAAAGTTCGATATCAAGAATTTGGTCTTTAACCGCACCTGTGAACGCAAGATGCTCTCCGACTGTCTTATCGTCAAACTTTGGCCAAAGCACACCCGGAGTGTCAAGCATTTCAAGATTCTTTGCAATTGTATACCATTGATTACCTCTTGTAACGCCCGGTCTGTCCTCAACCTTTGCACGGTTCTTCTTTACCATTTTATTGATAAAAGAAGATTTGCCTACATTCGGAATACCCACAATCATAATTCTGATTGTGGGATTTACCATTCCTTTTTCTTTTAATCTTGCAATCTTATGGCTCATAACCGTATTTACGGCAGGTGCAAATTTGTCAAGACCTCTGCCGCTTTTACAGTCAACCGGGATAGCAACAAGATTCTGCTTTTTAAAATATTCAATCCACATTTTCGTGGCAGTTTGATTAGCCATATCGCATTTATTGAGAAGAATAACTCTCGGCTTGTTCTGAACAAGTTTTGCAAGGTCGGGGTTACGACTGCTGACAGGAATTCTTGCATCAATAATTTCTGCGACAGCATCAACAAGTTTAAGACTTGACTGAATCTGTCTTTTTGTTTTGGTCATATGACCGGGGAACCATTGAATAGTCTGCATTTCGCTCATATATGTACATCCTTTAAAAATTTTCTGTTAATATAAATACTTGAATCTGTCAAGCGGGAAAAATATAAATTGTGCTTTACCGATTACATCATCGATAGACACAAGGCCTATACTCTTATCACGGCTGTCAAGAGAAATAATTCTGTTATCACCCATTACAAAGATATAACCTTCAGGGATAACATACGGAATTTGCAATGGATTTGACGGTTCTCGTGTTAAAGAAGAAACATACGGTTCATCAATTTTTATACCGTCAACATAAACTTCATTTTTACTGTAATCCACGACAAGCGTCTGTCCTTCAACGGCTATAACCCGTTTTATAATTCTCTTTTCAATCTGATTTTCAGCGTTGATAGCTACAATATCGCCGCATTTTGGCTCATACATAAAATTTGTAATGAAAATTTTATCATCGCTGTGGAGCGTGTCAAGCATCGAATTTCCCACAACATTGGCATCTCTGATGATAAAAGTAAACGCTACGGATATAATTGCAAACACAAAAATTATTGTCCGTGTAAAATCAAACATATAATTCGTGATTTTTTTATCGTTAATTTTAATTCTGATTTTATTCTTTTTAGGTTTTTGAGGCATATAACCCTCCGTAAAAAATAAAGCTTATTTCTATTATAAAACAGAAATAAGCTTTTCACAATATCAAAATTTAAATTAACATTAAATTTTTACAATCTTTAGCATCAGTACAGATAGCCGAAGTGGTCAAACGGATAAACTACAAACTGTGCCTTACCGATTACATCATCAACATCTATAAGACCTATTTTTGTACTGCGGCTGTCCATTGAATCCTTTCTGTTATCACCCATAACAAAAATTTTGCCCTCAGGAATAACCTCCGGAATTTCATTGTCGCCTATATTGTTACCGTAGGTTGACCCCTCTATGTACGGTTCATCAAGAACAACACCGTCAACTATGATTTGGTCGTTGTCATAATCGACCTTAACAGTCTGTCCCGCAACAGCGATAACACGCTTAATAATCGGACTGTTATACTCTGCACCGTGAGAAATAACAACGATATCGTTATTTTGGGGAGTGTAGAATAGATTTGTTACGATAACCTTGTCGTTAGTGGCAAGTGTGTTATTCATTGATCTGCCTTCAACATCAACAAGGCGGAACAAAAAGATAAGACAAACCACAACAACCGAAATTGCAAACAGGATACATCTTACCCAGTCATAAAAACCGGACATTGCGCCTTCCTCTTTTGCAACAAGAAATTGTTTTTCGAAAATTGACGGTTTCTTATCCACATACATTTCAGGATTGATATCTGAAGAATCGTTCACACCCTCAGGCTGAAGCACAGCCATATTAGCCTCATTGACATTATTTTTGCTTTTCTTCAACTTTGTCACCTGCTATAAAGAAAAATAGTAAAAAAAGGGACTTTTAAAAGTCCCTTTTGATTTCGTGAATTACTTACGAATCTGCTCTTTAACCTTAGCAGCCTTACCAACTCTGTCACGGAGATAGTAGAGCTTGCTTCTGCGAACCTTACCGTAACGAACAACCTGTACATCTTTAACATTGGGTGAATGGAGAGGGAATACTCTTTCAACACCAACGCCGTAAGCTACTCTTCTTACAGTAAATGTTTCAGCTACGCCACTGCCTCTTTTCGCAATAACAGTACCCTCAAACATCTGGATTCTTTCTCTTTCGCCTTCACGAATGTTTACTGATACCTTTACAGTATCACCTACGCTGAACTCAGGTGTTGTTTCCTTCACGCTTGCTGCAGCAATAGTCTTTAATGCGTCCATTTTTTATCCTCCTTATTTTTCCGACATTCTTACTCAAACGAGCAGCGGACTGTCACATCAAAATGACGGTTAAACCGTTATTTGAACCTCGTCGAGAGTTACGACGGTTTCAAATGCTTTAATATAATACCACATACGGAATAATAATGCAAGTGTTTTTTCAATTTAGTTTAAAAAAACGGAATATATCCCGTCAAGCTCCGATTAATGTGATGATATATTCTCAAGCTTTTTAAGATATTTTTTGAAATAATCAGGCAATTCGGAAGTGAATTCAATATATTCATTGGTTTTTGGATGAATAAAACCGATTTTTCTTGCATGAAGGCATTGTCCTTCAAAATCAACTTTTTCATTCTTTACGCCATACACCTTATCACCCGACACGGGATGACCTATATAAGCCATATGCACTCTGATTTGATGAGTACGACCTGTTTCAAGCTTGCATTTTATATGTGTGTAACCTTTAAACCTTGTTATTACCGAATAATGAGTAACCGCATTTTTGCTGTTCTTTTCGATAACACACATTTTCTTTCTGTCTTTAGGATTTCTTCCGATTGGAGCGTCAACTGTTCCCTCATCATTTTTCAGATTACCAAATACAATTGACTCATACTCCCTTGTAAAAGAATGCTCCTTAATTTGTTCTGCAAGAGAACGGTGAGCAAAATCATTTTTTGCAACAATCAAAAGACCGCTTGTATCCTTGTCGATGCGGTGAACAATACCGGGACGAAGTACGCCGTTAATTCCCGAAAGGCTGTCACCGCAATGATAAAGCAAAGCATTTACAAGAGTACCGTCATAATTTCCTGCGGCAGGATGCACAACCATTCCCTTTGGCTTATTCACAACAAGCAAGCATTCATCTTCATAAACTATATCAAGAGGAATATTTTCCGCTTTAGCCTCATAAGGCGTCGGATCGGGAACATCTACAACAACAATATCACCTTGCGAGAGCTTGTACTTTTTTGAAACAACAGAGTCGTTTACAAGCACAGCTCCGTTCTCAATAAGATTAACAGCGGCAGAGCGTGATAAATCAATATTTGCATCCGAAATAAATTTATCAAGTCTTACACCGCTTGTTTCACAATTCAGTTTAAATTCATTCATTGCTTTTGTTGACCTTTTTTTCGGATTTCATAACATTAGAGAAAAACAGAACATAAACTATAAGAAGTAGTGTTCCGACTGTAATGCAGTAGTCGGCAAAGTTACAAACAGGGGGAAAGAATGAAATGCTGATGTAATCGACTACAAAACCGTAAAAAATCCTGTCAATCAAATTACCTATTCCGCCGCCGATTATAAGTGCCGCAGAAATATAGAACATCTTTCCTGACGGTTTCTTCTTGAACATAATATATATTATTATTGCAATAAGAACAGCAGTAACCGCTACGAAAAACCAACGCATATCCGAAAACATTCCGAAAGCAACGCCTCGATTCTCAACATAAGTAAAATCAAGTAATCCGTCAATGGCAGTTACCGAACCGACAGGCTGAAGATAGGTAAGCACAAAATATTTTATTATCTGATCAGTGGCAGCTAAAAGCACACCGATTATAAGAGCAATAACAGGCATTTTATCCTCCATAAACATAAATCGGTGTGTTTTATCACACCGATTTATTGTAATAGCAGTTATTATTTAAGATTCTGAACACAGCGGAAACAGATTGTAGGATGCTCTGCACACTGACCCACCGTCTTGCTGATAGCCCAGCAACGCTCGCACTTTTCACCCTCAGCTTTTTCAGGTTTGATTTCAAGCTCACCGCCGTTATCAACAATTTCAACTTCTGAAACTATGAATGCTGCACAAAGCTCAGGCTCAGCCTTTTTAAGGAATTCAAGTGTTTCGCCGCCTGCACAAAGCGTTACCTTTGCTTCAAGCGAACCCTTAATTGTCTTATCCTTTATAAGGGATTCGAGTGACTTTTTAACATTATCACGAAGTTCATGGATTCTGTCCCAGAAAGCCATAAATTTATCGTCAACGTCAATAGCGATGTTTTCGGGAATCTCATTAAAGATAACATGTTCTGCATTCTCATTTGAGGAATGAGGCATGTATTTCCAAATTTCATCTGATGTATACGCAAGGAGCGGAGCAATCATTCTTGTCATTGCGTCAAGGATAACATAGATTACGGTCTGAGCGGCTCTTCTTGAGAGGCTGTCAGCCTTTTCTGTATAAAGTCTGTCCTTGAGAACATCAAGATAGAAGTTAGACATATCAACAACACAGAAGTTGTGAATGCTGTGATATACAATATGAAACTCATAATTATCGTATGAAGTTCTAACCTTTGTGATAAGGTCATTAAGCTTTGCAAGTGCCCATTTATCAATCGGCAACACCTTATCAAAGTCAACCATATCTGTATCGGGATTAAAGTCAGAAATGTTACCGAGAATATATCTTGCGGTATTTCTGATTTTTCTGTATGATTCGGAAATCTGCTTGAGGATATCCTTAGAAATATGAACGTCAGTCTGATAGTCGGTTGATGCAACCCAAAGTCTGAGTACATCAGCACCGTACTGCTTAATAACATCCTGTGGGCTGATGCCGTTACCAAGTGACTTACTCATCTTTCTTGATTCATCGTCAAGAATCATACCGTGAGTAAGAACAGCCTTGTAAGGTGCTCTGCCTCTTGTAGCAACGGATGTAAGGAGTGATGACTGGAACCAACCTCTGTACTGGTCGTTACCCTCAAGGTAAAGGTCAGCAGGTGATTCAAGGTTATCACGCTGTTCAAGAACAGCGGCATGTGATGAACCGCTATCGAACCAAACATCCATAATATCTTTTTCTTTATCAAATTCAGTACAACCGCACTTTTTACACTTTGTACCAGCAGGAAGAATCTCTGCGGCTGTGTGATTGTACCAAGCGTTTGAGCCTTCTTTACCGAATAAGTCAGCAACAGCAAGCATAGCATCCTTATCAATAAGAGCCTCACCGCAATCCTTACAGAAGAAAATCGGAATCGGAACACCCCATTTTCTCTGACGGGAAATACACCAATCTTTTCTTTCTCTTACCATTGATGTAATTCTGTCCTTGCCCCATGCAGGAATCCACTTAACCGTATTGATAGCGTCAACAGCCTCATCCTTGAAATCGTCAACCGAACAGAACCACTGGTCTGTTGCTCTGAAAAGGATAGGAGTTTTACATCTCCAGCAATGCGGATACTGATGGACAATTTTCTTTAATGCAAAAAGTGAGCCGTTTTCTTCAAGATAGGCGGCAATCTTCTTATTAGCCTCATCAGTTGTAAGACCTGCAAACTGACCTGCTTCTTCTGTAAGAACACCGTTAGAATCAACAGGACAGATAATCGGAATCTCAGGGTAATTCTGACATACATTGTAGTCGTCAACACCGTGTCCGGGAGCTGTGTGTACACAACCTGTACCGCTTTCGAGAGTTACATGCTCACCAACGATAACAAGGGACTCTCTGTCAAGGAACGGATGTGCTGTTTTTATATACTCAAGCTCACTGCCCTTTACCGTTGCTACAACTTCAAAGTCTGTTATACCTGCCTCATCAAGAGCAGACTTATAAAGCTCTGACGCCATAACAAGGTATTCATCACCTGTTTTGATTACAGAATATTCAAATCTCGGACCTACGCAAATTGCGACATTTGCAGGAAGTGTCCAAGTTGTAGTTGTCCAGATTACAAACTTAACCTTTGAAGGATCGATTCCCATATTTGAGAAAACGCCCTTATCATCAGTTACATTAAACTTTACATAGATTGAATGGCAAGGATCTTCAGCATACTCAATCTCAGCCTCTGCAAGAGCAGTCTTACACTCCGGACACCAATAAACAGGCTTTAAGCCCTTGTAGATATAGCCCTTTGTAGCCATTTCTGCAAACACTCTGATCTGTTCAGCCTCGAACTCATGGTTAAGAGTGATGTACGGCTTATCCCATTCACCGATTACGCCAAGTCTTTTAAACTGCGTACGCTGATCGTTAATGTAGCCTTTTACGAACTCTTCGCACATTTTACGAAGTTCAACAACAGAAATTTCAGCAGAATTACCGATACCGGCTTTCTTTCTTGCTTTAAGTTCCGTAGGAAGTCCGTGTGTATCCCAACCCGGAACATACGGAGCTTTAAAGCCTGCCATATTCTTATATCTTACGATAAAATCCTTAAGAATCTTATTAAGTGCATGACCAAGGTGAATGTCACCGTTAGCATAAGGAGGGCCGTCATGAAGAATGAACAGAGGCTTTCCCTCATTTACTTTCATAAGATTTTCGTAAACCTTTTCATCTTCCCAATTTTGAAGTGTAACAGGCTCGCTTTTCGGTAGACCTGCTCTCATAGGGAAGTCTGTCTTTGGAAGATTAAGTGTTGAATTATAATCCTGGGACATTTTATATTCTCTCCAATATCTAAAATCTAAATAAAAATCAGTCGGCAGTTACATCATAGTTATCGCCGAACTTGAGATGACTGAACTTGCTCTGTCTTTTAGGATGAGCAGATACTTCTTCAGTTTCAGCAATTGGCTCAGCTTTCATTTCCGAAGGTACTGCAATCTTAACATCATCTTCAACCTGAGGCTGTGCAGGAGCTGTCACTTCCTCTGTAGGATACTTTTCGTCAAGTTCAGCTTTTGAAGCCTCAACATCGGAGGTTGAAGGAAGATCATCAATTGACTTAATATGCTTACTGTAAAGTGAAATAAGTTCATTTCTGAGATTAGCCGCATCTGACTGAAGCTGTAAATAATGCTCTTTCTCGGCAGCAGTCATATTGTTTGCGTCAACAAGGAGAGTCTGAGCCTTTGTTTCGGCATCACGAACAATCTTTGCAGCCTTTTCCTTTGCTTCTCTTATGCAGGCATCAGCAACCTTCTGTGAAGCAAGCAAAGCATTTCTTACTGTTTCTTCATCTGCTCTATACTGTTCAACTCTTGTTGCAAGAACATCAATCTTATGAACAAGGTTAGTTTTTTCTTTCTTCAATTGTTCAAAAGAAACAATGACTTCATCAATAAATGAGTCAACATCTTCAGCTCTGTAACCACCGTTAAGAGTGGCTTTTCTGAAGCTTATATTTTTAATTTCATCAATTGTAAGCATTTATCTGCACTCCTTATTTATAATGTATAACCGAAATTCTCATTCGACCTTTTCCTGTAGTTCCAAGTATACCTTTTAAAACGAATTTGCCTTTTCCGCGAATTGTAAAAACATCATTTTCCTTTAGGTTAAAACTGACATTTTTAGTTTCTTCAAAATTAACACATACGCTGTCCGACATAATGACAGTTTTTGTCTTTTCTCGTGACAGTTTACATACAGCCGCAACAATATTATCAAGTCGTAAAGAAGAAACTATAAATGTTTTTTCTTCCACTCCTCTTCCCTGCGGAAGCTTTGACAAATCAGCATCATCAACCTTAACGCCGACTCTGCCGACTTTTGAAATCTGCGACTTGACATAATCGGACAATTCTGCTTTTACAAATACAACAGCCCGTCCGTCCTCAACAAGAATATCCCCGACAGTTTCACGCTCTATTCCGAGCGACATCAAAGAACCGAGAAAATCACGATGAGTGAGTCGGTCGCATTTTCTGAATGAAAATTCAATGCCGCATATCGGGAACATACTCGTACTCGGTTCGTCAAAAAACAAGCCAAGCATTTTTCTCTCGGAATCATCATACCCGCCAAAGAAAAGGTAGTTGTCGAAATATGCTTTTTTAAGTTCGGAAACAAGAAGCGCTTGTTTCCTTTCACTCATAAAAGGCATAAAATACGGTTTCTGTCTTGTCAGACAAAGGTCAATACCGTTATTAAGCCGAGCAATCAGCTGTTTGTCATCATCCGAAGTAAACACCGTTGTTCTCAAGCTCATCAAGTAAATCGTCGCCTGTCAGGTCAACATTGCTCGGAATAATGATATATGTATTTGTAGCGACACGCTTGATTTTACCACGGTTTGCATACGCAACACCGCTGAGAAAATCAAGGATTCTTCTTGCCATATCTTTATTTGTATCTTCAAGATTAAGAACTACTGTGTGAGCCTTCATAAGCTCATCGGCAATTGTGCGGGTTTCTTCGCCGAAACGCTCAGGCTTGAATAAACCAACCTGAAGATTGGTGGTAGCATTAATGTTTACGACCTTGTTTCCGCCGCCGAGATCTCTTTCTTTTTTAGCGTTTCTTACAGGTTCTTCTTTATAATCTTCTTCTGCACCTTCGTCAGCATAACCATATTCATCGTACTCATACTCATCATCGGGGGCGTCCCACATGCGTTTAAACTTATCTACAAAACCAGACATTATATAATCCTCCTAAAATTATGTATAATTCCTTGCACCGAATAATGCCGAACCAACTCTTACCATATTTGCACCTGCAAGTACAGCTTCGTAATAATCGGCAGACATACCCATTGAAAGAATATTCATATCTATATTATCTAATTTTTTTTGCGAGATGTCAATAAATATATTATGCATTTTATTGAAAAATTCAGAAATTTTCTGTGAAGATTCACAAATCGGAGGTATTGCCATAAGACCTTTAACTGAAATACCGTCCAATTCGGCAATCTGACAAAGTAATTCTTCAAGCTGTTCGGGCATAACGCCTGACTTGTTTTCTTCTCTGCCGATATTTACCTCAACAAGAACATCACAGTTTTTATTGATTTTTAAAGCCTGTTTAGAAATTTCCGACGCAAGCTTTATTGAATCGACAGACTGGATAAGATCAACCTTATCGATAATCTGTCTTACCTTGTTTGTCTGCAAGTGACCGATAAACTGAAGAGAACAGTTGTCAAGGTTATACTTATCATACTTTGACAAAAGCTCCTGAACCTTGTTTTCACCTATGTGGTCAAGTCCAAGTGAAATTGCGTGGTTAATAACCTCAGGTTCAACCATTTTTGTTGCAGCAAGAAATGTAATATCCTCACGCTTTCTTCCGGACTTTTCGGCAGCCTCAGCTATTCGCTCATCAATAAATTTGTAATTGTATTCAACGTCAGTTAACAACTTTTCCGTCATACAAATCATCTCCTTCAAGAATTACCTGATCATATAACTCAACTGTTGTGCCGTCAACAAGGTCTTTACTGTCCGGCTCCGGATCGCAAATAACATAATCATCGTCGGCATACAGAATGGATATCTGTTTAAATCTCACTTCACTTCCGTGAAGCACATATACACCCTGAACCTTAACCTGTTCGGTATGTTTATTGTCATTGTCATCATAGGTTGTCTTTGTTACATAGTCATCATGAATAGCCTTTTTGCTGATTCTCAAGCCTGTGTATGAACCAAGACCTATTTCAATCGGTTCCTGTCTTGCCTGAGCAAGGTCGGAATTCATATAGTCACACTCAAGAATAAGAAGGGCGTCGCTGTCTTTTGATTCCTGATAAATCCTCTTGATAGTGGCGGGAATGCTTTCAGACGATGCGTCAGAGAACAGCACCGTAGCGGAACCGTCCCATAAAGAAAGTCTTGTTGCCTCATCAGCCGTAACCTTACAGGCAACATACCATTTCAATCCCGTTACAACCTTGCCTGCAATATTGCCGGACACTTTTGTCTGCTTTACATTATCAAGGTCAGAAAGAGTCAGACGATCAAGATTATTGTAATCAAGTGCATTTTCATATCCGTCACAATGCGAGAGAAAACAACCTGATTTTTCAGTCGTAATATTACCTGTTGATTTTCCTGTTTTGCCTTCAAGAGTGGCTATTTCAGCCTGGAGTTCTGAAATTCTGTCATTAAAGTTAGTGGCTTTGCCTGTGTAAATCTGTCTTTGGTTTATTGAATAAAGCAGATTATTTGTGACATTATCAATATTTGCCAAATCGCCGTCATTGATACTGCGAATTTGTGAAATGATATTATTATTTATATTGTTGTTGATAGTATCAATACCTATGTTGCCGGCCGTGCTTGTTTTTTGAAGTGTCTGCAAATCGGAAAGCTGTTCCTGTAATGCGCTGATTTTTGACTGTGAAGCTGCGTCATCATCATTTGCATATGATTTTGCAATTTCACCGCCGGCTTTTACCTCGTCACCGTCATGCACTGTATATGAAAGCACACCCGAAGTATTATTCTGAATCATATTTTCATCACGGATAATAAATCCGTTTGAATAAATTTTATCCGTGACTGTTGTTTGAACAGCATTTTCAGTCGGATACATTTTAAAATTTGTACTTATCAGAAGATAGGCGGCATAAACAACTGCAAGAACTGATAACGCAATCATCAAAATTCGTCTGAAAAGCAATTTATCCATAAAGTAAGCCTCTTTCGATTACAGCCTTTGCATAACTGTATATTTCTTCAAATGAATTATATTCATCAATATAAATCCAATTAATCTCCGAATCCCGTTTAAACCAAGTAATTTGTCTTTTTGCATATCTGCGGGTTTCCATTTTCAATTTTTCAACACAATCATTCAGATTTTTATTTTCTTTAAAATAAGGAATCAATTCCTTGTATCCTATCGCCTTTATTGATGTATAGCTCAGGTCGGAATTAATAACCCGTTCAGCCTCCTCAAGCAAACCTTCTTCAAGCATAATATCTACACGCTTGTTTATTCTGTCATAAAGCACCTGTCTGTCACGGCAATTAAGACCGATTTTTACAGTTATATACGGAGACGGTATTTTATGTGATTCTTCAATTTGTTGTGTGATAGTTTTTCCTGTTGTTTTGTAAAATTCAATGGCACGGATTATTCTTTTAAGATTTCTGCTTTCACGAAGTCTTTCAGCCGATTTCGGATCGAATTTTGCAAGCATTTCAAGCAACCTGTCTGTTCCATGTTCTTCGGCAATCTTGCGAAGTTCTAAACAATATTCTTCATCCCGTTTATCATCACTGAAAAAAACATTGTTCAGAAGTGAATCAACATAAAGACCTGTTCCGCCGACAATAAACGGTAATTTGCCTCTTGAATGGATATCTGCTATACATTTTGAAGCATCAGTTACATATGACGCAACCGAATAGGTTTTATCAGGCGGAAGAAAGTCCATCATATGATGAGGAATTCCGTCCATCTCTTCTTTGGTAGGTTTGGCTATTGCAATCTGCATTCCCTTGTATATCTGCATGGAATCGGCAGATACGATTTCACCGTTAAAATGCTTTGCAAGTTCAACCGAAAGTTTTGTTTTGCCTGATGCGGTAGGACCGACAATTGAAACCGTATTAATAGATTTTTCCAAAAAATCACACCCTGCCAAATTGTTTTTCAATTTCACCCTTTGTAAGAACAATGCAAATCGGTCTGCCGTGAGGACAATACTTGATTTCAGGATGTTCTTCAAGGTGTTTTACAATCCCTATAAGCTCCTCAGGAGTACTTTTATTGCCTGCCTTTATAGCTGAACGGCAAGCAACATTGCTGTAAAACCAATCCATTTTTTCGGTAAAGATATCGGTTTTACCCTGAGAAATGTAGCCCGACATCTCGGTAATGCAATCTTCAATTTCAACAGCCGGAATATACTGCGGAGAACTTCTTACAATAACCGTACTGTTACCGAAATCTTCAACTTCAAAGCCGCAATCGGAAAACATATCAAGATTATTAATTGCCGCATCATACTCAGTTTTTCCGAGAGGGACTGTAACAGGTGTAAGTAAAATCTGCCTGTAGTCAGCAGCCTTTTCGGCTTTGAGTTTTTCATAAATAATTCTCTCATGGGCGGCATGTTTGTCTATCAAAAGAATATCTTTATTGTTTTTTTCTGCAATGATATATGTATCGAAAGCCTCTCCGATATATTTGATGCTCGTCTGATTATCGTTTACAAGAACAGGCTCTTTTGATTTCTCAATAGATTCTTCCGAAACAATTACATTAACCTCTTTAGGGCTTACAATCGGATTTTTATCGGTAATACTTTCTGTATCAGTTTTTTCATCTTCGACAAGCGAAGTTGACTGAACAATTTCAGGCTTGAAAGTTGATTTTGACTTTTCTTCCTCTTTTGCCTTATTTATCGCCTGTTTGCTGAAAATATCAAACGGATTGGATATATCCGCAACTTTTATATCATCAATGGACTTTGTAACAGAACGAATAGCTGCCTCATCATTCTTCTTATTATCATTAAATGCGACATCCGAAAACGGATTAAAATCATCGGATTTTTCGGATGTAGCAACAGGTTTTGTAACCTCTGTTTTTTGTATGTCAGGTATCGGTTTAGCATATTCCAACTGTTTTTGTACAAAATCATTTTTAGAACTTTGCACAACAGGCTTATTCAGAATGGCAGGTGCATTGTTAAACGGATTAAACTTGTTTTGCACCTCATTAAAAGCCGTTTCCTTTTTAAATGATGCTTTTTTACGGCTGTCATACTTCATAAGTGAAGATTTTACCGCATGATAAATCGCATCAAAAACAGGTCTTTCATTTATAAATCTGACCTCAAGCTTTGAAGGATGAACATTTACATCAATAATTTCACACGGCAATTCGATATTAAGAACACACGACGGAAATTTTCCGACCATAATTGAGCCCTTAAAAGCCTCCTCAAGTGCAACCATAGCCGTTCTGGTTTTGATGTACCTTCCGTTGATAAAAAAATTCTGCATATTACGATTTGGTCTTGAGTGTTCGGGCTTTGAAATATAGCCGTAAACCTTTATTGCACCAAGCTGATAATCAACCGGAATAAGTCCTTTCGCAAAATCTTTTCCAAAAACCGAATATATTGCAGAAATAAGTTTTCCGTCGCCGAATGTACGAAGAACCTGCTTTCCGTCTTTAATGTATGTAAATGCAATTTCGGGATGTGATAAAGCAGTTTTGTCGATTATATTTGAAACTGCGTTACCCTCCGAAACATCCTTTTTCAAAAATTTTGCACGGGCAGGAATGTTGTAGAACAAATCTCTGATAACAAAGGTTGTGCCGACAGGACAACCTGCATCATCAAAGCTCTGTTCTTCACCGCCGTCAATTTCATATGAAGTTCCGATTTCCTCGTTTACATTCCTCGTAATAAGTTGAAGTCGTGACACTGCACAAATTGACGCAAGAGCCTCTCCCCTGAATCCAAGTGTAGAAATACTGTCCAGGTCAGATTCAACCTTAACTTTACTGGTTGCGTGTCTTAAAAACGCAACTTTGATATCGTCACGGTAAATACCGCAACCGTCATCGGCAACACGCATGAATGTTGTACCGCCGTTTTTTATCTCAACGGTGATATTTTTTGCGCCTGCGTCAATTGAATTTTCTACAAGTTCCTTTATAACCGATGCCGGTCTTTCAACAACCTCACCCGCAGCGATAAGTTCTGCAACATGCTTATCAAGTACATTGATTACACCCATTTGTGTCACCTCCTAATATTAAATCATACCCTTGAGTTCGTAAAGTAAGTTCATTGCTTCAATCGGAGTAAGAGTATTTATATCTGTATCTTTCAGCTTTTCAATCACGGGACTTTCAGCCGAACCGATAAGTGAAAGCTGCATATCGTCTGAATTATCCTGCTTTTGAATATTGGCATTCTCTTTTTTATATTTACCGTGTTCAAGGTCTTTTAAAATTTCCTTTGCTCTTGAAATTACAGACTGCGGAATGCCTGCAAGCTTTGCAACCTCAATACCGTAGCTGTCATCTGCTCCGCCGGGAATAATTCTTCGCAGAAAAGTAATGTCATCGCCACGCTTTTTAACTGCTATGTTATAGTTTTTTACACCGTCAAGGAGTTGTTCCATAACCGTGAGTTCGTGATAATGAGTTGCAAAAAGTGTTTTTGCACCGAGTTTTTTTCTGTCGGCACAAAATTCAAGTACAGCCCTTGCGATGCTCATACCGTCAAAGGTCGAAGTACCTCTGCCGATTTCGTCAAGAATAAGTAAGCTTTTTGAAGTTGCATTTTTAATAATATTGGCAACCTCGCTCATCTCAACCATAAAGGTTGACTGTCCGGATGCAAGATCATCAGACGCACCTACACGAGTAAAGATACTGTCTACAATTCCGATTTCGGCAGAAGACGCCGGAACAAAACTGCCTATCTGCGCCATAAGAACAATAATGGCAATCTGTCGCATATAGGTTGACTTACCCGCCATATTGGGACCTGTAATAATTGCTACTCTGTCATTGGCAGAATCAAGGCTGACATCATTCGGAACAAACGGTGCATCCTTTAATAGAGCCTCAACAACCGGATGTCTCGAATCTTTAATTCTTATAGCAGTTGAAAGGTTTACATCAGGTCTTATGTATCTGTTGTCAGCCGCAACATTTGCAAGTGATGTAATAACATCAAGATTAGCAATGGCTTTTGCGGTTTTCTGAATTCTTTCAAGATTATCCGAAACCGTCTTTCTGACATCATCAAAGAGGTTGTATTCAAGTGCAACCGATCTGTCTTTTGCACCGAGGATTCTGCCCTCTACATCTTTCAAATCCTGAGTAATATATCTTTCACAATTGGTGAGTGTCTGCTTTCTTATGTATGTTTCGGGTACCATGGATTTATACGAATTTGATACTTCAATATAATATCCGAATACCCTGTTATAACCGACTTTAAGCTTAGGAATTCCCGTTATATCACGCTGTTCAGCCTCAATACGGGCAAGAATTCCCTTTGAGTCATTCATATCGCCTGTCACGGAATCAAGTTCTTCGTTATAACCTCTCTTAATCATACCGCCCTCACGGACTGTAAACGGAGGTTCTTCAACGATTGCAGAATCAATAAGAGAATGAATGTCCTCAAGCTTATCAATACTTTTATAAATATATTTAAGATAAACCGATTTACAATCAACGAGCAAATCCGAAATCTGCGGAAGATTCTGAATTGCTCCGCAGAGTGAACGCAAATCTCTTGCATTTGCAGAACCGTAAACGATTCTTGTCATAAGTCTTTCAATGTCAAATATACCCGAGAGTGTGTCTGTAACATCCATACGGAGCATATTATCGTTTACAAGCTCTTCAATTGCACTCTGACGGTTGTTGATTGAAGTTATATTGAGTAAAGGATGTTCAAGCCATGAACGCATAAGGCGTTTGCCCATTGCGGTTTTTGTCTTGTCAAGCACCCACAAAAGTGAACCTTTTTTATCCTTTGTCAGCATTGTTTGTGTGAGCTCAAGATTACGCTGTGTATTGTAATCAAGGCTCATATATTGATTTTCTTTGTAGAACTCAATGTGATTTATTCTTTCAAGTCCCGTTTTCTGAGTATCACGAAGATATGAAAGCAACGCACCGAGAACGCATACAACAACAGATTTGTCAGATACGGTACTGTATTCATCCGCAAACTGTGATTTTACAACATCAGTACATACCGACTCGTCAAATTTTTCATCTTCGAGCATTTCAACTCCCGCCGAAAGTTTCGCTTTAATGAACTTCGGCAGCTCTTTCAGCTTTACAATGTCACCGCCAATAAGAATTTCACGGGGATTATAGCTTGTAAGCTGATTGGTAAGGACATTATAGCTGTCATGACCCCTGATTTCCGTAGCGTATAATTCTCCTGTGGAAATATCGCAAAAACAAAGTCCTATAGTTTTATTTTTAGAATACATACAGCAAATGTAGTTGTTTTTGCTCTCATCAAGCATACTCGATTCCATTACGGTACCGGGAGTAATTACTCGAATAATATCACGCTTTACAAGACCTTTTGCCTTTGCAGGATCTTCCGTCTGTTCGCAAATTGCAACCTTATAGCCCTTTGCAACAAGTCTTGCAATGTAACCCTCACAGCTGTGAAACGGAACTCCGCACATGGGAGCACGCTCGGCCTGTCCGCAATCCCTTCCTGTAAGAGTAAGTTCAAGCTCCTTTGATGCAAGCTTTGCATCATCGTAAAACATTTCGTAGAAATCTCCAAGTCGGAAGAACAAAATGCTGTCTTTGTTTTCTTCTTTAATTTTGAAATACTGTTGCATCATTGGAGATAACTCCGCCATTTGTTTCACTTCCTTAACAAAATTTAGAACCGTTTATCAGCCGCAACCGCCGCATGTAGCACAGCTGCCTGAGCATGATGACTGGCTGTAATCAGCAGTTTCGGGATCTGCACCCTCAGCAGACTGCTGAACAATTGCGAGAACTCTGTTTGCAACAACATCAAAAGCAGCCTTTGCATCATTGTAGGCAATCATATTCTCATTTGACATAATCTGAGAATATGCCTCTCTCATCTCGGTATTAAGCTTAGAAAGCTTTTCCTGATCTCTCTCTTTTTTTGATGCTTCATTGTTTATTGACATTCTTTTAAGATTGAATTCACCGATAAGACGCTGAAGCTCCATATCTGCATCTGCATTCTTCTGAGCGTCCTGCAATTTTTTATATGAGTCTTCTTCCTGAATGAGTCTTCCGAGTTCCCTTGCTTTCTCAATGATATCCATAGTTTTAACCTCCGATTATTTTACAAGCTCACCCTTTAATATCCAGTTGCGAGCCTTTGTTATTTTTACATTTCTGAATGTTCCGATACAGTCCTTTGATCCTTCAAGCTCAACTATTATGTTACCGCTTGTACGACCGCACAATTCACCGTTCTTATCGTTTTCACCTTCAATAAGTACCTTTTCGGTTTTGCCAACCATTGAAGAACAACGCTTTGCCGCAATTTCTTCCTGAACATCAAGAAGTTCACGGAACCATTTTGATTTTTCTTCAGCGGAAATCGGATCGTCCATTTTAGCCGCAGGAGTACCTACTCTCGGTGAGAAAATGAAGGTAAAGAGTGATGTAAACTCAACCTCACGGATGAGCGATAAAGTTTCTTTGAAATCTTCATATGTTTCACCCGGAAAACCTACAATGATATCACTTGTAAGTGAAAGACCGTCAATTTTCTCTTTAGCATAATTGACTATTTCAAGATACTTTCTGCGGTCATAGTGACGGTTCATTGCTTTAAGCACTCTGTCCGAACCGCATTGGAACGGAAGGTGAAGATGCTTGCTTATATGAGTACCCGATGCAATTGTGTCAATAAGTTCCTTTGAACAATCCTTCGGGTGAGATGTCATAAAGCGAAGCCAATAATCGCCGTCAATTGAATCAACCTCACGCAAAAGCTGTGAAAAGTTTACTTTCTCGGAAAGACCTTTTCCGTAGGAATTTACATTCTGACCGAGAAGGGTAATGTCTTTATAACCCGACTCAATCATATTTTTAGCCTCAGAAACAATAATATTCTTTTCACGACTGCGTTCTCTGCCTCTTACATAAGGCACAACGCAATATGTACAGAAGTTGTTGCAACCGTACATAATCGGTAACCAACCCTTGAAAGTGCCGTCACGCTTAACAGGAAATCCCTCATAAAGTTGATTATCGTCATTACCTCTTTCAAACACTCTTTTGCCATCAAGAAGAGCGTTATACATAAGCTCAGGAAAATGGTGCAATGAATGAGTACCAAACACAAGTCCTACAAAAGGAAAGCTCTTGTAAATTTTATTGGCAACATGCTCCTGCTCCATCATACAACCGCACAAAGCAATAAGAATCTGCGGATGCTTACGCTTTAGATTTTTTAATGCACCTACATTGCCGAACACTCTGTCCTCAGCATGTTCTCTTACGGCACAGGTATTGAAAAGTATGAAATCCGCATTGTCCGGTTCATCTGCAAACTCAAATCCCGATTGTTCAAGCATACCCTTAATTTTTTCACTATCAGCCACATTCTGCTGGCAGCCGTATGTTCTGATATACGCAACAGGCTTCTCTCCTCTTTTGCGGATATCCATAATTTCAGCTATTAATTTCATATACTCCGATTGTTTTTCGGAAATTTTCTGACTGTCAGGCAAAGAAATGCCTCCTAACCCATTGTATTAACTGTTAGATTATAACACAAGATATACGGTTTTTCAATGTTTTTCACAGGTTTTTCAAAATTTACTTCTTATAAGTCTGAAACAGAGAACCGTATCCGGACGGTATATTACCGACTATTACGGATTGTGCAATTTCAAAATCGGTAGTAAATGTCATTTTGCCTGAATAATCAAGCGAGGTTGTCATTATTTTTGAGGTGAGTAAAAGCTTTATATGGTGGATTGTCTGATTTATTCCCGCTTGTTCAAATGTACTTATAACTTCCGAGGAAAAGCTTCCTGTAAGGTTAAAACTCACAGGAATGCAAGGTCCGACATTCGAGAGTATTGTAATATTCGTAAATGCACCGAGAGGTATTTCAATTTCATTGTCATATACCTTAGCTATTTCCTTTTGTACGGCTTTCGTGATGTCGGCTTTAATTCTGTTGATTTTGAATGAATCCGTTTCAATTGACTGCACATTTCCGTTTTTATCACAATTAATCTTTGCAATATCACTGTAAGAATAATTAAGCTTGTCAAGTGTATTATTCACTGCATCGCAGACAGAATTTACAGACAATATTTCAGCCTGAATTCTTATGTACTCCGGTCTGAAATCTGACAAATGCACCTCGCAGAAAACAGTAACACCGATAATCAGTAAAACCACAGAAAGAAGTATTTTCTTTAAAAGAACAAATTTTCTTTTACACCTTTTTCTGTACAACATAAAAACACCCCTCGTATATACTATACGAAGGGTGTTTGTTTTGTTAATTATTCTTCTGTGTCCGAACAACCATTGCATGATGCACAATCGGCATCACACTCGTCATCTTCCTCATTGCTGAAAAGCTCTGAAAAATCAAACTCAAGGTTCTCACCGCAGTTAGGGCACTCGATTTCGCCTTCAAGAAGGACATCTTCGGAAACATTAAGCTTCTGACCGCATGAATCACAAGTTACCTCATAAAAAGGATTCTCTTCATCATCAAAATCGTAATCGTCATCTTCATCGTCATAATCTTCAATGTCATAGTCCTCGTCATCGTAAACATCAGACTCAACATCAGCAAGATCCTGATCAATTTCGTCAACCTGAGCGCTTAACTCATCGTAAAGTTCTTCCATGTCAGATACTTCAAAAGCCATATCATCAAGAAGATCAACGATTGCATTAAGAACCTTTACTTCAGGTTTTGACTCATCAAGCTCCAAACCGTCGCAAAGACCGCGAATGTAAGAAATTTTTTCAGTAAGATTCATAACTGATTCTCCCGCAGAAATTATGCTCTGCCCATATATTCGCCTGTTCTTGTGTCGATCTGAATAACCTCGCCCTCATCAATAAAGAGAGGAACTTTAATTTCAGCACCTGTTTCAAGAGTTGCAGGCTTTGTAGCGTTGGTTGCTGTGTCACCCTTAAAGCCGGGATCTGTCTTTGTAACCTTAAGTTCAACAAAGTTCGGAGGCTCAATGCCGAATACATTGCCCTTGTAAGAAAGAACCTTGCACACCATATTTTCCTTAACAAACTTAAAGTTGTCGCCGAGAACGCTCTTGTTAATCGGAATCTGCTCCCATGTTTCTGTATCCATGAAGTAGTAAAGATCGCCGTCTGAATAGCTGTATTCCATATCCTTTCTGTCAATGAAAGCTGTGGGATACTTATCGTTCGGGTTGAAAGTTTTTTCAACTACTGCGCCTGTAATAACATTTCTGATTTTAGTTCTTACAAATGCAGCACCCTTACCGGGCTTTACATGCTGGAATTCAATGATTGATACAACCTGACCGTCCATTTCAAATGTAACGCCGTTTCTGAAATCACCTGCTGATATCATTAGTAATACCTCCTAATTATCTTTCATACGGAAATACGGTAATGTATGCCGTAATATAACAATTTACATTATACATAACAATGACAAAAAATGCAAGACTTTTATTACACAATAATGAGTTCTTTGGGGAGTGAAACAAAGTTTTTGTACCCTGTATCAGTCACGCAAAGCATATCTTCAATGCGAACACCGAATTTACCCGGCAGATATATTCCCGGTTCATCGGTTATTATCATACCTTTTTTCAGGATTGTTTCACTTCTCGGAGATACGACGGGAGATTCGTGGATATCAAGTCCTACACCGTGACCGGTTGCATGACCGAAATATTTTCCGTAACCGTTTTCCGAGATTATATCTCTTGCAATTTTATCGACATCAGAACATTTTGCTCCGGGTTTTACGCTGTCGAGTACAGCAAGCTGAGCTTTTAATACGATGTCATAAACCTTTTTCATTTCTTCATCAGCCGACTTGATTGCTACCGTACGCGTAGTATCGCTGTGATAGCCGTCAAAAATTGAGCCGATATCAAAAGTAAAGAAATCTCCCTCACTGACAATATCATCTGACGGAACTCCGTGAGGCAATGAAGTCTTTTTGCCTGTAATCGTAATGAGGTCAAATGAAACACCTTCACCGCCGTTAAGCTTTATGAGATGTTCAAGCTCAAGTGCAACCCTGCGTTCGCTGACACCGGGTTTTAGGTAATTCAACACCTCAAGATATGACTTTTCGGTTATCTCCTGCGCTTTAGCTATTTTTTTAATTTCTGATTCATCCTTGATACATCTGATTTCTTCAATCTTATGATCAAGACTGCCGTCACAAACGCACTCAATATTATTTTCCGAAAAATCCTTTTTAAAACGATTATATTTTTCAACCGTAATATCGGATGCCTCAAAAAATACATTCACAACAGAATTGTTCTTTAATTCGCTTATAAGGTCTTTAAATAACTTAGTAAAGCAGACAACCCTGCATCCGCTTGATTTTTTTAAAGCAGCCTCATAATATCTGAAATCAACAAAAAGGACAGTTTCATTTTCAGTCACAAGTAAATAGCCTTCGCTGTGAAAGAATCCGCAAAAATAGCCGATATTCTTCTCATTAGTCAACAAAGCAGCCTGACTGTTACTGTCAAGAACTGTCTTTAAATTTTCAAGTCTTTGCTCAAATAAAGAGTTTTGCATTACATCAAGTCCTTTAATGCATTGATTGCGAGAAAGTAACTGTTTTTGCCAAAACCTGCAATCTGACCGACACAAACAGGTGCGATTACAGATGTATGTCTGAACTCTTCTCTTGCGTGAATATTAGACATATGAACCTCTACAAAAGGAATCTTTACACAAGCAATGGCATCTCTTAAAGCATAGCTGTAATGTGTGAGAGCGCCTGCGTTAATTACAACACCGTCAAAGTTACCCTTTGCCGAATGAATTTTATCGATAAGATCTCCCTCGTGATTTGACTGAAAAACTTCGGCAGAAAAGCCGCTGCTTTCTGCATATGAAATAATCTGCTTTTCAATATCGGAGGCAGTTTCTTCTCCGTATATTCCCTTTTCACGGACGCCTACCATATTGAGGTTTGGTCCGAGTATAACAAGAATCTTTTTCATAGTGTCACCTTTTTTCAAAGAAATATGAAGATAAAACAAAAAGCGGACAGAATGCTCTGTCCGCCTGTTTGATTACCTGTATTTGCGTTTGCGAGCTGCTTCGGATTTTTTCTTACGCTTTACAGAGGGCTTTTCATAAGCTTCTCTTTTGCGAACCTCAGCAATAACGCCAGCTCTGGCACACTGCTTTTTGAATCTTCTTAAAGCACTTTCAAGGGATTCATTCTCTTTAAGTCTAATCTCTGCCATCTATCTTCCCTCCCATCTGCCACCGGGCATGGGTAATTTGCATATAATTGCAAATGTTATTATACATTATGACTCGAATAATGTCAATAGCATTGTAGAAATTTAGGTCAAATTAATTTTAAAAGTTGAATTATGGCTTAACAACAAGGTTTACAAGTTTCTTCGGAACAACAATTTCTTTAATAATTTTCATTCCGTCAATAGCCTTTTTGACATTTTCGTCATTCTTTGCAAGATCAAGAACAGCATCTTTGTCTGCATCAACAGGAATGTTAAGCTTAGCTTTAATTTTGCCGTTTACCTGAACAACAATTTCTACACTTTCGTCAACGCATTTTGACTCGTCATATTCAGGCCACTCGGCTTCGGCAAGAATACCGTTACCAAGCTTACAAGCCTCGTAAACTTCTTCCGTAACATGAGGAGCAAACGGATTAAGGAGAATTGAGAAAATTCTGAGTTCTTCCTTATTAATTGACTTTACATTTGAAATATCGTTGATTAAAGCCATAAGAGTTGCGATAGCAGTATTGAACTTTATATTTTCAATATCCTCGCCAACCTTTTTGATTGCCTTGTTAAATGCACCTTCAAGCTCAGGTCGGATTTTATCACCGTCAATGAGAACACTCTGAAGATTCCAGTAACGCTCAACGAATCTGCGACATCCTCTGATGCTTGCCTTACTCCACGGAGCAGCCTTTTCAAAGTCACCAATGAACATTTCATATAAACGCATTGTATCTGCACCGTATTCGTCAACGATTTCATCGGGATTTACGACATTGCCTCTTGATTTACTCATCTTCTCGCCGTTTTCACCGAGAATCATACCGTGTGAAGTACGCTTAGCGTATGGTTCCGGAGTAGGAACAACACCGATATCATAGAGGAACTTATGCCAGAAACGGCTGTAAAGAAGGTGGAGAGTTGTATGCTCCATACCGCCGTTGTACCAATCAACAGGTGACCAGTAGTTAAGAGCCTCTTTTGATGCAATGGCATTTTTATTGTGCGGATCCATATATCTGAGATAGTACCATGATGAACCTGCCCACTGAGGCATTGTATCGGTTTCTCTCTTAGCCTTACCGCCACAGCAAGGACAGGTTGTGTTAATCCAGTCTGTCATCTTGGCAAGCGGTGATTCTCCGTTATCAGTCGGTTCATATGACTCAACCATAGGCAATCTGAGCGGAAGGTCTTTTTCATCAATCGGAACATAGCCGCACTTCTCACAATATACCATCGGAATAGGCTCGCCCCAATAACGCTGACGGGAGAATACCCAGTCACGGAGTTTGTAGTTAACCTTTGAATGGCCCTTGCCCTCACTTGTGAGCCAGTCAATAATTTTCTTCTTTGCTTCATCAACAGTAAGGCCGTCAAGCATGCCCGAGTTAACCATAATACCCTTGGCACAATCTGTGTAAGCCTCTTCCTGAACATTGCCGCCTTTAACAACTTCAATAATAGGAAGGTCGAATTTTTTTGCAAATTCCCAGTCACGGGTATCGTGAGCAGGAACAGCCATAATAGCACCTGTACCGTATGATACAAGAACATAGTCAGAAATAAAAATCGGGATTTCCTTATTGTTTACAGGGTTTATAGCATTAACACCGTCAATTCTGACGCCCGTCTTTTCTTTAGCTACCTCTGTTCTTTCAAAGTCAGACTTACGAGCGGCAGCCTCCTGATATTTCTTAATTTCGTCCATATTAGAAATCTTGTCAGCCCACTTTTCAATCATTGGGTGTTCAGGAGAAATTACCATGTATGTAGCTCCGTAAAGTGTATCAGCACGAGTTGTATAAATTGTAAGTGTGTCGCCTGTTGTAGTTGTAAAGTCAACCTCCGCACCCTTACTTCTGCCAATCCAGTTCTTCTGCTGTGCCTTTACTCTGTCAGGATAATTTACAAGGTCAAGGTCATTGATAAGTCTGTCTGCATATTTTGTAATTTTAAGCATCCACTGTGACTTAACCTTGTGAACGACTTCACTTCCGCAACGCTCGCAAACCCCGTTTACAACTTCTTCGTTTGCAAGAACGCATTTGCACGAAGTACACCAGTTTACATTCATCTCTTTTTTATAAGCAAGACCGTGCTTATAGAGCTGAATAAAAATCCACTGAGTCCACTTGTAGTATTCGGGATCTGTTGTATTGATTTCTCTGCTCCAGTCAAAAGAAATGCCGAGTGACTGAATCTGCTTTTTAAAACGGGCAATGTTCTTCTTTGTTACAATTTCAGGGTGAATGTGATTCTTGATTGCATAGTTCTCGGTAGGAAGACCGAAAGCGTCCCAACCGATAGGATAAAGAACATTGTAACCCTCAAGTCTGCGTTTTCTTGCAACTGTATCAAGTGCTGTGTACGGACGGGGATGACCTACATGAAGGCCCTGTCCCGACGGATACGGGAACTCGATAAGAGCATAAAACTTTTCTTTTTCTGTGTCATCACTTGCATGGAACACACCTTTATCTTCCCAGATTTTTTGCCATTTCTCTTCTACGGCTTTATGATTGTATTTCAAAGTAACCCCTCCTGCAATTAATCAACGATACCTGTCAGGTCAACGCTTTCGCCGTCCTGCCAAAGTCTTTCAAGGTCATAAAAATCACGGGCCTCATCATCAAACACATTGACAATAACATCAATGTAGTCAAGAAGAATCCATGAATTTGATCTGTAACCTTCTATATGACTTACCGAAATTCCTGCCTGATCAAGCTTGTATTCAACCTCATCGGCAAGCGCCTTGACATGGGTTGAGCTTGTACCTGTTGCAATTACCATATAGTCGGCAAGAACAGAAACATCGGCAATTTTTATAATCTGAATATCAAGTCCCTTTTTTGAACTCAGGGCTTTTGCTGCAAGTATTGCTTCATCGTAAGAACTCATTTGTTTTTTCCTTTCGTTTGGGATATTTGCAGAACAATTTCATTATAGCAGGCAACTTCATCGGGATGAATCGCAAGCTGTCTTTTAGAAAGATCCTTGAATGTAAACTGATAGCCGTAAAGCATAGCCTCCTCAAGGCTCTTTTTAGATTTCTTTCTCATTGTTGCCACACCGCTGTATGTACGCTCCTCGGAAGTAAAATCAGCGGTAAAAATAACTTTTTCCAAAAGACTCATTCCCGCTCGTCCTGTTGTGTGATACCTTATTGCGTTGAGTATATCTTCATCGTCAATGCCAAGCTCATCACGGACAACAATGCTTCCGCTCATTCCGTGCCAAAGCTTTGGTGCATGAAGTTGAACATTGTCTAAAATTATACCACTGTCGATAATAATTTGCAACTGCTGTTCCTTTGGCATTTCTTTGGTTATATCATGCAAAATACCGGCAATCTCAGCCTTATTTTCATCAGCGCCATAATGTTTTGCGAGCTTTTTAGCCTCTTTCGCAACATTTACACTGTGACTAAATCTGTAATCGCCCATTCTTTCACGGATTATTTTTTTGTAATCAGAGATATTCAAAGCACTCACTTCCGATATAAATTATTTTTTATAATATAATCGTAAACACTTTTATCAAGCATACCGCTTATCAAATCAAATTCATCAAGGTTATCCCTTATGAATGTTGACGATACGCTTATTACGGGATTTGGCAGAATGACTGCATCTGCTCCCATAGGTTTCAGAACATTCTTGTAGAATTTTTCAAGTTCAGACTTATTTTCATCATCACGGGGAATTGTTATTATTGACGATTTTTCAAATATAATTTTGGGATTTTTCCACCTATCCAGAGTAAGGAACATATCTGCACCCATTATTGTATATAAGTGATCATCAGGGTAAATTTCTTTTAGCTGTGTAACAGTTTCGTAGGTGTAGCTTTTTCCCTGTCTTTTAATTTCGATATCGGACACAGAAAAGTTTTTCTTTCCCTTGCACGCAAGTTCACACATATTAAGGCGATCGTTTTCGCTTGCAAGATTCTTGCTTATTTTGTGCGGCGGAACAGCCGTAGGTATCATAATAATACGATCAAGTCCAACGCTGTCCATACAATACTCGGCAAGCATTATGTGTCCTTTGTGAACAGGATTAAAAGTTCCGCCGAAAACACCTGTTTTCATAATTACTTCTTTGCCTTTGGAAGCTCGATAACAGGCTCATCATCGTTTCTTCTGTAAAGTACAAATTTTGAACCGATTACCTGAACAACATCCGCAGAACATTTTTCTGCGATAGCTTCGGCAGCTTCTCTTGATGAATATGCACTGTTTTCAAGAACCTTACCTTTTATAATTTCTCTTGCCGTAAGAGCATCGTCTGCCTGTTTGATGATATTATCCGTAATTTCACCCTTACCAACAATAAGAATTGTATCAATACGATTTGCAAGTCCTCTGAGAAATGCTCTCTGTTTGCTGTTCAACATATATTAATTCCTTTCAAATCAGTTGTTTTTGAAATAGTTTTCAAGTTTAGCTTTAAGTTCTGTCAAAGCCTTTCCTCGATGACTTACGGCATCCTTTTCTTCGGCTGAAAGCTCTGCAAAACTCTTGTCGCCAAACATAAAAATCGGATCATAGCCAAATCCGTCTTTGCCGATTGGCTCATAACCAATTTTACCTTCACAAATACCCTCGGCTGTTATCTTTGAACCGTCGGGAAGAATGCAACAGATTGAAGAAGTGAAGTGAGCAGAACGCTTGTCATCATCGACATTTTTCATCTCATCAAGAAGTTTAATGTATCTTTCTTCATCTGTCAAGCCTTCACCGCCATAGCGAGCCGTGTAAACACCGGGTCTGCCGTCAAGAGCGTCAACACACAAACCCGAATCATCGGCAACAGCCGGAAGTCCCGTTTTTAAATAAGCCGCATTAGCTTTGAGAAAAGCGTTTTCGGCAAAAGTAGTTCCGTTCTCCTCTACATCATCAAGAGTTATTCCCTCTTCTTTCGGAGTAACCGCATTGATTCCGAGCGGATTAAGTATTCTTTCAAGCTCGACAAGTTTCTTTTTATTATTGCTCGCAATTATAAACTTCATATTCATCATTCCTTAATGCTGAAAAGTGCGTCTGCAAAAGCATCCGGATTAAACGGCTGTAAATCGTCAATTTGCTCGCCTACACCGATATATTTAACAGGGATTCCAAGACCGTCCTTAATTGCAAGAACCACACCGCCTTTTGCAGTGCCGTCAAGCTTTGTAAGAACAATGCCCGTAATTCCGGTTGCCTGTCTGAACTGCTCAGCCTGATTAACCGCATTCTGACCTGTTGTCGCATCAAGAACAAGAAGCTTTTCTTTTGACGCATCCGGAAGCTCACGGTCAATTACACGGTTGATTTTTGCAAGCTCATCCATAAGGTGCTTTTTGTTATGAAGTCTGCCCGCAGTATCACAGATTATTACATCTGCATGTCTTGCCTTTGCGGCTGAAATTGCATCATAAATTACAGCAGCAGGATCACTGCCTTCTTTCTGCTTAATAATTTCGCACTTGCTTCTGTCTGCCCAGATTTCAAGCTGTTCAATTGCGGCAGCTCTGAATGTATCGGCTGCGGCAAGAATAACTTTTTTACCCTCTTTTGAAAGTGCATTTGCAAGCTTACCGATTGTAGTTGTTTTTCCTACACCGTTCACTCCGATTACAAGAATAATTGACGGAGATGTTGCAAGATCAAGTTCTTCACCGCCTCTGAGCATATCGGCAATAATTTCTTTGAGAAGCGAAGTAATTTCAGACGGATCTTTTATACCTTCCTTTTTTACTCTTTCCCTGAGTTCTTTACAAATCTTTTCGGCTGTCGGAACACCTACATCGCCCATAACGAGCAATTCTTCAAGTTCTTCAAAAAGCTCATCGTCAATTTTTGTAAAAGATTTGAGCATTGAGTCAATCTGACCTACAACCGCATCACGAGTTTTTTTCAGTCCCTCTTTAATCTTTTTGAAAAATCCCATATTATCACTGTCCTTATAATTACTTTGAATCTATACCGAGTTTTTCCGCAACTTCAGTTGAACGAAGTTCGAGTAATTTTGAAATGCCCTCATCCTGCATTGTAACACCGTAAAGCACATCGGCTTCTTCCATTGTACCACGGCGATGCGTAATGAGAATAAACTGTGTATTATCTGTCATTCTGCGAAGATATGCGGCAAAACGATAAACATTTACATCATCAAGAGCCGCCTCTATCTCGTCCATTACGCAGAACGGAGCAGGTCTTACTTTCATTATAGCAAAATAAAGTGCAATTGCAACAAGCGCTTTTTCACCGCCTGACAACGCCTCCAGATTTATAACAATCTTACCCGGCGGATGAACAAGAATATCAATTCCGCTTGTCAGAATATTTTCCGGATCCGCAAGCGAAAGTGATGCTGTACCGCCGCCGAAAAGTTCTTTGAAGGTGTAGGTAAAGTTCTTATTAATCTGATCAAAGCTCTCGACAAACACTTCTTTCATCTGCTTTGTGAGGTCAGTAATAAGCTTTTCAATCTCTTTCTTTGACTTTTCAACATCATTTACCTGTGCGCTCATAAATTCATATCTTTCGGAAACTTCTTTGTACTCTTCAATAGCGGATACATTTACATTTCCCAAAGACCTGATTTTTTGTTTAAGCTCGTTAAGTCGCCTCTGCGCCTGTTTTGAGTCATCAATTTCAACAGCACAATCTTCTGCCTCTCGTCTTGTCAGTTCGTATTCTTCCCAAAGCTTTGAGATAATATCATCATACTGCTTCTGAATGTTGATTTTTCTCTCTTCAAGTCTGGCAAGTTCTCTGCCCGAGGTTTCACGCTCTGATGTTTTATCACGCTCAATAGTTCTGATTTCGGCACTGCGTTTTTCAAGCTGTTCTCTGTCAGCATTGATTTTTTCAATAGCTTTTGAGCGTTCATTCTGATTGGCAATCAACTTTTCAATTTCTGCATTTGTAAAATTTATAAGCTCTGTCTTTTCAAGAATAATACTTTTGATTCTCTCAATCTCTTGATTTAGTTCAGCTTTTCTTTCAAGGTTTTCATTGCCTGTTGATTTTGCAAAAACAATATCCGAATTAAGAGCGTCGATATCCTTTTGCGAAGAAACAATTTCAAGTCGCAGATTCTGTAACTGCAAGGAAATTTCTTCACGCTTTTTTGTAAGCTCTGCTCTGCTGCCCGTAAGTTCATTTACCTTTTCTTCGGCAGCAAGGATTTTCTTATTGAGTTCAACAAGGAGCTGCTTTGCGGAATTTTTATCTTTTTCAAGAGTTTCAATTCTCCGACGACAATTTGTAATTTCATTCATTGAATTTTCAACAGAAGCACCTGCATTGGCAAGTTCATTGTCACAAGCTCTCTTTTCAGCCTCGAGTCTTACAAGGTCTTGTCGAAGATTTGAAAGATCTGCCTGTGAACCGAGAAGCTGAGCTTCAAATGCCGAATATTCACGAGAAATTTCAACACTTCTGTTTTCGGCATCTTTTGATTTCTGTTCAAGGACGGCAGTCTGCTTTTTAAGTGTTTCAATCTCATTTGCTCTGCTGAGAAGTCCTGTGTTTCTGTTAAGCGAACCGCCTGTGAGTGAACCGCCGGCATTAACAACCTGACCGTCAAGAGTTACAATTTTAAATCTGTAAGAATATTTCTTAGCAATTGTTGTTGCACAGTTCAAATCCTCTGCAATCACAATTTTGCCGAGTAAGGAATAGAGGATTCCGTTGTATTTATTATCGCATGAACAAAGATTTGCGGCAACCCCTACAAATCCGTAGCAATCTTCAAGACCGTTTTCACGGAGTTCTCTCGGCTTGATTGTGTTAAGCGGAAGAAATGTTGCACGACCGCCGTCAACGGATTTAAGATATCTAATTGCCCGCTTTGCATCCTCATCGGTTTCGGTTACAATGTTCTGCATAGCCGAACCGAGGGCCGTTTCAATTGCAACTCCGTATTCTTTCGGAACTGAAATTACTCGTGAAACAGGACCACATATTCCGTGAACCTTGCCGTGACTTTGAGCATTGACAACTGTTTTTACGCTCTTTGAAAAGCCCTCAAGATTACGCTCAAGATTTTCAAGGAATGAAATTTTTCTCATATGCTCCTTGACATCAAGCATAAGTTTGTTACTTTCTTCACGGAGTTCGTCTTTTTTCTTTTCTTTTGAAGACAATTTAAGCTGTAAACCGTCTATTGTATTTTTCAGCGATTCAATTTTTTCTTTTGCAACACCGATTTTATTATCATAATCTTTTGAAATATCAGCAAGTTCTTCAGACTGCGTTTTCTTTTCGTCATTAGATGAAATTAAAGATTCTATTCTTGAATTAAGTTCCGAAACCGTGCTTTCGGCAGTCATCTCGGTAACTCTTGCATCAGCCGACTTTGAAGTAAGAACAGAAAGTTCGGCAGTAATTTCCTGCAAAACATCACTGCTTTTACCCGAAGTCGTATTAATTTCGTTAAGCTGTTCCGAAAGGTCACTGTACTTTTTCTTTTTAGCGATTATATCAGCGTCAAGTTCCGAAATTTCTTTTTCCTTATCGGCAATTCTTTTTACAAGTTCATCCGCATTGACATCAAACTGTGCAATATCGTTTTTTATTCTGTCAATATTTTCATTGTTATGCAGAATATCATTCTCTGCAACAGACGCAAGAGAACGCTTCTCTGAAATCTGCGATTCAATATCCGTGATTTCGGTTCTGATATTTTCTATTTTAGAAGAATACTCACCGTTTCTTATGTAAATTTCTTCACTTTCGGTCTGAATTTGTTCAAGTGCGGTTTCTGCATCATCATATTGAGATTTTGCAATTGAAATTTTCTCATCCTGAACCTTTAATTCATTTTGTGAACGGTCAAGAGTTAAAAGCCAGAGTGCAATTTCAAGGCCTCTTTTTTCTTCGGAATATTCAAGAAATTTTTGAGCTTTTTCAGACTGCTTTTCAAGAGGACCGACTCTTTCTTCAAGTTCGGTTACAATATCACGAAGTCTTAAAAGGTTGTCCTCCGTACTTTTTAGCTTTCTCTCAGCGTCAATTTTTCTGTATCTGTAGCGAGAAATACCCGCAGCTTCTTCAAAAATCTCTCGTCTGTCCTCACCTTTTGATGAAACAATGCTGTCAATCTTACCCTGACCGATCATTGAATAACCATCACGACCGAGGCCTGTGTCCATAAAGAGTTCGTTGATGTCTTTAAGACGAACAGCCGCTTTATTGATAAGATATTCGCTTTCGCCGCTTCTGTAGTATCTTCTTGTAACGGCTATGTCATCACCGTTAAAATCAAGGGCACGGTCTTTGTTGTCAATATTCAGAGTAACTTCGGCATAGCCCTGTCTTTTACGCTTATCTGTTCCGTTAAAGACAACATCTTCCATTTTGGCACAACGAAGGCTCTTTGGGGACTGTTCACCGAGAACCCAGCGGATAGCATCACTGATGTTACTTTTGCCTGAACCGTTAGGACCGACAACCGAGGTGATTCCCTGTTCAAAAGATAATTTAGTTTTATCGGGAAAGGTCTTGAAACCTTGAATTTCCAAAGACTTTAATCGCATCAGCAAGCTCCTATTTTAAATATAATTCATATTTCTGCAAAGTATCGTCAAAACAAACCGAAAAATTATATCCGAGTTCATTCAATTTTTTTACATTACTTCTCTTTTGTCCGAGAAATTTTGACAGAGATTTAGAATTGATAACAACCGTTTTAATTTCATTCAAATCGGGAAAATCTTTTGCTTTTTCGATAAACTTATTGTAAAAAAGCTTATTTTCGCACAATTCCTTAAAAGCCGGGTGATAGTTGTCACCGTAGCTGTTATTTACAAGGCTGTCGGAATAATGAAGTCCGAGCCTGATAATTTTTATATTGTTCTTTTCAAAAAGTTCAATCAGCTTTGAACAAAGGTTGACGGACTTTTCAAGACTATACGGTGTGTATTCTCCGTTAAGATAAAGTTCGGCAAGCTTTGTATCTTTCATGATAACCGTAGGATAGATTCTTACGGTATCGGGATTAATTTTCACAAATGTTTCGGCTGTGTATAAATCCTTTTGAATATCTGATTTATACAGTCCCGTCATCATCTGCAAGCCAAGTGAAAAGCCATAACTTTTAATAAGCTCTGAGGATTTGAAAACACTTTCAGCGCTATGTCCTCTGTCATTTGCAAGCAGTACATCGTCTGACATAGATTGCGCACCAAGTTCAATTGATGTCACACCATAGCTTTTCAAAATATCAAGAATTTCTTTATCAATATAGTCGGGACGGGTAGAAATCCTTATTCCGCAAAATTTATCTCTGAACTTTTTAGTTGCATCAAGGAGAGATAACATATAGGTTCTGTCAATAGCTGTAAAACTTCCGCCGAAAAATGCAATCTCTGCATTTTTGGTGCGTTCGCCCAAATCAGAAGCCGCTTTATCAAGTGTCTGTTCAACATCAAAGGGAGTCGGCTGATATGCCTGACCTGTTATCTTATTTTGATTGCAAAAACTGCACATATGCGGACAACCGTTGTGCGGAATAAAAATTGATACATTACTGTGTTTAATAACCCATCAGCTCCAAAGCTTCTCTGGCGGCCTGTTGCTCCGCTTCTTTCTTACTTCTTCCGCCGCCTTTGCCGATTACATTACTGTTGAGATGAACTTCAACAACAAAGTGTTTGTTGTGGTCAGGACCGCTTTCACCCACGAGAACATATTCAAGCTGTTCACCGGGATTCTTCTGGATAATCTCCTGCAAGGCGGTTTTATAATCGTTAAGTTTCTTCTTCTTTGAGTTCTTGATTGCAGGAATTACAAAATTAAGAATATGTTTCGACGCAGGATCAATACCACCGTCAATATAAATTGCTGCAATCAAAGCCTCAAAGGCATCCGAAAGAATTGACGGGCGTTCTGCACCGCCGTTGTTTCTTTCGCCTTTACTTAACACAAGGTACTTTCCGAGTTCAATCTGCTTTGCAAATTCAAAAAGAGTTTTCTCGCAGACAAGTGACGCTCTGAGCTTTGTCAATTCGCCTTCGGGAAGTTCGGGACAATGCTTGAAAATATAATCGGAAACAACAATTGAAAGTACCGCATCACCGAGAAATTCAAGTCTTTCGTTATATTTTATGTGTTTAGCCTTATGTTCATTTGCATAAGAAGAATGAGTAAGTGCCTCTGTGAGCAAATCTGTATTTTTGAATGTATAGCCGATTCTCTTTTGTAAATCTTCCATTATAAAACTCCTAAAGCAACATTATTTGCAAAAATTAAAGTGATGAAGAGATCGCTTCAATAGCGTTTGCTTTTACATATTCAACAGAAAGTCTGATAGCATTCTTAACTGTAACAGCCTTGGCACTTCCGTGTGCTTTAAACACCGGCTTTGATGCACCGAGAATAGGCGCACCGCCGTATCTGTTGTAATCAAAATGCGTTTTCATATTTTTTAGGTCCTTCATAACAAGACCTGCTGCAAGTTTACCCTTGACGCTGCCCATAAACATATTTTTAATCTGATTCATCATTACAAGAGCAACGCCCTCATATGTTTTGAGTATCAAATTACCTGTAAAGCCGTCACAAACTACGACATCACATACTCCGTTCGGAATATCCCTGCCTTCTACATTACCGATGAAATTCAATTTGCTGTTCTGAAGAAGTTCATGCGTATTTCTGTAAAGTTCTGTTCCCTTGTGTTCTTCTGCACCGACATTGGCAAGTCCGACACGGGGGTTTTTGATACCCATAACCTTTTCCATATATATTGAACCCATAACAGCAAACTGATACAGCATTTCAGGACGACACTCAACATTTGCACCGCCGTCCATAAGCATAAAGAATCCGCTTTCAGACGGCATAACAGGAGCAAATGCGGGGCGTTTAATCCCCTTGATTCTTTTTATTGCAAGAGTTGCGCCGACACACAACGCACCGCTGTTTCCTGCACTGACAAATGCATCGCCCTTGCCCTCGTTAAGCAAGCGAAGACCTACAGCCATAGAGCTGTCCTTTTTTTCTTTAAGAACAGACTCAGCAGAATCTTCCATTGTGATTTTCTGTGTACAATGACAAATATCAATATTATTCATTGAAAGTGAATTTTCCGAAAATACATTTTTTATTTTGGTTTCATCACCGGTCAAAGTTACATTTATGTTATATTCGGCAACTGCCTCAACACAGCCTTTGATAATTTCCAATGGAGCGTTATCACCGCCGAATGCGTCAACAATTATGTTCATTCCATTCACCTTAAATATCCTTTAAATGATTATCCAAACTTTTCAACGCTCTTGCAGAATAAACTGCACCACGCTCTTTTTTATCCCTCGGTCGGTTTTCAAGCTCCGGCAAAACTCCGAAGTTTGCACCCATTGGCTGAAACTTTTTAACCGACGAATCAGAGATGTATGCCGAAAGTGCGCCAATCATTGTATCATTTGGTAATGTAATTGTGCTTTTCCCCTCAGCAACTCGACAAGCATTTATACCTGCCATAATTCCCGAAGCTGCGGATTCCATGTATCCTTCAACGCCTGTAATCTGACCGGCAAAAAAAAGACTATGATTGTCCTTAACAGAAAAATCGCTGTTAAGTATTCTCGGCGAATCAAGAAAAGTATTTCTGTGCATAACACCATAACGAACAAAGTCCGCATTATGAAGTGCAGGAATAAGCGAAAACACTCTCTTTTGTTCGGGAAATTTAAGATTAGTCTGAAATCCTACAAGATTGTACATATTGCCGGCTTTGTTTTCTTTTCTGAGCTGAAGAACCGCCCAAGGTCTGTGACCTGTTTTTGGATTCACAAGACCGACAGGTTTCATAGGGCCAAAGCGAAGTGTTCCCTCGCCTCTTTGTGCCATTACCTCAACAGGCATACAGCCCTCATACACCTTCGGATTGCTGACATCGCAATCATGCAAAGGAGCTCTTTCTGCCGATATGAGTGCATTGTAGAAGGTTTCATATTCCTCCTTGTTCATCGGACAGTTGATATAATCGTCACCGTCGCCCTTATCGTATCTTGATGCACAAAAAGCGTACTCCATGTCAATACTTTCAGCGGTAACAATAGGAGCGGCGGCATCAAAAAACGAAAGTGAGGAACCGAACATTCCCCTTATATATTCGGCAAGCGGTTCAGAAGTAAGCGGTCCGCTTGCCACAACCGTGATTTCATCTTTCGGAATTTCACAAACTTCTTCTTCGTAAACCTCAATAAGCTCACAGCTCTTTATGCCTTCCGTTGCAAGAGAAGAAAAAATATCTCTGTCAACGGCAAGTGCTCCGCCTGCAGGGACTTTGCAGGCATCTGCACACTTCATAAGGAAAGAATCGAGTCTGCGCATTTCTTCTTTCAAAAGCCCTGCGGCGCTTTCAACACGCATAGCTTTAAGAGAATTTGAACAAACAAGTTCAGCGTATTTCTCAGTATGATGAGCAGGCGTTTTTTTATTCGGTTTCATTTCATAAAGATGCACTTTTATTCCGTGAGAGGCAATCTGCATTGCCGCCTCACAACCTGCAAGTCCTGCACCGATTACATTAATATGCATTTATTTATCATCCGTATCTGCTGTTTTAGTATAACCGCATTCCTCTGTTGCACAGAACAATGTCGGCTTTTTGCCTTTTTTCTTAAAGAGAATTCCTCCGCACTGCGGACACTTCTCGTTTGTTGGCTCATTCCAACTTACAAAATCACACTTGGGATAGTTGGAGCAGCCGTAAAAAATTCTTTTTGTCTTGGTACGCTTGATAATGACATCGCCGCCGCACTTCGGACACTTAACACCCGTTTTTTCTACATACTTAATGATGTTTTTACATTCAGGGTATCCGGGGCAGGCAATAAATTTACCGTATCTGCCGACTTTAACAACCATCTGACGACCGCACTTGTCACAGATAATATCGGTTTCGTCTTCTTTTAAGTGAAGCTTTACACCTTCCATATCTGCTTTTGCTTTTTTGAGAGTTTTATCAAAATCTCCGTAGAAATTGTCAAGCAAAGCATGCCACTCTTCTGTTCCTTTTTCAACCTTATCAAGGTCTTCCTCCATCTGATTTGTAAACTTTACATTTACAATCTTTGGAAAACGCTCTTTCATAAGATTGGTTGTAACCTCACCGAGTTCCGTAGGAACAAGGCTTTTGCCCTCACGCTTAACATATTCATGACTTGTAATTGTTGTAATTGTTGCGGCATAAGTTGACGGTCTGCCAATGCCGTATTCTTCAAGTGCTTTGATGAGTGACGCCTCCGTATATCTTGCAGGCGGCTGTGTAAAGTGCTGATTTTTCTTTAACTCTTTACATCTCACAATCATATCTTTTTCAAGCGGAGGAAGCTGTGTAGTCTTTTCTTCTTCAACATCCTTGCTTTCCACATAAAGTGTTGTAAAGCCTTCAAAATCAACTCTGTATCCTGACGCCTTAAATGTATAACCGTTGGCAACAATATCAGCCTGTGTTGTTTTCTGGATACAATCAGCCATTTGTGATGCAGTAAATCTGTTCCAAATGAGCTTATATAGCTTATACTGATCCGATGTAAGGCTTGCCTTTACGCTGTCGGGAGTAAGAGAGGGCATTGACGGTCTTATAGCTTCATGACCGTCCTGTGCATTACTTCTTGATTTAAAAAATCTTGGCTTTGGCGGAAGAAACTTTTCACCGTAAAAATTTTTTATGTATTCGGTTACCTCTTCAATTGCAACATTTGAAATTCTGAGTGAGTCTGTTCTCATATAAGTGATAAGACCGGTTGCACCCATACCTTCGATATCAACGCCTTCGTAGAGTTCCTGAGCAACCTTCATTGTTCTTCTCGACTGGAAACCGAGTTTTCTCGATGCTTCCTGCTGAAGAGTTGATGTTATAAACGGAGGTGCAGGAGATTTCTTTCTTGTACCGTTCTTAACCTTTGTAATTACATACTCGGCATTTTGAAGATCAGCCTCAATTTTATCAGCCTGTTCACCGTTGGTAATCTTAATCTTACCGTTTTCATCGGAATATAAAGATGCAGAAAAAGATTTTCTGCTGCCCTTTGGGATGAACTTTGCATCAATCGACCAGTATTCCTCAGGTTTAAATTTTCTGATTTCCTCTTCCCTGTCTACAATAATTCTTACAGCAACAGACTGAACTCGTCCTGCAGAAAGACCTCTTCTGATTTTCTGAGAAATAAACGGACTGAGTTTATAACCGACAAGTCTGTCAAGAATTCTTCTTGCCTGCTGAGCATTTACAAGGTCAATATTAATTGATCTCGGATTGCTCATACCGTTTGTAACACCGGATTTTGTAATTTCATTGAATTCCACACGGTTAGTTTCATCTGTGGGTAAACCGAGAATATAGGCAAGATGCCAAGAAATTGCCTCTCCCTCACGGTCAGGGTCGGTTGCTAAATAAATATGCTCGCTTTTTTCAGCGGCTGATTTTAAATCATCAACAAGTTTTTCTTTTCCTTTTATAATTTCATACTTTGGAGCAAAGTTCTTCTTTATATCAACACTTAATCTTGATTTAGGCAAATCACGGACATGACCCATTGAGGCAACAACTTCGTAACCGCTACCAAGGTATTTTTTAATTGTTTTTGCCTTAGCAGGTGACTCAACAATTACTAAATCTGACATATGTTTTCACTGCCTTTCTGCCCTGTTATGTGTAAAAGGGCAACGGAATATCGGATAACGAATAATAATATTCGGTAAATATTATTTTAAAATATAATTTCTTCCCTGTAATGCCGAAACAAGATCTTTCATTTCAAGCATCGTGAGTGCGGTAAGCACCTTAAACACAGGGATTTTCAAATCAGCTGAGATTTTATCTATATGAACAGGCTCATTACCGATGTATTCATATACATCCTGAGCTGTTTTTGGCAAATTTAAGTTTTCTTTATGAACAGGTTTTTGCACAACCGTTTCTGATTTTTCAGATACATACGGCACTGCGGTTTTAGCCGGCTGTTGATCATTTTGTTTATTAACATAAATTCTTGCAGGAGCTTGTTTTCTTATACCTTTAACAGGGAAATTGCCCGTATCAGCAAGAGAAATATTGTCAATATCAAATTCATCATCAGTGGTTGCATACAGGCTGTCAAACTCGCAGAGTATATCCATAAAATCGGTAACGGGTATTGCAAGACCTTCTTTAATGAGAGCATTTGAACCTTCATTCTGAGGGCTGTTATTTCCGAGCAGAGCAAAAATTGTTTTGCCTTGTTCTGCGGCAAGATTTGCGGTAATAAGCGAACCGCTCTTCTTTCCCGCTTCCATAACAAGCAATCCGTCCGATAAAGCGGCTATAATCCTGTTTCGGGCAGGAAAATAGTAATTCCTCGGTGTTTCATCAGGCGGATACTCTGTAATGACAGCACCTCTTTTGGGAATTGTACTTCTAATATCTGAATTTTCCCTGAGATATGAACAATTAAGTCCGCAACCTCTGACACAAATTGTAATTCCGTCCGTAGCAAGTGCGCCTCTGTGTGACGCACCGTCAACACCTAATGCGCCTCCGCTGACTATAATTGTTCCGTATTTTGAAAGTGCATATGCAAAACGGTAGGAATTTTCTATTCCATACTTAGTTGCTCTGCGAGTACCGACAATACCGATTGAAAAAGTATTGTCAATATCAGGCATAACACCGTTTATATATATGAGAGCAGGAGGACATTCAATATTGTAAAGACATTTCGGAAACAATTCATCGTCAATGCATAATATCGAATAATTGCATTCAATACATCTGTCTACGATTTTCTTAGCGTCATCAAGACCGGTTGAAGAAAATCGTTCAAGGTCTTTTTGTGAAAAAATTCCGCAAAGACGCCACTCCGAAATACCGCCGTAATAAAAGGCAGACACATCGGAATACATTTCGGATATTCTCTTTACCTTTGGATTATTATAGCCTATCGAAAGTGTAATCCAAATCCAGTAACAGGCATTACGCGAAATCATTTCATCATTTCCCACATTATTATTGACGCCGCAACGGCGGCATTAAGCGACTCGGCTCTTCCCTCCATAGGAATAGTAATTTTATGTTTACAGGCACTTATTGTTTCTTCTTTAAGACCGTTTCCTTCATTACCTACTGCAACGATGCAAGGCGAAACAAAGGGAGTCGTTGTAATCTTATCAGCCAACGCCGATACGACCGCCGCATAAGATTCAAGTTCACTGTGTGCATTCAGATAACCTGAAATTGTATCCGACACAACAAACGGAAGTCTGAACACTGCCCCCATACTGCCTCTTACAACTTTAGGACTGTAAATATCGCAACAATCAGCAGAAAGTACGATACCGGTAACATTCAAAGCCTCAGCCGTTCTAAGAATTGTACCTAAATTGCCGGGATCCTGCAGATTATCGAGTGCCAAAAATTTGTCACCAGTCTTTATTTTATCAAAACAAGCAGTTTTGTCAAGTGCTTTTATTACACACAGAAATCCTTGAGGCGACTCTGTATCACACATCTGATTAAATATCTTATCAGATACAATGAATGTTTTGTCGGAATATTTTTGCAGTTTTAAAAAGTCATCCGCATATTTTTCACCGGCCTTTTCACTTGCGAAAAAGGTGTCAATACATGCCTTACTGAGCATTGCATCCATACAAATGCGAACACCTTCTGCAATGAAAAGTCCTGATTCACGCCTATATTTTGCACTTTTTCTGAGCTTTACGGCATTTTTTATATTAGAATTATCTTTACTTGAAAGTATAGTCATAAAACCATCCAATTTTCTGTAAAAAACAATTGCGTTTGGGATAACCCAAACGCAATTACAAAGTAAGTTAAATTAAGCGTTCTTAGCCTGTTCAACAAGTGAAGTAAAAGCAGCAGGGTCTGAAATTGCAATTTCAGAGAGCATCTTACGGTTAAGAGCAATGCCAGCCTTCTTCAAGCCGTTCATGAAAGTTGAATAATTTGTGCCGTTAGCCTTGCAGGCAGCAGAAATACGAGTAATCCAAAGACGACGGAAATCTCTCTTTCTCTGCTTACGACCGATATATGCATAATTGCCGGACTTCATAACAGCCTGTTTAGCCATTTTAAAGTGTCTTGATTTTGCACCCCAGTAACCCTTAGCAAGCTTTAATGTCTTTTTTCTTCTTTTGCGAGTCATCATCGCACCTTTTACTCGTGCCATTATATATTACCTCCGTTTATGTTAGTTAGTAGTCCTCAATGATTATTTGTAAGGAATAAGACGCTTGATCTGAGCTGTGTTTGTCTTATCTGCAGCAACAGTCTGACGAAGACCTCTTTTACGCTTTGTTGTCTTCTTGTTCAAGATGTGACTTTTGTTAGCGTGAGCACGGATAACCTTACCATTCTTAGAAAGTTTGAATCTCTTTTTGGCACCGCTGTGAGTTTTAATTTTAGGCATATTAGTATCCTCCTTAGCTTTAATTACTTATTAGTCTTTGGTGCAAGAAACATAAGCATATTTCTGCCTTCAAGCTTTGCAGGCTTTTCGACAACAGCTGTTTCACTGCAAGCATCAGCAAATCGTTTCATTGTTTCAAGACCGATTTCAGGGTGTCCCATTTCACGACCTCTGAAACGAATTGAAACCTTAACCTTATCGCCGTGTTTGATAAACTTCAGAGCATTATTAAGCTTTGTATTAAAATCGTGTGTATCGATATTAAGAGAAAGCCTTACTTCCTTGATATCAACAACTCTCTGATTTTTTCTTGCTTCCTTTTCCCTTTTAGCCTGTTCAAAACGGTATTTTCCGTAATCCATAATTTTGCATACAGGAGGATTGCTCTGCGGAGCAATTTTAACCAAGTCAAGGTTCTTCTGTTCTGCCAAATCAAGTGCTTCTTTAGCTGACATAATGCCAAGCTGCTGACCATCAGAGCCGATAATTCTCAACTCTTTGTCACGGATTTCTTCGTTAATCTGAATTTCTTTCTTGCTGATGGGTAAACACCTCCAAAGTCTCATAAAAACAATAAATGCGGACAGAAACACTCCGTCCGCATAACAATACTAAAAAACTTCGGTATTGACCCGTGCAGACGGCACCCCACAGGTGAAAGCATCTCTGCTTTGCTTTATTTTACCTAACTATTATATTACATATACATTTGTTTGTCAAGTGTTAATTTCGATAAAATAAAATTTATTTTTTCAACTTACTATTGCAATTTACGATATTTAAAATTTCCCAAAATTAAAACTCGAAATTCGGTCAAACTGAATTTCGAGTTTTCTGCAAACCGAGAGCAGAGAAGTCATTCTCTGCTCCGATTATTATGCTATGTACGCCAAAATAATTATTTAACCATGCTTGCAACTTCTGCAGCAAAGTCATCCTGACGCTTTTCAATGCCCTCGCCCTTTTCAAAGCGAACAAATTTCTTGATTTCGATAGAACCGCCAAGCTCCTTAGCAGTATTCTGTGTGTACTGCTTGATGTTGATCTTATTGTCCTTAACGAACTCCTGGTCAAGAAGGCAGTTCTCCTTGTAGAACTTACCAATCTTACCCATAACAATCTTGTCAGCAATCTGCTCCGGCTTACCTTCGTTGATTACCTGCTGACGCATAACTTCTTTCTCATGCTCGATGATTTCTGCAGGAACTTCACTCTCATTGAGGTAAGGAGTGTTAAGAGCTGCAATCTGCATTGCAACATCCCTGCCGTATGCAACAAACTCCGGCTTTGCAGCGAGGTCTGTATCAAAGTTAACGAGAACACCAATCTTACCGCCTGCGTGTACATACGCAACACAAGCACCTTCCATACGCTCAAAACGACGAATCTGGATATTCTCGCCAATTGTGAGAACCTTTTCCTGAAGCATTTCAGCGATTGTCTGCTCTGAACCTGTTGCCTTGAGTGTGAGGAGAGCCTCAACATCAGCAGGGTTCTGCTCGATAATTGTGTTAGCACAAGCCTTAACAAAATCCATAAACGAATCGTTCTTAGCAACAAAGTCTGTTTCAGCGTTAACTTCTACAACAACACCTACTGAGAGGTCATCGTTTGTGCAAGCGTATGCAACGCCTTCTGCTGCTATTCTGCCTGCCTTCTTAGCCTGCTTAGCAAGTCCCTGTTCTCTTAAAAAGTCAACTGCTTTATCCATATCACCGTCGGCATTTGTGAGTGCCTTTTTGCAATCCATCATGCCGCAGCCTGTTTTTTCTCTTAATGTCTTTACATCCTGAGCTGTAAATGCTGCCATTTTGAAAACATCCTTTCAAATAAATTTATATAAAACGGGGTTATAATCACAAATGATTATTCAGCTGTCTCTTCCTCAACAGCTGCAGCGCCCATGCGGCCCTCTCTGCCTTCGATAACAGCGTTAGCCATTGCACCTGCAATAAGCTTTACTGCACGAATAGCGTCATCGTTACCCGGGATTACATAGTCAATCTCATCAGGATCGCAGTTTGTATCTACGATAGCAACGATCGGGATATTGAGCTTCTTTGCCTCTGAAACGGCAATTCTTTCTTTTCTTGGATCAACAATGAAAAGTGCGCCGGGCATCTCTGTCATATCCTTGATACCGCCCATGAACTTCTCAAGCTTCTCAATTTCGAGGTTGAGCTTAATAACTTCCTTCTTAGGAAGAAGATCAAATGTGCCGTCTTCCTGCATAGCACGGAGCTGCTTTAAACGAGCAATTCTTCTTCTGATTGTTGCAAAGTTTGTGAGCATACCGCCGAGCCATCTTGCGTTTACATAGTAAGCGCCTGCACGCTCTGCCTCTTCCTTAACAGAATCCTGAGCCTGCTTCTTTGTACCTACAAAGAGAACGCTCTTGCCTTCTGCTGAAAGCTCACGAACAAAGTTGTAAGCTTCTTCAAGCTTCTTTACACTCTTCTGAAGGTCGATAATGTAGATACCGTTACGCTCAGTAAAAATGTACTCAGCCATCTTAGGGTTCCATCTTCTTGTCTGGTGACCAAAGTGAACACCTGCTTCAAGAAGCTGTTTCATTGAAACTACTGCCATAATAAAAATCCTCCTTAGGTTAAAACCTCCGCTGTGCCTTTGTTTTTATCAACGCAATAAGCAAATTCTATGAATCTGCCACCCTGTTGACAAGCATCAGCGTGCGAATTGCCTGTATATTATACCATAAAAGTAAAAAAAATCAAGTGTTTTCGAAAAGTTTTTTCAAAAACACCTGATATTTTCTTAAATATTAAATTGTATTCGGAAACTCCGATCAATACCACAAATCAAAGAATCTTACATTACCGATGGTTGTGATGTAATTCTGTGATTCATGCCAGCTGCTTGAACCGACATAGAAACAAAGAACTCTGTGCTGAACTGCCGAGCCGTTCTGATCGAAGATAAAGGAAACAGCATCTTTTACATCTTGATTCGGTGCATAATCAGTCGAACCGTAATACTGATATTCCGAAATAATTCTGTCAATTGATGTTGTGTTTGAACGGTTCATTGCGTCACGGATTGACTGTGCGATAAGGGCACAGCCTGTGTAACCCATTGAACCACCTTCGCCCATTACAAGTCTTTCGAGTTTCTCTCTGTCATAGCTTGAAAGAGAAACAGGAGAAGGACTGTAGGACGGATCCGGATTGGCGATACTTACAAGGTAGCCACTCTGATTACTGTCTGTATAGCCGTAATCCGATGAATTAGATGCGGAACTGCTGTTATCCGATGAACTGTCAACATAGCTTGTATAGCTCTGTGAAGTTTCTGACTCCGAAGGCTCTGACTTTAAACTTTCAGCCTTTTTGGAAGCCTGTGAACTTTCAGCTTTCTTCTTCGCAGTTTTTGCAGATTTAGTTTCCTTTTCAGTTGTTTTCTGTGTAGTCGCTGCGGATGTTGTTATCTCTTGGGTTACGGGGGCAGTAGTTTCTTCAACGCAGTTATCTGTAATAACGAGTGAAAAATCATTGATGTTACCGACTGCAAGCGAAGCAGCACGGCTATCTTCAAAAGCATCTACATCCGGTGCAAGAGTTGTTGTCGGAACAACAAGAGCAGCTGCCGCCAGAGATACCGCAATAGCATAGGATAATGCCTTAAAGCCTTTGCGTTTTGACTTCTTTTCGGGTTTGCGAGTTCTCTTTGAACTCTCCGAATTGTTGTCACATCCGTAGTGTTTATAGTTTGTCGCTCTCAAAAATTTATCCTCCCTGTGATTTTTGCACATTAAGGTAACTACTATAACTGCCATCAAAAGCAAGCGTATATACAAGATGTAGTTATCTGTTTAAAAATGTGCCAAGTCCTTTAGTCGTAAAATTTTATCAAACACACAATTGCAATTGTATTAAAGCACAAACTTTTGAAAATTGCAAGTTTGACAGAGGAAGATAAATTGTAACAATTGTAACCAAAATGTTACTTATGTGGTTTTAATTTCTTAAAAAAATAATGATTTGTGCATTATGCATAATTTAGCAAATATTTCTTAGGTTATTTTGCCTTAATGCGAAAATTTGAAAAAATTCAAAATTTAGCCCCAAAACGGGGTTTTTTCGGCTTTTTTACTGGCTTTGGAGTCTGGCAGCTGATGATTACCGTATCCTCTCCTATGAGGTCAATTTTCTCCCACGGAATTATGTAGTCCTGACATTTCCCCACCAAACTAAAAAATCCCGGTCTGCCGAAAATAACAATTGACACAACAGTTGCGCATTTGGTATCCACAATAACATCGTCGATAAATCCTATTCTTGTTCCATCGCAGGCGCTTATGACTTCCTTATGTCTTAAATCGGTAAATCTGCAATTCATATAACCACTCCGAAATCTGTTTTTGATATACATATATATGAAAAGGAACGGTCATTATATTCATTGACATTTATATCATAATTTGTTAGAATTGAATCACAATATTTTCGCAAAAAAGGAGCGATAATTATGAATTATGTATTTATGACAGATGCCTCCTGCGACCTTACACAGGAGCTTGTTAACGAAATCGGCGTTGAAGTTCTTCCGATGGAATTTCATATGGAGGACAAGTCCTATCTTCATTATCCGGATTGCAGAATGATGAGCCTCTCGGAATTCTACAGTAAGCTTAAAGAGGGTATTGATTCAAAGACAACACAGATTAACTATGACAGCTTTTACAAGAGCTTTGAAAACTATCTTAAAGCCGGCAAAGATATCATTTACACAGGCATTTCAACAGGTTTGAGCGGAACATACAACACCTGTATGATGGCTGTTAAGGATTTAAAGGAAGTTTATCCGGACAGAAAGATTATTGCAATTGATTCTCTTTGCGATTCGGCAGGACTCGGACTTCTCATCTACCTTGCAGGCAAAAAATACAGCGAAGGCGCTACAATTGACGAACTAAAAGAATACATTGAAGACACTCGTATAAAAGTATGTCATTGGTTTGTTGTTGAAGACCTTGATCAACTCAAGAGAGGCGGTAGAATTTCCTCTGTTTCCGCAACATTCGGCAAAGCTTTGCAAATTAAACCTCTCATCAGTGTTGACGATGAAGGTCATCTTATCAATGTTGCAAAAATCAGAGGTAAGAGCAATGTTGTTCCGGCTCTTGTAAAACACCTTGAAAGAGATGCCGAAAATCTCAAAGACAGCGTTGTTATGGTTGCCCATGCGGATAATCCGGAAGGTGCCGAAGAACTTAAAAAGGCAATCAAGGGTAAGTGCAAGGAAGTTGTCATGACGGATATCGGTCCTGTAATCGGTACTCATGTAGGTTCGGGAATGCTGGCAGTCCTTTTCCTCGGCACAAGAAACCTTAATTCATAATCAAAATACAGCAAAATATGCAATAAGCGTGCAGTCTGAATTAAACTGCACGCTTTTCTTTTGTCAGTCCCTTGTGTAATATAAAAGGCACATTACACTTACGCCGACAAATCCGCCTATAAACAATCCGATAATTAATCCTGCAATCAATAATTTACCTCCTGACCATATTTTGACAATTATTATTTTCCGCTTGTGAGATAATAAGCAAAGGTAATAAATTTAATGGAAATGTTATTAGAACAGCATTCCGCAGGGGGAATAAAATGAAATCTGTTTACATAGATGTACTGATTACCGTAAATGTTTTCATTGACTTTATACTTATTTTATGCACAAAAAAGGCGCTTTGCATCAACACCTCGTTTAAAAAAATGTTGCTTGCATCGCTTCTGGGGGGAGTGCAAAGTCTTATTGCACTTTTCCCTCCCCTGCCTTTCTTTTTGAATATACCTATCGATGTTTTATGTGCCTCCGGAATTGTGTTATGTGCATTTGGCAAGTGTCCGTTTAAGTGTTTTATCAAACGAATATCCGTGTTTCTTTCTCTCTCATTTTCATTCTGCGGAATTATGATGTTTCTGTACAACGCTTTCAAACCGAAAGGTATGGAAGTATACAACGACACAGTGTATTTTAACATTTCGCCCGTCCTCCTGATTATTTTAACTCTTGTCTGTTATTATATTCTCAAATTGACGAAAATATTGACGAAGGGGGGCAACGGTTCGGGAGTTTGCAAAGTTGAAATCAAGATTAACGAACAAAGCTATTTTTTCCCTGCAAAGATTGATACGGGCTGCAACCTTGTTGAACCGTTTTCGGGAAATTATGTCATTATTGCAGAACAAAATATTTTTGATGACTATGTTCCCGATAAAACCAAAACAAGGATTATTCCGTTTGAAAGCCTTGGCGGAAACGGAATTGTAAAAGGATTTCCTCCCGATAAGGTTAAAATTGACGGCAAGGAAATCTGCAAAAGCATTTATATAGGCATATGTAATGATGTATTGAAAGGAGATGTTAAGGCAATCATACCGTACGAACTTGTAAAAATATCAGAATAGGAGCAATGTTATGTTTTTAATGAAGGTTATTCAGAAAATCCGATTTGCACTCGTTATTGAAAATGAAATATTCTACATTAACGGCAGTGAAACTCTCCCCCCACCGCTTACACGAGAAGAAGAACAGCATATTATGGAGAATATTGCAAAAGGAGACAGTAAGGCAAGAGAACCGCTTATTGTCCACAATTTAAGACTTGTGGTATATATTGCAAAAAAGTTTGAAACTCCGAATGCAAGTGCGGAGGATTTGATTTCAATAGGCACAATCGGGCTTATCAAGGCGGTGAACACCTTTTCTCCCGAAAAGAATATTAAGCTTGCAACCTACGCATCAAGATGTATTGAAAACGAAATTCTGATGTTTTTACGAAAATCATCGCAACTGAAAAACGAGGTATCGATTGACGAACCGCTGAACACGGACTGGGACGGCAATGAACTGCTCTTATGCGATGTTCTCGGAAGCGATCCTGACACGGTAAACAGAAATATTGAATGCGAGCTTGAAAAAAGTCTTGTTTTGCAGGCAGTTTCAAAGCTTCGTGACCGAGAATGTCTTATTATGGAGTTAAGATTCGGACTTAACGGACGAAAGGAACACACGCAAAAGCAGGTTGCCGACAAGCTTGGAATTTCACAGTCCTACATATCAAGGCTTGAAAAGAAAATTATTCGCCAATTAAAAATTGACCTTGACAAAGCAGTATGATTTTTTCTGAACCCGAACCAATAACATATTTCGTATTAAAAACGAGAGCAACAGGCAATTTTGTCCTGCTGCTCTCGTTTTTTATAAAACAGTATCTGAGGGATTGGTGACAGTATCAGAGTCATTATTATCTCCGTCACCCATAATATCGTCAATTCCGTCTTCAATATCATCCATCATATCCGAACCCGAATTTCCTGTTTCATTTTCTTCGTTACCGATGAAACCGTCCGAATCTGAAACTTCTCCGTTTTCAGTCATACTTTTTGAAGTTTCCTGCGTATTTGATGTTTGTGAAGTCTGACTTGTTGTGTCAGTCATACTGTCGTTTTTATCATTGCCGCAACCTGTGATAAGACATACTGAAATTAAAGCTACGGCAAACAGACCTAAAAATTTTTTCAAACTAATCAATCCTTATAAAAATAAAATGGTACTGAATCAACAGCACCATTATTATTTACGGAATTTTTCGTAATATTTAATTTGGAATTTAATAATTTTAATCTTTGGCAATAACAAGATGAGGGTACGGAATTGTGATACCGTTTTTATCAAACTCTTTCTTGACATTTTCTTGCAGGAAGAAATAAACCTCGTAGTAATCATCAGGAGTTGCCCATGCAAAAACCTTAATCTGCACTCCGCTGTCAAGATGTTCACCGACTCTTACAGTAGGTTCGGGATCTTTTAAAATCATCTCATTTGTTGCCATAAGGTTGAGAATAATCTCACGCACCTTGTCGATATCATCATCATAGCTTACCGAGAAGGTACAGTCAACCCTTCTCTGCTCAACCATTGTGCAGTTTACAACATTGTTTGATGTAAGTCTTGAATTAGGAATTGTCACAAGCTTATTATCAAGTGTATGCACAGTTGTTGAGAAGATATTGATTTCCTCAACCGTTCCTTTTACTCCTTCAAAATCAAGAATATTACCCGACACAAACGGTTTGTTTATCAAAATTACAAGTCCGCTGACAACATTTTTCAGCAAATCCTGTAATGCAAGACCTGCCGTAAGGGCTGCCGCACCGAGTGCCGTAATAAGCGACGCAACATTCACACCGATTGTCCCGAGTGCAGTTACTGCAACAATGAAATAGAAAATCACCTTGAGAACGGACAATACAAATCCTTCGGCTGTACCGTCCATTCGTGATTTATTAAGGATTTTACGGAGAATCCCTATAATCAACCTGGTAATTATATATCCGATAACAATTACAGCTACACACACAAGAGCCTTTGAAAGATATTCAAGTAACTTTTCTTCAGTGATATTCATATCTACACCTCTGCATCAACAAGAAATTCGGAAATCTTCTCTCCGTTCTCATAAACAGAAACCACTATATTGCCGTTTTCATCAAAAGAAACGCTCTTACCTGTGCGAACACCGTTTTCGTAATTGCTCACATCAATAAGATTTCCGTTTCTGTCAAATCTTGCACCATAGCCGTCAGGAGTATTATTATCCCACTTACCCGCATGCATTGTACCGTCACTCAGCCTGTAACCGACACCGCCGCCGTTGCGTGAATTATCGGTCCAGTTTCCAACATAATTTATACTGCCGTTGTTATAATAGCAAACGCCGAATCCGTTGCGCCTGTCATCAAGGTATTCACCGTCATATGAGGTCATACCGTCAGGAGAAACCGTTCTGCCTCTGCCTGTTCTGCAATTATTTTCATCAAGATTACCGAAATAGGTATATCTTCCCGATTTAGTAAGAATCACCACGTCACAATGGGGTTCTTCTTCGTTTATAATTTCAGGATTTTCTTCATCGGATTCTTCTGTCGGCACATCATCTATTTGGCAATGTGTGCCGATATTTGCTTCAACATTTTCAAAATCAGTTTCTTCATCTTCGGAAGCTTCACCGGAGCTGTCAACAGTTACAACACTTTCGGAATCTTCTGTCTGTTCATCTGCTGTTTCTGCGACAGCGTCTGTATCATCTGCAATTTCATGTTCTGAAATTTGAGAATTTTCTTCAACCTCATCATCTGAAAGCTGTTCGTCTTTCTCGCCTGTTACAATTTTAACTTCCGCCGGTTCAAAATCTTCTTCGGCAGTATGATTTATAATTTCACCGAACAAATCCTTATTTGTCTTGTGAGCCTCAACAAGAATTTTTTCGATAATATCATATGCCGAATAATCTTTCTTACTCACGGGTTCAGCCGTGTCGGAAACATTTGGAATATCTTCGTCCGTAAGATAAGTGCAATCTTCGAGATTATAAGCATTTTCGGGAACAAAATCATTTTTGAACAAATCACCGTTAAACACAAATCCGCTGTTGCCGTAGGATTTTTTCTCCGTAAACGGCATATCTGACGGTAAAAAACTTGCATCATACCAGAGCATACCCACATTTGAATATATCAAAACCCTTGAATTTTCGTTTGACTGCTTATCAGACGGGAAAAGAGTTTTTACGGAAACAATCCCGTTATCGTCAATATCTTCGGTGACAAGAGTTATAATTCCGCTGACTTTGCGTGGATATATTCTCGTGATAAGCTTATCGGCAATGCTTCTGTTAAAATATTCCGTGCGTAACCATGTATGATTACGGTCAAAAAATTGTCTTTTGAATACAATTCCCCTGTCATTGTAAGTTATAACAGAATAAACTCCGCCTGTTGCCCTTTTTACGGACTGATAAGGAAGATTATCCCTTGTTACCTTCCACGAAAGCGGTTCATTCTTCGTCAGCAGACAAGACATCTTGTAATCCATACCGTGAAGTTCGATTTCGGTAATTTCTTTTTGCTCTTTGCAGCCTGAATTAAAATAGTTTGCACGGACACCCGCAAGTGCATCATTCTTAAAATCAAGCTTTTCATAGTCTGAAACAAGAACGGAATATATAATTAAGCCGTCAGTCAGCTTTTGAGATTGTTCAAGCATTATGAATTATTCCTTTCAAGAAAATTCTGTGTAGCGTAACCCTAAAAGAAAAGAAAGGGCGAACAATGTCCGCCCTGAAATAATCGAGTTATATTTAAATCAGATAGAAATTGTCATAGCAATCTTGTAAAGCTCTTCATCAAACACACGAGGCATATCAAGTGCTTCGTTGATATCAAGATCAATAATCTTGCCGCCCTGCATTGCAACAACTCTGTTACCGATATTCTGTTCAAGAAGTTCAACAGCCTTAAAGCCCATCTGGCTTGCAACAACTCTGTCACGAAGTGTCGGAGAACCGCCACGCTGTACATGACCGAGGACTGTAGCTCTTGCCTCGATACCAAGACGCTGTTCTACATACTTTGCAAGATCTCTTACACCGCCGACACCCTCGGCAACAACAACGATAAAGTGTTTTTTGCCTGTTTTCTGAGTGTTGATGATTCTTGCGATTACATCTCTTTCAATATTGTACTGAACCTCAGGAACAAGGATAGCTGTAGCACCTGTTGCGATACCTGTCTGGAGAGCAATATCACCGCAGCGTCTGCCCATAACCTCAACTACAGAACAACGGTCGTGTGACTGTGCTGTATCACGGATACGGTCAACCATCTGAATAGCTGTGTTCATGGCTGTATCAAAACCAACCGTGTATTCGGAGCAGGCAATATCGTTATCAATTGTGCCGGGAACACCGATACAGTTAATACCGGCGTTTGTAAGGCAACGAGCACCTCTGAATGAACCGTCACCGCCGATTACAACAACACCGCTTACACCGATGCTTCTGCAAAAATCGGCAGCTCTCTGAATACCGGCAGGAGTAGCGTACTCTTCGCTTCTTGCTGTGTAAAGCATTGTACCGCCGTTACCGATGATATCAGATACACTTCTGAGGTTCATTTCCTCAACATCACCGTTGAGCAAACCATTATATCCACGGTAAACACCGTAAACCTTCATTCCTTTATTTATACCGGCACGAACTACAGCTCTGACAGCCGCATTCATACCGGGAGCATCGCCGCCGCTTGTTAATACTGCAATTGATTTCTGTGTCTGTGACATTATAATCTACCTCCATAGGTTATTAACTTCTACCATTATAATACAATTGTTTTTTGTTTACAAGTGGATTTTCGCAATTTTAAAAAAATAAAAGATTTTATTACAAAAGCATTTAATTCTTTTTACCGCTTTGTTACAGAAATCTGTGAATTTGTTCATAAATACACTGTTTTCACCTCTCTGTTTCGATAAAATAACAATATTTTGTAACAAAGCCTGTAAGTTTGTTGACTTTTATATAATATGGTTTTATAATTACCCTAGGATAGAAGACAGCTTTTGTGCCTGTCTTGCGACAAGTCACCTGAGTGACAATTTTTCGGGAGGATAATTTATATGACTAAGTTATATCTGGCTATTCCCTGTTATAACGAAGAAGAAGTTCTGAGGGATTCGGCGGAAAAACTGCTAAACAAATACAACACGATGATGGCAGAGGGCAAAATTTCTGCCGACAGCCGTATTGTGTTTATTGATGACGGCTCAAAGGACAGGACATGGGAGATTATTTCAGAACTCCATACAGAAAATCCTATTTTCCAGGGCATCAAGCTTTCAAGAAACAGAGGTCACCAGAATGCACTTCTCTGCGGTCTTATGACTCTTAAAGATAAGGCTGACGCTGTTATTTCAATTGACGCAGACCTTCAGGACGATATCAACACCTTTGATGAAATGGTGGCAAAGTACGAGAACGGTTGCGATGTTGTATACGGTGTTCGTTCTAAAAGAGAAACAGACACCTTCTTCAAGAGATTTACAGCTGAAGGATTCTACAAAATTCTTAATCATATGGGTGCTAAGGTTATTTTTAACCACGCTGATTTCAGACTTATGAGCAAGAGAGCACTCAACGCTTTTTCATTATATAAGGAAACAAACATATTCCTGCGCGGTATGGTTCCGATGATCGGCTTTAAGTCTGATATTGTTACATATGAGCGTTCCGAAAGACTTGCAGGTGAAAGTAAATATCCGTTAAAGAAAATGCTTGCACTTGCATGGGAAGGTATTACATCTCTCAGCATTCAGCCAATCAGAATGATTACATGGCTCGGTGCAATCGTGTTCGGCATCAGCCTTATTATGATTATCTACTCACTCATCAGCTTTTTCTGCGGTTGGTCTGTAAGCGGTTGGTCAAGCCTTTTATGTTCAATTTGGGCAATCGGAGGACTTCAGCTCCTTGCAATCGGTGTTATAGGCGAATACATCGGAAAGATTTATATGGAAACAAAGCGCAGACCAAGATTTATTGTTGACAAAGTTCTTGATGACGATGAACAGTAATAGAATCACCAAAGTCCTGACCAGAATTTTCGGCGGAGTATTTACGGTTTGTTTTGTTTTTCTGTTTGTAAATATTATCATAATCGGCTTTGACGGAAATGTTGACAGAAGATTTGATTCATTTTCAAAAATGTTCATTCTTTTGATTTTTGCCGTTTTGACCGTCGGAATATGTGCATTGTATTTTCATTACACCTCCGATAAAAGCTGCAAGAAGATTAAAACGAAGTCGAGATTTGAATTTATGGGAAACAAGGTCAAGATACCTGTTTGATATGACGCCTCTGTTTATTCTGCTTACGGTTGACGGTATGGATACCGCAAAAGCTTTTCTTGATTCATTCAGAAAGCCTAAACAACAAACAGAAAAACAGGCATAATTTAATAAAGTTTTCAAGTGACAGCCGAAACTGTCACTTGTTTTTTGTCATAAAATCAATGTTACAACATTACAAACTTTTTCATTAAAAATCAATATTTTTGTTTGCAATTTATTGTAATGATGCCTAAATTATGCTATTATATATTATATGTGCAATGATTTGCAAATTTCAAGCTTGAAAGGTAAAAATTATGGATTATGAAAAGCTGAAAAAGAGGGATTCCTCGCTGGACATTTTGCGAATAATCGCAGTCTTTACCGTTTTATCGGTTCATTTTTTCCTACACAACGGATTTTACAGCCAGACAATCGAAGGGGCACCGATGTATGTTGCTGTTGTAATGAGAACCCTGTTTTCTGTTTGCGTTCCCTTGTTCATGTTGCTGACAGGTTATTTGATGAGTAAAAAAGAACTGAGTAAAAAGTACTATTCGGGAATTACGAAAACACTTGTTGTTTTTGTAATCTCAACACTTGCGTGTATGATTTACAAAAACATTGCACAAGGTGATGTTTTTGACCTAAAATCTTTCATACTCAGAACGCTTGATTTTACCGGTTCAAACTACTCCTGGTACATTGAAATGTACATAGGATTGTTTCTGCTTACACCGTTCCTTAATCTTGCTTACGGAAAACTTAAAAGCAAAAAGCAAAAGCAGGTACTCCTTGTAACGGCTGTTTTTCTGACAATCATCCCCTCGTTATTTAATATTTTCAATTTTGGTTCACTTGATTGGTGGACTAATCCGACTTCATCTGATGAGTTTCAGAAACTTGTCCCAAACTGGTGGCAGGGATTCTACCCCGTTGCATACTACTTTGTGGGTTGTTACATAAGAGAATACGGATTGAAAATGAAAACAAGAACAATGCTTGTACTCTTTGTTTTTTCACTTTTCGTATTCAGCACATTCAATTATTTCAGAAGCTACGGCACAACATTCAAATCGGGTACATACATTTATTGGTACGGATTTGAACCGTTTGTTTTATCTGTACTGCTTTTTCTCTTGATTAAGAGAATCAAGGCCGATAGCTTCCCGAAAGCCGCTAAAATTGCACTATGGAAAGTTTCTGACCTTGCACTTGGAATTTATCTTATTTCCTTTATTTTTGACAGCATTGTTTACCCCGTACTCTGCGAAAAAGTAATATTAATGCCTGACAGACTTCCGTATTACTTTGTTACGGTTCCGATAGTTTTTGTGCTTTCCGCCGCCGCATCATTTATTATGAATCTTGTTGCAAAACTGCTTATTGACGGTTTTAAATCGCTTGCGAACATAATAAAGGATTTGCGTTCAAAGCCTGACAAAGGAAAGTGGCAGCACATAATTTTTGCTGTGCTTATGGCTTTTGCTATTGGATTTTCACTTTGGAAATGCTATTACGGTTTTGGCGGTAACGACGAATCGTTTTATCTTACAATTCCGCACCGAGTAACTCTCGGTGATTCGTTACTCAGTGACGAATGGCACCTAACACAACTTTCAGGATTTTTACTTTTGCCGTTCGTATGGCTCTACACAATGATTACACAGTCTACTGTCGGAATAATCTTTGCGGCAAGAGTTTTCTATGTAATCTGTCACGCTGTTATTGTGTGCTTTATCTATTCAAGACTTAAAAAGTACGGCTATTTCACAGTATTCGGTTGTGTGCTTTATTTCCTCTTTACACCATTTGACATTATGGCATTGAGTTATAACACAATGGGTCTTGACCTAATTGCGCTCACGGGTGTTTTAATGGCAACAGCCGATTATTCAAAGAAATTACCGCTCATAATCAGCGGACTTGCATTTGCAGGCGCAGTTCTCTGCTGCCCGTACCTTGCGGCAGTTTATGTAATGTATATTATTGCAGTAGGAGTTCACTATGTAATTAAGAAAACTGCCCTTAATAAAAATGTGTTCAATTCTGAACTTTTCTCGATTAAGACTTTTCTGTGGTTTACCTTGGGAGCAGGAATACTTGCGGCTATTTTCCTTGTATTTTTACTTTCAAGAGTAAGTATTAATGAGATTTTCTCAAATCTCCCCTATCTTCTTGCCGATCCCGACCATCCGCAAATGGGCTTTATGGCAAAGATGAATTACTACTTTAAAACAATCGTAGAATGTCACACTCATTTTAAATATGTACTTATGGCATACGGTGCTGCCGCAATTGTTATGTTGCTTGACAGAAAGAGAAAGCAACACCGTTCGATTTATCTTATTCTTACAAGTGCAATCGTTATTTTGTCGCTTGTAATGTTTATGCCGACAATGACAAGCGTTTACTACAATGCGATTATGTTCCCGATGATTTTCATGGGCATCACAGCGTATGTTCTTTCTGAAAATAAGCAAAGAGAACTGTTTGCTTCACTCTTTGTTCTCGGAATTTTTTATTCTGTTGCATTGTGTTTCTCTTCAAATCAGTATTTTTATGTAACTGCAATGGCTTGCACCGCATCAAATATTGCAAGCTTTGTATTCATCGGCAATCTGATTAAAGAAATGAAAGCAAATCCCGATAATCTTGACTACGCTGTTCCGTGTAAATATTTAGCATTCGTGATGACTGCGTTTCTGATTATTCTGCAGGCTTGTTTTCAGATTACCGTCAAGGCAGAACATTGCTTCTGGGACAGTGAACCGAAACAGCTGACACAGACAATTCAGAACGGTCCTGCAAAGGGTATAAAAACAACACCGAATAACGCACAAACCTATGAGCAGATTTATGCCGATATCAGTCAGTATCAGAATCTTGAAAAAGGAAACATACTGTTCCTTACGCAAAAAACATGGACTTATCTTGCGGCGGAGGATTTTCCTTACGGAACACTTTCGGCATATGTTACGGGTGAAAATCAGAACAGTCTTGCAAGACTTCGCTCATATTATTCGGTAAACAGCAAAAAAATTCCGAAATATATCTACATTCCGAAGGACTCAGAGTGGGATAATCTTCAGCAGATTCTTCATGAGGCGCAGCAGAACGGTTACTCTTTGAGCGAAAACGAAGTTTCGTATAAACTTGTAAAATAAATAATATTTTACAGATTTCAGACATAAATATCACGCAGGGATAAAAATTATGATTTCTGCGTGATATTTTTTTGTTTTTCAGCACATATTCTTGAAAATGTACAAATAAAAAACTTGTTTTTTTTTGTGAATTATGGTATAGTGAATTATGATAGGCAAGAAGGGCTTGCCACAGAATTTGGTCGCATTTTTGTGAAAATTTTAAGTTGGGGGCATAATCATGGATATTAAGCAGACTTATAACGAATGGCTTGAAAACGCAGTTGAGGACAAAGACCTTACGGCAGAGCTTGAAAGTATAAAAAACAACGAAGATGAAATTTATGATCGTTTCTACACAGCTTTAAAATTCGGTACCGCAGGCCTCAGAGGCATTATCGGTGCAGGTACTAACAGAATGAATATTTATGTTGTTCGTCAGGCTACACAGGGACTTGCTAACTATGTGCTTAAAAAGTACGGCAATGGTTCTGTTGCAATCTCTCACGACAGCAGAATTAAAGCAGATTTATTTATGAATGAGGCGGCAAGAGTTCTTGCGGCAAACGGCATTAAGGTTTACATCACATCAGAACTTCAGCCTACTCCCGTTCTCTCTTACCTCGTTCGTTACTTTAAATGTCAGGCAGGTATTATGGTTACAGCCAGCCACAACCCCGCAGCATACAACGGCTATAAGGCATACGGCGAGGACGGTTGCCAGATGACTGATGTTGCCGCAAACACTGTATATGACGAGATTTCAAAGCTTGATATGTTCAAGGATGTTAAAATTGCCGATTTTGACGAGGCAGTTAAGAGCGGTATGATTGAATATGTTGACGAGAGTGTTTATGACACATATCTTGAAAAAGTTATGGAACAGCAGGTTAACCCCGGCGTTTGCAAGGGTGCAGACCTTAAAGTTGTTTATACACCGCTTAACGGTACAGGTAATAAGCTTGTAAGAAAGGTTCTCGGCAAGATTGGTGTTAATGATGTAATTGTTGTCCCCGAGCAGGAACTTCCTGACGGCAACTTTACAACATGTCCTTATCCGAACCCTGAGATCAAAGAGGCACTTGCAAAAGGTCTTGAGCTTTGTGAAAAAGAACAGCCTGACCTTCTCCTTGCAACTGATCCTGACGCTGACCGTGTAGGTATTGCCGTTAAGGATTATGACGGCAGTTACAGACTCATTTCAGGTAACGAGGACGGTGTAATGCTCACCAATTACATTCTCTCTTGTAAAAAGGCAAGCGGTAAGCTTCCTGAAAAGCCTGTTGTAGTAAAAACTATAGTTACTACAAAACTCATCAACAAGCTTTGCGAAAAATACGGCTGTGAACTCAAGAATGTACTTACAGGCTTTAAGTATATCGGTGAAGTTATTCTCAACCTCGAGAAAAAGCATGAAGAAAACAGATATCTCTTTGGTTTTGAGGAAAGCTACGGCTATCTTTCAGGCACATATGTAAGAGATAAGGATGCTGTTGTTGCATCAATGCTCGTTTGTGAAATGGCAGCTTACTATAAGAAACAGGGCAAGTCACTTGCTGAGGTTATAGACGGTCTTTACGAAGAATTTGGTTACTACCTCAATCAGACATACTCATTCGAGTTTGACGGTGCCGCCGGTATGCAAAAGATGTCTGATATTATGACAGCTGTAAGAGATAACACACCAAAGAGCATTGCAGGCTACGATGTTGTTAAGGTTTCCGACTATTTTCTCAGGAAAGAAACAGATGTTGCAACAGGCAGCGTTACCGACATTGACCTTCCTAAGTCAAATGTTATTGCTCTTCACCTTGCGGATGACAACGCTGTTATTATCCGTCCAAGCGGAACTGAGCCAAAGATTAAGCTCTATATTACTTCAGTCGGTAAGGATAAAGATAATGCTGCAGAAATCTGTGAAAAGCTTGTTGTAGCAAGCAAAGAGATTCTCGGCGTTGAGTAATTGGAATCGACATATAATAGTTGCACCTAAATTTAAGGGGACAGATTTTTCTGTCCCCTGTTTTTATGTGTATTTTATCAAAAACGCAACTCCCCTATCTGCCATGTTAATACATTGTATAATACGCAAAGCAGAGGTGACTGCTGTTGCAGTCACCTCCGTAATCGGTTGATTTATAAATAGCAATTTTTAAAGGGGTATGTTGTTATTTTAAATTAAATAATATGCCCTTTGGACTCATCTCCAATATCGGATATTATGCCCTTGACAATAATAACTTTGTATTACATTGGACTTATCTCCGTTCTTAAATTTGAATATAAAAGTCTTCTGACCGTTAAAATTCATAATATCAATCAGTACAAAGATTGCTTAAAAGCTTATCAACTTTTCCTCTGAATCAATTGTACCTGTCCTTAAACTAAGTCTTTGGAATTTTGGACTGTCAGCCTATACAGTCATCGAAATTAACTCCTTTTACTTTAGCTTCGACTAACTGTGTTTATACATCTGAGTATGTACACTACAATCAAACTATAAGACCTAAATTCTCATTGGAATAATCTCCTGTTGTTTGCAGATTTCTATGTCATCCCGACATTTTCCTTACTGCTAATCAATGCTTTATTTACGACTTATATTAACTTTTCGTCAAATCAATATCAGTAACCGTATACCGTCAATTCCCGTTAATGGATTCTATTTTTGACTTTGTATCGGTTTAAAATCTCAAGCATACATCGGAATATCTCCAATCCTGTCGCATAAGCGAGAATTAATTCAAGTTCTTATCTCAACGGAATTAACTCCTTTTACTTTAGCTTCGACTAACTGTGTTTATACATCTGAGTATGTACACTACAATCAAACTATAAGACCTAAATTCTCATTGGAATAATCTCCTGTTGTTTGCAGATTTCTATGTCATCCCGACATTTTCCTTACTGCTAATCAATGCTTTATTTACGACTTATATTAACTTTTCGTCAAATCAATATCAGTAACCGTATACCGTCAATTCCCGTTAATGGATTTTATTTTTGACCTTGTATCGGTTTAAAATCTCAAGCATACATCGGAATATCTCCAATCTTGTCGCATAAGCGAGATTTAATTTAAGCTCTTATCTCATCGGAATTATCTCCTGACACTTTAGTTTACCTTGAATTTTAGAAATCAGATTGAAATTTACGGTTTCACTCTGTATTATAAGTTTCCAAATTTACATTCCGTTTGAACTGCTTATTAAATTCAGCCTCTTACATTCTTTAAATTCAGACTACTCTGTGTGCTGTTGTATAAGCTGCTCATCCATTGGTTTTAGTATTAATTTCCATTGGACTTATCCCCGTTTCGGACTTATTTTGCTTAAATGACGATTAAGCTTCCATTGGACTAACCACCAATTTTTAGATTTCAATATATATTAAGTTATAATTAAAATTCCGTTCTCCCGAGTATTAAATTCGATAACCTTTAATGCTTAATTGGACGAATTTCAATCATAAGATGTAGATTGCTAAAGACGAATTCGGAATGCTCTTGCGATTAAAAATTAATAAATATGTTTTTATAACATCAAAATAATCAGCTGTTCCGACAAAACAAGTAAGAATTAGAAGATCATCTCTTAGAATACACGGGCTGTAGAGTTAGGTGGCAAGCTCCGCATATAATCTCTGATTTGTTTGAAGTAAGGTTTTCTTGCTTTCATTTTTAAAACCTCCTTAAGTTCTTTTCTTTGTCTATATTATACAGTTAGTTGTCCACATTGTCAACACTTTTATTAAAAATATTTATAATTTTATTTTTAGAAAATCTATTGAAGTAAAATTCACTTTGTGTTATAATAAAAATGTTGGGGTGTTTATCAGTCGGCAACTTCTTTGAGTGCCGACTTTTTTCTTTTTTATATACTTCAAAATGCCTAAAATATTTATTATAACTAAGCTTTAGTGTATTATTATGATGTCATAAAGTATTAAAGAGGTCATAATTGTGAACGATAAATTGCATATCAGAACGGCACAAATAAGCGACGCCGAAGAATTGCTCGCTATATACAAACCATATATTGAAAACACGGCAATCACATTTGAATACGATGTTCCAAGCATTGAAGAATTTGCAAATCGCATAAAAACTACGCTTAAAAAGTACCCTTATATTGTAGCCGAACTCAACGGAAAAATTGTCGGCTATGCGTATGCCGAAGTTTTCAAAGGCAGAAAAGCTTATGATTGGTCAGTTGAAACAAGTATTTATATCCGCCTTGAGAACCACGGAAACGGAATCGGCAGAAAACTCTACGAAAAGCTCGAAGAAATTCTCACAAAACAGGGTGTGACAAATGTAAATGCTTGTATTGCGTACACTGAACATGAGGATAAACATCTGCATAACGACAGTGTTTGCTTTCACAAAAAACTCGGTTATAAAACTGTCGGTATTTTTCATAAATGTGCATACAAATTTGATAAGTGGTACGATATGATATGGATGGAAAAATTTATTGCCAAACACAGTGCTAATCCAAATGATATTATCCCCTACCCTATGCTGAATTGTTAACAGAGCCATAAAATATAAGTATCCCCGAAAAGTTCGATAAAAAACTTTTCGGGGATTGAATTTGTCAATAAAAATGGGTACTGTCTTAATATTGCTTACAATTACTATAAGCTGAAATTTTTAATAATATCCCACTTAATAATGCAATTTAGAATTATTTTTCAAGCTTTGCAAAACTGTCTTTGCAGACATATCCTGCATATTCTCCGAGATCAATTTGCTTGATATCGTGACTTACATGTCTTTCGCTTACAGGAATCATTTCCATATAGTCCCCGTAAAGATACTTCAGGTACTTATCATATTCTTTAGGAATAGGCAGTTTTGCATTTTCAAAATCAACCCATATCGCCTCATCAAGCCATTCAGCAGGAAAAGCTCCTCTTGAAACATTTCTTCCCATACTGTCAAACAGATATTTCGGATTTTTCATATTCTTATGAAGTGAAATAAGTTTGTTTTGAACCTTTTGCAAAAATCCAAGCGGAAAAATCTTTCTCAGAATGTTCGCACACAAAGAAGAAAATCTGCTGTTTGCGTTCACCGAAGTGCCTCTCCACTTATCAAGCACCAGCCATCTTGAGCTTGCAGTTGCTTTCATATGAATTTTTCGTAAGAAAGCATTGTTTGAAGTGTAATCCTGTGCAAGCACATCAAGAAAAATTCCGTTATGAATATTGGGAAATCTTGATGTAAACTCAGTAGAAAGCAGAGTATCGTTTATTCGCAGTTTTGTAAAAGGAAAATGGCTGTCTTTTTCATTTTTTTGAGTCTGTGCAAAAAGATAATTCGGGAGTTCACTTGGCAATACCGAAAGAAACCTGTCGTAATCTTTTCTAAGCATCATAACATCTGCATCATCGTCCCACGGAATAAAGCCTTTATGTCTTACTGCACCCAAAAGACTTCCTCCGCCCAGGAAATACTTAATGTTATGCTTTTTGCAAATTCTGTCAACCTCAAGTAAAAAACCCAGAAGTATCTGTTGAATATCATTAAGCTTGCCGTCATATGAATCGGAAAACATAAATATACTGTCATCATCCATTACCTCGTGTCCCGAAATAAGGAGTGCGTCCTTGTAGTTGACCATTGATAACCAACCAAGCTTTTTAAGTCTTGTGCAGTCAATGGCACAGCCGTCCGTAGAATCACCTGCAGAAGTTATGTTAACCTCGCACTCATCAAACGAATCCGAAAGCGCAAGTGAAAATTCCGCCGAATTTACGGTTGAACTATCTGAGCAAGCGTTATACACCTGATTGTTCTCCCCGTTACAAAGAACAAACAGAACAGCAGAAATCAAGTCATTAACACTTATATAAGACACTTTGGGTGATTTGTTCTTAACATTCAAAGATTTTCCGTGAACAGCCGATTCCAGCATATTTCTTACAAAATCGGAACTTGAATTTGCAGATATAATCTTGCCGCTTCTAACTGCTTTGATTGAAAAATCATACATATGAGATGCAGAAAAATAAAGATTCTCAACAGACTGAATCAGCATTGCTTTTAATGAATCAGAATTAAAAGCGGAATGTGTTTTTTCTTTTTCGGAAATAACAAAATCTTTTCCGAGTGTTCCGTAAATTGAGGCGTCTGACACAAGAACAATTTCTTTTATCTTTAACGCATTGACAGCCGAGATAATATTATTTGCCCTGTTAATATGATTTTTAAATACATCAACACCTTCAACTCTATCAGAAAGCAAAAATCCCGTTTCAATGAGTATATCTCCGCATTTATTAACCGAATTAAGTGAAGAATACTTTACGATGGAAAAATCTGATGAATCGATATAATCGAATCTCCTGTCATAGCTTTCGTTATCCTCTACAAGCAAAAATACAGCTATGCCTGCTTGTTTTTTTAAGTTAACCATGCGAAGCGATGATACAAGAGAAAAGGCGAGTTCTCCGCCTCCCGCTATAAAAACAGATTTTCCGAATAATTTACGGATGTTCAAATTCTTATAACGCAAAGCTACAAGTGCTCTGTCCTGTTCAAATTGGTTAAGTAACAACTCAGACATAACTGTATTCCTAATTTCTGTTATTAATTTTCTTCAAGAATTCCGACTGCTCTTCTTATTCCTTCTTTAAGGTCAACAAGAGGCTTCCATCCAAGGCTGCAGAGTCTTGAACTGTCAAGAATTTCGGGGGTTTTTGCAAGAGCGGAAGTATCAACCTCAGGCTCCTTTTCATCTTCGGGATTGGTAAAAGCCAAAGTCATATTTCTCTCAGGGAAAACCTCACAAGCTGTCTTTGCAAAATTTCTTATTGTTGTATCTGATTTTTCATAAGAAATGTTATACGGTGTAACATTTTCACCGTTAAGCATAATGTATATGAGAGCAGAAACCGTGTCTGTAACATAGCAGAATGAACGGTTAGCCGCACCGTTGCTCTTGAGAAGAATATTTTCGTGACGAACAACATTTGCAATAAACTGCGCCCAGACACGATCATCCGTAAGACTGCTGGCACCGTAAATATAGCTTGGTCTTGCAATCTTTACATTGAGTCCAAACTGTTTGCAATAGCTTGCGGCAAGAGTTTCAGACGCTCTCTTTCCTACTGCATAACAATTTTTATAGGAAGTAAAATCGATATAACCGATATCATCTTCGGAAATACTGTTTTTACCGTTGTGCAAAGCACCGTAAACTTTAAGGCTTGAAACAACAAGTACAGACTCACTTTTGCTTTCAAGAGCAAAATCAAGAATGTTTGATGTACCGCTGAGATTTGCGTTAATAGTGCCTACAGGATCGGTTTCAAATTGAATATTACTTGCCTGACTTGCGGCATGAATAATAAAATCTGCTCTCTCACATTCGATCTTATTTGTAACATCGGCAACAACAAGCTCAATGTCATCTCTTTCAAGAAGAACGCCAAACTTTTTCTCGGCTCTCTCTCTGTTTCTTACAAACGCAAGGAGCTTGATGTTATTGTTATAAAAGTCATTTCTTGCGAGAAATGTGAGAACAAGATAATAACCGATAAATCCTCCTGCACCGGTTATAAGAACAGTTTTACCGTTAAATCTGTTCCAATCAACATTTGTATTTGTAATTTCTTTAATATCGGAAAAAACCGTCTTTTTTATATTACTTTGAACATTATAATCCATATTTAAGTTCTTCCTTTGCAAACTGCTTGTAGTTTTCATAATAGAACTGTGATCGCAATGTTGTGAGATCCTCAGGTGTTGTTACCTTAATGTTGAATCTCTCGCCAAGGAAAAGATGAACCTTTTCGCCGAGCTCAATAAAAAGTTCACTTGAGGAAACAGGGTTTGTAATACCTCTCTTATAAGCTTCTTCGTGAGCCCAAAGAATTCTTTCCATTGTATATCCCTGCGGAGCCTGTGTAATGTACATGGTACTTCTCTGGTAACTCTTGCCGCAGGTTTCTCCGTCCTCACTGTAAAGAAGTGAATCAATACTCGGAGTAACAGGAACGGCTGTTTTGTACTTTTTTGTATCCTTAATACAGTTAGTGATGAGTTCTTCGCTGAGCATAGGACGAACACCGTCACAGATAAGGATGATATCCTCAGGATCTTTTGAAAATTCAGCAGTAGCCATTACGCCGTTGTGAATAGAATCAAAACCGTTAGCACCGCCCGGAACAACAGCCTTTACCTTTGGAACATTGAATGCCTCAATAAGCTCATTAAGGTAGCCGATCCAGTCAGCCTTACAGGCAACAACAATCGCATCAACCTTAGGATGACGGGCAAAATGCTCCATTGTGTGAATAATAATCGGCTTTCCGCCAACCTCAAGAAACTGTTTAGGCATATCGGAATACTTCATTCTTGCACCGATACCGCCTGCAAATAACATAGCTGTAACCATAGTAAGACAATCCTTTCAAAACACAAATCAGACTTCACTTTACAAAATGCAGTCAAATTTATTTTTTTAACAGCAGAATTACGCAGTAAAAAACGCATCTGCACTTTGATATAACTATTAATATGATACCACATTAATGCATTTTTTGTCAACAAAAATACTTTGTACGAATGTTTTAATCGACTTTACCGGTTTACGGTGAATTTCTTATACCATATTTTCAAAATGCTTTTTATTTAGGCACATCATTTTGACGCACAATTTAATATTTTTCATACCTTATAAAATTAATGCGGGAAAATGCGAGAATGAGTAAAATTGTTTTATTCTTTATTTCTATTTTTCTTTTAAGTATATATAAATACAGAAAATTTTGATAAAATAGAAAAAATTGCAGAAAGCTGTGTTATTTATGTTTGACAAAAATTTGATTGATTTATCGGTTATGTCTACCGAGCAGATTGACAAAATTATCCGAAAAGCTAAAAAGATTATGCAGAGTCCCGCCGACTATCGACACGCCTGTGACGGCAAGATTCTTGCTACTTTATTTTATGAACCGAGTACAAGAACACAGATGTCATTCCAGACGGCTATGCTTAAACTCGGCGGAAGAACAATCGGTTTTGACAATCCGATGAATTCATCCGTTTCAAAGGGCGAAAGCCTTAAAGATACAATTACAATTGTCGGCGAATATGCCGATATTATCGCAATGCGTCATCCTGTTGAGGGTACTGCCGCTGCGGCATCTCTCTATGCAGGTGTTCCCGTTATCAACTGCGGTGACGGTGGTCACCTTCATCCAACTCAGACGCTTGCCGACATTATCACTCTCAGCTGTGAAAAAGGCAGACTTGATAACCTCAGAGTAGGTGTATGCGGTGACCTTCTCAACGGCAGAACAGTTCATTCGCTTATCAAGACACTTGCAAAATATCCGAACAACAGCTTTGTACTTATCTCAACAAAGGAACTCAGCGTTCCGCTTTATGTTATTGACATTCTTGAAAAGAACGGCTGTAAGTATGAAATTTCTCATAGCCTTGCAGATGCAATCACAGACCTTGATGTTCTGTATATGACAAGAATTCAGCGTGAGAGATTTGCAAGCGAAGAAGATTATCAGGCACAGAAAAATGTTTTTGTTCTCGACAAAGAAAAACTTGACAAGGCAAAAGAAGATATGATAATTCTTCACCCATTGCCGAGAGTAAACGAAATTACAGTTGATATTGATGATGACCCGAGAGCGTTGTATTTCAAACAGGCTCAGTACGGTATGTACGGCAGAATGGCACTTATTCTTCTGCTTTTGCAGGATGATGAGTTCTTTGTTGAAAACAGACCGTTTGTTGTATCGAATCATCACTGCAACAATCCTAAATGTATCACGCAGCAGGAGCCATATCTTCCGAACCTCAGCTACGAAAAGCTTGGTATGGTAATGTGCGGTTACTGCGACAAGAGAATAGACTGAGGTGTATTAAATGAGTGAACATAAGAAAAAGAAAAATCCGGCGGCTACTATGATGATGACCTCTCTCGCCTATATTGTACTCGGCATTGTGACGGTTGTCTTTCCGCAAAAGGTGCTTGATGTTTTGTGCTATGCACTCGGCGGTGCAATGACTGTTTACGGACTGTTCAACATAATTTCTTTCTTTGTTGACCGAGAAGGCGGAATGTACTTTGAACTTGTAATAGGCGTTATTTCAACCGGATTCGGTATATTTGCTTTGTTTTCACCCACTTCAATTGCGGCAATAATCAATATTCCGATTGGCATTATCATTATTGTTGACAGCATTATGGATATGAAACATTCGCTCACGCTGAGATCGCTCGGTATGAGAAAATGGTGGATTCCGTTTATTATAGCAATTGTAATGATTATTTTCAGTCTTACAACAATTTTCTTTACAAACATTTTTGGTGCATTGCTTATGATTGCACTCGGAATTGCGCTTATTTATGAAGGTGTTTCTGGATTTTCACTTATTATTCTGCTCAGCCGTTATCACAAAGAATATGACCGCAATCAAAGAATGATTGATGCAGAAGCAACCGATATAAACTGAATATGATTAAACCGTCCGCAGAATTTACGGACGGTTTTTTTATACGGTAATGTATGCGCCAAGGTGAATACTGCAAAGAATACATTCTTTGACGGTAAGTTCTTCAGACTGCTCCATTGCCGATTTGTACAAATCAAGTTGCTTCTTGTAAAGTCCTGCAAGTTTTGTTATATCTTTTACCCTGTCGGTTTTGTAATCGACAATAACAAGCTTTCCGTCCTCAACAAACGCAAGATCAACCGCACCCTGAATTATTACTGTTGCATCGGTTTTTACACCTTTATATTCATCGAATACTTCCGACGGTTTAAGCCTTGCGGTAAATCGTTTTTCACGCATTACAAGCTGTGATGCAATTATACGGTCAATTAGTTTGGTTGACAGAAATTCATTAAGTGTTTTTCTGTCAATCATATCAACCTGTTCCTGTGTAAGTTTTCCGTCATTTAAAAGACGGTCAATTTCAGTATCAAGACTTGCTCTTGCCTGTTCAAAATTGCAGTATTGCAAAAACTTGTGGTGAGCAGTACCTCTTGCAACAGGAGCGGAATTTTGTTCAGCTATGAATAACGGCTTTGAAAGAATCTTTTCAAAATAATCACCGTTCTGACTGTGTGCAATATCGGACGCACTGACCTTTTGGGGGAGTGAAAGAATATCCCTGTTTCTGTATTTGAAATCAAGATTCTTTTTCAAAAGTTTTGCATAATCAAAAGTATCATCGGATACATCGGCAACCTGTAACAGATTTGTTGAAGTAATATCGTCCTCAAAGACATTATCCTTATCAATCATTTTTTCATCAACGATAATCTGCAATTTCCAATCTGATTCTCCGTTGTGCGGAATTACCTTTGAACCCGGCATAATATCGTTACGCAGATTATTGAGTGACGGGTGAACTAATGCACAAAGACAAAGCCAGTCGCAATAGCTTTGACAGCTTGTGACAGTATAGGGTTCAATTACACTTTCGGACACAAGCTTTGAATACAGCCTTTCAAGATAATCACTGCACTTCTTTACTGCACCGACACAGATAAGCTTTTCCTTTGCTCTTGTGAGTGCAACATAAAGCACACGCATTTCCTCGGCAATAAGGTTTTCTTCAATTTTAAGCCCTGTTGCAAGGCGTGGGAATGTGTTATAAACAACACCATTGCTCTGAGTCTTGATGCCGAGTCCTGCTTTGCTGTCGAGAAGAATATCGTTTCTAAGGTCGGTTTTATTGAATTGGTGGGTTATGTCGGCAATAAAGCAAACCGGAAATTCAAGTCCTTTTGACGCATGGATACTGAGAACTCTCACGGCATTTGCAGAGTCACCCTCATTTTGTGATGATGCGTCAAGGTTTGTCTTATTGGCAATAAGCTTGTCGGTATATGAAATAAAATCAGAAAGGGTTTTATAGCCGTTGCTCTCAAAACTTCTTGCATATTCACGCAACAGCTCCAGGTTTTTAAGTGCCGAATCATTACCGCTGACTGCAAGCGAAATAGACATAAATCCTGTCATTTCACACGCTTTTGAAATGAGAGCGTCAACGGAATTTGTACAGGCACAATCACGCAGAATTTTAAGTTCATCAACAAATTTTCTTGCCTTATCGTTTGTTTTCGCATATTCGCAGACAGAAGAGTAAAGCGAAGATTTTCTGCTGTCACAACGCATTTCGGCAAGCTCATCGGGAGTGAACGCATACATAGGACTGCACAAAACCGACAAAAGCGGAATATCAATCCCCGGGTTGTCAATTACACGCAGAAGGTTGAGCATAATTTTGATTTCAACTGCATCAAAAAAACCAGACTTATTCTCGCTGTAGGCAGGAATACCGCTGTTGTTCAGAGTGTTGACATAAGTTGCGGCCTTTCCGCTTGGACTGCGAAGAATTATTGCAAAGTCGCCGTAACGAGCTTCACGCATTATATCTCCGTCCTTAACTCTAAAGCCCGAATTAATCATATCGTGAATTTTATCCGCTATGTACTTTGCCTCAATCTCTTCTTTTTCAAGGTCTGAGTTTTCGGATTCAATCAATGAAATTTCAAAATTGCAATCATCAGACTTTGGAAACTCAGCACCGTTTACCAGCCTTTCATCGGAATTATATTCCATTTTTGCGGATTCCTTGGTCATTATTCTTTCAAAAATAAAATTGACCGCATCACACACCTCAAAACGACTGCGGAAATTTCTGTCAAGAATTATAGTTGCAGGATATTCGGGATTTTCTTCATTGAATCGTTTATATTCATTTTTGCGTTCAATAAAAATTTCGGGCTTTGCCTGACGAAATCCGTAAATACTCTGCTTTACATCGCCAACCACAAAAAGATTGCTTTCATCATTGCTTACCGACTTGAAGATAAGGTCTTGAACATCATTTACATCTTGAAATTCGTCAACCATAACAGCATCAAATCTGTTTGAAATCTCCTGAGCCTGAACGGTTTTGGTATAGCCGTTTTCATCATCAGGCTTTGCAAGAAGTTTTACAGTAAGCGATTCAATATCGGCAAACGATAGAATATTTTTCTTCGCTTTGAGTTCTGAAAGCTTTTTGTCATATGCACGAACAAGTGTAAACAAGGTAGATATGAACCTATGAAGCTGTGACAATTCAAGCCTTGCATCTTCCTCACTCCAAAAAAACAATGATTGGAGTTTCTTCACCGTTTCTTTGACCTCATCTCTGTTGGATGAAACAGAAATTTTAATCGGATTATCCTTGTATCCTTTCGGACTTTTCATTCTTCCTGTTTCAAAAGAAAATATTGCCTGTCTGATTTCATCCCATGATGAAGAAACAAATTTCAATTGAACAAGGTTAAAATACGCCAAATCACCGACAAGCAGGGGTTCGACTGCATCCTGAAGTTTTTCGTCATCTTTTAATCGAAGAATAGAATTTTCAGTCAGATTGATTCCGTGAAGCACGGCACTTAGAGCATAGTCGATTATAATTTTACCCCACACAGTTTTTTCAATATCGGTTTCCGAATAGTTTTCAAGCATATCATCAAGCCATTTATCGGGGAACGGCTGAGTTGTAAGAAACTCGGATATTCTAAGGACTGTTTCACGCAGTTTTTGGTCGCCCTGTTTTCCTTTAAAAAGATCAAGCAAAGAATAAAAGCAGTCATCTTCGCTGTCATAAAAGCTTTCAAATGTATTATCAAGTGCCTCTTGTCTGAGAATTTCAAGCTCACCCTCATCGGCAATACGAAAATCTCTTGCAACATCGAGCGTATGAAAATATTCACGGACAATATCTCCGCAAAAGCTGTCTATTGTAGAGATATTTGCACTGTACAAAAGCTGTCGCTGTGCAAGCAAATGAGCGTTATACGGATCATCTTCAAGAAGTTTGTTGACTGCCGCCTGTATTCTTTCACGCATTTCGGCAGCCGCCGCCCTTGTGAATGTTACGATAAGAAGGCGGTCAACATCAAGGGGATTTTTCTCCCGTGTAATAAGCTTTATTACACGCTCTACAAGCACGGCAGTTTTGCCCGAACCGGCGGCAGCCGATACAAGCACAGAACCGTCTGTTGCATAGATTGCATTCTTCTGTTGCGGAGTCCAATTTCTTGACATTATTCTTCCTCCTTTCCGTTAATTTCGTTTGTAATTTCTTCGATAACGGTCTTGTTATCGACAGAAAAACAAGTTATCGGGTTACTCTGTCTGTAGGCACATACGCTGTCGTAAGGGCAGTATTCGCATGAATCGTGACCGCCTTTGAGCGGTTTCGCCTCAATGTTGCCGTTATAGATATTCTTGCCCATTTCAGCGATGAGCATATCAACCTTTTTAAAGATTTTACCGAATTCTGCAAGTGTTGCAAGGCTTGTTGAAGAAACAGGTTCGCCCGCTTTAATTTTTACAGGGATGTATGTTGCGACGTCTGTCTTATCCATTCCGTGAATTATTTCTGTATCTTTGAGCAAAAGTCCGTTCATCTTGAGCTTTTTATTAAGTTCATCGGGCAGCTTGTCAATTGATTTCAGACTGTCTGACGAAATATACGGAACGGTTGCAGGCATATACAAAATCCCGGCAGGCACAATTTCTCCGTATTTGTCACCGCCCGAAGCCTCGATTGAATGGAGATACAAAAGCATCTGAAGATTGATTCCGTAGAGAATATCGGAAAGCTTAAACTGTTTTGTGCCTGTTTTATAATCAATAATACGCAAATATGTTATATCGGCTCTCTGCATAATATCTACTCTGTCAACACTTCCGCAGACTGCAATTTTGTGACCGTCGGGCAGTACGATTGTATATGACGGAATATCCTCGCCAATTTTAAGTTCACAATCGGCAACAAAAAATTCACTCTGGGAAAGTTCCTCCATAATATGTTTCATCAGATACATCACATTATCAAGAATTGTCTTTAGGCGGTATGTGAATGAATTTGACTCAAGCTGTTCTTCGCCGAAATATTTAACTGCATATTCCGCAAGATATGCACAGACAATTTTTTGGAATTTATCTTCTTCAAGCGATAAATACTCTTCCTTAGTATATTCGCCGAAAAAGCGTTCAAGTATGTAATGAACAATCGTTCCGTACTGCATGGGGTTGATTTCTGCTCTTTGTCTTTCCCGAACATTCAAGCCGTAATTACAAAAATAGGAAAATCTGCAGAGATTAAATTTTTCAAGCTGTGACGCTGAGATATTGAGATTTTTACCAAAAAGCTTTTCTGCATTTTTCTTGTCAAATATCTTAAAGGGAACTTTGTCCTTTGCATTTATGAGCGAATCAAGCTTTGCAGAATATTCGGGATTTTGTGCAAAAATTTCAAGCAATGATTCCGGCACTTTTTTGCCTTTTCCGATCATATCGGCAACTGTATCAAAAGCAGGACGGAGTGCGTACATACTTTCTTTTTTGCCATCAAAATCAAATTTGTCATATGCAATGATATTTTTAAATACCTTTTTACATTGCAAAACAATTTCGGACGGCTGATAGGTTGTTCCCGTTATGTCCGATGAATAAAATGATACGGAAAGAAACTCACTTGCAGAGGTCATACAGGAATATGCCATAAAGGTTTCAAGATTATTAAGTGCCGCAAAATCATCGCCGAGTTCAATTTCGTTCATTGCAAGCATCTTTAACTCAAACGGTGAGAAAATGCCTGATGTATGTGGTATTGCCGGGAAAATTCCGTCAACACAGCCAATGAGAAATGATGCTTTCTGCTTAGAAATTCGTACCCTTTGAGCGGTTGTTATCGTCACGCAATCTATTGTTCTCGGAATATCGGACAATTGCATTGCGTTAATCTGTAAGCTCAAAAGCTCGTAATAACGCTTTACGGTCATTGCTTTTGTGCCGATTACTGCGGCGGTTTTGTCAAGAACAGCCATAAACATATTCCAAACTCTTATCTGCTCCGCACCCACCGATTTATCGTACAAGCGTTCAAATTCCGCATACATTCTGCGTAACGCATCGGGAACTTTAAGTTCTTCAAGAAGGGCATAGAACAGCTTTGAAATTTCAAGTCCGTTTTTATCCTTCGCATTTTCTTTGAAAAGAAGTAACGGTTCAATAACTGATTCACGCAGATTTTCAACCTTTGCAAGAACCTCTCTGTCATATTCCGAAAACCTGTCAGAATAGCCTTTTGGATTCTGAACAAATTTATTTTTAAAAGCCGAGCCTGAAACATTCCATACAAAAAGGTAGTTTTCAAAAAGGCTTATTTCTTCAACAGAAAATTCAGTTAAACCCGATTTCAAAAGTGCAAGCACATCTTCTCTGTCAAAATCGTAAATAAGGCACCTGAAAATTGAGTTTACAAGCCTTATTACGGGTTTTACATCAATATCTGCGTGTTCATCGCTGAAATACGGAATTTCGTATTTTTCAAGAATTTCGGACAAAACACCTCTGTACGGTTCTGTATCGTGACAAATTACGGAAATATCGGAGTAGAGATAACCTTTTTCTATAACAAGGTGCTTGATTTTCCCGGCAACATATTCGCACTCGTCATACATATCAACGGCATTGTAAACGCAGATGTTTTTGGGAACAATTTCAAGCGGTTCAATGTGCGGTCTGAAAATATTCTGTTCAAGCAAAGCAAGGTTATCATTTTTAAAGCGGTGCAAATCGGTAAGCTTTATCGGAGCTTTAATATCAACTCCGTCACGCTTTGCATATTCCTTGAGAATTTTATATGTCTGTTGTGAGGTTGCAAAAACCTCCTCAGAACCGTCTGTAAGGGGATCAAGAGTAAGGGTAAAATATGTAGCGGTACAGTCACGAATAAGGCTTCGTACCACCTTGAGCTGTTGCATTGTAAAGCCTGAAAATCCGTCAAAGATTATCGTATAATCCCTAAGAACATTATTATTTAAAAGAATATCATTAAGCCTTGTCAAGTCATCCATAGGATCAATATAGCTTTGGCTGACAAGAGCATCGAATGTATCGCTTATGAGGGCGGTTTCGTTGAGTTTTGTCTTTAAGGTTTCATCGTCAACCAGCATTGACGCACTTCTGAGTTCATCGCTTGTAACCGAACTTTTCTTCAAATCGGAAACAGTCTGCAGCATAACATCAACAAGGCTTTTGTTGCCCTTTGATGAAAGCAGACGGAGTTTTTCGGTAAGTTCTTCAAGCGCAAGGCTCATTACAACGGCTCTTGTACCCTCGTCAATAACATTATCGGCTGAATTTCCCGTCAACTCAAAAACATATTTGCAAAGTCTTGAAAAACCGAATACAAGAACTTTCTCGGCTTTTTTTGCACCGAACACATCAAGCAAAGTCTTTTCACATTCAAATGTGCTCTGGTCAGGCACAATCAGCATTACGGGAAGATTGCTGTCGGCAAGTTCTCCTGCAATCTTCAAAGTCTCGGTACTTTTGCCGCTGCCGCTTTTTCCGAGAATAAATCTCAACATTTCATCACTTCCATAAATTTAATTTACAACAAAGTAATTTTATTTTAAATATCTGTACAAATAATAACATATCCTGTGGGTTATTTAAAGAACTTTGCAGTTGTTAAACAAAAATTTTCTGAAAAAGTTCTACTATGAAAAATTTATATTCCACCTTATCATCAGTTACTAAGCTGTATTCATCATCCGAAAGAACATCTTTTGCCCTGTCTTTTCCCTCGTCTGCCGTTGAAATGCAGATTGACGGGTACATTACGCACCACCAATTATGACCTTTTGCATTGCCGATTGTTATGCGAAGTGCGTCGTACATTCCGGCAGGCAGAGTATAGCTTTCGTAATGGCGGGTATCAAAGTGCATATTAACAATTTCAGCTTTTACAGGATAGTTATAGCCGTTTTTGTACACCTCATTTTGTGCAATTTCTTCTATAGTTTCAAGGTTTGCTTTTACAAATTCTTCGGCATCCGACTTTGAATTTGCCGTATCAAAAAGAATTTTTGTCCTTTCAAGAACCTTGTCACGCACCTTGAGTTTCAGGGTCTGATCTTCTTCCGTGTCTGAATTTGCAAGTATGTGAAAACGAAAAACATTGTTAGGGATTTCAGCACACACCGCCTGAAACGGAATTACCGAATAGAGTGTTGTAAGTACGAATGCAATTATTGCTGATTTGATTAAAAGTATTGATTTATTTGTTTTCATAAAAATAACCTGTCCTCTCTTGAAATAAGTATGGACAGGTTATTGTAATTTTAATCAGAATTATTAAATTTTATCAAAGCACCTTGCAACCGTCTGAAACGGGCTTGCAGAGAAAAACTTCTTTGTAGCTTTCACAAAGCTTGTCATAGCACTTCTTGGCTCTGCGTGATGAAGTGAACACACCGAACACGGCTGAACCCGAACCGCTCATACCTGCTCCCCTTGCCTTTGACTTGAGCATAATACCCTTGATTTCATTAACTTCCGGAATTTGCAGAGCAAGTTCAAAGTCATTGAAGATTGTTGTTGAAATCATAAACATATCTCTGCTGAACAGTGCCTTTACCATTTCATCGGTATAGCAGGCGTGAGGATTGAGTGCGTCAACCTTTTTGTATGCATCGGCAGTAGACACGCTGACTGTGTCGGGTTTGCAGATTACAATGCTGTCACAACGAAAAGAGGCAACTTTTTTGATTGCAGTGCCTATTCCCGTGCAAAGCTTTGTTCCGCCCTCAAGGCAGAAAGGCACATCCGCACCGACTTTTTCACCGATTTCTCTCATCTCTGCCGGCTTGAGCATTGTTCCAAACATATTGTTCAAGCCTAAAATAACAGCCGCACCGTCACTGCTTCCGCCGGCAAGACCTGCCTGTGTGGGAATTTTCTTGTCAATGTCGATATGAATGCCCTTAACATCCGTTTTGCAATAATCAAAGAACTTGTAAGCCGCCTTTGCACAAATGTTTGAATCGTCGCACGGCACGCCCTCACAGTTACATGAAATTGTCACCGTGGCGCTTTCATTGTCTGTGATTGTGATTGTATCATACAAATCAACGGCCTGCATAACAGTTGAAATATTGTGATAACCGTCTGCTCTCTTTGAAAGAACATCGAGAGAAAGATTTATTTTTGCAGGAGCAAGAACTTTTACTTCCATATTTTAACCCTTTTTCAGTTCATCAAGAAACTCTTTGATTCTTTCAAGCGCAATTTTAAGATGCTTGATAGAATATGAATATGACACACGGACAAAGCCTTCGCCCGATTCACCGAACGCAGTACCCGGAACAACGGCAACATGCTTGTCCACAATAAGTCTTGTACAGAATTCCTCACTTGTAAGACCTGTGCTTTTGATACACGGGAACACATAGAATGCACCCAAAGGTTCAAAGCAGGTGAGTCCCATTGCGTTAAAGCTGTCCACAACAAGCCTTCTCCTCATATCATACTCGCCACGCATCATCTCTACATCCCTGTCACCGTTGCGCAAAGCCTCAATAGCGGCATACTGTGCGGTTGTAGGAGCAGACATAATTCCGTACTGGTGGAGCTTTGTCATCTGAGCAATAACAGGAATAGGACCGAGTGCATAACCAAGTCGCCAGCCTGTCATGGCATATGATTTTGAAAAGCCGTTTACAACAATGGTGCGCTCATACATACCGTCGATTTCAGCAATTGAAACATGGTTCTTATTGCCGTATGTAAGCTCACAATAAATTTCGTCCGAAAGGATAAAAATGTTGTGTTCCTTAATTACCTCTGCAATTTCTTCAAGATCTTCCCTTTCCATAATTGCGCCCGTTGGGTTGTTCGGGAACGGAAGTACAAGAAGTTTTGTCTTTGGAGTAATTGCGGCACGAAGGTCTGACGCTTTAAGTCTGAAATTATCTTCGTTTTTTGTGTTGATAATAACAGGCACGCCGTCTGCCATCACCGTAAGCGGTTCGTAACAAACAAATGAAGGTTCGGGAATGATAACCTCATCACCAGGATCAAGCAATGTCCTGAAAACAAGGTCAATTGCTTCGCTGCCACCGACAGTTACAAGCGTCTGCTTTTTGGCATCATACTCAATACCAAATCTTCTTTTGTAGTAAGCTGCAATTTCTTCACGAAGTTCGGCAAAGCCTCTGTTCGGAGAATACCATGTCTTACCTTTTTTCAGACTGTTAATGCCCTCTTCACGGATGTGCCACGGCGTCTGAAAATCGGGTTCGCCGATACTCAGAGAAATGACATCGTCCATTTCGTTAGCTATATCAAAAAACTTACGGATACCCGAAGGTTTTACCGTTGAAATCTTTTTATTAATAAAATTATTGTAATCTATCACAGAATTAAATGCCTCCCGTCACGCTTCTCTTCATCGCTGAAGAGGCACGCTCCTCTGTCCTTGTAGCGACGCATAATAAAGTGTGTACCCGTTGAAAGCACACCATCAATTGTAGAAAGCTTTTTGGCAACAAACATTGCGATATCCTGCATCGACTCACCTCTTACAATGAGAGCAAAGTCGTATGTACCTGCCATAAGATAGAGAGATTCAACCTCTTCAAAGCCCATGCAGAGTTCTGCCATTTCGTCAAAGCCTGTTTCCTTTTTAGGAGTTACCTGAAGTTCGATTAAAGCCTCAACATAGCTGTCGTCAACCATATCCCAGTTTACGACTGCCTGATAGCCCTTGATTACCCCCGAATTTTCGTATTCCTTAATCTGCGCCTTAATGTAATCCTCAGGCTCGCCGAGCATTGCCGCTATTTCCGCTGTTGTAAAACCGGAATTTTCACTTAAAAGCTTTAATAATTTGTCCATATTTATTCCTCCCTGAGAATATATTAAACGCAAAATTTTGCGTTGCAAGCTGAATTTGCAAAAAGCGACATCAAAGGATGTCGCTTTGACAATTTCAATTTTTAATATTTATCTGCGCTGTTTGCACTGTTATTTGCTTGCTCTGTGGCAGTTCACACGGCTTTAGCGGTGGAACTGTCTGCACATAGATTATACAACCTGTACCTCTCGCTTGTCAACTGTATTTATCATATTGACGCATAAGGCGGTCATCAAACATATCAATTCGTTTTGCGCATCGGCGATTTCAAGTTCGCACCCTAAAGGGTGCTTGATGTGGTTGCATATCTGTGCGTTGTCAACATCAACAATGCTGAAATTTTTTGAAATTACATCACCGAGAATTCTCCAATTATTACCGTAGAATCTGCATTGAACCATATTGTTGGTCATAAGCACCACGAGGGTTGCCGCTGTTTTGTCTGTTTTTAGAGTAAATGAATTTACTCCTGCAACAGGCAACTGTCGAAGTCTTGCAACAAGGTTTTTATTCTCATCAAGAATATTAAGCCTTACAATGTTGTTGACAACACCACGCATACTTCTCTTTCTGCGTTTCATAACAGCAGTATATTTATCCCTGCCCAATTCATCACGAATCAGAAAACAAACATCGGACGGAGATACATCTCGTGTAATAAACAATTTCATAAAATCACCGTCAAAATTTTATTTCTTAATCTTCTTCAAGATTTTCAAGCCAAAGATTTACACACGCATCACTCGGCATTCTCCAGTCAGAACGAGGCGAAAGTGTTACAGAACCAACCTTAGGTCCGTCAGGCAGACATGAACGCTTGAACTGCTGAGTAAAGAATCTTCTGACAAAAGTTGTGAGCCACTTTTTGATTGTGGCATTGTCGTATTTTCCTGCAAATGATTTCTTTGCAAGGTAGTATATTTTATTCGGCTCAAAGCCAAATCTTACCAAATAATATAAGAAAAAGTCGTGGAGTTCATAAGGGCCAACCACATCTTCGGTTTTCTGTGCAATTTCGCCGTTTTTATCGGGCGGAAGAAGTTCGGGACTTACAGGTGTGTCGAGAACATCAAGAAGAACAGTTTTTAGAACTCCTTCGCTGTGCTGTGCCTCATAGGCAGTGAGATAGCGAACAAGGGTTTTCGGAATTGACACATTTACGGCATACATACTCATATGGTCACCGTTGTAGGTTGCCCAACCGAGAGCAAGCTCAGAAAGGTCGCCTGTGCCGATAACAAGACCGTTATATTTGTTTGAAAGATCCATGAGAATCTGTGTTCTTTCTCTCGCCTGTGAGTTTTCGTAGGTTATATTTGTAACGCTTTCATCGTGGTTGATATCTGCAAAATGCTGACGAACAGCTTTTGTAATGTTGATATCTTCAAAAGACACTCTGTAAGCCTCAGCCAAAAGCTGTGCGTTTGATTTTGTACGCTTTGTTGTGCCGAAACACGGCATTGTTACAGTATGAATATTCTTTCTGTCAATACCGAGCATATCAAAAGCATGAACGCAGACGATGAGAGCAAGCGTACTGTCAAGACCTCCTGAAAGTCCTAAAACTGCATTTTGAATTCCCGTGTGAGCAAGTCTTGTTGCAAGACCTGTTGCCTGCATTGTTATAATCTCCTCACAACGGGCATCAAGATCTGATTTGTTTGACGGAATGAACGGAGTCTGAGAGAACTCTCTTGTAAGTTCGGTATGTTTTAACGGCATATCAAAATATACCGAGGTAAAGTTATTGTCATCACTTTTTGTAAAAGTATTTGTCTTTCTGCGTTCTGCCGAAAGCTTCTGAACATCAATATCGGCATAGATAATGCCTGTTGTAAAGCGCTTGCTTTCAGCAAGCAGAGATGCGTTTTCGGAGATTATGTTCTGTCCCGAAAATACCATATCCGTTGTGCTTTCGCCAAAGCCCGAATCGCTGTAAATATATGCACAACAAAGCTTACCGCTCTGCATTTTTACAAGGTCACGGCGATACTGTGCCTTGCCTATTACATCATCCGATGTTGACGGGTTGCAGATTATAGTTGCGCCGTGTTTTGCGTGTTCAACAGACGGAGATGCGGCAACCCACAAATCCTCGCAAACTTCAACACCGAAGATGAAATCACGCATTTTGTCACAACAGAACACAAGATTGTCTGAAATTATGGTTTCGACGCCTGCATATGAAATTTCATCATAGAGGTTCTTGCCGCTTGTGTAGTGACGAACCTCGTAAAATTCGCTGTAGTTAGGGATGTTGACCTTCGGAACAATGCCAAGGATATCGCCCTTATAAATTACTACGGCACAATTATAGAGTGCCGATTCAATTGCGACGGGAACTCCTACAATTGAGATTATGTCAAGGTCTGCTGTTTCTTTAAGAATTTTCTCAACTGATTTTTCAGCCGCATTAAGCAAAACACGCTGATAAAACAAATCGGAACAGGTGTAGCCCGTTACGCAAAGCTCGGGAAACACAACCAGTGACGCACCGTTTTTGTGTGCCTCTTTAATCTGTTCAATAATATTTATTGTGTTGGTTTTACAGTCTGCAACCCTGATTTTCGGTGTTGCGGATGCAACCTTGATGAAACCGTATTTCATAAATTATACCTCACAAAATAATAACCGCAGAAACAAAACGCTCCTACGGTTATTATACATCAAATTTTCCGATTATACAAGAATCAGAGCATTGTTCTTGTTACCCGTCTGAGTCTTTTTCCGTGAAAAAGATACTGACTTTCAAGCGTCGGTTCAAACTTTGTGATGTAGCAACTCATATATCCCATAATCAGCCAGAACCACACCACCATAAACGATATGTCATAAAGCAATGCCTTTTCAAAGCAGGCAAAAATCAAATATGCGAAAAGAAAAGCAAACAGACAGGGATAAACATCGTCACGATATGTTTTTTTCTGCAAAAACAGGTGCTGTGCGGAGTGTTTTGCAAATCGAAAACCGAAAATCCCGAAAAGAACAAAACCGATTACACCAGTTGAAACAAGAATTGTAAGAAAACCGTTATGCAAATCACTTTTGTGATACGAATATTCCAAAGCACCGTTTGAATATTCGGCACTGTAGAGAACAATATTTCCGTTGGAAATTCCGATAATCGGCGACAGTTTGAAAAGATTGATTGATTCAAGCCAAAGCTTCTTTCTTCCACTGTCAATGTTTTTGTTTTCGTGTGAAAAGGTGATTTTATCCTTTTCAAGCTGTTCTCTCTGTTCGGGAGTCAGTCCTTCCTGCGCAAGTTCGCTTTCGGTTTTGCCTAAAAGCAAATCGACAACAGAGGTTGTCTTTGATACAACAACGGAAAATCCTTCCTGACAAATCGTTCTGAACATCAAGGCAGAGCCTGTAAGGAAAACTCCCACAAGAAACAGCGCTGTAATTTTCAAAATAATTTTTGAAGGTGAAAGTCCCGCCTTGTCGGCAAAGAACATATAAACTATATAAACAATTGCATATCCGAGAGCAAGCACAAGTGAGGCGTTTGAATCGCACAGAATGAGCGAAAACGCATTTGTGGCAAGACAGGTTACAATCCATATCTTACTGATGCCGGGTTCAGGAATTTTTTCGGCAATTCTGCGCATAAAATGCCCTTTTGAAAGTATATGGCAACAGAAAAACGACACCACAGATATGAAGCCGAGGAGATTCGGGTTGACATAACAACCGGTGAACCTGTTTTCGTAAACGGTAAATTTAATCCAGTACCATTCAAATTTAAAGCCGAACATAAGGCAGGTTATGCCGATTATGTTCATTACCGTGGTTGCGTATATTATGAATTTTGCAATGTGATAAAGCTCTATTCTGTAATCAAATTCAGGCTCTGTATGCATTCCGTAAAAAAGAAAAAAACACATTACAACGTGCAGAAGCATAAGAAGGCTGTAAAGAAATGTCTGTGAAAAATTGATGAGCATCGTAAATACCGTTACGGCAATAAATGCTCCGATCCATATTCCGAAGCGCAGTTTAAAAAAAGTATTATTATGTCTTTGATTATATACCGAAAGGCATACACCCCATATAAAGAGAAAAACAAGAAGTACATACGCAGGAATCTGGAGAAACGCAATGTTTGTAAAAAACAAATCTATAATGTAGATTCTTCTAAAAAGCGATGAATCGGAAAAAAATCCTCTGAGCTTTTGTTTAAAATCGGTCATCTGAATACTCCAATCAAAACGAAATCAGCTGAAAACTTCTTTTACGGTTTTGAACATCAGCTTTATATCGGAACCAAAGCTGAAATTTTTGACATATGAAAGATTGAACTTCATTTTTTCGGGAAGAATTTTTTCAACATAAACCCTGTCAACATCTATCTCGCCTTTCAACAGCTTTTCTTCGTCCTTATACATAATTGATGCCAACGAGGTTATTCCGGCAGGCATAAGGAGTGTTGCAAGATATTCGGGTTCGTACATATCTACATAATGCTGAACCTCCGGACGGGTTCCGACTATTGACATACTGCCCGAAAGAACATTGAAAATCTGTGGCAGCTCGTCAAGACGATATTTTCGCAAAATTCTTCCTGTTTTTGTAACTCGGGAGTCGCTGTCGGTTGTGACAAGTGTTCCGAGCCTGTCAGCTCCCGTTACCATTGTACGGAATTTAAGAATTCTGAACTTCTTTCCGTAGGTTGTAACCCTTTCCTGTCTGTAAAACACAGGACCTTTTGAGTCGGTTTTAACTAAAATCGCAATAATTGCAATCGGAATGATGAGAAACACAAGAAGAATAACAGAAGCAAAAATATCAAGAATTCGCTTTAAAACAAAACTTCCCTGTTTTTTGCAGAGAATGTCATAGTATTCTTTTACTTCGGCACACTGAAACTGCGGCGGAAGCTTTTGAAATGATTTCATTAAATAAAAAACTCCATTCTGTGTGTATATTGAACATACGGCGGAACGGATTTATGCGATAAAAGTTGATTTTCCCTTATTTTCCCACACTAATCCATTATCAAAAGCATTATATATCTTTTAAAATCATTTTTCAAGGCTATTTGTCTTACAAAAAGTTTACAATAAAAAAATTTAACACAACGTAAAAACCGACGGTATGCAGCCGTCGGTTTTTAGGTAATTTTATGGAGTAATCAAGCACATAGAAAGGAAGTTGTTAGTTAATTAATATTGATATATGATTTATCGTATTTATACTATACCATACCTTTTAGTCATTGTCAACACTTTTTTTCAACTTTTCCATTTTTTTAATACTTTTTAATTATTTCAACCAAAAGTGTTAAACATCTTGACTAAACGCTCAAAAAATTGTAAAATAATTACGGTGAAAAAAGCAAACCCAAATTTCTTAAAAACCGGAGGTTCTGGAATGGCTAACGAATATACACCCGACCTCATTACCCTTATCGGTGATGACGGTAAAGAAATAGAATTTGAAATTCTTGATATCATTGAAAACGATGAGGGCAAGTTTTATGTACTCTACCCGTTCTTTGAAAATCCCGAGGATGCTGTAAATGATTCGGGAGAATATTATATTTTTGAAGTTACCGAAATTGACGGCGAAGAAGAGCTTGCCGAAATTGAGGATGATGACAAGCTCGACAGAATTGCCGCTGTTTTTGAAGAGCGTTACAATGAAGAATTTTATGATGAAGATGACTAACAGTTCATTTTTCTGCATATAAATAGTATTGCAGGACTTAAAGATTAATAAGTTTTAATTCCTGCCCGATACGCGAATGATTTTAAAATAACCCTACAACATTTAAATCGGGAGCTTAGCTCCATTGAACGGTGTGCAGACCTCCCGTTTTCTCGGAAGAAGGGAGCCTGAAGTTCAAGGGCGGGCACCCACCTGTCACTCAAGTAGGCAGGTTATTGCAAAAATCATACGGTCGGGCGGGTTTTTTATTGTTATTAAAGCTATAAAAAATATAAATAATATATAAACAGGAGTAGTAATAATATGAATATTTCCGTTTTAGGTTGCGGACGCTGGGGCAGCTGCATTGCCTGGTATCTCGACAAAATCGGTCACAATGTTTTAAGCTGCGGACTTGCCGACGCCCCCGAATTTATACAGCTTAAAGAAACACACAAAAACGACTATCTCACCTTTCCAAAGTCAATTGAGGTTTCTTCGGATCTTGAATATGCGATTGAAAGAGCCGAGGTTATTATAATTTCGATTTCATCGCAGTATCTGCGTTCGTATTTTGCGGATATTTCAAAGTATAATCTTGACGGCAAGACAATTGTTCTCTGCATGAAGGGCGTTGAGGCAACTACAGGCAAAAGGCTCAGTGAGGTTGTCGGTGAATTTGTTGACGAAAGCAAGACACCCGTTGCAGTTTGGGTAGGTCCGGGACATCCCCAGGATTATGTAAGAGGTATTCCGAACTGTATGGTTATTGACAGCAATAATCACGATATTAAGGAAAAGCTTGTAAATGAATTCACAAGCGACCTTATCAGATTTTACCTTGGAACGGATCTTATCGGCAGTGAAATCGGTGCTGCCGCAAAGAATGTTATCGGCATCGCCGCAGGTATGCTTGACGGACTTAACTACACCTCACTAAAAGGTGCGTTAATGGCAAGAGGCACACGAGAGATTGCAAGACTCATTAAGGCACTCGGTGGCAATGAGATGAGCGCTTACGGTCTTTGTCATCTCGGCGACTATGAGGCTACCTTGTTTTCAAAATGGAGTCACAACAGAATGTACGGTGAAAGCTTTGCAAAGGGAGACAGATTCACAAAGCTTGCCGAGGGTGTTATGACATCAAAAGCGTTATACAAGCTCGGTCAGGAATATGGTGTTGACCTTCCGATTGTTGAGTCTGTATACAAGGTTTTATTCGACGGAACAGATATCAAAGAGGCACTCGGAACTCTGTTTATGCGTTCTGTCAAGAAAGAATTTTAATCGGGCAGGTACATAATATGGGTAATACTAAAGCTAAGAACAATTCAAATAAACCTAAACAGACTGGAAAAACGGTTACTTCAGTTAAAAAGCAGAATACAGTCGAGTATGTTATTGTAAACATTCTTTGTCTGTTTGTATTCATAGCATTTGCATACATAGCAATTATGAGCTTTGTGCAGACAAGCGTGTTTGATTCGGCAAATTACGGCAGTGAAGTAATTTTGTATCAGACGGATAACATTGCGCTGAACATCCTGTTCACTTCCCTGTTTACCGTTTTTATATTCAAAATGAAAAAGCATTGTGACTTTTTTGCAAAGGTCAATCTGAAATATATGCATATAGGTCTTGCGGCGTTCGTCATGATTGTGGGACTTGTCTGGATATTCTCGGTAACCTCTGTTCCTGCGGCTGACAGCTACAACATCTATGAAACAGCGTCGCAGGCGGCTAAGGGCAACTATTTGTCATTCAACAATAACAGCGGTTTTTACAACAGCGATTTTTACAGCGGATATTCTTACTACAACTTCTATCCGTTCCAGCTCGGCTTTGTTTTCATCAGCGAAATTTTTTACAGAATTTTCGGTACTGACAGTACAATGCCGATTCAGGTATTCAATGTAATGTGTACAGCCGCCGCTTATATAGGTATTGTAAATATCACAAGACTTCTTTTCAAAAAGCGTTCGGTTGAATTTATTACAATTCTTCTGCTTGCCGGCTGTTTTCAGCCCGTACTTTTCTGCACATTCGTTTACGGCAACATCATCGGAATGTGCTTTGCAATCTGGGCATCATACTTCCTCATCAAGTATTTTCAGACAAACAAGTACCTGCTCCTCATTCCGTGTGCCGTACTTCTCGTTATTTCAACACTTGCAAAATACAACAACCTGATTTATCTTGTTGCGTTTGTTGTTATGCTGATTATTCACACAATTAAGGCTAAGAAGTGGCAGAGCATTGCATTTGCACTTGCAATTTGCATTGCTGTTGTCGGAACAAGCAACCTTGTTATCATGAGTTATGAGAACCGTTCGGGAGTGAAGCTTTCAAGCGGTGTTTCACAGGCTATGTACCTTGATATGGGCATTAACGATTCATATATGGCTCCCGGTTGGTACAACGGAATTGCCCTCAACGATTATAAAAGCGCAGGTCTTGACGCAAAAGCCGCAAATGCACAGGCTTGGACCAATATAAAATCAAGAATGAATTACTTCGGTAAAAACACAAACTATATGATTGACTTCTTCTCGAAGAAAATTATCAGCCAATGGAATGAGCCGACATACGAAAGCATATGGGTTAGCAAGGTCAAGTCTCATACAAACGAGCTTAATTGGATCGGCAACGGAATGTATGACGGCAGTATCGGACAGTTCTTTGAACTGTACTTCAACTTCTATATGCAGATTCTTTTCATTGCGTTTGCGGCAGGAATTTACTTCTTGTTCATTAACAGAAAGACAAATATTGAAACCGTACTTCTCCCTCTTGTTATTCTGGGAGCGTTCGGATATCACCTCTTATTTGAAGGCAAGTCGCAGTATGTGCTGACTTACATAATTCTTATGATTCCTACTGCGTCTTTTGCATTTGAGTGTATTCTTAACGGCAAATATACAAAAATCAAAGAATTTGTCGGAAAGCTTAAAGAAATTCCTGACGGTAAAGAAAGCGAAAAAGCCTGATAAAATGATTGAAGCGGACAGTTAATCATGTCCGCTTTTTCTTTGCTCTTTTTTGACAAATGCAATACCCGTACTGCCCTCTCCTATATGACTGCCGACAACGGAACCTACGCTGACAATACTGCCCTCAACAAAAGGAATTCCTTTTGATATTATGAGCTTTGATAAATACAATGCCTGATTTTTTGCGTTTGTGTGCATTATATACAGCGGATAATTTTGGTCTATGCCAAGCTTTTTCAGCGACATCAGCATATGATTCATACCGTGGCGCATTCCGATTGTTTTCGCCTCAAAGGCTACACTGCCCGAACCCGTAATGCTGATTACGGGTTTTATTCTTCCTGTTGAGCCGAGTAATGCGGCGGCATTTGTATGTCTGCCACCCCCATAGAGGTACTTCATATCGTCAATACAGGCATATACCATAATTCTGCTTCTGAACCTCAGAAGATGTTCGGCAATTTCTTTTGCTGTAAACCCGTTGTCACGCAGGCGAAGTGCCTCGTTTACAAGAAGCTTCTGACCTGCCGAAGCAGATTTGCTGTCTATCACATAACACCCCTCATATCCGAGCAAATCCCTTGCAAGAACTGCACTCTGATATGAACCGCTCAATGCCGAAGAAACAGTTATCACCACAACCGATTCGCCGTTATCTCTCGCCTTTTTCAAAGCACATTCGTAGACATACGGCGAGGGTTGAGAGGTTTTCGGCAAAGTTTTCGACAGCTTTGCAAGCCTGTAAAAGCGTTCCTTTGAATGTAAAAAATCATCCTTATATTCTTTTCCGTCAATATACACAGCTAACGGAATTGTAGAAATTCCGAATTTTTCACTTTCTGAATGTTCAAAATCGGCGGCTGAATCGGTAATAATTCTGACCATTTAGGTATCACCTCAAAAATAATATCTTGAAATATTATTTTCAAATTTACCTTTATTATGCAAAAATCCCGACAGCAAAAACTGTCGGGAGGTTGATTTGCATATTCAATTTCCGAAATTATTTATCCCAATACCGTCAAAGCCCATTTCATCCAAAAGGGACTTGTACAAATTTACATCTTCATCCGTGTATGACATACGGTTTTTGATACCCGATTTAAAATTGATATTTCTGTCTACAAAAAGCCTTTTTCCCCACATATGACACCATGAAATCGGTAAAAGGAACGGTGTTTTTTTTACATACGGATACTTGTACTGCATTTCGGATTTTGGTGGAAATATTGAGGACACAAGATATGAGAATTTAGATTTATTATTCTCTGTAATTGTCTTGTGAGAATTTATCATCGTGCCGACATCTACCCTGCCGAGTGTACCGCTGAGCAGAATATATTCTTCGATATCATCAAATTTAAGTTCAGCATGTGGCTTTGAAAACCAGTTGAACGCAATCTCACGAACACGCTTTTCATACTTTGCAATACCGATTTTTTCAAGCATAACATTAAGATAGTCATAATCAAGCTCAGATTGATGATTTTTCAAGAAAACATAGCTGTCAAGCACCATTCTTGCTCCCATTCCGCCGATTCTGAAATGATTCGAGTTATGAACAAGCATATAGATATAAAAGTCCTCATGGCTCATTTCATATGAATAGCTGTAGCCGTCACGCTTTGTTGAACGGTCAAGCTGATTAACAAGCAACGGATAAGATTCCTCGTTTTCATGGACAAGAGTTGCATGCATTTCAATGTTCATCATCGGTTTTTTTTCAAAATGATACTGGTTGTCATCTTCATTCAGAAAAGTGTATCCGAGTTCGGAAAATACTTTTTTGACCGAATCAACCTGTTTTCTGTCAAAAAGGATATCTACATCTGACACGGAACGAAAGTCGGAACGAGGATATTCCTTTTTCATAAAATAGCCCTTTAAGGGAATATTCTTGATTTTGTTTTCATCAAAAGCCTTGAGAATTTTCTCGGTTTCATATGAGAGATTTCCGTCAATCAGCATTTCAATCGACAAATTCTGCTTGAATTTTTCATATACTTCGGGCGAAACATACTTTTTGTCGAGCGACAAAACCGCATTGGCAACAAGCGATTCGACACTGCAATAGTTTGCAAGCATTTTTATCGACTGCCATTTTATCCCCTCATAAGGAATCGGAGGTGCTGTTCCGTTTACAGACGATGAAACAAGCTCAAGCAGATACTTAAATTCAATTTTTTCGTTATCGTTAAGATGTTTCCTCATTTTTTCCCTTTTTTCGTTTTAAGCTTTGAGAATGCATTTTTACTTCTTGACACAGTTGATGCAATAACCTTCCTTAGCGGTTTTGAATAGAACATAAATTCAAGGTATGCTCTGTACTTCATTGAGTCAACCGTGTAGGGCTTGCCCTTTCTGTAAAAGGCTGTTACCACTCCGATTACATCATCATCGGTAATACCTTTTTCAACAGCAAACTGATTGTCACCGCACATAGTATAACTGCCGTCACTTCCAAAATTGACAACACGGTGCAATACATACGAGCCGTCTTTTCGCCTGTATAAAGGCAAGTCAAAAAGATGAAGTCTGCCCTTCGGTTTTGATAAAACAACCGTATCGTCACCGTCTCGGAGCATTGGGAGCATACTTGTTCCCTTCGGATTGAAAGTAACCGATCCTCCGGCCTCAAGCTTTTCGGCTATAATCTGCATTACATCATCAAGACCTACTTCTTTATTCAAGAACATCAGCCTCTCTTAGCTTTTGAATAAATGTATCAATATCGGCACTCGCCTTTTCTTCGCTCACTTCATACTCATCAAGCATTGCTTTGAGCAAATCAGCCTTTTCACAATCGTTTTGGAGCTTTTCAAAAAGGAATGCACCCGTTTCATTGAGGTTGATAATTCCGTTAAAATCAAGCGTCAGCTTATTTACGGGAACTACAACATACGAATCTGCAACCTTTCGCAGAACAAAATCTTCTTTTATCTTCATAAAATCACCTGTTTTCCGCGTGAATTTTTCATCCATATATTATAATATACCTTTCGACAAAAAGCAAGAAAAAGGATTTGAGCATAAAATTACCGCAGACCTTTTGAGTCTGCGGTAAAAATTATCTATAATATTACAGCTTACGGGATTAGTACATTCCGCCCATATCAGGTGCTGCGGGAGCTGCCGGAGCTGCCGGCTCTTTGATGTCTGTAACAAGTGATTCTGTTGTAAGAACCATTGCTGCAACAGAGCTTGCGTTCTGGAGAGCTGAACGAGTAACCTTTGTTGGGTCAACGATACCTGCCGAAACCATATCTGTGTATTCCTCTGTAAGAGCGTTGAAGCCATAGCCAACCTTGTTAGCCTTCTTAACATTATCGCAGATTACGCTGCCCTCAAGACCTGCGTTAGCAACAATCTGACGGAGCGGTTCTTCAAGTGCTTTAAGAACAATCTTAGCACCTGTCTTAGCGTCACCCTCGAGAGTGTCAACAAACTCTGCAACAGCCGGAATAGCGTTCATGCAAGCGATACCGCCGCCTGCTACGATACCCTCTTCAACAGCAGCCTTTGTAGCGGCAAGAGCATCCTCAATACGGAGCTTCTTTTCTTTCATTTCAACTTCTGTTGCAGCACCAACCTTGATAACTGCTACGCCGCCTGCGAGCTTTGCAAGACGCTCCTGAAGTTTTTCACGGTCAAAGTCAGATGTTGTTGTTTCAATCTGCTGTCTGATCTGAGCAACTCTGCCCTTGATAGCTTCCTTGTCACCTGAGCCGTCAACGATTATTGTGTTTTCCTTTTCAATCTTAACCTGACGGGCAGTACCGAGCTGATCAACTGTTGTATCCTTGAGTTCAAGACCGAGGTCAGATGTGATAACCGTACCGCCTGTGAGTGTTGCGATATCCTGAAGCATTTCTTTTCTTCTGTCGCCAAAGCCCGGAGCCTTTACGGCAACACAAGTGAATGTACCTCTGAGTTTGTTAAGTACGAGAGTTGTAAGAGCCTCGCCCTCAACATCTTCGGCAATGATAAGGAGCTTCTTACCCATCTGAACAATCTGCTCAAGGAGTGGGAGAATTTCCTGTGTAGTAGAAATCTTCTTATCTGTGATAAGAATAAGCGGATTGTCAAGCTCTGCAACCATCTTATCTGTATCTGTTACCATATAAGGAGCGATGTAACCTCTGTCAAACATCATACCTTCAACAACCTCGCTGTATGTTTCGGCTGTCTTTGATTCCTCAACTGTGATAACACCGTCTGTTGTAACCTTTTCCATAGCCTCGGCAATAAGCTTACCGATGAATTCATCCTGTGATGAAACTGTTGCAACTCTTGCGATATCGTCTGTACCGGATACCTGCTTGCTGTTCTTCTTCACAGCCTCAACTGCAACATTTACAGCGTCTGCAATACCCTTTTTAAGTACCATTGGGTTAGCGCCTGCAGTTACATTCTTCATACCCTCTCTGATGAGAGCCTGAGCAAGAAGTGTGGCAGTTGTTGTACCGTCGCCTGCGATATCGTTAGTCTTGATAGAAACTTCCTTTACAAGCTGAGCGCCCATATTTTCAAAAGGATCTTCAAGTTCAATTTCCTTTGCAATTGTTACACCGTCATTTGTGATGAGCGGAGCACCGAACTTCTTATCAAGAACAACATTTCTGCCCTTAGGTCCGAGTGTGATTTTAACGGTATCAGCGAGCTGGTCAATACCTTTCATTAAAGCTTTTCTTGCATCTTCGCCGTATGCGATTTGTTTAGCCATTGTAAATTACCTCCGTATATTTAGTTAATTATTCAAGAGTTGCGAGTATATCCGACTGGTTTACGATTGTGTATTCTTCGCCGTCAATCTTTACCTGTGTGCCTGCATATTTACTTGCGATAACCTTATCGCCTACGCTGACATACATCTTTACTTCCTTGCCGTCAACAACACCGCCGGGGCCAACAGCAACAACTGATGCGAACTGTGGCTTTTCCTGAGCAGCAGATGAAAGAATGATACCGCTCTTTGTTTTCTCTTCAGCCTCTTCAACTTTTAAAACGACTCTGTCGAGTAATGGTTTGATTGTCATAAATACAGCCTCCTGTAAAAATTTTAAATTGCTTTTAATTAATTAGCACTCTTGTTCCCTGAGTGCTAATTATATTTTATACCATTTTCAAGAAAAGTCAAGAGAAATTTGACTATTTTTGACCTTTATTTTGTGACAGTTTTCTGAAATTTTTTCCAATCTCAATTTTATCGAGCATTTTAAGATAATCAGTAACTATAACTGTTTTATATCAATAAAAAAGACGGACTGCAAAAAGTCCGTCTTAAACATTGTTATTAATTTTATCTGTTTGATGATTGAGAACTTGTCTGTTTCTTGCCCTTGCTGACAACAAGAACTACCGTTGAACCGTATTCGAGAGTATCACCCTCAACATGTTCTTTGTAGCGGATCACCCTTCCCTCAGCAACCTTGTCACTGTACTCATATTCTGCTGTTGCAAGAAGTCCCTGAGCGGCAATGTCGGATGCAACGGTATCAAGTTTTTCACCCTCAACCTTCGGCAGAGTCCTCATCTGTGATCCCTTGCTTACGCAAACACTCACTACTACGGAATCTTCCTGAGTAATTTTTGAACCTGCGGCAGGAGTCTGTGACATAATCTTACCTTCTGCATAATCATCGCTGTACTCATCGTTAAAGGTTCTGTAGATTGTGATACTGCTGTTGCTGTCAACACTCTTAACAGCCTCTTCATATGTCATTCCGACATAGTTAGGAACAGTAGCACCTGTCCACTCTGTGCTTTGAGTTGAGCTTACACTCGCATCAGTATTATTCGAGAACATTCCGGCAAGCGGATTCTGCATAAGCCAGAACACACCGGCAATACCGAGAACAAGAACCGTGATAGCAGCCGCAATAATAATAATTGAAGCGTGTGACATACCGTTTGAAGTCTTGCGTGTACGCTCTGACTTTGTGAGGTTCATGCTTGCTGTTCTTGAAATTTCGTCCTGAATTGCCTTTGCTGTATGAGCAACGGAAAGCTGTGAACGAAGCTCGTCAAAATCCGTAATACGGTTTTCACGCTCAACCTGCAAACCGTTAGCAAGAGCCGAAACAACATGCGGAGGAAGTCTCTTTACAGTTGTTGTACTCATAAGAAGTCGGCTGTCCTTACGGCGTTCTACCGCACTCTTTGGCATATGACCCGTGAGGGCATAGAAAAGGGTTGCACAAAATCCGTAGATATCCGTAATATCGTCAAGAGGAAAATTGTCGTCATACTGTTCGGGAGCCGCAGCGCCTGAAAAAAGCTGAGATTTGAGAGGCGTGCCTCTTTTACGCTCATTTTCCGACGCAAAGCCTGAAATCTTAATTTTACCCGATGCTGTGATATACATATTCTTAGGTGCGATAGCATAGTGACCGACACCTCTCTTGTGAAGAGCCTCAAGTGCAGAAATTACAGGCATAAAAAGCGGACGGGCAATATCCCATTCAAGATGACCGTTACTGCGTTCAACATACTCCTCAAAAGGAATAAGATCCTCGTTTTCCTCAACAACATAAACTGTGTTATTTTCTTCAAAAATGTTGTGAACATTCATAAGAGCGGAAAGCTCACGGAGTTCTGAAAGAATCCTGTAATAGTTAAGAAAATCGTCCTTGAGTTTATTATATACAAGGCGGTTTTCATAATTTATTCTGACCTCGGTAGTTCCTTCTTCACGAGAAAAAAGTCCGATAGGAAGAAATTCGCAGATGATTACAATGTCACCTGTCTGCTTGTCGTGGCTTATATAGCGTGTGCTTTCGCCGTTGGTATCAATTCCCGCACCTACGATATAGCGGTTTTGAAGAATTGTTCCGTACGGTAAAAAAGGAGCTTGCTGTTTTTCAGTTGTATCAAATCCGCAGGACGGACAAATCTTGTTGTCACCTATTTCCTGCATGCATCCCATACACAATGACATATTATTACTCAACTCCAAATAAGTATCAATTTCAAATTTTGTCTGAAAAGAATTATACCATAAAAACATATTTCTTTTCAAGACTTAAAGGTGTTAATATAGTTACAATTTTGTTATTGCAAAGCCTTATAAAACAAATTCTTTGCAAATATTGTTGTATAAAAAATGTGGTGGAGATAACGGGGCTCGAACCCGTGACCTTCTGACTGCCAGTCAGACACTCTCCCAGCTGAGCTATACCCCCATATAATGTTGACATTGCTTTTGACATATACAAGATACATTTGCAAACAATGTCAAGCCGTAATTTTAACAGTCTATCAAATTAATTATAAGTATTGCATTTCCGTCATATATGTCAATTGTTGTCATATCGGAAGTGAATACATTTGAAACACCCAGAGTAACGCTGCTCGAAACACAGTATTTTTCAAGAGGATACTTTGTTCCAGAATAGCTTACGCAGACACTCGGACATCCAAAAGGGAAAAGCGAAAATGTTTTGCCTTTAAAGTTTTTATATTCATAATGACCTACAGGAAGAAATTCTATTTTCTCTTTTTCAGAAAGGAGAACGCCCTTACTTCCGTGTTCGTGAATATAAGAGAGAACTGCCACATTTGCAAAGCTGTGGTCAAAGCGACCGCCCAATGCACCGAGAATTGCTATTTCGTCAAACCTTTTTTCAAGTGCAAGGTCAACAGAGTGCATTGTGTCGGTATCATCCTTTTCGGGAATAAGTCGGACCGTTTCGCAGTTTGGAAACAGTACATCAGGCTCGGAATCAAAATCTCCTACAACAAGGTTCGGAGTAATGCCTGCCTGTTTTGCAAAATTGCAGCCTCTGTCGGCACATATCACATAGTCATCAGGTTTTATAACCTCGGACAAAAAATCCGAATTTGTGTCAGGTGAGCCTGCAATAATCACACAACGCATAATTACTCCTTTATCTGCCATGATTTAATGTCCTTGACCTCGTTATACATCTGAACATAACTGCGGTGACGGGTTTCTTCAATTTCACCGTCAGAGAGCGCCTCAAGAATCCTGCAGCCTTTTTCACAGGTATGCGAACATGAAGTAAACATACAGTCCCCTAAATATTTTTCAAATTCAGGAAAGCAATATTGCAGCCGGCTTTTGTCAATCATTTCGTAACGCTGAAGATCAACGGTTGAAAATCCGGGTGTGTCTGCCACAAAACAACCGTCAAGTTCAAACAGTTCAACAACTCTTGTTGTATGTCTTCCTCTGCCGAGTTTTTTACTTGTCTGCCCTGTTTCAAGAGAAAGCGATGGAAAAAGCTTATTGAGCAATGTGGACTTGCCGACACCGCTGTTACCGATAAAGGCTGAAACCTTGCCGGACAGATAGCTTTTGAGTTCTTCGGTTTGTGAAGAATCATCTTCCGAACAGAGAAAAACCTCAAAACCTGCGTGTCTGTAGATATCGGCAATCTTATCTCCGTTTTCCAGATCATTTTTTGTAACGACAATTACGGGTTTCATATTATTGTTTACCGCCGCCGCAGTCATTTTGTCAATAATCGTAAAATTCGGCAACGGTTCAACAGTTGAACACACGAGAAGAAGAATATCAAGATTTGCAAGAGCAGGTCTGCGGAGCTTGTTTTTGCGTGGAAGAATTTCTTCTATCGCACAAAAACCGTCATTCGGAACAGATATATTTACCCTGTCCCCCGCTACGGGAGAGTTTCCGCTTTTGCGAAAGCTCCCCCTTGCCTTACATTCGTAATCCTCGCCATCGGCACGGACATAGTAAAATCCGCCGATTGATTTCATTAAAATTCCGCTTTTAGTATCCATACTTCACCGATTAAAGTTCAGGATCATCCGTAACCGGCTGAACGGTCGTGTCAGGCGCTACATACGGATCTGTGTAATACTGTGTCGACGGTTCGGTTTCGGGAGGAGCGGTTGTCGCACGGACATAATCATGTGACGCCGTAGTGGTTACCGCTGCCGATGCAAAGTCAACCGAATACTCTCTGTACGCCTGACCGTCAAGCTGAATTACTACAGTTGAAGTGCCTGAGCCCTTGAGCTCAAGAGTATAGGTCTTGTTATATTTCGGAACAAGTGTTTTTGAATTACGGGAATCAACCGCACCGTCAACAATTACAGTCATATCGACTGAATCTTCAACATCCGACGGAAGGTCAACGAAGATATTAACTGTGTTTTCGTCACCGAGTCCCGAGCTTACAGTCAGGGTTACAACAGAGCCTGCGTCAACCTTGCCGTACTGGAGAGGCGACATACCGAGGACTGTATCCTTTGGTTCTTTGCTTTCATCATCCTGTACTGTTTCAACGGTAAGTCCGAGATCAACAAGAGTCTGCTTTGCTTCGGAAAGCATAAGTCCGTCAACCGACGGGAGTGTAACCTGTTTGGTTCTCTCACCGCTTGCAATATATACATATACCGTTGAACCGATTGTAGTTTTTACACCTGCTTTCGGGAAGCACTCAATTGTGTAGCCCTTTGGTGTTTTAGTGTTTTCTACATAGACAATTTCAGGAATAAGATTCTTTTCCTTGAGAGCCTGAGAAGCCTCTTTTTCGCTGTAATTGGTTACATAAGGAACAGAAACCTCTGTGTCCGTTCCGTTTACGGTTACCGTGATTGTTGAGCCTGACTTAACCTTCATCGAACCGCCCTTAGGCTCTTGATCAAGAATTACGCCCATTTCCTTTGACTCATCATATTCACTCTTAACCTCAAACTTGAAATCATTCGGGTTATTTTCTTTTATTGAAACAAAGGATTTGCCGACATAATCGGGAACTTCAACATCCTTAGCCTGTGAGGTTGAGCAGCCTCTGAACATTGCAAGCGCAAAGAAAATTGCACACACTGCAACAGCCGCAATTACAATACCCTTGACTGCATAGTATGACGGCTTATGTTCCTTTACAAAATCCTCATCGGCAAACTGTTCTTCTTTAACAACAACATCGTCCTGCGGCATATCAACTACTTTGGTTGCCTCGTTGTCAATTTTATTTCTTACCCTGCTGTCACGCAGAGAGTGAACAAACTTTGTGGGCTGATCATCAACAAAAGACTTGTTACCGTAATCAAAAACGATTGACGGATTAAGTCTGAATCTTTCGATATCAGAAAGCATTTCTGCGGCAGAAGTGTATCTGTCGGACGGAAGCTTTTCCATTGCCTTCATAGTAATCTGCTCAAGACCTATCGGGATTCCCGGATTGATTTCACGAGGATGCTTCGGTGTTGACTGCAACTGCATAAGCGCAATTGTAACGGCGCTGTCACCGTCAAACGGAAGCTTTCCCGTAAGCATTTCATAGAGCATTACACCGACAGAATAAATGTCTGTTTTTCCGTCAGTTGCGTCGCCTCTTGCCTGCTCAGGGGCAATGTAGTGAACAGAGCCGATTGCCTGTTCCGTCATTGTGCGTGTCGATTTATCGGAAAATCTTGCAATACCGAAATCGGTAACTTTGATTGTACCGTCCTGCAACAGCATAATATTTTGCGGCTTTATATCACGGTGCACAATTCCGCACTCGTGAGCGTGCTGTAAAGCCTTTAAAATCTGTGCGGTCAGGTGGATTGCGTCTTTCCACTCAATAATGCCCTGCTGATCAATATATTCCTTGAGGGTAATGCCGTCAATATATTCCATTACAATATACTGAATCATATCGCCAAAGCTTACATCATACACCTTTACGATATTCGGATGCGAAAGCATTGCGATGGCTTTTGATTCATTTTTGAAACGGCGGATAAACTCCTCATTGTTGAGATACTCGTCTTTAAGAATTTTTACGGCAACTTCACGATCATCGACTGTGTCGGTACAACGGTAAACATTTGCCATACCGCCGACACCGATAAGCTCGTGGATTTCATATCTTCCGTCAAGTCTTTTGCCCAAATATTTATCCAAAACGGTCAACTCCTATCCTTAGTAAATTACGGTAGCTGTGATATTATCAGAACCTCCGCCGTCTTTCGCCTTGTCAACAAGCTTTGTGATAAGACCTTCGCCACGGTTTTCATGGCAGATTTTGACCATATCTCCTGTTGTAACGCAATTTGAAAGTCCGTCGGTACAGATGAGAAGAACATCACCGTAAATAAAGTTGGCTTCAATATAGTCAAGGCGAACGGACGGTTTTATGCCGAGCGCCCTTGTTATAAAGTTCTTGTTCGGATGATTTTGCGCCTGCTCATATGTAATCTCACCTCTTCGAACCATTTCCTGAACAACGGAATGATCCTCTGTAAGCTGCTTGATTTTACCGCCTCTGATAGCGTATGTGCGACTGTCACCGACATGAACAACATGAACGGTTGTATCTTTTACAAAGACAAATTCACATGTAGTTCCCATACCCGTGAGCTCGGGATCTTTCATGGACATTTCAAAGACTTTCATATTGGCATTGACAACAATTTCTGCCATAAGCTCGCCAATCTGCTCCTTGGTCATATCATCTTTGTACAAATCGGTAATTTTGGTGCTGATATAATCAACTGCCGTCGCGCTGGCAATATTACCGCCGTTTGCACCGCCCATTCCGTCACACACAACTGCCCAGACACAGCTGGGAGAAATAACTCCGAAGCGACAGTCATCCTGATTCTGATTACGAACAAGTCCGATATCACTTTTGCTGAATACTTCCAAGTTATTTACCTCCTTCTTCAATATGCTTTCTTTTGAGCTGACCGCACGATGCGTTTATGTCACTTCCGAGTGTTCTGCGCACGGTTGCTCCGATATTTTTAGCAGCAAGAATATTTATGAATGCCTGCTGTCTTTTAATATTGCTTTTTAAGTAGCCTGTTCCCTCAACAGTATTGACGGGGATCAGATTAACATGGCTTTGTGTACCCTCAAGTCGTTTTGCAAGCTCTCTTGCGTTTTCATCGCTGTCATTAACTCCGCTTATCATAGAGTATTCAAATGTAACTCTGCGTCCTGTTGTTTTGAAATAATCTGAGCAAGCCTTTAATAATTCTTCAATAGAATACTTTCTTGCAATGGGCATTGTTCGCTGTCTTATCTCATCGTTCGGTGCGTGTAATGAAACGGAAAGCGTTATTCCGAGATGAAGTTTTGCAAGTTCATAAATTTTCGGAACTATACCGCAGGTTGAGAGGGTAATATGTCGCATTCCAATGTTAAGTCCGTTGTCGGACGAAACAAGTCGGAGAAATTTTACAACATTATCAAAATTATCAAGCGGTTCACCCATTCCCATAAGAACAATGTTAGAAACTCTTATATTAAGGTCACGCTGTGCGGCCTCAATCTGTCCGAGCATTTCCGACGGTGCAAGACTCCGTGAAAAACCGCTTTTGCCTGTTGCACAAAATGTACAACCCATTTTACAGCCAACCTGTGTTGAGATACAGATTGAATATCCGTGCTTGTAACTCATTACAACAGACTCTACACATTCGCCGTCATTAAACGAAAAAAGGTACTTGACTGTTTTATCATACCTTGAAACAAGTTTTTTTTCAATATTTGCAACAGAAATGTAACTACTTGATTTCAAAAAAGCCTTTAAATCGGCAGGAATGTTACGCATATTGTCAAAATCGGTCACATTTTTGTACAACCAATCATAAATCTGCTTTGCTCTGAACTTTGGAAAACCGTTTTCTGTGACAAATTCAGTCAGCTCATCAAGCGTCATTGACTTGATATCCGTTAAATTATTCAATTTGACGCCTTCTTTCCGAATAAGCTGATGTAAAATCCGTCTGTTCCGCAGGTGTGCGGCATAAGTGTTATTTCATATGGTTCTTCATCAAATGCACGGGTAATTCCGTTTGGAAGTTTTAACGGTATTCCGTAAAAATCGGGATGTTCCTCAAGAAAACGCTTTGTGTTTTTATTGTTTTCATCAGGATTCAATGTACAGGTAGAATAGACAAGCTTACCGCCTACTGCCAGATTATCCGCACTTGCACAGAGAATCCTGTACTGCAAATCCGGCAAATCGTTGGAAATAAGGTCGTCCTTGTATCTGATTTCGGGCTTTCTTGACATGATTCCAAGACCGCTGCACGGAACATCGCAGAGGATTCTGTCCGCCACAGGAAGTGCCGTGTCATTGGTTGACGCATCACGCAGAAGCGTTGAAATACAAGTGATGCCAAGCCTTTTAGCACCTGCCGAAATCAGTTTCAGCTTATGGTCGAACATATCGCAGGAAAAAATTCTGCCACGGTTGTTCATATACTGAGCCGCCGAAAACGACTTTCCGCCCGGTGCGGAACATACATCAAGCATAATATTGCGAGGCTTTGCGTCAAGAAAATTCACACAAAGCTGGCTTGACGCATCCTGAATATGAAAAAGTCCTGACTTGTACGCTCTGAGTCTTTCAACCGAGCCTGTATTTTCAAGATAGAGTGCGTTGTTGATAAACGGGATTTTTTCCGCAACAACGCCCTCATCAGATAATTTCTTAATTAATGTGTCTGCATCTGTTCTGAGGGTATTAACACGACAACAGATTTTGGCTCTGCCGTTAAGAGATGCCAAAAGCTGTTCGGCATTATTTTCTCCGTAAGAATTAATCCACAATTTTACAATGTTTTCGGGAACAGAATATTTTACCGAAAGATATCGAGCCCTGTCCTTTTCATCGGGTAATGTATATTTAACCTCTGCCCTTGTGATATTACGAAGAATTCCGTTTATGAAACCCGATGATTTCTGAAGTTTGTGCTTTTTGGCAAGATTAACGCTTTCGTTGACTGCCGCACTGTCGGGAACTTTGTCCATAAACAAAAGCTGGAGTATTCCAAGGCGAAGAATATTTTTTGTTTTTATTTCAATTTTCCTTAACGGAATTTTAGAATAAGACCTGATAATATAATCAAGCGTGATTCTTCTTTCCAGAACACCGTAAACGAGTGCTAACACAAAAGAGCTGTCAACACCCGAAAGGCGGTTTTCCTTTATGGCATTATTCAAAGCAATATTTGAATATGCTCCCTCATTTTCAATTTTAAGCAGCACATTCAGTGCAATATTGCGTGTGTTTGCCATTTTAATCTCCAAAATAAATTATCTTCTGCGATTGTTCGCAATTATAATTAATCTTAAAAGCTGCATAATTGCAGTAAGAGCCGCTGCAACATATGTCATTGCGGCTGCCTGAAGCACTCTCTTTGCGCCTGTGTATTCTTCACCGTAAAGAAGATCGCCGTTTCTGATTGTTTCAAGCGCTCTTTTTGATGCATTAAACTCTACGGGAAGTGTTGCGATTGTAAAGAGTACGGAAAGCGCAAACAGGATTATACCTATATAAAGAAATACAAAACCTACTCTCTGTGTAAAACAAAAACCGACTATAATAAAAATCCAACTGAGGCTTGAACCGAGTCTTGCAACAGGAAGAATAAACGAACGGATTCTGTTAGGCAGATAATTTTCTGCGTGCTGAACTGCATGACCTGCCTCATGACAGGCAACGCCTACAGCCGCAACTGAGGTGCTGTTAAAAACCGTGTCGGAAAGTCTGATTACATTTGTTCTCGGGTCAAAATGGTCTGTCATACTGCCTGCAACATGTTCAATTCTGACGCCTGTTACACCGTGCTGACGAAGAACATATTCAGCTGCCTGAGCGCCTGTCATATTTCTTGAATTTCTTATCTGTGAATATTTTGAAAAAGTTGTTTTAACTTTGACCTGACAAATCAATGTTATTATAATACAAGGAACAATAAACACAAGATAGGTCATATCAAATCCGTAAAAGAAGCCCATAAATCAAACACCTTTCTGTCTGCATATTGCAGACGGGAATTTTTAACCGATTACATCGCCGACAGAAAGCCTGTGGCCGGCAAGGAATGCCTCGGCGGTCATTTTCTTTTTGCCCTCAGGCTGAATTTCACAAAGCTCAACCGACTTTTCACCGCAGGCAACAATCAGCGGTTTTGTGCTGATTACAGTTCCCGCTTTTCCGCTCTTTTCACAGAGCAAAGAAGAATGAACCTTTATCTTTTTACCGTTAATTTCGGTTGTGGCAATCGGCCACGGATTAAGTCCTCTGATTTTATTATGCACCTCAAAGGCCGGTTTTGTAAAATCAATCGGACAAAGTGATTTGTCAATTTTTGAAGTGTGAGTTGCAAGGCTTTCGTCCTGCTTAATCGGAGTAATTTCGCCCTTTTCAAGAGCAGAAAGTGTGTCAAGAATAAGCTCTCCGCCCATAAGAGAAAGACGGTCAAAAAGCTCTCCCGAGGTTTCGTTCACACCGATTTCCGTTTTGACAACTTTCAGAATGTCACCTGTGTCAAGTCCGACATCCATTTGCATAGCCGTTACACCGGTTTCTCTATCACCGTTTAATACGCTCTGCTGAATAGGAGATGCGCCTCTGTATTTAGGCAAAAGCGAGCCGTGAAGATTGATACAGCCGTACTTTGCAGAGTCAAGAACCGACTTGGGAAGAATTTTTCCGTAAGCCGCAACTACAATGGCATCGGGATTATATTTATTGATAATTTCAAGAGGTTTGCCGTCCTTAAAGGTTTCGGGCTGATACACGGGAATGTTCAGCTTTTCTGCGCACACCTTGACATCGGGAGGAGTCATTATCATCTTTCTTCCCCTCGGCTTGTCGGGTTGTGTAAAAACGGCACAAACCTCATGTTCCGAATTAGCAAGAGCCTTGAGTGCAGGCACGGCAAAATCGGGAGTACCCATATAAATTATTTTCATATCTTCACCTGTTTATCAGCTATTCATTTCTTCAATTTCGGCAGGAGTCAACATTCTTGTTGCAACCTGAGTAAAGAGAATTCCCTCAAGATGGTCGAGTTCGTGACAAAAAGCCTTTGCAAGCAAATCCTTGCCGTCAATAACGAATTCGTCACCGTGTCTGTCCTGAGCCTTAACCTTTACATAATCAGGTCTTACTGTGTAACCCCACTTGCCGGGGATTGAAAGACAACCCTCAAGAGTTTCCTGCTTGCCGCTGTAAGCGATGATTTTCGGGTTTACAAGCTCAATCGGACCTTCGCCGACATCAATAACCACAACTCTTCTTAAAATTCCGACCTGAGGAGCGGCAAGTCCCACTCCCTCAGCCTTGTGCAAAGTTTCAATCATATCGTCAATAAGATCTGCAAGGCGGTCATCAAACTTTACGACAGGTCTGCATTTTTTTGTGAGAACGCTGTCGCCCTCTTTTACAATTTGTCTTAAAGCCATAAATTATATCCTTTCGCTAACAGGTCAGAGCGTTCATATCCGCATATGTACTGACCTTTCCAAATTCCTTATTCTTTCCGAATTCTGTCATAACCGCTGAGAGCAGTCCTCTGAAATCACGGTTATTTTTACATTTTATTATAAGTTTATATCTGAATTTGTTGCTCACTTTCACAACATTTGCGGGTGACGGACCGAGTATTCTCAAAGGCATGGCAGGGTATTCGCTTCTTGCGTGACTTACAAAGCACTGCAAAAAGCTGTTAGCCGCTTTCATTGTAAGCTGCTGTTTTTCACCCGAAAAGCCGATAAGACAGATATCCGCAAATGGCGGATAAAGCATTGCTTTTCTGACCTGAATTTCGGTGCTGTAAAAGGCAAGATAATCCTGCCTTGCCGCCATAGAGATTATGAGGTTGTCGGGAGTGTAGGATTGAATAACAGCTATACCCTTTGACGCACCTCTGCCGCTTCTGCCGACTACCTGAGTTAAAAGAGAAAATGTTCTTTCGTAGCTTCTGTAATCATCGGCATACAGCATATAGTCAGTGTTGAGAACACCCACAAGCGTCACATTGGGAAAATTGAGTCCCTTTGCAACCATTTGTGTTCCCACAAGAATATCGTACTTACCGTCTGCAAATGCCGTTATCATCTTTTCATAGGATGATTTTGAAGATGTTGCGTCGGTATCCATACGCAATATTCTTGCATCGGGAAAAAGCTCTGAAATTTCACTTTCAGCCTTTTGAGTGCCGGTTCCGCCAAATCTTAAAGATTTGCTGTGACAAGACGGACATTCTTCCGTGTAAGGCACGGAATATCCGCAGTAGTGACACATCATTCTGCGGTTGGCGCTGTGATATGTGAGCGATATTGAACAGTTGGGACACACAACAGGTTCACCGCACATTCGGCAGGTTACAAAGGTGTTGTATCCCCGTCTGTTTAAAAGCAGAATTGACTGCTTGTTATTTTCAAGATTATAGCGCAGATTTTCAAGCAAGGTTTCGGAAAATCCCGTTACATTGCCGTTTTGCTGTTCAACATTCATGTCTGCGACAACAACCTTCGGCAAAACCGCATCGCCGTATCTCTCAGTGAGCGTGTTAAGCGAATATCTTCCGTTTTTTGCGTAGTAGTAGGATTCAACCGACGGAGTTGCCGAGCTTAAAACAAGCAAGGCATTATCGTAGCTGCATCTGAATTTTGCGATTTCTCTTGCATGATATCTGGGGGAGCTTTCAGACTTATAGCTGTACTCCTGTTCCTCGTCCATTATGATAAGACCGACTTTTTCAAACGGAGCAAACACGGCACTTCGTGTTCCTATAACGATTTTTGCAAGACCTTTTTTTACACGCTTGTATTCATCAAGCCTTTCACCGAGTGAAAGTGCGCTGTGAAATACGGCAATCTGCTCGCCGAAACGCTTTGAAAAGGTTGAAACAAACTGCGGTGTAAGCGAAATTTCAGGCACCATAACGATGATTCCCTTGTTATCGTTCATTACACGCTCAATCAGTTTCATAAAAACGCTTGTTTTTCCCGAACCTGTAACACCGAACAAAAGGCTTGTATGCGGTTTTGAATCGGCATATTCTGCATATAGGTTATCGCAGGCTGTCTGCTGTTGTTCTGACAATGCAACAGGGGCAAGACTTTCGTCCTTTGTTCTGTCCTCAATACGGAACACTTCTTCGTCATAGTAGTAGATAAGACCTTTTTTATAAAGTGCGTCCGTAACGCCTGTTGTGACACCCGTGAAGTAACAAACCTCTTTAACGGAAGTTCCGCCTGTCATTTTGATAAGGTCGAGAACGGCTTTCTGCTTTTCGGTAAGCTTGATATTGTCGCTGTCGGCAAGTTCGGTCGGAGCAGCCATTTTCATAACCGCATCCGAAACCTTTCTGAAAGCCTCATCTGATTTGTAAAGATAGCCCGACTTTACCATATCTTCAAGAATAACCGTGTTATCTAATCCGAAATCGTCAAGAATTTTATCGGACTTTACGGCTTTTCTTTTTGAATGAAGGTACGCAAAAATTCTTTGCTGTTCCTCGGAAAGCTCTTCTTCATCTACACCCTCACGAACACCGTAAAGCGTTGTGATTTTGTAATTTATACCCGCAGGAAGCATTGTTTTTACCGCATCATAATAGGTGCAGAAATAATGCTCTTTCATAAACTCGGCAAGCTTCAAAAGTTCTTTTGAAAGGACAGGTTCGTCATCAAGAACGGAACAAATGCTTTTGAGCTTTTCAACCGAAATGTCATTACTCACGGGAGAAAGCTCAAAAATTATTCCCTGTTTCTTTTTGTTGCCTCTGCCGAACGGAACGAGAACCCTTTTGCCGACCTGAACCAAATCGGTAAAGGCAGACGGTACAAGGTAGTCAAATAATTTGTCGAAAACATATGTTGTGTTTTCAACGGCAACTTTGACTGTTAAATCAGAGTTCATCTTCGTCAGGCTCAAGAATGTTGATTTCATGACCTTCGATTTCCTTGATTGCGATAAGAACAGGCTTATCCTCTGTTACAATCTGTTCCTCTTCAAAAGTCTGAGTAATTTCTCTTGCTCTTTTTGCAACACCTACAACAAGTGCGTACTTACTCTGCTTACCCTGTAATAATGAATCCACATCAACTTTATGCATAATAATTCTCCTCTTAAAATATTTTATGTTAATTTTCTTTGTATATTATTTAATGAGGTTTTCATCCTCTTTATGAAGAATATCGAGAACCTCATTTATTGCTGTTTCAAGGTCGCCGTTTACCACATTGTACTTATATCTGTCCTTGTAGCTGATTTCCTCGGCAGCCTGTGCAAGCCTTTTCCGAATAGTTTCTTCATCCTCTGTACCTCTTCTGCGAAGTCGTCTTTCAAGCGACTCCATTGAAGGCGGAAGAATGAATATACTGAGAATGTCGGGATATTTATCAAGAATCTGAAGTCCGCCCTTGACCTCAATCTCAAGCAGAACATCATAACCCTGATTGAGCATATCTTCAACCTGCTTTTTAGGTGTACCGTAGAGATTACCGCAAAACTCTGCATGTTCAAGATAGCCGTCTTTTTTCAGAACATCGTTGAACTGTTCTCTTGTCAAAAAGTTATAATGAACCCCGTCAATCTCTCCCTCTCTCGGTTCTCTTGTTGTGTTTGAAACCGAAAGACGGATATTTTTGTCACGGTCAAGAAGTTCCTTGATTATTGTACCCTTGCCTACACCCGATGAACCGGTAAACAAAATAAGATTTCCTTTTCTGTTAATGCTCATCCTTGTTTTCCTCACTTTCGTCCGTTCTGTTCTGAATTGCCTCACATGAAATTGCCGAGAGAATAACATGATTATTCTCGGCAACAATCACCGATTTGCATTTTCGTCCGCAGGTTGCATCAATAAGCAGATTGTTCTGTTTTGCATCCTGAACAATTCGCTTTACGGGAGCAGATTCCGGAGCAACTACTGCAACAATCTTGTCGGAGCTGACAAGATTACCAAAACCGATATTAATAAGCTTCATCTGTTCACCTTATTCGATATTCTGAACCTGTTCACGGATTTTTTCAATCTCACTCTTGATGTCAACAACCTTATGTGCAAGAATTGCATCCTGAACCTTTGAACCGATTGTATTTGACTCACGGTTCATTTCCTGAATGATAAAGTCAATTTTTCTGCCGACAGGCTCGTCATATTCAAGGAACTTTGAAAGCTGGTCAAAGTGGCTGCGAAGTCTTACGGTTTCCTCCGCAACGGCTACCTTATCCGCAAATACGGCAACCTCTGTGAGAACCCTCTGCTCATCAACCTTGACATCATTTTCAGCAAGCGTCTGCTTGATGCGTTCCATAAGTCTTTGTTCATACTCGGCAACAGTCTGCGGAGAACGCTCCTCAATTTCACCTACAACAGAAAGAATTGTGTTGGCTCTTGAAAGAATGTCCTCTTTCATCTTCTCGCCCTCTGTTTCACGCATTGCAACAAAAGCATCAACTGCTATCTTTGCGGCTGAAAGAACATCGGCAGTAATTTGATCCTCGTCCTCAGGCGCTTTGTGAACCGTAAAAACATCGGGAAAGCGTGAAAGTGAAACTGTTGAGACATCATTCGGAATATCGTACTTTTCACTGATTTCCTTAAAAGCGTTGATATATCCCGAAACAAGCTGATGATTAACAGTTACATCACAGGGTTCTTCATCGGACGCACCGATTGATACGAACATATCAATCTTGCCTCGTGAAACCCTTGAATTTACATAGTTTTTAAGTTTGTCGTCAAGAAATCCGTAACTTCTTGGGGTTCTGCAGGAAAATTCAAAATAGCGGTGATTCACGCTTTTGATTTCAACGGTAATCTCCCGGCCGTTGATAACGGTTTCACATCTTCCGAAACCCGTCATAGATCTGATCATTTCAAAAACTCCCTTCGTAAAATTATATTTTCGACATTTAAGCTTTATTTTTTTATATTTACATCAAATTTATCGGCATTTGTTTTCTACAACATAGATTATAGCACCACAGGCGATATTTGACAATGGAGTTATTACAAAACTGTAATAACTTTTTTTGTTTACATCACAAAGGTGTGTGTGATATACTTAATAAGATAATTATACTTTATTGACAAAGGAATGATATTAATGTCAGGACATAACAAATGGAGTACAATCAAGCAGAAAAAAGGTAAGAACGATGCCGCAAGAGCTAAAGTATTTACAAAAATCGGCAGAGAACTTATTGTTGCAATCAAGGATGGCGGAAGTGCCGATCCTTCCGTTAACTCAAAACTCAAGGATTGTATTGCAAAAGCAAAGGCTGCAAATGTACCTAACGACAACATTGAAAGAATCATCAAGAAAGCGTCAAGCGATGCAGATTCAACAAACTACGAGGCTGTTACATATGAGGGCTACGGTCCAAACGGCGTTGCCGTAATTGTTGAGGCACTTACAGACAACAGAAACAGAACAGCAGGCGAAGTAAGACATTACTTTGATAAATTCGGTGGCAATATGGGTACACAGGGCTGTGTAAGCTTTATGTTCTCAAAGAAGGGCGTTCTCGTTATTGAGCGTGAGGACCTTGAAAAGGATGAGGATACCGTGATGAGCGATGCTCTTGAGTGCGGTGCATCAGACTTTGAGGCTGACGATGATGTATTTACAATTTACACAGAAACAGATGATTTCGGCGCTGTAAGAGATGAGCTTGAAAAGCTCGGCTACACATTCGTTTCTGCTGAAATTGAAATGGTTCCAAGCACATATACAAAGCTTGAGGACGAAGAAACTGCAACTAAGATGCAGAAAATGCTTGATATGTTCGAGGATAACGATGATATCCAGAATGTATGGCACAACTGGGAAATGGACTGATAAAGTTTATTTCTGACAAAATAAATTAAACCGCTCCGATTGGGGCGGTTTTTGTTTTGTCAATTTTTTTGTCTTGAAATTAAGACAAGGTCACGGTTATCTGCTTCGCCGTCAAGGTTAAAATCGGCGGCTTTGAGATATGCACCGTCTAATTCTGCATTATCACAGAGGTGTTTTTGCAAAAGCGTGACATCTTTTGAATTTACATTGCCCTCGCCAGTCACATCTCCGCAAACTGCAATAACATAAGTCTTTGAATCTATAACGGCAGTAAATCCCGTTTTCAGCTTTCCGCTCTTTGCAAGAGTACCGTCTGCCTTATATACATTTTCGGCAGAAGTTTTGTTTTTGAAATCGGCAACGGTTTCTCCGCTGTAAATCCCGTAAACTATCCCGTCAGAAAACAGGTATTCGGAATTATTCGGTTGAATATCTGTTTTAGAAGAATTGTGATCGTCATTACTGCCGTCATTGCCACTTGTTTTCTTTTCTTCAAAATCACCCGAGCCAAATACCTGAACCGTTCCGTTATCAAGCAAAACAGCACATTGATTTTTGTAAGATACAACAGCAGTTGCTCTATCGGGAATTGACACGCTTTTTGTTTTTTCGGATGTTTTCAGATTAAGTCGATAATTCACGGCAGAATATATTTTTCCGTCAGATACCGAAACATTTTCTGCTGCGGCATTTGAAACATAATTCCTTGAATTATCTGACAGCGAAACAATAAACCCGTCTTCGTTTATAACTCTGTTTATTCCTGCGTTATAAATATTTTTAAGTTCACCTGTATCGGCAACATAGGTTGCCGATGATTGTGAAAGCTTGTAAATTGAACCGTCACAAAGTCTTGCGTATGACTTTCCGTAATTATTAAAAACCTCGTTTACATTGTCTGAAAAAGTTATTTTCGACTTTTTATCAGATGAAAAATCCCTACACGCAACATAAGATTTCAGGCTGTCGGTCTTGATATAGTAAATGCGATTATCGGTTACCGAAAAGGAATTGGTCATAAAATTTTCGTCAACAAAAGTGTTCTGTGAAACATTTCCGTTATCAAGATTAAGAGAATACACTGAATATTTGTTAGTGAAAGCATCGTCAAAAACAAGTGCATAAGTGTAGTTTCCGCTCTGTGACACACTCCTTATCCGACCGCCGACAGAAAAACTGTATGCAGAAAAATCGGGTACAAGCCTTGCTGAAAACACTGTATTTCCCGAAAATGCGCACACAAATCCTCCCTTGCCGTTGCTGTCACTTTTTACAGACGAACAAGCGGCAAGGTCAGTCAGATTGTATTCATCATACGCACGGCTTCTGCACACACCAAGAAGTGTGATAAGCATAACAGCCACAGCAAGGGAAATCAGTCGTTTCATAGCCTGTACCCGATTAAATTAATTTAAAACAAAAGGGCATCCTTTCGGATGCCCACAAAAGTTCTGATTATTCAGCAGCTTCTTCAGACTTAGCAGGTGCCTGCTCGTCTTCAGGAAGAAGTGCACGCATTGAAAGGCTTACACGCTTCTTGTCGAAGTCGATTGCAGTAATCTTAGCTTCAACAACATCGCCAACCTTGAGTACATCAGCGGGCTTTTCAATTCTCTTGTTTGCAATCTGAGAAATGTGGATAAGACCGTCAATGCCGGGGATGATGTTTGCAAATGCACCGAATGTTGTAAGACCGACGATTGTAGCCTTAACAACTGTTCCCTCGGGATAGTTGTTCTTGAGGATTTCCCACGGATTGTCTTCGGCATTCTTGAAGCCGAGAGAAATCTTCTTTGTTTCCTCATTGATATCCTTTATGTAAACATCAACTGTATCGCCTACATTAACAACCTCGCTCGGATGCTTAATGTGTGTCCATGAAAGCTCTGAAATGTGAATCATGCCGAACACGCCGCCGAGGTCAACAAATGCGCCGTAGCTTGTAAGTGACTTAACAACGCCCTTGTAACGCTTGCCAACTTCGCAGGTTTTCCAGAATTCTTCACGCTGAGCAGCTCTCTGCTCCTTGAGTACGCTGCGGATTGAACCGATAGCTCTTCTGCGTCTGCCGTTCTGTGAAACTTCGATAAGTCTGAAATCAACATCCTGACCTACGAGGTCTTCAAGGCTCTCTTCACGAGTTGCTGTTGCCTGTGATGCAGGGATAAAGATTCTTGAGCCGTTGTAAAGAACGATTACGCCGCCCTTAACTGCCTCAGTAACCTTGCCGGAGAGAACCTCCTGTGACTCTGCCTTTTCTTTGAGCTCTTCCCAACCCTTCTGTGCATCTACTCTGCGCTTTGAAAGCATGATAGTGCCTTCCTGATCATTGGTCTTCATAATAAGAAGCTCAATAACATCGCCTACTTTAACTACATCTTCGGGTCTTGCGTTAGGATCGTTTGAAAGCTCTGAAGCAGGAATAAAGCCTGTCTGCTTTCTGCCGACATCTACCTGAACTTCGTTGGGAGCTATGCTCAGAACTGTGCCCATTACCCTCTCGTTTGTATTAAAGTTTTTGAGGGACTCCTCAAGCATCTCCTCAAAAGATGGTTCAAAATTTGTTTCACCGGATTTTACTTCACTCATTGTATCCAGTACCTCCTTTATTATCCTTGCAGGCGTTGAAGCACCCGCAGTTACGCCGATTGATTCGGCAACCGAAACCTTGTTTAAATCAAGCTCGGCAGCGGTTTCAATGAGAACCGTGTTCTCACACTGTCTTTTGCATATATCAAAAAGCTTTCCCGTATTGGAGCTGTGCCTGTCGCCGATTACAACCATAAAGTCGGATTCGGCGGCAATCTGAGAAGCTTCGGTTTGCCTAACTTGCGTAGCATTACATATTGTATCAAATATTTTTGCATTTGTACATAGCTTTTTTATCTTTTTTACACATTTTTTCCATTCTTGTGTGTCAAATGTTGTCTGTGCGACAATTTGCACCTGTTTATTATTCTCTTTTAGAATATTTGGCAATAAATCATCAAGCTCTGCCTCGTTATTAAATGTGTAACAATCACTTGCACAATGACCTATTATGCCGCAAACCTCGGGATGATTTTTATTTCCTGCAATCAAAACAACATCATTTTCAGGGTTTGTGTTTGATACAATCTTGTGAATTTTTTTAACAAAAGGACACGTTGCGTCCTCAAAGTTAATTCCTCTTTTTACAAGAGAATCAATAACGCTTTTTTCAACTCCGTGTGAACGGATTACAAGCGTTGTATCGTCAGTAAGCTCGTCAACTGCTTTAACGGGAGTGCATCCTCTTTCTTCAAGTTCGTGAACCATTTCCATATTGTGGATAATAGGTCCGAGGGTTGCAACCTTTATTCCTTTTTCAAGCAGTTCATTTACGATATTGATTGCACGGTTGACGCCAAAGCAGAATCCTGCCGAATCAGCCTTTTTTATACTCAATTAAATCCTGCTCCCTCATTCTTTTGATTTCGTCCATGATCATGGTTGTTGCACCTTTAAGCTCCCGTCTTCCGCTGTCCGGAGTAAGTCCGAGCTTTTCGGGTGTGAGAGGTTTGCCGAAGTGGATAACTCTCTTTGCAAATGTATGCTTTTTGTTGCCTATAATTGTGATGCAGGCAGGCACAACAGGCACCTGCATCTGCTGTGCAACAAGAGCGCATCCGCTGCGGGGACGCATAAGTTCGCCTGTTTTGGAACGACCGCCCTCAATAAAGATTGTCATAATCTCGCCGTCACGGATAAGATCTTCGCCTGTCTTGATAGCCTTGCCGTCACCTGCACCCCTTTCAACGGGGAATGCACCGAGCGCACGGATTAACGCACCGAAGAATTTATTTTTAAAAAGTTCAATTTTTGCCATAAAGAACAGTCTGCGCTTTTTCTGCGACAAACCGAGAAGAACCGGATCTGAATTTGATATATGGTTACTTGCAATAATCATGCCTCCCACAAGCGGAAGCGGCTCTTCAATTATAGTTTTATATCTGTACAAAAGTTTGAAAACAGGCTTGCAGACAGCTTTGCCGACTGCATAAAGTACCTTTGACTGACCCATCAGATATTCTCCTTTATAACGGAAATTATTTTTTCAACCGACTGCTCAAAATCAAGCTCTGTTGTGTCAACGGTAACGCAACCCTCGGCAGGCTTGAGAGGAGCTGTTTTGCGGTGAGTATCGTTGTAGTCACGGGTTATTACATCGTTTAAAATGTCGTCGTATTTTACATCCATACCCTTTTCAACAAGTTCCTTATATCTTCTTTCGGCTCTTGCCTCTGGTGACGCTGTAAGAAAAATTTTAACCTGTGCATCAGGCAACACAACCGTGCCGATATCTCTGCCGTCCATAATTACATCATGCGTCTTTGCCATATTTCTCTGCAAATCGAGAAGATATGCTCTTACAATCGGTACGGCAGAAATTTTTGACGCCATCATTGATGCCTCCGGAGTTCTGATGAGTCCGGACACATCTTCGTTGTCAAGCAGAACAATCTGCTCGCCCTTTTCATTGAATGTTAGATCAACTGTGATTTTTGAAAGTAAATTCTTTACCGCATTTTCATCTTCGGGAGCTACGGAGTTTCTTGTTGCCGACAGACCGATTGTGCGATAAAGCGCTCCTGTATCAACATAAATACAGTCAAGTGCCTTTGCAACTCTTTTTGCAATTGAGGATTTACCTGCTCCTGCAGGACCGTCCAAAGCGATTGCTATTGACATAAATTACATCCTTTCAATCAAATATATTATGTATAATCAAATCAGATATATGCACTGTTTTCTCCGGCAAGCCGTCCTGTACTCCATGCAATCTGGAGATTAAAACCGCCTGTGTAGGCGTCGCAGTCGATTACTTCACCTGCAAAATACAGGCCGCTTACAAGCTTGCTTTCCATGGTTTTCGGGTTGATTTCGGAAGTTTTTACACCGCCTGAGGTTATGATTGCCTCCTCAATCGGTCTGAAACCGCTGATTTCAACCGTAAAGCATTTGAGAATTTCACAAAGAGCATGTCGCTCCTCTTTTGTAATTGAATTACACTTTTTGTCAAAGGGAACTCCCCAGCGTTTGAGAACGGGTACTATGATTTTTCTCGGCAAAAGCTTTGAAAATGCGTTTGAAACATCACGGTTTGAATTCTCTTTGAAATCGTTCTGAATACGCCTGTCGAGGTGTTCAAAATCAAGTGCCGGCTTGAGGTCAATTTCCGCAATATAACGGTCGGGCTGAATATCACGGATGTGAGAGCTTGCCGATAAAATCATCGGGCCGCTCATCCCAAAATGTGTAAAAAGCATTTCGCCGAAGTCGCTGTAAACAGTCTTTTTACTGTTCTTATCAACTATTCTGAGCGCAACATTTTTGAGGGCAAGTCCCTGCATATCCTTGCATTGTTTATCACCGGAAGTAAACGGCACGAGCGACGGTTTGAGCGGAACGATTGTGTGTCCTGCCTGTTTTGCAAGTGTATAGCCGTCACCTGTTGAGCCCGTAAGCGGATAGCTTTTACCGCCGCAACAGATAATTACGCTGTCGGCATAGTAGGTGTTTTCTTCGCATTTAACGCCTATAACGGCACCATCCTCAAGAATAAGAGCGTTTGCCGTATCACACACTATTTTACAACCTGATTCAACGGCATAATCATGCATTGTATCAACAACATCAACCGATTTGTCGGATGCAGGGAACACACGATTTCCCCTTTCGGTCTTTGTTTTAAGTCCTTTGGATTCAAAAAATTCGATTGTATCCTCGGGAGTAAATGCATTGATTGCAGAATAGAGAAATCTTCCGTTTACGGGAACATTATTGATAAAAGTCTGCACATCGCAGTTATTGGCAAGGTTACACCTTCCTTTGCCCGTTATCATAATTTTCCTGCCGACACGCTTGTTCTTTTCGATTATCGTAACTGATGCACCATAGAGCGCCGCAGTTGCACCCGCCATAAGACCTGCCGCACCTGCTCCGATTACCACAACTTTTTTACTTATCATCATCTTCTATATTACCCATTATTTCTCTGTCACGGTTGGTGTAAACTCCGTCACGGTTCCACACAAGCTCAAGTCTGCGGAATGTGTCGGAAACTTCATCTTTCTTTTTAAGCACGGTTGCAACAATAAGAGCGTTGATAAGGCTTAACGGTGCAACAAGTGAGTCTACAATTGACGCCATATCGCTTCTTGCAATAAGCACGGAATCGGCACTCTGAACAAGAGGAGAAACCATACTGTCCGTGATTGCAATTGCGTGAGCGCCCCTTGAACGGGCAAAGTCCATTGCCTCAACCGACATTGAACTGTAACGGGGAAATGAAATACCGATCATAACATCTTTGTCGGTGATTCTGAAAATCTGTTCAAAGGTTTCGGTTTGACTGCCGCTTGTGATAACACGCACATTGTCAAAAATCATTTCAAAATAGTATGCAAGGAAATTTGCAATTGCGGCTGTTGAACGCACACCGAATATGTAAATACGCTCTGCCTTGCAAATTTCATCAACTGCACGGGCAAAATCCTCATGAGATGTTTCTTCAATTGTTCTGCGGATTTTATCGATATCCTGATTAAGAACGCTGTCAAGCACATTGTCGTTGCCGATACGGTTTGAGGTAACTTCAATACGCTGAACAGATGTGAGCTTGTTGCGAATCATCTCCTGCATTGCTTTTTGAAGCTTAGGGTAGCCGTCATAGCCGAGCTCGGTTGCAAAACGAACAACCGTGCTCTCGCTGACTCCGACAGTTTCACCAAGCTTTGATGCCGTCATAAATGCCGCCTTATCGTAATGCTCTTCAATAAAAAGAGCAATCCTTTTTTGTCCCTTTGAGAGGGAATTCATCATTAAATCTATTCTTGTGAGCAAATGAGTAATCATTTTTTAATATCTCCCGTTATAAATAGTAAAAACAGACACACTGTCTTAACCAATTCATTTTAACACAAGAACTTGCAATTTACAATAAGATATAAATTAAATTATTGTAAATTTTACGAAATTATGAAATATGCGTCGGTTTATGTTGCAATAATAAATGTTGTATGGTAAAATTGTTTAACAGAAAGTAAATGACGGAGTTGATAAAAATGATAGCAGTTATTGATTACGGTGCAGGCAATATCCGCAGTGTTTACAAAGCGTTAAAGCATATCGGCTGTGAATGTGTGATTACAAGAGATAAAGACGAAATTATGAATGCAGACGGTGCTGTTTTGCCGGGTGTCGGTTCGTTTGGCGATACAATGGACACAATGAATTCATACGGCATTAAAGACACGGTTATTGAGTACATAAACAGTGAAAAACCGTTTTTAGGCATTTGTCTTGGACTTCAGCTCCTCTTTCCCGAAAGTGAAGAAAGTCCGAATGTAAAAGGTCTTTCGGTTTTTGACGGTACAATCACAAAGATTCCGTCAGGCGAAGGCTTAAAGATTCCGCACATTGGTTGGAACAGCCTTAAAATCAATGAAAAGAGCAGACTTTTCAAAGGCATAGAACAGAATGCATATGTTTATTTTGTTCACTCATATTTTTTGAACGCAAGCGACAGGAGCATTGTTTCGGCTCAGACGGAATACGGTGTTACGATTGACGCCGCTGTTGAAAAAGGCAATGTTTTTGCAACTCAGTTTCACCCCGAAAAAAGCGGCAAAACGGGACTTAAAATTCTCAGAAATTTTGCTGACATTGTAAAAGGCAGGGAGGAATAAATATGTACGCAAAAAGAATAATTCCATGTCTTGATGTAAAAAACGGCAGAGTTGTAAAAGGTATGAGTTTTGTAAATCTTGTTGACGCAGGCGATCCCGTTGAATCTGCAATGCAGTATGACAAACAGGGTGCTGACGAGCTTGTATTTCTCGACATTACCGCATCAAGCGATTCAAGAAACATCACCATTGACATGGTTGAAAAGGTTGCAAATTCAATTTTCATTCCGTTCACGGTCGGCGGTGGTATCAGAAGCGTTGAAGATTTCAATGTTCTGCTCAGAGCCGGCGCAGACAAGGTGTCCGTAAATTCAGCCGCTGTTCATCGTCCCGAACTCATCAGCGAGGCGGCATATAAATTCGGCAGTCAGTGCGTTGTCGCCGCTATAGATGCCAAAAGAAACGGCGACAGCTGGGAAGTTTATGTGAACGGCGGAAGAACTCCTGTCGGTATGGATGCAATTGAATGGGCTGTAAAATGCGAAAAACTCGGTGCGGGAGAAATTCTCCTTACAAGCATGGACGAGGACGGTCAGAAAAAAGGCTATGACATTGCACTTACAAGGGCAGTTTCCGAAAAGGTGAACATTCCCGTAATTGCAAGTGGCGGTGCGGGCGCACTTGAGCATTTTTATGATGCTTTTACAGAAGGCAAGGCTGACGCAGTCCTTGCGGCATCACTTTTTCACTTTGGTGAAATTCCGATTCCCGAACTTAAAAAATATCTCAACGAAAAAGGAATTCCCGTAAGGCTTTAATTTACATACAAGGTTTATACAAAAGGCGGTTATGCAGAATATGCACAACCGCCTTAAAAGTTTTTAAGATTAAATTTTATCGTTTAAGCAAGATTAACTATGATTTTCTGAATCAATGTTGCATCTGTAATCTCAATAATGCCGTTACCGTTTACATCGGCAATCTTCATTGTTTCTGCGTCAAAATCTTCAAGCTTTACGATGTATTTCTGAACAAGTGTTGCATCAGCAACAGTTACACTGCCGTCACGGTTAACATCGCCCTTGAGAGTTTCATCCGATGAAGAAGAACCTACAACGAATGTCTTTGTTGACTCTGCCTTGTTGCCGTTTGCATCAACTGCAACCACACCGATTGAATATGTGCCATCAGCCGACGGAGTCCATACACATGAATCTGTGTTTGAGTTCTGAACTGTTTCACCGTTAACTGTGAATGAATAAGTTACATCACCTGTAGCGTGATAGCTTTCTGCCAAAAGGGTGACAGGTGTGCCTGCACTCTGTCCTGAATTGAGGTTTGCACCGAAGTTAACTTCAAACGGAGCTTCGTTTACTTCTGTGTCGGGAAGAAGCGCACCGATTCTTGCAAGCGGAACTGTGATATTGTCGATATCTTCTTTCTCGTGTGAGGTTGAAGGATCGTAGCTGTACTCAAGATTTGCCTGATCAAGCATTGAGGGATCATGCGGAAGTGTATCCATACCCGATGTGCCGTATGTGAGAATCTGCATTGCACCGATACCCTGTGTTTCAATGTAGCTGCGGTCAATACCTAAAGTATTGAGCGGAACTGCAACTTCGTAAACATAGCCGTATGAGTTCTTGTAACCTTCATCGAAGAAGTCAACCCAGTTCGAGTTCATATCGAGGTTATCTCCTAATACTCTTGAGCCCTTTGGAGCGTTGATACCGAAGAGTGATGTACTCTTTGTTCCGTTAGCGTATTTGATTTTAAATCCGTTTTTATTATCCTGAGCCTGAAAGCTTGTTACACCGATTGGAATTCTTGTGTCATAGTTGAACATATATGTTCCGTCTGTGTCCTGAGTATCCGCCTTGAAGATTGAAGCACCGCCGTTTGAGTTGTTGGAGTCAAATGCAACAAGTGTGTCTATATGAGTTGTAAAGCCTGTGCCTCCGTCTTTTGCAGTGCCGTTTGTGCAACCCCATACGAACGGATTGGTATACACAGAACCGTCCTTGTTTGTACCTACTGCCTTGCCTGTTGCCTGCTTTGCAGGGTCAATTGACAGAGCAAGATACATAGGAATACTGTTTCTCCAAGGACGAGCCTCATTTGATGCGGCAAAGTTGTCCTCGGGAGAAGTTATGTATGTTGTGTTAGCCAGTTCAATCAGGAAATAAAGATTATCGTCGTCCCATGCACTGTAGAGAGCATAAGCATCCCACGGCTGTTCATGCATTGAAGAAGGCATATAAACTCGGGGATCATCGTTTGCAACACCCTGAGCAATAATCATTGAGCTGTCCCAGTCGCTTAAATCACCGTCAACAGAGATTGTCTTATGCTTGCCGAGCTGCATTTCAGGGTTTGTGCCGTAATAGCCGCCCTCAGGCTCTGTTGTGTGGCCGTCTGATTTAGCGGAGAAAGTTGTCTTTGACGCTGTAAAAGTCTTTTTGAAAGTATATGTCTGCTCCGTTTCAACCCCGTCTGCACCTGTTGCATAAAGTGTAAGCGTAACTTTTGAATTGCCGATTTTGCCCTCACCGACTTTTACCGAATCACCGTTTACAAACTCTTTCTTAGCTGAACCGTCAACTGAGTAATAGCCCTTGTCGGCATTCTTTAACGCAAGCTTTACATCAAGTGATTCTGTTGAAAAAGACGTATTGTTTGCTGTAAGTGTGTAACCGTAAGCGTGATCATCAGGCTTGCCGTAATCAATCCACTGCTTTTCGGCTGTGAGCATTTTACATTCGCCGGCTTTGAGTGAAAGACCTGCTGCCTCAGGATACTGCTCCTTGCCATTGCCTTTTTCAAGACCGTTGTTGAAGATGATTTTTTCCGATTTAAAAGAAGACGCAAAGCTTGCCTTATAAAGACCGCTGTCCTCTTTTGTCATAAGCTCTCCCGGCCATTCGGCATTTTCCTTTGTGCCGTATGCGTAAACATAAACATCCTTCCATCCGTACTTTGAGTTGTCAAAGTACACCTCTGAACCTGACGATGTTGCTGCCGAAACACCACCTGCCGACACGACAAGTGCTGAAAGCACCATGAGTGCGGCAAGAATAATGCTCGTGATTTTTCTTGTTCTTTTCATTTTGATTCCTCCATTTCATAATCGTGGTATGCGATTGCTTTTATTATAGCATTTTGCACTTGTTTTTTCAATTCATTATCACATTTTTGTTTCTTTGTACAAGTTATTGTGCAGAGTTTTGTAGACTTAATTAAATAAAGCTTATTTTTGACTATGTCGCAACATATTTTAACCATAAAAAATCCGCTGACATAAACTGTCAGCGGATTTAATGTTTTGCAAAAACAATATTTAAATAATCAGTTTTCTTTTCTGTAGAAAGGTTCAACACCCTTTACTGCATTTTTTGCAAAATCCATTGAATACGGCATCATTGAAAGCTGGATTTCATCGTCAAGGAACGGATTTGCAACCTTGCTGATTGCATCGAATGTGCTTTCCATATCACCGAAGAAATCAACCACAATGAAGTAGCTCTTTTGACCGTTCTGCTCAATCAAGCGAAGATATGCGGCATTTACTGTCGGCTCTGTGCTGAAATGATTAATAAGAGCAGCCATAAGATCAATCGGATATTCTTTAGGCTCGCCGAGACTGATTGGTGAACCCGGTTCGATTGTCTGATTTTTGAGTTTCATATAGTCCTTCTGCTGTTTGAAAGAATGAACCATCTGTTTCGGGAATGTTACGCTCTTTCCGAAAGGATTGATTACAAAGCCCTTTACATCAGCCTGAGGATCCATTACCATCTGGGCAATGCTGTCAAAATCTGTAACAACCTTCTGTGCATTTTGAGTGTCTTTCCACTTGAAAAGTTCGTCTGTGTCCGTAAATACACCGAAAAACTTTTCTTTGTTGCCGTTTTCAAGAAGTCTGAACTGAACCTGAGTTGACTGCTGCATAACAGTCTGACCGTTGGTTGTCTTAGCCTCTGTCTTTGGTGTTACCTTTGCAGGGAGAATGAATTTCGCCTTCATAACCTCATCAATCATCTTGTTGATGTTTTCGGTTGTGTTGTCATCCTGCATCTTTTCAATAGCGGCTACGAGGTTTGGATTCTTGATTTCCTCTGCCGGCACTTTGCTTCCTTCCATTTTTGCGCCTTTAAGTTCGCTCATGCTTTGTTACCTCCGTTATTCTGCTGTATGATTTTTGTCGGGAAATACTGCAAATCGTCGGATACTTCACCGTCAAAGAAAATAATATTCGGTGAATTTAAATCTCTTTTGATTATGCAGTCGTAAGTTCCGTCTTTTTATTTTTGTTTCTGCACCGATGTGTGGTTTTGCATTACAGACATCGGTGCAAGCATAGCATAAAATTCATCTTTTACATATAAGTGAATTCAAGTCTTTCGTAAGTTTTGACGCCTTCGGCATTTTCCGCACGAAGCTCAAGCTTTGAAACATCGCTGTCACCGTGCTTGATTGTTACTTTGTCACCGTCTTTGTACGAAACAGCCTTTCCGCCGTCAAGGGAATATGTGGCATTATCTGTGTTTGAACAGGTGAGAGTTACCTCGTATGTATCATCGCTGTATGTAAACTCTGTTTTTGAGTCAACACCAACACTTGCAGGTCTTGCATATTCAGTGTATCCCTCATTATAAAGAACTACAACTGAATTTTCAGGGATATCCGTATCACAGGTAATCTTACCGTTTTTAACAGTATATTCGGTTTTGCGGTCAACACGGTCAACATATGTTCCGTCAGCAAGATTTGTTTCAAAATCAACCTTGAGAGCATCATTTGTATTGACAATTACAGCTCCCTTTGTACCTCTTTCAATCATAAGAGCAGTTGAGTCAAGGTTAGGATTAACGAGATTTTCGTCTTCACCTTTCATTGCTGTTCTGAAGAAATTCACTGCGGAAACACGGTTGTCCTTGTACATATCGTCACCCTGTGTGCCGATTCGGTTCATGCCCCATGAATTGTCGATTGAACTGTTATACGGACGGTCAAAGAAGAGCGGTGTTCCGTCTTTTCTTGCCGTGATTATTGCCCAGCCGAGGACAACCTGTTCGCTGTCGATATTGTTGTATGTGCAGTCGTTGATGTAGTTATCGTGGGATTCAACCCATGTTACGATATTCGGGTCTGCATTGCCAATCCAATAATCAGACACAACTGCCGTGTCGATATTGCCGCTTGCAATTCCCGAACGAATTTTACTGCCGTAGGTGCTTGATGTGGTTCTGCCGATTTCTTTTATATAGTCGGCAAGTCTGTCATTGTCGCCCTGAAGCACTTCGCCGTAGATAAAAAGATTTTCTGCGTTATCAACTTCTTTTGTTGCTTTTTCCCAGAAGTTATTTTTAAAGCCGTCATCTTCTTTTGGATCATCGGAAAGTCCGATATGCTTTGCCGTGTCATATCTGAAACCGTCGGCACCGCAGGCAATACAATCGTTAATGTAATTAAAAAAATACTTTTGAAACGAAGGTCTTTCCGTGTTGATGTCGGGAAGTCCTCCCATCTCATGCGTGGTGCAGGCAAGTCTGTCGCCGAAATCATTAAGGGGCGTTCTGCCCTCCTTGTGATAAAGGGTTTCAAGACTTCCGCCGCCGGCCTCAATAAGATCTTCGCTTACCTCATCGGTTGCGGGAGTAGTGTGGTTTGCAATTACATCGACAATAACCTTTATACCATACTTATGGGCCTCATCGCACATTGCCTTAAATTCATCACGAGTACCGAGCTGATAATTACCGATTTTGAAATCAGTCGGCTGATAGTGATAGTACCACTTTCCGTTGCCGTAAAGATCCATACCGCCGTCTTCGCCCTCAAGACACTCGTTAATCGGAGATGTCTGCACAGCCGAAAAACCTGCTGCGGCAATATCCCCCATTGACTCCTTTATTGTGTTGAAATCCCAACAAAATGCTTGAAGAATCGCACCGTCAGCCACCTTGTCGGCTGTTTTGTAGTCAATTGACGCCGGCTGAGTTTGTGAGCAGCCCGTACCCGATACTGCAACGGCAGTAATCATAAGAGCCGAAAGAATTCCTGCTGATATCTTTTTAAACATAATTCACCATCTTTCTGTTTTAACTTACTTGAGATACAGTATAACATAAATGATATGATTTTTAAATAGTTTTTGGCATTTTTGCCATATTTTTTTATTAAAACGCCAATAATGACATAAACTGTGTTTTTGAGCAAAAAATCGTTACAATGTTTACAATAGAAAAAAATTGAATATTGTCACAAAAGAAAAATTGTTGTATACTAAAAATATTAAAATGAAAGGAACAGCTGCATGAGTCACGCGATAATTATTCCTATTTATTGTGAAAACAGAAATACAATCAACCTCTGCAATGAATTACAGAATTTTGGAGCTGAGCATATTGTTGTTGTCAATGACGGTCTTAATCCCAAATCGGAATATTTTAACGAATTGACAAGTATTGGCTGTCATCTTGTTCACCTGAAAAATAACAACGGCAAAGGTGCAAGCCTTAAAGCAGGCATCAAATACGCTCACGATAATCTTTATAATATCACGGGCTACATTACCTGTGACGCTGACGGACAACATACTGCAAATGATGTTATGAAAATCAGCCGTATGCTTGACCTTAGAAACGGCAGTCTGATTCTTGGCAAAAGAGATTACAAAAAGTCTAAAATGCCGATTAATATACGAATCGGAAACAGACTGTCCTCGGCATATTTCAAGGTTATTACGGGCAAAAGCTGCAGGGACACTCAAACTGGACTGCGAGGTATTCCTGCATTTCTGTATGACACGGTGATGAAAACAAAGGGCAGTCGTTTTGATTTTGAAATGAATTTTCTCACAAAATGTGCCGACATGAGAGTCCCGTTTTACTTTGTGAACATTATAGCCGATTGCTCAAACTGCAGCAGCAATTTTCGACTTATTAAGGACACCTACCTTATCTACAGAACTCCGTTGAGATTTGCGACGGCATCAATCGGCTGTACGATAATCGACCTTGTTTTATTCACGATTTTTGCGTATATTCTGCCGTCACATATGTTCTTTAACATTATGCTGGCAACGCTTATGGCACGAGTTGTTTCGGGCGGAATTAATTTTCTCATCAACAGAAAAGTCATCTTCGGTAATACGGATAACGGAGCAAAACAGGCACTCAGATTTTTCATTCTGTTTTTCTGCATAATGTGTGCAAGCTCACTTATTGTATCGGCACTTTGGTTCCTGCCGATTCCCGTTACACTCACAAAGGCGATTGTCGATCTTTTGTTGTGGACGGTCAATTACAAAATGCAGAGAATATGGGTTTTCAAGAACAGCAACAGACTTAAAAGAACTCCCAAAAGTAAAAGAAAATAAAGCAAACGAAAACGGTGACACGAAAATGTCACCGTTATTTTTGTATAATTTTCAGTTACTGTCAATATTTACAAAACCTCTGCCCTTTATTGCGCCTGCTGTCGTTACGATAATAAAGGCATTGGGATCAACATTTTTGATTCCCGATGTGATTTTGTAAACCTCTTGAGGACGGACTGCGCACATAATAACTTTCTTATCCTTACCGCTGTATGCACCCTCGCCGTTGAGGTATGTTACACCTCTCTTTAGGTTTTTCATAATATTGACACTTACTTCTTCATAATTGTCCGAAATTACAAACATAAGCTTGCCGTTACCTCTTGAAGTACCGTAGCTTACAGCATCAATTACCTTTATGCTGATAAAAATTACAAGCAAAGCATAGAGTACATTTTCAATGCTGTGATAAACAAAGAATACCATTAAAAGCACAAGAATATCGGACACAAGGATTATCGTACCCGTTGAAATGAACGGAAAATGCTTGTGAAGATTCAGTGCGATGATGTCTGTACCGCCTGTTGAACCGCCTCGGTAAAAGATAAGACCGAGTCCGAGACCGTTAAGCACTCCGCCGAATCCTGCGGCAAGAATTGTATCGCCCGTATATGCAGGCAAAATCGGTGTAAGAACATCAATCATAACCGAAACAAGTGCCGTTGCAACAAGGGTTCTTGTAAGAAAGCCCTTTCCGTTCTCGATAAATCCCCAGATGAAAAGCGGAATGTTCATCACAAAAATCATAATACCTATCGGCAACGAGAACATATAGTTGAGCATTGTGGCAACACCCGTAAGTCCGCCCGGGGCAACATTGTTAGGTGATGTAAACATTGCTACCGATATGCCGTAAAGAACTGCTCCGGCGAAAATTACAAGATAATCAAAAAATAGTGTTCCTGCCTTTGCAAGACGGGAATTCGGTTTCAAATTCGTTTGCATAAAATCACTCCCCGAAACGAGTATGTATAATTATTTCAAAAAGCTGATTTATTCTGTCAAATTCTTTATTAATCTGCAAGTATCCGAAAAGTGCTTCAAGTCCCGTTGCACTGTGATAATCGGCAACAGAACCGTTTTTTGGAGTACATTTCGGTGCGGCATTTCTGCCTCGCTTATAAACGGCAAGCTCCTTTTCGGTTAGAGTCGGCATAAGAATTTTTGCAAATTCAGCCTGACTTTTGCAGTTTACAAGCGAAACCTTTATTTTATTGAGTTCTCCGACACTGCGGTTAGCCTTGCGAACAAGGTATTCACGCACAAGCAGGTCATAGACGCCGTCACCCACAAAGGCAAGTGTAAGCGGAGAAATTTCATCGGCTAATGAATGAACAGATGTATTTTCCATATTAACTCCGTATCACGCAATATTAATCCATAAAGTCAAATTCAAGCTCATAAATTGAAACCGTGTCACCGTCCGAACAGCCTTTTTTTCGGAGTGCGTCAATTACACCGCCGTTTATGAGAACTTTTTGGAAATAGTTAAGGCTTTCGTAATCGTCAAAATTGATACCCTTCATGACCTGCAACAGCCAGTCAGCCTCAACTGTATAGATTCCGTTCACATTCTTGATTATAACAGAATGGTCATCAAAATCATCAACGGTCACAATCGGAGCAGGCTCTGCCTCGTAGTGAGTGATTGGAGGAAGTTTTGAAAGCATTTCCTGAATCTTTTTGAGGAGCGGATCAACATCATAGCGAATTGCCGCCATAATCGGGAAGAAATCATAACCTTGATCTTCGACAAACTTCTTGAAGTCTGCAATTTGCTCATCGGTTGCCATATCGCACTTGTTGCCTGCAACAACCATCGGACGCTCTGCAAGCTCGGGATTGAACTTTGCAAGCTCATTGTTGATTGTTATGAAATCCTCTTTCGGATCTCTGCCCTCACTGCCCGAAACATCGACAATGTGAACGAGCATACGGCAACGCTCAACATGGCGGAGAAACTGATGTCCAAGACCTGTACCCTGCCATGCACCCTCAATAAGTCCGGGAATATCAGCCATAACAAATGATGAGCCCTCACCCATTGACACAACTCCGAGAACGGGAGTGATTGTTGTGAAGTGGTAGTTCGCAATCTCAGGCTTTGCCTGTGAAACTACGGAAACAAGGGTACTTTTTCCGACATTCGGGAAACCTACAAGACCTACATCGGCAAGAAGCTTGAGTTCAAGAACAACATCAAACTCTTCACCCGGAAGTCCCGGTTTTGCAAAACGGGGAACCTGACGGACAGGAGTTGCAAAATGTGGATTGCCCCAACCGCCTTTACCGCCTTTTGCAACGATATAAGGTTCATCACCCGAAACATCGGCAAGGATTCTTCCGCTGTTCTCCTCTTTTACAACAGTTCCGACAGGAACACGGATAACAAGGTCTTCGGCATTTTTACCACGGCACCTGCCGCCTCTGCCGTTTTCGCCTTTTTTTGCGGCATATTTTCTTTTATAACGGAAATCGGCAAGTGTTGAAAGGTTGGAATCGGCAACAAAAACAATGTTGCCGCCTCTGCCGCCGTCACCGCCGTCGGGACCGCCTGCCGCTACATATTTTTCACGGTGAAATGAAACGGCACCGTCACCGCCGTCTCCTGCTTTTATTTTAATTTTCGCTGTATCTACAAACATATTTTTCTCCGTAACAGTTTTGCTGTTTAATTATCAGTACAAATGTAAAGAATCTCAGACCTGTTTGTTATTAGTATAAACAGAAATGTAAAAAATAAGGGTGGATATAAAATCCACCCTCATAAATTTTGAGATTACTGCTCAACAGGATAAACGCTTGCACGCTTTCTGTCTTTGCCGACACGCTCAAATCTTACAACACCGTCAATCTTTGCGAACAGTGTATCGTCAGAGCCTTTGCCTACATTTTCACCAGGGTGAATATGTGTGCCTCTCTGCTTTACAAGGATGTTGCCTGCGAGAACCTTCTGACCGTCTGCACGCTTAACGCCAAGACGCTTTGATTCACTGTCACGGCCGTTCTTTGTAGAACCCATACCTTTTTTATGAGCGAATAACTGAATGTTTATTTTAAGCATTACCTTACACCTCCGAAAATTTAACTTTAATAAAATTTTTGTATTGCTCCGAAAGAGCAGTTAAGTGAAGCTTTAAGCCTGAGAGTATATCACAAGCCTTTAAAGCATCATTCGGTGACATTCTTACTTTCATAAGGCCGTCATCCTCGGTAACCTGTGCATTAATATGCAAAATCTCGGTGACAGTGTTTGCAGTCATATATGCGGCAGAACTGATTGCCGCACATACAATATCGCTGCCCTCTTCGGCAAAGTCGGAGTGCCCCGATATTTCAAAACCGCAAATTATATCATCTGATTTAAAAAATGTTACCGTAGTCATTTTTAGGCTTCGATTGAAGTAATCTTAACCTGTGTGTAAGGCTGTCTGTGACCTTTTGCTCTCTTTTCGCCTTTCTTAGGCTTGTAAGTGCAAACTCTGATTTTTTTGCCTTTACCGTTCTTTACAACTTCACCTGTAACCTTAGCACCCTCAACGAGCGGTGTGCCAACCTTGATGCCGTCGTCTGTGCCGACTGCCACAACATCAAATGTTACTGTGTCGTTTGCTTCTGCGTCAAGCTTCTCAATGAAGATAACCTCATCGTTAGTTACCTTGTACTGCTTGCCGCCTGTCTGAATAACTGCGTACATTTTAGTACCATCCTTTACATTGGGCTCGCTATGTGCAGGTGGAACGAATCACTTAAAACCCACAATATGCGGCTTATATACTATACCACAAAGAAAACTTTCTGTCAACAATTTTCCCGATATTTTTTGAGTATATCAAATATTATTCTGTATTCTGCAAGCCTTGAGAGTATTTTTCATAAGAGTTGAAATTGTCATAGGACCTACACCGCCCGGCACTGGTGTGATAAACGAGCATTTATCCTTGACATTTTCAAAATCAACATCACCGCAGAGTTTGCCGTTTTCATCCCTGTCCATACCGACATCAATCACAACCGCACCCTCTTTTACCATATCAGCAGTAACAAACTTCGGTCTGCCGACTGCGGCTACGAGTATATCTGCCTGTGAACAGATTTCAGCAAGATTCTTTGTTCTGCTGTGACAGATTGTTACCGTGCCGTTTTCGTGGAGCAAAAGCATTGCCATAGGCTTGCCTACGATATTACTTCTGCCGATTACAACGCAGTTTTTACCGCTTACTTCAATGTTGTAGAAATGGAGCATCTCCATTACGCCTGCAGGTGTGCATGGAAGAAAATCATACTCGCCGAGCATAATTTTGCCGACATTTACGGCATGGAATGCGTCAACATCTTTAAGCGGGCTGATTGCCTCAATAACAGCCTTATCATCAAGGTGTTTCGGCAACGGAAGCTGAACAAGAATACCGTTGATATCCTTCTTATTGTTGAGAGTTTCAACAAGGTTTAAAAGTTCTTCCTGTGTTGTTTCTGCCGGGAGTGCATACTCCTCAGACTTAAAGCCTACAAATTCACAAGCCTTTTTCTTGTTGTTTACATATACTCTTGACGCCGGATCGTCGCCTACGATTACTACCGCAAGACCGGGGGTTATTTTGTGAGTTTCCTTTAACTCAAGCGTCTGCCTCTTTACCTCTTCCTTTACCTGTGCCGATACCTTTTTTCCGTCGATAATCTGCATAGAAAGAATCCTCCTTTTTTCTGTTTATAATTAAGAATACAATACCTGTTATAAAAATTACTGCCGAAAGAACCTGTGACACCCTTATGTCTGCTCCGAAAACTTGGAACGGAAGATAAAGGCTGTCTGTTCTCAGTCCTTCAACAACTGTTCTTTCAAATCCGTACCACACAAGGTACATAAAGAAAATCTGTCCCGAATATTTCTGCTTATATTTTCCGTAGAAATGGAGAAGTACAAATCCGAGCAGACACCACATTGATTCATAGAAAAAACACGGATGAACTCCTATGTTGTCTGTTCCCTCGCTCATCATTCTCCAGGGCAAATCCGTAGGAGAGCCGTATGCCTCCTGATTCATAAAATTGCCCCATCTGCCTATTCCCTGTCCGATAAGGAAACCGACCATTGCAATGTCAAGAACAGGCATAATTTCCATTTTCTGTATTTTGGCAACAGTCAGACCGCCGAGCAACGCACCGATTATTCCGCCGTAAATAGCAAGTCCGCCGTTGTTGATATAGAGAATTTCAATCGGGTTCTGTCCGTAATAATCCCATTTGAAGAAACAGAAGTACAGTCTTGCACCGATAATTCCCGTTATCATTCCTGCAAAAACACAGTTGACAAGCTTTGAACCGTTAACCTTGTAACGGGGAGCACTTTTCCACGCATAAAGTACGGCAAGCAAAAGTCCGCAGGCGATGATTATTCCGTACCAATAGACCTTGTAATCTCCGATTGAAAATGCAATCGGGTTAATATCAAATTCCCAACCAAATCCGGGAAACTGTACATGATACGGCATAATTACACCTCATCAGGCTGTTTTACAACAGACAAAGTACAGTTATTGACATCGAGCATCTCGGCAAGCCTTGCGTTGATATCCTCAAGCTTTGCATTTGCAACCGCATCAATGTAGGCAAATATTTCGTTACCCTGCATTGCATAGTCGATGATTGAATTTGAAATTGCACTTACTGAGTTGAGCGATGAAACCGAATCGCCGTAAACAGACTTTCTTGCAATTTCAAAGTCCTCTTTATCAATACCGTTTTTCTTAATATCCGAGATATACTGCTTTATCATCTCAGTAGCCTGTTTCGGCGCTCTTGATTCACCGCCGAAGATTACCGAGCAATAACCCGGACCTTCAAAGAGTTCATAAGAAAAGCTTGAATTGATGAGGTTTGAATCCATAAGATTTCTGTAGAGTATGCTCGTGTTTGATGCAAGTGCCGAAAGAAGAATATCTGTGCATGCAAGCTGCTTTTCGTTAAGAGGCTTGTCTGCTTTCTCTTTGAAGCCGAGATTGAACAAAGGCATTGAAACAGGGAAAGTCTGTTCAACATAAGGTTCTTTGATTTCATAAGGCTCTGTTTCAAAATAGTTCTTGATTTCCTTTTTCTCACAAGGCTTGAGCATTTTGTCGGCAACTTTAAGCACACCGTCAACCGTTACATTACCCGCAACGCAGAGAATCATATTATTGAGGTTGTAGAACACATTGTAAACTTCATAAAGCTTTTCGGCTGTAATTTTCGCAATTGTTTCAACCGTACCTGCAATATCAATTTTTACAGGGTGATTGTGGTACATACCCTCAAGCATATTGAACATTACTCGCCAATCGGGAGAGTCGTCATACATTTTGATTTCCTGACCAATAATGCCCTGTTCCTTTGCAACTGTCTGAGCCGTAAAGTAGGGATCCTGAACAAAATCGAGAAGAATTTCAAGACTTTCATCAAACTTGTCCGTACATGAGAAAAGATAGCAGGTTTTTTCAAAGCTTGTATATGCGTTTGCATTTGCACCTGTTTTTGCGTATCTTACAAACGCATCGCCCTCTTCACTTTCAAAAAGCTTGTGTTCAAGGTAATGGGCGATACCGTCGGGAACTGTAATTATATCACCGCCGTTAACGGAAAACTTTGTGTTGATACTGCCGTAGCGTGTGCCGAAAATTGCATATGAAGAAGTGTAACCCTCTTTTGGATAAACAAAAATTGTAAGTCCCGATGGATGTTCAACTTTATAATAGCTGTCGCCTGCAATTTCCGATTTAATTTCTGTAATATTCATTCTGTCCGCCTCCCTTACTTATTTTTGAGAACATAAACCGTATCGAGCAAGAGCTTGTTTGCGGCATTTACAATCTGCTCTTTTGTAACGGCATTAACCTCAGCGGAAACTTCTTCAACAGTTTCAAGGTCACCGTTAAAAATTCTCCCTGTGTACCAGTTTTCAATACCGCTTACGCTGTCGCTGCTTGACTTGAATGAATTAACAACAGCAAGCTTTGTTGCCTCAATTTCAAAATCTGTAATTTCGCCGTTCTTCATATCCTCAATTTCTTTGAGAATAGCTTTTTCGGCTTTTTCAAGATTTTCGCCCTCAACACCGCTGTTGATGTACATTATGCCCTTAATTGAATCATAGGAGGACGAGCAGTAATAGCAAAGGCTCTGCTTTTCACGAACATTGTTAAAGAGTTTTGAGCTTGCAGTACCGCCGAGAACAGCACACATAAGTCTTTCGGCAACCGCCTCTTCATCACCTGCGGAAATCTGTGTTCTGAATCCCATGACAAGTTTTGACTGTGAGAGTTCCATTTCCTCTGTAATATGTTTTTCTTTTGAAACATTCTTAACAACATCAGTAGATGAAGTCACAACATTTCTTTCGATATTTGCAAAGGCTTTCGCAAAAACCTCCTTCGCCTTATCGGCAGGGCTGTCGCCTATATAGAGAATCTCAAATTTTGCGGTTTTGAGAAGATTCTGCCATGCCTTGCAGAGTGATTCGGCAGTTACGGCCTTGATTTTTTCGGCTGTACCGTAACGCTTGATTCCGAAAACCTCATCCTTGCACATATGCTTTATAAGCTGTCCCATTGCATAGATTCGCTTTTCGTTGAATTCCGAATCAATCACATCAAGAAGTTGTCTGCGTTCCTGTTCAAGTTCACTTTCAATAAAAGCGTTGTTCTTGACATTAGGCTCAAAAATCACGCTGCACAAAAGCTCCGAAAGTTCTTTGGCAATGCTGACATCATCAAGAGAATATCTGTCATCAAGACCTGATACGGAAATTTTAATTACCTGGCTTTCACCGTGTTTTGAAAGCGATGAAGTGAGGTCTGCACCGTAAAGTGAGCTGAGTTTTTTGCTGAGAACAGTAAAATCGGGATATTTTTTGCATGAACGAACAAGCAATCCGCCCACAAGCGCATTCTCCGACGCGGTTTCGACAGAAAGCGGAACAACAATATTCACGCTGATTTTCATAGTTTTAAAACGGCTGTCCTTAATGTTTGTAAAGTAAACACCGTTTGCAATTTCATTTCTGTTGATGAAATTCATTTAATCAACTCCGTTTTCAGATTATCAGTCATATTGTATCACATTTTGATTTATTATAAAAGAGATATAAGAAAAAATCACAAAAGTGCAATAGCAATTTGAAACAATTTTACTTTTCCGTACAAGGCTATCGACATATTTTCCGAATTTTACCTGCATAAGAATCTGTTAAGTTTGTTGCTTTTAATTGTATCATAAATAAAAACAAATGCAACTATACGAATTTATTGACAAACTTGTCTGCCGATTTTCGGAAGTATTGACATTAAATTCCGGATTGCGGATTTATTCTTTGTCTTTGCTTATCGTATGATGACCGAGAAAGTGCCTGTTTTTCAAAAGCAGGCATTCTGAAAGAAACACGGCACAGCGGTTTCTATACCTACTATGCCGTATTCACTATATTTCCATGACAGAGCGTAAAATATTACTTATCTTTAATTTTGGCAGAATGTTTTTTACTCTTACCGAATGCCGTTACTCCTTTCATAACGCCGCCGCTGATAATCAGCAATGCAATCCACAAAATAAGGTTGCTGTTGTCGCCTGTCTGAGGAGACTTTGAATCATCAGGCAATTTAGCCGTTACGGTGTCAGCCTTTTTGATTTCTTCGGTTGGCGCGTCTTCATGAGCAGAGATTGTCTTTTCGCAGTAGTCGCAGATATGGTTTTTATCCTTATCTACATGCTCAGAGATTGTCTTTTTGCAATAATCGCAGATATGGTCTTTATCTGCGTCATTATGCAGACATACATATCCGCATTCTCGGCACACACCGTCTTTCCACTCATGTGCTTCACTTGCCACAATCACAGCACCACAGCAGTTCCATTTTTGTTCGTGATTAAAAGCGGTTCTTGTCGTCCACTCCTGTACACCGCCCTTGTGGTTTGTTCCGTCAAATTCTCCGTAGGCTTTACCGCAGATATCACATACCGCCTTTTCGGTACAGGTGGCATTGCCGCCTGAGCAATTTTCGGTTTCAAAAGCATCGCATCCGTCCACGGTACATTTTCGGGTATGCTTACCGTCATTGTCAGATACCCATTCACCAAAGGTATGACCGTTGTTGACTGTTACGGTCATCTCTGCATTATTGCCCGATTTGTCGGTGACAACTATCTTCTGCTCGCCGTTTGTCGGTGGGAGAACAAAACCTCCGTCTGCATCAAGCGTAACCACCGTACCGTTTACGGTAACGGTATCAACATACTTCTCATCAACAATAACGGTTTGTGCCTCACAATAGGTCTTGCCGTTCTCAATACCGCTGATTACAGGCTGAATATTATCAAGCGTTATACGGTCGGAGCGAAGGTATGTTATATTAATATTTTCATCAACAAGCATTACATAAACAATATATTCTCCGTTGGGGTCTATGCAAAACGGCTCTTCATATGCACGGAATACAAGAGAGTTCAGTTCAGCCTCGGAAAGCTCCTTATCTGTTACCAAATAGGATACAAACACAACTCCGCTGTTATCTACGGCATTTATAGTTACCTCCTGTGTATCCTTAAAGAATATGCCAAAGGTAAGCTTGTTTAAGAATTCATTCCATTTATTTGTGCCTATGATAATTTCGCCCGTCGGCTTTTCGGTATCTTTCCACCGTGCCGTGATTGTAATGTTTTCGGCAGGCATGGTTTCGGGGATTTCCTTATCCCATCCCTTAAAGGTATAACCTTTTCTTGTAGGGTTGTCAGGGGCGGTAATTTCCGTACCGTAGTCCTGTGTAATTGGTGCAATCTCACTTCCGCCGTTGGTATCAAAGGTTATTGTGTACTGATTGATTTCCCATTGTGCTTTAACCGTTATATTCTCCGCCGGCATGGTTTCGGGGATTTCCTTATCCCATCCCTTAAAGGTATAACCTTTTCTTGTAGGGTTGTCAGGGGCGGTAATTTCCGTACCGTAGTCCTGTGTAATTGGTGCAATCTCACTTCCGCCGTTGGTATCAAAGGTTATTGTGTACTGATTGATTTCCCATTGTGCTTTAACCGTTATATTCTCCGCCGGCATGGTTTCGGGGATTTCCTTATCCCATCCCTTAAAGGTATAACCTTTTCTTGTAGGGTTGTCAGGGGCGGTAATTTCCGTACCGTAGTCCTGTGTAATTGGTGCAATCTCACTTCCGCCGTTGGTATCAAAGGTTATTGTGTACTGATTGATTTCCCATTGTGCTTTAACCGTTATATTCTCCGCCGGCATGGTTTCGGGGATTTCCTTATCCCATCCCTTAAAGGTATAACCTTTTCTTGTAGGGTTGTCAGGGGCGGTAATTTCCGTACCGTAGTCCTGTGTAATTGGTGCAATCTCACTTCCGCCGTTGGTATCAAAGGTTATTGTGTACTGATTGATTTCCCATTGTGCTTTAACCGTTATATTCTCCGCCGGCATGGTTTCGGGGATTTCCTTATCCCATCCCTTAAAGGTATAACCTTTTCTTGTCGGGTTATCAGGGGCGGTAATTTCTGTACCGTAATCCTGTGTAATTGGTGCAATCTCACTTCCACCGTTGGTATCAAAGGTGATTGTGTACTGATTGGCGTTCCACACAGGATAGAGCGTCAGCGCCTCGTTTTGTGTATAAACGTCTTCAAAGCCATACACCTTTTCGCCGCCGTCAACGGTTGACCAGCCTACTTGCGTATAACCCTTGCGGGTGAACAAAGCGCCTCGCAGGGTAAGAATATTGTTGTGGGGTTTCATATCCGTCACCGCACTGCCGGCGCCGTATGTGCCGGGGAGGTAAATCACCTCATAGTCTCCAGTGATCGAAAGCATGGAAACATCGGCAGGTACGGTATCGCCGGGTTTATAGCAGTTCCCATTTTCATCCGACCAATACAGCTGCGCGTCTTCCGAAATGCCGTCCGGGCGGGGCAGTCCCTCGGCAGAGGGTGCAGTAAAGCTCTCGCCGTTTTTCACGATAATGTTGATCCAGTTCTGCTGCTCGCCGGGCATAAATTTACCCGTCCGCAGCTCAACCGCCTTTAGGCTGTCAGCGGCAAGATCTGTCGGCAGCTCGAGGACGGGGCGGAAACCAGCGTCCCGCTCCGGAAGGGTTGGCCTTGCCCAAAATGTAGCCTGTGCAGCGAAGTGTCCACCACGAGATAGATACCATCCCTCGACATTCCCAGTACCTATATCCTGGCCGAAAGAGCGCATTTTATACCAGTTTTTGATATAATCGGCTGACTTCTGATAGATCGTATCCCATTCATTGTCAATTGGTGCAAGACCAGAGCCTTCTCCTTCATTACGGTGATGGTCTCCAACAGATGGGGCGCGGAGCGTATAGTTCACGTTACTCGCTGTATAGGTCTGGCCATAAATCAGGTTCATTTCTGCCAACGTCTCCCGCTGCAAAGAACATTTCACGTTATAATCTGCAATAAACAAGCTGTGCTCGTAAGGGGTGGTATCCTTGTCGGCTTCATTTTTCAACGAATATGCATCCACCGTGCCCACATAAGTAAAGGGCACATAGTGCAGGGTGCTGTCCGGCAGATTGCTGTTTGCCGTGCCGGGAATATCCATCGCCGACAGGTCAAAATAGTATCTGCCGCCGGGGGTAAGGGAAAACTGTTCTGATAAAACAAACTGCGCCGTGAGCTTGGTAACGTCCGCCGGAACACTGGCACCGGGCGCGTAGAGCTTACCGTTGCTTCCGAGCCACATGAAGTAGCTGCCTGTATTTCCGTCCGGGCGGGTCAGACCATCGGATGCGGGAGCGGTAAATGTACTGCCGTTTTTCACGATGATTTGAATATCCTCGGAGCTATTACCCAGCTTGCCACCGTTTAAGTCGAGGGTAACGACCTTCAGTCCGTCAGAGCTCAGTGTGTCAGGGTTCAGGATTTCAAGCACGGGGCGGAAACTGACGAGCGGGAGGAAGTCCGTAGCATCGTCGTCGTTCCAGCGTCGGCCCGAATCGTACCCGCGAATCGCACGGAGCGACGAGTTGTATCTTGTTGTGTCCTGCCCCCACGAATATATGCCATTCCAGTTTTTGATGTAGCCGCTGTCCTTGTCCAGTATCCTGTCCCATTCGTTGCTTTGGGGCGTACCGCGTTCTGAATCACCCGAGCCTCTGTTATCACTTCCCACGGACGGCGCACGCAGTGTATAGTTCACACCTCCTGTGGCATAGTCCTTGCCGAAAATCAGACCTGCGGTATTCAGGTCATCCCAGCTTACCGTATGCGTTACGGCATAGTCCGCAATGAATAGGCTGTGGGGATATTTATTCTTCTGAGCATACTCCTCGGTGGTTGCCATTTCCGATGTGAGCTTATAAGCGTTGACCGTGCCTGCATAGGTAAAAGGCACATAATGCAGGGTGCTGTCCGGCAGATTGCTGTTTACCGTTCCGGGGATGTTCATCGCCGAAAGGTCAAAATAGTATCTGCCGCTGGGGGCGAGGGTAAACTGTTCGTCAGGCTGACTTTCCACCGTCAGCGTGACATCCGCAAAAGCACTTGCAAGGTCGGTCTTGCAGTCACCGTTATACTGCTCGCTGAATACCTTCATGGTATAGTCGCCTGGTGCAATGTCAGACGGGATTTTGATTTCAACCGTTCCGCTTTTGGCAGTAGGTTGTGCTACTCTGCCGTAATACTGTGCGCCGTTGTTATCCGCCAGGATGACAGAGATATATTCATTTTTCCCTGTGGTCGCCCCTTTGTAATTCAGCGTAACGGTATCGTCGGGGGCGGCGCTGACAGTTTTTTCCGTTACAGCAAAATTGCGTCTACTATCTAAAAGCGTCAATTTCCACTCGTTTCCGCTGTATTTGGAAACTTCTGCCAATCCTCCGTCAGGCTTTCCGCCCACGGCGGCAGATGCAAAAAGGACAGAGTTCAGATTTAAGTTAAAAGCGGGACGAACAGTCCGATGATTATTGAAAATGAGGACAGAGAACCCAGAGTATTGGACAGAACCCTCACTACGCACGACGGCGAGACGATATTTATCGGAGCCGGGGGAGCGCAGCCACCAACCGCTATCCACCCAATTCGGATGTGCAGGATTCAAGGCACGCAGATCGTTGTTTACAGCAATAGCCTCTTTTGCGGAAAGTGGCCAGAATACAGCGTTATCCACCTGCCCTCCCGCTACACAGTCGGTATTCTCTCCGTCGTAACTTCCGCTTGTCAGCGTCCGTTTCTTTACGGCAGCATTTTCTTCTGTCGTCAGCTTTTCCGCAAGCGCATCTATTGTGGCTTTCAAATTACTCGGTGCGTATTCGTTGTTTAATATGGTATCGACAAATGGTATAACCCCCATAGCGCCTGCCGCGAGCAGGGTAATATCCCCTTGTGCGCTTGTAACACCGCTTCCGTCATAGCCGATAACTCGCCATGCAGCGGGATTATTTTCATGGTTTTGCCCGAAATACACAGTCGGTGCGGTCGCTGTGTTTACATTTTTACTTAACACACTTAGTGGATCTGCACCAAGCTGTATCGCAGCAGAGCCCTCTGCCCCAACCTCCTCGGCGAATACGCTTATCGGCGTAAGGCAGAGCGTCATGCATAAAGTCAGCAGGATACTAAGTATTCGTTTTTTCATTTTTCGCCACCTCCGTTATATAAATTTAATCAAGAGCAGTTATTGTAATAGTACCTCTGAAGCCACCGAGATAAGTATTGTATGCCGAATTTTCAAAACTCAACTGCAATGTAATGTCTTTATTTGACGCATCATACATTCTGTTGAAATTAAAGGAATGTTGATCATTGGTATACGGTATTTTTGCCCCGTCCCTTTTTATTCGTGTAAGCTCCCTGCACAGATCGTCATCATAACCGTCTGTCATCTGAATAGAGTAATTGCCGCTGTTGTTAAATTCGTTTGAACCAACTTCGAGAGAACCGCTTAAGCAGACATTGTAAATATGTCCTTTTTTGAGTGTAATATTATTTCTGTAGGATGAAATCAAGCCGCCCTTGTTTATTTTTTCGTAGACAGAAATATAGACACGACTGTTATTCAGTACTGTCCTCGGAGCGTTTGCCTCTCCGTAAAAATATCCCGAACAGCTGCCGTTCTGACCTGCATCACCCTTGTCGCCTTTATCTCCTTTGTCACCCTTTTCGCCTTTTTCACCGATGTCTCCTTTGTCGCCTTTTTCACCGTCAACTCCTGTGGCTTTCACTCCCGTATCGGTCGTTCCAATCCACCAGTTGCCGTTTTCACCGATGAACGGAGTGTTGCCGTCTTTGCCGTCAGCGCCGTTTTGTCCGTTTGTTCCGTCCTTACCATCGGCACCGTCTTTACCGTCAACACCGTCTTTGCCGTTTATACCATCCTTACCGTCTGCGCCGTCAAGCCCTTTCAAAATTGAAAGATCGTAAAGGTTAAGCCATATTTCATCGCCGACATAACGCCACTGTAGGTTATTTTCATTTACACGGAACTCAGGTGTTTTTCCGTTTGCTCCGTCCTTACCGTTCTGTCCGGCATCTCCTTTATCTCCCTTGTCGCCTTTTTCACCGTCAACACCTGCGGCTTTTACGCCAATGTCGGTCACTCCGAGCCACCAGTTGCCGTTTTCACCGATGAACGGCGTATCACCGTTTTTGCCGTCAATACCATCGACACCGTTTTTTCCGTCGATTCCGTCTTTTCCGTCAAGACCTTTCAAATTTGAAAGATCGTAAAGATTTAACCATATTTCGTCACTGACATAACGCCATTGAAGATTGTTTTCATTTACACGGAACTCAGGTGTTTTTCCGTTTGCTCCGTCTTTACCGTTCTGCCCTGTGGGTCCTTTTATATCGGAAATGGCAACAAGGTTTTGCCAGTCTTCTCCCTCATAGCGCCACTGTATATATTCTGTTGTTCTTTGTACCTCTATGTTTTTGCCGTCAAGACCGTCTTTTCCATTAGTACCGTCTTTGCCGTCAATGCCGTTTTTACCGTCAATACCGTTCTTTCCGTCAGTGCCGTCTTTGCCGTCAATGCCGTTTTTACCGTCAGTACCGTCTTTGCCGTCAATGCCGTTTTTACCGTCAGTGCCGTCTTTGCCGTCAAGACCGTTTTTGCCGTCAATGCCGTTTTTACCGTCAAGACCGTTCTTTCCGTCAGTACCGTCTTTACCGTCAGCACCGTCTTTGCCGTCAGTGCCGTTCTTTCCGTCAGTACCGTCTTTGCCGTCAACGCCGTTTTTACCGTCAGTACCTCTGAGCGTGTTAAGAGCTACAAGATCGTGCCATTCCTCTTCGGCGGTATCTCTCCATTGGATTGCTGTGCCGTTGTTTCGCACCTCAGGCAACAGGGTTTTGCTATTTTCCGCCTTGCTGCATACGGCAGCAAATGCAATGCAAAGTACGATGCAAAGCACAAGACAGAGTGCGGTGGTAATACAGTATATTCGTTTTTTCATTTGTCATTGCCTCCTCTCAAATATTGTGAACGGTATTTATCAGCAAACAGGGCAACACCCTGTTTTAAGACCTCCATTTGGGTTTTTAAATAATATTCATCCTCAAACATAGCATAGTGTACACAGGCACGGACAAATATAAAAATGAGCGGTGTAATCACTGTGTACGGAATGCCGATTTTCGGCTCAAGCCGCTTTGCATACTCGGTATAGCGCTCATTTACCCCCTCAAAAAATTTCTTGCCGTGCTCAATATATTTCGGATGGGTATAGACCTGATACATCAGCCGATATTTTTTGCCGTGCTTCTTTGCGGTCCAATACGGAACCTCTTTCACAAATCGAACAACATCCTTCGGGTCGGTGGGAGCTTTTTCCATAAAATCATCCTCGACCTTTTCCATACAGTATGCAGTTGATTCAATAATCAGTTCATCAACACTGTTGAAATAGGAATACAGATTTCCCGTTGTACAGCCACACGCTGCCGCCAAAGCCTTGATGCCCGTACCGGTCAATCCATTTTCAGCATAGCATTCAAAGCATTTTTCCATTATTTCCCTCTTACGCTCGTTGTGCTGTTCCTCTGTTGTTCTCATAATGTTCGCTTCCTTTTGATAACTAATCGATTAATTAATTATAGTATAGCACAGAGCTACGGCAATTTCAACAATTAACTAAGAAAAAATCGCAAAATATTAAATTTTTATCGCATCTGTCGGAAACTTTACTGCTATAGCAGTACCCTTTTCCGAACTCTCTTCCACACGAACTTTACCATTGTGCAGTGCAACGATTTCCCACACCAAAGAAAGTCCCAATCCAACTCCGCCGTATTCTCTGCTTCGGGATTTATCCACACGAAAGAAAGGCTGAAAAATACTTTCTCTGTATTGTTCGGGGATGCCGTAGCCGGTATCCGCAACTGTAATAACAAGCTGATTGTCTTTGTGCGTTACGGTAACATTCACTGTACCGTCAAAACGGTTGTAGCGTATAGCGTTTTCGGTCAGATTATATAACAAACGGTAAATCAGCGTGTCACTGCCTGTCATAACAGCATCACCCGTGCTTTCAAGTGTAACATTGTTTTTCTCTGCAAGGGGCGCAAGGTCAGTGAAAATCTCTTCTACCATAGGACCTATCTCTATGCGGTCAGCACACGATACTGTGCGCAGCTCGCTCATTTCCAACAGGGTTTTTGTCATTTGCGTCATTCGTTCGGTCTGCTCACGCAACAACCGGAGGAACTCCGCCGTTTCAGGCGATACCTCGGGATGCTCTGCCGAAAAAAGTTCAAGCTGTGCCTGCATAAGCGAAAGCGGCGTGCGCAACTCATGTGCGGCGTTTCCCGTGAACTGCCGTTGAGCGGTAAATCCCTCATCAAGACGGTCAAGCATCCGATTGAACGACTTGACAAACTGTCTCAGTTCAGGCGGAACTTCTTCGGTTATCTTCATATCCGTCAAATTGTTAGGTTGAACCTTTTCAACCCGAGCGGTAAAAGTACGCAGAGGCTTCAGCGCATGCCCGCTTAAAAAATACGCAAGCACACCGCCTAACAATGTTGCCGCCGCCGTAATATACCAATTGGTAGCGATAAAGGATTCCTGTGCTCCGTTAATTACAATAGTCAATTCCCGATCAAGCTTTTCGTGTTCGGGATCGAAAAAGTCAGGTTCTCCTTTGTCCGTATCACCGTAACCTGTAACATAAGAGCCTATGGAATCCATATAATGGCTGCCGGAATAGCCGATAAGAACATTCATAAAAATGCAGGTAGCTCCGATAAGAAGTGCTGTCATCAGAGTTATGCGCCATTGCAAGGATAGCTTTTTCATACTTTTTCTTCCTCCATAACATATCCTTCACCAATGCGATTGCGAATCGGGTCATAGCCGAGTGCCGCACGTAGTTTCTTTCGTAATGCAGAAATATGTACTCTTATTGAATTGCTGAAATTGTCAACACTGTTATCCCAAACATGGTCGAGCAGTTCTTCCTGACTGACGGGGCGACCTTGATTAAGAAGTAAATATTCAAGTATTCCGATTTCTTTTCGGGTAAGTGACAGCTCCTGACCGTCAGCAACGGCAACACGGGCTTTGGTGTCAAAAGCAACCTTTCCACAGTTCAAAACAACATTGTTTTGTGTAAACCGCCGGCGAGTCAGACTGCGTATTCTTGCCTCAAGCTCCTCCAAATGAAAAGGCTTTGTCAGGTAATCGTTTGCTCCGGCATCCAGTCCCTCCACCTTGTCGGCAACCTCACAGCGTGCCGAAAGAATTAACACTCCGGTATCTCTGTCGGTTTGTCGCAGAGTTCGCAGTACCGTCATCCCGTCTGCACCGGGTAAATTCAGATCAAGTAAAACAAGATCGTACTTTTCTATTCCGAGCAACTCATTTGCTTTGTTTCCGTCATAACAAAAATCAACGCTGTATGCCAATCTTTTAAGGCTGCGAACAATTGTCTCGCACAGCGCACGCTCGTCTTCAATTACTAAAATACGCATAGAAACTCTCCTTGTTGTGTTTTCATATTTCTTTGATAATTTAATTATATCATTATATCGCTCAGGCATAAAGTTTTTGTTAAGTTTTCGTTCTTAACAGGGATTTTACATCCTCTGTGCTACAATGAGAGCACAAAAGAAAGGAGTGACCGAATTGACTCGAAAGAAAAAAGCCGTATTTCAAATCGTACTGATTATCTGCGGAATTACGATGCTGTGTTACGGAGCTCTGCGTGGAGAGGCAGAAACCGTGTTAAGCAAGGCAATCCGGCTGTGTTTGGAGTGTGTGGGAATTGGATAACAAAGAACCGAAGAAAAAAAGAGGCGGTGTATCGCAGTTTCTCTCACGCTTTCGATGGCTTATTCAAGCAGGAGCAACTTTGCTGAGTAATATTCATCTGCCGAATTTATTGAAGGGCAGAATTTATCAAGGCAAAGGAAAGGCTGTTTGCGTTCCGGGACTGAATTGCTATTCCTGCCCTGCGGCATCTGGCGCCTGCCCAATCGGCTCGTTTCAGGCTGTGGTGGGTTCGTCAAAATTCAGTTTTTCATATTATATCACAGGATTCCTCATATTGATAGGAGTTCTGCTCGGGCGTTTTATCTGCGGTTTTTTGTGTCCGTTCGGATGGCTTCAGGAACTGTTACATAAGATACCGACAAAAAAGCTTTCCACTAAAAAGCTGAAGCCGCTGACATACATAAAATATGCAGTTTTGCTTTTTGCTGTAGGTTTGCTGCCAATGCTCATTACAAACGATGTGGGTATGGGAGATCCTTTTTTCTGTAAGTATCTTTGTCCTCAAGGGGTACTCGAGGGAGCAATCCCTCTTGCCGCCATCGATTCGGGAATCCGCGCCGCACTGGGTACGCTCTTTTCGTGGAAGCTGGGCATATTGATTACGGTAATCGTACTGAGTGTACTTTTCTACAGACCGTTCTGCAAGTGGCTGTGTCCTCTCGGTGCATTTTATGCATTGCTTAACAAGGTGTCGCTTTTCGGAATGAAAGTAGACAAACACAAGTGCATTTCCTGCGGAAAGTGTGCCAAAGTATGCAAGATGGATGTAGATGTAACCAAAACTCCCGACCACACCGAATGCATACGCTGCGGTAAGTGTATCCGTGCCTGTCCTACCAAGGCGGTCAGCTTTCGCTACGGCTTTGGCAAAGGAAAAGAAAATGATTGTCCCGCTGAAAAAGCGGAAACAACAAAACAAAAAATTGAAACAGAAATTGAAACAGAAAAGGAGTAAACACTATGAAAACGACTAAAATTTTAAGCTTACTGACTGCCCTGATGATGTTGTTAAGCTTTGCCGCCTGTGGCACAGCCAAAGGCAATACGACGAATACTACTGCAAATAAGAAAAGCGAAACGGCTATGCTGACAGCTGTGAATCCGAAAACAAAAGACGAGGCCGCCGACCTGCATCAAAAACTGATGGCACAGGAAAATGCTATTCTTTCCGAAAACAGCAAGCTTTGGGAAAAGGTATTTGCTTCAGCCGATAAAGGTATGGCGATGAATGAGGACGGCAAAAACTACGGCGATTTTCTTCTGAAAACAATTGACGGTATCAAGGATCAGTTCAGTGCTGATGAGTTGAAACTACTTAATAAAGGCGCCGAAGAGATTAAGGAAATTGAAGGAAAGCTGACAGTTTTGGAACAAAAATTTCCCGGATGCGGAGAAAAACCGTCTGATGGAGATATGAGCGTTCCGGCTGAAAACGGTAAGCCCATCGAAAAGGATAATCTGATGAAATTCCCGACATTTGACGGCAAGGATCTTGACGGAAACGAAGTTAAGAGCAGTACGCTTTTTGCAAAAAATACCGTTACTGTAGTAAACTTCTGGTTTACCACCTGCAATCCCTGCGTGGAAGAACTTGCCGACCTGGAAGCTCTGAATAAACAGCTTGCAAAAAAAGGCGGAGCAGTAGTCGGAATCAATTCATTTACACTTGACGGTGACAAAACGGCTATCTCTGACGCAAAGAATATTCTGGCAAAAAAGGGTGTGACCTACAAAAACATTTGGTTTGATTCAAAAAGTAAAGCCGGAGAATTTACATCCGGATTGTACTCCTACCCCACAACTTATGTTGTCGATAAAAACGGTAATATTGTGGGAGAACCGATTGTCGGTGCAATAACCTCCGAAAAGCAGTCTGAAAAGCTGCAAAAGTTGATTGATCAGGCAATTGCAAACAGCAAGGACTGATGTGTGTCCTGTCCCGACAAAGTAACAATAATGCATATTTTCAGGTTCTGTAAATTTTACATATAGATTCCAACAAATATGCCAATAATTAAACCCATATAATTTTTCGTACAACAAAACCTCCTGCAACGGATTTTACTCTGTGCAGGAGGTTTATTCTTATTTTGATATTTTATATTTCATCATTATATCTGTATAAAAATTTTACATAGCTGTAAAGCTGAATTTTTATGTATTTTTCAACTTTTGCAATTCGTTCTTCCGAATACTATTGACGAAAAAATCACAATGTCGGCAGCAAAAGGCTTTTCTGTAATAACTGCTCATATTAAATTCTTCTTGAATGTATTAGATTGATTTTTAGTGATTAAGTGTGTATAATGTATATCGGGAGGTATCTATGGGAAAACAAAATTATTTTTTCAGCGGAATTACGGACATACTGATTCTTGCCATTTTGTGTGAGCATGACAGTTATGTGTATGAAATTGTAAAATTCATAAAAGAAAAATCAAACGGATGCCTGTCCATATCTCAGAACACCGTTTACGCAGTAACCTACAAGCTTGTTAACGAAGGAAAAATCAGCGAATATTCAAAGCTTGTCGGCAAAAAGCGCACACGAATTTATTATCATATCGAGGACGAAGGTCGGGCATATTATGAAAACCTTTTGGAGAGTTTTCATAATGCATACAGCGGTGTAGAGAGTATTTTAAATATTTTAAAAGAGGACAAGGGCAATAAACAATAACGGGGATTCCCTATTTTGTCAAGAAAATAAGGACAGGCAAATACATCAAAAGACTTATTGCGGTTGTACTTATTCTTGCACTCATATCAACTGTTACATACTGCATTGTTTTGCATGAAGACCATCAGATTACAAAAAGACAGGAAGCTGTTATAGCCGAAGATATAATCGAATAGTATAAATTCCGTTCGGATTTTTTTAAAATTTACAGACCGATTTCAAATTTGATTTTGAAGTCGGTCTTTTTTTGTATATACGCTTTTTACGCAATGAAAATACATATTCTGATTGTATTGTATCGATAGACATTGTAAAAAGCAATACTTATTAATATTTTCTTTATCTAAAAGTCATATATTCATATCTGCCAATGCTTGAATAACCATACGCAAACATAGCAAACAATATAAATACTGACCAAAATTTCAAGAATTTTATAGCCGTATCATATTTCGATGTTGTGTACATTTTGTTTAAGTCATCTAAATAAGCAACTAATTATTAATTAGAATAGATACAAGATCAAGGTCGCTAAACGAATCGGCTACAGTTACCGTGATGATGACTTCTTTTTTACCTTAATTCGCTATCTTTCTATTTCTTCTGTCCGTTCACCATCCCACAAAAAATCGTGATGAACCGAAAACGATGGCTTTTTCTATGCTTAAATTTCATTATATTATGTACGGTCAATAAATCATACCGATGATAATATCGTTAATAATGTTGCTTACAAAACTAATTTTAAGAATCGGAATAAACAACAGATACGGTACATTGCACAATGAAACAATGTGAAGTAATTTGCTTTTCTGTTTTTCGGGAACATTCAGATTTTTATATACAACGGTCTGATTAAACAGATATATAAATGCGTAGGCTGTGAGAATTTCAAAAAATGCAACGATTATTCCGCTGTAATGTCCTGAACCAGTTATCGTCAGATTTCCGAGAAAGCCAAACAAAATACTGTCCGCAATTTTCTTGAAAATATTATCAAAATTAGATACGCATAAGCACATCACCGTCCATATGAGTGAAAACAGAAAAAATGAAATCAATATGCCAAGCTCGGAAAACACGCTTGCTTTTAATATAAATCGTTTTTTATCGGTGAATTTTCGCACTTTGACTGCATATATGGCAGAGTTTGTAATGAGCAGACGAATAAAGCTTACTGCCAACAATGCAATGAAAAAAAGCATCAAATACAGCATTTCCATACAATCACCTCAAATCGCTTATAACGCATTACTTTTCTTTTGTAACTTCATCCAGACCGATAAAGTACATACCTCTTCTTTTAGATTTTTCAAGATGAATCTTTTCGGAATCAACAATCAAATCCGTGTAGAGGTTATTGTCAGTTTCGACAAAACAGAATATTCTGAATTTGCCGAAAGTTACGGTTTTGTCGGCTTTATGTGCAGAATCGGAATATGCGAGAATATCTGTTTCACGATTTGGTACTGCCACAAAAAGAACCTGTTCTCCTGTCTTTTTATCTCTGATTTTGTAACTTCTGATAAATGTGTAATCTTTTGAAAATGAACCGTTGTTAATTTCAATTTGTTCATACACATCAAAATCAGCATTCCTGTTAATCATAGAAACCCTACCGTTTCGCTTTGTATAAACTGCCGGTGTGATTATTTTCGTTTCCTCATCAATCATTAAAACAAATTTGCTGTTTGGTAAATCTATTAAGGTATCATAGACAAAATGTTTAATAGTAGTAAATCTCTTTTTAGAAATTGATACTTCCGATTTAATAGATTTATAATAAAGTGAATTAATAAACTCTTTTAACAAGAAACACAAAAGTAAATACAATCCATACGGGATAAGAAATGTAAAATCTAAATGAGAACCATTAACATGATTAACACTTACGCTAAAAAAAATAACTTCCATATAATCACAACCTACCATTCAGCATGCAACTTTCAAAAGAATTATCTTTATTGAGCAACAACACATTTTCGGCAAAATGTAATAACAAACCCGTTTCGGTCGTTATTGGAAATGAACAACCGTAGTTCTTGTTATCGTCATTTTGAAAACCGAATTTCAGCACGAACTTATAGTGTCCGAGATTATCGTATTCAGCAAGCCCTATTGAGAAAAATGACTCCGCAGGCAAATCAGCATCTTCCCATATTTTTTCAAATAACAAATTATTCATTTTTCCATATCACTTGTTCATTAAGCTTGAAAGTAATTTTTCATACTTTGCATTGATTGTAATTTGCGTTGCGGTATTGAATACAAACGAAGTTACTCCGTCATCACAACCGTAATCGTCTATCTGTCTGACGGTGCAGATTCCGTTTTCCAGTGACAACGGTAATCCCGTGATATTCTCATTACCGCTGTGCAGCAGTTCTATACTGACTACGAAGTTTTTAATGATTGCGGATTTTATTGCAGAATCAAATACAGCGTTACCGTCAATTTCAACGCTGTCTTCAAAAGTATCAGTTTCAATCAGTTTCTCCATTTTTTGATTATATTTTGAATCATACTCGATTCTGAAGAAATCAGATACTATTTTTACAATTACACCGTCACAAGTTCCGTCTGTATTGTACATTTGAATCGCAACCTCATCTTCGTTAAGTGCAATAATCTTGCCGTAAATAAACTTGTCACATTCATCATCTGTATAAAAACTGCAATTTTTATTGCTTTGAAAAGCTTTTAATAATTCAGAATACATCGTATCACCTCATAAATTTTTCAGCTTTGTTTGATTTATCTTTATATTGTCTTTCATTTTATCTTAGTGTTAGCATCTAAATAATACAAAACAAAATGAGATATCCCCTTTAAGTGTTGTATAATAAAAAAAAGGAGGAATTCATTATATCACAACAAAAAACTCATCACACCAAGCAATTCAAGTTGGATGTTATCAACTATCGCAAAGAGCACCCTGATCTTACACCGGTTGAATGTGCAAAGAACCTGGGTAATTGTTTGAGAGGGTATCTTCTCTACCAGCAGCTTAGTTGGCAGAACTTCTCATTTTATTTTGTGCTAAATCTTGACACAGAACCAGAATGATACTTTATTTTAGCTCTTTTTTGTATCAACATTTTATCATCATTATTAAATATTAATACAGAAAATGCTTTGTGACGAATTCCTTTTAGATGAGCCTCAATTTTAGGTATCTTATTGATTAATCTATCTGTCGAGTCAATTTGCATTACATATTTATTTTTATCAACATCAAAAAGCACTTATTTAACATCCTTTTCGTTAACTTAGCCCTATATACTTAAATATTTGTATCAAGCCAATCTAGTATTACTTCGAGATCACCATCACTTAAGCCATGTATATTATCATCACGCACACTAAAATATATACGTTTGTTATTTTGTTTTAATTTTTTATACAAATCTTCTGCTTGTGAAAAAGAAACTTGTTCATCATATTTGCTATGAATAATCAAAACAGGTACAGTAATTTCTTCTGTCCAATAAATAGCTGATCTTTTTTCATATTCTTCTGGGTTTTGCTCAGGAGTTGTCCCAATATAGTTGTAAAGTAATTTTTGCATATCTTCACGAGCTTCGTAAGATTGAAACAAATCACTAACAGCAGATATGGCTATAATTCCTTTAACTCTATTATCCTGCTTGGCAGTCATATAAGTCATCATACCACCACGAGAAACACCCGCAACACAAAAATCTTTCATGTTAATAAAGTCAAAATGTGTTTCACACAAATCAATTAGTTTTATAACATCATTAAGATCTTTACCACCAAACTCATCTTTACCACTTCCGCCATCTGCTCCTCTATATTGCGATGCAACAATAATCCTATTTGTCAATACACAAAGTTTTGCGGTATCTTCATCACCAAGCAAACCGATTTTGCTATTTCCTCCTCTGTTATACAATATACACTTTCCTAGCGATTGATTTTCAACAAGACTCAGAGGAATAGATATATAAGCTTTTACTTGATAACCATCAGAAATATATGTAAATTTATACGAGATACAACTTTTACTCAAACTATTACTTAACTCTATTTGCTCTATGTCGTATACTTCTTCATTTTGATAGTTTATGAAGTTATATATATTATCCTCAGCAATCTCTATGTTTTCACTACAACCACTCAAGGCAAACAAAAACAACAAAATAACGCTAATATTTATACATAAGAATTTTTTCATTACAATCACCTAACTTTATAAAATTCTCTATATGTCTATAAAAAGAGATATGATTCATCGGTATAGTGTTAGCATCTAAATAATACAAAACAAAATGAGATATCCCCTTTAAGTGTTGTATAATAAAAAAAAGGAGGAATTCATTATATCACAACAAAAAACTCATCACACCAAGCAATTCAAGTTGGATGTTATCAACTATCGCAAAGAGCACCCTGATCTTACACCGGTTGAATGTGCAAAGAACCTGGGTAATTGTTTGAGAGGGTATCTTCTCTACCAGCAGCTTAGTTGGCAGAACTTCTCATTTTATTTTGTGCTAAATCTTGACACAGAACCAAGTATTTTTAATTTCACTTGCTTCTCACCCCTAATTACTACTTAATTTCTTAGTGTTAAAAATAATACATATTATAGAAAAGATAAAAGTTAGAATTGAAACGACCATAATCGGAATTTCATATGTCGCAAAATCAAAATATCTAATATTATATCGTATAAATGTAACTGTAAAATTATAAGCTGAATGTATTAGTATACCAGGTACTATTGAATTATATTTATCAACAAGGTAATTAAAAATCAAACTCAATAAAATCGCTGACAATACTGTGAATATAGATGATGAAAAATGAATAACACCAAAAGTCAACGAAACTAAAAGTGATGATACCCATATTGGAAAAGCCAATTTTAGTTTTGAATAGATTAAGCCACGAAATGTAACCTCCTCTACAATTGGAGCTAATATACTTTTGGCTACAAACAAAAAAACTACATTTATTCCATTGACTGATTTGTGCAAATCATTTGTATTTGAAACAGTATCTTCTCCCTGAAAGAATGGTATACAATTTAATAGAATTATAAAAATAAAATATACTGATAATCCTAAAAGAATAAAAGGCAATGCCGAACGCAGAGTTATTTTATTTAGTTTTATACTATCAACAAAATCATATCTCTTTACTTTTAAAATAAAATAAAAAATAATCATAATTAATGAACAAGCAATTATCTCCATAACATAGGTTGACATTTGAGGGAGATTTAAATTTATTTTACTAAAACATACATATATAAATGAAATTATTAATGCACATATTATTGGTGTAAATGAAAAAATAAAAAAATAACTCACCGATTCACATATAGCTTTAAACTTATTCAAAACTATTCCTCCTATTAAAAACTAATTTTATATGATAACAAAACTGATTTTTGACAGAAAGTATGCAGGGGTACTATAGATATTTAAAAACAATCTGTCTATTGAATCAAACAAATTTATGATGTAATAGTATTTATTCATAATAGATTTCTTTCCGAAAAGATAAATAATCAGTCGATTGATACGATTGATATGTGATTAAATTTACTGTAATCAATTCCTGTGCTTTTCAAATTATCAAATTTGGAATATTTGAAATTGTTATTGCAATCGACCAGAATAATGGTATCGTTGTTTAACAACTCCATTATAACATAATCATTCGAAGAATAACAATCCTTAATTTTATCAGCAAGAAGTTCTTTTGAACCGTTCAGAACATCCTCACCTTCTATCATTCCGCTTGCGTCAACCATATTTTTATCAATGACTTTAACACAATCCTTTTCGCCATCAGCAAGGTTGTGCCAAACAAGAAGCGTATCGTTTATTTTGACTGCATATCCATCACGGTTAACCGAAAAATGTTCTCCTACTTTAAGATTTTTATAAGATTCATAATCATCAATCGAAGGATCACAGGCGGATAATAAAAAAAGGATACATAAAGTACTCACTATTGTACAAACAACTTTTTTAAACATAAAAACACTCATTATCATTTTCAATATATTTCAGTATCTTTTTGACATACACTAAAAATTTTCTTCATAATATTTTAAAAATTCATCAGCCTGTTTGTTTGGATTTGCTGATTTTATGTATTTTGTAATACTGCAATTGCCGTACCAAACCGAGATATATTTTTATTACGGATAAAAAAGCTCTTTAGGCAACAAAAATGTGTAAGGTGCGGTTACTATTGCCATTGTAAGGGATGCAATTATTTTCTGCTTTTTAGAAAGTCCTTTATTGTTAAATGACACACGATAATTAAAAGCAAAAATAAAAATACTGCTAAACAGAATACCGCTGACAATAAACAAAACTCCGTAGATGCTGTCATAACAGGAGTGGTTAGTTGCAAGATATATTCCCGAAAGAATTTGTTTTCCGATATCGTTGCCCTCGTAATATTTCGCACCTGATCCAATAGATATTGCCATTAGATACAGCACACCTAAAAAATCAGAAAGAAATCCATACAGAAATACGGGAATTATTGATTTCTTATACAATTGCCAAGTGAATTTCTTGTAAATAAAAATTGAAATTATTAAGAGAACTATTGAATCTATTATGAAATTCCCTAAGGCTGATACAATCCAAAGAGTAGGAACAAAGAAGAACAGCATAAACGGCGGCAAAATCATATTGTATAATTTAACATCTTTTTTCATAATATCACCTTCTTAATGATTATTTTCAGTTCACTATATACCAATTCGGTTTATGATAACAAATCAGCTTATTGCAAGCTGATCAATTAAGTAACCTTTCACCCATAAATCAGCCACTCCTCGAGGCAAAATGTAGTTAATTGTGTAACAATACAAGAAATTCTTTGTTGCAAGCAGTTCGTCACAGTCGCATTTGTCAGCAATTTTAACAGGTTTATTAGAGCCGACTTCGAGTTTCCATATACCGTTATAAGGGCTTTCAACCGTTTTGAGTATTATCGCCGATTCTGTTTTCTCGGATATGTAGTAAACACAATCGTTATTGGATGTAATAAATTTAACATCGGGATGCTGAATTGTCGGATAATTTACATCTTTATCAAGACATACATTGTTTACGGTTTGAGTTTCATCGCAAAAGAAATAGAAAGTATCTTGGCATACCGTTACATAGCGAATTCCGTTTACATAATTTGCATTTTTACTTTTGAGCAATTTGCAGGATTTTAGGTCATATTTTTTAAAAATATACTGCTTTCCTACTTTGAAGCTGTAACCGTATTCATCTGTTTTATCCTCAAAAATACGCTCCGCAATATAGAGATTGCCATCTGAAATATTTATATAATAAATCTGATTGTCAAACTTAATATCTCCTATATTTTCAAGAGTATCAGAGTCTTTCAATATTACGGAATCATTCTTTGTGTAAGCAATAACTTCATTGTTACAAACAAAACTTCGGCAATCGGTGTCTAAGATTTTTCGTGTGTTTGTTGTTGTATCAAGACAGCAGAGCTTACTGCCGTTAATATAGAATAAATTATCGTTAATCAGACAACCGTTTGAAGGCAAATTTACGGTTGAATTGTTTTTTGAATCATAAGCCGTAACCTTAGTTTTTCTGTAATCTGCCGCTGCAAGCGTTCCGTCATTATAGGACAGGTAACTGTTGTTAAAATATGAATCCGTGTCGGAATCGTAAACCATATTAAATGAAGGATTATAAAAGAAAAGCAAATATGCAGATACAACGCAGGCAACTGTCAATACGGATATTAAAACGAGAGTACATTTCTTTTTCATAAATATCACCTCTTTGCGCTTTTATTATACTATTTTAAGGCAATATTTGTCAAGATTTGTATTAGTCATTTTAATACATTAATCCCGATTTTTTAAATAAAAATCGGGGAACAAAAATTATTTTATCTGTTCCCCGAATGTGTTTTATAAAATATTAAATTCAGTAAATTATTCTTTTACAATGTTTTCAAATGTGTGCCAACCGAGAACTGCACATTTTACACGGGCAGGCATATGAGAAATGTCAGACAATGCTCCACCCTCCTCAAGCTCTTCAATTTCTTCGTCAGTTGCTTTGCCTTGAATCATTTTAAGGAAAATATCTTTCAGATGTTCGGCTTCATCAACTGTTTTGCCGATAATCAAATCGAGCATAATATCGGCTGACGCCTGGGAAATTGCACAGCCGTCACCTGTAAACGAACCGTCTGTAATCACACCGTCTTTGATATTAAGATTAAGCACAATGTCATCACCGCAGCTTGGATTCACACCCTCAAGGCTTGCCGTTGCCGTATCAAGCGGATGTTTGTGCATTGGATGAAGATTGTGATCGGTCAGGATTTCATTGTAAAAGCTTCTGTTATTTTCCATATCCCATTCTCCTTCTGACAGATGACACGCTGTTCAAAAACGCATCAATGTCATCTTTCGTATTGTAGAAATAAATGCTTGCCCTTGTTGTTGACGGAATGCCTAAAAATTCCATCAAAGGCTGTGCGCAATGGTGTCCTGCACGGACTGCAATACCGTCAGCGTCGAGAATACTGCTGACATCATGCGGATGAACTCCGTCAATTGTAAAGCTGATAATTCCGCAATGCTCTTTCGGATTGCTGCTTCCCTGAATATTGATGTGAGGAATTTTCATAAGTCCGTCAAATGCTCTTTTGGTAAGCTCTTCTTCAATAGCGCCGATTGTATCAAAACCAATATTTTGAATATATTCAATTGCGGTTTTCAGCCCCCATGCGCCAGCCGCATTTACCGTTCCTGCCTCGAATTTATGCGGTAAATCGGAATAGATAACCTTGTCCCTTGTAACGGAATCAATCATCTCACCGCCCGTTAAAAACGGCGGCATTTTTTCAAGAAGGCTTTCTTTGCCGTACAATACACCGATTCCGAAGGGTGCCATAAGTTTGTGACCGGAAAATGCAAGAAAATCTACATCAAGCGACTGAACATCAACGGGAATGTGCGGAACGCTCTGTGATGCGTCAAGCACAACAACTGCACCGCATTCCTTTGCAAGCTCTGTGATACGCTTTATTGGAGTTTTGCAACCGAGTACATTTGATATGTGAGTTACTGCCACAAGCCTTGTACGCTCCGAAAAAGCCTGTTTCAGCTGTTCTTCTGTAATTGTACCGTCAGGGTTGCATTCAATGTACTTTACCGCTGCGCCCGTTTTTTCTGCAACAACTCTCCATGGCAACTGGTTGCTGTGGTGTTCCATTACAGTGACAAGAATTTCGTCACCTTTTTTTAGAAAATTCATTCCGTAGCTGTAGGCAACAAGATTGAGGCTTTCGGTTGCATTGCGTGTAAATATTATTTCACGCTCCGACCTTGCATTAATGAACTTTCTGACTGTTTCACGGGATTGCTCATAACACTCGGTTGCTTTGAAACCCAAATCATAAAGTCCACGCAGAGGATTTGCATTGCATTTTTTGTAGAACTCCATTTCCGAATTTATAACTGATTCAGGTCTTTGAGCAGTTGCGGCACTGTCGAGATAGACTACAGGATTTTCTCGCAAAAGCGGAAAATCTTCCTTAAAGTTTTTCATTTGCATAGCCTGTAACCTCCTCCAGACAGGATTTTGCAAGCGTTTCAAGCTTCTCATCACCGATTTTCGAGCATAAAGCGTCAAGCTTTGCACGAGCCATAAGGTTACAAGCCTCTTCTTCGTCAAGACCTCTGCTTGCAAGATAGAAAAGCACATCATCGGACGGTCTGCCGATTGACGCACCGTGGTTGCCCTCAACATCCTCTTCCGCACAAAGAATGAGCGGTACGGTTTGATTGATTACATCTTCACCTAAAATGAGAACATCTTCGTTCTCGTCACCTTTTGCACCCGATGAGCCGAGTGGAAAATCAATTGTACCACGGAATAATTTATGTGCTTTATCTCTCAAGACACCTCCGGCATTCATTGAGCTGACGGTCTTTTTGCCGATATGCTCGGCAACATAGTTCATATCAAGCAACTGCTCGTCCTTGCAATAGTAGCCGACATTGAGGTCAAGATTGCTCTGCCTGCCCAAAAGCGTTGTCTTTGTGCCTGTATAGGTTTCATTTCCGCCGATGAAAAGCTGTAATATCTCTGCGGTTGCATTATCTTCACATTCTGCACCGACATCGTTTATAAAGCGGAAATTTTGCGAAAGGAGATTAAGCTGTACGAGTCTGATTTTTGCGCCTTTTTCAGCTTTAAATTTCGTTCTTACGGCACAAATACCGTTTGCGTTCCACGCTGACTGCATTGTCATAAACACGGTAAGCTCTGTGTTTTCGGGAGCGTATAATTCTATGTCTGCAAAAGCGTTTTCACCGTTTTTGCAATTAAAAAACAGCTTTTCGCTTTTTGTTTTATCAGCCGTTATTCTGATTTTTTCAGAATGTGATATTTTTGAAATTTCGTCAATCTCCTCGCCCATACCTGTCTGAATATTTGCAAATGAATTCCAAATTTCCGAATCGTAATTATTTGTATATTTTTCAATTATTTCTTTTTGAACAGGAATACTGTTCCAACCGTCAACGGGAATATTTCGGATTTTTGCCCGATTCACTCCCAATCGGTTCCAAGTGGGTGACGGAAGAAAGTTCACTGTTAAGTCTTTATTATCAACCATAATGTCCTCCTTATCCGATACTGCCCTTCATCTCAAGTTGAATGAGATTGTTCATTTCAACCGCATATTCAAGCGGAAGTTCCTTTGACACATTGTCTGCAAAACCGCTGACTATCATTGCCCTTGCATCCTCTTCACTAAGACCTCTTGACATAAGGTAGAATACAGCCTCATCGCTGATTCTGCCTATTTTCGCCTCGTGACCGATATCTGCGTGCGGAGTTCTGATATCCATTACAGGAATAGTATCTGAGCGTGACTTTGAATCAAGCATAAGCGACTGACACGAAACGGCAGATTTTGCATTTTCGGCAGATTTGTTTACAACAACGGAGCTTCTGAATGTGCTGATACCGCCGTCTTTTGAAATTGACCTTGTGTTCATAAACGAAGATGTTTCTTTGCCGATATGAACTACTTTTGCGCCTGTATCAAGGTTCTGTCCCTTGCCTGCAAATGTAATGCCCGTAAATTCCATTCTTGAACGGTCGCCTTTTAAAATTGTCATCGGATAAAGATATGACACATGAGAACCGAATGAACCCGATACCCATTCCATAGTACCGCCATCTTCAACAAGAGCTCTTTTGGTGTTAAGGTTGTACATATTTTTTGACCAGTTTTCAATTGTTGAATATCTGAGTCTTGCATTTTTCTTTACAAAAAGCTCAACGCATCCTGCGTGAAGATTTGCTATGTTATATTTCGGAGCAGAACAACCCTCTATAAAATGCAGGTCTGCACCCTCGTCAACGATAATGAGCGTGTGTTCAAACTGACCTGCACCGGGTGCGTTAAGTCTGAAATATGACTGCAACGGAATTTCTACCGATACTCCCGGCGGAACATACACAAACGAACCTCCTGACCATACTGCACCGTGAAGTGCGGCAAATTTGTGGTCATTCGGACGGACAAGTTTCATAAAATATTTTTTTACCATGTCGGCATATTCGCCCTTTAACGCACTCTCCATATCGGTATATACTACGCCCTGTGCGGCAACCTCTTCACGAACATTGTGGTACACAAGCTCGGAATCATACTGCGCTCCGACACCTGCAAGGGACTTTCTCTCTGCCTGAGGAATACCGAGTCTTTCAAATGTATTCTTGATATCTTCGGGGACTTCCGACCATTTTGCGGTCATCCTTGTGTTCGGACGAACATAGGTTGCAATATTGTCCATATTAAGTCCGTCAATGGGCGGTCCCCAGTTTGGAACTTTGAGTTCATTATAAATTTGAAGTGACTGCAAACGGAAATTCTGCATCCACACGGGATCGTTCTTTTCCTTTGAAATTTTTTCTACAATTGAGGCATCAAGACCTGATTTGATACGGTAGGCATCATTTTCTTCGTCTTTGATATCGTAGACACTTCTGTCAACATCATCGACATATGTTCTTTCTTTCATCTTAATACCTCCGTCAGAACTTTTCTGCATAAAGTTCAAGATACTTCTCAAAACCGTGTTCATTGATTTCATCAATCAACGATGCGTCGCCTGTTTTAACTATATGGCCGTTTACCATAATATGGGTATAATCAACTTTGAGAGATTCGAGAATACCTGTGCTGTGTGTGATGATGAGCAATGCACCGTCACGGTTTTTCTGATAGTGTTCAACACCCTTTGAAACTGTGCGAACCGCATCAACATCAAGACCCGAGTCTGTTTCGTCAAGAATTGCAAGCTTTGGATTGAGTAAAAGCATCTGCAAAATTTCTGCTTTTTTCTTTTCACCGCCCGAAAAACCTACATTCAGATCACGCTCGGAATATGACGGATCCATCTGCAAAAGCTCCATTGCCTGTCTGAGCTCTTTTTTAAAGTCCCAAAGGCGGATTCTTTTGCCACGGTTCTTTTCAAGAGCGTTACGAATAAATGATGAAAGTGAAAGCCCCGGAACTTCAAGAGGACTTTGGAATGAAAGAAAAATTCCGTCCTTTGACCTTTTATCGGGTGTTTCATCGTTAATGTTTTTTCCGTTAAAAAGTATTTCGCCTGAATTAAGCGTATACTTAGGACTGCCCATAAGTGCAAATCCGAGCGTTGACTTGCCTGCACCGTTTGGTCCCATAAGCACATGCGTTTCACCTTTGTTTATACTAAGATTTATATCGTGCAGAATTTCCTTTTCCTCTACACTTACAGTCAAACCGTTTACATCAAGTAATTTGTCTGCCATTTCATAATCCCACCTTGTTATATTATCAACCCACCAAAGGAGTGGATAATTAAAATATAACCTTTTCAACCCATTTTGTCAATGGGTTGGTATTGCATTTTTATCATTTTTTGTATATAATCAAGGTATATAAGCAAAACAGGCTTACAAAATATGCAAGCCTTGCCAAAAGGGGATAATTTTATGCTGATTTCAAGTAAAGGTCGTTACACGCTGTATGTGCTTGTCGATCTGGCAAAAAACGGGCAGAACAGATATATTCCGCTCAAAGAAATTGCAGAAAGACAGAATATTTCCAAAAAATATATGGAAGGCATACTCAAAACCCTTGTTGACCGCAATCTGCTTGAGGGCGTAAAAGGAAAGGGTGGCGGCTATAAGCTGACCAAAGAACCAAAAGATTATTCACTCGGTGAAATTCTCAGGCTTACGGAGGGCGACCTTGCATCTGTTCCCTGCACTTCAAAAACTCACGAACATTGCAATCATATGGAATCGTGTCCCTCACATCCTATCTGGCAACAGCTTGACAATTTAATCAATAATTACCTTGACAGTGTAACTCTTGCAAATTTACTTAATAATGAATAAAATAAATACGCACAACCTCTTTGCTTTTGTGAAGATAATGTGCTATAATAACAATAGACAGATATAATTTAAGTTATTTTTGCACAAATTAAGCTGTCACTACAAATCTATCAGCAAAAGCAGGTGATTTTATGGCTTTCGATACATTTGACGAGGGTATTAATCCCGGTGGAATGAGAAGCAAAAACGAAATTAAAACCTTGATATGTTATTTATATAATTCTGTAAAAGAAAATATAGACAAAGGAATTGTCATACAGGCAATTCTAAAGCAGGGACTTGCCAATTATTTTGAAACAAGTTCCGCCTTTGACGACCTTGTTACAAACGGTAACCTTGTGCCTGCCGATGATGAACACAAAACATATGCGCTCACGGAAAACGGTGTTGAAATTGCAAAACAGCTTGACAGCATTCTTGCGTACTCTATCAAAGAAAAGGCATACGCTTGTGCGGTTAAGCTCCTTGCCGTAAAGAAAAATGAGATTGAAAACAAGGTTGATATTGTAAAAAGTTCAAACGGATTTACTGTTAAATGTTCCGTATCCGGCGGTGATATGGATTTGATGAAGCTTGATGTTTATGCTCCCGAAATGGAACAGGCTCTTATTCTCAAAAAAAATTTTCTTGACAATCCGAAAAAAGCGTACAAAATTATGCTTGCGCTCCTGACCAAAGACAAAGAAACCGTTGGTGAGGCTCTTGAGGAACTTTACGGCATTGTATAAAATTTCATACAAACAATTAAGGGGCTGTCGATGTGACCGCCCCTTCTGTGATTATTCAGAAAAAAAGATTAAGACCGAGCATAAGCGTTACTCCGGGTATTCCTCCTATTATTGATACCAAAAGTGATAAAAGGCTTATGGGCAAAGTTACGCCCGTAAAAGCTCCAGTCAGATTGACCGCAAACAATGTTGCCGCTCCCAAAGTCATTGAAAGCAGAGAGCGTTTTAACGGGTGCTTGTTTTTGCCGAGAAAGTGCAAGATTGCGAAAGTTATAAATGTTACAAAAATAATCAGACATATTCCCCACCAAGGCATTTTTAACAACTCCATATAAAAAGTAAAACCGCCAGAGGATTGCCCTGACGGTTAATTTTATGCTGATTATTAAGTTAATATGCTTACAGTATACCGAACTTTGAAAGCACATTAAGTGCAATTACAAAAATTACGAATATTGCAGCAAAAACTTTTGTCCAGCGTGAGAGGAACGCATCAATCGAACGAGCCTTATTCTTTGAGAAATAAGAATCGGCAACACCTGTTACAGCACCGATACCCTGCTGATTACCCTCCTGAAGGATAATTACAACGATAATGGCAACAGATACGATTGCGAGCAATACGCCTAAAACAATGCCCCAAATGCTCATTTTTATCTTCCTTTCATTTAATAAATACGAATAAAACAAATTCTGCTTTAATAACTGTTTTATAATACCACATAAACACAGCTTTTTCAAGAGATATTACAAGATTTTTATTAATTTTTTCAAAATCAAATCAGCGAAAGCTGTTCGTCTTTTGAATCATCGTTCACGGGCAACGCACCTCTTGCAGGAAGTGAACCTGTTCTGTAACGCTTTGGATTTGTAAAAGTACCGTCTTTATAGCGTTCTATGCTGAAAAGTCTGTGACCTTTTTTGGGCTTGAGAACGGCAACACCCTGTGTTGAACGGGTTGTTTTGAGAGCGAGTGCACCCGTGTGAACAAGGAGCATATTTCCCGATGACGCCTTGAAGAGTACCTCTTCATCCTCAGGCATATAGAGAAGTCCGACAAGCGGAGATTTGTCGGAATATGCGCCCGTGAGCTTTTTACGGTTAGTCTTTGTTGCGTAGGATTCAAGCGGAACTTTTGCAGCCTTGCCGTTTTCAAAAGCAAAGAGCAGCATACCCTTGTAGTCTTTTGTAACAACCATTTTCACAGCATTTTCGCCTTCATCAAAGCCAAGCTTTGCGGCAACATAGTCACCGAGTACGCTTGCCTTTGTCTGTGCAAAATCGTCAGCCTTTGCCTTATACACCTGACACTTGTCTGTAAAGAACAAAAGGTCGCAGTTGTTTGTGAACTCAAGCTCCTGAATAATTTCGTCACCGTCTTTGAGCTTTTGTTCACCGCTCATTCTGAGCGACTGCGGAGTAATCTTCTTGAAATATCCCTCTTTTGTAAAGAAAAGATTAACAGGATAATCGGGAATCTCGACTGTCTCTTCCTCATACCTTGCAACATCGTCATAGATTATGATACTCTTTCTCGGCTGACCGTATTTCTCGGCAATTGATTTGAGTTCTTTGACAATGATTGTCTTGATTCTTGCCTTGCTTTTTAAAATTTCGTCAAGCTCGGCAATCTCTTTTTCAAGGTCTTCAAGGTCTTTTGTACGCTTTAAAATGTATTCACGGTTAAGATGACGAAGTTTTATTTCGGCAACATATTCAGCCTGTATTTCGTCAATTCCGAATCCAATCATAAGGTTTGGCACAACCTCGGATTCTTCATCGGTTTCACGGACAATCTTTACCGCCTTGTCAATATCGAGAAGAATTTTTTCAAGACCTCTTAAAAGATGAAGCTTGTCAGCTTTTTTGTTGCGGTCAAAATATGTTCTTCTTCTGACGCACTCAATTCTGAAAGCAATCCATTCTTCAAGCAACGCCTTTACACCGAGAACTCTCGGAACACCTGCAATAAGCACATTGAAGTTGCAGGCATAGGAATCTTCGAGTGTTGTAAAACGGTAAAGCTTTGTCATAAGCTTGTCGGCATCAATGCCACGCTTGAGGTCAATTGTAATTTTAAGTCCGTCAATACCTGTTTCGTCACGAATATCGGAAATTTCCTTGACTTTACCCTGCTTTACAAGGTCGATTACCTTTTCAATGATAACCTCACAAGTTGTTGTAGCCGGGATTGAAAGGATATCTATACAGTTTGCAGACTTGTCATAGACATACTTTGCACGGAGTTTGATACTTCCTCTGCCAGTTTCATAGACTTGATTGATGACATTTTCATCATAGATAATCTGACAACCGCCTGTAAAATCAGGAGCCGGCAGAGTTGATTTTATATCATGGTCGGGATCACGGATAAGTGCCGCTGTTGTTTCGCAGATTTCACGCAGATTGAATGAACAGATATTTGACGCCATACCAACGGCAATACCTGTGTTTGCGTTTACAAGTACAGACGGAAATGCAACCGGCAAAAGTGACGGTTCTTTCATCGTATTATCGTAGTTATCTACAAAATCTACGGTATCTTTGTCTATATCACGAAACAGCTCGTTGCAGATTGCGTCAAGCTTTGCCTCAGTATAACGGGATGCCGCCCACGCCATGTCACGGCTGTAGAATTTACCGAAGTTACCCTTTGAATCTACATACGGATGCAAAAGTGCCTCATAGCCCCTTGAAAGACGAACCATTGTGTCATAAATTGCAGAGTCGCCGTGAGGATTGAGCTTCATTGTTGCACCGACAATGTTTGCCGATTTTGTTCTTCCGCCGTTCAGAAGTCCCATTTTGTACATCATATACAGGAGCTTTCTGTGCGACGGCTTGAATCCGTCAATTTCGGGAATTGCACGGGAGAGAATTACGCTCATTGCATACGGCATATAGTTCTCTCTGATAGTGGAAACGATTGGCTGTTCCACTACTTCACCCGCACCGTTGATTACACCGTGAGTTTTTGACGGTGAAGTTCTGCGGGGAGTCTTTGAAGATTTTTTCGCCATTTATTTCCACCTCCAATCAGCTTACATCAAGCTGGTCAATATATTCGTTGCCGTGTTCTACTATATAATCTTTTCTTCCCTGAAGATTGTCACCGAGAAGAACATCAAAAATTTCCGCTGTCTGTTCTGCATCGGCAGGAAGAACCTTGATAAGTCTGCGTGACTCGGGGTTCATTGTGGTAAGGTTCATCATATCGGGTTCGTTCTCACCAAGACCTTTTGAACGCTGAATTGTGAATTTCTCCTTGCCGAGCTGTTCAATGAACTTATCCTTTTCAACCTCATCGTATGCAAAATAAACATCGTTTTTGGATGTAATCTCATAAAGAGGCGATTCGGCAATAAACACCTTGCCTTCTTCAATGAGTGTAGGTGTAAGTCTGTAAAGCATGGTAAGTAAAAGTGTTCTGATCTGGAAGCCGTCAACATCGGCATCGGTGCAGAGAATAATTTTGCTCCAGCGAAGTGCGTTCATATCAAAGCTTGAAAGATTCTTGTTTGCTTTTGACTTAACCTCAACACCGCAACCGAGAACCTTGAGCAAATCGGTAATGATTTCGCTCTTAAAAATCTTATCGTAGTCGGCTTTCAGGCAGTTAAGTATTTTACCTCTGATTGGCATAATTGCCTGAAAATCGGGATTTCTTGCCTGTTTACAGGCACCGAGAGCAGAATCACCCTCTACTATGAACAGTTCACGCTGTTCCGTGTCTTTACTTCTGCAATCGACAAATTTTGCAACACGGTTTGTTATGTCGAGATTGCCCGAAAGCTTCTTCTTTATATTAAGTCGTGTTTTCTCAGCATTTTCACGGCTGCGCTTATTGATAAGCACCTGTTCGCAGATTTTTTCTGCCTCAAGCGGATTTTCAATAAAATAGACTTCAAGACTTTGACGGAGAAATGCAGTCATAGCGTCCTGAATACCCTTGTTTGTAACCGCCTTTTTGGTTTGGTTTTCATATGATGAAACACTTGAAAAAGACGAAATAACGCACACAAGGCTGTCCTCAACATCGTCATACTTGATTTTGCTTTCGGTTTTGTTATATTTATTATTTTGTTTTAAGTAGCTGTCAATCTGGTAAACAAAGGCATTCCGCACCGCCTTATCGGGAGCGCCGCCGTGTTCAAGCCAGCTTGAGTTGTGGTAGTATTCGGTGAGATGCACTTTATTTGAAAATGCAACCGAGATATCCATTTTGCACTTATATTCGGGCTTATCGTCACGGTCACGGGTTTTAACCTCGGTTTCCCAATGCTGAATTGAGCTGAGTCCGTTTTCACCGACTACCTCGGCAACATGGTCAACAATACCGTTTACATAGTTATAGCTTGTTGTATCAAAGCTTTTGCCGTTTTGATTGCGGAAAACAAATTCAATTCCTGCGTTGACAATAGCCTGCCTTTTCATTATGTCAAGAAAATATTCGGGCTGAATGTCGATATCCGTAAAGACTTCGAGGTCGGGTTTCCAATGAATTTTTGTACCCGTATCCTTTTTGCTGTACGGCTCTTTTTTGAGCTTGCCGACAATCTCGCCTTTTTCAAAACGGAGAGTGTATCGGTAGCCGTCACGGCGGATATCAACATCCATATACTCGGAACTGTACTGGGTTGAACAAAGGCCGAGGCCGTTCATACCAAGGGAAAATTCGTAGCTTTCACCCTCGTTGTTATTATACTTACCGCCGGCATAGAGTTCGCAGAAAACCAGTTCCCAGTTGTAGCGCTTTTCGTTTTCGTTGTAGTCAACGGGAATTCCTCTGCCGTGATCTTCAACCTCAATTGAGCCGTCGGAATAGCGTGTAACTGTGATTTTTTTACCGAAACCCTCTCTCGCCTCGTCTATTGAGTTTGAAAGAATCTCAAACACGGAGTGCTGACAGCCGTCAATACCGTCCGAGCCGAAAATTACGGCAGGACGCTTACGGACACGGTCGGCACCCTTTAGCGTTGTGATACTGGTATTATCATAATCGGTGGTTTTCTTTCTTGGCATTTTACTCTTCCTTTATCATTTTTCACCACGCAGTTTTTTGATTTTGTCACGCAGATATGCGGCGTGTTCAAATTCAAGCAACTTTGCGGCAGCTTTCATTTCCTTTGTCAGTTTTTCTATCAACTGTTGTTTTTGTGCCTTTGAAAGCTTTTTTGTATTTTTAAATTCACTGTCATCGTGAGTAGAAATTTCAAGTATATCGCTGACCTTTTTGACAATAGTCTTTGGGACGATGCCGTGTTCAACATTATATTTATTCTGAATTTCACGGCGGCGCTGTGTTTCGGTTATTGCAACCTTCATTGACGGTGTTACGCTGTCGGCATACATAATAACCGTACCCTCGCTGTTTCGTGCGGCTCTGCCGGCAATCTGAATAAGCGAACGGGTTGAACGGAGAAATCCCTCTTTGTCGGCATCAAGTACGGCAACAAGAGAAACCTCGGGAATATCAAGTCCTTCACGCAGAAGGTTGATTCCGACAAGAACATCAAATTCTCCGAGTCTTAAATCACGGACAATCTCCATTCTTTCAACGGTATCAATGTCATGGTGCATATAACGAACCCTGATACCCAGCTTTTCAAGATATGCGGTAAGGTCTTCCGCCATTTTCTTGGTAAGGGTTGTGACAAGGGTTCTTTGATTTTTGGCTGTACGGATATTGATTTCGGACACAAGGTCGTCAAGCTGACCTTCGGTAGGTCTTACCGAAATTTCAGGATCAAGAAGTCCTGTAGGTCTGATAATCTGCTCTGCAACAACAGCCGATTTTTCAAGCTCAAAATCGCCCGGTGTTGCGCTTACATAAACAGCCTGATTTATTTTTGAATAGAATTCGTCAAAGTTGAGCGGACGGTTATCAAGTGCAGACGGAAGTCTGAAACCGTAGTCAATAAGGCTCTTTTTTCTTGCATAGTCACCCGCAAACATTCCCCGTACCTGTGGAAGCGTTACATGGGACTCATCGACAAAGAGCAGAAAATCATCGGGGAAATAGCTTAAAAGCGTGTACGGCGATGAGCCCGGCGCTCTGCCCGACATTATTCTTGAATAGTTCTCGATACCCGTACAAAATCCGATTTCCTGCAACATTTCCATATCGTACCTTGTACGCTGTTCAAGTCGTTGTGCCTCAAGGAGCTTTCCGTTTTCACGAAAATATGCAAGTCTTTCCTCAAGCTCCCTGTCAATTTCCGCAAGAGCCTTTTTCATCTTATCTCCCGACACAATGTAGTGTGACGCAGGATAGATTGCGGCATGTTTCAGAACAGCTTTGAGTTCGCCCGTAAGCGGATTGATTTCGGAAATCCTGTCAATTTCATCTCCGAAAAATTCGACACGGATTATAGAATCGTTTGATGCAGCAGGGAAAATTTCAACCACATCACCACGAACCCTGAATTTATTACGGGTAAAGCTTACATCATTGCGTTCATACTGCAGTTCAACAAGCTTTTTTACAAGCTCATCACGGGACTTTTCCATTCCCGGACGAAGTGAGATTACCATATTACGGTAGTCAATAGGATCGCCCAGGCTGTATATGCAAGAAACCGAGGCAACAATAATTACATCTCGTCTTTCGGAAAGTGCAAGCGTTGCGCTGTGGCGGAGTTTATCAATCTCGTCATTGATTGAACTGTCTTTTTCAATATAAGTATCCGTCTGCGCAACATATGCCTCAGGCTGATAGTAATCGTAGTATGACACAAAATATTCAACCGCATTTTCCGGAAAGAACTCTTTGAACTCACTGCAAAGCTGAGCCGCAAGAGTTTTGTTGTGTGCAAGCACAAGTGTCGGTCTTTGAACCCTCTGAATAACATTTGCCATTGTAAAAGTTTTACCCGAACCCGTTACACCGAGGAGCGTCTGTTCACGGTTGCCTGCATTTATACTGTTTACAAGCTTTTCGATTGTCTGCGGCTGGTCGCCTGTCGGCTGATATTTTGAATGAAGTTTAAATTTCATAATACACATCACATTCCAAATACGGATTTTTTTATTATGTTTCCTGTTACAAGGCTCTTTATTACAAAAGTCCTGTAACAGAAAACATATCCGAACAAAATTTCGATTTTAATTATAGAACAGATGTTTTAAATTGTCAAATGTTTCTTTTAAAGAACATTATTACTTTTCATAATAGAAGATGTTCCCCGCAAGCCTGCTTTCACGGAGAGAAACATAATCATCATCGGTTATTATGAAATGGTCGATAAGTTCAACTCCGACAGTTGCAAGCGTACTCTTCAAAACTATTGTTGTGTCAAGATCGCTTCCCGAAGGCAGAGCCGTTCCGCTGGGATGATTATGTGCTATAAACGCAGTTTTGGCATTGTGACGAAGTGACAAATCAACAATTTTTCTGACGGGCATATCGGATGAATTGAGCGAACCTTTTGAAATTATATCAAAATAAATCATCTTGCCCTTTGCATCACCGAGCATGAGAGCGACACATTCGTTTGTTCGACCGATAAATTTTGCTTTAAATATTTTACCGAGATTTTCATAGTCGATGATATTATCATGTGACATCTTTGATTCTGTATAAAGCCTTGCCATTTCGGGCAACATTTTGAGCAACGCGGCGGCATTTTCAGACAGACCGAATTCCTTCATAAGCTCGTCAATCGGAGCGTCACACACTCCGCCGACAGTGATATAACGGTCAAGCAGACGATGTGCAAGAGGATTTGTGTCCTTTCTCGGAATAGCATAGTAAAGGAACATTTCAAGAGCCTCGTGCGTTTCAAACACATCAAAGCCGTTTTCTATGAACTTTTTACGCATCCTTTCACGATGACCGCTGTGTTCGTTATCGGTTGTCCGTGCCATATTATCCCCACCGCAAAATAAGTTTTTTCAAACTTTGGGGGCGGATAAAACCGCCCCGACTGATTAATATTAATAATTAAAAGCTGTTATTCCTTTACGCCGTACTGCTCATAGTAAGCGTCAATAGCGGCTTTGAGCTTGTCGTCAATAATAACCTTGCCCTTGTATTCCTTGTTGTAAAGGTGTTCAACAACCTCTGCCATTGTTACGATTGCAGTTGTTTTAAGGCCGTACTTTTCTTCGATCTCGGAAAGTGCGCTCTTTGTACCCTTGCCACGCTCCATACGGTCAACGGAAACAACAAGACCGATTGGGTTTACATCGCCCTGAGCCTTGATAATCGGGAGAGTTTCTTCAATTGAAGTGCCTGCTGTTGTAACATCTTCGATGATAACAACCCTGTCACCGTCATTGATAGGACTGCCGAGAAGAATACCCTTGTCGCCGTGATCCTTAACTTCTTTTCTGTTTGAGCAATAACGGATATCCTGACCGTATTTTTCGCTGATTGCGATAGTTGCGGCAACAGAAAGCGGAATGCCCTTGTATGCAGGTCCGAAAAGAACATCAAAATCAAGACCGAACTTGCTGTTGACAGCCTCTGCATAATACTGACCGAGACGGCGGAGCTGAGCGCCTGTTCTGTAGAAACCTGTGTTTACGAAGAAAGGGGTTTTTCTTCCGCTCTTTGTAACAAAATCGCCAAATTTGAGAACCTGACAATCAACCATAAATTCAATGAATTCCTTTTTGTAAGCTTCCATCAATAAAACCTCCGATACAAAATAGCTTTCGGACAAACATCTGTAATATCCGACACTTTTACATAATTTAACATTGTAAATTCTACCACAATATCTCGTTTTTGTAAATGACAGTTACACAGCTGTAATCAATCGTAATGTTATGTTAAAACAGAAAAAGACTTCGCAACAGAGTACGAAGTCTTTTTTGATATAACTTTAATTACCACTGAGAACAAATCTCCCAGTTATCCAAAGATGTTGCAAAATCGCTTTCATTTTTTACGATTCCACGGGAATAAAAATATATACTCGGATCAACAATATATTTTTGTATAAGAGTAGCATCTTTAACACTTACCGAATACGAATCCACATTTACCTTTGCCCTTAATTCTTGTGCACCGGTAAAGTTTACCTCACCAACTATATATTTTTGAATTAATGTAGCATCCGATACGTTGACAACACCGTCTCTGTTTACATCACCCTGAATAATATCTTTACAAGTCATTTCATTGTAGATGTACAGCAGCTCATAGAAGCACTTACTTATATACTTCTGTTGTTTAACTGTATAATCATAATCATATACACTACCCCATTTGGCAGGTTCTAAATCAGAATCAATAACCCTTAATGCCTGAAGAAGATTATCTCGCTTTTCGATAAATGTATTCCACTGTTCGTCAGTGTACCAATTATTATAGTTTTGCTCGTGTACTGCAACATAACAGGTTTGTTCAGCATAACAAGGACTTATCCATGGATTTTCATAAAATTCTTTTGTTTCGTCATACTTGTTTTGCAATTCAACGGCGGTTACTTCTCCCTTTTCGTACTTGTACGCTACATCAAGAAGTTCATCTGCTAAATCACCGGATTTATTATAATAATTTCCTGCATAAGGTCTTTTACAACCGGTCGACATAAGATCATTGATGATATGTTGTGCATAATTTTCGCACTCACTGACATCAATTTCATCGTCCGAAACAGCGGAAACCGGCAGAATTGTTATACTTGAAATTAACACAACTGCAATCAGCAAAGCGCTTAATCTTTTTTTAATACTCATAATAATCTCCTTTCAAAAAAGCGAAAAAGTAAACTCACGACCATACAATAAATTCGTTGTAAATTTATTGCATTATTTAAGACAGCTATATCTTATTTGATTCTAATAATATCACTTTCAACAATATTTGTCAATAATTACAAGAATAAATTTTTGAACATTAAAAATTTTATTTAGTCAAACAAAATTGTACACCAATTCTTTTGCCGCAAGCGACAAAATTACGCTTGACTTTATAGAACACTTGTTCTATAATTAAGTAAAAACAAATGTTCGAGGTGATGCGTTGTGAATATTAATTGTGCCGTTGACAAAAGCAAATATAAAAAGGACAGGGTTATTCTTCACAGCGACTGCAACGGATTTTATGCGAGCGTTGAGTGTTTGCATCATCCCGAAATCAGGAACAAACCTGTTGCCGTGAGCGGTGATGCGGAAAATCGGCACGGAATTATTCTTGCTAAAAATGAGATTGCGAAGAAGTATAATATAAAAACAGGCGAGGCAATCTGGCAGGCAAAACAGAAATGTCCCGACCTCATAACCGTTCCTCCCCACTTTGATTTGTACAAGCGATTTTCAAAAATGGCGAGGAGAATTTACAGCGAATACACCGACAAAATCGAGCCGTTCGGACTTGACGAGGCATGGCTTGATGTTACCGACAATAAGAATATGAACGGCAAAGAGATTGCACTCGAAATTAATCGCCGTATAAAGCAGGAACTCGGAATAACCGTAAGCATCGGAGTCAGCTTTAATAAAATTTTTGCCAAATTCGGAAGTGACTATAAAAAGCCTGACGCTATAACGGAAATCACACGGGAAAATTACAGAGATATTGTGTGGAACTGTCCTGCAAAAGACCTTTTGTATGTTGGCAGAGCAACGGGCAGAAAGCTTGAATCTATTGGCATTTATACGATTGGAGATATCGCAACCGCCGATGTTACACTGTTGCGGTCATATCTTGGAAAATGGGGCGACCTAATTTACGGCTTTGCAAACGGATACGACTCTTCCCCTGTTGCCCATATGAACGAAAACAGCGAGGTAAAGTCAATCGGTAACTCAACCACAACTCCGAAAGATATGGTAACCTTTAACGATGTAAAACAGGTTATATTTGTTTTGTGTGACAGCGTTTGCAGAAGAATGCGTGAACAGGGATTTATGGCAAAAACGGTTTGCATTACGATTCGTGACAACGAGCTGATGTCATTCAACCGACAGCACACAACGGAAATCCACACAAATCTTACAAAGGATATAACAAATACGGCTATTGAGCTTTTCAAAAAAAGCTATAAAATGGAAAAGCCGCTGAGAAGTATCGGGGTAAGCGTTACGGATTTTATTCACGATGATCAGCCGCACCAGATGAGCCTTTTGCGTGATGAAAAGCGACTTATTCAGAACGAACAGCTTGACAAAACACTTGACAGATTAAAAAAGCGATTCGGCAATTATGCTGTTCGCCCTGCCGTTTTGCTTGATGACAAGGAGCTTTCGGATTTTAACCCAAAGGAGGATCATACAATTCATCCTGTCGGATATTTATGATAACGATGCATCTTAGGCGAAAAATTAAAGATGTTTCTCTGATTTTAAGGGAGGTAACAAGCTATGAAAAAGTATGTTAAAGTTACTGCCACATTTGATTGTGACGGAGATCTTATCCCCGAATATATTGTGTGGGATGACGGAAGGAGATACCGCATTGACAAAATTTCCGATGTGCGGTATGCGGCATCTCTCAAAGCAGGCGGTGCGGGAATACGCTACACCTGCCATATTCTCGGCAAAGAACGATATCTGTTTTTGGAGGAAAACAGGTGGTTTGTTGATGCCAAACAATAAGCGGAGGATTATATGCATAAGGTCAAAGCAAAGGGAATTTTATCTGCCGCAAACGGCATGAACATTTACAGAGGATGTCAACACGGATGCATTTATTGTGACGCACGCAGTAAATGCTATCAGATGAATCACCGATTTGAAGATATTGAGGTGAAAGAAAATGCCCCGGAATTGCTTGAAAACGCTTTAAAAAGGAAACGCAGAAAATGTATGATTGGTACGGGTGCGATGAGCGATCCGTACATTCCTCTTGAAAAAGAACTGAAACTGACACGAAGATGTCTTGAAATAATCGACCGCTACGGATTCGGTGTAACCGTACATACAAAGTCGGCATCTGTTATGAGAGATATTGACCTGTTTACGAAAATAAACGATAAAAGCAAGGCTGTGTTACAGATGACGCTTACAACGGCAGACGAAAGCCTTTGCAGAATAATTGAACCGAATGTTTCCGTTACTAAAGAAAGATTTGAAACGCTCAAGGCATTTCACGAAAACGGTATTCCGAGTGTTGTGTGGTTTTCTCCATTTTTACCGTTTATAAATGATACAAAAGAAAATATCGACGGACTTTTAAAGTATTGCATTGACGCAAAGGTTCGTGGAATAATATGCTTTGGCATAGGCCTTACTCTGCGTGACGGTGACAGAGAATATTTTTACAGCCGGCTTGACAAACACTTTCCGAATATGAAAGAACTATACATTTATACATACGGAAATTCATATCAGCTTACGAGCGGTAACAATAATGTTCTGATGAACAGGATTTCAGAAGTTTGCAGAAATCACGGAATTATGTTCGGAGTTGAAAATGTGTTTTCGTATTTGCATGAGTTTGAAAGCAAAACCGAACAGCTAAGTCTGTTTGACGGAATATAGAAAAATAAAAAAGATATACGGCAGAAAATTTTACCGTATATCTTTTGTTTTTTAAGTATTCACTGTTTTACAAATGTGATTTCATAGTCGTTATATTTAAGCACAACAGCCAAAATTTTACCGTTCTTTTGTGTGAGTGCGGCGGAAGTATTTGTTCCGTCATCAAATGACAAATTGACCTTGTCCGAAGCTGACACGGTATATTTTCCGCTGTGAGTTCCGTCATCCGGACTTCCCGGCGAAAGCCATAAAGTAAAAGTGCCGTCATCGGAAAATGACATAGAGCCCTGATAAGCGCTGTAATTTGTGTTGTAAACCTCACTCATTTCAACCTCATCACCGCTCGCATTCTTAGCACCTTCGGGAACCCATGCAGACGAGGTAAGCTCGGCGGTTACTGACGGTGAAAGCACATTAACGGCAACGATTGCCGCAATGATAAATATGCAGGCGGCAATAACCGATGTAACAATTGCTGTTGTTTTCTTTTTCTTATTCTTCTTTTTTACAGCCCTGTTAGCCTCAAATTTTGCATAGTCAGGCTTTTTAACAGATTTTTTACTCATTTAATCACCGATATTTTACTTAAAGGATACAATAATTCCGCCGTAGTTTACGGTAATTTCAGCAGGAACATCACCGTTCCATTCGGTTACGGCAGCAATAACATTTTTATCGTTGGAATATGTTATTACAACGGAGTCGCCCTCAACAATGTACGCACCCGAATTTGCCGAGGCACTTGTGATTCCGTCAATGAATGTTCCGTCCTCATTAAAAGTAAATCCGCCGCCTGAATAAGCAGAGCCGAAAAGATCTCTCAAAGAATATTCTTCAGAAGAATTTTCGTCTTTTGCATAGTACGGAATAAGAGTTGCACTGAATTTTGGCTTTTGCTTCTCTCCGCTGATTGTCGGAACAACAATTTCACTGTCATTTGCAGATGTTTCGGCTGTGTATCCCTGTTCTGTCGGCTCTTGTGAAGCTTCACCCGATTTGGTTGCAGGCTGTGTGGTCTCGGATACAGAGTCGGAAACATTCTGTGTTGAGTTTGTATTATCGGCGGTTGTTGAAACAGCCACAGTCGGTACTGTTGTTGCCGAATTATTATTTTTACCCGAAAGATTCATAAACAGGATAACCGCACCTGCAATTACTGCAACAAGTACAACAACACAAATAATTATTATCAATGATTTTTTTGAACTTTTAACTGCGTGTTTACCGCTCATTTTGCGTTCTTCCTTTCTTCAGCCTCTTTTTTAAGCTTTAAAAGATAACTTCTTTTCATCATTTTTCCGTTATAGAAAATAAATTCATCACCGTCAGCCGATTCATCAATTTCAAGATCCGAATAATCTTCTGCAACAGGCTCTTCATCATCACGGAACTGACCTTTGCGTCTATTCTCCATTTTCTTATCAATTGTCTTGCTCTTTGAATCCCTGTCAACAATCATTGAATACATATTCTTATAAACTGCAGAATTGATTATAAAAGATAAAATTGACGGAACAATGAACAATGCAAGAACAATTGTGAAAATGATGAGCAGTACCGGAGTAAAACTGCACATAAGCACTGTTGCACAAACGAGGAATAAAATAAAAATTCCGAAAACTGCAAACAGATTGTGTTTAAGCTCACCGATTGTCATAAGTGCGCTGTTTTTGTAAATATCCTTCATCTTGATATCAAAAGTAACCGTCATAGGCGGAACATAGAAGAACATAAACAGAAAGAAAATTGCAATTAAAATACAAATAACAAGCGGAACATAAAACATTCCGTTCTTTGAACCGAGTCCGAGATAAAGGACAATTGAGTAGTAGCTGATAAAAACAGCGGCATACATCACAACGCCGTGTATGAGGAATCTGAGCAGATTTTCCTTTATTCCGCCTATGAAATTTGAGAAAACATCAACATTTTCCTCTCCCCTTACCATATGGGAAGTAACCTGAGTTACGCCGGCATAAAACGGAAAAAGCGGAATTATCGTAAGAAAATATATAAACATTGAATTAAGACCCGTAAGGGTATTAATCAAAAAGAAAATTCCGAATATTACGGCAAACGGCAATGCAAAAAGCACATTCGTTAGCAAAAGTCGTGGTAAATTGTGAAACAATGACGAGAAAAATCCTGTCAATGCTACAGCGTTCTTTTCCGATGCCATAGCGCCCTCCAAAATTAAAAATTGAACGTTCCCGAAAACAAGCACCACAAAGCCGTGTCCAGCAAGGTTGAACAAAAGGTCATTATGAGCGCTGAAACAGATCGGGAACAAAAATCAATCACCTCATTTTTCAAAGAATTTGTTTGATGAGAATGACCGATTAAGCTGAAAAACATCTGTTTTGAAATTTCAAAAGCATATGCCGACAGCTTTACAAGTGCCAGACAGAACAAAAATGTTCCCGGCAACACAACAAGCAGATAAAAACCTGCTCCTTTAAGTGAATATGTAATAATAAGATATGCCGCAGTAAGTCCTGTTCCAAAGCCTTTAAATGCTGAAACAAACGGCAAAAACGGTATTCCCCACGGTGCAAGTCCCAAGAGGAATACAACTGTGAGAAATATAAAATCAGATGCAAAGCAGGCACAAAATGTGCTGACGGCATTCTGACCGAGCCTTGCATCAAGATTTGTAGTAAACAGAAAATCAAGGGAATCAAGCATTTGCTTATCGGCTTTTGACGCATAAATTGAACCGAAAACAAGTCCGGTAAGAAAAGCCGAAACAAAGATAAGCACCACGGAATATCGCCTTATAAAAAATCTGACATCAGACGGTGAAATTCCCTTTGATCTGCGAAAAAGATAACGCTTTTTAAAAGAAAATACAATGCTTTTCATAAAATACATTCCTCTCATTGGTTGTCCGTTAAAATATATGAGGAATGTATTCATTTTATGTTAAGGCAAAATTATTTGCCAAGCTCCTCTGCCCTCTTTGTACAAGCGTCCATGCCGTCAAGAACAGCCTCATAGAAACCGTGTTCTTTAAGCTTATCCATAGCGGCAATTGTTGTGCCTCCCTTTGAGCAAACCCTGTCTATGAGTGTTTCAACAGGCTCACCGCTGTCACGGAGCATTGCTGCCGAACCCTCAAGAGTTGCACAGACAAGGTTCATAGCCTTGTCATATTCGATTCCGCAATTCTTTGCGTAATCAGCCATAGCCTTTGCAAAAAGATAAATATAAGCAGGACTGCTACCGTTTACCGCAATTATTTCATTCATATGGCTTTCGTCAATATATTCGCAAACACCGCTGCCTGCAAACATATTGTAAACGATTGTTTTGTCATCATCGCTGATATTCTCAGACGGACAAAGGGCTGTTGCACCCTTTTTGAGCAGGAGAGGCGTATTAGGCATAACCCTTACAACAGGGCAGTCACACTCAAGACCTTTTCTTACATATGCAATAGATATGCCTGCGGCAATTGATACTACGGTTTTGGCTGTTGTAATGCTGTTTTTGAGAGACTCAAGAACTTCGGGATAATTCTGCGGCTTGACTGCAAGAACAACAATTGAGCTGTTCTTTGCAATTTCATCGGCAGATGTCATTACATTTGCACCCATATTTTTCATAGCGGCACACTTTTCTTCGCTTACATCAAAAACATTGATAAAATCAGCCTTGCCGTCGTTTTGTGCCATAAGTCCTTTTATAATGGCTGTTGCCATATTGCCTGCGCCTATGAAACCTATTTTTTTCATTTTAAGACCTTCTTTGCAAAAATTAATATCAGATACCGAAACTCGGGTTTGAGTAACATGAGAAATGGAATTTGTGATAATTGTGCTGACCGTCACGGTCATAATCGCCGTAGAGGAATGTTTCCGCCTCGTCAACTCTTCTGTACAAAAGTCCCCAATAGCAAGAACCTGCCGCATGGTGGTACTGCAAAAGTGCATCAATGAGGTTCTGCTTATTGACATTATTCAAATCTCTTGAACCGCCCGAAGCAGAAACATAATCCTTGTGGATATATCCTGTTGTGCCATTTGAAAGCTTAACTTTATACCAGTTTGTGTTATAACGCTTGCCGTCAACAAATTTAAGTTTTGTTCCGTAGTTCATACGGGTAACAACGGAGTAGTTAGTTCCTGCACCTCTTCTGAGGTTTACATCTGAACCTGTAACCGTACCCGAAGCGCCTGCTTTGATAGTACCGCTTGAACCTGTGTTCAAGAGAACAGACTGAAGTTCGGAATCATTGTAGAACACACCGCTGCCTACATTGTATGCAAAGCACACAAGTGCGTCAAACTGTCGCTGATTGAACTTTATGCCGTTATTTACAAGGTAGGAATTTGTTGTGGTGGTATATCCGCCCTTGTTCACGGTCTGGCAAAGATAAGCATATGCCTGATTTGAAGTTATGTTGTTGTAGAACTGTTCGCCTGAAATTACAACCTTGCCGTAACCGAGTGTAGGATCGGTTGTAATGCTGTCTGCTGTGACTTTTGAGAGAAATCCCTCATAGTTTGCAATAAGCTTGATTACCTCATCACTCGCTCTGCGCTCAGCACAGGCTGTGGTGGTTTTATTGGTTGTTGAGGTTACAAACACCTCGCCCTCACCGCCGCCTGCCGTGGTGTAATACTTTGATTCGGTTTTAAATTTAGAATATGCTTTTACAGACCATTTGCCTGATTTTGAAAGCTTTTGTGTACCTGTCCAGATATAGGAGTTACCGTCTTTAACCTTGCTTGTTGCGGTTACCTTATAAGAGGTTGAGCCGTTTGTAACTACAAAATACACGCCTACCCTGCCTGTGTCGGTAATAGCCTTAAAGCTTACATTTGAATTAAGCGGAGCGGAGTTTGGTGACGCATAGCAGAAACGCACACTCTCCCTCGGCATAACATGGATAAGACAGGTTGCCGCACCGTATGATGTTGAGGCAGTGATTGTTACATAGCCCTTGCCTACCGTGTCAACTACACCGTTCTTAACTGTTGCGATTTTCGTATTTGAACTTGACCATGTGACACCGCTTGTTCTTGATTTCAAAAGCATTGACTTCTGCCACGGAAGATTCACATTACTGTTGGATATATTTACCGATGAGCCGGATTTTACGGTAATTTTGCAGGTTGCAGAATGCGAACCGCTTTTCGCAGTAATTGTTGCAGAGCCTGCTTTCTTGGCTGTTACAATACCACGAGAGTCAACGGTTGCAACTCCTGTATTTGAGCTTGACCATGAAACACTTCCGGACGCTGTTGCAGTAATTGCAAATCTGTTGCCTGTGAAAATTGATTTGCTTGATACGGAAAGTTTAACAGATGAACCTGTTGACGGTTTTGTGGTTGTAGGCCGAGTCGTTGTAGGCTGTGTCTGACTGTTCATCTTAACATAGTCTTTCTTTACATAGCCTGTTTTTGAATTTGATGTAAGCTTAATATTATACCAATCATTGTTATAAAGCTTTGTGCTTACAAAAGTAACCTTTGTATTTACTCTCATACAATCAACGACAGAATATCTTGTACCGGCACCGCTTCTGAGATTTACATAATCGTCTGTTATATAACCGCTTACGGTTGACACTGACGCAGTCGGCTGAGTTACAGGTTTGGTTGCCTTTGTTGTAGGTTGTGTTGCCTTTGTTGTAGGTTGGGTTGAACTGTTAATTTTTACATAGTCTTTTTTTATGTAACCTGTTTTAGCAGTTGAAGTAACCTTAACCTTATACCAGGCGGAGTTGTAGAGTGAAGTGCTTACAAAAGTAAGCTTAGTATTCTTTCTCAGGCAATCAACAACAGAATAATTTGTGCCTGCTCCTCTTCTGAGATTTACATAATCATCAGAAACATAACCTGTTACGCTTGATGCCGTTGTCGAAGAACTTACGGCAACATATTCCTTTGTAACATAGCCTGTCTTTGAATTTGATTTAAGCTTGATTTTGTACCACTTTGAGTTATAGAGCTTTCCGTCAACAAAAGTAAATTTTGTGTTCTTTGCCATACAGGTTATAACCGAATAATTCGTGCCTGCACCGCTTCTCAGATTTACATACGACGCATTTATATAGCCTGATGCGCCTGCTGATACGCTTGCGGAAACCTCCTCGGTTGATTGAGCCGCATTAGCCGAAAATGCAGTTATTGCGACAGCACCTACCGATACTGCCATAAGAACCACAAGGACTATGCAGACTATGCGAACAAACAATTTTTGCTTTTTCATTTAAGTCCACCTTCTCAAAACTTCTTTGAATTATAATTACTTGTGAAAATTACCGAATATTTTTCCTCTTAATCTGCGAACATACTGCATAACAAAGACGGTAATTGCATAATCATAGAGCAAAAAGAAAATATTTCCGGCAATCAAAAATGCCCACGGAACATAAAAACCGAAAACGGTAAATTCATCTGTCGGAATTGACAACAGCCATGTTGCGACAAAAAACGAACCGATGGCGGCAACATTAAATACCGCAAACTTGAGTATGTATTGAACTGCCCTGTTTTTGATTTTAAATTCAAAAGCACCCTTTAAAATCGGATAATAGCCGAAAAGTGCAATGAAATATATAACAGCCTCTTTATCGCCGGCAAGGAGCGTTGAAAGCACGGCAGTTACACAAAACACACCGATAGCCCATCCATAGCCGTATTCAACAACTATGCAGGAAATGAGAATTCCTGCAAGACAGGGCAAAGCGTATGTTCCGATTGGAACAAGAGATGTCATCATCATAAAAACGAGTGAGAGCGCCGCAATAATTCCGCAAACCGCAATACGCATTGTCCCCTTTTTGATACCGTTTTTCTTCATATTAACATCCCATTCTGCAACAATCACACAAGCAGTTTGCACACATCATTCCTGCACAAACATCGCAGAAGGATGAGCCTGTTGCGTTAGGATTTGTTTGAGTATAACCGCCGTAGTTGTATGCTCTCTGGTTCTGCATATTGTTAAGAGCGGCTCGGTATTCCGTGTTGTTGGGGTCCATATTGCACGCAGTTGTGAAATATGAAAAAGCCTGTTCAGACCAACCTCTGCGGTATGCAATCATGCCCTTGAGATAATGCCATTCGGCGGTTCTCATTGACTGTGCTGTGTTTTCAAGAATCTGATCGGCCTGATCAAGAAGTCCTCTCTGAATGTAAATTCTTACATTGTAGAACTGTGAGCTTGAAGAATTTGCGTTATATGACGAACTGCCTGTTGAGCCTGTACCCTTACCCTTCTGACGCATCTGATTAATCATATCGTATGCCTCATTAATCTCCTTCATTTTCTGCTCCGCAACATCCGCAAGAGGACTGTCGGTGTAGTTATCGGGATGATATTTTTTAGCAAGGTTTCTATACGCTGCTTTTACTTCTTCATCGGTAGCTGTTTCAGACACACCGAGAACCTCATAAGGATTATTCATTATTGACCTCCGTATCAAGTTTGCTTGTTACTCTGTTTTGTGATGCTGGGAATCCCAAAAGCATCATATTATCTAAAATTCCCTTAAAATCGGTAAAGTTCAAAAGATTGTAGGCATCATATGCCCTTGCAAGTGACTGATTCAGCACCGCTTTTATAAAATCCGATGATTTTACCTCACCTGTTTTCTTGTTTACAAACGGATTAAATCCGTTTGATTTGATATCTTTTTCTATATCATCTGCGGCATCGACAAGATAAATCCACCTACCGATATGATAGCCGAATTCATAGAGAACTCTTTTTTGAATTTCATCATGAGCCTCAGCCGACAATACAGCAGCGAGCATTAATGCCGTTGGATGAGCCGACATATCTACAGACGGCTTTTCCGAATGTTCTGCATCATACTGCATCTTCATCATATCAGAAACCGCTTTGTCCATATCGGGATACTTATCAGCCGCCTTTTTCCTCTGATGAGAAAAGAAAGGCTTTATGATTCTGCACAACAGCTTTTTAAAAAATCCGCTGTCCTGAATATCATCAATGATTTTATAATAAACCGATATCATTGAAAATGCGGCAGCCTTTCTGTATGCGTCACCCGAATCTGTTGCAAACTTGCATTTTTTAAGAGGATTACAGGTGCATCTGCCGTCTTTAAAGCCTTTGCATGAACGGTTAAGTGACATTAAAAGCATTGCATAAAATGTGCAGTCATAGCTTAGCGTAAATCTTGTAAACACGGAGTAATCCTTACCCATTTGCCTGCAAAGACCGCAATACACAGCCTTATAAGCCTCGGATTCACGAACAAGCAGTTCGCTCTTTTGAATCTGCAAATAACCAAACACGGATTTTCTCCTTTATACAATAATACATAGTATATTGTACAACAAAACAGAGTTAAAAGCAACAGAATAACGGTATATTCTTTGGATAATCAGCCAAAATGAGCTAATTAACGGGAAATGTTGCAAAAATTTTCTTCTCATATTATAATCATAGTGCAGATGTTCTCTTCTGTTAAGAATTGAATGTCAAGAATTATTTGCAAAACTAAAAAGGAATTTGCATATTATGAATGTTTACGATTTTGACAAAACGATTTACTACGGGGACTCAACAGCCGACTTCTATTTATTCTGCCTTAAAAGGCATAAAAAAATACTCACTCTTGCCCCATCGCTTTTGGGAGCATTTTTAAAATTCTATGTATTCAAAAAAGGTACAAAAACTGATTTTAAAGAAAAAATGTACAGATTTCTTACCTATTGCGATACTGAAAAGGATGTAAATGATTTCTGGAAGGAATACATAGGAAATATAAAACCGTTTTACCTTGAACAAAAGAAAGATGATGATGTAATTATTTCGGCGTCACCCGAATTTTTGCTGAAACCCGTTTGCAAAAGGCTCAAAATAAAAAACCTTATGGCGTCAAAGGTAGATATGCACAGCGGAAAATATTCGGGTGTAAACTGTCACGGCAAGGAAAAGGTAAAACGATTTTATGAGGCTTTTCCTGACGGAAAAATTGACAATTTTTATTCGGACAGTTACAGTGATTCGCCGCTTGCGGAGATTGCAGAAAAAGCTTTTATGGTTGACGGCGACAAGGTTGAAGGTTGGATATTCTTTAAATAATTTTTACGGAGCAGAAATCTGTTCCGTATTTTTATTTTTTCTGGTTGCCAAAACATTGAGCTGTGTTTGTCTGTGTCAGACAAGTGTTTCAGCGGTTTTACCCGTTGAAACAGAAAAGGCTTGATACACATGGTATCAAGCCCTTTCTATGGTGCGAGTGACGGGACTTGAACCCGTACGTCGTGAAACACACGCCCCTCAAACGTGCCTGTCTGCCTATTCCAGCACACTCGCATTTATTAGATTTTTGTCGGTTTCTCAACTCAACAATCAAGATTATATCATAAGGTATTCAACTTGTCAACACATATTTGAAAGTTTTTTCAATTTTCTTACATAATTTTTTCTCTATCTGCCAAAAACGCATAAAAACTGAAACTTTATGCTTTTACAAAAATGACATCGGGATAGGCTGTATCCCGACATCATCCTATTTTCTGGCAATCAGCCGAGAATTTTTTCTGCAACTTTTGGCAATTCATTGAACGAACTGATTGTATATTCGGGATTTTCCGTTGTACCGAATCCGTATGACGCAAACACGAACGGTATTTCTGCATCTTTTGCGGCAATTTGATCGCCGATTGTATCGCCGAGATACAAAGCCTTATCAATGCCGTTACGCTCCATAACAAGCTTTATATTCTCTCCCTTTGTCAGATTTGTTCTGCCCGACATTTCAAAATCGGAGAAATATTTTTCAAGCTTATGAGCAAACAAAAATGCCTCTATATATCCGCATTGACAATTGCTGATTATGCCGAGAAAATAGTTCTTTGAAAGAATTTCAAGTGTACTTTCAAGATTATCATACAAATGACCGCCCGTTTTACGAAGTGACGGAATCTGTTCAGCGCAACACTCCTTTACAATTGCGACCGAATTTTCAAGCGGAAGCTCAGGCAACATTATTGACGCAATCTGTTCAACCGTCTTTCCCATATAACTGTTCATTTCTTCAAGTGTGATTTGCTTTGTTGTTTCTTTATGTTTTTTAAGTATATCGTTCCACACAGGCAAAATCACATCACAAGTGTGCCACAATGTGCCGTCAAGGTCAAATAAAACTGCTTTTTCCATAAATTCATATCTCCAAATTAAATATGTTTAACGGACTCCCGTTGCCAAAACGATATTATCACAACGGATTTTGCTTGTCAAGGTATGGTGCTGTAGATATGTTGCTTTACTTGTGGGCGTTCGATAAACGCACTTACTGACTACAAAAAAATTATGTGGTAAAAAAACAAGTCCCGTCATTATTCACTAATACAAATTGATATAACGGTAACTTGCGAGTGACGGTGATTGCTATATGTCAAACTTACAACCTCGCCAATGCGGCTTGTTCATCGTCATACTTTCATCAATGCTCTCCCTAAAAACAGTTGTTTTCTTCTATCCACTTTTGTTTTTACGGTTATTCTCTCCCCGTCTGAAATATAGTCGCCTTGCGTTGTGCATGAATGCACTTCCTTATGCTCCTTATTTCAGACAGCGCTTTGCTCCCTTTTTCCGACACAGGCGGCGGTCGCAAGGCTACCTCAAGTCCCGTCATCGCTTGCTTGCATAAAATAGAAAAGACTTGATACGCAAGGTATCAAGTCTTTTCTATGGTGCGAGTGACGGGACTTGAACCCGTACGTCGTGAAACACACGCCCCTCAAACGTGCCTGTCTGCCTATTCCAGCACACTCGCATTTATCTCTCACCTTTTTCGTGAGCAGTATTGATTATACGGTAAAACTGTAATTTTGTCAATACTTTTTTAAAAGTTTTTTAATATTTCTTTCCCCTGCATTGAATTGCAACACAGGGGAAAGATTTTAGATTCTAAATAAATCAGTTTTCCGAACTTGTACCCTTTTTGACCTGCTTTTCAAACTTATCAAGACAGGTATTCCAGTTATCGTATGACGGATCGTTACGCTTATCTTTGAAGAGCTTTGTATCGTCAAGATACTTTCCGATATAATTCGTCATCTTCACAGCACCGTTATAGTTAAGGTGATCACCTTTATCCTTTGTATCCTTTTTCCAATCAATCGGGATATCATCACGGAGAAGATTGGTATCGATATAATCAACACCGAGATCCTTTGAAATTGCTTCCATAGTGTTATGTCGCTGGTAGTTCCAGTTTTTTGTGCTTGGGGTACTTATCAGCACAAGTTTTGTACCGTGCTTTTTACAGAATTTCGCAATTTCTTTGAGATACTTTTTGTTGGTAGATAGTATCGGTGCAGAAACATCGGAATACTTCATATATTTCTTGATAGCCTTATCTGTCGCAGGCTTAGACTTTTTAGTAAAGTAATAACCTTTGTTATTCTCATTCGCAGTATATTCAACTGTAGCCGAAAAATCCTTGAGCTGAAGATTCTTCCAACGGTCATGATATCTGAACACAGGGAAAATCTGCTCTGCCTTATATGTGATTTCATCCTCAAAATAAGATTTTCTGAAAATCGCATTGGTTTCAAGGAATACAATCTTCGGAGTTTGTTTTTCAAAAGTTTTTTTCAAAAATTCCATTGAGTACACAAGCTTTTGAGCCGGAGAAGAAACATCATACGAGGTAATTCCGTAATCCCTCCAGATATTGAGCGGAATGAACGAATGATACACCTCACTGTCACCGATAAATACAGTGTCAATACTGTCTTTAGGTTCGCTGAAAATACCGTTTGCCCTCGGATAATGAATGCCCGCCGCCTTGTCATTTGACTTTGGCTGAAATATGAGTGAGGATACCTGAAGTAATCCGAGAAGTATTGCAACAAACAGGACACAGCTGACAATTCTCTTAATTATTTTCTTCATAATCAGACCTCCTTAGAAGTTCGCATAAATCGGATCAACGGGAACATAGCCCTTGCCGTAAGCACCGAAGATTATGATGAACATAATAAGAGCGTAAACAGCCGCCCATCTTATAACAACATTTCTCTTTGCAATTGCGCCACGCACACATATTCCCTTTTCATTGAGAACGCTGATTACAAAAATAAGAGCAAGCGCAATAAGCACAATCATAACATCATGCATATCAATTTTAAGCTTTTTCATAAGCTCATAGTTAAGGCTTGAAAAGCTGAAATCGGTCACCATTTTTCCGAACATTGAAAGACCTGTTGTAAGTCTTTCTGCTCTGAAAAACATTTCGCCGATAACAACAAGTATGCATGTACGAACTATCTGAAACACTTTGTACGCAAAGCATTCGGAATTGATGTGAAGCTTTTTATTGAATGCGGTAACCGCAGGGGCAATGATGTTACCCGACAGAATAAGCACAAAATGGTACATACCGAAGAATATGTAACCCCACGCAGAACCGTGCCACAGTCCGTTGCAGAACCATACACAGAACAATGCTATGCTTCCCGCAAGCAACGGACCAAAGTGGTTGCCGAGCTTTTTGCGTGCAGAAGATGTAAGATTTTTCATCGGCTTTGACATGGTGACAGGATAGAAGATATAATCCTTGAACCATGTGCCGAGTGTGATATGCCACCTTTTCCAAAATTCTGAAATTGATTTTGAGAAGAAAGGTCTTTGAAAGTTTTCGGGCATTGTAACGCCGAAAATCTGAGCAACACCCATTACGGCATCCATTGTACCGGAGAAATCGCAATAGAGCTGAATTGTATAGGCAATTGCTCCGAGAGCGATTATTCCGCCCTGATAGTCATCGTAATGGCTGAAAATCTGCTTAATCATAGGATTAAGTCTGTCAGCGATTACAAGTTTTTTCATAAGACCGAAAAGAATACGGACTGTACCGAGTTTTAAGTTTTCAAACTCAATTTGCTTTACATTCCACAGCTGATTGGCTGTCTGACCGTAACGGCAGATAGGACCTTCTACAATCTGTGGAAAGAAAGACATAAACAACGCAAGTCTTAATATGTTGTCATCTGCTTTAATAAGTCCTCTGTAAACATCAAAAAGGTACGATACAGCCTGCAAAGTAAAGAATGAAATACCAATCGGCATTATATAACTCGGAATATCAAACTGAATCGGAATATTCAAAAGCAATAACAGCGAATTTACATTTGTTGTAAAAAACGGTGAATATTTGATTACAAGCAGACCGCCTATCATAAGTACGGCGGCAAACAACAGAACTCTGCGACTGCGGTGGAGATATACCTTTTTAAGAGCCTTTTTCTCCTCCTTAGGCACAGCCTTTAGCGCCGCACTTTTTTGCGTTTGAATCCTGTCAAGCCACAAGCCGAAATAATGGACGCCCATTATTATCAGGCATAAATAGGCAATCAACTGACCGCTTATCAGCCAAAAGAAAGCAAAGCTTGCAATAAGCAGAAAATACTTTCTTGCTCTTTGCGGAATGACGGCATACACAACAACTGAAACAGGCAGAAAAATGACAAGAAACGCTACCGAAAAATATGAGGTCAGCGTATCAAGGCTGCCCGCCATCAGTAATGATGGAAGATCCATCTTATTCCTCCTCTTGGAGTCTTTCAATCATACTCCACATTGCCTTTACTGAATTAAAGTTTGCAGGAACAACTTCCACTGCAGGAACTGTCACATCAAAAGCGTCCTCAATCTCAGCAATAAGAGAAATGATTGAAAGAGAGTCAAGATAGTGACCGTCAATAAGGTTTTCGCAGCCTTCGTAATCTACATCCGGTTTAATGTCCTCTAAAATCTCAATAAGTTCATCCATTTTAATTCGTTTCCTTTCTGTAATTGGGTTTGTTTAAATTAAATGTTTCAAAGGAATCACGGACACAAAGATATGTTCCGTCCTCCTTTTTTATGTAAACCGAGGGAATGTCACGACTTAAAAACAAAGAAATTCCCTCTGTCATACAATAAGCGCCTGTATTTTCAAAACAAATTACATCACCGATTTCAATATCAGGCAAAGAAATCTGTTTTGCGATTATATCATTCATTGAACAAAGTGAACCGCAGATATTCCATGATTCGGTACACGGCTCGGTTTCTTTTCCGCAAACCGAAAGGTACGGCTGTTTCATTGCCATATGCTGACCGTAGTACACAATATGGTTCATTCCGCCGTCAACAAGGAGGTAGTTCTCCCCTTTGTTGCACTTTTTATCAACGATATGCGTGTAGTATTTACCGCAGATTGCGGCAATGCTTCGTCCGAGTTCAAGCGTGATTTTCGGCTTTGAAGTCATCTCATTCAAAAGCTGTGCAAATCCGCCGATAAGCTCGTCTTCATTTATGGTATCTTCCTTGAAATAGGTTGCAGGGAATCCTGTGCCGTATTCAAGCTCTTCTGCGGAATAATCATATTTCTCTTTGAGAAGAATAAGAAGATTGTCAAGTTTGTCAATTTCTCTCTTGAGTTTTTTAAGAGAGGTTTTCTGTGTTCCTGAAAAGAACTGAATACCGAGTATGTCGAGATATTCAAATTCGTTTCTTTTTGAAATAATTTCTTCGATTTCTTCGGAATTAATTCCGAACTGACTTCCGTTTGTAAGTCTTAAAAGCAAAGAAATTTTCTTTTTATATTTTTCGGATAATTCTCTGAAAAGATTAAACTGTGTAAGTGACTCTACGGTGAATATTCTGTCGCATTTTCCGTTTGCAACCATATTTTCCATAACTTCGGGAGTTTTGTACACACCCGAAATCACCATCATTTTATCAGGAATATCAAGTAAATCGCAGATTTCAGCCTCACCCGGTGAGCAGATTTCAAAGCGGTCAACATCATTTTCAAGTTCTGCCGTAATAAATGTGTTCGCCTTGATTGCATAGCAGATTGCAACATCTTCGGGAAGCATTTTTCTGAGATATGCCACTCTGTCTTTGAGAGTTTTTACATCAAAAACATAGAATGCAGTTTTGTTCTGCTTTAATATTTCGTTCATTTTCTTCTGCCCCCTGCAATTTCAGCAAGCTTTTTACGGTCAATTTTGCCGTTCTTTGTCAGCGGCATTTCATCAACCCTGCGGATAACGCCCGGAACCATAAACGCAGGCAAATCCCTTGACATTGATGCGGCAAGCTCGTCCTTTTCAATTGAGCCTACGAAAAAGCCCTTGAGCCTTGATTTTTTCTCATCAAAAATACAACAGCATTGCTCAACACCGTCAACGGCTGACATCTCACGCTCGATTTCCTCAAGCTCTATGCGATGTCCCATATATTTAATCTGGAAATCCTTTCTTCCGCTGAAAACAAGTTCACCGTTTTCGTTGTATCTTGCTAGGTCGCCTGTCCTGTAAATTAATTCGGGATAGTACGGATTAAGCGGATTCTGAACAAAAGCCTTTGCATTCTGTTCGGGATTTGAGTAGTAACCGAGTGCAAGAGCAGTGCCTCTCACGCAGATTTCACCGACTTTGCCAACCTCTGAAATTCTGTTATTATTCTCATCAAGAAGAATAACATCTTCATTGGGGAACGGTTTGCCTATCGGAATACCGTCTGCATAGTCGCAATTGTTGTCGAGAATATGGTATGTGCAGTTACAGGTGATTTCCGTCGGTCCGTAAAGGTTGACATACTTTGCATTTGGAAGATGTGAACGGAAATTTTTAAGCGCCTTGAGCGGCATAACCTCACCGCTGAAAAGAATCTTATTAACGGTTTCGGGAGTTCTGTAGTCAAGCGCATGGAATGTGCTGATAAGGCAGAGAGCCGAAACAGCCCATATCATAACAGTAATCCTGCGGTCACATATGAAATCAATGAGTTCGGCAGGAGCGGAGAACATTCTCCTCGGCACAACAACAAGAGTTGCGCCTGTTTTAACAGCTGAATAGATATCCTTGACGGACACATCAAAATCAAACGGTGCTTGATTTGCTATTACATCGTTATTATCAATGCCGAATATTTCGGTAAAATGGTCAATAAAGTCAATTACACTTCTGTGACACACAACAATTCCCTTTGGAGTGCCCGTTGAACCGGAAGTGAAATTAATATAAAGCGGATCTGTGTCAATTTTATGGCTACGGATTTCGCCAAGCTTTGCATAATCAGGCTCCGATTTTGCCAAATCTTCAAAGGTCACAATTTTTCTTTCAGAGAAATATTCTTTCGCTGTTTCAAGCAAGCTTTCAGAAGTTACAATCACCTTTGGATTGAGTACGGAAACTGTGGTCTGAAGTCTGTTCTGCGGAAGCTCCGTGTTGAGAACAGAATAAAATCCGCCTGCGTACACGGTTGCAAAAAATGCCGCTACCGCATCGGCGCATTTTTCCATATATATGCCTACTGCATCTCCCGATACGATAAGTTCAGAAAGGGCGGTTCCGACAGATGAGCTGAGTTTTACAAGCTCGGAATATGAATAGGAAACCTTTTCGTCAGTTACCGCACATTTTTCGGGAAAGTATTCGGCTGAGTTTTCAAGATAAGCCAGCACACTGCTGTTCATAGCTACACCTCATTATATATCTGTATATTAATTATCAAATTATAAATTCATTAACCAAATATTATACATTGCAAACGCACTAATATAATACCACAAAATTCGTCAAAAAGCATCACAAAAATGTCACAAGTAAGCGATTATTTGTATTTTCAGCAATTTGCACAAATAATCAGTCAATAATAGGCAGTTTCACTTCAAATACGGCACCGTCAAGGTAGTTATACGCTGTTACGCTGCCATTGTGAAGATGTATAATCTCATTTGCAAGCGACAAACCGATGCCCGTTCCGCCGTCACTGCCTTTGTAGAATCTGTCGAAGATATGTTCAATATCATCACGGTTTATACCGTTACCGTCATCCTTGAATCGGATATAAACATATTTCTGATTGGTTTCGCAGGCAACAGTAATTTTCTTTTTTGAATATTTCAGACCGTTTATTATGATATTTCGGAATGCCCTTGCCATTTGATCTTCATCACATTTCACATAGATTTCTTCATCGGGAAATTCAGGCACAATGCTTATGCCGTTCATCTGCTGAACAGCATCAAGTGACCGAAAACAATCGTAAAGAACCTCTTTTATGTCAAGCTTTACAAGGTCAAGCTTAAAATGTCGTGAATCGATTTTTGAAATTGAAAGAATTTCCTCAACAAGACCTGTCATTCTCTCGGTTTCCTGCATAATTATGTCTGCGGCATTTTGCGGATCTACAACATCCATTTCAATGCCCTCGGCATAGCCTTGAATTGCCATGAGAGGGGTTTTGAGTTCGTGAGAAGAATTCTGAAAGAATCTGCGCTGAGTTTTCTGTGACTCCTCGATTTTAACACCGAGTCTGTAACCGATTATGCTCATAACAACAATTGCGCAAAGAAAAATTGCTGAAATAAGCCAGTTAAGCGAACGGGTATATTTTACGATATGGTCGATATTTATGTACATTAAATACACAGGAGAATCGTTTTCATCGGATTCTGCATCGTCCCAATAATCATAATTCTGCGGTTCTTCATAAACTGTAAATACATAATAGCCGTTATCTGTTTGAAGTGTATATATTTGTTCTTCGGATATATTGTGATTCTTAACCCATTCGGTGAGTTCGTATGTACTTTTTAATGAAGTTGAATTTGAGCCGACAAGGCTGTTGCCCTCGGAGGTATTTTTATCATTAAGAGCGTCTGTTACATCAATATAGTAAATATCCGAGGTGAAATACGAATCCTGATAACCGCTTTCAAACTTTTTTTGAAGAGTTGATTCTTCAGTTGATTCTTCATTGGAATCTTCTTCATAATAATCCGAAGAATCATCTTCGCTCTCGTCGTTGCTGTTAGAAATATAATGCTGATAATCAATTTCGTATTCAAGAGCGTCTTCTGCCTCACTTACGAAGTGGGACGGCAAAACTATATTTAAAATTCCTGCAAATGCGAAAAAAAGTAAAATCATTGACGACCATACAATAATCAAAATACGGAATTTTATGTGTTTCACTTTTTATCCTCCGCAATGCTTATTCTGTAGCCAAAGCCCCATATCGTGCCTATGCTGACATTACTGCCTGCAAGGCTTAACTTTCTGCGTATTCTTCGCAAGGTTTCATCTGTTACACGGGTTTCAACTTCGGTATCGAATCCCCACACACCTTCAAGAATTTCTTCTCTTGAAAATGCCTTTTTCGGTTCTTTTAACATATATGTAAGCATTTTAAGTTCTGTTTTGCTCAAAGAAACAGGCTTACCTTTGCAATAAAGGCAGTTTTCCTGTGCCGAAAATCTAAGATTGCCGATTTTAATATCCGAAAGCTCCTGACATGTCACCTTTTTAGTGTTCATATCCATTCTTCTTAAAAGGGATTTTACTCTCATTAAAAGGGTTGTAAGTCTGAACGGCTTTGTCAGGTAATCATCGCCCCCGAGGGTTATTCCCCTTACATAGTCATATTCGGAATCTTTTGCGGTCAGCATAATTATAGGAACATCCGTTATCGTTCTGAGCTGACGGCATATTGTCAAGCCGTCTGTTCCGGGCATCATTATATCAAGAATCACAAGTTCACACGGTTTTTTAAGGAATTCCTCCATAAGCTCGTCACCGGTTTCAAATGCGGTAACGCTGTAACCGTCACACTCAAGAAACTTTGTAATAAGGTCACGAATGTTCTTTTCATCATCCGCAATATAAATTGATGCACCCATAGTAAAAATGCCCTTTCTGAACAGAACCGCAAGTTTTAAGTATAATTTTCATCACAATCATCTGTATTATACCAAATTTCAAAGTAAAAATCCACCGAGAAATGAATCTGAATTGTAATAAAAGTGTCACAAAATGTATTAAACAGAGTAATTGCAATGAAAAATTTTTTGAAGTTGACAAAATAAAAAAATTATAGTATAATTTCCGAAATATATAATGGTTTAATTGGAAACGCACATTTCTCCTTAAGGAAATGATAACGAACAACACTTATATGTTTACTAAGTTATCATTTTTATAAAGGAGATTTTTTATGCCAAAAACTAAATTTCAGGAAGTTATTTTTACGATTATCATGGTGTTCTTTATGGTTTATGCCATGATTTGCTACAACACAGCTCTTAATATCGGCGAAATGAAAAACGAAGTTTTTCTTTCCGCCTTCAAAGAACTTTCTTTTATGGGGCCGATTGCATTTATTCCTGACTTTTTCATTATCGGTCACATTGCCAAAAAGCTTGCTTTTAAGATTGTAAACCCTGCAAAGGATAATCCTTTCTTCCTTGTACTCGCAATTTCTGCAATTTCGGTTATCTTTATGTGTCCTCTTATGAGCCTTGCTGCCACTCTTATTTTCAAAAATGCGGGTGTTGAGATTATTTCGGTATGGCTTGAAACTACCGCACTCAACTTCCCTATGGCACTTTGCTGGCAGTTGTTTTTTGCAGGCCCGATTGTCAGATTCATTTTCAGACATATTTTCAGAAAGTCACTTACAGCAGACAACACACATTGATTACACAATTACAAATAAAAATGCTCTGTACCGTTTGATTTGGTACAGAGCATTTTTGTTTTTGCATGATTTTTAATCTTCAAAAAGCGAATTCATCAGATTTTTAATTTTTTCTTTTCTGGCTTTTGTTTCATCGCTGTTCAGAAAATAGCTGTTTTCCTGAAAGTTGATTACATCGCCTTCTTTGATATTTTTCGGCAGGGCTTTAAGTTCAAGATTCACCATATCGCCGTTTTCACACTCAAGAACAGCCTTGTCGCCTTCTATTCTGTCAACAATAAATTTTTTCAAGCTTATTCATCCCTTTTCATTGAAGTTTGTCCCGTTTTGATTGTCACACCTGAACCCTCGGTTGAAATAACAACTGTTCCGTTTTCATCGGTTCTGTATGTTTCAACTCCGAATTCATCAAGCAGCTTTAATGTGCTTTTGTGCGGATGTCCGTAGCTGTTATCCTTGCCGAGTGAAATAACCGCATATTTAGGATTTACCTTTTCAAGCAACGCTTTTGTTGTTGATGTTCTGCTTCCGTGATGACCTACTTTAAGAACTTCTGCACTCATATCTGCCGTAACAGTTTCAAGCTCTTTCTTTTCGGCATCTCCGAGGAACAGAAAGCTATCGTTTTTGTAAGTTATTTTTAGAATTACAGAGCAATTGTTCAGATTATCCTCGTCAATCGTTACGGGAGCAAGAATATTTATGCTGAAATCGTTGTCATCAATAATATTCATACCCGCTTTGGCTGACTTGACTTTAAGTCCCTTGTCTGCAATTGCCGTGAGCAGATTCTCATAGGTCTTGGTTGTGGTTGTAACCTTAGGCATATAGATTTCGCCGATATTATTATGCTTTACAACATAAGCCATTGAACCGATATGGTCTGCGTGAGGGTGAGTTGCAACGAGATAATCAATATTTGTGTATCCGAGATTATTGATATATTCGGTAATACTTTTGCCGTACATATTTTCGCCTGCATCAATCAGCATACACTTTTGATTCGGCAGTTCAATAAATATGCTGTCACCCTGTCCGACATCAAGGTAATGAACCGATAATGTTCCGATTTCTGAAACAGTTGTTTTGCTTTCCGAATCGGAACCGTTCACATTGATATTGATTGAACACGAACAAAGTGCAAGACAGATTACCGCAAACAATGCAGTAAGCTTTAATATTAATTTTGAATTAATTTTAATTTTTAACACCTCACAATTCTGAGTCTTATTGTACAATAAACAAGTCAATATTTCAAGAACAGAAAAAGGAGAGCCTTTGCGACTCTCCCCTTTCGATTATCATTATGCGGTTTTGCCCGTATAAAGCTGATAGTATCTGCCCTTTTGTTCAAGAAGCCGTTCGTGTGAACCACGCTCGATGATTCTGCCCTTTTCAAGAACCATAATACAATCTGAATTCTTGATTGTTGAAAGTCTGTGGGCAATAACAAAGGTTGTTCTGCCGTGCATAAGCTTATCCATGCTGTCCTGAACCATCTTTTCGGTACGGGTATCAATTGAACTTGTAGCCTCATCAAGGATAAGTGCGGGCGGATCTGCAACAGCGGCTCTTGCAATCGCAAGCATCTGGCGCTGTCCCTGACTGAGATTGCCGCCGTCACCTTTGAGCAGGGTGTTGTAGCCGTCAGGAAGTTTTCTGATAAAGCTGTCTGCGTTGGCAAGCTTTGCCGCTGCAATAACCTCTTCGTCTGTTGCGTCAAGTCTGCCGTAACGGATATTTTCCATTACGGTATCCGTGAACAGGTGTGTATCCTGTAAAACTATACCGAGTGAACGGCGAAGGTCGCCTTTTTTGATTTTGTTGATATTGATTCCGTCATAACGGATTTTACCGTCCTGAATATCATAGAATCGGTTAATAAGGTTTGTGATTGTTGTTTTGCCTGCACCTGTTGAACCGACAAACGCAATCTTCTGACCGGGTTCTGCGTACAAATCAATATTGTGAAGAACGATTTTATCATCTGTATAACCGAAGTCAACATCGTCCATAACAAGCGCACCCTTGAGTTCACGATACTCTGTTTCGCCTGTTATGCTGTGAGTATGCTTCCAAGCCCACATACCTGTTTTTTTCTCAGTTTCAACAAGCCTGTCACCCTCTTTGCGTACATTAACAAGTGTTACATATCCGTCATCAACCTCAGGCTCTTCGTCAAGAAGTTTAAAGATACGGTCTGCACCTGCAAGCGCCATAACAATTGAGTTAAACTGCTGGCTGACCTGATTGATAGGCTGGGTAAAGCTCTTGTTAAATGTGAGGAAGCTTACGAGTTTACCGATTGTAAATCCGAGGAAATTGTTGAGAGCAAAGATACAACCTACGATTGCACAAAGTACATAGCTGATGTTACCGATTTGTGCGTTAATCGGCATAAGGATATTTGCAAACTTGTTTGCGTTGTATGAACTGTTGAAAAGTCTGTCATTAAGCTCATTAAATTCTTCAATGCTCTTTTTCTCATGGTTAAATACTTTTACAACCTTCTGACCGTTCATCATTTCCTCAATATAACCGTTAGTCGCACCGAGGTCTGCCTGCTGTTTTGCAAAAAACCTTCCGCTTCGTGACGCAAGCTGTTTTGTTACAAAAAGCATTACACCAACCATTACAAGTGTAAGAATTGTAAGAGGAATACTGAGTGTAAACATACTAACAAGAACGGCAATGATTGTAATTCCGCTGTTGAAAAGCTGAGGAATACTCTGGCTGATCATCTGACGGAGGGTGTCAATATCGTTTGTGTAAACACTCATGATATCGCCGTGAGGGTGTGTGTCAAAGTATTTTATCGGAAGGCTTTCCATATGTTCAAATATCTGACAACGCAAATCACGCATTGTACCCTGTGTTACATAAACCATAATTTTTGCGTAGATAAACGCCGACGCCGCACCGATTGCATAGAAGATTGCAACTCTTAAAATTGCTCCGAGCATTGGTCCGAAGTCACGGCTGCCGCTCTGAATCATCGGAGTGATGTAATCGTCAATAAGATTCTGAATAAACAATGAACCCTGAACATTTGCAAGTACGCTGATGAGGATGCAGACGAAAACAATAATCATCTGAAATTTATATTTTTTGAAGATAATACCGAATAGTCTTTTAAGAACCTGACCTGAATTTTCAACCTTTTGTGCAGGTCCTCGGTTTCTTCTTCCCATTGGTCCCGGCATAATTACAGCTCTCCTTTCGCATCAAAATCACCGTTGCCGCTTGTCTGGGCAACATAAATTTCATTGTAAATCGGACTGTTTTTGATAAGTTCTTCGTGAGTACCCACTGCGCTTATCTCACCGTCATCCATTACAATAATCTTGTCTGCGTGTGAAACGCTTGATACACGCTGTGAAATAATCAGCTTTGTAGTATCGGGGATATTCTCGCTGAATGCCTTGCGGATACTTGCGTCTGTTGCGGTATCAACTGCACTTGTCGAATCATCAAGAATAAGAATTTTCGGATTTTTCAGCAAAGCTCTTGCAATGCAAAGACGCTGTTTCTGACCGCCCGAAACATTAGTACCGCCCTGTTCGATTTTTGTGTTGTACTTATCGGGGAAGCTTTCGATAAACGCATCTGCACACGCCAGCTTGCAGGCATTGACGCATTCTTCCTCTGTAGCATTTTCGTTGCCCCATCTGAGGTTGTCAAGGATTGTACCGCTGAAAAGAACATTCGACTGGAGCACAACCGAAACCTTGTCACGCAGAGTTTCGATATCATAGTCACGAACATCTTTTCCACCGACCTTAACAGAACCTTCGGTTACATCATAAAGTCTTGCAATAAGGTTTACAAGGCTTGTTTTTGAAGAACCCGTACCGCCGATAATACCGATTGTTTCGCCTGATTTGATTTTTAGGTTGATATCGTTGAGAATCGGTTTTTCGGCTTTTGTGTTGTATGAGAATGAAACATTGTCAAACTCAATGCTTCCGTCCTTAACCTCGTAAACAGGGTTTTCGGGATTTGCAAGCGTTGATTTTTCATTAAGCACACCTGCAACACGCTTGCCGCTTGCAAGGCTCATTGTGAGCATTACAAACACCATTGCCACCATAAGAAGATTCATAAGAATGTTCATACAATATGTGAGCATACTTGTAAGTTCACCTGTTGTAAGCTCACTGCTTACGATCATATTTGCGCCAAACCAGCTTACAAGGATGATTGATGCGTATGAAGTAACCATCATAATCGGTGATACTGTTACCATGGCATTTTCAGCCTTAACAAAGAGTCTGTAAACATTGTCGGCTGCCTTGCGGAACTTGCCAACTTCGTGTTTTTCACGAACAAAAGCCTTTACAACTCTGATTGAAGTTACATTTTCCTGAACGCTTGCGTTGAGTTCATCGTACTTTTCAAAAACCTGACTGAAATACTTGTATGTTGCCTTCATAATAAAGGCAAGAACAACAGAAAGTAAAATTGTTGCAATGAGATAAATACAGGCAAGCCTTGCATTGATGATGAATGTCATTACCATTGCACAGATGAGCGATACAGGCGCTCTGAAACACATTCTTAAAAGCATCTGATATGCATTTTGAAGATTTGTTACATCCGTTGTCATACGGGTAACAAGTCCTGCGGTTGAGTAACGGTCAATGTTGGCAAACGAGAATGACTGGATATTTGCAAACATTGAGCGTCTGAGGTTTCTTGCAAAGCCTGCCGAAGCTTTTGCACCGTAGATACCGCCCATCATACCTGCAAACAAGCCCGTGAGTGCAAGTGCACCCATATAACCGCCCGTTATGAATATGTGCTGCATATCGCCCTTGTTGATACCGTCGTCAATCATTGATGACATAAGAAACGGAATAATTGTTTCAACAATTACTTCGAGTATCATAAAGAACGGAGTCAGAACGGATTCTTTGACGAAACCTTTGATATTTTTTGCCAAAGTTTTTATCATACTTATCTCCTTCCGTTTTAATTTGCATTTTCAAGTCCGCTGAGAATTTTATTTATAAGAAAAAGAAATTGTTTCTTTTCTTCTTTTGTCAGCAGACTGTCAAGCAAAGTTTCGTTTTTGGTTATCATATTTTCGATTTTGTAATGAAGTTCAATACCTGTTTCGGTCAAGACAAGTTTTTTGAGCCTTGCATCACTTTCAACGCTCTCCCTCGTTATGTAATTTTTCTTTTCCATAAGTTTAAGAATACTTGTAACGGTTGAACGGGCAATTGAAAATGCGTTTTCAATATCTTTTTGATAAACATCTTCATCACGATGATCATAGAGATATGCAATAATCCAGCCGTGCATAAGAGTCAGCTTATCCACACCCTTATCCTTGGCGGAATAGATTAACTTTCTCTGCAAAACCTGATTAAGCACCTTGATTTCGTGACCGATTGAATCATTAAAGCGTTTGTTGCACTTACAGCTTTTTACGCTTTTGTCATCACACATTATTTCACCTCCGAAATCACACTTATGAGATATTGTTCTATATAGAATAGTTCGATACAAAACAATTTGTATCAGTAATTATAGCACCTTCATTTTGAATGTCAAGAGAAATTACAAATAATTATTCAAAGTTTCACATTGCTGTCACAAATCAAAAGCGACAGCTAAAATTGCAGCTGTCGCAGTTAAAATCATATTCACTTTGCACAAATTATGACAATTGTCACTTTTTTAGGATTTCTGTCGCATCACGGATATCGGGGGTTTTATCACCGTTGATATCGCAAACAAAAAGAGCATACTGATTTTCGTCATAATCGTCAAAGGTGAGGTCTTTGATAAGATACTTCTGAATAAGCTCAGCATCCTTTTCATCTGTTTTTCCGTCAATGTTGAGGTCTTTCATATTTTTGGGAACGCAACCGCCGTCAAGCACAAAATCAATACCGCTGTCGTTCATGAGTTCATCGGCTCTGTTTTTATCAACATCAACAATGTAAAGTCCCAATGTGTCAAAGCATTGATAAACATACTTTGCATTCTTTAAAATCTCGGCTTTCTTTTCTTTTGCCCTGTCATTTGTTATGCCTGCACCTTGAAGGTGTGAGTCAAGCTTTGCAATCATCTCCATTGCGTAATCGTTATCCGTCATTGCACGGTCGAGATCAACACCGTTTGTCATATAGAACCAACCGAGCGAACCCATAACATATAGATTATTCACATCAAGTCCACAGTAAACGGCAATTTTCCCGTCCTTGTACTGACCTTTTTTCATCGACATTTTGGAATAGCCCTTGATTATACTGTAACCGAGCTTCATTCCGTCCTCGCTGATATAGTCAAGGTCAAACGCTGCTGCACTTGTGCATGAAAGACACGCTCCGCCAATGAGCATTGCAAATACGAGCAATATTGAAATCACCTTTTTAGAAAATTTTCTTTTCACAAAAAACACCTCCATTGGTAGTATCACCGAACGGAAGTGTTTTATTTTGATTTATTTACTTTTATTTGACTTATTATTTTTTCTATCTTTTCTTATTTGATTAAGCTCTGAACCTTTGGTTTTTACTTTTCTTTTAAATTTTGCAACGGTAAACGCTTTTATCCTGTCATGATAGACATAATTAATTTCCGCACAAACCATAAGACAAACCATAAGAAAGTAGAACCAGATCATAATAACGGCAATTCTTGTAAGACCTCCGTACACGGAAAATCCGTTGAAATCCGACACATAAACCGAAATACCGAACGAAAGCACATACCACGAAACCGTGCAGAGAAACGCACCGGGCAACTGTGACCTAAAGCCGTATTCCTTATGCTCGCTGCGTGAGATGTTCGGAAAGTTCCTGTAAATCAGCGCAAACAATACCGTGAGAAACATAAAGATAAGTATATATCTGAGATGATAGATTATTCCGATTATGTCAGGCAATGATTTTAGATGCGGTGAAAGGAAATCATTAATTGTTGAACCGAGGACAATAAGAACAAGTGACGCAAGCAAAATTACAAACAATGCAATTGTGTAGAACATCGCTCTTATTCTTAAAAAGAACCAGTTTCTGTTTTCGTAAGCGTCATAAATTCTGTTAAGACCGTTTGTGATTGCATGGATTCCCTGTGCCGCCGACCACAGAGTGACTACAAGCGTTACAAGGGAAATTCCCACAGCACTTTCATAGGCAGAGGTCAGAAAGTATGTTAAATCATCGGCAATTTTTGACGAAAACACACTGCTGAGTCCGTGATAAACAAAATCAATCGGAATGTGCAGGTTCTGCAAAAGTGACACAAAGAACATTGAGAGCGGCACAGCCGATAATATGATAAAGAATGCCGACTGTCCGGCAATTGCAAAAATATTATCGTGAACGCATTTGCTTGTTATCGGTTCAAATCTGCCTGTTATTCTTTTGTAAAGTTTTATCGCCTTGTCAACGAATTTTATCCTCAATGTGTCACCTCCCCTATTTCTATATGATAATTATTTTATACCGTTTTTCTTCATCTGCACATTATAAGAAATTCTTGTGAGAAGTTTTTCGGGTGCAAAATGTCTGAAAAACGACACCGCTTTCATTTCAAAGCCGGGTGTGATAATCATTTTGCCCTTCATGGTCATGTCAACGGCATACCTTGCGACAAACTTCGGGTCAAGTCCTCTTATGCAGAATTTTACATCCGCAACATTATTGAAGTTGGTTTTTACGGGACCCGGGCAAAGTACGGAAACCTTGACATTTTTATTATCCCTACGCATTTCCTCATGAATCGCCTGAGTAAGACGGACAACATAATTCTTTGATGCATAGTAGCTTGCAAATGTCGGTCCTGCAAGAAATCCTGCGGCAGAACCTACATTGAGAATATATCCGCTGTTTCTCTCCGCCATATCTTTAAGAAAAAGCTTTGTGAGAATGTGAACCGTTGAAACATTTGTGTGAATGAGTTCAAGCTCTCTTTCAAGCGGAACATCCAAAAATTTTCCGTATGCTCCAAAGCCTGCGTTGTTGACAAGAAAATCAATCTGTTCATTTTCATTCTTAATATGCTCATACAAATCCATGCTGTCACTTTCTCGTGAAAAATCAAGCGTAATTACCCTGACATTCACATTTGAAAGTTCCTCTTTCAGCTTGTTAAGCTTATCTGTTGAGCGTGATACAAGAATAAGGTCATAACCGAGTTCTGCAAGATATCGGGCAATTTCTTTTCCTATGCCCGAACTTGCGCCTGTAATCAAAGCCTTCATTAGTTTTCATCATCCTTCGGTTTTTGTGCTATGGCACAAAGCCATGTTGTACCTTCCTTAGTGTATGTGTTTATGTTTTCAAAGCCTGCCGATTCAAGTACGGCTCTGATTTCCTGCGGAGTTACCGACTTGATATTCAGCATATTTTCAACCTTTTCCCACTTGAACGGATCATCGTCTGTTCTGAGCATTTCAAAAAGCAGCATAACCGTTCCGCCCTGTTTGAGAACACGAAAAACTTCTTTTACATCATTTTCCTTATCAGGCCAGAAGTAGTAGGTTTCAACTGCCGTGATATTATCGAATGTATTGTCATCAAAAGGCATATCGGATACTGATGCCTGAAGAATTTTCGCTTTGTTGCAGAGTATATTTTTTGAATTGAGTTTTTCGGAGGATTTTACCGAGAGTTCGGAATAGTCGATTCCGTAAACCTTGCCGTTGGCAACAATTGAGCAAAGTCGGTCAACGGTTTTTCCGCCGCCGCAACCTATGTCAAGTACAGTTGCGGTGCGTTCGATATTCATATGTTCAAGTCCCCATGAGGTGAGGCTTGAATGACCTTTATTCATAGCCTTAATCATCATTTTGCCCCAAAAGCCGTTTGGCTTTTTAGCATTCTCCACCAACTTGTGGTATTTCATAAAAATCACTCCAATCTGAAATTTTCATCTGTTTACTGTCTTATTATCTATTATTTTCTTTTTCTTCCTGTTGAATTAAGTTTTTGAAGCAGAAGTGCAAGGAAAAATGCACCGCCTACTATAACGATGAACCAAACAAATGACATATACAACGGTTGATTCATCACACGCAAAAACGGGTATGGACCGTCAACTGCACCGACTATATTAAGTATAATAAGCAGAATCGCATATATTAATGTAGGGATTGTAGCCGTGAAAGCTGATTTTGTGTTAAGGTGAGGTTCTTTTTCAAAAAGCACAAACGATAAAATTGTAAGAATCGGACACAAAGTATGTAAAAAGGTGAAGTCTTTGTTAAAAAGCATATAGAGCCAACCGTTTATGCCATCTCCACGCATCGGGGAAAGTACAGCAAGAACTACGATAAATGTTACCGAAAGCACAGCCGCCGCCATATATTTGAACATTTGAACCGAGTGCGGAATTTCTTTTCCGCTTTTGAGATATCGCACCTGAAAACCTGCCATAACCGCACAGGCAACAAGTGCAAACAGGTTGCTGTCTTCAGTGTAATATATAAGCGGATAGCAGCCTATTTTGAAAAACACGATAATTATTGCGGCAATCTCACAAGCGATAATCGCAAGATTAAATGCCAAAGCTGTTTTTGTTCGTTTTATTTTAAGTGAATTTTGCATTTTAATTCCTTTTCTATATTATTTCGTTAATTTCTTTCAATCAATGCCACGCTCTCTACATGGCTCATCTGAATACGATGAATTTCTTGGCTGATTTTTGGTTCAAGGGAATACATCCACAGCCTTTTTCGTGGTTCTGCCGTTTGTGGGGATATGTCCGTGAAACTGAAGTTTTCGCATTATCTATTTCAATGTAAATAATGCTTTTTCATAATCCTTAACATAATACTTGATATTAGTTTTTCCTTTTTGCACTACAGTATGTCCCTCAGTTTCAAGCATTTTCTTTTGTGCCTCAATTCCTCCAGGATACTTTGCATTTAATTCTCCATTCGCTTTTAATGTTCTCCAATAAGGGGTTTTATCCTCTGTGCGCTGATAACTCGCCCATGCAACTATTGAAACAAAAATTCCGGCTGTGATAGGCTCTGTAAAATCGGCACTGCTTAACTCCGCAAAGTATTCTCGTATTTTTCCGACAGTAATCACTTTACCATACGGAATTTTTTTCATTACTTTGTCATAGTCGATTGGCGGTGCAAAATACATTTTATCTCCACCATATTTTTTAATACTCTTTTCATCTGTGATTATTTGAAATTTAGGCATATCCTTGCTATCCATAAGCATAGCATTAAAATCCTTTTTATCTTCATTTGCCATAATGTATCACCTCCAAGCCAATCATATCTCAATAAACAGACTCATGCAATGAGACGCTTTTATAATTTCTCGCAAAACATTAAAATTTCCATTTACTCTTCTTTCATCTTTTCTTCCAGTTCAAGTAAATATCTGTCATAGTCAGACATAAACAATCTGTCCTGAATGATGCGATATTTCTCAAATTCCGTTTCTGCGTGAAGTTTTGCCTGCTCTGCACTTATCTTTCCTGCTCCTGTGAGAATTTCAGTACCGTTAAATTCGAGGAAACCGTCAAGTCTTTTCGCCCAATCCTCCATACTCATAGGAATATGACGTTCGGCTTGTAACTCTGCATAATCGAGATACAGCGATACAATGCGTTCCAAAAAAGACAATTCTTTTTCAGTAAGATAGTTTTTTGCTACAGATACATCGCTTTTCACTATTTTACCATCAGGAGCATTTTCCCAAGAGGTTAGTCCCATATGTTCCTTTTCCGCATCCGCTCGTTCAACAATCAGTTCCGCAGCAGTATGTCTGTGCGTAGCATAGTGCATTTTGTTCTGCACAGTTTTGAAAAAGAGTCTTGTGGTTTTTGCATCTTTATCATAGTCGAAAGCTGTTGCATAAAGGTCTGTAACCTTTTGGTAGAATTTTCGCTCAGACAGGCGAATTTCACGAATGTATTCTAACTGACGGTCAAAATATTCATCTGTGAACATCGTGCCCTTCTTCAGACGGTCTACATCCATTGTCCAGCCCTGAATGGTATAATCTTTTACAATTTGACCTGCCCATTTACGGAATCGAACTGCTCGTTCATTATTAACTTTAAATCCAACTGCAATAATTGCCTGAAGATTATAATGTTTTGTTTGATAATTCTTCCCGTCGTCGGCAGTTGTTAAGTATTTCTTAATAACTGAATCCTCGACTAATTCGCCGTCTTCAAAGATTTTTTTTAGATGTTGATTGATTGCAGGCACAGAAACATCATACAGCGTTGCCATCATTTTCTGTGTGAGCCATATATTTTCGTCCTCATAACGCATTTCAAAGCTATCTGCCTGATTTCCCACAGAAGCAACATATGTGAGATATTCCGCAGCACTTGAGCGAATACTTATTTCATTTTTCTTCTTTGCCATTTTGTGCACCTCCATCAAAAAGCATCACCATCGGTGTCACTTTTTCTTTTTAAATAAGTCAATTCAATATCGTACCCCAAACCCCAAACATATTTCATTTTATTTGTTGCACTACTCAATAATCATAATAAATATGTTACTTTTGACTTTCATTAATTACAGAACCTTCATCATATACCTTGGTTCATATTCTATATATCCGTGTTTCGGATAAAAAGCATAAGATTCAAACCACTGCTCTTTTGGTGTCCCCAAATGTACTTTTGAAACAGCAATACCGTTTTCACGCATCCATAACTCTGCCGTATTAAGTAACTTTGAGCCGATTCCCTTTCGTTTTAATGACGGTTTTATATAAAGCCTATGCAAAAATGCCTGATCTGTATCAGTAATTCTTGAACATCCAATACATCCGACTACCCTGTCATTTTCATCTATTGCAAGCCAAAACATATCATTGCAATCAAGATAGTTTGCCTTAATATCAAGAAGGTCAGGATTTATAGTAGGTTTTCTACCCAAAGCATCTTTTGCCTGTAAAACCGTAAAAATCATATCATCACGATAGATTTCTTCAAATTTAATAATTTTCACACTTTTACTCCTGTACTTTAGTCAACAGAGCCACGCTCTCTACATGGGAGGTTCCGGAGAACATATCGCAGGGGGTGATTTCTTTGGGGGTGTAGCCGTTTTCTGTGAAGAATTTTAAATCTCTTGCGAGGGTTGCCGGGTCACAGGATACATAGACTACACGGCTCGGCGACATTCTTGAAATTGTCTTTACAAGCTCTTCGCCGCAACCTTTTCTCGGTGGGTCAAGGATTACGCAGTCGGGTTTTAAACCCTCTTTTTCAAGCTGAAATGCGGCGTCTGAGGCATCTCCGCAGATGAATCGTGCATTTTCAATGCCGTTTGCTTTTGCATTTTCATTTGCATCTTTCACGGCATCTTCAACAATCTCCGCACCGATAAGCTGTTTACAGGAATCCGCCATTGTAAGACCTATTGTACCCGTTCCGCAGTATAAATCAAGCAGAATTTCGTCAGATTTAAGATTTGCATATTCTTTGGCTTTGCCGTAAAGCTTTTCAGCCTGTTTTCTGTTGATCTGCCAGAACGAAAACGGTGAAATTTTAAACTGCAATCCGCAAAGTGTGTCGGTAATATGGTCACTTCCGTAGATTGTTCTGTTTTTTCTGCCGAGAACAACATTGGTTTTTTCTCTGTTAGAATTAATAATCACACTTTTTAACTGCGGAAGTTCGGATTTGAGCATTTTCACGAGTAAATCTTCCTGTTTAAGACCGTTTGCGTTGACAACATAGCACACCATAAGCTCGCCCGAAGCCTCGCCGATTCTGATATAAATGTGGCGAAGTCTGCCCTTGCCTGTTGTTTCATCATAAATTTCCGTGTTAGTTTTTGCGATAAAATCTTTTGTAATTTCAATTACCCTTGCAAAAATTTCGGGCTGTAAAATACAGTCGGTACAATTGATTATGCGGTGGCTGTGGAATGAATAAAAGCCCGTCACAACATTTCCGTCACGGTCAAGACCGACAGGATACTGCGCCTTGTTGCGGTATCTTGTGATATTATCCGACGAAATTATCGGCTTGAAAACAACATTATCAAGACCGCCGATGCGTGTTACGGCATCCTCAACTCTCTGCTGTTTTATTTTGCATTCTTCTTCATAAGAAATATGTCGCCATGTGCAACCGCCGCACTTCATAAAGTTTTCGCAGTCGGGAGTAATTCTCGCCTTGGACGGAACGAGAATTTCTTCGATTTTGCCGAAAGCGTAGGTTTTCTTAACCTTTAATATACGCACATTGAGTTCGTCACCTATTGCAGAACCCTGTACAAAAACGGCAATGCCGTCATCTGTTCTTCCGACTCCGCTGCCCTCGGCAGTTGCCGAAGTTATTGTAAGGTTTACAATATCGTTCTTTTTTAAAGTCATTTTATCACTCTGCCATTTTATGTGTATTTTTAGTTATAATCCTATTCCCCTTTATTTTAGCATTTACTCTACAATTTGGCAACAATTAAAACACAGTATCCGTACAATACACAAAAATTGCACAAATATCAAATTAGGTATTTATTTTTTTGTCCATTCGTCTTATAATATGAGTATTGCAGTTCTGTCACGGCATTGCTCTTTGAATGCAAATCAACCTGTGTTCCGACTTAAATACAGGCAAAGCGGAATGATTTTTCTGACAGACAAATATACTTATCAGGAATGGAGTGGACTATTGTGAATTACGACAGTCTTATGGATAACATAAAAAGAATACATTTTATCGGTATAGGCGGCAGCGGAATGTGTCCGCTGGCTGAGATTCTTCACCACGAGGGTTACGAGCTTTCGGGTTCGGATATGAACGAGGGTGAAACTCTTGACAGAATTAAGGGTTACGGAATTCCCGTATTTATGGGACACGCCGCAGAAAATATTAAGGGCGCAGAGCTTGTTGTTTACTCAGCGGCTATTAAGGAAACTAACCCCGAAAGACAGGCAGCAAAGGAACTCGGTATTCCGTGCATTGAAAGAAGCGTAATGCTCGGTATTGTTACAAGAAGATACAGAAGAAGTATTGCGGTTTCGGGTACACACGGCAAAACGACCACAACCGCTATGCTTTCACAGGTGCTTATCGGCAGCGGTTTTGATCCGTCAGCTATTATCGGCGGAAAACTTCCGTTCATCGGCGGTAACAGCTATGTCGGTCACAGCGATGTAATCGTTTGTGAGGCTTGTGAGTATGTTGACACATTCTTACAGCTCAATCCGTTTATTTCGATTATTCTTAATATTGACGCAGATCATCTTGACTACTTCAAGAATCTTGACAACATTAAGAAGTCATTCAACAAATTTGCTCATCAGACAACAGGCTTGCTTGTTATCAACGGTGACGACGAAAACACTCTTGATGCCGTAAAGGATGTTGAGATTGAGAAAATCACCTACGGTTTTGGCGAAAACTGCGATTACAGAGCTGAAAACATCAGCGCAGACAAGGGTGTTCACGAGCAGTTTGACCTTTACTATAAGGGTGAGAAGCTCACACAGATTAAGCTTATCGTTCCCGGAAAGCACAACATTTATAATGCACTTGCCGCTGCGGCTACTGCACATTATCTTGGCGCTACTCCGAAGGAAATTTCCGAGAATCTTCACAAGTTCGGCGGTGTTCACAGAAGATTTGAAATTCTCGGCACACCTGACGGAATTACTGTTGCCGATGACTTTGCTCATCATCCCACAGAACTTACTGCAACACTCAATGCCGCAATGAAAATGGGTTTTAACAAGGTTTGGGCAATATTCCAGCCACATACATTTTCAAGAACAGCCATGCTCCTTGACGATTTTGCGGAGGCTCTTAAAATTCCGGATAAGGCAATTATTTCGGCTATTCTCCCTGTTCGTGAAACAAACACATATAACATCTATTCTACTGACCTCGGTGCAAAAGTCCCGGGTTCTGTATGTCTTGACACATTTGAAGAAATTACCGACTATGTTTGCAAGAATGCAAAAGAGGGCGACCTCATTCTCACAATGGGCGGCGGTAATGTGTATATGTGTGCCAATATGATTTACAAACAGCTTAAATATATGGAAGAAAATAAATAAGATTTTTAAACAAACAGAAGAACCGTGCTTTTACGACACGGTTCTTTTTCTTTTATTATATTATTTTAAAAAAGGAGTCAAGGAATATCTTGGCTGCTTAATTGATATTAATAATTTTAATTAGAAGTCAAACCTTCTCTTTGCAAAGAACATTCCTGCAGCTGCAAGTGTAAGAGCTGAAAGAAGAACAATTGAAACTACAGGCGAGTCACCTGTTTTAACAACTCCGTTATCGTTGTTACTGTTTGTGCTGTCCTTTAACACAACATCAGATGTTGAAGATGATACATCAGTTGAAGCTGTCGGATTTGTGTTATCTTTACTTTCCGGTGTAATTGTGCCAAGTTCGACAAATGTAAATTCATCACTGTCCTGAACATAAGTTAAAAGGACATCACTTTTAATTGTTGTAGTGAAATTTTTTTCAATTACAGTACCTTTACCTGTTGAAATAACGGCAGTATAAGTACCGACAGAGAGATTTTCGGAAGTATGCGTATATACACCGCCGTGAGTTGCAGGCCGGAAATAGAACATATCTACAATGGTATCATCTTTCATAAGATAACCCGAGGGTACTTCATAAGGAGCTTTTTCGGACTCATACACAATAACATCCACTTCATTTGTTACAGTATAGTAGTTGATTCTGACTGAACCGTCTTTAGAAAGGGTGAAATCTTTATCAACTAAAAAATCATTGCCGTTACGAACATTAACATTATAAGTACCTGCTTTAAGGTTATCAGCAACACCTGTTATGCAATCATAACGTTCTGATGATGTTGAAAGAAGAATACCTTGAACAAAATCTCCGTCATCGGTTGTGATTAAAGCCTCATATTTTTCATCGGGGGCAAGCGGTTCATCATAAACTACTGCTTCAATATCATTCGTCACGTAATAGTAGTAAATTCTAACAGAGCCGTCCTTTGTAAGTTTAACTTCCGTTGTTGCAGGCTCGTTAAAATAGGGACTACCTGTTGCTCCGAATTCATAAGTTCCTGCAGTAAGGTTGTTATAAACTGCGGTTACAGTATCATAATGCTCATTTGAATATACCATTTCGGTATTTTTCAAGTCACCTGTTGTTTTGTTAATGCAATAGCTTTTGAAAGGGTATTCTTGACCGTCAACAACAGTATCAGGAGTTGAAACTGCACCTACGACTGTTACTGTTGCCACCAAAAGCATAGTTGCCACAGTAAGCAGACAAACGATTTTCTTTGTAATTCTTTTCATAATTATTCCTCCGTTATTTTTATTATTGCACATTTTGCAATTTAATGTGATTATAATAGCAAAATTTCACAATTACAAGCTGTTTTCACGAACGGGAACTATTGCGACACGAACAGAAATAAAATTACACAATACGGCTTGCATTTTGCTGTTAAAACACTTAATATATGTATATACAGCAATAAAATTATGATTTACGGAGAAAAGAATATGAAAACAAAAAAATTAAAGTATCTTCCTGCCATTGCGGCATTAGCAATCACTCTGGCAATAATCGGATTTGTTGTCACGGCACTCCTTTTTTCACCCAACAAGCCGGACACTCTTGCCGACACACCAACAGAAAACATATGGAGTTACGAAATTCTAAAGGACGGAAAAGTAAGCTCCGTTTATCCTGTATTCGAAGATAATTTAACTGCAACCGTAAACGATACTGATTTTTCGGCTTTGTGTATGAAAATAACCCTCCCCGAAATAACCGATGACAAATTTTTGAATTTTTCTCCATCCGGAGTAGCAACCGAGGTGTTCATAGAAAACTATCTTGCCTATTCAAATATTGATTTGACCGGTGATGACATAAAAAGAAATAAAGACGGATTTCTTGAAATTCCCGATAATTATCTGTTCACGGGACCGTCATATTATACCACCGCAAGTATTCCGATATCGCCTGATTTTTCTGGGAATGAAATGAGAATATACACATATTACACGGACGAAAATCCTTATTATTTTACTACATATCCGTCGCTTGCAGATATGTTTCAAAAATCCACAGATGCTGTTGTGGGATCTGTCGGTGCCGTTATTTTATCAACTCTAAGTTTTATTGTGGCAATTGCATTGTGTCTAATCTTCTTTGTAAGAACAAAAAACGGACATAAAAATTACAAAATCCTACTCATGATATTGTTTTTAATTCTGTTTGCTTTAAGATGTGTGTGTTACTCATCTTCACAGTTGCAAATGAGTTCAAAGGTTCTTTCATCATTTGACTTTTCGATACTATCACGAATATATGTTATACCGATTGTATTCTTCGTAGCGTTTATGTTCACTAACTGGAGAAAATACATTCTTCTTGTATCATCTTTTATACTGCTCGGGACATACTGCATCTGCTACGGATTTTTCAGTGAATGCATTGAGTTTATCAATTTTACTGAAGTTTCACTCTCGCTGTACTTTTTGATAACCGCTATTATGCTTGTTTTAGATTATATTTTTGATGGGCAGAAGTATAAAAAATACAAAAGCTCAAAATATATTCTGCTGTTTATAATCTGCATTTTTTGCAGTTACACTTTGGCGGCATGTACAAGCGACTCTGCCTTTCTAAGTTACGGAAATAATATTTTGGGCAGCATTTTTGAATTTGGCGAATTCGCACCCCTCAATACTATGCTCTGCACAGTTACGGCAATTATTTCTGTATTGATAATTATCAAAGAATTTATTGACGATTATACGGAGTATAAGAAAAGAATTTATATAGTAAATGAGCGTGCAAGATATGCTTTGCAGAGCTATCAGATGTTAAAAAACGGCGAAAAAGAAACCAAAGCCGCTCGCCACGAAATGAATCATCATATGGTTGCAATTTCGGCTATGCTTGATAATAATGACACTCAGAGAGCCAAAGAGTACATAGAAAAAGTCACTGACAAGCTTAGCAAACTTCCGAAAATTAAATACTGCGACAATATTCTGATAAACTCAATTACAGGTATATATGCAGAAATGGCTAACGATAACTGCATTAAATTTGAATGTAGTGCAAATGTTCCGGAACAAATCAGCATTGCCGATGAAGATTTGTGTGTGTTTCTTGAAAACATGTTTGACAATGCAATTGAGGCTTGTTTAAAAACCGATACAGAACACAGATTTATAAAAACAGATATTAAAGCAAATAAAAATTTTCTGTTTATCTCCTGTTCAAACTGCTGTTTTGAAAATCTTGTATTTGACAAAAACCATTTTCCCATTTCAGACAAAAGCGACAAAAACAATCACGGGTACGGAATTATTGCGATGAATTCAATTTCAGAAAAATATAACAGCATTTTGATAATTGATTGTACTGATAATGTCTTTACGGTAAAAACAAATATGAGTATAATAAGCTCGGAGGGTGAGTAAATGTACAGAATTGCAATTTGCGATGATGAAAAAATTTTTAACGAATCAGCTCAAGTCTTGCTCGAAAACATTGCACTGAAAAACGGAATTGATATTTCAGTTGAATCGTATTTGAATGCCGACATATTATTAAACGACCTTGAAAACGGAAATAAATATTTTGACCTTGTTTTGTTTGATATAATCATCGGAAACAAAAACGGAATTAACATTGCATGCAAAATCAAGCAGAATTTCACGGACATTAAATTTATATTTATGACCTCATATTCCGAATATGCAATTGACGGTTATGAAGCGGAACCCTCGGGATTCCTTATTAAGCCTCTGAATGAAGCCAAGTTGAAAAGAGCTTTTTTGAGGGCATTTCAAAATTATAAATCACAAAGCCTTATAATTAAGGAAAACGGTAAAAGCCATTCTATCAATTTAAAAAGTATTTTGTATGTTGAAATTTACGGTAAAACTCTCACCTTCCATTTGAAAGATAACAAAATTTTAGAGTTTACAAAAACGCTTTCAGAGATTATAAAGCTCCTGCCAAAGGATGATTTTATTCAATGTCACAGAAGCTTTTTGGTTGCACTTAATGAAATTGAATCAATCACAAGATATCAAATTCTTTTAAGCGGAGGAATGAAAATTCCTGTAAGTAAATTAAGATATACTGATGTGCAAAAAGCTTTAATTGAAAGCGCTGCGGAAAAAAATATATAAAAATGAACAAAGCTCCGTGCGGTTACGGAGCTTTGTTCGTTAAGAGAAAGTTTTTGTCTACAGCTTTGGCTGTATGAATATTTATATAAAAAGCTAAAAAGCTTGTTGACTGTTATTGACCGAACATATAGTTCCAGATTGAGTCGCTGTCACTGTTATCTGAACTTTTACCCTGTGATTGTGACGACTTATTCTGTGTTTTTGAATTGCCTGTTGAAGAACTGCCGCTCGGTGAATATTCTGCAAGAGTGAGCTTGAGATTTGCGGTCTTACCTCTTCTTGTAACGGTAAAAGTTACTGTATCTCCAACCTTTGAATCCTTGAGGGCTGTTTGAATGTCTGATTTTGAAGAAACACTTGTACCGTTTACTGCGGTAATCATATCGCCTCTCATAAATCCTGCTTTTTCTGCATTAGAACCGCTTGTTACGGAAAGAACATAACAGCCTGTGTTGCTGAGTCCGTAGTAGAATGCGGAATCGTCGGATGTGATATCTGTAAGCTCCATACCGAGGTCAACCTTGCCCTTTACATAACCGTATGTTTTGAGATCGTCAATTATATCAAGAACATTGTTAATCGGAATAGCAAATGCAATACCTTCAACCTCTGTTGCACTGTCCTTTGCGTTTACAATACCGATAAGCTCACCGTTTGAGTTAAAGAGTCCGCCGCCTGAGTTACCGGGGCTGATCTGAGCGTTGTGCTGGAGAAGCGTCATACTCTTACCCTCAACCGTTACCTGACGGGCAAGTGCGCTGATAATACCGTCTGTTACTGTACCGCCGAGCTGTCCGAGCGGATTACCGATTGCAACAACATAGTCGCCTACTGCAAGATCTGAGCTGTTGCCCATTGTTGCTGCTGAAAGACCTGTTGCATCTACTTTAAGAAGTGCGATATCGTTGTCCTCATCACTGCCGATTATCTTAGCCTTGTATGAAGTTGCACCGTCACGGAGTGTTACCGTGATATTCTCCGCACCTTCGATTACATGGTAGTTTGTGATGATGTAACCGTCCTCGGAAATGATAACACCTGAACCTGCACCCTGCTGAACATACTGCTGAGCAAATCCGCCTGTTACAACGCTTTCGGTAGCAATTTCAACTACGCTGTCGGCTGTTTTCTTAACAATTTCGGAAGTTGTTCCGCTGAGAGCGGCATTGCTTGTGGTTGATGTGCTGTTTGCGGATGCCTGCTTGATGTTTACACTTGAAGATGAGTTGTTGTTAAGTGATGATGCAAGCATACTGCCACCGAATCCTGCACCGCCGCCGAGAATGATTGCAGCTACAAGCATTGCTGCTACAAAACCCTTTGATGCGGGTTTCTTCGGCTTTTTAGGCTTTTTAACTTTTACTTTCTTAGCCTTTGGTGCGGAATACTGTTGATTTGCATACGGTGAACCCGACTGTGAGCCGTATGGATTCTGTGACGGATTGCCGTATGAATAGTTGTTAGTCTGCTGTGAAGAATATGGGTTTGAAGAATACTGTGAACCGTATGAATCCGATGAGTAGTTCTGTGAAGATGTACCCGATGCTGTGTTTGAAGAATAAGCATTTTCATAACGGTTAGGGTTGTGTGACGCATTCTCGTTGTTACCGTTTATATACGAATGGCGGTACTCACCCGAATTTACACTTGATGTTGAATTTGTGTTCCATTCATAAGAGCTTTCTGTGTTTTCTGCAGTTGATGCGGACTGTGAATCTGATGATGAATGAATATCCTGATAGTTGTTGTCAGCAGTATTATTATCTGACGAATAACCGTCATAACCGTTTTTATTGTTTTCAAAGTTATCGTTCATAACTGTACCTCCGATTAAAAGTTATATTTTCAAAAGACTTCATCGAATGTCGGTGTTGTTTTTTGATGTTGTAGATATAATAAAGCCCCAAAGTGAAAAGTATATGAAATACGGCTGAATTAATGTTGAAAGCAAGAAAATAGTATGTGAAAATTCGGTGTGCGTTGTGAGGAGTACGACACAATAATCTGTATTCACGAAAAAAGGGCAGAACAAAACGCTCTGCCCTATATAATGTTTAAGATAATAACAATTTTAAATATCAGTTATCCTTAATCTGATATTTACTAAATAATCCGTCAACAATACTCTTCATATTATTGAAGAACCTATTAGTAAGTTGTATGAACACACAAAAGAATATAATCACAAAGCCTACACCTTTAAAACGAGGATTAAGCGTTCCTGTCAAAATAAGATTACAACCGATAAAGAAGAGAAACGAAAAGATTATGAAAGCAACAACAATCATCGGACTTGGAAACATTCTGATTTTAAATCAGAATATCCACAATCTTCCTCTATCTTACCTGAAAAAATCGGACTCAGGCTATAAATTCCACCGTAATTTTTAGCCGGTACAAATTTCATTTTAAAGCCCTTATCCGTAAATTTTACATCATAGGAGTAATCCTCTCTCTTAATGTCAGCACCATACTTAGAATTACTTTTAATTATATCATTTATGTGTTCTTCGGATAAAGAAAGTTTATAATGAAGTTTATCAAAGAATTTTATAATCATAGAAATAACTCCATATACAAAAGGCACTCAGTTTGCCGAAACGGTGTTCACCTGTTCTTTTGTTTCAGGCTTCTTTTCAACCTTTTCGTTAAGCTTTTTCTTTACCGAAACTTCGTCAAACTTCTTTTTGAAGGATACTCTGCCGTTGAACTTCTTTCTGCAATATTTGCATGAAAATTCGGCGGTAAAGCTTTTGTTGTGAAGTCGCCACTTTGAAAGCTGAACAAGCGGTTTTCCGCAATCTTCACAATCGAAAAACATAACGCTTTTGTCAACATCGGGACTGTTGATATCTGTGACAAAATGATTTTTGAACAGCAGTCTGTCATAGAATTCGTCACAAACAGCATCCTTAATATACGGCTTTAACGGATACTTACCGTAAAAAGCCTTCATACATTCCAATGTTAGGTACACATCGGCAAGCGCCCTGTGCTGATCATCTTCCGAAAAATCAACACCTGCCATTTCGGCACAGGCACCGAGTCCCAGCTGACAGGATGAATCGTGCAAATCAAGACAATCTTCACAATAGCTTTGCAGATTGCAATAGCGTGAGAGAAACGGAAGTCTGGTTCTGCCCGTGTAGTAGCTGTAGTTTTCGATAAGAGCATGAAGGTCGGAGTCGCTCCATGTCATAAGCACACCGTCACCCAGAAAATCCGAGAACAGGCTGATTGCTCTGATAAAGCTGACGCCCTCGTCCTTCAACTCTTCATTTGTTATTTTAGTAAGCTGTTTTACCTTACTGCATAGCTTTTTGCCGATTTTCGGAGCAACAAGCATTGTAAAGGTGTCGCATACATTCAGTTCATCATCAAGCTTAACCGCACCGATTTCAATTATTTCATTGACAAATTTGTGCAGAACCTTGCTGTATGAACCGTTCCATTCAAGGTCAAGAATTACATAACTCATTATTTTAATTATTTCTTACGGAATGCCTGTTTCATACGCTGTTCTTTTGAAAGAATACGCTTACGCATACGGATATTTTCGGGAGTAACCTCAACAAGCTCATCATCAGCAATGAATTCAAGGCACTGTTCAAGCGACATAATTGTCGGAGGTGTAAGCTTGAGGGCGTCATCAGAACCCGATGCACGGGTGTTTGTGATGTGCTTTTTCTTGCAGACATTAACTGTGATATCCTCAGACTTAGGACTTGCGCCTACAATCATACCCTCGTAAACAGGAACACCGGGTCCGATAAAGAGTCTGCCTCTTTCCTGAGCGGCATAAAGACCGTAGGTTACAGTTTCACCTGTTTCAAAAGCGATAAGTGAACCCTGATGGCGGGTTACGATTTCACCCTTGTATGGCTCATAACCGTCAAATACATGGTTCATAATACCGTTACCGTTTGTATCTGTAAGAAATTCGGGGCGATAACCCATAAGACCTCTTGACGGGATTCTGAATTCGATGTGAGTAACACCGCCTTCACGAGTACCCATATTGATAAGCTCACCTTTTCTTGAACCGAGCTTTTCCATTACAGGACCGACATATGTGTCGGGAACTTCGATGATAAGAAACTCCATAGGCTCATGAAGCTTGCCGTCAATCATCTTTGTAATAACCTGCGGACGGGAAACCTGAAATTCATAATTCTGACGGCGCATTGTTTCGATAAGGATTGAAAGGTGGAGTTCGCCTCTGCCCGATACCTTGAATGTATCGGCGCTGTCTGTTTCTTCAACACGAAGAGCAACATTTGTTTCAATTTCCTTGAAAAGTCTGTCACGGAGGTTACGGGAGGTTACATACTTACCCTCTCTGCCTGCAAACGGTGAGTTGTTTACGATAAAGTTCATTGAAACCGTAGGCTCGTCAATCTTTACGAACGGGAGCGGCTCAACACAATCATTTGAACAGATTGTTTCACCGATGTTGATATCCTGAACACCGCTTACGCAAACGATGTCGCCGACTGTTGCAGTGTCACATTCAACTCTTTTAAGTCCCTCAAACTGATAGAGCTTTGCAATTCTTACATTCTGAGTTGTACCGTCTGTGTGACAGAGAACGGCAGCCTCTCCGTTCTTTGCAGTACCTCTTTCAACACGGCCTACACCGATTCTGCCGACAAACTTATCGGAGTCAATGTTTGAAATAAGGAGCTGGAGTCCTCCGTCCATATCGCCCTGAGGAGCAGGGATTTCTTTTACGATTGCATCAAAGAGAGGTTTCATATCCGTACCGGGTTCATGATAATCCTCTGATGCATAGCCGTCACGGGCAGACGCATAAATTACAGGGAATTCAAGCTGATCTTCGTCGGCACCGAGTTCGATAAAGAGGTCGAGAACCTCGTCAACAACCTCTTCGGGTCTTGCACCGGGACGGTCGATTTTGTTAAGAACAACAAGCGGCTTTTTGCCGAGGCCGAGTGCCTTTTTAAGAACAAATCTTGTCTGCGGCATACAACCCTCAAATGCGTCAACAAGCAATACAACACCGTCAACCATCTGGAGAATACGCTCAACCTCACCGCCGAAATCGGCATGACCGGGGGTGTCAACAATGTTAATTTTGATGCCGTTGTACATTACGGCTGTCGGCTTTGAAAGGATTGTGATACCTCTTTCACGCTCAAGGTCATTAGAGTCCATTACTCTTTCTTCTACATTTTCATTTGCTCTGAAAACACCGCTCTGCTTCAAAAGCTGGTCAACCAGAGTAGTTTTGCCGTGGTCAACATGGGCGATAATTGCAATATTTCTTAAATTCTCTCTTACATCCATAAAAATACCTCGTTTTGCTAAAATCACTTAAATCTTATTGCATACATCAAGCATTATAACACTATAAAAGCTAAAATTCAATTTATATTTTTCATCACCTTTTATGCTAATATCCGACACTTTTTGAACATTTTTCCGATAGAAAACCGCAAAAAATATTTTTTAGTGAAAAAATAACGATTTTTGCTCATTTCGTGTGATTTTTTCTTTACAATATCTCAAGATTGTTATATAATTAACATAGTGTTTTGCATTTTTTTGCATGACCTGAATTATGATAGGCATTAATTTTTAGGAGGTAATATTATGGGCTACACGATTGCGCAGAAAATCATCAAGAATCATCTTGTCTGCGGAGAAATGACCGTTGGCAGTGATATCGGTCTTAAAATCGACCAGACTCTTACTCAGGATGCAACAGGCACTATGGCTTATATCGAATATGAGGCTATGGGCATTCCGAGAGTAAAAACAGAAAAAAGCGTTGCTTACATTGACCACAACACACTTCAGACAGGTTTTGAAAACGCCGATGACCACAGATTCATTCAGTCTGTTTGTAAAAAACACGGTATCTACTTTTCAAGACCCGGCAACGGCATTTGTCACCAGGTTCACCTTGAAAGATTCGGCAAACCGGGAAAGACTTTAATCGGTTCTGACAGCCACACTCCAACGGGTGGCGGTATCGGTATGCTTGCAATCGGTGCAGGCGGTCTTGATGTTGCTGTTGCAATGGGCGGCGGCGCATACTATATTACTATGCCGAAAATGGTAAGAGTTAATCTTACGGGCAAACTCAGTCCGTGGGTTTCTGCAAAAGATATTATCCTCGCAGTTCTTCGTGTTATGAGCGTTAAGGGCGGCGTTGGCAAGATTGTTGAGTACGGCGGAGAAGGTGTTGCCACACTTACGGTTCCCGAAAGAGCAACAATCACAAATATGGGTGCAGAGCTTGGTGCTACAACTTCTGTATTCCCGTCTGATGAAACAACAAGAAAGTTCCTCAAGGCTCAGGGTCGTGAGGAAGATTATACAGAACTCAAAGCTGATGACGATGCAGTTTATGATGAAGTTATCGAAATCAACCTTTCAGAGCTTGAACCGCTTGCAGCCTGTCCGCATTCACCCGACAATGTTAAGCCAATCAAAGAGCTTGAGGGCAAGAAGATTGATCAGGTTTGTATCGGTTCATGTACAAACTCAAGCTACCTTGACCTTATGAGAGTTGCTCACATTCTCAAGGGCAAAAAGGTTGCAGACAATGTATCGCTCGCAATTGCTCCGGGTTCAAAGCAGGTATTCAATATGCTCGCTCTCAACGGCGCACTCGGCGACATGATTGCGGCAGGTGCAAGAATCCTTGAAAGTGCCTGCGGTCCGTGTATCGGTATGGGACAGTCACCTAACAGCGGCGGTATCTCACTCAGAACATTCAACCGTAACTTTGAGGGCAGAAGCGGAACGGCAGACGGTCAGATTTATCTTGTATCTCCCGAAACTGCAGCAGTTTCAGCAATTAACGGTGTATTCACAGACCCGAGATGTCTTGGTGCGGCTGCTGAGATTGAAATGCCCGAAAAATTCCTCATCAATGACAATATGGTTATTGATCCCGCTCCTGTTGAAGAAATGGACAGCGTAGAAATCCTCCGTGGTCCTAACATCAAGAGCTATCCCGAAACTCATCCGCTCACAGATTCTATCGAGGCGTCATGTTCACTCAAAGTCGGCGACAACATTACAACCGACCATATTATGCCCGCAGGCGCAAAGATTCTTCCGCTCCGTTCAAATATTCCGAAAATTTCAGAGCATTGCTTTACAGTATGTGACAAGGAATTCCCAACCCGTGCAAAGACACTCGGCAAGAGCATTATTGTCGGCGGTGAAAACTACGGTCAGGGTTCATCCCGTGAGCATGCGGCTCTCGCTCCCCTTTTCCTCGGTGTTAAGGCTGTACTCGTAAAGAGCTTTGCAAGAATTCACAAGAGCAACCTTATCAATGCAGGTATTCTTCCGCTTACATTTGTAAACACAGAAGATTATGATAAAATCAAGCTTGGCGATATGCTTGAACTTCCGAATGTTAAGGACGAAATTGCAAACGGCAAGCAAGTTACTGTTGTAAACAAGACAACAGGCGACACAATTGTTGCTGACTGTGAGCTTTCAGACAGAACAAGAAACATTATCATTGCAGGCGGTCTGCTTGACTACACAAAGGAGAACAGCTGATATGGAAAAAATTAAAATGGTCACTCCTCTCGTAGAGATGGACGGCGACGAGATGACAAGAGTCATCTGGAAACAGATTAAAGACATTCTCATCACACCTTATGTTGACCTCAAAACAGAATATTATGACCTCGGTCTTGAACACAGAAACGAGACAGACGATCAGGTTACAGTTGACAGCGCCAACGCAACAAAGAAATACGGTGTTGCCGTCAAGTGTGCCACAATCACACCTAATGCCGCAAGAATGACTGAGTACAACCTCAAAAGTATGTGGAAATCACCTAACGGTACGATTCGTGCTATCCTTGACGGTACGGTATTCAGAAGCCCGATTCTTGTTAAGGGCATTGTTCCCTACATTCCTACATGGAAAAAGCCAATCTGCATTGCCCGTCACGCATACGGTGATGTTTATAAGAACACAGAGATGAAGGTTGAGGCAGGAAGCAAGGCAGAGCTTTGTGTTACAAAGCCTGACGGTACCGAGGAAAGAAGCACAATCTTTGACTTCAAGACTGACGGTATTATTCAGGGTATGCACAACATTGACAAGAGTATCTCATCATTTGCCCGTTCATGCTTTAACTATGCACTTGATCAGAAGCTTGATGTTTGGTTTGCTACAAAAGATACAATCAGCAAGATTTATGACCACAGATTCAAGGACATCTTCAACGAAATCTTTGAGAATGAGTACAAAGAGAAGTTTGAGAACGCAGGTATTACATATTTCTACACACTTATTGATGACGCTGTTGCAAGAGTTATCAGAAGTGAAGGCGGCTATATGTGGGCTTGTAAGAACTATGACGGTGATGTTATGAGTGATATGATTGCAACTGCATTCGGTTCGCTCGCAATGATGACAAGCGTGCTTGTTTCTCCCGAAGGCATCTATGAATACGAGGCTGCTCACGGCACAGTTCAGCGCCACTACTACAAGTATCTCAAGGGCGAAGAAACTTCCACAAACTCTGTTGCAACATTGTTTGCATGGACAGGCGCTCTCCGCAAAAGAGGCGAGCTTGACGGTCTTGACGATCTTATGAAGTTTGCAGACAAGCTTGAGGCAGCAACAATCAAGACAATTGAGGACGGCGTTATGACAGGCGATCTCTACGCTATCTCGACACTTGAGAACAAAAAGAAAGTAAACACAGAAGAATTTCTCAAGGCTATTGACGAGCGCCTTGCAGCATCTCTCTGATTTTAAAGTTAAAGGAGCATAGTGAGTAATGTCTAAGAATGACAGTATTTCAATGTCGGTTATCAGGCGTTTGCCAAGATATTACCGCTTTTTATCAGAACTGAATGACCAGAACATTGACAAAATTTCTTCAACTAAGCTTGCACAAATTATGAATGTGACCGCCTCACAGGTGAGGCAGGATCTTAACTGCTTCGGCGGATTCGGTCAGCAGGGTTACGGTTACAGCGTAAGTCAGCTGAAAGAGGAAATCAAGAACATTCTGGGACTTAACAACGATTACAAGGCAATCCTTATCGGTGCGGGTAATCTTGGTAAAGCCGTTGCAATGCATATGAATTTTGAAAAACTCGGTTTTGAGCTTATCGCTTGTTTTGACAGTAACGAACAAAAAGTCGGTTCAAAGCTCAACGGAATTACAGTTAAAAACGAAAGTGAACTCGACGATTTTTGTAATAAAAATCATATTGACACAGCGTTTTTGTGCATTCCCCGTGTTTGTGTTGAAAATGTTCTCGATAAGCTTTATTCACACGGAATCAAGAATTACTGGAATTTCAGCCACTATGATATAAATGCTCGTTATAATGATACTATGGTAGAGAATGTTCATCTCAGCGACAGTCTTATGACTCTCTGCTACAGAATGAACAACAACTGATAAACCAATGACTCCCCGACAGTTTTATAAGCTGTCGGGGAGTTTTCCGTTACAAAGCAATAATAACCTTTTTTAGCGATTAAAAGGGCTGACCGTTTAAGGTCAGCCCTCTTTTGCAATTTGTGTTTGTGATTTCAGATTAACCGAGTGTAACCTGCTCAGCGATTGGAGCGTTGGGGTTAGTGTCAGGGTTATCTGTGTAGAATGTAAGGTATGTACTGCCCATAACAGCAGAGTCATCAATTACAATCCACATTTCGTTATCTACAAAGCCCTTGTAGTCAATTGTTTGGTTAGTAGCGTTATCGGATACAATTACATTGTATGTACCTGCTCCCTTATATGTGAAGCTGTAATCAAACCAACCGTTTTCACCTTCAGTCATAGGATCACCCGGCCACTCTGACATAAAGTTGCCTGAGTCTTTGCCCTTGAGGTCTGAACCCCATATCCAGAGATATGGCGTCCATGTAAGTGAACCGTTGTGCTTTACGTGAAGTTTGATATCAAGGCTTGAAGCGATGTAGTAGTAGTTTACCTCAGCCTCACCGTAAGGAATTAAGCCCGACTGATTTTCCGGCATTCTGTTCGGATCAACAGCGTAGCCAACAACCTTGAATGCAGTTGACTTATATGTGCTGCCTGCTCTGCCTGCGAATACGATTGAATCAGTAAGCTTCTGCTGTTTTCCGTCAGCGTCTGTGTAGTAGTAGTTTACTGTTACTTTACCGGAAGATACAGGAATTCCAACAACATACTTCATTATCATTGTTGAATCTTCAACGTTGAAAGTACCGTCATAGTTTAGGTCAAGAACTGATTCATCAACTGTAGGAGTTTCAAGCTTTACAATATACTTCTGAAGAAGTGTAGCGTCAATTACATTAACTTCACCGTCACCGTTGAAGTCAGCGTTCTTGAGTGATTCAGGAATGTAGTCTGTGTAGTAGTATGTAACCTCCTGCATATCGGAAGTATATTTGCCTTCTGCATTTCCGCCAATACGGCTTACAATGTATGTATCGGGAACAACTGCACTCGGAACTGTTACATAACCTGAGCCTACAGAACCCTGAAGGATTACAGAATCTTCAAGCTTTTCGCCTGTTGCTTCGTAAACATAGTTTACTTTTACCTTACCTTTTGAAGAATGGATGCCTGCTGACTCATAGCCTGCCTTGTCAACAGCTACGATAGCCGAACGAGCAGGTACTGTGAATGTTGAGCCTGTCACCTCGCCGAGTGAGTCAAGACCTGCTGTTTCACCGTTAGCGATAACAACCCAATCTGTTACGGATGTATCCGAAAGAGTTACATCTGCAGCTGTGGTTGCATTGTTATAAATAACAGCCATCTTGTTCCATTCACCCTCAACATCGTTCTGAATTGTGAATGAAATCTGATTTGTTGAAGCAGAAACCTTTTTTGTGAATGTGTATTTGTCAGCATATGAATTATCCATAGCTGTGAGAGGCGAGAATGCTGACTTAATCTGCATCATACCCTTGTAGTAAGAAACTACATCGGCATAGTCAACAACATTCTGCCATTTAATCATATTAAGGTCGGCTGCCGACTTGTAGCTGTTTGTGTCACCGTCTTTTGAACGAGCCATTTCTTCACCGGCAAGTGTGAATGAAATACCCTGTGATGTGTAGATAATTGCACTTGCAAGCCTGTTCATCTTAACAGCCTCGGAATTTCTCTCTCCGTAGTCTGCCAGACCTGTTGACGCAATAATCTGATCGTAAAGTGTTGCGTTATCGTGACACGCATCATAGGTTACGCACTGTGAAGGAGCCTGAGCCTTCCACTTGTATGTACCTGAGCTGTTGGCACGAACACCGTAGCTTACACCCTTTGCGGATGACTTTGAGCCCTGTATAAAACCAACATCGTTGATTTCCATTGCACTGCCCTTTATACCGTCACGGATGCCGTCATTGAAGATAGCTATTCTGTCGCTGAGTCTTGACGCATTAGCCTGTGTTGCAGGATAGAATTTTGTGCCTGAGCAAGTGTTAGTCGGGTGGTAGGAGTCACCGCCTGCCCAGCCTTCACCCCACATTGTGATTCGTGGGTCAATTTGGTCAAGCGCTTCTCTTGCCATATTCATTGTTTCAACATCCATAAGACCCATAAGGTCAAAACGGAAGCCGTCAACATGATATTCGTTTACCCAATACTTGAGTGAATCAATAACATACTGTCTGTACATTGCACGCTCTGTTGCACCTTCGTTGCCGCAACCAGAACCGTTTGAGAATGCGCCTGTTGTTTTCATTCTGTAGTAGTAGTTAGGAGCTGTGTACTGGAAGCATGAATCAGTTGAATAAGTATGGTTGTAAACAACATCCATTACAACAGAAATGCCGGCGTCATGGAGAGCCTTGATCATTTCCTTGCACTCTTTGATTCTTACTTTACCGTCATATGGATTTGAAGAATACGAGCCCTCCGGAACATTGTAGTTCTGTGGGTCATAACCCCAGTTAAACTGAGTATCATCGCCTGCCTCATTTACTGACTGGAAGTCATAGAACGGGTTAAGCTGTACTGTTGTTACACCGAGTTCCTTGAGGTAATCAATACAGGTTGAAACCTTGCCCTCGCCGTTAAGAGTTGTACCTGATTCTGTGAAAGCAAGGTACTTACCTCTGTTAGCATCGCTTACGCCCGAGGCCTTGTCATAAGAAAAGTCCTTGATATGGAGTTCCCATACTGATGACTTTGTTGATTTGTCAAGAAGAACATGGTTATCGTTTGACCAGCCCTCAGGATCTGTCTCGTCAAGGTCAACAATCATTGAGCGCTTGCCGTTTACGCCTGTTGCCGTTGAGTATACATCCTGTGTTTCATAAGTCTTTGTTGCATCTGAACCGATGTGTGTGGTGTCTGTTGTTGTGACTGAGTATGTGTAATAATAATCCTTCCATTCGCCGACGAGTGTAATCGTCCAAACACCGTTCCACTCACCGTCAACGAGCATTTTTTCAAGTGTGTAGCTGGCAACTTTAGATGCACCCTGCTCGTCATCCGAACCTTTTGTAAAGATATTGAGCTTAACACCGGTTGCTGTCGGTGACCAAACCTTGAATGTTGTAGCATCTTTTGTGTAAGTAACACCAAGATCATTGCCGGAATAAGCATACTGAGCGTCAATATCTTCAGCAGCCTTTGTGTAAGAATTGTCTCTCGCGTAGTCGCTTGAAACTGCCGAACTGTCATCGGCTGTTGCGGCAAAGCTTGATACAACCGCTGTTGAGGCAAGCATGCACGCTGCAAGAACTGCAGAAACAATTTTCTTCGTAGTTCTCATAGATAATATTCCTCCTTATTAATTCTTATAATCTATTCCGTTAGCATACGGAAATAACTACCTTTAATTAATCTTCTTCAATGTCAAGCTCTGACATAATGCGTTTTTTACGCTTGTTTGAAGAATAAATAACCGACGCCGCACATAGAGCAATTATAAGACCGGTGCCAACATACACAAACGGAAGCATCTGCTTGAGCGGATCGGGGTTTGACGAGTAGCTGAACACTACATTGATTTCGCCCGATTTAAATGTTCCGTTTGCCTTTTCGGGAACGCTTACAAGATCTTTTTCCTCATATGTATTTTGAGAGAGTGAATAAGCCTGTCCTTCAACACCTGTGATTGTCTTTGTATCAAGAATTTTACCTGAATCGTCCATATAAATGGCATTGACTCTGCAAACAGTCTTATCCTCATCATCAGTTACACGGGTATATTTGTATGTAACGGTCTTACTTGCGGAATCAAGCTTGCCTGCACCGTTTGTCGGGAGGTCGTCAAGAACAAGCTTGTAATTTTTAATTGACGGAAGGTCGGGAGTATAATACTGCTCGCCCTTTCTATTTTTTACAAGAAAAGAATCTTCAATTTCCGTATTATTTGTTTCGTCAACAAACTTTACGGTAACCGTTGACATCTCACCGTCATATTCTTCAACATAAACCTTTGCATGACCTACCTGATCCGTGAACACACCTTTGATTTCACCGTCGGTTTTCTTAACATCATAATTAAGAGTTGACGCAAGATTTGTCAAATCATAGCTTGTACCGAGCTCGCCTGTGAGTGTCTGTGACTTGATGAGTTTTTCGGTTTTGTTGTCATAATAATCAATGACAACAGCGCCCTCATCATCCATAATTCCCGCAGAATCATAGCTCTTTGTGTCAACCATAATAACGGCTGAATGAGCCTCAACCTTTACGCTGTTTGTAACATTCTTTATGTTGCGAAGTCCTGCTGTCTTATTATCTGCAAGAACAACCCAGTCGCCTTTTGCGGTAACATTCTGTGCAGAATCGGAGCCGTTGAAGATTACGCACATCTGACTCCATTTTCCGCTCTCGGTGTTATTTATTGTGTAGCCCATAACACCCTTTGGAACATCGGAAAGATATGTAAGGCTGTTGGCTGTTGCAGCAGTAGAATCCGAGAATGCCGCAAAAGCGTCACGGATTTTATAAAGACCTCTGTAATATTCAATTACATCTGAATAGAGATCAACATTTTCCCAGTCAAGCATATTTTCTTTTCTGCTTGACGCATAGCTGTTTTCATCACCGTCTTTACTGCGACAAAACTCCTCACCGCCGAGTGAGAACGGAATACCCTGTGAAGTAATAACAATTGCCGCAGAAAGCTTGTTCATCGCAACAAGATCTTCATATCTTTTGCGATATTTACCGTCGGCACCGTAAACAGAGCCGACAAGCTTATCGTAAAGACAAAGGTTATCGTGACATGACGCATATGTTACACATTGTGACGGAACATTTGCCCAGCCTGTTGTTGTGTCACTCTGACCTGCTATGCCTGTTTTCAGGTTGGCTCTGCGTGAACCTTCCTGAACAAAAGCACCGTCCGTACCGCCTGTACTGCCCTTGATTGCATCACGGATTGTATCATCAAACGCACCGATGCGGTCGCTCAACTGCTTGAGATTTTTCTGACTTGCCAATACTGTGCCTTCGTCACAATTGGTTGCCATATCCCATGCCTCACCGTACATAAGAATCTGACTGCCGCTGCCGTCTGCATAAAGATTGTCAAGTGCGGTACGAATTGAATTCATAGTTGTTACATCATGAAGTCCCATAAGGTCAAAGCGGAAACCGTCAATGTGATATTCGCTTGCCCAATATGTAACGGAATCAATCATATACTTTCTGAACATAAGATGTTCGCTTGCTGTATCGTTTGAACAGCCCGAACCGTTTGAGAAAGTTCCGTCATTGTTCATTCTGTAGTAATAATTCGGAACTGTTCTCTGAAGCCAAGAATCAGAGGTGTAGGTGTGGTTATAGACAACATCCATAATTACACCGATTCCGGCATTATGAAGTGCCTGAATCATCTGCTTACATTCCTTGATTCTCACTTCACCCTTTTTAGGATTTGTTGAATAAGAACCCTCGGGGCAGTTGTAGTTGACGGGATCGTAGCCCCAGTTGTACTGGTCCATAATGTTCTTGCTCTCGTCAACAGAACCGAAATCATAGAACGGCATAATCTGCACATACTTAACGCCGAGCTTTTTCAGATAGTCAACGCAGGTTGATGACGCACCCTGAACACCGTTGACTGTTGTACCTTCTTCGGTAAAAGCAAGGTACTTGCCACGGTTAGCCTCACTCACGCCGCTTGATTCGGATGATGAAAAGTCTGCTACAGAGATTTCCCAGACCGACGCATCAGTCTGATTCTGTACAAGCACATGCTTATCATTTTCCCAACCATCGGGATTGGTTGTGCTTAAATCGACAACCATTGAGCGTTGACCGTTCACACCGCACGCCTTTGCATAGACATCGGCTGTTTCCTTGGTAGTTTTTCCGTGTGTTACCGAGTAGGTATAATATTTGTTAAGCAGGTCACCGTTAATTGTAACAGACCACACGCCCGTTGTTTTGTCAAGCGACATGGCTCTTGACATTATAGAACCTGCATCTCCCTCATTATCACTGCCGTGTTCAAAAATATTCACACGAACAGACGCCGCATTAGGCGACCATACCTTGAAGGTAGTTGCCTTTTTTGAGTAAGAAGCCCCCAAATCATTACCTGAATATGCCGACTTATCCAGATTTGCAGCATATGCCTGATAATCTGTTACAGTTTTCTTTTCCGCTGCCGAAACATCAGCCGCACACATTCCTGTAATCATCATAGCTGTCATTACTCCTGCCAATAATCTTTTTAGAAACAATCAAAAATGCCTCCTGACTTATTCGGATATGAGCAAAACAAAGGTTACAATCAGCACTGTTTTACAATAGTCCATACGAATTCCAATGTTAGCATTTCATTAACTCATTTTATCATATAAGGCAATATATTTTAATTCTGATTAAGAATATAGCAATTGATAAAGGCTTTATTGTTGTAGAATTTTCTTTGACAAATATGTGTAATATGCTGAATTTCTAAAAGTTTATTTTTAAATTTATATTAAGCAAAGAAAAATCTGTCAAAAAAATACAATTTGGCAATTAAATTTACATAATAATAAAATTTTGTTCTTAAAAGACAAACACCCCAACCTCGGTCGGGGTGAAATCTGTTATATTCCGTAGGTTGAAGTGTTGACAATTGCGCTTTCAATCCGAAGAAGTCTGTTATATTTTGCAACTCTGTCGGTTCTGCAAGGAGCACCTGTTTTGATCTGTCCCGAATTAACCGCAACGGCAATATCCGCAATGGTTGTGTCCTCCGTTTCACCGCTTCTGTGTGAAATAATCGTGCGATAACCCGCCTTGTGAGCCGTGTCAATTGCATCAAGCGTTTCCGTCAGCGTTCCTATCTGATTAATTTTAATCAAAATTGCGTTGCCTGCTCCGAGCTCTATGCCTTTTTTAAGTCTTTTTGTATTTGTAACAAACAAATCATCGCCGACAAGCTGAACTTTGTTGCCGATTTTTGAAGTAATATTCTGCCAACCGTCCCAATCGTGTTCGGAAAGCGGATCTTCAAGCGAGATAATCGGATAATCATAACAGAGCTTGTCAAAATAATTTATAAGTTCGTCGCTTGAAAGCGAATCGCCTCTCTTTGGAAGAATATATTTTCCGTCGGAATACCATTCGGAAGATGCGGCATCGAGCGCAATTTTAATTTCATCAGTAGTATAACCTGTTTTTTCAATCGCTTTAATTATATACTCAATTGCATCCTCATCACTTTTCAGGCTCGGTGCATAACCGCCCTCATCACCTACACCTGTTGACATATTATTCTCTTTTAGAATTTTGCCAAGTGTATGGTAGATTTCACAGCACTGCATCATTCCCTCGGAAAAACACCTAGCACCGACAGGCATAATCATAAATTCCTGAATATCGATATTGTTTGACGCATGAGCACCACCGTTGAGAATATTCATCATTGGAACAGGCATTCTGACCGCATATGTTCCGCCGATATAACGGAATAACGGCAGTCTGAGATTCTTTGCCGCCGCCTTTGCACAGGCAAGCGATACGGCAAGAATAGCATTTGCACCGAGCAATTCCTTATTTTCCGTGCCGTCAAGTTCAATCATTTTGTTGTCGATTGCACACTGGTCAAAAGGTGAGTCGCAACAAAGATTAGGCGAAATTATGCTGTTGATATTTTCAACGGCTCTCTGCACACCTTTGCCGAGATAGCGTTTTTCACCGTCACGAAGTTCAACCGCCTCAAATTCTCCCGTTGACGCACCCGAAGGGACAGACGCTTTTGCAAAGGTTCCGTCAGAAAGTCCGACCTCCGCCTCAACCGTAGGATTTCCTCTTGAATCAATTATTTCTCTGCCGATTATCGTATCTATTTTAATTTCCATTTATATGCCCTCTCGTATTGAAATTTTATAACATAAACCGTTTTCAGATATTTTAAATCTGAGCAACGCTGTGTTTTGTCTGCATTGTTATTTTTCCGTACACGGTTTATTTTATGCAGGAGTAACGCATTTTTGTCACAGGCATATATTGTTACTATGAAAAGCAAGGAGGACAGATATGGAAATGGTTCAGTACACCGTTCGTCCCGGCAATACGCTTTTTGGCATTGCGCAGTTCTTTCAGACAACGGTTAATGACATATTAAAATACAACAACATTCAAACTCCTGACGCTATTTTTGTAGGTCAGGTTCTTACGGTTCCCGCCGGCAGTGCGGAAACGCAGTATCATGTTGCCCGTCCGGGCGATTCGCTGTGGATAATTGCACAAATGCACGGAACAACCGTTGACAATCTCACACGGCTTAACGGACTTTCAAATCCGAATGTAATTTATCCGGGGCAGATTATAAAGGTAAGATAACAAAGGAGGACAGCTTTCTGTTTAGAAAAGCTGTCCTCTTAAAATTTCATTTGATTATTTCCTGTGTTTTCTAAGGTAATCGTCAATCTGATTTCTGTCAAAAATTCCGAGGTCATCACAACCTGCAAGATATTCGTTATGATGGCGAACCTCGTGATGAAGTATTTCAACGAGCTTTTTTCGGTATTCCTCATTATCAAGTGAGCCGTAAACCCTGTTGATTGAACCGTAGTAAAACACAATTGCATTGCCGAGAGAATTGCGTATGTACTCACCCAAAATGAACAAATCATTGTTAAGTGCTTTTGGATGAACCTTTAACTGCGGAAGAAGTGAAATCCCTCCGTTTAAATCTCTGTATAATTCATAAGGCATGGAATCTGCAATTTCGTCAAGCATTGCGCCGCATTCATCAAAAGTAATCATAAAGTCTGATTAATAGTCAAGATAGTCCTTGAGCTTTCTGCTTCTTGAAGGATGACGGAGCTTGCGGAGAGCCTTTGCCTCAATCTGACGGATACGCTCACGGGTTACATTAAACTCCTTGCCGACTTCTTCAAGGGTTCTGCTTCTGCCGTCCTCAAGACCGAAACGGAGTTTGAGAACCTTGGCTTCACGGGGAGTGAGGGTTGAAAGAACATCCGAAAGCTGTTCACGGAGCATTGTGTGTGATGCGGCATCGGCAGGTGCGGGAGCATCGTTATCGGGGATAAAGTCACCGAGATGGCTGTCTTCCTCCTCGCCTATAGGAGTTTCAAGTGAAACAGGCTCCTGAGCAACACGCATAATTTCACGAACCTTGTCAACAGGCATATCAATTTCTGCGGCAATTTCATCGGCAGACGGCTCATGACCGTTCTGGTGAAGGAGCTGGCTCTGAACCTTTTTTACCTTGTTGATAGTTTCAACCATATGAACAGGAATACGGATTGTACGAGCCTGATCGGCAATTGCACGGGTAATAGCCTGTCTGATCCACCATGTTGCATATGTTGAAAATTTAAAGCCCTTTGTATAGTCAAACTTTTCTACAGCCTTGATAAGGCCGAGATTGCCCTCCTGAATAAGGTCAAGAAACTGCATGCCTCTGCCGAGATAACGCTTTGCAATTGAAACAACAAGACGAAGGTTTGCCTCGGAAAGACGCTGTTTTGCGGCAACATCACCGTCAGCGATTCTGATTGCGAGGTTGATTTCTTCATCGGAAGAAAGTAGCGGAACCCGTCCGATTTCTTTAAGATATACCTTTACGGGATCGTCAACCGAAACGCTGCCTGTTTCTGCAATCTGAGCGTGTGAGTCGCCGTCTTTGCTTTCATCAAAGCCAAGGTCGATATCGTCAATTTTAATATCGCCCGAATCCTCTACGATTTCAATGCCAAGCTGTGCAAGTGAATCATAAAGCTTTTCAAGCTGTTCGGGATCAAAGTCAATTTCACCGATTGCATCAAGAATGTCCTGGTTTGTAAGCTGACCTTTCTGCTTACCGAGTTCCATAAGTTCTCTTACGACTGTTTTCTTATCGGGTGTAGCTGCCATACTCATTTTCCTTTCCTGCGTTTACTGTTTCTTTTTCCTTATTTTATCAAGATATGCCATAAGCTCCTCATTTGAAACATCGGCTAAATCGCCGGAATTGAGCTTTGAGCTTTCCTCGTTGATAACATTTATGTATTCATTCATTGCCTCAGCAGTTGACGCCCCCGGAATTGCCTGTGACATCAGCTGATAAAGCTTTGAATTTTCATCCTGTGTAAAATCTGCCGCCGTATTCGTAAGAGGATCTTCTCCCCTCTCAATGCGAGCGCTGAAATATTCAAAAAACCTCCGCATCAGAGTATTCTGAAATTGTTCGGGCTTTACCCTTGCAGAAATCTCCTCATATGCATCGGGATTGTTTAAAAGATAAACCAAAAGAGCTTCTTCGGCACTTGAACTGCGTGGCTTTTGGAAATGCTCGGGATTGATTTTGTCATTTCTTCGGCTGAGTTCAAGCTGAATTTGACGAGCCTGTTTCTTTTCTTCTGCCCTTTCACCTCTGCGTGACACCCTTGACACCTGCTGTTTGAATGCATTTTTGTCAACTCCGAGTTCGGATGCAACCTTTGAAGAATAGACATCCCGTTCAATCGGACTGCTGATTGTTGCAATCAGCTTTGCCGCCTCCTCAAGAAAAGCAACCTTGCCCTCCGTCAGCTGAATATTATGTGCATTTTTTAGCTTTTGCAGTCGGTATTCAACATCGTTTCCGCATTTATCAAGCAACGCTTTGAATGCGGCAGGACCGTCATTACCCTTTGATTTGATAAATTCATCGGGATCCTTACCGCTTGGAATTGTCAGAACCTTAACATTAAGTCCCGAATTTCTGAGTATAGGAATTGCCCTTGCGGTAGCCTTTTGACCTGCCTCATCGGCATCGTAACAGATAATCACCTCATCGGCATACCGTTTCATCAAAACAGCCTGTTCACCTGTAAGAGCCGTTCCCAGGGTTGCAACGGCATTTGTAAAACCTGCCTGATTCACAGCGATGACATCCATATAGCCCTCGCAAAGAATCAGAGTTCTCTTGCCCGAATTTTTTGCGTTGTTGAGTGAAAACAGGTTTGCACTCTTTTTAAATACGGGGGTATCGGAGGTGTTGAGATATTTAGGCTTTGCATCGGACATAATTCTTCCGCCGAATGCAATAACATTCCCTCTCAAATCAATAATCGGAAACATAACACGGTCTGTGAATCTGTCATAGATTCCGTTGCCGTTTCTGTGCCGAACCGCAAGATTTGCGGCAACAAGTTCGCTGTCATTAAAGCCTTTTGATTTGAGATGATTACATAGTGACGACCAGTTATCATCGGCATAACCGAGTCCGAAATGACGGATTGTTCTGTCGGATAAGGCTCTTGAATGAAAATAATCAAGACCTTTTCTGCCTTGCGGAGAACACAAAGCGGCATAATAAAACCTTGCCGCCTCACGGTTAGCTTCAAACACTCTGTTTCTAAGACGGCTCATGCTGTCATCATAGCTGTTTTCGGGCATTTCAAGTCCTGCCCGCTGTGCAAGATACTTCACGGCATCGACATAGTCAAGATTTTCAATTTTCATAATAAAAGAGATGACATCTCCGCCTACTCCGCAGCCAAAACAATAGAACGAACCGTTTTCGGTATAAACATTAAAAGAGGGAGTTTTTTCGCCGTGGAACGGACAAAGACCGACCATATTTCTTCCCCGTCTTTTGAGATTGACATAACCCGAAACAACATCCGTGATATCGTTTCGCATTTTTAAATCCTGCAAGAAACTTTCAGGGAAAGCCATAAAACTCCTCCTCTCGCTTACCTATTAGCTTTTTACGAAATTTTTTTGAATATTCCTTTAAATATTTGAAATTATTTTGAAAAGTATTTCATTTTTTAGCTTTTGAGGTCGAAAGCATAAAAAGTTTTGTCATAAAGAAAACTTTATAACTCAACGGCATAATATTTTTCCTCATCAAAAACCGCCTGAACCTCACCCGCAGTTGCATCTGCAAGCTTTTTGTTAAGCTGTGGCAGTAAATCGGGTTTAATATGGAATTTAATCAGCACATCGCCTTCATAGACAGTATCGTCAACAGCACCGCCGTTATCAGTTACAAGTGCCGAAACCTTGCCGTACCGGTTGTATGTACAACGAGCAGAACAGACAAGACAGTTCTGCATCATAACGATTTTTGCGGCATCAAGGGCAATTTTTGCACCGTGAGAATATGCTCTCACAAGTCCGCCCGTGCCAAGCAAAACACCGCCGAAGTAGCGGGTAACGACAACACATACATCATAAATTTCATTTTTTACAATTACATCAAGGCAAGGCATACCGGCTGTACCCGAGGGTTCACCGTCATCGCTGTAACGCTTTATGTTGCCCTCACGCAGAGAATAGGCATAGACATTGTGAGTTGCGTTCCAATGTTCACTGCGTTTTTCGTTGATAAAATCAACAGCCTCCTGCTCACAGGTTACAGGCTTGCAATAGCCGATAAAGCGTGAACGCTTTTCAACAAATTCGTCTTTTGCGTTACTTAAAACGGTTTTGTAATCCTTTGCCATAATAATACCTCAATTATACAGACACTCTGCACACGGTTATGCAAAGTTTCCGTAAAGTAAACAAGGCGGCACAATGTGCCGCCTAAACAATTACATAATAAATTATTTATCCATACCGAAACGCTTCTTGAATCTGTCAACGCGTCCGCCGGTATCAACTAATTTCTGCTTTCCTGTAAAGAATGGGTGGCATTTTGAACAAATTTCAACACGGATGTCCTTCTTTGTTGAACCTGTTTCAATAACATTACCGCAAGCACAAGTAATTGTTGTTTTCTCATACTTAGGATGGATATTCTCTTTCATTGTTTTCACCTACCTGACATTACACAATTAACGGATTAATTATACAACATAATATTGCAAAATGCAAGCGTTTTTAAAAAATATTTATTTTATTTTGGGATTGCCTGTTTTTGAAGGTAGCTTTTGTACTCTTCAAGGCACATTCCGTAGGAACGCATACGCTTTGCGTTTTCAATCCCCACATATCTGTACAGCGAGTCTGACGGATTCATTCGTGTTACTGAGGTTTTGCTTTCGGTATATCTCTGAACGAATCCGTATTCAACGCAGTTTCGCTCAAAAAATGCCTTTGAACCCGAATTTGAAAAATCAAATTCAACAAGCAATCCCGTCTGTGCCTCCGACTGTCCGCCGTGAGGCGTGGTTTTTAAGACCTCCGCCTCTGCTCTGACAGTTGTATATTTTGATGATTGCAACATCTTTTGAAGTTCGGACTGAAACCTTTCTTCCTGTTCATCATAACTCACATATGCAGTTTTGATTTTAAGTTCGGTGCCGTTTTCTTTTGACGCTTTCAAAAGATTCTCAAGCGGTTTCAGTGCGTCCCTGTTCACTCTGAATCCGTTCACGGTTTCAAGATCGGGCACATAATCCTTATCAAGCGGATTTGCGCTGTCAACAACCGTCAGCAGCATTTCGCTTTCTGCCTGAATCTGTTCGGGAGTTTCGGGATTACTTTTCTGATTACTTTTAAGTATTGAAAAAATTCCGAACGCAATAGCTGCGACAAGAATCACACCGATACAAGCTAACGCAATGTACCTTCGCCGAGGATTTGATACGGGAAGAATTCTTCCCGTTCTCTCCTCAATAAGCGCCTGTTTTCGTCTGCGTTTTGATTCTCTGTAGCTGTTTTTATCAAACGGAGTGAATCCTCCGGACATCAGCATCCCTCCGAAAAAATTTCAGAATTATTTTTCTTTTGTATCTACTTCGTTCTTAACAAGAGCAACAAATTCGTCAACAGACATATTCGGGATTTCTCCTCTTTTTCTTGAACGAACAGTAACTGTTGATGAATTCATCTCGTTGTCGCCGATTACAAGAATATACGGAATTCTTTCAAGTCTTGCAGCCTTAATCTTTGGACCGATATTTTCATCTCTTCTGTCAACAGTAACTCTCATGCCGAGTGAAGTAAGTCTGTCTGCAATACCCTGTGCATACTCAACATTACCCTCTTTTATCGGAAGAAGTCTGATCTGCTCGGGAGCAAGCCAAAGCGGCATTACACCGGCAAATCTTTCAATCATATATGCAAGAGTTCTTTCAAAGCAACCGAGTGAAGTTCTGTGAATAATATACGGAAGCTTCTTCTGACCGTCCTTGTCGATGTAGTACATACCGAATTTTTCGGCAAGGAGCATATCAATCTGGATTGTAACAATTGTGTCTTCCTTACCGAATACATTCTTGTACTGAATATCAAGCTTCGGACCGTAGAATGCGGCCTCGTCAATACCAATCTCATAGTCAACATCAAGGTCATCGAGAATAGTTTTCATAACAGCCTGCGACTCTTCCCACTGTTCCTTTGTACCCTCATACTTATTATTCTTGTTTTCAGGATCCCACTGTGAGAATCTGAAAGTACAGTTTTCAAGAAGTCCTACCGTGTCAAGGAAATATTTAGCAAGCTCAAGACAACCCTTGAATTCCTGTTCAAGCTGATCGGGACGGAGAATGTAGTGTCCTTCTGAAATTGTGAACTGACGAACACGGATAAGACCGTGCATCTCACCGCTTGCCTCGTTACGGAAAAGTGTTGATGTTTCCGTAAGACGCATCGGAAGGTCACGATATGAACGCTGTTTGTTAAGATAAACCTGATACTGGAACGGGCAAGTCATAGGACGAAGTGCGAAGCATTCCTTTTCTTCATCATGCGGATCGCCGAGTACAAACATACCGTCAAGATAATGATCCCAGTGACCTGAAATCTTATAAAGATCTCTCTTTGCAAGAAGAGGAGTTTTTGTAAGAAGACAGCCCTTTGACTGCTCAACATCTTCAACCCATCTCTGTAAAAGCTGAACAACTCTTGCACCCTTTGGAAGAAGAATAGGAAGTCCCTGACCGACATAGTCAACAGTTGTAAAGTATTCAAGTTCACGACCGAGCTTGTTGTGGTCACGAAGCTTTGCTTCTTCAAGCTTTTTGAGGTGTTCTTCAAGCATTGACGCCTTGGGGAAAGCTACACCGTAAACACGGCAAAGCTGTGCGTTGTTTGCGTCGCCTCTCCAGTAAGCGCCTGTGCAGGCAGTGAGTTCAATAGCCTTGATCGGTGCAACACTCATGAGGTGAGGACCTGCGCAGAGGTCGATAAACTCACCCTGTTTGTAGAATGTGATATGCTCGCCCTTGTCGGAATGTTCCTTAACAAGTTCAACCTTGTAAGGCTCGTTCATCTCTTCAAGTTTCTTTTCAGCCTCCTCCGGAGAAAGCTCAACTCTTTCAAGCTCAAGACCTGATTTTACGATTTTCTTCATCTCAGCCTTGATTTTTTCAAGGTCTTCGGGTGAGAAAGGCTTTTCAACATCAAAATCATAGTAAAAACCGTTGTCAACGGCAGGACCGATTGCACACTTTGCATTCGGATAAAGTCTTTTTACTGCCTGAGCAAGAACATGAGAGGCTGTGTGCCAGAAAGTTTTCTGACCGTCAACATTATCAAATGTGAGAAGTTCAACCTTACAATCTTTTTCAAGCGGTGTTCTGAGGTCACAAAGGTCGCCGTCAACCTTTGCACAGCAAACAGACTTGTACAAGCCTGCACCGATTGATTTTGCAATTTCGGCAGGAGTTGTACCGTTTTCAAATTCCTTGACTGCTCCGCCTTTTAATTCAACATTAATCATAACCATTCTCCTTTTTAATATGTGATGAAAACAAAAAATCCCAATATTCCAAAACGGAATATTGGGACGAATAAATCGTGGTTCCACCCAAGTTCGGCTAAAAGCCCTCTTGACGGTTTTAACGCAACCAAACGCCGTGCCATTTCCTGCACAGTCTTAAAGGTGGTAACTTGCAATGCTTTTTGCGAAATATCACAGCAAATAATTTCGCTCTCTGGAAAAAGCAGGACTGCAAATCGTGTCCTCATCAAAAATCAATTTTCTTTTCATTTGTATAGTACCACTCTAAAACCTGAATGTCAACACCTAATTCGATGTTCTTAATTATTTTTTATCTTCGAGTTCCTTGAGAAGTCTGTCGATTTCGCTCATTCTGTCGTCTGAAACCTCTGTGTCTTCAACAGGGGCTTTAACAGGAGCTTCTGCCTTTACAGGCTCGGTTTTTTCCTCTGAAACATCAAGACGCTTTGCGTGCACGGGTTCTTCGGGAATTTCAGGCTCTGCAGGAGCTTCTGCAACAGGCTTCGCAGTTTCCTCTTTTAAAGGCTCTGTGGCAATTTTTTCTGCAGGCTGAGTCTGATTTTCATTGTCGTAGCCGAGAACAAGACCGTCATTTATATTTTCGTTTTTGATTGTTGTATCGTCATATTTTTCCTCATCGTAGCCCATCACAAAATCGGAAAGTCCCTGTGCAACTGCCTCGTAGCTGTCATCGCTTGCAGGAACATCATCTTCTTTTCTATCGGAAGCAACAAGCTCATCGTAACCGCCTGAGCTGATATAGCTGTTTTCGTATGTATCATCATCTTCGGGAAGGCTTTCGATAATCTCAACCTCCGCCTTTGTAAGGCAGCCTGCGAACATTTCAACAGAAAACGAAACAATATAAATGCCGAGAACAATAAACATAATTCCGTTCACAAGAGCACTGATGCCTGTGTTTTCAACGGATGATGTCAAAACAGCACCGACACCGTATGAAAGTGAAACAGCGGCAGCGGGCATACCGTAAATAAAGCAGGCCTTAACAGGGTTTCTGCCCTTTACCCTTGAAACAACCATTGAACTTGAGAAAAGGTAAAGTGTGATGAAAATGTAGCAGAAGAGCGGTGTCATATCGCTTGCTGAGATTGAAACCTTTGTTGCGGCGAGAAATTCCGTAACGAGTTCACTGCATCCCCAGAGTGCAGGGAAAACAAAAAACATCGACACATTTGATACGATTGATTTGCCTGAAAAATGCACCTTGCCGATCATAATCATAGCAATAGCCGCAGGAATTGAGAACAGAGCCGCAATGATGCTCAAAAGATAATTATCCGTGTTATCCGGAGTTGCGTTAATCAAAGCCAAAAATGACGAACCGACAATCGCAATACCCGAAATTACTGCAAACGCACCCGAAACAAAATTCTTTTTAACGGGATATACGGGAGCCGTCTTTCTGTCAAAAAGGTTAATTAAAACACAAACCGCAAAAAGCCCGAGTATGATTTCAATTATGAAATAGTTAATGCCCGACTTGTTCATGCCGAACAACAATCCGTTGCCGTCAACTGCGAACATACTCATAATTTTAAGACCTATAGCAGCTATTACAGCCGGAATAAATGGTATAACTGAATATTTGGTTTTCATAAAAATCTCCGTTTCTGTACCGTAACAAGACAATTTTAAAAAACGACTTTGTTACACGATTATTGATATGCCGCCGAAAAATCAAACAGCAAAAGCAAATACAAAATGAATTGTAAGTAATTATTATTTCGAATCAATCATATATTATTTTAAGCCAACATAACCGTTATGTCAAGAAAAAATAAGTCACAAAATACAATAGTATTATTTATTTTTTTGTGCGAAATAAAGGAGCATGGTAATGAAGGAAAAATTAATTGCAGTTGTCCTTCTGTTTATTCTCACGGCAATCCTCCCCATTGCAGTTTCAAAATGTTCTGAACGGTCTTTTGCAAAACCGACAGTTTCAACATCCGACACCCCCGAAAAGCCAAAAGATTCGGGTGAAATTCTCTGTGCATTGACGGCAGGATCGTATAAAGACAGCTACTCTGCCGAAACACTAAAGGCGATTGCAATTCTTATGAACACGAATTACAAAGCTAATCCCGATTCTTTCAAGGCAAACGATTTTCTGTATGAAGAAAACGCATCGGGAAGTATAAAGGATGTTTACGGTGAAATAAAAAAAGCCGCTGAGAGTGCAAAAAACAAAACGCTCCGCAAAAACAGCGAAGCGTTGTTTGTTCCCTATTCCGAAACTTCAAACGGTATTACATACAAAAACGAAAATTACAAGTATATTCACAGCGTTGCATCTCCGTGGGATTGTTACCAAACCGATTTTGACGCAAATGCCGAATGTGTCGGAGTGAGTCTTTCGGGAATTGATTACCTTTGCAAAAACGGCTGCAGTGCCGAAGAAGCATTGCTGTGGTATCTTCCAGATTTTGAAATTGCTGACGATTAATTTACGTAATAAGACGCAATATGTCTGAGTTTATCCCTTGCCTTCATAATGTGACGGGAAACCGTTGACGAGTTGACTCCCAGTTCTTTTGCAATCTCCTTTTCCTTTTTGCCGTTGAGATAGTAATCTACAATACAGATTCTCTGTCTTTCGGTAAGCTCGTTCAGAACAGCCATTGAAAGAATTTTCTTCATCTTATCACGGGAGTTTTCATTTGTACTGCCGTGCCAAAATCCCGAATCCGACATTAATCTGTGTTTGTTGTTGTCTGTAATATGTATAAATTCTCTTTTCATTTTATCATGCTCCGTAATATCTATCCATAAGATGATTTGAAATGTGAATACATTCATTATAATAAATCTTGTATTTTGCAATTTTCAAATCAAGTTCTTTTTTGTTGATTTCCGATTTGCCTCTTTTTTCTGCTTTGAGTCTGTCGATAACATCCTGAATGCTGTCGGCAGTATTTTTATATTCCATTGACCATTCAAAATAATTAACCATACCGATATCCTTTCCTTGATTTTATTCATTTAGAAGGTCGGCGGGGCTTTCAACCTTCTAATTCCATTATACAGAACATATCGAACAAATTCAAGAACATTTGTTCGATATTATAAGTGACATACATTCACTGTCCCTTTGTACGGACTATGCTCTGTTTTTCAAAATTTCTTTGTTTATGACATATAATTCGGATAATCAACAAAAAGATTTTGCGTTTTAACCAAAATTTTGGTGTGTAAATCAATTACAAAAGCATAATAAAAAGTGTATAATAAGAGTAATCGTGCAGCATTGAATGGCATAAGTCCGGATTTTCAATGCTGCACATTTTTGTGTCAAAAACATCGGAGGTTATATAATGGAAAAAACGCAAAAAATGAATAAAATGGGAACTGAAAAAATAAGCAGGCTTTTGCTTACTATGGGTGTTCCGATGATAATTTCAATGGTTGTACAGGCTGTGTACAATATCGTTGACAGCTACTTTGTAAGCTGTATGAAAGATCCGAATATACCCGCACTCGGTGATTATGCAGTAAATGCACTCACGCTGGCATTTCCTGTTCAGATGCTTATGGTTGCGGTCGGAGTCGGTACGGGTGTCGGCATCAACTCGATTTTGTCAAGAAGTCTTGGTGAGGGCAATAAAGAAAAGTGCAGTAAAATTTCTGGCAACTCAATTTTTCTTGCACTTTGCACCTGTGTTGTATTTGTGCTTTTCGGAATTTTCGGAGTTGACGCATACATAGCCTCACAAACAAGCGATCCGATTATCACATCAATGGCTGTTTCGTATCTTAAAATCTGCACCTACAGTTCACTGGGCGTTAGTATGTACATGATTTTTGAAAAGCTGTTACAGGCAACGGGATATACAATGCAGACAACAGTTGCGCAGATTGTCGGTGCGGTTGTGAACATGATACTTGATCCGATTATGATTTTCGGTTGGTGCGGTTGCCCGAAGCTCGGTATTGACGGTGCGGCTATCGCAACGGTTATAGGTCAGTTCATTTCATTCTTTATTGACGCATATTTCTATTTCAGATGCAATTCAAAGCATTTCAACACATCATTAAAGTATATGAAACCCGAAGGCAGGATTATCAGGCAGATTTATCAGGTTGGTATCCCCGCTATTATTATGCAGGCGCTTATGTCGATTTTGACATACAGCATTAATGTTATTTTTGTAAGAGTTTCAACGGATGCGGTTACGGCGTACGGTATCTACTACAAAATTCAGCAGTTTGTATTTTTTGCCGCATTCGGCATGAACAATGCGATGATTCCGATTATAGCGTTCAACTACGGCAAACAGGATAAAAAGCGAGTAAACGACAGCATTAAATACGGACTTATTTACACGGTATCAATTCTTTGTGCAGGAATTATAATTCTTCAAATTTTTGCAAAACAGATACTCGGAATATTCTCGCTTACAGAATCGACAACCGAACTTGCAATGCTTGCAATTAGAATTATCACACCCGGATTTATATTTGTCGGTGCTAACATTGCGTATCAGGGAATTTTTCAGGCACTCGGCAACGGTGTGCATTCGCTGATACTTTCGCTTGTACGACTTATTGTTGTCCCTCTGCCCCTTGCATACATCTTTTCATGCTTTGATTTTGCATCTTCAATAATCTGGATTGCATTCCCGATCGGCGAAGCTGTAGCCTTTATCGTTGCACTTATTTTTATGGCAAATATCCGCAGGAAAAAGATTAATCCAATTAAAAATGGTGTTTAACAGTAAAAACAATATTTCTTATTGATTTACTTTTTGTTTATTTTGTATAGAGCCAATTATTAAAATCATCGTTTTTGTAAGGTAATTTAAGATTCTAAAAAAATACTGCACAAACATCTTCTTGATTTTTTGTACAGTTTGTCTTTTCGACTGTATGAATATTAGAATTGCACCCTCTCACCTTGAATTTACCCCTAAAAATCGGTATAATATAAGACAATGAATAAAGATAAAGTTCAAAACTTTAATCTTACCTGTTCATTAAATATTCGGCAAAAATGTTTGCTTCTTTATTGAAACATTCATTTTCATAAAACACACAATCGCGAAAAGGATCGTCATTTGACGGTCTTTTTTGCGTTTGGAAAAAATTCATAATTACATAATTTCTGCATAAAAATCGGAGTCGTGAAAAATCACGACTCCTTTTTTGCTTTATCTTATTTTTTCAGTATAATCAAGTGCTATCCAGCCGGCACCGCTTTTGAGTTTGCCCCACTTGGCTGCACCTGCACCCGACTTTTCATCGACTATCGTGTACGCTCCGCCCTTTGGAACAGCACCGTTCACATCGTAATTTGTACCCGGACCTTTACGGATATTCACGCCGTTTGACGAGGTTATTCTCACGATATAACGCCTGAAAGCTTTATCCGAACCCGCTTTTGAACTGTCTGAGCCTGCAGAGTCAGTTTTGTATTTCACATCAAAATAATTGCACATACCCTTGCAGATTGCCTCTCCGATTGCAACTGTATTCTTGCGTATCCAATCCGAGCCTGTCACGGTGTCGTGAAACTCGCACTCAACATACACGGTTAATGCCTTCGGCACATTGATTTCGTAGAGATCGGTTTTGTAGCTGACTGAATCGTCCTTGCCGGGCGAGATTGCTCCAAGGGCAGACTTTACCGCCTCGGCAGCCTTTCTGCCGTTTGAATTGAGGCAAAACACCCTTGTACCGCCCGTATATTTGCCGTTAAACGCATTAGTGTGGATCGGCATATGAATGTCTGCTCCAAACTTATCCGATTCGGGACAGCGTGTCTGCATAAGCGTACCCGACTTTGCGACCATAACATTGAACCCACAACGCCTGAGTGCTTTGGCTGTGGCGGCGGCAATTTTGTCGCACTGAGCCATTTCATTCGTACCGCCCGTTGCATAGGTGTTGCCGTTTTGGTTTGACGGACTGAGATATATTTTTTTACTCATTGTCTTTATCTTCTCCCTCTTTTAAATTCATTACTGCCGATGCACCTGCCGCAACAGCCGCAACAGCAAGACCGATGAGAGCGTTCTTTACAACATCACCGTCGTTAAAATCAAGACCGCCCAAAGCGAGCGTTACATTGGTGATAACATAACCGAGAGCAGTCTGAATAAATGTTCTGAACGCTCTTTTTAAACACGGCTTTTTTAAGCATATTTTTATTTTACTCATTATATTATATTTTCCTTTCCTTGTTTTGTTCGTTTTCCAAATCCGCTATTCTGTGTTCCGCTGTTTTGATTTTGTTGTCATTAACTGCCTCGTGCTGCTCAATAAGATATACACGCTCAACAAGATTATTATGCTTGTCAACCTTTTTTTCGAGCTGTTCAATGCGATAATTTGATAATCTTGACGCTGTAAAAATGCCTGCAAGTGAGCCTGCAAGAGTTCCTGCAAATGAAATCAACGCTATAAGAATTTGGTCTGTCAAAAAAATCACCTCCCACTTACAGGCTCAAAAAAAGGAGAAATTGCACTAAACAATGCAATTTCTCCGAAATTTCTTTATATTTATTTTTTAAAACGATTATTTTTTCTCTACAAGAATTATAACAACGGTTTAAGATACTGTCCCGTAAATGATTTTTCAACCTTTGCAACCTGTTCGGGAGTGCCTTTGGCAACGATTGTCCCGCCGCCGTCACCGCCCTCGGGACCGAGGTCAATAAGATAATCGGCTGTCTTGATAAGGTCAAGATTGTGTTCAATTACAACAACCGTGTTTCCGCCGTCAACAAGCAACTGAAGAACATCAACAAGTCTGTGTACATCGGCAATGTGCAAGCCCGTTGTCGGCTCGTCAAGAATATAAATTGTCTTGCCCGTACTGCGTTTTGAAAGCTCTGTTGCAAGCTTTACACGCTGAGCCTCACCGCCCGAAAGCGTTGTTGCAGGCTGACCGAGCTTTATATAACCAAGACCTACTTCATACAGGGTTTTCAGCTTTCTGTAAATCTTCGGGATATTTGAGAAGAACTCCATTCCCTCCTCAACGGACATTTCAAGAACATCATTGATTGACTTGCCCTTGTACTTTACTTCGAGGGTTTCACGGTTATATCTCTTGCCCTTGCAGACCTCACACGGAACATAGACATCTGACAAAAAGTGCATTTCAATCTTGATAATACCGTCACCCTGACAAGCCTCACATCTGCCGCCCTTTACATTGAATGAAAATCTGCTTGGTGTAAAGCCACGCATTTTCGCATCGGTTGTAGCGGCATAAAGCATTCTGATATCCGTAAACACACCTGTGTATGTTGCAGGATTTGAACGGGGAGTTCTGCCGATAGGACTTTGGTCAATGGCAATTACCTTATCAAGATTTTCCATCCCCTTGATTTCCTTGTGCTTACCGGGAATTGTCTTTGCTCGATTAAGATCACGGGCAAGGGCTTTGTAAAGAATTTCGTTTACAAGTGAGCTTTTGCCCGAACCCGAAACACCTGTTACGCAGACAAATTCACCGAGCGGAATTTTAACATTGATATTTTTAAGGTTATTTTCCGCCGCTCCTCTGACTTCAAGGAAAAGTCCGTTGCCTTTTCTGCGTTTTTCGGGAACGGGAACTTTGCGTTCACCCGAAAGATACTTGCCTGTGATTGAATTCGGACATTGCTTAATCTTTTCAACATCACCGACACAGACAATTTCACCGCCGTGAATACCTGCCCCGGGGCCTACATCCACAATGCAATCTGCGGCATACATAGTGTCCTCATCGTGTTCAACAACGATAACAGTATTTCCGAGGTCACGAAGTCGCTTTAATGTTGCAAGAAGTTTTTCATTGTCACGCTGATGAAGTCCGATACTCGGCTCGTCAAGAATATACAGCACACCCATAAGCGAACTGCCGATTTGCGTTGCAAGGCGGATTCGCTGACTTTCACCGCCGCTGAGTGTTCCCGAGCTTCTTGAAAGAGTAAGGTAGCCAAGTCCTACGCTCTTGAGGAAGTTAAGCCTTTCGTTAATTTCTTTTATAATTTCAGCACCGATAATCTGCTCTTTTTCCGTAAGCTTGAGATGACCTACAAAGTCGAGTGCGTCAATAACCGACATTTTGCAGAAATCGGCAATGTTAAGTCCGCCGACTGTTACTGCAAGGCTTTCGGCTGAAAGTCTGTCACCGTGACAAAGATCGCACGGAATTTCTGCCATATACGAACGGATTTCATCCTTAATCCAGTTACTGCTTGTGTCACGATAACGGCGTTCAAGGTTGTTGATTATACCCTCAAATTTATGCTGATAAGTACCTCCGCCGTAAACCGATTTTTTATTGATTGTCAGCTCATCATCACCTGTGCCGTAGAGGATTTTGTCGATAGTTTCCTTCGGGAGATTTTCAAGCGGTTCATCAAGCGAAAAATTGTACTTTTTCGCTAAAGCCTCCATATACATTGCGGCAATTGTACTGCCTTCCATTGCCCATCCGCTGCCCTTGATACCGCCGTCACGGATACTCTTTGACATATCGGGAATAATTTTGTTCTCATCAATTTTGAGGAACACGCCGAGTCCCGTACACTTTGGGCACGCACCGAACGGATTGTTGAATGAAAACATTCTCGGTGAAAGCTCGTCAATGCTCACACCGTGTTCGGGGCAGGCATATTTTTGTGAAAAAGTCACATCCTCATCGCCGTTGAAGTTCACCGTAACAAGACCGCCGCCAAGCTTTGACGCTGTTTCGATGCTGTCTGAAAGTCTTGATGCTATTTCAGGCTTGATTACAAGACGGTCAACAATGATTTCTATATTATGCTTTTTATTTTTCTCAATCGGAATATTTTCCGACAAATCATAGATAATCCCGTCAACTCTTGCACGGACATAACCCGATTTTCCGGCACTGTCAAGAACCTTTGCGTGTTCGCCCTTTCTGCCCCTTACAACGGGAGCCATAACCTGAATTTTCGTACCCGTTTCATAGGTCATAATCTTATCGACAATCTGGTCAACTGTCTGCTGACGAATTTCCCTTCCGCAAACCGTACAATGCGGAACACCTATTCTTGCGTACAAAAGGCGGAGATAATCGTAAATTTCCGTAACCGTACCGACCGTTGAACGGGGATTCTTTGAAGTAGTTTTCTGATCGATTGATATTGCAGGCGAAAGTCCCTCTATGCTTTCAACATTAGGCTTGTCCATCTGACCGAGAAACATTCTTGCATAGGAAGAAAGGCTTTCAACATATCTTCTCTGTCCCTCGGCATAGATGGTGTCAAATGCAAGCGAGCTTTTGCCCGAACCCGAAAGTCCTGTAATTACGACAAGTTTGTTACGGGGAATTTCAACATTTACATTTTTGAGGTTATGCTCTTTTGCACCTCTCACAATAATTTTATCCTGTGCCATTTCATCTACCCTTTACTGTGTCAAACACCTGACACAACTTCATACATTCGTTTAAATTTTGATTCATATACACGCATAGCCTCTCATTGCGAGAGGCTATGTTTATTTGATATTAACCTTCTGTGGACTCGTCAACCTTTGTTTCGGCTGAGGGTTCTTTGTCGGCAGTTTCCTGCTCAACTTCTTCGGGTTCTTTATATGTGCCGTTCATTACGGCAGTAAAGTCCTCGCTGCCCATCTTCTCATGCTTGATAAGATATTTTGCAATATCGTGGAGTTTATCCATATTATCGCTGAGAATCTTAGTAGCGTCGCCATATGCCTTGTTGACCATATCAAGAACAAGCTGATCGATTTTAGCTGCGGTAGCCTCGGAATAATCCTGAGTTCTGCTGCCCATATCTCTGCCGAGGAATACGGAATTGTTGTCTGTGCCGTAGCATACACAACCGAGTTCCTTAGTCATACCGTACTTTGTAACCATTGCACGGGCTGTTTTTGTAGCCTTTTCAATATCGTTTGACGCACCTGTTGAGATGTCATCCATAATAAGTTCTTCGGCAACTCGACCGCCAAGACTTACAACGATATCCTCATACATACCTCTGCGTGAGTTGTATGACTTGTCTTCACTCGGGAGCGGCATTGTGTAACCGCCTGCCATACCTGTCGGGATAATTGAAATCTCGTGAACAGGATCCTGAGTTTCGAGCTTATCAAAGAGAATTGCGTGACCCGCCTCATGATAGGCTGTGAGCTTTTTCTCTTTCTCACTCATTACTTTGCTCTTTTTCTCTGCACCGACAACAACCTTGACTGTTGCCTCCTTGATTTCGTCCATAGTAATGGCTTTTTTATCTTTTCTTGCGGCAAGAAGTGCGGCCTCATTAAGAAGGTTTTCAAGGTCTGCACCTGTAAATCCGGCTGTTGTTTTAGCAATAGTCTTGAGATTTACATCGGGTGCAAGAGGTTTCTTTCTTGCATGAACCCTGAGGATAGCCTCACGGCCGTTTACATCGGGATAGCTTACAACAACCTGACGGTCAAATCTGCCCGGACGCATAAGAGCCGGATCGAGAACATCGGGTCTGTTAGTTGCGGCAATAAGGATTACACCCTCGTTAGCACCGAAACCGTCCATTTCAACAAGCAACTGGTTAAGAGTCTGCTCACGCTCATCGTTGCCGCCGCCAAGACCTGCGCCTCTCTGGCGACCTACGGCGTCAATCTCATCAATAAAGATGATACAAGGTGAGTTTTTCTTTGCCTGATCAAAGAGGTCACGAACACGGGACGCACCGACACCGACAAACATCTCAACAAAGTCTGAACCTGAAATTGAGAAGAACGGCACACCTGCCTCACCTGCAACAGCTCTTGCAAGCAATGTTTTACCTGTACCTGGAGGGCCTACAAGGAGAACGCCCTTTGGTATTCTTGCACCGAGTTTGTTATACTTTTCAGGAGCCTTGAGGAATTCAACAACCTCTGCAAGCTCTTCCTTTTCTTCATCGGCACCTGCAACATCATCAAATGTTGTCTTGCGCTTTTCATCGTTTGTATTCTTAATCTTGGCTTTGCCAAAGCTCATTTCCTTGCCGCCAAGACCGCCGCCGCCCATTTTCTTCATAATGAGCACCCAGGCAACGATGAGAATAATCATAATGATTAGTGTCGGAATCATTTCCATAAGTATGGAATTATCCGTTGCACGGGTAAGGTTATGCGGAATTTCATCAGTTGACGCCGGATTGTAGTACGGCTTGATGTCATCAAGGAAACGCTGAATATCGGCAAGCTGTCCTTTTACAACAATCTTTGATTTTTTGCTGTTCGAACGGGTTTCCTGCTGTTCAGTTGCAGTCTGAGCAGCAGTTGTTGCAGATTGAGAGTCGGAATCGGTTGATTTGATAGGACTCATGCCCTCTTTAAGGGTAATTTCAATCTGACCTGAACCGTAGTCAATGTTAAAGCTGTCAACCATATCCTGAACAAAATACTGCTCAAGCTCCGAGGTTTTCGGTGAAGTTGACTTATTTGTGCTCAGCACAGCCGCTGTTATAATGATTATCAGAATGGGAATTCCGAGATAAAGCAGCAGATTGCGCACTTTCTTTTTATTGTCCAATGCTGTCACTCCTCTGTATAGTATTATTTTTCCGAGGTGGAAATATGTAATGCCACGAAAATTTGCGGCTTATTTTCGCATTAAAATCACGAATAAACTGACGGCTTTAATACGCCTACATAAGGAAGATTTCTGTACTTTTCGTCATAGTCAAGGCCGTAGCCGACGATAAATTCATCCGGAATTACCGCACCTGCGTAGTCAATATGGATATCGGCAACCCGTCTGTCCGGCTTGTTAAAAAGTGTACAGAGCTTTACTGATTTTGCCTTCTTGGCTTTGAGATATTTTGTGATAAAGTCAAGAGTATTGCCTGAGTCGATAATATCCTCAACAATGAGAATATCCTTGCCCTCAACAGACTGGGAAATATCCTTCTGAATATTAACTCTGCCTGAGCTTACAGTACCGCTGCCGTAGCTTGAAGCAACGATAAAGTCGATTGAAAAATCAAGATTAACCTTTCTCATAAGGTCAACCATAAAGGCAATGCTGCCCTTGAGCAGACCGACCATTATAAAATCTTTGTCATTATAATCTTTTTCAATCTGTTTTGCAATAGTGTTCACAATATTTTCAATATCTTTTTCTGAATACAGAATTTTTTCAATATCCTTATGCATAATTAACCCTCTTTGTCTATATTTATGAGTAATTTTTCGGTTTTTTCGGTGTCATCTGCCTTTCCCTGCAATGAAACACCAAGCTTTTCACACCACAAAACGGTGTTGGATACCGCAAGCAGTAACAGCCTGTCCCTCATTTCGGACGGGATTTTCTGTTCGTTAAAAACCTTGCGGAGCGGTTTTGTGACCATGCGGTCCGGATATGTAAACCTGTCGCCTGCTCTGCGTGTGCGAAAAACAGGATTTTCGCCAAGCCGCTTTTTGGAAACGAGGTTATTTTGATTTGTTACTTTTTCGGTAATTTCATTTACCGTGTATATTTTTCCGTCATAAGAAAAGGTCATATTATTCTTTAACGGAATTTCATTAAAATCAGGGGAGTTTTTAGGACATACAAAGCGGAGTATTCCCTGTTTTGAAACGGCTGTGCATTGTTTTGACAGTTCAACGCTTCCTCCGTTTCTGATTATTTCACACAATAGTAAAATTGTTTTTCTTTCGGGAGAAATGTTGCAATTATTCTTTAACAGAATGAACAACATTTCCTTCAGAACGGCAGAATCAAGGCTCAACAGCTTTTTGCAGTCGTAGCCAAAATCACCTTTGCAGTCATGCACGGATTTTTCGGCACATTTCTTAATGAAAGCAGCCGACTCTCCGGCATTTTCACTCAAGCCTAAAGCCGTCCGTTCAAAAGAAGGATTCAGCTTTTTAAGACACGGAATAATGTTATGCCTAATGTAATTTCGTGTGTAATCGTCGGCAAGATTCGTACTGTCGGTAACATATTCAAGGTTGTTTTCCTCGCAATAGCTTTCAATGTCACCTCTCGAAAGTTCAATCAGCGGTCTGATTATGTTCCCCCGTTTTGGAGGAATTGCCGACAAGCCTGCCAAAGACGCACCCCTTGCAATATTGAATATCAGCGTTTCGGCATTGTCGGATGCCGTGTGAGCGGTTGCAATCTTTGCACCGAGTTTTTGCGAAAGTTCTTCAAAGAAAGCGTAGCGGACATTTCTTCCGCAAAGCTCTTCGCTGATTTTCTGCTGTTTGGCAAGTGTGGGAACATCAACGCTTTTTATGAAAAGTTCCGTGTTAAATTTCTTACAAAGAATTTTGCAGAAATTTTCATCACGCTTTGCCTCATCACCACGGATATTGTGGTTGATATGAGCGGCATAAATCGAAAGATTGTATTTTTCTTTCAGAGAAACAAAAACGCTTAACAAAGCCGTGGAATCAGCTCCGCCCGAAAGTGCAACGATTACGCTGTCACCTTTTTCAAGCAAGCCGTATTTTTCAACGGTTGCTGTAACACGGTTAAGCATCTCGGTTGTCCGTTCCCGTAAAGCGCATGAACTCGCCCTGCCAATGCAGTTTTACAATATTAGTTTCACCGTGACGGTTCTTTGCTACGATACACTCACCCGAATTCATATCGGCTGTCGGTGCGGCAGAATCCTCTCCGCCCTCTTTGTCATAGTAGCCCTCACGATAAAGGAACAGTACGATATCGGCATCCTGCTCGATAGAACCCGAATCTCTCAGGTCGGCAATCTGCGGTCTGTGGTCATCACGCTTTTCTGCAGCACGGGAAAGCTGTGACAGAGTGATTACGGGAACATTCATTTCCTTTGCAAGAATTTTCAGATTTCGTGTAATTTCCGAAATTTCATTTACACGGCTGTCAATCTTTCTGCTGCTCGACATAAGCTGAAGATAGTCGATTACAACGAGGTCAAGGTTGTGAAGTCGGCGAAGTCTTGACTTCATCTCAGGAATTGTAATACCCGGAGTATCGTCAAGATAGAGGTCGGTTTTGCTGAGAATATCGCTTGCGGGGATAAGTCTTGACCACTCCTCCTCGGTAAGCTGACCTGTTCTCAGTTTTGTACCGCCGATAAGTGCCTCACTTGAAAGCAGACGGCTTGCAAGCTGTTCCTTTGACATTTCAAGCGAGAAAAACGCAACGGTCTTTTTGGACTTACACGCAACATTTCGTGCAATATTGAGTGCGAAACTCGTTTTACCCATACCCGGTCGGGCGGCAAGAATGATAAGGTCGGAACGGTTAAGTCCCGTAATCATTCGGTCAAGGTCGCCTATGCCCGTTGGGATAGGTTTCATACTGTTGTCGGTTTCGCTGTTGAGTGCGTCAAGTCGGTCAAAAGTCTGTAAAATTACCGAGTTGATACGCTCAAGACCGTGCTTTTCATTGCCCTGTCTGATGTCAAAAATCTTCTGTTCTGCCGAATCAATCAGAACCGAAGGATCATCGTTGCCTGCAGTTGCGTCATCAATAATTTCTCGGGACGCCGTAATAAGTCTGCGAACATTGTACTTTTCCGCAATAATCTTCGCATACTCCTCGGCATTTGAAATTGACGGACAATTGTTGACAAGATCCATAAGGTAGGTTTTTCCCGTTGTCTCGTCAAAAGCCTTATTCTGTTTTAATTTTTCAAGCAGAGTGACAAAGTCGATGCTAAGGCCGAGTCCGATCATCTCCTGCATCTGTGCAAAAATCAGCTTGTGCAAAGAAACATAGAAATAATCGGGGCTTTTCAGAGTATCAACAACCTTGTCAAAGGTGTCGCTTTCAAGAATGATTGCACCTAAAACCGCTTGTTCCGCTTCGGGGCTGTACGGCAGATGAAGTCCGTCATAACTGCCCGCAAAATTTAAATCAGCCATTTTTACTCCTGTTTATTATGCCTCGGATACCTGAACATCAATCTTTGCAGAAACGCCTGTAAAGAGCTTTACCTCTGCGTGATATGTACCGAATTCCTTAATGTCGCAGTCAAGAACAACCTTGCGCTTGTCAACATCAATGTTGTACTGCTTTTTGATTTCCTCGGCAACCTGCTTTGAAGTTACGCTGCCGAAAAGTCTGCCGCCCTGTCCTGCTTTTGCAGTCATCTTGAAGGTTTTGCCCTCAAGAGTCTTTTTATCATGTTCTGCCTGAGCCTTTTGGGTTGCAATTTTATAATTTTTGGAATTCTCGGCATTCTTATATTCATTCATAGCCTGAGCGTTTGCCTCTTTTGCAAGCTTTCTCGGAAGGAGAAAGTTTCTTGCATAGCCGTCAGACGCTTCAACAAGCTCGCCTTTTTTGCCGAGTGATTTTACATCCTGCATTAAAATTACTTTCATAACCAATCAACCTTTCTTACGAGTTTTCCTCATCATCAAGTGTGTTGTCAATTTCAGACAGCAACTGTTGATAAGCAAGCTCTTTTGTAGTGTTTTTAAGCTGTGTCGCCGCCATGGTCTGATGACCGCCGCCGCCAAGCTTTTCCATTATAATCTGAACATTAACATTACCGTAGCTTCTTGCTGAAATGTTAATTTGACTGTTGTCTTCAAAAAGAACGAAGGATGCGTCAACACCTTTGAGGTTGAGCATTTCATCAGCCGCCTGAGCCGACGCAAGCCTTATATCGCCGTCACCGCTCGGCGCAATCGAAATTGCACAGCCACGGTAAACATGAGCCTTGCACACAATGTCAACCTTTTCACGGTAGGTTTCGATATTATCGGAGAACATACCCTTTACGGTGAGTGTGTTTGCACCCCTTTTTCTCAGATAAGCCGCCGCCTCAAATGTGCGCACACCTGTTTTAACGGCAAAATTCTTTGTGTCAAGTGTAATGCCTGCAAGCATTGCGTCAGCCTGAACATATGTGAGCGGAGAATCATCAAGACAGCTGATTATTTCACTGCACATTTCACAGGTTGAAGACGCCGAGGGTTCGTGACAGAACACAAGAGCGTTGTTTATGTAATCAACCGCCTTTCTGTGGTGGTCGATAATGATAACCTTTTTACATTTTTCGTAGAGCTCACTGCTTTCAAGAGAACGCTTCAGGTGCGTGTCAACTATGATAAGAAGCGACTTCTGGGTAAGTCCCGAAAGAGCGGCTTCCGGAGAGATGAATATATCGGTGTCAAGCTTTTCATCAGTATATTCAATAAGCTGTTTTGCCATTGAGGTTTCTCGGTTAATGACAACCTTTGAATAACGCTTGAAAGTTTTCTCCATTATGCATTGAAGTCCGATTGCCGCACCTACACAGTCAAGGTCGGAAAACTTGTGTCCCATAATAAAGACCTTGTCGCAGTCGGCAACAACACGGCTGATTGCGTTTGCAATAACTCTCATACGCACCTTGCTTGCTTTTTCCGCTGCGGCAACCTTTCCGCCGAAGAACTCGTATGTATTGTCTTTTTTAATGACAGCAACCTGATCGCCGCCTCTGCCCAGTGCCATTTCAAGGGCTTTCCTTGCGTTGAGTTCGCTCTCTTTGATGTTATTATAACCTCGGCAAAGACCTACCGAGATTGACGCACTGTGGTTGTTTATCGTGATTCCTCGGATAGTTTTAAGAATCGGAAACTTATCGGCTGCCATTTTTTCAACATCGGCATCTCTGAAAATTATCATATAACGGTTGTTGCCGATTTTTTTGTAAAGAGCCGAATACTGCTCAGCCCACTTTTGCAGGCAAACCTCAATATCGAGCATTGCCTCGGAAAACGACTCGTCCGAGTTATCGGAAAAGTCCTCTGCATTATCAAAAACGGCAATCGCAACGCACGGCTTGGAAGCAAGATATTCCCTTGTAATCTGCTTGTAATAGGTGTTTTCGATAAATTCACAGACAGCGCCCTCGCCTGTAGAACGGCAATAAACCGTGTATTCTCTGCCGTCAATGGCAACATCACAGCCCTCACCCTTTTTCAGGCAGTCAATTTCTTTTCCCGAAAGGTAGGCTTTGATATTATCGCCCTCTGCACCCTTTCCGCCGCACATAGCCTTGCGGAATCGTGAATTGCACCATACAATGTCACCCTGTCTGCCTATAACGGCAACAGGACAAATGAATTTTTCAAGGTAATCTTCGTTAATACCCTTTATACTTCCGACTATATTTTTTACCGTACTTTTTACATAGCTTGTAAATCGCAATGAAGTTATAAGCACAACGGCTAAGGAAAGAACAGACACACCGAGTTCGATATAGAACACAACAGGCGAATAGTCATAGCTGACAACAGCCATGGCAAACATTATCACCGAAAAAATTATGAACCACGGTGTAAGCGTCCAATTTCTTTTTCTCATGTCAAACCTCTGTTAATAACAAAATAGCAAAAAATAAATCAGCGAATAAAACTTAAACCTCCTGAAGAATAGGAAGAATCATCGGAGCTCTCCTTGTACGCTGACCGATAAGTTTTGAAACATCATCCTTGATTCTGTTCTTAATAATGCCCCATTCGTGAACATTATTCTCTGCACAATCCTCAAGAATTGCAAGAGCGGTCTGCTTGACCTCTTCAAGAAGTCTTTCGCTCTCACGAACATATACAAATCCTCTTGAAACAATATCGGGGCCGCTGATAACATGACCGTCATAAACATCAAGAGAAGCAACAATAATGATAAGTCCGTCCTGTCCGAGGTGCTTTCTGTCACGAAGAACGATACTTCCGACATCACCAACGCCAAGACCGTCAACGAACACCTTGCCTGCCTGAACAGGCGGAAGCTCTTTCATATAATCCTCGTTGATTTCAAGAACACTTCCGACATCACCGATATAAATGTTCTTGCGTTCCATACCGAGAAACATTGCAAGGTCGGCATGTTTTCTGAGGTGTTTCTGTTCGCCGTGAACAGGGATAAAATACTTTGGCTTTACAAGCTTCTGCATGATTTTGAGTTCCTCCTGACAGGCATGACCTGAAACATGAACTTCATACATTGACTCATAAATTACCTTACAACCCTTTTTAAGAAGTTCGTCAACAACATTGCCGACTGTTTTCTCATTACCGGGAATCGGATTGGCTGAAATTATGATGAAATCACCCTCACCGACCATTACCTTGCGGTGGTCTGAATATGCCATTCTTGAAAGTGCGCTCATCGGCTCGCCCTGACTGCCTGTTGTAACAAGAACAACCTGCTGCGGCATATACTTGTCGAGCATATCAATATCGATAAGAATATTTTCGGGAAGATGAAGATATCCGAGCTTTTGTGCAACATCCATATAGTTGACCATACTTCTGCCCGAAAAAGCAACCTTCCTTCCGTACTTTTCTGCACAGTCAATAATCTGCTGAACACGGTTTACATTTGACGCAAAAGTTGCAATTATAATTCTGTAATTTTCCGCACTCTTGAAAAGATTATCAAGGCTGTCGGATACAGTTCTTTCCGTAGGGGTGTATCCGGGTCTTTCTGCATTTGTACTCTCCGAAAGAAGTGCAAGAACACCTTCGTCGCCCACTCTTGCAAAGCTTGAAAGGTCAATCATATCACCCGTGATAGGTGTGCAGTCAATCTTGAAGTCGCCCGTGTGAACAATAGTACCGCCCGGAGTGTGAATTGCAAAAGCAACAGCATCGGGAATCGAATGGTTTACATGAATGAAGTCAATCTTCATACAACCGAGCTTTATTGACTGACCTGCATTTATTACATTAAGCTGAGATTGATTGTAAAGACTATGCTCCTTGAGCTTGTTGCCTACAAGGCCGAGCGTAAGCGGTGTACCGTAAATCGGAACATTCACCTTTGAAAGAAGAAAAGGCAAACCGCCGATGTGATCCTCATGTCCGTGTGTAAGGATAATACCCTTAACTCTGTCGGCATTCTGTTCAATATATGTGAAATCCGGAATTACAAGGTCAACGCCGAGCATATCCCCGTCAGGAAATGCCATGCCGCAGTCGATGATGATTATATCGCTTTCACATTCAACAAGGGTGATGTTCTTGCCTATTTCGTTAAGACCGCCGAGAAATGCAATCTTAATTGACGGCTTCTGAGCATTCTTTTTTGGATAACCCTTTGACTTTGACGGATATTTCTTTTTGCCGTAATTTGACTTTCCGTTCGATTTCGGCTGAAATCCGTCATCATTTTTCTTATAGTAAGCGTTGTAGGAATTTTTACCCGAACCGCTCTTTTTTGAAGCATTATTTTTAGAGTATTGCTTCACATTCTTTTTGCCTTTTGAGTACCTTGACTGTTTAAGCATAAAGTTTTCGTTCCTCTTTTCTGTACTCACAAATCTACCTCCGTTTTCTGAAATATGTACTGAATAAAAGAAAAATAAATATATCAAAGACCTCTGAGCGCCCGTGAGGTCTTAATTTATTTATAAAATAAATTCTCCGTTCTGATAACGGTGAACATCTGTATTTATAATAATATCCGCAAAATATACGAATTTTATTCCCGTAATTATGGCAACACATAGCTACCCTATCATAGTTTTTCATTTTATTTTACCGCATATCCTACTGTAATGTCAAGAAATTTTCATAACAAACACAAAATCCAAGGCTTGCAATCCGCATAACAAAGGCAATTTTATGCATAAAAATTTGAAATTTCCGTAAAATAAAACCCGTAAGCGATTTTTTAATTGCAATATTATGTATAAATTTCAAAATTTGTTCAAACACCTACCAAAGTTATCAGAATTATATCAAATAATGGGTTGCAATTGTCGTTTCAGCGTATTATAATCTATAGTGCGGATTTTAATATTTTGAATAATTAGTACACTCTGAATTAAAGGAGAATTATTTTTGAAACAAGTTGAAATTTTTACAGACGGTGCTTGCAGCGGAAATCCCGGTCCCGGCGGTTGGGGTGCTGTTTTAAGATATAACGGTCACGAAAAGGAAATTTCAGGCGGTGAGGCAAACACAACCAACAACCGTATGGAGCTTTCGGCTGTTATCAATGCACTTGCTCTGCTCAAAGAACCGTGCAAGGTAACGCTTTACAGCGACTCGCAGTATGTTTGCAACGCACTAAAGCTTGGTTGGGCTAAAAAGTGGAAAGCAAACAACTGGATGCGTAATAAAAAAGAAAAGGCTTTGAACCCCGAACTTTGGGACAGGCTTCTTACCCTGTATGATACTCACGAGGTTGAAATTTTGTGGGTAAAAGGACACGCAGGGCATCCCGAAAACGAGCGTTGCGACCGACTTGCCGTTGCAGCCGCAAAACAATTTGCATAACAATAAACTTATATAAAGGTGGATATAAAATGAGATATGTTTATGCCGACAACTCGGCTACTACAGCACTTTCACCGAAGGTGCTTGAAAAAATGATGCCATACCTCACCGAGGTTTACGGAAACCCGTCAAGCATTTATACAATCGGTGCAAAGGCAAAGGCTGCCGTAGAAACTGCAAGAGAAAACATTGCAAAGAATCTCGGTGCGGCTAACCCGAATGAAATTTACTTTACCTCAGGCGGAAGTGAATCCGACAACTGGGCACTCAAGGGTGTTTGTCACGCTCTCAAGGCAAAGGGCAAAAAGCACATCATTACTTCAAAGTTTGAGCATCACGCTATTCTTCACACATGTGAGGCTCTTGAAAAGGAAGGCTTTGAGGTTACTTATCTTGATGTTTACGAAAACGGTATTGTTCATCCCGAGGATGTTGAAAATGCAATTCGTGAGGATACGGCTATAGTTTCGATTATGTATGCAAACAACGAAATCGGTACAATTCAGCCGATTTCCGAAATCGGTGCAATTTGCAGAAAGCACGGTGTTCTTTTCCATACAGACGCAGTTCAGGCGGCAGGTTATGTGAAGATTGATGTTCAGAAAGAAAACATTGACCTTCTTTCAATGACAGCACACAAGCTCCACGGACCGAAGGGCTGCGGTCTTCTCTACATCAGAAAAGGCGTAAGAATTGAAAACCTCATCTGCGGCGGTGCTCAGGAGAGGAACAAGCGTGCCGGTACCGAAAATGTTGCAGGTATTGTCGGTCTTGATGCCGCACTTCAGCTTGCAGTTGACGGTATGGACGAAAGAAACGCAAAGCTTGAAAAGATGCGTGACAGACTTATCGACGGTCTTTTAAAGATTGAGCGTTCAAGAATTAACGGTGACAGAGTTCACAGACTCCCCGGCAATGTCAATATGTGCTTTGAGGGCATTGAGGGTGAAAGCCTTCTTTTAAGACTTGACCTCAAGGGTGTTTCGGCATCATCGGGTTCTGCTTGTACATCGGGTAGTCTTGATCCGAGTCATGTACTTCTTGCAATCGGTCTTCCCCACGAAATTGCTCACGGCAGTATGCGTCTTTCATTCTCTGACGACAATACAGAGGAAGATATTGATTATATTCTTGAAATCGTTCCCGAAATTGTTTCGTACCTCAGAAGTATGTCACCTCTTTGGGAAAAGATTAAAAAGCAGGAAGCTCAGGGTTGATTGACAATCCGTTAAAATTCGTATAGAATTGAATAGATATTCGGCAACAATATATTCAGGAGGATTAAAATGGCTTATTCGGAAAAAGTAATGGATCATTTCGCTAATCCGAGAAATGTAGGCGAAATTGAAAACGCAGACGGCATCGGCGAGGTCGGTAACTCAAAATGCGGCGATATTATGAAAATGTACATTAAGGTTGATAACGATATCATCACTGATGTAAAATTTAAAACATTCGGCTGCGGTGCGGCTATTGCAACAAGCAGTATGGCAACAGAGCTTATCAAGGGCAAGTCAATCAATGATGCTCTCAAGCTCACAAACAAGGCGGTTATGGAGGCTCTTGACGGACTTCCGCCTGTCAAGGTTCACTGCTCTGTTCTTGCAGAACAGGCAATCAAGGCAGCCGTTTCGGACTACTACAAAAGAAGAGGCGTTGATCCCGAGCCAATCGTGGGCAATGTTCCAGAATGTGACAGCTGTGGCTGTGAAGGCTGATTAACTTAAAATCATACATCTGCCCGACTGCGTAAAGGTCGGGCATTTTTGTGCCGCTCCCGATTATACCGTGGGATTAGTTGAACAAAAAAACGATTGAAATCCGAAAGGAAATCAATCGTTTTTTATTTGTGTGATTATTATTTTGCAATATATCAGCCGATTGCGGCATTGAAAATTTTTTCGCTGTTTTTCATCAATCTGTCAACCGCCTGCTGACCGCATTTTTTGGCAATACATTCGATTGCATCGGAATAAAGCTCAGGTGTATTATGATTGAATGAATGTGCGTCCGTACCGATAATGTCGATAAGTCCTGCACTTACAAGCTTTAACATTCTGCGGCGTTTCATCATCGGAGCTTTCTTTGTGTAATTTGAAATATTTGTCTGAATAACAACACCGAGCCGTTTTAAATCTTCAATCACATCAGGATTGTCAACAAGAAAGCTGTAACGCTCAACATGAGGAATTACGGGAATAAGTCCCTGTTCGCTCATAAGCCTGTCGAGCATTTCATACGAATTGTCCGAGAATGTTGCATTATACGGAAACTCAGTGAGAATATAGTTTGAATTTCCGTAGTTTATACCTTTGATATTTTCATTGTTGAAAAGATACTTTGTGACATAAACCTCTGTTCCGAGAACGATATTCATACCGTTCGGAATGTGCGGCTTGAATTTTTCAAACTTTTCCGCCCTCTCGGCAATAAAATCTTCAAGGCTGATTTCATTTGTATAAAAATGAGGTGTAAGACAAACATTCGTTACTCCCTGATTTTTAAGACAGGAAAGCAACTCCAAACTGTCCTCAACCGTTTTTGCACCGTCATCTATACCCGGAAGAATATGAGAGTGCATATCGAAAAGCTGCATACCGTTCACCAATTAAAGTACCTCACAAACACGGTCGCCCATTTCATCACAGCCAACCTTTGTGAAGCCCTCTTCATAGATATCGGGCGTACGGTAGGTTTCAAGAACCTTTGCAACAGCTGCCTCAATTGCATCTGCCGCCTCGTTCTGATCAAGTGAATAACGGAGCATCATTGCAACAGAAAGAATTGTAGCAAGCGGATTTGCGATATTCTGACCCGCAATGTCAGGAGCAGAACCGTGGATAGGCTCATAAAGACCGAGCTTGCTGCCCGAAAGGCTTGCAGATGCGAGCATACCGATTGAGCCGGCAATCATTGATGCCTCGTCAGAAAGAATATCACCGAAGATATTTGATGTGAGAATAACATCAAACTGACGGGGATTTCTTACAAGCTGCATAGCGCAGTTGTCAACATACATATGGTTAAGCTCAACCTCGGGATAATCCTCGGCAACTCTCTTAACTGTTTCTCTCCAAAGTCTTGAAGACTCAAGAACATTTGCCTTATCAACGCTTGTGAGCTTTTTATTTCTCTTCATAGCAAGGTCAAAAGCAACTCTTGCAATTCTCTCAACCTCACCGACTGTGTACATTTCCGTATCCCAAGCCGCAGGCTGACCGTTAACTTCTTTTCTGCCTCTTTCGCCAAAATAGATACCGCCTGTAAGCTCACGAACAATCATAACATCGAGGTTGCCGCCGATGATTTCATCCTTGATAGGTGACGCGCTCTTGAGCGGTCCGAAAATAACCGACGGACGAAGATTTGCGAAAAGTCCGAGTGCGCCTCTGATACCGAGAAGTCCTGCCTCTGGACGGTTGTTACCCGGCTGTGAATCCCACTTAGGGCCGCCTACCGCACCGAGAAGCACGCTGTCCGATGCCTTACACTTTGCAACTGTTTCATCGGGGAGCGGAACGCCTGTTGCATCAATAGCACAACCGCCGAGAAGTGCCTCGTCATATGTAACGCCAAAACCGAATTTTTCAGCGGCACAATCAAGAACCTTTACAGCCTGATTTACGATTTCAGGACCGATACCGTCGCCCTTTAAAAGAGTAATTTTATAATCTGCCATTTTTATATCTCCTTAATCAATTGTTTATCAATGGATATTATCCCACAATATACGGCAAAAGATTGTAAACTGTGCTACAATTCTGCCAAAGTTTCAAAAAATCAGTCATTCTCCGACGGAAGCGGAATCGTCTGAAAAACTTCACAGACTTTATCCCTCTGCCAAAGTACGGGAGTAACTCTGAGTGAATAGCCGAAACCGTTGTCCATTGTCCATTCAAACGGTTTTGCCTGCGGAAGTCCGTAGACTGCAAGCAAGGTCATAATAACACCGCCGTGAGTGACAATTACGCTTTCGGTTGTGCCTGTTTTCATAAGTCCCTCAACAATGCTTTCAAACATTTTGCATACTCTGCGTGTAAAATCGGCATTGCTCTCCCCCCTCGGAGGTTTTACGGAAGAATCGCCTGCAAGCCACTTTTTAAAATCGGGATCGTTTTTCAGCTCATCGGCAGTTTTGCCCTCCCATTCACCGAAATTACATTCGGAAAGGTTGTCGATAACAAGCGGATTTTGTTCGGGATAAAGAATTTTTGCGGTTTCGGTACAACGCTTTAACGGACTTGTGAACACAACCTGCGTACCCGGATATTTGTACTCATAATCGAGTTTTCTCAAATCCATTCTGCCCCTGTCGGAAAGCGGAGCGTCTGTTGTTCCGATATATTTCCCCGCAAGTGTATCATCAATCGAACCGTGTCTTATAAAATGAATTATGTATGATTTCATAACTTCTCCCATAAACCGACTTTCAGCAAATCGGCACTTAATTATTTACAAAAAGTAAATTTTGTATTATACTGTCTGTATAGAAAGTATATTGCTGTAAATGCTTTCAATGCACTATATATTATTAGAGCAAATTCTGCTTTGCTTTTTCTGACAATCAAGTTAATTATACTATCTTTAAAAATGAGGTGTCAAGTCTTGAACAAAGATTTTCCGAGAATTATAACATTTCTTCGTAAAGAAAGAGGTTTGAGTCAAAAACAGGTTGCAGGCGACATGGGAATTTCGCAGGCACTTTTGTCACATTATGAAAAGGGAATTCGTGAATGCGGTCTTGATTTTCTCGTAAAAACAGCCGAATACTACGGTGTTTCAACCGATTATCTTCTCGGCAGAACCGTACAGAGAAATTTCATAGCCGATCCTTTTGAGGCTGCCGAAAAAGAGGTTGTCATCAATACCGAAAAGGGCAGTATGATCAATAAAATAAACCGCAGTCTTTTGATGAACACCACCTCGGTAATCTACGATTTGCTTGCAAAAATCGGCAACAAGCACCTTACAAATGCAGTCAGCAACTACCTTATGAGCGCCGAATATGTAATTTTCCGCACAATTTATAATTCCGAAAAAAATAACTCGCAGACTATGTTTTCACTTGATAAGAACCGCTACAGAAATCTCACGGACGCATCAATGATTCTTGACCTTGAAATCATCAACGAACTTATTGAAAACGATAACCTCACCCTTACCCTATCCCCCGATGTAATTTCAGTCTATTTTGAAAAAGACGCCCCGTCACTATTCAACCTAATTCAATATTCCGAAAGAAACATAAAAAATGTCTATGCAGGAAAAAGGTGATTTTTAACTTCTTTTCAGAATAATAAGTTTACTTTCGTGCTACATATATGCTTATAATGTAGCATAGAAGTAAAGTAACACAACAAACAACGGTCGGTTGGCTTGGAGTTTTTCTCAAGCTGAACCGACCGTTTTGTTGTCTGTTTATTTTCTTTTATAGCATTATCCGTATGTAATGCGGAATTATGCGTTAAGACCGAACGAGATTGATATTGCATTATTTATTTCGTTCATAGAATTTTCATCAACAGTACCCATTTTTTCTTTGAGCCGTTTTTTGTCGATTGTTCGTACCTGTTCAAGCAGAACAACGCTGTCTTTGGCGAGTCCCGAGCTGTCAGCGTGCAACGGAATGTGGGTAGGCAAATTTGCCTTTGACTGCTGACTTGTAATTGCGGCGGCAATTACAGTCGGACTGAATCGGTTGCCGACATTATTCTGAACAATAAGCACAGGTCTGATTCCGCCCTGCTCAGAGCCTACAACGGGACTCAGGTCGGCATAATAAATATCTCCTCTTCGTATATTCAAGGCTTTCACGCTCCAAATAATTGTTTACTTGTATTTTTGCCTTTCCAAAAGCTTTTATACAGCTATTACATAATATTTTTGAGCGTAAAATTTGTGAATCGGTTCAGCCGTTTGCATCTTTCACATCGGAAAGCACCATTTCGTAATCTTCGCCGTCAACGCTGATTTTGCTTATACAGCCCTTTGAATTTGTGCTGACAACGGCTTTGCCGAACGCTGAATCAAGTCTGTATGTACACACATCTTCGCACTTCCCCTCAAAAACCGCCCTTCCGTCTGCAATTCCGTATAAAATTTCTTTTGTAATATTCGGGAAACTGCTTTCGGGAATGTACGCTTCATCGGCGGAGCAAATCATATTCTCCCTTGAAATTTCAAGATCAGAACCCTTATATGTAACCGACAAACCGCTGACCGTGTTCGGAGAATCAAGCGAAATATTGATGAGCTTTTTGCCGCTTGCCGACAACTTTCCCGTGATGTTCATTTTTCTGTATTCACAGCTGAAATCGGCAATAAACGAGGATTTCGGAGAAAGATTTTCCTGCACTTCATCACACCCCGCAATGACAAAAACAGGCATAACAAAAAGGACACATAATGCAATCAAGATTTTCCGTGTCATAAGACACCTCCCGATACATTATATGTCCCGTGAATTTTTTAATACATTGTACAAATAAGTGATTAATGCATTTTATCTTAATATCCGTGGTCAATATGCTGCCATTTTCCGCCTTTTGTTCTGACTAAAATCCAGTTCCAGTTATTATATGTGGAATTCGGATTTAATGATCCGTCGCCGCCTGATGAATCAACATCAAATGAAGATAACAGCACAATAACTTCATCTGCATTATTCCTGTCGGCAAATTCCTGAAAATCGGTGCAGTAATCATCTCCTGCATAATAAATTTCCGTGAGGGTACAGCCGTTCCAATTGGCATCGAACTCTTTTTCAATAGTATCAACAGCAGAGTTAATATCATCTGCGGAATAGATTTCAGAATCCACATCGTGAGTCTTCACTTTGCTTATATCTCCTCCGCAGGCACTCAAACCGATAACAAGAAATACACACATAACTAAACATAAAATTTTCTTCATCATTACTCCTTTCAAAATCGTCATCATTTTGACAACTTTTTTTCGCAAAAAGATTCCCGTTTCTTACTTGTATTTTAAATCAAAATCCGCAACGCTTTTTATTCTTATAAAGAACAATTTAACTTACGATTGATTAACTGTTTTGTATATATTATTTCCTGTTTTTTTCTCAAAATAATTTTTTAATCTTATGTTTGAATTCCATTTTTCTTGTGGGTAATAACCATATCTTTGTTTTACATCTCTCATACGATCTTCAATATTCAACACACCGCCACTGCCTGCCAATGCATCGCATAACTGAATTAATTTGTCATAATCATCCATATTCACTTTAGCAAGAGCAGTTTCTATCAATTCAAGTTCTTCATCAGAAACATCGAATTTACCAATGTATTCCTTTACGGTTGAATTATTAAATGAATGTGTCAGGCAAATTTTTGCGACCTCATCATATCCCAATGACATCATATATGTATATCCGTCATAAACATGACCTAAATGCCTAACACCAAACTTTCTGCCAATATCATGGAGTAACCCTAATATGTATGCCTTTTCCGAATCCAAATTTTCACATAATTCCGCAATCTTTTCAGCACATTTTGCTGTAATGCGACTGTGATTTACCCAAGGACCAAAATTACATTGTTCAGCTTCTTCTAATATTTTTTCAGCTTCCGCTCTTGTTGGCATCATTTTTATTCGCCTCCATAAACAGAGTTATATGCAAAACATTACCTCACACTACTGCATAAAAGTAATTTTGTGACATTTATATAATCGGATTTAATATAAATTTTGAGTTGTTACTTGCGGGCGGATAATATCCGCCTCTACAAAATCGTCATCATTTTCACAACTTTTTTCGCAAAAAGATTCCTGTTTCTTACTTGTATTTTAAATCAAAAACCGCAACGCTTATATGCAAGTGGGATGCAATTTATCAGGTCTGTGGGGAGCATTGAAATTTTGCCGTATTTTTCGGCGGCAATGTCGCCTGCAAGACCGTGGAGATATACTGCCGCTGCGGCTGATGAAAACGCACTTGCGCCCTGTGCAAGGATTGATGCGGTCATTCCTGCAAGCACATCACCGCTGCCGCCTGTTGCCATTCCCGAATTGCCTGTCGGGTTCACAAGCACCTTGCCGTTTGGCGAGGCAATTACCGTTCCTGCTCCCTTGAGAACAGTTACAACACCGTACTTCTGTGCAAAATCGAGGGCAACTCTCTCCCTTTCCGCATTTACAAGCGGAGTTGCAAGACCTGTAAGTCTTGACATTTCGCCCGGGTGAGGAGTAATTATAATCGGTGCTTTTTTCCTTAAAAGAATTTCAGGCTGTTTTGCAACACAATTGAGTGCGTCTGCGTCAAGCACAAGCGGTGTTGTGGAATTTTCTATTAAAGAAAATACAATTTTTAATGTATCGTCGCACACACCGAGTCCGCAACCGACAAGAGTTGCAGAGGATTTGCACGATTCGCTGACTAAAAACGGAACATTTACCTTTGAGATTCTGCCGTCTGCATTTTCGCTGAGAGGATAGTAAACGCTCTCAAGAATCGTTTGGGCAACAATCGGGTAAATACTTCTCGGCAAGGCACATTTTGCAAGACCTATGCCCGTTCTTAACGCACCCTTTGCCGACATAACCGCCGCCCCTGCCATTCCGTAGCTTCCGCAAACGCAGAGCAATGAACCCAGAGTTCCCTTGTTTGCATCATCGGGGCGTTCAAAAATTGCACTTTTTACAACATTTACATCTGTTACTGTCATACAATCAACTCATTTTTCTTTTATAGAATAACTGAACCACAATATTCTTGTTGAGGTGCGGTTTCATACCATTGAGAATATCCTCGTTCGGAGTAAAAACAAGAAGACTTCTGCCGTATGCAGGACTGTTGAAAACAGCGAAATAGTTTTCGTCCTTGGAGTCAATATCTCTTGCGGCGATGAAAGTTTTGAGAAACCTCATCTTCTTGATTTCGGTATCGTCTTTTTCAAGTCTTTCAATCTCGTTAATCTGAACCTTGCACATGGCTTTTCTTTTGCGCAATGCAACAACCTTTGCAATTTCAAGCTCATTGCCCGAAACCGAATATTCAAAATCGACCTTCTGAATACTGAACACATACCAAACAGCATAAATTCCGCCTACAAACACGAAAAAAGCCACATAGATAAGATATGCAATTGTTGCAAAAGCAAGTAAAAACAATGTTGTCGGCACTAAAATAAGCAAAAGCACCGAAACAATTTTTATAATCAGATTTTTAGGTTTGTTAACCCGTCTTACAACCTGTTCGTTAAAATTATTCAATGTATTTTCTCCTTTTTGATTGATATTTCATATGATATCACAGGCTGTTGTTTTTTTCAACAAAAGATACAAAAACTCTTGCAAAAAAAATGTTTTGGTGTTATCATAGAAAAAGATAACATGATGACGAAGAAAGTAGCGTTTGCGTGATACCGTCAAAGAGAATGTGTGCCAAGGCTGAAAGCATACAACGGTGTTGCAGATGTGAAGTTCCCTTCCGAGTGGTGAGGTTGAAATTTTCAGTAGATCTCAACGGCTGACTCCGTTACAGGTTGTGAAAGTGTCTGCTTTCGGGAGTGTTTGCTTTGATGCAAAAATCAGGGTGGTACCACGGATTATTTCGTCCCTGCGTAATTGATTTTACGCAGGGCTTTATTATTTTTACGGAGGTAATTTATGAACGAGAAATTATTAAGTTTAAAAGACGAAATTAAGTCAAGACTCGGCGAAACACAAGATTTGACCGACCTTGATAAAATCAGAGTTTCTTATCTTGGCAAAAAGGGCAGCATCACGGCTCTTTTAAAGGGTATGAAAGACCTTCCCAACGAGGAAAGAAAAACTTTCGGTGCTGAGGTAAACAAGCTCAAAGCACAAGCCGCACAGCTTATTGAAGAAAGACTTGCGGAACTTAAAGAAAAGGAAATTCAGCGTGAAATCGCCTTGATGCCGCAGTTTGACATTACATCGCCTGTTGCGCTTGCAAGGGGTTCTTATCACCCAATCACCCTTGTTCAGAGAGAATGCGAAAAGATTTTCTCATCAATGGGATTTAACATTGAGGACTACTCCGAAATCGTAACCGACTACGAATGCTTTGAGGCTCTTAACATTCCTAAGCACCACCCCGCAAGAGATATGCAGGACACTTACTACCTTGACAACGGTCAGCTTTTAAAGTCACACACATCAGCCGCACAGAACGCAATTCTTAAAAAGTACGGCAAGGGACTTATTGAAAACGGCACACCTATAAAAGCCATTTTCCCCGGCAGATGCTTCAGAAACGAGGCTACGGACGCTTGTCACGAAAACACATTTTTCCAGATGGAAGGCGTTATGGTTGACAAGGACATTTCAATTTCAAACCTTATCTACTTTATGAAAACAATGCTTTCCGAGGTATTCAAAAAGGATATCAAGGTAAGACTTCGCCCCGGCTTTTTCCCATTCGTTGAACCGGGTTTTGAACTCGACATCAGCTGTCTTATCTGCGGAGGCGAGGGTTGTCCGTCATGTAAGCACAGCGGTTGGCTTGAGCTATGCCCTTGCGGTATGATTCATCCCAATGTTCTGCGTGAGGGCGGAATTGATCCCGAAAAATACACAGGCTTTGCGTTTGGTCTCGGTCTTACAAGACTTGCAATGATGAAGTACGGAATCAAGGATATCCGTGACCTTAACAGCGGCAGTCTTAAAGCACTTTCACAGTTTACTGATGACGAATAAGAGAGGAGATACAAAATGTTTTTATCTATGAACTGGATTCAGGACTTTGTTGATTTGAGCGGTCTTGATAAAATTGAACTTATCCGCAAATTTTCTCTTTCCACAGCCGAGGTCGAAAACGATATTCTCCGCAAGGGCAGTGAAATCAGCGGTATTGTTGTAGGTGAAATTAAGTCGGTTGAAAATCATCCCGATTCAAAGAAACTTCATCTCCTCAAAATTGATGCAGGCGAAGATGAACTTATTGATGTTGTCTGCGGTGCTCCGAATGTAAAAGTCGGTCTTAAAACCGCTTTTGCAAAGGTTGGCGCTAAAATCGGCGAAATCACGATTACACCAAGACCTCTTGCCGGCTTTACATCAAACGGTATGTGCTGCAGTGAGGCTGAAATCGGTATCAGCGATGACAACTCCGGCATCATGGAAATTACAGATGATGTAAAGAACGGCACAGACCTTAAGGATATTTACGAAATTGACGATATCGTTTTTGAGGTTGATAACAAGTCGCTTACAAACCGTCCCGACCTTTGGGGACACTACGGAATTGCAAGAGAATTTGCCGCACTTGCAGGCAGAGAGCTTAAACCTTTTGACCTTGACGATTTAAAGGCATATGACGGTCTTAAAAAGATTGATATGAAGATTGAGGACACTCTCTGTCAGAGATACAGCTGCTTACAGATTGAGAACATCAACCGCAATGTAAGCCCCGTAAATATGAGAATCCGTCTTTTCTACTGCGGTATGAGAGCAATAAACTATCTTGCCGACCTTACAAACTACCTTATGCTTGAAATGGGACAGCCGATGCACGCTTTCGATTCAAGAAAGGTTGAAAAAATCAGAATCAAGCGTTTTGACAAGCCTTTCACTTTCAAAACGCTTGACGGTGTTGAAAGAAACATTGACGAAAATACACTTATGATTTGCAACGGCAACACTCCTGTAGCAATTGCCGGTATCATGGGCGGTCTTGATTCGGAAATTGTTGACGATACAACTACTCTCACACTTGAATCTGCAACATTCAACGCAGTTTCCGTAAGAAAGTCAACAGTAAGACTTGCTCACAGAACAGATGCATCAATGAGATATGAAAAATGTCTTGATCCTGAAATGACTGTTACTGCAATTGCAAGATTTGTATATCTTCTCAAAAAGTATGACAGCGACATCAAGGTTGTTTCTTCGCTCACAGACGAGTACGCATTCAGGTATGACACAGTTGTTCTTGACTTTGACAAAAACTTTGTTGACCGCTACACAGGCATTGAAATCAGCAACGACAGAATTGTTGCAACACTCGAAAGCCTCGGCTTTAAGGTTGAGCTCAACAACGATAACTTCAGCGTAACGGTTCCAAGCTGGAGAGCAACAAAGGATGTTACAATCAAGGCTGACATCATTGAAGAAATCACCCGTATTTACGGCTATGACAACTTTGAAATTCACACAACACGCTCTCCCCTCTATCCCGTAAGAGCAAGCGTTGTTAAAACTACGGAAAACAAAATCAAGGATATGCTCGTTAAGAGATACAATCTCCACGAACTTCACTCATATGTATGGGCATACAACGATGAACTCAAGGCAATTGACATTCCTGTTGAGGATAATGTTAAGCTTGCAAACGCAACTAACCCGAATATTGAAACATTAAGAAATTCAATCGTTCCCACACAGCTTTGTCAGATTAAATCAAACCTTTCATTCTCAAACGATTTCGGTATTTTTGAAATCGGCAGAGTTGTAAACGGTCTTGATGAAAACGGTCTTTGCATTGAGAACAAAAAGCTTGCAATCACACTTTACAGCAAGACAAGAAATGTTAAGGACATCTATTTTGAACTTCGTGACATTCTCGCAGTTGTAACAGATGAAATCAAGCACAAGGCTCTCACATTTGAAAAGGCTGAACCAACTCACAGCTACGAACACCCCGTAAATCTCTATTCGGTATGCCTTGACGGCAGAAATATCGGTACAATCGGCATTGTTCATCCGACAGTAAACAAGAAAATTGACAAAAAAGCCGCAATTGTATTTGCAGAAATTGATGTGAACGCTTATGCAAACACAGAGGCCGCTCCGATTGTTTATGACGAACCGTCAAAGTTCCCGCCGATGGACTACGACATCAGCGTTGAAGTTCCTCAGGGAATGTTCTTCTCACACCTTGCAGAGTGTTGGAAAAACGAAGGCGGAGAGATTCTCAAAAGCACAAAGATTGTTGACACATATGACACAGATACAGTTCACAGCGTAACAATCCGCTTTGAGTTCTCATCAAATGAAAGAACACTTTCATCAGCCGAGGTTCAGAAGATTATGGACAAGATAATTTCAAATCTTTCTGAAAACGGAGTAAAGCTCAGAGGCTAAAAATTATGGGGGCGGTTTTTCCGTCCCCTTTTTGTGACATAATCTGACAAGCATAAGATAAAATTAAAAAATATTACTGCTGTTTTATCACACAAAGCAATGTTTTTGACATTGAAATAACATAAATTAGGCATATTTATTAAAAAGTGCTTGAAATTTACTTTGAAATATGGTATAGTAGCAGAATAGGAGGTGTTTCAGTATGTTGGATAAAACAATGATTTTTTCTCTTGGTGAGGAAAAAGATGACCAGATAAAAGCAGGGCTTACAATCGTTTATGATGCCCTCCGCCAAAAAGGATATAACCCTATTAATCAGATTGTGGGATATATTTTAAGCGAGGATCCGACCTATATTACAACATATAATAACGCTCGCAACATCATCAGCAAGATCGACCGTGACGACCTACTTGAAGCACTGGTAAAATCGTATCTTAATGTTTAAGAAAGGATGATGCCTTGTGGCAGATACCAAAAAGACCGAAAAGAAATTTTCGACTTACAAGGGCAGACCGCTCGTTCGTTGCAATGACGAGATTTACTACGGCAGTATGGAAGAACCGTATGTTATAAGAATGCAAATCAAAAGCAAAAAGGATGTCAACGGAACTGAGATTGCCGATAAGGTAACAGTTCAGTTAATGGCTACAGACCCTTATCTTTCACCGAGAAAACAGCTTGTTAAGTCAAGCGAGAAAAAGGGATTGTTCCTTGCTATGGATATTGCAGACATCTGGCTTGAAAGAGCCCTTGCAAACAAAATGTAATTTAACATTGAATTTACGGTGCAGTCAATTTGATTGCACCGTTTTTTCGTACAACAAACACCCATTCCCACAATCTCAACCGTAGCGGCGGTCAGTGACCGCCAATTGATTTGGTTGTAAAACCAAATCAACCCGTAGGAGCGACCTAAGCAAATAACTTCACCATAACGGGAGAACGAGGTTCTCCCCTACAAACGATACACGGCTTTCATATCATCAAATAATATTTGCAAAAAACAAAATGTATCTTAAAAGCGGCGTCCAATGAACAGCAATCGAAACGATTGTAAAATCACTTTGAGCTTATGAATTACTTGATTTGTGTGTAAACACAAATCAAATGGCGATCACTGATCGCCGCTACAAACAGCAAAACAAAGGTCGGGAAACAGAGCATTTCATTTTACGCACTCTCTTCCCGACCTTAATTTTCAATTTTACATTTTAAATTTTCAATTTACTTTGTATCCTGCGTCCTCTACTGCTCTTTTAAGAACGGAATCTTCAACATTTTTTGACATTGTAAGAACGGCTGAGCCTTTCTCGTGGCTTACTTCTGCCGATTCAACACCGTCAATTGCCTCAAGAGTTTTCTTTACTGTTGCCTCGCAATGCGGACACATCATACCTTCGATTTTCATTGTTTTTTCCATGGTTTTATTCTCCTTTTTATTTTTATGTTTTATTTTTCTGTCATGCTTTGAGCTGTGAACCTTAACAAAATTAAGCCTTAATGCGTTTGTTACAACGCAAAAGCTTGAAAGGCTCATTGCCGCCGCACCGAACATCGGATTTAACTGCCAGCCGAAAAGATTGATAAATGCACCCATGGCAAGCGGAATACCGATTACATTGTAAATAAATGCCCAGAAAAGATTTTCGTGAATGTTACGGAGTGTTGCTCTGCCGAGTCTGATTGTTGCAGGAACATCTGCAAGGCGGCTCTTTACGAGTACAACATCTGCCGCATCAATTGCAACATCTGTTCCCGCTCCGATTGCAATACCCAAGTCTGCGCTTGTGAGGGCAGGCGCATCGTTAATGCCGTCACCGACCATTGCAACCTTGCCGTATTTTTTCAGCTCTTTTACATTCTTTTCCTTACCGTCAGGAAGAACTCCTGCAACAACTTCATCAATGTCTGCATTTTTTGCAACGGCTTTTGCGGTTTTTTCGTTATCGCCCGTAAGCATTACAACACGCACACCCATATTTTTGAGTTCATTAACAGCCTGTTTGCCGTCCTCTTTTATTATGTCTGCAACAGCAATAATACCGAGAAGCTTATTTCCTTTACAGAAATACAGCGGAGTTTTGCCCTCTTCCGCAAGCTGTTCAGCCTTTGCTTTTTCGTCTGATGAAATTTCAGCAAACTGTGAAATATATCTGTAATTGCCGCCATAAACGCTTTCTGAACCGATTTTTGCGGTAAGTCCGTTACCCGTTACGGCATTGAACTCAGTCACGGCATCGCCGATAATATGCCTGTCATTTGCATAAACTACAATTGCCTTTGCAAGCGGATGTTCGCTTGATTTTTCAAGAGCAACGGCTGTTTTCAAAAGCTCGGTTTCCGAGATATTTTCGACTGTAACAATATCGGTAACGGCGGGTTCACCCTTGGTAACCGTGCCTGTTTTGTCAAGAACAACCGTGTCAATTCTGCCTGCCGTTTCAAGCGAAACTGCGGTTTTAAAGAGAATTCCGTTCTTTGCACCGACACCGTTGCCGACCATAATCGCAACAGGGGTTGCAAGTCCCAATGCACACGGACAACTGATTACAAGAACGGAAATGGCTCTTGCAAGCGAAAATCCTACACTTTGACCGAGCAACAGCCACACGATTGCAGTAATCATGGCAATTGTGATAACTGCAGGAACAAACACGCCCGATACCCTGTCGGCAATTTTTGCGATAGGCGCTTTGGTGGCAGACGCATCACTGACCATTTTAATAATCTGCGACAGCGTTGTGTCCTCGCCGATTCTCGTAGCCTCACAGCGGATATATCCCGACTGATTGATTGTTGCGGCTGAAACCGTATCGCCGACAAGCTTGTCAACAGGAACGCTTTCACCCGTCAGCGCTGATTCATTGACGGCACTTTCACCGTCAATAACTACTCCGTCAACAGGAATACTCACACCCGGACGAACTGCGAATATATCGCCTTTTTTCACCTGCTCTATCGGAACAGTCTTTTCAACACCGTCAACTACAATCGTAGCAGTCTTTGGTGCAAGTTTCATCAAACCTTTGAGAGCGTCGGTAGTTTTGCCCTTTGAGTGAGCCTCAAGCATTTTACCGACTGTGATGAGTGTCAAAATCATTGCGGCTGATTCAAAATAGAACTCGTGCATATACGACATAACCGCCGCCGAGTCACCTCTCACCTGTGCATCGGTCATCATAAACAACGCAATTGTGCTGTAAACAAAGGCTGTGCCCGAACCAAGTGCAACAAGCGTGTCCATATTGGGAGCAAGGCGGATAATCCCCTTGAAGCCGCTGACAAAAAATTTCTGATTAATCACCATCACTATGCCTGACAAAATCAGCTGAACAAGTCCCATTGCAATATGGTTGTTGTCAAAAAATGACGGCAAAGGCCATCCCCACATCATATGTCCCATTGAAAAATACATCAACACTGCAAGGAAAATGAGCGATGCGATAAGTCTTTTTCTGATTTTGGGTGTTTCGGTATCTTTGAGAGAATCCTCTGCATCGGGCGATTTTTTCTCTTTGCCTTTCAAAGACGCACCATAGCCGGCATTCTGCACGGCTTTTATAATTGCAGACGAATCAGCTGAACCGTCAACATTCATTGAATTTGTAAGCAGACTGACGGAACAGGAATTTACTCCGTCAATCTTTGATACCGCCTTTTCAACACGGGCAACACAGGCGGCACAGCTCATACCCGTTACATTGTATTGAGTCATAGTTTCTCCTACTTCATAAGCTTTTGCAAAACACCGACAAGCTCGTCGATTGTTTCATCGTTACCTGCCCTTATGTCATCTGCAACACAGGTGCGGATATGATTAGCAAGCAACTCCTTGTTAAAAGCGTTGAGTGCCGCATTGGCGGCGGCAACCTGTACCAGAATATCGGGGCAGTAGGCATCTTTTTCAAGCATACCCTTTATCCCCCGTATCTGACCTTCAATACGATTAAGTCGGTTTACAAGCGACTTGTATTCTTTTTCGGTACGGTGCTTGTGTTTTGCACAATGTTCACACTTATTATTCTCCATAATATCAACCTCATAATTTCAAAATGGGATATATTATTCAAAGCCCTTTTAAGATACCCCCTATAGGTATCTTACAGTTATGATTGTATACCCCATTGGGGTATTTGTCAATAGGAATTTACAGAAAAAAGCAGAATGCATTACGCACCCTGCTTTTATAGGATAATATTAAAATAATTCCGAATGAGTTCCGAGTCTGTAGAGCATTAAAACAAGCACATCATCTTTAATCTCATAAACAAGCAACCAATCAGGCTCAATATGACACTCACGAGTCCCTTTATAATTTCCCATAAGGTCATGGTCTTTATATTTGGCATTTAGAGTTTCACCGTTTGCCAATGTATTGATTACGCTAAAAAGTTTATCGAGATTTTTATGTTGTTTTTTCGCAAGTTTTAAATCTTTCTTGAATTGAGAGGTAAACTGAACATCGTATTTCATACTTCCAAAGCCTCTCTAAGTGCATCCATGCTTGAATATCTCGGAGTGTTTGGGTCAGACATAATTTTTCTGCCTTCTTCTATAGCGGCAGCTGTGATATCATTTGGTATATCAAGTTTCAACTCAAAAGGAATGCCGTGTTCGCGAATGGCAGTTCTTAAAAAAATGTTTACTGCAGTTGTCATGTTAAGACCGAGTTCGCTGAAAATTTCTTCTGCCTTATCTTTTACTTCTTTATCTGTTCTGATATTAAGATTGGTTGTTGCCATAAAAACATCTCCTTTCAAGCATAGTATATGCTTATTTTCGGTTATTGTCAACATGCTGTCATTAGAAAATGTGCTTCAATAACATAAAAAAAACACCGTACAAAATGTACGGTGTTAAAAGCTGTTATTAAATTAGTCAGCTGTGTAAGGAAGCAAAGCAAGGTGACGAGCACGCTTGATAGCAACTGTAAGCTCACGCTGATGTCTTGCGCAAGTACCTGTTACACGGCGAGGAAGAATCTTTCCTCTTTCTGACATATAACGACGAAGACGAGCAATATCCTTGTAATCGATATTCTCAACCTTGTCAACACAGAAGCCGCAAACCTTCTTGCGAGCTTTTCTGCCACGGTTCATTGGTCTGTCTGCCATGATGAAGTTCTCCTTTCAATGAGAATTATTTAAATTAAGTTGAAGTTAAAATGGTAAATCATCGTCCAACGGCATATCCTGAAAATCAGAGTTTGAACCGCTCTGATAAGACGCAGGTGCCTGCGGAGCAGGTTCCTGATGATAAGCCTGGTTTCCGCCGTAAGACGGAGCACCGTATGACTGATTGCCGCCATAGGACTGATTGTAGCCGCCTGCATTGTTGTCACGGCGTTCGCCTGTGAACGAAACATTGTCTGCTACAACCTCAACAACGTAACGGTTTGAACCGTCCTTAGCCTGGAACTGACGGCTCTGGAGCTGTCCTTCAACAGCAATGAGAGAACCCTTTCCAAAGTAACGGCATACAAATTCCGCTGTACTTCTCCAACATACAATATTAAAGAAGTCGGCTTTACGCTCCTCGCCCTGCTTTACATAGTTGCGATCAACTGCAATGCTGAAACTTGTAACGCTTACGCCTGTGTTTGTTGTTTTTAATTCAGGGTCAGCTGTAATTCTGCCCATTAAGATTACTCTGTTTAACATACTTTTCCTTTCGTGTTCGGGTTAACCCCTACAAATTGATTATTCGACTTCCTTCTTGATTATCATTGAACGCATTACGCCTTCTGTGATCTTGTAGATACGGTCGAGCTCTGCAGGGAACTCAGCTTCACTTTCAAAATCGAAAAGAACATAATAGCCTTCGCTCTCTTTGTTGATAAGGTAAGCAAGCTTTCTCTTGCCCCATTCGTCAACATTCTTCAAAGTGGCATGCTTCTCAATGAGAGCCTTGAACTTTTCAACGATGGCCTGGATACCTTCTTCGCCCTTCTTCATTGAAATGATCATTACTGTTTCGTAATTAGCTGTTACTGCCATTAATATTGCACCTCCTTCTGGACATTATGGCGGTTTTCACCGCAAGGATTGTTATGTACACAACATAACAGATTTATTATAACATAAAATCACGGTTTGTCAACATTTTTTTACTGTTTTATTAATTTTCACTTCGAGCCGATATAATAAATTTCTTCACTTTTTCAAAATCTTTACCGTTGCCGTTTGAATTTTCAACACCCGAACTTACATCAACTCCGTCAGGCTTAACGGCTTTTACGGCTTTTGCAACGGTTTCGGGATTCAAACCTCCTGCAAGCATAAACAATTTATCATCACGAGGCAGATTTTCAAGCATTGTCCAGTCAAAGGTTTTTCCGCTGCCGGGTTCGTGTGCGTCAAAAACATAGCCTACAATGTTCTGATTCATTCTGTATTCGTCAAACTTTTCAAGGTCGCTCACATTAAACGCACGGATTACCTTTAAATACGGATTTGAAAGCACATCTTCTTCAACATCACCGTGAATCTGAATGTAATCAAAACCGCAATCATATGCAGTTTTCACCTGTTCAAGAGTCGGAGAAACAGTTACAGCAACCGACAAAACACTTTTATCAAGCGTTTCAATCAGGCTCTTGGCGGTTTTGGGAGAAATATTCCGCTTGCTCTTTGGAAAGAACATTACAAAGCCCGCAAAATCGGGTTTGCAGGCATTTACTATCTTAATGTCTTCGGCGGATGTAATTCCGCAAATTTTAACTTTCATAAACTCACCTACAAAATAATTGTACCATATCGAATTAACGGTTGCAATAAAAAAAGACAAAGGACAGTCTGTGTGGCTGTCCTTTGTCAATATCGGGAAGTAATCCAATTACTTATTAGCTGTTAAATACGCCTGTTGAGAGGTAACGCTCACCTGTGTCTGGGAACAATGCAACGATTGTCTTACCTGCATTTTCTTCACGCTTGGCAAGCTCAATTGCGGCTGCAAGAGCGGCGCCTGATGAGATACCTACGAGGATACCTTCTGTCTTTGCAATATCATTTGCATTTGAGAAAGCGGCTTCGTTAGCAATCGGAAGAATTTCGTCATATACCTTTGTATCGAGAGTATCGGGAACAAAGCCTGCGCCGATACCCTGAATCTTATGAGGACCGCCGTGACCTTCCGAAAGTACGGGAGAAGTCTGCGGCTCAACTGCAACAACCTTTACATCAGCCTTCTTTGACTTGAGGAAGTTACCAACGCCGCTGAGTGTACCGCCTGTGCCGACACCTGCAACGAAGAAATCAACATTGCCGTCAGTATCCTCCCAGATTTCCGGACCCGTTGTATCAAAATGAGCCTTAGGGTTAGCAGGATTCTCAAACTGACCGAGGATAATGCCGCCGTCAATTTCCTTTTCAAGCTCTTTAGCCTTTGCAATTGCACCGCTCATACCCTTTGTACCGTCAGTAAGAACGATTTCAGCACCGTATGCCTTGAGGAGGTTTCTTCTCTCAACGCTCATTGTTTCGGGCATTGTAAGGATTGTCTTGTAACCCTTTGCAGTAGCTACAGATGCAAGACCGATGCCTGTGTTACCTGATGTCGGTTCAATGATTGTTGAACCCTTTTTGAGCTTACCGCTCTTTTCAGCGTCCTCAACCATAGCTTTTGCCACTCTGTCCTTAACACTGCCGGCAGGGTTAAAGAGTTCAAGCTTTGCAACAACCTTTGCCTTGAGGTCATATTTCTTTTCTATATTAACGAGTTCGATAAGAGGTGTTCTGCCGATAAGTTCTGTTACACTTGTATATACTTTGCTCACAAAAATCAAGTCCTTTCAAAATTCAACAAATTAAAATCAGTCATCAAGTGAATCAAATGCTTCCTGAAGGTCATAGATAATATCGTCAATATTTTCCGTGCCGATTGAAAGTCTGATAGTGTTTGGCTTAATGCCCTGTTCTGCAAGCTCTGCCTCGCTGAGCTGTGAATGAGTTGTTGATGCAGGGTGAATTGCAAGAGATTTAACATCTGCAACATTTGCAAGAAGTGAGAATACTTCGAGGTGGTCGATGAATTTCTTTGCAGTTTCAGCGTCACCCTTGATTTCAAATGTGAAGATTGAGCCTGCGCCCTTCGGGAAGTATTTCTTGTAAAGTGCGTTGTACTTGCTGTCAGGAAGTGAAGGATGATTAACATTTTCCACCTTCGGGTTCTTAGAGAGGAAGTCAACAACCTTGAGTGCATTTTCAACATGGCGTTCAACACGAAGTGAAAGTGTTTCAAGGCCCTGGAGGAACATAAATGCGTGGAACGGTGAAAGTGTAGCGCCTGTATCTCTGAGGAGAATGGCACGAACATAAGTTACAAGAGCAGCGCCCGGAGCAGCCTCTGTAAATACTGCACCGTGATATGATGCGTTAGGCTCTGAGAACTGTGGGAACTTGCCTGATGCAGCCCAGTCAAACTTGCCGCTTTCAACGATTACACCGCCGAGAGCCGTACCGTGACCGCCGATAAACTTTGTTGCCGAATGAACAACGATATCTGCGCCGTACTCAAACGGTCTGAGAAGATAAGGTGTAGCGAACGTGCTGTCGATTACAAGCGGAATCTTGTGTGAATGAGCAATGTTTGCTACTTCTTCAATATCAATAATATTTGAATTGGGGTTACCGAGTGATTCAATGAAAACAGCCTTTGTGTTTTCGTCAATTGCATTTTCAAATGCGTTTTCTTCGTCAGGATCAACGAACTTTGTTGTTACACCGTACTCTGAGAATGTATGCTCAAGCCAGTTGTATGTTCCGCCGTAGATTGTCTTTGCGGCTACGATGTTGTCGCCTGCTTTTGCAAGAGCCTGGAGTGCATATGAAACTGCCGCTGCACCTGATGCAACTGCAAGAGCTGCTGTGCCGCCCTCAAGAGCTGCGATTCTCTTTTCAAAAACATCCTCTGTCGGGTTTGTAAGTCTGCCGTAGATGTTACCTGCATCTTTGAGTGCAAAGCGGTCTGCAGCGTGCTGACTGTTGTGGAATACATAAGAAGTAGTTGCGTAAATTGGAACTGCTCTTGCGTCTGTTACAGGGTCTGCTGTTTCCTGACCGATGTGAAGCTGTTTTGTTTCAAATTTAAGATTTCTTTCGCTTAATTTACTCATTTTAATGTCCTCATTTCATTTTAATTTTAATTTCAGAAGTTATGTTGCGGATTTGATGTGTCCCGTATCACATTCGTGCATTACTGCAACATCGTTTGAATCTGAGATTTTTCATTTGGATCACCTTTCCCATATTTCCTATTTGATTGGTGGGTTTTAATTGGATTGTCTATATCATACCACAGATTTTTTATTTGTCAATAGGTTTTTTGAAATTTTTTCTTATCTTTCCTATTGATTTAGTAGGTTTGCCGGGTTTTGATTATTGAAAAGGCCGAAAAAGCCGATATTCAAGCCGTTTTTCAAATCCCGACCGTTAAGCAGTCAATTTGAAATTTTTTCTGATTTTTTAAAACTAATATTCAAAAGCATCATTTGCAAACGGCAAAACACCGCATTACCTACTAAATTGCTGTGTAAACAACAAAAGCACCCGTAAAGGATGCTTTCGGATTATATTAAATTACATAGTTATCTGCCGAATTTGCAATAATGTCGGCAAGAGTAATGTTGTCAACAACATCGTCAATAGCCTTCTGGAGTTTCTCCCACACAAAAAGCGTTGAACATTGTTCACGACGATCACAGGTATTTTCATTACCCTCAAGGCAAGCCACGGGTGCAAGACTGCCCTCGGTGAGTCTTAAAATCATACCGACAGTATAATATTCGGGTTCATGAGCAAGACGATATCCTCCGTTTGAACCTCTTGCGCTGAGCACATAACCTGCCTTTGTAAGTACGGTAATAATCTGTTCAAGGTATTTAAGCGATATTCCCTGACGGGCGGCAACCTCCTTTAGGGCTACATTTTCCCCTTGTTTACACTGAGCAAGGTCAACCATAAGTCGGAGCGCATACCTGCCCTTTGTTGAAATTTTCAAATTAACCACCCTATTCATATATCAATAATATGATTAAAGCATATCATAAACGGCTGTATATGTCAATGAGCCTGTTGCACAACAATAACCTATTTAACTTGTAAGAAAACACAAAAAGCGGGAGCGAAAAACGCCCCCGCAGAGTTTATATATGAAGTTACGACGATACACCGCAAATCATTGTTACAATTCTTACTGCAAACAAAGCAAACGCAACCCACATAATCGGATGAATTTCTTTGATTTTGCCTGTAACAATCTTGAGAATAACCCAAGTAAGGATACCGAACATGATACCTGTTGCTATTGAATATGCAAACGGCATAAAGATGATTGCTACGAAACCGCCGACTGTATCGGCAATGTCTGAGTCAAAATCCATCTTTGTAACATTCTTAATCATAAGAAGACCTACAAATACGAGTGCAGGAGCTGTTGCAAATGAAGGAATAGCAAGGAAAATCGGATAAAGCGGAATAGCAAGGATAAAGAGAATTGCAGAAGTAAGAGCTGTAAGACCTGTTCTGCCACCCTCTGCAACACCTGTTGTTGACTCAACATAAGATGTTACTGTTGATGTACCGAGGCAAGCACCAAGACATGTACCGAGTGCGTCAGACATAAGAGCACGACCTACACGGGGAAGTTCGCCCTTTTCATTGAGGAGATTACCCTCCTGAGCAACACCGATAAGTGTACCTACTGTATCGAAGAGGTCAACAAAGAGGAATGCAAATACGATAACGGCAAAGTTAAGCGCATGCTGTGCCACATAACCGAAATCAAACTTGAAGAAAGTTTCTGTTGCCATGTTCTGGACAGGTCCGAATACAGAGTAGTTTGCAAAATCAGGAATGAGCGATACACCCTGATACCAACCGCAAAGCTGAGCGATAATGCCGAGAACCCATGTTGCAAGGATACCGATAAGGATTGAGCCTTTAACTCTGTAGTGCCAGAGTGTAGCAACAATGAGGATACCGACAAGTGCAAGAACCACCGGAGCAGAACCAACATCACCGAGCTTAACGAGAGTTGAAGACTGAACAGCCTTGCCGTCATAGTAAGCGTCTGTTGTGATAACGCCTGCACCCTTAAGACCTACAATTGTGATAAAAAGACCGATACCTGCCGAAATACCGTACTTGAGGTTCTGAGGAACCTTGTTTACAAGTGTTTCACGGAATTTGAAGATTGAGAGGATAATGAAAATAATACCCTCAACAAGGATAGCTGTCAAAGCTACCTGCCATGGATTTGTGATACCCTGCTCTGCAAGCTGCGGAACAACTGTGTATGCAAAGTATGCATTCAGTCCCATACCGGAAGCAAGAACTACAGGATAGTTGGCATAAAACGCCATGATGAGTGTTGCGAAAGCAGCCGATACAGCTGTTGCTGCAAAGATTGCATTCGGATCCATTCCTGCTGCAGAAAGAATACTCGGGTTTACAGCGAGTATGTAAGCCATTGCAAGGAATGTTGTAATGCCGGCAATAATCTCGGTTTTGACATTAGTGCCGTTTTCTTTCAGTTTGAAAATCTTTTCCAAAAGAAAGCCCCCCTAAAATATTTTGTCGAAACACGACATAGTTAAATTGTAGTTTATTCTTGCCAAAATTTCAAGTGGTATATTATACAAATTCATTGCAAAAATCAAGTTTTTGATTGCTTTGTGAAGTTTTTTGAGGAAAATCAGGTACAGGCAATTATTGAACATTTCACGAATAAAATTATATAACGATAAATTTCAGTTTAAGGGGTGCTGTTATGATTGAGTTACTCGGATTTTTAGGACAATATATATGTTTTTTCATTCTTCATGTTTGCGGGGGCGGTTCGTTTCCGAAACCTTTAACAGAAAAGCAAGAGCGTGAATGTCTTGAAAAAAGTGCAAACGGCGATATTGCGGCAAGAAATATGCTTGTTGAACACAATTTGCGACTTGTTGCACACATAATAAAGAAATATTACGGAACACAAAGCGAACAGGATGACCTTGTATCAATCGGCACAATCGGTCTGATAAAGGCAATCAACACATTTGACATGAACAAAAACATAAAATTAAGTTCTTATGCGAGCAGATGCATTGAAAACGAAATTCTTATGCATTTCAGAAATGCAAAGAAAAGTGCACAGGATATTTCTTTAAACGAAACAATTGATACCGACAAGGACGGCAACCCTCTCACCCTTCTTGATATTATGTCGGTTGACGATAACATAATTGACAATCTTGATTTGAAGCTTAATTCAAAAAAGCTCGGTCAGTTCATAAGAGAGGAACTTAACGAGCGTGAGCAAAAGATTATTGTACTGAGATACGGTCTTGACGGCAGGGAAGCCATGACTCAAAAAAGTGTTGCCAAAATGTTAGGCATATCCCGTTCCTATGTCAGCCGCATCGAAACCAAAGCGTTAAAACAATTGCGAAAACGATTTGAAACAAGTTCGAATTTGTGAGATAATATGTTATTTAAATTCATCAGGGGTGTTCATCGAATGCCCCTGTATATTTCACAACAAAAAAATTCTTGACATATACCAAACTGCGTGATATAATAACAATGTTACAGATAAGCGGATGTAGTTTAGTGGTAGAACTTCAGCCTTCCAAGCTGATCGTGTGGGTTCGATTCCCATCATCCGCTCCACATTAAAAGGTACTCAAAAATGAGTACCTTTTCTTTTTGCCAAAATTAAAAAATAAAACAATCAGATGGGAATCGAAAGCCCGTTTAGAAAACAGTTCAGCGAACTGTTTTTAGGGCGTAGCGTTGATCCAAGTTAAGCCTAAACGCTTTAGGCAAAGACGAGATTGGCAACTTCCGTACCACAAAGTAATCATCCGCTCCATACTAAAAGGTACTCGAAAATGAGTACCTTTTCTTTTTGCAAAAATTTAAAAATAAAACAATCGGATGGGAATCGAAAGCCCGTTTAGAAAACAGTTCAGCGAACTGTTTTTAGGGCGTAGCGTTGATCCAAGTTAAGCCTAAACGCTTTAGGCAAAGACGAGATTGGCAACTTCCGTACCACAAAGTAATCATCCGCTCCATACTAAAAGGTACTCGAAAATGAGTACCTTTTCTTTTTGCAAAAATTTAAAAATAAAACAATCGGATGGGAATCGAAAGCCCGTTTAGAAAACAGTTCAGCGAACTGTTTTTAGGGCGTAGCGTTGATCCAAGTTAAGCCTAAACGCTTTAGACAAAGACGAGATTGGCAACTTCCGTACCACAAAGTAATCATCCGCTCCACATTAAAAGGTACTCAAAAACGAGTACCTTTTTTTGCAAAAATTTAAAAATAAATCAATCAGATGGGAATCGAAAGCCAGTTTAGAAAACAGTTCAGCGAACTGTTTTTAGGGCGTAGCGTTGATCCAAGTTAAGCCTAAACGCTTTAGACAAAGACGAGATTGGCAACTTCTGTATCACAAAGTAATCATCCGCTCCATTAAAAGGTACTCAAAACTGAGTACCTTTTCTTTTTTGCATATTTTAATGTAAACTTGTAGGGGCGCTCATTGGGCGCCCGCCTTAATGGCAGAACTTGTTCAAACACATATTTTTTAATATGATGAAAACCGTGTATTCAAATTTGCACGCAATGCGTGCAATCGTGTGCATTGCACACGATTGGGAGAACACGGTTCTCCCCTACATTATTTCGGTAACTATGGTTCATTTATACGGTTTATTTCTATCATAGTATTTGTATCTTTACTTGGCGGGCGTCCAATGAACGCCCCTACTGTCACGCATATACTTTTATATATAATATGGTCGGGCAACACGGATTTTTATTTTGCAATCCATATACCCGACCATAATTTTCAACTTTCCATTTTCAATTTTCAATTTAATTGCGTTTACCAATACACAATTATTCTAATACAGAATTATATTAGAATCAAAACTTTTTCTTCAATTTGGCAAGCTTTTTTTCGGCATCTTTATATCCGCCTTTGACGGCTTTTTCATAGGCATTTACGGCTTCTTCCCTATTGCCTGTTTTTGCATAATATTCACCCAATGCGAATGACGCTGACGCTATGCCGTTATCGGCGGCAATTTTATAGTACTCCATTGCAAGTTTCGGATTGCGGGTAACACCTCTGCCGTCCATAAGAATATCTGCAATTTTGGACGCTCCATTCGCACTGCCAAGGTCTGCGGCTTTTTTGTACCACATAGCCGCCTGTTCGGGATTTTTGACACCGTTCACGGAAAATTCAGCCATCCACAATACGGCAGGAAGATAATCGAAATCGGTTGCAAGGGTATTCATTATATTTTTAGCACGGGCAACGGTTTCAACGGTCGGATTTTTCAAAAGCCGTCTTGCCTTCATATATTCAAGCTCGCACATTTCTTTTCTGTTCTGAACGCTTGTACCGTGCAGAATCGTGCTTACATCGCTCTTAAATTCACCGTCATTCGGTTTTTCAGGGGGCTGATATTTTTTCATTTTATCAAACAAGTTCATGACTCTCCTCCTTACCGTTTTCTGCTTATCATATATTTTACTTCAATATTACGAATACACAATTTTTATCATATCAAAACATTCAGAAAAAACATATGATAGCATCAAGGCCGGCGGATGATATCCGCCCCTACAAGTTTGTCATTCTACATTAAGATTATAAATGAAAACTGCGAATTTATAAATCTGTTTGGGCATTATATTCAAAAAGCATATTGCTTTTATCTTTAAATTCGATTATAATTTACTTGTAAACATAAAAACCACTTGTTTTTTAAGGAGATAACGATGAATATATTTGACAACATTGCCGCTAATCTTTCATTAAAGTATGAAAATTCGGAATTTTATAAAAACAAACTCATCAAAAGATACAAGCCACTCATCACACCGGGTGTAAAGTCACAGGATGAGCTTATCATTTCTCTTGAAAAGCACTTTGACCTTGAACTAACCGACAAGGCTGTTATGAGCAAGACTTTTCTTGAACTCTGCGTTATGGGCAACATTGATTGTGATGAGCCTGATATGATTGATTTTGAGATTTACAGAGTTGTGAGGAATTCAAAGAGCGAGGCACTTTATGCCTGCGAAAAATATGACCTCGATGATGACGATATTTTCATCATATTTGAGGAGCATAACAACTTCTTTATCAGTAACTCGCAGATTGTCGAGATGTTGCTTATCATCAAAGAGGGTGTTTCTGCCGAGGACTATGAGAATGAAACTCCCGAATTTCTCAACTACATCCGTGTCTGCCGCTACTTCTGCCAGACAAACTTTTTTAAGCTCAACAAGGCTGTTACATATGACGAGTTCGATATGATTGACATTTCCGAAGACGAAAGCGATTCTAACGATGCCGATTATTTTGACGAATCTGAAGATGATACAGATGACGATTTCACAGATGCAATTGAGTTTTAATTTTTGAATTTTCACTTTTCAACTTAACAAAATAGCAAAAAAATTGCGAGGAAGGTTTTATGCCTTCCTCGTTTTTGTTTACTGCAAATCACTTTCTGAAAGATGAATTCTATCAAAAGTAGCGTCTTTAAAATCGTCTGAAAATGCATTTATTACCAAGGTATGTAAGTTGTAGTAGTACTGAATACCATTTTCATTAAATACATATGTTGTTTCGTTGCTGTTCTTACATTTTCCAACCAACCTGTTAGAAACAACAGGATTTGCGTCAATCAATAGTGCAATCAAAACAGCCGCCAAAACACATAATATCACTACAGGTATCACTATTTTTATTGGAGCAGGTTTCTTTTTCGGATTAACCTGAACAAAATTCTGAGAATATTCAACATTTGTACTACTATCTGAATTAGCAGAATTATTTACAGTCACATTTTGAACATTACTGTCTGTTGTGTTTGTCACAGGTTCAGTTGAACTATTAACACTGTCACTTGGCTCTGCCGCAGAAACAAATTATTCAAGAAACGAGCTTATCAATGTAATCCTCAGTCACGGCGTTGAAAACATCATAATAGAATAATCAAACTTTTTATCGGGAAGGAGAAATCCTTCCCTTTTTTCATACTACGGACTGAACCGCAACAACTTTAAAGCAATGTTCCTCATTGTCTGCATAAATCTGCGCCGAGAAGAACTCGTCCATATTGCAGAAAAGTCCATACGATTCAATTCCTACATCTTCATCCCTGTCAAGGCGAGCAAGCACTTCGTTGATTTCATCGGTAAATGCAACGATTTCTCCCACATTTTCGGGAATCCACTGCACACCGTCAATTTCGATTATCATTTCCTCATCCCACTTTTTGCGGCACTTTTTAAATGCTTTTTCATCATCAACATAAATATATCTTTCGATTATATTCTTGATTTCCTCAGCTTCATCGTGATACTTTTCAAAATCAAATGCGATAACAAGAAACATTTCACTATTCCACAAATTTGAAATTGCGAAGTCCTTTTTCTCAACAATGTCGCCAAAATCAAAAACATTGTCCATACAGGTTTTATCGTCAATGTACTGGGATAACCACAAATCAATGCCGTCAAAATAAGCTATTTTTCTGTACTTGAAGTCCTTTTCGCCAGAATTTTCAAGGCAATCAAAAATGCTTGAAACTCTATCAGGAAAACACGCCACCGTGATAAATTCCTCATCGGAACAGTTGCCGATATTCACAAATTTTCCGCTGCAGGTGATGTCAATTGTGAATCCGCCGTGATTACCGAGCTTCTGGATTATCTCGCCCGCACTTTCGTCTTCGGTTTCAAAAAGCGTTTCATCGCCCTCAATATCAATATGCAAATCAAAGTCAGCATTTTCACATCTCTTCGACATCGTTGCATAGGAAAGCAGCGCCAAAATGTATGCACGGATACCCTTGATTGCTTCGGGATTTTGCGGTGCGTTTTCAAACACAAGCTTTTCGTGGATCTTTCTTTTACAATTCATTAACATAATAATTTCCGCCTTTCATTAACTTAGTAACAATTATTGTTATTGCCCTTTTAATTAGGTTTTCCTTTCCTTTTCTTTAATAATATTATACCATAAACCACTGTCCCATTATCTACCCTCTGCTCTAAAAAACGGCTTATTTATGCGGTTTTTTTGTGAAAATTCTTCATTTATTAAAAACAGAGCATCTTGACAAATGTGTGAATTTTTTGTATAATTAAAGAGTTTGTTTTTATAGGAGAGAATTCGTTTATGGAAAGAGAAAATTTTAAATCCCGACTTGGGTTTATCCTTGTAAGTGCGGGTTGCGCTATCGGAATCGGCAATGTGTGGCGATTTCCGTATGTTGCAGGACAGAACGGCGGCGGACTATTTGTACTTTTGTACCTAATCTTCCTCGTTCTTATGGGAGTTCCTGTTTTGACAATGGAACTTGCAGTCGGAAGAGCGAGCAGAAAAAGTGCTGTTCTCGGCTACAAAAAACTTGAAAAGCCAAAGAGCAAGTGGCACATTCACGGCTGGTTCTGTATGCTCGGATGCTACCTTTTGATGATGTACTACACCACGGTTTCGGGTTGGATGACGAGCTACTTCTACAAATTTGCGACGGGTTCATTTGAAAGCGGAATGACCTCGGAGCAAGTTGGCGGAGTATTCAACGAATTGCAGTCAAATCCGCTTGAAATGGTAATTTGGATGGCGATTATCACCGTCCTCGGATTCCTTGTTTGCAGCAGAGGTATTCAAAAGGGCATTGAAAAAGTCAGCAAAGTTATGATGATTGCGTTGCTCATACTCATTCTTGTACTCGCAGGCAACAGCTTATTCCTTTCGGGTGCAGGCGAGGGACTCAGCTTCTACCTTATTCCCGATTTGGACAAGGTGAATGAAATCGGACTTGGCAATGTTATTTCATCCGCTATGAATCAGGCATTCTTCACACTCAGCCTTGGCATTGCGGCAATGGAAATTTTCGGCAGTTATATGTCAAAAGACCACACTCTGCCGAGTGAGTCAATCAAAATTTGCGCACTTGACACATTTGTTGCGATTATGGCAGGTCTTATCATCTTCCCCGCTTGTTTTTCATACGGTGTTCAGCCCGACCAAGGCCCTGCTCTGATTTTCGTAACACTTCCGAATGTGTTCGTAAATATGGCCGGCGGAAGAATTTGGGGTACTCTGTTCTTCCTGTTTATGACTTTTGCGTGCTTCTCAACAATCATTGCCGTGTTTGAAAACATCATTTCGTTCTGGATTGATATGTTCGGCATCAGCAGAAAGAAGTCTGTTCTTATCAACACAATCATCATTCTTATCGCAAGTTTGCCGTGTGTGTTCGGTTTCAACATTTGGAGCGGTTTCCAAATTTTCGGTCAGAATGTTCTCGGTATGGAAGATTTTCTCGTAAGCAATATCCTTCTTCCTGTAGGTTCGCTTGTGTATCTCCTCTTCTGCGTTACAAAATTCGGTTGGGGATTTGACAACTACCTTGATGAGTGTAACACCGGTAAAGGCATTAAATTTTCAAAGGCTTTAAAGCCGTATTTCAAGTATGTACTCCCTGTTCTTGTACTGATTTTGATTGTTCAGGGATTCATAAAATAAGTTAATATATTTCTTTAAAAGCAAAATCCCAACAGTATGTTTTTGATACTGTCGGGATTTTTTATGTCCGCATTTATTAAATTTACTTTTTACGATTAAACTTTTTCACCTTTTCGGAAAGCTTTGTAAGTTCTTCTTTTGAAAGTTCGGGAAGATGTTCAAGGTCATCAAGAAACTTTGCACTGCTTTCATCAGCACGAAGTTTTGTGCTTTCGATATAGTAGCTTGTGATTACACCGGGGACTACCGCAATGATAAGAATTGAACATATCGAAAGAAAGATTGAAAGCACTCTGCCGACAAGCGTTGTTGCAAGCACATCTCCGAGTCCTATTGTTGTGGCAACGCTGAAACAGTACCATATGCTGTCAAAAAGCCGAGTTATGTTCGGTTCAAAAATCCATATTGCAACACTCACCGCAAAAAATACGATAACATAACTGCACAAAAGCTTAATTGCACCCGTCCGTTTGAGGACAATTTTCAACAGTCTTGTCTTTTTCAAAACACCACCCCATTTGTATAAATTATAGCAATTAAAATTACCTCCGTCAAGGCGGTGGATATACAGCTTTAAGTATAGAATCATTTGAAAGTGAAATTGTCCTATCGGACAGTTGCGGATGACATACCGAATAAAAATAAAACCGACCTGTCATAACAACAAGTCGGCTTTACTTCTGAAATATAAAATGAAATGAAAAATTAAAATTAACGATTAATCGGAATATTTTCTGATTTTGAGATAAATTCCCCTGTCATCGGCAATTTTCTGACAAGCCTTGATGTCCTCCTCGGGGATTGTATCTACGATTGAAAACTGCGTATGTTCAAAATATTTCTTTGCATCCTCTGCAAATTTGAGCATTGACTCATACGCATGGTCAAAAACAGGACGGCAAACTTCGTCATACTTTTCCGATGAACAGGTATTGAGGCTGATTGAAACAGAATCAATATACTTTGAAATCAACTCAGCTGTGGGCTTGTTGTTGATTCTGTCAGAAAGACCGTTTGTGTTGAGTCTGAGTTTGATGTTGGGGTGCTTTTCCCTTACATATTTTGCGGTTTCAAGCATATTGTCAAGAGCCGAAGTCGGTTCGCCGTAGCCACAGAATACAAGCTCCTTGTAGCCTGTGAAATCAAAATCATCAACAGCCTTTTTAATATCCTCCATACTCGGATCATGCTTGTGCCAGAGTGTATCTGCACTGCCGACCGAATCGGTATTGTTACGGATACAGAATGTGCATCTGCAAGGGCATTTGTTCGTCAGATTAGCATAGATAGATGTTTTGTACACATAAAGAATATCTGCCATTATGTTTTCTTCTCCTTATTGAAACTCACATTAAAGCGAGAGTTTTTTCTTGAAATTGATTTTATCAAGACCGATGCCTACAACAATGTAGATTAATGCTCCTACACCGGGCTGCAACCAGCAAGTGGGAAGTTCCGCAATTGCGGCACCAAAGTCATACATAAGACCGTTTGCAATAAAGTAACCGCCGATTGTAACGATTGTTGTTGGAATGAGCATAAGAAGTGATGACGGACTGATGATTTTTTCATCTTTGCCACGCTTCTTCATCGCCATTCTGCAAAGCACAAACGGAACTGCGTTGACAGCCTTGATAATAGCTGTTGGAATTGCCCAATGCGGATAACCCGAAATAAGGTCGGCAAGAGCGCCGCCGATTGATGATGCGATAATTCCGAAAGGTCCGGGAAGGATACTTGCGGCGAGATAAATCATAGAGTCGCCTGCATGAGAGTATCCAAGCGGTGACGGAATCTTGATAAAAGCAGTTGTAACGGTAATAAGAGCCGCACACATTGCCGTAATTGCAATCAGCTTTACATTATATTTTGAATCGGTTTTTGAAACAGTTTTAGCAGTCATAGTAATTTCCTCACAAAAGCATTTTTAAATGTTTTTCAAATTCAATACCCTCGTTGCGGTGAATACCGAGTTTAACGGTTTCACAAAGAGAGGTCTGTATGAATTTTACCGCCAGATTTACGGTATCTTTCAGGCTGTCACCACGGAGCAGTCCCGAAAAGACAACCGAGGCAAACAAGTCACCTGTACCCGAATAACTTCCGCCCGTCTTTTCACAGCTGACACAAAACACCTCATCATCGGCTGCAATAAGATTGTTAATCTTTGTAACCTCATCGGAAATTTTATGTTCAATGCCTGTAACAATCACGGTTTTCACCTTGTAGAGTTTCAAAAGCTTTTTGGCAAGCTCTGCAACCGTATCGAGAAAATCGGGAGAATCGGCATTTTCAATCAGTTCTGAATAGTCGGTATCGCACAGAATACAACATTCGGTAAGGTTCGGGGTGATTACATCGGCAACAGAAACGAGTTTTTTCATCTTTTTGCCGAGAGTTTCGGTATAAAGACTGTAGGTTCTTCCACCGTCACCGAGAACCGGATCCACAAGTACAAGCGTGTTGTCGGTTTCAAAGCTGTCTATAAATGAAAGGATTTTGTCCACCTGCTTTTCGCTTGAGAGGAAACCCGTATAGATTCCGTCAGGCTGAAAGCCGAGTTTTTTCCATTCACTTGTGTAATAATCAAGCTTATCAGTGCAATCGTTGCAGTAAAAGCTTTCAAATCCCGTCTGACTTGTCAAAACGGCTGTCGGCATAGGACACGCCTGAATGCCCATTACGGACAAAACAGAGATTGCCGCCGTCAGCGAACACTTGCCAAGTCCCGAAAGATCATTGATTAATACAGCTTTTTTTGTCATCATACCACGCCTTAAAATTTCTGAACAGTTCAACATTTATCTTGTGATGTTGTCATTATACAACACCACTGTCATTATTTGTATGTACAATTTTCAGAATTTTTATAGGTACAGTTTGTAAGATGCAAAAAAAAAAGACACCTCACATTGAAGGTGCCTTTTCATATTTATAAACTGATTTTCTGTTAAAACTCATAATGTGACCACATAGAGATTATTTTTACGATTTTTTCTTCCTCATAAACCATATAGACAAGTCTGTGCTGAGAATTTATTCTGTGTGAATAGCATTGTTTCAAATTTCCGATAAGCCGTTCATAAGGCGGTGGATTTTGAAAAGGATTTTCGCTGATAAGTTCAAGTAAATTCTGCACATTACGCTTTAATGCAGGATACTGCTTGATTTTCTCCTTATCCTTTTGGGCTGATTTTGTAATCATCAGCTTATAATTACCACTCAAATTCTTCACACTCCTCAAGCGGAGTTTCAATTCCGTCCTTTAATTTTTCACTCATACCGGGAATTGAATTAAGATACATTGTTTCAACAAGATTATTATAATCTTCTTCACTTATAAGAACAGCATTTCCGCTTTTGGTGCTGATGTTTATAGGTTCATTATACTTTACAGTCTGATCAATCAATTCAAAAATTTGTTTTCTGAAATTAGTTACATTAGTATTAATCATAATCGCACCTCCTATATTACTATATGTACATTATAGCGTACATATAATAGAAAGTCAATGTTTTTACAACAAAAATCCGCAATCGGTCGGGTTGGTTTTCTTAATCATATGTACCGCTTCGTGCATTGTCGTGGCAGTTTTGATTTGTCGGTGTGCATTTTTGGCTTTATCAACAAAGCAGACATAAAATGATTGTACAGTTTACCGATATAATTAAAGGTCGGAATATTGTATAATTATTTACATATTCTATTTATTGTGGGTTGATATGTATGTGGAAAGAACTTCGTACACAGCATGAAATTGACAATTTCATGAAAGAAATTATCGGATTTCACGACAGTTGCATAAAAGAAATAAAATATTCAAGCGGTGCTTATGTCGAAACGAATCTGTCAATGTCGCCGGTAAACGCAAAGCGTACATTAACAGTTCTTATTCAGCGACAATTTGAGGATATTTCCGCACTTGAACTTGAATTTTCCGAACTTGAATATATAAGCATGTATCCCGTGAAGCAGGATTACACCTGTGAAATATTGAATGCATCATTTTTCGTAAAAGACGGTCTTATTTATTGGTGCGATAATGGTGATGTAAAGGAAGATAACATACACAATTATAAAGGCACGGTCATCTGCTCAAAGAAAGTTCGTTGGAGAAATGCAAGCGAGCTTATCGGTAAAAGAGATTTTTATAAAAGTGCAGACGAATAGCAGAAAGCAATTTAAAAGCAACGAAGTTTTTGCTCCGTTGCTTTTTTTGTTAACCTATAAAATCATTAAAAGATTTTTGCGCTATATCCGATACTATTCTCTGCATTTCAGAACGGGAATTTGCGTTTCTCGCCCTGTCAATGCAGCTTTCACGGTACTTTTTCGGCATACTTGAAAAGACAAACATTGCGTCGGGATTTTCACCGAGTGCCATTGTAAAGCCGAGCGGCAAATCCCATTTTTCTCCGAGTATTTCTGCAGTTCTGTTCACCGTAATCACCCCTGTTTTAGTTTTTGCCTAGGGATTTAAGATACAACAGAGAATAATCGGAAAATATAAACCGAAAATAAAATTACTTCTGCTCTGCAACAACAGCAAAAAATACAAGGTCGGAGTCGCTGTCATTAATAAGGCTGTGTGTATGACCTTTCGGGCAATAGTGGCACACGCCTGCCTCAACCCTTTCATACTCGCCGTCCATAAGCACCTTGCCTGTTCCCTCAATGATGTAGAACATTTCGCAGTTACCCTCGTGAGTGTGAAGTCCGATTGACGCACCGCTTTCAAGGCGACCGTGCATAATCGTATTTCTGTCATCCGTGAATTTCTTTACGGCATATGCCTTTTCTCCGCCTTTAAAGTTTGGCAAAATTTGTTCTTCCATATTTTTAAAATCAATAATCATATCTCTTGTCCTCCTGATTAAATTGAAAATTTAAAGTTCTTTATAATAAGGACAGATGTCCTCATAGTGACCGTCTTTCATCAAAAAGCCTTTTGGAATAACTCCGAGTTTTACAAAGCCAAGGCTTTCATAAAGTTTTCTTGCAGGTTTGTTGGTTCTCACAACAGCATTGAACTGCAAAATTTTGAAGCCGTATTTTTTAGCACGCTCAAGGCAATCCGACACAAGCTTTCTACCGACACCTTGTCCCCTTGACGATGAGGAAACCGCATAGCTTGCATTACAAATATGACCGCATCTGCCGACATTATTCGGATGAAGAATATACATTCCGAGAATCTCACCGTTTTCATCGGTTGCAATGGGACAACAAGTTTGCTCTGCAAAAAACTTTTTTCCGCTTTCAAAATCAAGTTCTTCAGTCTGCGGAAAGGCAACTCCGTCCCTTACAACTTCATTCCATACGGAAATCATACCCTTAATATCATTTTCCCCGTATTCTCTCACGGTAATACTCATTTTCAGTCACCTCGGGTTAATTTTAGCACTATAAGTTAAAATTTTCAATCCAAACGGCTGAAATATTTACTATTTTTACCTTTTTAAAATTGCAAATTAATCTTGAAATTTGTCGAAAGATACTGTATAATCTATTTATAGAATTGAATAAGAATGATCTTATCAAGAGTGACTGAGGGGACAGGCCCTGTGAAGTCCGGCAACCTGCGTATGCAAGGTGCCAAATCCTGCGGTATTTACCGAAAGATGAGTAAACACAGCACCTTTCGGATGAACGGTGCTTATTTTTTTGGAAGGAGTTTTCTAAATGGCTAAACATTTATTTACATCCGAGTCTGTAACGGAAGGTCATCCCGACAAAGTGTGTGACCAGATTTCCGACGCAGTTCTTGACGAAATCCTCTCTCAGGATAAAAACGCTCATGTTGCCTGTGAGGTTACGGCTACAACAGGCATGATTCATGTTATGGGTGAAATTTCAACCGATTGCTATGTTGACATCGCAGATGTTGCAAGAAAGGTTGTAAACAACATTGGCTACAACGATCCGAAGTGCGGTTTTGACGGCAACACCTGTGCGGTTCTCACATCAATTGACGCACAGTCACCCGACATTGCAATGGGCGTAAACGAAAGCCTTGAGCTTAAAGACGGCGAAAGCGATACCGACAATCAGATTGGTGCAGGTGATCAGGGCATGATGTTCGGTTATGCGTGTGATGAAACACCCGAACTTATGCCGATGCCTATTTCTCTGGCCCACAAGCTTGCAAAACAGCTTACAAAGGTAAGAAAAGACGGCACTCTTTCATATCTCCGTCCTGACGGCAAAACTCAGGTTACTGTTGAATATGACGATGACAAGGTTGTTGGCATTGACACGGTTGTAATTTCAACACAGCATGACGAAGATGTTACACTTGAGCAAATCAGAAAAGACCTTATCGAGTATGTTATCGACCCGATTATCCCTGCTGAGCTTATGAACAAGAACACAAAGATTTTCGTAAACCCGACAGGCAGATTTGTAATCGGCGGTCCGGTCGGCGACTCAGGTCTTACAGGCAGAAAGATTATTGTTGATACCTACGGCGGATTTTCTCGTCACGGCGGCGGTGCATTCAGCGGTAAAGATCCGACAAAGGTTGACCGCAGTGCCGCTTACTACTCAAGATATATTGCAAAGAACATTGTTGCCGCTAAGCTTGCTAAGAAGTGCGAAATTCAGCTTGCATATGCAATCGGTGTTGCAAAGCCTGTTTCAATAATGGTTGACACATTCGGCACATCAAAATATTCAAACGAAGAACTGGCAAACGCTGTTGAAAAGGTATTTGACTGCCGTCCGCAGTCTATCATCAGACAGCTCAAGCTCACGGAAACAAAGTATCTCCCACTTGCCGCTTACGGTCATATGGGCAGAGAAGAACTCGGTGTTGAATGGGAAAAGACAAATAAGGTTGACGAGCTTTTAAAGGCTGTCGGCTAATAGAATTAAATTGTTCGATAATTTCGGGAGTAAGGTTTGTGCACAAGCGCAAATTCTTGTTCCCGATTTTTTTATTTTAAAAAATATTGTTGATAAATTGTACAAACAATTACAATGCTACGCTCGGGCTTGATATGTTTTGTGGGCATTAAAAACTATCTGCCCCTACATTCTCATAACAACATATATTTCAAATATAAACACAAAAATCCCGATTAACTTTTTTACGGTTAATCGGGATTGTAATTTTTATACGGATATTTTTTAATTCTTAGCCAGAATTAAACTTCTGCAATAACCTCAACTTCAACAAGGACATCCTTTGGAAGCTGTTTTACTGCAACACAGCTTCTTGCCGGCTTTGATGTGAAATACTTGCCGTAAACCTCATTGAAAGCACCGAAATCTTCCATATTTTTTAAGAAACAAACTGTCTTAACAGCCTTTTCAAGTGAACTGCCTGATGCCTCAAGAACATTTTTAAGGTTTGTGCAAACCTGTTCTGTCTGAGCCTCAATTGTTGCAGCCTCAACATTGCCTGTTGCAGGGTTAATTGCAATCTGACCGGATGTAAAAACAAGACCGTTTACCTTTACAGCCTGTGAATACGGACCGATAGCATCGGGAGCATTTTTAGTATAAACCTTTTCCATTATAATGACCTCCTGTCAATATATTAAAAATTACTGATTAAACAAGCTTAAAGCCTGCGTCAACAAGTGCATCACGAATTTCTTTAATCTGAGCAAAATCTCTTGTTTCAAGAACAACACGGAGGTAACAACCGTTTACATCCGTACCCTCTCCGCCTCTTTCGTGGTGGATAGAAATTACATTTGCGCCCTTTTCGGCAATGATATTTGAAACGGCAACGAGCTGACCCGGCTTATCCTGAAGTTCAACACAGAAAGTCTGCTGTCTGCCTGTCATGAGAAGTCCACGCTTGATAACTCTTGAAAGGATTGTAACATCAATGTTACCGCCTGATACAACGCAAACAACCTTCTTGCCCTTAACGGGGAGCTTGTTGAACATTACAGCAGCCAAAGGAGCTGCGCCTGCGCCCTCGGCAATCATCTTCTGCGACTCAATAAGCTTGAGAATTGCAGATGAAATTTCGTCATCGCTTACTGTTACGATATCGTCAACATACTTCTTAACATATTCAAATGTATGCTCACCCGGTTCTTTAACCTGAATACCGTCGGCAATTGTAGAAACGCTGTCAAGATGAACAGGCTCGCCGTTCTTGATTGACTCAACCATTGAAGGAGCGCCCTCTGCCTGAACACCGTAAACCTTAATGTTAGGATTAAGGCTCTTGATTGCACAGGCAACACCCGAAATAAGTCCGCCGCCGCCGATTGCACATACAACAGCGTCAACATCGGGCATTTCATTCATAATTTCGATACCGATTGTACCCTGACCTGCAATTACATTTTCATCGTCAAACGGGTGGATAAATGTATAGTTCTTTTCATCACGAAGTCTTAAAGCCTCGTTATAAGCGTCATCATAAACACCCGGAACCATACAAACCTCGGCTCCGTAGTTCTTAGTAGCCTCAACCTTTGAAATAGGTGCACCGTCAGGCAGACAGATAAGCGACTTGATACCGTACTTTGTAGCAGCAAGTGCAACACCCTGAGCGTGGTTGCCTGCAGAACAGGCAATAACACCTCTTGCCTTTTCTTCTTCGGTAAGCTGAGAAATCTTGTAGCCTGAACCTCTTACCTTGAATGAACCTGTAATCTGAAGATTTTCGGGTTTGAGATAAACATCACAATCATCACAAATACCCCTTGCCTGAACGATATTAGTCTGTCTGATAACATCCTTCAAAACATATGATGCGTGATAGATTTTGTCTAATGTAAGCATACCAATTACTTCCTTTTCTATATGTATCCATTGCCTATTTTAATACAACAAGGCTTTAAAATCAAGTTTTTTTAGAATAAACAAAGGGAATTTTTACAGGATTTTTTTAAGTCTTATTCATAATTCGCAAACAGAATATAAAATATTAATAACGAACAAATAAAAACACCTGCTTACAAGCGTAAACAGGCGTTTCTATGAAATTATGAAATTGGTATTAACTAATTGAATACTTACAGCCTAAGTTAAGCAAGTGATGCGCCAAGCTTTTTGCAAGCCTCAAGGGCGTCGTCATCGGGAGCATCGTTACAGATAACGCTTTCGCAAATAAGGTTTGCACCGTCACCCTTACAGGTGTCCTCCCAGTTTCTCATCCATTCGCCGTCACCCCAGCCGTATGAACCGAAGAGGGCAATGCTTTTGCCGTTTAATGCACTTTCACATTCATTGAAAACAGGCTCAAACTCGCTGTCCTCAAGAACCTCCGCACCCATTGCAGGACAACCAAATGCAATGCCGTCAAAATCGGCAACCGATGAAGAATCAAAATCGTTTACATTTGCAAGAGTAACTTCTGCGCCTGCGGACTTTGCACCCTCGGCAACGGCTTCCGCCATCTGCTCTGTGTTACCTGTACCGCTCCAGAATACTACTGCTACTTTACTCATATTATATACTCACCTTTCAGTTTTTGTACTTGATTACACTTTAAGTCAGTTACACGCAACCGTCAGTTTCTGAATAGGTGTGCCCTGTAACCACTTAGAGTAATAGATGTCAGAACATTTTTTGAATTTGGCGAACTCTTTGGCTGCTTTTTCTTCATTACCGTAAACCTTCCAGCAACCTGAATATTTACAGCAATTTCCTTTATGAAGAATAAAGCCACGGACATCTTCGGGAGGATAACCGAGGAACAGTCCGATTTCGTGCGGGAACTCGGTTGAGTCTTTAAGTCGGTGGCGAAGCTCCCTTATACAGCGTGCGGCATCGTGTGAATGATACCCCTGCGACTCAAGCAGCTTGCACGCATATTCATCGGACAAATCAACAGCAAGCTTGGACGGGCGAAAAATATAGATTAAAGCCTTTCCGTTGCTGAACTTCAGTGGCAGAACTTTTATTCCCTTTTTGCAGAACATTTTATTCAGCTTTCTCACATCACATTCGCACTCAAGCCGTGATGAGTACGGACAGTTGAAAAGGTTAGCCGTTTTTATTCCTGCAAGCGTTGGGGAACAATGCTTGATAATTAAATCTTCTGACATCTTTTCCTCTAAATAATTGAATGAATGATTTGAATAGAATTGAATAAATACACCACAGTGATTATCCGATAATTGTTTTACAGTTAGCTTTTGCTAACTTGATTCCATAAGCAAGACTATTTTGTTGTCTTTATCTTACAGTTAAAATATACCATCAATCAATGTTGTTATCGGCTCTTAAAAGGTTTTCTACGCTCCAAACGGACAGACAATTTCAGCAAAGATTTAGGGACAGCAAACGCTGTCCCTGAAAGGAGAAGAGATATTATGAATAATTACCCGGCAAAGTAATCATCAAATACTCTGCGGATATTTCCGCAGTCCGTCAGAAAAGAATATAGGCGTATCTTTTCGACAATGTTATTATAGCACCTTACAAAGTCTTTTTACTGCTCTTTACGGACATATAAGGCTCTGTTCAGACGAGCGATTTTCTGTACTCATTCGGCGACTTATTCATCACCCTTCTGAAAGCACCCGCAAACTTACTGCCGTTGTTGTAGCCGACAATTCCTGCAATTTCAAGAACACTTTTGTCGGTGTTTTTCAAAAGCGAGGCGGCCTTTTGCATTTTACAGTTCGTTATGTAGCCGTTAATCGTGTCGCCGTAGACACCCTTAAAACAGATTTTGAGAGAAGTTGAAGAGATGCCGAGCATATCGGCAAGCTCCGTAATTGTTATATGCTCGTCAAGATGAGCAAGCAGATATTTTTTTGCCTCTTTTGCGGCGGTAACCTGTGAGCGTGAAAAATATCGTCTTTCCTCACTCTCACCCTTGTATTCAAGGCCGCTCAAAAACAAAAGAAGTTCAAGCACCTTAACCTTGTGATAACCCTTTCGGATATTTTCGGGAACGGAATAAAGTTCCGAAAAAATATGCTCAATGCTGATATTTTCACGCATAATTGAGTACGGCTTTTCGGAACAGAATTTCATTTCAAGCTCTTCGGGGCTGACAAAAACATCGTCAAGAATACACGAAAAACACCTTGGCACACGGTTCATATCAATTGCAACCGACACACCGTGGTAGTGGCTCAGCGGACAATATCTGTGTCGGATGTTTTCCGTATTCTTCTGTATCGACAAATCACCCGACGCAAGGTAAAGATATTCGCCGTTTTTGTATTCAAACTCGATTCTGCCCTCCTGACAATGCGTGATGATGAGCATTTCTCTTCCCTTTGCAAGATTAATGTCACAACTTTGCATATGAACATCGTAATACACAAGCTCAATGCCTGAAAACACAGGATACACGGTGACCTCGCAATCGCCCGTGCTGTCCTGCGAACGGTATATGCTGAACGATTCGCAGTGTTCAACAGTCTGTATCATACCGTATGGATTGTCAATTTTCTGCAATACTGCCATAAGCTCCTAAAAACCTTATTCCGCCTTCATAACGGTGTATGCACCTATATCGTTAACTGTCTTTTTGAGGACTTTATCCTCAATTTCTCTTTTCATTCTGACCGTAACTCTGCCGGAAGAAACATCGGCTTCCGCCCACACACCGTCAATTGAATTGAGTGCGTTTTCTACTCTTGCGGAACAGTTTTTACAGACCATTCCGTCAACAACAAGAGTTTTTTCATAGGGATAATGTGACTTATCCTTATCGGCAACCTTGTTTTTCTTAACACTTTCGTCACTTGCACCGCAACATCCGCTTGCAAGCTTTTTCCTGTAACTTCTGATTACGAGAACCACAAACGCAATGAATGCCACGGCAAGTAATCCGTAAAAAACATACTCCATATTTATCTCTCCTTTTATTTTTTACGATTCAGAACAGTTTTGAATACACTTTACACCGTAAAATTTCTTCAACACCAAATTCATAATTTCAATAACAAACAAGAAAGGGTACAGCTTTTTAGCTGTACCCCCTACAAAACATTTACTTATGATTATGGCAGTCACCGTGACACGCACAGTGCGCACAGTTTGCACCGCAGGAGGATTTGCCCTCTTTTTTGTCTTTTACCATACGGGCAACCACAAAAGCAATCACGGCAATAACAATTAATGCAACAATGATTGTGCCGATATTAGCCGCTAACCATTCCAACATATTTATTCCTCCCATTTGTTAATCAATAAATTTATTACTTCTTAGCCGGCTTAACTTTAAGAGTTGTAGCCTCTTTGTAAGGTCTTACGAGCATATAAATCATAAATGCAAATACTGCAACGGCAAAGATAAGACCGATTACATTAAGACCGCCTGCAAAGATTGAACCGAACTGGAATACCATAAATGCAATTACATAAGCAAATACACACTGGTAACCGATTGCGAACCAGAACCACTTGATGTTGTTCATCTCTCTCTTGATAGCACCCATAGCGGCAAAGCAAGGAGCGCAGAGAAGGTTGAAGAGAAGGAACGAGAAACCGCTGAGTCCTGTGAATGCGGCACCGATTTCTGTCCATCCGCCCGGATAAAGGATACCCATTGTACCAACGATGTTTTCCTTAGCAACAAGACCTGTGATGGATGCAACAGTTGCCTGCCAGTTGCCCCAGCCGAGCGGTGCAAAAATCCATGCAAGACCGTTACCGATTGCGGCAAGAATTGAGTTTCCGATTTCGTCATCACCGAGCATACGGAATGTACCGTCAACAAATCCGAAGTATGTTGTGAACCAAACAAGGATTGTTGAAAGAAGGATGATTGTACCGGCCTTCTTGATGAATGACCAGCCACGCTCCCACATTGAACGGAGAAGGTTGGATACTGTCGGAAGATGATAAGCCGGAAGCTCCATTACAAACGGAGCAGGATCTCCTGAGAACATCTTTGTCTTTTTAAGCATAATGCCTGAAACTACGATTGCAGCCATACCGATGAAGTAAGCCGATGTTGCAATCCACGGTGAACCACCGAAGATAGCTCCTGCAATCATAGCGATAAACGGCTGTTTAGCACCACAAGGAATGAATGTTGTTGTCATAATGGTCATACGGCGGTCACGCTCATTCTCGATTGTACGGGACGCCATGATACCCGGAACACCGCAGCCTGTGCCGACAAGCATTGGGATAAACGACTTACCCGAAAGACCGAACTTACGGAAGATACGGTCGAGTACGAATGCGATACGAGCCATATAACCGCAGCTTTCGAGGAAAGCAAGGAAAAGGAAGAGTACAAGCATCTGCGGAACAAAGCCGAGAACCGCACCTACGCCGGCTACGATACCGTCAAGGATAAGGCCGTTGAGCCAGTCTGCACAGTTGATTGCATCAAGACCGTTGCCGATAAGAACAGGAATACCGGGAACCCAGATTCCGTATGTTGCGGCATCGGGAGCACCGTAACCCTCTTTATAATCTGTATTGAGGTAGTTTGAAACAGCCTTTTCAAGATCAGATTTCTTAGTATCGGGAGTTTCTGTAATTTCAAGAGTTTCTTCATCCTGAACAGAATATGTAATGCTTGCGTCTGAAGGTGTGAGATTTACGAGTTCTGCAAGAGCAGCCTTAGCGGCATCTTCGGAATAATTTTCAGATTCAAGGTCAACAGCTTCGGCAATGTCGTCATTTCCGTACTGAGCATTGAATGCCTCGATAATTGCATCTGAATCACCGTAGGTTTCTTCAGCCTCGGCAGCCTGTGATGAGCCGATACCGAAAAGGTGCCAGCCGTCACCGAAAAGGCCGTCATTTGCCCAGTCAGTTGCGGCAGTACCTACTGTCTGCATTGAGATGTAGTAAACAAGGAACATAATAACCGCAAAAATCGGAAGACCGAGCCAACGGTTGGTTACAACCTTATCAATCTTGTCCGATGTTGTAAGCTTACCCTTGTTTTTCTTCTTATAACAGCTCTTGATGATTGAGGCAATGTAGATGTATCTCTCATTAGTGATGATACTCTCTGCGTCATCATCAAGCTCTTTTTCAGCCGCCTGAATATCTTTTTCAATGTGGTCAATAACATTCTGCGGAATGTCAAGCTTTGCAAGAACCTTGTCGTCACGCTCAAAAATCTTGATAGCGTACCAACGCTGCTGTTCCTCGGGCATATCGTGAACAGCCGCCTCTTCAATGTGAGCGATTGCGTGTTCAACAACACCGTTAAAGCTGTGCATGGGGATTGTCTTTGTTGAGCTTGCAGCTTTGATTGCGGCCTCGGCAGCTTCCATAATGCCTGTGCCTTTAAGAGCCGAAATTTCAACAACCTTACAACCAAGCTGTCTTGAAAGCTCATCAATGTTGATTGAATCGCCGTTCTTCTTAACGAGGTCAATCATATTGATTGCCACAACAACAGGGATACCGAGTTCTGTAAGCTGTGTTGTGAGGTAAAGGTTTCTTTCAAGGTTTGTACCGTCAATAAGGTTGAGAATCGCATCGGGGCGTTCACCAACAAGATAGTTACGGGCAACAACCTCTTCAAGAGTATAAGGTGAAAGTGAATAGATACCGGGCAAGTCCATGATTGTAACATCCTTGTGCTTTTTGAGCTTACCCTCTTTTTTCTCAACAGTTACGCCGGGCCAGTTACCGACAAACTGATTGGAACCCGTGAGTGCGTTAAACAAAGTTGTCTTACCGCAGTTAGGGTTACCTGCAAGAGCAATTTTAATTTCCATATATCAGTTATCCTCTCTTAGATTAGCAAAAGCTAACCGTAATGTTATAAAAATACGGGATTTCTCCCGTAGGATTTGCAAGTCCGAATTACTCAACTTCAATCATTTCAGCATCGGCTTTTCTGAGCGAAAGTTCATAATTTCTTACAGTAATTTCAATCGGATCTCCGAGCGGAGCAACTTTTCTGATGTAAATTTCAACACCCTTTGTGATGCCCATATCCATAATTCTGCGTTTGACAGCGCCTTCACCGTGAAGCTTAACAACCTTTACGGTTTCACCTACTTTTACCTGTTTTAAAGTTTTCATAACAGTCTCCTCCATCTAAAATTGAGCATAAAGCCGTATAAAAACACCTCTCGGAACAATTCCGCCGTGTGTTTGTTACATAGAATCAAATCATAATTTTACGAGCCATTTCTTCGCTGATTGCAACTCGTGTTTCCTTTACATTAACAATAACATTTCCGCCGAGTGACGAAATAACGGTAACCTCTCCACCGGCAACAAAACCGAGATTTTCAAGGTGCTTTTTAACCTCCGGAGAACCTCCGACTTTCTTTATAATATTGGTTTCACCTGTGTTAGCAAACATCAAAGGCATCATAAAATCAATCTCCTTTAAGTTAGCAGATACTAACAATATTTGTTAATCAAAGGTTAGCTCTCGCTAACCGATTATATGGTACTATAAAACTCGAAATATGTCAATAGGCTTACGAAAAAATTTTATTTTATTTTGAATTTTGGCAAATTGAATATTTCACGCCTGTAATTCGGATATTATTTTTGTTGATTTCGGTAAATCGTTTTTTCATAATTATTGAAAGCACAATTAATTTTATTGATTTTTTGTTCATATCATGATATGATTAGACAATGTAAAGGAGTGCAGACTATGCAATTAAAAGAATCAGGTGAAATGTACCTTGAAACAATATATGTTCTTTCAAAAAAGAGCAATTATATAAGATCAATTGATGTATGTGAAGAAATGGGATATTCAAAGCCGAGCGTCAGCCGTGCCGTTGGTCTTCTCAAAGAGGGCGGTTATCTTAAAGTCGGAGATGACGGCTCGCTTATTCTCACCGACCTCGGCAGGGAAATTGCAGAAAAAACATATGAAAGACACACCGTTCTTTCAAAGCTCTTTGTTATGCTCGGAGTTAATCCCGAAACTGCCGCCGCAGATGCCTGCAAAATGGAACACATTATCAGCGACGAAACCTTTGCCGCATTGAAAAATCACCTTGAAAATCATATGCAGTAAAAGGCTGAATAATTACCGAATATTACACACAAAAGGCTGACGAGAAATCGTCAGCCTTTGTTTTTACTCAACTGTTTTCAATAAGACGATACACTTTTTAGATTGATTCAACAATTCGACACGCTTAAATAAAACGCAAAAATAATAATAGCACAAATTATTGCAGCTGCCTTTTTCATAAGCACACCTCGTCAATTACTTTTAAGCATTTTTAAATAGGTATCCAATCTTTCGTTGACATAACCTGCAAAAAGCTTTTCCATTGCAGACAGATTATGCTTAACATAATATTCGTCAAAAGCATTATAATAAGCAATTCTGTCGGCAAACTTAATATCAATCGGCGGATAGCCGGATTTCATCAATTCAAGGTTAACAAGCAATCTGCCTGTTCTGCCGTTTCCGTCAATAAATGGATGAATTCCCTCAAACTCAATATGAAAACGGGCAAGTTTAGTAATTATATGTTCCTTGCTTTCCGCAAAATCAATCAACAGCTGTTCCATTTTCGGCTCAATAAGGTACGGCTGAACGGGTTCGTGCTGTGCTCCCATAATTCGCACGGGAACTCTTCGATAAACTCCACGATCATCTCTTTTATCGGCAAGCACCAAAAAATGAATTTGCTTTATAATGCTTTCACTTATCGGAACTTTTTCTTTTACAAGCTGTGATATATAGTCAAAAGCCTCTTTGTGACCGACAGCCTCCATATGGTCTTTTAACGGCTTTTGCGCAATGGTGAGTCCTCTTAAAACCAAATCGGTTTCACGCAAAGTCAGCGTGTTGCCCTCGATAGCATTTGAATTGTATGTGTATTCGACAATAAATTCCTCGTTAAGCCTTTCAACTTCACCCTCGGTCAAAGGTCTGCATTTGTCAAGCTCTGCTTTTTTACGGTCAATCTGCGAAAGAATACTTTCCTGCGACTTGTATCTGCCGTCAACAGGCTTCACGGCATCAATCGGAATATGCCACATTCTTTTTTCTTGATATGCACCCGATATTTTGCCATCGGAACAAAGCGTTCTTATTCTGCGTTCGGAAATGCCCCATTTTTCAGAAGCCTGTTTTACTGTCATAAACATAAGTCACACCTCCGTGTAAAAAACAAAGCGGTACAATAAGCATTGATTTTTGCTTATTATACCACTTTTACGGAACAATATCAACAGTTGCGGAATAATGCAAAGGTGATTTGCGGAACAATAGAACTGTCTTTTTGCTTTATTCGCATTAAAATTTCATTGTGAGAGAAATTCTGTTCTTTTCGGGATCAACTGAAAGAACCTTTACATTTACAACATCACCAACCTTGAGAACTTCGCTCGGGTGCTTGATGTACTTATCGCAAATCTGCGAAATATGAACAAGTCCGTCCTGATGAACACCGATATCGACAAATGCGCCGAAGTCGATTACATTTCTGACCGTGCCTTTAAGCTCCATTCCCTCTTTCAAATCCTTGATGTCGAGAATATCACTTCTGAGCATTGGTGCAGGCAGTTCGTCACGGGGATCTCTGCCCGGTTTGGAAAGTTCCTTTACAATATCGTCAAGGGTCGGAAGTCCGATTCCGAGAACATCGGCAAGTGACTTTGTTCCCTTTGCCTTTACTCTCTGCTGAATATCGGAGAAGTTGCCTGATTTTATTTCTTTGTCAGAATATTCAAGAAGTCCTAAGAGTTCTTTTGCACTCTTGTAGCTTTCGGGGTGAACGCCTGTGTTATCAAGCGGATTTCTGCTTTCGGGAACACGCAAAAATCCTGCACACTGCTCAAACGCTTTAGGTCCGAGTTTCGGAACTTTCTTGAGTTCTGCTCTTGATGAGAACGCACCGTTTTCTTCACGGTAAGCAACAATATTCTTGCACACGGTTGCGTTAAGTCCAGACACTCTCGACAAAAGTGCAGGCGATGCCGTATTAAGGTCTGCACCAACCGAGTTTACGCAATCCTCTACAACACCGTCAAGTGTTTCACCGAGTTTTTTCTGCGGCATATCGTGCTGATACTGACCGACACCGATTGCCTTAGGCTCAATCTTAACAAGCTCTGCAAGAGGATCCTGAAGTCGTCTTGCAATTGACACGGCACTTCTGAGTGTGAGGTCAAGGTCGGGAAGTTCTGTTGCGGCAAGCTTTGATGCCGAATAAACCGACGCACCTGCCTCGCTGACTACCATATAATAAACGGGGTGGTCAGCCTCTTTGATTGTTTCGGCTGTGAACATCTCGGTTTCCTTGCTTGCAGTACCGTTGCCGATTGAAATAATATCAACATGATGCTTTTTGATGAGGCGGAGCAAGGTCTGCTTTGATTCCTGAATTTTTTTGTCTGAATGTGTAGGATAAATTACGGTTGTATCAAGCACCTTGCCTGTGCTGTCAACAACGGCAGTCTTGCAGCCTGTGCGATATCCCGGATCAAGTGCAAGCACGGTTTTGCCCTTTACAGGCGGCTGCATAAGCAGCTGCTTGAGGTTTACGGCAAAAACCTTCATAGCATTTTCGGAGGCGGTATCTGTAAGGTCGTTTCTGACCTCACGCTCAATTGAGGGATAAATAAGTCGCTGATAAGCGTCTGTGCAAGCCTCACGGATAATGTCTGAACAAAGCTGATTTTTGTCTGTAATCATTGCTCTGAAAATTGAATTAAGCGGTTTTTCGCTGTCGGTTTCAACGCTGACTTTGAGAAATCCCTCTTTTTCACCACGATTCACGGCAAGTACTCTGTGACCTGCAATCTTTTTAACAGGCTCTTTGTAGTCATAATAATTTTTGTAAACGCTGTCCTTTTCTTCATCTGTTGCAACAGACACAAGCACACCGTTTGCGTTTGTAAGATTTCTTATTCTCTTACGGATTTCCGCATTATCCGACACAAGTTCTGCAATGATATCCATTGCGCCCTGAATTGCATCTTCAACGGAGGTAACTCCCTTTTCTTCATCAATATAATCAACTGCCGACTTTGACGGATCAAAACCTTTTTCCTGCTTTAAAATATCGTTAGCAAGCGGTTCAAGTCCCTTTTCCTTTGCAATTGACGCCCTTGTCTTTCTCTTTGGACGGTACGGGCGGTAAATATCCTCAAGTTCGCTTAGTGTGGCAGCCTTGTCAAGTGCAAGGTTAATTTCATCCGTGAGCTTTTCCTGTGCGTCAATGAGTGAACGAATTTCATCTCTGCGCTTGTCAAGTCCTCTTAAATATTCAAGCTTTTCGGCAAATTCACGAATCAACTGGTCATCCATTGAACCGTGCATTTCCTTTCTGTATCGTGCAATAAAAGGAATAGTGTTGCCGTCATCAAGCAATGTGATGATGTTCTTTGCATACTCCTCTTTAATATTAAACTGCTGTGAAAGAATCTGTGAATAATCCATTATATCCTCCGTTTTTGTTTTGTAAGGCTTATTATAACATACTTTTAAATAATTTGCACTAAAAAGAAAACGAGCAGTCAAAACGACTGCTCTCATGAATTATTTATGTTTATGTATTTTAAGCACTTTTCTTTTTGCGAATATAAGCAAAATAGAGCGGAAGTCCTACAAAAATCATACCGCCGATTATGTTGCCGATTGTAACGAACAGCAGAGATTCACAGCCCGAAAGATTTGCAAGATTCTGACATTGCTGTGCCGTAATACCGTAAAGCTCCTGAGCTTTTGCAACATATTCGGGATTCATTGCCGCCATAACACCTGTCGGAATATAGAACATATTTGCAACGCAGTGTTCAAATCCGCAGACTACGAATGCACAAATCGGAAAAAATACGCCGAAAATCTTACCTATTGCATCTGTTGCACCTGTTGCCATAACGATTGCAAGGCACACGAGAATGTTACAAAGTATGCCGCTGATAATTGCTGTTGCAGGATTGATTGTTGTTTTGGCAAGTGCAACCTTGATTGTAAAAGCACCGAGTCCGCCGTTTGAATAATTGAGCTGTCCCGAAAAAAATATCAGCAAATCAATAATCATTGCACCGACAAAATTTGAAATATAAACAACTACAAGATTCCTTAACATTGAAGCGACTTTAATTTTCTTTTCAAGTGTCGGAATAATCATAAGGCAGTTGCCTGTAAAGAGTTCACTTCCCGTAAACACAACAAGCATAAGTCCCACGGGGAAGATTACGCCTGCAACCACTCTTGCAAGCCCCACATCGGCAACTCCGTGCATTGCAACATCACTTGCCGCACCGCCGAATGCGATAAATGCGCCTGCCATAAGTCCGAGCAAAATCATTTTCGGCAGAGAAAGCATTGATTTTGTTACACCTGATTTTGACACCAGCGACGCAATTTCAGCCGGTGAATTAAATCTGCTGTCCATTAAAAAACCTTCTTCAATTAGTTTATCAATTGTTGCAAAATTCACTGCCATTCGGCAATAAACCGCAAAATCACAGGATACATATTATCACAAAAGCAAAGTGTTTGTCAATTAATATGCGATTATCTGTAACATTGCACACAAAAGACTTTACAAATTGTCAAATACAGTTTATAATCATTGTGCAGATATTACACAACCTAAAGATGTGTAATATTTGTAATCAGAGTGAGAATAATCACATACAAAACGGGAGCTGTTACCGGCTGAGAGGAAATTCGATTTCGACCGTCAACCTGATTTGGATAATGCCAACGAAGGGACATATCAAGCTTGAAGTGTACGCACTTGGAGTATGTCTTTTTGGCATACTCCTTTTTTGTTGTGTTTTTTCTCCGAAAGACGAAAGAATTTTATTTAAGGAGTAGTTTTAATGAAAACAAACAATAAGAAAAATGCACTTGTTATGTGCGAATGTGCAATTATGATTGCACTTGCGGCAGTTTTAAGCTTTGTAAAAATCCTTGAACTTCCCTACGGCGGCAGTGTTACCGCATTCAGCATTGTTCCGATTGTAATTATCTCATATCGTCACGGTGTAAAATGGGGATTGCTTTCGGGATTTGTATTCAGCATTATTCAGCTTATTCAGGGAGCTTCAACCCTTTCATACGCAACTTCATTCTGGGCAGCCGTAACAATCATTCTCTTCGACTATGTAATTGCATTCACGGTTATCGGTCTTGCAGGCTTTCTCAGAAACAAGGTCAGCAATCCGTCTGCCGCTGCCGTAACAGGCACGGTAGGAGTTTGTGCTTTGAGATATATCTGTCATGTAATTTCGGGCTGTACCGTATGGGCAGGTGTTTCAATCCCCTCAACCGACGGACTTCTCTATTCACTCAGCTACAACGCTACATATATGATTCCCGAAACAATAATCAATGCGGCGGCTGTATTCTGGCTTTTCGGCTGTCTTAACTTCAGAAGTGAAAAAATCAGCGTTGCAAAGAAAATTGAAAAGAACCTTGCAGAAACCGTTTCGGCATCAATTTCAATTCTTTCACTTATGGTTGCCGTAATTGTTGACGCTGTTGCAGTTTTTGCGTCACTTCAGAACCCCGACAGCGGTGTGCTTGATTTTTCACTCATTTCAAATACAAACTTCACTCTTGTAGGCATCGTTTCGGCAATCGGAATTGTGCTTTGCGTAGTTTTTGCAATCATTGCAAAGGTTACTTCAAATTCTGCCAAAAAGGTTAATTAACATTTTAATCAGATATTCACGGTAAAACCTCTGTATCAGGGCTGACGGCATTGCTGTCGGCTCTGTTTTTTTATTATGTAAACACAAGTTTGAAACGGGCATATTATGAGAATGAACAGCAATGTTCATAAGTTTGAACAAAAAGGAGAATTAAATTGGATATTAAAGAAATTATTTCTCAGCAGTACGGAATACCGTGTCTGCCAAAGAGAACGAGCGAGGCTATGGCATATGTTCCCTTTCAGCAGTTCGACTCCCCAACCTACAGCCCGTTGCAGGGACTTGAGTCGGGTACAATGTTCCCCGTTCTCAACAAACCATTCTACGGAAAGAAATGCGGTGAGGGACTTGACTGAAAGAGAAATTCTTTTAAAGAAAATTTCAACCTACGAATTTGCCGCACTTGACCTTCAGATTTATCTTGACACTCATCCGCACGATACGGCAATGATACAAAAAATGAACGGTTTCAAAGAAAAATTGAAACCGCTTGTTGAAGAATATGAAGAAAAATTCGGTCCTTTGAAAAAGAGTATGACAAGCACCAATATGTGGAGCTGGATAAAGGGACCGTGGCCGTGGGAAAACGAGGAGGATTGCTGATGTTTGTCTATGAAAAAAAGTTACAGTACCCCGTCAATATCAAAAAACCTAATGCAAAGCTTGCCAAGATTATCATAACGCAATACGGCGGTGCGTAAGGCAAAATGTGATACTTTTTATTTTCGTATAACATCCCGATAAAAATCAATAAACGCATTAAGCGCAGGAGATTTCCACTTGTTTTTGTGGATAAGCAACTGCGTCCACACCGAAACATCACAATCGTTGACGGGAAGATGTTTTATCTCTCCCGAATTGTAGTAATTCTCCGTGATGAAATCAGGCAAGAACGAGATCATTTTGCTGTTTTTGATTAGAGAACAAATTTGTAGAGGGTTTCCTATTTCCAAAACAGGGTGAATTTCAAGCGATTGTGCGGCAAGTTCATTGTTGAGCAATTTTCTGTAGCTCATATTACTTTCGGTCAGTACAAAATCCTCGGTGCATAATTCATTTAGCGAAATATTTTCTTTATTCAAAAGTGGATTGTCAACTGATGCAAAGAAGTGAACCTTTTCCTCATGCTCTGCACAAATTATAAATTCCGAATCATAAATGTGGCTGTCAAGCGTAAAAATCAAATCAACCTCATTTTTGCGTAACATATCAAACATCTGCTCTGTACCGCTTTCGACAACGACAAGGTGAATATTAGGAAAATGCTTTCTGAACTCAAGAAAATCATCTTTAAAAAATCGGTTGCAGACAGAACTTGACATTGCAAGGCGAATGTTGCCCTCAATTGTTTCGGGGGTACGCAAATCTTCAAGCATCTTTTCGTGAGATTCAAGAATTTCTCTTGCGTGTTGCAGAACCGTTATGCCGTCGGAAGTCAGGCTGATTCTGTGGTAAAAGCGGTCAAAAAGCACCGTGTTAAGCTCGCTTTCCAACTGTTTTATCTGTGATGAAACGGTTGACTGGGTATAGCCGAGCTTTTCCGCTGCAGCAGAAAATCCCGAATATTCGCACACAGCTACAAAGGTTTTAAGAACATTGGTATCCATAACTAAATCCTCTTTTATACGAACGATATCTTCGTTATTATAGCACAGTTTTATCAATTTTACAAATGGTATTTTATTTGCTATACTACTCTTTGTATTGCAAAATAAACAAAGGAGCAGTATTTATGACGAAAAAATATTGTGTAGATAAAATAAATTCGGCAGGAGGACTTGTGTTGTGAATCGTGAAAAATTAGGAAGCCGACTCGGCTTTATAATGCTTTCGGCGGGCTGTGCAATCGGTTGCGGAAATGTGTGGAAGTTTCCGTGGATGTGCGGACAATACGGTGGCGGAAGTTTTATGCTTGTGTACATCATCTGTCTTATTGTTTTGGGAATTCCGTGTTTGATAATGGAATTTTCGGTGGGCAGAGCGGCACAGACAAGTCCGATTAAAATGTACCGCAAACTTGAAAAGCCAAAGCAAAAATGGGGCGGTTTCGGTTGGGTATGCCTTGTGGGCAACCTTGCAATTATGGCTTTTTACACAGTTGTTTGCGGTTGGATAATTTACTACTTCATAAATTTTCTGACGGGTAACAACCGTGACCTCGGATTTACCACAATGATTGCAAATCCGTCAGTCAATGTTATTTTTATGATGATAACGGTTGTTATCGCCTTTGTTATACTCTCGTTCAACATTCAGGGCGGACTTGAGAGGATAACAAAATATATGATGATTGCTTTGCTTGCACTTATGATTGTGCTTGCAATCCACAGTCTGTTTTTGAGCGGTTCGGGTGAGGGTATGACATTTTACCTCAAACCCGACTTTTCAAAAATCAACGGTGATGTTGTTGTGGGTGCGATGAATCAGGCATTTTTCTCGCTGTCAACAGGTATGGGCGGTATGGCTATTTTCGGAAGTTATATCGGCAAAGACCATTCACTTATGGGCGAGGCAATCAATGTTATCTCTCTTGACACACTCGTAGCTCTGCTTGCTGGCATAATCATCTTCCCTGCCTGCTTTACTTACAACCTTGAAGTTAATTCAGGTCCGAACCTTTTGTTTGACACAATGGCAACCGTGTTCAACAATATGCCCGGCGGAAGAATATGGGGTTCGCTCTTCTTCCTGTTTATGGTGTTTGCGGCAATGTCAACCGTTTTGGGTGTTTGCGAAAATATTCTTGCAATGATTCGTGATTTGACAGGCTGGTCAAGAAAAAAAGGCAGTCTTATTTGCGGAATTGTAGTGTTTGTGCTTGCACTCACAACGGCTCTCGGATTCAGCGTTCTTCATTTTCAGCCGTTTGCAGAGGGTACAACATGGCTTGATTTTTGGGACTTCATTGTTTCCACAAATGTTCTTCCTCTCGGTTCTCTTGTGCTTGCTCTGTTCTGTTGCAACAAGTTCGGCTGGGGTTGGGATAACTTCATTAAAGAAGCCAACATGGGCATCGGTATGAAAGTGCGTTCGTGGATGAAACCGATTTTCAAATATGTAGTTCCTACAGCTATCGCATTTATCTATGTTTACGGACTCGTCACCTTTAAATGGCGATAAATAAAATTTGATACACAAAATAAAATCCGTATGGAGCAATCTTCATACGGATTTTTTCGGTTTAAATATTCATTTCCTTGTATTCTCTGTAGGTTTTGAATCCTACGGAATCGTAAAACCTCATTGCACCCTCGTTGAATTCCCACACATCAAGTTCCAGCCTGTCAAAACCTCTGTTCTTAGCCTCTTGTTTGCAGAAGTTTATCAGCTTTGTTGCAACACCCATTCTGCGGAAGTTTTCATCAACTCCGAATTCAGCAATCCGGTAGAATTTTCTCTGCAAACCGTACGGAGATTTTTCCTTAACTATGTATTCAACGGTTGCAAATCCGCAGATTGTGTCACCGTTCACGGCAACAATAACATCGGAATTTTCGCCGTCAAAAACTTTATACACTATGTTTTTCATCTCATCGCAGAAATCATCTCGGAATATATCAGGTCTGCCGTTTGAATGAACCCTGTTGACCTGATAACGAATTTCATTCACACGGTCAAGTTCCGATTTCTTAGCGTATCGTATTGTAAAGTCGGGCATATTGTCACTTCCTTTTGTTGTGGTTTATATAATCGGTTTTTGTGATTTCGAGTTCAATTATTAAAAAAATCATACGGTAATTTCAATTAAGTTTCCTTCAATACCGACAATACAGCTTTCATAATAGCCGTCACCCGTAACTCTCGGTCCGCTCAACACTTCATAACCGTCAGACTTCATTTTTTCAGTGAGTTCATCAACAGCAGTTCTGCTTCCTACGCTAAAAGCAATATGTACATATCCTGTGCCTGACAATTTGTCTGTGGTATCATTTAGGCTTGGTTTGTTCATAATTTCAAGCCTTGTATCATCTTCAAAACTTAAAAAATACGAACGGAAATCTGTTTTTTTATTATGATATTTTTCACTTGGTACTGCATTAAAATATTTAATAAAAAAGTTTTTTGCATTTTCAAGATTTTCCACATACATTGCAATATGTTCAATACGCATTTACTTATTTCTCCTGTTTGCATAATCTGTTTGCTGTTACAAAGTTATTGCGATACACAATTTTAATCAAATCAAAAAATATGTGTTTAAACAAAAACATTCATCAAGGCGTGCGTCCAATGAACGCCCCTACGAGATTGTTCTTTAATAGAATTTTGTTTATATCAACTAATTTGCTTTGCAAATCAATACGAATACGGTCGGGAATGTGAAGTTTGTTCTACACAAAACTTTCTTCCCGACCAAAATTTTCAATTTTCCATTTTCAATTTTCAATTAAAAATTTCTAATTTTTCTGACATTGCGGTTCATTAAATGTCTGCCGAGATTTTTATATAAAAAAGCCTTTACTGGTGACATTTGCTGATGATGTTCTTTGAGCAAATCGTCGGGAGAATCATAAACACCGAAATCTTGATTAATACCCTCGCTTTGAATATAGGTGTTATTTCGGTCAAAATCTATGACAGGATTTTTGAAATCTTTAACGGCAACACCATAACCGCAAAATGCACCTGAGCAACTGCTGTTAATTTTCTGCAAATTGTTCAGATACTTTTTATCGAGAATAAACGCTTCGAGTTCGTACCACTTATCTTCAAAATACACTTCAACCCAACTGTGAAACACATTTTGCGGAGCATTTTTATAGACAATTCCCGTCATTGCACCCTTTTGAAGTTTTTTGTCAATCGTAAATCCGTGTACCCGACAAGGAATGTTGCAGGCTCTGAGCAAAGCCATAAGCAAAGTACCCTTTGTGTTGCATTGCCCAAAACCGTCTTTCAAAACTTTTGAGGCAGGAATGTTATCGTCAATGTTGTAGCCGAACAGTATTTCATCTCGCACAAAATTATAAATTGATTTCAGCCTGTCAAATTCCTGCAGTTCAAGCCATTTTCTGTTTTCAATTAACTGCTGTATGTTAGGATTTGAATAATCCAACATTTTCGTTTCTTTAAGATATTTGTTCATAATTAGTTTAAAGTAAGGTTATGTTTTTCTGTTAAAGTATCTTTTAAAAGTTCGGTTATTTTGAAACTATGTATATTTATTCGCATCGTGTTTACACACGATACGATTGACGAACACGGTTCGTCGCTACATTTGGATACACAATTTTAATCACATCAAAAAATATGTGTTTAAACAAAAACATTCATCAATGTGGGCGTCCAATGAACGCTCCTACTGACAATACACAATTTTTTCTACATCAAAACATTTTTGATAAACATAAGGTTTCATCAAACTGGCGGATGATATCCGCCCCTACGAAATTGTTCTTTTATAGAATTTTGTTCATATAAATGATTTGCAAGGTAAATCAATATGAATACGGTCGGGAATGTGAAGTTTGTTCTACGCAAAACTTTCTTCCCGACCAAAATTTTCCATTAAAGCGTCAGCTTAAATCATCCAATACCAATACTTGTCCTGATTGTTTTCCGAAAGGTCGGGACTGAACTGGAGTTCGGGGTTTTTAATGCTTACTTTCATACCCTCAGTAATTGAGTTCACAATAAAGGCATTACCGCCGATTGTTGCGCCCTTGCCGATTACGGTTTCACCGCCGAGGATAGTTGTACCCGAATAGATTGTAACATTATCACGGATAGTAGGATGTCTTTTAACACCTTTAAGCTGCTGACCTTTTCTTGTTGACAACGCACCGAGGGTTACACCCTGATAGATTTTTACATTCTCGCCTATCTCGGTAGTTTCACCGATTACAATGCCTGTGCCGTGGTCGATGAAGAAATACTTGCCGATTGTCGCACCGGGGTGAATGTCAATTCCCGTAAGCCCGTGTGCGTACTCCGAAAGCACTCTCGGAATCATCGGGATTTTAAGCTTCCACAATTCATGTGCCACTCTGTAAACCGTGATTGCAAAAAATCCTGGGTAGCAGAGAATAATTTCATCCGTGCTGTATGCGGCAGGATCGCCGTTAAAGGCCGCAACAACATCTGTTGCAAGATAATCACGGATTGACGGAATCTTTGAAAGGAACTCATAAACCAGCTTTTCTGACTTTTCCATAACCTCGTCATATGAAAGGTCGTTGCACTTTTCGCAACCCTTTAAAGCCTTTGCGATCTGCTTTTTAAGATTGTACTGAATAAATTCTATTCTGTCGCCTACAATATAGCCGATGTATTCTTCTCTTACTCTGTTCTTGTCAAAGTAGCCCGGAAACAACAGCTTGCGGATTTCTTCAAGCACCTGAATAAGCACAGATTTGTTGATAATGTTATCCTCCGAAAGTCTGCAAGTCTGTTCATGCTTTGAATAGCTTTCGAGAATTTCATTGACTGTTTTATTTATATTATCATTCATATGAATACTCCTTTTTCAAAATCCTGTTTAATTCACTTACGGGAAGTCCGACAACATTAAAATAGTCGCCGTCAATCTTCTTTACAAGCAGAGAACCTTTGCCCTGTATTCCATATGCACCTGCCTTGTCAAAAGGCTCGCCCGTTGCAATGTACTCCTCTATTTCCGAATCGGAAAGTTCAAAAAATTCAACAAGCGTTACATTGGAAAATGATTTTGCAACACCGTCTTTGACGGTACAACAACCCGTGATAACCTTGTGCTGTCTGCCCGAAAGCAGTTTTAACATATTCTCGGCATCTTCCCTGTTCTTAGGTTTGCCGAGCATTTTGCCGTCAACAAAAACTCCCGTGTCACAACCGATTACAATATCTTTTTCATAGCCGTTTTTTGAAATATGCAATGCCTTTTTGACGGCAAGATATTCGGGACGCTTTTCAAGCGGAACATTGTTCTCAACCGTTTCATCAATGTCTGCGGGAACAATTTTAAAGTCGGTTGTTATAAAACTTAAAAGCTCTTTTCTTCGTGGTGAAGCAGATGCAAGTACAATCATAATCTATCTCCGTAAAATTACTTTTGACTATTGTAACATAAAACCGAAATAAATAAAAGGTGATTATACAAAAAACACAAAATGTACAGCAATAATCAGCTATTCGGATTGACCGCACTCCGTACTTTGTATTGACAATAATTTTGCAAAGTGTTATATTTAAGGACGGCGGTAATCCGCATTAATAAGCACAATTCAACGAAAGGAAATGAAATATATGGCTAACATTAAGCTTCCTGTTCCCGTAACACTTCTTACAGGTTATCTCGGTGCAGGCAAAACTACTCTTATCAACCATGTCCTCGGTAATCAGGAGGGCTACAAGTGTGCCGTTATCGTAAACGATATCGGTGAAGTAAACATTGACGCAGAGCTTATTCAAAAGGCAGGCGTTGTTACTCAGAAAGATACAAACCTTGTTCCGCTTACAAACGGCTGTATTTGCTGTACTTTGAGCGTTGACCTTATCAACCAGATTACAGACCTTGTAAAGTCAGGCAAGTTCGACTACATTCTCATTGAGGCAAGCGGTATTTGCGAACCCCTTCCGATTGCACAGTCAATCTCAGTTCTTGAGGGTGATAAGGAAAACAATATTCCCGAGCTTGTCCGTCTTGACAACATTGTTACAGTTGTTGACGCACTCCGTATGGCAACGGAATTCGGTTGCGGCGACGATCTCCTCAAGGAAGATGTTGACGAAGAGGATGTTGAAAGCCTTCTTATTCAGCAGATTGAGTTCTGTTCAACAATCATCCTCAACAAGGTTGACAAGGTAACAGAGGAACAGCTCAAGAGAGTTAAGGCTATGATTAAGACACTTCAGCCAAAGGCACGAATTATTGAATCACAGTTTGGCAAGGTTGAAGTTAAGGATATTCTCGATACAAAGTGCTTTAATTTTGAAGAAACAGCCGCATCCGCAGGTTGGGCTCAGATTTATGATAAGGATGAAGATGACGAGGATACAGACCGTCACGGTCATCATCACCACCATCACCACCACGATGAAGACCATGACGAACATGAGCATCACGACCATGACCATGATGAGGACGGTCTTGACCACTCTCATTGCGACCACGAACACGGTCATTGCTGTCACCACGACCACGATCATGAGGACGGCGAAGAAGAGTACGGCATCGGTTCATTTGTTTACCACCGCATTCGTCCTTTCAATCAGGACAAGCTCCAGCAGTTTGTTGAGAACTGGCCAAAGAGCGTAGTCCGTGCAAAGGGTGTTCTCTGGTTTGATGACAAGAGAGAAGATGTTTATGTATTCGAGCAGGCAGGCGTTCAGATTACTGCTACGGAACAGGGCAAGTGGCTTGCCGCATTCCCAAAGAAACAGCAGAAGCTCTATCTTGCAGAGTATCCGGATATGGCTGAAAAGTGGGACGAAAAATACGGCGACAGAGAAATCAAGCTTGTATTCATCGGTCAGCATATGGACAGGCACGCAATTGTTGATGCGCTTGACGAGTGTCTTTCAGACTGATAAAATCTTATAAAAATTATGGGCAGCGGAATTCCGCTGCCCTTGTTTTTTGGGTTGGATATACAAAAACGGCAGTCCGATTTGGGCTGCCGAAATTTTTGCACCGTTAAGTTTTATTACTTTGATGACTCTGAATCAGAAGATTCGGGCTTGAAGTTAGCGTCAAATGTGAAAACGAGCTTTGTGCCGTCTTTTTCCATTGTAATAACACCGTCTTTGAGTGTGTATGGAATGCTCTCGCTCCCTGCTGTAAAGTTCTTGTCATCGTATGTGAGCTCCTGCTCCTGACCGGCTGCAGAAAGCTTAGCCTTGCCGTCTTCTTTAAGAAGAATGTAGCCTTTGTCCATACCGACAGCGGCAAGAGTACTGCTGTCAAAGCTCATACCGCTTGCTTCTGCACCTGTAAGCTTGTAATAGCCGAGTGTTGAATTACCGCAAGCTGTAAGTGAAAGCACCATAAGAAGTGCCATAACAGCCGCAACGCTGATTGTGAAAATTCTTTTCATTTGTTTTTTCTCCGTTTTCCCTATCGGGATTTCTCATTTTTTCAGGCTTTGTGCCTTTGTCAGTGAATGACACGATTATTATAGCACAATGGCATAAACTTTTCAAGGTTATTTGCAAAAATATGTAAAAAAGCACCCTTTCGAGTGCTTTCCTCACCTAATATTCAGTTATCAGTTGAACCTTGACAAAAACGCCTGGGTTCTTGGATTTTGCGGATTGTTGATTACCTGTTCGGGAGTGCCCTCTTCGGCAATTACACCGTCAGCCATAAAAATGATCTTGTCGGCAACATCTCTTGCAAACTCAATCTCGTGAGTTACAACAATCATTGTGCTGTCGGAGGTTTTAAGACTGCGGATAACATTAAGCACCTCACCCGTGAGTTCGGGATCAAGTGCGGAGGTAGGCTCGTCGAAGCAGAGAACATCGGGATTGAGTGCAAGCGCTCTTGCAATTGCAACACGCTGTTGCTGACCGCCGCTGAGATTACAAGGATATGACTCGCTCTTTTCGGAAAGTCCTACCCTTTCAAGCAAAGACTTTGCATTGCTCTTGATAATTTCATGAGCCTCTTTATAGCTTTTTGCGCCCATATATTCGCCTGTCTGCTTTATCTGCTCTTTTGCGGCAAGCTTTGGAGCAAGCATAATATTCTCGATAACCGTATATTGCGGAAACAGGTTAAATGACTGGAACACAAGTCCGAAGTGAAGCCGTCTTTTCCTGATTTCGCTGTCGCTCTTTGCAGAGCTGTCATTGCTGTCAAAAAGCACTTTGTCATTGACGGAAATCTTGCCATTGCCCGGAGTTTCAAGAAAATTAAGACATCTTAACAGCGTAGTCTTGCCCGAACCCGATGAGCCGATAATCGCAAGCACCTCGCCCTTTTTAAGAGAAAAGCTGATATCTTTCAAAACCTCTGTTTTGCCGTAGCTTTTACGGATGTTTTCAACATTTAACAAAGACATAACCTTTCCCCCTTAACCCTTGTAGTAATCAAGCTTTTTCTCGATAAATGAGAAAAGCAAGGTAAGAATTCCGCAGAATGCGAGGAAGAATACTGCCGAATAGAAAAGCGGCCAGATGAGTCCCTGCATTGAGAAGTCCTTTGCTCTCATAAGAATTTCCGGAATAGCGATAACGCTTGAAAGCGAAGTATCCTTTACAAGAGTAATAATTTCGTTGCCCATGGGTGCAGTAATTTTCTTTACAACCTGCAAAAGCACAACCTTAAAGAAAATCTGACCCTTTGTCATGCCGAGCACCTGACCTGCCTCGTACTGTCCCTTTGGAACAGACTCGATACCGCCACGGAAGATTTCAGAAAAATATGCGGCATAATTGATTATAAATGCGATAAGTGCGGCATTCATTCGTGCAAATGTCACACTGCCGTTTGACACAAGCGGCGGAACATAGAACACTACGAAAAGCTGGAGCATCAGCGGAGTACCTCTGATTATCCACACAAATGTTTTTGTCAACCATTTTAACGGCTTGAATTTTGACATTGAACCCATTGAGATAATAAGTCCGAGCGGAATTGCCGCAAGCAGGGTTACAATGAAAATTATACAGTTTTCGCCGAATCCCTCAAGCAACTGACCGCTTACATTAAAAAATTGATCCATTTTATATACCACTCTATCCAAGTATTTTCAGTTTTGAATATATCAAAAGGCTTACAAATTTGAACCTGTAAATTTATAATCAATAAAAAGCACAACGGGCGAACATAGTCCGCCCTGTATGTACAAGCTTATTTTAATTAAATTATTTCTTTTTTACAAGAAGAAGATCCTGAAGGCTGTACTTCTCAGCAATCTTATCAAGTGTGCCGTCATCGGCAACTGCCTGAATAGCATCGTTAAGCTTTTTGAGTGTTTCGGGGCTGTCCTTACGAAGTGCAATACCGTACTGCTCAGGTGAAAAGTCCTTGCCGTCAACAACCTTGAGGTCAGCGTAGTCAGAACCGCTCTTGAGTGTACCGATTGACATTACATAGTCGATAACCGCAACATCTGCTGTGCCTGACTTAACCTCGAGAAGAGCCTTAGCCTGTGCGTCAACAGAAACATACTTTGCGCTTGAGAAAAACTCGTCTGTCTGAGCAACAGTTTCACCTGCTGACTTCTTCTCTGCAACTACTGTCTTATCCTTGAGGTCATCTGCTGACTTGATTTTGTCTGCAACATCAGATTTTGCAACCATAACCTGCTTGTTTTCCATATAAGGAGTTGAAATATCCATTGTTGTCTTTCTGTCGTCATCAATTGTAAGGCCGTTCCAGATGCAGTCGATTGTCTTTGAGTTAAGCTCAACCTCTTTTGAATCCCAGTCAATTTTCTGGAACTTTGGAGTAACACCCATTTTCTCGCAAACTGCCTCTGCAAACTCAGTTTCAAAACCTGTAAGCTTGCCGTCTGCATCAAGGTAGTTCATCGGCTCAAAATATGTAACACCGATAACAAGCTCTCCCTTGTTTGAGATATAATCCCAGTCCGTTGCAGAAGAACCGCAACCTACAAAAATTGACGCTGACATTGCACCTGCAAGAAGTAATGAAAGTAACTTTTTCTTTTTCATAATTATTCCTCCGTAATCTGATATACTCTCTACCTATGTTCTGCAAATCACCTTGCAAAACAACCTCTGTATATTATACATTAGTGTGTTAGCAAAGTAAAGTGTTTTCGAGAAATTTGCCGAAGAATTTTCTTCCAATCGCAGGCATATTATTGCATAAAAGAATTATTCTTTCAAGAGGTGATTAATTTGTCGGGAAATCACAATAAAAATTACTTTGCGGCGGCATACATAAGGGTGTCAACCGAAAATCAAACTGAGCTTTCACCGTCAAGTCAGCTAAAAATCATCAGAAAATTTGCAGATGAAAAAGGCTATCTGATTGATGAGGATTTCATTTTTCGTGACAACGGAATTTCGGGAAGATATGCCGACAAGCGACCTGAATTTAACCGAATGATAAGCCTTGCAAAGCAAAAGCCTCCCGTGTTTTCAGCCGTACTTGTCTGGAAATTTTCACGATTCGCCCGCAATCAGGAGGAAAGCATTTTCTATAAATCGCTGTTGAGAAAAAACGGAATTGAAGTCATCAGCGTGTCCGAACCCATTGATGACGGTCCTTTCGGCAAGCTGATTGAACGCATTATCGAATGGTCGGACGAATACTATTCGATTCGGCTTTCGGGTGAGGTAAGGCGAGGAATGACCGAAAAAGCCGAGCGTGGCGGCATCGTCAGCATTGCGCCCTTTGGCTATAAAGTGACAGGCGGAAGGCTTGTGGTTGACGCTGAAAAAGCCCGAATTGTCAGTAAAATTTTTGCTGATTTTTTGAATAATAAAGATATAAATATGATTTGTGACAACTTGAATTCGTCAGAAATCAGAACCGCCAAGGGCAACCGCTGGGATTGCCGTGCCGTTGAATATATTCTGCAAAATCCCGTTTATATCGGCAAAATCAGGTGGAATCCAATCTGCAAAACGGGCAGAGATTTCCATAACGAAAATTTGATAATTTCAAACGGCATTCACGAACCGATTGTTGATGGAGTAATTTTTGAACAAACAAGGCAAATATTATTCTTGCAAAGAATAATAAATAAAAAACATTCCCATAAACAAACCGAAATTAGACACCTTATTCAAAATCTTGTCAAGTGTTCAAACTGCAATTCAACCCTCGTTCCGATTAAAAATAATTTTCTTCAATGCTCCGCCTACATTCACGGCAACTGCCATTCATCGCACAGCGTAAGAATTGAAAAGATTGAAAAAGTTGTAATTAAAGCAATCAATATTCTTGTAAAGAATAATTTAATCAAAGATGCTTTCACGATTAAAGAAACTTATCCCTTAAAAACGCAAAACGACTTACTATCCATAATTATAAAAAGAATAATATTTGACCGCAAAGCCTCCCATCTCAGCATATTTCTCAGTCAAAATAAGTAACATTCTGCCATACGGCGGTCCGGACGGTGAGTTGGGTGCGTCATTACGATATCTGAGTCAACGATTTGCAATGCCATTGCCGGAACTCAAAGGCACTCTCACCGACATAGGCACAGAGGAACTTAATCATCTTGAAATGATCGGTGCAATAGTATATCAGCTGACGAAAGACCTCACCGAGGATGAAATCAAGGAACAGGGATTCGGTGACTATTTTGTTGACCACACAACCGGAATTTTCCCACAGGCGGCAGCAGGTTTTCCCTATACAGCTGCATCAATGCAGGTTAAAGGCGATCCGATAACCGACCTCCACGAAAGTATGGCGGCTGAGCAAAAAGCCCGAACAACCTACGATAACATTCTCAGATTCTGCGATGACTATGATGTAAAAGATCCGATTCGCTTTCTGCGTGCCCGTGAGGTTGTCCACTACCAACGCTTCGGCGAAAATCTCCGCCTCTTAACCGATAAACTCAACGAAAAGAACTTCTACGCCTTCAACCCCTCATTCGATAAAAAATGCTTCAAAAATGAACTGAAAAAGAAGAAAAAGTAAAAAATATGCACAAGTCCAAGTATTTATGGGCTTGTGCATTTCAATAAGCTTTAAATATAATTATAACATTATCTAACTCCGGGTATTTTGGGGTAGTAAAAATAATTTTACCCTTTACACCTTTCTTGTGTATCAGTGTAAAATTAAGAGTATCGTCTTGACAATTTCATCTCAGATTTTATGTTGTAACTTAATTCTACTACAAAATCGTTTCTATGGAGATTCTTTTTTATTGTTTCATCTTCATTTTATAATCTATAATTTTATTATTTATTAGGTGCAAGATGGAGGAGCTAATAACGGTAAATAAAATAAACAATACAATTGAAATTAGTGTTGAAAATCCAAAATTGCTTACTGATGTCATGCCAGTCAAAAATGCATAATGAGTTATATAAATTGGATATGACATTACATCAAACAATGACCAAATCTTAGATTTTGCCATACTCTCAAGTATGGCAAAGTTATTGACTAAATATGTACAAATAAAATACGCTGAAACTGCCACAGCAATTTGTGTCAACGATACAAACACAAGATATTCTGACTCATATATACCGTCAAGGTACATTTTAGCTGTCAATCTAATAACAATAGCAACAGCAAACATAAACAAACCTAACAGCCAAAAAGTCCATTTATTATTTTTTACATTGAATTTTGAAATATAATATCCAATAAAATAAGCCACAAAATATTGCGTATCAATGTACGGAAGGGAAAAGCACATTAAAATTTTTGGTACTAACCAAATAAATAATAATACAACAGTAGCTCCAACTACACTCACATTATGTTTTTTCTCAAAATTTTTTAAAATTATTGTTAGAAGATAACATAGCAAAATTATAGTAATAAACCAAAGATTTCCGAGGGGCCCTATCTCTGCAAAAGGAATAAAAGGACATATAAAGTTAACTCCTTGCAAACAAAAAAGATACATTATACTTTTTATTAAATCAAAACCTGTCGACAAAAAATGCAAAAGTGCAATGGGGATTGCAAAAATATAATATGGAACTAATATTTTCTTCAACCGTGTTAAAAACCATTTTCTCGGTTCTGCTATATTTTTGTTTGCATACAAAAAACCAGAAATAAAAAGAAACAAATATACTCCAAAATTTAAAAATTGTGATAAAAACGAAAAACAAAGCCATGAGAAAAAATGGCAAAAAACTATTGAAAACATACCAACAACTCTAAGAATTGAAATACTGTAGTTTTTAGTTATTGCTGTATTAACTTCATTTTTCATAAAATAAGTTTCGCTCCTATAATCACTTTTTAATTACATTATTAATTTTAGACACAAGTTGTATTTTATTAACCTATCAAACTACTTCATATAAACTTACAATATGCCGCTAATACCTAAAATCATCTTTAAGTCCTGACCACTTTTTATCTTTATCGGAAAGATTAAGCGGTGTGCCGTCAACTGTGCAGCCATCTGAATCGGCATTGCCTTTGTACTCGCCTTCAAGTTTTGGCCATTCTATGCCGATTTCGGGATCATTCCAAGCAAGTCCACCCTCATCACCAGGGTGATAAAAATCAGTAACCTTATAGCAGAACTCCGCTACATCACTAAAAACAATTTCATTAGATGCACTATAAAAAATAATTCTTATACGATTTTATGTGCTGCTTTTTAATTTGTATACTATTTGATATATTTAATCTAGATACTTATTATCTCAAATAGCATTAGATTTTCACCCCCTATTAATAAGTGCCAAATAAATTGAAAAAAATTTTTCTTAATTTCATCTTCACTCTATTATATAATGACATATGAAATATTTTGCCGTTTCTTATCGTATCATTATACGCATCTCTGCTCATATCAATTATGTATTGTCTGTACATCCAATCAGGCGGCAATACATTATTCAAATCAAAATAAAATATCATATATTTCCTAAACATTCTTCTGTATTTATGCCTAGACATTGGTTTTGAGCGAGAAAGACCGAAATCTTTTGCAAATTCATCTAAATAATCAGTATAATCATACAAAAATGGGCCCCCAGAATTAACAGGAAAAATATGTCTAAATGCATCAATATACACTACATTACATCCTGTTATATTAGTAACAAATATTTGGTAAGGTGTGTAAAAAGCTTGCTTTTCAATTGATATCATTGTCTGATTTGCATGACCAAAAATTTGATTATGAGCTAGTGAACTTGATATACCACAAAAATATTTTGCATTTTGCATTAAACCAATTGTTTCTACCAATGTAATTTGTTCCGGATAAATAACCTTAAAACCATTAGTTTCAAAATATTTATCAATGAATTTTAAATTCAAATTAGATTCTATACTAGAAATAATTTTATTTTTTGAGAAATATAATTTTTCGTATGTCTTGCCTTTAAACTCTTTTAAACCTTTTTTTATAATGTATTGATACATATCTAAATAGCTATTTGTAAAATATTCGTCATAAACAAAACCATCTTCAGGAATCACAACCTCAGCATATACAGTAGGTTGATTTATAATAACCACTTTATCCTCTATGCCGAGTAATCGTAAGAATTCTAAATAGTTACCATTAAATTTTGCATTACTGCCTTTCTCCGTTATAAAAATATACTGATCAATTGAATTATCTCTTTTTAATGCATACCATAATTTTGATACAACTTCTGTTATAAAGTGCCCCCAACATCTGTAAAAGAACCCACAATATACTACCTTTTTATTTTCAAATTTACAATCAGATTTATTATATTCATATGAACCGCTAACTCTGTTTTTTTGTGATGACATCTCAACATAATTACCCTCACTATCGATAACACCGCCATTACCATGCATATCGTGAAAATCATATACAGGCAATATAGTTGCATTTTTAAATATCTTTACAATTTCAGAATCTTTTTTAATAAAATTTTCTGTAACTTTAGCTATTGATTTAGCTTTATTGGGAAAAACATAATTTAAATTCACTCTATTTAACATAAATATCTCCTTTGAATGTCTCTACTAACCAACAGCAAGAAAGAATCAAAATTTAAAAGTATCTTTCAAACCCAACCACTTTTTATCCTTATCGGAAAGATTAAGCGGTGTGCCGTCAATTGTGTAGCCATCTGAATCGGCATCAGTTAACTCCCGAATAACTGTCGGCAATATCAGTTCCGATTCCGTCATATCCACGCTTTTCAATGGTTCTCAACATAAAGCCAGTCACGGACATTCAACCCCTCACCATGAGGGGGTTATCCTGCGGAGTCGATATGATAAGAATATCACGGATTCCAGCATTCATAAGCACCGACATGGGATAATAAATCATCGGCTTGTCATATATCGGCAACAGTTGTTTAGATGTTACCTTTGTCAGTGTGTAAAGTCGAGTCCCCGACCCACCTGCTAAAATTATACCTTTCATAGAATCACCACATACAATCCTAATTATTATTTAAATTATCCTATCAATCAATTCTCTGACTGCACCGTGGCCGCCTATATTTTTACAAACATAATAGACTGTATTTTTCACTTCATCAATTGCGTCAGCAGGGCAGGCAGAGAAACCGCAATACTGCATACATTCAATATCATTCACATCGTCACCGATATAGGCAACCTGTGATTTATCAAGGCTATATTTTTCTATCAAGGTTTTGAGAACTTCAATTTTGTTGCTTACACCCTGATGTACTTCTTTTATTTTTAAATCTCTTGCTCTGCCTTCAACAATTTTTGAGGTTTTACCCGTTATAATTGCTGTAATGATTCCGTATTCTTCGCATTTTACAAGGCGATACCCATCACGAACATCAAATGCCTTAAACAGTTCACCGTCATTACCGTAATAAATTTTACCGTCGGTAAGCGTTCCGTCAACATCCATAACAAGCATTTTTATATTTTCAATCATAATACAATTCCCATTCCGGTAATATCATTAATTCTTATAGTACCGACAAGCTTACCGCCATCCACAACCGGAAGAGCTGATATATTCCTGTCATTCATAAGTTTTAACGCTTCGACCGCAAGTAAATTTGAAGAAACCGTAATTGGTGTTCTAATCATAAGTTCGTCAATAACAATATTGTATACATCAATTTCTTTTGAAAGTGCTCTTCTTAAATCGCCGTCTGTAAATACGCCCACAAGCCTATCATTTTCAACAATGCATACAATACCCAACGCTTTTTTACTCATAACGACAATTGCATCTTTAAGCTGAGTATTTGTACTTACAACAGAGTTATCTTCCCCTGTTTTCATAAGATCGGCAACTTTAGTAACAAGCTTTTTGCCAAGTGAACCTGCAGGATGAAACAATGCAAAATTTTGCTCATTAAAGCCGTAAATTTTTGATGCACACACAGCCAAGGCATCACCAAATGCAAGTGCGACAGTTGTGCTCGATGTAGGAGCAAGATTTAATGCACAAGCCTCTTTAATAGGTGGGAACACAAACGAATAATCACTGTGTGTAATAAGAGTACTGTCAGGATTTCCGGATATGCCGACAAGTGTTGCTCCGATAAGTTTTAAACTAGGAATAAGTTTTGTAACCTCTTCGCTCTCCCCGGAAAAAGAAATTGCAATTACAACATCGTCCTTATCAAGCATACCCAAGTCGCCATGCTGAGCTTCTGCGGGGTGAAGGAAAAACGACGGTGTACCGAGGCTTGCCATTGTAGCGGCGATTTTTGTTCCGATATGTCCCGGCTTACCCATTCCCGTGATTACGACCTTGCCTTTACAATCACAAATCAGCCTTACTATTTTTTCAAATCTCTCATCAAGGGCATTTTTAACAGCTTCCATTGCAGCTATTTCGACATCAAAAAGCTTTTTGCCCTCTTCGGTTATATTAATTTCAGGCATTTTAGTGCACCGCCTCATATACTTTTACAAGTTTAGTCAATAATTTTTCCATATCATCAAGTTTTACCATATTAGGACCGTCTGACCATGCTTCATCGGGATTCTGATGAGTTTCCATAAATAATCCGTCAACACCGACTGCAATCGCTGCCTTTGCAAGGTATTCAACATATTCACGATTGCCACCCGTTGCATCACCCTTGCCGCCGGGCTTTTGAACAGAATGTGTTGCATCAAAAATAACGGGATATCCAAACTTCTTCATTTCAACAAGACCTGTCATATCAACAACAAGTGTATTATAACCAAAACTTGTACCTCTCTCACATAACATAACATTACGGTTACCGCTTTCAACTACCTTCTGCAGACAGTTTTTCATATCCCACGGTGCAAGAAATTGAGCTTTTTTGATATTAATACACTTACCTGTTTTTGCGGCAGCAACCAATAAATCAGTCTGTCTGCAAAGGAATGCAGGAATCTGAACAATATCGACCACCTTGCCAACGGGTTCCGCCTGCCACGATTCATGGATATCGGTTGCAACAGGGATGTTATATGTATTCTTAACTTTCTGAAGTATTCTCAACCCTTCATCAATTCCAAGTCCTCTTTTGCTGTGAATTGATGTTCTGTTAGCCTTATCAAATGAGCCTTTAAAAGTGTAATCTATCCCCAATTTATCCGTTATGGCTTTCATTTTTTCGGCAATATCCATAGCCATTTCTTCAGATTCAATTGCACACGGACCGGCAATTAATTTAAACAACATCATTACCCAATCTCCTCAATTTCAGCTAATTTACATGCCAAATCATAATCTTTTTTTTCGTCAATATCAACAGCCTCCACGCCGGATACCTCTTGTATATACGGGGTAAAACCTATACGACGGTTATATTTTGTAAATATCTCTTTTTTAAAAATAAAAAAAGCACTGGTCTCTACCCAAATCGGATTCATATCTTGAGTTCTTGGTACGTTCTCCAAATCGTAATTTATTGGCTTGCCGTCATACCAAGCAAATGTTTGAATACGCTCCGCAGAAAACGCAGAATCATTATTTCCAGAAATTACATGTTTTAATGCATTTTCAATTGATTCTTGCTTTATAAATGGTGATGTTGTATGAGCTAAAACATATATATCGGCATCAATTTCTGCAATAAAGTTTTTATAGATGTCAAATCCCTTTACTAAATCGCCATCTAATTCTTTGCTTCTTTGTTTAAATTTTACTTGTTCGGGTAAATATTCTTTTACCGAAGAATCACTGCAATAAACGTAAACTTCATCAATTTCCTGTACTTTTACAAGAGTATTTGGAAGATGCCAACATAAAGGATGTCCTGCAATTGGCAAAATATTTTTATGTGGCAATCTTTGAGAATTTAATTTAATCGGTAAAAAAGCTACGACCTTCATAATACATTTCCTTCCATAATATCAATATGACTTATGCGTGTCTATTATATTAACATACTCATATGGTGGATTTTTCCTATATGAAGCAACTATGGTTGCCCCGCATTTTCCTCCTATCAATACTGAACATTTGTTAAGAATATACAATGTAGTTAAATAATCAAGCGCTGCATCATTGGCAGATTTATCCTTTCTTATTTGCTCGCCAATCAATCCATCAACCTGTCTTACATTTCCTGCATTATAAGTGATTATTTTTTCTTTCGGCAAATATTTTTCAAAAGATTTAAGCAAAGCATAATCCTCTGTCGCTATATAATAATAATCACAATTTAACAATTTAAAATATTTTTTTGCTTCTTTTACAACAACCTCAACCTGAGGCTGCATTGGATGATGATACAAAAGATAATCTGTCCCACGCAAACAAACACCTAATAACTTAGAATTATTATCAGAAACAATACGTGCATAATTGCCTTCACAAATATTAATTGTATTTTTATTTAACTTTATATACTTAGAATACTGCTCTCTTAAATAATCATTGTTATTACATTTTCTTCCCATTCTAAGATACACAAACCAATTCTGAGAGGGATCAGCTAAAATATAATTATTGCTTTGAAGTGCCTCATCTAAAGTAACATCAAAAGGTTGCAAATAATATTTGTCCCAAGCATTAACTTTACCCACTTCATCGTCCTCTAAATATATATTCTTAGTAGTTTTCATATCAACAACAGGTATCATTTTATGAGAAACAGCATATATACAACCAAATAATACAACTCTTTCCCAAACAGTCCATCCGCAAGACATACCATCTTCATATCTAATTATGTAATAAATAGGTTTGTTTTTGTTGGAAATAAATTTCTCCTCCAATATATTATGTTTTTCTAAATTTTCTCTGCGGTATTTTTTCCTTTTAATTAAATCAAAATTATAAAAGCAATCAATTATTTTTGTTATCAGAAACATTTACAATCCCCTTTTTATACTATCAAAATCAACTCTTTCAAAAACCTCAAGTTTACCTCCTCTGGTAGCATTGTAGATATGAATTCCTAATTCTTCACATGCAGCTTTAGCATCGCGATAAGCATGTGTATTCTGACCCATATCATGTACCACAACATCCTTTATATCATCGTCATAATCATCACAAAAATAATCCTTAGCGTCATTGTCAACAACAGTTTCTCCGATTTCATTAATAGTCACTTTATAATTATGGTCAACACCTATTAAATATATTTCTTTAAAACCCATATAAGCAGCAATGTTAATACATGTAAATGTAACTGTTCCTCGGGAATCCAACTGATGGTCAATTTGAGTAGAAAAACTATGCGGATAATCCATATTTCTATCATAATTTGCTTTAAAATAATATGCCCCATCAATATTTATATCATTATAAAAATGTAAGTTTATAGGAACAAATTTAATTTTTGAATTAATGTTATTAATTTTATCGGTACATTCGTTAAATATATTTATATCTTCACAAACATAATATGTAGGACGCCAATTAGTTTTATTAAACATTTTGAATATTCTATTCATTCCAAATGTTATCTCATTATTATTCTCAAGAAAATCTAAATCTTGTGCCTGCAGACTTGGACCATTTGCCACGATAAAACATCTTTTATTTTTATGAATATCTTTTAATTCTCTCAAACTTTTTCCGTACCTTGTCTTATAAAAATTTTTTATTATAAAACCTTGACGTCGTGCTAAAAAAGAGTTGTACAAGTTCATATTTTATTTTCTCCTTTTATTCATAAGTCTTTTTAACGGTGTTCTAAAAATATCTTTTTCATAATCATTCATAATAAAAAGCCAATTAAGAACAACATATAAGACAGTATAAATTATTATGCCTACTAATAAAGCAAAAATATTATAGAAATTAATAAAATGAGAAACAACTAAAGTTATGCAACACATTATAATCGGTAAAACATAAATTTTTCCCACACTTTTCCAAAATCGGATCATGTCTAAACCAGTTTTCTTCCAATAATACCAATTCATAACAAATCCCTGACCAATAATCAAAGCTATACCGGTCATTAAAGCCGCACCTATGATACCCATAATATGCATTAAAAACCAAGTTCCGATTACATTTCCTATAGCTATACCAAGATACACTATAGATCGAAACCGATGCTTGTTTTGTGCAATAATAATGCTCAAACATATGCTCTGTACAAGCGGAATCATATTTGGTATCATCATTAACACCGCTACCCAATACGCATCTTCATAGCCTGAGCCAACATAAAAACTAATAAACGGTTGTCCAAAAGAAATAAATCCGGTTACTAACAGTGTAATTATGTAACATTGAATTCGACCCATTCTTATTGCCAAATCCGTCAATTCATCGTTTGTAGCACCGGAAAAAACCATTTTTTGAGTTTTAGGCGCCAATAAATTAGAAACTGCTGTGGTCAAACTAAATACTATTCCGTTGAATACACCGCCAACATTATAAACTGCTACCCCCACAGTAGCCAAGGCGGGTATAGCTCCTATCATTACAACATCAGTTGAATTATACAACTGACCGACAACATTCGCAACAAATATCCAAAACGAAAATGATAATATTTCCTTTAAAACACCTGCAGATGGCTTAGAATATATGGCTTTTAGACCTAAGTTTTTGGTCATGTATATGTAGTAAAAAATTCTAATTATTACATTAAGAATTAAGCTTGAAACTGCCATGCCGATTGATGCAAATCCAAATAAAAGTACAACTAAATTAAGTATCGGCATAATGCATGTTGTACCAATATTCATAAACTGAAGAAAAATAAATTTCTCATGCGCAGTTACAACAGATATCTGCGGTGTCATTAAAAAGTTAAGTGCAGTATTTAAAGATAAAATAAAAACAAGTACTCTCATTGTTATTAATTCTGATGATGTCAATGAAGCACTATACCATAGTCCCAAAATTAAACTGAGAATTACGCCAACCACAAATGTTACAATTGCTATAACCTGAAAAATTCGAGAAAATAAGCCTAACATTTTTTCTTCGGCTTCCTTTCCATCCTCTTCACGAGCCTTAATCAGATAACGTGTAATAGCGGAACCTAAACCAAGAGAAATCAGAGAAAGATAACTTGTTATATTACTTGACAACTTATACAATCCGTATTCACTTTGTCCCAACAATTGCAACATTACAGGCGTATAAAAAACAGGAATCAAATTTCCTAACAATAAATTTATATAGTTTAATATTACACCTGTTTTTAACTGACTTTTATTTTTATCCATTCACAACCTCATTAAGCTTAAAAAATCATATCAAAATCTACTCTCGGGAAAACTTCAAGTTTTCCGCCACGGGTAGCATTATACACTTCTATACCGTGTTCATCACAATATTTTTTCATTGAAATAAAAGCTCTCGTGCTTGCATCTAAATTCGGTATATATAGATTTTCTTTGTCTTTGTTATACTCATCAGTAAAATAATCTTTAACACTTTTATTGTTGATAATTTCACCTTTATCATTTTGATAAACCGCAAAATTATGATCGACACCTAAAAGATATATTTTTTTAAATCCCATATAAACAGCAATTTGCGCAGCTGAAAATGCCACTGTATTTGAATTACCTATGTAGGAATCCACACTGTCTGAAAAAACTGGTACTCCCTGTATTGACGAATGCATATTAAAGTATAGAGCATCCTTGATATCAATATTATGAAAGCACTTATTAATAAGAGGTATAAACTTAGCACTTATCTCTAAATTATTAACATCCTCTTGACAATTAAAAAGCATCTTTTCATCCTGTGACACATAAAAATCAGATCTCCAATTTGTTTTATCAAACATTAAAAATATTCTGTTAAAACCAAAGGACAAAACATTATTCTTATGCAATACTTCAAGATCATCGGCAGATAAGCTTGGACCATTGCCTATTATAAAACACATTTCACCCAAATGAGTATCTTTTAACATTCTTAATCTCTTTGCATATTTACTTTTTTCAAAATGATTAAGGACATACGATTGAGTTCTCGCTTCTATTGATTTTATGGGATGCAATTTATTTGCCACCTTTCATTTTCACCAAATTATCAACTAACATCACCAATCTGTATTTACCGCTTTTATAAGCAAATTTATAAGCCGGATTGATATAGCAATCTAAATTGTTTAAGAACTGCACAAATTCCTTGCTTTTCATAATAGAGTTATTATATCTGATTTTATCTTTTTTAGTAGCCTTATTTTTCTCGCTAAAAGTATTTTTTAATACAACTTCATATTTATAAAAACAGGCATTAAAATACTTCTTTACTTGTTCCTCACTACAGTTCCATTTGACAATAAAACGGTGCATAGTACTATTGATTGTTTTATATATTTCAAACATATTAGGGTAGTATTTCTGTGATAAACTGCAGTCACTTACCTGAACATAATTATACAGCTTTTTCGGAATCACAAAAATTTTACCATTTGTACAGTCAAGGTATTGAAAATTAAATATTAAATCCTCCCCAAGTGATAGGTTTGAGTCAAATGTCAATCCGTTTTCTAAAATTGTTTTTCTATCATACAATTTACATACCGGTCCTGCATCAAGCCATTTTTCATGCAGAGTCATAATATCTTTTACAGAGTATATATTTTTATTGTCATCAACAATTAGATTTCCACCCGTACTATCATAATCGGTTACTGTTTGAAAATAGCACCATATATTATCAAATTCAGGATGTTCAGATTTTGTTCTGATTAAAATTTCCAAATAGTTTTTATTAACATAATCATCGCTGTCAACAAAGCATATATATTTACCCTTTGCAGCATCAATACCACAGTTCCTTGCCGAAGATACGCCACCGTTTTCTTTATGTATAACTGTTATTCGATTATCTTTTTGGGCATATTCATTACAAATTTTTCCGCTGTTGTCAGGCGAACCGTCATCAACAAGGATAAGCTCAAAATCTTTATATGTTTGATTTAAAATGCTGTCAATACAATAATGCAAAACATTTTCAACTTTATAAATAGGCACCACAATACTTACTAAAGGCAATGATTTCACTCCTACTATTTTACGTATCCAAATGTATCTTTTAATTTTTCTTGCGTTTCAATTTTTTGCAATGTAGCATTTGACCACTCGTTTCAACTTTTTTCATACTAAAGTCCTATGCCTAGTAAGTTTCTTAATCTTACAGTAAAGTTCCAAGACAAGTTAGAACAAGAAATCCAAAATCTTTGCTTTAAATTTATATCATTTATGTCTGAAATTACAATTTTGCAATTCTTAACATAAAATAATATTTGTTTTTTTACATCTTTATACCTTTTACTGCTAAATTTTTTTATATTTTGCGATTGATACATACTGATACACCAAACACTATATGCACTTAGATATGAATATTCAGGAAATTTTTCTAAAACAAACAAATGACGAATATATTTAGCATTAATACTCTCAATCATATCGGAAACTTTCATTGAATGCATAATAGATAAATCTCGCTGCCTATAGGCATACAACTTTTCGTCTATTCTTGCTAATTTTTTTGCATTTGCTATAACCCTATATGTCCAATATTCATCATCAATAGACCTATTCTCCGGAAATCTAATGTTCTCTATAACATTTCTATTGTAAATTTTATTCCAAATTACTTGTTTAAAATTTCGTTCTATTAAATGTTCATACATTGCTTCCTCTGTATTGTAATAGTGTACCTTAAAGTCACGAGTATGGGACTCTAAAAAAGCATTATCATCATAACAATTACAATAATCAAATTCTGCTATGTCAATATCACAATCATCAAAAAAAACATTCATTAATTTTTCATAGGCTGTATTCTCTAAATAATCATCACTATCGACAAAGGCTACATAACTTCCATGAACAAAGTTCAAAGCAATGTTTCGTGCCTTTCCAGCACCACCATTAGGCAAATGCATTACTTTGATTCTGTTATCGCTATTAGCATATAAATCACATATTTCTGATGATTTATCAGTTGAACCGTCATCAACAAGGATTATTTCAAGATTTTTATATGTCTGATTTACAATACTGTCAACACATCTTGCAAGGTATTTTTCAACATTATAAATCGGTACTATTACACTTATCAGCGGGTTCATAATAAACTTCACCTATTCATACAATTTTTTCTGAAAATGCTTTGAATAAAATCTATACATTGGATCAAATAAAAAAGGCAAATAAGTAATTACATTTCCAAGAAATCTTGTTTTCTTGCTCAAAAGAGAGATTTTATTCTTCTTATTGACAATAATATGCCTAACTGTCTTCTTTTCATTAAAAAAGTTTTTGCTTATATCTTTATCAGCACACGCAATAGTTGAATAAACATTTATACATGTGCTCAAATAAGCAGCTTCACCTTTTTCTTTTAAGTTAACATCAATGCTGTCAAGAATTATTTTTTTTACTTTTATTGGATCAAATATTAAATTTTTATTCAACTTTTGTCTTGATGCGGAAGTCATACGAACAATATAGTGATACGGGCAAAAATCTTCAAAAACCGATTTTTTGGATTTTAAAAATAAATAATAATTCCACAGTAAGTCTTCGTTAATTTTTATATTCAAGTCTACTTTATCAAAAAAATCGCTAAAAAGCGAAGATTTATAAAGTTTATTACATAGCCCTGGCTCTACTATTGAACCGTCAAGTAAATCTTTTATACCCGTGTCTTTATCCTGTATTCTAATTTTATCGGTATTATGGAAATAATTTATTCTACCGTCAGAAAAGACCATCTGATAACCGCAATGTGATATATCAGCATTATATTTTTGGGCATTATCAAACAATCTCTCATACATATCAGGTTCTATTACATCATCACCGTCAGTAAAACCTATCCAATCGCCCTTAGCCGCCAAAACACCTTTCATTCTCGCAACCGACACACCGCTGTTTTTGATATGTAAAATCTTGATTACATCTCTATACAAATCGGCATAATCATCAATAATTTTAGCAGATGAATCTGTGGAACCGTCATCAACAACTATAACTTCAATGTTTTTATAAGTCTGAGATAAAATACTATCTAAGGTTCTTACAATATAATTCTCTAAATTATATACAGGAACAATTACACTTATTAAATCACTCATCATAAAGCACTCAACATTTCTTCAACAGCTTTTACTGTTTTTTCGGTACTGAAAGCTTTACCACGCTCTTTTGCTTTTGCGGCATAAGCATCAAGCAAATCAGGCGTTGTCAGCATTTTCTTGATGCCCTCATAAAGTGCATCTTCATTATTTTCTGTTACGATACCGTACTCGTTGTTTTCGCCTAGTAATTCGGTCATACCCGAACAAAGGGTAGCCACAACAGGCGTACCAACAATGAGTGACTCCGTTACAGATGTACTGAATCCTTCGCTGTGGGATGAACATACATACAAATCACAATTTTTTACATACTTGTACGGATTTGTTCTATAACCAACCATTTGGAATGTATTTTCAACGCCAAGGTTTTGTGCAGTTTTTTTTAAGCTACCTTCTTCTTCACCGATGCCGAACAAATAAACTTTATTTTTAACTCCGTCATCAAGGAGTTTTTTATGTATGTTCAGTAGTCTGTCGAACCCTTTTAACGCAGTGAGTTTTCCGACAGAACATATATTTACACAATTATCGTCAAATTTAATATCATCGACAGGTTCAACGGACTTCTCAAGTATTTTGTCTGTTTCAATTGTGTTATAAAGCACCTGAATAGGTTTTTGAAATTCAAATGTCTTTAAAAAATAATCCATAACCCATTTTGAAACACAAACAGTATTATCAAATTTGTTATAGCACTTCTTTGCCTCTTCAAAATTTCTAAAACCTACTGCACCGATTGCGGGATTGTCCATTTTGCAGTGAATCCAGCTGACAAGCTTTGTATTTGTGTTAGTGCAACCGCTTAAAATTCGTGCGGTAGGACCTTCAAGGTAAGAAACGATTATGTCATAGTTGTCTCTGATAAAATGTTTATACAGTTTTTCAGGAGAAAAAAGTTTCATCACATATGTATTGCCACGAGGCATTCTCTTGAAACCGCCGATATATTTTACATCAGAGTTAAGATACTGTCGATTAACGCCTACATCAAACAAAGTTTGAACTGTTACATCAAATTTTGTTTTATCCATATTATTGGCGAGATTAACCAAAACTTTTTCAGCCCCACCGTGTGCAAGATTAGGTATAAGAAATAAAACTTTTGTCATAATAATCTACTTCACTTCCATTAAACTATCCATTTTCATACGAAAAAATAACGACAATAATAATCCCGGTGGTGTAGCCAAAACTGTAAGCATTTTTCTGGGTGACTCTTTGATATAATGTTTATTTTTTGCTATTATACTGTCGGCAACATAATGTACACAATCTACCAATAATCTTTTATTAGAATCAGGATATTGCATACATATCTTTCTCCAGAAGGCAAAGCTCTTTGGGCATTTCATGTACTGCTTATACATAATGTGCGAATTACCGTCTTCCTGGTATTCTACATCGCACACTACTTCATTTAAAACAGCAAGTTTATACTTCTGATCTATCAGCTTATATTTATATGCAAGTGCAAGATATTTTTCATTATCAAATACCGGATACTCAGGGACTGAATTAATAATATCAGTACGATAAATAAGCTTCTTATCACCTGAACCACCTGACGCATAATAACCCGACAATGTGGTTTCTGTCATATCTTTCGGAAAGCCTTTTCCTATAACCTTTCCCGTATTCATATTGGCGTCGAGTGCAATAATACCTGCATAACCCCTGCTTTTAACCTGATTCCATTTGTTTATAATTTTTTCAACAGCGTTCTCAGATAAAGCGTCATCAGAATCTATACAAGTATTGAGTTCGGTATGTATATTTCTATACGCAACATTGTGTGCGGTATGCATACCGCCGTTTTCTTTATATATGTACTGAATTTCGAAGCCGTTATCTTTTGACATCCAGTCTTTTACTAATTCAGCTGTATTATCAGTTGAACCGTCATCAACTATAAGCCACACGAAATCTTTGCATTTTTGGGAACACAAAGATTTATATGTACGACCTATTGTATGTGCCCTATTATAAGCAGGTGTAAACACTGTTAAAGTCTGCATAACTATTATTCCTCAACCGAATTTAAATAAAATTCTTCAAGCTTTACAACATTCTGTTTAACATCAAAACCTGATTTTTTTATATCATCAATCGTGTTTTTTCTAATCGTACTTTGTTTTTCTAAGACAACATCCGCCCACTCATCAATCGGCAAGTTCAAATCTAACGACTCAGCAAGGTCTGTAACTCTGCATTCAGACGGAACACTATCAGAAATGATACACGGCAATCCTGCAGCCTGCGCTTCAAGTGCTGCAATACCTAATCCTTCGTACAAAGACGGAAACAAAAAGACATCCATTGCCTGTAGTATTCTATTCACATCTCCTCTGTTTCCTAAAAAAATCACAGAATCCGATAAACCAAGATCATCAACTTTTTCTCTTATATTACTCTGTCCGTTACCTGTTCCTACAAGAAGCAGTTTGGAATTTCTGTTTTTATCATGTACACTCTTAAAAACATCAATCAAAAACGGATGATTCTTTTGAGGATTAAATCTTCCGACATGTCCGATTACAAAATCAGATTTACTGATTTTCAGTTCGTCACGCACTTGATTTCTTATTTGACAGTCATACCGATATTTTTCAGCGTCAATTGCATTATTTAAGACAGTATACGCATTTCCGCCAAACATCCAATCTCCTGCCTCTTTACCGCAAGAAAAAAGATGCGTAGCGTACTTAGGAATTAAATATTTTGAAAGAAGCTTAATGGGATACTTTAAATTTTTGTCTTGGCTTTTATTATGCGAATGTGCAATTCTTACCTTAACGCCATGTTTTTGTGCAATTTTCAAAGGATATGCACTCATGCAATCCAAATGTGAATGCACAATGTCGTACTTATGATTATCAAAGAAGTCATCAAGCGCATTAAAATAAGCCTTAGAAAAGGGATTCAGCATAGGCATATGATAAATATGTCCGCCTAAAGATAATATCTCATCATCATAATCAGCCTTTTCCTGACGATGCACAAGAAAATCAAATTGAATTTTAGTACGGTCTATGTTTCTGTAATAATTCATAATCATAGTTTCAAGACCGCCACGCCCCATGTATGTTACAATATGTAATATTCTTAAAACATTCAAATTATTAACCCCTAAATCAAATAATTAAAATACACCAAAGTAATCGCTATGGTAATATGTCGGTCCTGTTAAATAATAATAGAGCAATAAAACTGCAACATATCCCAAATAGACATATTTCCTATTATTTTCATTAAAGCATATCCTTAACAAAACAGGAATCAAAATTAAATCGTATAATTCACTGTAAATCGGAAGCCTACCGATAAAGATACCGCTGGTAACCATACCTACAAGATAAATTGATGCCGTGCATACTGACAAGTTTACACACAAAGAAAGCACAGGCATTTTTTCGTAATATTTGCTTAACTTTTCCCGATAAGCAAAAGCTAAAACGGGTGGAACAGCATAGAATAAAACTCTCAACGGATTAACGCCGTCATCTTCTTCAAAATATGTACTTATATCATTTTCATAAGATGTGCCTTGAGCAAATTCATCAACCTTGTCAAAAAACGGCTCGGCAAAAACAGTAATCAATACCATCGCAAAAATAAAAAGCCAAACTGACTTGCTCCAAGGTTTTAACCTGGCAATAAAGTAAATCGGTATTAAGAAAATTGCCGTAGAATGGATAAATATCAAAATTGCTACCATAGTCAAGAATTTAAAAAACTTGCCGGTAATAATAAAATCACAGCACAAAAATGACACGGCAACACAAATAAACTGCCTCATTCCGTTGAGCATATAACCCGAATAACACAGGAATGCCAAAAACAAAAACGAAGCCAAAAAGAAATCTGCATTCATGCAATATTTTCTCAATGTTATCATTACACACACACCTGAGAAAATCGCAATTGAACTCAGCCAAAGCGTGTAATTATCTGAGATAAAACACTTAAAGAAAATGCTGTATGCATTAAAGAGAACTCCCTTGCCCTCGGAAGACCATGGATCCCAATTTAATTTTGAAAACTCTTCCGAAAAGTTTGTTGAATAGTTATTAAAAGCTGCAACATATGCGGTTGTATCGGCAACATAGTGCCTCATTGATGCCCAAAATATGAAATAACCGAAAACTAAAAAAGCATACGCCCACGGAACTCTTCTTTGTATTCCCTGTTGTAAATTATAATCGGTAAGCGCTATCTCTTCTTTATGAGTGATATCATACAAAATATATATCAAAAAAGTCCAAAGTATCATGGACCAGTAAATTATCATTAAATCACACCTGAAAAATCTATATTAATTACAAGCCTAAAGCCTTTATTGTATCGTTTACAACGATTTTTTTATCAAATTCGTCCACCATTTTTTGTCGGGCGTATTTACCCATAACTTCTCGTTTTGAAATATCCGTTTCAAGAAAAGCTTTCATTTTTTCATAAAGGCTGTCAACGCTTTTAGGTTCACAAAGCCAGCCTGTATATTCATTTTCCACCGACTCTCTGCAGCCCGGAATATCGGTGGTAATGACAGGTCTGCCTGTTGCCGAAGCTTCGAGATTTACATTACTCATACCCTCATGATAGCTTGGCATTACAACACAATCGGCGGTCGCATAGTAAGGTCTTGGTTCTTCCTGAAATCCATGGAATTTTACAACGCCCTTACTTTCAAGTAACTCAACTCTTTCCTTGTATTCATCTTCAAAAAAGCCTACAAGGTCAAGTACAAATTTATAGCCGTCATCGTGAAGCTTCTCAGCCGCAGAAAACAATTCATCCATGCCCTTTTCCTTCATGATTCTGCCAAGATACAAAAAATGCGGCGGATCACTTTTGGGGTAAGGCTTGTACTCATAAATTTCAAGATTGATTCCTGCGCCGTTCAAAATAGTTTCTTTGTCAATAGAAATAATCTTTCTGTTGACAAATTCATCTGCATTAACCTGATTTTCAAAAAATACCGTTTTTACCTTTTTAAAGGCTGTTTTATAAAGAACTGTCGCAAACTGAGCAAGTCCGGGCTTTTGAAATGCCGTTCCTAATCCCTGAACATTCGCATAAAACGGAATATTTAACTTTTCACACATCAATCCACCGTAAACATTTGGTTTGATAGAGTATGTAATTACCAAATCAGGGTTTTCTTCCTGTAATATTTTTTTATAAAATTTCATAAGTGAAAAATCGTGAATCGGATTAACCCCTCTGCGCTCCATCTTAGTTTCAATACAACGCAATCCCATATTGATGAAATCCTCGTGATGTCCTACAAAAGGCATACTAAGAACAACATCATAATTTTTCATAAGTTCTTCAATCAATTCTTTTCTGAAACGATACAGCATATAAGAATGATTGGTAAGAATCATAACTTTTTTACGATTATTCTTCATCTGCAATTGCTCCTGTTCCGCCCTCAATTACACCATCATGCTTAAACACACTTACAACTGTCATAAAAAGACATTTTACATCAAAGACAAAACTGACATTATCACGATAAATCTTATCCATCTGAACTTTTTCAGGGATAGGAAGCTCATCTCTGCCGTTAATCTGCGCCCAACCCGTCAAGCCGGGTTTTAAATCATTTATACCGTACTCATCTCTTTCAGAAATCAAATCATCCTGATTCCAAAGTGCAGGTCTTGGACCGATAACCGACATATCGCCCTTAAAAATATTAAAAATTTGAGGCAATTCGTCAAGACTTGTCTTTCTTAAAAACGCACCCACCTTAGTTATATACTGTTCAGGATTTTTAAGAAGATGTGTAGGACAATCCTTGGGAGTATCAATTCTCATTGTGCGGAATTTCAGAATATTGAAATATTTTTTGTTTTTTCCTATTCTTTTCTGCCTAAAAAAAACAGGACCTTCGCTCGTGCATTTTATTATGGCACATATCGGAAGGTAAAGTACTGACAGACACACTATCGCTGCAAGTGAACAGATAATATCAAGCATCCTTTTCACAATTCTGTTATAAAACGACATTTTTCTGTCTTTCATATTTAATACTCCTCAACCCAAAACCAATTTACGCAATACATCTATAGAATTATACCACAGAAAGCATCAATAAGCAATAAAAGAGGAGAATATGGAAAAAACAATTGAAAAAAAGTGTTTTTTAACAAAATATAGGAATAATTACGCAAGATTTTTGCCATTGATATGATTTATTTTCACTAAAGTGATAATCAAATATAGTCTATTCTGGTTATTTTATGCAAAATTTGTCACAAAATATAATAAAACACCGCAAAGCAAAGCGAGAAATCTATGGCTTATTTTAGGTGAAAAGGCACTATATAATCCGCTATATTTACTGTGCAACAGTCCTCTACACGGCAACCTGAAAGCTTACATATACACAGTGCTAAACCACTCTGCAACTATCTTTCAAAAGTCAATCATCTGGCAAGTATCTGAAATTGTTCACAGACTTGTTGAAATGTGGGATTAATTATGATAAACTGACAATATAAGTCAGAGTACGATATAATTTGAGGTAGACACATAAAAATTTCAGAATGCACACTTTCAAAGGAAACACAAGACCTTTTATACAGATATTTTGCGGCTGCGGCAAATCTTTACGGAGTTATCGAAATCGGCAAACTTCTTAAAATTTACAACAGCCAGAACGAGCCTGTGAGCGAGGAAGATTTTCTGTCATTTGTTGAAAATATGAATTTTAAGGGAAAGTATTTTTGTGTGTTTAATCAGGACGATATTTACGATGACGGCTCAGAAACCCTTGCTCTTGAACAGGAAATTCTTGCAGAATATCTTTACTTTTTTGAAGTTGATGATGATAGTCTTGATAAATACGAAATGCTGAAATATCGTCAAATCGGAAAGAAATTTTGCGTTCTTGACAAAGAGCAATTTCTCAGGTATGAAGATGACTGTTATTTTAAAAAGACTCCCGATTTTCTTGAAATGCGTTCGTTTTTAAGAAATGAAACAGGACTTTCAAAAGAGGACGCAGACGATTATGCGAACGATATTATGATTTGTTTTGAAGCTCAACCCGACAATTCCGAAGAATCTGTATACGAAGTAATCATGGGAAGCGGAATCTACAACCGTGATGATATCGCATTCAGCCACCGAAAGCTTGAATATTTGTGTCAAAAAGTCATGTACACAAGTGCCGGACTCCATGTTCTGCTCGGACACACTCCCGAAGAAATTTTCGGTTAATAGGTAAAATTGCATATTATAGCGACAATTCAAAATTATTTTGAGGGGAACATATAGATGAATAGTGAAAATACAGCAACACACAAAATAACATATTCAAATATAGATATTGCAAAATTTATAGCGGCATATTACGGCAAATCGGGAGGAATTGTACTTTGATTAAAATAATGTTTGTGTGCCATGGGAATATTTGTCGGTCGCCTATGGCGGAATTTATATTTAGGGACATGGTTAAGAAGGGTGAGATTGCTGACAGGTTTGTGATTAAATCATCTGCTACGAGTACGGAGGAGATATGGAACGGGATTGGGAATCCTGTTTATCCTCCGGCTAAGCGTGAGCTTGCAAAACACGGAATCGGTTGTGACGGCAAGAGAGCTGTTCAGCTCAAAAAATCCGACTATGACAAGTACGATTATTTCATCTGCATGGACTCTAATAATATCAGAAACACTATGCGAATTTTCGGCGATGACAAAGACGGAAAGGTTTGCAAGATGATGAGCTTTGCAGGTATGAATCGTGATGTATCGGATCCGTGGTACAGCGGTGATTTTGAGCAGGCATACAACGATATTTACAGCGGATGCAAAGGACTTTTTGAAAAATTTAAAGGCAAAGCTTAATTTTGTTGTTAATATGCACAAAGATTTTTGATCGTATATGTGCAAAATCTAAAACACATTTAATTGACACAATAAATAAACGATGTTAAAATTGTGACAGGTTGTCATATGACTGCCTGTCACATTTATTTTGGAGGATTTTTTATGATAAAAAACACCTTTTATAATCTTCCCGAAGAAAAGCGTCAGAGAATCACGGACGCAATATTCAATGAGTTTTCCGGTTCGTCGGGAGAGAGAGTCAGCATAAACAATATTATAAAGAACGCAAACATTTCGAGAGGCAGTTTTTATCAGTACTTTGACGATAAGGTTGACCTTGTGGAGGTTATGACACGCTCATTTATTGACTTTTCGCTTAAAAAAGCCACAGAGGTTATCTCTCGCACTCACGGCGACATATTTGTAACTTATGATTTGCTTTTTGAAATTCTATGCGAATGTTCAAAGGATGCAAAACAAAGTATCATTATGAAGAATCTCATCAAAAATATAAAGGCAAATGACAGTCTTGTTTCGGAATATTTTATCAACCGTTTCAAGGGCGTTGCAGAGCTTGTCAGCGTTACAAACAATTTTGACAGAAGTAACCTTAAATATACTTCAGATGAAGATGTGAAGTGTCTTTCACAGATTCTCACTCAGGTGCTGAAGAATGCCGTGTTCAATGTTTTTGTAATAGGAAAACCTTTTGACGAGGTTCACAGGGAGTATCACAGAAAACTTGAAATTATCAAAACAGGTGCAATTGCAGATTAAGTTTAATATTCACGCAACCGGTTGCGACCGATTTCAACAGAAAATGTAAACCTAAGTTGGTAGAAATTGCATTTAATATGAAATATACTCATAGATAAAAGCACAAACAAAGGAGTAATCAATGTTATCTAAAATCAGCGTAAAAAAACCGATGACGGTATTGGTTGCGGTTGTACTTGTTCTGGTTCTCGGTATAGTGTCATTTTTTAAGATGACGCCCGACCTTTTACCGAATATGGACTTTCCCTATGCCGTTATCATGACCACCTACGCAGGTCAGACGCCCGAGGCGGTTGAAACAACGGTTTCAAAGCCTCTTGAACAGTCGATGTCGGCAATTGACGGTGTTAAGGAGATCACCTCTACCTCATCGGACAACTATTCACTTTTGATGATTGAATTTGAGGACGGCACAAATATGGACAGCGCAACTGTTGATATGCGTTCAAGCCTTGACACAATCAAGGGCAATTGGCCTGACGGAGTCGGAACACCGTACCTCATCAAAATCAATCCGAACATCCTCCCCGTTGCAATGACGGCGGTTGACTTTGAAGGCAAGTCGCAGACAGAGCTTTCGGATTATGTCACAAACGAACTTTTGAATGAACTTGAAGGCATTGACGGTGTTGCCTCTGTTTCTGACAAGGGCGTTGTTACGGAACAGGAAAATGTCGTACTTTCACAGGATAAGCTTGACAAACTTAATAAGAAGATTTCCGCTGCGCTCGATAATCAATTTGGTGATGCGGAGGACAAAATTGCCAAGGCTAAAAAGGAATTGCAGAATAATATCGGCAAAGCCAAGGACGGTCAGGGTACTGTTTCATCTTCAATTGAGCAAATCAACTCACAGCAGGAGGCTGTTTCAAAACAGCTTGCCGATGCACAAAACAAGGCCGAAAGCGGTAAAACACAGCTTTTGTCGGCAAAGATGCAGTTGCTTGACCGAAAGGCAAGCCTCACTTCAACAAAGACATTGCTCGAAACCGCTTATCAGGGTTTGCTTGAACTGAAAACCACATATGATGAGCTGACTTCCGAGCAGTCACAGCTTACGCAAAAGCTTGAACAGCTTTCAAAATTTAACGAACAGTATCAGGAAATTGTTCGGAAAATGAATGATGCACTGCCCGACAGCGAGGAATACAAGGCACTTCAACAGCAGATTGATGAGCTTAACAAGGCGCTTGAGCCTTACGGCATAAAAGCTCCCGACATTGCAAAGACAATGCAGTCAATTCAAGAGTCAATCAACAAAAGTGCAGAGGCAATTCAAAATGTTGAAATTTCACTTGAAAAGCTCGGAACTTCGGGAGATGCAATCAATTCTGCATTAAGTGAAATGTCGGAGAAAATCTCACAAATCAACTCGGGTATTGCACAGCTTGATAACGCAATTTCGGGACTTGACGATAAATCGGTTTCGGTTGATTCCGCTCTTGCCCTCATTTCACAACAGCAGTCAAGTGCAGACTTCAAAATGTCCTCTGCCATGTCAACTCTCACTTCAAAACAGAGTGAACTCAACAGCGCACTTACACAGCTTTCAAGTGCAGAAAAACAGATTGAAACATCCGAAAAAGAACTTGCAGATAAAAAGAAAGAGGCAAAAAGCAAGGCTGATGTGAGCAACACGGTCACACTTGATACCATTTCTTCAATTCTAACGGCACAAAACTTTTCAATGCCGGCAGGCTATGTTACCGATGACGATAACAATAAATTCATGGTTCGTGTCGGCGACAAGGTGAATGATGAAAAAGAGATGAAGTCGCTTGTGCTTTTTGACACAGGAATTGACGGAATAGGAGTTATTCATCTTGAAGATGTTGCAGATGTTTTTGTTGCCGATAATTCCGACGAAACCTTTGCAAGAATCAACGGCAACCCCGGTATTGTATTGAGCTTTTCAAAGTCAAGCAACACAGCATCTTCTACCGTTTGCGAAAACATTAACACAAAGCTTGATTCGCTTTCAAAAGAGGTTGACGGACTTCACTTTACAAACCTTTACAATGAAGGTGACTACATTAACCTTGTAATCAACAGCGTTTTGCAGAACCTCCTTATGGGTGCGGTTCTTGCAATTATCATACTTTTCCTATTTCTCAGAGATATCAAGCCGACACTCATTGTTGCCTGCTCAATTCCGATAAGCGTTGTGTTTGCAATCGTTCTTATGTATTTCAGCGGCGTAACACTCAATATGATTTCGCTGTCAGGACTTGCGATAGGAGTCGGTATGCTTGTTGACAACTCGGTTGTTGTTATCGAAAATATCTACCGACTGAGAAGCATGGGCGTTTCGCCGATTAAGGCGGCACTTAACGGTGCAAGACAGGTTGCCGGCGCAATTACAGCGTCAACTCTCACCACAGTATGCGTGTTCCTGCCGATTGTATTTGTTGAAGGCATCACCCGTCAGCTGTTTGTTGACCTTGCACTCACGGTTACATATTCACTTCTTGCAAGCCTTATTGTTGCGCTGACGCTTGTTCCGGCCATGGGACAGAGAATACTCCGCAAGATGAAACCTAATTCCGCTCCGAAGGACGGAAAAATCAAAAAGGCATACGAACGCTCACTTCGTTTCGTATTAAAGCACAAAGTTCCTGCAATTCTCGTTGCAGTTGCACTTCTCTTTACAAGTGCAGTTCTTTGTCTGATGAGAGGTTTCAGCTTTATGCCCGATATGAGCAGTACACAGATTCAGGTATCATTGAAGCTTGACGATAACGCAACCTTTGAGGAAACAGTTAAAGAGGGCGAAAAGCTCAACGATTTGCTTTCAAAATATGACCAGTTTGAAACCGTAGGCGTTATGGCGGGAAACTCGTCAAGCCTTATGGGACTTACAGGCGGTTCATCGTCAAATGATGCCGGCTCACTTATGGCATATGCCGTTCTCAAGGATGATTTTACAAAACAGAGCGGTGAGATTTCAAAGAAGATTGAAAAGGATCTTGAAAGCCTTGACGGTGAGGCTGCCGTAAGCGGCGGCACTTCAAGTTCAATGTCAAGCCTTATGGGTGACGGTTCCGTTCAGATTACGCTCTACGGTGACGATCTTGACACACTCAAAAGCACTGCCGAGGATATCGGCAAGACACTTGAAAAGGTTAAAGGCGTTGCATCGGTTGACAACGGCATCGGTGCTGTTTCTCCCGAAATCAAGGTTACTGTTGACAAGTCAAAAGCCGCTGAAAAGGGACTTACCGTTGCACAGGTTTATCAGCAGGTTGCCGCTGCAATTTCAACAGAAAAAACCGCTGCCACTCTTACGAATGATGACGGCAATGATATGAATGTTGTGGTTGTAAAGGACGACAGCGAAACCGTTACTCCGAAAAATCTCCGTGACCTCGACATAACTTATACGGATAAGAGCGGTAACGAAAAGACAGTTAAACTCTCCTCTGTTTCGGATATTTCAAAGTCGGAAACTATGGATAAAATCAGCCGTGAAAATCAAAAGCGTTATCTTACAATCAGCGCCGAAGTCAAGGACGGCTACACGCTTACATCTGTTTCAAACAATGTAAAATCCGCAATGAACGATTACAAGCTCCCGAACAGCTGTTCAATCGACTATGCAGGTACAGACAAAATGACAATGGAGGCAGTTTCACAGCTTATGCTTATGCTGTTGCTCGGCATTATTCTCATCTACCTCATTATGGTTGCACAGTTCCAGAGCCTAAAATCACCGTTCATTATTATGTTTACAATTCCGCTTGCATTTACGGGAGGTTTCCTCGCACTTTTAATCACAGGATTTGACATCAGCGTTGTATCGCTTGTCGGTTTTGTAATGCTCTGCGGTATCATTGTAAACAACGGTATCGTACTTGTTGACTACATCAACAAACTTCGTATTGACGGCAAAGAAAGAATTGAGTCAATTGTTGAGGCAGGTAAAACCCGTATGCGTCCTATCCTCATAACCGCACTCACAACCGTTCTCGGTCTTGTTGTTATGGCTCTCGGCATAGGCACAGGTGCAGAAATGATGCAGCCTATCGCAATTGTCTGCATCGGCGGTTTGCTCTACGCAACATTTATGACGCTCTACATCGTTCCCGTTATTTACGATTTGTTCAATAAAAAGGAACTCAAAAAAGTAAGTGACGAAGACCTTGAATTTATTGACGAATAAAACATACTAATAAAACACACCCCCGACTTAACCGTTTGGCACAGTCGGGGGTGTTGTTTTTTGAATATCAGGTCAGTCCTTTATAATATCGGCACATTGACCGTTTGTAAGACGGATTAAATCTTCTGGTTTTAAATCAATTTGATAACCGATTTTTCCTGCACTGACAATGATTTTCGGAATTGACTCTGCTGTAATGTGGAAGGTTGTCTTGAACTGCTTTTTCATTCCGAGAGGTGAACAGCCTCCACGCACATAACCCGTGACCTTTGTAATGTCCTTTACGGGAATCATTTCAACCGACTTTTCACCTACGCTCTTTGCACATTTTTTAAGGTCAAGCTCATGGTCAACAGGAACTACGAAAACATAATAATCTCTGCCCATGCCCTTTGTTACAAGAGTTTTGAAAACATAATCGGGATTTTGATTCATAAGCGTTGCAACCGTTACTCCGTCAACGGCATCCTTGCCGTGGGGATATTCATGGTGAGTATATTCAACCTTTTCTTTGTCTAAAATTCTCATTACATTTGTCTTGATTTCTTTCATAAATACACAATCCTCCATGCATATTGCCATCTTGTTATTACCCTCACATAATACAACTTTTCGCATCGGATTTCAACCTTGATTTATTTGCAATTTTATTAAAATAATGTCAGAATAAATTCAGAAGTTATTCGAGGTGGAAGATTTCGTACAATCCACACGCCGATGGCTTGACAAAGGGAAACCTTGAGAGATGCAGGAGAGTTATACGCCTGCCGAATAACCGTAGCTTTGAAAGCCGCTCCGAATTTTTTCGGGACGGCTTTCTTCTGTTTTACAGACTAAAATATCGCTGTTTTACCCACAACACGCAAGATAATAAGCAAGTCAGTAAGCAAGACAGTAAGTAAGATAATAAGCAAGTTAATTTTTTAAACACCGTATTATGCGGTGTTTTTTCTTTTATCGCAAATTAATGCTGTAAAACCACTCGCAAATGCGGTCACAGGGAAGAAAATGATAAAAAACTGGGCAAACTTTAATGTATGTTGATTGCTTTTTTTAAATAATTGTGCTACAATCTAGGAATAGAATAAACAAAATAGTGTATTCTTCAAAAATATTTTTATGCATTTTTTAACAAAGGAGGATAACAATGGCAAAAGATATGCTGGACGCCATTTACAATGCCGAAGAGGATTGCAGACAGCGTGAGGCAAATGCACGAGCAGAATCAGCAGAAAGGGTTGAACAGACAAAGGCAGATGCCAAACAGGTTGTGCTTTCGGCAAAGGAAAAGGCACAAAAGGATGCCGATATGCTTTTTGAAAAGACTGCGAAAGAGAGCAAAAAAGAGCTTGAGAAAGCCTCTGAAAAGGCAAATCTTGAGTGCGACATTCTCTCTCGGACTGCAGACAAAAACCGCAAGCGTGTTATTGACGGGGCTATACAAAGGCTCTCTCTTTAAAACGGTTGCAATGAAAGAAGCGTGGTGATAGAAATTGGCAAAACTTAAAATGAAGTCGGTTCGGATTATTGCCCTAAGGCAGGACAGAAAGCGACTTCTTGAACATTTGCAGGATTCGGGTTTGGTTCAGATTGAAAAGACCGAAACCTGCAGAAAAGGTTTCGGCAAGATTGATATGACCTCACAAATTCAGATTTTCGAGCGAAATGTTACTCTCAGTGAAAACGCTCTGAAAATTCTCGACAGCAACTCTCCCGAAAAGAAAAGTATGCTTTCCGCATTTTGCGGACGGCGGGAGATTGATCCCGATGAAATCGGAGTTATCGCATCAAATGCAGGCGAAGTTATTGATGTGTGCAACAGAATTTGTGAGCTTAATAAACAGATTGCCGATAATGCGGCGGAACGGATTCGCATAAAAACCGCTCTTGCACAGCTTGAGCCGTGGAAAAATCTTGACATTCCGCTTAATGCAAAGGACACAAAAACAACGGCTGTTTTCATAGGCTCAATTCAAAAGGAGTACAACGAGGTATCGCTTTCAAAGGCACTTGCCGAGGCTTCTCCGAAGCTTGAATTTGATTTTGAAATTCAATTTGCAAACGAGGGGCTTACCTGCATTGTACTTTTTGCACCGATTGCTCAAAAGGAGCTTGCAGAAAATGCTCTGCGTGATATCGGTTTTGCAAAACCTGTTACGAACTCAAGCCTTACCCCTTTGGCGGAATCAAAAAAGCTTGTTGAAAGAAGTCACAAGCTTGAAGATGATACGGAAAATGCAAAAAAAGAAATCATTTCCTTTGCAGACAGACGAAAAGATATTAAAGATACACAGGATTATTTCAGAATCAGAGCCGATAAATACAGCGTAATCGGTGAACTTCAGCATTCACGGAATGTTTTTGTTATTTCGGGTTACATTCCCGAGGAGGACTGTGAAAAGCTTGAAAGACTTTGTGAAAGAGTTTCTGTATGCTATGTTGAATTCGGCGATGTTGACGAGGAAAAAGCTCCTGTAAAGCTAAAGAACAGTCGCTTTGCAGCACCGGCAGAGAGCATTGTAAATATGTACTCTCCCCCGTCGCATGACGATATTGATCCAACGCCGTTGCTTGCATTCTTCTTCTACTTTTTCTTTGGAATGATGTTTTCGGACGCAGGCTACGGACTGTTAATGGTAATAGGAACAGGACTTGCAATAAAGCTGTTCAAGCCTGACAAGGAAATGCGAAACACCTTGAAGCTGTTCCAATATTGCGGTGTTTCAACATTTTTCTGGGGACTTGTTTTTGCAAGCTTCTTCGGAGATGCCCCCGCAACCCTTTACAACTACTTTACGGGTGCAGACATTACGATGAAACAAATCTTCCCGTGGCCGACAATTGACCCGCAAAAGGACGCACTTATGCTGATGATCATTTCAATAGCATTCGGTCTTGTACACATTCTTGTCGGTATGGGCTGCAAATTCTATGTTTGTCTCAGGCAGAAGGATTACGGCGGAGCGTTCTTTGACACGGGACTTTGGATGCTTATGCTTATCGGATTTGCCGTTTTGGCGGCAGGTATGGCGTTTGGTCAAACACTCGTCTATGTCGGAGCAGGCATTGCGATTTTCTGCGCAATCGGTCTTGTTCTCACACAGGGCAGAAACAAAAAGGGATTCGGCAAAGTCATCGGCGGACTTGCCTCTCTCTATGACATCACAGGTTACATCAGTGACCTTCTGAGCTACTCTAGACTTCTTGCTCTCGGTCTTACAACGGGAGTTATGGCTCAGGTGTTCAATATGCTTTCGACCATGTTCGGAAAGAGCTGGTTTGGAATTATCTTACTCATTATTGTGTTCATCATCGGACACGCAATCAACATCGGACTCAACGCACTCGGTTCATATGTTCACACAATGCGACTTCAGTATGTTGAAATGTTCGGAAAATTCTATGAGGGCGGCGGCAAACAGTTTAAGCCGTTCAAGCTCAACAGTAAATATATTAAAATTCAGGAGGACAAATCAAAATGAATGGAATATTTTTCGCACTTTTAGGCGCATCAATAGCAACAGCACTTGCAGGCGTAGGTTCTGCTCGAGGTGTAGGCTCTGCCGCACAGGCAGCTATGGGAGTTCTTTCCGAAGACTCATCAAAATTCGGTAAAATGCTCGTTCTCACACTTCTCCCGGGTACTCAGGGACTTTACGGATTTATCGTAGGCTTCCTTATTCTCGTAAGCGGCGGCGTTCTCGGTGGCACAGCTCCGACAATCGGACAGGGACTTGCATACTTTGCAGCATCGCTTGCTATCGGTATCGGCGGTATGATTTCAGGTTTTGCACAGGGCAAGGCAGCCGTTTCGGGTATTGCACTAAGCGCAAAGGACGATTCAAACTTCTCAAAGGCTATGGTTTCCGTAACTCTCGTTGAGATTTACGCTCTCCTTTCATTCATCGTTTCACTTCTCGTTGTTATCACAGTTCCAAACCTTAACATCTGATAACCGACTAACGAAAATTACGAAAGAAAGGTGGAATCACTTTGAGCAGCGGTGATAAAATTTTAAATCGCATAAGTCTTGACTGTGACGAAAGAATCAGCCAAATAGGTGCTGAAACCGATGAAAAATGCGCACAGATTATGGCACAGGCAAAGCTTGATGCCGACAAGATTTCTGCCGAAATTGCCGACAGGGCACAGTCAAAGGTCAAGCAGATGCAGGCGGCTTCAAAGAGCCGTTGCGACCTTGAAACACGCAACGCTTTCCTAAAGAGAAGGCGTGAAGAAATTGACAAGACATACAGTGAAATTCTTAATAAAATGAAAAATCTTCCTGATGAAGATTACTTTGAACTGATTTACACATTTGCAAAAAAGTTAAACGGAATGAGCGGTGTTGTGCTTTTGAACAAAAAGGATATGAACCGACTTCCGAAGGATTTTCTTGCAAGGCTTGAAGAATGCGGTGTAAAAGCAGAGCTTTCAAAAACGCCGTGTGACATTGAAAGCGGATTTATTCTTAAATGCGGTGACATTGAAGAAAACATGGACTTCTCGGCAATATTGTCCGAAAAGCGTGACGCTATCGAGGATTTTATAAATCAGGAACTTTTTAAGGCATAGGGAGGAATATGATGGCATTATCTTATGAATTTTCCATCGGCTCCGTCCGTGCTAAAGAAAAAAATCTGTTTACAAACAGCGACATTGAGCATATGCTAGGTTGTGAAAATGTGCACGAGCTTTGCAGATACCTCTCGGACAAGGGTTACGGTGAGGGTGATGACATTGAAGACATTTTGAAATCACACAGCGAAAATGTGTGGGAATATCTTAAAAGAACCGCACCCGATTTTGCAATATTCAAACCGTTCTTCTATCTTAACGACCTTCATAACCTTAAAGCTGTTTTAAAGGGAACGCTTTCAAACAGACCGTATTCACAGCTTTTGGTAAAGCCGTGTACTTTCTCTGAAGAAACGCTTAAACAGGCGGTTGAGAACAGAAAGTTTTCACTTTTGGGCGAAGAACTTTCCGCATCTTGTGACAAGGCATATGAAATTCTTGCACACACAGGTGACGCAAGACTCAGCGATGCGGTTCTTGACAGAGCTTTTATGGAGCTTGTTCTGAAAACATCCGAAAAATCCGACAGCGAATTTATGTCCGAATATTTTAAAGCTACAGTATTTTATAATAATGTAAAGACAGCCATAAGAGGTGCAAAAGCCGATTGCGACAGGGATTTTCTTGAAATTGCAATCTGTGATGTGCAGGACTTCCCCCGTTCAAGGGTTATTGAGGCAAGCGTAAAGGGACTTGAACCAACGCTTGATGTGCTGTCAAAAATCTCGGCATACGGCTGTAACAAGGCTGTTGAAGAGTACAAGGTTTCTCCGTCGGCATTTGAAAAATTTGTTGACAACAGGCTTATGAGCCTTGCAAAAGAAAAATGCAAAAGGAGCGGTGACGGCGCAGATCCGATTACGGGCTATCTGATTGCAAGTGAAACAGAGAAAAAAGTTATTCACATTATTGCAAGCGGAATCCGCACCAAGACAAATTATGAAACCGTAAAAGAAAGGTTGCGTGAAGTTTATGGCTAAAAATATTGCCGTTATCGGCGACAGCGAAAGCATAAAGGGCTTTGCGGCAATCGGCATGGACATTTATCCGTGTGATGACAACGAAAACGCACCGCATCTTTTCAGAAAGATTGCTGACGGTGACAACTATGCGGTAATTTTTATTACCGAGGAAATGTTCGGACTTGTTGAAAAAGAGCGAAAAAGATATGAAGAAAGGCTCATTCCTGCCGTTATTCCTATCCCCGGTGTAAAAGGCAATACGGGAATCGGCATAAAAAGACTGTCGTCATTTGTTGAAAAGGCAGTCGGTTCGGACATTATCTTCAATGATTGAGGTGTAAGAATTTGAAATCTGGAATTATAACTAAGGTAGCAGGCCCTCTGGTAATTGCCGAGGGTATGCGTGATGCCGATATGTTCGATGTTGTGCGTGTAAGCAGTCAGCGACTTATCGGTGAAATAATTGAGATGCACGGTGACAGGGCATCAATTCAGGTATATGAAGAAACTTCGGGACTCGGACCCGGTGAGATTGTTGAATCCACAGGCGCTCCGCTTTCCGTTGAACTCGGTCCGGGACTTATCGGTTCAATTTATGACGGTATTCAGCGACCGCTTAACGAGATTATGAAGGTTGCCGGCACAAACCTCAAAAGAGGTGTTGATGTTCCGTCACTTGATCACAAAAAGAAGTGGCACTTTACTCCCCTTGTTAAAAAGGGAGACACAGTTGCGGCAGGCGACACACTCGGTACTGTTCAGGAAACACACGCTGTTCTTCACAGAATTCTTGTTCCTAACAAAACAGGCGGTGTTGTTGAAAGCATCAGCGAGGGCGATTTTACAATTGACGAAACAGTTGCCGTTCTCAAAACAGACAAGGGCAATGTTGAGATTAATATGTGTACAAAATGGCCTGTTCGTGTGGGCAGGCCGTACAAAAGAAAGCTCTCCCCCGACATTCTTCTTACCACAGGTCAAAGACCTATCGACACACTCTTTCCGCTTGCAAAGGGCGGTGTAGCCGCAGTTCCGGGACCGTTCGGTTCGGGCAAAACTGTTGTTCAGCATCAGCTTGCAAAGTGGGCGGCTGCCGATATTATCGTATATATCGGTTGCGGTGAGCGTGGCAACGAGATGACCGATGTTCTTAACGAGTTCCCCGAACTTAAAGATCCACGCACAGGCAACTCTCTTATGGAAAGAACCGTGCTTATTGCAAACACATCCGATATGCCTGTTGCCGCCCGTGAGGCATCTATCTACACAGGCATTACTATTGCCGAGTATTTCCGTGATATGGGTTACACGGTTGCACTTATGGCTGACTCAACATCCCGCTGGGCTGAGGCTCTCCGTGAAATGTCCGGCCGTCTTGAAGAAATGCCGGGTGAAGAGGGTTATCCCGCATACCTCGGCAGCCGACTTGCACAGTTCTATGAAAGAGCAGGTCGTGTTATCGTAAACGGCAGCGAGGACACGGAAGGCGCACTCTCGGTTATCGGTGCTGTATCACCTCCGGGCGGTGATATTTCAGAGCCTGTATCACAGGCAACACTCAGAATCGTTAAGGTATTCTGGGGACTTGACGCAAACCTTGCTTACAAACGGCACTTCCCTGCAATTAACTGGCTTACAAGTTATTCGCTTTATACAGACCGACTTGCAGATTGGTTCTCAAAGAATGCCGCTCCCGACTTTATGGAGCTTCGTGGCAAACTTATGACATTATTACAGGAAGAAAGCGAGCTTCAGGAAATTGTAAACCTTGTCGGTATGGACGCACTTTCCGCACCCGACAGACTTAAGCTTGAAACCTCCCGTTCAATCCGTGAGGATTATCTGCACCAAAACGCATTTGACCCGACAGACACATACACATCTCTCGGCAAGCAGGTGCTTATGATGCGAGCAATTCTTGCTTACTATGACAAAGCAAAAGAGGCTCTTGCAAACGGTGCAGACATTGAAATGCTTGTCAACCTTCCTGTTCGTGAACGCATAGGAAGATATAAATATGTACCCGAGGATAAGGTTCGGGACGAGTTCGAGTCAATCAAGGCTCTGCTTGATTCGGAAATTAAGGATGTACTTGAAAGGAGTGAGGACTGATGCCAAAGGAATACCGCACAATACGAGAGGTTGCAGGTCCTCTTATGATGGTAAGTGATGTTGAGGGCGTAACATATGACGAACTCGGCGAAATTGAACTTCCGAACGGTGAAACACGCCGTTGCAAGGTTCTTGAGGTTGACGGCTCAAACGCACTTGTTCAGCTTTTTGAGTCAGCCGCAGGCATTAACCTTGCAAATTCAAAGGTAAGATTTTTAGGTCGTTCAATGGAACTTCCCGTATCTCCCGATATGCTTTCACGAGTATTTGACGGTCTTGGAAATCCGATTGACGGCGGTCCTGCTCTTATTCCCGAAAAAAGACTTGACATCAACGGAACACCTATGAACCCTGCCGCAAGAAACTATCCGCAGGAATTTATTCAGACAGGTATTTCAGCAATTGACGGACTTAACACACTTGTAAGAGGACAGAAGCTGCCTATCTTCTCGGCATCCGGTCTGCCCCATGCCCAGCTTGCCGCTCAGATTGCAAGACAGGCGGCTGTAAGAGGCAAGGACGAGCAGTTTGCCGTTGTATTTGCCGCAATGGGTATTACATTTGAAGAATCCGACTACTTTGTTCAGTCGTTTAAAGAAACAGGCGCTATTGACAGAACCGTAATGTTTGTAAACCTTGCAAACGATCCTGCCATTGAGCGTATTGCAACTCCTAAAATGGCACTCACGGCGGCTGAATATCTTGCATTTGACAGAGGAATGCACGTTCTCGTTATTATGACCGACATCACAAACTATGCCGATGCGCTCCGTGAGGTTTCTGCCGCAAGAAAAGAAGTTCCGGGCAGACGAGGCTATCCGGGTTATATGTACACAGACCTTGCAACATTGTATGAAAGAGCCGGCAGACTTAAAGGCAAAGAGGGTTCAATCACTCTTATTCCGATTCTTACAATGCCCGAAGATGACAAGACTCACCCGATTCCTGACCTTACAGGCTACATTACAGAAGGTCAGATTATCCTATCCCGTGAGCTTTACAGAAAGGGAATTACTCCGCCGATTGATGTTCTTCCGTCACTTTCAAGACTTAAAGACAAGGGTATCGGTCCCGACAGAACCCGTAAAGACCACGCCGCAACCATGAACCAGCTTTTTGCCGCTTATGCAAGAGGTAAAGACGCAAGAGAACTTATGATAATTCTCGGTGAGGCGGCTCTTACCGATATGGATAAAAAGTACGCTGAATTTGCCGAGGCATTTGAGCGTGAGTATGTTTCACAGGGTTATGACGCAAACCGTTCAATTGAAGAAACACTTGACATCGGCTGGAAGCTTTTGCATATTCTTCCCAGAAGTGAACTTAAACGAATTAAGGACGATATGCTTGACGAGTTTTACGGTAAAGAATAATCGCATTGAAGGTGTTTGCTAATGGCAGTTATGAATGTTAATCCCACCCGTATGCAGTTGACAAAGCTGAGAAAACAGCTTGCAACAGCTACCCGTGGTCATAAAATGTTAAAAGACAAGCGTGACGAACTGATGCGCCGATTTCTGGACCTTGTAAGAGAAAACAAGGAGCTTCGTGAGAAGATTGAAAGAGAGCTTGCAGAGTGCAACAACCACTTTGTGAACGCAAGTGCGGTTATGTCAAAAGAGGCTCTGGACGCCTCATTGATGTCACCGAAGCAGAGAATTGACCTTGAACTTTCTTCAAAAAATGTTATGAGCGTTGATATTCCGCAGTTTTCATCAAGCACACGAACAAGCAACGAGGGCGATATTTTTCCCTACGGTTTTGCGTTTACTTCGTTTGAACTTGATGATGCGGTTATGTCGCTCAACGAGCTTTTGCCCGACCTGATAAAGCTTGCTGAAATTGAAAAAAGCTGTGAGCTTATGTCGGCAGAAATTGAAAAGACACGCCGCCGTGTTAATTCGCTTGAGCATGTTATGATTCCGAGATATCAGGAAACAATCAAGTATATTTCGATGAAACTTGAAGAAAATGACCGCAGCAGTCGTACAAGGCTGATGAAGGTTAAGGATATGCTTCTTGAAAAGGCACATCATTATTCGGAACACTATAATTAACTACACAACAATCAAAGGGGCTGTTAAAAAACAGCCCCTTGTTTGTCAAAAAATTCTGTAAAATAAAAAAATCAGTACATCAACTGTACTGATTTAATGGAGCGGATGACGGGGCTCGAACCCGCTACCTCCACCTTGGCAAGGTGGCGCTCTACCAGATGAGCTACATCCGCATATAATGGTGGGAACAACAGGGCTCGAACCTGTGACCCTCTGCTTGTAAGGCAGATGCTCTCCCAGCTGAGCTATGCTCCCACATTTTTATAATCGGAAAGCACTCCCGTTAAGAAGTGCTTTCCGTTTTGGAGGCGACACCCGGATTTGAACCGGGGCGTCAGAGTTTTGCAGACTCGTGCCTTACCACTTGGCTATGTCGCCGAATACTGAGCAATGTCACTCAACAGGCATTATTCTATCATAATAAAATTCATTTGTCAATACTGAATTTGCATTTTAACAACAAAATTTAACGGAAAATTTCTACACTGATATTTTATGCATCAAACAGAAAAATGACACCTCTGTTTTTGATTCCTCATAAAGCCCCGAACCCTCAAAGATGCAATACTCTGAAGGTTCGGGATTTTGGGGTTATCATACTTTTCTTAAAAAGAGAAGAAAACAAGATAAGTATCTTACACGCTCGGCTTTTCAAATGCCGAAAGAATAAGCTTTACACCGTAGATTGACAAAAGGACACCAATCATAAATCCGATTGTCTGTGCGGCAAATATAAGGTGGAAAAATCCGTAGATACCGCCGATTATGACGAGTATTCCGCAGAAAAGCGGAATAAGCCATGCACCTGAGGAAGATGCTTTTTTGACCTTGAGTGACATTGCAACGGACGAGATACCGTCCACTACAAGCCAACCTGAGAAAATGCAGAGAATGATAACATCAAACATAAGTCTTATGCCCGGCATAAACATAGCAAGAATTGAAATTACTGCCGCTGCAATGCCGACAACAAGACCGAGTGTTCCCATTATCGCTTCACTCTGTTCAGCCTTTGCCTTTTTGCGTTTTGCAAAGTAGTCAATCACGGAGCATATTCCCCATACTCCGAGAAGAATTGTCACTATCCAACCGGCATTAAGGAAGGTAAGTCCCGGATAGAACATACAATAAATCGCACCGATTATCGACAATATGCCGAAAATACAATTAAATACTTTCATAGTCACCTCATACTTTAATTAGGGTTCAATAATATTGAAATACAGCGGGAATTCGGCAACGCTTGATGTAAGGGTTTTGATGATGTCACTGTTGCCCTCAACCTTTTCAATGCTGGCGTCCATAAGTTTCTGATTGTTCTGTGCAATGCCGAGAATACCTGCACTCTTGGTTTTGATTGTTGCGTCAGCCTTATCGCTCCACTTTTCCTGTGAATAGATAAGCACACCGTGATTTATGCGAAGAAGATATTTTGCGTTTTTATCGGTCACTTCAAGATTGATTACAAGGTTCTGATCTTCAAGCTTCTTTTCGTCAAGACAGATTCCGAGATAATCCAACATTGTTTCGGTACTCATACCGAGAGCTGTTGCACCTGAACCTTCGGAATTCGGATAATTTTTTGTACCGTTACGAAGCTCATAAGCACCTGTAAGATAAGCGTTTCTCCATGCACCGCTTTCAGCCTGATAGCCGAGCTGTTCGAGTGCGTCTGCGCAAAGATAGCGGGCGTCTTTATTTTCGGGATCTGCATATACAAGTGTGTTTGTAATCTGTGCAACCCACTGATACTCTCCCTTGTCAAAGTCTTTTTTAGCCATTTCAAGAACCTTGTCTGTATTGCCGAGATACTCTACAAGCTTCTTTGAATATTCTGTCGGTTCAAGCTCATCAAGATGTATCGGGTTTTCGTCATACCAACCCATATACTTCTGATAAACTGCCTTTACATTGTGCTTGAGAGTTCCGTAATACTGGCGTGTGTACCAAACCTTGTTGAGTTCATCTGGAAGCTCCATCATATTTGCAATTTCGGTTGATGTATAGCCCTGATTGATGTACATAAGTGTCTGTGAGAATATGTACTTATAGACAGAGGCTGTGTTTGCCATGTAGTCATTGATTACATCGTTACCCCAATGAGGCCAGTTGTGAGCCTGGAAAACTACTTCGGCTTTGTCTCCGAAAAGCTCCTTTGCTTCCATAATGTACTGCGCCCACGCATTGCCGTCACGAACCTCTGCGCCTCTGAGTGTGTAGAGGTTGTGCATTGTGCCGGAACAGTTTTCAGCCATCCACAAAGCCTTGTATTTTGGAAGGTAGGTGTTCATCTCGGCAGGCGATTCTGTGTCGGGAGTAAGCTGGAACACCATTTCAACACCGTCAACCTTGATGGTTTCGGTAGCTTTCTTCACCTCATAAGACGGTGAAATGTATGTTGTTGTGCCGCTTGAAGGGGTAAGACCGATACCTACCGACAAACTGCCCTTACCGCCCTTATCAAGCAATGATCCGTACTGAAAGTTGGTTCTGCGTTTCATTGCGTTTCCTGCAAAAACATTTTCTTCCATAACAGCCTTTTCGTAGCCTTCGGGAACGATAATGAGCGTTTTGCCGGACTTAATCTGTTCATCAAGCGGAAGTGATGAATCTGCAACATTCTTTTCGTCAATAAGTCCGCCGATACCGCCGTAGTGATCAATGTGAGCGTGGCTTACAACAACAGCGGCAATATGTGCCTTGCCGAACTTAGATTCAAGCAGTTCAAGCGCCGCCTTTGCAGTTTCGGAGCTTGTTGTACAGTCAAAAACAATCCAGCCGTTGTCGCTCTTTACAAAGGTTACATTGGCAACATCGTAGCCTCTTACCTGATAAACACCGTCAACAACTTCAAAAAGTCCGTAAAGCGAGTTAAGCTCCGTGTTTCTCCAAAGGCTTGGGTTTGCACTGTCGGGAGTTGACGAGTTTCTGATAAAATCATATGCCGATTGACTCCATGCAACAGTTCCGTTCTCGGTTTTGATTTCGAGTTTGTCGGGTGCTGTTATAAAGCCTTTTTTTGCAAATTCCTTTTCCTGTTCATCGGAAAAGTCAAGTGTCTTATACACCTGTGCGTTTTCGTCAGCTGTATATTTTGACGCATCCTTTACATCGCTGTTGAATTTTGCGGATTTGCTGCTGTCGCTCTGCTGACATCCGCAAAGTGCAGACGAGGCAATCAATGTTGCCGCCAAAGCAAGACAAAGTCCCGTTTTCTTTTTGTTAATCATAGAATATTTCCTCCGTGTTTCTATCCGTCCATGATTTTTTGGTTTAAGCCGAATTATAATAAATAATTGTCATTTAGTCCATACATTTGGCACAAAGTGAAAATTTTTGGCACGAAATGCAAATTAAAGTCACTATTTGCGATATTATGTGATACAATAAGAGTGATAATTATGCAGGAGGTACGGTATGAGGATTGCAATAGTTGATGATTGCGAAAATGAGCGGAATGAACTTTGCAAAAGACTTTCTCAAAGCTCATTTTCAAGGTCATATGATATTGAAATTTGCGAATATAACAGCGGAACGGATTTTCTGAATGAGGCAATGCAGAACAGATTTGACCTTGTTTTTATGGATATATATATGGAAAAGGAAAACGGAATTGATGCGGCACAAAAGCTGAGGAAGTTTGACAAAGATTGTCTGCTTGTTTTCACAACCACATCAACCGACCACGCACTTGAAGGTTTTAGGGTTCGGGCATTGCACTATCTTGTGAAGCCATACAGTGATGAAGAGCTTGATATGTTGCTTGATGAGATTTCGCAGAAAATTTCCGTTGAAGAAAAATACATTGAAATACCCTCTGCAAGTGACTTGTTGCGTATAAAGCTTTGCGACATTTTGTATGCCGAGCATTTTAAGCACTGCATACATATTCATTGTACGGACAAATCCGAAAAGTCTGTGCGCAGTACATTTGCCGAATTTGTAATGCTGTTTGATGACGGGGATAATTTCTTTGTGTGCAACCGAGGAATCATAGTAAATCTTGAACACATCAGGGATATGAACGGCAATGAATTTGTTCTTGACAACGGTGAAAAAATCTCCATAAGTCGAAGTCTTGTAAAAAGCGCAAAAAGCACCTTTGGCGAATATATTTTCGGCAGGAGGGATTTGCATTGACAAATGTTTTCTGTCCGATGATTGAACTCGGTGCAATCATCCCCGGTGTTGTACTTGCATATCTTCCGATAAAAAAACATCTCAAACTATCAAAGCTCAGGCTGTTTCCTGTGATGATTTTATCACTTGTGTGCCTTTGTACATTGTGCGGTTTTGTTTGTTACAGATACAATCTGAAATCGTTTGTGCTTGCAATACCGATAGTGCTTGCCCTTTCGGCAGCATACTGTTGTTCACTCAAAACATCCATGTGGAAATCGGTGAGTGTGTTACTTGCGGTATGCGGAGTGTTTGCTTGCATTGCGAGCATTACACGGGCGGTTGATTCGATAACATTTCCGCAGAACACAACGCCGTGGTTTGAAATTAAATCGGCTGTGCTGTTCAATATTCTATGCTGGATGTTTGTAATTCTTGCATGGTATCCTGCAACACACGGTGTGAGTGAACTGCTCGATGACGAAAACATTGCCCAGACATGGTATGTATTCTGGATTTTACCGATAATATTCATCTTGCTCAACTTTTTTATAATCCCATGGAATCCTAACATTCTCCATACAGGAAGAATTATGCAGGGTTACATTGTTATCAGCGTATCACTTCTTGTGCTGTTGCTCATTTTCTACGCTTTGCTGTATTTTATTGCAAAAAGTCTGAACCGCAATAACAAACTTGCTCAGAAAAATCAATTTTTGAATATGCAGAGGGCACATTATGACGCATTAAAAGTCGCTATTGAAGAAACCCGTCAGGCACGGCATGATATGCGACATCACTTTGCCGTACTTAATGCTCTTGCCGAGCAAAAGAACTGGGAAGAACTTGAAAAATACCTTTCGTCAGCATCGCAGAATATTCCCGACACAGAGCTTGTACTCTGTAAAAACCACGCTGTTAATGCGATTATCGGACATTATTATTCAAAATACAAGAGCAATGGTATTCCGTTTAAACTAAAAATTGACATCCCCGAAAAGTTGACAGTTTCGGAATCCGATATCTGTCTTGTAATCGCAAATTTGCTTGAAAATGCATTTGAGGCGAGCATGAAGCTTGACAGAGATAAACGGCAGATTAAAATGTATGCCCGTCCGCATTCCGAAAAGATATTGCTTATTTCCGTAGAGAATGCTTTCAACGGAGAGATTACCGAAAAGGACGGATTTTTCGGTTCGTCAAAGCGAAACGGTAACGGTATCGGTACGCAGTCGGTACGCAGAATTGCCGAAAAAGACGGCGGTTATTGCAGATTTTCTCACGAAAACGGAATTTTTACGGCAGATGTTATGCTGCACGGCAAAAACTGAATCGGACATTATAAAAGGGAAGAAACTTTTTTCGGTTTCTTCCCTGTTTTTTTATTCCGTAATTTTATTTTCTTTTAGCGAATATTTTGTCACTGTGTTCCAATCTCGGCGGATTGAAATATCAGCGGTAAGGTTTGTGTTGTCATAAACAATCGACCATTGAGTATTGCTTGTTATATCGTTCGGATTCGGTGCTTGTGACGCCGAAACAAGAGCCTCCCATGCTGTTTCTTTTGTATAGCTGTTATTCTTTTCAAGAACATTGATTATCTTATCATACCGCTCTCTGCCGTGACCGTAAACACCGTTTTTCTGATAAGGCTTTACAAAATTTTTGTACATTACAAAAAAGTTTGTAACGGCAGGCGATTTTGTAACAACAAGCTTTCGGTCATTGCTGTTGCAATCGTACTCAATAACACGACCGTCACCGTTTGAATCGGTAACATAAAAGTGATAATCTCTTCCGCTTGAGGCGAACATATCGTATTTTTCAAAAAGTGTAACCGCCTCTTCGGTTGACGCAGCTCTGTCAAGTATAAGACGGATTGCAAGCGTTGTGGCGATAACAGGCTTTCCGCTTTGCTGACGAACCGGCTTGCTGTCAAGTGTGAGAACTGCGATTGACACGCCCTTTTCATTGATTCCGTCAAGGCTGATAAACGGTGAGAGCAAGGTTGCAAGCCTTGTTTCATCGCTCAACTCGGGGTTGTTTGCACCTACATTATCAAGTGCCGCAAACGCAACCGACCTGTAGCCGTCCTTTGGCGAACAATACACAAGCATTGACGAGGTGTCATTCTTGAAATCATAGTTTCTCCCCATCATTACGCTGTCTGGATTTTTCATTGTAAAGGCACTGCACCCGAAATTCGGCATTTTAAGATTGACGGGATAATCGGGCAGAACCTCCTGCAAAATTGCACCAAGAGCCGACTCATCATCAAAAATCCCTCTGTCAATGATTTTATCAATGCTGTAATCGTAGCATATATCCATTTTATAAAGGTTAAAATCGCTGTAATCGGTCAGCTTTTTAACAGAATCAAGCGTATGCTTTCTTGCGTCAATCATAATGTATCCTCCTTAAAACGAGGTGTTTTCAACGCAATAATAGCATAATATTTTTATTTTTTCAACAATTTTGAGTCAATTCGCAATAATTTTTTCATAAGAAAAATCGGAAAGACAGAATTTTTGATTTCTGTCCTTCCGACCTTTATTTTACATATTGAATTTTAAATTATTTGAGAAGATTATTGTCTGTAAAATAATCGATTCTCATAGAATGACGGACATCCTCAAGTGTTTTTGCGGCAGTTTCCTTTGCAACCTTACTGCCCTCTTTGAGAATATCGAGAACATCGGAAAGATGATTTTCCCATTCTTTTCTGCGTTCACGAATAGGACGAAGCTCCTCCTGCATAACATTGTTAAGGAATTTCTTAACCTTGACATCACCGAGTCCGCCACGCTGATAATGAGCCTTGAGTTCGTCAAGACAGCTGTAATCATTCCAAAATTCCGCAAAATGCTCATCACGGCAGAATGCGTCAAGGTAGATAAACACGGGATTGCCCTCAACCTTGCCCGGATCCTCAACACGAAGATGATTCGGGTCGGTAAACATTGACATAACCTTTTTCTTGATATCCTCGGGTTCTTCTGCAAGATAAATGCAGTTGCCGAGGGATTTGCTCATCTTTGCCTTGCCGTCAATACCGGGCAGTCGCAGACAAGCCTTGTTGCTCGGAAGAATAATCTGCGGTTCCGTAAGAGTTTCGCCGTAAACGGAATTGAACTTGTGAACAATCTCCTTGCATTGTTCAAGCATCGGAAGCTGATCCTCGCCGACAGGAACGGCAGTTGCACGGAATGCCGTGATATCTGCCGCCTGACTGATTGGATAACAGAAAAATCCCACAGGAATGCTTGCCTCAAAATTACGCATCTGAATTTCTGCCTTAACGGTGGGGTTGCGCTGAACACGGGACACGGTTACGAGGTTCATATAATAGAAAGTAAGCTCTGTAAGCTCGGGGATCATTGACTGAACAAAAATTGTTGACTTGTTCGGATCTATTCCGCAGGCAAGGTAGTCGAGCGCAACCTGCAAAATATTCTGTCTTACCTTTTCGGGATGCTCGGCATTGTCGGTAAGAGCCTGAGCGTCTGCAATCATAAGGTATATATCATCATATTCGCCCGAATTCTGGAGCTTTACTCTCTCCTTGAGCGAACCTGCATAGTGACCGACATGAAGTCTGCCCGTAGGACGGTCACCTGTTAAAATTACTTTTTTCATAGGTTTCTCCTTTGTTTACCTTGATTCAAAGGCAAAATTCTTTTCTATGATTATATCACCATAAACAACAGCCGTCAACATTTGTAAAAAAGCTAAAAGGAAAAATATTCCATAATAATTCCCATATATTTTATGCCACAAAATTTGACAGAATGTTGCATAAGACACACGCAAATTTCATTTGACCGTTGAATTTTTTTAAAATAAAAATATAATATTTTAAAAAAACGAGGGTAAAGAGTATGGAGTACAATTATCATAAAAATACAGGACAGCTTGCATTCATAAAATTTGTAAACGGTCTTGTGCATCTTCTTATTCGCCCGGAGGTTGAATGGAAGGACAAGAGCCTTAAAAAGAGCCTCAAGGGCAAGCCTGTCGTGTTTGTATGCAACCACACTCACCACTTTGACGGAGTTGTGATAAGCTCTGTACTCAGCAGATACAAGCCGTATATGCTTGTTAAAAAAAGCTGGTACAACAAGAGCGGAACAGGCTCGTTTATCCGAATTTGCCGCAGTATTCCCGTTGACTTTGACACCATGGACACAAACTGGTATGCGCAAAGTGATGGTGCGGTTGAAAACGGATATTCAATGCTTATCTTCCCCGAGGGCGGAATTGCAAGAGATGGCAAAATGCTCCCGTTCAAGCCCGGTGCGGCATTGCTTGCAGCAAAAAAAGGTCTTGACATAATCCCGATTGCATCTTTGGGTGAGTATAAAATTCTTTTTGGAAAGAGGCAGAAAATTTTAATCGGCAATCCGATAAAATCCGAATGTCCCGAAAATGTTCGCTGCTCAAAATATGCAAAAGAAATAAGTGCCGAGGCCGAAAAGCAGGTCAAAAAGCTTTATCTTGAGCTTGAAGAAAAATACGGCAAAGGCAAGGTTTATTACAAAGAAGATTTTTCTTCGGAAAATTTATAATAAAATCAAAAAAATCAAATTTTTAAGTGAGGTAATTAAAATGAACAATACTATTGCAGATCAGATTAAGGAAATGCTCGTAGAAAACCTTAGAATTCCCGAAAACATTCTTACATACGATTCAGAGCTTTTCGGTGACGAAATCGGTCTTGACTCAATCGACTCAATCGAAATCGTTGCAGGCATCGACACACTTTTCGGTATTGATATGACAGGTGCAGACCGTGAGCACTTCCAATCAATCAGAGCACTTACAGAATATGTAGAAAGCAAGCAGGGTTAATATGGCTGACAAAAAGAGATGTGTTGTCACAGGACTCGGACTTATCTGCGGCGTCGGTGACAATGTAAAGGATTGCTGGGATGCCGTAACACTCGGTCACTCCGGCATTGATGAGGTTAAGTCGGTTGACACCTCAAACTGTTATGCACACAAGGGTGCAGAGGTTGACAAGGCATCGTCAGAGCTTTCTCCCGAAAACTATGACCGTTCTTCCCTTCTCTGTATTCATGCCGCAAACGAGGCTTTTGAAGATGCAAACATTGACGCATCCGAAAAGAACATCGGTGTTATTCTTGGCAGTTGTGTAGGCGGTGCGGCAAGCATTGACAAATATTACACAGACGAAATTAAGGGTGACGGCGGTAAAAAAGAAGATATTTTCAAAATGGGTGCTTCAGCAATTGCCAACAATGTTTCCGCTCATTTCGGACTTGAGGGCATTACCGCAAACATAGTCAACGCTTGTGCGGCAGGCACAATGAGCATCGGCTATGCCTGTGACCTTATCCGTGAGGGCAAGGGTGATGTGTTCATTGCAGGCGGTTCGGACAGCTTTTCTTCACTTGCATTCAGCGGTTTCCACGCTCTCCATGCGCTTGACAAAAACGCCTGTTCCCCGTTCAATCACAGCACAGGTATCACGCTCGGCGAGGGTTCGGGTATTCTTGTAATCGAAAGCTACGAACACGCTGTTGAACGAGGTGCAAAGATTTACTGTGAAATTCTCGGTTCGGGTGTAAGCAGTGACGCTTACCACATTACCGCTCCCCGTCCCGACGGCGAAGGTCAGATGAGTGCAATCAGAAGGGCTGTTGAAAGCTCTGCTCTTAGTTTTGACGATATTGACTACATAAACGCACACGGAACAGGTACTGCCAAAAATGACGAGGCTGAATTTCTTTCACTTCACACACTTTTTGACGGCAATGACCACCTTTCTGTCAGCTCAACAAAATCTATGACAGGTCATTGTCTCGGTGCGGCCGGCTCAATTGAGGCTGTATTTTCCGTAAAAGCAATAAAAGAAAACCTCGTTCCCCCTACAATCGGCTACTCCGATGAGGATTTGAAGATGCTTTCCGAAAAGGCGGGCAACATTGACTTTATTCCGAACAAGAGCCATACAAAAGATGTTCACTATGCAATGTCAAACTCATTTGCATTCGGCGGCAACAACGCAAGCATCATTTTCTCGGACAACGAGCATGATATTCCCGACAACAGTAAAAATGAAAAAATTTACATTACGGGCATTTCAAAGCTTACAGGCACAAGGACTGACGAACACAGCCTTAACTGCAATCTTACCTCCGAGGATTATGACAAACACGGAATCAAGGTTGCATTTTACAGAAAGCTTGACCGTTTCAGCCAGCTCCAGCTTTTGAGCGGTATGGACGCACTTGCAGACGCTGACATAAAAATTGACAAAGACAACGAATATAAAACAGGTATTGTAATCGGCACGGCTGACGGCCCTATGACCGAAATTGTTGATTTCCAGAAAAAGGCAATCACAAGAGGTACTGAAAAGGGCAGTGCTTTTTCATTCCCGAATACGGTTTACAATGCCGCAGGCGGTTATCTGAGCATTTTCTCAGGCATCAAGGGCTACAACGCAACTGTTGCAAACGGCAATCAGGCAGGACTGCAGAGTATTTGCTATGCCGCTGATATTCTTGCAGACGGCAACGAAAGCGTTATGCTTGCCGCAGGTACCGATGAAAATACAAAGACAAACCTTGAACTCTATACAAAGGCCGAATTGCTTGAAAAACCGCTCGGTGAGGGCTCTGTAACTCTCGTTCTTGAAACAGAGGAAAGTGCAAACGGCAGAAATGCACGCAAGTATGCAGAAATTAAGGGTTATGCACAGGCTCACCGCCCTGTATCGTACGACAACTCAGAGGTTGACAGCAAGGCTGTTGTTGAGGTTATCGAAAAGGCTTGTGTGAATGCCGGCATTGAGGCAGACAATATCGACTTTGTATGCTGTGACGACAGGAAGATTATCAAGACACTTATGCCCTGCTATGATGTATCGCAGGAAATCGGCAATGCAAGAGCCGCAGCAAGTGCAATGACAGCGGCATATGCGGCTGAGCTTCTTTCTGACAGCGAAAAAAATTACGAATACGGACTTGCTCTTTCAATGGGTGCGGGCGGAACATACTCTGCCGTAATCCTGAAGAAAGCGTAAAAATCGGAGGTAAATATGAGCAAAACCGCTCTTGTAACAGGTTCATCAAGGGGCATTGGCAAGGCTTGCGCTTTAAAGCTTGCAGAGCTTGGATATGACATTGCCGTGAACTGCAATTCAAATTTAGAAATGGCTCAAAAGGCTGTTGACGAAATTACATCACTCGGCAGAAAAGCCGTTGCCTACAAGGCGAACACGGCAGATATTGACGAAGTAAAGGATATGTTCCGCAATATTCAGCAGGACTTTGGCGGAATTGATGTGCTTGTCAACAACGCAGGTGTGGTTGACGACGCTTACCTTTTGATGATTAAGGACGAGTCGCTTGAAAGAAGTCTTGACATTAATATCAAAGGATATTTCAATTGTGCAAGACAGGCATCGCTTAAAATGCTCCGCAAAAAGAACGGAATCATCATCAACATTTCTTCCGTAAGCTCTGTTCTTGCAGTTGAAGGTCAGTCGGTTTACAGTGCAACAAAGGGTGCGGTAAACGCTATGACACACACGCTTGCAAAGGAACTTGCAAAGTACGGAATCAGAGTAAACGCAGTTGCGCCCGGTTTTATCGAAACCGAAATGATGAACGGCATTCCCGAAGAATTGCAAAAAAAGTATCTTGAGGCTATTCCCGAAAAGAGATTCGGCACAGTTCAGGATGTCGCAAATGTAGTCGGACAGCTTTGCAGTGACGATTTTTCATATATGACAGGTCAGGTGCTTGTGCTTGACGGAGGACTCAGCTTATGATGAATCTGCTTGAAATCAATCAGAGAATAAAACAAAGACCACCCTTTCAGATGATTGAGAGGGTGACCGAGCTTGAGCCGAATGTTTCGGCAACAGGTATAAAAAATGTGTCGGTGAACGAGCCGTATTTTGCAGGTCATTTTCCCGACACACCGATTATGCCGGGAGTATTGCTCATTGAATCTGCGGCACAGCTTTGCAGTCTTGTATTTGCTCCCGAAAGCGTTGAGGAGGACAAGCTGTATGTTCTTCTCAAGGTTAAGGATTTCAAAATGCTCCGCCCCGTTATTCCGGGTGACACGCTTATTATCAGCGTAAATGTTACAATGTCAACAAAGTCGGCATTTGAATTTGCGTGTGTCATCAAGGTTGACGGTGAAGTGAGGGCAAAGGGAAATCTTTTGTTTACCACAATGGATAAAAATGCGGTTTACAAGCCGTCACAGGAGTGATTATGAAAGTTCTCGTATTAAACGGTAGTCCAAAGGGCGAAAAAAGCAATACTCTCAACATTACAAAAGCATTTCTTGACGGCTTTTCAGCCGATACGGAAGTTGAATATATCACGGTTAAAAAGGAAACAATCAAGCCATGTATGGGTTGCTTTTCGTGTTGGAGCAGAACACCCGGCAAATGTGTTATAAAGGACGATATGCAGAAAATCTACGAAAAGATTAATTCTGCCGATATTATCATTGAGAGCTTTCCGCTCTACTTTTTCGGTATGCCGTCACAGATGAAAGCATTAACCGACAGATGTCTGCCGTATATGCTCCCCTATTCGGGAAATGTTGTCGAGGACAAAGAAGCCTCTTTCCATGAACTGCGTGATGAAGCAATGCACGAAAAGAGGCTTTTGGTTATTACAACTTGCGGCTATGTGAGTGCCGAACCGATGTATCCCGCACTTATAAAACAGCTTGATTTGATTTGCGGTAACGGCAATTACACGATGATAAAATGCCCCGAGGGCGAGCTTTTTATTGCAGAAAAAGCTGAAAGACAGAGAAAGGCATACCTTGATTCAATCACGGAGGCAGGCAGGGAATTCTGCGAAAACCGCTGTCTTTGCGATGAAACAATGAAAAAAATTTCAAAGCCTATTCTCTCCCCCAAAGGATTTGAGGCTATTACTAAGGCTCATTGGAAAATGAGTTAATCAGCTTTTCGGGCGAACATATTCGGACAATGCTCCGAGAACGAACTCGTTGACAGCGTCTGCAAGCTTTTCGGAGCTTTCTGCACAGCCGTCATTGAACCAACGGACATAAACCGAGATGAATCCCGAAACGACAAACTCAACAAGGTATTTGAGTTTTGTTTCATTTTTAAAATTAAGCACAGGTCTTATTGAAACCTCGATAAATCTTTTCAAAAGCTCAACAGAGCGTCCCGAGCCGAACACCTCGGGAGAATTTTTCAGAATTTTATTAATCTGTTCTTTATTTTCAACAATGGAAAGACCGATAAAATTCAGCTGATTCACAAGATTGTTGCCGTCACGGTCGGATTTTTTCGCATGGCTGATAACATCGTTGATTATATCGTAGTTGATATCATCGACAACATCCTGAACCGTGTTGTAGTGACGGTAAAAGGTTTTGCGGTTAATCATCGCCTTTTCTGCAAGCTCAGTCACCGTGATTTTGGAAACATTTTTTTCGGCAAGCAAATCAATCAGCGAATTTTTTATATTGGTTCTTGTTTTTACAATGCGAAGGTCAGTCACATTAGCGTCCATACTATCACCCCATAAAACAGTTTGATTATAGCACCAAAAATTTTTTGAGTCAACGGAGGTCCTTATGACAGGTCTGATAATTGAAGGCGGAGCAAGGCGAGGAATTTTTACCGCCGGTATAACCGACTGTCTGCTTGAAAACAAAATACACTTTGACTATGTTGCAGGAGTTTCGGCGGGAGCTGAGGTCGCCCTTGATTTTACCGCAAAACAGGAAGGTCGTTCCCGCAGGGTTATTATGCCCCACAGAACAGGCGATTTTTCGGTTCTCGGTTTTCTTTCAATGGATCTTGACAATATGATTTACAGATTTCCTTATCAGGACTATCCGTTCGATTTTGATACATTTTTTGCGTCAGATACAAACTGCGAATTTGTGGCAACCGACTGCGTAACAGGCAAGGCAAAATATTTTTCCGAGAACAAAAGCGAACAGCGATTGCTTGACTCCGTAAGAGCGTCCTGCACAGTTCCTATTCTCTATCAGATAAGCGAATTTGAGGGCGGAAAGTATGTTGACGGCAGTATTGCCGATGCTGTTCCCTTTGACCGTGCGTTTGAACAGGGCTGTTCCCGTGTGCTTGTGCTTTTGACAAAGCCCGAAAATGAGCCTTGCACGGACTATCGCAAGTTTGAATTTTTAATCAACAAAAAATACAAGGACTATCCGAACCTCATCAACGCTCTTATGACGAGATTTGACCGCTATAATGAGCAATGCAAAAGAATGAAACAGCTTGAGGAGGACGGCATACTTATGGTACTCCGCCCGTCACACAAGTATGTAAAATCATTTGAGATGAACACGGATGTGCTTGACGAGGCGTATAACGCCGGCAAGAATCTTGCAAAAGAAAGACTTGCCGAAATTGAAGATTTCCTCAATGTTCTCGAAAAGAAATAATCAAAACAACAAGTTACATTAATATATCTTCCCAAAAAGCAAGGTGCAATTTCGTGCCTTGCTTTCTTTTTATATGCAATTTCAACAAGTAAAAAGTGTTCAATATGTGACTTATTCCAATTAAATAACAATAGTATTGTATAATGTCAAAAAACATGGTATATTCAGCATATATTTTAAAACACGGAGATTTATATGAAAAAGCAACTAATGATTTTTGACTTTGTGTGTTTTGGAATCGGAGCAATTTTTTTGACTTTTGTCGCCATACTTCAAAATTGCGGTATAAACATTACCAATGGAAGTGTAATCGGAATTGTCATAACAGTGCTTTTGTTTACTCTGATATTACTTAGCACAGCTAATGTACTCGGCTTTGACTGTACCGTTTCAAACATAACTTTTTTAAGACCAATATTACTGTTCATTGCGTTATACATTTTTTATTGCATGCCGTTTATGGGCTTTATCGGCAAGGCGGGAAATGTGTGGAACAGTATAATGTTCGCCCACTTCGGCATTACAGTATCAAGACAATTCTACTACATCTCCAAATCACCCATAGCCGAAAAATTTGTAAAATCACCTTTTGTCTATACCAAAGGCACTGAATTTTTTTCCAGTGCGGGATCATTCTTTAAATTTCTTTCAGTCATAATCATCCCGATGACCGTAATCGGAATAATATTAAACATAACCACAAACGGAATCAATGTGGCAAGCATATTTTCCTAACAAACACGGAGCAGAAATTAAAATCTGCTCCGTTAATTTTTTATTTCAAAAAACAATTCAATTGACATCCAAATCATTATGCAGTATGATTGTATTAACAGATAAACTTGGCTTTAGGTCAAGACCTTTTAGAATGTTTCGGAGTGATTTTATGTACACAATCGGTCAGGTATCTCAGATGTGCGGTATTCCTGTTTCAACCCTGCGTTACTACGACAAAGAGGGACTTTTTCCGCATATGGAGAGGGTTTCGGGTATCCGCAGATTTTCCGACAGAGAGCTTGAAACACTCCGCATAATTGACTGCCTCAAAAAATCGGGACTTGAAATCAGGGAAATAAGAAAATTTATGCAATGGTGCTCCGAGGGCAGTTCGTCCTATCCGCAAAGGCGAGAGCTTTTTGAAAATCAGAAAAAAACCGTAGAAAAGGAAATTGAGCGTCTTCAAAAGACGCTTGATATGCTCCGCTTTAAGTGCTGGTACTACGATACTGCCATTGCTGACGGCAACGAGGACAGAATCAACGAAATGCTCCCGAACAATCTTCCCGAGGATATTCAAAAGCTGTATGACCATGCCCACAGCGATGACGAAGATTAATTTTGATAATTTGTAAATTCACAGAATTACGCTCTCCAAACGGAGGGCGTTTTATTTTGTGCTATTTTATTTTGTTCCGAAATATTTTATGTAGCTTTCAATGTTGCAGTTGATTTCTTCAAAAATTTTCCGCACCCCGTCAATTCTTAAATTCTCATGATAAACCTTTGCTCTGCCCTCTCTGTCAATTTCAATCAGCAAAACATTCTCACCGTCAACCTCAGCATAAACATCGCACGATAACTCCGGATATTTCACCTAACCACCTCGGTAATTTATATGTAGACAAGAGGTTGTCTGTTGCAAAACATTGAACAGAAAAAATTTTTATGATAAAATTTCAATATACTGTAACAAAACAGCAATTTTCGGATTTAATATACGGGAGGTGACAAAGTGCCATTTGAAGAATTTTACAGACAAAACTTTAAAACAGTTTACGGATTTCTGATTAATCTCTGTAAAAACAGCGACCTTGCAGAGGAATTGACTGCCGAAACTTTTCTTAAAGCATTTGAACATTACAAAAGCTACAACAAAAAGTACAAGCCCTCAACATGGCTTTGTGCCATTGCCAAAAACGAATATTTAAAATACCTGCGTAAGCAAAAGAAAATTGATGGTTTTGACAATGCAGAAATTGCCGACATCAGCAATTTAGAAGAAAAGCTTTCGGATAAAGACACGGCATTGCGAATACATAAATATCTGCATATTCTTGATGAACCGTATCGTGAGGTCTTTATTTTAAAAGTTTTTGCAGAGCTGTCATATAAGGAAATTGCCGAAATTTTCGGCAAAAAAGAAACATGGGTACGAGTCACCTATTACCGTGCAAAAGTCAGATTATTGGAAAGGCTTGGTGATGATAATGAATAAAAACTGCAACATAGTGCGTGATTTAATTCCTTTGTATTCCGATAATACCGCAAGTGATGAAAGCAGGAAATTTATTGAGGAGCATTGCCGTACTTGCGATAAATGCAATCGTATTTTATCACTTTCAAAAACCGAAATTGACAAAACGGCACACCTTGACGATGAAATTAACAGCGTATGGAAAAGTATTGAAAAGCAGAACAAAAAGAAAAGAATAATTAAAGTTGCAATTGCGGCTATTTTGGTTACTGTTCTTATCCCCTTAATTATTATCGGGGCAAATTATATGTACGGTGCTGACAACACAGATACAGCGAAAAGCCCATATTTCAGCGATGAAATGCTAAATGAATTTGACAAGGGATATTCACAATCGGACCAAAAACAGCTTGAACCGCTTTTGAATGATATAAAAAATGTTATTGATTTCAACGGTGAATATGAAACCGCCAAAGGAAAATTCGGAGAACTTGCGTATTATTCATATGACCGTGTTGAGGGCGATTACACAGTCAAAGCTAAGGTTGAATTGAACTCCGCAAAGCTTTACACAGACACTGGATATATGTGGATTGAATACACAAAGGATTTATACACAGATGACGGAACTTTTTGGATGACAACCAAACCCGTAAAATCACGAATTACCGTAATCAATAAAGACGGTGAATGGACAGCGGTCAATATTCAGTCGGAACAGTAAAGCTTGTTTTAAATACACAGATGTGTTATACTCGGGTTAGAAACTGAAAGAGGCAGAGTTATGGTAAGAGAAATTGTACATGATCCTATGTTTTTACAGAGAAAGTCGGAGGACGCAACACAGGCAGATTTGCAGACGGCACAGGATTTGCTTGACACACTCAGGGCAAATTTTGACCGTTGTGTGGGCATGGCGGCTAACATGATAGGCGTTGCAAAAAAGATAATCGCAATTAATGACAACGGAAAATATCTTGTTATGTTCAATCCCGAAATTATTAGCAAGTTCGGTGAATTTGAAACCGAGGAAGGCTGTCTTTCGCTTGACGGCGAACGCAAAACAGTTCGTTACAAAACGATAAAAGTAAAATATTTCAACGAAAATTTCAAGCAGATAAAACGCAGTTTTACAGACTTTACCGCACAGATTATTCAGCATGAAATTGACCATTGCAACGGGATTCTGATTTAAAGTTAATACAAAGCCTTCTCTCCCCGACAGTCACACGGTACAATGTGTGGCTGTCGGGTTTTGTTTTGCACAAAAGTTTTACTGCAATTTATTCATTACAACTAATTTTACCGTCAATCTGAACCTTTTTTGGATTATTGTTTTGTAAAAATCGCACGAAATTGCATGGCAGATTATTTTGCAATTGCACTTTGAATTATATTGTGCTATAATATTAATACAATAGAAACACAGAAAAATTGTAATTAATCAAAAGGCGGTGATTTTATGAAAGAAATCACAAAAAATCAAGCGACAGCAATTTGGCAGATTTTCTTTGTATTGTGGCTTACTGTCGGATCAATTGTGTGTTTTAATCTCGGTTGTATAGAAGATTCGCCGATATGCACACCTATGTTTGCAATAACTCCGCTTTATATCATAGAGTTCTATTTTGACCACCCCTACACCGTACAGGCAATTATGTTTCAAAACTTTGTGCTGATATTGATGCCTGCACTGCTTTGGTTTTTAACATACAAATCAGTATTCAAAAACAAAAAATCCGCAAATACAATTATTCTTATTCTTATGATTCCCGACACCGTTTTGTCAGCATTTTACGGCTTATTTTTTACAATAGGATATTTTTTCACATCCAATCACTATTTTCTATTGTTAGCGTTTTACATAATCAATTTAATAATAAAAATCGGATTAATTTTTGTAACGGTTAAAAGAGATTAAAAGGCGGTGAGATTATGAAAAACAATAAAACTCTCAAGTACACAGGAATTATACAAGGTGTACTCATTGCAACTCTGTTACTGCTTGCCATTTGGATTCAAGTAACATTTTTGTATAACACATACTATTGTGAAGATTATTCTTTTGATTTTCTTAGAAATATGGGTATTGGTTATTGGGATTTACGGAATAATTCTTCAGCGTTTTTCCTCATAAATTCCATTGCGGAAACCATAGCTTATTTTTTAGATTTGATGCGTCTTTATGTTCTTAAAATAATTTTTCAGATTATTGCCGCTGCAGCGTTAACCTTGCCTGTTATTTTAGGCTATCTGTCAATATTCCGCAAAAACATAGTTGCAAACGGATTGATTATTGCAGGATCGGCATTGACTTTGTTATCCGCATGTCGGAGTCTTTTCTCTACCCTATTTGAACTTGCCCGTGGATTTGGCGAATTCACTTTGGTTCAAGTAGTTTTAATAATTGTGATACTGATAAAAATAGAATTGATTGCCGTTTCAATACTGCGGATAAAACAGATTAAAAAATCAAATCAGTTACAGTAAATAACTAAGCGGTGATTTTATGAAAACAAATAAAATGCTTAAAGTTACAGGAATTTTGCAAAGTGTTCTCATCGGCATATTGCTGTTGTTTGCGATTTGCATTGAGGTAATGAGCCGTATGAATTTTTATACATACGACTATTCACTCAATTTTGATTATTCTTCTTTTTGGGCAATCCACGGCGACTACCCGTTCCTATTCATTTTCAACACTCTTTTTACAACCTTTGCATCTTTCTCAAGCTTGTTAGAAAATTATGTTTTATATGTTATTTTTGAAATTATGGATATTGCATCGTTGGTATTGCCCGTATATCTCGTTTACAAATCCATACGCAGTAAAAGCACGATGGCAAACGGATTGATTATTATATCATCTGCTGTTACTTTTATGATTATGGTTGCTTACGGAGTTTATACCCTTCTTGACATAATTCGCGGTGCTGAAACATTCAATATTTACAGCATAATTTTCATCTTCATAATGTTGATAAAAGTTACCTTGTGCATTGTTTCACCACTCAGAATAAGGGCAATTAACAATGCAGACGAATAGTATTACATATAAACAAGACAGTTTACGGCTGTCTTGTTTTGTTATTTATTAAAATTCCTTCATTGTATAACCCTTTCCCTACAAAATCTACAGGGACAGTTGCTGTGAACATTGACATATATTGCTGATTTAATATTCTAAATTTAATATTGCTAATTTGGAATTATAATGGTATAATTCGTGTAGATATTGCGGAGGTGTTGTCGTGAAAAAATTTGTACCGTTTTTGCTTGCTCTTACGATGATTTTCTGGAGCAGTACCCTTGCTTTTGCAACTGACAAAACAGACACACAAAATAGCTCCACCTCCGATGAATCGGACGGCGGTTCAATGCCTACGGATTTTGCGATAATTCTTCTGCTTATCGCAGGCGGTACGGCAGTCGCAAGCTTTAAACGCCACAGAAATGACCGTGACGATTACGATGAACCCAATGATGACACGGAAGAAGAAATTTGATTTTACATTATTAAAAACAACAAAGCCGACAGATTATGATTGTATCTGTCGGCTTGCTTATTTTTAATTAAATTATTGTTGAACCTCAAGAAGTTTTTTGTTCACTCTGTTTGTAACATCAAGATAATATGCAAGGTCAGCAGATGAAAGATAGATCTTGAATTTTACTACAATTATAATCAATTTTACATTATATATTCTCAAAATACAAATTTTAAACTTTTCAATCTATTTTTCATTTCATCAATTATTATTTTTTCCTCGTGATGAGTAGCTGAAAATGTAACAGAGAATCTTAAATAATGTCCACAATCGTCCCAAGGAACAACTGAAATGTTTGCATTTAATAAAATATATCTTGCAACCTCTAATGCAGTATTGAATTTAACTCCTTCTTCTGTTCCAGTTGGAATTTTCACATAAGAATAGAAAGTACCTTTTGGCTCTACACAATTAAATCCAACTTCATTGAGTGCTTCAATTAGCATTTTAAATCTTCTTGAATATTTATTAACTGTATTTTCTGTAATCCATCTATTATTAAGAGCAAAAGCACCTGCTTTCTGTATCGCGCGAAATTGACCCGAATCTGTATTATCTTTGACTACACCATATGCAGAAACAATTTTTTCATTTCCGACTAAAAAACCTAATCTCCATCCAGTCATATTAAAAGCTTTTGATAAAGAATGAATCTCTACACCTACATCTATAGCTCCATCAACCGATAAGAAACTTAGAGGTTTAACATCATTATATGTAAGCGCTGCATATGCCGCATCATGAATTACAATAATGTTATTCTTTTGGGCAAATTTTACGACATTTTCAAAGAATTCTTTTGTTGCCACTTGTCCTGTTGGATTATTAGGATAATTAATATATAATAATTTCGTTTTTTCTAAAACTTCCCTCGGGATTTCCGAAAAATCCGGATAAAAATTATTTTCCTCCTTAAGAGGCAAATCATAAATCTTCCCACCCAAATATTTTGCATGAGTTGCCAGGACGGGGTATCCAGGAATAGTATTTAGCACATAATCTCCAGGATTAATAAAACAAGAAGGAAGCATTGCAAGAATTGGTTTACTACCAATACCGTGAATTACATTATTAATTGTCAAGTTTGATATACCAAAAACTTCCTCCATATATTTTATTGCTGCATTTTGAAATTCAGGAATTCCATTATCAGAATAGAATCTATTTTCGGGTTTGCCTGCTTCAATAGATAACATATCAACAACTTTATCATCAGCGGCCCAATCAGGTTCCCCCACTCCCATATCAATTAATTTAAAATTATTTGAATGCTTTTTCTCAGCTTCTTGCTTCCATTTCTTTATTAAAGCGAATTTATAAACTTCATTATTTATTCCAAATTCTTTTCCACCAATTCTTTGAGCAAATAAATTCTGTATTTCCACTTTAGTCACTCCTTTTATTTACTAACATATCATATATCAATTATTTAGTCAACATAAAATTTATGAACCAGCACTTTCATAAGGCCTAATGCCTCTGTTCAACACAATCACTCCAACAACCATCATCACAATTGCGATTAACACCGTCATACCAATGTTAAACAGTGGGTTTTCGCCCGAAAGGATATAATACGCAGGATAAAAAGCCGTAAACGCGAACGGAATAATGTAAGTAATTATGTTTCTTACAATATTGTTGTAAATGGTAATGGGGTATTTTGCGAAGACCTAATAAATATTTTTATCCAAAACGATTAGAATATTAAGATGAAATCGTTGTTAGTTCATTTCGTGTTTACACACGAAATGATTGGCGAACACGGTTCGCCGCTACTAATCAATACCCCGTTTTCATCACATCAAAACATATGAAAATAAACAAAATGTATCATCAAGGCGGGCGTCCAATGAACGCCCCTACAGGCTATCCATAAACTAATTCATATTATTGTTTAATTCGTTTGAAGAATTTATTATTTCTCTGATTTCATTTTCGGCTTGTCTGACTTCTTCTAAAAATGCTCTTGATGAAACACGCAACGCACCGTTGCCCAGAATTATCATCTGTTCGAGTGCGTCGGATGTTACAACACGCACCTTGTTGGTTTTGGCAAGCTTGTGAGAAGTTTTCTCAATGAACATATCGGCGGTTTCTGCCTCTTTGGTATATACAATGCTGATATTATTCACGGTTTCAACCTCTCTGTGTTCGCCCTTTACCTTGTACGCATCAAACACGAGAATAAGGTTGCACTTGCTGTAGCCCTGATAGTTGCAGAGAATGTTTATCAGAGCGTGCCTTGCACCGTCAAGACTTCTTTCGGAAAGCTCTTTGAGGTGTTCCCACGCAAAAATAACATTGTAGCCGTCAACAAGCAGATACTCCGTGCCGTCATACACGGGGGATTTTTTATACTTTTCAGCCGCCTTGTCAATAGACGAAACCGCCTTGACATGACGCTTTTCGGGAGCGTGTTTTCTGCGTGTCACAGGGCCGTAGGTCTGTTCAAAAATCTGCATAAGCTCCTTGTCGAGAGCAAAAATATCGTCCTGAGTTTTGCACTTTGCAAAAGCGTTTTCGCTGTTTGTGCCGATTTCATCGTCTTTCGGAGCATCGAGAATACTCGGCAGATGCATATGCTCGCCGACCTCATTCCACGGCACATTGTATCCTGCTCCGTGAGAACAGAACACAGAACCGCATGGATTGTCAACATCGGCATCACAATCGTAGCCGATTTGTGCAATAACTTCATCACTGTTGTGACACGGCTCATAGCCTTTAAGGCTGCACGAAAGTCTGCCTCTGCCGTGAGTGTACTGCATAACTTCTTTTGTATAGTTGCCCATTTCGGACACGGGTGCAGTACCCGTGAGAACGGAATTTTCTCCCTTGGCTTCGGGAGAATTGAAAGTACCGCTCATCCGCTGAATATCTGACATTGCCCGTCCCACATTTTCGTTAGGTACTTCAAGCGTGAAATCATAAACAGGCTCAAGCAGAATGCTCTTTGCAGAACGCAGTCCCTGTCTTACGGCACGGTAGGTTGCCTGTCTGAAATCTCCGCCCTCGGTATGCTTTGCGTGAGCTTTTCCCGAAACAAGCGTGATTTCAATATCTGTAATCGGCGAGCCTGTCAGCACACCGAGATGTGTTTTTTCGCAGAGGTGAGTAAGAATCAGTCTTTGCCAGTTGCGGTCGAGCAAGTCCTCTTTGCAACAGGAATTTATTGTAATTCCGCTGCCACGCTTTGCAGGTTTCAAAAGGAGATGAACCTCTGCGTAGTGTCTTAACGGCTCAAAATGACCGACACCCTCAACCGTATTTTCGATAGTTTCTTTATAGATTATACTGCCTGTGCTGAACGATACATTCATACCGAAACGCTCTTTTATTATGCACCTCAGCACCTCAAGCTGAATTTCACCCATAAGGCGGATGTGGATTTCACCGAGTCTGCTGTTCCACACAACATTTAGCTGAGGATCTTCGTTTTCAAGCGTTTTCAGCTTTGTGAGAGCCGTGTGGGCGTCTGTCCCATCCTCTAATTCAACCTTGTAAGTCAGAACAGGTTCGAGTACGGGAACTCCGGAATTTTTCTCAACACCCAAGCCGTCACCCGATGAAGTGAATGTTATTCCCGTTACCGCACAAACGGTTCCTGCAACAGCCTCCTCAACGGCTGTGAATTTCTCGCCTGAATAAATTCTTATTCTGTTTACCTTTTCGGCATTGGTATTTTTTTCGCTTTGGAGAATTTCACGCACTTTAAGACTTCCGCCTGTAATTTTCATAAATGTAAGGCGGTTGCCCTGATTGTCCTCTGCAATTTTATAGACCTTTGCACCGAATTCAGCACCGTAAGAGGGCATAACCGTGTATTCGTCAAGCAGATTCAAAAATGCCTTTACACCGTCAAGTTTGAGTGCCGAACCGAACATACACGGAAAGATTTTGCGTTCCTTAATCGCACCTGTTATGTCGGTCTTTTCAACGGCATCTGTTTCATAATATTTTTCAAGAATTTTTTCATCACATACGGCAACACTTTCACGAAAGCCGTCGGAGTTCGGATAGGTAAAATCAACGCAGTTTTCGTCAAGCCCTGTACGCAGCTGTGCCATAACGGAAAGCTTGTCCGCACCGTCAAGATCCATTTTGTTGACGAAGATAAAACACGGCACATTGTACTTTTTGAGCAGTTTCCAAAGTGTGCAGGTGTGACTCTGAACGCCGTCAGTTCCGCTGATTACAAGAATTGCGTAGTCAAGCACCTGAAGTGTACGCTCTGCTTCTGCCGAAAAATCAACATGACCGGGTGTGTCAAGCAGAGTAAATTCCGTGTTGTTGTACTTCATAACCGCCTGTTTTGAAAAAATTGTAATTCCACGGTCACGCTCAAGCGAAAAAGTGTCGAGAAACGAATCCCTGTGGTCAACCCGACCAAGCTTTGTTATGTTGCCTGAGGAGTACATCAGAGCCTCTGAAAGCGTAGTCTTTCCCGAATCGACATGAGCCAGAATACCGACTGCAATTTTTTTCATCTTATCACCATACCCGAAAATTTATATATTTCTTTTAGAGAATTGTTTCCATACCGATTTTTTGAACCTTAAAACCGATACGCTCGTAAAATTTCATTGCACCGTCATTGCCTGCCCACACATTTAGCGTAACATTATAGCAACCGCTTTTTCGGGCAAAATCAATAACATGGTTATACAGCTTTGTGCCGATATGCATCCCTCTTGTATCCTCGTCAACACACAAATCATCAATATACAGGGTTTTTATATTTGTGACCGACTTGCTTTCAAGATTTTGTTTAAAAATACAAAAAGCATATCCTTTTACTTTTCCGTTATGTTCTGCAACAAAAATCGGCTTTTGCTCATCAACAATTATTCGCTCAAGCTCCTCGTCCGTGTATTTCTTCTCACCGACTGTAAAAAGGTCGGGGCGGATATCGCTGTGAATCTTGTGAATCTCAAAAAGGAGCTTGTCAAGCTGCGGTATGTCTTTAAATTTTGCCCGTCTTATTGTTACTTCACACATAATTTCATCTTCCAATCATATAAAAAATACCTTGTACAATTTCGTTTTGCCGAAACTTTCAACATTTATTTTACCACATTAAAAAATTAATGTAAACAAAGCAAAAAGGCTTGCGACCAAAATTGACCGCAAACCTTTTCGGGAGTAAATATGAACGAAAGTAATTATCAGTTTTATGTTGTTATATAAGATTTTTGTAAAGCTCTTAAATTTCTTCAACACTTGCAGAATAAATCTATTTGTTCTATTATACACCCATATATCTAAAATTTCAAGAACCATTTTAACATTTCTATGTCTTTTGCTGTCATTTGCATTAAAAACTTGTACTTTGCAAAAAGAATGGTATAATATAATCAGAATAAAATTTACATAACCAAGGAGTTGACATATATGTATGAAGAAATTTATGCTCAGGCAAAACAGGCTTGTAATGAGCTTTGCGATGTTGCCAAGCTTAAAGAGGGCAGTATTGTTGTAATCGGCTGTTCTTCAAGCGAGGTTGCAGGCGGCACTATCGGTCACAATTCAAGCCTTGAAACCGCTCAGGCTGTTTTCAAGGGTATATACGAAGTGCTTTGCGAAAGAAAAATTTACCTTGCCGCACAATGCTGTGAACACCTCAATCGTGCAATCATCGTTGAGCGAGAGGCTGTTCCGAACGCTGAAATCGTGAATGTTGTTCCACAGCCAAAGGCAGGCGGTTCGTTTGCCACAACAGCATACAAAACATTCAAAGATCCCGTTGCGCTTGAAGAAATCAAGGCTGACGCAGGTCTTGACATCGGCGGAACACTTATCGGCATGCACCTTAAAAGAGTTGCCGTACCCGTAAGACTCAGCATTGACCATATCGGACAGGCAATTCTGCTTGCCGCAAGAACCCGTCCTAAATTCATCGGCGGTTGCCGTGCCGTTTATGACGACAGCTTTTAATTTTATTAAAATTGACTGGCGGCAGTTTTCGGACTGTCGCCTGTTTTTTTATTACTGCTTATTAAAATTTCAACATATTACCTTGTTTTCCGCAAATTTGCGACATACAATATCAAAGAAAAGTTTGCATTTTTCACTAACTGTGGTATAATCTAATGAGATAATTTTTTTCTGGAGGTACTATGAGCGGTATAATTGTTTCTGTTATTGTCCCCTTTCTTGAGAGCAATAACAAATTAATAGATACTCTGTCATCAATATCCGAGCAAAAGAATATTAATCAAGAGAACATTGAAGTGCTTATTGTTGACGCAACAGACAAAACTTCAGGCAAAATTGCAAGTGGCAGTATGTCAATGTGCAAGGTGATTTATGCAAAGTCGGTTAAAAGCTTTGCCGATGCCTGCAACCTTGCTGCGTCAAAAGCAACAGGCAAATATATCACGGTGTGCAATTGCGGCGACACTTTCAGCGATAACTATTTTGAAAGCTGCATTAAGGTGTTCAACGAAAAGGAAAAAATTCCTTTTGTTGCCGGTCACAGATTTTGCGTAAACCCTGTTTTCAGAGAGAAAAAGGAATTCAGACTTAACAAAGGTCAGCTTGAATCAAGCGTTGTCAACCTTTTTGATAATCCCAACCTCATCAATCTTGAGCTTACGGGTACTTTTTACAGAACTGAAATTTTCAAATCATACAAAATGAACAACAAGCTCAAGTACGAAAGTGCAGACGATTTTGCACTCAGAATTCAGCTTGATTATCCGGAGTATGTATATCTTGACGAGATTGAATTTGACTACTTTATGCCTGTAAGCGATGACTTTATGTACTATGTTCCCACAAACTACAAGGACTGGTACACAGATTCGCTTAACAACTTTTTAAAGCCTCTCATCAATGACAGCAAGGACAGGGACGGAAATATTCCGCTGTTTATTCAGTTCTATATTGTTTTCAATATTACAACAAAGTTCCTTGCAAATATGAACAACCGCAACAAGCGTAATATGAACGATGAAGAGCTTGCGGTTTTCTTTGAAACAGCAAGAGAATGTTTTAAGTTTGCAAATGACGGTTTTGTTCTTAACAAAGACAAGTACGTTTCTCTCGGCTACAGTGAGGAAGCCGCCGAGATGTTCTATATGATAAAGCACAATTGTGTTTTCAAGGATATGCCTTTTGAATATTCCGAGGGCAAAAAAGAGGTTTACCTCAACTGCAACAATGTCTATATTTCTAAGCTTACAGACCAGAGAGTCGGTATGCATGTTATGGACTACCGTGACGGCAAGCTTGTTATTGACGGCTCGTTCAGACAGGTTTTTGACCTTGAAGATTTTGAGCTTTATGTTCAGTTTGGCGACAAAAGACAGGTTCTTACAAACACAGACCGTTATTCTCTGACAAAATATTTCGGCATCAGTGCATACAAGAAATTCACCTTTCACCTTGAGCTTGAGCTTGATCCCGAAAATCCTCAGCAGACGGTTGCATTCTTTGCAAGATACAAGGATTCAATTATTCCGCTCAAGCTTTCATTCCTGCACCATTGGTCTAAGTTTACAATCAAGCCAAAGAACTCCTACTGGAGATTCAACAAGTATGTTGCCTATATTGACAAATCAAGAACAATTGTAATCTGCCACGCATCTGCTATGGATACATTCAAGAGAGAACTCAAGTTCCTCCCCTATGTTTTCAAGGAGAGTAAACGCAGCTTCATTACAAGAATTCAGTATTGGCTTACAAGACCTTTCTTCAAGAACAAGAAAATCTGGCTCATGTACGATAAACTGTACAAGGGCGGTGACAGCTGTGAATATCTTTACAGGTATTGTGCAGACAAAAAGGACGGCATTTCAAGATACTATATCATTGACAAAAACACTTCCGATTACAAGCGACTAAAGGCTGACGGACTCAAGCCTGTCAAGAACCGTTCATTCAAGCACAAAATGCTGTTTCTCAATACCGATATTGCGCTCATTACGAACTCAAATGTATTCCCGTTCAACGGCTACAGTATGGATCGTTCAAGATTCATCAGAGGTTTGTGCAACTTCCCTTCAATGTGCTTACAGCACGGACTTTCGGTTCAGAAGTGTGCAATGGCTCAGCAGAGAATTGTTGACAACACACAGATGTACTTCCTTGCATCAAAGTATGAGTACAAAAACTTGAGCAACCATGTTTACAACTATCAGGATTTTGACATTCTCAAGATGACAGGCATCGGCAGATATGACGGACTTATCAATAACGATAAAAAGCAGATTCTGCTTTCACCCACCTGGCGTATGTACAATGCAATGCCTGTTACAACAAGCGAGGGTGAACAGAGAGCTTACAATCCAGAATTCAAGCACACAACCTATTATAAAATCTACAACGACCTTATCAATAATAAAAAATTGATTGATACGGCAAAGCGTACAGGCTACAAGATTAAGTATGTTCTTCATCCGATTTTAAGCTCACAGGTTAACGACTTTATCCCCGATCCGTATGTTGAGGTTGTTTCATCGGTTGGCGATTTCAACTACGAAACAGCTTTTCAGGAGTCAAGCCTTATGGTAACAGACTATTCGGGCGTTCAGTTTGACTTTGCTTATATGAAAAAACCGCTTGTATATTTCCATCCGTCACAGCTTCCTGCACACTATGATGACGGCGGATTCTTCTATGATACAATGGGATTCGGAGAAATTTGTACCGAAAGCGACCAGCTTGTTGACCTGCTCTGCGAGTATATGGAAAACGGCTGTAAAATGAAACCAAAGTATGTTGAAAGAGTTGAAGATTTCTATCAGTTTGACGATCACAACAACTGTGAAAGAATTTACAACGAAATCATCAAGTATCAGCAACAGGTTAACAAAGACAAATTAAAATAGTATTTAAGCGGTCAGTTTTTTGCTGACCGTTTTTGTTTTGCCAATACTTCTCAAGCTCAATATACTTTTATTGTTTTTTGTACATATGTACAAATTTTGTATATATTGTTTAAAAATTACTTGTTTTTCTCTTGAAATACTACACCGCATAAATTGTTATAACAGGCAAATTATGGTATAATTGGTACTTGTAGCAATGTTGCAAATTTTACGAAAATTGTTAAGAAAACGAAGTTCCTGTCAGAAATTGACAGACACAAATCCCCTACTTTTTGGGATTTCCGTTTACGGAGGATTTAAAAATGAGCAAAACCAAACGACAGTCCGGTATTGAGTTACTGCGAATTATTGCAATGATACAGATAATTTTTTTGCATGCGTATCAGTACGGATTACTTCATGACGCATCAAAGGCCGCAGGCGATATTGACGGTATATTGGTGACATTTGTATGGTCATTATGCAGAACCCCTGTTGATGTGTTTATTATGATAAGCGGCTACTTCATGATAACCTCGCAGTTTGATATAAAAAAGACCATACGGCGTGGCGGAAAAATCTACGGTGCAATGATTTTTTACTCGATTATACTTTCGATAATTTTCTTCATAAGCGATCCGTCGCTCATAAATATAAATTCAGTTATAAAGGCGTTCACTCCGCTAATGTCACGAACTTGGTATTTTCTGAGCAATTATTTGATTATTCTTCTGCTCAGCCCATTTCTCAACAAAATGCTTGCGTCACTTTCTAAAAAACATTACCTCTACTTTATGGGAATTGTTTTTGTGGCAGTAAGTCTATGGTCAACGCTTGCGGAAATTCACGGAATAAACAATGTGATCAGCGTCAACAAAATACTTGATCCTTATATGGGCAAAAGTCTTGGCGGATTCCTTTTGATGTACATAATCGGCGGTTATCTGAGGTTGTTTGTAAAGCAGAAACCGCTTGAGAAAAGAAAACCGAATTTCCGCTATCTCGGCATTTTCGTCGGCCTTTGCGTATTAGATTTTGTATTGGCATCTGTTTTTCCACAATACAAGCCGGCATTCGGTATGTTCAACAACCCGATTGTCCTCGCCGAATCGGCGATGTTGGTTCTCTTTTTCAGAGATTTCAATTTCAGCTCAAAATTTGTCAATACAGTAGCCGGCACAACGCTCGGTATATATGCAATCCACGAAAATCCGTATGTTCGTGATTGTCTGTGGAATGTTGCAAACTTCAGCAATAAGCACCTCTATGACACCCTGATTTACATTCCGATTGTATTTATAACAATCCTCCTCATATTCGCAGGCTGTTGCGTAATTGAGCTTTTAAGACTTAAACTCTTCGAATTTGTCGGCAATAAAATCAACGCCCGCAAATCCATAACATCCGGCAACCGCTGTACAAAATAATATATCTTATAAAAAAACACCGACAGATTAAGCTAAAAGCTAACCTGTCGGTGTTTTTATTATTCAAAATATTTTCCGCTGCCCTTCATTTCTGTTTTAATGAAGTGCGACATAATTTTGCCGAGATATTTTTTCATCATTTTGTTATAGCTTTCGGGATTGACTTCACCGCCGTATGCCATAACATCAAATGTTATTTTCGCCTCAACAATCTTTGCATTCAGCCTTAAAAATCCGCAACGCTGATAGAATTTATAACGACTCATTCGCTGTTTTTGATTGGGGGCATTTTCTTCTTCAAGCTGTTCAATTGCAAGAAAAATTCTTTTGCCCTTATACAAATTTTTAAATTCATCAAGCACGGCGACTCCGATTCCGTGTCCCCTCTCATTTTCGGAAATTGCATAGTAGTACACATAGACAACTTCGCCGTCCGTGATTGCATAGATAAGTCCAATCCACTTTTCTTCATAATAAATTGCGTAGAAATCCGCACCCTCATTCTTTGATTTTTTCATCAAAAGCCAAAACGGTACTCTCTCAACGGGAGGAAATGCGGTAAGGTATAATTCTTTTACAGATTTATAATCATCAAGTTGTTTTGTGACTTTTTTAAAGCAAATCATAAAAATCCCTTTCGTTACTATAATCACAGGGAATATTGTACCACATAAAGGATTAATTTGCCACAACAGTTTTCCTCTTTGAAAGCTTTCTTATTTTAACATAATAAACCGCAATCATAAGGAGCATACTTCCTGTCCATGCGGCAGGACCGGCAACGCAGATTGATGCGTAACCTATTACAGAACTGAAAATAACGGGCGTCATAATTCGCATAACAACTTCGATAAGCGAACCAATCATAGGCACAATGCCGTTTTTAAGTCCCTGAATTGTTCCACGGTATATAAACAGCATTGCAAGCGAGCACTCAAACGGGCAGTTCCAGAAGATAAACTGAACGGAATAATCAATAGTCTGCTGTGAGCTTCCGCTTGTGAAAATTCCTGTTATCGGCTGAGCAAAAATCATTGAAACCGCACCGATTACAATTGAATATGCAATACAGGTCAACAAGCAGAAATTGACGCCTTTTTTGATTCTGTCATATCTTCCTGCGCCCTCGTTCTGACCTGCAAATGTTGCGATAACCATACTCATTGAGTTCATCGGATTCTGGATGAGGAGCTGAACACGGTTGCCGATTGTGTAGGCGGCAACGGCATATGAACCGAACTGATTTACGAAATACTGCAAAACCATCATGCCGATTGAAATTACTGAGTTTTGAAGTCCCATCGGGAAACCGACTTTTAGCTCGTCCCGTACAGTTAAAGTCAAATTTTTAAAGCTGTTTCTGTTCGGCAAGAGCATTTTCACCTTGAAAAAAATGTACACGCAACAGAGAACCGCCGACACAAGCTGAGAGATTACCGTTGCAATTGCCGCACCCGAAACATCCCACCTGAACACTATGATAAATAACAGGTCAAGTCCCACATTCATTACGGATGAAAAGAGCAACAGATAAAGCGGAGTTTTGCTGTCACCAACCGAACGCAGAAGTGATGCCGTAAGGTTGTAGAGCATTGTTGCGGGGATTCCGAGGTAAATTATTGTAAGATATCTGCTTGCATAATCGAATGTATCCGAGGTTGTTCCGAGCATTGTAAGCAGCGGATTAACAAGAAGTACAAACGAAACAGTAAGCACAACAGCCGACACAACGCCAATTATTATGTGGGCGGCAACGCTCTTTTTCACCCGTTCCATATCGTTTGCACCGAAATGCTGTGAAGTGATTACCGAACAGCCGGCGGAAAGTCCTATGAAAAATCCGAGTGCAAAAAAGTTGAGCGAACTCGTTGATCCGACAGCCGCAAGCTTGATTTCACCGAGAGTCTGACCGACAATCAGCGTATCGACAACATTGTAAAGCTCCTGCAAAAGGTTGCCGATTATTACGGGAATTGCAAAAAATAAAATCTGACTTGAAATTTTTCCCTGAGTCAGATTTCTAACAGATTTTGAACCATTCATAACATTCACACTTCTTATCAAAAATTTTTATGTTTTTAATATCTTTTTCGTTTAAATTTAAGTCTTAGCAACACTCTGATTTTGATTGTTCAAATGCAGAGTATGTTGTATATAGCAAACAGATTGCAATCTGTGCAAAGGAGCGATAGCTTCTCGGGATTTCAGTCATTAGACTGAAATTCTAAGAAGTACCGCACTGCCAAGCGGTGCGGCATTTCTGCACTAGATTATAGCACAGCGATTTGTGAATGTAAATGTATAGGAATGACGAAATAAAGACGCTTTTGTTTTGAAAAAACTTTACACAATGCACAGTATTGATTTTGTCCTATTTTATTACAGCATAATTTTATAACCAAATAATAAGTATTTCACATTATCCGATTATCATTGACTGTTTTAAGAATACAACCGTTTTGATGAAAATTTGCAAATTGTCAATATTTTGTTATTCTGAGGTTTCAGCAAAAACAAAACAGAGCCGAAAAAACGACTCTGCCCTGTAACATTAGAGAAAATATTTATGAAAACAAACTGTCTTATTAATCAGTCTTTTTTAACATTGAAAGCGTCCGTACCAACTGCTGTATCGTTAATTACTGTATTAATACTTTCAACTGATTTTGAAACACCCTCTCGGGAGGTAAGCACATCCTCCCGAGTAAAGGCTTTCGGTACCCGCAAGGGAAGTCCACATGATTTATTCAAAAGAGTTAGCCTCTGCTAACCGAGTATTATTATATACCACTCAACAAAGAAAATCAAGGGAAATTTTTATTTTTTTCTGCAATATTCGTCAGAGGTATTTTAAAGCTATTTAAAAATATTTTTAAATAGTTCTTGACTTTTCGGTAAATCAGGCTATAATAAAGCTACAAGCTATTTAAAATATTTTTTAAATAGCTGTGATAGGACTTTGTGAGGAGGTATCTGCTTGTCACTGAACGGTACACTTAAAGCACTTTCAGATCCGATAAGAAGAAATATTCTGACAATGCTGAAAGGCAAGAAAATGATTGCAGGCGACATTGCCGAAGAACTTGGAATTTCACCTGCATTGCTTTCATATCACCTCAATCTGTTGAAGAAAAACGACCTGGTGATTGAATCAAAAGAAAAAAATTATGTTTATTATGAGCTTAACACAACCCTGTTTGACGAACTCATAATGTGGCTTAAACAATTTTAGGAGTTGATTTTATGAAAAAGCTGAATAAAATTATGCTTGCACTTTCCATATTGCCCACTTTGCTTACTTCCGTATTTTTATTCTTTATGAATGACACCGTTCCCATGCACTACAACGCAAGCGGTGCTGTTGACCGTTACGGTTCAAAATACGAAAACTTCATTCTCCCAGCAATCATTCTGTTTATGTACGCATTTTACATGGTGTATACCAAGATATATACTAAATACAGCACAAACAGCGTTGAAAAGATAAATAACAATGTAAAAATCACTGCGATACTTGTGACATCAATCATTGCGGCTTTCAATATTCTTCAATTGATGTTTCTCATTCTGGCAATTTTAAAGCCCGACAGCACAACTTTTACAGATAATGTGCCGTTCATTATAAATACGGTTATGGGTTTGATGTTGATTATTGCAGGCAACTTTCTTCCGAAAACAAAACGAAATTCGTTTATCGGAGTAAAAACATCATGGACTCAAAGCAGTGACTTGGCGTGGTATGAATCAAACCGAGCCGGCGGAATTGCCTTTGTAGTTACCGGAGTTTTGACAATCATTGAAAGCTCATTCATAAAGGGAATCAATTCAACATTTATTATGGTTGCAATTCTTCTGATAAGCGTTGCCGTTGCCTACATCTATGCGTACGTAAAAGTAAAAAAATCCGCTTAATCAAGCACAAAACCGCTGTCGGGATTAAACCTGACAGCGGTTGTTTTTTGAAATATTTACTTATAAATATTCACTAAAATTACTGCTCTGCTTTTTCAGGGAGCGACAAAGCTTTGCCTTTATCACTTTTCTTTGTCAGCGGAGTCATACTCTTTGCACAAATCATCATAGTTGACGCATTATGCAAAAATGCCGAAACCGACGGCTGAATAACGCCCATAAAGCCTGAAAGCAAAAGTGTCGAATTGAAAGCAATTATGAAACGATAGTTTTTGTTGATTCGTTTCATAAGGTCTTTGCTCAACTTGCGAACACGCACAAGCGCACGCAAATCAGAGCCTTTTATGGTAATATCCGCAGTTTCACGGGCAATGTCGGACGCATCGTTCATTGCAACCGAAACATTTGCGGCGGCAAGTGCCGGAGTATCGTTGATACCGTCACCGACCATAATTACCTTCTGACCGTTCTGCTTCATTTCTTCAACATATCTGTGCTTGTCCTCTGGGAGAACCTGACACTTATAGTCGGTAATTCCGAGCATTGCGGCTGTCGCCTTTGCGGCTCTGTAGCTGTCGCCCGTGAGCATAACAACATTCTTTATGCCCTGTTTTTTGAGCATATCAATTGCCTGTTTTGCTTCTTTTCGAGGCGGATCGCTGATGCATAATGCACCCGAAAGTTCACCGCCGATTGCAAGGTAAAGCACGGAACATGAGCCGGATTTTTCGTCAATAATATTCTGCTGTTCCTTTGTAACGGTAACATTCTCGTCCTCAACAACAAAATGCTTACTGCCGATTATTGCACGCTTACCGTGAAGTGTTGTTGCAATACCGTGGGCAACAACATACTCAACCTCTGTATGCTCCTCGGAGTGAGAAATTCCTCGTTTTTCAGCACCGATTACAACGGCATTTGCTACGCTGTGCGGAAAATGCTCCTCAAGACAGGCTGAGATTCTGAGAACCTCGTCCTCTGTATAATCGCCGAATGCAACAACCTTTTCAAGAACAGGCTCTGCGTTTGTGAGCGTACCTGTCTTATCAAACACGATTGTGTCAGCGTTTGCAAAAGCCTCAAGATACTTTCCGCCCTTGATTGTAATATCGTTGTCAGCCGCCTCTTTGACAGCCGAAATTACGGCAATAGGGGTTGACAGCTTGATTGCACAGGAGTAGTCAACCATAAGAAGTGAAACTGCCCTTGTGATGTTTTTTGTGAAAATAAGAGTTGCAAAAAATCCGATAAAGCTGAACGGAACAATTCTGTCGGCAAGAGCTTCGGCACGGCTCTGAACACCTGCCTTGAGTTCCTCTGAATTGCCGATAAGTTCAATAATCTTGCTGATTTTAGTATTTGACGCAAGCTGACGGACTGTTACAACAATACTGCCCTCTTCGATTACCGTACCTGCATAAACGGAAATTCCCTCACGCTTTAATACAGGCAACGGCTCGCCTGTCATTGACGACTCGTTTACGGTTGCCTCACCGTCTGCAACAACACCGTCAACAGGAATAACCTTGCCTGTCTGAACACGGATTTTGTCGCCGACACGCAGATCCTTAATCGGAATGAGAACATCACTGTCATCTGTAACAAGCCATACTCTGTCGGTCTTGATTGCAAGGCTGTCTGTGAGAACCGCCTTTGTCCTTGCGTGAGTATATTCTTCAAGCAAGCCAGATATTCTGAGCATAAACATAACCGTTGCGGCTGTTTTGAACTTGCGTTGACACAAGCATGCCACAACAGATGCGCCGTCAAGCACATCTACGGTAAGTTTACCGTTCCAAAGAGTTTTGAGAGCCTTTTTAATATATTTTGCACTTCTGTAAAGAGTGATTGCCGTTCTTATCGGAGCAGGAAGGAACATCTTTGAAAGATAGTGCTTTGCAACAAGAGTGAAAAGATTGTCATGAAAATCGCTGTCAATCTTCTGAATTCCAAATTCTGCACTTGGTTCATTCTTTTTAAGAGTTTTTACATTAATTGCTCTTACAAGGTCGATAATTTTACTTCTGCTGCCCTTTGTGTAATTGACAAGAATACCGCCGTTTGCAGAACTTACCTGTGCCGAATTCACATAAGGAGATGCGGTCACAAGATTATAGATTGCCCCCTCATACTCCTTATCAAATGCATATGCGCCGCAGCGAAAACGAATTCTCTGCGGCTTGTCATAGACAATTTTAAATTTCATTATTCTGTCACTTCTTCAGCGGCAGCATCTTCGTGAATACCTGCCTCTGTTTTAGCATCATAGCAGATATCCGAAGCTTCATCCTTCATATTCTGGAAAGCTGCCTTTGCATCTTTCTGAAGCTTCATACCCTTTGCAAGACCTGTAACTGCAAGACTGCGGGTTTTATCTGCTTTAAGTATCTTTTTGCCTACGATTACTGCTGCTGCACCTGCAACTGCACACCATAATTTTTCGTTCTTGAATACTTTCAACATATAAAGTCCTCCTTTAACGCTCATATGCACAAATGTACATATATTTAAGTTGTTTTACACAACAACTTTATCATTAATTATATAATATATGACAAATTTGTCAAGAATTTGCAAAGTAAAATTTTCCGATTTTATAAAAAATTTATCCGAGAGCAACATCAAGAACCATCATCAGCGTAAATCCTATTGCAACACCGATTGTTCCGATGTTGGAATGTTTGCCGTTTTGTGATTCCGGAATAAGCTCTTCGGTTACAACATATATCATTGCTCCTGCGGCAAATGAGAGAAGATACGGCAACAACGGGACTGCTATTCCTGCAAAAATCACCGTAAGTACAGCACCGATAGGCTCTACAACTCCCGACATAATTCCGAGAAAGCATGACTTTTTGCGTGACGCTCCGCCTGCATGGAGCGGAAGTGAAATTATTGCCCCCTCGGGAAAATTCTGTATTGCAATACCTACCGCAAGAGCCAATGCGCCTGCAACGGTTATTCCCGTATTATCCGAAATTGCTCCGACAAAAGTTACACCTACCGCCATTCCCTCCGGGATATTGTGCAAGGTAACGGCAAGAACGAGCATAGTGTTCTTTGAAAGACTTGAACGAACGCCCTCGGGATTGTCGCTGTCAAGGTGCATATGCGGTATAACGCTGTCGAGCAAAAGCAAAAATCCAATTCCGAGCAAAAATCCGACTGTCGCCGGAATCCACGCAACTATGTTCTGACTTTCTGCCATTTCAATTGAGGGAATCAACAACGACCATATTGATGCCGCAATCATAACTCCAGATGCAAATCCGAGCAGAAATTTTTGCAGCTTTTGATTGAGCTCACCTTTTGAAAAAAGTACAACGGCTGAGCCGAGCGATGTTCCGAGAAACGGTATTAAAATTATAATCAGTCCGTTTAAAAGCATATTGACCTCCTTGTAGTTAGTCTTTGCTAACTACATTGTAGCACAACAAATTTTAAAATACAATAGCGGAACAGAAAATCTCTGCTCCGCTGCATAATATGATGTGATATGTTAATCTGTAATAATTTTTATTGAACTGCCCGACTTTGTGCCGACAACCTCGATTTTGTTGCCTATGCTGTTTTTCAGCTCGCTTATGTGGGAAATGATTCCTACAAGGCGGTTGCCGTTGCCTGTAAGGTCATTCAGCGTTTCAATTGCAGATGCAAGGCTGTCGTTGTCAAGTGAACCGAATCCCTCGTCAATAAAGATTGAATCAAGTCTGATTCCGCCGTTTCTCTGCTGAATAATGTCGGAAAGTCCGAGTGCAAGCGCAAGTGACGCCTGAAAAGATTCTCCGCCCGAAAGAGATGAAATATCCCTTTCCTTGTTGTTAAAATTATCACGAACGCTGATTTCAAGCCCTGCGCTGATTCGCTTGTCACGGCTTTCGCCACGGACAATTTCATAGCGACCGCCAGTCATTTTTGAAAAACGCAGATTAGCATAGTACAAAACCTGTTCAAAATACGAACCCATAATGTAGCGTTCAAAGGTGATTTTGCTGTTATCGGAAACAATTTCACCGTTGGCGGTTTTCTTGAGATTTTCGTAAACATCTGCTATTCTGAGCTTTTTTTCAAAGTCATTTTTCAGCTGTTCAACGCTGTTGTAAATGTTTTGATTATTGTGCAGACTTCTGTCGCCTGCGGTATAAAGATTGTCCCATTTTTCCTTTTCGGAAGTATAGCTATCAATCAGTTCATTGATTTTAAGGACATCTTCCCTTTGCTTTCCTTCAACTGATTTTTCACAGGCTTCAACCGTTGCCCGAGATTTTTTCAGAGAATCGGTAAAGATTTCTGCCTCTCGTTTTAATTCTTTTATGGAATCTTCGGTCAACAAATTAAAATCGGGACATTCCAAGATATTATTCTCTGAAAGAACAATATCAAGCTCCGATTTTTTGTTATTAAGTTCAGATTCAAAACTTTTCAGCTGTTTGGCAGTTTCGTTTTCAACAGAAACCTTGCTGTCAAAATCTGACTTTGCATTTGAAAGCTCGCTTTGCGCAAGGTCGATTTCCGACTTAATCCGCTCTGCCTTGTCGGCACAAGCCTTTGCCGCATTCAAAAGTTCTTCGACCGATGAGTATTTTATCTCCGCTTTAAGACTCTCGGTTTCTTCTTTTGCGGAATTATATTTACTTTTTGCGTCAGCATTTTTGCGGATTAATTCTGTATGAACAAAATCAAGCTTTTTAAGCTTTTCATCAAACCTTGAAATTTCAGTCTTGCAGACCTCACGCTGCTCTCTGACTTTTTCAAGGTCAGAAGCTTCGGTTTCAAGCGCTTTTAATTGTTTCTTTTGTTCCGACAAAAGCTGTGAAATCATTTCGGCTGAAAGTGTTTCGGCATCAACCTCAAGTGCATTCGCAAATTCCGTGACATTTGTTTTGGCGGATTCTGATTCCGTTTCAAGCCTTGTGACCTCATTTGACTTTTTATGAACGGCATTTTCAGCAACTTCACACCTTGCCTTCAAAGCATCGAGCGTATCCTTGTCGGGGGCATTTTCGCTGTGTTTTGCCGGATTCGGATGATGCAATGAACCGCAGACGGGACACGGCTTTTCATCTTCGAGTGTGTCGGCAAGCACGCCTGCCATATTCATTATGTAGATATTGTGCTGTTCGTTGTACTCGTTGTTGAGTGCCGTTGCCGACTTTGCAAGGTCTGCACATTCTGCTTTTACATTAGTCAACCTTGCATTGATTTTTTCGAGATTTTCATATTCGGCAGAAAGCCTTTCAGCCTTGCCTGATTTGTCTTTCAATGCTGTTATTTTTCTCTTGGCGTCAAAAATTTTCTGCTCTGTGTCGCTGTTTTCTGAGATAAATTTTTCCGCTTTTGTCTTTAGATTTTCCGTACCAGAATAAGATTTTCTGTTGTCTGAAATTTCTTTTTCGGAATTTTGCAAAACTGATTCATATACATTCAAATTTGCCGTAAGGTTAAAATATTTTCTGTAAGTATCTTCCTTTGCACGGAGTTTTCCCGATTCCTCGTTTAGCGTTGCGATTTTGCCCTCAAGCGACTTTTTCTCGGCAAAAACATTCTGTTTTAATTTCAAATTTTCTTCGGCAGATTTTCTGTCTATTTCCGCATTTTTACAGTTTTTGAGTGCCGAATCATATCTTTTCCGTGACTCGGCAAAGCTATCATATTTTGGCTTTACGGAGTGCAGTATTTTTTCGTCATTCTCAGCTTTTTTGAGCATTTCATCGTAATGCGGTTTACTCTGCAAAAGCTGTTCGAGACGGAGCTTTTCGGTATCAAGAGTATCGAATTTATTATTAATTTCAACTGCAAGAGCCTTTTTCTTTTCTTCCTCAAGAATTGTCTTTTCAAGCTCTTTTCGCTTTTTTTCAATTTCTGTATTGTCCTTTTTCTGCATCTCGGAAAGTACCGATAGGTGCAAAAGAAATTGCTCAATATCAATTACCGTAAGGTCTGTTCTGTCGGTATAAAGGCTGATTTTTTCGCTGATTTCGGCAAAGCTGTCATCATCGGGAATTTCAACGGCAACGGTTTTTGACTTGATAAGTTCGCAGACTTTTTTCTTTTCTTCAAGCTTTTCGGCTGACTCTGTTTTCAATTTATCCTGAAATTCTTTGTAGATGTCCGTGTGAAATATTTTGCGAAAAATCTCGCTTCGCTTTTCACTTCCCGACTCAATGAACTTTTTGAATTCGCCCTGTGCAAGCATTGCAATCTGGCGGTACTCATCACATTTCAAGCCGATAATTTCGCTGATTTTATTATTGACCTCGCCCGTTTTTGTGAGCGGAGTTGTAATGTCATCACCGGTAAGCTCTGCTGACGCACCCTCAATTTTACTGCCTGTTCCACGCTTTTTTGCGACCTCATTCGAGGTGGTTCTGATGATACGGTACTTCTTTCCCCTGTGTTCAAATTCAAGCTCAACATAGGTGCGTGTGAGCGGTTTAGCAAAGTTACTGCGGAGCATTTCGCCGTTTCGTGAAGAACCGCTTGTTTCACCGAAAAGTGCAAAGCAGATTGCATCAAAAATTGTTGTCTTTCCTGCGCCCGTTGTGCCTGTTATGAGGAAAAGCCCTTTGCCGTCAAATGCCGAAAAATCGACCGTTTCAACATCGGCATACGGTCCGAAAGCGCTCATTTTCAGTTTAATCGGTTTCATCGTTTACACCTCCGATTTCTTTGAAAATTCTCTCAATAATTTTCACGGATTCGGGTTCACTCTCTTTTCCGTTCTGCATTTTATAGAAATCCGAAAATAGTTCAATATTGCTCTTACCCTCTGTTTTACCGTACATTTCGGGAGTCATTTCAATGCTCTTTTTTCTGTTGACATATTCAAGTCCCATAATGTTGGGATAGATATTTTCAAGCGTTGAAAATGCATTGGTAACGGGATTTTCGTCCGTAAGCTCGGCAAAAACATAGTCATCGGTTTTATCGTCATATGTGTCGGATATCGGATTTTCTGCAAGTTCACGTAGAGTTCCTTTTATGATTCTCATATCATGCAACGGCTGTACGGGAATTTCTTCAAGATTTAATTTTCCGTTTGAAAGCTCGCCGAAAATCACACATTTTTTGTTGCGACATTCAGTTTTTGAATATTTTATCGGCGAACCGCAATAGGCAATATTTTTGTTTTTGCCCATAATCTGCTTGCCGTGAATATGACCGAGTGCAACATAATCGAACGGTTGAAAAACATACGGCTCAACATTATCAAGCGTACCGAGGCTTGACTCCGAACCAGAGGTTTCACTGCCCGTTACAAACTGATGAGCAATCAAAATATTGGTTTCATCGGCATTGATATCGGAATGTTCAAACACAACCCTGACAGCAGTCGTATAGTCGGTAATTTTAGCCGATTCTTCGGGATATGCCTTACGCACAAATGACGGACGGATAAACGGCAACGAGAAAATATTAACCTTTTCTCCGTCACATTCAACAATATTTTTTCTTGCAACACCTTCAAACACACCGTCGGTAAAAATTCCATTGAGTTCAATCAGCTTGTTGAAATAACCGATTCTTTCGGGCGAATCGTGATTGCCGCTGATTACAAAGGTTTTCAACCCTGTTTTGCCGTGAAGCCCAGCAATTTCAGTCATAAAGCGGTCGAACAATTCAACTGCCTCGGCAGACGGCAAAGACTTGTCATAAATATCTCCTGCAATCAGCAAAGCGTCGGGATTTTTCTCTTTGATAATCTCAATAATCCGCTCAAGCATATAGCGTTGATCATCAAGCATTCTGTAGCCGTTCACATATTTTCCAATATGCAAATCCGAAATATGCAAAAACTTCATTTTAAAAATCCTTTCAGTTAATCAAAACTTTCCAAACTAATTAAACAACAGGCTATGCGTCAAAAATGTCACACAAAAAATTCAAGAATGAACACAACCGCACAGCATACGCATGAAACCTTGAAAAGACCTGCGTTGAACCATGCCGCCACAAGACCTGCCGCAAAGGCTGCAATGCCTGCAATCGGACTGTGAGTTGCGTTGATTATTGCCGGAAATGTCATTACCGAAAGCGTTACATACGGCACATAGTAGAGAAACGAACGCACAAATGTGTTTGTAAACTGCTTTTTAACAAGTGTAAGCGGAAGAACACGGATTGCGAATGTTACAGCCGCCATAATAAGTATGTATATATAGGGATTATGCGACATTTTCGTTCTCCTCCTCTTCTTTGACAGGGAACAGCAATGCCGCCACTGCCGAAATTACGATTGTAAGAATAATTGTGCGTGTACCCTCGTCAATCTGATTGATGACGGGAAGATATGCAAATGCAAAACTTGCCGCAAAGCTGACAAGTACAATTCCGAGAAGTGTTTTGTTCTTTCTTGACGGCGGAACGATGATTGCAAGGAACATTCCGAAAAGTGCAACGCTTAGTGCGCTGACAATACGAAGAGGCAACAGATTGCCTGCAATTGTGCCGAGCATACTGCCGAATGCCCAACACGGGCAGCCTATGAGAATTGCACCGTAGGTATAGAAAGGATTCAGCTTGCCCGACCGTGAAATTGAAATTCCGAAAAATTCGTCTGTAACAAAAAATCCGAGCAACAGCCTGTGGATAATCGAGGTGTTCTTTGAAATACGCTGACTTAACGCACAGCTCATAAGAAGATATCTTGCGTTGGCAACAAGGGTTGCAAGTGCAATTACAAAATATGACGAATCAGCCGCAATTACGGTAAATCCCGAATATTCACCTGCCGATGCGTTGCACAAAAGGCTTGCAAGAAAGCTTTGAAACGCATTAAGTCCAGCAGTTTTTGCGGCAATGCCGAGTGAAAACGAAACGGCAAGGTAGCCGAGTCCAATCGGAATACCGTCACGCATTCCCTCAAGAATAACCTTTCGGTTAGATTTTATTAAATTTTTCCCACCCATTTTTAACTCCATACTTTAAATTCATTTTTTACAAAATATTGCAGATATATTTTGCAAGCATACCTTTTATTATAATATTTAACTCGGCAAAAGTAAATAATATATTACACAAATTTACAGCCGCTTTTCAAAAAGGTAAAGTGCAACAAAACTTACCTCTTTTCTTTGTGAGTAATGCCAAATTTAGAAACTAATTTTAGGCTATTATTGATTTTTGCTTTTTCAGGTTTTATAATATGGATTATCACTTGACGAAATTAATAGGGAAATTGAAAAAAGTAAATAAAAACTACAAAACCGTGCAAAACTGATTTTTGTTTTGTGCGGTTTTGTTTTTTCAAAAATGCGGTGCAAACGCAATTAATTAAAATATTTTCACAATTTAGCAATATTTTTTCAAATTCTATAGATTTCTTCTTCAAAATGTTGTATAATTTTCATATTTAAGTACCTGTATAAAACTGTACATTATGTTGAAACAGGTGTTTTGAAAGTGAGTGAGAATTATGCCAACCGTTTGCGTTGATGCCGTTAAGGAAAATCTGCCGAATGTTATAGAATTTGTGACAAAAATGCTTGGTGAAAATGCAGACGGTAAGCTTGTTTTTGAACTTGAACTGATTTGCGAGGAAGTGTTTGTAAACATCTGCAACTATGCTTACGGTGAAAATGTCGGCAAGGCTGAAATTGAAGTTAGCAAACTTTCAGACAGCATTGTTGTAAAATTCATTGACAGCGGGAAAAAATTTAATCCGCTTGAAATTGCAGAGCCGAACATTCACGCTCCGCTTGAGGAACGAAGCATCGGCGGTCTGGGAATTTTTATGACAAAGAAACTTTCCGACGCTCTTTCCTATGACAGATCTAACGGCAAAAACATTTTTACAATTACAAAGAATTTCTAATTTAAAGAATCAATTATTCATCACTCAAAATTCAAAACCGAATAATACAATGTTTCCAAAATCAGGTTATAATAATCCGATTGTCAGTATTTTGTCACGGTATTGACACTATAATGGAAATGTTGAACGATTGAAATTAAGAATAAAATTTATTGGAGGAACTAACTATGGAAATCAATAAGGCTATAAGCAATCAGAATGTTATTATCACACTCAAGGGCCGTCTTGACACAATGACAGCACCGCAGCTTGATGACGAGGCAAAGAGCATTGATTTTGACGAGGTTGAAACCGTAACTCTCAACCTTAAAGAACTTGAGTACATTTCAAGCTCGGGACTGAGGGTTATTCTTGCACTTTATAAAAACCTAAAAAGCAAGGGCGGAAATCTTAAAATTGTCAATGTAAGCAACACAATTATGGAGCTGTTCTCAATGACAGGGATGGCTGACTACCTTGACATTGAGCAGGGATAAGGAGTTAAAATGAGCAGTACCGTACTTGGCAGAAATGCCGTTACCGTCAACAAAAAATACACGGAATATTTTCTTCCTACAGTTCTGACGGCTATGGCAACAAACATTGCGATGATTGTGGACTCAATTATTGCAGGCAATCTTCTGGGGCAAAACTCACTTGCGGCAATCAACCTTATGTCCCCTATTTCGCAGTTTTATTTTTCGATTACCATACTTTTCGGACTCGGTGCGTCCTCGATAATTTCATTTGCAAAGGGCAGGCGTGACGAAAAGCAGGCTAACCGTGTTTTCACTTCAACATTTATTGTACTTATCGCACTCAGCGTAATTTTTATTGCAATTCAGCTGCCGCTTGCCGACTCGATAAGCTCGTTGCTTACAAAGGACGCAGAGCTTAAATCTCTGTTGTATCAATACTATGTTCCGTTTATAATCGGCACACCGATTTACCTTTTGCTCATGTGTTCAATTCACTTTGTAAGAGCAGACGCAAGACCTGCGTTTGCGTCAAACATTGTAATTGTGGCAAATGCCGTAAATCTCGGACTTGACTTCCTGTTTATGGGTGCTTTCAAAATGGGCATTGCAGGCTCGTCAATTGCGACCGTAACAGGCTATGCGGTAGGGTTTGTGATGATGTCAACACACTTCATCATGAAGAAAAGCACATTACACTTTGACTTTTCAATTCTCAGAAATCCCGTTCAATTCTTTAAATTTCTCGGAAAAATGGTTACAATCGGACTTTCGGGAGCATTGGGTACAATGCTGATAACAGTTAAAATGCTGTTTTTAAACACAATTATTCAGAGTATAGGCGGAAGTGCGGGTATGGTTTCATATTCGGTATGCTCGTCAAGCCAAATTTTTATGTCAATGTTCATCACTGGCGCAAGTCAGACAATGATTCCGATTATCGGGGTTTGTCTTGGTGAAAAGGACTATGACGGTGTGCGCTATGCATTCCGCAGAGCCGCAAGGGTGCTTGCTGTTTCAAGCGTTGTAATTATGCTTTTCATCTGTATAGAGCCTGAACCGATAATTAAATTTTTCGGAATTACTTCACCCACAGACATTGCAAACACAGTTCCGGCAATGAGAATCAACGCATTGTCATTCCCCGGACTTTCATTCTCTTTTTTGTTGCTTTACTACTATATGGCAACGCAGAAAAGGGCTATTTCTACTGCAATTTCAATCATCAACGGAATCGTCATACTCATTCCGTCAGCTTTAATTCTCGGCAAATTTTTCGGCATCACGGGCGTATGGTATTCACTCGTGGTTGCACAGGTGGGAACACTTGTAGTTGTGTATTTTATTGACCTTGCCGAAAAGAGAAAATCGGGCGGAAAGTATAAAAACTTTTACCTTCTTGAAGAAACCGAGGACAACGAGCTTCTTGCCCTTTCGTTCAAAGGAACAAAAGAAAATGCGGCAGGCGTTTCGCTCTACCTCTCCTCTTTTCTTTCAAAAAACGGAATTGAAGAAAGCCGTGCAAACAGGATTGCAGTTGCCGTTGAAGAAATGGCGGCAAACTGCGCTGAAAGAATGGAAGGCAAAAAGAAGTTTGCAGACATCGACATCAGAATTTTTGCCGATAAAAAAGAAACCATTATTTCTGTTCGTGACAACGGTGATGAATTTGATCCGCTCAATGACGATAAGGAATTTGAGATGAGTCCTCTCACGGTTGTGAAGGCAATTTCGGATAAGGTTGAATATTCAAGGGCGCTTGGTTTCAACCGCACAATAATTAAACTTTAACAAACGGAGTTGAATATTATGAGTAATTTAATCAACTTGCTTGATACATACAAAGGTGAAAAACGAGAGCTTTATCCGCTTACACCGAGCCAGATGGGTGTTTATCTTTCGTGTATGCACAACCCAAAAGGCACAATGTACAACATTCCCTGCACCTATGTTTTTGACAGTGGAAGTCTTGATACCGACAGGCTGATAAATGCCGTAAGAAAAGCTGTTGACAATCACCCTGTTATGAAAATTTTCATTGACAATTCAACAGGAAGTCCGATGATGAAGCCTCGTGACAGCGTTGATTTTGACATTCCTGTTGTACAGGTTGATAACCTTGAACAGGCAGGCAAAGATTTTGTTAAGCCGTTTGACCTTGAAAAGGACATTCTATTCAGATTTGCAGTTTTTGAATGCGGTGACAAATCTATGTTTGCAATGGACCTTCACCACATAATATCTGACGGCACATCTGTTTCGGTTATCTGCAATGACATTGCGCTTGCATATGACGGGAAAGAGCTTGAACCCGAAAAAATCTCTCAGCTTAACCTCTCTGTTTTTGAAGAAAAGCTTGAAGAAACCGAAGATTATAAAAAGTCAAAGGAATATTACGATAACATCTTTTCTGCAGTTGAATCAAAAGCAGAAATAACGGAAGATTTTGCAGAGAATTCAGAGGTTGAGGATAAACCAAACGGTTCTTTTGAATTATCCACGAACGGCAAATTCTCCGTTGAGGATGTTCGCAATTTTGCCTTAGCAAACCAAATTACACCGTACACTGTTTTCCTCGGTGCATATGAATACGCAGTTGCAAAATTTACGAATCAGAGCGAAACAACAGTTTGCACGGTTACTCACGGAAGATTTGACAAGCAGCTTAAAAATACGGTTGGCATGATGGTTCGCACACTTCCTATCCACGCAAATATTGACGAAGAAGATACAGTTTCGGACTACCTCAAAAAAATACGCAGAAACATAAAGGAAACAGTTGCAAACGATTGGTTTCCGTTTATGAAACTTGCGTCTGACTATGACCTTTCTGCCGACATTATGCTTGCCTATCAGGCTGATATATTCAACACCTTTAAAATAGGCGGTCAGGCTCTAAAATTAAAACTTGTTCCGTTAAAAAGTGCAATTTCAAAATTGAATGTTATGGTATTTGAATCAGAAACAGATTTTGAATTGCGTTTTGAATACAGAAACGATTTATTCAAAGAGGTAACTATTCGTTCGTTTGCCAACAGCTTTTTAAAGATTGTTGAGCAGTTTCTTAAAAAATCCAAGCTCTGCGAAGTTGAGCTTGTAAACGAAAATCAGCTTGCAGAGCTTGACAACTTCAACAAAACGGAATTTCCGTTTGACGACAGCAAAACCGTTGTTGATTTGTTTGAGGAGCAATGCAAAAAAACTCCCGACAAAACAGCGGTTGTATATAAAGAAAAGAAGTTCACCTACGCTGAAATTGATGAGATTACAAACCGAATTGCAGGTTATGTTCACTCAAAGGGTATCGGTAAAGAAGAGGTTGTTTCAATTCTGATTCCGAGATGCGAATATATGCCGATTGCGTCAATCGGTGTACTGAAATCGGGTGCGGCATATCAACCGCTTGATCCGTCATATCCGCCCGAAAGACTTCAGTTTATGATTAAGGACGCAAACGCAACGCTTCTTATTGCGGACGAAAATCTGCTTGAGCTTTTGCCCGATTACAGCGGTGATATTCTTCTTACAAAGGATATTCCGAATCTTCCGAAATCAGACGCAGTGCTTGCAAAACCCTCACCTGATGATTTGTTTATACTTATCTATACATCGGGTTCAACAGGCACTCCAAAGGGTGCTATGCTTGAACACAAAAATGTTCGTTCATTCTGCGATTTTCATATCAGAAACTCTGACATTGACGAACACAGTGTTGTTTCGGCATATGCAAGCTACGGTTTTGACGCCTGCCTCAGTGAAATGTATCCTGCGCTTATCGGCGGTGCCGAGCTTCACATTATTGAGGAGGACATCAGACTTGACCTTGTAAGGCTGAACAGATATTTTGAAGATAACGGAATCACCCACGCATTTATGACAACACAGGTTGCAAGACAGTTTGCAACCGAAATTAACAACCACTCGCTCAAATATCTTCTTACGGGCGGTGAACGGCTTGTTCCCCTTGAACCGCCAAAGAATTTTGAACTCATAAACGGTTACGGTCCGACAGAATGTACGGTTTACATCACAACACAGCCCGTTGACAAGCTCTACCACAGAATTCCTGTCGGCAAGGCGCTTGACAATATCAAGCTTTATGTAACAGACAAATACGGCAGACGGCTTCCGACAGGGGCTTTGGGGGAGCTATGCGCATCAGGTCAGCAGGTTTCAAGAGGTTATCTTAACCGTCCCGAACAGACTGCAAAAGCATACGAAAAGAACCCGTATTGCAATGAAAACGGTTACGAAAGGCTTTATCACACAGGTGACATTGTTCGCCTTACAGATGAGGGCAAGGTTGATTTTATCGGACGAAATGACGGTCAGGTTAAAATCAGAGGTTTCCGCATTGAACTTTCCGAGGTTGACAAGATTATCCGCAAATATGACGGCATTACAAACACAGCTGTAATCGCAAGAAAGCTTGATGGCGGCGGACAATGCATTAACGCATACATTGTTGCCGACAGAAAAATTGACATTCAAAAGCTCAACGAATTTATTCTTGAACACAAGCCGCCGTATATGGTACCCGCCGCTACGATGCAGATTGACAAAATTCCGCTCAATGTAAACGGCAAGGTTGACAAGCGCAGGCTTCCCGAAATCAAGGCAGAATCTTCAAAAAAGAAAAATTCCGCTCCAAGGGAACTAACATTCCTTGAAAAGAAAATTTCCGCAATTATCGAAAAGATTATCGGACACAGCGATTTTGATATTTCCGAAAATCTCATCAACGCAGGTATGACCTCGCTTTCGGTTATCAAGCTTGCAGTTGAGCTCAACAAAGCATTCGACTTTGAGGCACAGGTTAAAAAGATGATGAAGGGCTGTTCGGTTCTTTCGATTGAGGACGAACTTCAGGAGTTTATGTTCAGCGGTATGGCAAATCCGCAAACTGTCAAAAAAGAAGAAAAGAAAGAACACAAGGCTCTCTATCCCCTTTCAAAAGCTCAGCTCGGCGTGTATATTGACTGTATGAAAAATCCGTACAGCACACTTTACAATATTCCGTCAATTCTCACATTTTCAAAATCAGTCGATGCACAAAAGCTTGCCGACTGCGTTGTAAAGGTAATCAAGGCTCACCCATATATTATGACTCACCTTTCACTTGAAAACGATGATATTGAGCAGGCATATGTTGACTCTGCAAAGCCGAATGTTCCCGTTGAAAAGCTTACGGAAGAACAGCTTGAAGCCTACAAAAAGGATTTTGTAAAACCGCACAATCTTATGAAAGCACCGCTGTTCAGAATCTCGGTTGCAGAAACCGAAAAGGCGGTATATCTGCTTTCGGATTTCCACCACCTTATCTTTGACGGTGCATCCGTTGCACTCTTCTTTGAACAGCTTAAAACGCTGTATGAGGGAGGTAATATTGAGCCTGAAAGCTACACCTACTTTGATTATGCAGAGAATGAAATTAAAGCTGAAAGCAGTGATGAATTTAGAAATGCTGAAAAGTTCTTCGACAATATGATGAAAAATTTTGAATCTGCAAGCGAAATCACAGCTGACCTCAGAGGTAATGCAGAGGACGGTGTTCTTGCATCTCAGGCAATCCCCGTTGATATGGCAAGGGTTGAAAACTTCTGTTCACAGCATGGAATCACTCCCGCCCACCTTTTCCTTGCCGGCACATTCTACGCTGTTTCAAGATTTGTGAACAGCAGAAATGTTTACATCAGCACAATCAGCAACGGCAGAAGCGATATGCGGCTTACAAACTGCTTTGGTATGTTTGTGAAAACTCTTGCGCTCGGCATTGAAATTGAGGACATCACCTCACTTGAATTTGTTGAAAAAAGCAAAGCTGTTTTCACGGATTCAATTGAAAACGAAATTTACCCCTACGCACAGCTTTGTGCAAAATACGGCTATGCACCGAACATTATGTACGAATATCAGCTTGGTGTTGTTGATAACCTTGAAATTGACGGCAAAACCGTTGTCCGTGATTACCTTGAAATGAATACTGCAAAGTTCAAAACAGCCGTTCACATTGAGGATTACAAGGGCAAGCCGAGCGTTGTGGTTCAGTACAATGACGCACTTTACAGCGGTGAGCTTATGAGAACGCTTGCAAAATCCGTTCTCTGCGCTGTTGAACATATTATCGAAAATCCAAACGGCAAAATCAGAAAGGTTTCACTCCTTGACAACGCCGCAATTGCACAGCTTGAAAGCTTTAAGTCAACAGAAATTGCTCCCGTTAAGACAAAACTTCTTCACAAAATGTTTGAGGAGCAGGTTGCAAAAACTCCCGACAGAATTGCTCTTTCGGCTTGTGACGGTAAACTTACCTATAAAGAGCTTGACCGTCTTGCAAATATCACGGCAAACTCACTCATTGAAAAAGGTCTTGAAAAGGGTGGAAAGGTTCTTATTCTGCTTGAAAGAACCTCAAAATTCTTCATATCACTTTTCGGTATTCTCAAGACCGGCGGTGCGTTTATTCCGTCATGTCCCGACTATCCGAAGGAGCGAATCGACAGTATTATTGAGAACAGCGATGCAGACTTTGTAATTACAGACGGCGAACTGCTTGGCGTATATGACCGCACGGTTGATGTTTCAAAACTTCTTTCGGGCAATAATGAAGAAAATCCGAATGTTGATGTACAGCCTGACGACCTTGCGTACCTTATCTACACCTCAGGTTCAACCGGCAAGCCAAAGGGCGTTATGCTGCGCCACATCGGCATTGCAAACTACCTTGCATACAGCGACTCAAACATTCAGGTTAAAGAGGTTGTTGACAACTGTCACGCATACGGCTCTGTAACTACAATCAGCTTTGATATGTCGCTAAAGGAAACCATGCTGTCGCTCTGCAACGGTCTTACCCTCGTTTTTGCAAGTAATGAACAGACGGTAAACCCGATGTCACTTGCAGAATTCTTTAAAGAAAACAATGTTGATGCGTTCAACTCTACACCGTCAAGACTTTTGCAATATATGGAGCTTGACGAATTTGCAGAAGCAATGGCAAACTGCAAGGTTATACTATCGGGCGGTGAAAAATATCCCGACAAGCTATTAAGGATACTGCGTGAAAAGACGAACGCAATAATAATCAACACCTACGGTCCGACTGAAATCACGGTTTCTTCAAACGCAAAAAATCTTACGAATGCAGACGAAATTTCAATCGGCAGGCCGTTACGCAACTACACGGAATATATCGTTGACTCAGACAACAATCTCCTTCCAATCGGAGTTGTGGGCGAGCTTCTCATTCAGGGATGCAGTGTTGCACTCGGCTATAATAAACTTCCCGAACAAACTGCAAAGGCATTCATCGAATTTAACGGTGAACGCACCTACCGTTCGGGTGACTATGCAAAATGGACAACGAACGGCGATGTTATTATTCTCGGCAGAACCGACAATCAGGTTAAGCTGAGAGGTTTGAGAATTGAACTCGGTGAAATTGAAAAGTGTCTGACCGCAGTTGACGGAATCAAGAGCGGAATTGCTCTAATCAGAAAGGTCGGCAAGGCTGACGCAATCTGCGTTTACTATACAGCCGACAGACAGCTTGATCCCGACGAAATCAAGTCAGAGCTTGCAAAATCTCTCACGGATTATATGGTTCCGAGTGCGTATGTTCAGCTTGACAAAATGCCTCTCACACCAAACGGCAAGGTCAACACAAAGGTTCTTCCCGAACCTAAAAGCAACAAATCCGAAAGCGGTCGGTTGCCGCATAATGAACTTGAAAAAACATTCTGCGACATCTTTGCAGAAATTCTTGAACTTGACAATGTTTTTGCAGACGATAACTTCTTTGACCTCGGCGGAACATCGCTTACAGCAACAAGAATTGTAATCTCCGCATCAAAGAAAAACATTGAGGTTGCATACAGCGACATATTTGCAAATCCTACTCCGCAGACTCTTGCAAAATTTGTGAGCAAGGATGATTCAGCCGAAGATGACCTTGAAAATCTTTCGGACTACGATTATACAAATATCAATAAAGTTCTCGAAAAGAATAATATTGATACATTCAAAAACGGTGAGCTTCAAAAACTCGGCAATGTTCTTCTGACAGGCTCTGCCGGCTTCCTCGGAGTGCACATTCTCTACGAACTTCTTCACAAGTATAACGGCAAGGTTTACTGCATGATTCGTGACAAAAACAATAATCCTGCCGAAAACAGAATGAACTCAATCTACTATTACTACTTTGAAGAAAGTCTGAAAGAAAGATATCCCGACAGAGTTACCGTTATCAGCGGTGATGTTACAAGCCGTGAATCATTCGATAAATTTATTGACAAGGACATTAACACGGTCATCAACTGTGCCGCAAATGTTAAGCACTTCTCAAAGGGTACAGACATTGAAGATGTAAACCTTTACGGTACTCTCAATGTGCTTGACTTCTGCAAAAAGACTAATGCAAGGCTTGTTCATGTGTCAACAATGAGCGTAGGCGGTATGTTTGTGGGAGAACAAGGTTCTGTTGACAAGCTCAAAGAAAATCAACTTTACTTTGGTCAGCATGAGGGTTCAAAGTACACCCTGTCAAAGTTCCTTGCGGAAAGGGCGATTCTTGAAGAGGTTTCAAAGGGCTTTAACGCAAAGATTATGCGTGTAGGCACACTTGCCGCAAGAAACAGCGACGGTGAATATCAGATTAATTTCACCACCAACACATTTATGGGCAGACTCAAATCTACGCTTCTTATCGGCAAATATCCGTACGAAGCAATGGAAATGCCGTTTGAGCTTTCTCCGATTGATTTTGTGGCAAAGGCAATTCTTCTGCTTGCACAGGCTCCGAAGGATTGCACCGTGTTCCACCCGTTCAACAACCATACTCTCATTATGGGCGACCTCTACACCGAGATGAACAAAATCGGACTTCATTCACAGGGTGCAGAGTATGAGGAATATATGATTGCACTTGACAGAGCCGAGCAGGATCCCGAAAAAGCAAAGATTCTTTCGAGTATGATTGCATATCAGAACATGGCTCACGGTCAAAAGACATTTACAGTCGGCAAGAGCAACACATACACAATGCAGGTTCTTTACAGAATGGGATTTGTGTGGCCCGTTACCTCGCTTGACTATATGAAACGATTCATCAACGCATTAAGAGGTCTTGGTTTCTTCGATTAATAATACAACATCAAGTCATAATAAAAGGCAAAACAGCGGACATTCCGAATCAATGGATTGTCCGCTGTTTTTATATTTTATAATAACGGCAAGCATAAAAAGCACCGCCCATGCTCTGCCAAAAGCAGAACAAGGACGGTAAAGTTAAATGCTTGTCAAATTATGCACTTACTGTCAAATCAATAAACAAGATTTCAATAATAATCTCTGTCTACATTTTAAATATTCAAAGTCGAAAATAAATATACCTTGGAGTAAAAGAGCGTTTTTGGGGAGTGAAAGGAATACTGCATACAATATCCTGAAAATAATATAATAAATTTCAGCAACGGCAATGCCATATATTGACAATAAGGTGCAGAAACATTATAATTTATTGTGTAAAAGAATTATAATGAATAGGAGCAAAAGTGCGGTTTTCGGGAGTGAAATTACTTTGCAAATAAAAAGCAATCAAACGATTGCCTTTTATTTTTCAGGCATCAGAGCCAACCGAAAAGCCATTTGAAAATTGTACCAAACACTTTTTGCTCCCCCTTTATTCTATTGTATGGGATTACAATAGCAAACAAAAAAGGCAACATAAATACAGTTTGGAGCAAGATACTCTGTTTTGGGAGCAAGAGGGTGAAAATATGTTTGCGGCTTTGTGTGATGACGATAAATACATAATTGAAGAGCTAAAAAAGCTGCTTTTGACATATGCAAAGGAAAATCGTATAATTATTGATATTGATGAATTTGAAAGCGGTGAAAAGCTTTTAAAATCCGAGAATAATTACGATATAATCGTGCTTGATTTTCAGCTTGGCAGTACAGACGGACTGACTGTTGCAAAGGAGCTCAGAAAACGCAATGTGCTTTCCTGCATAATTTTTCTGACATCTTATCCCCACTTTATGATTGATGCGTTTGAAGTAAACACATTCAGATTTCTTTTGAAACCGATTGACAAATCAAAATTTTTCAAGGCAATTGACGACTATGTAAAAATTGTAGATGCAAATTATCCGATAACTCTTATTCAAAATAAGGAATTGAAAAAAATTAACTCAAATGAAATCTGCTTTATTGAGGCAGACGGAAAGTACTCAAACATTCATTTAAACACCAAGGTCATGCACTGTTCAAAAACTCTTTCGGGAGTTACAAATCTTCTCCCAAAGTATTGTTTTGTAAAAACTCATCGTTCTTTCGTGGTAAATCTTCACTATATAAAATCATACTCATCAGATACGGTGTATCTGAGTAACGGCGAATCGGCTTATCTCAGTAAAAATTATCAAAAATCCTTTCGGACATCATATATGAATTTTCTTAAAAAAAATTATGTGAGGTTATAATTTATGCTATTTTACAGCTATGCGGAGCTTGTAGTGGGACTGATTGCAGTTTTTTTCTTTACTTCAAAAGTATTTTCAATTATCAAGTATAAAATGTATTTTGCCCTGTCTTTAATTTTTATAATATTAACCGCTTCGGTTGCTTGTTTTTTAAAAGATGAACAACAATATGTGATTCTGCCGGTTTTGCATTTTATTGCATTAACATTTCTTCCTCTTTCACTCGGACATAACAGAAAGATAATGCTAATATTCTCTTCCTTGTTTTTTTCAGGATTGACATTTTTTATTTATTCCATAAATCAATTAGTATGTTCAATTTTACATATAGAGTTAAACTCTCAAAGCTCTGCCGCCTTTGAACTTATTTCTAATTTGATTGTTTTCGGAATGTTTATAATCCTGTCAAGTCCGCTGAAAATCAAAACAAAGCTTGTGGTTGAGTCAATTACCAAACCTACAATAATTATGATATTGATTTTTCTGTATCTCGGCGGAAGTATGGCAACTTTCGGCACATACTACATAATTCCGTCATCTGATTACAGAACGATTACGCTCAAAATTCTGACCTTGATTGTGTCGATTGTATTCTCGTTTTCAATACCGATTCTTTTGTACAATCAGATAAAAAAGAGCCGATATATGTATGAAAACGATATCTACGAAAGACAGCTTAACGCACAGATTAATTATTACAAGAGCATTACGACTTCGGGATATGAACTGAGAAAAATCAGGCATGATTATAACGATCTTTCTATCGGATTAAAATCGCTTATCAACAGTCGGAAATATGATGAGGTTCTTCCTCTCCTGCAAAAATATGACAGCGAGATTATAAGCTCATTTCAGATTTTGTACAACACGGGCAATGATCTGACCGATGCGATTTTAAGCGATAAGCAGAAAAATGCAGATGAAAATATTAAAATCACATTTGAGGGTTCGCTTGCAAATGTGCCTGCCGACAACCTTGAAATCTGCGTTTTGTTTAACAATATGATTGACATTGCGTTTGAAAATATAAAGGAATTTTGCGGAAACAGAAAACAAATTATCGCCTTAAAAGCAGAAACAAGGGCTGGATTTCTCTTTTGCTGCATAAGCTTTCCGATTGAAAATGAAATAAAAAAGGCACAGAACAATGTTCTGTACCACAGCTTTGCGTATAAAACTTTGAAAAATCTTGCCGAAAAAAACGGCGGTAAAATTGAAACAAGCCTGTCGGATGACAGACTTGCAATAACCACGGGTTGGGTAATTAATAATTTTAGTTGATTCTTTTCGGGAATTTTTGAATAAACTTTTTAACATCAGTCTTTTCAATTTTGAGAAGGCTGATTTTTTTGTCTATGCCGCCCGCATAACCCGTAAGGTTTCCGTTTGTCCCGACAACACGGTGACACGGCACGATTATCGAAATCGGATTGTGACCCACAGCACCACCGACTGCCTGTGCGGACATCTTGGCAACGCCACGCTGTTTTGCCAAAATTTTTGCAATTTCGCCGTAGGTCATAACTGAGCCGTAGGGAATTGTCAGGAGAATATCCCACACAGCCTTGCGAAATTCTGAACCGTTAAGCGAAAGTTTGGGCGTAAAATCGGGTTCGTTGCCCGAAAAATATATGTCAAGCCACTTTTTTGTCTGTTCAAAAACAGGCAGGGTTTTATCCTCAGTTTCACCTTTTACGGTTGACGCAAAGTACTTTTGTCCATCAAACCACAAACCGCAAAAGCTCTCACCGTCAGATGCCATAGTTATATTGCCAATCGGAGAATTGTAATAATCGTTAAAAAACATAATCTCACCCCACCTAATTGTACCGTTAAAGGCAGTTTTTGGCAAGAAAAAATCGGCACTAAAATCGTGCCGACTTTGGTTACAGATTCATTTCTGAAAGTTCTTTTGCGGTTGCATCAACAAGTTTTTCACACTTTTTTGTGTTTTCGCTAATCATTCCGCCAACGCTGAAAAGCCCGCCTGTGATTGAATCCAATGCCGCATTTTTGGCTACATTGTCCATACCCGCCTGAGTGGACTTTTGAATTGAAAATTTCTGCGTTTCCTTGCCGAAACCGCTCTTCATAATCCATACCTGATTCTGACTGTCGAGAGCGGGAAATGTTATCACGGTAGCCATTCCATGCTTTGTAAGTGACGGAGTTCCTGCCGTAAACTCTTTGTCTTTGATTGCATCAAAAAAGCTCTCAATCGTATAAGAATTTTGTGTCTTAATGTTTTTGGTTTTAACTCCGAATGCCATAGTAACTTCCTTTCAGATTAGTTAGCACCCCAGACATTTCCGTTTTTGTCCGTGAATTTGCCTGTAAGAACCATAATAAAATCAACAAGCCAACCGATACCGAAAACACCGCAAGTTAAAAGCCAGATGATACCTGTTCCGATTTTGCCTGTCATAAATCTGTGAACACCGAGTTCACCGAGAAAAAATGTGATTAGTACCGCCGCTGTTTTGCTCATTTGTAAGCACTCCTTAAAATTTATTTGTTGAGTACACTATACAGAACAAAATTTAAAAATGCAACAATTTGGCAGCAAGGTCAGTTTTTCGGCAAGAAAGTCATAAAATCACAAAGGACATTGCCAAATGACAATGCCCTCTGCGAATGAGTTAAAATGAATAAACCTGTTATCTGTTTTGAATTGCAATTTTTCTGTAGGTATCGAACTTAACCCACTTTGCAAAGAAATCCGCATCGTTGATGCTTTTAAGATTTGAATACTCGGAAAGAAACTGCTGAATTTTTTCGTTGCTGTCGGCAAGAACCTCGAAGCCTCTGCCGTTTACAACAGGAACACCGCCGTAGCTGTACTCCGATGTCGGAACAATATCGGTAATATTGCGGTCACGAACCTTTACGGCAACGCTGTCACGAAGAACTATAATATCAAAGCTGTCGGGATACTTATAGCTTTCGCCCTCAACAGGGATTGTGTCCCCCTTTGTATAGGTTTCCTTGACAGGCTGATATTTGAGAACATTAAGGCTTGAAGTGTCGTAGAAAAACTCTTCAAAGATGTCACCTCTTGCCTCAAGTGAGCCGAGTACGAATGACGCCTTTTTTGCATCATCGGCTTTTTCTTCAACCGAATCAACAACACCGCAGGCTGATGTCATATTTGACACACGGTCAATCAAAATAAGCTCGCCGAGTGTTTTATGCTTTGAGAAAAGGTCAACCGCAATCGGCTCTGCAAGCAGAATTGTGCAGACTGCGATTCCGTTCTTTGTGAGTGAATCGGCAGGAATATGCTCGCCTGTGTTCACATCAACAGCGTACTTGATTTCGGAAACGATACCCGAAATAGTCTTTGTGCCGAGCTTTACAAGGTAATCCTTGCCGGCTGTAAGCTGTTCGTCATCCATCCAGAGAATTGACGCTGTAAGCTCCTGATAAGACGCAAGATTTGTGTCCTTTGTTATTACACAGCCACGGGATACATCAACTTCCTTGTCAAGTGTGATTGTAACGGGTTGTCCCTTGAAAGCAGTTTCAACATCCTTATCTGTCATAAGAATCTGCTTTACATGAGCCTTTTCATTGCTAGGGAGTGTTATGATTTCATCGCCTATGCTGATACTGCCCGACTCAATCTGTCCCTGAAAGCCTCTGAATGTGTGGTCGGGACGGCAAACTCGCTGAACAGGAAGATAGAATCCTTCTTCCTCCTCCGAGGAATCAACATCAACAGTTTCGAGATACTGAAGCAGAGGAACACCGTTGTACCACGGAATGTTTTCGGACTTTACGGTAACATTGTCGCCCTCTGTTGCGGAAAGCGGAATGATGTAGATATCGTCAAGTAAAAGCTCGTTTTTTAGTTCTTCAATCTGCTTTACGATTTCGTCAAAGCGTGACTTGCTGTACTTTACCAAATCCATCTTATTAACGGCAAAGACAAAATGTCTTATACCCATAAGCTTACAGATTCTCGCGTGCCGTCTTGTCTGAACAAGAACGCCCTGTGATGCGTCAATGAGGATAACTGCGAGGTCTGCAAAAGATGCGCCTACAGCCATGTTTCTTGTATATTCCTCGTGACCGGGTGTGTCGGCAACGATAAAACTGCGGTTGTCGGTTGTGAAGTAGCGATAAGCAACATCAATTGTGATGCCCTGCTCACGCTCAGCCATAAGACCGTCAAGCAAAAGCGAATAGTCAATGTCACCGCTGCGACTGCCGACCTTACTGTCAAGCTCAAGAGCCTTTTCCTGATCGGCATAAATAAGCTTTGCATCATAAAGTATGTGACCTATGAGTGTTGATTTACCGTCATCAACACTACCGCAGGTAATAAATTTAAGTAAACCTTTCATCAGAAGTAACCCTCCCTTTTTCTGCGTTCCATACTGCCCTGTGCCTCGTTGTCAATTACTCTGGAGGTACGCTCCGAAGAAACGGAGCTGAGGGTTTCGTCAATAATTTCATCAAGAGTTGTTGCAGTTGACTCTATGCCGCCTGTAAGAGGATAACAGCCGAGTGTCCTGAAACGAACCGATTTCAATTCGGGTACTTCGCCCTCTTTGAGCGGAAAACGATCGTCATCGACCATAATAATGTTGCCGTCACGGTAAACAACAGGTCTTTTTGCCGCAAAGTAAAGCGGAACAATGTCAATTTTTTCTCTCTGAATGTACTGCCATATGTCCTTTTCTGTCCAGTTGGAAATCGGGAACACACGAATGCTTTCGCCCTTATTGATTTTTGTGTTGTAAAGCTTCCACATCTCGGGGCGCTGGTTCTTAGGATCCCATGCCTGTGCTTTATTTCTGAAAGAGAAAATTCTTTCCTTGGCTCTTGACTTTTCCTCATCTCGTCTGCCGCCGCCGAATGCCGCAGTAAAGCCGTATTTGTTGAGTGCCTGTTTGAGAGCCTGTGTTTTCATAATATCTGTGTAAGCCGCACCGTGATCAAACGGGTTGATACCTTTTTTTACACCTTCTTCATTGGTGTAAACGAGCATTTCAATTCCGAGCTTTTTTGCTGTGTCATCACGGAATTTTATCATATCCTTGAACTTCCATGTTGTATCAATGTGGAGGAACGGGAACGGCGGTTTTTCGGGATAAAACGCCTTCATTGCAAGGTGGAGCATAACCGAGCTGTCCTTGCCTATTGAGTAGAGCATAACAGGCTTTTCGCACTCTGCCGCAACTTCTCTGATTATGTATATAGCTTCTGCTTCAAGCTCATCTAAATGTGAAAGCTGACTCATACCTTATCTCCTTTTCACGGAAATACTTACAAAGTGTTTCCTTAGTATTTGTTTGATTCTTTTTGATTTATATCAATCTTAATGACCTCGCCATGCGGTTTTTCAATTAACCACGAGAGGATATCTCCGTTCTTTTCGGTGTGAACCTTACTGCCCATACCGCCGATATCAGAACCGAGGAAAAAGCTGATTGCATATGCGGGACATTCTTTTATGCAGGAGGTGCAGCCCCAGCAATCCTTGGGATATTTGATGTACGCTTTGCCGTTTTCGTCAGTCTTGATAAGACTTCCGGGGCAGACATTGCGACACTTTTTGCAGCCTATGCACTTGGACTTGTCAATTACTATGCTCATACTTTTCACCTCCCGTTACAAGGTCACGAATAATAATTTTTATCTCGCCGTTTTCAAGACGGGAATTAACATACTTGTTAAAGTTCCTGTCGTCCTTTTCGGGATAGTCAAGGTTTTCGGCAAAACTGTGCCAGCGTGTTTCCTTTCTCGCTCTGAGGTGAGCAATTACACTTTTGCAGACCGTAAGCCTTTCTTTAAGCTCGCAGATATACATAAGCTCCTGAAAATCTTCTGCGTAGAGGTCATCTGTGAGCGTTTCAAGCTGTCTGATTTTGCAGTCGGCAATGTCAAGCTGTTTTTCGTTGAAACGGTAGTTTGTTTTTATACCGCCTGCGTAGCTGTCCATAACTGTCTGCATTGTCTCTTCAAGCTGTTCCGTGGTGTAGAGTGAATGGCGGTCTGTGAGATATTTCTCGGTTTCCCTGAGGTGATAATTTGTATCTTCATCGCTGATTTTCTCAAAGCTTTCTTTGCTGTCAATGTACTTAACTGCCGAAAGCCCTGCAATTTCACCCTCTGCAAGAGCGCCCGTAACATACTTCTGCGGACAACCGCCTGCAACATCACCGCCTGCAAAAAGTCCTTTAATTGTGGTTGCACGGTCTGTGTCAACCCAGTAACCGCTTGCCGTGTGACCGCCTACGATATACGGCTCTGTTCCCTCAATTTCAACATTCTGCCGTGAAGGATTTCTTCCGCTTTCAATCCACTTGATTGTCTGCGAAGGTGCCATATTGAGATAGGCTTTTAAAAGTGATTCGTCCTGCTCGGCTGTGATTCCCTCTGTTCTGAGGTAGCAGGGGCCTCTGCCCTCCTGATTTTCATTTACTGTACCGTAAACTCTTTCTGAAGTTGTAAGTCCGTACTTTGTTTCATAAACCTCGCCGAGTGAATTTATCTGCTTTGCGCCTACACCCTGTGCAAGAGTTCCCGTGGGAGCGATTGTGTCCTTGCATCTGAGTGCGATAAAACGCATTTCAAAGGTTGTCATCTCTGCACCGGCTCTGATTCCCATTGCGTAGCCTGCACCTGTATTAAAGGGCGGATACCACATCTTGTGACGGGAAAATCCGGGGTTGTTCGGCTTGTAAAGTCCTGCCGCACCGCCTGTGGCAATTATGACAGCCTTTGCTTCGATTGTGTAGAAAATTCCGCTTTCAATGCCGAATCCGAATGCACCGTTGATTTTGTTGTCCTTTACCGAGTAATCAAAAATATTGACACGGTTGAGAACCGTTACATTCTTTGCCTTTTCGACTGCGTCCGCAAGAATCGGCTTTATGTTTTCACCGTTGATTTTAAGGTTTCGGTTGCCTCGTGTAACATACTTTCCGTTCTCGTCCTTTAAAATTACAAGACCGAGTCTTTCAAGCCTGTCGGTTACTTCGTTGAGCTTTTCGGACATGGTAAGGAGCAAATCCTCTCTGACAATCCCGTCAGCGTCCTTTTTAGCGTAGTCAACATAGTCCTGCGGTTTTCTGCCCTCAACAATGTATGCATTAAGAGCGTTTACACCTGCGGCAAGACAACCGCTTCTTTTGATGTGTGCTTTTTCACAGATAAGAACCTTTTTGTCCGAATTTTCGGAAATGGTCAGAGCCGCATAACAGCCTGCCGTTCCGCCGCCTATAATGAGGACATCGGTGCTTATTTTTTCTGTTTTCATAGGATTTCACTCCCTTGCCGTTATTGTTTTTCGTCAAGATATTTTTCTGCCGAAATCACACAGTTTGCACCGTCCGAAACGGCTGTAACAACCTGACGAAGTGCTTTTGTTCTGATGTCACCGCCTGCAAAAATACCGTCTGCGGAGGTTTTTCCGCTTTCATCGGCAATAATGTAACCGTCCTTGTCGGTTTTGACAAGATTTGCAAGAGGTTTTGTATCGGGAACACTTCCGACTGCAACGAAAACACCGTTGCAATCAAGCTGTTTTTCTTCTCCGTTTTGTAAAAGTGTGACCGAAGTCACCTTTGTATCTCCGTTAATTTCAGATACCGTTGCATTTGTAAGAGCTTCAATATTTTCCGTGGCAAACACCCTGTTCTGCAAGGCTCTGCCTGCTCTGAAGGAATCCCTTCTGTGAACGAGATAAACCTTTTTGCAGAATCTTGAAAGCAGAAGTGCGTCACCCAAAGCTGTGTCACCGCCGCCTGTTACCACGGTAATTTTATCCTTATAGAAAGCCGCATCACACACCGCACAATAAGAAACCCCGTTACCCGAAAATTCCTTTTCGCCTTTTACACCAAGCTTTCTGCGCTGTGTTCCTGCCGCATAGATTACGGTTTTTGTTTCAAGACTTTCACCGCCGTCAATGTTTACGGAGAAGTTACCGTTAACTCTTTCAACCTCGGTAACCTCTCCCTCAACAAATTCAGCACCGAGTTTTTCGGCGTGAGTTCTGAACTTTTCTCCGAGGTCAAAGCCCGTTTCACCGTAAAGTCCGGGGTAATTATCTACTTTCTCGCTCTCGGCAATCTGTCCCGTACCCATAAATTCTTTTTCAACCACAACCGCTTTAAGGCTTTCACGCTGTGCATAAATTGCGGCTGAAAGTCCTGCGGGACCGCTGCCGATAATCACGATGTCGTACATAATCTCCCTCCTTTACTCTATAACAAGCTCTTCCTTTTCCGCTGTATCTCCCGTAATTTTGAATGAATTGAGAACGGGGTTTTCTCTGTCCATAAGCGAAAGAATCATATAGCTTGCCTTGCTGTCAAAGGCAAGTCTTTTGTCCTCTTCAGACGGTCTTGACGGCGATTCGGGATGTGAATGCCAGTTGCCGAGAGGAACAAATCCGTTCTTTCTCATATCTTTGATTGCCTCAAGCTGTTCCTTTGGATCAAGCGAAAAATGTTCGTTTGAATGGTCAATGTTTGTAAGGAGATAAACCTTTTTAATCTCCTTGTCACCGCCCTCAACCGTTCCTGCAATAAGACCGCAAGCCTCATCGGGAAGCTCCTTTACAGCATGAGCAAGTATTTTTTCAAAGTCGCTTTTTGTAAGTTTTATCATAAATGAACACCGTCACATTCTGCCTGTTCGTAGTCGATAAGCTCTTTGATTGTCGGGTGGTCACCGCAGACTGCGCAATTGTGTGTGTCACTCGGAAGTTTCACCTTGCGAAATTCCATTTTGAGTGCGTCATATGTAAGAAGATAGCCCGTGAGCAACTCACCCTGACCGATGATGTACTTGATTGCTTCCATTGCCTGTAGGCTGCCGATTACACCGCCCATTGCACCGATAACACCTGCCTGCTTACAGGTTGGAACTGCATCCTTTGGCGGAGGGTTCTTGAATACACAACGGTAACAAGGACCTTCACCCGGCACATAGGTCATAAGCTGACCTTTAAATCTGATGATTCCGGCGTGTGAGAAAGGCTTTTTAGCCATTACACAGGCATCGTTGATAAGGAACTTTGCCGGAAAGTTATCCGTACCGTCAATGATGAAGTCATACTCCTTTACAAGGTCAAGTATGTTTTCGCTTGTAACAAATGTGTGGTATGTCTTTACGGTAACATCGGGGTTGATAGCCTCCATTGTTTCCTTTGCCGACTCGACCTTCGGCTTGCCGATATCCTGTGTTGAGTGGATAATCTGTCTTTGAAGATTTGAGAGGTCAACCTCGTCTGCATCTGCAATTCCGATTGTACCTACACCTGCGGCGGCAAGATACATTGCGGCAGGAGCGCCGAGTCCGCCTGCACCGATAATGAGAACCTTTGCATTAAGGAGCTTTTTCTGTCCCTTTGCGCCGACCTCTTTAAGAATAATGTGTCTTGAATATCTTTCAAGCTGTTCGTTTGAAAATGCCATTACTGACCGCCTCCCATAAAGTAAAGGAACTCTACAACATCGCCGTCCTTTAAGGTTGTTTCTTCAAATGTACCGCTCTTAACAAATTCGTCATTGATTGTAACGGTTACATACTCGGGGGTTTCAACATTCTCGTCAATAATGAGCTGTGCTACCGTAAGATTGTCTGCAACTTCCTTTTTGTTTCCTGCAACTGTGATTGTCATAACGATTACTCCTTAATAAGTTTTTCTGTCACTTCGATTATTTCTGATTTTTTGACCGCACCTCTGAGTCTTTCTTTCTCTTCACCGTTTTTGAAAAAAACGAGTGTGGGTGCCGCCTGTACTTCATATTCCGATGCAAGCTCGGAATCAAAATTAACATTTATCTTTGCAATTTTCAGCTTGCCCTCATACTCTTTTTCAAGCTCAAAGAGTACGGGTGAAAGTCTTTTGCAAGGGATACAGCTGTCGGAATAAAAATCCGCAAGCACGAGTGTATCGGCTGAAAGAACTTTGCTCTGAAAATTGTCTTTGCTTACTCTCTGCGGCATTTAATCACCAACCTTTTCAACAATCAGGTCATATGTGCCGTCCTCGTTGTCAATGAGCTTGAGAATTTTGTGTCCCTCTTCCTTGATACTTCTCGGAACATTCTGAACAGGCTCGCCGTCATTCATTTTGATTGAAAGGATCTGACCTTCGTCAAGTTCTTCAAGGGCAACCTTTGCCTTTACAAAAGTTGTCGGGCATACCACATCGGTAATATCTACTGTATCGTCAATTACAAAATCAGCCATTGTAAACCTCCAAAATTCTCTGTTCAAATTTTTCTCTGCCTACTCTGTCGATTGTAAACTTAAATCGTTCGCTCGGCTTTGCGTTTTCTGCAAAGAAGTTAAGAGCGGCATCACAGATTTCCATAAGTTTTTCTTTATTTTCGATAAACGGAATAATTGTTTCGCCCTTGTTGATTGAGTTGCCGAAAAGTCCGCCGAATGAAACAATGTAGCCGTGAATTGTGTCCCATGCATCTGTCGGGCAAGCCTTGAAGCATCTGCCGCAGTAGTTACACTTTGAATTGTCAACGGAAATTTTTCCGTCCTCAAGAGTGATTGCACCCTGACGGCATGCCTTTACGCAGACTCCGCAGCCGATACAAGCGTCCTCTTTCCATGAAACCTTAATTCCGCCCTTGATACCGACATCGTTTTCCTCAGCTTTAAGGCAGTTGTTCTGACAGCCTGTTATACCGAACTTGAACTTGTGCGGAAGTTCCTTTGCAAAATATCTGTCGTCAAGCTCCTTTGCAAGAGCGTATGTATCAATACAACCGCTGGGACAGATTGCCTCACCCTGACAGGCTGTAATTGTTCTTACTCTCGGACCGCAAACGCCCGGCTCAACATCGCCCTCGGCAAGTGCGTCCTTAACTGCCTCAACATCATCAAGCTTTACAAAAGGAATTTCAACACTTTGTCTTGATGTGAGGTGAACATAACCGTCACCGTAGTTTTCCGAAACCTCGGCAATTTTCGCAAGCTGTTTAGCTGTGAGGTTGCCGCCTACAACTCTGAGCCTGAGCGAAAAATTATTTTTCTGTTTTTGACGCATAAAGCCGCCCTTTTTAAGCGTAGCATAATCAACTGCCATTTCTCTTACTCCTCCGATTCATTCACATTTATACTGTCTACAGCCTGTTTGAAGTCAGACTTTAAATCCTCAATATTCTCAATGCCGACGCTGATTCTTATTGTATCATCAAACACGCCTGCGTTTCTTTTTTGTTCTTCTGTTCCGTGAGCGTAAATTGTGCTTGACGGATGAATTACAAGTGTTCTTGTGTCGCCTATATTTGTTGCATTTGTTGCATACTTCAAATTGTTGATAAGCTTAAACGCTCTTTCTTTACTTCCTGCCCTGATTGTGAGGATTGCACCGCCTTTTCCCTTCAACAGCTTTTGACAAAGGCTGTAATATGGAGAAGCTTCAAGAGCGGGATAGTTAACTTCGATTCCGTTTTGTGTTTCAAAGAACTTTGCAAGCTCAAGAGCGTTGTAACAAAGACGCTCCATACGAAGTCCGAGTGTTTCAAGTCCGACAGAGTTCATAAAAGCATTAAACGGTGCAAGGCAACAGCCTATGTTTCGCCAGATACCGTTTCTCAGCTTTGCAACATATGCAAGCCGACCGAATTTTTTGTACTCTGCAAGACCTTTGTATCTTTCCGTATTCCATTCAAAATTGCCGCTGTCAACGATTATTCCGCTGATTGAATTTCCGCCGCCGTTAATGTACTTTGACGAAGAATGAACAACGATGTCCGCACCGTGTTCAAACGGCTGAATAAGATACGGAGTTGCCGTTGTGCTGTCGATAACGAGCGGAACACCGTGTGAATGAACAAGCTCTGATACAGCGTCAAGATCGGCAATTTCAAGTCCGGGATTGCCGATAAGCTCGGCAAAGACTGCTTTTGTTTTTTCGTTTATGAGCGGTTCAATCTCCTCGGCTGTCACCTTGTTGACATATCGTGTAACAATTCCGAAAGGCTCAAGATCTCCAAACAAATCAATTGTTCCGCCAAAAAGACCTGCGCTTGCGATTACTTCGTCACCTGATTCAAGAATGTTCAGGAGTGCCATCGTAACGGCTGCCATACCTGACGAACACGCAACCGCACCGACACCGTTTTCAATGGAAGCAATTCTGTTCTCAAAAGATGTTACCGTGGGATTGCCTATTCGAGAGTAGGCGTAGCCGGGAGCTCTGTTGTTGAACACCTTTTCAAGCTGTTCGGCAGAGCTGTGCGAAAATGCACTGACCTGATAAATGGGAGTTAAGGTTGAGCCAAAAACCTTTTCACCGTTAAACCCCTTGTGAAGTAATGCGGTGTTAAACTCCATAATATCACCAACCCCTTAATTTCATACAACCAACCCTTTTGTGTAAGACCGTCATAAGAATTTGTCTGACGGCTTCGATTGATATAGGTAGATTATACTCCATTAATCATAGTATTTCAATAGGTTTAATAAGATTTTACCTCTTGCACAATTTTTCTTTAAAATTTCCCGTAATTCCATTATTTCCTACAATGCATATTTGTTTAGTAGGTATTGATTTTTAAATTAAAAACTGTTACCATTATTATATACTCTTTCAGCAAACAAAACGCACGGAAAGGAGATGCTAAAATTGAAGATTTCAACAAAGGTGGAATTCGGAATCATCGCTGTTATTGACATTGCGTCACACTCACTAAACGGCAATGCGGTAACAACTCCCGAAATTGCCAAACGGCAAAATATATCTAAAAAGTATCTTGAACAGATTCTCTCATCACTCAGCTCGGCAGGACTTGTGCGAGGTCAGAAGGGTTCAAACGGCGGTTATGTTATTGCAAAAAACCTTAAAGAGATTACATTCAAGGATATCATAAACGCACTTGACGCAAATGTTCTGAGCAATGTTTATTTTAACACTCGGGGCGATGATGATGTTATGATAAGACTTATCGACAACAGTCTTTGGTCGAAGATGTCGTCATATCTTCAGGAATATGCCGAAAGCATTACACTTGCACAGCTTTGCGATGAGTATATCAAAAACAATGAAATTGAACACAACATTCCGATGTACTACATCTGATAGATTACAAACAAAAAGCCACCGATTTTTATGTCGGTGGCTTTTCTTGTTTTTATCGGATTTTATTTAAAGCTTTCAATAACCTGACAGGTTTTTTCAATGTCATCTTCCGTGTGTGCAAATGAAACAAACATCGCCTCAAACTGTGACGGTGCGGCATAGATTCCGTTTTCAAGCAGATGATTATAATACTCGGCATATCTCTTTGTGTCGGCTGTGGTTGCCGTGTCATAGTCAACAACCTTTTTGTCGGTAAAAAATGCCGTCATAATCGAACCCACACGGTTCACATTAAGTCCTGCGTTCTTCATTGCATTTTCAATCTTTGCAGACTTGCGTTCAAGCTCGGGATATATCGAATCTTTATTTTTTTCAAGAATTTTAAGCGTTGCAATGCCTGCACTTACAGCTACCGGATTTCCCGAAAGTGTGCCTGCCTGATAAACAGAACCGAGAGGAGCAACACACTCCATAATCTCTTTTCGTCCTCCGTAAACCGCAAGCGGCATTCCGCCGCCGACAATTTTTCCGAGGGTTGTAAGGTCGGGTTCTACTCCGTAAAGCTTTTGAGCACCGCCGAGTGAAAGTCTGAAGCCTGTGATTACTTCATCGAAAACAAGAAGTGAGCCGTGCTTTTCAGTGATTTCACGCAAGAATTTTAAAAATCCTTTTTGGGGCGGAACAACCCCCATATTTGCGGCACAAGGCTCAACGATTACACAGGCAATTTCATCACCGCAGTTATCAAAAAGCTGTTGTACGGATTCTTCATCATTATACTTTGCAAGCAAAGTTGTGTCTGTGTAGCCTTTCGGCACACCTGCGCTGTTCGGAATTGAGTTTGTCAGAAGTCCCGAACCGCCCTTTACAAGCAAGCCGTCGGAATGGCCGTGATAACAGCCCTCGAATTTTACAATTTTATTCCTTTTTGTAAAGCCTCTTGCGGCACGGATTGCACTCATAACCGCCTCTGTGCCTGAATTTACAAGTCGGAGCATTTCAATTGACGGCATATTTTTGCGGATAAGCTCGGCAAGTTCAATTTCTCCGCTGTGGCACGCACCGAATGTAAGTCCGTTCTGACAGGCAGAAGTCACGGCCTTGATAACATCAGGCTGTTTGTGACCGAGGATATTCGGTCCCCAGGAGCAGATATAGTCAATGAACTCGTTTCCGTCAACATCATAAATTTTTGAACCCTCTGCACGGTCGATAAAAAGCGGAGTTCTTCCGACCGAACGACACGCACGGACAGGACTGTTCACACCGCCGGGCATAAAGTCAAGCGCCTGTGCGTATAGCTTTTCGCTTTGAGTTGTATTCATAAAAGCACTTCCCTATTTGTAAAATTCGTCAATCCATTTTGCAACATCAAGTGCGTGGTATGTGATTATGATATCCGCACCCGCCCTCTTGATTGCAATCATATTTTCGCACACAATTTTCTTTTCGTCAATCCAGCCTTTTTCGGCAGCCGCCTTGACCATTGCATATTCACCGCTTACATTATAGGCAACAAGCGGAAGGTCAAAGCGTTCGCTTGCGGCTTTTACGATATCGAGATATGCAAGTGCAGGCTTGACCATAACCATATCCGCACCCTCGTCAATATCGTCTGCAATTTCACGCAGAGCCTCTTTGCCGTTTGCGTAATCCATCTGATAGCTTTTTCTGTCGCCAAATTCGGGGGCAGATTCTGCGGCGTCACGGAACGGCGAATAGTAGCCTGAGGCAAATTTTGCACTGTATGACATAATCGGAGTGTTGATAAGTCCGTTTTCGTCAAGTGCGTTTCTGATTGCAGACACTCTGCCGTCCATCATATCCGACGGAGCGATGATATCCGCACCTGCTTTTGCAAGGCTAACAGCCATTTTAGAGAGGAGCGGAAGTGTTTCGTCATTGAGAATTTCGTGACCGCAAACAACACCGCAATGACCGTGACTTGTGTATTCACAAAGGCAGACATCGGCAATAATAAGGAGTGAAGGATAATTTTTCTTTATGTATCTGATTGCGTTCTGAGTTACACCGTTATCGTCATAGGCTGATGTTGCAAGCTCGTCTTTATGCTTTGGAATTCCGAAAATAAGAAGTCCTGCAATGCCGCTGTTTTCAATTTCTTTAAGAATCTCGTCTGCTCTGTCAAGCGAATATTGGTAGACATTCGGCATTGAATCAACAGGCTTTTTAATATTTTCACCCTCTGCAATGAAAATCGGGTAAATCAAATCGCCCTTGTCAATTCTTGTTTCACGAACAAGACTGCGAATTTGTTCGCCTGCTCTTAATCTTCTGAATCTTCTCATATATTTATCCTTCTTTCAAAGTTACTTCCTTGATTATAGTTTCTAAAATTCCGTCTGTGTCCTTCGTTTTTGCAATCTTGAACGAATTTACGCCGTGACTTTCAAGTGCCTCGGCGGTAATTTCACCTATGCAGACAACGGAAGTTCTGTCGGAAATAGTTGCTCCGCCGTCAAAAAATGTGTTCACACCCGACGCACTCGCAAAAGTAATAAAATCGGTATCAACAACGGAATTGTCCTGTTTTTTCTCAAGCTGAATGTCATAGGTTTTGACATCGTCAAAATCAATGTTGTTATCAGCCAAAATCCGAGTGAGTTCGGGCGAACCGTTTTCGGCACGCAGAATCAATACTTTTTTGCCGCTTTTCACCGTTTTTGCAAGCAAAATTCCAAGTTCACGGGTTGTGTAGACATTCGGAATGCAGTCGGCAAAAATTCCGTACTTTTCAAGTACAGCCGCTGTTCCCGAACCAATCACCGCAAACTTGACATTTGCAAAACTGCGGATATCCTTTTTCAACTTACGCAGTCGGCTCATAAAAATTTCTGCACCGTTCATACTTGTAAGCACCACATAATCGTAACCGTCAATACCGTTTATTGCATTGTCAAAAACTTCGTTGTCATGATATTCAATCACCTTTAAAAGGTCATGCCTTTTGACATCCGCACCCGAAAGCGTAAGCATTTTGCCGAGCTTGTCGGAGAGCTTTCTCGTACCCGTAACAGTAATCGAAACATTTTTCAAAGGTCTTGTAATCGTGGGAGCAAAGTCAAATTTTGCGGTTTTGCCAACCACTATAACGGCAGGCGGAACAGCCTCTGCTGATTTAACATTTTTGCAGATTGTCGAGAGAGTTCCCCTCACGGCCTGATTTTTTGCACAAGCGCCGTTTGACACAACGGCAACGGGAGTATCCTCCGATTTACCGTTACGAATAAGATTTTCCACAATGTCGGGGAGGTTTCTCAAGCCCATAAGAAAGACAAGCGTTCCGTCGGTTTCGGCACATTTCTTTATATTTTCGGGCAGGGTGTCCTGTGCCGTATGTCCCGTGATTATATGAACACTTCGGCTCAGATTTCTGTGTGTAACAGGGATTCCCGCAAGCTCGGGAACGGCAATCGAGGAAGAAATTCCGGGTACAATATCAAACGGAATATCGGCACTTTTGAGAGCTTCAATCTCCTCTCCGCCTCTGCCGAACACGAACGGATCGCCGCCTTTAAGACGGACAACCGTTTTGCCCTCTCTCGCCTTTTCAACAAGGATTTCGTTAATATTTTCCTGCTTTTCGCTGTGTCTGCCCGAACGCTTTCCAACGCAGATTTTTTCAGCCGTTTCGGGTGCAAAGCCGAGCAATGACACATCTATAAGGCTGTCGTAAACAAGCACATCGCAATGTCTGATATACTCCGCACCACGCATTGTTATCAGGTCAAAATCGCCGCATCCTGCACCGACAATATACACTCTTCCGTTACTCAACTTCGCTCACCAGCCTTTTTGCAAGTTTGATTCTGTTTGAAATTTCATCTGTTCCGCTGACTGTTTTTTTACAGTCGGCAGACAGAGAAAGCGTTATCCTGTCGTTTTCAACCTTTGAAATTGCACCGACGGGAGTTGAACAATCGGCATTGAGGCTGTGTAGAACCTGTCTTTCGGTTTCAAACGAAAGCATTGTATTTTTGTCGCTGATTTCAGCAAGCATTTTGGAAACCTCACTGTTTTTTCTGCTTTCAATCGCAACTATTCCCTGACACGGTGCAGGGAGAAATTCATCGGCATCAAACGGAGTTACCGTGTAATCCTCACCGTTGCAAAGGTCAAGTCTTTCAAGCCCTGCCTTTGCAAGCACAAGAGCATCGTACTCACCGTTCAACAGCTTTTTAAGTCGGGTGTCAACATTGCCCCTTATATCCTTGAATTTTGCATTAGGATAGATTTTCTCCGCAAAAAGTTTTCGTCTTAAACTGCCTGTTCCGATGACAAAGCCGTCCTTAATTTCAAAAGCATTGCGTGTGACAAACACATCGCCATAACTGCCCCTTGGCAACACGGCGGAAATTTCAAGTCCGTCTGCAATTTTTGTCGGCAAGTCCTTCGCGCTGTGAACGGCAACATCTGTTTCTCCGCTCAAAAGTGACATTTCAAGCTCCTTGATGAACACACCTTTTCCGCCTAAAGCTGTAAGCGGTTTGTCAAGGGTTTTGTCGCCTGTTGTCGAAATGTAAACCGTTTCAATTTTAACATTTGGAAAACGGTTTTTCAGCGTTTTTATTAACATTTCGGTTTGTGCAAGGGCAAGCCTGCTTTTTCGTGTTCCGATTTTTATCGTCATTGTTCGTATTCCTCAATCAAATTTTCAACAGTTTTTTCATCGGGTTCAAGTCCCGAAAGGCAAAGCGAAAGAAGCTGTTCAAAAATCTTCCTTCTGTCATCTTCCCTTTCAACTTTCTCCTTAATTATCGGGCGATATTTCCACAAAACCTCGGTTGTATTTTCGTTCATACTTTCAAGGATTCCCACAAAAAGCTCTTTAAGATATTTTGCGTAAATCGGACTTTTGCCCGATGTTGTAATTCCTGCCGTTATGCCGTTTTTGCTTGCAATTGCAGGAAAAATAAATCCGCATTTTTCCTTATCGTCTACTGTGTTGACAAGAATATTTTTCTCATTGCAAAGCTGAAAAATTCTGCCGTTGAGCGTTTCATCATCGGTTGCGCTGACAACGCAAAACGCACCGTCAAGGTCGCTGTCACAAAATCTGCGGTCAATGATTTTTACATTCAAAGCCTTGATTTCATCGCAGATTCTCGGGGCAACAACGGTTATGTCCGGCGAGAACGGCGTCAGCTTTTCAATCTTTCTGAGTGCAACCGTACCGCCGCCGACTACAAGTATTTTTTTATTTTCAATGTCAATATAAAACGGGAAATATGCCATTAGTTATTCTCTCCGCACTTTCTGTAGATTTCAAGAATTCTTGCAAATTCTTCTGCCGAAACATCGGATTTCAGCTTATAAATGAATTTTTCCGAAAAATCTGACGGCATTGCGTTTTTTACGGACTGCATACACGGCAGAAATTCGTGAAAGGCAAGGTCTTTTTTAAGGACTTCAATTTCCTCAAAAATTATTTCTTTTGCACTTTCAACGCTGTCGAGTTTGAGAGCATTGTTCTCGTTTGCAAGCTGTTTTATGCAGTCAATGTTAATGAGCCTTGCACCGCTTATTTTGGGGATATTTTCGTCAATGTCGGGCGGTACGGCAAGGTCAATAAACAGCCTTGATTTTTCGGTTTTTATATTGTTTTTTAAATCATAATATGTAACCGTGTAATGCGGTCCGCTTGTGGCACTGATTACGCAGTCTGCAAAGTCAAACGCTCTGTATCTTTCGTCATAATCAATCACATTCGCACCCGTATTTTCAAAAACAGTTTCTGCTTTGTGTTTTCGTGAAGTCACGGTAACGCTTATACCTTTGTGCGACAAAAGATTTTTCACAACAGTTGAGCCGACCTTGCCTGTTGCACCGATTACAAGGACATTCAGCTCACCGTCTTTGAATTTTGCCGCCTCGTTTGACGCAAGAGTTGCAACTGAAACCGATGTTTTTGAAATGGCGGTTTCGGTCTTGATTTTTTTTGCACAGGCAACAGCCGCCTGAACGCACATATTAAGCTCATATGCAACCGTGCCGTTATCCTTTGCAAAGGCGTAGGCTCGCTTTAGCTGACCGAGTATTTCATCTTCACCGATAACCATTGATTCAATTCCGCCTGCCACCCTGAAAAGATGGAGCAAAGCCCTGTCACCGTAGAAAAGACAGATGTACTTTTTTAGTTCGTCAAAATCAATTCCCGAAAAATCCGAAAGAACGGTTTCAACCGTTTTCACAGATGATTCGTCACCGCAAAAATAAACCTCGGTTCTGTTGCAGGTGCAGAGAATCAAACACTCGCTGATATTTTCAGAATAATAAAGTTCGTCAAGAAATGTCTTTTTTTGCTCATCGGGAAAGGCAAGCTTCTTTCTCACAACCACATTTGAAGTTTTGTGACTTACGCTCAGGCAGTACATAAAAATTTCGCTCCGTTACAAATAAAATCCGACAGTAAAATACACTTTTAAAGTTATTTTATTACTGCCGACAGCTATTGTCAATTAAAGTTAGTCAGTTATTTTACCACTAAACCTATCTGTTTGGTATGTTTTGATTATACTACATTCACCGTTCCATGTCAATAAATTTCGGGTTTTGCTTGACAAAAACAGTGATTACAATATAAACTATACAAAGATATCTCCCGTCAGCAAACAGCGGGAGTTTTATTCCGATGTAAATACTTATTGTACCGATAGGAATACTAAATGATTTGAATATGTATTAAGGAGCGTTTTTATGCTTAATCAGTTTTCAAGAACACAGCTTTTGATTGGCAAAGAAGCTATGGACAGGCTTTCAAAAACAAGAGTTGCAATTTTCGGAATCGGCGGTGTAGGCGGATACACGGCGGAGGCTCTTGCAAGGAGCGGAGTCGGCGAGCTTGACCTTATTGACGATGACAAGGTGTGCCTTACAAACATCAATCGCCAGATTTTTGCAACAAGAAAAACAGTAGGCAAATACAAGGTTGATGTTGCAGAGGAAAGGCTCAAGGACATCAATCCCGACATAATCATTAACAAGCATCAGACCTTCTATACTCCCGAAACCTCGGAAAATTTCGACTTTTCAAAATACGACTATGTAGTTGACGCAATTGACACGGTAACAGGCAAAATTGAGCTTGTTATGCAAGCCGACAAAGCCAAGACGCCTATCATCTGTTCAATGGGAGCAGGCAACAAGCTTGATCCTACAGCGTTTGAGGTTGCCGACATTTACAAAACCTCGGTCTGTCCTCTTGCAAGGGTTATGAGACACGAACTCAAAAAGAGAGGTATCAAAAAGCTGAAGGTTGTTTATTCAAAGGAAAAGCCTATCACACCCGTTGACGATATGGCAATAAGCTGTAAAACAAATTGCATATGCCCTCCCGGGACTGAAAGAAAATGCACCCAACGCAGACAGGTTCCCGGCAGTACCGCATTTGTTCCGTCGGTTGCAGGTCTTATCATAGCCGGCGAAGTTATCAAGGACTTAATTAAGTAAATATAATCTTTAACAAAGCAAAGCACCAAGAGAAATTACCCTCGGTGCTTTGCTTGTTTTTATAGGATTTTTTACAGTTGATATCGTGATTAAACAGATTAGATGATAACCGATTCTTCCTGAAGTGATTTGTTACGGAGAATCTGAACCTCATCGCCTTTGGTAATGAAAAGCCGATAAAGAAATACATTGACCTTTTCTCCGACGGTAATCGGAGTTTCGTCAAGTCCTCTGTACGCATAAACCGTGCCTCCGTCACATTTTACGGCAATTTCGATATTGTCGCCTCTGAACGAAGTCTTTATAACCTCGCCGACGGATACAGACGCTTTTTGTGCGGTTGTTTCGCTGAGCTTTGTCACCTTTACAAATTCGGGACGGATAACTGCACGGTCAACATTATCGACAACATCAAAAGTCTTGAACTTTGTATAATCGTCAAGCGTAGTAGTCTGACCGAAAAATGATGCGGAAAATGCGGTTTCGGGATGCTGATAAATGTCAATCGGCGAGCCTATCTGCTCAATTCTGCCCTTGTTTGTAATTATAATTTCATCGGCAACCTCAATAGCCTCGCTCTGATCGTGGGTTACAAATATACTTGTAACGCCGAGTCTTTCAATCATATCCTTAAGCCATGAGCGAAGCTCCTGCCTAACCTTTGCGTCAATTGCGGCAAATGGTTCGTCAAGCAGAAGAAGATTCGGGTTTGGCGCAAGCGCTCTTGCAAATGCAACACGCTGTTTCTGACCGCCCGAAAGCTGGCTTGGATAACGCTTTTCAAGTCCTTCAAGACCGATAAGCTTTACAAGCTCGTTTACTCTTTCCTTGATAAATTTCTTGCTCTTTTTCTGAATTTTCAGACCGAAAGCAATGTTATCAAAAACTGTCATATATCTGAAAAGAGCGTAGTTTTGGAACACAAAGCCTATGCCTCTTTTGCTTGCGGGAATATCGTTGACAACCTTTCCGTCAATTACAATTTCGCCGCTGTCAGGATTTTCAAGTCCTGCAATCATACGAAGAATTGTTGTTTTGCCGCTGCCCGAAGGACCGAGAAGTCCGATAAGCTTACCCTTTTCAATACCAAAGTTTACATTGTCGGATGCCTTGTAATCACCGAAAGTTTTATTTATATTTTTAAGCTCAACATACATTACGCATCCTTCTTTCCTTTATATTCAACCACACTTCTGATAATCAAAATCGCAATCGCCATAAGCACAAGTATTGATGAAACCGCAAATGCGGGAACATACTTGAACTCGTTGAACAAAATTTCAACATGGAGAGGAAGTGTGTTTGTTTTTCCTCTTAAATGTCCCGAAATTACCGAAACTGCACCAAATTCACCCATTGCTCTTGCGGCACAGAGTACAACTCCGTAAAGGAATGCCCATTTTATGTGCGGAAATGTTATTTTTCTGAAAATAGTTGTGCCTTTTGCACCCATAAGTGCGGCGGCTTCTTCCTCATCCGTACCCTCGGATTCAAGCACGGGAATAAGCTCCCTTGAGATGAACGGGAATGTTACAAACACGGTTGCAAGGATAATTCCCGGAACGGCAAAGATAACCTTGATTCCAAGTTCGCTTAAAAGCGGATATATCGGGCTTTGTCTGCCGAATGTGAGTACAAATATAAGACCTGCGATTATGGGCGAAACCGTTACGGGGAGGTCGATGAGTGTTGTAAGAAGTTTTTTGCCCTTGAATCTGAACTTTGTAATTGACCAGGCGGCAAAAATTCCGAATACCGTATTGAACAGTACCGCAAACACGGTTGCCTCAACAGTAAGCACAATTGCCTTTACCGTGTAATCATCGCTGACAGCCTGCCAGAACACCTCTGCACCGCTTTTGAAAGCCTCGCAGATTACCGTAACAAGAGGAAGAACAAGCATCACGAATACAAATAAAAGTGCAATGCCTATGAGTATGTACTTTACAACCTTTGAACGCTTTGTTTCTTCGTACATTTTATCTTCCTCCTTTCAGAATTTTTGTATTCCTGTGCTGAACCATATTTACAAGGAACAGAATCAAAAACGATGCGGCAAGCATTACAAGTGCGATTGCCGTTGCACTTTTGTAGTCATATTCCTGCAGCTCCGACATAATGATAAGCGGAGTGATTTCTGTTTCAAACGGCTTGTTGCCTGCAATAAAAACAACCGAACCGTACTCACCAAGACATCTTCCGAATGCAAGACCAAAGCCTGTGAGAACCGAGGGAAGAATTTCGGGAAGAATAATTTTTCTGAAAATTCTGAATCTGCCGGCACCCATAACTCCCGCCGCCTCTTCATAAACAGGATCAAGCTTTTCAAGAACAGGCTGAACTGCTCTTGTTACAAAAGGTATTCCCACAAATACAAGTGCAACCGTAATACCAACTCTTGTGTAGGCAATGCTTATGCCGAATTTTGCAAAAAATCCACCGATAAGACCTGTGTCGGCAGTCAGAGAAGTAAGTGCAATGCCTGCAACCGCTGTCGGAAGTGCAAACGGAAGCTCAATCATGCCGTCAAGAATTCTTTTGCCCGGGAATTTGTAACGAACAAGCACCCACGCAAGAATTACACCCATAACGGCATTGATGAGAGATGCAATAAATGCGGTTATAAAACTAACCTTGTAGCTTGCAAGCACTCTTTCACGGGTGATTGCCTTCCAAAATTCAGAGGGGCTCATCTGTGCCGTATAAATAACGAGAGCGGCAAGAGGAATCAGCACAACAAGGCTTAATAATGTAATTGTTACACCCAAAGAAAGACCGAAGCCCGGGATTACTCTTTTTGCTTTTTTTGACTTTTTTGCCTGAACCATCATCACACCTGTTTCCCCTGTAAAAGATCATCCGACATCAGACAGAATTGCCTATAAACTGCCTGATGTCATTTTTTAATCGGTTTTATTTTTTCTCGTAAATCTTATCGAAGATACCGCCGTCTGCAAAGTGCTTTTTCTGAGCCTCGTCCCAACCGCCGAAATCGTTGATTGTTACAAGATTAATGTTGAGGTCGAACACATCGGAGTATTCCTTCAAAATTTCCTTATTATAAGGGCGGTAATAGTTATCGCCTGCAATATGCTGAGCCTCATCGCTGTAAAGATAACTTAAATACTCTGTTGCAACCTTTCGAGTGCCTCTTTGGTCAACCACTTCATCAACAACAGCAACAGACGGCTGTGCAAGAATGCTGACGCTCGGAGTTACGATTTCGTACTCGTCGGGATTGTCCTTGATTGAAAGATACGACTCATTCTCCCAAGCAAGAAGAACATCGCCCTGTCCGTTTTCTACAAATGAAGTTGTAGCACCTCTTGCGCCTGAGTCAAGCACAAGCACATTTTGATAAAGCTTTTTAATGAAATCTTCAATTTTTGCCTCATCACCGTTATATTTCTTGTCTGCATATGCCCAAGCGGCAAGGTAGTTCCATCTTGCACCGCCCGAAGTTTTCGGGTTTGGAGTGATAACGCCCACACCGTCTTTTGCAACATCGTCCCAATCCTTGATGTTTTTCGGATTACCTTTGCGAACAAGGAATACAATTGTTGAAGTGTATGGTGAAGAGTCATTGTCAAACTCATTTACCCAACCGTCCTCAATCAGACCTGCGTCACGAATTGCGTTTACATCGTATTCAAGTGCGAGTGTTACAACATCCGCCTCAAGACCGTTTGCAACCTCAAGAGCCTGTTTACCCGAACCGCCGTGTGACTGGGTAACTTCAACATCCTGTCCTGTTTCTTCTTTCCAATGCTTTGCAAAGATTTTGTTATATGATTCATAAAGCTCTCGTGTAGGGTCATACGAAACATTTGTTAATGTTACTTTTGAATCGTTTGTTGTATCTTTATTACCGCATCCTGTAAAGGCAACCGCAGACGCACCCAATACTGAAACTGCCAATACTGCCGATAATACTTTTGTTCTTAAATTTTTCATTTTGATTACCTCACTTTAAATTAATTTGATTTTAGATTCTGACAGGCAATTACATACAACAGTACGACTTGCCTCCAAATGAGGTACACATTCGTATTTTCTTCAGATTGTAAATGTTTTTCATAAGCGTCACCTTTTGGATTTTTGAGGTTATTTTGTTTAACCTACAATTCCTATCAATTTACTATGCGTTTCTTTGAGAACTATTTTATACTGTACAGGGTGAAAAGTCAAGGTAAAATTTTCACACATCCAACACTTTAGCAAATTGCAACAATACACAAGCAATATTTTTTGCAAAAATAGTAATAAAATCGAAAAAACAGGCATAAAATAACGGATAGGTATTTTCAAATGAAATATGCCTATCCTAAAAAAGAAATATTTTTTTGCGTAAATCTATTGACAAATCTATATAAAAAAGGTATAGTAGTATTAAATCAATAATGATTATTATTTTATTCAAAAAGTAAATACACAAAGGCGTATTGAGTATTTTAAATTTCAAAAATTAATTTAACGGAGGAAATATTATGGCTAAAACAACAAAGTATTCGGGAACACAGACAGAAAAGAATCTTGAGGCTGCTTTTGCAGGCGAATCACAGGCTCGTAACAAATACACATATTTTGCGTCTGTTGCCAAAAAGCAGGGCTTTGAGCAGATTGCAAACCTTTTCTTAAAAACGGCGGACAACGAGAAAGAACACGCAAAAATGTGGTTCAAGGAGCTTAACGGAATCGGCGACACAGCCGAAAATCTTCTTGCCGCTGCCGAGGGCGAAAACTACGAGTGGACAGATATGTACGAAGATTTCGCTAAAACTGCCGAGGAAGAAGGCTTTACAGAGCTTGCACACAAGTTCCGCCTTGTTGCCGCAATCGAAAAGCACCACGAAGAAAGATACCGTGCATTACTCCGCAATGTTGAAACTGCAGAAGTTTTCAAAAGGAGCGAAATCAAGGTTTGGGAATGCCGTAACTGCGGTCACATTGTTGTAGGCAAAGAAGCTCCCGAGGTTTGCCCCGTCTGCAACCACCCACAGAGCTATTTTGAAATCCACGCAGAAAACTACTAATTCTGATTTAATCAAATATATAAAGGAAACTCCACCGCATTTCACGGTGGAGTTTTGTGTTTAGTATCAAATTAAATTCAAAAAACTTACTCTTCTTCGGGATATTTCATGCCCCAGCTTTTGCGGATGTCGGTCATGATTTTCATAACATCCTTTGTGTAGTCAAGGTGCATAAGAGCCGTGTCGCCCTCTATCGCCTTTTCCATATCTTCAACCTCATAAAGCAAAGCGTCCTTTGTATGACCTGCCGAGATTGTTTCACAATGACCGTCAGCCGTGTATGTAATCTTTGCCTCCATGCCTCTGGGATATTCAAAGATTTCAACATAACCCTTGTCAAACGAGATTGTGCCACGCTTTGGCTGTTTTGCGTGAAGCGAAAGAATGACAGTTGCCATTTCCTCCTCTTTATTCTTTAAAAGAATACTCGCTTGTTCGTCAACGCCTGTTTCGGCATATTTAACCTGCGACAACACATCGTTTGGGCATGAGCTCATAAACATACGAACAAACGAAAGCGCATACACGCCGATGTCAAGCATTGCACCGCCTGCAAGATTGCGGTTGAAAAATCGGTTGTTCATATTATACTCTTTGTAACTGCCGAAATTCATCTGAATAAGCCTAAGCTCGCCAAGGTCACCTGAATTTACCTTTTCAAGAAGTGCCTTGTAAATCGGCATATGGAAAATTGTCATTGCCTCTGCAAGCACAACATGGTTTTTTTCTGCAAGAGAGATTGCCTCGTCAAGTTCATCTGAATTAAGCGTTATCGACTTTTCACACAAAACATGCTTTCCTGCCGCAAGAGCCTTGCGAAGATATTTTATATGCGTGTTGTGCGGTGTGGAAATGTAAATTATGTCAACATTTTCGTCTTTGAACAGCTCGTCAATATCGTTGTAAACCTTTTCAATGCCGTACTTTTCGGCAAACGCAACCGCCTTTTCATGGGTACGGTTTGCAACGGAATAAAGTTTCTGTCCTCTGCTTTTGAGTGCGGCTGCAAGCTCATTTGCGATAACTCCGCAACCGAGTGTTGCCCAGTTGTAGTTTTTCATAAAAACACCTCCGTATATTTTTCGAGAAAAGTTTAACACACGGAAATGTGTCTGTCAACGGTTTTAGATAGCTTTTCTCGTATCTGCTCCGTACTTTTTCATAATCTTGCGAAGTTCGTTATTTTCGCTTTTTGAAAGACTAAAATACATAAATCCGTGCTTAACAGTTTCATCACCGTCACACGCAGGCATATATGTATTACAGCCTATTCTTATTGATGCCTTTTCGGAAAAACCGCAAGACGGTGAATCAAAATATGCGGATTTGCCCTCAAACATTTTCTTCACGGTTTCGGCATCTTCGGCAGACATCTTAGCGTCAACCTTGTCGCAGTACTCAACATCAAAATACACGGTAGGCTCACACGCATAGAAACTGATTTTCGGCACGGCAAATACTGCGGCAGCAACGCATAAAACAACTGCAACCACAATTACAGCAATCTTTTTCTTCATAACATTCACTCCTTTTCGCTTATCCCTATAAACATATATTATATTAAGCTTGTATCATAATTGTATCATTATAATTTTAAAATCATTTATTTGTAGGTTAAAAAATTTTTCGTCAATGCTTACAAGAGAGCAATTTTACTTTTGTTGAAAAGGCACAAATTGCATACAAATTCAAAGCCTTGCTTATTGAGAAAAATCGGTCTGAAAATATGCAGAAAAGCAGTTTTTACCATATTATAAAGGCATAAAAAGAAGAATTTTGACGAGGTAGTTATTGTAACTAAAATTGTGAGCAAAGTAAACTTTATGTTTATAAGGTATTTTACTTGTTTATTTTGGGCAACAGGATTACAATAATTGTGGAAAACGGAAAAGAATAGTATCGTTTACAACGGTTATGTGATTGAAGAGGTTAGAAATTAATGAAGAAAGTCAAAAAAATGCCCTCACTTGCGTTTGCAAGTCTGTTTAAAAGAAACAAAGGTCAGAATACTGTAAAAGATAAGCGACGGCGCTCACACCAGATAAATATGCTGGAAGGTCCGCTCGTAAAAAAAATTCTTCTTTTCACACTTCCGCTTGCAGGATCCAGTATTCTTCAACAGCTTTTCAACTCAACCGATGTTGCGGTGGTCGGCAGATTTTCAAGCAGTCAGGCACTTGCCGCAGTCGGAAGCAACGCTCCGCTCATCAATATGCTTGTGCTGTTATTCACGGGACTTTCGGTCGGCGCAAATGTTTTGATTGCACGATATATAGGTCAAAATGACCGTAAAAAGGTTTCGGAAGCTGTTCACACGGTAATAACACTTTCACTTATATGCGGATTTCTTCTTCTGATACTCGGTCAGGTTATTGCAGCACCGCTGTTAAGGTTGATGAACACACCGGATGATGTAATTGACCTTGCGGCAACATACCTGAGAATTTACTTTATGGGCATGCCGTTTGTAATGCTCTACAACTTTGGTTCGGCAATTTTGAGAAGTGTCGGCGACACAAGCCGTCCGCTCTACTGTCTTGTAATTTCAGGTATTGTAAATGTTCTTTTGAACCTCTTCTTTGTAATCGTCTGCGATATGAGCGTTGCAGGAGTCGGCATTGCAACAGTAATTGCCGACGGCATAAGCGCCGGACTTGTTATGATGTTCCTCATCAGAAACGAGGACGAATCAATCAGAGTCAATCCAAAAAAACTTTCATTCAAGAAAGAACATCTCATTATGATTTTGAAAATCGGTGCTCCTGCAGGTATTCAGGGTATGGTTTTCTCAATTTCAAATGTATTCATTCAGACAGCCATAAACGGCTTCGGTTCACAGGCGGTTGCAGGCTCATCGGCTGAACTCAACTTTGAGTACATTACATACTATATAGTATGTGCGTTCAGCCAGACAGCCGTTACATTCACAAGTCAGAACTACGGCGCACTTCAATTTGACAGATGCAAAAAGGTGTTTAGGCTTTGTATGCTTTTCAGCTGTATTTTCACAGGCTGTGTGAGCGTTATATTCATGCTCGGAAGCGGATTTTTCATCACCTTCTTCACAACCGACCCCACCGTTATCAAGTACGCAATCATCAGAATGGCGATTGTTATGCTCCTTGAGCTTATGACAGGTTCATACGAAATCAGCGGCGGTGCGCTCAGAGGAATCGGACATTCACTCCTCCCTGCAATCCTCACAATCTTCGGTTCTGTTGTGTTCAGAATCATCTGGCTCTTCACGGTATTCAAGGCATTCCACACCTATGATATGCTCCTTATGGTTTACCCCGTTTCATGGCTTATCACAGGCACATCCGTTTTGATTGCCTACTTCATCATCAGAAAAAGGGAATTCAAAAAGGTAAGCACCGCTTTTGAAATTTAAAATCAAATAGATTTTTATGGCTGACATCGGCATTGGTGTCAGCTGTTTTTGTTTAGAAGAGGCTCTAAAATTAAAAAAATAACAAAAAGCAATTATTTCGTACTTTTTGTGCGGAATAATTGTTTTTTTGCTGTGTTTTATGTTATAATCCAATTATAAACACACGGAGGTGCGACAATGACTAAACGGACTGTTGCCAACAATTTTTTATACTACATTTTTTGCGGATTCAGCGGTGCGGTTACTTCGCTGATAGTATGGCTGTTTCTAAAACTTATGGGTTTGGGAATCGGTCTTGTGTGGGATACAATTCCGTCAAATTTTGATTTCAAATTTTATCCGATTATCGTCTGTACGGCAGGCGGAATTATTCTCGGAATATGGCAAAAGCTGACAAATGCCGTTCCCGATGAACTTGACGAGGTTATGAAAAAGGTAAAAAAAGATAAATTTTACCCGTATAACAAGGTGCTTTTGCTCTGCATTTCGGCACTTTTGCCCCTTGTTTTCGGCGGAAGTCTCGGTCCCGAGGCAGGCTTGACAGGCGTTATCGTGGGACTTTGCTACTGGGCAGGAAGTCATATGAAAGACGCTAAAAGTAAAATTCCCGAACTAATGCAAATCGGCATAAGCGCAACCCTGAGTGCGGTATTCTACGCACCGCTTTTCGGTCTTGCATCGGTCAATGAAGAAAGGCTTGACAGCGAAGAAAAGCCTACCGATATCCGTTCAACAAAGCTTATTTCAAACATCATTGCCGTACTTTTTGCGGCGGGAACTCTGTTTTTGCTTAACTCGATTTTCGGCGGAAGTATGGGACTTCCACGACTTGGTGGTTATAACATTACAAATTTTGAGCGTTTGTGGGGAATTCCTCTCGCACTTTTGGGTGCTGTATGCGGTTTTCTGTTTATCGTATCTTCAAAGATTTTCGGAAAATTTTTCGCACTCATTCAGGGCAAGCTCGGCATTAATATCAGCACAACTCTCGGCGGAATTATCCTCGGTGTTATGGGTACATACCTCCCCCTCACAATGTTTTCGGGCGAAGAAAGCATTACCGTTGTCAAGGAAAGCTTTGCCGAATTTGCACCGTGGATTCTCATTATCAGCGGTGTGCTTAAACTTGTTCTCACAAACATCTGCATAAAGTCGGGTTGGAAAGGCGGTCACTTCTTCCCCGTCATCTTCTGCGGAGTAAGCATCGGCTACGGTGTTGCAATGCTCGGCGGACTTGACACGGCATTCTGTGCGGCAGTCGTAACGGCAGGACTTCTCGGTGTCACAATGAAAAAACCGCTTGCCGTAACAATGCTCCTTTTGCTCTGCTTTGACGCAAGAGTTATTCCGTGGATTTTGCTCGCCGCATTCCTCGGAAGTATTATTCCGACTAAAATTTTCGGCAATAATAAAAAGAAAGCTAAGTGAGCATATAAAAAACTGCTTTGCGAACCACCGTTTCCTTTGGAACGCATTGAAGAAATGACCGCTCTTATGGGTGGCGAGGTTTTATGCGTGAAGAATTTAACAGCAGATACTCGTTTATAAAATCGTCAATTTGTCAGGGACTTGTTTGGTGTTTTTGGCACACACTTTTGTGGATAGTTGATTCAGAATTTACTGATTTGAGGGCTATTCCCTACATCATTTCAAACATTGTCGTTATCACATCAATCACCGTTCTGATGAACATTTTTCTTGAAAGACACAACAATCTGATTTACTCTGTGCTTTTGCATTTTGGGTTTAACATAATTTATGTATTCCTCAATGCTGATATAATGTTCTTTGTGATACTGACAATCCTCTATTTAATCATTACTCCGCTTGCCGTGTTGTTCAGAAATAAGACTAAAATCCGCAACCAACGCTAACATTTCGGTTAAATTCAGTTGATAGACACGATCAAATTTTTAATGTAAAATTTGTAGGAAATTATTTTTTAATATGGGGAAAATTAGTTTTTCACTTCAAAATAGTAAAAGAAAATAATATATACAACTTATTTTAGGAGGATAAATATGCTTACACATATCGGAACAGACACTATAGAAACAGAAAGATTGATACTCCGCAAATTTAAAATTTCAGACGACGAGGCTATGTTAAAATATTGGATTGCCGATAAAAAAATTCAGTCTCTGTATTCCGAACCTGTTTACACCACAAAAGCAGAAGTTGATGAACTTCTCAAAAAATATATCAATTCGTATCAAAAAAATGATTACTACCGTTGGGCAATCATAGAAAAAAATTCAGGTGAATGTATAGGTCAGATAGCATATTTTCTTGTTGACAGCAAAAATAATTTTGCCGAAATAGAATATTGCATAGGCTCTGATTTTCAATGCAAAGGATATGCTACTGAAGCAACGAAAGCAGTTATACAATATGGATTTGATAAAATTAATCTGCACAAGGTACAGATTTGTACAAAGACAATAAATAAACCTTCAAAGCGTGTCATAGAAAAATGCGGTTTTACATATGAAGGAACATTGCGTGATTACTTTTATATGGACGGAGAATATGTAGGTCGATTGTATTTTTCCATGTTAAAAAGTGAATTTGAATCAAAACAAAATTAAACAGGAACATTTATCTACACAACAACCTCCCTGCAATCGAATTTTGCCTTGCAGGGAGGTTGTATTATTCTTATATGGAATTTTATTTTACTTGCGGATAATTATTGCATTGCCGTTGCAATGGACCTTTCCGTTTGAAACCGCAACTGTCTCACCGCTGATTTCGTTCTTATAGTCGCCGTCGGGAAGGTCAACTTTTACATCTGCTGACTTTGATTTAAGGCTGAAAATGCCGACTTTTTTGCTCTTGTTGTTGTCACGCTCAAGAATTGCAATATCGTTTTCATCATCTGCATCAGCCTTGAAATAATCGTCATCATCAAGAACGCTTTTCTTGATTGTATCAAGCTTTGCAAGAAGTTTGCTCAAATCAATGCCTGTGTTGCGTGGGAAAACATCCTTGTCAAAAAGGCTTGGAGTTTCGTCACAACCGAACTCCTGACCTGCATAGATGAGGGTTGAACCCTTCAAGAAATACAGAAAAGCTGTGTAATTTTCAAGGTCGCTCCTGTTCTTTACATAATGGCAAATTCGGGGCTGATCGTGATTTTCAAGGCAACGCATTTTATCGTAATTCTGCGGATAAATTGCATCCTGATAATTGAACATATCCATATAATTTGAAAGTGTGGTTTCGCCCTTCAAATATTTGTCGAAAACCTCACGGATATCGTAGTCATATTCCATATCAAAAGCATCAAAAAGCTCGTAGTCGCTTGCGGTATAAATTCCGCTCTTGCGAGAGAACACATTGAAAGAGCTGTGTACGCTTTCGGCAAGCCAAATGCAGTCGGGATTTACCTTTGCAACAGCCTCTCTCGCCTGTTTCCAAAATTCAACGGGAACGAATGATGCAACATCGCAACGGAAGCCGTCAACAATCTTCGCCCACATAACGAGTGAATCAATCTGATACTGCCATAATTCTTTGTTAGAATAATCAAGGTCGATTATGTCGCTCCAATCACCGACTTTATTGCCAAAATTGCCGTCCGGCTTTCTGTAGAAAAATTCGGGATGTTCAACCGAAAGATTTGAGTCGGGCGAAGTATGATTATAGACAACATCAATGATGCACTTCATGCCCTTTGCGTGAATTTTTTCAACAAGGCTCTTGAAATCGTCCATTGTGCCGTACTCGGGATTTGTAGTGCGATAGTCCTTGTTTGCATAAGGACAGCCGAGAGAGCCTTTTTTATTCTTGACGCCAATCGGATGAATCGGCATAAACCAAATGATGTCCGTGCCGAGTGACTTTATTCTGTCAAGATCCTCTGCAACGGCATTAAATGTACCGTCATTTGTGTGGTTGCGGACATAAACCGAATAAATAACCTTGTTTCTCAAGCTGATTTCAGTATTTTTTGCCATTTAAAACATCTCCTTATGTATTTTTCCACGGTCTGTTTTTACCGTTCCAACCTCGTTCTACCCAGTAATTTTTATCGGCTTCATTCCAGCCGCTTTTCTGAATCATTCTCATAATAAAGAAAAAGCCTTTTGTTTTTAACCCTGCCTTAACTTTGCCGTTATTTTTCTTTACCTTATTGGCAATTGAGGTAGTCTTTTTGTCTATTTTCTTTTTGAGTTCATCGGTGACGCCTGAATAATTTGTTGCACGAACATTGACACCGTAACGATAAGTTTTTGGAACGCCCCAAAAGAACATACTGTCGGCGATATCCTTGTTGGCAGATTTTGTACCCGAACCTGCGGCTGTCGAAATTACAACCGCCTGCTTTGTGAACATTTTCTGTTCGGGACGGTGAACCATCCAACGATAACCGTAATGATCAAGAAATGCTTTCATTGAGCCTGTGCAATGATAAACATACACGGGCGTTGTGAAGATGAGTACATCAGCCTCGTCCATAGCCTCGGTAATCTTTTTCAGTCGCTCATAATGCGGACAAAGTGTTTCGGATTTTAGAAAACACTGCGTACAACCTACGCAAAAATCGCCGAAATCTCTCGGAAGAAAAAACTCCGTAACCTCGCCGCCTAATTTATCGGCAACCTGCTTGCCAATATGATAGGTTGAGCCTTTATGGTTCTGACCGTTTATTACTGCAATTTTCATTTTATATCACCAAATTCATCAATTTCAAGTCAATTTTAGCACAACAAAGCAATATTGTCCATATGATTTTTATGCCTTTTAAGTGCTTTTTAATGCGGATTTTTTACTCTTATAAAAGACAAAAAGCACCTGTCCTCTGACAGATGCTTTTATTGTCAATCATCATAATGACCTTTGCACTGGTAAACAATAATAAAGTCATTATTTACACTATAAACAAGTCGGTTTTTATCATTTATGCGGCGACTCCACAATCCACTTTTATCGTTTTTTAGCGGTTCGGGTTTACCTGCTCCGTCAAATGGATTACGCTGAATTTCTTTAAGCAACGCATTAATTTTTTTAAGAGTTTTCTTATCTTGCGTTTGCCAATATAAATACTCTGACCACGCATCATCTGCAAATGAAATATTACTCACCGCTCATTTTCTCCAATTCTTCAAGTGATTTCGTTACAATATGACCACTTTCAACCTGAGATTTTGCCTTTTCAATCTGAGTCATATTTGATTGCGAATAGAACGGATCAATCGGTGCATCGACTGCAAACGGAATTTTTCGCTCACGGAGTGCTTTTTTTGCGTAAATCATAAAAAAGGTGGTCAGATTCATACCCATTTCAGCACACATTTCGTCAAGCTCTTTTTTAGTATTGTCATCAAAACGAAGACTTACTGTTGTCATATCAATCAACTCCTTTCACTGCTTATATTATATGACAAAAGAATTAATTTTGCAATAGTTTAAAGCAAATTTAATTAAAATTCTTTCATTTATCAGTCATTTTGAAGTAGAAAACAGCTCCCCGAAAACGGAGAGCTGTGATAAGTACAAATAGATTTGTCAAACGAATCAGAAGTCGATTTCTGTATCGTAGTAGCAAGCCTTGAGAAGTTTTTCCATTTCTTCCTGATTTGGCTGGCGTGGGTTAGAACCTGTGCAAGCATCGGCAATTGCGTTCTTGGCAACTTCGGGGAGCTTTTCGAGGAATTCTTTTTCGTCGATAATGCTCTCGTCAGCCTTAACACCGCCCGGACCGTAGTTCTTAATGCCCTGCGGAATGTTGAGCTGATCGTTCATTGAACGGAGTTCAGCGATGAGTGCGTCAACAAGTTCTTCTGTTGTTTCGCCCTTGAGGTTGATGAACTTAGCAATCTTAGCATAACGCTCAGCTGCAACAGGATCTTTTGAGTTATACTTGATAACCTTAGGAAGATACATAGCGTTTGCACAGCCATGAATAATGTGACCGCCTGTGAAAGCCGCACCTGTCTTGTGAGCCATTGAGTGAACGATACCGAGCAGAGCATTTGAGAATGCCATACCTGCAAGGCACTGTGCATCGTGCATTTTATCACGGCAAGCCATGTCGCCCTCATAAGACTTCTTGAGGTTGTCGTGAATAAGCTCAATTGCGTGGAGTGCAAGCGGATCTGTGTACTCACAGTTGAGAGTTGAAACATAAGCTTCAATTGCGTGAGTCATAGCGTCCATACCTGTGTGAGCAGTAAGTTTAGCCGGCATTGTTTCGGCAAGTGCAGGATCAACGATAGCAACATCAGGTGTGATATTAAAGTCAGCAAGCGGATATTTGATACCCTTTGCATAGTCTGTGATAACTGAGAAAGCCGTAACTTCTGTTGCAGTACCCGATGTTGACGGGATAGCGCAGAATTTAGCCTTTGTACGAAGTGTCGGGAAACTGAACGGAGTGATGATTTCCTCAAAAGTTGTGTTTGGATACTCATAGAATACCCACATAGCCTTTGCGGCATCAATCGGAGAACCGCCGCCCATTGCAACAATCCAGTCGGGTTCAAATTCACGCATAACAGCGGCGCCCTTCATAACTGTTTCAACAGATGGGTCAGGCTCTACGCCCTCGATAAGCTTAACCTCCATACCTGCTTCTTTAAGATAGTCAACAGCCTTGTCAAGAAAACCGAAACGCTTCATTGAACCGCCGCCGACAACTACAACAGCCTTTTTGCCGGATAAATTTTTAAGACTTGAGAGAGCATCCTTACCATGATAGAGATCTCTCGGTAAAGTAAATCTGTACATTTTAATTACCTCCTGAAAGGATATTTTGTCAACTTCTCCTTGACTACCGTAATTATAACACCGAAGATTTATAAAGTAAATACCTTTTTTGAAAATAATGTGTGTTTATTTTGTGAAATTTTCACTATAGTTCTTTATTGGAATTTATATTGAGAAATATGCTCAGTTACAGCCCGTAAATGTTGTCATCGCCCTTGGCATATTTCTTAACAGCCTCCATAAAAAGCTTTGCAGCAGGATTTGAAATATTCTTTCCCCATGCCATAACATAGGCTATGCTTGTGTCCGCATCATCAATAAGGTATGAATCGGTGTATTCGTCAGAAGTGTATGCGGCAACCGAGGTTGGTATGACAGACACGCCGATTCCCGAAGAGGACGATACATATATAGAAACGAGATCGTCAAATGAATTGCTGATTTTAGGAGTAATGTGAAATGTGCGAAACAAGTCCATAATTTCCATATATACAATCGGTGCAACCGATTCCGAAAGTACCAGAATACTTTCGTCAGCCAATTCGGAAAGCTTAATGCTTTTTCTTCCGCTGAATTTTGAATTTTTCGCTGTTACAACGGACAAAGTTTCATTATGTGTAATGATTGATTCAATACCCGAGCTTTCGGGAACCATATCTCTCGGCATAAAGCAAAAGTCGTATTCACCGCCTGTGATTGCAAGCGTGCGGTCAGCCTCGTCAAGCTGTCGCACATCAATCGTGATTCCCGGATATTTTTCCGCAAAGTCGGCAATACATTTTGTCGGGAACGAAAGCGAGGTAACATCACAGCCGAGCGTAATTTTACCCTGACCTCCGTCATGCATCTGCTTGATAACGGTTTTTGCTTTCTTTAAAGTTTCAACAATTTCAATCGCATAGGGCAAAAGTGCCTTGCCCTCGCTTGTTATGATAACATCACGGTGAGAGCGTGTAAAAAGCTGAACCCCAAACTCCTTTTCAAGGTCGCTTACATATCTGCTGACGGTTGACTGAGAAACATAGTTCCGCCTTGCCGCCTCTGAAAAGTTGAGCGTCTGAGCCACAGTTATAAAGCAATTGAGCTGATTTATATCCATAATAACCTCCGTTTTGACAATTTCCCGCAGTATTTTGTCGGTTTTTTTCAATATTATGCAAAACTGTAAATTTAAGACTGCCAAATCGTCATTTTTGCATAATCAACGGTATTGAATAATTTTTCCATATTTGGTACAATTCAAGTATAGCATAATAATATGCAAAATGTAAATAACTTATTTTAAAACAAGGAGCTTAACGAATGAAGAAAATAGTTGTAACCGGTATGGGTGCGGTAACACCTGTCGGCATCGGTGTTGAAAACTACTGGAATAATATCACGGCAGGTGCATCTGGCATTGACACAATTAAGACTTTTGATCCGTCTGAACTCGCTGTTCAGATTGCCGGCGAAGTAAAGGACTTTAATCCGTCCGACTATCTTCCAAAGGATTTAATCAGAAAAACAGATCCGTTTATGCAGTACGCTTATATTGCGGCTGAGGAAGCCATGAAACAGAGCGGAATCAAGATTGAACCCGAAAGAACGGGTATTGTTATGGGTACTGCAATGGCAGGTATTGCAACAATCGCATATACTCAGGAGGCACTTACAGGCGCATCACACAAAAAGGTAGGTCCTCGTTTTATTCCCAAAATTCTCGGAAACATTGCCGCCGCAAATATCGCAATCGACTACAATATTCAGGGACCGAGCTTTACGGTAAGCACAGCTTGTTCGTCAGGCGGTGACGCAATCAACACAGCTTGTATGTGTATGCAGAGTGGCAAGGCTGATATTATGCTCGCAGTAGGAGCAGAGTCCGTTCTCTGTCCTCTTGTAATTTATTCGCTTGCCAACGCAAAAGCTCTTTCAAGAAGAAACGATTCGCCAAGCACTGCAAGCCGTCCGTTTGATGTTACCCGTGACGGTTTTGTAATAGGTGAAGGCGGCGGTGCGCTCGTTCTTGAAACAGAGGAACACGCTCTTGCAAGAGGTGCGAAGATTTATGCAGAAATCAGAGGTTGCGGCAACACAGATGACGCTTATCATGTAACTGCTCCGCATCCCGAAGGACGAGGTGCAATCGCTTGTATGAAACAGGCAATTGCAGAGGCAGGAATCAATCCTTCCGACATCGGCTACATCAATGCCCACGGTACTGCAACAAACAAGGGTGACACAGTTGAAACATCTTCAATCAAGAAGGTTTTCGGCAACACTCTCCCCTATGTAAGCTCAACAAAGGGCGCAACAGGTCATATGATGGGCGCAGGCGGTATTACAGAAACAATTACCTGTGTCAAGGCTATTGAAACAGGCACAGTTCCGCCTACAATCAATCTCAACGAGGTTGATCCCGAATGTGCCGGCATTGACTTTGTTGCAAATACCGCAAAGAAAGCCGAAATCAACTTTGCCATGTCAAACGCATTCGGATTCGGCGGTCAGAACTCAAGTATTATCGTAGGCAAATACGGCAAATAATCTGCCGACAAAACAACATACAAGCAACACACATATGTGTGTATAAAATAATGTACACCCATACATAATAGGACAGGAGGATATTATGAATTTAACATATGATTCACAGATGTTCAGAGAAACATTTGAAAGTGAATTTACATGGCTTAACGGCTTTATGAGAAATGTAAGACGCTTTTCGGATAAACCCGCGGCAATTGACTCTCAAAGCGGCAGAATATGGAGCTACAAAGAGCTTAATGCCGATGCAAACAGATTTGCAAACGCTATGAAAAAAGACGGCGTCAAGAAAAACGACATCGTGTTTATGCAGCTTTACAACTCACCGCAGTTTTTGTTCGGTTACATTGCACCGCAGAAGCTCGGTGCAATCTCAAATCCCGCTAACTTTAACCTATCACCGGGCGAAACCGCTGAAATTATGGGACACAACAAGCCAACAGTTTATGTTTACGACGCAGACATTATGCAAACAGCCGTACAGGCTCTTGAAATCTGCGAGCATAAGCCAAAATTGATTCTCTGCGTTAATAATTCCAAAAAGGAAGTAACTCTTCCCGAAGGACACATTTTCTTTGACGATTACATCAAGGACAGCAGTGACGAAAATCCGCCTGTTGACTATGCGCCGCATATTTATGATGAGGTTTTAAGACTTCAGACCTCGGGTACAACAGGCACTCCAAAGGGTGTTCCGCTTAATGCAATCAACGAAGTTCTTTCGGCTCACGATGTAATTATGCACTTTCCGCTCTCACCCGTTGACATTACGATGAATATGACGCCGTGGTTTCACCGTGGCGGTATTCATTCGGGTGGTCCTACACCTACCCTTTATGCAGGTGCATGTCTTGTGATTATGAGAACATTCAACCCGAGAAGCTGCATGGACTTTATCGAAAGATACGGAATTACATTTATCACAGGTGTTCCGTCAACTCTTGAGATGCTTGCAAACCGTCAGGAAAAGCATCAGAAAAACCTTTCTTCGCTCAAGGGCATTATTACCATGGGCAGTCCGCTTGAAAAAGCCGCTTGCATCCGCTATCAGGAGCTTCTCTCCCCCAACATTTTTAACGGCTACGGCACAACGGAATCTTTCTGGAATACATTTCTTCGTCCGTATGACCTTCCTGAAATGGCAGGTTCGGCAGGCAGATCATGCACAGATGATGAGGTAAGACTTGTAAATGTTTATGACGACAGAAAAGCAGAGCCCGATGACACAGTCCCCTGCGATAACAAAACAGAGGGAGAAATCATCATCAAATGTCCGAACAAAACTACCTACTGCTATGTAAATAACGAAAAGGCTACAAAAGACAAGTTCTACAAGGGTTGGATGTACACAGGCGACATCGGCACTTGGAACAGCGAGCAGTTTTTTACAATTGCAGGCAGAAAAGATGATATGATTATCAGCAAGGGTGAAAATATTTATCCTGCAAGAATTGAGGAAATTCTCAACTCACACCCGAAGGTTCAGGAATGTATCGTAACAGGTGTTCCCGATTCAACAAGAGGCGAGTGCGTTGCGGCATATGTAATCAAGGCCGACGAAAGCCTTACGGTTGCAGAGCTTATCAATTTCTGCGACAGCTCACCGAATATTTCAAAATATCAGGCTCCGAGATACTACCGTTTTATCAACGATCTTCCGCAAACCGCTACAGGCAAGAAACAGCATTTTGTAATAAAAAAACAGGCAGCAGAGGACCTTAAAAACGGTTTGTTGCTTAAAAAATAATTACGGATTTTCCGAATATATGTAAAGGGGAAAATATGACCGAGAAATTATACAAAGCAAAGGTTTCATACTATGAAACAGACTGTATGAACATTGTTCATCACTCAAATTTTATCAGATATTTTGAAGATGCAAGAATTCAGTATATGCACGACATCGGTTGTGATGTTGCCGAAATGCAATCAAAAGGATTATATATTCCAAATGTTGACGCATATGCCCGTTACAAAAAGCCGCTTAAATTCGGCGATGAGTATTCCGTTGAAGTAAGCCTTGTATTTTTTACGGGGTCAAGAATGATTTTTGACTATAAAATCTTCAACAATAAAAACGGAGAACTTTCTGCAACAGGCAGAACAACACACTGTTTTGCAACTCCCGAGCTAAAGCCGATAAGCATAAAGCATTCAAATCCCGATTATTACAATCGGCTTCGTGACAACACTGTCAGCCCGGAAGATATTACAATAAGAAGATAAACAATTTTACAAGCAAAAAGTGCGTACCAAATTTCGGTACGCACTTTTTTGATATAGGAAAATAGGAAAATATCAGTCGTCAAAGTTGGGAGTCTGAATTGCATCGTAGCCTGTTTCTCCCGTACGGATTTTAACCGCCTGTTTAAGATAGTAGGTAAATATTTTACCGTCACCCGGGTTGCCCGTAAAGGCTGTTTTTCTGATTGCCTCAATTGTTTTTCTCTCCCATTCTTCGGAAGAAACAACAATTTCAAACTTGATTTTCGGCAAAACCTGAACATCAACCTTCTGTCCTCTTACATACTCCGACATACCTCGCTGAATTCCGCAGCCGACAACCTGATACGCTGTAATTCCGTTTACGCCGATATCCGTGAGAGCCTTTTTGACATCTACAAACATTTCTTCACGAACAACGGCCTCTATTTTTATAAGCTGAATATCGTTATTGTTTTCCATACTTTAAAACCTCCGTTAGTTGTCAAGACCGTTAAATGACGGATAAGCAGATTCACCGTGCTGTGAAACATCAAGTCCCATAAGCTCATCTCTGAGGTCAACCCTGATTTTGCCTGTAAGAAGTCTTGTGATGCCGTAGCAGATGAGTGTTCCGACAACCGCAATTACAATTGTGATGCCGATACCTGCCGCCTGAGCACCGAACTGTGCAAACTCACCGTACACAAGACCGTTACCTGCACTGCTGTTGATTGCCGTGCATGAGAACACACCTGTGAGAAGTCCGCCCCAGATACCGCCTGTACCGTGACAGCTGAATGCGTCAAGCGCATCGTCAAAACCGAATTTTTTCTTGCCGTATGAAATCATAATATAGCAAACGGGGCTTGTTGTCAAACCGATAATAACTGCCGCCCACATCGGGACAAAGCCGGCACCGGGCGTGATACCTACAAGACCTGCAACCATACCCGTGCTTGCACCGATAAGCGTAGGCTTTTTGTTCTTGATAACATCGCAGAGCATCCACGAGAGCATTGCGGCTGCGGCTGAAACACCCGTTGTCATAAATGCGTGAGCCGCAAGACCGTCGGCGGCAAGTGCAGAACCCGCATTAAAGCCGAACCAACCGAACATAAGGAGCGACGCACCGAGTACAACTGTCGGGATATTGTGAATTCTGTAAATTGAATGTTCATAATCGTGACGCTTGCCGAGGAGTATGCAAAGTACAAGTGCCGAAACGCCCGAACTGATATGTACAACATCGCCTCCTGCAAAGTCGAGAGCACCGATACCGTCTGCACCTAAAAGTCCTCCCTGTCCCCACACCATGTGAGCGAGCGGATAATAAACGATAAGCGACCAGAAAATTGTGAAAACAAAAATTGACTTAAACTTCATTCTGCCTGCAACCGCACCCGTGATAAGAGCAGGGGTGATTACGGCAAACATCATCTGGAACGCAGAGAATACCATATTCGGAATTGACGCATCATCCGTGTAGCCCTCCGTGAGTGAAACACCCTCAAGACCGAGCCAACGGAAATCACCGATAAAAGCATTTCCCGAAGGAGCGAACGAAAGCGAATAACCGAAAAGCACCCACATAACAATTCCGACACCGATAATAAAAATTGATGTCATCATTGTATTTACAACATTTTTCTTTCGTACAAGACCGCCGTAGAACATTGCAAGACCCGGAGTCATTACAAATACGAAAGCCGCACAAAGCAGCACAAAGCCTATATTTCCTGAATCCATTTTTAACCTCCACATAAACCGTTTTTGCCGAAGCAAAAAAATAAAGCTCACAATGTTTTTATCCGATTTTGCAAGTTTTTAAAAATTTGTTGCAAAATCAGAAGAAACCAAAGTGAACTTCCTTGTCCTTTTTATATTCAGTTTTCCGAAAACTTCGTAAGACCTTTGCCTTACTGTCTTGAATTATAAAGCCTCATTAACCGATTGTCAATACTTTTTTGAATATTTTTTAAAGTTTTTTGCTGTTTTTTAAATTACAGTTTACAATAACAGGTCAAAAATCTAAGCTACGGCACAAATTTAATTTTTGCAAGTTTATTTAATTTTCTTGCAAATTATTTTTTTGATTACAGCATATTCTTTGTAGCGTTTGTAGCGGCGAACCTCGTTCGCCAATCGGTTTGGTTACAAAACCAAACCGACTTAATATAAATTATTTGTTTAAGATAATTATGATATAAAAATACAATTGCGATTTATTCATTTCGTGTTTGCACACGAAATGATTGGTGAACACAGTTCGCCGCTACATTAAATTGTGCAAACAGCTACTATACTACGCTCGGGCATAATATGTTTTTTATATTGCAAACCATCTTCCCGACCGCAATTTTCCATTTTCAATTTTCAATTTTTCATTTAATGAACCTATCTACACGAATCAGGTACGGAGGCTCGCCGTACTGGCGGATAATATCGTCCCTACAAAATAAAAACTACGGTCAACATAGTCCTGTCAACCGTAGTTAAAATCAAGATATTTTATTTTGCAAAATCGGACGCTCTGCTTTCACGGATAATATTAACCTTAATCTGTCCGGGATATTCAAGCTCTTCTTCGATTTTCTTACAAATATCTCTTGCAAGCGGAATCATACGCTCATCATTTACAATTTCAGGCTTAACCATAACTCTAACCTCACGGCCTGCCTGAATTGCAAAGGTACGCTCAACACCGTCAAAAGAAGACGCAACCTCTTCAAGCTTCTGGAGTCGCTTAATGTAGTTTTCAACATTTTCTCTTCTTGCACCCGGTCTTGCGGCTGAAATAGCGTCTGCCGCCTGTACAAGACAGGCAACAATTGTTCTCGCCTCAACATCACCGTGGTGAGCGTGAATAGCGTGAATAACAGCGTCGCTTTCCTTATACTTTTTGGCAAGATCGACACCAATCTGAATATGTGTTCCCTCAACCTCATGGTCAATGGATTTACCGATATCGTGCAAAAGACCCGCACGCTTAGCAATTGTAGGATCAAGACCAAGCTCGCTCGCCATCATACCTGCAATGTATGAAACCTCAAGAGAGTGATCAAGTACATTCTGACCGTAGCTTGTACGGTAACGAAGTCTGCCGAGGAGCTTGACAAGCTCCGGATGAATGTTATGAACACCTGCGTCAAGCACGGCTCTCTCACCTGTACGCTTGATTTCGGATTCAACCTCTCTTCTTGCCTTTTCAACCATCTCCTCAATTCTTGCGGGATGGATTCTGCCGTCTGTAATAAGCTTTTCAAGTGCAATTCTTGCAATTTCTCTTCTTACAGGCTCAAAGCATGAAAGCGTGATGGCCTCCGGCGTATCATCAATAATAAGATCAACACCCGTAAGAGTTTCGATGGCTCTGATGTTACGGCCTTCCCTACCGATGATTCTGCCCTTCATCTCGTCATTGGGCAGAGGAACAACCGAAATTGTTGCCTCTGAAACCTGCTCAGCTGCAAGTCGCTGAATTGCAAGCGAAATAATGTTTCTTGCCTTGTCGTCTGCTTCCTCTTTGAGCTGTTCGGTGTATTCCATAATCTTAACCGACTTCTCGTGAGCAAGCTCATTTTCAAGCTGTGAAAGCAAATAGCTTTTAGCCTGTTCTGCCGTGTAGCCCGAAATTTTTTCAAGCATTTCAAACTGGCTCTTTTTCAGAGTTTCAACTTCTTCGAGTTTTGCATCTGCATCACGAAGCTTTTTGTTGACCTTTTCTTCCTTGCGTTCCATATTGTCAAGCTTTTTGTCAAGAGTTTCTTCCTTTTGCTGGATTCTTCTCTCCTGACGCTGAACTTCCTTGCGTCGATCGGAAATTTCTTTCTCGCTCTCGTTTCTGAAACGATGAACCTCGTCTTTACCCTCAAGGACTACTTCTTTTTTCCTCGCTTCGGCTGTTTTGATTGCATCAGCCACAATCTTCTTTGCCTCCTCCTCAGCACTTCCGATTTCTTTCTCGGCTGTGTTTTTGCGGATGGCAATTCCAAGGAAAATACCTGCACCGACACCGATAACAACTGCGGCGACAATGCAGATAATACTTATCCACAATGGCAATCTGGACACCTCCTTAGTTTGATTTTTTAATATTTCACAGTTCCCAATCAATTAGACTTTAAAGGTGCCGTTAAAAAGATATTCAATTTTCATTTTTACTTTGTAAATATTTTTAATACATTATATATACATACGCAACCGCAAAACACCGTACAGATTGCACAGAGCGTTTCAAAAGGCGAAACGTCATAAAAATTATAAAAAATATCTATATATAACGGCTCTTTTAAAGAGTCTGATTAAAAAAGTCGCAAAAGTCAAAAACTGTACTTTTGCCAAAATCCGCATCAGCGGACGATATAATTTTATAATAAAATAACCAAATTGTCAAGAATAAGCACGGGAATTTTGCAGATAATTATTACGGAAATAAAAAAGATTACAGCTTTTTGACGGTTACAGCTTAAATTTGCCTTAAAAAAGCAAGATGTGACCGTGTTTTTTACCGTATTTGTAAAAAAGTCAAAAATTTTTCGTTAAATTTTTGTCAAGCTATTGAAGAAATGAAAAAAATGTAATATAATAGAAGCACCTTAGAATTTTAGGAGGAATTTTTTTATGTCAGTAAAAGTTGCAATTAACGGTTTCGGCCGTATCGGTCGTCTTGCTTTCAGACAGATGTTCGGTGCTGAGGGTTACGAAGTAGTAGCTATCAACGATCTTACAGATCCTGCTATGCTCGCAAACCTTCTCAAGTACGATACAGCACAGGGCGGCTACTGCGGTAAGATCGGTGAAAACCTTCACACAGTTGAGGCCGGCGAAGGCTCAATCATCGTTGACGGCAAAGAGATCACAATCTACGCTAAGCCAAACGCTGCTGAGCTTCCTTGGGGCGAACTCGGTGTTGATGTAGTTCTCGAGTGCACAGGTTTCTATACATCAAAGGCAAAGAGCCAGGCTCACATTGATGCCGGCGCTAAGAAGGTTGTTATTTCTGCTCCTGCAGGCAACGACCTCAAGACAATCGTTTACAGCGTAAACGAAAAGACTCTTACAGCTGACGATACAATCATTTCAGCTGCTTCATGTACAACAAACTGCCTCGCTCCTATGGCTGACACACTTAACAAGTATGCAGAAATCCAGAGCGGTATCATGTCAACAATCCACGCTTACACAGGCGATCAGATGATTCTTGACGGTCCTCACAGAAAGGGCGACAAGAGAAGAGCAAGAGCAGGTGCTGCTAACATCGTTCCTAACTCAACAGGTGCTGCAAAGGCTATCGGTCTTGTAATTCCTGAGCTCAACGGTAAGCTCATCGGTTCTGCACAGCGTGTTCCTGTTCCGACAGGTTCAACAACAATTCTTACAGCTGTTGTTAAGGGTTCTGATGTAACAGTTGAAGGTATCAACGCTGCTATGAAGGCTGCTGCTTCTGAGTCATTCGGTTACAACGAAGATCCGATCGTTTCTTCAGATGTAATCGGTATGAGATTCGGTTCACTCTTCGATTCTACACAGACAATGGTATCAAAGATTGCTGATGATCTTTATGAGGTTCAGGTTGTTTCTTGGTACGACAACGAGAACTCATACACAAGCCAGATGGTAAGAACAATTAAGTATTTCGCTGAGCTTGGCTAATCTGAATTTACAGATTATTCTTTGGGCTGTCCTTTTTGGACAGCCCTTTTTGTTTTCCTTTTCGGAAGATATTTATCCTTATTTTTCTTTATTCGTAAAATTATGCTTTAAAATGTAACATTTAGTCGCAGTTTATAAAATATACACGAAAAATTAGTTTTAAATTTTTTGAATTTGCTTGAAATTGACATATAATTTTGGTATTATATAAGTGTGAGCAAACAATCAACAAACAACATATATTAAACAAGGAGCAATTCTTATGAATTACAGCTTTAACGAGGCAAGACCGGCTCTTGAAGTTTTTCACACCGGCGATTCAGTGCGTGCATACGATTTTTTGGGCGCACACCTCGTGAACCGTAACGACAAAAACGGAGTAGTGTTCCGTGTGTGGGCGCCAACCGCAAGGAGCGTTTCGGTTGCAGGCGATTTTAATAATTGGAACAACGAGGCAAACTATATGTATAACATCGGTTACGGTGTGTGGGAAGTGTTTGTCGAGGGTGTAAAAGAGTTTTGTACATACAAATACTGCATTGAAAGCGAATACGGCGACAGGCTTATGAAAGCAGATCCGTATGCTTTTCATGCTCAAACCCGCCCCGGTCAGGCCTCTGTTGTATATGATATAGAAAGCTATTCGTGGAATGACAGCGAATGGTTTAATAAACGCAAAGAAAACAACATTTCATCGTCACCGATGAATATTTATGAAATACATGCAGGCTCATGGAGAAAATATCCTGACGGCAACTTTTTTAACTATCAAAAGCTTGCCGATGAGCTTATCCCCTACCTAAAGGAGATGCACTACACCCATGTTCAGCTTATGCCGATTATGGAGTATCCCTATGACGGCAGCTGGGGTTTTCAGACAACCGGCTACTATGCCCCGACTTCACGCTATGGCACACCGTCTGATTTTATGGCTTTTGTTGACAAGCTTCACGGTGAAGGCATTGGTGTGATTCTTGACTGGGTTCCGTCAAATTTTCCGACGGACGATTTCGGACTTGCAAGGTTTGACGGTTCGCCTCTTTATGAAAGCAACGATCCAAAAACAAGCAAGCGTGACTCATGGGGAACCTGCCTTTTCAACTACGCAAGATTCGAGGTTACAAGTTTTCTTGTTTCATGCGCAATGTTCTGGCTCGACAAATATCATATTGACGGCTTGAGAATCGGCGCACTCTCCTCTATGCTTTACCTCGATTATGGTAAAACCGAGGGTGAATGGGAACCGAACAAATTCGGCGGAAAAGAAAATCTTGACGCTGTTGATTTTGTAAAAAGACTCAACACGGCTGTTCATATGTACCACCCCGATGTTATGATGTTTGCCGAGGAAAACACATCGTGGCCAAAGCTTACTCATAAAATAGAGGACGGCGGTCTTGGTTTCGACTTCAAGTGGAACATGGGCTGGATGAACGATATGCTGCACTATATGTCACTCAATTCGATGTGGCGGCCGTTCAATCATGACAGTCTTACTTTCAGCTTTTATTATGCTTTTTCAGAAAAATTTCTTCTGCCGATTTCACACGACGAGGTTTCTCACGGCAAAGGCTCACTCATAAAGCAGATGCCCGGAAAGTATGACGAGCAGTTTGCAGGCGTGAGAGCATTCATAACATATATGTACGCTCATCCGGGCAAGAAACTCGTGTTCATGGGAACTGAAATCGGACAGTTTGACGAGTGGAATCACGAAGAGGCAATTCAATGGGATTTGCTTGAATTTGAAAAGCATAAAAAGCTCAGAACATTTTTTAAAGAGCTCAACAAATTTTATCTTGACTGCAAGCCACTCTACGAACTTGACACGGTCTGGAAAGGCTTTGACTGGATTCACCATGACGATTACACAAACAGTGTTATTGCATTCAAGCGCACCGACAAAAACGGTGATGAAATTGTTTCGGTATGTAATTTTCAGCCCATCAGGCGTGACGAATACTGCATCGGTGTTCCTAAATACGGTCTTTATGACGAGGTTTTCAACTCTGATGAAGAGCGTTTCGGCGGAAGCGGTGTTGTAAACGGTAATAATATCAAAACCGAGGTAATGAAAATTCACGGTTTTGATCAGGGACTTTCACTCACTCTCCCCCCTCTCAGCGTAATCTATCTGAGGTGTGCAAAAGAACTTGAACCCGATGAAGCTCAGAAAGAAAATTGATATTTTCAGTCACAAGACTGTAATTAATAAGTTTAATAAAGATAATAAAATAAATATCGGAGGTATTTTAAGATGTTTCCAAAAAAGGAAGTAGTGGCTATGCTGCTTGCCGGCGGTCAAGGCTCTCGTCTTGGCGTGCTTACCAAAAAGCTTGCAAAGCCTGCCGTACCGTTTGGCGGCAAATATCGTATTATTGATTTCCCGTTATCTAACTGTGTAAATTCAGGCATTGACGCTGTAGGTATTCTCACACAGTATCAGCCTCTTGTTCTTAACGAATACATAGGAAACGGACAGCCGTGGGATCTTGACAGTATGCACTCGGGTGTAAACTGTCTCAGCCCTTATCAGGCTGTTGACGGTGCAGACTGGTATTCGGGAACAGCCAATGCAATTTATCAGAATATCAACTACATTGAGCGTTATAATCCTGAATATGTGGTCATCCTTTCGGGCGACCATATCTACAAAATGGACTACAACAAGATGCTTGAATATCATAAGGAAAAGAATGCCGCTTGTACAATTGCAGTAATTGATGTTTCGCTTGAAGAAGCCTCAAGATTCGGTATTCTCAACACAAATGAGGACGGCTCAATCTACGAATTTGAAGAAAAGCCTGCTCATCCGAAAAGCACTAACGCTTCTATGGGCATCTATATTTTCAGTTGGAAGGAACTTAAAAAGTATCTTACAGAGGATGAATTCAAAGAGGGTTCAAGCCACGATTTCGGTAAGGATGTCCTCCCTGCCATGCTTGACGCAGGTGAGCGTATGTTTGCATATCCTTTTGAAGGCTATTGGAAGGATGTGGGAACAATCGACAGCCTTTGGGAGGCTAATATGGATCTTCTCGATCCAAAGGTTACTTTAGACCTCAAGGACATCTACTCAAGAAACCCGATGATGCCTCCGCACTATGTTTCAAACGAGGCGTCAATCCAAAATTCACTCGTTGCCGACGGATGCAATGTTTACGGCAACCTTGAGTTCTCAATTCTCTTTGCAGGTGTTACAATCGGTAAAAATGCTACGATTAATTCTTCAATCATCATGCCCGGTGCGGTAATTGAGGACGGTGCCGAGGTTCAGTTTGCTATCATTGCCGAAAACACCGTTGTAGGCAAAAATGCAAAAGTCGGACAAAACCCCGAAGAAACGGAAAATATTGACGACTGGGGAATTACTGTTGTCGGTGCAAATACCGTTATCAAAGAAAACACAGTTATCAAAGCAAAAACCATGATAGACAGCGACACGGAGGTGGACGGCAATGAGAAGTAATAATGTACTCGGTTTCATCTTTGCGGCAACACTTGACGACAAAATCCCCGAGCTTGCATCTTCAAGAACAACTGCAAGCGTTCCGATCGGCGGAAAATACAGAATTATCGACTTTGACCTTTCAAATATGTCAAACTCAGGTATCAGCAATGTAGGCATAGTTGCAAAAAGCAACTTTCAGTCACTTATGGATCATGTGGGTTCGGGCAGTGCATATGACCTTTCAAAGAGAAGGAGCAATCTTTCAATTCTCCCACCATATGACGGCAAGGCTTTTTCAAGCTTTGTTGAAACAATCTACAATATGCACGGCTACATTGAGCATTGCCGTGAGGAGTATGTGCTTATTTCACAGGGCAATGTAATTACTAACATTGATTACACAGATGTTTTTGACTTCCACTCAAAGAAGAAGGCAGACATTACACTTATATATAAGAATCATGCAATTCCGCAGGGCTATGACAGACCGATTACCCTTGATGTAGACAATGACGGCAAGGTAAATCAGATTTTTGTAAAGCCCGGTGTTGTTGACAAAGGGGTATTCAACCACGCATACGGCTCTATTCTCATCAAGAAAGACATTCTTATGAGTGAAATCCGAAACGCCATCAGCGTTAATCAGCTTGATGTAAAGCGACTTATTCAGAGCAGTCTGGGCAAATATAGTATTTATGCTTATGAAAATAAGGGTTACTGTGCGGCAATCAGCTCAATCAACGATTACTTTGAGTTCAATATGGATCTTATGAAAAAAGAAGTAAGGGATGAGCTTTTCAATCCGCAAAGACCTATCTATACAAAGGTAAGAGATGACGCTCCGTCACGCTACGGACTTACAAGCAATGTGAAAAATTCAATCATTGCACAGGGTTGTGTTATCAACGGTGAGGTTGAGAACTGCGTTATTTCAAAGGGTGTTTATGTCGGCGAAGGCGCAAAGCTTTCTAACTGTATTGTAATGCAGGACACAAAAATAGGTTGCAATACCAACCTCAACTATGTTATCATAGATAAGGATGTTACCATCAAGGATGGTCGATCACTTATGGGATATGATTCGTACCCCATTTATATTGCTAAAAAATCTGTTGTATAAAGTTGTTTAAACAGGAGGTAATCTTACAATGAGAATTTTATACTGTGCTTCAGAGGCTAATCCTTTCTGCGGCAGTGGCGGACTTGCTGATGTAGCAGGAAGTCTTCCGCACACACTTTGCAGAAAAGGTCAGGATTGCAGAATTGTTGTTCCGCTTTACGGCACAATTCCGCAGGAACTTAAAAACTCCATGAACTTCATCACAAACTTTACCGTGCCGGTTGCATGGCGTCATCAGTATTGCGGTTTGTTCTGGGCAAGATGGAATGACTGTACATACTATTTTATTGATAACGAATATTATTTCAAGAGAGGCACTCTCTACGGTCATTATGACGACGCTGAAAGATTCGCTTTCTTCTCCCGTGCAATTCTTGAAATGCTTCCTTACATTGATTTTCATCCCGACATCATTCATTGTAATGACTGGCAGACGGCTCTTGTTCCTGTTTACTACTATCTGTTCTATTCACACAGACCATGGTACTATAACATTAAGAGTCTGTTCACGATTCACAACATTCAGTATCAGGGTGAATACGGCTGGGAAGTTAACACAGAGTGCGTCGGCATTCCTGCATCCGAAACAAAGATTCTTGAAATGAACGGCAAACTCAATATGATGAAGGGTGCTATCGAAACAGCTACCCGTGTTTCAACGGTTTCTCCAAGCTATGCGGCTGAAATTAAAGACCCGTGGTTCAGTTGGGGACTTCATGACGAACTCAATCTTCGTCATTACAAACTTTGCGGTATCAAGAACGGTATTGACACAGAAAGCTACAATCCCGAAACAGACTATCAGCTTTATCGCAACTATTCAAAGGACGATATGAGCGGCAAGGGCGAATGTAAGCGTGCTTTGCAGGAGCGTTTGTGTCTTGAACAGCGCTGGGATGTTCCGCTGGTCGGTATGGTAACAAGACTTGTTGCACACAAGGGACTTGACCTCGTAAGAATGGGCCTTGAGGAGCTTATGGACACAGAAAATATGCAGTTTGTAATTCTCGGTTCAGGTGACAAGGAGTACGAGGACTACTTCAACTATATGCAGGCGAAGTATCCGGGCAGACTTTGCTTCTGTCACGGCTTTGTTCCCGAACTTGCAAGAAAGATTTACTCAGGCGCAGATATTTTCCTTATGCCTTCTGCTCAGGAGCCTTGCGGTCTTGCACAGATGATTGCACTCCGTTACGGCACAATTCCTGTTGTTCGTGAGGTTGGCGGTCTTAAAGACTCCGTATTCGACAGTGCCGACAACTACGGTAATGGATTTACATTCAAAAACTATGAATGTGCAGATATGCAGCTTGCCGTAAGACGAGCATTGTGGGGCATTCAGGACGACCAGGGTTGGCATCAGCTTATGTGGCGTGCTATGATGAGCGACAACAGTTGGGATCGTTCGGCTCAGGACTACATCAATCTCTACAACGATACCCTCAAGTGGGCTTAATCGTGCAGTCAAATTTTATAACAAAAAATTCAGTCGGAAAGCAGATTTCAAATTTGCTTTCCGACTTTTGATTTATTTGAAATAGCAATCTCGTAGGGGCGGATATTATCCGCCAGCACGGCGAGCCGCCGTTCCCAATTCGAGCAGATAGTTTGATAGAAAAACAATTCCAATGCCCGAATTATGTGAATTTATGTTTACAAAAAATTATTTTTCACAAAAACAAAAAAGGTTGGAAACTACTGCGGGGAGCAGTCAATTTCCAACCTTAAAGTTATACATTAGTTTTTCATCAGGTCCTTTTTATTGCGTGTGGAACACGAATTTTACCTGCAAGCTTACCAAGAGCAAACACAAGAATAATCTCGGGAATGCACTTAACGGCAACACTGATGAATCTTGCTGTAAGATAAACTGTGTACGGTGTTGAACCGCCGCCGTAGAGTGTGTAAAGCCAAAAAGCTATGAGGAATGTTTCAACGCAGAGCATATTTGTAAACCATGCAAGAACAACTCTGAGCGGAGTTACATTGTTCTTATAAAGAAACATACCGTAGATAAAACCTGTAATAAAGCCGTTGATTGTAAAGCCGGGGAAATATGCGCCTGTCGGGGCAATGATAAATGAAAGAATATCTCCCAAAGCGCCGACAATTGCAGCAGGAATCGGTCCGAACATTACGCCTGTTACGGCAATGGGAAGGAACGCTGCGCTGAGCTTTACATTGTTTCCGAAAAACGGAAGTGTGCTGTTTGCAAAAAATCCAAGAACAATACGGAGTGCAAGCAGCATTGCAATTGCCGCAAGAGCGTAGATACTCTTCATTTCAAGCAAAGAGCTTTGAATTTTTTTGAGTTGTGACATATTTTTTACCTCCTGAATCTCTGTTGTTGCTTCAGGAAGAAAAAAGCGGACAGATTGCTCTGCCCGCTGAATTATATGTCCCAAAGTAACAGCGGGATGCGAAATCTGTACCGCAGGATAAACCTTTCGTTCTTGCGGCAACTCCCCGTCCGCAAAACACTTCACGCACAAATTTCTACTCTGTGATAGATGCCTTTCGACACCGTATGCTATTATACGCCTGAATTTGCTGTTTGTCAACCAAAAATTAATTTCGGGTTTACTGAACCGTTGCTTTTTTCTTCTTTGTAAGAAGGGCATCGAGGCTGTTGATAAGTCTTGAAAGCGGCTTGTAGATTATGAAAACAACTACCGAAATGATGAGTCCCTTAATGATGTTGAATGGACCTACGCAGTACAGGCAGAATGTAAATGTACCGTCAATTGCAGGGAAAATTGCCTGTCCCATTTTGATAATTTCTGTAAGCGGCATAAATGACGAGTAGAGCGGAACAAGCACGAATGTGTTGAGAACCACACCGATAGCCGCCATTGCAACCGTACCCGTAAGCATTCCGACAATCGCACCGACTCTTGTTTTTTTGTACTTGTAGATGAAACCTGCCGGCAGAATAAACGAACAGCCGATGAGGAAGTTTGCAAGCTCCCCTACTCCACCTGTGCTTGTGCCTTTGATAAGGAACTTAACGAGAATTTTTACAAATTCAATTACTGCACCGGCAATCGGCCCCATGCTGAATGTTCCGACAAGAACGGGAACTTCGGAAAAATCGAACTCATAGAATGAAGGTGCGATGAATCCGAGAGGAAATTCAAAGAACATAAGAACTGCCGAAAGCGCCGCAAGCATTGCGGTTACGGCAAGCTTTGTTGTCTTTGCCGTGTTGTCTGAATTGATTGTTTTTGCTTTTGATTTTGTCATTACGACCACTCCTGAAAAATTATTTCGAGTTGTCGGGAAAAGAAAAATCCCGCTACAAATGTAACGGGATTGCGTACCAAAATAAAACAGACGAACCGCCTGTTCTGCCGCATCTTCTCGTATCCGGACTATAACCGTCGGTGTCTGAATTTCACAGACTCGGCAGGCTTGCACCTGTTCGTGGACTTTAACCACCGGTGGAGAATTTCACTCCGCCCCGAAGACAACTGTTGATTATATTATATGCCGATTTTCGGATTTGTCAATATCTCTTCAGTGTTTTGAGATATTTTTTCGTTTCATCGTCAATTCTGAAACTTTCAACGCATTTCCGAATCATTTTATTAAAGGTTGCATTATCAAGCGAATTTGACTTTATGTACCGCATAGTCTGTTCTCTGCACTTTGCAAGTGCAGTTGCAACAAGCCATGCCCTTGCCATACTCACATAATAATGCGGATTTTTCGCATTGTCACAACATTCAAGCACCGTGTCTATGTACTCATCTTCAAGATAATAGTCAAGCATCAGCACAAGACCTGCACGAATTATCCACGGATTGTCACTTTTGGTGTATTTACAAACATGAGGAAAAAATTCTGATTTGTACTTTTTGGTTTCTTTGAGATTTGCACAAAAGCCGTCGCAAACCGCCCAGCTGTCTATACGCTGTACAAAATCATCGCTGTACATCAAAAATTCTTCATAGCTTTCGGTTTTGAGCAAACCAATTACAATACCTCGCATTGTTTTTTCTTCATAAGAATTATCAGTTGTCTGCTCTAAAAAACTGCGTCCGTTGCCCTTAGAAATTTCCTTGCCGAGCTTTCGCATAACAGGCATTCTTACTCCGATAAAAAAGCCCTTGTCATTGTCGGGAATCAATGAGGAATGAAAACTTCTGTACTTTTCATCGGCATATGAACGAAGTTCCTCTACAAAATCATTATAGTCATTTTTAGTCCAATTATCTCTTACAAGCTCCATAATGCACCGCTATTTTTGCTTATTCTTTCTTTTGCTGTCATAAATTTCACACGGTGAGTTCAGGTCAAGATATGCAATATCGTGGTGTGGCACTCTGTCCTCAACCGGCGGGAGCTGCATATAATCACCGAAAACCATTCTGAGATACTCGTCATAGCCAGACATACACGGCATTTTTATGCCCTCAAATGTGACATAATCAACGCCCGAATAAATGTGTTTCGGATACTCAATTTTCATCCAATGAGGGCCCGAACAAAGCTCAGTTACACACTTGTTTTTATCAAGCCTGTACTTAATCATATGCTTTTCGGCAGTTCTCCAAATCTTTTCTCGGAGCTTTTTCCCTCTGAAAATTGAAAGCAAAGCCTTACTGCCTGCCCCCACAATTCCGCCGTGCTTTTCGGGAACAACCTGAGCCAAAAACAGCGAATAAAGCATTGTCCACACATACTGCATTTTGCGTGCAAAACGGCTGTCGGGACAAACATCAAGCGGAAAGACATCCAGCACAAGTCCGTGCGGAATATCAACCTCGGTCTGATTTGTCTTGACCATAGTGTAATTTGTGTCGGTTACGGTCATAAAAATATTGCCCGTGAACATATCGCTGTCGGTTTTGAGAAGTCGAAATCTTCCGTCTGCACCCTGTTCATGCCAAAGCTTGTACAGCTTTTCGTAGTCCTCTCGTGGCAGCATAACATCAACATCATCATCCCACGGAACGAATCCGCCGTTTCTGAGCGCACCGATTAACGCACCGCCGATGAGATAGAATGTGAGATTGTTCTTTTCGCAAAAGTCCCTGAAATACACGAGCATATCAAGCTGTTTAAGCTGTAACTCACGCAAAAGTTCGGGGGTAAGTTCTACTTTTTCAGTCATAAGTATCTCCGTAAATATCAAATACGGGCGGAGATTATCCGCCCAAAAAATTATTTGTATGAATGACCGGGAAGTGTGTTTTCCCTGATTTTTCTTTTTACCTTTTCAATGTGTTCTTTCGCACCGCTGTTTTTGATTTTCTTCCGCCATGACGGAATCTGAATCAAACCTACAATCGTACCTATTCCGTAGGCAACATGGAGCAACGGGAAAATGAACGGCAAAAACACAAACTGAGGCTGAACATTTTTCATTGTGCAACATCCGACAGCATTTACAATATCAAACATTCCGTAGATTATCAAAAGAATGTACAAAAAAAGCGGAAGTCCGAGAAATGCAAGCACGGAACAGCCGAGAAGTGCCATTACAAAAAGAAACGGTGCAAAGTGAAAGTATGAAAGACAACCGGGACATTCCGAGAGTGTAAGTCCTATCCACCGTCCGTTTGAATACTTCTGCCTTATCATTCCGTGAAGGTCATTTCGTGAATGCTGATACGAAATAATATCGGGGCAACAGCACATCTTGTAGCCCGCCATTCTAATGCGGTAGTGAAATTCATTATCCTCGGTTCTGCCGAGATTTTCGTTAAATCCGCCGACCTTGGCAATAACCTCTCTGCGGTAAGCCGCATGAAAAAGGCTGTCAAGATATTCCTTTTGCGCAAGCGGCCGTCTGTACGAAGCAACCGAACTGCCGAACAGAGAATCCTCAGCCGCAAGCAAGGTAAGCTTCCAGCTTGAAACATTTGAAGTGATATTCGGTCTGCCGCCGCCTACAACATTTTCGCCCTGCTTTATGTTATAAACATTTCGTGAAACAAAGTTTCTCGGAATTCTTGCGTGAGCGTCAACTCTTATGATAACATCGCCCTTTGCGGTCATCAGAGCGGCATTCCATGAGGTTGCCTGATTACGCTTTACGCATTGAACAACGGACACATTCCAAAAGCCGTAGTCGGTATCACGGAATTTTTCCATTTTTTCTTTAGTATCATCGGTTGACATACTGTCAACAAATACCACCTCAATTTTATCATGCGGATAGTCCTGAAGTGCAATATCCCTGAAAAGTCCGCTCAAAGCATTCGATTCGTTATAGGCTATCATACAAAGTGAAACTAACATATAATATCTCTGCTCCCTTCAAGCTCGAACAACCATTTTGCAGACATTGCAGAGGTTGTCAGAAAATAAGGCACGGCATAAAATGCCGGAACAACAAAAAAGCACAAAGCCGCCCAGCCGATAAAACCGATGAACAGCTTTATTGTGGGGATGAAGTTCTTTATTGAAAAAGCCATCATTCTCGGAAGATAAATTCCGAGCGGCAGATGTTCGTTAAAACCGTAAGCCAAAAATGTATAATGAACAAAAATAATGTAACACACCACAACAACCGCAGTGCTGACGATAAACGCCAAAACAAGCAATACAGCCACAACCGCCGTGAGTGAGGGTGAATTGTCAATTATTTTATCCGAAACCGCACTAAGATAATTGAACACATTGAGCAGACCGCTTATGATAAAAAACAAGCCGACTGAAATTACATCAAGAATAACAGACTTAAAAAATAATTTCGGCTTTTTATAATAGTAAAAAACATCAAGAGGACTGCACTCTCTGCCCCTGACTACATTACACACACTTCTGTAAACTCCGTTTATGAGCGGCAGACACACAACAACAAAAGCAAAAAATACAAGCCCAAAAATCATTGTAAGCATCTGCTGAGTCTGATTCGGATTTTTTACATCATAAAGTCCTGCCACAGACATTGCAAGGCTGAACGCAAACAGCCCTGTCAAAAATGCAAGCACAGCGACCATTATCTCTGAGATAATTACCGACCGGTTCCCCTCAAGAACCTTTTTTGCCTGTTTTCTAACAGTTTTTTCCGTATTCATTAGCATTCCCTTTTCATCTGAATTTGTTCATAACGAAACGCATTATTCTCCGTCAGTAAACATTCTGTACATTGCCTCAAGGCAAATCTGAGCGTGTTTAAAAAAGTTCTCCTTATCCATACTTTCGTCTGCATTGTGCATATGAACATCATCATTTTTGAATGCAGGACCGAATGCAACACCGTTACCTCCGAGCATTCTTGCGTATGTTCCGCCGCCTGTTGAATAAAGCTCAGCCTTTTCACCTGTTACGCTTTCATAAGCGTCAGAGAGAAGCTTTACAAGCTTGCTGTCCTTATCGGCATAAAGCGGTTCTTCGTGATTGAGAACAGTAACCTTGAGGTCGCTGATTTTTGCAACCTTTTTGAACTGTTTGAGAACTCTGTTTCCGCTCACGGTAACGGGATAACGGATATCAAACACAGCCTTTGCGGTCTGTCCCTCAATATTCACGCTGCTGAGGTTTACGGTGAGCGAGCCCGAAACAGCGTCGCTCATTTTAAGACCGAGTGATCTGCCGTTTGTTTCCTTGTTAATTGCGTAGTCAATAAATGAACAGATTGAACCTGTTTCCTTTGTTGTGTAAACATTTGAGATAAGGTCAACAAGTGCCGCTGCGGCATTGTAGCCCTTGTCCGGTTCACACGCATGAGCCGCTTTGCCACGGCTGATTATCATAAGACCGTCAATAGTGTAATTAAATTCAAAATCACCGTCACTTGCGTCTGCAAGGCGCATGAGAGTCTGCTCGTCATAGTCTGATGAATCAAGCATTACATACGCTCTGTCGGGAACTGCATTAACTGCTCTGCCTGCATGGAACTGGCTGAGTGTTGTTGCATTATTTAAAAGTGTGCTGACTTCAAGCTGAAGAATACCCTTTTCGGCAAAGCAAATGCCGTAGTCGCTGTCGGGAGTGAATGCCATGTCGGGAAGTGGATTTTTCTTGAAATAATTTTCCATATCCTCCATACCCGTTTCTTCACCCGTGCCGTAAATAGCACGCAGAGTGTTCACACCCTTTACACCGCTGTCCTTGATTGCTTTCAAACAATAGAGAGTAACAAGAGCCGCACCCTTGTCGTCTGCAATTCCTCTGCCGTAAAGTCTGCCGTCCTTTTCGGTAAGCGCATACGGCGGAACGCTCCAGCTGTTTCCCGCAGGAACAACATCAAGGTGAGTAAGCACACCGCAAAGCTTTCCGCTGTTGCCAAGGGTTATATGACCGCTCTTGTCGGTTGTTCTCTCCCCTGTCAGTCCGAAATCTTCTGCTCTTTTAAGAATAAAATTCAAGGCATTATCGCACTCGTCATTCTTTTCACCGTCAACCGATTCAAAAGAAAGAAGTGTGTTAAGATCCTTTAAAAGTTCGTCTTTGAAGTCAAGTATTTTGTTTCCAAACATAATAAATACCTCCGTACTTAAATGCTGATTATATCTTTATCAGTTCTTATTTTTTCTTTTTTTAACTGTTTTAACGGTCACAATAACCGCACAGTAGATTAAAAATGCTCCGAATGTGCAAAGGCTGATTTTGACACCTGTTGAAAATCCGGGTGTTTCGTAGGTAAACACAATGTCACACTTTTCACCCTTTGGAATCTTAACAGCCATAAAGCCGTAGTCAACCTTTTCAACATCTGCCGCCTTGCCGTTTACAGTTGCGGTAAAACCATCGCTGTAAGGAACGCTGAAAAACAACAGGTTATCGTCACCCTTTTTATTATTGTAAACAGCCTTAAAGCCGTTATCTGTATATTCAAATGAAGTACAACTGTTCAAGGCTCTGAGATTACAAACCTTTTTGTAATCTGAATTACTGTAATCAAACTTTTCCGTAATGCTGTCGTAATCCTCCGGATGTTTGCCGTACAAAAGCTTGTACTTTTCATCGCTGTAGCCCGTAATATCGGAATACTTCTTCATAAGGTCACGGGGAAGAACCATTGCGTAGAGCAAAGCCTCGGACTTGTGTGCGTTCGTCACAAGGTCAAATTCTTCTTCGGCAATGAACTTATCAAAGGTGTATCCCATAGGAATGTAGTATTCGTTGCGGTAAATATCAAAACGGTTCTGCGTTCTGAGATATTTCCAACCCGGCATTCTTGTGTTGCCGTTTTCGTCAACGAATGAATTCAGACTTCCCGATTTTCCGTCGCCACGGTAATCAAAAAGATACTTACAACTCAGGAACGGGCGAAGTCCGTATACATCAAGGTCAGGTCTTGACGCAACATCCCTTGTAATTCCGAGTGCATCGTAAAACTGCATTATAGATGTTGAAACAGAACTCTGAAAGCAGTTAATGCTCTGAATCTGCCAGAACATTGCCGTGTTGTCAACACATTCGTAAAAATCACTGCGAACATTGTCAATATCGGCAATTGTGATACCGTCACGCCTGTTTATGATATCTTCTTTGATGGCATTTGTACTGCTGCTTGATAAATAGCCTGTGGCGATTATAAAATATGAGGTAAAAAGCGAAACGCTCAGGATACCAACAGTGAGCATAACCGTAAATCTCTTTTTGTTTCGTCTGAATTTTTTGATTATGAGAACGAACGCAAGCAGACTTAACAAAGCCATAAGAACATAGAGCCAATAGCGTTCAAATGTTGCCTGAGTGCCGATAACCGTATTTTGAATATCGCCGCTCTCCTCATCCGTATAGCTCACAGGCATAAGACCTATCAGCAGAGTTGCGCCTACCGTAATTCCTGCCGACCAACGAATCGCCCTGTTCCAATCGGTTTTTCTGTTTTCAAACGCCTTGATTGTTGCAAGAACAAGCATAAGCACGCCCATATAGAACCATCTTGCGTAGTAAATTGAGCTGTTCATAAGCTGGAACATACTGTTCAAAACAGGCACACACGCAAACACAGCAAGCACGGCAAGAAGCTTTTTGAGCCAGCTTTTTCGGCAAACCTGAAAATATGCGATAACTCCCGTCATTCCGACAAGCGGCAACCATGCCGCAACAGATGCCCATCTGCAATTTGAGCCGGGTGTGAACACAGGGAACGCAGGCATATCTGCGGGGAAAAACAGGCTTAAAATTATCAGCCAGTATTTTTGCGGTTGACTGTAGACAAGCGAATCCCAGCCGTTCGGAAGCTCGGCAAGCCTTGGGTTTCCCATTAATCCGAGCACTGACGGCAGCAGTATGAATGCCGTTGCAAGGAATCCTATGATAACCTCAAGCGCAAGCAAGAGAAAATTTTTAACTTTAAATTTGTAGGTTTTGGTAAGCGTAATCATAAGAAAATAGATAATTACGAACAGAACCTGTCCCACAAAGAAGTAGTAGTTCACAACACAGGCGGAAAATACCGCAAGTGTGAACACCATTCTTTTTCCGTCATAGATGAATGCGTCAAGTGCCGCAAGCAACAGCGGAAACATTATCATCGGTTCATGAAAGTGGAAAAAGAACACATTGTAGATTGAAAATCCCGAAAATGCATACAGCAATCCGCCTACAAGAGCGAAATTCCTGTCAGCCACATATCTTTTCAAATAGAGATATGCGGAAAGTGACGCACAGCCGAATTTTAAAATCAGCAACGGTCCTATAAGATACGGTACAGCCTCACTCGGGAACGGAATTGTCAGCCAAAAGAACGGACTGCCAAGTAGATAAAAGCTGAAGCTTGAGAGCATATCCGTTCCGAGGTCAACATTGTGCATCCAACCCGTATCACCGTTTCTTACGGCGTCATGCACAAGCTGATAAAACGGAATTTCCTGAACATTGAAATCACCGTAATAATAGAAAACACCGCCTCCCATTATGATAAATGGTAGAAAAAGTGCTGTTGCAGTTATAATTGATATAAGAAACACACGCAAACCGAATAGTTTTTGTGTTGGATATTTTTGCAAAATTCTGCTCGGCATAAAACCCTCCACGGAGCAAAAAGTCTGAAAAAATCTTTTTTTCGATAATTTCTTTACTTTTAAATTATGAATAGTATAATCAGTAATATAAATGTCCTTCACCGTCATTTATTCAAAAGACACCTACATATTCAATTCGGAGCAACGCTCTGCTTTGCTTGCAGAGAACAGAGGACACTCGCATTTAGATTACATTATAACATAATGCGATACAAATTGCACTAATTTTTAGCAAAAAACAGGAGAAACTACCTATGAATATTTCACATTTTTACGCAATGCTTTCAAGAATGAGGTACATCAACCGTTGGGGACTTATGAACAACACACGCTGTGAAAACCTCAGCGAACACAGTCTTGATGTTGCAGTGATTGCACATTGCCTTGTTTTGATTCACAACAAGCGTTTCGGCGGTAATCTCAATGCCGAAAGAGCCGCATTGCTCGCACTTTTTCACGATGCAACCGAAATCATAACGGGCGATATGCCGACTCCCGTAAAATACTTCAACCCCGAAATCAAAAATGCCTACAAGGAGATTGAAACAACGGCAGGCAACAGGCTTGTGTCGATGCTTCCGGATGATTTTAAGGACGATATGGATAAAATCATCAAAATGAACGGTGCAGGTGACGATGAACTTAAAAAATATGTTAAAGCGGCGGACAAGTTTTCCGCACTCATAAAATGTATTGAAGAAATAAAAATGGGCAACAGCGAGTTTTCAAAGGCAAAAGAGGCAACCGAAAATTCAATTCACAACATGAATATGCCCGAAAACGAGGTGTTTGAAAAAGAGTTCCTTCCGTCCTTCTATTTGTCACTTGATGAACAGGATTGACAGTTACCGACAAAAAAATCAATATTTTCAGTCAGATTTTTCGCTAAAACTTTACGAAAAGGCAGATTTTAATTCTAATTTAGCATTAAAAGAAATTCTCATATGGTATAATAAACTATACTTATGTATTGTGTGCTTTTTACCCGATTGGAGGAGTAATATGCCAAATTACGAAAAAAGCAGTCAGAAAAGCAATTTTATTGACATAAGCTCAAATAAGCAGGTCAAAAAATTATATAATAAAAAAGGCAGACTTAAAAGAATCCTTTGTCTTGTGTTTTCAATAATCTTCCTGTTGGGCGGCGGCGGAATGCTCTACTACTATTCGTTCCTTGACACTCTCAACTTCAAGGATCTTGATGACACAAACAACAACAACACAGCAGCTACCAACTCATCGGTTGCACCGCTTGAGAGTGACGCAACAAATCTTTCGCTTTCAGAGGGTGAACTTCTGCAGAACTCCAAGGAGCTTAATGTTATGCTCTTTGGCGAAGACAATTCAAACGACGATAAATACGGCAGAAGTGATACAATGATTATGATGACCATTGATAACAACCACAAAAAGCTTAAACTGACATCATTCCAGCGTGACACCTATGTTTATATCCCCGGTTACGGATATGACAAGCTCAACGCATCTTATAACTACGGCGGAGCAAAGCTTTCAATTCAGACAATTGAGGCAAACTTCGGCATCAAGGTTGACCGTTATGCGGTTGTTGACTTTGACAGCTTTAAGAAGATTATCGACACCCTCGGCGGTGTTGATATGGAAGTTACTCAGGACGAAATTGACTACATCAACTATCAGATGTACAAAAACAATCAGGTTGACACAAGAACAACTATCACAGACGCACCGGGTACTGTTCATCTCAACGGTCAGGAGGCTCTTTGGTATGCTCGAAACAGAGGTCTTAAAAAGGGCGAGGACGGCAACGAAATCGGTCTTGACGGTGACGACTGGGACAGAACCTCAAGACAGAGAAAGCTTCTTGAAACTTTGTTCACAAGTATGAAAAGTGCAGACCTCGGTCAGATTGTTTCAATTGTAAGCTCTGTCGGTCCCCTTGTAACAACAAACCTCAAGAAGGACGAAATCACAGCACTTGTTTCTCACGCTCTCACATATCTTTCCTATGATGTAGAACAGTATTATGTTCCTGAAGAAGGTCTTTGGTACTATGATGATAAAACCGAAACATGGAACGGTGCAATCACATCAACAATCAAAATTTCAGACCTTGAAGAACAGAGAAAGAAGTTTGCAAGCTTCGTTTTTGAAGAATTGTTCACAGGCGGCACTTCTTCAAAAGAAACAACCTCCGCATCAAATTGAATATGGAACAAAATGCAGACAGCCAATTATCGGCTGTCTGTTTTTTACGGCGAGCCGCCGTACCCTATTCGTGAAGACAGGTTAATTAAATGAAAAATTGAAAATGTAAAATGGAAAATTGCGGTCGTGAAGACAGTTTGTTTAAATACAAAACATATTATGCCCGAGCGTAGCATTTGCAGTTTTTTCTACAAACCGAGCCGTAAGGGCGGATATTATCCGCCTGCTCTAATGAATTTTTTTGTTCAATAAATATGTTTTGATATGATGAAAATTCCGCTGTAATATAACAACCGCATTGCACATAAAACAAAAATGCATCAGAACCTTACTTGGAATCTGATGCATTTTATTTGTTTGATTATTATTCTATTTTCGTATAATAAATACTCAAAAACAGCTGATAAAATTCTGCCTCACTGACATTGAATTCTGCGTACTTTGAACCCATTGTAACCTGACCGGGGACTGAAACCATATCAATTCCGTTCATGCCGCCAAGCACAGCCTGCTGAGCAAGATATGACACCTTTGACGGGTTAAGATTTGTACATGAATATGGAGCGGACGCATTGAACAAATCAATCGGCGTGGTTAAATCTTCCTTTGTCTGCTGAAGAACCGTATTCATAAAAGACTGAATGTAAACCTTCTGCCTTTGCATACGCATATTATTTGAATCGGTCTTGCTTGTATCACGGGTTCTGACAAAGCTTTCAGCCTGCTGTCCGACAAGGTGATAGCTTTCTCCCTCAACAAACTCCCCGATTGTTTCGGGTGACACAACATCAACACCGCCAACGCTGTCGTTGAGAGCGGAAATGCCGTCAAGGTCAAGCGAAAAGTATGTATTAATCGGAATGTTATAGAACAGCCTCTGAACTGAATTTACCGTATTTTCACAGCTTGATTCCTTACCGTCACCGTATGAATACGAAAGACAAATCTGCTGTTTTTCCGTGCCGGCATACGCACCGCCTGCTGAATACATTGTGACATCAACCATAGAATCTCTCGAAATGTTGAAGAGCGTTATTTTACCGTTTGAAGTGTCGATTGACACAAGCATAAGCACATCCGCCTGACCTCCGCTCGCCTTGACTTTGCTGTTATTATTTTCGTCAAGGTTGCGCTTGTCAACACCGATACACAGAACATTCGTCACCTTTTCATTGAACTGATATGTTTCACCGTTGTATACGACATACTTACCGTTTTCCTCGGTTTCAATGCCCTGTGGGGCGGTAACATGAATATCAGTATTAAACAGCTCGTTTCCGCCCTGATAAATCAAATACGCAACCGTGCCTACGGCAAGTATAACTAATCCAAGTAATGTACAGCCGATTGACAAAAGCACCTTTTTCCAGGTTTTCATCTTTCGATGCTTTGAATGGTGATGATGCGACTTTGATCTATGCTTTTTGTAGTGATTTGTGGTGTTACTCTTCACGACAATGCTGTCGGAATCAACGCCGTACACATCTGTATATACTTTTTTCTTTTTCTTTATTAACTTGCTGTCCTTGAAAATATAACCTTCTATATCCAACCTTGAAGGATCGCTTACATGCTCCTTACTGTTCTTTTCTCTTTTCGATTCAAGAATTTCCGGTGTATTCGGATCAAGCTTGTTTTCTATATTTTCAGTTGTTGCCTCAGCCGAACTTTCATTTTGTCGGTTCATCTTTCTTCAGCACTCCCTGCACAAGATATCTTCCGTCACCGCTGTTTAAGCATGTGCTTAAAACAAGAATTTTATCATCGGTAGTAAGCTCCGTATTTCTCTTGTTCACAGAAACAGAATGTGGATTTTTAATCATATTGAGATAATCCGAAAACACATTGTCATCGGAAAAATCAAACGAATTCATAATGTGTCGGTTATCATATTCAAATGCTGACACAATTTCGTATGTAAGCTTTCTGTCGGGAGTGTAAACATAGATGTACCTGTTCTTGTTAAAGAAATCGGCATCATAAAAGCGATGGAGCGTTGCAAACATTGAGCCGTTTGCCATATTATGACCGTAAAGCACAGTAACTCTGTCGGAATAATCACGCTTGTTGCACATCTGCGAATAGATACTGCCCGAAAAGCTGTAATTCTTATAAATATCGTGGTCAAGATATAAGTTATCGTCAAGATGACTTTGCAAAACAGGATAATTTACATTTGTATTCGGAATGTAAATCCACGAATAAATGTCGCTGTTCTGCTGTTGAAGCGACTTGAAATCAATCGGATTTTCGATCTTTTTCACATTGATTGACGGTGAAGTCACTTCTGTTGCAGAGGTTGTACCGTTTTCAATGCCTGACGCATACGAGCCTGCGATGTTATCAAGACTTTTTCGTTCGTTATTTTCATTTAAGTTTTTAACGACTATGTACGCAAGTGTGCCGATAATTGCAGCCACAAGCAAAATAATCAAAGCTATAAGAAATTTGTTTCTTTTTCTGCTCATATCAAAAACTCCCAATCGGTTATATTGTATCATTTTTGTGTCAGTATGTCAATTAATCATTGCCTGTTAGTAAAATTTTATTACAATTTACAAACTACTGCATCTGCAATACAAAACCTGATTATTCAAACATCTAATGAATAAAAAAGAGACTTCCTTATGAGAAGTCTCTTGATTTTTAGTTAAGGTTGGATTATTTGCTCTTTACAAGCTTAAATACAGCCGCACCGCAAGCCGCAAGAGAAAGAACTAAAATTGCATACGGTACAACATCGCTTGCGCCTGTCTTTGGTGAAGTTGTTGAATCATCTTTCTTTGCCGTAGCTGTAGCAACAGGACCTGTTGTGCCGCCGCTGCTTGCCTTACGGTAATAAGGAGTACAAACAATGTCACCTGAAATAATAATATTCATATTAGGATCTGTATACTTGCTGTCGGTTCTGAAAGGACCGCCCGAAATTTCCCAGTGATCAAAAACATAACCGTCATAAGGAAGCGGCTCAATAAATACATGCTGTTCGCCCTTTTCGTCAATACCTGTTGTGAACTTATAATCACCGTCACCGCCCTCTGTCGGAATAATTTCAACCTTATATTTGAATGTACTCGGTTCCGGACTTGCGGCAGCAAATGCGGGAACTGCCGACAATAACATCATCATAACTGCAAATAACACAGCAATTGTCTTTTTCATCACATAATCCTCCTAATTCAACCCATTTTAACTTTGGGATATAATACTATTCAAAAATTATACTTAATTATAGCACATATTCATTTATGTGTAAAGTCTAAAGGAACAAAAATATTTTTTCAATACAACCAAAAATATGGGCTGTTTCTTGTTAAAAACGCAAAAAATACAGCTTTTTTACACCGAAAGCTATTGCATATAAACTGCTGAAAATGTATAATAAGGGGGAGTAATTTTAATTACCTTGAAAGGAAAACTATTATGAATATTTCATCAATACAGGAACAGATTCTCAAGTTGAAAAAGGAAAAGGATGTCTGTATTCTTGCCCACAGCTATCAGGCGCATGAAATTCTTGAAATTGCAGATTACACAGGCGACAGCTACAAGCTGAGTGTTGACGCAAGCAAAACCGAAAACAAGAACATTCTTATGTGCGGCGTAAGATTTATGGCTGAAACCTGCAAAATTCTTTCACCTGAAAAAACTGTTTACCTTGCACAGCCTGTTGCCGGCTGCAGTATGGCAGACCAGATGGACAAACAGCTTATTTCTCAGGTTAAGAAAATGTATCCCGATTACACAGTTGTTGCATACATCAATACTACGGCAGAACTCAAAACAATTTGCGATGTATGCGTAACAAGCTCATCGGCTGTTAAAATCGTAAACAATCTTGACAATAAGAACATTCTCTTTATTCCTGACTGCAACCTCGGCGACTATGTTGCAAAGCAGTGTCCCGACAAGAACATCAAGCTTCTCAACGGAGGTTGTCCGATTCATGCCTGCGTAAATGTTGAAGATGTTAAGAAGGCTAAGGAGCTTCATCCGAACGCACTCGTTCTTGTTCATCCCGAATGCACTCCCGAAGTTGTTGCTATGGCTGATTATGTCGGCTCAACATCGGGCATAATGAATTATGCAAAGAAATCCGATGCAAAGGAATTCATTATCGGTACAGAAATCAGCATTGCCGAACATTTGCAGTATGAATGTCCGGACAAGAATTTCTACGGTCTTACATTAAAGCTCATCTGCCCGAATATGAAATCAACAACACTTGTTGATGTTTACAACTGCCTTAACGGCAACGGCGGAGAGGAAATCAAGCTTGACGATCAGACTATCACAGACGCAAGAAAGTGCATTGACGAAATGATCAGACTCGGCTGATAAATTACTTATGAACGCAAATCTGTTCGGGAGGAATAAATGACTAACAAAGCATTGATTGCAATGAGCGGAGGAGTTGACAGCTCGGTTGCCGCATTTCTTACCAAGGATATGGGATATGACGCAACGGGCATTACCCTCAAGCTCTTTGATAACGAAGATATCGGTGAAAAGCGAGAAAAAACCTGTTGTTCTCTTGATGACATTGATGATGCAAGGAGAGTTTGCCTCAAACTCGGCATTCCCTACTATGTCTATAACTTCAAGGACAGCTTTAAGGAAAATGTAATCGACCGCTTTATCAAAGCCTATGAAAACGGTACAACACCGAATCCCTGCATTGACTGCAACCGCTTTATCAAATTTGAAAAGCTCATTCGCCGTGCAGAAGAGCTTGACTTTGACTGCGTTGTCACGGGGCATTACTCAACAATTGAGTATGACAAGGGTGCAGACCGCTATTTGCTGAAAAAATCGGTTGACAGCACAAAAGACCAAAGCTATGTGCTGTACTGTCTTACACAAAGACAGCTTGCAAAAACACTTCTTCCTCTTGGCACATATACAAAGGAAAAGGTGCGTGAAATTGCAAATGAGCTTGGTTTGATAAACGCACGAAAACACGACAGTCAGGACATTTGCTTTGTTCCCGACGGGGACTATGCAAAATTCATTGAACAGTACACGGGCAGAACTTATCCTAACGGTAATTTTGTTGATACCAAAGGTCATATTCTCGGTGAACACAAGGGAATTATCCGTTACACCGTAGGTCAGCGAAAAGGTCTTGGACTTGCACTCCCCCACCCTATGTATGTTAAGGAAAAGAATCTTGACACCAACGAGGTTATTCTCTGCGATAACAACGAGCTTTTCTCAAAGGAGCTTTATGCAACGGACATAAACCTCATCACCTGTGACAAAATCGACAAGCCGATTAAAGTCAAGGCGAGAGTTCGTTACAGCCAGCCCGAAAAGGACGCAATCGTTGAACAGATTGACGATAACACCCTGCACATTGTCTTTGACGAACCGCAAAGAGCAATCTCAAAAGGTCAGGCAGCAGTCCTCTATGACGGTGAATATGTAGTTGGCGGCGGAACGATTATATAAAGTTTTATAATTATGATGATTTTAGAGAGCGTGATTTTACGCTCTCTTTTTAGATTGATAACATTGCGATTATATTTCAGGCAGGAAAACACGGTTCGCCCCTACAGTTTAACAATGACATTGTTGTATTTATAAAGCAAGTTGAATTACAAATATTGTACCGTTACTTGCGGGCGGATGATATCCGCCCCTGCTTCAAACCAACATAAAAAGTCGGCAAGACAGTTTAATTTGCGTACTGTCTTGCCGACTTGTGTTTTTACTTATTTACACTTTTTCAAAAAATGATTACCATGTGCCGACATAAGCATGACCCTTTGAGTCATACTGCGACTCTGTATAATAATTGAGCGAAGTGCCGTCAAAACCGATATCAATGGTCTGACTCGAACCGTTTGTGAAAATAATGTAATCAACAGTTTTCGGAACTTCAACCGAGTAAACCTTCTGACCATGGTCATTTGTGTTGAGATATGTCATCGCAACTCCCGGCCATGATTTTGTAGATGTACCGTCTTCAGCCCATGAGTAGCAGCAGAGTGTACCACCCCAGTTGAGTGAATCCGTAAACTTAACTGTATAGGTTGATGACGGAGTGGTTGTAGGCTCTGTAACAGGAGCTGTTGTTGCAGGAACGGTTGTCGGAGCAACTGTCGGCTCTTCTGTTGCCGGCTCGGTAACAGGGGCGGTTGTCGGAGTAACTTCCGGCTCATAATAAGTGCCGACATTTCCGTGACCGTCAAGCTTTGTGACATACATCTGAATGTATGTTGCATCTTTAACGCTTACGATATCATCCTCGCCGTCAGCGTCACATCTTGCGGCCGCGATAAGAGCCTTATCTGAGAGTGTTATAAGCTTCACAATGTACTTCTGAACCGCTGTTGCGTCAAGTACATTAATCGCACCGTTGAGATTAACATCACCGATAAGGATTTTTTCCGTCGGCTGTGTAACGGGGGCTGTTGTAGGAGTTACCGTTGAAGGAGCAGTTGAAGGACGCTCCGAGGATGTGTAAAGATAAACAACATTGATAATACCCGATGAAAGGTTACCTGACGCATTTACGGGAGCAATAACATCTGTTCTGCCCGAAAGCGGAGAAGTTTTGTATGTATCGTCGGAAGAAACCTTTGACTGAATTAAAATTTCATCATCGGCAATCTTTTCGCCTGTTGCGGCGTCAATGTGGCTTGTGATAACCTTGCTGCTAAAGCTGAGTTTCTTATTCTGAATCCATGCCTCGCCCGAAACAAGGTAGCCTGTCTCGTTTGCACCCGGCTCCTGCTGTGAGTTTGTGTGGAACATTACATATGAGCTTGGTGCAGGAATTGTGCATTTGAGCCATCCGTTGCCCTCACTTGTCATAACAGTTGCGTTGTTCCACTTGCCGTTAGGCTCTTCGCCGCCGTCTGTGTAAGCATAGCAACGAACATTTGACCAGTTGTTTGAGTTATAGTAGTGAACAACCGAACTTGTGCTGTCAAGTGCCTTATAAACAAAGTTAATGGTTGTGTTCGTACCGTTAAATGTACCTGTCGTGTTGGCAGGATACTTGTCTGTGTCAAGCTGATAGCCCTGAATTGATGTGAACGGAACGCTGTAGCTGTCGCCTTCACGATACTTTGTTGAAACGGTATCCTTGATTGACTCACCGTTTTCGTCAACATAATTTACCGTAACATAGCCTGAACGAATACCGCTGGAGCTGTAAACATAAGTTACATTGTAGTTCTTTCCGCCTGTAACAGTACCCGAAGTTACACCCTGAGTATCCTTAAGAGTATAGTCATAAAGGATGGTTGTGTCGGGGTAAGTACGGTATGTTGTACCGTCTGCATATTTTGCTGTTGATGTCTTGAGAACATTTCCGCTGTCATCAATATGTTTAATTGTTACCGTACCGAATGTTTTTTCACTAACCTTAAGGTTGTTGAATGTTGAACTCTGAACAAGCACACAGGCGCTGTTTGCAGGAACTGTATATGTGTTGCCCGAAACTGTGCCAAGACTTTTAAGACCTGCCGTCGTACCGTCTGCAACTACTGTCCAGCCGCTGCCGTCAAGTGTAATCGGCCAATCATTTGTTGAACTTGCGTTTACAAGAACACAAACCTTGCCCCATTCATTTGACTTGTTGTTTGAATATGTGTAAGCAACAACATCGCCGTATTTTGACTGGAATGAAGGAGTGTTGAAGGTTGAACTCTTCATCGGAGAATAGTTTTCTCTGATTTCAAGAAGTCCCTTGTAATAAGCGGCAACATCCGAGTAGGTCTTTACTCTTGACCAATCAATCTCATTTATTGCGTCGCTTGATTTGTAACTATTTGTATCACCCTGTTTTGTACGGCAAAATTCCGAGCCTGCCGTCATAAACGGGATACCCTGTGAAGTAAGGAGGAGTCCCATTACTTTCTTAACCTGTCCCCTGAGTGATGAAGATGTTGAATTCCAGCTTGATGAACCGTTACTCTTTACAATTTTATCCCAGAGGATAAGGTTATCGTGAGCGTCGGCATAAGCAATTGTCTGTGAAGGAGCCTGAGCCGAAAAGCCCTTGCCGGTTACACCGTTTGCAACCGTTCCGGTCTTATCGGTGTTGCCCTGAACAAATCCCTTATCGGAACCGTCTGTGCTTCCCTTAATTGCATCACGGTAGCTGTCGCAGAACATACCTACTCTTGAGTTGAGTGAACCTGCCTTTGACTGCGAGCAACCGTCGGAAATTGCAACTGAACCGCCTGTCCACGGTTCACCGTACATAAGAATCTTTTTACCCGAACCGTCTGAATAAAGTCCGTCAAGAGCAGAACGGATATCGTTCATTGTTGTGATATCGTGAATACCCATAAGGTCAAAACGGAAACCGTCAATGTGGTATTCCTCCGCCCAATACTTTACGGATTCAATCATATACTTTCTGTACATCAGCTTATCTGACGCAGTTTCGTTACCGCAGCCTGAACCGTTTGAATATGCTGATGATGAATGCATTCTGTAGTAGTAACCCGGAACAGTTCTGTTAAAACAGGAATCGGTTGAGAATGTGTGATTGTAAACAACATCCATTACAACTGAAATTCCTCTGTCATGAAGAGCCTGAATCATCTGCTTGAACTCAGTGATTCTTGTGTTGCCGTCATAAGGGTTTGTTGAATATGAACCCTCGGGAGCGTTATAGTTCACCGGATCATACCCCCAGTTACGGTTTGAAGAAGAACTTGCAACATCTTCCTTTACCGAACCGTAATCATAAACAGGCATAAGCTGAACGCAGTTAATGCCCTGCTCAACGAGGTAGTCAATGCCTGTTGAAACGGCTGATGAACTTGTGTCTGAATTAAGAGTTGTTCCGCCCTCGGCAAATGCAAGGTACTTGCCCTTGTTGTCCTCACTCACACCCGAGTTTTTGGAAACTGAAAAATCTCGCACATGAACTTCCCATACAGCCGCCTCGGATGCGCTGTTAAAGAGAACATGCTTATCGTCCGACCAACCGCTCGGATCGGTTGAGTCAAGGTCAACAACCATTGTACGGTTGCCGTTTACACCGACAGCCTGTGAGTAAACATCCTGTGTTTCCTTGGTTGTGCCGTTTACTGTTACAAGATATGTGTAATATTTGTTTTTGTAATCACCGCTCAGATTAAGTGACCAAACACCTGTTGAGCTGTCTTTTTTCATATCATAGGTGCCGATTGCCGAAGCGCCCGCCTCGTTGTCAGAACCTGTTGTGTAGAGCTTGAGCTTTACGGATGAAGCATCAGGTGACCAGGTTTTCCATGTTGTGGAAGTTTTGCTGTACACTGAACCGAGTCCCGATTCGTTATACGCTTTGCTTGCATAGCTTTCAAGATAATTTGCATTGTAATAATTGCCTGCTGAAACCGATTCATCGCTTGTTACTGCCGCATTTGAGGCAAAGACCGACATACCTGCAATCATGGACAGAGAAAGAAGAATCGATAATGGTTTGCGTAATCTCATATTTTCACTCCTAAATATTATTTCGCACAAAGTACCGCACGATAACTATATTTTAACATTTATAAATACCGTATTTTTCCTATTGAGAACTAAAAAAGCATCCTAAAGCCAAACTTTAAGAACGCTTTTTATACATTATGCACAAATAAAGACTGATGCAAAGCAATAATCAGCTATTATTATTGCAATATTTCAGCAATTAACTGTTATTGTTTTGTGATTCACCAAATAATCAGCTGCCTGCCGATTCATACGCTTTTATTCCTCTGTTCCACACAATCAGCGAAATTCCGAACAAGGCAAGCGAAATCAGTACAGTTTCCAAAACACAGAACCAGCCGTTTTCACCTCTCAAAAAGAAGCTTGCAGGATAGTAAGCCGTAAAAGCAAACGGAATAACATAGGTAATAATCACCTTGATAAAATCGTTGTAGATTGTAACGGGATACTTTGCAAAATCGTTTACGGCATAAAACATATGCGTAATGTGACCGCTCTGTTTTGTCCAGAATGAAATTGCGGAAGTGAGAATTTTGACCGAGGTGTAAATCAGCACGGCAAACGGAACAAGCAAGAGCAAAATCAACGCTCTCTGCCACACAATATTTGCTCCGATTCTTATAAGGCTGTAGGTAATCAGAATTATGCCCATAAGAAGTTCGCCGAAAGCATCAACCTGAAACTTTTCAACAGTCACATAGAAAAGGCTGTTAATCGGTCGGGTGAGGTACTTGTCAAAATCGCCCTTGCGGACAATGCTGTAGCCAATCATCCACAGGTTGTCAAAGAACATATGGTCAATCGCTTTCGGAATAAGACTGAAACCGTAAATAAACAGAATCTCGTCAAATGTCCAGCCGGCAAGGTCGGGAATCTGTGAAAAAATTATTCCGATAAAAAGAATCTCAACAGCCTGACCAAGCAGAAATCCGATTGCACCAACGGTAAAATCCACCTTGTATTCCATAAGTCTTTTAAGGTGCTGTGAAATAAAAATACGGTGAAGTCTGAATACTCTTTTCATAATATCAGCCTCCCTGTATGCAAAGATGCTTCATTGCGAAATGCCATATCAGCTTTGAAACAAGCACAAAAACTGCGAGCCATAAAGCCTGCAAAAGCATTGAAAACGCAATTTGAAGCGGTGAATACATATTCATATAAATCATTACGGGAGTGTAGGAAAGGCTTGCAAACGGCAGATATGTAAGCACGGTCTGCAAAACATCGGGCATGAATGCAAGCGGAATTGTACTGCCCGAAAGGAATCCTACGATAACATCCTTGATTAGGTTTGTTCCCCACAAATTCTTGAGGAAAAACGCAAGAAAGCCGTAGCAGACATTGAAATAAAAGTTAATAAGATATGCAAGCTGAAGTGACACAAAAAACAGCACAAAGCTTAAAATATTAAACTGAACCGCACCCGTAATTACAAAGCGGTAAATTTCAACCCCGAGGACAATCGGCACAAACATAATCGAGTAGTTAATCACCTTGTTGCCGAGTTCCTGAAAAAGAAAGCACATATCAAACGAACATGGCTTAATCATTCTCATACTAACCGAACCGTCAACAATTTCTTCTCCGAGTGCAAACGCACCGTCACTGAATGAAAGGTAGCCTGTCAGGAATGATATGAACACATAAACGGTCATATCTTCCATTGTAAAGCCCATAAAATTCTGATTTTGCGAGCTGTTAAAAACGGCTTTCCAAATAAAGTACATTACAAAGCATTTGAAAATTTCACCGATAAGAAAAAAGATGAAATTCGCCCTGTAAGCCATTGCACTCTGCACACCTGCACGAGAAAACGGCGAGTAGGTTTTAAAGAGTTTTTTCATCTACACACCCTCCTTGTAAATACGGCGGATGATTTCTTCAATATCGGCATCTTTAACGCTTATGTCGCTGACATCAATGCTGTTGAGGGTGTATTTGAGAACCTCCTGAACAGACACTTTCTGACTGTTGAAACGAACCTTAACTTCAACACCGTCACTTTCAACGGCGAGGTCATCGTCCGAAAGCGAGAAAGTTTTTGCATAATCAAGAGCGGAAAGTGCGTCCTGATTTTTAAGTTCAAAGCAAAGCTCACGCATTTGTCCGTACTTGTGCTTCAAATCATTGATAGGACCGTCATAAACCTTTTTGCCTTTGTCAATCATAACAATTCGGTTGCACAGAAGTTCAATGTCGGAGAGGTCGTGGGTTGTGAGAATAACAGTTGTTCCCTCCTCCTCATTGATTTTCTGAATAGCCCTTCTGATGTTATCCTTAACAACAACATCAAGACCGATTGTCGGCTCGTCAAGAAAGAGAACCTTGGGATTATGCAGCATTGATGCGGCAATGTCTGCCCTCATCCTCTGACCGAGTGAAAGCGTACGAACAGGACTTGTGATAAAAGATTCAAGGTCAAGCACTTCATTGAGAAATGCCATTCGCTCTTTGTAGTCCTTATCAGAAACTTCATAGATTTCTTTCAGCACGGCATAGGTTTCACGCAATGCCAAATCCCACCAAAGCTGAGTTCTCTGACCGAACACTACACCGATTTCTTTAACATATTCTTTTCTGTTTTTGTAGGGAATCTGACCGTTAATCATACACTCACCCGAAGTCGGGGTAAGGATACCCGTGAGCATTTTGATTACGGTACTTTTGCCTGCACCGTTAGGTCCGATGAATCCCAGAATTTCGCCCTTTTCCACCTCAAAGGAGATGTTATCAACAGCCGTTATAATCTCCGTTTTGGGTTTGAACAGTGACTTTACGCTGCCCTTGAGGCCGGGCTCTTTGATAGTCTTTTTGAACTCTTTTCGTAAATTTTGAACACTTATCATATTCTTCTCCTCATTAACCAGTTGCCCCATTGAAAAGACACGAGTTTCAAAAAGGATACTGAAAATTTGCAGCCTTTTAACGGATAATATTGTAGCATTCAGCCGAGTAGCAAAGCAAGTATATATTAGTTTACATTCCACCGAAAAATCAGTTTTCACGGCAACTGTCGGTTGCATTGCTCAATGTTCAATATTCAAGGCTGTGTTTATTGCTTTTAACGGCTAAGCAATATTTGCACAAACAACCACAAGTTAAAGTCTGTACAACCCGATTATACAGGAATTATATAACATTTGCAATACTTTATTACATATTATTAAGATTTTATCGAACTAAAGTTTTTATTGTTATATAATTCTTTAACTGTGGTTTACATTCATTTGTCATTATGTACAATTTATTACTGATACATCACTATTTGTTTACAAATCAACAATATTTTTGTAATAATATTGACAATATCGCAACATAATAGTATTATTATCTTGTGGCCGGTTATCATCCGGAGGGAAAAATGATAACCTACAAATTGAATCATACACCCGAAGACGGATTTAACACCTTTGGGATAAGCGCATTTTGCGGCAAAAAGCTTATAAAATCCGTGTCGGGAATCAGCGAAAGCTTTCGTGAAATGACGGAGCTTGTCGAAATGTGCAACGAACTTGAGCTTGAACTCTGCCAGCTTGACGACATCATCGAAGATTATCTTACTGATTTCACACTTTAATTTGCAAAGACTTTAACTTTTGTCATAATCGTGGTACAATAGTGTTTAATGTTCTATCAGACATTATATATCAGACAATAAGGTGATATCATGATTTGCAATTTATGTCCGAGAAAATGCGGTGCGGTTCGTACTGCCCACAGCGGAAACGGATTTTGTAAAATGGGAGAACTGCCCGTTGTTGCAAGAGTTGCTCCGCACTATGGCGAAGAACCGTGCATAAGCGGCACAAAGGGCAGCGGAACTGTTTTCTTTTCGGGCTGTACAATGAGATGCGTGTACTGCCAGAACTACGAAATTTCAAACGAGGACGGCGGAAGAACAATCACTCCCGAAAGACTTGCCGAATGTTACAAAGAACTTGAGGACAAGGGAGTGCATAACATCAACCTTGTAACGGCTGACCATTTTGCACACGCTGTTGTTAAAAGTCTTGAAATTTACAAACCGAGAATTCCGATTGTATATAACTGCAGCGGATACACAAGTCCGAAAACTCTCAGTATGCTTGACGGACTTGTTGACATTTATCTTCCCGACTTTAAATATGCAGATGATTTTCTTGCGGTAAAATACTCTTCCGCACCGAATTATGTCAACACGGCTGTTGCCGCAATTCACGAAATGACTTTTCAGGTTGGTCTGCCTCAGTTTGACGATGACGGCATTATGAAAAAGGGCGTTATCGTAAGACATCTGATTTTGCCTGCCCACACAAAGAACAGTTTTGAAGTGCTTGATATTGTAAAACGCAGATTTGGCGATCAGGTTTTGTTAAGTCTTATGTGTCAGTACATTCCTATGGGCAAGGTCAGCGACAGTGAGTTTTCAAGAATTAACCGTAAAATCACACGCAGAGAATATGACAAGGTAAAGCTTGAAATGATGCGACTGGGAATTGACGGCTTTACACAGGAGCTTTCTTCCGCAGATGAAAGCTATGTCCCCGAATGGGATTTTGAAGGATAATTTTGTCAGTTCGGTCATCTGAATTCCTCTTCATTTTTCAATTGGTATTGTTTACTTGGTATTATTCTCTTAGTCTTTTTCTATGGGTATTATTAGGCTTCAAATTCTGAAGTAGTCCCCTTCAAAATCTGAAGGGGACGGGTTCAAATTCTGAAGGGGGCAGGTGCAAATTTTGAAGGGTATGAGTTCAAATTCTGCACCCCTAAAATACGAATTTTTACATTCGATTTTACCGCCCGTTAAAAACAATTAAATTAACATAAAAACGGAGAGCATCTTGCCCTCCGTTTAATTTTTATTAAAATATCTTACTGCTTTTCCACCGTTTGTGACGGTTTTACATACAGGGTTTTGTTGTTGACATAAATCACCATACCAGGTTTTGAGCCGTTTGGCTTTGACACATAGCGAACAAGTGTGCAGTCAACAGGAACCTGACTGCTGTTTCTCGCCTTACTGTGATATGCCGCAAGCCGTGCCGCCTCATAGATTGCCGTGTCGGAAATCTCTTTGCCGCCCGAAACAACAATTACATGAGAACCGTGAATGTCCTTTGTGTGCAGCCACATATCGTTCTTTGATGCTGTTTTCAAAGTCAGCTTATCATTCTGGCGGTTGTTTCTTCCGACAAGGATTTTAAAACCGTCACTTGATTCAAATTCGAGCGGCGGCAAAGTTGTCTGACGGGGCTTTTTGCCCTTTTGAACCTTGAGATAGCCCTGCTCGGTAAGTTCCTCACGAATTTGCGCAAGGTCTTTTTCATTTTCGGCACGGTCAACCGTATCGAGAACCGAATTAATATAATCAAGCTCTTCCCTGCCCTTTTCAAGCTGTTCTTTGAGCATAATTTCGGCATTTTTAGCCTTGCGGTAATCCTTGTAATACTTCTGAGCATTTGCCGAAGGTGAGATTGCCGGATTAAGCTTTATGCGTAAAATTGCGTTGTTCTCATCGTAAAAGTTTTCAACATCAACATACTCCGCACCACGCTCAATGCGATAGATATTTGCCTGTAAAAGGTCACCGCATATGCGAAGATGCTCACGGTCTGCACAGCGTTCAAGCTCACTCTTCTGCTTTGCAATTTTTCGTGCAAGCCTTTCAAGTGTGTTGTTCAAAAGCTTTGTAAGGCTTTGTGATTTCACCCTCATTCTGTCACGACTGTCACGAGCCTCATAGAATCCGTCAAGCAAATCGGAGAAGCTTTCCTTACTCTCAACCTTTGCAAAATCGCCGTACTGCTCAACATTCATAAAGCAGAAGTCCATAGGCTTTCCGTCCTCACGATAAACCACAACAGGCTTGCCCGAACAATCGCTGCAAACGCTTTTCAGCTTTTCGATTTCAACTGCGAGTCGGTCAAAAAGCACACCCTCAATTCTGTTTGTTGCGCCCTCCATAACCTTGTATTCAATCTCACGGCATACAATCGGAGAAACGCCCTCAATTGTCCTTAACAGCGCCTTGTTAAGCGGCATTTCCGTGTCAAGATTTTTTACGGCTGTACACACATCAAGCACCGAACATTTAAGGAGATTCAGCTTGTTCTGCGATTCGGGAAGTTCGTATTTTATATTCGGCAGTACAAGTCTTTTACTGCTCATTGTAAGATCTACACGCTTTAATGAATCGATGATGACGCCGTTTGAATCGACAATAATTATGTTGCTGTACATACCCATAATTTCGCATACAACAGTTATCATCACAGTATCGCCGAGTTCGTTCACGCACTCGAAATCAAGCATAAGAACACGGTCGCAACCGTTCTGGCGAAGTCTCACAAGCTTTCCGCCGCCGATTCTTTTTCGCAAAAGCATACAGAACATCGGAGGTTGTGCAGGATTTTCGGGTGTTGACGAACAGAAGTTCACTCTCGGTGAATTTGCTCGTGCAGAAAGCAACAGCTTTTTGTTGCCGGAAAATGTTCTCAACCCGAACACAAGCTCCTCTCTGTTCGGCTGATAAATCTGCGACACCCTTGCACCGAGAGCCTCTTTTTCTATTTCACTTTTAATATGTCTTAAAAAAATTCCGTCAAGCGCCATAGTAACTCCGTAAATTATTTGTGATATTTACCGTTTGATGAAATCTCAAACGCACGGTAAATCTGTTCGCTTAAAATCATTCTTGCCATTTGGTGAGGAAAGGTCATTCTGCTCATTGAAAGACGGACATCTGCCCGTTTTTTAACCGATTCATCAAGTCCGTAGCTGCCGCCGATAATAAAATCAACGGTGCTTTTTCCGCTTACGGACGCATTGTCAATCAGCTTTGAAAGCTCCTCGCTCGACATAGACTTTCCCTCAATACACATTGCAACAACATAATCCGAAGGCGAAATTTTCTGCATGATTCGTTTTCCCTCAGAGAAAATAACCTCATCAATCTGCGACCTATTCGGTATGTTGCTCTTAATGCGTTCTTCCGAAAGCTCAATAATATTGAATTTACAAAATGCGGTCAAGCGTTTTGCATACTCTGCAATTGCGTCGGTAAAATATTTTTCCTTGATTTTGCCGATACAAATTATGTTAATCTTAATCATATTCCTCTTGTTTGTTTAAGGTTAAAAGATGATGGCTTTTGTTGTGCTTACACTCGGAGCAACATCAAGCGAATAATCGCTTTTGTATTTCATTCCGTTTGATGTGAGCAGGTCTACGGATGTTGACATTGCAAGCGGAACGGTATTATTTTCTTCGCTGAGATGGCCGAGCATAAGTCTTAAAGTTCCCTTTTCAACAAGGTTAACAAGTTCTTTTGCACATGCCTCATTTGAAAGATGTCCTCTGTTTGAAAGGATTCTCTGCTTTAGTGGATAAGGATAAAATCCGTTTTTGAGCATATTGATATCGTGATTTGACTCAAGCACAACAAAGTCGCTCTGCTCTGCGGCAGTTCTGACATCGGGCAACATAACGCCCATATCGGTTGCTATAAGTGCGGATTTTCCGTCGGGAGCAGTAACACGGTAACAACAGCTTTCCGCCGCATCGTGGGGGGTGTCAATTCGCTGAACACGCATATTGCCGATTACAACCTCGTCAGTTATAACATCTGCATCTGTGTTTGGATCAAGCTTATTACCTGCCCTCAAAGCATTGAGCGTACCAAGACTTGAATACACCTTAAAGCCGTAACGCTTTGCAAGCACACGCAACGCACTGCAATGGTCAGTGTGTTCGTGAGTTATAAAAATCGCCCCGATACTGCCCATATCAAGTCCGTTTGCAAGCATGGCATTTTCAATCTGCTTACATGAACGACCTGCGTCAATCAGTACGCCTTCGCTTGCCGAACCTATGTAGTAGCTGTTACCCTTACTTCCGCTGAACAGCGGCACTGCTCTTGCCAAAACAATCAATCCTTATCTTTAGTATAACGAATATGATAACACAAATTTTAAAATTTGTAAATTATCTCACAAAAAAGCCGTTCTCACAAAGAAAACGGCTTTGATTTCTAATTAAATTTTAGTCAGGCACCGAGCTCCTGCTCGTTGTCTCCTGTAAAATACACCTTTTTGATATCTGCACCAAGTCCTCTGAACTTTTCAACAACATCTTCATATCCACGCTCAATGAACTGAATATTTGAAATCTCTGTTGTACCGTTAATTTCAAGAGCGGCAATAATCATAGCCGCACCTGCACGAAGGTCGGTTGCCTTAACGGGAGCCGCTGTGAGCGGAACACCGCCCTCAATGATTGCAAGCCTGCCCTCAACAGAAATCTGCGCACCCATTCTGATAAGCTCGCTGACATACTGGTAGCGATTATCCCAAACATTCTCGTTGATGATGCTTGTTCCGGGAACGCTCATAAGCAATGCGGCAAACTGCGGCTGACAGTCTGTCGGGAAGCCGGGATGCGGCATTGTCTTGATATTACAGCGCTTGAGCGGAGCAGATGACGCATCAACCTTGAGAGCCTCATCATATTCCGTAATCTTAACACCCATCTCACGCAGCTTTGCGCTGATTGATTCAAGATGCTTCGGTGTAATATTCTTTACCGTAATACAACCTCTTGTTGCGGCGGCGGCACACATATATGTTCCTGCCTCAATCTGGTCGGGAATAATCGAATAAGTAATGCCGTGAAGATACTCAACGCCACGGATTTTGATAACATCCGTACCTGCGCCCCTGACATCCGCACCCATTGAATTAAGGAAGTTCGCAAGGTCAACAATATGCGGTTCTCTTGCGGCATTTTCAATAATGGTCTGTCCCTTTGCCTTTGATGCGGCAAGCATAATGTTCATTGTTGCACCAACGGACACAACATCAAGGTACACATGTGTACCGACAAGGCTGTCGCATTCTGCCTCTATAATCGCACCGTCAACAAGCTGAGTTGTCGCACCGAGAGCCTCAAAGCCTTTAAGATGCTGGTCAATCGGACGCACACCAAAGTTACAGCCGCCCGGAAGAGCCACCTTAGCCTTGCCGTACTTGCCCAAAAGTGCGCCGAGAAGATAATATGACGCTCTCATACCTCTTACAAGGTCGGTCACAGCATTGCATGTGCGGATTTTTGTAGGATCAATATATAAGGACGAACGGTTGATTCGTCTTACATTAGCACCCATCTGCTGAAGAATTCTGCTGATAAGTGATACATCGCTGATGTTAGGAATATTTTCAATCTGGCACGGTTCATCACAAAGAATAACTGCCGGAATAATTGCAACGGCTGCATTTTTCGCACCGCTGATTGTCACTTCACCCGATAATGGCTTTCCGCCGGTAACTACGAACTTCTCCAATTGTTACACCCCAATTAATGTGTAGAAGATACTTTTAACTAAATAAGCTAAATATCTGAAAATGTATATCTATATAGTGTATAAGTAAAAATCAAAAATTATACGAATCTAAAATTCATAATGAGAACTAATTTGTTACATTTTATTAAAAACGAACCCACTCGGTTACGCAGATGTAATTTAACAATTCTCTTACAGAAAATGATACTACAAAATTGTAGTAAAGTCAACGGAATAATAAAACTGTAATCTATTTTTGGGCAAGTTGTACTCAAATTATTAATTTGTTGCTTTTTTTGTTTTTAATATAACCAACCATGCTTTTTAAAACCGTTTTTTCCTAAAAAGAAGTAATTAATCAAAGCAATTTTTTGTAAAATTATTACAAATTGAAACAAGTGTTATTTTCGTGTTATCATCAGACATCTGAGTATTTTCCAATTCAAATTGAACACAGAAAAATATCGTTCCGTTATTTCTATGATAATTTTACACCTTCAATCTTCTTTTTTCAAATTTAAAATTAACTTTCTATACTATATATACTTCCCAAACGGACACAATAAACAAGTGAAACTTTGGGGCAAAAAAACTTGAAAAACATTACATTTTTTCGTGTGTGTCTATTGACTTTTTAAAAAGGGAATGCTATATTATAATTAACATATGAGCATATCTTCATATGTTCAAGTATAACTTTTAACCTGAGAGAAAATTAAAGGGGACGCCTATGGAAAACAAAGAAAAAACAACCACTCCCGAAATGCCCGACATTGATGTGCTGTTTGAGCTTGCAGACCTTTTTAAGGTTTTCGGTGATTCAACCCGACTTCGCATTATGTACACCATTTCGGAAAATGAAATGTCGGTGCTCAACATTGCTGAAGCTCTCAGCATGGAGCAAAGCACAATTTCCCACCAACTGCGTGTGTTAAGGCAGAACAAGCTGGTGCGTGTTCGCCGTGAAGGAAAGCAGATTTATTACAGCCTTGACGATGACCATGTGAAACGAATCATAGAAATGGGACTTGACCATGTTCTTGAATAAGGAGGGAGACATATGAGGTACAAATATCAGCTTGACAATCTCAACTGCGCTCATTGTGCAGGCAAGATTGAGGCTAAAATTGCAGAAACAAACGGCTTTGAGGATGTGAGCTTCAATTTTGCGACAAAACTTCTCAATTTCAAAAGCGAAAAGCAGAATCCTGTTTCCGAAATTCAGGCAATCTGCGACAGCATTGAGGACGGTGTAACCGTTGTTGACAAAACTCCGAAAACCAATCTCAAAAAATACACCTACACTTTAGACAATCTCAATTGTGCTCATTGTGCGGGCAAAATTGAGGCTAAAATTGCAGAAACAGACGGCTTTGAGGATGTAAGCTTTAATTTTGCGACAAAACTTCTCAATTTCAAAAGCGAAAAGCAGAATCCTGTTTCCGAAATTCAGGCAATTTGCGACAGCATTGAGGACGGTGTAACCGTTGTTGACAAAACTCCGAAAAATGATATCACAACAAAGGCAGAACCCGAAATCACGAAAAAGAAAATCAACCGTGACACAATCTTCCTTGCAATTTCAATTGTACTTGCTGTAGTGTCCGAAATTCTCCACCTTACACTTGACGGTGTTACGGCTGTTCATTATGTTGTACTCGCAGCGTGTTTTGTTGCAACACTTCTTTCGGGTTACAAGGTATTTATCAAGGGTGCAAAAAACATTCTAAAGCTGAGAATTGACGAAACAACGCTTATGTCTGTTGCGGTAATTGCGGCATTCTGTCTTGGAGATTTTGTTGAGGCGGCAATGGTAACAATCCTCTTTTCTATCGGTGAAATTTTTGAGGATCGAGCAGTTGACGCATCCCGCCGTGACATTGAAAAGCTTGCAAACATTCGTCCCGATACAGCAACAATTATTGTTGACGGTGCGGAACAGGTTGTTCCTGCCGAAAGCGTTGAAATCGGAAGTATCATTGAAGTCAAGCCATACGAAAGAGTTCCGCTTGACGGCATTATTATTAAAGGTAAAACGACTCTCGACACATCGGCTCTCACAGGCGAAAGCCTTCCTGTTGATGCAGGCGAGGGCAGTGAGGTACTCAGCGGCGCAATCAACGGCAGTAACCTTATTACCGTCAAAACCACAAAACATTTCGGCGACAGTACCGCAACAAGAATTCTTCAGCTTGTTGAAGATGCCGCCGCTCAAAAGGGCAACAGCGAAAAGCTTATTTCAAGATTTGCCTCTGTTTACACACCGGTTGTTGTACTCATTGCAGCTGCAATCGCAGTAATTCCTCCGCTTTGCGGACTCGGAGCATTCAGCGAATGGCTTTACCGTGCGCTTGTTTGTCTTGTAGCGTCATGTCCGTGTGCTATTGTTATTTCCGTACCTCTCTCCTACTATTCGGGTATCGGTGCGGCATCCGAAGTCGGTGTACTCATCAAGGGCGGAAAATATATTGAGGCTCTTGCAAAAGCAGACACATTCGTATTCGATAAAACAGGCACACTCACAAGCGGCAAGCTCAGCGTAAACAAGGTTAATACTGTCGGTTCATACAGTGCTGACGAAGTTCTTGCTCTTGCCGCTGCAAGCGAAAAATATTCTGCACATCCGATTGCCTCCGCAATCAGAGAAAAGGCAAACAGTCTTGAACTTCCCGAGCTTTCCGACTACAGCGAAAGTGCCGGTCACGGAACAAGCGCAGTTTATAACGGCAAAACTATTCAGTGCGGCGGTTCAAAGATTCTTTCGGACGAACAGAAGAAGATTGCAAATAAAGACGATTCTGTTTTCGTAATTTATGACGGTCAGCTTATCGGTTCGCTCAATGTCAGCGACACAGTAAGACCTGAGGCAAAAGAGGTTATCTCACAGCTTAAAGCGCTCGGTGTCAAGAACACGGTAATGCTCACAGGCGACAGACAACAGCCTGCCGAAAATGTTAAAAACGAACTCGGACTTTCCGAATGTCACGCAGAACTTCTCCCTGCTCAAAAGCTTGAGCTTTTCAAGGGCTTGAAATCAAAATCCAAGGGTGCTTGCTTTGTGGGCGACGGCATCAATGATGCCCCCGTTCTTTCGGCAAGCGACTGCGGTATTGCAATGGGATTCGGCAGTGAAGCCGCTATTGAAGCGTCAGACGCAGTTCTCGCATCAGGCACACTCAAACAGCTTCCAAAGGCAATTAAAATTGCAAGAAGTGTTATCAACACAGTCAAGGGCAACATCATCTTTGCCCTCTCAATCAAGGCTCTTGTAATTATCCTCGCCGCATTCGGTCTTGCACAAATCTGGATGTCTGTTATCGCCGACACAGGCGTCAGCGTAGTCTGCGTCCTCATAGCCGCAAGACTCCTCAAAAAGAAATATTGATTTTTTTGCAAATCATATCATTTATTATGATAAAGCACCGTGAGCTTTCACAAGTTTCACGGTGCTTTCATTTGCCAAAATTTTTCTAAACATAATCTTATATTATAGTATTTTAAAATCATTGACTTTTATAATTATATAAATTATAATGTTTTTGTCAGTGCTTGTAACTGATAAATAAACTTCGGAGAGATTAATTTGAAAAAGATATTTTTATTATTAGTAACCGCTTTATTTTTACTTTCATTATATGGATGTAACACTTCTTCATCAAGCAATAACCCCACTGAACAAACAACCGTAACGAATACAGATGATTTATCTCTTGATTCAGATATTGAAACAACAGAATTAAATCATGATTTTGAAATTTACAATAACGGCAAAAAGGTGGATACTTTAAATCTTTACGGCTTATTTAAACAAATTGATAACGGCTTCATATATTCAAAAATCAATAAAGACTCTCCAAATGAAATGGAATATTACAGATATTATTTAGATAAAAAAAACAGTGTAAAACTTGGTTCAATAAAAAACTGGTCTATGCAAATTCACGATAAAGCTTATGTAAATAATCACCTTTGCTTTACAACAAGCACGGGCGACATTACAGACGAAGAAAACAGAACTCTTGAATTTATTGATATCGACCTTAATAAAAACAAAATGACGACTGTATTTTCTGACAAAGGCGGATTTCCATATGACACTGTTACAGGAGCAGACAATCTTGTCATAATCACAAAAGTGCTAAACAACGGTACTTCTTTGGAACTGTATGATACCGAAACTCAAAAATTCAAGCAATTAAAATATTTAGAGTTTGATGATAAAAACAGTATTGGGGAAACTATAAGAAAAGTTTCAATTGACAAAAGTAAAAAAACAATCTCTCTTTTGGTTTTGGATTGCATTTCACAGGACGAAGCTTCTTTAAAAATAGAAACTTATGACTATGATATGAATTTTCTCAAAAGCTATGATATATCCAACATTTCAGATGATTCAAACGAATTAATTCAGGGCGTACAGGTTTTTGATTTTAAAAACAATTATCTATTCTATCAAAATTTCAGCATAACAAGTTGTATAGGATATATAGACAGCGATAAGCTGAAAAAATCCGACATATCAGAAGATGTAGATGATACTTTTTCAATAGTATCCGCATCTGAAGATGACAGTGATACAAATTTATTGTATAAGAGGGCGGAATCAAGTTCAGAAAATAACTACATATATCTTTTTGATACAACCAACAAAACAATGAAAGAAACAAAATTTAATATTGAAGAAAAAGGGTACACTATAGGCGGTATATCACGGATAGGAAAAGATAATTTGATGATAATGATGTCCCCTGATAATGCAGACAAAAAAAGTGACCTTAATCCAAGAATATACTTTACAAAACTAAGCGACTTAAATTTTCAGTAAACAGGCGGTAAAAATCAATTAAAATCCATTTTGCAAATTATCTGTCAAAATCCTGCAAAAAATTTAATTTATGGGCAATACTGCTCTTTACTTTTTAAGGTATTTATTGTATAATTAGCGGTAAAGCAAAAAGGTATATTTATTGTTACAAAACACCTTTTGCTCACAATAAATAAGGATAGGAGGGACAAAACATAATGATCAGCGGTGCTGAAATTATGGTAAAATGTTTGGAAGCCGAGGGCGTTGACATAGTCTTTGGTTATCCCGGTGCGGCTATCTGCCCATTTTACGATAAAGTTTACGATTCGAGCATTACCCACATTCTTGTTCGTCAGGAACAGAACGCTGCTCATGCGGCAAGCGGCTATGCAAGATGCAGTAATCGTCCCGGTGTTTGCGTGGCAACTTCCGGTCCCGGTGCAACCAACCTCATCACAGGCATTGCAACCGCCTATACGGACTCTATTCCGATTGTTGCCATTACAGGTCAGGTTCGTTCCGACCTTCTCGGCAGAGATGTCTTTCAGGAAGCTGACATCACGGGAGCTTGTGAACCGTTTGTAAAGCACAGTTATCTCGTCAGCAAAACAGAAGACCTTCCGAGAGTTTTCAAAGAGGCTTTCCATATTGCCTCAACCGGCAGACCCGGTCCTGTACTTATCGACATTCCCGTTGATATTCAGGAAAATGAAATTGAAAGTTTTGAATATCCCGAAAGCGTAAACATTATCGGTTACAAGCCGAACACTAAGGGACACGCAATTCAGGTTAAAAAGGCTGTTGAGGCCATCAACGCAAGCAAGCGTCCTGTTATCGTATCAGGCGGCGGCGTGCTGAGTTCGGGTATCAAGCTTAAACTTCAAAAATTTGCAGAAACTACGGGTATCCCCGTTATTTCAACTATGATGGGCATCGGTGTTATGCCCAGCGAGCATGAGCTTTATCTCGGAATGCTCGGCACTCACGGCAAGGCTGTTGCCAACCGTGCTCTTCACGAAGCCGACCTTGTAATCGTATGCGGTGCAAGACTCGGTGACAGAGCTGTTGCGGCTCCCGACCAGATGAGTGAAAACACAAAGGTAATTCACATTGACATTGACCCTGCTGAAATCGGTAAGAATGTTAAAACAGAAATTCCGATTGTAGGCGATATGAAAAATGTCATCAATATGCTGCTTGACAGCATCGGCGATTACAAGGTTACAACAATGTGGAGCGAAACCGTAAAGAACTGGAAAAAAGACCTTTACCGTGAGCCTCCCGTATTTGACGGCTTTGTTGAGCCGAGAACACTTGTCGGTCATCTCAGTGCAATGTTCCGCTCAAAGGCAATTCTTGTTGCCGATGTAGGACAAAATCAAATCTGGTGTGCAAACAACTTCCGTATTCGTGAGGGCAGATTCCTCACAACAGGCGGTATGGGTACAATGGGTTACTCAATTCCCGCTGCAATCGGTGCAAAGTTTGCAAGACCCGACCGTGATGTTATTGTAATCTGCGGTGACGGCAGTTTTCAGATGGGGCTTAATGAGCTTGCGACTATTGCAGGCAATCAGCTCGGAATTAAAATCATCATTATGAAAAACGCACGACTCGGAATGGTTCGTGAACTTCAGGACAAGCACTACGGCGGCAGACACTCCGCAACAATTCTCAACGGTGATCCCGACTTCTTGAAGATTGCCGATGCTTACGGCATTGACCATGCAGAGGCTCATTCAAACAAGGAAGCTGAAAACATCATCAAGGGTATTGTTGATTCGGAAAAACCGTTCATTCTTGTTTGCGATGTTCACCCCGACACTCCGTCAATTTAATGAGGTGATAAAATGCAGTATACATTATCAATACTTGTTGAAAATCAGGCGGGCGTTCTTTCAAAAATTTCGGGACTTTTCTCTCGCCGAGGTTTTAACATCGACTCACTTGCAGTAGGTGTTACTCAGGACCCGTCGGTTTCCCGAATCACAATCGTTGCAAACGGTGACGAGTACATTGTTGAACAGCTTGAAAAACAGCTCAACAAGCTCATTCCCGTTATTAAGGTAAAAAGGCTTAACGAGGGCGAATTTATCAGCCGTGAGCTTGTTTTAATCAAGGTTCACTGCGCCGCCTCAAAAAGAGCCGAAATTGTCAAAACGGTTGAAATTATGCAGGCGAAAATCGTTGATGTATCCCCTTCGTCAGTTACCGTTGAGTACTGCGAATGTGCAAGCCGCATCAACACGCTTGTTGACTTACTCAAGCCTTATGGTATCCGTGAGATTGTAAGAACAGGTACTGTTGCCATTGACAGAGGCACAGCTTCGGTTTCCGTTTAATCTTACAGTTAGCATATATTTTAATTTATATGCCGCGTTTGCGGTAAGGAGGACTTTAATATGAAAGACTACACAAAAAACATGACAGCACCAATCTACTATCAGTCAGATTGCAACCTTGACCTTCTCAAGGGTAAGAAAATTGCTATTATCGGTTACGGCAGCCAGGGTCATGCACACGCTCTCAACCTCAAGGATTCAGGTTGCGATGTAATCATCGGTCTTTACAAAGGCAGCAAGAGCTGGGCAAAGGCTGAGGCACAGGGCTTTAAGGTATATACATCAGCAGAGGCTGCAAAGCAGGCTGACATCATCATGATTCTTATCAACGATGAAAAGCAGGCAGCTCTTTACAAGAACGACATCGAGCCAAACCTCGAAGCAGGCAATATGCTTATGTTCGCTCACGGCTTTAACATTCACTTCGGTTGCATCAAGCCTCCAAAGGATGTTGATGTTACAATGGTAGCTCCTAAGGGACCGGGTCACACAGTTCGTTCAGAGTATCAGGTTGGTAAGGGTGTACCTTGCCTCGTTGCTGTTGAGCAGGACGCTACAGGTCAGGCTAAGGATCTCGCACTTGCATATGCACTCGGTATCGGCGGTGCAAGAGCCGGCGTTCTTGAAACAACATTCAGAACAGAAACAGAAACAGACCTCTTCGGTGAGCAGGCTGTTCTTTGCGGCGGTGTTTGCGCACTTATGCAGGCAGGTTTTGAAACACTTTGCGATGCAGGTTACGACCCAAGAAACGCTTACTTTGAGTGTATCCATGAGATGAAGCTCATCGTTGACCTTATCTACCAGTCAGGTTTTGCAGGCATGAGATATTCAATCTCTAACACAGCTGAGTACGGTGACTACATCACAGGTCCAAAGATCATCACAGAGGATACTAAGAAAGCTATGAGAAAGGTTCTTTCTGACATTCAGGACGGTACATTTGCTAAGGACTTCCTCCTTGACATGAGCGATGCCGGTTCACAGGTTCACTTCAAGGCTATGAGAAAGCTCGCTGCCGAAGCTCCTGCCGAAGTATTCGGTAAGGAAGTTAGAAAGCTCTACAGCTGGTCTGACGAAGATAAGCTCATCAACAACTAATGTTTTTTAGTTCGTGAAGTTAGTTTGATATATTCAAACTTCTGTCACCCGAGCATTACATAGTACGAATTTAGGGTAGCTTGATTTTCAAGCTACCCTTTTTGCGAGTACCTCGCTCGTAGTTCGTGTAGGTAGTTTGTGATAATTTACAACTACTTGTTCCCGAGCTTAACATAGTTATAATTTTCAAGCTACCCTTTTTGCGAGTACCTCGCTCGCAGTTCGTGTAGGTAGTTTGTGATAATTTACAACTACTTGTTTCCAAGCGTGACATAGTACAGATTAACGGTTCAGTCAATTTGGCTAAACCGTTTTTGTTGCGCAATAAAAGGGTTCAGCTTTTTACGGCTGAACCCTTTTGCAGTTAAAACTTATCAATTTTGACAATCAATATTTGTCGTAAGAAAAAGCGTTATATGAATCAAGAAGGTGCTGTTTCTTCTGTGTTTCACTATAATTATTCCAAAGTTTTGGATAGCCGTCAACAGAACAGTGAACAAACTGACTGTACATATGTGCATTTACACAATTACCGAGTACACTCACATTTGTGGCATTATATGCCTGTTTTGTTGTTCTTCCGGTATTATTGTAATAATGGTATTCCAATCCCCGACTTTCAAGAGCCAAATGAGCAGAAGAGTATCCACGAACAACCAAAACTGTGCCGTCATAATTCAATGTATAGTTTTCGCGTTCAAGATAACGGTCAACATTTGAGGTTGACAATTCAACGGCATTAATTATATATTTCTTAGCAGATTTGTCATAGAAATAAGTCAGTTGATTCGGGATATAAGTTCTATAATCATCAAATCCGACTAACGAAAACTTTCCGTCCTTAAAGGTATACACCTTTGCATTCAAATAGTATTCCTTATCTCCTGCTTCCTGTACTATAAGCTCGGGAACACCGTCAAAATCGAGATCGGCAAACTGCACACCAGCCAAAGCAACATTTCCTACCTTGAGTTCAGGTAACCATTCCGATTCATGCTTGAGCAGATAATCTATGTATGCATCTCTTGTTTTATCTGTAGTCTTATACTTAAATGTCACACCTGACGGATTATAGATACTTGTAAATTTCTTGCCGTCCTTAGAAACACATCTTACGGTATAAGTGTAGGTCTGTCCTGCTTTTACATTTTTATGAGTGTAATAATTATTTGTTGTATCAGCAAGCTTTTTCCACGAACCTTTTTCTTTTACATAAATACGATACTTTGAATTATCTTCGCAAACATCTGTCCATGAAACTGTAATTCCGCCATGCATTGAGTCAACACGAACAATCTCCGGACATTCATTGCCTAAATTCGCCTTAGAACCTTTTGTATCATAACCGCTCTGAAAAACCTTGCCGTTACTTGAAATGCAACGAACAGTATAAATATACTGACCGTTTACGGAATTATCTTTTATGCTTAGTTCTCTTGATACAAGTCCCATATCAAGATAACTGTTACCCGTTGTATCGGCAAGTTTGTTCCAACCCTCACCGTCTTTGTAGTACACACGGTACTTCTCTGCACCTGCAACCTTGTTCCATGTCAGCTTTACGCCGTCATATGTGACCTCAGTTTTTGAAATTTTCGGTGTGGCAACATATTTTGCGCTCATTCCCACAGGGTCATAACCGCTCAAATACTTTTTAGCGTCGGAACTGATTGCTCTTACAGTGTATGTATAGGTTTTATTCGGCTGTAAATTTTTATGTGTCACAACACCTGTTTTGGTATCGCATACTTTTGTCCAGCCCTTACCTTCTGTTTTGCAGTACAATCTGTAATTTGTATTGTTTTCAGTCTCCCAAATCACCTTAATACCGCCATTTACAACATTGGTTTCAAGTATTTTAGGAGCTTGAATATATCTGATACTTGAGCCTTTTGGGTTAAATCCACTCTCAAAACTCTTTCCGTCATCACTTATACACCTCACGGTATAAGTATAGGTTCCCACATCAACAGATTTATCAACTATAGAATTAGAAGTCGTATCTGATACTCTGAACCAATCTGACGAATTTTTCTGGTAAATTCTATACTTTGATGCACCGCTTACTTTGTTCCATGTAATTTTCACACCGCCGTTTACATTTTCAAGCTTTGAAATTTCGGGGGCGGCAATATATTTTACAGTTGTCCCCTTTGAATCATAACCGCTTGTAAAGCTCTTTCCGTCAGCAGAAATACATCTTACAGTATAGGTGTAATTCCTGCCAGATGAAACATCCTTGTCGATATATGATGTTGAAGTTGTATCGACCATTCGTGTCCAACCTTTACGGCCCTTGTAGTAAACTCTGTATTTAGTTGCACCGCTTACTTTGCCCCAAGAGATTTTCACACCGCCGTTTACATTTTCAAGCTTTGAAATTTCGGGGGCAGCAACATATTTTACAGTTGTCCCCTTTGAATCATAACCGCTTGTAAAGCTCTTTCCGTCAGCAGAAATACATCTTACAGTATAGGTGTAATTCCTGCCCGATGAAACATCCTTGTCGATATATGAGGTTGAAGTTGTATCGACCATTCGTGTCCAGCCTTTACGGCCCTTGTAGTAAACTCTGTACTTAGCCGCACCATTCACTTTGTTCCATGTAAGCTTTACACCGCCGTAAACGCTTTCGGCTTTTGAAATTTTCGGTGTTGCCAAGCTTGCCCTTGCAACCTGTGCATACTGCACGGGTGTGTTAAGCGGTTCAACCGCATTTGCAGAAACTGCCGAAACCGCAACCGCAGACATCGACATTACCGCCGCCATGGCTATAGGTAAAAACTTTTTCATATCTATCCCTCGCTTTGTTCAAATTCTACGCATTACAAAATAATTCGTTTATTTTTTTATGCAAGTTAATTGTAACATTAAATGATATAAAAAGCAATACATCTTGATAAACTATCACAAATTTTTAAGCTAAAATAAATAAACCGTTCACAAAAGCGAGAACGGTTTATTTTATATATTCTGTTGATGTTTTGAATTATTTAAAATAATTTCTGCGTTTTGCAAAAATTACTGCACAACCTGCAAGCATTGCAACAAGAAGAATTACAGCAACGCTGTTCTGTCCTGTCTGTACAGCACCGCTGTTATTCTGTGAATTGCTCAGTGTGTCATTTGTAGCTGTGTCGCTTGTTGAAACTGGCTTTGTTGCCGAAGTTGCAGAAGTTGTATCGGGTACTGTTACAGGTTCGTCAACTGTTGAAACCGAAGTTGTAGGCTCAGTAGGAACAGTTGTATTCGGTTTATTAGATTCCAAACCAAAATTCATTTTTGACAATTCTTCAAGAATACTATCGTCAATAACTCCGCTTTCATAAGCCTCTTTAATTGAGTAAACATTGCCATTCTTATAAAGCATAACATCATCGTTATGGTTGTAATGATAAGTATAGTCACCAATTGTTTCTTCAATTGAATAATCAAGGCTAAAGCCTTCATTGTGCATAAAACATACTCCGCCGTCACTTGTTCTGCCAACAATATCAATTCTCAAAGTTTCAGGTGATTTGCCGTCAAAACACTCTTCAATAACTTTGTTTTTTATTTCGATAACAAGTGCTGAATCATCGCTTTTCGGAACTATATCCATATGTCCGCAATAGGTCAAACCCTCAAGTGTATCGTCATCAATAACGCCTGAATTATAAGCATCGGGGATCATATAAACCCTGTTGTTTTTGTACAGTGCCACAGGACAATTTTCGAGGTAAGAAACTATGTAATTGCCTGCCTCGGTGTAAACTCTGTTTGCAGAAGTAGCAAAGCTGTCAGAAAAACTGAAATAAATCTCGTCTTCATCGTCCAAAAGAATTTCGACATTCAAATATTCAGGCTTTTCATCGCCATAATATGTATCTAACATAGCCTGTTTAATATCTGAAATCAAGTCTGAATCAGAAGCTTCATCCGGTGTAGCCGCAAAAGCTGTTGTTACAACCGAAAAGCACATTACAAATGCTATCAATGCAGTTAAAAGTTTTTTCATTTTTATTTCCTCATCTTTTATTTATTCTATCTGTAATAATGGTATACGCAACAGATATTCAATTTACTTCATTATACCGCTAAAATATATGTAATGCAATATAGTTGCTAAAAATTTAGCAAAAATAATTCTGCTCAAATGAAAATGCCACTTTCATAGCGAAAGTGGCATAAATGTTAATTTTAGTTGTCAAATCAAACTGGGTGAACCATATTTTTCTTGTCAAGCTTGTCGCCGTTGATGCCAACCTTGGCATTTCTTCTCTTTTCAAAGAAGTCGAGGGCAACCTTCGGGAACTGTGCATAAGAAAGAACATCCTCAGGCTGTTCAATCCACTGCTCAATCTCGCCACGGAGCTTATCAAGCTCAGGCTCAAGCTGATCTGCAGGACGGCCTTTGATAATCTTCTTGTCACCGATAATCTTCTTCTGAAACTCAGGATCAATCGGCATTGGAGTTGTACCGTACTCACCGGCAACAAGTCCCTTGAACTCGTTTGTGCACATTGAGTAGCGCTTGCCTGTGATTACATTGAATACAGCCTGTGTGCCGACAATCTGTGATGTCGGAGTAACAAGCGGAGGATAACCTGAATCCTTACGAACACGGGGTACTTCTGCAAGAACTTCGTCAAGCTTGTCTTCTTTACCGGCCTGCTTGAGCTGTGAAAGAAGGTTGGAAAGCATACCGCCGGGAACCTGATAGATAAGAGCGTTAGCGTCTGTTGCGAGCATCTTAGGATCAAGAAGTCCTGACTTGATGTACTTCTCACGAAGAGTCATGAAGTAAGCACGGATGTCAGAGAACTGTTTAAGGTCAAGACCTGTGTCGAACTCTGTGCCTGAAAGAGCGGCAACCATTGACTCTGTAGGTGCGTGTGATGTACCGAGAGCGAGTGGGCTGATTGCTGTGTCAATGCCGTCGGCACCTGCCTCAACACCCTTTAAAAGACACATTGATGCAAGACCTGATGTGTAGTGGGTGTGGAGCTGAAGCGGAAGCTCCGGAACAGCGGCTTTGATAGCCTTTACAAGGCTTTCGGTTCTTGTCGGAGTAAGAAGAGCAGCCATATCCTTGATACAGATTGAATCTGCACCTGCGTCTGCAATTCTCTTAGCATACTCAACATAGTATTCATCTGTGAATACAGGACCTGTTGTGTAGCTGATAGCAACCTGTGCATGACCGCCTTCTTTGTTAGCGGCCTTGATAGCTGTTTTAAGATTCTTGATGTCATTAAGAGCATCAAAAATACGGATAATGTCAATACCGTTTGCGATTGAACGCTGAACAAGGTACTCAACGCAGTCATCGGCATAGTGACGATAACCGAGCATATTCTGTCCTCTGAAAAGCATCTGGAGCTTTGTGTTAGGGCAATGCTCTCTGATTGTGCGGAGTCTGTCCCACGGATCTTCGTTTAAGAATCTGAGGCATGAGTCATATGTTGCACCGCCCCAGCATTCGAGTGAGTAATAACCGATTTTATCGAGTTTGTCAAGAACAGGGAGCATTTCCTCTGTTGTCATTCTTGTTGCAATGAGTGACTGATGAGCGTCACGCAGAGCAGTTTCGGTAACTCTGATTTTTTTTGCCATTTTACAGCATCCCTTTCTCCGAATTATTGATTAGTTAAGTGTTACGAGAACCTTACCTGAGTCAACAGACTCACCCTTTGCAACATCAACTGTTGCAACTGTGCCATCCTGCGGAGCCTTAACGGGAGTTTCCATCTTCATAGCCTCGATGAATACGAGGTCATCTCCGGCCTTAACAGCCTGTCCTGCCGAAACAACAACATTAACAACTGTACCGGGCATAGGAGCCTTTACAACAACAGAACCCTGAGCGCCTGCGGGAGCTGCCGGCTTTGCTGCAGGAGCGGGAGCGGCTGCCGGAGCAGGAGCGGCTGCTGCGGGAGCTAAAGAGCCACCGAGTTCTTCAACCTGAACATCATATGCTGTGCCGTTAACTGTAATTCTTAAATTCTTCATTTTTAGTATCCCCTTTTATTTTAACAAGTAATCATTTATCAGATAGTTGAATGCTTCTTTGAAAGTGTTGAAACACGCTTGCCCGAGAGCATATCAAGAGCAGAAATAAGAGTCTGACGGAGCTGAGCTTCTTCAACAATACCGTCAACATAGCCGTTCTGAGCGGCATTGTAAGCAGAAAGATTCTCGTCAGCAAACTTCTGAGCAACCTCAGCCTGCTTATCTGTGGCAACATTCATAACTTCGGGAGCCATAATGAATGCGGCAGCCTCAACATTAACAGGTGAAATAACCGCATCGGGAAGTGCGTAAACAACATCTGCATTAGCGCCTGTGCCTGCAAGAGCAACATAGCCTGAACCGATTGCCTTGCCTGTAACAACAGAAATCTTAACCGTTGTTGCCTCAGCATAAGCGGCTGATGCCTTTGTTGCCGACTTGATTGACTCAAAGCCCGGGCAGTTTACGAATGTTACAACAGGGAGTGAGAAAGCGTCGCAGAAACGAACAAACTTTGCTACCTTGTTTGCAGACTTGCAACCAAGCTCATTGCCCTTTGTAACAACAATACCTACAACCTGACCGCCGAGTCTTGCAAAACGAACATTTGCTTCCTTGCCGTAATCATTGAAGAGCTTTACAATGCTGTTGCCGTCAACTGTTCTGCTGACTACACAACCGCAACCGTCCTCTGCCGGAGCCTCTTCAAATGACTGAGGAGCCATTGTGAGGTTATTTGACGGAAGATAAAGGATAAGTTCCTTTGCAGCCTTGATTGCCTTGTCTGCGTCGTCACAAACGATTGAGGCAATACCGTTTTCAGCATTGTAAGCGGCATCGGAATGCTTGCCTGTTACCGAAAGTGAAAGCTGTGCGTCTTTGCTCATAATAACGATGTCTGCGCTTGCGGCGTTAAGAGCGTTTGTTCCGAGGCAAGTGCCGAGAACAACCGAGATCTGCGGTACAACACCGGAAAGTGACGCAGCCGCATTGAGAACATCACCGCAACCTGCGAGAAGCTCTGTACCCTGATTAAGTCTGCCGCCAACGCTGTCATAGAAGCCTACAACAGGAGCGCCTGTCTTGAGTGCAAGACCATACAGCTTTTTAAGCTTGGCAGCCTGTGCCTTACTCATAGCACCGCCGCAAATGTCGCTGTTCTGTGCAAACGCATAAACAGGCATACCTTCTACTGTTCCAAAGCCTGCAACAACCTCGGCAAAACCTTCACCGGATTTTGCAAAGGCATCAATTTCACAAAAGCTGTCTGCATCAAAAAACGCCGTAATTGTCTTATAAGCGGAAGTTGCGGCAATTTCAGCCTTTGCCTGATTGATCTTTTCAATACTCATCTTAAAATCCTCCAATACCATGTATTGAATATGCACGAAAACTGAGCGTGCATACTAATTTTCTACAAAATACATTATACTCTATAATCTTCAAAAGTACAAGAAAAACACGCTGTACTATTTCAATTTTGAACACATTTAATAGTTATTCCGTGAAAACCTTTAATTTATTGTCAAATTAACAAATAGTTTTATTGACCGTTTCGGAAGTATTTTTCAAAAACGGAAAATTAAAGCTGTTTGCCGTTTAAAAACGGGTTTGCAAGCAGTTTTTTAACCTCTTGTTCGGTCAAATCTCTCCAGTCGCCCTGTTTGAGCATACCCATTTTTACTCCGCCGATCTGGGTGCGTTTGAGTCTTGCAACCTCAAGCCCGACAGCCTCGCACATTCTTCTGATTTCACGGTTCTTACCCTCGTGAAGAATCATTTCAAGAACTACTCTGCCCTGCTCCTTGTGAATTACACGGACATATGCAGGAGCGGTTTTTCTGCCGTCAAGCTCAACGCCTGTTTCAAGCTTTACAAGCTGATCCTCGTCAATTGACGGTCGAACGGTTACTCTGTAAATCTTGTAAACATTGTTTTTCGGGTGCATAACCTTGTTTGCAAAGTCACCGTCATTTGTAAAAACAAGCATACCCTCGCTGTCTTTGTCAAGTCTGCCGATCGGATAAACTCGCTCGCCGACATTCTCAACAAGCTGTGCAACACACTTTCTGCCACGCTCATCATTCATTGTGGTAATGAATCCACGGGGCTTGTTGAGCATAATATATCGGTAATTACCGCCCTTCGGCACAACAATCCTCTTGCCTCTTACAAACACCTTGTCTGTAGGAAGAACCTTATCGCCGAGAATTGCGGTTTTGCCGTTCACCTTGACATGACCGCCGAGAATAAGCTCCTCGGCCTTTCGCCTTGACGCAATACCGCATTGCGCTATGAATTTCTGAAGTCTTATAGGTTCAATTTTAGCCATATGTAAATTCCTTTTTAATAAAATTTTCTGTATATTTAAGCTGTCACGAAAACAGATTTCCTATTGCCGAAAATATTGACACACTCTTTTTATCCGATTTAATCTTTTCGCCTGCAACAATGTTGCATTTATAAAGCAGCTTTCCGCCGAGTGTGTATTCAATTCTGCCGACCGATTCGTTCTTTTCAATCGGAGCATACAAAAAGCTATCTATGAAGATTTTTTTCTTGATTTTATCGCAATCCTCACGCTTTAAAACGATTGTGTTGTTCTTCTCACCTGTAACCGTCACGCTGTCCTTATCACCGCCCACGCACGGAATATCGGCACAAAAGTCAGCGTCCTTGCAGTCGACTCCCCTGTACTTTTCAAAAGCGTAATCATAAAGAGAAATATGGTCATTCCAATCGTTACGGTCATTCAGAGTGACGCACACGAGCGTTACACCGTCCTTTTTTGCAGAGGAAACAAGGCACCGCCCTGCCGCCGTTGTATAGCCTGTTTTTCCGCCTGTACAGTAGGGATAAAGCGACAAAAGCCTGTTATGATTTGCATATGCGGTTTTCTTTGATTTCGGTTCAAGAAATTCAACGGTCACGCTCTTCTTAGCCGTAAGATTTGCAAAATCGTCATTTTCAAGTGCATATGACATAAGCAGAGCCATATCCTTTGCACTTGAGTAATGGTTGTCATCGTCAAGTCCGCTCGGCGTTACAAAATTGGTATTCGTCATACCGATTTGCTTTGCCTTTTCATTCATTCGTTGTGAAAACTTTTCGGGACTGCCCGAAATCGTATATGCCGCCGCATTCGCCGCATCATTACCCGACGCCATCATCATTCCTGACGCAAGGTCCGAAAGTCGGACTTTTTCACCGACTTTAAGATACATCGAACTGCCCTCGGCAACCATTTCCTGTTTGAAGGTTACTTCGCTGTTACAGGATGCCGCCTCATCAAGCGTTATGAGAGATGTCATAATCTTTGTGGTACTCGCAGGTTTCATCTTTTCATCTGCATTCTTGGAACAGATAACCGTGTTGTTATCGGGACAATAAAGAACAAATGCCTGTGCAGAAGTTGTGGGAGGAGTATCCTCCGCAGTTTTTGCGCCCATAAGCACAAACGGCATAACAAAGCACACCGCAAGCAAGATTATTTTTTTCATAAGGACACCCCCTGCATAAATCTATGCCGAGGGGTGTTGCAATATTACGAATCAGCCGTCAATATCGTCCTGTGTGATTTCGGAAAAATCGTCTGCGGATTCGCTCTTATCCTTTTTGAAAACTCCCTTTACTTTTTTAAGAACATCGGGAATCATATTAACGAGCTTGTCGGCTGTACCTTCTTCCCTGTCAACGGAAACAAGCCTTACATCGCCCTGATAAACGGTAAGAAATGCAACAGGCTGAATTGTCACACCTGCACCGCTGCCGCCGCCAAAGCAGTCTTTGTTTTCCTTTTTGGTAGGCAAATCCGAACCGCCTGCCGCAAAGCCGTAGCTTACCTTTGAAACAGGAATGATGAGTGTGCCGTCAGGCGAAGTTATAGGCTCGCCGATAATAGTATTGACATCAATCATTTCCTTGATTTTTTCCATTGTGGTATCCATTAAACTGCCGATAGGATGTTCCATAGCCATTCTCCTTTTTCAACAATATTTATATCAATCATTTTTAACTTCTGCAAGAAGTTTAATTCCCTTGATTCCGTGCTTAACGGCAAGACCGATAAGTCGGAATGCGAAAATTCTTGCGGCAAAGTCAAAGTTAATTTCTGTTTCTGCTTTTTCCGAAAAATTCGGATTTATGTCAACTCCGTAGCCTTTGCATTTTACAACACGGACAATTGTGCCTACTGCCGGATAAACAACGGCACAGTATTTGCCGTATTTTATAGCCGTGTCAGCCGCATCGTCACCTGCAACGCTGATACTCAGCGACAATTTTTTAACCAGTATGTGGCTGAAAAAATCCTGCAATGCAGATACTGCAAGCTCTGCAACTTTTTTTATCAGGTTCAAAAGCCACTCAATACCGTATTTTTTTATAAGACTCGGCTTTTTTTCTGTCGCTTTTTTAGGTTGTTCGGTTTTCTGAGTTTGTTTTTTTGCTTTTTTCTTCTTCTTTTCCTTTTTGGGTTTTGCCGGCACAAGCTGAAGCTTTACAAATCCGATATACACGGCGCACCAAAACTCCTCTTTATATGATGCACGCAAAGTAATCGGAATAAACATCACAAGCGCAATAAACAGCACAATTCCGAGTAGGATATATAGCCAAAGCAAAGGGAATTCCCCCTAAATTTTACTGCCTGTCAACAGGCTGATCGGCAAGCAAATCAATCTGCTCATTGCCGTTTTCAGTCTTTTCCTGTTCTTCACCGTTTTCTTCGGACTCCTTGTCCTCATCACTCTCGGGGAGCGGAGGAAGTTCGTCAAGACTTGAAATGTTAAAGCAACGCAAAAAGTTTTCGGTTGTGCCGTAAAGCAACGGTCTGCCGGGTAGCTCAAGTCTGCCCTTTTCTTCAACAAGTCCCTTTGTTGTCAAACTGCCGATTACACCACTGCAGTCAACGCCACGCACCTGCTCGACAAAAGCCTTTGTAACAGGCTGATTGTACGCAACAACTGCAAGAACCTCAAGAGCCGCCTGTGAAAGCGGAGTGTTTCTTCTCAAATCCATAACGGTACGAATCTGCGGAGCAAATTCCTTTTTTGAAACCATCTGACAGGAATTGTCAAGCAATATTATAGTTATGCCCCGTCCTGACGCCTCATAATCATCAATCAGTGCAGAAATATGCTCTTTAACCTTTTTTTCGGAAATTTCAAGTGCCTGCGCTATTCGGGAAAATTCAACCGAAGCACCGTTTGCGAACAAAATCGCCTCAATCGCACCACGAATATTTTCAACAGCCATTACTGCACCTCCTCATTTTCATTGTTTTCGTCCTCGTCAACCTGTGGCAAAGGCATTGCGTTTTTATCCTCAATCATATGAACAACGGCATTTTCACCGCTGCCCTCAATTCTGATACGCTTGCCCTTTACCAGCTCCAGCGTTGCAAGAAATGTTGCAACAAGGTCGCTTTTGCCCTCGCACACCTCAAAAATTTCGTGATATTCAAGCCTTTTGCCGTGCCAGAGCCTTCTCATAAGATGGATAATCTTACTGTTTACCGACACGATTTTATGCGACACAATACCCGAAAATGCGTCTTTTGACGGCGGAAGCTTACGCTTGCCCCGTCCGACTGCGCTGACATATGCCTTTGCGATATCCTCATTCGGATGAATTCGGTTATATGTCAGGTCAAATTCAACAGGAGAAGCCTCTCTGTAAAAGCTGTCAAAGTCATAAATATCGCCGAGTTTTGCCGCCATTTCACGGCAAACGGCATATTCAAGAAGCTGTCCCGAAAGTTCTTTCTTGAGTTCTTCAGCCTCTTCCTCATATTTTGGCAGGAGCATTACAGACTTGATATAAACAAGCCTTGACGCCATTGTCAGAAATTCAGATGCGATATCCATCTGATTTTCCTGCATCATATTAATCTGCTCCATATACTGGTCGAGCAATTCGGAAATGCTGATGTCGTAAATATCTATTTTGTTTTTAGAAATCAGCGTCAGCAAAAGGTCAAGAGGGCCTTCAAATGCCGACAGCTTATATTGAAGTTGTTGTGTTTCCATAAATAAGTTTCAGTTATGATTTGATGTTACGAATGATTTTGAAATCAACCGACAAACGGCATATACGGCAGGCTTGCAAGCCAGCTGATGAAGTTAAGAATCTGATTGCTGAGCCAGTTAATCGGAGTGTTGAGAATTCCCACATACAAGAGAACAAAAAGACCGATAAAAAAGTACATCTGATATCTGTAAAAGAATTCAACAGCCTTGTCGGGTAAAAATACGAACAGAACCTTTGAGCCGTCAAGAGGCGGAATCGGGATAAGGTTAAACACAGCAAGTCCGACATTGCACGAAATATAGAAACTTAAAAACTGAACAATGTAATCGCCGATTGTTGAAAGCGGAAAAGCACCCGTAAAAAGGATAATCGGATAATAAATGAGAAGTCCTGCCAATGCGGCAACGATATTTGCAATCGGACCCATAATTGCGGTGATTGCCATACCGACCTTTGGATTTTTAAAATTTCTCGGATCAATCGGAACAGGCTTTGCCCAACCGAATCCGAACAAAAGCATACACAAAGCACCCATAGGGTCAATGTGGCTGAGCGGATTAATTGAAAGTCTGCCTCTGCCCTTTACCGCCTTATCACCGAGAAGTGACGCAGTAAAAGCGTGCGCCCATTCATGGAACGGGAGAATTAAAAATATAATAACGAGTACAGCCAATATTTCGGCAATTACCGAGCCGAAATCAAGGTTGCCGTTTCTGATGCCGTTAAGTAGTAATGAGAGCATAAGAGCCTCCTGAAATCTGAATTTTTAGGTAACAATCGTGTAACTATATTTATTCTTAATTATATAATATATCGTCAAAAATTACAAGAGCAAAAAACAAGTTAAGAAATTTTCAAAAAACACTTGCATTTTCTCTCATTTTCTGTTATTATAACAAAGTTAGAAATAGAATTAGTTTTCTTTAAGGAGGTGCAGACGCATGGCAAAATGTGAATTCTGCGGTAAGGATGTAAAGTTCGGTATTAAGGTATCTCACTCACACAGAAGATCAAACAGAACATGGAAGCCCAACGTACAGCGTGTTAAGGCTATTGTTGACGGTTCACCAAAGCGTGTATATGCTTGCACCCGTTGTTTGCGTTCAGGTAAGGTTACCAGAGCTAACTGATTTTACAGATTACGAAACAGCTCCACTATTTACGGTGGAGCTGTTTTTTTGTATTTTTATCAGAATTTTAAACCTCAATTACAGCACAGAAAGAGGGCTGACCTTTGTTTGGTCAGCCCTCTTAATTATTAGTCTTTATCAGCCGTTAAAGGATTTCTTCCTTCTTACGAAGAACGAACATTACACAAGTTGAGCCGATGAGAAGTGTAAGAATTACAACAGCCAGAGGAGCTTCACCTGTCTGAACAGCAGCATTTGCATTGTTATTGTTGCCGTTGTCAGATGTATCCGGAGTGTCGGATGTTGAGCTGATTTTCTTTGTTACAGGCTGTGTTACAGATGTTGCATCCTGTGAAGTTACAGGAGCAATTGTATCCTTAGTTGATTCCTGCGTTTCCTCTGTAGCCTTAGTAGCCTCAGTAGATGACTCTGCGGTTGAAGGCTCGGCTGTTGTCGGTTCTGCATAGGTTGAAGGAGTAAGCTCAGTTGAAAGATCATTTTTTACTGCCGCAGCAACAGGAGCTTTCTTAACTACTTCTTTATCAACGAGAATAACTTCTTTTGAACCGTCAGTCATTTCTGTGTCCGGATTTACTTCCGAAACACGAAGCACCTCAACAACAAGGTCGACCGTCGTCGAAACCGGTGCAACCTTTGAAATGTCTTTAACATCAAAAACAACTGTTGCAAAAAGCGTCTTTTCGCTAAAGTCATAAAGACCGAGATTACTTGCACCGAATTTTACATAACCAACGCCTTCCGACTTATTCTTGAAGTTTACATATACACCTCTGCCGTCCATCGTCGGGCAAACCGACTTAGCAGTATTCACATCAGCAACCGAAAGGATTGAAGGGTCATAAGAAATGTGCCACTGCGTGTCGAGCACATTCTTTTGAGACTGCATAAAATATGTAACCATTACCTGATTTGTAACTGCATTATACTTTGCACTTGCCATTGGGAAGTAATTTGATGTTGCATTTACTGTAAGAGCAAGTGAAGATTCAGCAGATGATGTTGTACCCTCTGTTGCAACGGGGGCATCAGATGCAGACTCGGTTGTTTCCGATTCTGTTACAACCTCTGTTGTTGATTCAGCTGTTGTTTCCTCACCCGATGGATTGTACTCTGTCGGGAACACACCGTCTTTGCCGTAATAATCGCCGACCTTGAGGTCTGCCTTTTTAGGAGCATTGCCGTATTCACCGTTACCGTAGTAGTAGAACCACTCACCGGTAAAAATCAATTCATCCTTATCGTTCTCGGTAGTAAATTCAGGATTGATAATATAAATCATATTGTCAAAGCTTTCAACACCGTTGGGATAATAATCAGACTCGCCTTTATCATAACCCTTAAAATTAATATCGGTTGTTCGATAAGCAAGTTTATATTCAGGATTTGTCGGATCGTCTGTACCTTTAAGAGCGTTGTTCCAGATTACTTTATCAACATCGGTCGGTACATCAGAACAGTAAACATTTTTGATATCAGCATTGCGAGCTGAATAACCCGGCCACGCTGAAGGAGTATCCGAACCGTTTTCCCAATAAACACCTGCATCAGATGTATATTTGTTTTCCCAGTCATCAGGCTTACAGAAATATATATGGTAGGTTTCAGTGCCCTCAGAAGGCACATAACTGCCTTCATCGTCCGTATCAGCAGAAACGCTTATTGCAGCAACCACTATCATTGCCGCTGTGAGCATAACAGCCAATAAAAGACTGATAACTTTTTTGGACATTTGTATTTCCTCCTTATGATTTTCCGACACCATACTTGTATCAGCATGACTATTATAGTATAAAACTCAGAAAAAATCAAGTGTTACAGGGCATTTTGGCGTCTGAAACCTATTGTAATAATCACCAAAAATCACTGTACTGTTTTATAAAATATCTTTATTGGGTCTTATCCGAACAAAGGCAGTACAAACAACTGCAAATTTTATCTATAATAAAAGCAAAAATGCCCTCCAAAGCGGAGGGCATCAAATAATTATGTATAATTATTTAAGATTATTCAAATCTCTTGCGTGTGTAAAGAACTGCACCGCCTGCAACGAGGAGAACTGCGAGAACTGCAGCTGCTGTTGTAGCACCTGTCTGAACTGCGCTGTTGTCTGTGCTCTTTGCTGTGTCAGCAGTTGAAACTGCGTTTGCAGAAGATGTTGGGTTCTGACCTGCAGTAGGAACTGTGTTCTTTGTAGGATCTGTCTTGTTGTCACCTGACGGAGTTGTTGTTGTAGGCTGATCAGGTGTAGCAGGTTTTGCATTCTTGTCTACTGTCTGAACAAGACCTGCTTCCTTAGCCATATCATAGTTAGGAAGTGAACCGTACTCGTACTTGCCTGTTTCTTCGTTAAGACCATAGTAGAAGTAGAACTCACCGGCATATGTTTCCTTACCTGTGACACTTACAGAAGTGTTGCTAGGGTTTATAACATAAATCATGTTGGTGAGGTACATTGAGATACCCCAGTCAGGATCCTCAAAGAAGTTGTCAGCAAATTTACCGAGGAATGTCTTATCATTACCGTCAAATGCTTCCTGAGCCTTTGTCCAGAATTCGCCGTCAAGCAAATTGTCATAATATTCATTGTCGCCTTCCGAATAGTACTGACAAGAAACATCGGCAGTCTGCTTAGCAGCCTTAAACTGTTCCTCACTAAACTCGTAAGTTACTTTACCTGTTGCGGCATCTTCTGTCCTTAGACCGCCGTTAAGGTAGTTGTTGAAATCAAGATTAGGAACATCTGTAGGAAGGTCAAGATAGAAGATGTTATTTTCAGCATTTTCAACCTGCATCTTATAACCCGGCCAAGCAACACCTACTGACGTACCGTCAAGAGAGCTGCCTGCGTCTGAACCGTTCCACCAGTATGCACCTGCATCATTAGCATTGAACTTTTCACTCTTCCATGACTCAGGCATAAGGAAGTAAACTTTGTGTGTTTCTTTTACGCCCTCACTTGGGACATAACGACCGTCTGTATCAATAGCTGCGGAAACGCCGATTACACCTACAAGAGCAAGTGAAAGAACGAGAGCGCATGACACTATGATACTGATAAGTTTTTTTGACATTTGAATCTCCTCCAAAAAAATTTCCGATTTCTATCGGTATGGAATCATTATATAACAAAATTTTCAAAATTGCAATCTTTTTCAAAAAGCTTAAAACAAAAAAATACACAAAATTGCAATCGCAATTTTGTGTATTTAGCTTGTATTATAAAAAATTTTCCTATAAAAGATATTTATCTGTTTTATTTATCCGCATCTGCGTCGTCCGACATTGCATTATTGTCCGCAGATTTTTTCTTTTTTTCGTCCTTTTTCTTTACGAAAATAATTGCACCTGCGGCAATCAAAACAACAACAATTGCAATTATAATAATTAATGTCGTATTTGAACCCGAACCGTTTGCAGAGCTCTCAACAACCTTTGTAACATCTACAACCTGACTATTCTGCTGAGTTGAGATGTACTTTTTCTCAACAACTACCGACTTATGGTCGTCTTTGTTAGGTGAGTTTTCCTCGCCCATTCCGTCAATGTAGTTTACAAAATCGCCCTGAATTTTTTCGGAATTTGCCGTATCATTATTTACTATCGGAACGGCACTATCCTCTACCTCTTTACCGTTCACCCAAAGTTTGCAGGTGATTTTATACGATTTGAGATATGTCATATCATCGCCGTACATATCAGAGATGAAATATGAAAGATCGGTTTTGCCTCCCTTTAGTACCTTGAATTCAGCAGAAACAAGAGCCTTGTCACCGTTAAGCTTTACGGGATTCTGAACATCTGTCCATGTAAAGGTGTAATAATTCTTCAGTTTAGGGTTGCCAATCGCAGTTTTAAAGCTTTCACAGTTTATTGAATCGGCATTCAACTTCAAATATTCATCGTTGTAAAAGAAACTCATTGCAGCTCCGATTACTTCTTCTTTTGTATCGGTCATATAAATAGCATACTTAACCGTATCGCCGGCTTTAGCTGTTACGGAATCCTTTTCATCTGTTGAAATGCTGATTGTAAGGTCATCCTCGGCAGCACTTGCAGGAATACAGAATGCTGACACGGTAAGTACAGCCACGAAGAGAATTGAAAGCATATTTTTGATTTTTTTAGACATTTTTTTCATTCCTTTAGTTTGATATCCCTATTATATATCATTAAGACTAAAATTTCAATCAATATTTTAACAATTCTCGGTGAAATTTATGTGAAAAGTAAATTAATTGCAGATTTACCTTTAAAGAAATGATATTTTAGGAATTATAATTCAAACTGATTTTCACAACATTACGATATAAAAAAAACGCCCCTCGGAAAACCGAGAGGCGAAAAATTATTTTTTTAATCTGTCAACGCCGTTAACAGTCTTACAATAGGAAATTCAATTACTTATTGAATCTCTTTCTTGTGAAGTAAACAACACCTGTTGCAGAAACAAGAGCTAAGAGGATAACTACTGCCATAGAAGCATTACCTGTCTGTACTGCATTGCTGCTTGTGCCGTTAGCCGGTGTGTCAGGAGTAGCTGTGTCAGCTGTTGACTGACCCTTTGTTGCAGCCTGTGTAGCAGATGTAGCATCAGGTGTAGTAGGAGCTACTGTAGTAGGCTCTGTTGCAGCAGGCTCTGTTGTAGTAGGCTCTGTTGCAGCAGGCTCTGTTGTAGTAGGCTCTGTTGAAGTAGGCTCTGTTGTAGCAGGCTCTGTTGTAGCAGGCTCTGTTGTAGCAGGCTCTGTTGTAGCAGGCTCTGTTGTAGCAGGCTCTGTTGTAGCAGGCTCTGTTGTAGCAGGCTCTGTTGTTGTAGGCTCTGTTGTAGCAGGCTCTGTTGTTGTAGGCTCTGTTGTTGTAGGCTCAACATATGCCTCAACCTTAGCGTCTGAGTTAATGTGATCAAAGAGATCATTAGCCATGTCGCCGTTAACTACTGCTTCATATTCTGAATCAGCATCAACTGTGCCTGTTGCAGGATTGAGCTTACCAAGTGTAAGATCAACTACATTGAGGTCAACATTTGTTGTACCTGTACCGTTAACTGTGAACACAGCCTCAACAAGCTTCTTGCCGCCTGCAAAATCATAAAGTGCAAGGTTTGAAGCATTGCCTGAAACATCATTCATATTTACCATGCCGTCAGCGATTTCAGGCATTGTAAGTGAATCAAGTGTAAGGAGGTTCTTATCATATGTAAGAGCCCACTGTACTTCTTCAAGCTGTGCGTCCTTAGTGTCAAGGAGATAGTAAACTGATACCTTGTCGCCTACATTAAATGTGCCTGAACCGTTAGCCTGGCAAATATTAGATGTAGCGTTGATTGTTAAATTATCAACTGCAGGAGTTGAAGGCTCAACCTTAACAGTAGCCTTAGCGCCTGTACGTGTTGAATAATCAAAGTTTGTAACGTCGAGTGTGATTGTTACATCAACGAGTGAATCTTCTTCAAAACCTGCAGAAACTGTGTTAAGAAGCATATTCTCACCATTGAATGTAAGGTCAAATTCTTCGCCTATAGGAGCTGCGCTCTGCTCGGGAAGACCCCAGTTAGCTGCCCAAGTATCGTTTACAGCAAACTTGAACTGATAAGCATCGTCTGCAGATTCAATGTTTTCATACTTAATCTGATATACCTTGTCAGCAACAGGAGTCATGTGGTTAACTTCAGCGTCAACACCCCATGCTACACCGTTGAGCCAGTTGTCTTCACCGTTACCAACAACTGTAATGCTGTTAACTTCAAGGTCTGTTACCATTTTAACGCCGTCACCTGTTACAGTAATCTTGTTTGTAGCAGGATCGAATGTTACAGTAACATCACAAGCTGTTTCTACATCGAAAGTTACATTGTTATCTGTACCGTCAAGACCGATCCACTTCTGCTCGTCGCCTGTGTTTGCAACAACCTTGAGCTGATAGCTTTCACCTGCAGGAACAGCAGAGAATGTCTTTGTGAATACGCTGCCGTCAGCTGTCATAACATTTTCAGGAGCTGCGTCAGGTGTACCAACCCATTCATAACCTGTAAGATTTTCTGTACCGGCAACTACATATGTAGTATCGGCAGCAGGAGTTGTTGTAGGCTCTTCTGTTGTAGGCTCTGTTGTAGTAGGCTCTTCTGTTGAAGGCTCAACCTTAACAGTAGCCTTAGCACCTGAGCGTGACGGATAATCAAACTTAGTAAGATCAAGTGTGATTGTTACATCAACGAGTGAATCTTCTTCAAAACCGGCAGAAACTGTGTTAAGAAGCATATTCTGACCATTGAATGCAAGGTCAAATTCTTCGCCTATAGGAGTTGCGCTCTGCTCGGGAAGACCCCAGCTAGCTGCCCAATCATCGTTTGCAGCAAACTTGAACTGATAAGCATCGTCTGCAGATTCAATATTTTCATACTTAATCTGATATACCTTGTCAGAAACCTGAGTCATGTGGTTAACTTCAGCGTCAACACCCCATGCTACACCGTTGAGCCAGTTGTCTTCACCGTTACCAACAACTGTAATGCTGTTAACTTCAAGGTCTGTTACCATTTTAACGCCGTCACCTGTTACAGTAATCTTGTTTGTAGCAGGATCGAATGTTACAGTAACATCACAAGCTGTTTCTACATCGAAAGTTACATTGTTATCTGTACCGTCAAGACCGATCCACTTCTGCTCGTCGCCTGTGTTTGCAACAACCTTGAGCTGATAGCTTTCACCTGCAGGAACAGCAGAGAATGTCTTTGTGAATACGCTGCCGTCAGCTGTCATAACATTTTCAGGAGCTGCAGCAGGTGTACCAACCCATTCATAGCCTGTAAGATTTGTTGTACCGGCAACTACATATGTAGTATCGGCAGCAGGAGCTGTTGTAGGCTCTTCTGTTGTAGGCTCTTCTGTTGTAGGCTGCTCTACTGTTGTAGGCTCTACTGTTGTAGGCTCTTCTGAACCGTCGGGAACTGTTACAGTTTTAGCAACTGCGACATACTTATCAAATGCATCCTGATTTAATACAGATTTGTCTAAGAGTACTACTTCATCACTAGGGATTTCCAACTCTGATACAGGGTCTTGATTTGAAATAGTAAGATACTCTACATCAAGGTCAACAGTAGTTGCTACAGCCTCGGGATTGATGACATCGAATTCAACAGAAGAAAATACTATTTCTTTTTCTGATGAAAAATAGAGACTTGTGTCACTTCCTATACCCATAAGTAAACCAGGAGCTACATTTTTGTTGAATTCGAAATTTGGATATTCGAATGAAGTACTCTTTCTTGTATTATCTGAGACCTTGAGAACAGCAGGATCATAGTTCATTTTATACTGGAAGTTCAACATACCATCTCTGTCCTTGGTCTGGAACATGTATGTAACCCTTACAGTCTTCTGATCTGCGCTGAGAGTAACCTGCTTCTCAGAAAAGAGGTTTGAAGTAGCTGTAACTGTGAGACCCTTTTTTGCAGGAGCTGCAGTTGTAGGCTCTGCTACTGTTGTAGGCTCTGCTACTGTTGTGGGCTCTGCTACTGTTGTAGGCTCTACTGTTGTAGGCTCTGCTACTGTTGTAGGCTCTGCACCAGTAACGATGTCAACCTTACCCTTTGCACCCTGCTTTGTAGCATAGTCAAAGTTTGAAAGGTCAAGTGTAAGAACGATGTCATAACCGTCTTCGTAACCAGCTGCATCTGTATCAATGATCATGTTCTGACCGTTGTATGTAAGGTCAAACCACTCATTGAGAGGAGCTGTGCCCTGCTCAGGAAGGCCCCAGTTATCTGCCCATGAACCGTTGGCAGCAAACTTGAACTGATAGTTCTCATAAGCGTCAAGGCTCTCAAACTTAATCTGGTAAACCTTTGAACCCTCAGATGTTTCTGTCATGTAGTTAGCTTCAGCATCTACCTTCCAGTCCTTACCGTTGAGCCATGCATCTTCACCGTTACCAACGACTGTAATGTGGTCAACAACAAGTTCTTTCGGAATTACAACACCTTCACCTGTTGCAGTGATTTCATTTGTTGTAGGGTTGTAAGTTACTGTTACATCACATTCCTTTGTTACATTGAATGTGAAGTTGTCATTGCCGGTATCGCCTACACCAATCCACTCTGAATCGTTTTTAACGACCTTGAACTGGTAGCCGTTGCCGACTGCTACGTTGGTAAATACTTTTTCGTAGTTACCGTCGCCGTTTTCTGTCATTACATTATCTCCGCAAGTTGCTTCAGTCTCAGCCCACTTGTAACCTGTGAGTTCTTCACAACCGGATACGAAATATGAATCGCCGGCAGCAGAAACGCTCACTACAGTTGCAACGAGTGATGTCACAACAAGCATCATAGACAGTAAAAGGCTAAGTGCTTTTTTGAACATTTTCTTTTCCTCCTTATGTGATAATGCTTCTATAAGCAGTTTAATTATACAACAATCAACCACCAAAAGTCAATGCTAAAAACTCTTGCTGACTGATTATTTGACAAAATATTGTTTTTTTGTAGGAATGCACAAATAAAATATCATTTATTTGTTATTTGTAACCATTCACATTGTGAGATTGCCAGTTCCAACTGTCACGGCACATATCCTCAAGATTTTTTTCGGCAATCCATCCAAGTATTTTCTTGGCTTTTGTTGCGTCGGCAAAGCATTCTGCAATGTCGCCTGCTCGGCGTGGCTTTATAACATAAGGAATTTCAATAGAATTTGCCTTTTCAAAAGCCTTTACAATATCAAGAACGCTGTAGCCCACACCTGTTCCGAGATTAAAAATCTCGGTTCCCTTGTGCTCTGCGGAATATTCAATAGCCTTTACATGACCTTTTGCAAGGTCAACAACATGGATATAGTCACGCACACCCGTGCCGTCATGCGTAGGGTAATCGTTGCCGAAAACACCGAGACACTTGAGTCTGCCGGCGGCAACCTGTGTTATGTACGGCATAAGGTTATTCGGGATTCCGTTAGGATCTTCACCGATTCTGCCGCTTTCGTGAGCGCCGATTGGGTTAAAGTAACGAAGAAGAACAACAGACATATCGGGATTTGCGTTTGCGGTGTCTGTAAGAATTTGTTCCATCATAAACTTTGTCCAGCCATACGGATTTGTAGGAGAACCCTTTGGCATTGTTTCAACAAGCGGAACAGTTTCCGGAGTACCGTAAACCGTGGCACTTGAGCTGAAAATAAAGTTATTTACACCGTGTTTTTTCATCACCTCAAGCAATGTGAGCGTTGAATCAATGTTGTTACGGTAATATTCAACAGGCTTCTCGCAGCTTTCACCTACTGCTTTAAGACCTGCAAAGTGAATTACCGCATCAATCTTATTCTCCGAAAAAATCTTTTCAACGGCATCTCTGTCACATACATCGGCCTCATAGAGCGGAATTTTTCTGCCTGTCAGTTCTTCAACTCTTTCAACCGCAACGGGACAGCTGTTTGAAAAATTATCTGCAATTACAACATCGTGACCTGCGTTGATGAGTTCAACACAAGTGTGCGAGCCGATATATCCGGCGCCGCCTGCAAGCAAAACATTCATTTTAAAATTCCTTTCTTAACAATCAGCATTTTTCAGGCTCGGGATAGTCAACACCAAAGGTTTCGGCTGTAACCTTTGCCATAATCTGAGGATCAAGAGGCTTGTCGGAATAGTCTGTGTCACACTCTGCGATTTCATTGACAACATCCATACCCTCAATCACCTTGCCGAATGCGGCATACTGACCGTCAAGGTGCGGAGCGTTTTTGTGCATAATGAAGAACTGCGAGCCTGCTGAGTCGGGCATCATTGAACGAGCCATTGAGAGAACACCCTCTGTATGCTTGAGATTGTTTTCAAAGCCGTTCACGGCAAATTCGCCCTTGATTGAATATCCGGGACCGCCCATACCCGTGCCTTCGGGGCAACCGCCCTGAATCATGAAACCGTAGATTACACGGTGAAATGTAAGGCCGTCATAGTAACCCTTGTTTACAAGGCTGAGAAAATTATTTACAGTATTCGGAGCAATTTCGGGATAAAGCTCCGCTTTGATTGTTTTTCCGTTTTCCATTTCAAAAGTAACAATAGGATTGCTCATTTTAAATCGTCCTTTCGGTTTATTAATACTATTTTAGTATATTCTTGATAAAATAGCAAGTGTCTTAGTGATTATTTGCGAATAAATCAACCTTTTTCAATACTCATTGTAGCAAAAGCATTGAGGTCTGTTCCTGCAATATTTCCGCTGAGAAACTCGTAATATCCCTGTGAACCGACCATGGCGGCATTGTCACCGCAAAGAGATTTTTCGGGCATATACATTTCCCAATCACGCTTTTTACACTCCTCTGCAAGGGTTCTTCTGAGAAGTGAATTTGCCGAAACACCGCCTGCGATTACAAGCTTTTTCTGTCCCAAGTCTTCAGCCGCCTTGATAAAGTTTGTAACAAGGCAATCGACAACGGCATAGCGGAATGATGCACAGACATCGGCTTTGTTAAGCTCAACACCCTTTTGTGCCGAATTGTGGATGAGGTTGATTACGGCTGTTTTAAGTCCCGAAAAGCTGAAATCATACGGCGCATCGTGAACTGTGGGACGAGGAAGCTTGAATGCAAACGGATTGCCATTTTCAGCAACTCTGTCCATTTCAATTCCGCCCGGATACGGCATTCCCATTGTCCTTGCGGCTTTGTCAAAAGCCTCGCCTGCGGCATCATCACGGGTTTTGCCGATAATTTTCATCTTTGTGTAGTCCTCAACCATAACAATATGGCTGTGACCGCCTGACACAACAAGGCAGAGAAACGGCGGTTTTAATTCTATATTTGAAATATAATTTGACGCAATGTGTGAACGAAGATGGTGAACAGGAACAAGCGGAATTCCTGTTGCAAGTGAAAGTCCTTTTGCAAAATTCACTCCCACAAGCAACGCTCCGATAAGTCCGGGGGCATATGTAACGCCGATTGCGTCAATGTCGGAAAGCCTGCAGTCTGCATCTTCAAGAGCCTGTCTTACAACAGGAACAATTGCCTCTGCGTGACGGCGTGATGCGATTTCGGGAACAACACCGCCGTAAAGCTTGTGTTCCTCAACCTGAGATGCAACCACCGAGGAGATTATGTTTCTGCCGTCCTCAACAACCGCTGCCGCAGTTTCGTCACAGGACGATTCTATTGCGAGTATCTTCATAATTTTCCTTTCACTACGAAACATTTATGATGAAGTTCCGTAATATCATTAATATAATGTTTTATTACATATATATGTCAAAAACAGCGTGTCATTAAAACAGCGTTTTCGGTTGGAGAGGAGTAGTAATTTTTCCTCTCTCCCACCTTGATGAATCCGAATTTTTCATAGAGAGAACGGGCGTTCCCGTTACTTTCACGAACCTCAAGAGTGAGAAAGCAAAGGTTATTTTTCTTGGCATAGGTCACAAGCGTTTCAACAAGCGCCGAACCTATTCCCCGATTTCTGTGTGTACCGTCAACGGCAACATTGAAAATGTAACCCTCGTCAACAACAACGCTCATTCCTATATATCCGACAACGACATTGTCTTCCGTTGCGGTAAAAAACAGCGAGGTTTCGTTGTTCAGTTCTTCTTCAAGGCTGTTAAACGACCACGGATGCGAAAAACACCGCTGTTCAAGCTGTGCAACCGCCTCAAGCTGATTTTCGGTCATTCTGTCAATTTTCATACGCTTTTAATATTTCCTTTACAGAATTAACAATTTCATCACGGCAATGTCTGTACACCTCAATGTCGCCGCCGTAGGGATCGCTTATACCGAGCACGGCGATTTTTTCGGGCTGTACAAGAAAAAACTGCATCAACATTTTTGCGTGACTTTGCGACATACAGTAAAATTTTTCGTATTTTTCAATGCCGGCATCAGCTACGGCTTTTGAAGCTTTGCCCGAAAGGTCAATTCCGATTTCCTTACAGGCAATCACGGAATTTTCCGACACGGGAAGTCCCGTTGAGGTCGCAATGCCAAAGCTTTCCGCCCTGACGCAAACACCGTTTTTCTCTGCCATATCATTAAAAATTGCCTCTGCCATGGGACTGCGACAGGTGTTGCCCGTGCAGACAAAGGCAATCGTTCTGTTATCCTTTTGCATCATACCAAGTCCTTCCGATTGCCGCATCGGCTGTGAGCGGAACGCTCATTTTAACTGCGTTTTCCATTTCTTCCTGAACGATGAGTGCAACTCTCATGCTCTCATCCTGCGGAGCTTCGACAATAAGTTCGTCGTGAACCTGCAACACAAGCCTTGCACGGAGATTTTCGGCTTTCATTCGCTCGTCAACCTTAATCATTGCAATTTTGATAATGTCTGCGGCTGTGCCTTGAATAGGCATATTTCTTGCAACTCTTTCGCCGAATGCACGGATCATATGCTTGCTCGAGGTGAGTTCGGGAAGATTTCTTCTTCTGCCGAACATCGTTTCAACATAGCCGTCAGCGTTCGCCTTTTCAACAACATTTTTCATATAGCTGTCAACACCGCTGTAATGGGCAAGATAGCTTTCAATGTAGTGCTTTGCCTCTTTATTTGAAACGCCGATATCCTTTGCAAGTGAAAATGCGCCGATTCCGTAAACAATACCGAAGTTAACCGCCTTTGCACGGCTTCTCATAATCGGAGTTACCATATCAAGCGGCATATTGAACACCTGTGACGCTGTGATTGCGTGGATATCTTCGTTATCCTTGAACGCTTTAATCATATTTTTGTCACCCGAAATATGGGCAAGCACACGGAGTTCAATCTGCGAATAGTCGGCGTCAACAAGCGCCCAGCCATCTCTTGCACAGAAAAACTTTCTCATCTCTCTGCCAAGCTCGGTTCTTACGGGGATATTCTGGAGATTCGGCTCTGTTGAGCTGATTCTGCCTGTTCTTGTTTCGGTCTGATTGAAATTTGAATGGATTCTGCCGTCATCTGCAATGACCTTTAAAAGTCCCTCGCAGTAGGTTGAATTCAGCTTTGAGAGCGTTCTGTATCTCAGCACCATTTCAACAACGGGATGTTCATACCTCAGACTTTCAAGCACCTCTGCATTTGTGCTGTAGCCGCTCTTCGTTTTCTTTTTGCAAGGGAGTCCGAGGTTTTCAAATAAAACTACGCCAAGCTGTTTGGGAGAATTGATGTTAAACTCACAGCCCGCACTTTCGTAAATTGCGGTTTCAAGCTCCTTAATCTGTGCAGAAAGCATCTCGCCGTAGCTTTCAATGCCCTGTCGGTCAACACAGACACCGATATTTTCCATTCTTGCAAGCACCTTTGCAAGCGGAATTTCAATTTCACTTAACAACTTTTCCTGACCGTGAGCCTTGATTTTATCTCCGAGTTTTTCGCACAATTCTGCGTAACAGGCAAAGGCCTCGTATTTTTCATTCTGCTCATCAGTGCAGACAGGCAGAGTGATTTCGTAAGAGGCACAAAGATTTTTGTCCGAATAATCCTTTGACGACGGTTCAATCAGATATGCCGCAAGCTCAATATCAAACACAATATTTTCAACATCAATATTTTTCTCATCGGCATAAGCGTAGAGCGTTTTGATGTTTCTTGTGTACTTTTCAAGTTCACTGTCGGCAATAAACTTAACAAAAAGTTCTTCGTCCGTGCTTATATACACCTTGCCGTCAAAAAGTACGGCAAAGGATTTTAATTCTTTATTCTCTGTTTCAAAGTTGAGATAGAGCCTTTTCTCTGACTTAACATTTTTTAAAAGTTCATTTTCGTCAAAATCAGACACAACCTCAAGCGAATTTTTCTCAACCTTTTCGGGCTTTGCATTTTTGTCAGCCTTGATGCCGTATTTTTCTATTAAAGAAAACAGTTCAAGTTTTGCCATAAATCCGGCACATTCATCGGCATCTTTCATATCTACAACATAATTTTCGACATTTGTATCAACAGGAGCGTTGCAGTTTATTTCACCGAGCATACGGCTGAGAATTGCATTTTCCTTTGACGCAGTCAGCTTTTTACGCACACCGTCCTTGATTTCAAGTTCATCAAGATGGTCATAGATATACTCAACCGTGTGATATCTCTGAATGAGGTCGCCTGCACCCTTTGGTCCTATTCCCGCAACTCCGGGAATATTATCCGAAGTATCGCCCTGAATTGCCTTGATTTCTATAAGCTCCTTTGGAGTTACACCGTAAGCTTCAAGAATCTTTTCGGGGGTATAGAGTATATCCTGTTTGTTTGAGCAAAGATGAACGCTTGTTTTGTCCGACACAAGCTGAAGGCTGTCACGATCACCTGTTGCAATAACGCACTCGTTTCCGTTTTCTTCACAAGCCTTGGCGAGCGTACCGAGAATATCGTCAGCCTCAAAGCCCTCACAGGTAACAAGCCTGTAGCCTAAAAGGGTAAGAAGCTTTTTCAGCGGTTCCATTTGTGACGCAAGCTCCTCCGGCATACCTTTTCGTGTTGCCTTGTAGCCTGCATAAGCCTTGTGTCTGAAGGTCGGTGTTTTCAGGTCAAAGGCAATCGCCACGGCGTCGGGATTTTCTTCATTTTTAATTTTGTACAGCATTGTAAGAAATCCGTAAATTGCGTTTGTAAACTGACCGTCCTTTGTAGTAAGCGGTCTTATTCCGTAAAACGCACGGTTTACAATACTGTTTCCGTCAACAGCAAGTAATCTCATAATTTATACATCACATTCTCAATTTTTCCGTCTTTAATGTAAATTCTCGGAACACGCTTTCCGACAAGACAGACGGTTTCGTAGTTTATAGTTCCTGTATTTTCGGCAAGTGAATCTGCAGTGGGCTCACCGTTTTCGCCTGTACCGAATACGACAACCTCGTCACCTGTCTTGACATCTTCAATATCGGTAACATCAAGCATTGTCTGATCCATACATATTCTGCCCACAATTTTCGCTTTCTTTCCGTTTACCATCATATAGCCGTCTTTTGCATTCTGTCTGATGAATCCGTCAGCGTATCCGATAGGAACGGTTGCAATTTTCATCTTTCTGTCGGCTGTAAAAGTTCTGCCGTAGGAAATTGTTGCACCCTTTTGAACCTCTTTTACAAAAGCGACAACTGTTTTAAGAGTCATTGCAGGAACAAGGTCAAGTCTGTCGGCAAGCTTTGATGACGGAGCAAGTCCGTAGAGGATAATACCTGCCCTTACCATATCGCAACAGGTTTCGGGATAATCTTCAATTGCACCGCTGTTTGAGCAATGAACAACGCTGATATCAACACCTCGCTTTTTAAGACTGTCACGCACATGAATAAAGTTTTCATACTGCTTGTTTGTGAACTCTCTGCCCTCGGCATCTTCATCAGACACACAAAAATGAGTAAAAAGCCCCTCAACCTCAAGATTCGGAAGGCAACAAGCCTCGCAAATTTCTTCAATAGAATATTCATCCCGTGGAAATTCCTGACACATAAAGCCGATTCTTGACATTCCCGAGTCAACCTTGATGTGCATTTTGCAGATACAATCCTCTTCAACACATTTTTCGGAAAGCTCCTTTGCATACTCAAGTGAAAAAACAGCCTGAGAAATATCATATTCAGCAAGATTTTCAGCCTCTGAAACGGGAGTGTAGCCAAGAATCACAATAGGAAGTTTTGAACCGCTTTTTCTGATTTCTATACCCTCGTCAATATTTGAAACAGCAAAAAAATCTGCTCCGAGTTTTTCATAAATCTGTGAAAGCTCAACTGCACCGTGGCCGTAGCCGTCAGCCTTTATAACACAACAGACCTTTGTATCGTCTGCAACCTTATTTCTTATTACATTATAGTTATGCTCAATTGCATTAAGTGAAATTTCAGCCCAAGTTCTTTTTACCATATTCATTTTTATCTCTCCACATACCTTTTACAGTCAATTTGCAATCAATGTAATTATAATACTTTTGATTCTTCAAATCAACACAAAATCCCCCTTTAAATACATATAAAAGTTATTTTATTCGTAATTATGTGCAAAATGTTACTCCTGAATTTTTGCAAATGCACAAATTATCTGCATAAAAGCCCTAAATACTGCAATTCACTTGATTTATTTATTCATTTTTGGTAGAATTAAAAGGTATTTGATTTATAAATTTAATTTCAGGAGGGGCATGATGACAACAAACAACATAATAGTTCTTTGTGCATTTATAGCTTATATGATTATTATGATCGTAATAGGCTTTGTTTGCTCAAAGGGCAACAAGAACAATGAGGACTACTTTCTCGGTGGCAGAAACCTCGGCAGTTGGACAGCCGCCATGTCGGCACAGGCATCTGATATGAGCGGTTGGCTTTTGATGGGACTTCCGGGCGCTGTATACCTTGCCGGCACAGGCGAGGCATGGATTGCCGTAGGACTTCTTATCGGCACAATTCTCAACTGGTACATTGTTTCGGCAAGACTTCGTAAATACACAATTGTGGCAGGCAACTCGCTCACTATTCCGAGCTTTTTCAAAAATCGCTACCGTGACCATAAAAACATAATCAAGATTGTTTCGGCGTCAATCATCGCAGTTTTCTTCACGGTTTACACAGCGTCGGCATTCAGTTCGGGTGCAAAGCTTTTTGCAACGCTCTTCTCGGACAGCGCAAGCGGTGACGAAAACTACAATCGGGTTTATGTTATCGGTCTTATCGTTGCCGCAGTAGTAATTCTTGTATATACATTCATGGGCGGTTTCAAGGCAGTTTGTACAACCGACCTCATTCAGGGACTTATGATGATTGTTGCAATCCTTACCGTTCCGGTGCTTGCATATGCAATTCTCACATTTGACACAAGCTTCAGTTCTGCACTTGCCGCAAAAGGTGTTGAACAACCTGCTCAGTTCCTTAACTTCTTTGTAAACGGTGACGGAACTCCTGTTTCGGCTGTTTCGATTATTTCAAACCTTGCGTGGGGACTCGGTTACTTCGGTATGCCGCATATTCTCGTCAGATTCATGGCTGTAAAGAGCAATGAAGAAATCAAGAAGTCAAGAAAAATTGCTGTTGTTTGGGTAATTATTTCACTTACTGCGTCATGCCTTATCGGTCTTATCGCAAGAGGCTACCTTACAGCACAGCTTGACGATGCAACAAGCGAATCTGTATTCATCAGAACAATCCAGCAGCTTTTCTCAGGCAACGGCGTACTTATCTTTATCGGCGGTATTTTCCTTTGCGGAATCCTTGCCGCAATTATGTCAACAGCAGACAGTCAGCTTCTCGTCACTGCATCGGCTGTTTCGGAGGATCTTTACAAAGGTGCTGTTAAAAAGAATGCAAGCGAAAAGAGTTCGCTTTTGGTCGGCAAAATTGCAGTTGCAGTTGTTGCTGTAATCGCATTCTTCATTGCACTTAATCCTAAATCAAGCATTATGGGACTTGTTTCGGATGCATGGGCAGGATTCGGTTCGGCATTCGGACCTGTTGTTCTGCTGGCACTTTTCTGGAAACGCTCAACACTTTCGGGTGCAATCAGCGGTATGGCAACAGGTGCTCTGACAGTTATCATATGGGACTATATTCCGCTTGTAAACGGTCAGACGCTTTATGCGGCAACAAATCTTTATTCACTTGTTGTAGGCTTCGGACTTGCACTTATTGTGAATGTTATTGTTTCACTTCTTTCAAAAAAGCCGTCAAAAGAAATCATGGACGAATTTGATTCAATTAAAAATATTGAAGTATAAACCGCAGGGGCAGTCGCTTTGTCACGACTGCCTTTTTTGTGTCTGAATTTAATTTTTCCCGAAAATAAGAAAAATAAGGCATGGAATATCACAAAAATCAATTGAAATGTGCAAATATTTGTAGTATAATCTATCGTATTGTTTGTTACTATTTTATTTTTCAGAAAAGAGATTGATATGAAACTTTTAGAAGACAGAATTCTTAAAGACGGACATATTGGTGCCGACAATGTATTAAAGGTTGACAGCTTTCTCAATCATCAGATTGATGTCAATTTTGTGTGTGAGCTTGGCAAGGAATTTTACAGACTTTTCAAGGATGAAAACATAACAAAAATTCTGACAATCGAAGCGTCTGGAATCGGCATTGCCTGTCTTGCGGCTCAGTATTTTGGTGTTCCGGTTGTTTTTGCAAAAAAGACAAAGACGATAAACATTTACTCAGATACATACAACGCAACCGTCCACTCATACACTCATAAAAAGGACTATGACATAGTTGTTTCAAAGGAATTTTTGAGCAAAGAAGACAATGTGCTTATCATTGACGATTTTCTTGCAAAGGGCAGCGCCTTAACGGCACTTCTTATGCTTATTGAAAAAGCAGGCGCAAAAACAGCAGGTGCGGGAATTGTTATCGAAAAAGCTTATCAGGGCGGTGGCAACCTCGTTCGTGATATGGGCATAAGAGTTGAATCTTTGGCAAAAATCAAGTCAATCAGTAAAAAAGACGGAATCGTGTTCTGCAAGCAGTAGTAATATACTGCTTGCTTATACTTGACTTTTGCTGATATTTATAGTATTATCTAACGGTAGGTCTTGCAGAAATTGAAAATTGAAAATGGAAAGTGGAAAATTTTTAATTTTCTGTTCTCTGCAATAATCGCAATTTTGATATACACGAATGTTATGGATAATGTTATAGAAAACAAAAGTTTTCAGTTTGCAATAAGAATTGTACGATTATATAAATTTTTGTGTGAAGAGAAAAAAGAATACATTCTGTCCAAACAGTTACTTCGTGCAGGCACAAGTATCGGTGCTAATGTCACCGAATCCCAACAGGCACAAAGCAAACCTGATTTTGTATCAAAAATAAGCGTAGCCCTAAAAGAAGCATCCGAAACAAAATATTGGATAAAATTGTTGGGTGCTACAGAATATTTGTCTGAAAATCAAACGAAATCTATTTTAGATGATTGTGTTGAAATTGAAAAAATTTTGGTTACTATACTAAAGTCAGCAAAGAACCAATAATTTTCCATTTTCAATTTTCAACTTTCAATTTAATAAGCGGGCGTGGCGGAATTGGCAGACGCGCTAGATTTAGGTTCTAGTGTCAACCGATGTGCAGGTTCAAGTCCTGTCGCCCGCACCAGTAAAGGTGGTTTTTTAACCGCCTTTTATTTTTTACCAAAATTACTTAAAATGCCTTAAAAGTGGCTTAAACACTGGGTTTTTGAGATTTCAAAAATTCAGTTGAGTAATTTTGAATTAAGTTAAAACAAGATAAAATGCAGTCAAACTTACTGTCAAACTTACTGTCATTTTAGTTTGCCTGCCGATTTTCAAGGAAACAAGATAATATATTTTTAAAATTTATTACATCGTAACACAAAAGATTTTTTATTATTAAAACAACAAAGAGGTTAAGCAATTTTTTTCTAATGCTTAACCTCTTTTTTTATTTTGTTGATTACAGAGCATTCCCATACCATAACAATCCTCTATATTTTTGTTCTCAATTAACACTATGCTTCGCCTCCTGCAAGTATTTTCCATTTTACCCTTTCTATAAATATCTCCTTAATATGTTTATATTATACCATATATTATAATTAAATTAAATACTTTCTTTAGTATAATATTTATTTTTAGCATAGAAAAAGAGGGCTCATAAAGAACCCTCTCTTCCCAATAATTATTTTAAGGATTTATACTTGCTATCGAATTTAATTATCTGTACTCCCAGTGACCGCCAGATTTAACCTTCTCATCCCAAGGTTTTACCCATTCCTTGTCTTCTACTGTTTTTGTGCCTGTCTGTACATACTCTTCCACATAGTGATATGCACCTGCACCGTTTGTTTCCAATTCCCAAGTAAGGTGAGTCTCTCTCTCCTCAGCATCTTTCATTTTCATACCACAATTATTGCATACATTGTAGCCTACCCAACCATATACTGGCTCCTCGTGAGTACCTACTACTTTCCAATAACCATCATGGTGTACTGTTTTATAGTCGTCTACCCATACCTTCTTTTTTGGCTTTGCTGTAGGTGTTTCAGTCTTTGAGGATTCACTCGGCTTAGATGCTGGCTTCTGAGCTGGCTTTGTGTCGTTCTTTGAAGAGTTGCTCGGCTTAGACGCTGGCTTCTTGTCGTTATTAGATGTATTTGTCTTTGAAGAGTTGTCTTTCTTTGAAGATGTATTTGACTTGGTATCTTCTTTCTTTTCGGTGTTACCCTTGTTGCTGTTGTTTTTGTTAGATACTGTAGTTTTTACATCGTCAACCTTAACTGTAACTGTCTTACCGTCATCGGTTTTTACTTCTACTTTGCCGTCTTTTACTTCAACTTTCTTACCATTCTTATCAGTGATGTTGCCGTCTTTGTCGACTTTGATTTCACCCTTGTCTACCAAATCTTTAACTGCCTTTGGTACTGTTACCGCAGGAACTGTAGTTGCCTGTGCAGTGGTCTGAGCAGAAGTTGTTGCGGTCGGAACTTTGTCACTTTTACAACCTGCAAGAAGACTTGTGCCGACTGTTGTGCCTGCAAAAAGTAAGGTCATACCGCAAGCCATAGCTATGACTTTTGTCTTAACCGCTGTAACTGCACCTGTCTTAACCGCAGTTGCGGTACTTGATTTTACCGCTGTTGAAACACCCTTTGAAGCCGCAGTTACAAGGCTTTCACCGTTTGGAAGTGTGATTTTTATGCTCGGAACGCAAAGGCTCTTTGCCTGCTCTCTGAAAATTGTTGTAAAGAACGGAACAAATACAACACCGTGAAGCTTGTCACCGCTTTTGTTTTCGTAATCTTCAATTGCGGTTTTCATCTTTGCCCTTGATGAATTTAGGCGAGATTTTACTGTTCCCTCTGAAATTTCAAGTGCCTGAGCAATTTCGGCAATTGACAGCTCGTTGAAATAGAACATCAAAACAACCTGATACTGATTGAATGAAAGTGTGTCTTCTATAATCTGTAAAAGCACCTTTCTTTTTTCGGCTTTGTTTATGTACTCTTCGGGGAGCATTAACTCATCTGTTTCAGTTTTCGCAATCAGAACTTCATCGTCAATCTGATATTCCACCTTTCCTTTCAATTTATTTTTGCTTTTGTTTGTTGCTATTGCTGTGAGCCAACTGCAAAATTTTTCTTCATCTTTGAGTGTATCAAGTTTTAAGAATGCGGTGATGTAGGTTTCCTGCATTATGTCTTTTGCGTTTTCTTCGTCTTTGAGCAAAGAAACGCAAGTGAACCATACATCATTGCTTGTAAGTTTATACAGCTTATCAAATGCTTTTTTATTGCCGTTTTTAGCACTCAATACAAGCTCTTTGATTGTTTTCATAATATTTCCTCCTACATATAAATTTTACTTTTTAGGGTTGACAAACTCTAACTTAGAGAGATACTAATATTACTAAGCAACATTAGTTGTTAGCTTAGCAATATTTTTCTGAAGGGTGATAAAATTATGAGTACCAATAAGATTACTTGTTCATTTACCGTTGACCGTGATATTTACAACGCTTATAAAAGTATTGTTGTAAAAGGTGGTGAAAATGTAAAGGGCAACCTTATCCGTTATATGCTCAATGTCATTAACTATGAAACTCCAAATGCAGATACAATTTCTGCAATAAAAGAAGTTGAAGAACTGAAAAAAATCCAAACAAAAAAACCTATGCTTCATTTAGAGAGCTTTTAGAGGATATTACCAATGAGTAAATTAAGAATTGTGCCATCACAGAAATTCAACAGAGATGTTAAGCTGGCAATTAAGCGTGGATACAATATTCAATTACTTGATGCTGTTGTTGAAATGATAGCTAAACAGCAACTGCTTCCACCAAAATACAAAGATCACAAACTAATCGGAAATTATTCCGGCTGTAGGGAGTGTCACATTACCCCTGACTGGCTCTTAATTTATGAAATTAGTAATGAAGAACTTATTTTGTATCTGACAATAACCGGAACACACAGCGATTTATTTTAGGCTTCTTAAGACAAGGCAAAAAATTGCCTTGTCTTTTTTACTATCCAACAATATTGAGATTGTATATGTAGTTAAGGTCAACATTTGTTGATATGCCGTTAATTCTACCGTTATCTGAATACTGCCACACATCACAAGTGATTGACGGCTTTATATACCATTCTGCGTTCCAAATGGAAATTCCGTTATTTTTTAAGGTTGTGCGATTGAGCAGATAGTCATAAACGCTTGCTGAGGAATACACACCCGATTTAAAGCCGTTGCTTTTGAGTTTGTTACAGAAATTGACTGCCATTTTTGTATAATTGCTGTTGCTTGTACTCATTGCAGGCTGATATTCCATATCGTAGTAAACAGGAAGTTCAAACTTTTTACCCTTGATACAACTAAGGCAAGCATCTGCTTCTGCTGTTGCCGTTGACGGTGACATTGCATAGCTGAACCAATATGCTCCTACTTTAAGACCGGCGGATTTTGCGTTTTTGTAGTTTGTTTCAAACATATTGTCTTTTTGGCTTTTTTCTTTACCGTAGCCTGCACGGATAATCACATAGTTATAACCGGCTGATTTTACCTTGCCAAAGTCAATTGAACCTTGCCAAGTTGATACATCAATACACTTTGCAGCACTTCCCGAAACAGTTACTTTACATTTTGCTGTTTTGCCGTTGTAGGTTTTATATGTAATAGTCACCGTACCTTGTGATTTAGCAAACACCTTGCCGTTTGAATTGACGGTAGCAATCTTGCTGTTACTGCTTGTCCAATCAGAACGATAGCTATACGCATTACTGTTGAGAGTAGCCGTCAATGTTTTGCTCTGCCCAACCTTTAGAGTAGCCGAAGTGTAATTCAGACTAACACTTGATGGAGCAGATTTGACTGTTACCTTACAAGTAGCTTCTTTTCCATTGTTGAGCTTACATCTTATCGTAGTAGTGCCGGCTGTTTTTGCAGTAACAAGACCGCCTGACTTTTGGACGGGAGCAATTGAGGTGTTATTCGAGTAATAAAGTCTGTAGTAGGCTGCTGTATTGTTCGGAATACTGCTGTTCAAGTCATATTTTTCACCAACACCTAAAGTAATACTTGTTTTATTAAGTGTGATACTGTCAGCAAGTTTTTTGACTGTTACGGTACAGCTTGCAGTCTTGCCGTTATATGTTTTGGCTGTAATCTTTGACGTGCCGACACCGACAGCAGTTATTTTGCCGTTATTGTCAATACCTGCAACCTTACTGTTGTCAGTTGTAAACGACACCTGTGACAGCGTTCCGTTTTCAACCGTAGTTTTTAATGTGTAGGTTTCAGTTGTGCCAAGTGTGATACTTGACTTGTCAAGTTTTACACTTTTAGGTATAGTAGTAGGCTTTGGAACAGTTGTAGGTTCTGTAACTGCTTCCGTTGTAGGCTCTGTTGTTGATTCTGCTGTTGTCGGTTGTTCTTCTGTTGGCTCTTTAATCAGACCTACGATAATCTTCTGTACAAGTGTTGAATCAACAACGGTAATCACACCGTCTTTATTAAGGTCATACAGCTTAATTTGTTTTTCATCAAATGTTGTCATACCTACAACATTCTTCTGAATAAGCGTTGCATCTTCAATCGAAAACTTTTTGTCTGTGCTTACTGCTCCTGCACTAAAGGCACAAAGGCTCACAAGAGTAGTGGCAGTAAGTAAGCCCGAAATAATCTTATTTTTCAGTTTCATAACTTCCTCCTATATAATTTTTTTGCGTTTCTATATATTAGACAATTGAAATGTCGAAAAGGTTCATTTTTTACGAAAAATAAAATATTATTAAAAAGGAGTACATAGACAAGCTACGCATCCGAAAAACACATAGCCCTTTTGTTTGGCTTCTTTATTTTAGCATACATTATGTGAAAATTCAATATTTTATAAAAGCTTTCAAAAAACTAAAATTCCGATTACTAAAAAATTTAATTATCTTGCTTCGTATTCTTTTATTTAAAGGAAATATAGTTATGGACAATAACGATAAGATGATTAGAGCATTAGTGGAGCATTGAAAGAAGACAAATGACCTTGTGGTGGCTTTTGAAGATTTTGACGGTCAAATGCACAGGCATATGATTCATTTGCCAAATGAAGATGTTGACAAAATTCTTAATACCGGGATTATGGTGACGGTTCAATTTATTATGTTGAAAGCCGAAAGAGCTATGCAGGGCAAATTACTCTTGATATTAACGGAAAGAAAATGCATAAAACCGCCTATGGCAAAACAGAACGCATTGTAAAAAACAAATTGCTTGAGTACCGTTTTCAAGCAAAATTGAAAAAACTCGCAAAGCATATTATAACGCATACACCGCAATTGAAGAAAACAAAAGATACAGCGGTAAAATTGACATTACACCGTTTTTAATCTATTTTGCCGATAATGTGTACAATGCATATAACGAGAAAACAACTGACGAAAATCTTCTCCGTGAATACAAAAAATATCTTGATAACGGTGAAGTCACCGAAAAAGAATCCCAGCTTTGGAAATTTGTACTGTCAAATTACGGTACAGACGAATTTTCCACCAAAATGCTTGAAAAGGATTTTCAAAATGCCGCATATGCCACAATAAGAGGATTTGTGCAGAAATTTGAAAGACTCGGTCTGCTTTCATCGACAAAATACGGTACAAGAATCAAATATAAAATAAACACATAAAAAATCCCCCGACAGCGGTTTCCGTTAGGCTGTCGGGGGATTTTCAGTATTAACATCGTGACGGGGACGGAGGCGGTCAAAGCACATCACGAACTTCAAATGCTAATATAATTTTGAATCGTTCTTCAAAGGTTTTGAGGTTATTGCCGAGAATCTTTTTGATTTTTGCAAGCTGATAATTTATGGTGTTGCGGTGAACAAAGGTTTCCTGAGCAACCCTCTGAACACTTCCGTCATACTTTAGGTAAAGTCTTAAAAAACTCATATAATCCGTGCCGTTGTCACGGTCATACACTTCAAGCTTTTTGAGATTTTCGTTATAGATACTTTCAAGCAACGAAATATCGTCAACCGCAAGAATCAGCTTTTTAACTTCAAGTCGGTCATAGAACATAGGCGTCATATCTGCACGGACGGCAAGCCTTAACATTCTTAAAACAATCCGGTATGTTTTCGGGAGTGATTTCAGCTTGTTATTTGTTTTGCTCACTGCCACATACAGCTTGTTGACGCTTATATACCTCTCCTTTTCCGACTGAATTTTTTCGGCTATGCTTTCAATTTCATCATCGGAAAAGTCATTGAGGACATAGAACATCATGTTGTCCACCTTAAAACCGCCCCAGTGCTTTTTGTAGGAATAAATTGTTCGTTCAAATGCCGATTCAAGCTTTCTTGAAGAAATATGGTCAGCCATATCGGCTTTCACACCGATGATTGCATAATCGGTTGCTTTATTTCCGTAACCGAGATTGAGGTTTACAAGCTGTGATGACATATCTGTATATCTGTTACCGTCAAAATCGTAAAAGTAAATTCCGTCTGCCTTTGCAACGGGAATCGGATTAAGATTACCCTGCTTGCTCCATGACTGGAGGACATATTTCTTATGGTTTTCAACAATTTTCTCAGGTGTCATAATAATTTCCCCTTTTTAAAATACCAAAAAAGATAAACAGCAAAGGAGCCTCCTTTTCAGAAGCTCCTTTGCTTTGCGTCTTTTTTGTTTATGCCATTATTACATCACCAAAATACGGTTACGCAATATTTTTCGGCACAATATTCTTTGTGCTAAAGCACAATGTTTTCGGGGATATTTCTTGAATTTATGACCTTTTCGTAATTTTACATACAAATTTCGTGAAATGTCCACTTCTTGTTTGTATGCTGTAATTAACAATTACTCGTTTTCCTTTTTCTTTGTTGTGCCAAAGCTGAGTATAATTACGGAAATGATAATCATTACAACACCTGCGGCACACGGAATTACGACACCGTAAATCATATTGAAACCGCTTTCTGTTGCAGCCTGTCCGCTGATGATTGTATATTCACCTGACGGCATACTGCTGAGTGAATATGTTGTGCCGTCAATTGTAACATTGAAATTTTCCGAACGAATCATTTCATCTGTAATACCTGCGCTTTTAAGGCCGTTATCGCCAAGGTTCATATTTGTGCTTACAACTTCGCCGTTCTTAACGATGATTGTATCACCCTTGCAGCTTTTTGCAATATCAGCACCGATAACAGCCGAATAGTCGCTTGTATTTGTATCAATAATAACGATGCCGCCCTCTGTTCTTGCAACGCAAGCCATGAGGTTATACACACCGTCCTCGCCCTCAACGGCTGTCGGCTCTGAAATGCTCTTGACCTTCATACCCTTGAGGTTAGCCTTGAACTGCTTTGTTGTTTCGTCATCAAGGAAATTTGTGCCGACCTTTTTATCGTCTGACGATGCGATAATCTTGCCGTCAGCATCTGTCATAACAAATGAATTGATGCCGAGGTTCTTTACAAGTGCGGCATTTGTTTCAGCCGAAGTATTTTCCGTAACAACACTCGCAATTACATTTGCCTTTTCAAAAAGTGAGTTCATAAACTCAAATTTAGTGTAGTTATAGTTATTGCTGTATTCTGTAAGCTGAGCCTTTGCGTCATCAAGATATGTCTGGTTTGAGCTTTCTGTTTTTGTTGAAAACAAATTGCAAACTACCGAAACGCAAACCATAACAACAGCAACAATAACTGCCGTTACAACTGCAACGCCTTTTTTTACCGATTTAGAATCACCCATTGTAATCTTCCTTTCAAAATGTTTTGCTTGCATAAAATAATACCATTATTCGACTTTGTTTTCAAGTACGGTTCGTGAAATAATTAACAACTGCGCATAATTTGACAATATTCTGCATTACCCGATTTTGGGATACAGCTATGCGAAAAAAAGATAATTTGAAAAAAATGATACATCTATGATACAATGGCAATATAAACTGTGTCTTGGAGGTGGGGTTGTTGGCTGACATATTGATTGTTGAGGACGAAAAGAATATTTCAAATCTTATTGAAATGGCTCTTTCTCGGCACGGGCACAAAACCGATTGTGTGTTTGACGGCGAAAGCTGTGCCGATGTTCTGGAGAAAAAGCACTTTGACCTTATTCTGCTTGATGTTATGTTGCCGAAAATCAGCGGTTTTGAGCTTATGGACTACATCAAAGGCTTTGACACACCCGTAATTTTCATTACTGCAAAATCAGATATATCGGACAGGGTTTACGGGCTTAACCTGGGGGCTGACGATTACATAACAAAACCGTTTAACATTTCGGAACTTCAGGCAAGAGTCGATGCGGTACTGCGAAGATACAACAAGGCAAAAACAAAACTCAGCTTTAAAGACATAGTAATTGACACAAATTCAAGAATAGTCACCAAAAACGGAGTACAAATTGACCTTACATTAAAGGAATACGAAATACTTCTGCTTTTTGTACGCAACAAAAACATTGCCCTTTACCGTGAAATGATTTACGAAAGGGTATGGAATGAACCGTATATGGGTGATACAAGAACCGTGGATCTGCATATTCAGCGGTTAAGAAAAAAGCTTGATTTAAAAGACAACATTCAGTCTGTGTATAAAGTCGGTTACCGTCTTGTTGAATAAGCGGAGGGAAAGCCCTAATGAAATTTTCGTGGAAAATATTTTTTATTACCTTTCTTATTATAATTACTTCCTTCGGTGCGGGAGGTTTTCTCCTCATCAACACCGTTTTTACAAACACGCTGAACAACCGTATTGACTCAGCCAAAAAGAACAACAATTACATCACAACGGCACTTTCGGTATATGCAGACAACAATCTGCCCACCTACGGAAACTTGGAATATCTGCGCGTTTCGGCAATCGGATTTGCAAAACAAATTGCAGGCAATTCGGATTCTAAAATCAAAATCGGTTCAATAAACGAGCTAAGCTTTTCGGCAGAGGATGAATTTGCTCACGGTATGTCGGTAAACTCCAGAAAAAGCAGAATTGTTACGGAAAACAAAAAATACTATATTCAGACAATAAGTAAAATTCAGCTTGTAACCGCAAGCTGTTATATTGAAACTGTTGACGATATAACAAGCGTGTACAGCGACCGTGATATGTACTGCACAATTTATCAGTTCATTCTCATAGGCGTTGCGTTGTTTGCATCAATTCTGCTTGTAATCTTCTCAAAGCTTTTGACAAGACCGCTTGTTAAGTTAAAGGATGCGTCAAAGGAAGTTGCCGAGGGCAACTTTAATATGAGAGTAAAGGAAAGCCACGGCATTACATCTTCAACCGAAATAACCGAGCTTTCGCAGAGCTTTAACACCATGGCAGATTATGTTGAAGACTACATTGAACAGCTAAAGCTTGCAACACAGAATCGTGACAACTTTATTGCGGATTTTACCCACGAGTTAAAAACTCCGCTGACATCTGTTATCGGTTATGCGGATATGCTCCGTTCTTATGAAATGGAGCCTAAACAACGCAGAGAATGTGCCGACCTTATCTACAAAGAGGGCAGTCGGCTTGAGGCGCTTTCGCTTAATCTGCTAAACCTTATAGTTTTGAAAAATGACGAAATCAAAACCGTAAACATCAGAACGGACATAATTGCCGATGACATTAAAAGGTCTGTTCTCTTTATTTTGAAAAAATACGGTGTGAAATTAAAATTGAATGTTGAAAAAGCAGAAGTCAACGCAGAGCCGTCGCTCTTGAAAACGCTTTTGTACAACCTGATTGACAATGCCTGCAAAGCGAGTGAGAGCGGAAAGCCTGTTACACTCACGGGATATGTTGACAGCGACAGATACCGTTTTTGCGTTACCGACAGCGGTTGCGGAATTGCGGAAGATGACCTTGCCAAAATTACCGAACCGTTTTATATGGTTGACAAATCCCGTTCAAGGAGTATGGGCGGAGCCGGACTCGGGCTTTCAATCTGCAATGAAATTGCAAAGCTTCACGGCTCAACTCTTGAAATCGTCAGTGAAGTCGGCAAGGGTACGGACATCAGCTTTACGGTAAGCCTTGCCGATAATTCTGCGGAAAGTGAGGATTTTGAAGATGAAATTTAACCTTAAAAAATCCGCAAAATATATCATCTGCACTTTGCTCACCTTGACCGTAGTCGCAACCGTTGTGTTTCTCCCCCGCTTTTATTATTCGGTAACGGACAATCGGGGTTCTGTCGGAAACACAGCCGAAACATTTAAACTTACCGCCGATATAACCACTTTGAGCGGCGGAGAATTTTTGAAACTCATTTCAAGCGAAGATACCGTTTGGGTTCTTCAAAACAATGCTCCGAAAACAGAAACTGTAATCAGCTATGCAAAAAAAGCGTTAAGCAATCTTGCAAATTCGCTTAAAGACACAAAATTATTTTCCAATATTGCAGGCTACATTCGGCCGTTTTTTACACTTGACAGCTGCAGCGGTTACAAACTTACAATGCGCGGAACACTTGACGGTAATGTAATTGTTTCGTCCGATTTTATGTTTGTAACATGCAACTATGCCAAAGAGGGCGCACAATACGGACTAAACATAACAATGCTGTTTGATATGGAAACTTTCACAATTTATGAGCTTAACATTGATACAACCTACCTGACGGACAGCGTTACCGGGAGTGAAATTTCTATTCCGTATGAACAGGAGCTGTACGGAAGAACCGAATACAGCGACAGTTATAGACAGGAGCTGTACGATGCACTCATAAAATACTGGGGTGTCAGTTCCGATTCAATAACGGTTAAGGCAAGTTCCGAATCTTTCAGCATCAACATCTGCCCACAGCCGTTTTTGGAATACAGCAAAATAAACAACGAACAATTTGATTATTATGGCTGATGAAACAACTATGATACATTTTTGAACAATTTCAGAAACAAGCCTTTTGTATAGTATAGATACACTTACGAAAGGCTTGTTTTTTATGGATATTAAAGAGTATGAGGAATTTTGTAAAAACAGTAAATACGGAAACTTTATGCAGTCGGCAGACTGGGCAAAGGTTAAAAAGGGTTGGATTCCCGAGTATGTTGCCGTTCGTGACGAAAACGGAAAAATCAACGGCTGTACACTTGTGCTTGTAAAGAAAATACCGATTCTCAACACGGCAATGCTTTATGCACCGAGGGGCTTTGTATGCGACACTCACGACAGTAAAACCGTCAGAAAAATATTTGAGCAGATAAAGCTGATTGCAGAAAAATATCACGCATACACACTCAAAACCGATCCGCTGATTGACGAAACCGACTTTATCTCGATTAAAAATCTTGTTGACCTCGGCTTTGTTTATCACGGTGAAAAACGAGGATATGACAACACCCAATGCAAAGAAAATTATGTGCTTGACATAAAAGATAAATCGTGTGATGAAGTTTTTGCAAATTTTAAATCAAAATGGCGGTACAACATTCGCCTTGCAATGAGGAAAGGCGTTGAGTGTAAATTCTGCGGTGAAGATGAGCTTGACGATTTTATGGAGCTTATGAAAGAAACAGGCAGGCGTGACGGCTTTGAAATTCGTTCGGAAGAATATTTCAGAAATTTTTTACAGGCATTTCACGGCAACGCAAAGCTATGTATCGCAAAACTTGACGGAAAAGTTTTGTCGGGTGCATTGCTTGTAAATTATGCAAATGTTGCAAGCTATGTTTACGGCTGTTCATCAAACGAATACAGAAAATATATGCCGAATTATCTTATGCAATGGACGATGATTAAGTACGCAATTGAGAGCGGCTGCCATACATACGATTTTTGCGGTATTCCCTATTGGTATGACGAAACGCATAAAAACTACGGTGTATATCGCTTTAAACAGGGATTTAACGGCAAAGTCAAAACCTATGCCGGCGAGTTTGACTATGTTTTCAGAAACGGAGTAAATCACATTGCCGACCTTGCACTGAAACTGAAAAAGCTTGTGTGAAATATTCATCTGCGTTGAATTTGCAAACCGTATATGCTAAAATGGAGTGGGTAAAATTATCCCACTCCATTTTGTATCGGAGGAATTTTATGTTCTGCGATTTGCATACACATTCAACATTTTCTGACGGCACATTTTCACCCACGGAAATCGTTTTAAAAGCCAAAGAAATCGGGCTTGACGCTGTTGCACTCTGCGACCACAACACGGTTGCCGGACTTGACGAATTTGTTTCGGCAGGTAAAAAGTACGGCGTAACCACTGTTGCGGGGATTGAATTTTCAACCGAATACAATTCAAAACAGCTTCACATTGTCGGTCTGTTTATCAAGAAAGAAAACTATTCAGACATAACCGAAATTATGGCTGAGTCGCAAAAATTAAAGGAGGAAAGCAACAAACTGCTCGTTAAAAATCTTGCGAAAGACGGCTATATTCTCGACTATGACGAAATCAAAAACAGCACGGTTGACGGCTTTGTAAACCGTGCAAACATCGCCGCCGCTCTTATGCAAAAGGGCTATGTTTCTTCTGTCAAAGAGGCATTTCAAACCTTGCTTATGTCGAAGTTCGGCTACTATGTTCCGCCGAAAAGGCCGTCATCTCTGTATATAATTGAAAGGCTGAAAGGTTTCGGTTCAATATCCGTTCTTGCACACCCGTTTCTCAATATGAACGAAGATGAATTGAGAGAATTTCTGCCAAAAGCAAAGGCTTGCGGTCTTAACGCAACGGAGGCGTACTATTCGCTTTTTGACAATGCCGAAACAGAGCTTGCCGAGAAAATCTGTGACGAATACGGTCTTTTGAAAAGCGGCGGAAGTGACTTTCACGGAGCAACAAAACCCGATATTTCGCTTGGAGTCGGAAAAGGAAATCTTGCGATACCGACAGAAATATACAAAAATCTTGCTAATTGTTATCACAACTTCCGATTATAAAATCATCGTCATTATGCAATGCTCCCTGCATTTTACAGACACAACAATTTAATTTCGACTCAAACAACACAAAACAGCGATGAAGAATAATCACCGCTGTTTTTTTGGTTTTATATATCAAGGCTGTCTGCCCTGAGAAGGAAATCATAAATTCCTATTACAAGAATACCTTTCTCCGTGTACCATGGTGCAGGAGTGTCTTTTACAACGATGATTTTCTTGAAAGAATCATCTATACGCAAAAGAGAATTTGATTCCTGAGCCATTTTCTCACTGTCGGGTATTGCAAAAGCCGACTGCACATAATAACGCTTTGAACCCTTGTTGCAGACAAAATCAACCTCAAGCTGTTTGCGTATCGGATTACCGTTTTTATCGTTTTGAACAACATTGACAAGTCCCACATCAACATTCAAATCACGGTTGACAAGTTCATTGAAGATTATATTTTCCATCGTATGATTTTCTTCAATTTGTCGAAAATTTATTCTTGCATTACGAAGTCCGATATCCGTAAAATAATACTTTTGCGGAGTATCAATATATTTTCTGCCCTTTATATCATATCTCGATGCCTTATTCACAACAAATGCATCACAAAGATAATCAAGATAATTCTTAATTGTTGCAGAACTGATGACTTTATTTTTCTTTGACTTAAAAGTATCACATAACTTTTTGGGATTTGTCAAAGAGCCGATAGCAGATGAAAGAATGTCAATCAATTCCTCAAACTCTGCTTTGTTTTTAATATTGTGTCTGCCGATAATATCGTTAATGTATGTTTCTTTAAACAAATATTTTAAAAACTCAATTTTTTGTTCAGAAGTTGAAAGTAAAACAACAGGCGGAAGTCCTCCGTATAAAACATACTCATTCCAACCGTCGTACTTATTTCCGTCATACACAGACATAAATTCTGCAAATGAAAGAGGATTCATATGAAGTTCGTCCCCTCTGCCTCTGAATTCCGTTATAACATCCTTTGACAGAAATTTTGCATTACTTCCCGTTACATAAACATCAACATTGTTCATTCTCATAAATCCGTTAAGTACAGACTCAAATTCATCAAGCAGTTGGACCTCATCAAAAAGAATATAGTACATCTTATCATCTTTTATCAGGTTCTTGACATATGGGTACAAAATCTCGGGATTCCTATATTTTTTGTTTTCAAATGAATCAAATGCAATTTCAATAATATGGCTTTCGTCAGTTCCGTTTTCAAGAAGGTAATTTTTGAACAAAGAAAATAGAAGGTATGATTTTCCGCATCTTCGTATTCCCGTTACAACCTTAATCAGCTTATTATGCATTTTAGAAATCAATTTATTCAGATAAAAGTCTCTTTTAATCTCCATTTTTATCGCTCCGCTTAATTTTTATGCAAGTTCTAACAAAAATTTTCAGTAAATACAGTTTAACGCATTTTCTTTTAAAAGTCAATTCTATTTAATATTTTTGCGCATTATCGCACAAATATTCAGCAGGCACTTGTTTGTCTGCGATTTTATTTCTTAGCAAGAACAATAAATCTGAAATAAATATAAAGCAAAAATCCTATTGAAAATTACTGCAAAACCTTGCGTAAAAATTCAATAGGATTTATTTTTAGTTCAAAATCTTTTCATATCCTTTTTGATTCAGGGTTATTTAATTTTAAGTGAAATATCAAAAGCCTTAACCGAATGAGTGAGCGCACCCATTGAAATGATATCAACACCGGTTTCGGCAATTTCACGAAGAGTTTCATCGGTAATGCCGCCGCTTGCCTCAAGAAGAGCCTTGCCTGCTGTGATGTCAACAGCCTGTTTCATAAGCTCGGGGCTCATATTGTCGAGCATAATAACATCAACGCCTGCCTCAAGAGCCTGATTGAGTTCGTCAAGGTTTCTTACTTCAAGCTCAACCTTGGTCATATGACCGAGTTTTGATTTAAGCTTTGAAACAGCGTTGGCAATTCCGCCGCCTGCGTCAATGTGGTTATCCTTGAGCATTGCGGCATCGGAAAGATTGTAACGGTGATTTCTTCCGCCTCCGACCGTAACGGCATACTTCTGGAGCGGACGCATACCCGGGAGTGTCTTTCTTGTGTCGGCAATAGAAGCCTTTGTACCGCTGACAATTTCAACAGCCTTGTTTGTTGCGGTTGCAATGCCGCTCATATGCTGAATAAGGTTAAGAGCAGTTCTCTCGCCTTTTAAAATTGTTCTTGTCTTGCCGTGAATTTCAGCGATGATTTCGCCCTTTACAAGCTTGTCGCCGTCATGCTTATAAACCTTTGCCTCAAAACCGTTTGGCTGAAGAATTTCAAACACACGGAGCGCAACCTCGATACCGCAAAGAACACCTGAACTTTTTGCAAGGAAAATTGCCGTATTTTCCTGACTTTCATCAATAAGGTAATCGGTTGTTGTGTCAAGATAGTTGATATCCTCAAGCAATGCGGTTTTGATAAGATTGTCTACGTAAATGCTGTTAAGTGTCATCAGTCTGTACCCTCCATAATTTCATCAAAAATGATACTTGCAACAATTGCCGCACTTCTTGCCTCAACAAGATCGGAATTGATTTCGTACTTTTCTGCAAACAGCTCACTCATAATCTCGTGAATCTGCTTACTGCTTTCTTCATATTTTTCAGGCTTTGGAAGAACAAAATATGCATCCTGCAAAATCTCTCTGATTTTTGAACGACAGCCATGCGGCATGGTCTTGCCCTCAACAGGGCGGTAAACAGGTTCTTCACCAAGAGTTCTTCTGCCGAATTTGTTGATTTTATCCGTAATATCAAGAGCGGCTGTTCTTGAATAAACAAGCGCCTCAAGGAGTGAGTTACTTGCAAGACGGTTTGCACCGTGAACACCTGTGTGCGAGCACTCTCCTGCGGCATACAAGCCCTCAACGGTTGTGCGTGAATGAAGGTCAACATCAATACCGCCCATAAGGTAATGCTGGCACGGAAATACAGGGATTCTGTCCTTTGTAATGTCAACACCTTCTTCAAGGCATCTTTCATAAATCATCGGAAAACGATTTCTTACAAAATCAGCCGGCTTGTGGGTTATGTCAAGATAGAAATTCTCGCTGTTTGTCTTGATTGATTCAAGCATAACCGCATTTGAAACAACATCTCTCGGAGCAAGCTCTCCTCTGCTGTCATAATTTGAGGCAAATCTCTCGCCGTTGCAGTTGAGCAGAACCGCACCCTCACCACGAACAGCCTCACTTATAAGAAAACGCTCTCTGCCATGATCAGCCGCAAATGCTGTCGGGTGAAACTGTATTCTCGAAAGATTTTTAATTCTTGCACCAAGCATATATGCAAACGCAATGCCGTCACCCGTTGCGATTGCGGAGTTGGTTGTATATTTATAAACCCTGCCGATACCGCCTGTTGCAAGCAGACAGTAGTTACAGCCGTAGTGAAGCTTTTCACCGTTTCTCAAAATGCTTATATAAAAACCGTTCAGCACCTTGTCAATTGAATAAACAAGAGCATTGTCACACACGGTAACATTCTTTAGCTGAGTAACCTTTGCGATAAGTCCGTCAACAATTGCCTTGCCTGTTGAATCCTTATGATGAACAATTCTGTTTCTGCTGTGACCTGCCTCAAGAGTTTTGCACATTGTGCCGTCCTCGTTAAGGTCAAAATCAACACCGAGATCTTTTATTTTAAGAACATCCGAAGGTCCTTCGGTAACAAGCTTTTCAACAGCGGAAAGAGTATTTTTATACTTTCCCGCAATCAATGTATCTGTAATATGCAGCTTGTAGCTGTCGTGAACCGTATCAAGCACACACGCAACACCGCCCTGCGCAAGAGAGCTGTTTGAAAGCTGAAGTTCACGCTTTGAAACAAGAAGAATATTCACGCTTTCGGGAAAATTAAGTGCCGCATAAAGTCCGGCCGCACCTGTGCCAACGATTACAACATCAAATTTCTTATCCATTTCCAAGTTCCTTTGAAAAAAATTTATCTGTTACACACGGCATCACACAAAATACCGTTTACAAATTTGTACCTGTATATTATACTACTAATTGTAAGATTAGTAAATACAGTAAATAATTTTGAAAGGGCGATTATTATGGCTGAAAATACAATTCCGAACGATCCGATGATTCTTTTAAGCTTTGTTAATACAAAGCTTCGTGATTTCTACCCCAGCCTTGATAAAATGTGTGACGATCTCGGTTGCAGTAAAGAAGAAATTGAAAGCAAGCTTTCTGCAATTGACTACAAATACAACGCAGAACTCAATAAATTTGTCTGACATCAAAGGAAAGTCCGTTTTATCGTACAGTTCATTTGATATGATTAACATATAGGATATCCCATATGTTAAGGAGGAAATTTTATGGGCATTTTCGATTTTGAAAGATTGTTTGATTTAAACCATGACGGAATGCTTGATCCGCTTGAAAAAGGTCTTGAGTTCACCGTGATTGAAGATATTATGAATGATGACGAAGATAATGACGACTTGTTTTCGTCTGATTTGGATGATGAATTTGACACAGATTTCGGCGATGATTTCTGATTTTATTCAGCAAACAATTTAATCTTCAAGCAAAAAGCGAGATGAATTTTTCGATTGAATTCATCTCGCTTATATTTTTATTTATCGTGATTCTGTTCAAGCGTTACAGCTTGTAATTGTCCATAACCTTTTCCAAGGTCTTGTAATCATCATCGGAAATTTTATACACGGTTGAATTGTCCTTGTCAACACAGATTTTGTCAGCACCGCAGACACGGATATTGTGGGTAACAATTCCGTCTTTGCGTGTTTCAATAAGGATTCCACCGTCAAACTCACCGCTTGTACCGCCTGTTTCGGCTGATTGCAGAATATTCTTGACCGTCTTGAAATCAACCTCGCCAAGCACGGCGGTTGACTCGTCCGACATTACGACGGTTATTTCATCAACATCGTAAAAATTAACCTTGTCTGTAATTTTCGTATCACCGCAACCGCAAAGCATTACCGCAACGGATAACATCATCACAAAAGCCAAACAAACCGCTCTGAATTTTTTCATATAATCTCCCCCACAACTAACTATTGATTATGAGAAAAGTATAAATAATAATTTTGGTAAAGTCAACGCCTAAATACACCGACTTACACTTTGTTCAAGCCTATTGCGTCACTTCTTTTGAAAATGAAAAAGGCTTTTATCAACCGGGAATTTTTGCGACGGATAAATTGTTGTATTGCCGGATGCGATAAAACTGATGAGGACTGCAAGCACAAAATACGGGGCGGCAGACGCACCGAAAACTTCGATACCGAGAACGATTGCTGTAATAGGTGTGTTGATTGCTGCGGCAAAAACACATACAAAACCGATTGCCGCAAAGAAGGTGGGATCAAATCCGCAGACGCATCCGAACCAACTGCCGAATGACGCACCCATATCAAACATAGGAGTAACCTCTCCTCCCTGAAATCCTGCACCGAGGGTGAGTACGGTCAAAAGATATTTTGCCGGCATATCGTACCATTTTGCATCGCCCTTAAAGGCGGTGCCCTGCATCCATGTGCTTAAGCCCTCAAAATCGTTAAGTCCCAAAGCGAAAATTAAAAGGCTGACGATTGCCGCACCTACTGCTGCGGCAAGAAGGTAGTTCTTGAAAATTTTTGAGTATGCAAGTTTTACATACTTTATTCCGAGTGCAAACAGCTTGCCGATTAAGCCGAGGCAAACTGCCGCAATTAAAAACACAAAAAGAAATCTTGCGTCAAAATCCGGGATTGACGAGATTGCATATCTTTCATGTTTAAAGCCGAGAAGCTGTGTAACAAAATTTGCAAGATATGAACACGCAAAGCACGGAATTACCGCACCTGCCGACAATCTTCCGACACAGCAGACTTCCATTCCGAAAAATGCGCCTGCAAACGGTGTGCCGAAAACCGAACCGAATGCAGAGCTGATTCCGCTGAGAACGATTGTACTTCGGTCATTATTTTTAAAGCCGAGATAATCGGCAACATTACTTGTCAGCGAACCGCCAATCTGAACGGCAGTTCCCTCTCTGCCGACAGAACCGCCGAAAAGATGGGTTATGCAGGTAAATATAAATGTCAGCGATGCAAGTCGCTTTGGCACTTTTTCACCGTCATTTGCACTCTCAATAATAATGTTGTTGCCCATTGACGACTTTCCGCCGATACGCTTATATACAAAAGCGGTCACAATACCTGCTACGGGCAAAAACATATAACACAACGGAAAGAAGCTCCTGAAATCTGCCGCATAATCAAGACATTTCAGAAATGCAAACGATATGAGTCCCATCACAACGGAACAGCACAGAGATGTTGCAAGCACCTTAAAATCAACAAATTTGTTCTTCATAAATTTCCTCCTCAAAATTTCCGCACAAAGAACATCGCATAAAAAAAGCCAATGCCCCTGTTCAAAAACAGAAGTCATCAGCAAAAGCGGTTTCGACAAAAGCCGTGGGAGAACCTCATTCCCATTCATATTGACATATCATTCATATTGACATATATAGTATATACCGAGCAGGGTAATTTTTCAAGTGATTTCGACAATTTTTGTAATTTTCCAAAAATCACCTTGCAATCATTTTGTTTAAGCAGTATGATATTCTATACCAAGCGGAAGAATATTTATTATTAAAAGAATCGGAGGCTGATGATATGTGTACAGCGGCAACATATAAAACAAAAGACTTTTACTTTGGCAGAACGCTTGATTATGAATTTTCATACGGTGACGAAATTACAATTACTCCACGAAATTTTCCGTTTAAGTTCCGCCATACAAACGAATGCAACAGCCACTTTGCGATGATTGGCATGGCTCACATTGCAGACGGTTATCCGCTATATTACGATGCAATGAATGAAAAGGGCTTGTGTATGGCAGGGCTAAATTTTGTGGGCAATGCCGTATATTTTGAACCGAAAAACGGCAAGGAAAATATTGCACAATTTGAGTTCATTCCGTATATACTTTCACATTGCGACAGCGTTTTGCATGCAAGGAAAAAGCTTGAAAACCTTAACATAACAAATACGCAGTTCAGCGACAAGCTCCCCTGTGCTCAATTGCATTGGATTATTTCCGACAGAAACGAATCACTTACAGTTGAATCGACAAATGACGGACTCAAGGTCTATGACAACCCTGTCGGTGTGCTGACAAACAATCCTCCGTTTGACATTCAGATGTTCATGCTCAACAACTATATGTCACTCTCACCAAAGCAACCCGAAAACAACTTCGGCAAAAGTGCCGAGCTTACCACATACAGCCGTGGAATGGGTGCAATCGGACTGCCGGGCGACCTTTCATCCGCATCCCGTTTTGCAAAGGTTGCGTTCACAAAGCTGAACTCCGTTTCGGGTGACAGCGAGAGCGAAAGCGTGAACCAGTTTTTCCACATTCTCGGTTCTGTTGACCAGCAGAGAGGTTGTTGTGAGGTTTCAGACGGAAAATATGAAATCACACTTTACACCTCCTGTTGCAATGCCGACAAGGGAATCTACTACTACACCACCTACAACAATCACCAAATTTGTGCGGTTGATATGCACAAAACCGACCTTGACATAGCCGAACTTACCGCATACACACCCATTACGGAAGGTAGGGTTTTATTTCAAAATTAAATACAAAAATTTCAGCCGTACACTTTTGAAATGTACGGCTGTTGTTTTATTTATTGTCTTTCTTCTGTTTTTTATGCTTATGCTTTTTGAGATGCACCTCGGGAACAGCGACAGTATCATAAACAACCGTACTGTCTGTGTTATCCTCGGCAACATCATTCTGCTTTACTTTGCCCGTGTGAATCTCGGGGAAAGCAAGGTTTTCGGAATCAAATGTAAATTTCCTGTCCTTCATAATACCTGCCTCCGATTCTAAATGCAATTTATAAAGAATGTTATCGTCAGACTGTTCAGGAAGTCGGCAAACAAACTGCCGACAATCGGAACAATAAGATAAGCCTTAACGGACGGTGCGTATTTTTCGCAGATTGCCTGCATATTTGCCATTGCATTTGGCGTTGCGCCCATACCAAAACCGCAAGTACCTGCCGCAAGAACAGCTGCATCGTAATCTCTGCCCATAATGTTGAACACAACAAAATATGTGAAAATGAACATAAGAACAACCTGACCTGCAAGAAGTATAATAAGCGGAAGCGCAAGGTCGGCAAGCTGCCAAAGCTTGAGTGTAATCATGGCAATACCAAGGAAAAGTGAGAGACATATACCGCCTAGGTCATTAATCTCGCCCATATGAATAGTGATTTTACCCGTGTATTCACCGATATTTCTCATGATTGCGGCAACAATCATTGCACCGATATAAATCGGGAATGTCATGCCCGTAAGTGAAAGCAAATCTGAAACAACCGTACCGAGTCCGACAGCTATAATCAGCTGAAATACTGCCGGAGCATACATTGAAAAATGTCGTTCGTGCTTTTCTTCTTCTTCAACAAGAAGGCTGTCGTCCTCTGTTTTGATTGTGGCAATAAGGTTGTGCTTTTTAATAAGCCTGTTTCCGACAGGTCCGCCCATAAGTGAGCCTGCGATAAGACCGAATGTTGCAGCGGCAGTACAAACAGTTGTCGCACCTTGAACGCCGAAATCCTCAAGTACAGGACCGAAAGCGCCCGCCGTACCGTGACCGCCTACCATAGGAATTGAACCCGTTGTCATACCCGTGAGCGAGTCAAGTCCGATCAAATTTGCAAGTCCGATTGCAGAGAAATTCTGCATTACAATGAGCATAATTACAAGAAACAAAAATACGATAAGGGATTTGCCTCCGCTTTTCAGTACCTTGAGATTCGCCTGAAATCCGACTGAGGTAAAGAAAAACACCATGCAGACTTCCTTTAGTGTATCATCAAAATCAATTACCGCAACACCTGTCATATAGAGAACCAGCGTAAGAATTGCAAAAAGCAAACCGCCGATTACAGGTGCGGGTATACAAAATTTCTGCAAAAACGATATACGCTTTTTCAGAAATGCACCGGCCATCAGAACAATCACAGCAACTGCGATTGTCTGATACATATCAAGAGTTATATTCAATCAGCACCAATCCTTTCGCAGTTATCCTGCTGTTTTTACTGTTATTCCTCTTTCGGAATAATATTCTGCCGCACCCTTGTGAAAAGGAATTTTAACACCTTCAACGGCTTTTTCAAGCGTTATGTCAACATCCGCCGAAACAGTCAGCTGAAGTTCCTGCGCATTGTCAAAGACAAGCTGTGTAAGCTTCTTCACCTGTTCGTCTGAAAGTCTGTCGTTCACAATCAGAACAGCCTTTACCGCAACTGTGCCGACTTCATCACTCTGTCCATTGTAAGTGTTTTTCGGAATTTTGCAGTCAACATAGCTGTAGGTGTTTTTAAGCTTTTTAACAGCTGCGTCATCAATTTCTATAAGCTTGATGTCACATTGCTTTGAAAGTTCCTCAACAACTGTTGCATTAAGTCCGAGTGTAAAGAATGCCGCATCAATTTCGCCGTTCTCTAACTGTTTTGCGGCATCGGCATAATTAAGATTTTTTTCCTTAACCATTTTTGAGTTAAGCCCGTATGCCGAAAGAATCTGCTTTGCGTTAAGCTCCGAACCCGATTCTTCTTCACCTATGCTCACGGTTTTGCCGAGCAAATCATCAACACTGTTAATATCAGAATCTTTTCTTACAACGATATGACAAGCCTCTGTAAACATACCTGCAACAGCGCTGTAACCATCAAGACTGCCGGATTTTTCAAAATTATTTTCGCCGTTAAATGCGTCGTGTGCAATGTCGGACTGAACAATTGCGGCGTCAAGATAATTCTGTGAAAGCAAGCGAACATTTGCCGCAGAACCGGCTGTTGTCTTTGTTTCAATTTTCAGAGTGCCGTCAGCATCGGCAATCGACTTTATCGAATTTGCCGCTTCGTTATAAATTCCGCCGGTACCTGCCGCACCGAATCGGATTGTTTCACCGCCTGATGAACAGCTGCACAAAAGAACAGTCATCAAGGCAATCAAAAGTGCAAGTAGTTTTTTCATTTTTCCGCCTTCTTTGCTTTTGGATTTCGCTCAAAAAAAGAGAAATTGTAAAAGCACAAAAGCTCACAATTCCCCTTTATTCCGTTCAAATTATACCATAACGGAATTGCCGTTGTCAAACGAAAAGGCACTCCCGAAAAGGAGTGCCTCATTACATCAGAATGTATTACTTGTTGAAAATTGACATAATATCATAGAAGGTATCGTCGTCATCATCAGTCTTATCCTTTGTTGTTGACTTTGGCTCTTCCTTAGCCACAACAGGAGCTGACGCTGATGAAACTGCGTCCGTAAGATTCTTCTTAGCAATCTGACCGTCTGCGTTAAAGCCAGTTGCAATAACCGTCACGCTGATAGCATCTTCCATTTTGTCGTCAATAACAGCACCCCAAATGATGTTTGCATCATCTGAAACTTTATCCTTAATCATTGTTGATGCGGCATCGATATCATCAAGACTAACATCGGCAGATGCTGTGATGTTGATAATAAGACCCTTTGCGCCATCAATTGAAGTTTCAAGAAGCGGACTTGAAATAGCCATATCTGCGGCAACGGTAGCCTTGTCCTTGCCTGTTGCACTGCCCATACCCATGTGAGCGTAGCCTGCGTCCTTCATTACGGAAGTAACATCGGCAAAGTCGAGGTTTACAAGACCCGGGAGAAGGATAAGGTCAGAAATACTCTGAACACCCTGTCTGAGAACATCATCGGCAATAGCAAATGCGTTTTGGAGAGTGATGCTTGTATCCGAAACATACTTGAGTCTTTCGTTAGGAACGATGATAAGCGAGTCAACACAGGCAGAAAGCTCTGCAATACCCTGCTCAGCCTGAGTCATTCTTCTCTTGCCTTCAAAAGCAAACGGCTTTGTAACAACGCCGACTGTAAGAATGCCCATATCCTTTGCGATTTTGGCAACTACGGGAGCAGCGCCTGTACCTGTACCGCCGCCCATGCCGGCAGTAACAAATACCATATCCGTATCCTTGAGAAGTGCTGCGATTTCATCTCTGCTCTCCTCGGCTGCCTCCTGTCCAATCTGCGGCATAGAGCCTGCGCCCTTACCTCTTGTAAGCTTTTCGCCGATCTGAATCTTCTGCGAAGCCTTTGAAAGTCTTAAAACATGTTCATCTGTATTTATTGCGATAAATTCAACATTCTTAACCTCGGTCGCAACCATGCGATTAACAGCGTTTCCGCCGCCTCCGCCGACACCGATCACTTTAATTTTAGGCATATACTCGTTTTCCAATTCCAGTTCAAAAGCCATTTTTTCGTCCTCCTTATATATTGACAACTTTCAGTCAGAAATCATTATTCTTCATAGTACACAATTATACTATCTTATACTATCATACTTTTTTCAAAATAGCAATGCTTTTCAGCCGTTTTTCTGCAAATTTATACGGAAAATTCTGCTGAAAAAATTACTCGCCCGTATAGGTGCCGTCCGCATTGCCGTTGTCATAGGTACCGTTATCATAGTTATTATAGCTGTTATTGCCGTAATAACCCGTGTCACCGCCCGAATATGTTCCGTCATCCCATGTGTAGTTTCCTGTGTAGCCGTCACCCGTATCGGCTGAAGAATCAGCCGCCTGCGTTGTTGCCTGTGTGGTTGCCTGTGTTGCGGCTGTGGGCTGGGTTGCGGCAGGTTTGTAGTGAGAAATTTTTGATGTACTGCAAGCCGAAACATCAAGCGTTCCTGCAACAAGTCCCGTGTTGTTAGGGTCAAGCTTTTCGTTGATGATTGTCATTGCAGTTCTGATTTTATAGTCGATATCATCGGGAAGTCCGATGTTAATGTCAATCCTTCCGTCATAAACGAGCTTTATGTTTGCCGTGTCGGTAACATCAAAGCCTGTGATATTTTTAACCTTGTTGTTGATAAGGCTCTGCGAAACATCTTCGAGAATATCGGGAACATTTGCGTCGCTGAATGACACATACTGTCCAACCTCTGTGGTCTTGATGTCGCCGCAGGTGAGTTCGGGAAGCTTGTCCTTATTTTCGGAAATTTCCTCAAGGATTCTGCCCTTTGAGCTTACAAGCAGATAGCCGTTACCGTTTGGAATAACATATGACGGTGTTGCGTCAACAACAGTAATTGTTATTGTGTCCGGAATGTTAAAGCTTACGCTTGCGCTTTCGATATACGAAAGATTCTTGACAATCTTGTCCGATGTATTGTACATTGCACCCATGAAGATGTTCTCCTGATATTCAACACCGCTGAATGCAATTATCTGTTTTTCGTCATAATACTTGTCCCCCACAACCTCAATTTTTTCGGTTTTAAAAAGGACTGTAAGGCTTAGTATAACACCGATTATAAGCACTGCCGCAAAAATTGAACTGTACAATGCGATTCTCCTGTGCTTAATCTGAGTGCTCGTCAAAGATTTTTTTCTTCTGCGAATTACTTCACGCTCCTGAGCACGGATTTCCTTTGCACGCTTTTCCTGTTTTTGCTTTTCTCCGAATTCGTCAACATAATAGCCGTCTTCATAATCCTTTGGTTTAAGGTTCTTGATTTTAGCCTTGCCTTTTCTCCTGAATTTTTCTTCACGGCTCATATTTTCGACTTGTCTTTGTGATTCCTGCTCTTCTTTTTGCTTGAGAAAAGCCTCCTCAATTTTACTTTTTGGAGCTTTTTTCTGCTGTTCCTTTTTCGGATTGGGGGATTTTTTAGCTCTCTTATCCTGCTTTGCTTTTTCCTTATGATACTTTTCTGCCTGCTTTGCGGCATTTTTACGCTGTTTTTCAAGACTCTTTCGCTCTTTTGATGTAAGCGGTCTTCTGCCTTTACCGTCGCTCAAAGCAAATCCTCCCTTCGTTTATTTTATCTGCCGAGGGCGGAAATCCGCCCTGCGACAGTTAAAAATCTGATTACCCTAAATTTTCTTGATATCTGCCCCGATTGATGTAAGAGTAGACTCAATACACTCGTAGCCTCTTTCAATATACTCCACGCCGCCGATTTCGGTTTTGCCCTCTGCACAAAGGCCTGCAACAACAAGTGCCGCACCTCCACGCAAATCGGGAGCTTCAACCGACGCACCGTAAAGAATTTCCACACCCTCTGCAACGGCAACCTTGCCCTCTGTCTTAACGGCTGCACCCATTCTGACAAGCTCGGGAATGTGTCTGTATCTGTTTTCAAATATATTTTCAACAAAAACCGTTGTTCCGTCTGCAACACACGCTGTTGCAAGCAAGGGCGCCTGTGCGTCCGTGGGAAAGCCCGGAAACGGCATCGTTCTGATTGTTTTCATTGATTTAAGTCTTTCGGGAGCGTTTATCTCAAGATTTCCGTCCGAAATTCTTATCTTGCACCCTGCGTTTTTGAAAATTGGAATAAGTGCCGCAAGGTGGGACGAAATTATTCCGTTAAGTATAATTTTTGAACCCGTTACGGCGGCACAGCTCATCAGCGTTGCGGCAACAATTCTGTCCGGAATGATTGTGTGGACAGAGCCGCAGAGAGAGCTTACACCCTCAATGACGACAACACCCTCGCCTGCTCCGGAAATATCGGCACCGCAGGAATTGAGATAATCCGCAAGGTCGCAGATTTCAGGTTCACGGGCGGCATTGATGATTGTTGTTGTGCCTTTTGCAAGACAGGCGGCAATCATAATATCTTCCGTTGCACCCACACTTGGAAACGAAAGCGTTATCTTTGTTCCGCAAAGTCCGTTTGGAACGCAACATTCAAGATAGCCGTGCTTTTCACGAATATCCGCCCCCATTTCCCGAAGTGAATTGAGATGCAAATCAATCGGTCTTGAACCAATTTCACACCCGCCGGGGAACGAAATTCTCGCCCTTCCCGTTCGTGCAAGGATTGCACCGAGAAAAACAATTGAACTCCTTGTTTTACGCATCAATTCAACGGGAACATCAAAGCGGTTGATATCGTCACATTTTACGAGAAGTGTTTTATCACAGCGTGTGACGGCACAGCCGAGATACCGAAGAATGTTGACAGATGCATCAACATCGGAAAGCGAAGGACAATTGTGGATTACATTTTCACCTTTTGTAAGAATCGAGGCGGCAATAATCGGCAAAGCGCTGTTTTTTGCCCCCTGAACTTCAACCTCTCCGTCAAGCTTTTTGCGTCCTGTAACAAGCAGTTTTGACACAATAACACCCTCTCAAAAAGAATACCCTTCTATTCTATGAGAAAGCGTTATAAATGTTACCGTTACACAAGTCCGAGAACTTTTTTGACTACCGAATAAATTCTTTCGTTGGCGTCGGTAATTGCCATTTTGCGTGAATTTTCGCTGTACTTCTCAAGCTTTTCGGGATTGAGAAGCATTTTGTCAGTTTTACGCATAAGAGCCGCACCCGTGAGGTCTTTTTCCTCAATAATGTCAGCCGCACCTGCATTCACAAGTGCCATTGCATTGTGGTACTGGTGATTTTCGGCAACATTAGGTGACGGGATAAGGATTGCCGGTTTGCCCATAGCCTGAATTTCGCTGAGAGTAATTGCACCTGCACGGCAGATTACAAGGTCTGCCGCCGCCATACAAGTCGGCATATTATCAATATACGGTCTTATATCAAGATTTGAACAATCGGCAATATCAGTACCCTTTTCCTCAACGAGCTGCGGAAACCAGTCGCCGTAACTGCCGTATGCGTGAATGTGCTGATATCTGCCGTCAATACCGCTTCTTGCAACAAGGTCTGCAACAGCTTCATTTATTTTTCTTGCTCCGAGGCTTCCGCCGAACGAAAGCACTACGGGACGGTTGTCAAGCCCGAGTTCTTTCCTTGACTCTTCTTTTTTTGCCGTGAGGATTTCCTGTCTTACAGGATTTCCGGTAATGACAAAATCAACATTTTTGTCAAAATACTTTTTTGCGTCCGGAACGGCAAGCATCACCTTTTTGACGCTCTTTGAAAGCATTTTATTTGTAATGCCCGGATATGCATTCTGCTCGTGAATAATGCACGGAATACCCATTTTTGCGGCTGTTCTGATAACGGGACCCGAAACATATCCGCCTGTTCCGATACAGATATCAGGCTTAAACTCGGCAATTATTTTCTTTGCCTCTCTTGAAGAAGTGAAGGTTCTTGAAACTGTCTTAACATTTTCAAGCATACTCTTGGGAGAAAAGCTCCTCTTAAATCCGCTGATTGTGATTGACTTAATTTCAAAACCGGCCTGCGGAACAAGTCTTTGCTCCATTCCGCCACGGTTGCCGATAAACAAAAATTCGGCATCATTTCTTTTATTCTTTATATATCCGGCTATTGCAAGTGCAGGATTTATGTGTCCTGCCGTGCCGCCGCCTGCAAGCAATACTTTCATAATTTTCTTACCTTTCTTTTGAAAATTCTGCAAAACTCATGCAGGAGAAAACTATTTTTAAATTATTGTCTTTCGATATTTGCCGTTCTGGAAATTGAAAGCACAAGTCCCATCTGGGCAAGCAGCATAATAAGCGAACTGCCGCCGTAGCTGAAAAACGGAAGGCTGATACCCGTGTTAGGCAGCCAGTCTGTGATAACGAGAATATTCAGCACAACCTGAATGCCGATCTGTGAGGTAAGACCGATACCGAGAAGTTTGCCAAACTTATCCTTTGCACGAAGTGAAAGTGTGATGCCTCTCCACACAAGAAGTGCAAAAATAAGGAGAATCATAAGTGCGCCCACAAGACCGAGCTCCTCAACAACAACGGCAAAGATAAAGTCGTTCTGCGGCTCAGGAATATAGAGGTACTTCATTCTTGACTGACCGAGACCAAGTCCCCAAAGTCCGCCCGAACCGATTGCATAGAGTGAATTTCGTGTTTGATATGTGGTCCACCACATATCATCTGTTGTATATTCAAGTGCCTGACCCCAACCGTCAAGACGGCTCATAGCATAGGACAGGCTGTTTGTGACGGCAAGTATAAGCACTACTCCGACAATAAGTCCAAGACCTATTCCGAGGTACTTTGTCTGCATTCCGCCGATATAAAGCATTACAACCGAAAGAATGCCGATGATTACGATACCCGAATAGTGCGGTTCGAGAAAAAGCAGAAGTGCCGTTGAACCGAAAACAATTATACCCGGCAAAACGCTGTAACGGGCAAACTGCATTTTGTTATAGTATTTACTGCACCAATGTGAGAAGAAAAGGATAATTGCAAACTTTGCAATCTCAGAAGGCTGAATGTTGAAAATTCCAAGAGGAATCCATCTTTTTACGCCTTCGGAACCCGGCAGTACAAGAACCACAAGCAGGCACAAATACGAAATTGCAAGAACAACCGGTGCAACCTTGTGGAGCTTGTTATAGTTGAAGAACGAAAGAACAAACATTATGCCTACGCCGATAACGGCAAAAATGAGCTGCCTTACAAGGTAATAATAGCTGTCGCCCTGATTGTAATAAGCATAGGCATAGCTTGCAGAAAACATCATAATCATACCGATAGTGAGAAGTACAAGAATGATTATGCAAAACGGAAGGTCAAGTCCCATGCCAACGGAAAACAGCTTTCCTTTTTTCATCTTTCTCTGACGAGTAGGACGGACAAAAAACTTTTCTTCCCTGATCTTCTGCTCCGAGTAAACCTCTTCATCATATATTCTGTTTACATCAGCTTTAAGCATCATTCTTTTTTGTGGAGCCAAAGACCGTTCCTCCCTTAAAATTTATTTTAAACAAGTATTTCTGCGTTTATTTATGCACCAAAATATGCAAGTGCAAAAGCGATTGCACCGAAAACTGCGGTTACTGCACTGAACACACCGACAATCTTAACCTCGCTCCAACCGCACATTTCAAAGTGGTGATGGATAGGGCTCATCTTGAAAAGACGCTTGCCGTGTGTGATTTTGAAGTAGCTGACCTGAAGAATAACGGAAAGCTCCTCAGCAATATAGATAATGCCGATCGGAATAAGAAGAATAGGCATATCAATTGCAAAAGCAAGAGCACATACAAGACCGCCGAGGAAAAGTGAACCCGTGTCGCCCATAAACACCTTTGCAGGGTGAAAGTTCCATACGAGAAATCCGAGACAGGCACCAGCAGATGCGGCGCTCATGGCTGTTATACCGAGATAGCTCTTTACGCAGGCGATAAGCATAAATGCAACACACGCAAAGAATGTTACCGAACCGTCAAGACCGTCAATACCGTCTGTAAGGTTTACCGAGTTTACGATACCCACGATTGCAACGGCGGCAATAATATAATAGAAAAATCCGAGGTCAACCTTGCCGACAAAAGGAATGGTTGTTGTTGTACCGTAGCCTGCAATTGCCAGAACTGCAAGAAAAGCGGCGGCAACAAGGAACTGGAGAATCAGCTTTTGTGACGCTGTAAGACCGAGGTTACGCTTTTTTACAACCTTGATGTAATCATCAATAAAACCGATAAAACCGTTTGCAACCGCAAGACCGAGTCCGCAGAAAATGAACATGCATTCTCTTGGAATGTCTGCAAAGAATGAATTTACCAAATCAGCGCCTGTAAAAGCATATATAACTGTGCTGATCATTGTGACAACCACAATTGCAACGATGAACATTATACCGCCCATTGTGGGAGTTCCCTGCTTACCCTTGTGCCACTTAGGACCTTCCTCAAGAATTGTTTGACCAAAATGGAGCTTGCGAAGGTATGGAATCAAAAACTTGCCTGTAACGGCTGAGATTATAAAAGCAAGCAAAGCCGCACAAAATGTCCATATTCCGTAAATCATAGTTATCTTTCCTTTCAGACTAATAAATATTTTTGTTATTCGTTGAGTGTTGAAGAGGAATCCGCAAAAGATACCGTTATTACCGTACCGGGGCTGACCGAAGTTCCCGCCTCAATGTTCTGTGATGAGCTTGTTCCGGAGGATGTTGTTGCACCCGAGAAGCTGACATTCAATCCGTAGGCACTTGCAACATCGTTTACCTCATCGGGAGAAAGACCGATAAGACTCGGAACACTTACTGTTTCCGACTGACTGTCGCTGTCTGTGTAGAGGACAATACTGCCGCCCTTCTGAAGTCCTGACGATACGGTCGGAATCTGTGAAATTACAGTTGAACCGTTACCCTTTACGGTTGCCGTAAAGCCGTCAGCCTCAACAGCTGTTTTAGCCTCGTCAACGCTGACTCCTGTGTAGTCGCCCGCAGATGCGTCAACATAACCGAGTTCCTCGTCTGTGTATGATGTCTTAACATCAAGATAAGGAAGAACCTCGCTCATAATATTTATAAATACAGGTGATGAAACCTGTGAACCGTAGTAGGCGTCACCGTCGGGAGTATCAAAGAATACAAGCATTGCAATCTGCGGATCGTCTGCCGGAGCATAACCGCAGAATGATGATATATAGTCCTCAGAAAATGAGCTTTCAAACTTTGTTACACCCCTTTTTTCAGTTGTACCTGATTTACCGGCTACCTTGTAGCCTGAAATATAACCTGCGGCAGCACCCTGTCTTTCTGTGTTATATTCAAGGTATTCCTTCATCTTCTTGGATGTATCGTCTGAAATAACCTGTCTTTTAACCTTTTTATCAACAGACTTGATTACATTGCCCTTTGAGTCTGTGATTTTTGAAACCACATGAGGCTGAACAACATAACCGCCGTTTGAAACAGCCGCACAGGCTGTAATCATTTGAATAGGAGTGATTGCGAAGTTCTGACCGAATGATGCAACCGCAAGGTCAACACCGCCCATCTTACCCTCAGCCCAGAATTCGTCATCTGCTTCACCGGGGAGGTCGATTCCTGTTTTATCGCTGAAACCGAATCCCTGATAATATTGACGGAACTTGCCTGCACCGAGCATCTGACCGATCTGAATAAATGCAGGGTTACATGAGTTTGAAATTGCCTCAACAAAGTTCTGTGTTCCGTGACCTGATATATTTGAACAATGAATTGTTTCGCCCTCAACCGAAATTGAACCCGTACAGGTAAATGATGTTTTTTCATTTACAAGGTTTTCTTCAAGAGCCGCTGACGCAACGCACATCTTAAATACAGAACCTGGCATATATGTGTCGGCAACAGCCTTGTTTCTCCACATATTGCTAAGAGCCGCACTTTCTGCCTCCGCCTGTTTGCTTTTGGCAGTAGACTTGATTTTCTTCTTATCCTTTGCCGAAAGCTCATAAGGATTGTTAAGATCGTAGCCGTCTGTTGTTACCATTGCAAGGATTGCGCCTGTGTTTACATCCATTGCAATGCAGACGCCCTTGTTAAGAACATTGTTGTCCTCAACACCCTTTTGCATATATTTTTCACAAATTGACTGAATTGTTTCATCAATTGTGAGATACACATTGTTGCCGTCCTCAGATTCAACATTTTGTTCGTATCGGAACGGCATATCCGTACCTCTTGCATTCTGTGCCGTGATAATTCGACCGGGAGTACCCGACAGATAGCTGTCATATTCGTACTCGATACCCTCAAGTCCCTGATCGTCACTGCCCGTAAAACCGATTACGGAAGATGCAAGGCTGTTTTTCGGGTAATATCTCTTGTAATCATCAAGCAGCTGAATAACACCCGAACAGCTGTAATCCTTTTTCAGAGTGTCAATAAGCTCAAGAACCTTTTCACGCTCATCCGACTCGATTCTTCTTTTGACAACAACATAATGGCTCTGCTGTTTTGTATCGTCAAGCACATCGTTGTATTCAAGGTCAAAAATTTCCGAAAGACCTTTTGCGGCAGCCTGACGCTGTTTGTCATTCTTAAAGTTGACAGGCGACATTACCACCTGCCAAACCGATGCGCTTTCGGCAAGAACATTGCCGTTTGCATCATAAATTGTTCCTCGTTTTGCGGAAACAGTTGTGTCGGCAAGCTGAAGGTCAACAGCCGACTCCTGAAGTTCACTGCTCTGAATGGTGGTGAGGTATGTAAGTCTTAAAACAGCCGCACCGAAGCCAAGCACAAGTATGAGTAAAATCAATATTGCGGTACGCTGTCTCAGTCTTTGTGCAGGTCCCTTTTCGGCACGCTTTTTTGAGTTGTTTTTTGATCCTGGTGATTGCAATGTAAAGCTCCTTTCACCGCAAAATAGTGTCCGTTACGCTCCGTGTCAATCCGCATATATACCGAAAAAAGAGTCAAGACGCAGTCTTAACTCTCCATTCTTTCATAACATATCTATTAAATTAATCTAAATGTTATGACCAAAGATTCTGTACCGAACTCCAGAACTGTGTAAAGAGATTGTCACTTTCCTGACTTGCAGAAACCTCTGCTTTATCTCCGCCTGCAAGGGTAACAAATTCTTTCTGTGTGTTCGTAGCCTTGGTCATACCGAGTGTATCCTCGGCATACTTTTCAATATCCGATGTTGAAAGCTTTGATTCAAGCTTCATCTGTGTCTGTGTATAAACGCTCTGTGCATTTGCAAGAGTTTCTTTAGCCGTAATAACTTCCTGATTAAGCTCGGTAAGTCTTACCTGTCCGACAATTATGATGCCGATTATGATTGTCGCTGCAGCACCGCTCACTGTTCCGAGAGCGATTTTAAACTTGTTATGTCTGCGGCGTCTGTTCTTCTGAAGTTCCTCTTTCGGAAGACTTACAACATTGTTTTTTCTTCTTTTTCTTTCCTGCTTTTTATGTACTTCTTCTTTTCTTTCAGGAGCGGCCGAACCCGGAACATAGTCGCTGCTGTCATCAAAAAGACTCAAATCATAAGCTGCATTTCTGTTTTCATAAGCCATTAAACGCACCCGATGCCTTTCTATATCAATTTCATAAAACACACATTTTTGCTTTATTTTCGATAAAACAAAAAAGTTTCAAATCTTTAACAAATTTATAAAATACACACAACACACAATCAATCCGATTTTATCGGACATATATTTCAAAGCCATACATTTTGTTATTAACAAACACTAAAGCACAATTGCTTGTGTCTGTAATAATCTTTACAACTTTGTTATATTTTACTACAAACAGGCAGTTTTGTCTATAGTCACAGAGAATTTTTTTAAATTTTTTCGCATATTCTCAACTTTGCACTTCTTGCTCTCGGGTTATTCCTCAATTCTGTTTCATTTGCACAAACCGGCTTTCTTACAACAAGCTTAGCCTTTGGCTTGTTTCCGCAAACACACACTGGAAAATCCTTTGGACAGGTACAGCCCTGACACCAAGATGCCATTTTCTGTTTTACGATCCTGTCCTCAAGCGAATGGAAGGTAATAACTGCAAGCCTTCCGCCGCTTCCGAGAAGTTCAAATGCACCGTCAAGACCTCTTTCAAGAACTCCGAGTTCATCGTTTACCGCAATTCTCAAAGCCTGAAAGCTTTTTCTCGCAGGATGTCCGTCACGGCGGACACGCTGTGGAACATTTTCTTTTATAATTTCCGCAAGCTCAAGGGTAGTTTCAATCGGCTTTTCGGCTCTTGCCTTTACGATTCCGTTTACAATTGCACCGGCAAATTTTTCTTCGCCGTAAACGCTGAGGATTCGTCTTAACTCACCTGCGGGGAGAGTGTTGACAAGCTCTGCGGCTGTTGTTCCGCTTTGGCTCATTCTCATATCGAGAGGTGCGTCCTCATGGAAAGAAAAACCCCTTTCGGCTGTATCAAGCTGATGAGATGAAACACCGATGTCAAGCAGAACACCGTCAACTCTGCCCACTCCTCTTGAATGAAGAAGGCTCACCATATCGGCAAAATTACCCTTGATAATTATTGAATTTTCGTTTTTCTTAAAACGCTCTGTCAGCGTCAGTATTGCATCGGGATCCTGATCAATCGAAATGAGCTTGCCCGTAGTAAGTCGACTGAGGATTTCACTGCTGTGACCGCCTCCGCCCGCTGTGCCGTCAACATAAATGCCGTTTTCCTTAACAGCAAGAGCGTCAACAGCCTGCTCAAGAAGGACAGGAATATGAGAAAATTCCATAACAACCTCCTTAAAGCTTTAACTCCTTGAGAGCAAGTGCAAGATTTTCATTCTGAGAAGCAACATAGTCCTCATAATTTTTCTTGCTCCAGATTTCGAGTCTGTTTGTCATACCGATAACTACCGCATCGCCTTCAATCTCGGCAAACTCACGCAGGGACTGCGGAATAATCACCCTGCCCTGTGCGTTGGGAGTAACCTCAACCGCAGTAGCGTTAAAGGTGTACTGAACAGCCATGGAGAGGTTTGCGGGAAGTGCAAGAATCTTCTCGCACATTGCGTTGAACTGTTCGCTTGACATAACCTGAATGCACTTGTTGCCGAAGCCTCGTGCAAGATAGTATGTTTCGCCGAGCTGTTCACGGAACTTTGCGGGCAGTACAATTCTTCCTTTTGCATCAATAGAATGATTTGTCATTCCCGAAAACATCTGCCCACCTCCATACACTTTTCTTCATAAACCGTCACTCTGTGGTTTTAAAAGTCACCGAATGACACCTTCTGACACCTTTTGTCTTATTATAAACCATAGGTGCAAAAAAATCAATATCAAAGTTACGAAAAAACAAATAATATTTACAAATCATTTCAAATGCTTTCAACTTTGAAACCATATTTTTTCGTAAAAGAATATTATGCCCAAAAAAGCTGATTTTACAGAGGGTTTCACCCATTCCATAGCAAAAACAGCAGTCTTAAAAATTACAAAACGCACCGCACGGGTTACAAAAACCGACATTATTTTTATATTTTTCAACCGCCGATTCCGCAAGCATTCGTTTCAGTGTCATAATGTGACACAACACATACGATAAAAACGGCATAAAAAAAGAACAGGCTCATATTGAGTCTGTCCTTTATAAGCTAAATTTAAATCAGCCCTGCTTTTTCTGTGAGCTGACTATGTTTGCATGAGTCTTTCTGAGAGCCTCAAGCTGTGTTGCAACGCCCTCTTCCGTGCGTTTCATAATGCTGTCAACATACACATTAGCAGCTTTTCTGATTTCTGCCGATTTCTGCTTTGCATCGTCAACAATTTCCTTGGCCTTTGCCTGAGCCTCACGAACGAGCTCATTCTGGTTAAGCATAGCCTTTTTGCGTTCCTCGGCACTTCTGATTATATTCTCTGATTCACGGTTAGCCTCGGCAAGAATCTGCTTTCTGTCAGCGACAATATTCTTTGCCTGTCTTACCTCTGCCGGCATAGCGTCCTGAATCTGATCGAGAATATCATAAATCTCATCACTGCTCACCATTACCTTGCCACCCGAAAACGGCATTGACTTAGCGGCACTGATAACATCCTGAAGCTGTAAAATCAAATCCTCAACTTTCATTTCTGTCCACTCCTTATATGTTTGGTTTAATCCACCTTTAATTAAAAAATCAAACGCTTATTTATTTTTCAGTCTTTCCACAATTCTGTCATGGATACACGCAGGAACAAAATTACTGATATCACCGCCCATTGTGGCAATTTCACGAACCATGCTCGAGCTGAGATACATTGAATCCGCCTCAGCCGTTAAAAACAGGGTTTCAAGGTTCGGATTCAGCTTTTTGTTGGTGAGCGCCATCTGAAATTCATATTCAAAGTCAGTTACCGCTCTGAGTCCCTTAACAATTGCGTCCACACCGTGTTCCTCACAATACTGTGCAAGCAAGCCGTTGAAGCCTACTATTTCAACATTATCGAGATGCTCGGTAACTTCCTTCAAAAGTTCAATTCTCTCATCAATCGAAAAAATCGGCTTTTTTGAAGAATTGACAAGCACGCCCACGATTACACGGTCAAAAAGCTTTGACGCTCTCGTGATAACATCAAGGTGTCCGAGCGTTACGGGATCGAAACTTCCCGGACAAATCACTGTTTTGTTCATCTTTGAAAATCCTTATGTCTGAATGTAGTTATTTTTATTTTACCATAGCGATACTGTCTGTCAAGTACAAAATCACCGTAATTCGACAAAATTTCTTCGTCAAGAGGATTTTCCGCAATGATTACACCCGTATCGTTCATAGCCTCGGGAACAAGTTCAAGGGCATCCTGCAGCATTCCCGTTCTGTATGGCGGATCGAGAAATGCAATGTCAAAACGCTGTGAATTCATCGAAAGAAAGCTGTGAAAATCCATTGCAAAAACCTTTGCCGAGTTTTCAAGCTTAGTAGCCTTGAGGTTTCTTTTTACCGTTTCAAGCGATTTTTTTGCATTGTCAACAAAGCTTGCCGACTTTGCGCCTCTGCTCAAAGCCTCAATACCCATTTGTCCCGAGCCTGCAAAAAGGTCAAGAAAGTTTCTGCCCTCGGTTTCAAACTGTATAATCGAAAAAACAGCCTCTTTAATTCTGTCGGTTGTCGGTCTTACATCTTCACCCTCAAGGGTTTCGAGTCGTCTGCCTCTTGCGGAGCCTGTAATAACTCTCATAAAACGCACGCAGCCTTTCCGCCTGCAAAATCATAAAACAACACCGCAAGCAGGCATACGGCATTACCGAAAAGTTGAATTTCAAACAATTGTTTAAAACTGCAAATTTTAGTATAACACATTAAAAGATAATTTACAACAATATTTTACTCTGTTTCGTTTTCATCCTGCGGATGATAGTATTTATACACCGCAAGTGCGGCGTCTTTTGTCATTTTAGGAGCGTTTTCAAGCTCTGCAAGGTCTGCGTTTGAGATGTTTTCAATCGTTCTGAAATACTTAAGAAGCGACCTTGCTCTGACTTCGCCTATACCCTCAATGCCTGTAAGCGAGCTTTTGAATGTATTTTTGCTTCGTCTTGAATGGTGATAGCCGATTGCAAAGCGGTGAACCTCGTCCTGCATTTTTGCGAGGAACGCAAACAGCGACCGTCCGGGACTGAGCGCAATTTCTCCGCCCTCTCCCGTTACGGCTCGGGTTTTGTGCTTATCGTCCTTTACAAGACCGAACAGCGGAACATCAATATTCTTACTCTGCAAAACCTCTTTTACAGCCGCAACCTGACCTTTACCGCCGTCAAGCAGGATAAGGTCGGGCAATTTTCCAAAGCCCTCGTTCTCATCGGGATTTTTATAATATTCGTCAAATCGTCTTGTCAAAACTTCCGCCATGGATGCGTAGTCATCCTGTCCTTCAAAGCCTTTGATTTTAAACTTTCTGTAAGCCGATTTGAGCGGTTTGCCGTTTTTATAAACAATCATACCCGCAACATTTTCAGTGCCTGCAAGGTTTGAAATATCGTAGGATTCGATATATTCGGGCAGTTTTTTAAGTCCGAGCAAATCACGCAGTTCTTCAAGCACATTGTACTCACGAACGGTTGCGCCCTTTTTCTGTGCAAGGGTTTCTGCGGCATTCGATTTGCACATTGCCACAAGCTGCGCTCTGTCGCCCCTCTGCGGAACCGTTATGCCGACCTTACTGCCGTGCTTTTGCGAGAGCCATTCGGCAATTTCTTCCATACCGTCAAAATTCCTGTCGATTGCAATGCTCTTTGGCACACTGTCACGCAGAGTGTAATATCGCAGTAAAAATTCTTCGGTTTCGGATTCACTTTCACCGCTGTCAAACACAAAGCTTTCACGGTCAAACAACCTTCCGCCTTCAAATCGAAATACCTGATAACAGGTTTTGCCGTCATCCGAAAAGCCTGCAATAACATCGCCGTCATCAATTTTTGTTGCAACAACCTTTTGCTTGTCGCTCATTTTACGGACGGATTTTATTATATCTCTGATTGACGCCGCCCTTTCAAATTCAAGATTTTCTGCGGCTGTTTCCATTTCTTCGGTCAGCTTTTTGATTGAATTTGTTGAACCGCCACGCAAAAATTCAAGCGCACGGTTAAGATTTTCGTTGTAATCTTTAAGCCTTACTCTGCCTGTACACGGAGCCATGCATTGCTTTATGTGGTAGTTAAGGCAAGGTCTGCCCTTTCCGCAATCTCTCGGAAACTGCCGGTTGCAGGTTGGGAGCATAAAGATTTTGTTGGCTTCCTCAACGGCATTTTTTACATAGTAACTGCTCTTGTACGGACCGATGTATTCCGCTCCGTCATCCTTTTTCTGCAATGTATATGACAGCTTTTTCCAATCACCCGAGCTGATTCTTATATAGCTGTAGCCCTTGTCGTCTTTAAGCAGAATGTTATACTTCGGGGTATGTTGCTTGATAAGGCTGCATTCAAGAATGAGTGCCTCAAACTCACTGTCCGTGATGATATATTCAAAATCATCGACATTATCAACCATTCTGCGAACCTTTTCTGCATGGTTATTCTGCGAACCGAAGTATTGGCTGACTCTGTTTTTAAGAGCCTTTGCCTTGCCGATATATATAATTTTTCCGCTTTTATCGTGCATGATGTACACACCCGGCAACAGAGGAAGTGCCATTGCTTTTTTGCGAAGCTGTGACATTTTCGGATTCACAAAATCACCGCCTTTTACGATTTCAGATTAATTTGAGAGAAACAAAAAAGAGGCGGAAAAAAACCGCCCCTTGGTATTTTGTAAAATTTAAAGCTGATTATTCAGCAAAGCCTGACTCAACGAGAGAAACAAGACCCTCAACTGCTTCAGTTTCGTCAGAACCGTCAGCAATTACCTTAATAGTAGTGCCGCCGATAATTCCGAGGGACAACACACCGAGAAGACTTTTTGCATTTACACGACGCTCTTCCTTCTCTACCCAAATTGTTGACTTATACTCATTAGCCTTCTGAATAAAGAAAGTTGCCGGACGAGCGTGTAAACCGGCTTTATTCTGTACTAATACTTCCTTAACATACATTTTTAAAACCCTCTTTGCCTTTAAATTTTTAACCACCAATGCCTGCAAATTGCGGCTCAATTTAATATGTATTATAATCTTTTTTCCGAACAAGGTCAATACAATAAATGAATTTCGTGTTAATATGCACCTTGAGAGAATTTATTACCCTGTTTATTGTGCATTTTTACAAAATAATATGTTTCCCCCGTATTTTCCCCGTAAACACACGGTATTTCATATGTTTTTTCTTGTCTTATTTTATGTAAACACACCGATAATATACTGCAAAAATTACTTTTTGTTATATTCTTCAAGCATTTCGGGACGTTTGAGGGCAGTCACCTCTATGCTCTTTTCTTTTCTCCATTTTTCAATATTTGCATGGTGACCGCTCATAAGCACTTCGGGAACTTCTTTGCCTCTCCAGACTGACGGTTTTGTGTACTGCGGATACTCAAGAAGTCCGTTAAAATGGCTTTCCTCGGTAAAACATTCGTTGTTGGAAAGCACACCCGGAACCATTCTTGAAAGTGCGTCCGCAAATACCATTGCGGGAATTTCTCCGCCCGTGAGAACATAGTCGCCGATTGAAATTTCTTCGTCAATAAACTCGTCAAGAAGTCTTTGGTCAACACCCTCGTAATGACCGCAGAGAATACAGATATTTTCAACATCGGCAAGCTCACGAAGTCTTTGCTGTTTCAATGTTTTGCCCTGCGGTGACATATAGACAAAATGCGGTCTTTTGCCGATTTGTTTACAGATATCCTCAAAGCAGAGGGCAATGGGTTCGGCTTTCATAAGCATTCCCATTCCGCCGCCGTAGGGAGTGTCGTCAACTCTTTTGTGCTTGTCAAAAGCGTAATCACGCAGTTGGTGACACACGATTTCAAGCACACCGCTTTTCTGTGCTCTGCCGATTATGCTTCCGTTTAAAACAGGCTCAAACATTTCGGGGAAAAGCGTTATAATATCAATCCTCATCGTCGAAAATTCCTTTCATGGGAACAATAAGAACATATCCGTCATTAACATTGATTTCTTTTACAACATCATCAATTACTGGAGCAAGGTATGTCTTGCCGTCGGCGTCTTTGATTTCATAAACATCGTTTGCGCCTGTACGCAAAACATCGGAAATTTTGCCGTAAACTCTGCCGTTGCCGGCATCCTTAACCTCAAGACCGATAAGATCCTGAACAAAGTGAACGCCCTCTGCAAGATTGATGTCGTCACGGTTGATATACACAACCTTGCCTCTGTATTTTTCGGCTGCCTCGATTGTGTCAACACCTTTGATTTTTGCAAGAGCGATATTTTTGTGTGGACGGGATTTCACCTCGATGAACTCTGTTCCGTTTTCGTCAAGCCACAGCTTTTTAAAAGCACAGAGAAATTCGGGGGAATCACACCACGGATCAATTCTGACCTCACCTTTTATGCCGTGTGTACCCACGATTTTTCCCGAATCAAGAAACTGTTTTTTCATAATTACCTCAAATTTCACAAAATAAATTCAGTCGGATTTTACTTTAATTCAATGATTGTAACACCGTCTTCGCCCTCGCCGAAAACACCGAGTCGCTGACTTTTGACGGCTTTGTTTGTTTTAAGATACTTGTTTATTTCACGCTTAAGCACACCCGTGCCTTTGCCGTGAATAATCGTCATTTTGCTCACACCCGAAAGTACGGCATTGTCAATTGCCTTGTCAACAATATTGATTGCGTCAAAGGCGGTTTCACCACGGACATCAACCTCTGTTTCGGGACGGACATCCATTCTGCTCGGCACATTTCTTGTGCTTGAAAATCTGTCCTTTGCGGGCTTGTTGTTTGATTTGAGCAAACGAAGATTTTTAATATCAACCCTCGTTTTGATTATGCCCGCCTGAACAAGCACAACACCGTCCTTGTTCGGCGGTGCAAGTACAGTTGCGTTTTTGTCGATATCGTAAATGAGAACCGTGTCGCCGACTTTGAGCGGTCTCGGCAGCTTGTACTCCTCATCGGGAGTATTGCGAGCCTTGACAGGATCGGCATGGGCCTCCATCTTGTCAATATTTTTCTTTAGCTGTGTTCTTGCCTGAACGCTCATATCCTTGGCTTTTCTCGCCTTTTCAAGCTCTTCGGCAACTGCGTCGGCCTGCGCTCTTGTGCGTGAAATAATACGCTGAGCCTCCTGCCTTGCCTTTTCAATCTCACGCTCCGCACGCTGCTTTGCCTTCTGCATTTCGTTTTCTGCTTTCTGCTTTTCGGTATTAGCCTTTGCAGTAAGTCTATTTGCATTCTCAAGCTGTTTTTCAAGACTTTGACGGCGCTTTTCAAGCTTTTCAACAACATCTTCAAACTGTCTGTTCTCGTTTGAAACAAGTTCGCTTGCTCGGCTGATTATTTCATCATCTATTCCGAGTCTTTTTGAAATTGCAAACGCGTTGCTCTTGCCGGGAACACCGATGAGAAGTCGGTAAGTCGGCTTGAGAGTTGCAACATCAAATTCGCAACTGCCGTTTTCAACTCCGGGAGTACGCAGAGCAAATTCCTTTAACTCCGCATAGTGGGTTGTTGAAGCAATTTTTGCGTGTTTGTCACGCAGTCTTTCAAGAATTGCAATTGCAAGAGCCGCACCCTCGACAGGGTCTGTTCCTGCGCCGAGCTCGTCAATAAGGCAGAGCGAGCCTGCGTTTGCAAGCTTTATAATCTGAACGATATTTGTCATATGTCCCGAAAAGGTTGACAACGACTGTTCAATGCTCTGTTCGTCACCAATATCCACAAGCACTCTTCTGAACACGGAAAGCTCGCTGTTGTCGGCACACGGAACGAGAAGTCCGCACATTGCCATAAGCGTGAGCAGACCGATTGTCTTTAAAGTTACGGTTTTACCGCCCGTGTTAGGACCTGTGATTACAAGCGTGTCAAACTCTTTTCCGAGCATAACATCAACGGGAACAACCTTGTTTTTGTCGATGAGGGGATGACGAGCCTGTTTAAGCTCAATCATTCCCCTGTCGTTCATAATCGGCTTTGACGCTTTCATTGAATACGCAAGGTCAGCCTTTGCAAAAATCAAATTAAGCTGTGCAAGGTTCTTGTAGCTGTGGATAATGCTGTCGGCAAACTCGCCTGCATTTGCGGAAAGCTCAAAGAGAATTCTTTCAATCTCCTGCTCTTCCTTTGACTGCAAAAGCTTGATGTCATTGTTTGCCTGAACAACGCCCATAGGCTCAATAAACACGGTTGCACCGCTTGACGAGGTGTCGTGTACAAGACCCGGAACATTGCCTCTGCATTCACTTCTTACGGGAACAACATATCTGCCGTCACGCTGTGTGACGATAGTATCCTGAAGATACTTTATGTATGTTGAGCTGTGAATAATTTTATCGAGTACCTCACGAGCCTTTGAGGAGGCTGTGCGGATTTTTCTTCTTATATCCGACAAAACAGGGCTTGCCTTATCGGAAATCTCCTCCTCGCTTATAATAGCCGAGGTGATTTTGTCCTCAAGAAACTTGTTGGAAACAAGTCCGCTGAAATAACCGTCAAGAGAGCTTGCTCCTCCGCCTGAGCGTGAGTGCCACTCCTTGACCGTGCGGATTGTTCTGAGAGTTGACGCAACCGACAGAAGTTCGCCTGTGGTAAGGCAACCGCCTGCCTGTGCTCTGCGTAAATGTCCCGAACAATTTCCGGCACCGCCGAATGACGGAGCACCGAATCTTCCGCTTAACGCAACTGCGTCATCGGTTTGCTGTAAAAGCTGTTCAACCTTTTTCAGTTCAAACACGGGTTCGAGATTCAATGCCATTTCACGAGCGTCCTCAATCGAAGTCATTCCCGCAAGCCTTTCGAGGATTTTATCAAGTTCAAGTGTTTTGTAATGTCTGTTCATAATTCTACCAAATTCAATAATTGCAATTTTGTGTCCGTAGGGGCGGATATTATCCGCCCGCGGGCGCCCAATGAGCGCCCCTACAGTTTTCAGTCATTCTGTTTCAAATAAATAAGTCATTTTCACACAAAACTGCATTGTCTGATTAACTGCTTATTGTTTTGTAAAAAACAAGCGTTTTAAAGTCTTTTTCAAATCTGTATTTAAGATAACTTTCGCTCGCCGCATTCAGCACAACAAGGTCATCCTTCGGCAATGCAAACGAAAACAGCTTGTCATCATCGGCATAAACCGTGTGCCTAAGCGCCGTGAGCGTTCCCTCATTGAGAGCGATTGCGGGTTCCGACACATCCGTTCTGCAATCGGCACATTCAAGAGCGCCTATGCGTGGCAGAAAGTACATAAGCGGAGTAATGTATTCTCCGCATTCTCTGCACATTCTCAGGTCGGGCATATAGCCCGCCATACTTGCAAGCCTCATTTCAAGACACGGCTTGATGAGGTCTGCACTGCGTTTGTTCTCTGACAAAAGGTAGAGCGAATTAAGCACAAGGCTCAGAAATGAGTCTGCCTTTTGCTCACGGGGGCAAATTGTCAGAGCGAGTTCGCAAAAATACTGTGCAAGGCACATTTTTGTAACATCACTGCGGAGCTTTGAGAAAATGCGAATTGGCTGTGCCTCGCCGATTATGTAACTTTCCCGACCTTTATAAATTGTAAGTCGGGAATATGAGAGGAGAGATGCCGCCGCACATTTGCCGTTTTTGATGTTTTTTGCACCCTTTACAAATGCACGGATTACACCGTTTGACTTTGTGAGAGCAAAAACGAGCTTGTCCTGCTCACCGATATTCTGTTCCTTTATAATCAGTCCTTCTGTTCGGAATTTCATCGGTTTCCTCCCTGTTCACGGTGATTGCACCCGTGTCTTTGGCATCCTGAATACTTTTGTAGCGAATGTAATCAAGAACGCTTCCCGTGGTAAAGAATATTTGCCACGCACTCCAGTTATCCATAAAAACACCTCCGCAGTTAGTGTTTCACGGATGCCGTTTATTATATTATGAAAAATCTGACATTGTGTCAAATCGTGTACCCGAATCGCTTTTAATCGGATTATCAGTCAAAATTCTTTTCGTCATAGCCGAAATTCTGAAGAATCTGGGCACGGTTTCGCCAATCCTCTTTTACCTTTACCCATGTCTGTAGGAATACCCTGCAATCGAAAAACCTTTCGATATCCTGACGGGCAAATGTGCTGATTTTCTTGAGCATTGAGCCGTTTTTACCGATAATAATACGCTTGTGGGTTTCTTTTTCACAGAAAATAGTAGCGTCAATATCAAGCATACCGTTATCCCTTGTTTTCATTTTTTCGATTACAACAGCCGTGCCGTGCGGAATTTCCCTGTCGCAAAGACGGAGTATTTTTTCACGGATAATTTCGGCAACAATAACTCTTTCGGGCTGGTCTGTAAGAGTATCGTCATCAAAGAAATGACCGCCCTCGCCTGCCTGCTTTTTAAGCTCGTCAAGAAGTTCGTTCATACCGTTGCCGTCCTGTGCGCTCACGGGAACAACTGCGTCAAAATCGTAGAGCAGACTGTAACGGGCAATCTGTTTCATAAGTTCTTCTTTTTCTTTGAGAGTGTCAATCTTATTGATTGCAAGGATTGCCGGCATTTCCATTGACTTGAACTTTTCAATAAGATTAAGTTCTGTGTCACCCGGTTCTTTTCCTGCCTCAACAACGAGCATACAGCAGTCAACACCGCCCACGGATTCATTGACTGAACGCACCATATACTTGCCGAGAGAGGTTTTCGGCTTGTGCATACCCGGTGTATCAAAGAAAACAAGCTGATATTCGCCCTGAGTAAGCACACCTGTAATTCTGTTGCGGGTAGTCTGCGGTTTGCTTGAAACAATCGCAATTTTCTGTCCCATAAGTCTGTTGAGAATTGAACTTTTGCCCACATTAGGTCTGCCGACAATGGCAATAAATGCGGATTTATCTTTATTATCTGTATTTAACATATTACCTCACTATACAAAAATCGGGGGCAAGCAAAATGCCGCCCCTTTGTTAATGTTTATCTTTTCTTTTAATGCCCAAAATTGCGTTCTTGACTTTTACGGGACCTGCACATACAAAGACGGCAGAAATCACCGCAGATAAAATCAGCAAAACGAGCATAACGGGATTGTTTGCAAAATACGAAAATATTTTTCCGATTACTTCAAAATCAGGGAAGAACAGCACCGCTGTAAACACAGCCGAAAATGACACGGCAAGCACGGCTGCGGCTGCAATGTCCTTGATAATCTTAACGGAAAAATCGTATCTGTCACAAAACAAATCACAAAGCTTTTCAACACAGGTGTTGACCATTTCAAGTGCAATTACAAGCGCACACAAAACGGCGAGCAACGCCCATTTTGCGGCAGAAAAATCGTAAAAGCAACCGAAAACGAAAACATAAAATGTCGCAACAAGGTGAAATCTCATATGACTTTCGCTTTTTACGGCAAAGCAGAAACCTCTGAATGCACTTTTAAAACTTTTGATTTGCTTTTTCATACCCCGTAATATAACTACTCTGTCAAGCCATATCGTCATCAACTATGTAGCTTGATGATGCAGGAAGACCGAGCTGTTCCATAACAAGCTCTTCTTTTTCTCTCATTCTTACCCTTTCAAGCTTTTCCATGTGATCATAGCCGAGAAGGTGCAGAACACTGTGAGCGGTAAGATAGCCAACCTCTCTCTGGAGGCTGTGGCCAAAGAGTTCCGCCTGATCTCTTGCCTTTTCCATAGAAATTACAACATCACCGAGAATCTGTGCGCCTGTTTCGGGATTGGTGTCATAAACACCGTTTTCGCCCATTGGGAAAGAAAGAACATCGGTTTCAATGTCCTTGTCACGATACTGCTTGTTAAGAGCCTTGATGCCCTCGTTATCCGTGAAAGTAACGCTGATTTCAGCAGAACCTTCAAATTTTTCAAGTCGCAGAACTGCATTACAACAACGACGAACCAACATTCTGATACCTGTCGGAATCTTTACTGCTTTTTGTTTGTTTGTGATAATTACCCTGATTTTATTATGCTCTGCCATTCATGATCATCCTTTCATTATTTTTAACCCGATAGCGTGGGATATGTGAAAATTAAGTAAATTAATTTTTGGAGCCGTTGTTTTTGGAGCCGTTGTTTCGTAAATTATTAATGTCAGTGTTTTCAAATTTTGCATAAGCCTTGATGATATCCTGAACAAGGCGATGACGGACAACATCCTTTTCGTCAAAGAAACAGGTGCCGATATCGTCAATGTTCTTGAGGATTTTGATGCAGTCTTTAAGACCGCTCTTTGCACCGTTCGGAAGGTCAATCTGTGTAATATCGCCCGTGATTACCATTTTTGAGTTAAATCCGAGTCGGGTAAGGAACATCTTCATCTGTTCCCTTGTCGTATTCTGAGCCTCGTCAAGAATTATAAAGCTGTCGTCAAGCGTTCTTCCTCGCATATATGCAAGCGGTGCAACCTCAATGTTACCTCTTTCAACATACTTTTGATATGTTTCCGCACCGAGCATATCAAACAATGCGTCATACAGGGGGCGAAGATACGGATCGACCTTGCTCTGCAAATCACCGGGCAGAAAACCGAGCTTTTCGCCTGCCTCAACAGCAGGTCTTGTGAGAATTATTCGGTTAATCTGCTTGCTTCTGAAAGCCGTGACCGCCATTGCAACGGCAAGGTAGGTCTTGCCCGTACCGGCAGGGCCGACGCCGATTGTGACGGTATTTTTCGCAATCTGCGAGCAGTAGCGCTTCTGACCGATGGTTTTCGGCTTAATAGGCTTTCCCTTTGAAGTAATACAGATGCAGTCGCCTGCAAGCTGTTCTATTTTGTCCTCACTGCCTTCATTGACAAGCGAAATGCAGTAGCGGATATTTTGCTCGGAAAGTGCTTCGCCACGGTTGATGAACTGCAACAGGCTTTCAATAACCTTGCAGGCCTTCGATGTGTTTTCGGCATCGCCCTCAACCTTAAGCTCACTGTCACGGCAGGTGACACGGACATTAAACTCCTTTTCAATCAGCTTAATATTTCCGTCAAAACTGCCAAAAAGTGCTACGGCATTTTCCATTCTGTCGATATTTATAATTTGTTCCGTAAAGCAAAACTCCCGTTTCTTCAATAATTCAAAACAATTATAACACATTTTACTTGAAAATGTACATTAAAAATAGCTTTTTTCACTAAAAAAATAATTTTTGTGAATTTTGACGAAAACTAAACTTCACATAGCCACTCATTTGTAAAGGATAGAAACACTTTTTTTACTCTTTCGTAATTATACTCAAAATCGCATTACAATCGGCTTATTTTAGTTATTTAAATCTTCCGAAACTACCACAATATTGCCGTTTTTGTAATATAACTGTACAAATTTGATAACTTCCCGAAAATTAAAAATTTATCAAAATTACTCTCAGTCGTAAAATCGGCTTAAAATGCTTGACAAACGGGCAATTGTATATTATAATTCACAGGTGTAAAGAAATTTTCTTTACACGCAGACCAGAATCACGGGAGCTGTCAGGTATGGAAAAAAACATTGAAGTATCTCTCTTGTTTGATTTTTACGGCGAACTTTTAAAGCCCTCGGGCAAAAAGGCAATTGACCTTTATTATAATGAAGATTTGTCGCTTGCAGAGGTTGCCGATGAAACAGGAATAACAAGACAGGGTGTGCGTGACAGTATCAAGCGCAGTGAGCAACAGCTTTTTGAGTTTGAAGAAAAGCTCGGTCTGTTCAAACAGTTCAGTAAGCTTGAGCAGGGGCTTGACGAAATTTCGGCTCTTGCACTTGAAATAAAAGAACTTTCACAGGATACACAAATCACAGAGCTTGCGGATGTTATCATCGAAAAATCAGGCTCGCTGAAAGATTAAAGGAGTTTTCATGGCATTTGAAGGACTTGCAGATAAGCTTGGCAATGCGTTCAAAAAACTGAAAAACAAAGGCAAGCTTTCTGAAAAAGATGTTAAGGAAGCAATGAGAGAGGTTCGACTCGCACTTCTTGAGGCCGATGTAAACTACAAGGTTGCAAAGGACTTTACAAACAAAGTAACAGAGCGTGCTGTCGGTCAGGATGTTATGCAAAGTCTTACTCCTGCACAGATGGTTGTTAAGATTGTTGACGAGGAGCTTACAAGCCTTATGGGCGGTGAGGACGCACGAATTGAGTTTGCGTCAAAGCCTCCGACAGTCATCATGATGTGCGGTCTTCAGGGTTCGGGTAAAACAACCCACACGGCAAAGCTTGCAAAAATGCTGAAAAAGCTGGGCAGAAATCCTCTGCTTGCCGCCTGTGACGTATATCGTCCCGCCGCTATCGACCAGTTGAAGGTTGTCGGTGAAAAGGCAGGCGTTCCTGTTTTTGAAATGGGAAAAGCAAATCCCGTTAAGATTGCAAAAGAGGCAATCAAGCGTGCAAAGGACTACGGCAACGATGTTGTTATTCTCGATACCGCAGGCCGACTTCATATTGATGAGGCTCTTATGGATGAGCTTAAAAACATCAAAAAAGAAGTTGAACCAAACGAAATTTTGCTTGTTATCGACTCGATGACAGGTCAGGACGCAGTTAATGTTGCGAAGAGCTTTAACGAACTTCTTGACATTACGGGTGTTATTCTCACAAAGCTTGACGGTGACACTCGAGGCGGTGCGGCGCTTTCGGTAAAGGCTGTTACAGGCAGACCTATTAAATTTGCAGGTACAGGCGAAAAGCTTGACGATATTGAAGTTTTCCACCCAGACAGAATGGCAAGCCGTATTCTCGGCATGGGTGATGTGCTTACTCTCATTGAGGACGCACAGAATAAAATGGATGCCGAAAAAGCCGAAGAAATGGCTCAGAAGATGATGAGCAACAAATTCGACTTTAACGATTTGTATGATCAGTTTGAGCAGGTCAAAAAAATGGGACCGCTCAAGGGCATTCTTTCAAAAATTCCGGGTGTCGGAAAACAGCTTGAGGGCGTTGACATTGATGACAGACAGATTGACTGGGTTCAGGCAATTATCCTCTCAATGACACCCGAAGAAAGAAGTCACCCGCACATTATGAACCCGTCAAGAAAGCGCAGAATTGCGGCAGGTTCGGGCAGAAGCATTGAAGAGGTCAACCGACTTATCAAGCAGATTGACCAGATGCAGAAGATGATGCGTCAGATGACAAAGGGCGGAAAAGGCTCTAAGAAAAGAAGAAAAATGAAAGGTCTTCCCGGACTCGGCGGTATGCCGATGAACGGCATGGGACCTGCAGGCGGAATGGGCGGACCGGACGGAATGCCTCCGTTCAAATAATTAACATTAATCAAACATTAAACAAAGTTTTTCATCCAATTACGGTTGGTGAATATAAATTAACAATTTTTATGAGGTGAACATTATGGCAGTAAAGATCAGACTTAGAAGAATGGGTTCAAAGAAGGCTCCTTTCTACAGAGTAGTAGTAGCAGATTCAAGATATCCGAGAAACGGCCGTTTCATTGAAGAAATCGGCACATATGATATTCTCAAGAAGCCTTCTGAGTTCAATGTTGACGCTGAAGCAGTTAAGAAGTGGATTGCTAACGGTGCTCAGCCAACAGACACAGTAAAGGCTCTTCTCAAGAAGAACGGCGTAATTGAATAATTGCGTTTCGGAAAGGACAAACAATGAAAGATTTACTTGCAGTTATCGCAAAGGGTCTTGTTGACGATCCCGATTCCGTATCAGTTGAAGCAGACGCTCCCAATGAAGAGGGAACAGTTGTTTACCACATTCATGTTGCAGAAAATGACATGGGCAGAATCATCGGTAAGCAGGGCAGAATTGCCAAGGCTATCCGCACAATTGCCCGCAGTGCCGCTATCCGCAGTGAAGAAAAAATCATGGTTGAAATCGACTGATTAACGGTCATAACCGAACAAAAGCCTCCCACCACGGGAGGCTTTTTTACACCCTATTAAATATCAAAAGGTAAAACTTCCTGTTTTGCCCACATCATTTTTGAAAAACATAATATAGTAAATCGGGATATAGTTAATCTTCCCGTCGGAAGTTACTGTTTTCTCGTTTGAAAGAACAAAGGCTTTCTTAATGTGATAATCCTTATTGCTTACAAATGTGTTCAATGCGCTGTGAACCGTGTAATCCTTTCCCGATTTCACCTCAATCGGAACAGCAGAAAGGCTGTCGTAATCATCAATAAGATAGTCAACCTCTCCCTTACTTCGATTATCATAATAGTAAAGTTTATAGCCGTGAGCCGCAAGTTCGCTTGCCACAACGCTTTCGTAAGCCGAACCGAGATTCACACTCGTTTCATCATCAAGCACGGCACGGATATTGTTGCCGTACAAAATTCCCGTCAGAATACCGACATCGTTCAGATAAAGCTTGAGCAGATTTTTGCCCGTTGATTCAATAAGCGGAAAAACGGGATTTGAAATTGCCTGAACATTAAGGGCGATCCCTGCACTTATCAAATACTCGAATTCATCCTGATAGTCGCTGAAACGCTTACCGCTTTTATTCTCAATATTTTTTGCAACAATCCTTTTCTTTTTGTTTTCCATATTTGACGGAATGAGGTCATAAACTCTGCGGATTTTAAGTTTGTTTTCATCATCGTATTTTGAAGCGTCTGCAGCATAATATTCGTGAATTTCGCTTTGTATCTCTCTGACGGACTGAATATTTCTCTCAGAAATATAGCTGTTAACCGCATCGGGCAATCCGCCGACAAGCAGATACTTTCTGAATAAATCCATCATCCTATTGTGCATGGATTCATCAAGAGATTCAAGATTTTCAAATTTTTTCTGCATAGCCGAAATAACAATTTCATTCATTCCGTTTGCATAGAGAAATTCCTCAAAATCAAGCGGAAACATACGCACTTTGCGAATACTGCCCATTGGAATTGAGGTAGTCTGTGACAGCGTTACACCCAAAAGCGAACCGCTTGCAATGAATGTAAATTTGCCGTCCTGTGACAAAAATTTGAGCAAAGTCAGCAGATGAGGATATGCCTGAATTTCGTCAATAAAAATCAAGGTATCGCTTTTCTTCCCCATTTTATTTCCTGCGAGCATACTCACCTGCAAGTAAAAATCTTCGACTGTTTTTGTGTTTTCAAAAAGTCGGTTGCCGAGGGAATCTTCAACCATATTTATTTCAATAAAATTTTTAAAAATCTTTTTGCCGACATAACGGATAATGTATGTTTTTCCGACCTGTCTTGCACCGTCTATGAGAAGAATTTTCTTTGAATCCGACTTCAAATGTTCTTCGATTACGGTTTCAATCTTTCTGTAAAGCATACCAATCCCACTTTTCAATAGATTTTCAGTATAGTTTTTTACACTTTTCAATAAGATTATACCATTTAAAGACACACTTTTCAATAGAATTTAGGGGTTAAAAACTACACTTTTCAATGAAATTTGAGGGGCAAAAGCTACACTTTTCAAATTATGAACAGAAATTTGATATAAAAAACACGGTGCAACCTATGTTTTATGGTTACACCGTACTTTATAAAATCTTTTAAATTCAGGCAACTTTACACTGTGATTATTTTATCAATTCTTCAAGCTGTGACTTATTATATTTACTCTTATAGATGTCATAGCCTGCCGTGTCAATGTTTATGTTTGCGTGCCTTTTGTCAGCCTGAACATAGACATCATCACCCTTGACATATATCAAAACCCAAATATCTCGACTGGTATCTTTCAGGTATGATAAAAGAAGTACATAACTCGGTTCAACATCTATCGAATCCACCTTATTATCAGATGTCATATATATCAAATCGTCAGATGCCTTCAACTTTTCGTTAAGGTTGTTTTTGTTTGATTTTGAAATGAGTTCATTAGTTTTGTAGTCATAAAATTCAACTGAAAATTGGTTTGGGTCTGCTGTCGGAGTAGTATCTGATAAAGCAGTTGTATCGGCTTCATCAGAAGTTTGAGCGTTACTTGGTACAACCTCACCACAACCTGTAAATAAAACAGAAGTTGAGATAATAACTGCCAACAAGATAATCGAGATAATTTTTTTCATAATTAACACCCTCTTGTGTTTTTGTAGGCTTAATTATACACCTTAAATTCATTCTGTCAAGATATTCAAAACAAAAAATCAACCGCAAAGTTTTTCACTCTGCGGTTGATTTTATTTTTATTAAGAATTACGCTTATTTGGCGTTTGCTGTTGTAAAGGTAAACTGACCGTCTGCGAAATCGCAGGTAACTACTGCGCCGTCCTTGACCTTGCCCTCAAGCATCTGCTCTGAAAGCGGATCTTCAATCTCATTCTGTATTGCACGGCGGAGAGGTCTTGCACCGTAGTTTTCGTCAAAGCCCTTGTCGGCAATCTCGCTGATTGCGTTGTCTGTAAAGCTGATTTTAATATTCATCTTATCAAGACGGTTTTCAAGAGTTTTGAGCATCTTAACGGCAATCTGCTTAATTTCGTCCTTGTTGAGCTTGTTGAACACGATAATATCGTCAACACGGTTCAAAAATTCAGGACGGAATACCTTGCGGAGTTCGCCTGTTACAAGCTCCTTGATGTCCTTTTTCTCGCTCTCTTCGACATTCTCATTTTCGGAATTAAAACCGAGTGAGCTCTGCTTTTCGGTGATAAGTCTTGCGCCGACATTAGAGGTCATTATGATAATGGTGTTCTTAAAGTCAACCGTTCTGCCCTGTGAGTCGGTAAGTCTGCCGTCCTCAAGAATCTGGAGGAGCATATTGAATACATCTGGGTGAGCCTTTTCAATCTCATCAAAAAGTACAACCGAATACGGTTTTCTTCTTACCTTTTCGGTGAGCTGACCGCCCTCTTCAAAGCCTACATATCCGGGCGGTGAACCGATAAGCTTTGACACGGTGTGTTTCTCCATATACTCACTCATATCAAGACGGAGCATTGCATTTTCATCGCCGAACATTGCCTCTGCAAGAGCCTTGCAAAGTTCTGTTTTGCCGACACCCGTCGGACCGAGGAAGATAAACGAACCGACAGGTCTTTTCGGGTCTTTAAGACCTACTCTGCCTCGTCTGATAGCCTTTGCGATTGCAGTTACAGCCTCGCTCTGACCGATAACTCTTTCGTGGAGAACATTCTCCATGTTAAGAAGTCTTTCGCTTTCTTCCTTAGTAAGCTGAACAACAGGGATACCTGTCCATTCGGAAACAATCTTTGCGATATCCTCGGCAGTTACCTCGCCGCTGTTACCCTTCTGCTGTTCCTGCCACTTCTTCTTTGCATCGTCAAGCTTTGTCTGAAGTTCCTTCTGCTCATCACGAAGTCGTGCAGCCCTTTCAAAGTCCTGCTCGTTAATTGCACTTGCCTTTTCTTTTTCATAGTCTGCAATTTCATCTTCAAGCTCCTTTACATTATCAGGAGAAGTAAGAGATGCAAGCCTTACCTTTGACGCACCCTCATCAATAAGGTCAATTGCTTTATCGGGGAGGTAACGGTCTGCGATATATCTTGATGACAATGTTACTGCGGCATTGATTGCCTCATCGGTAATCTTAACCTTATGGTGTGCCTCGTAGCTGTCACGCAAGCCTTTGAGAATCTGTACAGCCTGTTCGGGAGTAGGCTCGCCAACCTTTACGGGCTGGAAACGACGCTCCAAAGCGGCATCTTTTTCAATATATTTTCTGTACTCGTTAAGAGTTGTTGCACCGATAACCTGAAAATCGCCTCTTGCAAGTGACGGTTTAAGGATATTTGCGGCGTCTGCACTGCCCTCTGCGGCACCCGCACCAACGATAGTATGAAGTTCATCAATGAAGAGGATAGTGTTCTTTGACTTTTTAACCTCGTCAATAGCCGCCTTAATTCTCTCCTCAAAGTCACCTCTGTACTTCGCACCTGCTACCATACCTGTAAGGTCAAGGCTGACAACTCGCTTGTCTTTAAGAATTTCAGGCACATTGCCCTTTGCAATTTCAAGTGCAAGTCCCTCTGCAACCGCAGTTTTACCTACACCGGGTTCACCGATAAGAACAGGATTGTTCTTTGTACGGCGGGAAAGAATCTGGATAACCCTCTGGATTTCCTTTTCTCTGCCGATTACAGGATCAATTTCGCCGTTCTTTGCGGCTTGAGTAAGATCTCTGCCGAATTTATCAAGAGCCGAACCGCCTTTCTGTGAACCGTTCGGAGCGGATTCGTTTTCAAAACCGCCGAAGCCTTCCTCTGCACCGCCCTGCATACCTTTTGACACAGCCTGTGCAAGTCTTTCAACAGATACACCGAGTTCTTCAAGAAAAGCAACTGCGTAGCTGTCGCTCTCCGAAAGGATTGCAAGGAGCAAATGCTCTGTGCCTACATAGGTGTAGCCTGTTTTTGAAGAAATGATAACTGCGGCTCTCAAAACTCTCTTTGTACGGGGAGTAAAATCATCGGGAGTAAGCTCAACGAGCGACATTGTACCGTTAATTGATTCAAGCTTTTCACGGAGAGCATCTTCCGTTACTCCGCACTCATTAAGAGCGGTTGCGGCAACACCGCTGCCCTCTTTTACGAGTCCGTAGAGAATATGTTCTGTACCGACATAGTTGTGGCGCATCTCCTCTGCGCTTTCAATCGCAAGATTAAGCGCCTTGTTTGCTTTTTCTGTAAAACCTTTGAACTGATACATAAAATCATCACCCTTCCTTGTGGATAATGTATTAACTACTTATTTTCTATGAAAGAGCCTCTCTTAAAATTTTTGCCCTTTCAATATCTCTTTCCTGTGCGGAAAGATTTTTTCCTGCGTTTACCATAAGCGTTGCAGGCTCAATTTTTTCCATAAGAGAGTCAACAACCTCTGCGGTAACATCTTTTATCTGTCCCGACAAAATGCCGAAACGAACATTTGACAACAGCTTTAAAGCCTCGTCATGAGTCATAACCATTGCCGATTTCAACAAGCCTAAGCTTCTGCTTACGCTGTCCTGAATATCAATACTCTTTGCAAGTCTTTCTCTTGCCTGTTGTTCCTGAGAAACAAGCTGTTTTGTGATGTTCTCAAGATTTTCAATTGCGGCTTTTTCGGAGATACCGAGCGTTACCTGATTTGAAAGCTGATAAAGCGAACCGCTGGGTTCTGAGCCTTCACCGTAAGCACCACGGATTGTAAGTCCGAGCTTTGAAAGGTTGCCTGCAATTCTGCCGATTGTACGGCTCTTTTCAAGTGCCGGCAGATGGAGCATAACAGAGGCTCTCATGCCTGTGCCGAGGTTTGTAGGGCATTGTGTAAGATAACCGAGCTTGTCATCAAAAGCAAATTCAAGGTTTTCATCAAGCAGAGTATCAAGCTTATCGGCTGTATCATATGCCTGTTCAAGCGACAAGCCGTCTGTGATAACCTGAAGTCTTATGTGATCTTCCTCGTTAATCATAATGCTCATGCTTTCATCCTTGCTCAACAGCAATGCTCTGCCCTCTGTTTCGCTGATGAATTCGGGACTTACAAGATGTCTTTCAACAAGCGACACACCCTGTGCCTCTGTCAAATCATCAAGCTTAATCAGATTGAAATCCGAGGCAATTGAGCTGTTGCTGTCCCTGATTGCACTTGTAACCTTTTCAATAACCTTTTTTCTGCCCTGTTCGGACAGTCGGCACGGAAACGGGTAATCTTTCAGGTTTCTTGCAAGTCTTACTCTTGTGGAAATTACTTCGTTACTCATAATTAAGCCTCCATTTCCTTAATCTGATCTCTTAACTCTGCGGCATGTTCAAAATTCTGTTCCGAAATTGCCTTGTCGAGTTCCTTTTTAAGTGCCTTGATTTTATCTTTCTTTGTCATCTCGGCACTCTTTTCGGCTTTCTTTGTACCGAAACGGCTGTTCTTACCGCAATGGGTTGTGTTGCCGTGGATTCTTCTGATTGAAGGAAGAAGCTGGTCGCCGAAGATTTCGTAACATTTTGCACAGCCTACATGACCCGACTTTGCAATATCGGAATATGAGCTTCCGCAGAAGTCACAGCGTGTTGCCTGAGTTCTTGCGGGAAGGCTGTTGCCAAAGAAACTTCCGAGAAGTCCCGAAAATTCGTCCTCAAAGTTACCGAAGATGTTTGTGTATCCCATTTTCTTTGCACATTCACTGCACAAATCATATTCTTTAATTTCACCGTTGATAACGGTCTTTACATGAGTATTTGCATTGTTAGCACCGCATTTTTGACATTTCATAATAACTGCCTCCGTTCAAAATCAACTTAATGTGAGCAACATATTCTTAAACAAGTCCGCTCGCACGGCATCTCGTTTACTCTGTTCAACATTTGTAAGCGTTCTGTCGGACAACGCCGAGGCTATCAGCCTTGCCGATGTAAGCTCAATCATATCTCTTTGCAACATATTTTTGAGCATTGCCTCTGCACTTGCCTTGTCAAGTGTTGTTCCAATCGAATTTATTATATGCATAAGCGCCGTACCTCTATCCATCTTCACACGGCTTATTCGGATAAATCCGCCGCCGCCCCTACGGCTCTCTACAATGTAGCCTTTTTCGGGAGTGAATCGGGAGGTTATAACATAATTGATTTGGCTCGGTACACATCCGAGGTTGCCGGCGAGTTCGTTTCGCTGAATCTCCGCACTGCCGTTTTCACGGTCAAGCATCTCTACAATGTACTGTGCCACCAAATCGCTCATTCTCATTTTGGTCGCCTCTTTTCATTTGTTTGACTACATTATAATATCAAGGTCAGAGAAAGTCAAAGTCAATTAAAGTCAAAAATTAAAGCATAAGCTTTGAAATTCTCACGAATTCTCGCTTATGCTCTCGTTTCCTAATATTTTAAAATATTTTTGACTTTTTCTGACTTTCAATTTTTATCCGATAAAGTCTGACTTTTCAAGCAATTTGACCTTACATAATCACGTTAACCGTGTAATCAACATCGTAAATTTCACCGTCAAACCAATTTATAAAACCTATGTAGATGCAGATTTTGTCATCATGTTTATTCATATCACGAACAACCTTAAAGCACTCCGACCAACCCGAAAAGCGTTCAAGTCTTTTGACTGTATCAACATCGGCGTTGCCGTTTACAAACACACACATTGCAAGGTGACGGGTTGACGATAACATTCTTACAAAATCGAGGAACATCATATTAACCTCATCGCCCGAACATTCAATTTTAAGAGCGTCTTCCTCGATTTTGTTTCCGAAAAAATCAAGCACATTGTCAAACGCTGAATCAAAGTCATCGGTTTCAGCGTTCTTTAGTCCCTGCGAAAACTTGTAAATTGCGGTAGATGCATAAATTCTCTTAATTTTTTCAATCGTCACGGCAATCACCTTCTCGGTATCGTTACTTTTATTATTATACATTATATAAGCAAATTTGACAACAAGTATGTTATTCAGGCGGTTCAATACAATTTTTGTAATAAAAACATTTGAAATTAAACAAAAATTTTGTGTTTTCCGATTGACAATTGTACAAGGATATTGTATTATATAATTGTACTAATGAATTAGTTCAATTGCTTGATAAGGAGCGTGATTTTATGTTGAAATTTATCTTATATATGTTGCTTGCTGTTGTAATTCTCAGCGGAGGTATTTTTAAAACCTTCGCTATAAACTATGGTATTTCAAAATATCTCTCAAAAAAGCCATATAAAGGTGATTTTGAATTCAAAAAAGTTGCGTTACATACTTTGGAAACGAACTATATTTTGTTGGCATTAGTTGTTCTGATCGTTTTAGGTATAACGCTTTGCAGTGCATCGAGTTACATTAATATAGTAGAAAATTTAGTAGAATTGATTTTAGGATTTTTTATTGCACTTACAATGTCTCTTTTAGGTCCATGGTACAATACAATCGGTAATGAGTACGGTGCGTATGTTATACCTTTCTTTATTTTAGTTATTCTAAGCATTCCGGTTCTGTTTTTCGTCAATTACAAATTCGTTTACAAAGATTTTGAAGTTTCTAAAAATAAGAAAATGAAACTTTCATTTTTCACAGCACTTGCAAACGCACCTTATGAATTGTTAATACCATACGGTCAGTTTGGAACGATGATTTTCAAAAGTATGATTTAATGTTAAGGAGGCTTGGTTATGAAATACACATACATATATGTTATACTCGGCATTTGTGCCGTTGCAGTAAGCATAGGAAAAGCTTTAGCAGTAAATTTCGGTATTTCAAAATACCTTTCTAAAAAATCTTACAACGGTAAATTCAAGGTCATAAAAACAGCTTCTATTTCATTCGGAGTCGGATACATATTATTGGCTTTAGCTTCTTTATTTATTGTGACGATGGTGATGGATGCAATTTACTCACACATAAGATTTGACGAGTTATTGCAGGACTTCTTATCTATATTTTACATGGCTATTATCGGAGCAAATTATGAATTTTTGGATAGTCCATACGGTCTTGGTTTGATATATGTTTTTCCGTTTATTTTCGTTATTATCGTAAGCATAGTGGTATTGATTTTTGTGAACTACACATTTGTTTATCGCAAATTTGGAATACCAAACAATAAAAAATGGAAACTCTCATTTTTCACCGCACTTGCAAATGCACCGTATGAATTGTTGATCCCTTACGGACAGATTGCAAGTATGATTATCGACAGTATGATATTTTGATTTTGTGTTTAAGGAGAGATGATTTATGTTTAACTCGGCAACTCTAGTTGTTATATTATTATTTATACTTTCAGCCATACTTTTTACATCTACTACCGTTTCGATTGCTATATATTATGCAAGAAAAAAAGCTGATACAGAAGAAAAAGCACTTATAACAAAAAATGATTATCAAAAAACAATTCTGATTTTTTCAATTATAAACTTCATTGCATCATTTGCCGCAACGGCTGTTGCACATATTGCAGACTCAGGTGATTACAACCACCTTTCAATAGGACAATTTTCTTATTTATCTTTAATATTTGTGGCAGGCGTAGTTGAATTTTTTATTGCAAAGTCTACTATATTCCAAAGATTTTCCTGTTCAAAGGCAGACAAAACGGAAAGAGCCGCAGTCTTTGCCGCAATATGCGCACCGTATTACATATTTATTGTAAGCTCACCGATAGTTCCGTATATAATCGCAGTAACTCTTTACCCCTGCTGATTTTAACGAAGTGATATTATGAAAAACATAAAAAACGGTGAGCAGATGCCCACCGTTTTTGTTACTACTCAATACTTGTCAGTTTTCTTTGCATTGCAGGATTTACAAAGCATCTGACAGTTATCGAGAATTGTGCGACCGCCTTTACTCCAAGGCTTAATATGGTCGCCTTCCATTTCATCATACTCAAAATGTTCACCACAAATATTGCACAATCCATGTTGTTTATCATAAGTCGCCATCTTATCTCTGTTGTCAAATGCTCTTAAATTAAGCAATCTGCCGGCAAATGGATCTTTGTCTTTGCAAAGAAGATATTCATAAATCCCTTTTCGTTTTTGTACTTCATCATCTTGATGAAGTTTTTCTACATCTGTTTTCATAGCTGAAGAATTATAGGTATTGTTATGATATTTATTATAAAGTGAACACCAATCCAATCCCTTCATATCATTGTAATACTTAGGAAATATTTTTTGTACCCAATTGATAACATCCTGAAAATATTGCCATAATTCATCTGCGTCATCATCTGACTTATGCATCGACATATACTCTGTAATATTATCTATACCTTGAAAACCGCAAATACCCATTAAAGCTTTTTCAAGAAGTTCCTGTCTGTTTGGGTCTGCTTTAATATATTTATCAGATAACCCTTTTGCGGCACAATTTCGTTTAGAAAAATATCTCTTAGCATCAGTAAGCCATTTACCTGTATATACTGAATTACGAAGTTCCTGGTCAGTCAATTTTTCGCCTGCAATATTTACAACCTTAAACCAATCTAATTTTTCTGATTCACTACCCTCGCATACATAAACCATGAACTCATAATTCATTATATCATCATATTTATCATCGGGTAATGAGTCACAATAATATTTCCCGCCGTCAACAGAAATAGAGTATTTATGATCTAAATACTGCATTACAGAAAGAGTTCTTTGCTGTCCGTCAAGAACCTCATATTGATCATCACCAACTTTTACCCAATACATAACATTGAGAGGAAATCCTTTCAGTATCGTATGAATAACAGATTCAGCCTGTTCTAAACTATATACAAATTCTCTTTGATAAGCCGGTCGAATTGCAAGCCTACCGTCATATGCAAAAACACCGTTATCACCGTTATCTGCATAACCGTCAAATATATCTTTTACTTTAATCGACTTAGGTTCAATTTTCATCTTTTTTCCTCCTTTTAATTAAAATACGATTATAAATTTTCTCACCATTTATCACCGTATAGCAAGGAAAATCACCAATATATCTCGCACTATTTGCTAATCCTACTATTTTAAATTGTTTTGGATTATATTTACTCAAAAATGTAATTGGAACACCCATAATGCCGCTACATTCTTCGCTTAATGAGTATTCTTGCGTAAGTTTCCTTTCCGTTGACTGTAAATCTATGTCCGAATCGTGGATTGTCTGCAACATATCTGTCAAGTCCGATGATAATGAACTGGTTTGGATTGTACTTGTCAAGGAATGTGATCGGCACTCCCATAACTCCGTTACATTTTTCTCTTGATGACAATCCTTGCATATGTAATTTGTCTGTCTGTCTGTCTGTCTGTCTGTCTGTCTGTCTGTCTGTCTGTCTGTCTGTCTGT